>Ga0308171_1000002_pt1 | contig 1487833 bp, 1411 predicted proteins | sample PhyGR1_FD_202135 | JGI IMG/M metagenome (GOLD analysis project Ga0308171, IMG submission 202135) | Phyllosphere microbial communities from UC Gill Tract Community Farm, Albany, California, United States - DLSLSG.R1 | ecosystem: Host-associated > Plants > Phyllosphere > Unclassified | place...
ACAGGGCAGGGCTACAGCGTTCTTGATGTGGTCAAGGCTTTCGAGCATGTGTCAAACCGTGAGATTAAATACGAGATCGCGCCGCGCCGCCCAGGTGATATTGCCGAATGCTATGCCGATCCTGCTTTCGCGCGTGATTTTCTGGGCTGGACCGCTGAAAAAGACCTTCGTGAAATGTGTCAGGACATGTGGAACTGGCAGTCTAAAAATCCAAACGGATATGAATAAAGCCGTAGAGTAGGGCTGTTGTATTTCAGTCCTGTTCTCCCGGAAAAGTGAACCGGCTATATGCGCCACCTATCCTTAAGTATTGTACCAAAGTCTGATTGGACTATTACAACTGGAGGGATGGCTGGCCGGTTTACGGCCCGAAGTAATGAAGGACTACCGAGATAATGCGTTTTCTGCCCGATAAGTTCACTTGCATGTTGATTGCAACCATTTTGCTTGCGTCATTCCTTCCGGTGCAGGGCGATTTCGCTGAGTGGTTCGGGATTGCTACTAAAATCGCGGTTGGACTTCTGTTCTTCCTGCATGGCGCACGTTTGTCGCGTGAAGCGGTTGTTGCGGGTGTTACGCACTGGCGACTGCATTTGGCGGTCGTATGCTCGACATTCGTCTTGTTCCCGATTTTGGGACTGGCCGCAGGCTGGACAATTCCGGGACTGGCGCAATCGCCGTTCTATCTCGGCATTCTCTATCTCTGCGTTCTGCCTTCTACGGTTCAATCGTCAATCGCCTTTACCTCGATGGCAGGCGGTAATGTTTCCGCTGCCATTGTTTCGGCCTCTGCATCCAACATTTTCGGTATGTTCCTGACGCCATTGCTTGTCGGCCTGCTTTTCGCAGTGAAAGGTGGCGGCGGTATTTCTGTCGATGCGCTTGAATCTATTCTGCTTCAATTGCTTGCACCGTTTGTTCTTGGGCAAATTTTGCAGCCATGGATCGGCAATTTCATGCGTCGTCACAACAAATCGCTCGGATTTGTCGATCGGGGCTCGATCCTGATGGTTGTCTATCTGGCGTTCAGTGAAGCGATTGTCGAAGGTCTGTGGCATACAGTTTCCTGGAACGATCTCGGTGTAATGATCGGCGTGAATCTTCTGCTTCTGGTGATTGTCATGCTGGCGACCTGGTATGGCAGCAAGGCGCTGGGCTTTAATCACGCCGACCGTATCACGATCATGTTCTGTGGCTCCAAGAAGAGCCTTGCCAGCGGTGCGCCGATGGCCAGTGCTATATTTGCAGGCGCAAATGTCGGTAGCGTGGTGTTGCCGCTGATGCTTTTCCACCAAATCCAGCTGATGGCTTGCGCAGTGATTGCGCGTAAACTTGCCGATCATAAGCCTGCTGCAAATACGGCGACTGCAGCAGCTGAATAGAACTGGTTCTTGCTGTGATCCTCATATGAGGGTAGGAGGGCAGGCGAGTGGTTTCGCCTCGCCCTTTCCTTTTATGGAGCAGACGGCCCTAACCCAGTTATTTGCTTTGTAGTGGCTATCCGCGTTCACTAAGGGCTGAAGAAAAGGCAATTGATATGTCCAAGCAGAACGGCAAATCCGGCAAGACGGATTCATTTGATCAGGAGGCTTTGGCCGAGGCTTACAACCATGCGCTTGCGCTGGAAAAAGCCGGTGATCTGGATGCCGCTGAAAAGGCATATCAGGCCGTTCTGGAACTCGACCCGGAAGACCATGGTGGCGCTGCGGTGCGTCTTGCCAGCTTGGGGCGCGGAAACGTGCCGCCAAAAGCGCCAGACGCTTATGTTGCAACGCTGTTTGATCAACACGCCGAGATGTTTGACACGATCCTTGTCGATCAGCTTGGTTACGATGTGCCATTGCAGCTGCGCGAAATGCTTCTTGAAATGGACGAAGAGTTTCAGGCTGAGCGTATGCTTGATCTTGGCTGCGGTACTGGCCTTTCTGCCGATGCGCTGGACGATATGGCAGACCACAAAACGGGCGTCGACATTTCTGAAAACATGATCGAAGTGTCGTATGAAAAAGGCGATTACGACGCGCTGTTCGTTGGAGAAGCTGTTCGCTTTCTTGAGACCACTGAAGAAGACAATTGGGATCTGATCGTCGCGACCGACGTGCTGCCTTATATGGGCGGGCTGGATGAGTTCTTTTCAGGCGTAGCCAATCATCTGCAAGCCGGAGGCTATTTCGGCTTCTCCAGTGAAACGCAGCCTGACGAGCGTTTTGCCGGACGTGATTTCATGGTGGGTGATTATCAGCGCTTTGCCCATGCACAATCCTATGTGCGTGCGCTTTTATCTGCGCATGGCATGGAATGCATACGTTGTGAGGATATTGTCGTCCGTAGCGAGCAAGGTTCGCCAGTTCCAGGACATTTATATATCGCTCAGCGCCGATAATATCGGCGTATGCTGGCTCCAAATCACAGAGTTACGTTCCATAATCTATCTTATGCAATCGATATGTTCGGTTTGGGTTGGGTCCGTTTGTGCGTGCTGTAACCGACTGACGACTGCGACGCCTGCTCTCTTTTGAAGAGCCAATCGATGTTTAACGCCGGCTCATAAACGAAACCGGATGAAACAGTGCTCATCCGGTTTCAGCCTAAGCTTTAGATCTTCTGCCCGACATCGATACGATTGCCGTCGGGGTCTTCAAACACAAAAGCCCGCAAGCCGTAATCCTTGTCCTGCAAGCCTTTTATGATCCGCATACCGTTCTGTTTGCAGATTGTATGCAGAGCATCAACATTATCGACCAGCATATGTGCAATGTTGAAGTTTGCAGCTTTGTGATCTTTCTGCAGTGAAAGATGCAGTTCGCCTTTCTCATTTCGCAGGATCATAAAGCCGACAGGATTTCCGTTTTCGAAGACTTTTTCGAAACCAAGGGTTTCACCGTAAAAATGATAGGCTCGGGCCATGTCTTTGACAGGAATCATAGCCGCAATTCGTCCGAAACCGACATTCTGATTAGCGATATCGTTCATCGCATAACCTCTGTTTGCGAAGGCTCAATCTCCAGCCAGACGGTGCTTCTGAAAGAAATGCGCTTCAGTGTTTTTGTGAGAAGGACGGTGCCAACACATCTACATTTATGCTGTTTTTATCGGGATGGGAACTGTTTCCGTTTGATTGTAATCATTTCCCTGATGCTCCATTTCAATGTAGCTGCTGATTGTCGATCTAGGATCCCAATCTAAGACCAAAGCATGCGTGTAATAGTTGTCTGCTTAGGCTATTACCTCCATGCGCCGACTCCGATCGTCAGCCTAAGCGCTTCACGTACTGGAGAGCGTTGTTTCCGGCCTAAAGCCGGTCTGCAAGGAAGGTAGATACCATGTTGGAAGCACGTATCAGGAACACGTCTCTGCGTGATAAGATCATCACTGCGGAAGAAGCAGCAAGCCTGATCAAAGATGGCATGATTGTCGGCATGAGTGGATTTACCCGCGCTGGCGATGCGAAAGCTGTCCCACTCGCAATGGCCGCACGCGCTGCCGATGATCCATTTCAGATTACGCTGATTACCGGTGCCTCCCTTGGCCATGATGTCGATAAGCTGCTGACTGAAGCGCATGTTCTGGCGCGCCGTATGCCTTTTCAGGTGGATCGCACATTGCGCGCCGCGATCAACCGCGGCGAAGTCATGTTCATTGATCAACACCTGTCCGAGACTGTCGAACAGCTGCGCTCCAACCAGATCGGCCCTATCGATTATGCTGTGGTCGAAGCGCTGGCCATCACAGAGAATGGCGGCATTATCCCGACAACGTCGATTGGAAATTCGGCGAGCTTCGCAATTCTGGCCGAGAAGGTCATTGTCGAGGTCAACCTGACCCAGCCATTGGCGCTGGAAGGGCTTCACGACATCTATATTCCAACCAAGCGCCCTTCCCGTGATCCAATCCCGGTGACGGCTTGCGACAGCCGTGTCGGCCTGCCCTATATTCCGATTCCACCTGAAAAAATCGCCGGCATTGTTATTACGCATGAGAACGACAGCGCCTCAACGGTCGAACCTGCTGATGGCGAAACCGTCGCGATCGCGTCGCACCTTATCAAGTTCCTGTTGAATGAGGTCGAGGCTGGTCGTCTCGATCTGACGCTTAACCCGCTGCAAGCTGGTATTGGCACTATTGCAAATGCAGTTCTGAACGGTTTTGCCGAAAGCCCGTTCCATAATCTTCGCATGTATAGTGAAGTGCTGCAGGACAGCACCTTCGATCTGTTCGATGCGGGCAAGCTTGATTATGCATCCGGCTCGTCTATCACACTCAGTCCTACCTGCGGCGAGCGCGTTTTCAACAATATCGACCGCTATCGTGACAAGCTGATCCTGCGTCCGCAGGAGATCAGCAATCATCCGGAGGTCATTCGTCGTCTGGGCATTATCGGCATCAATACCGCCCTTGAGTTCGACATTTACGGCAACGTGAATTCGACCCATGTCGATGGTACCCATATGATGAACGGTATTGGCGGTTCCGGTGATTTTGCGCGCAACGCCTATATCTCGATCTTCGTGAGCAAATCCGAAGCCAAAAACGGTGCCATATCGTCAATCGTGCCGATGGTGACGCATGTTGATCATACTGAGCACGATGTTGATATTCTGGTCACTGAACAAGGCCTCGCCGATTTGCGCGGCCTCGCGCCGCGTGAGCGCGCAAGCCTGATTATCAACAATTGTGCGCATCCGGATTACCGGGACCAGTTGAATGACTATTTTGGACGTGCCTGTGAGCGCGGAGGTCACACCCCTCACCTGCTGGAAGAAGCATTCAGCTGGCATAGCCGCCGCAAGCAGACAGGCACGATGCTGAAATAGTGGCTTGCTTGAAATTAGATGCATGAAACGGCGGCGGAAGCCGCCGTTTTGCTTTGCAATTAAGTGGAACCTTATTCTCATTGGAACGTTAACCGGCACATCATTTCTGCAAAGAAACGATGGAGATCGGGGACAGTCTCTGGCTTTATCGAGCCGTGCTTCCCAAGGTTTTGAAGACTGAATTCGGTGCAGCGATGGAACAGCCGCCGAGTGACACAAATAACAGCCGTTCCGGGAAGGGTCCGACTGCCTATGTCTATCCTCATTAGTCTGCTGATAACAATTCTGGTTATCTTCCTCGTTCTTTACCTTATCAACATGCTGCCGCTTGATGGGAAAGTGAAACAGATTGCCCAGATCATCGTCATTATTATCGGTATCATATCGCTTCTGAAGTACCTGGCAGTCTTCTAATCGCCCGCGATATCAAGATTTCAAAGCTGAAGGACGCCCAAAAGGCGTCCTTCAGTTGTTTTACGTTGTTGATCTCCAACATTGTAAATTAGTAACGTGTTAAAAATTTCATCGAGTGTTATTTCTTTTAAAGATAGTTGTCGTAGAGCTAATCTATGAGTAATATATTTTGGCTGCACTACTTTAGATTGTGTCAATAATGGCACGCATATATAAAAAATTGCATAAGTGCAGGAACATGCCTTTAATCGCTAAAATGTTCGGCCTATAAGGCCCACGGCGATCAGGCCTGTTCACAGAGGGTTCAGAGACAGGCACCTAAAAACATCTTCATCGGGGTTTGGGGGAGTTCATCGGCATGAAGGCAGCTTTATGGAAGGCAGCGTTGATAACGTTGTCTGTTGTGCTGTTTTCCGTTGGCTCCAGTTTAGCCGTCGGATTCTTTTCCGGATCGATGCCGGGCGTTATTGCTATCAGCCTTAGCGCCGCTATCCCATTGGCCACGGCCTTCCCTTCACTTCTCTATATTTTTCTGCAGCATAGCAAACTTGGTGAAGCCTATACGCAGCTTGAAAAAGCGCATAGTGAGCTGCAGGCGCGCTCGCGCGTCGATCACATGACCGGGCTGCTCAACCGCGAAGCATTGTTTGATGCAATGAAGATTAGCCGTTCACGTATTGAAAGCGGGACGCTTCTCGTTATTGACGCTGATCACTTCAAAGCGATCAATGATACGTTTGGGCATAGCGTTGGTGATCGCGCACTCAAGCTGATTGCTTTCGCACTGCAGAATGTGACGCGTAAAGGCGATCTCGTGGGGCGTATTGGCGGCGAAGAATTCTGCGTTTTTCTTCCGGGTGCAACGGGGGAAACCGGTATTCGTGTCGCACAGAGAATACGCGCGGAAGTAGAGAACACACCATTCCACGCTACTGAATATCAGGTATATCCGCTGACGATCAGTATCGGCGTGGCATCTGCACCGAAGAATGAAACCAACTCGCAGGTGTTAAGCCGCGCTGATCGTTGCCTTTATATGGCCAAGCAGCGCGGTCGAAACTGCGTCGTCTTTGATGAAGAAAGCGGTCGTATTACGAGTGCGTCCGTCGTTTCGATCACCAACGGACGCGAAGTCGCGCGCGGATAATTTAGTCCCAGGGCGTGACTTCTTCTTCGGACCAGCCGACAGGCACAAATCCCATCCTTTGATAAAGCTGTAATGCACGCGGGCTATCGAGCGTGTTGGTGTGGATAGCCACTTTCTGCGGGCTATGGGACCAGGCCGTGGAAATTGCTTCATTGAGGAAGAACTTACCCAATCCCCTGCCCTGATAGTCGGGAATCAGGCCGAAATAGAGAATTTCAGCCGTTTCAGGCAATGCAGACAGGTCGAGTTCGAGAAGGCCAGCCGGGTTGCCGTCAGCGTAGAGAACGTGAATCTCGGCGGTTTCAGCGTGAATGGCCTCGGCCACTTCCGCATCGCTCTGCACGCGACGCATCATCCAGTGATGCTGGCGTCCAACCTGTTCATAGAGATAACGATAGAAATGCACCGGCATTTCGGTCGAGCGCATTATGGCAAGGCGCAGGCTGGAGGGAACCGGAACCGACAGCGCAGGACGCGCTGTCATTTCCAGATGAGTCACTCTGGCCATCATTTTTTCAGTCATGCTTAGTCTGCTTCGCCGGTCACTACAGGCGTATCCTGCCTGCTGCCCCATTCGCTCCATGAGCCATCATAAAGCCGATTGTCTTCATGGCCAAGCGAGGTCAATGCCAGTGTGATAACGGCAGCGGTTACGCCGGAACCGCAGCTGGTGACGACTGGTTTATTGAGGTCTACACCAGCACTTGCGAAGATTTCGCGAAGGCTGTCGAGGCTTTTTAGCTGACCGTTTTCAGACAGAGAACCGACCGGAACGTTGCGAGCGCCCGGCATGTGACCGGAGCGCATACCTTCACGCGGTTCTGCATCGCGGCCTGTGAAACGGCCAGCTGCACGCGCATCAGCGATCTGAGAGCTGCGTCCATCCACGATTTTGCTCATTTCGGCAAAATCAACGACCTTTGCCGCATTGAATGAAGGCGTGAAAAGTGTTGCAGCAATTTTTGTGACTTCATCCGTGACGGGGAAGTTTGCTGCCTTCCAACCATCAAAACCGCCATCGAGAACCAGAACGTTCTTCACGCCCATCACGCGAAACATCCACCAGACGCGCGGTGCTGAGAACATGCCGGGGCCATCATAGACGACAATGGTTTCATTGGCCGTAATACCCATTGCGCCAACATGGCGTGCAAAAAGCTCCGGCGATGGCAAAGTATGCGGGAGGCCAGAATCCTTGTCTGCAATCACATCCTGATCAAAGAAGACTGCGCCCGGAATGTGCGCTGCATCATATTCATCGCGTCCATTGCGACCGGCCGCGGGCAAATACCAGGATGCATCCACGATTGCGAGACCCGGCTCGCCCAGACGAGCTTTCAGATCATCGCGGGAGATAACAAATGCGCTTTTGTCGGACATGATTGCTCCTGAACTTAAACTAATGGTGCATTGCCAAATCGAATGCGGAAGCGGCGGTTTTCCTTGCCCTTCTTTTCGATTTTGCCGATGTGGATTTCACCCACTTCCTGCGTTTCAGAAACGTGTGTTCCGCCGCAAGGTTGCGAATCCACCGAACCATTTTCGCCGATAACCACCAGACGAAGACGGCCTGCACCCACAGGTGGGCGCACGTTCTTCGACTTCACAATATCCGGATTGGCGAGAAACTCTTCGTCGCTGATCCAGTGAAGTGTAATTGGATCATTGGCTTTCACCATTTCCATGAGTTTTTCGGTAACGGATTCTTTGGTGTAGCTCGCATCTGGAAGATCGAAATCGACGCGGCTTTCGTCTTCACCAACCGCAGCACCGGTAATTGGAAACGGGCACGCGACGGAAAGAAGATGACAGGCTGTATGCATACGCATCAGCTTGTAGCGGCGCTCCCAATTGATATGCAGAACCAGTTTCTCGCCGATTTTAGGAACTGCTTGCCCTTCGGCTGACACATGGACGATTTCGTTTTTGCTTTCGCCGGTAACGGTGGCAGCAATTTCAATACGAGAGCCATCGGCACGCTCAAAAAAGCCGGTATCTCCCGGCTGACCGCCGGAAGTGGCATAAAAATTTGTCTGATTAAGAATAATCCCGCCGGTATCTGTCAGGGCAATGACCGACCCCTCCGCGGTTGAAAGATATGCATCTTCGCGGAACAGAGCTTCAGTCTCGTATGCCATGATTATCCCTCGTACGGTATGTGAACATCAGTTTTCGTTTCCAACCAACCCGGCACAGGTAAATCTTTGCCGCGCAGGAAAGCAGGATTGAACAGCTTGGACTGGTAACGATTACCATAGTCGCAAAGCACGGTCACGATTGTGTGGCCCGGCCCGAGATCTTTTGCAAGGCGGATTGCACCGGCAATATTGATGCCCGAAGAACCGCCCAAGCAGAGTCCTTCCTCCTGCACCAGATCAAACAGAATATCGAGCGCATCGGCATCGCCAACACGGTAGGAAAAATCGGGTGTGAAACCTTCGAGATTGGCCGTGATGCGCCCCTGCCCGATGCCTTCGGTGATGGAATCACCTTCTGATTTCAATTCGCCTGTGGTGTAGAAGGAATGAAGCGCTGCACCATGCGGATCAGCGAGAGCGATCTTGATATCCGCATTCTTATCCTTGAGGCCAAAGGCCGTGCCTGCGAGCGTGCCACCTGAACCTACAGCCGAGACGAAACCATCGACCTTGCCGTTGGTATCACGCCAGATTTCCTGCGCGGTGGTTTCAATATGCGCGATGCGATTGGCGACATTATCGAACTGATTGGCCCAGATTGCGCCGTTGGGCTCGGATTTGGCGAGTTGCTCGGCCAGACGCCCGGAAAGACGCACATAATTATTCGGATTGCGATAAGGCGCGGCAGGAACCTCAATCAGTTCAGCACCAAGAAGACGCAGCGCATCCTTCTTCTCCTGGCTTTGGGTTTCCGGAATAACAATCACAGTGCGATAGCCAAGCGCCTTGGCAACAAAAGTAAGGCCGATGCCGGTGTTTCCTGCTGTACCTTCAACGATAACGCCGCCGGGCTTGAGCAGTCCGCGTTTTTCGGCATCACGGATGATGTAAAGCGCTGCGCGGTCCTTGACCGACTGTCCGGGATTGAGAAATTCGGCCTTGCCGTAGATTTCGCAACCAGTGATTTCAGAAGCCTTTTTCAAGCGGATCAGTGGTGTATTGCCGATTGCATCGAGCGCCGAATTGAGCATGGCTTTCGTTCCTTCTGGTTGACAGGAAACTATGTGGAAGCACGACGTTCTTCAAGCAAGCGGGGAATAATTTTCCAAGTGAAATTGCAAGGACTAACTCACCAATCCAGCTAAAATGAAAAAACCGCCCCGTTAAGGGCGGCTTTTAGAAAAAGTAGTGCTGCGATTAAGCAGCGCGTTGGCCGCCACCGCCGCCACCTGGACGACGTTTGCGATGGAATGGACGCTTTGGCTTTGCTGCGCCTTCTCCACCCGCAGGCTTTGAACCTTGGGAAGCCTGGCCCGAACGATGTTCGCCAGACTTTGCCATCTTGTTTGCAGGACGGCGATGCTTCTGCGGCACGGAATGCGAACCTGGCTTGCGGTCCGAACGTGGCCGGTCTTCTGCATCATCGAACTTTGGAGCCGGTGCTGGTGCAAGCTTAACCGGAGCTTCCTTGATGGTCAGCTTGTTGCGCGTAACGCGTTCAACGGCGCGCAGCTTTGAATCTTCCGTTGCTGCATCGTAAAGCGTGATCGAAGCACCGCTTGCGCCGTTACGGCCAGTACGGCCAATACGATGCACATAGGTTTCAGGCTCATCCGGCAGATCGTAGTTGACGACGTGGCTGATGCCCGGAACGTCAATACCGCGTGCGGCGATGTCGGTCGCAACCAGAATGCGCAATGTGCCATCGCGGAAGCCGTTCAGCGCACGCTGACGGGCATTTTGGGATTTATTGCCGTGGATCGCAGCAACGTCAAAGCCATCACGTTCGAGATGACGAACGACCGCATCCGCACCATGCTTGGTACGGGTGAAGACGATGACGGACTTCATGCCCTTGTCGCCCAGAAGTCCGGAGAGCAGACGGCGCTTTTCCTTGGTTGGAACAGGATGCACGACCTGCGTGATTTCAGCAGCTGTCGTACCCTGTGGAGCAACTTCAACGCGAATTGGATCGCGCAGCAGGCTCTGAGCGAGTGCAGCGATTTCCTTTGGCATGGTTGCCGAGAAAAGTGCTGTCTGACGGTTCTTGTGCGTGCCCTTGGCAATGCGCTTCACATCGTTGATGAAGCCCATGTCGAGCATACGGTCGGCTTCATCGAGAACCAGCCAGCGCGTTTCCGACAGATCGACGCAGTTTTCGCGGACCAGATCAGTCAGACGACCCGGCGTTGCAATAAGAACGTCCACACCACCCTGCATACGCTTGATCTGGCTCAGACGTGACACGCCGCCGAGAACAAGTGCGGTGGAGATATGGGCCTGCTTGGCAACGGTGCGGATTGTTTCTTCAATCTGCACGGCCAATTCGCGAGTTGGCGCGAGGATCAGCGCGCGTGCGGTCTTGCCCTTGCGCTTGTCACCAAGTGCAATGATTTTCTGCAGGATCGGCAGGCTGAATGCAGCGGTTTTGCCAGAGCCGGTCTGTGCAATACCCAGAATGTCGCGGCCTTCCAGCTGGTGTGGAATAGCCTGTGTCTGGATCGGCTTTGGCTCGGTCATGCCAGCAGCTTCAACGCCTTTGAGCAGCACGCCGGTAACGCCAAGAGCGGCAAAGCCGCCAGTGTGTTCAATATTCTCAGTAGTCAATTTAAACTCTTTCGGCGGCACCGCAAAGTTGCGGTCCGCTTTAAAACTTCGGACAAGCGCAACTTGCCGAACAGGAATATCTTGGATGTACGACGGGACGCCGGAATACTCCGGTCGACTTGCGCTGCCGTGCCCGAAACCAGTCGGGTCTCCCCTGCTATCAGACCATTCTGACTGCAAGAGGCGAGACGCAACAAGTCCGATTCCGGGAAGGCTGAAATTGTTCAGCCCATGCGCCTAAGCCGCCATATGGGATATTATCCCCTAAAAAGCAAATGAATTTTGCCTTTAGTTCAATCAGATGATGAAATCTGCCAGCACCTGATTGTCGGTAATATCCTGATAAGCCCAGCCTGCTTCCGCAAATTTCTTTTCGAGAATTTTGAAGTTTGCAGCGTCCTTGGTTTCAATACCGATCAGCACAGAACCGAAATTGCGTGCGGATTTCTTCAGATATTCAAAGCGTGCAACGTCATCTTCCGGACCAAGCAGATCAAGGAATGAGCGCAACGCCCCAGGACGCTGTGGGAAGCGGAAAATGAAATATTTCTTGAGACCTTCATAGCGAAGTGCGCGTTCCTTCACGTCTGGCAAACGTTCAAAATCGAAATTGCCGCCGGATACGACGATGACAATGCGCTTGCCTTTAAGCTCGCTTTTCTTGAAATCCTTGAGTGCATCAATGCCGAGCGCACCGGCAGGCTCAAGGACGACGCCCTCAATATTCAGCATCTCGACTATGGTTGAACACAGGCGATTTTCCGGAACCGTGATGACAATATTTTTGTCGAAGCCTTTGAGAAGCTTGAAGTTTTCCTTGCCGATCTCTGCGACGGCTGCGCCATCGACAAAATTATCGACTTGGCTAAGTTTGATACGTTTGCCTGCTTCAAGGCTGCCCTTGAGGCTTGCAGCGCCCTGTGGCTCAATGAAGCGATAGGCAGTCTTCCAGCCCAGAGCAGTGAAATATTGCGTCACGCCGCCCGAGAGGCCGCCACCGCCAACTGGAAGGAAGACAAAATCCGGCTTCTTACCATCCGGCAGCTGTCGTTCGATTTCGAGCGCAACAGTCGCCTGCCCTTCGATGATGCCTGCATGGTCAAATGGCGGCACCATCACGCCTTTATTTGCCTCTGCATATTCTTGCGATGCAGCATAGCAAACATCGAAAATATCGCCGACGAGCTTAATTTCGATAAATTCCGCACCGAAAGCACGGGTCTTGTCGATTTTCTGCTGTGGCGTTGTTACAGGCATGAACACCACACCCTTGCGACCAAAGTGGCGACAGGCGAACGCAAAACCCTGCGCGTGATTACCAGCCGATGCGCAAACGAAAACCGCATTTTCGTCAGCAGTTTTTACCGCGCGCGAAATGAAGTTGAAGGCGCCACGTATTTTATAAGAGCGAACTGGTGTCAGATCTTCGCGCTTGAGCCAAATTTCCGCGCCGTATTTCCGTGAAAGATAGTCATTGAGCTGCAAAGGCGTCTCTGGAAAGAGCGCGCGCATGGCAGTTTCAGCTTGAGCTACGGCTTTAACGAAGGCGTTCATCGGTCAGCTTTCTGCATTCATAACAATATTTGCGCATGGCTACATGGCTTTGAGAGCGCAAACAAGCTTGAAACGATAAACTTGAGTAAAATTGTAATGTTTTATCTAGGAGAATGGGTGGTGCGGACAAGGTGCTACCGCTCCATAAATTCAAATGTATATTTTGATTGGTTAGTAATTAAATCGATATTTTTTGTATCATAATTAGTGACTTGCAATATGGTGCTTTTCATGTATTAATGAGCTTAAACCAGCCGCTGAAAGTGAATAAACTCGAGCAAATCATCTAGCCACGTCTTAGAAAATCGACAGCATAATCTGCAAAATCCACCGATAATACAACTTTTATCTTCAAAAATAGAGATGAATATAAAACGCAGCTGGAATGATCACTGTCTATTGAATATGAGAACTTGGCAGAGCAACTCAGTCCAGACAATTGTCGACCATTTCGGCAGGGGCATTAAGTTTTAAGTTATTTTGCGCTGCAGTTGGATCGCCTTTAGCATTGTCGACCTGCTCATCGACGTCAGATGAAAAATTGGCGCGCGGTGTTATTGGCAATTATTATTGGGCAATTACAGCACCACAACAAGACGACTACAATATTCAATAGCAACTTCAGCGTTAGAGTCCCGGAAGTTCTACGTAATGCGTAATAATTCAATCGCTTGTAAAAAAGTGGGGCAGAAATGGGCCGTATGATTTTGATTATGTTTTTCAAATCGCTTGCCCTACCGCGCAAAACAAAAAAACCGGAAAAACGGGGCTATTTCTTATCCTGCACTGGAACAGCCAGAACTTGATCAAGGCACTTGTTTGTTTCTTTCAAGCCTTCACGGGTTTCGTCGCGCATTCCCTTCGACGCGCTCGGCCGCAGGTCGATCAGCTTGCGTCAGCGCAACCAGTCCGACCGCGCTGAGATTATTCTGACGCCACTCCGCGCAGCTACTCACAGTCTGCGGATTGCAGGCCGCAACGGAGAAGAGACAAGACACAAAAGTCATAGCCAGACAATGAACGTAGCTTCGCATCGTCTTTCGTCCTTTCGCGCTCAGCTTTGATATCAGATTGCAGTTGCTCGGCTTTTGGCTTGTTGGCGGCCCTCTCCCTTGCCGAGCAGATAGCCGCCTCCCGCGATAATGCAGGTAGCAACGATTCCAGCGAGAAGGTATTTCAGCCAGGTAGGAAAATCTTCCAGATGATCGCCATCAGGCGAACTCAAGAGATAGGTCTTTGACAGCCTTAAAGAGATCGAAGCGCCGTTTGATTGCGTAAACAGCAGAGCTACCAACCATGGCATATATAAAGCTGTACACGCTAATCCACCAAGGATGGCGCTAATACTCGTCGCGGCCATACCGATGACAGTCAACCATTGGTATGGCTGTTTCGATTTGGCAGGTGAGGTTCTTAACTCTTACAAATTTGCAACGATTGGTACTTTCTCAACAACGACGACGGCACCACTTGCCGACATCAAGGTACCAGCTGCCTTCACCTGACCTAGAACCGCTTCAATGCGCTGCGATGTGACAAGAGCTTTATTAAGCTTGTAGCCAGCATAATAGGTTTCACCACGTTGTAATGCGCGGTGCCCGCCGTTTGTGGTACCAAGAACTGGAAATGACGCCCATTCCGGAGCAAGTCGTCGACCAAATTAAGTACGACTGATTCTTCCTGAGATAAAATCGTTATACCCGCGCCGAATAGCCAGATGATAGCCAAGACGATATGGCAAGTCTGGATCCATTACCTGTCTATCACACAAACGCAATTCAACCTTGGCTTGCGCAGAGTATCGCGCATGAATGGATGCAGGCGACTGAAATCGCTTGGTGAATACCGGCTCAATACAGATTAGATCGTCGATTGACATCGAGGTAGATTTTTTCGAGACCTTTCGTTCGTTGTGACCGTAGATCACATCATACGACGAGTGATCGGCTTTGCCGGTCTCGTTTAGACGCGTGAAAACAAGCAAAAGCGCAGCGTCGACTGGCACAGTTCTGTCCATTTTGTTTTCCTTAATTTGCTGGTCGATGATGGGGGCAATTTAACGATCACAGCCTGACTGTTCTGTGCTAGGCTCAGCACAAAGGTATTCCATAGGGTTGACCGCCAATATCAGGCAGTTAAAACCGATGAGATCTAGAATTGGAGATTTCACACTGCATGACTAAAAAAATACTTTTTGTAAGTCATACTTCAAGAATTGATAATCCTTATGACGATCCATCAACTCGCTACAGATGTTACACACCCGCATCCGCTTTAAGAAATAATGGGTATATCACGGCTGTAACTTCCCAATCTGATTTCGGCGATGGTTCAAAGTATGAAGATTTTTTTGATTTTTTTGTCTTTCATCGACCTTATTTAACAGAAAGCTTAGTTCAATTCTTAGCAAAAAATAAAAAAAGTAATAGAATTATTGCAGATTATGACGATTTGATTTTTGATGTATCACAATCTAAATTGATGCCTTCTTACAGGTTTCGAGGAAGTCACTTCCATCAGACATCAATGTATTTAGCTGCCAATGCAGCCGCGAATCGCTATTTCTATAATTTTACATTTTCAACAGAGCCTCTTGCTGAACGGGCAAGGGCGCTATTCGGTGATATCAATGCCGTTGTCGTTTCTAACTCGCTTGATGCTGGCTACTTAACTCGTGCCGAAGCCATCAGAGAAAACACAGGACAACGTCCGTTTCAAATAGGTTATTTTGCAGGCACCGCAACGCATGATGCTGATTTAGCGTTTATTTCTCATGCAATCGCAGAAAAACTGAATAGAGAGCCCGCATCAAGAATGTTGTTGCTTGGCCCTGCGGCCATCCCGGACCCTTTGTTGTCGTTTCGCGATCGCATCCATCACCAAGAACAGGTCGTCCATTTCACAAAACTACCTTATGAAATGTCTCAAGTCGAAACTGTAGTCGCCCCATTAGAGTGGAATGAATTTACAGTTTGCAAAAGTGGCCTAAAATTCTTTGAAGCGGCTCTAGTCGGATGCTCAGTCGTCGCCACTCCAATACCAGACATTGACCGATTTAAGTCCAAGATGCTTCGCAAGTGTACGGCTCAAGACGAATGGATGAACGCTTTATCTACACCTTTCAATCTAACGCCTGAAGAAATTGAAATGGAGGTAGTGAACTTCGCACCTCTTATTGATGCCGAGCTTACCCGTTTAAAGTACGAAGGAATTTTTGCGAATGAAAGCTAAGATTTTAATTTATGCAGACCCTCACCCTATAAGAAACACATATACAGAGTTTGCGACGCCAGCGCGAATGATGTGCAAAATTGCTTCCTTAAATAATTTTGACGGGAATGATTGGAAAATATTTTCGAATAACTACATTCTTGATGAACTAACTGAATTAAATAATGAGAATATAATACGACCTACATCGAGTGAGAGTAAAGATATTGAATCTTTCCTTGCAGAATGGACTGATATTTCCATTAAAGAAAGAGGTGAATTCTTAACGAGCGGGTCTCATTATGGGCAGTTATATTACGACATCTTAAAAAGAATTCACAGTGAATATGCGTTCACACATATCATTCTATGGTCTGAAAATTGGGCTGTTCAACGTTACTGCAATGACAATGGTCTTCGTGCCATTCACCTTGAACTTGGCCCTACGCGGCCACCCTTTCAGGAAACCCTGTATGTAGACCCATTTGGAACAAACGGAAACAACTTCCTATCCGGCATTGACTGCCTTTCTGTTATCAAAAAGGAAAGACACTCAATCGAAGCATGGACTCACTATCCACCGGACAGTGAGCAAGCACCCCACGTTTCTGCTTTAAGAAACACCCCTTTAAGCAAAGATTTTTCGCATCTTTATGAGCAGCGTTATGCACTTGTGGCACTTCAATTAGCGGACGATCTAAATACAACTCTTAATTCTAGCTTCTCTACTCCAAAGGCATTCCTAGAATTTATCGTGCCAACCCTAATAAAACTAGGCTATCATGTAATTGTCAAAGGGCATCCCGGAGCATCTATCCGCCCTGTAAATCTCGTACACGAGACAGAGGCGTTGAAGTTTGCCGAAGAATTCCAAGATCAGGTTACTATCTTGGGGCGGGATATGCCGCAAAAGGAGTTTCTACCGATCCTGCAGAACGCGCAGATTGCACTATCCATAAATAGCTCCATCAGCTTTGAAGCGTGGCTTTTGGGAGTGCCTGGTCTCGTGTTTGGCCAAGCTTCTTTTGATCCAAATAGCAGTCTATTAAACAGCAGTCGTAATTTTCTCAAAACTGGCTTAGTCGAAACTCGTTTCCCGACTGAAGCCATGCCGTTTCTCTTAAAGAATTATTTTTTGCCGAATGAACCAGGGTATTTATCTAAAGTCCTTTCTAAGCTGATAAAAAATTTCGGTCCTCGCCAGACTAGAGAAGACTACTTGCATTGGATTAGCTCAAATATTGATAACTTCACAGCTGATGTTGAAGAAATCAAACGGAAAACAACTCGCAATATAAAAGTTAGAGATCTGTTAGAAACAGCTAAAGTTGAAGCAGATAGATATACTTTTCATCTAGACAGTTTTAATTTTTCTCATGGAAAGATTGATCTTAGAGGATGGGCCGGGCGAACTTACAACGTGAATCCTCATCCATTGGACGTGGCGGTGTTTTACGACGATAAACCGATTGCAATTCAGGCGTTTACCCTTCGACCTGATGTTACAGCGGTATATCAAGATATAAGCCCGCTATGCGGGTTCAATCTAAGTGTTCCTCACAGCGGTCCTTTTCTTGAAGAACTTTTGCGGGTTGCTGTTGTGGAAGAAGGCCACGCAGCTTTTTTACCTATGTTGGGAGCTACGGAAGAATTGCCGAAGGCGCCTTCTCGTTCGATATCATCCCGTATTTGGTGTAAAGTTAAGCGGGTGCTCAATCACTAGTATTAGTGGTATAGTTGCTTTCAAATGAGCAATATCGAAGATTGGAGGTGCTGTGTACTTTAGACGTACTTTTAAAGGTATTGCTTAAGAGAATGAAGGGTGCGCTGTCATTTTATTCACCTCGTTTTACCGTAACTTTCACTTCTGCATCATTCTGAGATCAGGTAAAGCACTACTAATTTAAGGTCGTCTTTTCGTGATGCGGCCCTGGCGATTTATAGTGCGAAGAGTCAGGGTTTCTTTTTGACGAGTGATCGCCACTCTGATCAAAAGCTGAGGGGAAAAAATCTTGATTGATGATCGAGAAGACGAAATTGTTATGCTTAGCCTGGCGGTGCCGTCAACTCTGATAGTCGCGGAATTAATTTGGCGACAAACTAAAATTTCATCAATCAATCCAATAAGCAGCAATTGCTATTATTCTAGTGTTTGGATTATTTAGGCTCGGCGAAACTGCGGGGGTTTAAATGATCTGGCTAAATTTTCTTCTATCGATTGCAGGCTTTTGTATAGCAGTGATTGGCGCCTTCGCCATCGCAAACTCATAGATCAAAAAGCGCGTTGAACATAAGCGGGGGTACCCCTCCCTATTTCACGTACAAACAAACTGTCGATAAAGAATAATGCGCCAAGACATTCAGTTTCTCCGAGGCCTTGCTGTAAGCATCGTCATATTGAACCATGCCGGATTCTGGCCTTATTCCGGCTATCTTGGCGTAGATATATTCTTTGTTATTTCGGGCTATCTAATAACTGGAATGCTCCAAAAGCAGATTTCAGAAAACAATTTTAGCTTCGTTTCATTTTATGCGCGACGCGCTAAGCGTCTTTTGCCAGCTGCGTTCACAACGTTTGCGTTTTGCGCGATTGCAGCTCCGTTCTTTCTTGGGTCGCAAGAACTACAGAGCTTTAAAGAGCAGGTTATCGGCGCACTCACATTTTCGGCAAATATGGTCCTGCTCAGTCAGGCAGGTTATTTTGACGGCGCTTCCGAGCTGAAACCTCTGCTTCACATTTGGTCACTTGCTGTCGAAGAACAGTATTATTTCTTCCTGCCACTTTTTCTTTTCTTGCTTCCGCGAAGGTATTGGGTCGTCGGCACAATGCTGGTCATGCTATCCAGCGTAACCCTTTGTGCCTATTTGATGCGCGGCCACCCCGATTCAGCATTTTACCTACTCCCCACCCGCGCGTGGGAAATGGGTATTGGATCAATGGTGGCATTAACTCGTCTTGATATTACCCGTCCCAAATGGACCAAGGTAGTTTTCTGGCCGTCATTCGCGACGGTTCTAATTCTACCATTTATGAAACTCGAATTTAGCCACCCGGGTGCCATTACGGGGGTCATTTGCCTCGCAACTGCAATCATAATCATCAATCAGAGGGATTTTTTCCAGAAAAACCCTGCAACACGTACGATGGCTTGGATCGGAAACTCTTCCTATTCGCTATATTTGATGCACTGGCCAGTCATCGCTTTTGCAAATAATGCATATATGGGTGATCAGCCTGCATCCGTAAGAATTATGCTAATCGCTATAGGCGTAGCCCTCGGCCTCGCACTCTATTATGGTGTTGAACGGCCTGTGCATAAAGCAAAGTCGTTCAAACCAGTTACTGCTTATTCGGCAATTTTAGGCCTATTGGTCGCAGCTTTTCTTGTTCCCCTGAAGCTTAGCGCAACTTCACAAGCGAATACTGCATTTCCGATTGAAAACTTCCGAGACCCAAATGCTGGACTCGATATGGCTTGTAGTCAAAACGGTAAATATACGCCTTATTTACAATGCCAATCCTCCTCAAGTCCGACTGTAGCACTATGGGGAGACTCTTTTGCTATGCATCTCGCTCAAGCGTTAAACGCTTCTAAGGATGCAAACTTTGTTCAAGCCACAAGAAGCGCGTGCCTACCAGTGTTGCGATACAGCCAATTTGCTGAAAGCGGAAGGAACAATAAAGAATGGGCCATCGGATGCATTGAGTTCAATGATGACGTATTCGCCAGTATAGTGAACTCTGACAATATTGATGTTGTTATATTGGCGTCAACATTTAAGGGGTTCACTCAAGGCGACCCATACCTAGCCATGGTTAAAACGTCGGATAACATGCAAAACTCGTCTCCTATTTCAGAAAAGCAATCATTGACGGCGTTAACCTTCACCATCGATCAGCTTCGTTCTTTTGGAAAAAAAGTAGTGATAATGGCTCCCCCTCCGTCATCAAGGCAGGACATGAGCGCTTGCCTTGAAAGGCGAATGAAGAACCTGATCACATTCAATGGTGGTGATTGCTCAATCTCAATTGCAGAAGACAAAACGTCTTATGGAAAGGAGACCCAACTGCTGAAGCGCCTGTCTGAAATTGCCGATGTTGGTGTAGTTGATTTGCGCGAAAACCTTTGCACCGACACAAAATGCCTTACGATACTCAACGGCATTCCATTATACAGAGACTGGGGTCATTTATCGATACCAGGATCAGCGGAAATTGGTAAGCAATTTAACCTGTATGCTAATCTAATACGGATAGCTCGATAGGCCATTAAGTTTCGGCCCCTTCTTCGATCATGCCCACGGTAGCCTGAAGCGCGGCGTCGACGATTTCCTGTGTTGGGCAGACAAACAGGTTTTCAGCGCGTGGTGTCTTGTTAGCAAGCAACAACGTGAGGATGAGACCGCGAGAATATGTCGTCTTCGAGTTCTTTTTGCTAACAAGCGCTAATATCTCAGACACATGCCTGACATTATCATCATCAACAGACCTCATGACGACGCAGACAAATTCCTTGAACTACTGACCGCAGGGATCTCGAAGTGACGGTTTGTTGTGCACGCCAGGCAAGCACAACTTGCTGAAGATAACGGCTTGGGAACGACTATTAGACCGATTAGCTTATAAAGTACGGTGTACTGTTTCTCGTTAGCGTGGGAAATGTAACATCAAGTTTTCTAATTCCTGCTTATGCTATCGTATTCAATTCGAAGACACACGCTATGCGAATCGCGCTGAAGCAGTTGGTAAGCGCACTGCGTTCAATTCGCGCTGATCGGCGCCTACTGTTGCCGTCAGAAACTGTAAATGGCTTGACAGTCGGAGATCGCAATTTTGACCCGGTTTCTCCTGCTGACCGAGCAATAGCGCGAGCTACTGTCAATCCGAACACAGAACTTGATATCGCCAATCCATCAAGTGCATTCGGGCCGGGATCTGCTAATTCAGTTAAACCGGACATGCTTGAAGTAAGTCCTACCGGGCGGTCAGGCTCAGGTTACTATCCATAGATGATTTCAATGAGTTAGGAAACAAGGCACACGGCAATCAGCCAGACTGCAACCAAACAATACGAGGAATAGTTTACACAAGGCGATGGGAACGAGATAAAAATGTGGCGGTAACAGAAGGTAAAAATATAACTCTCACATTCAACGAGAACCAGATAGTGGAACTGCCATCGATGAATTGGTACGATTCGGATTAGCTGTTACTAGTGAAGTTCCGAGGGAAGAAAGACTTTGTGATGAAGTCTGAGCGAGAGTACGGCTGAGACCGGCAGCTCGTCCGGTACTGTGAATACATAACGAGATCGAAAACATGAAAGCTTATTTTTTACATTTACTTACAGTATTTTGATGCTTGTCATCCAATGGGTGCCGTGCAGCCTGTTAAACTAACAGCTGAAGTATCAATTTGGCGATTAGACGCTCAATTATAAGAAGCAATGGTGACTATACGATTGATGAACTAAATGGCCGCGAGATAAGATGTAGTGACCATTTAAAAATGGTGCGGTCGGCGGGACTTGAACCCGCAAGCCTAAAAGGCGACGGATTTTAAGTCCGTTGCGTATACCAATTTCGCCACGACCGCAGCTGAGGAATTCTATGTCATGATTTGTGAAGCAAATTCAAGCTGTTTCCGGCGTTTTAATAACTGGATTTAATGACAGTGGAAATTGTCGCGAGAGTGCCGCCAAAAATATTCAACAAATTACCCGCAACGATTTTGGAGAATGAAAGTTATAGTGAAAACAATCAGTCGCATGCGGGGTCTCCAGTTTGAAAAACACAGAAAACCAGTTGCAGCATTCTTCTGCCGGGGATTAACTGTGCATACACAGAATGGAGTCTGGGCATGACGAATACCCCGCAGCAGGCCGTTACGGCTGCAATGCTTGCCATCGGCGATGAACTTCTCTCAGGACGAACGAAAGACAAGAATATCGGCCACTTGGCTGATGTTTTGACAGCTGCCGGCATTGATCTCAAAGAGGTCCGGATTGTGCCTGACGACGAAGATGCGATCGTTTCTGCACTCAATGCGTTGCGGCCGGGCTATGATTATGTTTTCACCTCCGGCGGCATCGGTCCAACCCATGATGACATCACTGCAGACGCCGTATCACGCGCTTTTGAAGTGCCATGCATTTATGATGAAAAGGCGATGAAGCTGCTGGGCGACAATTACGCCAAGCGTGATCTGGAGTTTACGGACTCACGCAAGCGCATGGCGCGTATGCCACAGGGTTCGGAACATATCGACAATCCGGTATCCGCTGCGCCCGGCTTTCATATCGGCAATGTCTATGTGATGGCTGGCGTGCCATCTGTGTTTCAGGCGATGCTCGACAATGTTCTCCCAACCTTGAAAACTGGCCGCAAGCTTTTGTCGAAGGCCGTGCGCTGCCCGTTCGGTGAAGGCGTCATTGGAGCACCGCTCACCGCGATCCAGAAAGAGAATCCTGAAACGATCATCGGGTCTTATCCGAAGTTTGAAAATGGCCGGTTCAGTACGGAACTGGTGGTGCGCGGCAGTGATGTCGCCAAAATCGATATTGCTGTTGCTGCAATCGAAGCGATGATTACAACATTGCAAAATCAGGGAGCCGCTTGAAATCGGGTGGTTTTGCCTGCTCGCGCAATCGCATTATATGCTAAAATAGAAGTATAGCCGGAAGGAGATCTGTTATGTCCTACAAGACGGTGGTAGCCTATTCCCGCAGTGAAGCCGAGTTGAAGCGGGTTCTGTCTGCAGTTGGGCTTTTGATGCGAAAGTTTCCCGACATTCACGTCATCGGACTTTACTCTATTCCCTCTCCTATTGTGTATGCCGATCCGAACGGATTTATCGATCCTGGCATGTTTGAGCTGCACGACAAGCAGCACAAGGAAATCTCCGAGAGGCTACAAGAACGCTTTGAGGAAGAAATGCGCCGTCAGGGTGCAAATCATGAGTTCCGCATAACCCGTTCAGAGACCGGAACGGCAGCTGATGGCGTTCTCACATCCTGTCTTGGTGCAGAACTTCTTGTGGCTGGGCAGCCAGATCCTGAAGATGCGGCAACCAATGACGAAACTGCTGATACGCTGGTGTTTAATTCCAGCTGCCCGGTTCTTCTCGTTCCGCACACACCCGTTATTGCAATGGAAGCGCTGGACCGCATTGTTGTGGCATTTAATGGCAAACGCGAGGCGGCACGCGCCACTTTCGACGCGCTTCCTTTGATGAGGAATGCAAGCCGAACTGAAATTGTCTGGATTGATCCGCCTGAGCGCGAAGGTGAGGATGAAGCACTTGCAGGTAGCGATCTTGCTGAATCCATTTCTCGTCATGGACTTGCCGTAAGCGTAACGCCATTGGCATCCCATAATCGTTATGCGCAGGATGTCTTGCGAGAACACATCATAGCGCAGCGTGCCGACCTGTTGGTCATGGGCGCCTATAGCCACTCAAGGCTCCGTGAGCTGGTTTTCGGCGGTGTTACCCGCGCCATGCTCAATGACCTCCCTATCCTCACGCTTTTCTCGCGTTAGAGCGGTTCCAGTTACAGCGGTTTCAGTTAAGAATGAATCGTTAGAACCGCTGTAACTGTTTGTTTTTACGCATTATCCGGCGCAAAACCGCTTCACGCTTTTGCTGGAAATGCTGTAATACTGAATCATTGGAACGGTCTTTTTTGCTTTATCGCATTATCCCACGCAAAACCGCTTCGCACTTTTGCTGGAAATGCTCTGAACAGTTGCTTGATACGCCGATTTTGATCGGCGTATCATTTTTTTGCTTCTAATTTAGCGATCTATAGGCGTGCGATCTCACGCCGCTCTTGCACAATAGGCATTTTTGCGGTTATCAGCATCACCCGGCGCTGACTGTGCCGGGATAAAGCCTTTCTGCATTGTGCTGCATGTGAAAACTTCACTGTGCGCGAATAAAGAAAGCCTAAACAGTTCAGCGCGAATGGCACCCGTCATCGCGCATTTTTGGTTTGATAGGTCCGGCATATCTCGACCGGACCCTCCATGGAGCGTTTCGATGTCGTTGCCCGATAAAGCCTTTCCCGTTTCCTGGGATCAGTTCCACCGTGATGCCCGCGCGCTTGCCTGGCGTATTGCAGATATGGACCGCGAATGGCGTGCCATCGTTGCAATCACCCGCGGTGGTCTGGTTCCTGCTGCCATCGTTTGCCGTGAACTCGGCATCCGCCTCATCGAAACGGTCTGCGTTGCGTCCTATCACGATTATACATCGCAGGGCGAAATGGAAATTCTGAAAGGAATCAGCGCTCCGCTTCTCGAAAATGGCGGCGAAGGCGTAATCGTGGTCGATGATCTGACCGATACTGGCAAAACTGCAGCCATCGTTCGTGAAATGATGCCAAAGGCACATTTTGCAACTGTTTATGCAAAGCCAAAAGGCCGTCCGCTGGTCGATACATTCGTAACGGAAGTCTCTCAGGACACCTGGATCTACTTCCCATGGGATATGGGCTTCACATATCAGGAACCGATCGCTGGCGGAAAACGCGGATAAACGAAAATAAATGAAAGACGATTGCGGTGGTAAATTCGCCGCAATCGCACTATATTGAAAGTCAGCCGAAATGAGATGGAGGCATGTCACCAAGCTTTTGAGTTAAAGCGATGTGGCTGCTAATTTCAGCAAAACCTTAAAAATAAAAGCATTTTCAGCTTCTTATTCTGAGGACCTGTTAAACAAATCCATTGTCATTTTGGCGAATCAATCCATTCTGTTTGGAAAATGGTGGGACTTTCGCGGTGAAAACACAGGCCAAAAAATTTGTTGCGACAGAGAAGCGTATTTTGACGCCTTCTGGTCGTTTGCAACAAGTTGCGGCACTGGTGTACCGCTATGAAGCTCATGAATTGCAGATACTTGTGATCACCAGTCGTGGAACGGGTCGCTGGATTATCCCAAAGGGATGGCCGCAGGTCGGTCGCACGCTTGCAGATACTGCCGCTCGTGAAGCTTATGAAGAAGCTGGCGTTCGCGGTGAGATATCGTCTCAGCCAATCGGCAGCTTTGATTACTGCAAAAATGACCTGCCACCTGAGTGCATCAACCAGTTTACGGTTGCAGTCTATGCGTTGCACTTTGTCGAACGCGCGAAAGATTGGCCGGAACGCGAACAGCGCGTTTGTGAATGGGTCTCACCCCGTGAAGCTGCTGCGCGTGTGGATGAAGTCGACCTGAAACGCATTCTTCTCGACTTTGGCGACTCGCCTATCGCGATTGCTGCCGAGTAACCTTCTGCTTATAAACGATTTTTGAACCGTCATGCATCAGTCGTGAATGGCTTTTGCGGTGTCCGGTGTTCTGTATTTTGTTTTTCCGGCTAAATTTTTTGTCTTTCACATAACCGTCATTCTCCCCGTTATCCACATTTGCCCCCAGAGCTTTCCCACAATATCTAGCGTCTGCGGCCTTATGGTAAACCAATGCTTGACGCTCATGTCCGAGTCGTTTTTTATGAGCCTGTCGTTGCGTGAGTGGCGTGGCCGAGCGTAGTCAATTTAGTCGGTCTTTTCTTCAAACTAGTTGAATTCCTAGCGGGCGTTGCGTCGAAAAGACGTGTATCGCGCGGGGTTTTTTGCGTCTGAAACTCAGGCCGACTAGGTGTGACGGAAAGCTGGATTTATTGATGGCGGCGTCGCATTAATACTAGATTTAGTATTTTCAATCATGGTAACATACCAGATGGGGAAATCCTGATCTGAAAGCTTGCTCGACTTCGAATAAGTTCGGCCACTGGCCGGAGCGCTGATACGCCTCTCATGAGGATGTTTGGCCAGATGAATTTCCGAGGAGTTCGCTTCTCAATACGATTGCCCTCTCACCTGTTGGGAGGACGTTCGAAACAAATCGACGCGATGCGTACCGTGGCTGGCAGGCCGAGGCTGAAATTTATCGGTCTGGCCACTATATATAGAACGTTTGGATGGGACAGATGAAGATCGAACGCCGTTTCACGAAAGAGAATCAGTCGGCCTATGCCGATATTGAGTTCCGCACAGCGACCAGCGAGATCAAGAATCCCGATGGCTCTGTGGTGTTCCGCCTTGAGAACATCCATGTTCCTGCGCAGTTCAGCCAGGTTGCTGCTGATATTCTCGCGCAGAAGTATTTCCGCAAGGCTGGCGTTCCCGCCAATCTCAAGAAGGTTGAGGAAAACGACGTTCCTTCCTGGCTTTGGCGTTCGGTAGCGGACGAAGACAAGCTTGCGAAGCTCCCTGAAGGTGAGCGCTTCGGCTCCGAAATGGATGCGCGTCAGGTTTTTGATCGTCTCGCCGGCACCTGGACCTATTGGGGCTGGAAGGGCGGCTATTTCGATACGGAAGAAGATGCGAGTGCTTTCCGCGATGAACTCGCTTACATGCTGGCTACGCAGCGCGTGGCGCCAAACAGCCCGCAATGGTTCAACACCGGCCTGCATTGGGCCTATGGTATCGACGGTCCTGGTCAGGGCCACTTCTATGTTGACTGGCAGACCGGCAAGCTGACGAAATCAAAGTCCGCTTACGAACATCCGCAGCCACATGCCTGCTTCATTCAGTCCGTTGGCGATGATCTCGTCAATGAAGGCGGCATTATGGATCTCTGGGTTCGTGAAGCACGTCTCTTCAAATATGGCTCGGGCACCGGCTCGAATTTCTCCTATCTGCGTGGCGAAGGTGAAAAACTTTCGGGTGGCGGCAAGTCGTCAGGTCTGATGAGCTTCCTCAAGATCGGCGACCGTGCAGCGGGTGCGATCAAGTCCGGCGGCACGACCCGTCGCGCGGCCAAGATGGTTGTCGTCGACGTCGATCATCCGGATATCGAAGAATATATCGACTGGAAGGTAAAGGAAGAGCAGAAGGTTGCTGCTCTTGTAACCGGTTCCAAGATCGTCAAGCAGCATCTGGCTGCCATCATGAAGGCTTGCGTCAATTGCGAAGCCGGCTCGGCAGAAACCCGGGATGATTGCTTCGATCCATCAAAGAACCCTGCCCTCAAGCGCGAAGTTCGTGCTGCCAAGAAGAATCAGGTTCCTGAAAACTACATCAAGCGTGTTATCCAGTTTGCACGTCAGGGCTACACGGACATTCAGTTCAAGACCTATGACACCGACTGGGATTCGGAAGCCTATCTGACAGTCGCAGGTCAGAATTCGAACAATTCGGTATCGCTCAAGGATGAATTCCTGCGCGCTGTTGAAGAAGATGGCGACTGGAACCTGACTGCACGCCGTGATGGTCGCGTCATGAAGACGCTCAAGGCGCGCGATCTTTGGGAAAAGATAGGTTATGCTGCCTGGGCTTCGGCTGATCCGGGCCTGCACTTCAACACTACGATGAATGATTGGCACACCTGCCCGACCGCAGGCCCAATCCGTGCGTCCAATCCGTGCTCGGAATACATGTTCCTTGATGACACGGCTTGTAATCTGGCATCGATCAACCTGCTGACCTATCGCAATAAGGACGGCTCGTTCGACATTAACGCATATGAGCATACTGCTCGTCTGTGGACGATGGTTCTCGAAATCTCGGTGATGATGGCGCAGTTCCCTTCGAAGGAAATTGCTCGTCTCTCCTACGAATACCGTACGCTCGGCCTCGGCTATGCCAATATTGGCGGCCTGCTGATGACCAATGGTATTCCTTATGACTCCGATGAAGGTCGCGCCATCGGCGGCGCCCTCACCGCGATCATGACCGGTGTTGCCTATGCCACGTCAGCTGAAATGGCGCGTGAACTTGGCGCGTTCCCAAGCTATGAGCCAAACGCTGAGCATATGCTGCGCGTTATCCGCAACCATCGTCGCGCCGCTCATGGCGAAACCGAAGGTTACGAAGGCCTTGCCGTCAATCCGGTTGCACTGATTGCTGAGGATTGCCCAGATCAGGACATGATTACCCACGCACGCGCTGCATGGGACAAGGCACTGGAGCTCGGTGAAAAGCACGGCTACCGCAATGCACAGGCAACCGTTATCGCGCCAACCGGCACGATCGGCCTTGTCATGGATTGCGACACAACCGGTATTGAACCAGATTTCGCGCTGGTAAAGTTCAAGAAGCTTGCCGGCGGTGGTTACTTCAAGATCATCAACCGCGCAGTTCCTGAAGCGCTTCGCACACTTGGTTACGCTGAAAGCCAGATCGCTGAAATCGAAGCTTATGCAGTCGGTCACGGCAACATCAATCAGGCTCCAGGCGTCAATCCATCATCGCTGAAGTCGAAGGGCTTTACCGATGAGAAGATTGAAGCGCTGAATGCTGCTCTGAAGAGCGCATTCGACATCAAGTTTGCTTTCAACAAGTGGACGCTGGGCGAAGATTTCTGCAAGGACGTGTTGAAGCTTACCGATGAGCAGCTCAACGACTTCTCGTTTGAAATGCTGCCAGCACTTGGCTTTGCCAAGAAGGACATCGAAGCAGCCAACGTTCACGTTTGCGGTGCAATGACCCTTGAAGGTGCGCCTTTCCTGAAGGAAGAGCATTACGCAGTGTTCGATTGCGCCAATCCTTGCGGCAAGATCGGCAAGCGTTACCTCTCGGTCGACAGCCACATCCGCATGATGGCCGCTGCCCAGCCGTTTATTTCGGGTGCGATCTCCAAGACGATCAACATGCCGAACGAAGCAACGGTTGAAGATTGCAAGAGCGCTTACCTCCTTTCCTGGAAGCTGGCCCTCAAGGCGAATGCACTTTATCGCGATGGTTCCAAGCTTTCGCAGCCGCTCAATGCGTCGCTCATCTCTGACGATGAAGACGAAGATGATGCGGTCGAAGCGCTGATCGAAGCACCTGCTGCAGCGCGTGCCGTTCAGATTACTGAACGCGTTGTCGAGAAGGTCATTGAAAAGATCGTTCACGAGCGCGAAAAACTGCCGAACCGTCGTCAGGGTTACACGCAGAAGGCAGTCGTTGGTGGCCACAAGGTTTACCTGCGCACTGGTGAATTTGGTGATGGTCGTCTCGGCGAAATCTTCATCGATATGCACAAGGAAGGCGCTGCTTTCCGTGCGATGATGAACAACTTCGCCATCGCTGTGTCGCTTGGCCTGCAATATGGTGTGCCGCTCGAAGAATATGTCGAGGCTTTCACCTTCACGAAGTTCGAGCCTGCCGGCATGGTTATCGGCAACGATGCCATCAAGACGGCAACGTCGATCATCGACTATGTATTCCGCGAACTGGCAGTGTCTTACCTTGGCCGCAACGATCTCGCTCATGTTGATACGAGCGATTTCTCCAACACGGCACTCGGTAAGGGCATCAAGGAAGGCAAGACCAACCTCGTTTCCACTGGCTGGACCCGTGGCTACAAGCCAACGCTGGTTTCAAACAGCCCTTCGGGTAATGAATCCAAGGGTTCGGCACAAACGGCTCCATCGGTTTCGAATGTAACGACACTCAAGTCTTCGTCTCCTCGCCCGGCGACTGTCGGTCTCGTGACGGATGGTGCAACTGCATTCAAGCGCGAGTTTGAAGAGCAGCCAGCAGCAGCGCCACAGCAGGACAATGTTGCTGCGACTGAACTGTTCTCGGATAAGGCGGCGTCTGACGCGGCATCCGCCCGTGCAGAAACTGCTAATGCTGCGAAGAAGCTTGAAGCTGACCGTCGCATCAAGTCGATGATGCAGGGCTATACCGGCGATAGCTGCACGGAGTGTCAGAACTTCACGATGGTTCGCAATGGTACCTGCCTTAAGTGCGACACCTGCGGCGCGACAAGCGGCTGCAGCTGATCTTTAGAGCGCTACCTGTGCGCGGACTCAAAGTTCCGTACTTAGGAACCAATGTTCCGTAATGCTGTGAGAAATAACAATCACTTAGTTAATGTGATTTTTCTTGCAGCTCCCGCCTCAGAGGCGGACCAAAGTTATTTTTCGGGCGCATTGCGTCCGAAAAATAACAATAAGAACAAAACATGAAACAATTTTAGAGGGTGCTAATAAGAATATCGCAACCCAAGCGCCGAATTGGCTAAGTTGATTATCTGGAGAGTTTCGATGCCTGCGTACCTGACATTCTTCCCACTGGGCAATGCCGATACCACGCTAATTCGATTAGCGAACGACGATCTCGTCTTGATGGATTATGCGAATATGCGATCCGCGACAGACCCGGCCGACAAGCGGATCGACCTACCGGAAGCCTTACGTGAGGAGCTGTATGATGCCCAAAGAGCAAGCTTTCGCGTAGTCGCATTTACTCATCTCGATGATGATCATATTTGCGGAGCACGAGACTTTTTCTGGTTCGATTATGCAACGAGTTTGCAAAGCGAGGATCGGGTAAAAATTGATGAGCTCTGGGTCCCAGCCGCAGCGGTCACCGAGCCTGGACTTGATGGCGATGCGTTTGCAATACGAGCAGAAGCTCGTCATCGTTTGAAAAATGGATATGGAATTAAGGTTTTCTCTCGCCCAGGAAACCTTGCTGATATCTTGGCCGATTGGGGGCTGACTATTGAAGATCGTCGCGATTGTATCGTTGACGCGGGGGAATACGTTCCAGGCTTTTCAAAATTGGACGATGGGCATGCCGAATTCTTCGTTCACAGCCCATTCGCATGGCGCACTGACGATGGATTAGAAGATAGAAATGAGTGTTCTATCGTCGTTCAAATGACAGTATTGGAAGGCGGCAACGAAAGTTACGCATTGCTTGGTGCCGACATAGATCATGAGTCTTTGTCACTTATCGTTAAGACGTCCGTTGCTCACGGCAACACAGACCGATTGAAATGGGATGTTTTAAAACTCTTCCATCATTGTTCGTACAAATCATTGTCGCCCGAGAAAGGCGAGGATATCACCGAGCCCGTGCCAGAAGTACGATGGTTGTTCGAAAAACTCGCACGCCAGAAAGAAATTATCGTATCTCCGAGTTGGCCAATTCCGGAAAAGGGAACGGCCGAAGATGAGGATAAGCAGCCTCCGCATCGGCAGGCCGCAAATTACTACAAGGGCATTATCCGTGATTCGGATGGCCAGTTTAAGGTCACGATGGAAACTCCTTCGGAGCGCAACCCTAAGCCGATCAAACTTAGAGTGTCGGCAACAGGTGTAGGAGTTGTAATAGCGGTGGCGGCCACTGCCACTTCAATGGCTGCGGCAACTCCGACCAGAGCGGGCTAATCTATGTGGCCACCGGAAAGAAGTGCGACCTGTGCACCAGCGGAATTGGTAATTCCGCTGGCAAAGGCCTTCGTCAAGCACATCGAAATAACGTGGACGGATTTTGCCAGTCTTGTAGAAGTTAAGAGCCTTGATGGCGGAAAAGTCGAATTTATCACATTTGATCTCCAAATAGGTGTTCCTCAACGGCCCGTCTATCAAATCTTATCGTCGGAACGCATTACGGTTGGCTTTTGGGAGGGTGACGACTATTCGCCCGTTATCTCCGTTAACAGGCCAGATTTTCCCGATACTCCTCATCAAAATCTTGTGCCGGATGGCTACCCAAGCGTCCTTTGTGTTGACGACAGGCCTTGGCAAGATGTTCGGCACGATTTCACCGCAACCGAACTGATGTTTCGAATTCAGACCTGGTTTGAAAAGGCATGCGAAGGTGCATTGCATGGGGTAGAACAACCGTTCGACCCGGTTTTCTACAGAGACGGGCCACATGAACTAATACTGACCCTCAGTGGCAAGAACGCTCTCAATAAAGACGAGGGTCTAACAGTTTGGGCAACAGATGAACGTCGACGTTACGTCCTCGTAACCGACAAGAAGACACCCAGAGGAGCAAAGAATGATCATCTAAACGTTCACGTCGTGAGCGTAGACGTGCTACCGCAGCCTATGAAGCGGTTGCGTAGAACGCCGCGAAATCTGCGTCAATTGGTCGAATTTTTATCTGGGCTGCAAGTTGATCTTCTAACAGTCCTAAAGGATGCCGTTGAAAAATGGATAACTGAAGAAAAAGTTGACCACGCCGAAAATTGGATATCGTGCATACTCGTTTCGCTTCCGCAGGTTAACCCGCTCAACGGTGAAATTGGTGGATCTAAGCCGTTTGCTTTCGTTTGTAGTGATGGCCCTGGTCAAATTGGCGTTGCTATGGGTCTACTCGGGCTCAACGAACATGACGACGGAAAAGGCATTAAGTATGTAAAAATGCTTATGCCAACTATCACGCCAGAAAAACTCGAATCTATTAGCTTGACGTTATCCCCCGTACATCATGAACTCGATGCGGAAAGTGCAAGCAATCTAGCTGCGCGAAAAGAAAATAATCTCAAGGCAGTGTTAGTCGGTGCTGGTGCGCTTGGTTCGCACATTGCTGAATATCTCATTCGAGAAGGGCAATATCGTTGGACGATAGTTGATAGCGACGATTTCCTCCCTCACAACATCGCCCGTCATACACTGACTACTTCCGCTCTCGGCGAACGTAAGGTCGTTTCTCTGGCTCATAGATTGACCGAGATTCGAACTGACGCTCAGGTTATACCCCTATGTATAAACGCACTTTCGCCCGCATCTAGTCCAGAACTCGCTAAGACGTACGACGAGGCCGATATTATAATTGACGCGGCGGCATCCGTTCCAGTTTCACGTTATCTGTCCGATTACCCTTGTGGAGCGAGAAAATTAAGTGCGTTTTTCACACCAGATGGAAAAGCTGCAGTTTTAATGGTCGAATCTTCCGATCAATCGGAAAACCTTCGTTCCATTGAAGCGTCATATTTGCGAGAGATTTTAAAGTCCCCTCACCTCGAAACTCATTTGGAGGGTTCGCAAAAGCTATTGCGGTATTCTGGAGCCTGTCGATCTTTAACCAGCCAAATTCCAGAAACGCGTGTAGCAATATTATCAGGCTTGCTAACCGCCGGTATGTTTAGGAGCCTCTCGCAAGATGGAGCTTCGCTAAGCGTTTGGACGCTTGAAGAAAGCGGCGGAGTTACGTGCTTTTCTTGGGAGGTCCATACTCATCGCATAACCAAATCGGACTGGACCATCAGTTTGCCTTCTTCGCTACTCAAGCACCTAGCGGAACTCCGAGCAAACGCATTGCCCAACGAAACTGGTGGCCCCTTAGTCGGCACAATTGATAAACATGCCAAAGAAATATCTGTGGTTTATGCGCTCCCAGCCCCGACCGATAGTATTGGGACGCCATCGACCTTTTTCAGGGGTAAAAGAAGCCTCACGGCCGACATCTCCGCAGCCGTTATGCGTACCGGGGGTCAAGTTCGTTATGTTGGCGAGTGGCACTCACATCCGCGCGGAGCTTCTACACATCCCAGTCAGACCGACATCGTTCAGATAGGTCAGCTTGCCCAGATTCAGAGCATGGATGGACTTCCTGCCGTTTCTATTATCGTGGGTGACACGGGTATCAACTACATTCTTGGTGAAATTATATGACGTCGTTGTTGGATATGTACAATTTTCGTGCTCGATTTATTCCAGCTGTAATTGGGATCGCCCCCGCAATTGCATTAGCTGCCATTGCTGTATCCTGGACAACCTTCTCGTTGCCGCAAGTAATAGCCACTATAGCAATTGGTGTTCTTTTCATTGTTGCTTCTGATGTAGCCAGACAAATGGGAAAAAAAGCCGAACGTAAGCTGTTTTCAGCCACGGGCGGAAGGCCAGTAATTCGTCAACTGAGATACAATGACAGAACATTTGATAATGTTACAAAAGACCGCTATCGGAATTTTCTAGCCCTAAAACTAGGCGAAACATCCCCAACGCAAGCAGATGAATTTAACTCGCCAGAAAAATCAGTGGGGTTCTATGACCGTTGCGGAACATGGCTAAGAGAAAGAACACGAGATAAAGCCAAGTTTAACGTACTCTTTGAGGAAAATATCACGTATGGATTCAGAAGAAATTTATATGGTCTAAAACTACCTGGACTATTTTTGAACCTTATTGTTTTTATTGTTTGCTTTTCTCTTTTGTCACCATACGGGGATACAGTTATCGAAACTACGCGCGCTGAAATTTCAGCTGTTTTTGTAATTGCGTCTATCCATGCGATTTACCTCCTATTCTTTGTTACAAAGAAAAGCGTCATGGAGGCAGCTGATCAGTATTCCACACAGTTGATTAGAACGTGCGAATCTTTTTTGGGTAGTGAATAGGGACAGAGGCGACTGCATAACGTTGTCTCATGCAAATTATAGAGGGAAAATAATATACAAATTTAAAATAACGGAAATTATATATGCAACTGGCTGACACTCTGGGAGATCAAGCTGCCATCTATACTCACAGAACGACATCGATTTTGAATGGCATTCTTCAGTATTCCCAATTGATATTCTCCAACCATGTTGAAGCTTCACGCTTATTCATCTGCGACGATGCGGGAAATTATAAATACGCGATATATGGCGAATTTAGCTTCGAAGAAGGCAAACGAATTGCCCTCAATCTGCCAACGGCAGACAAATACCTGGACGGATTGAGATGCTCGTCGTTGTGTTATGATGCGTATAAAAGCTACGCGGGATTTTCCGCAGAGGAAGCCGAGCAATCGTTGATTTACAAATTCAAAGTAGAAAGACCCGGTAACAGTGGCTTTAGAACGGGTGCATTATACAATATACGTGGATTCGGCATCGAAGAAGCGCCTTACGAAAGCCATCTGGAGTTTCCCAAACGCATCCGATGGGCGGCAAAGAGCGGCGATGTCAAAAAACCAGTATTAGACACCGGTTTCCAATTTTGACCCAGCCCGGTGGTGCCGGTCTATTTTTAATAAGGATCGCCAATTGGCTACCCTCCGCGTCACATACGCAATTGGCGACATCCATGGTTGTTCGGAATTATTGAAAATTCTCTTAGAGAAAATTCACGAAGACGCCCATGAGCGTGGGAATGATTATCGTCTGATATTTCTTGGCGATATAATCGACCGAGGCCCAGATAGTCGTGGCGCTATGGAACTTGTTTATCAGACTCTTCGAAAGTCTCCCGAAAATCGGTTGTTATTGGGCAACCACGACGAATTTCTCCTCCGTATTTTGGCGTGCACCAATGAGAGCGAGGCCGTTTTATCTCACTGGCATAAGAATGTGGGCGGTGAACAGACAATCATGTCGTATGGATTGTTGGGCAATCAACATCCCGTCTTACTGGCAGAAGAATTTGAAAATCATCACTGTCACCACGTCCAAATGCTTAAATCAGCCGACAATATGATCATCGAGAACGACTACGTTTTCGTACATGCTGGCATCCGACCAAATGTTCCTCTCATCGAGCAGAAGGAAAAAGATTTGCGGTGGATCAGGCAGGAATTTCTGGATCACACAGAACATCACGAAAAAATCGTTGTGCACGGGCATACGATTACAGACAATTTCCATCCAGAAATTCGGAATAATCGAATTTCGATAGATACCGGAGCTTATAGAAGCGGTGTTCTCACAGCCGTAGCTATCGAAAAAGAGTGCCCGCGATTTTTAATGGCTCATCAATAAAAAAACGTTCTCCTCGTCTCCGTCATTTAGCGGACCACCTTTTGAAAAAAAGTCAGTGGCCCTAACCGTCTGCTCTTTACCTATAAACGATATTTCGAAACTTCGGTCGCCTAATCATGATCACGGGGACTTATCCCAAGACCTCAATGCTTACGAGGGAGGCGCATAGATAATTCTTGATGCAGATATATCGGTTGCGCAGGTACAGGCTTATTAAAGGTTGCCTTACTGATGAATAGGCTACCATTAATGCATTAGCTATTGCCCCGCAGACATGCATGGCTCCCATTTCCAATACTGAGATGACGTCTATCCGCCTGGTGCTATTGTAGGCATGAGTAGTTTTCCAGCCAATAGCGGAAGCTGATCCAAATTCACTCGTTCCTTTAAAGTGACCGCTGTCATCAAAGACCAATCCAAATAGTGATCGAATTTAGCGATGTTTGGATGAGATACGCCTTTCATCATTGCATCATCGCTTGGCGCATCGCCGACCGCAAGCCTATCAAGCAGGCTCTCAACGCCTTCAATTGAACAATCTCCGACCTCTATTGCGTGGGAAAGTACTGCTGTCTTGTAATCTTGAGATAATAAGGCCAGCGAAAGCGTGGTAAGGTTCTTGGTACCCACCCAAGGAAACAAGAGCACTCCTTCACCAAAGGAGATTATTGCTTTGTCCGTCAGCCCCAGCTCTATATAGGCTGTACGAGCACTTTGAAGTATTTCTTGTGCAATTGTGTCCAGATAAGGGTAAACACCGGTACTCTGCAATACCTCACGCATCCGGGCTACGATTATATCGTGGATGTCACCGCCCTTCCCGTCAAACTGAGGCAATTGCGCTCCTTTTGATGGCTTCACCTGGATGACGCGCGCACCATCGTCCACGGTTATAACCGACCAACGTCTTCCAGAGAAAATCAGCGTCTCACCTGGCTTCAAAACAGAGCTTAGAGGATAATTGCCCAGAACGCGGCTATCATGAAGAATGCGGTACTCGCGCTCTGTTGCGAATACAGGGTAGAATTCATACGATTCAGTGATTTTCTCTCCCTCTTCGCCCACCATAAGCAAACCATCGGAAGACTGCTCAATTAGGCGGTTGTCCGGTGACCCCATACAGCGCAACAATTGGCTGAAAAGCGCCTTATCAACAGTCTTGAATGGGCCCTTTTCGCAAAGTATCTGCCAGGCAGAACGTGCGCTAATTCCTCCGTACTGCAATACCAGTGCTAACACTTGATGCAACAAGGTAGAAAGATGTAAGCCAGACCTACTCGGCGGTTCACACATACCTTCGCGCAATAACTCGACGGTCGCTATAGACTGAATAAGGTCGAGATTCAGCCTATCTAACGGGTGTTGCCCCCGCTCAGGCTTGCGCTCGATCACAAAAATCCTCAAAGTTGCTGGCTTATCGTGCCTCCGACCGGACCGCCCAACTCGTTGTTTTAGTGACGAGATCGAAAAACCAGGACCAATTTGCGCGACTGTTTCAACGCTTCCGATATCAATACCCAGTTCGAGCGTTGTGGTCGCAACTGCAGTCGTAGGACGAGGATCGTCTTTCAAGCGCGTTTCTAGATCCTCGCGCTCGGGTTTGGATAGGCTTCCATGGTGAGGAAAGAACTCGTTCGGAACGTGATTTTCATCGCACATTTGACGCAGGAGATCTGCATATAGCTCTACTTTTTGCCGGGAGCCTGCAAAAAGTAGATGTTTTTCACCTCGCAAGAAACGATAAAGATCATCGGCCAATCGTTGAGGAACGGCTGAATGCTGGTACGGGGTTATTGATTTTTTTTCTTCCTGATCATCTGGATAATACCCCCGGATTTGTAACCGAACACCGTTACCTTCATCATTACCTTCGATTATACGTACTTGACGGCTGCCAGAAGGCCTGAGAGACTCCGCCGCCAACGACATATTGCCGAGGGTGGCTGATAGACCTATTCGATCAATGCTTTCCCGATCACAAGCTACTTCGATACGGTTCAGAATTGACTGAAGCTGCATTCCTCGTTCTGAGCCAATAAATGCATGCAGTTCATCAATCACCACGGCGTCAAGTGACGAGAACAGACGTCTAACTTCCCCGCCCCTACGAACCAGAAGAGCTTCTAAAGATTCGGGTGTGATTAATACGATACCATTTGGCCGAGACCGAGCTTTTGATTTCGCATTGGAAGATACGTCCCCATGCCATTTATGTACCTGTATGCCGCATGCCTCGCATAGTTCCTCCAGCCTACGAAATTGATCATTAATCAAGGCTTTCAAAGGGCTAACATACATAAGCGCGAAGCCGTCATACGTATCCTTGGCCAGTATCCTTGTGATAAGCGGCAACATCGCTGCTTCCGTTTTTCCAGCCGCCGTCCGTGCCGATACAATAACATCGCCACCAGTCAAGATCGCTGGTATGGCCTGCTCCTGGACGTTCCGCAGTTGTTTCCATTTCTGTTGCCAGATCCAACGTTGGACTTGTGGGGCCAGTAGGTCAAAGGCGGAAGGATGAGAGCTCGTCATTTTCGTCAATCGCCGTTTCTGGCAAATCCAGATCACTTTGTCCCTGATTGTCTTCAGGAAGGTCTACAACCTCAATCAGATCGGACCATTGAGTGTCCGGGTTCTGTTCTATGATTGCTAGCAGATCTACGAAGGCTTTGATCGTGTTTCGGGGTGTACGGAAATACGCATCGCCGATTGTATTCGCACAATGATCCATGAACGCGGCAAGTGCTTCGTCTGGAACCAAGTAGTTTTCTGACAGACCGCTCGCAAAAACGTCGCGGAGCCGCTCTAACAGGTGGTACATCTCTTCCTGTGTCAAGCTTGGTAACCGAATGACCGGACCCGTGTAATCAGCAAGATTGCTCGAAGCGAAGCTGTTTTCAGCAAGTCGGCTTTGGAGAGCTTCGTAAGAGTAAAGCCCACGTCGCGTGTCTAGGAGAAACTCAGGGGTTCCGCCCAAGATAAACCCGATGCCCTCCGTTGTGCCCTGCAGAACGTCATTTAAGATTCGAAGAATTTGCTCGTAATTTTGCTTTCGTGCCTGTGAATTTTGGAGTTTGTAGAGATTTACAAGTTCATCAAGACAAACCAGAAGCCCACCAAATCCCGCAATGCGGACAAATTTTGCAAGCAGTCTTAGCCCGTCATAGAATGAGGCATCATCCAGAATGGTGCGAACACCGAGATCCACACGTGCCTCGGTTTTTGTTGTGTATTCACCACGAAGCCAGCGCAGAGCAGAGTCTTGCAGTTCACCATTCCCCTCTTCGTAACCTCGGGCGTACGCGGCTATCACTGATGCGAAATCATATCCGGCAACCATTTCACGGATATCGGCCAACCCATCTTTGATTGCAGTTTCAATCGGAATCTTCTTAGCGAACGCAACCTCATTTGCTTTCTGGATATAGCTTTCAAGAATGTTTCTTAGTGCGCCGCCTTCGGGAGCTGTGCGTGTAGCCAGACTGCGAACCAATTCCGCATAAAGCGAGCGCGCCTGCCCGTTCGTCGCATGTATACGACGATCTGGCGACAAATCAGCCTGACATACCGCTAGTCGACTCTGCAACGCTATCTGTCGAACGAGGAAAAGAAAGAAAGTTTTTCCTGCTCCGTATGATCCGATCACAAAACGAATGCTCGATCCACCCTCCGATACCCTCCGGATATCCTTGATCATAGCCTCGATTTCACGCTGACGACCAACCTGTATATGCTGAAGGCCCATGCGTGGAACCACCCCTGCCCGCAGCGCATTGATGATCGTATCGCGATCACGAAGCTTGATCAGTGGCTTGTTTGTCGACATGTGCTCTTCCTAACTCGATATATGTAACTCAATTGCCTGAGGACAAAACGTCTACGTTGATCAACACTGGGTCGGTACCTTCAATGATTAATTCATCAAAGGTATCCAAACTCCATTCGTTAAGTGCTTCCTTCGCGGCACCTGGCAGCATTCCAGCCTGACGTATCAACACATCAAAATCGGCAGCCGACCACGAACTCTTCTGTGAAAGTTCAGAGAGCAAAGTGCCATATCGATGTTCAAGCCCTTCAAAAAATTCGCTTTTCTGCTCCATCTTCGAGGTTGAAATGTCATTCTCGGCGATTTCTTCTTCTTCGAAGATGTCGGATAGCACATTCGACGTAATCGTGGTTTCGGCACGAATACGCTGCAGCCTATTCAAATCAATACCTCTGCTTGGTGCATCAGCAACGGCAGATTTTGACTCTCTGGAGGAGTGGACATTTGTCGACGTGCCATCATGCAACTGAGCGTAAAGTTCGTTGGATGAAATGCCCATACGCTTGAAGATGAGTTCAAGCTTCCGCACTTCTTCTTTATGCAAGCTTCCGTCAGCAGAGGCAGTAGCAATAAGTTCTTCAGCAACAGCGTTCTTTGAGGCTTCAGGTATATCTTTAAGGCGCTTCAACCAATCATCCAGACGAGAGGGGTTTCGTTCGGCCAGACGGATTTCAGCCGCTAATCGGCAACATTCATCCTCTTGGATATTAACGTCCTTTTCGATCTGCTCTATGAGCAATGCATGTTCCCTTTGATGAAAATGTCCATCTGAAAACGCAACAATCATACCAAGCATTACACTGAGTTGTCTGGCACGATAAGCAGTGCTTGCCTCTGATAACCTGTCGTTGATTTGCGAGAAAACTAAAACTTCATCCGTCAACGTACCGGTTTTAGACGTGAAACCAGGATCGCAACTTATCCCAAAACCAAACGAAGCGCATACTGCCGACAATTCGCGCAATTTCGCCTTCGACACTGTGGACCCGATATCTACACCAACAGTCTCCGCGAGCGCCTTGATTGTTGTTGGTTCCTGCTTCAGAACAAGTGCTTCAACTAAATCGAGCGGTCGACCTTCAATCGTGAGCGCCATTTGCCGTCGGATCGCGTCCGGAAGCTTGGACGCCGCTAAAAGATTTGGCTTTTGATCTGCAATCCGTCCGAGCGCCCTGCTGTAATCGTCGAGTGCTTCGGTACACTTTTCCAAAACGTCGCGTGCTGTCGTAAGGGGTTCCGCCCGATCAGACACATCAGGAATCTTGCCACCTCCTATGTCAATATCACAGGAGAATGTGCCACTGCACGCCTGATATCTCTTTTTCAAGCTCTTTGTGCGGCCCGGCTTAAGAACATATCCGTTCGGAAACAGCCGATTGATTTCTTGCGCGTAAAGGAGTGCAAGTTCCTGGAACGCCCTCTTCGCTGGTGTGCGAACCCGCGTCTCAGGATGACTTATCGCAAAACGCAGTAGCAAATCTGGTTCAAAAGGCAGGCCGTCTCTTACTCGTAGTCCAAGGCTAATCTTAATCGCGGTTGGAACTTCATAGCCATTTGCCTGCAACCCCGAAGGAACGTCAGCAAAGTTTCGCCCCGACTTTATTTCGACGACGGATAGCAAATCAGACGCATATCGGCGGAAGGAATGATTGGAACCGAAAATATTCAAAAGACGGTGAACTTCGTCGGCCACGATATCAAAATCAGCGTTTCCATCATCCAACATCAATCGGCGTTCAAGCCCGTAGAAGTAGAGGAAAACATAGCCAATATATGTATCGGGGTCCGAGCGATCACTTGCGAGCCAAGCCAAGTATGAATGACGCGCCGAAGGTGACATGTATTCGTAAGACGGCCAATACCCCATAGTTTCGCCGAATGCGTCACCAACATTCGCTATCTGATGAGACGGGTCTACCAGACAGTTTTCCTGTTCGTATCTTTGACCGTGCTTTGGCAGGTATTTTCCAAAGTAGAACATGCCATTAGTTATTTTGAACGGGCCTACCTGCACCTCTGTACCAGGCCGCACCCAATTGGCGACGCGAGGCACGGTAGTTTCGGCAGTCCGGAGACGTCTGTCATCCACTTTCGAAGAAGTGCCGTTCAGTACATTCTTATTAACCCACTCGTGAACACGGCGATTGTGCAGATCAATAGGCGAAGGTGATGGAATTACCGGAGACGAGTTTTGTCGCTCTGACGGTTCAATGAACATAACCAATTCATCATTATAATTGGCATTCACCTTAGCTTTTTTCATCATCGGTTCAGTTCTAAGAGATGCCGCAGCCGAAAATTGCGGATCAACGTCATTCAACCCCGTCATTTTGTGTCTACGCTTGCGCGCCCATGCCCAAAAAGCAGCAATCGCACACAAAGCGAGGAATACTTTAAATCCTCCGTTCGTCTCGGCTGTGTTTTCAGGTAAGCGTACAACATTGCGCCCAGGCTCCTTCCAGTCTCCTGATGACTGCAACGGCTGTGAATTAAGCGTGGGTTTCGGTTCAATTACTTGCAGTCTGTCTTTCTTCGTTGCAGCTTGGTCCCTTGAAACAGTCGGGGGCGCAGACGTCCCTGCGACTGGTTGCACTTCCTTTGCAGGAAACAATGCTTCCAAAGTTACTGAGTTAATGACGCCAGTAACAGAAAGTCCCTTCTGTGATTGAAAGGCTTTCAATGCCTCGATGGATTTTTTACCCCAAATCCCATCAACTCTTCCTAAGCTATAGCCCTGCTCGGTAAGCGCCGCCTGAATCTCTTTAGGCGTTTTTGACTGTGCACTGGCCGAAAACCCAGAGCCGCAAAGAAATCCGACTATTACTAATAAGCAAAAAAAAGCCCGCACAAACGACTACCCCATACCCGCATGAACGCATACTATACACGTCGAGGATGCACAGCCAATAGGTGTATTCTCGTGATCGATGCTGATATTTTATTCGACAGGCGCGGAAAACTATAGAGGTCGCCGGTCATCACCCAAAGTTGCAAATCTAGGGTGTTAATCCAATTTTTCACCACTCTCCAATGGCCCACCGCCGATCAGTATATCTCTGACCTTATCAGCCTCAGCGTCTTCGACGGCTTCTATTCTATAAGTTTTCCCATTCGCCACTAAAAACTGCGGACCACTTAAAGCGACAGAAGACAGAACATTACTCGCATCTGAAATGAACTCATCAATCGTCCAAAGCTTTCCAGTCTTCATAAGAAGTACATCCAACGGTTCATAGCGATGGCATTTTCAATGCCATCGTTCAGGAATACTAATTTTTATTTTACAAAATTCCTGTCAATTGCCCCGATACTAGTTTCCATTAACCACGCTTGCGAGTGCTGTATGAAAACGCATGAGCGCCTGCTACTAGATACCTGTATCATAAGCCAATTTGCTTACAAGAATCCTCCGCATCAGCTTATCACATGGATGAAGAGTTTTCCGGACAATTATTTTGTGATCTCTGTTTCGACCGTAATCGAGATACAGAAGGGAATAGAAAATCTCCGGCTCTCGGGTTCGCCCCGCGCGGATGAGTTGGAGGAATGGTTAGACCGATTGCTCGCTAGTGACCTCGTTTGCCTTGATCAAGACGTCATCACTGCAAGAATAGTCGGACAGATGATCTCTACGCCAGCCTTGAAATCTCTGTGGGTCCCAGACGCAAAATCAAAGAAGCCTAAATTTGGTCAAGACCTGCAAATAGCAGCGGCTTCAATACGTCACCAAATTCCGATAGCGACAGAGAACATCAGCGACTTCCTTCGCATTCATCAATGTTACAAACTGCCTGGACTGTGCAATCCTGCTACAGGTGAATGGTATGTTGGATCGAAAAAAGCAGAAATGGTGCCTTGACTCCCAGAATTTGTTCCTATTATGTTCCAATCATGAAACACGCGCTCACCCATTCCCTATTGCTGACTATGCTCCCTGTTGAGCTTGTCACCCGCGCGCGTCGAATACGTACCTTCTGAGTTTTTGAACCCCGCAGTTCATAGACGGCTTGCCGTCCTCAGGAGCAATGCAATGTTCCATTCGATTAATGATGTCCTAGCTGACGCACATCTTCGTGCGGCCAGCAACTTATTTGCACCTTCTGTTGTTTTAAAGTGCAGGGGCCGCGCTCTCTTTCGATCACAGAAGGCTCGAAACCTCGCTTGCTATTTTGACCTCATCCCCGACGTATTGGCATGGTCGTGCCTGCCGTTCCTAATCGGCTCTACAGAGACGTTTCACATTCCAGACTTCGCAGTTCAGAGAGTGGATGGCGACTACCTTGTCGATGTCCATGACACACCGGAATGGGCTCTTGCGGCGGCAGAGGATGAAGGCTGGTTATATGACCAGCACACCTACAAAATGATTGAACAAACAATTATTTTTAATGCCGTCGATCTCGTTCCCTTTGCCTCATCTACGGTTTCGCTCGGAGACCGACTTCGACTACTTTCCGCGTTAGACGATGACGGTCCTCTACCTCTTAAGCATTGCTGTCAGTTGGTACGCAATTCTAACGAACCGATGAGCGCTCTGGCCGCGCTCTATTTTTCTGGAGAAGTTTCATTCGACCTGAATGAAAGAATAAGCCCGGAAACTAGGGTTTCGAGAACTTAATCTCACTTCAAAATCAGAATTATCCAGATCGGCATTCGATGCCCGATAACGAGGAGGCTTACCATGAACAATCTGAATTATTTAACTGAAACGATCAGTACGCTCGAAAAATTGATCAACGATCTCAGGGTTTTACGCGAGGGCAAACAACCGGACCTGAACCTTCTGGATAAAAGCCCACTTCTCAACGACTGGGTTCGAACGACACGCTCCTTGCCTTGCCTGGAGGGAATTGTTCTAGAGCATCCGAAGCTGGGTAGCCGCAGACTGATTACGACCAGCGAACTGTTTTTTGTCGATCCGCAACTGCACTTTGCGCGTACGTATTCGCGATTTTATCGACTTGGTAAACCCGCTCCAGTCAGAGGTCTGCGTTAATTTTTGAGGGCTACGTCTATGACAATGTTTCGAATATCGCACTGCAACTGCCGGTCTCCATCTTTCAATGCTGTGAAACCTTGTGAGAAAACAGAATGCAGAATTTTCAACAGACACCAGAAGGCCTGGCTTTGCGCCTTGCAGTGGCGCACTTTACTCGGCAAATCAGAAGGCGCGGTCTTCATGATTTGCTGGCTGGCCGAGTCCTCGACCTAATCGTAACATGTGAACATGCCGATGACCTGGAGCTCTTTGAGAAGGCCCTTGGTCGATTGGACTATTACAATTCGAAACGGCCATCACAGCGAAGCGTCATCCAATTAACCGCCCAAAAGCGAGATCACTTTGATTTCGGTGATGACCATGTCACATACAAGCAGACGGTCTATTTTGCACCACACCTAGCTTCCTTATCACAACAGGTATTGGACTCCGCTGACGATATCATCGAAATGAAGCTCGATGGCTCCCTGTGTGAAGCGATTGCAAAGGAAAGTCTTCTATCTCCGCCGCGTTTTTCCGATCTTCCTGTTCCTTCGCCGTTTCCGTTACGCATCCTGGCTTCGATGATCTGTCAATCCTGGAGCGATCAAGACGTTCAACACAAACTTGATCGCCTGACCAGAGGAGCAAAAGCGATCCGCACAAAAAGCGAGATCAACCTCGATAATATCACAGGATACGGCGAAGCGGCGTCGTGGGGAAAAATGCTTGCAGAAGATCTAGCTCTCTTCGCCAAGCGAGAACTGGACTGGGCCGATATTGATCGTGGTGTGTTGCTTTGTGGGCCGCCAGGCGTCGGCAAAACGCTTTTTGCTCGTGCATTAGCTGGAACCTGCAGAGTCCCCTTGTTTGCGCACTCTCTAGCGCAATGGCAGGCCAAAGGTAGCTTAGACGACCTCCTCAAAGCGATGCTTCGTGCATTTGAACAGGCGAAACGGGAAGCGCCATGCATCCTGTTTGTCGATGAAGTTGACAGTTTCGGAACACGATCCCAGCTTTCTGGAAGAAACTCCAATTACGCGCGGCAGGTTATCAATGGATTTTTGCAGTGCCTAGATGGACTGGATGGCAGAGAAGGTGTTGTCGTAGTTGCAGCGACTAACGATATCAATGCAATTGACCCGGCGATCATTCGTTCTGGAAGAATTGAACGGCATGTCCACATTACCCTCCCCGATGCAGTCGGAAGGGAGCAAATCCTCAAATACCATTTGCGAGACGCATTGCCAGGGGAAGACATTTCTGAAATCGCAGTTAGGCTTGAAGGTGCGTCTGGTGCAGACATTGCCCGACTGGTGCGAGAAGCACGGAGCCGCGCACGAGCGAGGAAAGCCCCTCTAAGCGCGTCAGACCTTGCCATCAATATTCCTTCTCCGCGCCCGGTATGTATTCAAGACATCCGTCGAACAGCCATTCACGAAGCCGGGCACGCTGTCGTTGCAGATGAATTGTTCGATGTGACAGGCATCAAACCGGTGTCGGTTCATCTGAGGCGAACCTTCCGAGACAGTGATTGCAACCTTGGTGGCACACGGATGCAAATTCGAGCAGATAGAATTCTCACGACCAGAACCGCGTACGATGCTCAGATTTGCACACTTTTGGGTGGGTTAGCCGCCGAGAAGGTTGTGTTTGGCGAGACGACTGATGGCAGCGGCGGCGGCTCTCATTCTGATCTAGCAGAAGCAACCAGAATCGCTATCCGAATGGAAGCATCGTTCGGCTTGGGTAACGGTCTGGCTTTCTTAGCTACTATGAATTTGTGCGACGAAAACCTGCTGCGTCAAAATTCCCACCTCGAACAGCGTGTGAATGAAATCCTTCAAATCCAGTTTGATAGAGCGGTCGGCATCATCGAGAAAAAAGCGAAAGCCGTTTCTTCAATCGCCGCGAAGCTTGAACGTTATTCGGCACTCAACGAAAGGCAGCTGAAACGGATATTCCTGCGAGAATTTTAGTGTTCGCCGAATTGGCTTATACCTCGTGAAGGGCGGTGTTAAGATGTCATTCCAATGCTGTCTGATGCGCACATCAGCGCAAAACAAAATTAAGCCAACTACGGATAGAAAAGTTCAAAGGCTGATGGAAGAACAGCTTGCAAATTGGCGTTTTGTTACGTCGAGAAAATTAGCAACTAAGTTTCATCGGTACGCTAAATTTTTCATCAGAACGACGTTAGCTATAAACACAAACTGGGTCTTCACAGCACTTCCAAACCGATTATAAAGACCACGCGGTGCCAATCGTGGGAAACTAGACTGCAGCTAATTCCCTATTCCTCGGAAACCCATAAGGGGCGAGCGACCGCGTCATCAAAAGGCCTTTGATGAAGTAATCCAAAGTCATGGCACCGGGAAAGGTGTAAACATGAATTTCATAGACAAACTAGGCGTCGGCCTGCTGGTTTTTGAGATCATTTATTGTTTCTTAATCTAACGGCATGAACGCCACACACGTGTTCGGTTCGAGGTGACCACGTGTAAAAAAGAAGGCTCCGTGCTGCAACACGGAGCCTTCACTTTTTTTGTGTAACGTGAACCATAGACAAGCTCAAACTCAGGATACCGCATTCTCTTGCCATGAGTAAACAGAGAATTTTGCGGAGACGAAAACTATGCAAAGGGTGGGTCCCAAAATCGACCGCTACCTCTCGCGTAAATTGCATTGGGATAACCGAGCGCCGGATTCAAAACCTCTGTACTCCCCTGTTGTTCCGTTAACCTTGCAATACAAGTAGAAAAAACAGTCTTGATTTTGGCTTCGGGTTGTGAGATGTCATCAACGCACGTGAATTATGATCACGCTTGGAGCAATACAATGATAACAGCCATATCCAAAGTAGCGAAGGACGCGCACAAACACTAAATCTTTGATTTAGTGATGGCTAATTATCATTTTTGGTGCTCACTCCGTCCTTCCTCCATTTCTAAAACAGCTTAACTGAACATCGTCATTTCGTTGCTCATCGCAATGGAACGTGACTGTTTATCGCTGTCTCTGCTTGGATCCAAAAGGAGGGAATATCCATGAACGGCAATGCCATCTATCTCAGCAAGTACGTGTCTCGACGTCAAAACGGGATGATTATCGCGCCCCAACCCTATCTCGGTCGTAGCATCAATACCAAGGGCAGAGGCTGTCACATAGCGAACGCTCTTTAAAGCGCCGCTCAACTGGACGAGCCATCCACATTTCGCCTTCAGTCGCAGACAGAAAGCCTAGCCCGAAGAAATGTGGGTCCCAAATCGGTAGTGTGATCGATCCATTCAGACTTCGTCTTGTGAATTTCGAAAGTCTGCTCGAACGCCAGTGGGCAACCGTGTTCATCGCTCGTTCTGATCTTAAGGAAATTCGTGAACAGCAGTCTTGCACGTATTTCAGCAACAGGCGACATACGTTTGATTTCATCGTTGAACGTATGGACGGCACGCGCGTCGCTTATGCGGTGAAGTATGAAGAGGATGTCACGCCAGAACTCGAAGGTATTCTGGAAGTGATCGCCTCGGAACACGGCTCCTTAGTCGCCGATGAGTTTCGTATTCTCACTGAAAAGGATTTGAACCTTATTCAGCTGAATAATTCGCGACACATTCTCGACTGCGGCCTGGATTTCGATTTCGAAGCCCAGTCAATGGTCGAACAGTATCTCAATGATGCTCCTCGACATCTTTGCCTCCAGCAAATTGCCGATGATACTGGCTTGGGGTCGGACGGTTACAGAGCAGCGGTCGCAATGATGTTCTCAAGAAAATTGCGGCTCAATAAAAATGAGAGGCTCTGTAGGACTGCTTTAGTCGAAAATACCTTTAAAAAAGCCGCTTAAAATCCATTTGGAGCATTAATCCGTTTCTTAAGATATTCGGATTAATGCTTCAAGGATGGGCTAGCTTTGGGGGAAGCGTGATGAAAAATCGTTCGTTCCATTTTGATCGCCATGATCGAATTATGATCGACAATGTGTCGTATCGATCAGAATCCAAAGAAAAGAACACCCACTTTCTCCAAGCTATTGTTGATGGTTTTATCGACGATTTCTTTACAGTTAAGACCGACCAGGACATCTCACTATTAATGAAAAGCGGTCGTCTTCGCGTAGATGTCGGTTGGTTTTCCAAAACGATGCATCTTCTACGCGTTCGTCACGACAACTCCAATCTGCGTGACCTCTCTGAAGACGACCTTCGCACTGTCGCCTGGAAGAAGGAGTGGTGCGTACGGTTCCTATGGGCGGCTGGAGCAAAAGATAAGATTTGGCGTCCTAAAAAGACGCCAACAGACATCCGGCAATTCATCGATAACATCAAGTCTGAAATGGATTGCTGGTATCTCAATGAATTCGGAATGCGCCGTAAGCCTGGACGTCAGAGAAAGGGGGAGATCAGAAAAGAATTCGATTATCCCGCTCCCAGCACCCTACGAGATTGGCTCAAGCTATATCAGGAAGCCGGGTACAGGGCAGAAGCCTTCAGACCCCTTTATGAAAATTGCGGTAATCGGAATCAGCTTGATGAGCGTGTTCGTCAGATTGTTCAAAACGGCGTCGAGAGTTATTGCACTCTTAATCGTATCAAGATGGCTGACGTCTACGAAGACATAGAGGCTCAGCTATTCCTGCACAACAAGAAGCACGGTTCTGAGCTGAAAGTGAGCGACCGCACAGTGCGTCGCCACATTAATAATATTGATCCATTTAAAAGAGATGCCGGACGTTTCGGGGCCGATTATGCATTGCGCAAATATGCGCCTGTGGGGCGCGGAATTGTCCTCGAAAGCCCACTGGAGCGGGTCGAAATGGACGATTGGGAATTTGACCTGTTCGTCCTGTTGAAGACATCATCTGCATGGAAAAAACTGGATTCCAAGCAAAAGAAACAGATCGAACGCGTTCGGGTCACCGTAACTGTCGCAATCGATTGCGTGACGCGTTGCATTGTCGGATTTCACGCGACGCCTGCCCCTCCGTCGACCGCTGGAGCCAAAACAGCTCTGCGCTCAGTCTTGCTCGATAAGACCAAAATTGCTGAACTCGCAGGAGCAAAGTCCTCGTGGGATATGTATGGACGTCCAGAATTTATTGTGACTGACGGCGGCCCTGTTTTTAGAGGCGAATTCGAGACAGCTGTCGCTCGCAGTCGGATGAACCGCAGTCTGCCCGACCAGGATCCCAGAATGCGAGGAACGATTGAATCCTTCTTTCGTTCATTCAAACGGCTTTGCAGATATTTTACAGGCCAGTCATTTTCCAATGTCATGGAAAAGGGCGACTATCCAGGTGAAGACTACGCCAGCCTCACCTTCGACGTGTTTTACCGCGCCGCAGTTCGGTACATCGTCGATGTATATCATCATCGCAAACATCGCGGCCTCAACAATGGTACCCCATTCAAAACGTGGGAGATTTTGACAACCCAGCGCGACAGAGGCATGGCACCTCCCTTGAATCAAGAGCAGATTGTTGAAGCATTCGGCCTCGAACACAAATCAAAGATTACGCGAAATGGCGTAACTATTAACTCCTTTAATTATGAGTCTTCTGATTTGACCAAGCTGCATCAGATCATGGGCGAGAAGGACGTGGTTTCGATCTTCGACCCGGACGATCTGGGAACAATCCTCGTCAGAGTTCCGAACAAACATCTGGACAGGTTCCACAATATTTTTGGCAGCTATATCATCGGAAAGTGTACCGACGAAGCCGTCCATGGGCGCACTTATCTCGACCTTGTTGCCGGTAAGCGGGAAGTTCAAGATTTCCTCAAAGCGCAAGCGTTAGAGGGCAACCCCTACCGTCTGACCGCCCATAACGATTTTCAGGACCAATCAGCTCAGGCGCTCAAGGTTGCCGGTATTCCAACGCATCAGTTGTCTCAAAAGAAATACGATCAGATCACGGCAGCAGTATCGCAGAAAACACGCGCCGCTTTAACGTCCCCCACCTATTCTGATGACCCCATGTCGGACGATGATCTTCCCGGCTCCGTAATCGCAGTGTCGGCGCGCACGAAACCAAAAGCCAAGCCGAATGCCGATGACGGAAACGTGCAACCAAAAGAACGGCCCGCGCACAAGCCATTTAGCCAGAGCATGAACACTTTCGAGGATGATGATGACTGATCAAGGAAAGACCGAACTTCATGATTTCTCGGATGACGACTTTCTCAATGCGATTACTCAGAGATTTCCTGACAAACAACGCGCTATTCGCGATTCCCTGGAGAAAGTGAAAAGCGTTTATGTTCGCTCTCCGCGCGATAAGGTGCTGGAAAAGGACCTGGATCGATTTCTGGTTTCCATGCTCGCGAAACAGGGAGAGCGTCGAGACGACGGCAGAGCGCTTTTCATTACAGGCGAAAGCGGGGCGGGCAAAACCCGTATGATTGCTCAAATGCTGGAAAAGAATGAACTTCTCCAGCCCATGCAAACGAGTTTTGGAATAGTCAATCCTGTGGCAACAGTCCGCTTGATGGGACCGTGCACACTTCGCTTGCTAGGCAAAAACATCCTGGAGACAATCGGATATCCTATTCGCCAGAGAATGGAACAGGGCGAGCTTTGGGACATGCTCCCAAACCAACTTCGGCAGCGCCGCGTACTTCTGATTTACGTTGATGAAACACAGCACATGCTCCGGCATACCACAGGCGATTCAGAGCGGAAGAACCTTGCCAAGGCCTTTAAAGGCGTAATGAATTACGCTCCTTGGCCAGTCAGTTTTATTATGTCTGGAATGCCCGAAACTGTGGAAATGGCTCAACTCGACGAACAGATTGAACGCCGTTCCAGTTTCTGCAGAATCCCAGAAATCGAGATGCCCGAGGGTCGGCCTCTTATCGAGAGAATTCTCATTGAAATGACTTCTGTCATCGACATGGACGCGACCAAGGTCACGCAAAGTGATCTGCCAGAACGCATCGCACATACGGCCCGATACCAGTTCGGCAGAGTGACTCAAGTGGTGCTCGCAGCCATTCAAGTGGCTCTGGAAGCTGGTCGTACTTCGTTGGGGCGCGATGACTTTGCTCGCGCTTATATCCACCATTCTCAAGCGCGTGGTTACGACGAAATGAACCCGTTTCTAGTCGACGATTGGCAACGACTGAATCCGGGTGCTTTCCTGGTCGACAGCAGAGATTAGCCGTGAAACAAGCACTTAAGGAGCTGGCATGGCATCATCGACTGGAGGAAAGAGAACCTGCTATCGGTTTCGCATCTCGTCTAGCTAACCTTAACGCGAGGCCACTTGGTCGTTTCCTGCGCGATATGCTTATTTTTCCGCGCGACCTGGATCGAGGTTACGAAGACGCAATAAAAGATGTTTCTGTCCTCGGCAATGCCAGCTTCCCTGCTTTGTTGAAATACTCCCCTCGTCGAGTGGACGATCATTTCTGGCAAGTGGGTTCACAGAAACTGAAACGCCTGACCGTCAATCGTACATATTTCAGGGTTTGCCCCGAATGCATTCAAGACGATATTGGACGGTTTGACGGACCCAAGAGCGCGCGTCCTTGGCTACGCCTTTCATGGATGCTGTCGCACTATCGTATGTGCAATGCGCACCAACGATTGTTAGTATCCTTACAACCCTTCCGCAAACCATTCGAGCCATTCGACTTCTCGATTACGATTGCCGACAGTTGGTCTTACATCCAGAAAGCTTTGCCAGCGAAGCCGCTGACGAGATCCTTGTTTCAGGATTGGTTCACCAGGAGGTTAGACGGGATTGTCGACCAGAATAACTGGCTCGACGATGTAGAACTGTATGCCGCCGCTGAATTTTGCGAAGAACTGGGGCTCTCTGCGCTTTACCCGTCGAAAGTTCGATCCACAGATCTCCAACCAGAAGATTGGATTGTTGCCGCTAACGAGGGATATCACCTTGCAAGTGAAGGTAGCGTGAGCGTCGAAAATCTCTTGAAGGATTTAACGGCGAGAGAAAAGCGCTCCAAGGGTACGTGGGGACCTAGAGACACCCTCGGTAGAGCATACGGTTTGTTGCAGAAGCACGAAAAAAATCCGGCTTATGTAAAATTTCGGGATTTATTCGCAACTTTCACAATCGAGAATATTCCTATTAAGCCAGGCGTCACGGTGCTCGGTCACAAAGTCGACGTTCGAAAAGTCCATACGATTCACACTTCCGCCCTTGCGTCAGGTACACACGCTCTGACTATGCGAAAGCTGTTCGAGCGAGAAGGCTTCGCACACGACCAAGACAACTTGGTCGACCATCGAACGACAGTCGAAGCCGAACAAATTCAGGAAATCGTCGAGAAGCTAAAAACGGCCCTCTCCGCTCCACAGGTTGAACGGATCACGGGTATTCCAAAGTTACATCTCAGAGCCTTTATCAGTCTAGGTTATCTTTCCACGATCACTGGCTCGGAAAAACGCAGTTACGCGAAGCATCGTATTTCACCTGACGTCATCGAGCCCTTCATGACCAAACTGTTCGCTAACGCTGTCGAGGTTGACAACCCGATGCCGCGACAAGTGCCCATTTCGACGGCCCGCCTGATGGCTACTGCACGATTGGAACAGGTGCTTACGTTCATCATGGAGGATAAGCTGAAATGGAAGGGGCGACCGTCCGGAGATCGGAACTATAACACGCTTTTGCTGGATGCTGACGAGATCACACAGCTCGTGCGCGGTGATGAAGAAAAATCCGGACTAACTAAAATCGAACTGCTGGATTTCATTCCGGGCATCGCGCGAGAAGCAGTGAATCCACTAATCGATGCTGGTGAGTTGGAGGTCGTTGAGGAGTTCAGTCCAGCCGCCAGGAGATTGGTGCCTGTCATCTCTAGAAAAAGCGCGGACGAGTTCAAACGGAAATACGTATCGCTCGGTGAACTATGCCAAGATACTGGGTTGCACCATAAGCAGGTGCGATCTTCACTCAGAAAAGCTGGTGTTTCAGAGGCCTTGGATCGTGAGAAATATAGGTGCTTTTTCTATTTGAGAAATGCTGTTGGAGGGAAAACGGCATATCGGCATTCCTGAACCTTAAACGCGGAAAATTCTAGTTCCGTGGCCTAAAATTCGGAGCGCTCTTCATAAAACCACTGGAGCAAGTTAAATATGGAAAAATTTGGCATCGAAATGGCCTATTTAAGTAGTTTAAGAAGCATACGCAAAATGTTCTTTTTTTATGCACGTCCACCAAACTCTAGTTGATCCTGATTTGGGCACGGTGAAATCAAGGATCCATCAACATTAGAAAAACATCCGCTCTCAAACGTACCGGGGTAAGATTTAATAATTACTGACAACACATCTGGATGATCTAAAAAAACGCGATACCAAATACTAAAGTATCCACTAGATTGAGCTATCATAGCCACAGCATCAATCATTTCTTTTGTTTTTTCCTTTTCATACAACCGCAATGCTAGATTTGCCTTACCATACACCTCGACCCTTTGGGCAACTCTGTCCAAAGCAACTTCCAAGCCATTTGAATCCAGTATTCTATTGAGAGGTTTGTCGAGTCCTGTAAGAGAAAGAGTATTCTTACCCTGATCTTCTACCTGCGTTCCTAGAAATGAATTATGTATTCCGATGGTACCATCCTCATGGTAACAAAAAACGGCTGACGTGTTATCTCTATCCGGCAGTAGAACATCGCCCAAGAGGAAATCTTTGTCTTTTTTTGTGGAGTTGCAGTTAACGCACGAAAGAAGAAAATTACTCCAAGTATTCTCTAAATGAGAATACTTCGCCAATCCTTTAGGCTGGATGTGTTCCACTGCCAGAACGCTTGATATGTATCGTTCGCAATAACTACAATAACTTCCTAATCGAGAGACTAAATCTGCCTTCGCATCTTGGTAATTCTTATAATGCACATCGGAAACATTACGCCTGATTGGACGCATTATTTTTTCCCTAATAGACCGACTTTGTTTAACTCAAGAAAAGCTTGGTAAGCTGGATTATCTGCATACTTCTTTATAAGAATATCCGCGTCACCTTTGAGATCATCTTTCTCTTTGTCGGTAAGTTTGTCAGAATCATAGAGGCGAGCGAGAATCTCCTTAGCCTCATCTTTCATTCTGTTATATCGAACACTCGTTCCCAGATTCTCGACGCCTTGAATAGCATAGCTTATTTCTTCTATTGATCGATTCTGAGTTTTTTCGGGCGGCTGACCTTCTAACATCAACAGTTCTTCCCCGTCTCTCAAGCTCTGGATCAAGAATGAAGAATGCGTCGTACAGATAAACTGAAGAAGAGGAAACGTATTACGCAGACTTTCTATTAACGTTTGTTGCCAGATCGGATGAAGATGCAAGTCTAATTCATCGATCAATATGACACCTTGAGCTTTAGCAAGGGCCTGGCTACCTAAATGTGGATTGAGGGTAATTGCCTTTTTTGCAACATCGCCGACCAAAGCCATCATGCAGCGTTGACCGTCGCTCAGGTTAGAGAACGGTTGCGCAATACCTTTAATTTCTACAATAACTTCGTTTGCAGCAGGGTCATAATATAATCTCTCTGCACCATCTAAGCAGCCAATAATAGCACCAGATAAAATTTCGAGTTCAGGTGTTGTTTTATAGCCGGATTGGAATGCTATCCATGATTCCTGGGCGATCCAGTTCGTTAGCTGAGAAACAGATAATCGTGGATCAATGCTTGTGTGATATCCGTCAAACCGCGATGCCTTTTTTGCACGATGCTTTTCGCGTGCATTTTTCACTTTAAAGCTGTCTCTAGGCTCTCGCCACAAACGACCGGTTCCATAGTATGAAATTACAGGCAGAGTGACATGTTCACCCGAACGAACTTGCACAGCCAAATCAAACGCTAATCGCTTTATCGCGTTTGCATCACCGTGAGTGGTCTTACCTGTCGCTGATCTAAGCGACCGCTTCCAATGGACAGCCTCTCCGTTCACGACGCCCGTTGCTTCAATCGAACAAGGGAATTGATATTCCCAAGATGAGCGATGTCGCTCAATCTCATCGCCTTTGGTGCTAGAGTTTGAAAAACGACGATAATTAACTTCATGGCTGCGAATGTGACGTGTTTCCGCTCCAGCGATTCCTAACAAAAAGCTGCCTATAGCTACTGAACATGCATCTAGCAGTCCGGTCTTACCAGAACCGTTATCACCAACAATCAAATTGAACTGCTCGTGAAATAGAAACTCTCGCGACGAGAACGCTTTAAAATTTTCAATTTTTAAATGGCTAATCTTCATAAACGATCTCGGATAATGGTAAAAACGATCTCATTAGGCATTGGCTCGGCGAAAAACGACGCAATCGTTCCCGGCTACACCACCAAATTATCGCTCTGTATAATACATGCGTCAAACACAATTAAATGGCCGATGTTTTCTTCATATTCTTGAAAACCGTTCGATGCAAGATTCCCTGTTCTGGGCATATAACGGACCAAAGAAATCGGCGACCTTCACTCCTTATAAGTGATATTCCCACGCATTTCTGGATCGACATTCCCCGGACTGTATAAAACCGTTCTCAATCCGCATAACTAATGCAAACGCACAGCTGCGGGAGGCCGTTCTTCTGCAAAGCCCACATCGGAGAGCACACTCAAAAAATATTCGCAAACGGAACTTTGGTTCCGCCAGATACGGAACTTAGAGTCCAGAAAAATATCTGAAAATAATATCTAAATGAATTCAATATGTTGCAGATAGGGCGATGCGGAACTTTGAGTCCCGCGACACTACCTGTTTTGATTGAATCATAGGTAACGCTCTAATTATTCCTCTATTCGTATTATTATACGCAAAACCGCTTCGCAATTTTGCTGGAAATACTTTAAAGATTAGAGATGATATAAAAGACAGGCCGGATTTTTTCGGCCTGTCTTATTTTATATTAGAGATTATTAGCCGGATATTGGTTAAATTAGTCAGCGTTCTTTCTAAGAAGAAAATTAAAAATATTGGAACTCAATTGTCTTCTCTACGTTCAACTAATGCAACCGAGCGTAAAAAGGAGATAATTATGCTTAGAACAGCACTTCTGACAACGACGTGTGCATTGTTTATTGGTGGCACAGCCTTCGCGCAGACTGCGACACCCGCCCCCACAGATGCGCCCGCCGCAGCACCGGAAATGCCGGTTTCGTCCCAGAATATGTTTGGCAGCCCGCCAGCGGAAAATGCTGATCAGGTTGGCTTTATGGAAGCCAAGGATGGCCAGATGCTCGTTTCGAGCTTCATCGGACAGAGTGTTTATGAGAGTGATGCACCTGACGCAGCCTCAGTCGGTAAGTTGAACGATCTGATTGCAAGTCCGGAAGGTGAGATTGAAGCAGCCGTGATCGGCGTCGGTGGTTTCCTTGGCGTCGGTGAAAAGGATGTCGCGGTAAGCCCGGATCAGCTTCAGCTTGCAACGCGTAGTGATGGTAAAAAGTGGCTTGTCATCAAGGCTTCAAAGGAACAGCTGACAGAAGCTCCGGCTTTTGATCGATCCGCCCTCTTTGCGGATGGTGTTGCTGATAAAACAGCGACTGGCGAAACCAATGCGCCGGCCGCAGATACGCCAGCAGCTGACCCAGCACCGGCACCAGCCACACCTGCCCCCGCGCAGTAACTCTGAGATCCTTGTGTCCTGTATGGTAAAAGTCCTGGCCTTTGGCCGGGGCTTTTATTTGAAATGAGGCTCGAAGGTTGATTTCAGAAACTCATCCACGTACCAGTGTTTCACAATCACCAGATCATTTGGCTTAGTTTATTCGGGAAAGTCTATTGTCGGAATTCTTTATTGCCCATCCCTGGGCGCAAACGGTTGCATCCCTTGGCGGTCTTTTTCTTGCGGCGTTTGTCGCAAACTTCCTTATCAAAGCGATACTACTGAAGGTTCTCGACAGGATCGTTCAACGGACGGCATTTGGTCAGGATGAAGAACTCAAGCAAAATGGCGTGATTGGCCATCTGGCTAATATCGTTCCGGCGTTGATTATTTCGTCGGGCATCGCAGCTGTACCTGAACTGCCACAGACGGCACTGACCGTAATCAGCAATGTAGCGACGGCATTCATTATTCTGACACTGGCTTTCACGGTAAGCGCTGTTCTGAGCGTGGTTGATACGCTTTACAGCCGCCGCGAAGAGTCCAAAGATCGCCCGATCAAAGGTTATATTCAGGTCAGCAAGCTCGTAATCTACATTATCGCGATCGTGTTGATCATCGCGACGCTTCTTGATCGATCACCTGTGATCTTGCTGTCTGGTGTGGGTGCCATGGCTGCGGTTCTTATTCTGGTGTTTCAGGATACGCTGCTCTCGCTCGTTGCCAGTATGCAGATTGCTTCATCGAACATGGTTCGCGTCGGCGACTGGATCGAGATGAAAAATCTCGACGCCAATGGCGATGTGGTCGAGATCGCGCTTTATACCGTCAAGGTGCAGAATTTCGATAAGACAATCACCACGATTCCGATCCGCAAGCTCATCACTGAGCCAATGAAAAATTATCGCGGAATGCAGCAATCCGGTGGCCGACGCATTAAACGTGCGCTGTTTATCGATCAGGCGACAATCCGCTTTCTGAACGAAAATGAACTCCAGAGCCTTGCTTCGATCGATCAGCTCACAGGCTATCTTTCAAAGAAGGAAAAGGAAATCGCCGACTGGAATGCAAAGCTTGGCGACAAGGCAAAGAACCCGGTCAATACGCGCCGCTTCACCAATATAGGAACGTTCCGCGCCTATGTGGAAACCTATTTGCGAAACCATCCTGGCGTTCACAAGGGCATGACGCTTCTCGTGCGCCAGATGGACCCGACACCGGATGGTTTGCCGCTCGAAATCTACTGCTTCACCAATACGACCGTCTGGGCATCATACGAACAGATCCAGTCCGATATTTTCGACCATCTCTATGCCGTGATGCCGGAATTCGGCCTCTATCCGTTCCAGAATCCAAGCGGCGGTGATTTCCGCAAGCTAAGTCTTGCGGATTTGCCTGCCGTCACTGCAAAGCCTTGATGATAGCGGCCTGAAGTTCGGGAACCTTGTAACCCGTGCGCGACGGTGTGAGACCAAGGCGAATAATGGCCAGGTTCATCGAAGGTACAATGATCAGGCTCTGACCATCATGGCCCGACATCCAGAAGGCGTCCGCCGGGATGCCTTCTGTACCCGCTTGAATGCCCGCACTTTGCAGCCATGTCTGAGCTGAACCGTAACGCCCCTGCGATGCTGTGGCTGGCGTCTGCATCAGACGCACAAAATCCTCGCTCAAGAGCTGCTTTTCGCCGACCTTTCCCTTATCAAGTAGAAGGCGGGCGATGGAGAGCCAGTCGCGCGCATTGGCATAAAGATAAGAAGAGCCGACGAATATGCCGCTCGCATCTGCTTCCAGCGTCGCGCTTGCAATGCCCAATGGTTCAAAGAGCACTTTCTGCGCGTAGGTAAATGCTTCTTCAGGCGTGTCGAAGCTTTCCATATAGAGCTTTGACAGGATATTGGCCGTGCCGCTCGAATAGTTGAATTTGGTGCCTGGCTGAGCTTCCAGTGGCAGTGAAGCTGCAAATTCGGTCATGTTGTTTTCGAGGAAAAGCATACGGGTAACGTCTGTGACATTGCCATAGTCTTCATCGAATTTAAGGCCGCTTTGCATCCCAAGAAGATCGGCAAGCTTGATCTTCGAGCGGTCGTCACCTTCCCACTCTGGCAGAAGATGGTCGCGCTGCAGGTCCATTTTGGCTTCCGAAATGCGCATACCAATCAGCGTTGCCATAACGGATTTCGTCATGGACCAGCCCAAGAGAGGCGTATCGGCATCAAAGCCCTGCGCATAGGTTTCGGCTATGATCTGGCCGTCTTTCAGCACAGCCACGGCTCGCATACCGGGGCCTGCTAATGCTGGGGTTTCGATGATGTTTTGAACGGCCGGGTTGATATTGATGTCTGCTATGAGAGCGGCTGCATCCATGGGCATCGTCAGTTGAGGACGCAGATCTTCATCATGTACGTTGGCGCAGCCAAGGCCCGGACGATAGACAGCTTTGCTTGGCGCGAAAAAGCCAAAGATATGCGCAGTGACTGTTTCACTTCCGTTATCGACTGACACATCGACAAATTTTAAAAGCGGGTGGCCCGGCGCCTGCACATCAAGCGCCAGAACCTCCTGCGGGTTGCGGTTTGCCAGAAATACATTGGAGCAGACGATCTTTGCGGCATAGCCGGTGCCGACTTTGAGAAGCTCCGGTGGCCGAAAGCCGAGCCACAAAACGACACCCAACAGGATTAAGAGGACAATGGAACCGGCAATTTTCAAAAAGCGTATCATATTCCCTCCCATGAGCCTGAATAGTGAGGCGTCTAACTGCCTCTCGAGAGCCAGTAATCCATGCCTTCTGCTGCGGCCTTCGCAATCGCAAAACATGCGGTGAGAAGATAGCCGCCTGTAGGTGCTTCCCAGTCAATCATTTCACCAGCGACAAACACGCCGGGTAGCTTTGTGAGCATATAATGCTCATCGATTTCGCTCCATTCTATGCCGCCTGCGGAAGATATAGCTTCCTGAATGGGGCGTGGACGAAGGAGCGGAACTTCCAGTGCCTTGATGGTTTGCGCCAGTTTGGCGGGGTCTTTTTCGCGCTGAAACTCGAGCACAAGTGCGGCCTTTACACCGGTAAGGCCCGCACCCTTTCGCAAGAGATTACTAATACTTAGCTTCTTATCCTGACGCGAAAGATCAAGTGTCAATCGTTCAAGCGTACGGCCCGGTGCCAGATCGAGAATAAGGTTGGCATGGCCATCGCGTTCAAGGTCATCACGCAAAGCAGCTGAATGTGCATAGACAAGACTGCCTTCCACGCCGCCACGCGTGATGACGAATTCGCCCTGCGTTACACCAGCCTTGCTGGAGATCGTTACCGACTTGAGCGGTTCTCCCGCAAAACGTTCTGCAAAGAGTTCGCTCCAGCTGACATCAAAGCCGCAATTGGCCGGACGCATAGGAGCAATCTGAATACCCTGCTCGGTGAAAGGTTCAAGCCATGCACTGTTGGAGCCTAGCTTGGGCCAGCTTGCGCCACCAAACGCAAACAATGCTGCATCGCAGGATATGGGCCCGATACCCGCCGGAGATTCAATGAGTGGCTTTCCGGACTGAAATCCGATCCATTTATGACGGGTCAGTATTTTGACGCCCTGCGCTTCCAGTTTTCGCACCCATGCGCGAAGAAGCGGTGATGCTTTCATGGCCTTGGGGAACACGCGTCCTGAAGAACCCACAAAGGTTTCAGCGCCAAGCGCATCCGCCCAGTCGCGCAAATTCTGCGGTGTGAATTGCTGCAATGCAGGCCAGAGGCGATCATTGCTCGCACCATAGCGCTGGGAAAATTGCGCAAAATCTTCTGAATGGGTGATGTTGAGACCGGATTTTCCCGCCAGAAGAAACTTGCGTCCGACCGTCGGCATCTGCTCGTAAATTGTGACCGAATATCCAAGCGCAGACAAATGCTCGGCGGCGAACAGTCCTGCTGGTCCGCCACCGAAAATCGCAATCACGCGCTCACGCATCGCTGTCTGCACCGCACTCACACATCAATCTTCTTTCTCCAGCATTTCTTTAACAGCAGTTGCTAACTGCTTGAGAGAGAAAGGCTTTGGTAGGAATCCAAACTTGGCATCGGCCGGCAGATTGCGTGCAAAAGCGTCTTCTGCATAGCCCGAAACAAAGATGAACTTGATGTCTGGATGCGTCTTGCGCAATTCGCGCAACAGAGTCGGTCCGTCCATTTCCGGCATCACAACGTCGGAGACGACGATGTCCACCTGACCGTTCAGCTCTTCAAGCACCTCGAGTGCTTCAACACCGGATGCTGCTTCGTGCACGGTATAGCCGCGAGATTGCAGCGCACGTACGCCGCCCATGCGCACCGCGTCTTCGTCTTCAACGAGAAGCACAGTTGCGGAACCGGAAAGATCGGCAGCCTTTTCGATCTTCTTTTCCTTGACCGCCACGGGTGCATTGTCTGCGCCCTTTTCTTCAATATGGCGTGGCAGGAAGATTTTGAACGTCGTGCCTTTTCCAACCTCGGAATCGCAATAGATGAAGCCGCCGGTCTGCTTGATGATGCCATAGACCATCGAGAGACCAAGACCGGTGCCCTTTCCGACTTCCTTTGTCGTGAAGAATGGCTCGAAGATTTTTTCGAGCACATCGGCTGGGATACCCGTGCCGGTGTCTTCAACTTCAAAGACTACATAGTCGGCTTCTGGCAGATCACGATAGTTGAGCTTTGCTGCTTCGTTCGCTTTGACATTGCGTGTGCGCAGTGTGATCTCGCCGCCCTCCGGCATCGCGTCGCGGGCGTTTACAGCGAGATTGACGGCAACCTGTTCGAATTGACCAAGATCGGCCTTAACAGGCCAGACATCGCGTCCGTGTTCGATCTTGAGGCCAATATCCTTGCCGACAAGACGCGCCAGAAGCATACGCAAATCGGCCAGAACATCTGTAAGATCGAGAACCTCCGGGCGGAGCGTCTGACGGCGCGAGAACGCAAGCAGCTGCCGCACGAGCGAGGCCGCACGATTGGCATTCTGTTTGATGTTCATGATGTCGGGGAAGGACGGATCGGAAGCGCGATAGTTGCTCAGCAGCAAATCCGAAGACATGATGATCGCGGTCAGCACATTGTTGAAGTCGTGCGCGATACCACCAGCAAGCTGACCGACTGCCTGCATCTTCTGGCTCTGCGCCATTTGATTTTCAAGCGCCTTCTGCTCGGTGGTTTCAACGGCAGAAATGATCGCGGCTTCTTCGCTTGTCTCACCAAGATCGGTGACAGCACTCATATAGAAACGAATGTGGCGGTCTTCATTGCCTGGCAGAACCGTGTCGACAGGCGAGATACTTGCCTGTCCTGCAAAGGCTGCAGCCAGTGCCTTGTTGAAGGTTTCGCGGTCGCGTTCATGAACGACATTTTCAAGCTTCACGCGATTATCGACCGCATCGCGATCAACCACAGGGGCGAAAATATCGAGGAACCGCGCATTGGTCCGCAGCGTATGACCTTCAGCATCCACTGCCGCAATGGCCATTGGAGCCGAATTGAAGAAGCGGGTGAAGCGCACTTCAGCGGAACGCAATGCTGCCGATGAATCCTCGCCCTCGGCGCGATCCAGCACGATTGTACGGCTTGTGCCTCGTGTGCCATCACGAGCGGCCTGAACGCGGTGATAAAAGCGAACAGCGAGGCTCTGGCCATTGCGCTTGATAAGATCAAGGTCGATGACCGTGTTACGGCTGGTGCCTGGCTCTGCCTTGACGGCTCTGATCAATGCCATGCCGCTGCCCGCAACAATGTCATTGAGCGTAAGCGAGCCGGGCGTGAACTGTGTCAGGTCAACACCAAGCCATTCGGCGAGCGTTGCATTGAGATAGATGATACGGCCTGAAGGATCAGCCGAGAAAAAGCCTGCTGGTGCATGATCGAGGTGGTTGATCGCTTCCTGCAGTTCCTGAAAAAAGCGCTCCTGTTCGGCGCGTTCATCGGAAATATCTGCAATCTGCCAGGCGACGAGTTGTCCCTTAAAATCCTGTCCGCCATCGACCGGGCGCGCCTTGATCCGATACCAGACGGGCGCGGCTGAACTTTGACCTTCACGCGAGAGGCCGCCGGAAATGCGTACTTCTTCCTGCGCCGAATGACCGTCGCGGACCGCATTTGTGAGGCGATAAATAGCGTCAGAGGCGGCTGGCTCACTGGTCAGAATATTATCAAGTGACCGGATACCATCAGCGCTCGCAATACCAGTCATGCCCGCATAGGCGTGGTTTGCATAAACGATCTGGCCGCGAGCATCCGAAATAACAGTGCCTTCAGGCAACGTATCCATGAAAGTATGTGCGAGATCCTGCTCACCATGCCGCTGGCTGAAATGGATGAGCCCAGTTGCTGCGCCAAAGAGATAGAAAACGCCGATCATGGACAGAATGCCCATGAGTATGATGGCGAAGCCATCACCAAGCTGGTCGCGGAATACAAAATAGACGAGCGCTGCGACCGTCAACACGACGCCGATAATCAAAAGCCGCAGAGCTGCACTTGAGCCACGCTTCGGCATGACGAGCGGTTTCGGATAATTATTGTCCGTTTGTCGCGACATCAGGCCCACTGCCCTTTCATGCTATTTGGCTGAACTGCATGGACGATAAACCGTCCGTTCGCCGTTTCTTCCAGCTCAAGCGCTATCTTATTCATCAAGCAAAACCAATCACGTTCCCTGCTTTATGTCTTGTGCCAGATTTTGACGCATATTGCAGGGTATATCCGATTCGCAGAATGCGTTAATTGCCTGACAGCACAAGCATCCCGACCTCAAAACAGCATGAACCAATGCGTTTTGCACTGTTTTGGCTGGGGATCATATGTTTCTCGTAAATTGATGGAACATTCCCAAGTCAGGCAAATTGAACTAGTGTTCTGCGAGATATGTGTTGTCGCAGTAGATGGAGCGCGGGGAAGTGTGGCTTCATCGACTGGACATTATTCGTTTTTAGTATGAGAGGGTTACCCGCATGAAGGAATGGCTCAGCGGTCTTGTTGGAGAAAGTGCCGCAAATATTGTCGGCTTTATCCTTATTTTTGCGATCATTCTTGGCGGAATTTTCGTTGTTCTTAGTATTATCCGTCGCTTTGGAGGCGGGACTTTTGCCACGAACGGTCGAACAGGACGCCAGCCTAGACTTTCAGTGATGGATGCAGCGGCGGTCGACAGCCGTCGTAAACTCGTTCTTATTCGTCGCGACGATGTTGAACACCTTCTACTCATCGGTGGTCCGACAGATGTCGTTGTTGAACAGAACATCGTTATGGAATCGCGCGCCAACGCGCGGTCGCAAGCGTCACGTATCGAACCGGAACATATCGAACGTTTTCGCCAGCACGAAGCCAGCATCACAACTGAGGTAAGCGAGCGCCCGGCCCTTTCCCAGCAGAGCCAGCAGACGATTCAAAAAGACGAAGCCATTCAGCTCAATTCTCCAATTGATACGTCTGTTCAACGCAAGCCCGAGCCAGTCCGTGAAACGCCTGTGCAACAGGCTGCACCCGAAACGCCGCAATTCCGTGCGCCTCCGCGCCCTCCTGTGCCTCCAGTAACGCCTCAGGCGCCAAAGGTTTCTGAAACGCCGGTTGCGCCAGCCCGTCCTCAGCAGCCGCCCCGTCCAACGCCGAACTATCCCCCACAGCCACGCACCGTTCTTCCTGCTGCACGCCCTGCAGAGCAGCCGCAGGCACCGCGTTTGCATCCTGCCTATCCGCTTAGCCAGGTTTCGCGTGGTGTTTTGAGTTCGACATCAGGTCTTGGTGCCAGTGCAGCCGCAGCAGCAACGGTTGCTGCAGCTGATCTTGGTAGCGTGACGCCTGAGCGTGAAGTGACGCCAAGCGCGAAAACCCCGGCACCAGAGATTGGCGACATTCTCCAGAGCCCTGCAGTCACAACCTCATCCGCGCCTGATTTCACGCCTGCAGCCCCGAAATTGGAACCTGTAGCTGTTGTTTCTGATCAAGAACCAGAAACAGACGACGGTCTCGAAGATCTGGGCGGAGCACTGCATGACGCGATCATGGCAGATCTCGAAACCGATACGTCTGCCACATCTGGCAACAAAGAGCCGGAAATGCTGGAAGTCGATATTTTTGAAGAAGAACTTCTAGGATCTCTCGATATTTCGCCGAACGGTGGCAAGCCAAGCGACGATATCGAGGACGAAATGGAAAAGCTGCTTGGTGAACTGACCAAGGACGAAACACGCAAATTCTGATTTGCGGATAATACCAAACTCCTGAGCATGACTCAGGAGTTTTTGGTTAAGCCCGAGTGGCGATTTTGATCGCGAGTGGTATCTATGTTGAGAGTTTGCAAGGTAGAACTGGCTTAGCGGGAACGCTTGTCGTTTTAGGCTTTGTGATGGTCCGTCTTCGGTCTCTTGGTATTATTCAAAACGTATGCGGCTTTCAGCACCGGCGATCTACACGTATCCCTGATATAAATCTGTGTTGGAGCGACGAGAATTTTGCGGGGCAACATATATGAAAAGAATAACAATTGTTATTTGCCTAATCGCATTTACGGCTGTCGTTACTGGCTGCGCTAATCGATCATGCCGAGATTGGCCGGGGACGTGCATTATTCAGTAATCGAAGCGCAGTTGGCGGATTAATCCGTATTTTCTCCCGAAGAGATTGAACGGATAAGGGCTGACAAGTGAGCGATGATGAAAAATAAAATCGGAAAGCAGTTAGCACTGCTGGCGCCTTAATTGATGGCATCCGAGCTAGGTTCAAGAATGACGACATTCCGTCGAATAAACTGGTGAGTTTTCTTTTCAGCAGTAGAACCAACCAATAAAAAAGGCTGCGGTAAACCGCAGCCTTGAAATTTCTTATTCGACTGGATGAAGATCAATCGTCGCGATAGACCTTTTCGCGGCGCTCGTGGCGCTCTTGTGCTTCAATAGAAAGCGTTGCGATTGGTCGTGCATCAAGTCGTTTTAAACTGATAGGATCGCCGGTCTCCTCACAAAAACCATAGGTCCCCTCGTCAATACGGCCTAGAGCTGCATCGATTTTGGAAATCAGTTTGCGCTGTCTGTCGCGAGCGCGAAGTTCAATTGCCCGATCCGTTTCGGAGGATGCCCTATCCGCCAGGTCCGGGTGATTTGCATTTTCCTGCTGCAGCGCTTCTAATGTTTCGCGCGCTTCGCGCAGAATATCATTCTTCCATGCAACAAGTTTTGCACGGAAGTAAGACTTCTGCCGTTCATTCATGAACGGCTCGTCTTCAGTGGGCCTATAGTCAAGGTCGATCAATTCACTCATTCTGAATCACCCCACATCTAGGAGACGCGAGCGGTTATATAAGTCGATCGCAACAAGGACACAACATCAAACACACGCGTCTCACTACTTTTTAATTCATCAAAATTGTGTGATTTTGATGAAAAAATAAGCATTTTTTAAAACACAGATAATTAATTCAATTTTGTTTTCGTAAAAAACTTCAATATTTTAGATCGGTTGCTGCTTAAGAAATATAATTGCCGAATTAGCATAGCCTATGCTCTCGTTTTTGCCCATTATTGCAGCAAAACTACCTGTGTATATTGTGAGTGTTCGTCGAAAAATCGTCTGAAACTGCAGGTGGTGGGAGCAATCTTGCAGAAATTGTGGCATGGATTACGCTTCAGAAGCCTCAAAATGTTGTTTGGAGCCTTTCATGAGTCGCCTTTTTCTACTCCGTCATGCCAAGGCAATTTGGGCCAAGCCCGCGATGAAAGACTTCGACAGGCCGCTGGATGAGGAAGGTATTTCATCACTGGACCAGCTGGCACAAGCTATGAAGATGTCTGGTATTTTGCCTGACAGGGTTGTGCTCTCCGCCTCCTGTCGAACACGCGAAACGGCATTTGGGCTTATTGAGCGGCTTGGTATTGATGTTGAAACCGTTGTCGATGATACAATCTATAGCGGTGGCGCAGGTGAATACATGAAGGCCATCAAGAACAATGCCGCCTCCGATCAACTCATGCTTGTTGGACATAATCCCAGCATAGAAGATTTGGCTTTGGCGCTATGTGGCGACGGTGAACCTTCGAGCCTTTCGCGTCTTGAAGCTGGCTTTCCTACCGCTGCTCTTGCGACAATAACCTTCGATGGGCCGCTATCGGAAATCGCGCGTGATCGTGGTTTTCTGGAGAATTTTCCTTTGCCGCGTTAAGAGGCTTCATCATTCTATCTGCGGTCTCCTTGTTGATACGGCTCATGAATTCCTATCTATGGCTGTGACAGGACGTAATTCTCACGAGGAAACAATTGGCAAAACTGACCAGTTTCGGCGATGAAGCAAGGATCGCGCTCGACACGCTGACGGACCGAGCCACAGGCTTGATGTCTCCGTCGCTGAGATTGGGGGTAACAGGGCTTTCTCGCGCTGGTAAAACAGTGTTCATTACGGCTCTGGTGCATAATATGGTGCATGGCGGTCGCCTGCCCCTGTTTGAAGCTTACAAATCGGGACGCATCTCGCGTTCCATGCTTGAGCCGCAGCCCGATGATGCAGTTCCGCGTTTTCAATATGAAGAGCATCTTTCGGCACTGCTTGATGAACGTACCTGGCCGGATTCTACGCGCGCCATTTCACAGCTCCGTCTGACAATCGAATATGAAACAGCTTCTGCCTGGGGGCGCTGGCTATCACCGGGGCGACTTTCGGTAGATATTGTCGACTACCCCGGCGAATGGCTGCTTGATCTGCCCTTGCTGGGCAAAACCTATAGTGAGTTCAGTACAGACTCCTTCGCTCTGGCTCATGAGCCGACGCATATCGATCTTGCTCAAGCTTGGATTAATGAAGCAAAAGCAATTGTTCCCTCTGAAAACGCAGATGAGCTGACAGCGCAAAGGCTGGCCAAAAGCTTCACTGCCTATCTGCGTGCAGGCAAAGCTGATGAGCGTGCGCTCTCCACTCTGCCTCCGGGGCGCTTTTTGATGCCTGGCGATCTTGAGGGTTCGCCAGCGCTTACTTTTGCTCCTCTGCCCGACCTAAAACCTGACGATTTTAAAACCGGCAGTCTGGCCGCAATGATGGAGCGTCGTTACGAGGCCTATAAGACGCATGTGATCAAACCATTTTTTCGGGAACATATCGCGCGGCTTGATCGACAGATTATCCTGATCGATGCCATGCAGGCCATGAATGCCGGTGGCGCTGTGGTTGCCGATCTTGAGCGCGCGCTGACCGATATTCTGTCCTGCTTCCGGCCTGGGCGGGCAAATCTGCTGACCGGGCTCATTCAGCGGCGTATCGGACGCATCCTGGTTGCTGCTACAAAGGCCGATCATCTTCACCACGAAAGCCACGACCGGTTGCAGGCAATCGTTCGCCGCCTTGTCGAGCGGGCGATTGAACGCGCTGATTTTTCGGGTGCTGATATCGACGTATTGGCTATGGCGGCTGTCCGTGCCACGCGTGAGGCGACAGTAAAGGAAGGCAAGGATACCTTGCCTGTCATTATCGGAACACCGCTGAAAGGCGAGCGTATTGACGCTGAAATATTCGACGGTGAAACAGAAACAGCTATATTTCCCGGTGATTTACCAAAAAATCCTAATGTAATATTCGAACCATCGCTTTCGAGTGATGAACCAGCCATTCGATTTGTTCGTTTCCGGCCTCCGCGGCTGGAGCGCACGGCGGAAGGCATAACGCTTTCGTTGCCGCATATTCGGCTTGATCGTGCATTGCAGTTTCTGATCGGGGATCGTCTGGCATGAGTGAACAGCCTCCACGCAAACCCGCAGCATTTACCGTTCAGAAGCCGACGGATACGATTTCGCCCTCTGGAGCACCGAATGATGCGCCGCGCCGCCCGCGTGCGGTTACCGATCTTGAGAAGGTCATTCCCGAGGTCGATGTCTTCGCCCTGACGGATGAAGAGGCTGCAGAGCTGGAAGTTCTGGACCCTTCATTTGAAACTCCGCCTCGCCGGCGATGGTCGTTGAGCAAAATATTGTTTGGTGCGTTGGGCATCCTTGTTTCATTTGCTATCGGCATCTGGACCGAAGATCTCATTCAGGCGCTCTTCACACGCGCAGACTGGCTCGGCTGGACGGCGCTTGGCGTTGCAATGATTGCGCTTGCTTCTTTCGTCGCCATCATCGTGCGCGAGCTGATCGCATTAAGACGGCTCGCCTCTGTTCAACATTTGCGCAAAGACGCAGCCGATGCAGCGGAACGTGATGATATGGCCGCTGCGCGAAAGGCGGTCGATGAATTACGGACAATAGCGGCCGGCTTGCCGGAAACCGCTCGCGGCCGTCAGATGCTTGATGGACTGACCGATGAAATCATCGATGGCCGTAATCTTATTCGTCTTGCCGAAACGGAAATTCTGAAACCACTTGATCGCGAGGCACGCGCACTCATTCTCAATGCTTCCAAGCGTGTTTCCATCGTAACAGCTATCAGTCCGCGGGCTCTTGTCGATATTGGCTATGTGATCTTTGAATCTGCACGCCTTATACGCCGTTTGTCACAGCTCTATGGTGGCCGTCCCGGCACATTGGGCTTTCTCAAGCTTGCGCGACGTGTGGTAGCGCATTTGGCCGTCACCGGTACGATTGCCATGGGAGATAGCGTTATCCAGCAGCTGATAGGTCATGGTCTGGCATCGCGTCTTTCGGCAAAACTGGGTGAAGGCGTGGTCAATGGCCTAATGACTGCGCGTATCGGGATTGCAGCGATGGACGTTGTACGCCCCTTCCCGTTCAATGCTGAAAAACGTCCCGGCGTAGGCGACTTTATTGGTGATATTGCCCGCATCAATGGTGAAAAGGTCAACAAGCCGACCGACCGAAAATAATGAGCTCTTCCCAATAATCTCTGTGACTTCAGCCGTCATGAAAACGAAGCGTTAACCATTCGAAACGATTATAAGCTTCACTATCAGGTGCTCGAATCTGTGATCCTTGCGCCAACAAAACACCCTGACGTTCGGTTGCGGAGTGTTTGTAGATCATCTATTGGAATGGTGCCTAGCGGTCGAGATTCCGGGACAGAGCTGAATATGAAAAACTACATCGCTGCATGCCTTACGCTACTGCCCGCATCGCTTTTTGCTGCGCCAGCTCTGGCTGCAGACAAGGATGAACAGTTTTTTCAGACGATTGAAGGCCAATGGTCCGGTCCGGGCGAAATTGTTGCCGGAAAATACAAGGGCACAAAATTTGTCTGCACGCTCGCAGGCACTACCCCTGACAATGCGGTTGGAATGACGCTTGATGGTTCTTGCCGCGTTGGTGTTTTCTCGCAGCCTATGAAGGCAACCGTGACGCGCGTCGGCTCCAACTATTCGGGCAAGTTTAATGACGGCGCTGAAGGTAAAGGCCTCAACGTTACCTCTGGCTCCGTAACCGGCAACAAGGTGGTTCTCGGTCTTAACCGTAAAGAGCTCAATGGCGCGATGCTTGCTCGCGTTGCCGACAAGAACACTATGAATGTGACTGTTTCGGTCCGCGTTGAGAAGGAACTTGTTCCGGTAATCGGTATGAGCCTCAAGCGCATCGATAATATCGCTGTTGGCAGCATCGCCAAAAATTAAGCGGCTCTGTGTAAAAATAGGGATTAGAGCGGTTACAATCTAATCCAGCCACCAGCCCGCATCAGTGCGGGCTTTTTCTATTTCAAAAGTGGCACAGGCCTTTTCCCACTCCGAAACAGTTTTACCCGCAATCTGAAGTGACGGCGCAATATCATTGAGCGGCACGAGCACAAATGCGCGCTCCTGAATACGCGGGTGTGGAAGCTCCAGTGCAGGTTCGTTCATGATAATCGCCTCGCCTGCATCATCCTGCATCGCGAGAATATCAATATCGATGATACGCGGCCCCCATCGCTCCAGCCGAACGCGTTTGAGCGAACGCTCTACATCAAGACAGGTATCGATGAGCTGAAGCGGTGCAAGTGCGGTTTCGATCTGCGCACAGGCATTGTGAAACCAGGCCTGATCGGTCTTTCCCCATGGCGGTGTGCGATAGACCTGAGAAACCGCGATAACATTGGTATCGGTGCGCGCATCAAGGAGTTTCAGCGCCTTGGCCATCGAAGCGACAGGATCATCGATATTGCCGCCAAGCCCAAGCCAGGCGCGATAAGGCAAAGCAATGCTCATCAGCGTGGATAAACCACCGTTACTTCAACATGATCAAGCACACCTGGAACTGGTGCGTTAGGCTTGCGAATGGTGATTTCAGCACGTTTGATCTGCGGGAAACGCGCAGTCAGTGCCTTGCCGACATCAAGTGCCAATGTTTCAATGAGATAGCGCTGGCTGCCGGTGATGATGTCCTGAATGACTGTGAAGGCGATGCCATAATGGACCGTGCCTTCGATGTCGTCATTTTCAAGCGAGTCACCGGGATCGACATCCAGGATCGCATCAACGTAGAAACGCTGACCAAGTTTATGTTCTTCGTCAAAGACGCCGTGATGCGCGAAAAATGCGCAGTTCATGATGCGGATGGTGTACACGGCCCTGTTTCCTATTAATTCTTTAATCTGCTTTGCAGGATAGCATCGGCAACTGCAAGTGCGTCCTTATTAAAAGCGACATTGTGAACACGGAAGATGTCGGCTCCTGCCAATCGCATTGCAACCGACGTCGCAGCCGTTCCGATATCCCGCATCAATGGATCAGCCTGTTCTGTGATGGCACCAATGAAACGTTTGCGCGACGTTCCCACCAATAGAGGATAGCTGAAACGCTGCAATTCTTCCATGCGTGCCATCAAAGCGATGTCTTCATCCTTGTTTTTGCCAAAGCCAAAGCCCGGATCAAGCACGATACTGCCAGCATCAATACCTGCCCTGCTCGCAATTTCCAGAGATACATCGAGAAAGGCGAACTGATCAGCAATCACATCGGGGTCGGTATTTCTATCGCGGCTCGTATGCATGATGACCAGTCCGGCACCAGTATCTTTCGCAACCTGAGCGATTTCCGGTTCTCGCTGAAGCCCCCATACATCATTGACGATATGGGCGCCCGCCTCTACCGCAAGCCTAGCTGTTGATGCGCGATAGGTATCGATTGAGATTGTGCAGCCAAACTCTTTCGCAAGCGCACGTATGACTGGAACAACACGTGCGGATTCTGTTTCGGCATCAACTAAAGCAGCACCAGGGCGAGTCGATTCCCCTCCGACGTCGATAATCGTTGCGCCATCGTCCAGCATGGTTTTCGCAACAATCAATGCCTTATCCAGATCATTGTGATGTCCACCATCGGAAAATGAATCCGGTGTGACGTTTAAAATGCCCATGATGACAGATTTTGCGCCCAATTGGAGGTTACGACCATGGGCAAGTTGCCATTGTTTTATCATTGAAGAATATTCCAATTGTCTTTTCTGTCGGACTTTATGCAGCCAAACGGGCGATATGGCGTTTATTGATGGTCGTTATAGTTCTCTTGACGATTGCATGCCATGTTGCACATCAGTGAATGTACGAGTTTCTTTCTGGTTTTATGAAGAGGTGCCAGAACATGTCCTTTAAAAAACGAGTTCTGGCTTTGGGCTTAGCCCTCGCTGTTGTTGCTCCACAGGCAGAAGCTGCCTCCATTTTCCGGACGTTCAGCTATTATAATGTCAACGGGAAGACAGCTGCAGATCTCGACAAGGCACTGTCGCGCAGTGGCCCGTTTCTCAAGAAGACCGGTCAGCATCATCCTGGCGCTGCAGAAATCCGCTTCGATGCCAAGGTACGCTATGGGCGTGCTACGGGTGATCGCGCCTGCAAAGTTCAGGCTGTTTATGTGAATGTTCATGCAAAGGTCATGCTGCCGCGCTGGAAACAGCGCCGCAAGGCTGGCCCTGAACTCGCATTGATCTGGGATACTTTGTATCAGGATATTCGTCGTCACGAGGAAAGCCATATCGTTATCGCACGCAGCCATGCGAGTGAAATGGAACGTCAGATACGCTCATTGCGGAGCCGAACAGACTGCGCCACCTTGCGTTCAGACATTGATAAGGTGACGGAACGGCTTATGGCAGCGCATGATAAAGCGCAGGAGCGTTTTGATCGTGTTGAGACGATCAACTTTGAACGACGCTTTGAGCGTCTTTTGACTTATCGACTTGAGAAAATGACCCAGTAACGCCAGGGTCTATTTAGCTTGTTGCAAATTTTTCCTGATGGCTTGTGTCATCAGGGCAGCCTCGTGGAAACCTGAAAGAATGAGTTTCAGTTTTCCGGGGTAATGGCAAACATCGCCAATCGCATAGATTTTTGGCTGCGACGTGCAAAACGTTTCAGTATTCACGACAATTGAATTGCCGAAACGCTGCAGATCAAATGTGCCAAGTGGATCTGGACGAACGATCTGGCCTTCTGAGGTAAATGCCCCAAGCCCCGAAGCAATCACCAGGCATTTTGAGCTGAATGATGTTCCGCTGACCGTTTTGAGCTGAATACCGTTTTCACTAGCTGAAACGTCGATCACAAGCTGATCGAATTCAAAGGCAGGCTTGTAAGGCTCTATTTGAGTCAATAGCCGCTCAATAAGCTCTTCACCCATAATCTTTGCAAAAGCTGGAACATCGAAAATGGGCTTGTCAGCATAAAGCGCAGTACACTGACCGCCTGCTCGGCTCGCTGAATCAAACAAACGGCACGTAAGGCCGAACAGGCCCAGCTGAAAAACTGAAAAAAGAGCAACAGGCCCGGTGCCGATGATAGCGATGTCTGAATGACGTTCGACTTCCATCTGCGCTCCCTAATGTCTCGCCGCTCTTTCCTTTTATTCTAGTTCTGGCGCTCAGGCACCTTAACGACCAGACCGTCGATCTCATCGCTTACACGGATCTGGCATGAAAGACGTGAGTTTGGCTGCACTTCATAAGCGAAATCCAGCATGTCTTCTTCCATCGCATCCGGACCGCCAACAGTTTCAGTCCAGTCTTCATCCACATAGACATGGCATGTGGCGCAGGCGCAGGCACCGCCGCATTCAGCATCAATGCCGGGAATGCCGTTGCGAATGGCTGCTTCCATCACGCTCGATCCATTATCGGCTTCGACTTCAGTTCGCGAAGCGCCGTCAGCGGACACGAAGATAATTTTTGTCATTGTCAGTTCCTGCGCACCTTACACGGCGCTATTGATAGCTTTTGTTCCGACTTCCTTGAAGGAAACAACAGGCTTCTTGAATATCTTGCTGAGGCAGATACGGTGTAATCGGTTCAAGTTCAACCATTGCGGCGCTTTGGACTGAAAACTGCGCCAAAATGCCGTTCCTTTTCAACGTTCCTGCCCTAGATCACCTATTTGGACGAGAGCTCTTGCTGCATGGGTGATATAGGCATTATCATCAAGTTGGAATTATCAGTCCGTGTAGCGTTATCTTTTTGCCGCATGAATCAAACTATTGGTAGAATAAAAATAACAGCTCTCTTTTAACGTGCATTTTTGTTAACGATTTGTAGCAGATGCATTATAGTGGTTTGTCGTTTCGGTTTGATTTCCACAGAATGATCGTTAACTTGAAAACGCCGGAAAACCGGGATTTTTTTAAACTGAACCCTTTTTTGTTAACCTTGTATTTAAAGTTTTAGACATCCGGCGCGGGCGCCTATTTCCTTAACAAGCCCGAGCCGATACGATGAAAAATGGCGGAGTAAGTTTTGTAACGGCTCTATGTTGATCCGGCCGTCGCAGTAATGAGTACGAGGTAGGCAAGGCTATGGCTTCTAAATCCAAGGCGCAAAAGCTCGACCACGAGGTTGAACAGGCACTTGAACAGGCACTCGACATCGATTTCGGTGACGATTTCGATATTGATATGGACCTGAGTGCAATTGACGAAGAATTCTCCGTCGATGACCTTGAAGAGCAGATTTCGCGTGCGGCCGAAGAACTGGTCGCAGAGCAGAACACGAAAGTGGTCGAAGCCGCGAAAGTCTCTCCTGTAAACATTACCACCGAAGGAACAGCGAAGGCGGAAACGATTTCTACCGTTTCAGTCATTGCAAGCCCTGCTGCGCCGCCTGTGCCTCCAGTCGTCAGTGCAGTGCTTCCATCCGCCACGCCGGAAGCCGCTAACACTGCATCGAAGCCAGTCAACAAAGCTAAGGCACCAGTTCAGGACGCAGCACCAAAAGCTGCAACAGCTCCTGTTTCTCCTGCGCCATCCGTTGTAGCCGCCACGCCTGCCGCCGCTCTTACGCCTGCCAACGACGATTCGCGCAATGGCAGAGCCGTTGCTGCAGCACCGCGTCGCATTACCGAACGCTCGTCCAAGCTTTTCTGGACAACGACTGCCATGAGCGTCCTTTGGGCCGCCGGCGGCGTTGCGATCAGCAAGGCAATCAGCCCTGATGTGTTCTCCAGCCTTCAGGCAACCAAAGACTTTTTCACATCCCCTGCCGGTCTCGGCGTAACAGCTGGCGTGGCGCTGCCCGTCATCATGTTCTGGGGCTTTGCGCATCTGGTGCGTCGTGCGCAGGAAATGCACGTTGCAGCACGTAGCATGTCGGAAGCCGCGCTCAAGCTTTTGCAGCCTGAAGCCGCTGCAGGCGACCGCGTTTCCACGCTGAGCCAGGCTGTTCGCCGCGAAGTTGCAGCGATGAACGAAGGCATCGAGCGCACACTTGCACGCGCCGTCGAACTTGAAACACTCGTTCAATCCGAAGTTAATCAGCTTGAACGCGCTTATAGCGACAACGAAGTGCGCATTCGCTCGCTTGTCAGCGATCTGGGCAATGAGCGCGAAGCTGTTGTGAGCCATGCCGAACGCGTTCGCTCTTCCATTACTGGCGCTCATGAGCAGCTCAAGGAAGAATTGTCCAGCGCTGCCAATATCATACGCGATAATGTTGTATCTGCATCTCAGCAGCTCAGCTCGCTTCTCGGCGATTCTGGCGAACGTCTGATCGGCAGCATCAACGAAAGCGGCGGCGCAATTGCTGACGCCATTGAAAAGCGTACCGGCGATATTGCAACACGCATCACGACTTCCGGCGAAGCTTTTGCAAGCGAACTGGATACACGTATTGCGACGCTCGATCAGCAGTCGCGTGAAATTTCGGAACGCGTAAGTTCGGCGCTTGATGAGCGTACAGCTGGCATCGCAACTCTGCTCGGCGGCGCCACGCAGTCGATGGTCAGCGAGTTCGACGCACGTCTGACCCAGCTCGACACAACGCTGAACGAACGTGGCCGCTCGCTCCTTTCCGAGTTTGAAACACGCGCCCATGCACTTGATAGCAGCACTGAAAAGCTGAACGCGGCTCTTGAAACCCGTTCGCGTCAGATCAACGAAAATCTCATTGCACGTACTCGTGAAATTGCAGAAACCTTCTCTGGTGGCCGCAATGCACTGAGCGCCATGATCGATGAAACGAAGACCAAGATCAGCGATGATCTGACTTCGATCAGCGAAAGCGTTGGTAACGTTCTCAACGAGAAGGCTTCGGCTTTTGCTGGCAAGCTTGCAGAAAGCCGCGATGTTCTGGCGTCTTCGCTTGAAGGTGAAACTGAACGCGTTTCAGCGGTTATCCGTGGCCATGCTGATACGCTTGCCGCACGCACAAGCGATATCGAAAACGCAATTAACAACAGCGCTTCGGCTCTGGATTCGGCTGCTGAGCGGCACGCGGCTATTCTTGCTGACAGAACAAGTGTTCTTCAGGAAGAAATGGCAAACAGCGCTTCGCGCCTCGATGCGACCTTCGCAGATCACTCGCGTTCGCTGGAAGAGCGTGCAGCCTCTCTGCAGGGTGTCATCGCTGGCAATCAGGCAATGCTTGCTCAGCTGATGGATGAACGTACAAGCGTATTGCGCGATAATTTCAACGAAAATCGTGAGCTGATCGCTCGTACTTTTGATGAACGGGTCAATTCGCTGCAGTCTCTTATTGCTGACAATCAGCAGGAGCTGGCACGCGTATTCGACGAACGCTCGCAGACGCTTAGCGAAACAATCGGTGCAAGCCGTTCTGCCTTTGAAGCAACGTTCAATGATCACGTTCAGCACGTCGAAGAACGCACGAGTGGACTGCGCTCGGTTCTCAACGATCACAACAGAGCTCTCGTCCATATCCTTGATGGGCATGAACAGACGATTGAAGGCCGCACCGCTGCGATCCGCGAAACTCTGACTGAAAGCACTGCGTCGCTCAGCCAGACCCTTCAGGATCATGGCGATATCCTTTCGCAGCGCACGACCAATCTGCACAACGCGATTGAGAACAGCAGCGATGCGATCAGCCGCGCTTTCGAAGGCCAGACCGGCATTATCGAAGAACGCACACAGACCATGGAAAAGGCGCTTTCGATTGGCGTCGACAATGTTCGTCGCGCACTCGAACAGAGTGCTGGTGTCGTAGCAGGCTCGCTGCGTGAGAAGATCACGGAAGCAGCCAGCACGCTTTCCGCTGAAGCAGCGAAGGCTGGTCAGGCTCTCGACGGCTTTGGTCAGAGCTTCAGCGCCGATCTCATTGCGAACCTCTCCGGCACTGAGGAACGCCTCGGCGAACGCGCAAATGCAATTGCAGAACGTCTGTCGCAGATCGAAAGCAGCATTGCTGATACCGCAACCAAGACAAGCGATACGCTTGCTGGTCACAGTGAAGCATTTGCCGCAAGCGTTGCCGATAATCTGGCTGGCACAGAATCTCGCCTGAATGAACGTGCAAGCGCGATTGCCGGCGGTCTCGAAGCCATTGAAAGCCGCCTCACCGGTGAGCTTTCAGCAATTGAAGCCCGTATCGCAGACACTGCGACCAAGACCAGTGAAACACTGGCTGGTCATAGCGAAGCATTCTCTTCAAGTGTTACGGAAAATCTTTCCGGCACTGAAGCTCGCCTTGCTGAACGCGCAGATGCCATTGCAACGCGCCTCGGCGACATCGGTTCGCGCATCACGATGGAACTTGGTTCGGTTGAAGCCCGTATCGCTCAAGTTACCGATACGACTGCCGTTACGCTTGAAGAACGTACCCGTGAGCTGAATGCTGTCCTCGCTGCACGTTCACAGGAAATCACGCAGATCCTCAATGATACTGCTGAACCGCTTGTACAGCGTCTTGCAGATAGCGGTCGCGGCCTTGCTCAGCAGCTTGAAGAAGCAACCCATGCAGCAACTGACCGTCTTCGTTCGGAAAATGCAGCACTGGTCAACGCATTGGCCAGCCGTACGGCTGAAACAATTGCTGCTGTTCAGCAGGCGAAGTCTGGCCTTTCGGACAATGTCAGCGAACTGATCGACCGCCTCGCCGCTTCAAATGGTGAACTCGGCAAGCTGATCGACGCTGCTGCCCGCAACCTGACAGACATTGATGGTCGTCTCGTTGAAACAACCAGCAGCTTCGTTGAAAACGCAAACCGCGCAGCACAGATGTTCCAGGCTTCGACCGGTCTCATCGACAACAACATCGGAACGCTGCGTGCGCTTTCGGATGGTACCCTGTCGCAGATCGCTGATATTGCGGAACGCTTTGAAGAACACGGCAAGGTTCTCTCGTCTGCTTCGGACATGATCAACTCGGCTCAGAATGGCCTTGCAGGTACTCTTGAAGATCGTCACCTGGCGCTCGACAAGCTAGCTTCCGGTCTGGTTGAAAAGTCGGAAGGCATCGAGAAGCTGATGCAGTCGTTTGAAACGGTTGTTGCATCTGCCTTCCAGCGTGCTGAAGGACAGACTCGCGTTTCTGCTGAAAAGATGCGCGAAAGCGTTTCCGAGATCGTGGAACAGGCTTCGCAGAAGTTCTCTGCTGCTACCGACGATATCCGTCGCACAGCTTCGGAAATTCGCAGCGAACTCGACACAACCCGTGGCGAGCTCAAGCGTGGCGTTCTCGACATGCCTGCAGAAGCGAAAGAAACGACGAGTGCCATGCGCAAGGCGGTTGGCGAGCAGATCAATGCTCTCAAGGAGCTTGCTGAGATCGTCAACAAGTCGGGACGTCTGGTCGATGTTGGCGAAAGCCGTGCAGACCGCTCGGTTTCCCGCCCGGTTCAGACCCAGCGCGCTGCTCCAGCTCCGACACCAGTTCAAGCTCCTGTCGCGCCACGCCCACAGGCTCAGGCACCACAGGCTGATGTTGCAGTCCGTAGCCGCCCTGTAGAGGCACCAAAGGCCGCTCAGCCTGCACAATCGGCTGAAAAGCCACGCGGTTGGGTTTCGGACCTTCTGGCTCGCGCCTCCCGTGACGATGAAGCTGCAGCGCCATCGCAGCCGCAGTCGACACAGGCTCCACGTTCACCAAGCCATGTCGTTGAATCGCTCAACTCGCTTTCGGTCGATATTGCTCGTGCAATCGATCATGAAGCATCGGTTGAACTCTGGGACCGCTACCGCCGTGGCGAACGCAATGTCTTCACCCGTCGTCTTTACACGCTGAAGGGTCAGCAGACATTTGACGACATCAAGCGTAAGTATCAGACCGATGGTGAATTCCGCCGCGCTGTAGACCGTTACATGGACGACTTCCAGCGTCTGCTTGAAGACGTTGCACGCAACGATCGCGATAACATGGTCACACAGACCTATCTCACGTCGGATACCGGCAAGGTTTACACCATGCTCGCTCACGCAAGCGGACGTCTGCGCTAATCGCGGACCATATAGAATGAAAGAAAAACGCGGCTCTCGGGCCGCGTTTTTTGTTTTGGAATGAAGACGAATTATCGAAGCTGCATGTTGTGAACTATCGAAACCGAGCAACCGAGTGAAACGAGTTCAAGGTGAAGCAAACCCGGTGTGTAATCAGTCGATTGGAATGATTACACGCAAATCCGGCTCCGACGTTTCCGCGTCATGCACTAGAGCGTGTCACGCTTAATCGCACCCATGGTGCTCGCTCCCGATTCTGTTAGTTGTCGCATATTCGCGAACGCTAAATGAATCCATTTAGCTTCAACATGCTTTAGGCTGGCACGAAAAAAGCAGGCCGGAGATTATCCGACCTGCTTTGCAGTGTGTTTCGATTTGATTTGATTAGATCGACGCCCTAAGCCTTTTTATTTGAAGCATAATCTTATAGATCCTCGTTTCACCCCGATAGGATTATGCTTTGACTTTAGACGCGTTCTGAAATGATTAGAGCGACGATATCGTCCAGCCCACGACCTCGCTTACAGTCCGATCAAACGCAGCGTCCAGTGCTTTGACATAGGCGCTGTTTGTCGCGCCACTGACCGGAACGGATGAGCGGAACACGCGCGTTGAGCGTACTTCACCATTCTTGTCATTCATCAGCTTCACGGCAAGCTCTACGACTGCAACACGCTGTCCGCCATAGACCTGAACGCCGAACATGCGCAGATCGGTGAGTATCTGATAATTGATTGCCAAGCCGTCGCCAGGACGGCCTACACCACCAAAGACACCCGTATTTTCATAGGCCTGTACAATTCGCGACTGGACGATATTCGTCAGGCGGTCGCCCCATTGTGCGCCCTTTAGATATTCGATTGAGCCCGGTGAAGAACTGATAACGATATTTTCGCTGTCGAGGGCTTTCAACGCCGTAGGAGTCGGTATGAGCAGCTGTATGCTCTTCCGGCTAGGGGAAGAAACATTTGGCTGCGGTGCCGAAAGGTTGAAAGTATCGAGGGGGGTTGTCGTTCCACAGCCTGCGAGAAGGCCCACAACGAGTGCAGACACAGCAGAAGCTTTGATGAGCGAGCGGCGTGATTTCATATCAACGGAACCGATTCTGGAAATCAATGACGCGCCCTCCCGTTATACTGCGGTACGTTACCTTGTCCGCCGAAAATCAGACGCTGCGGATTGCGTTCGAGATCTGTAATTGCCTGTTCAATTCGCTGGAGCGAACGACGGCTGTCAACCACAACCGACTGAACATCGCGCAGACCTTGGCCTGAGAAACGCTGCAGATTGTCTGCAATCGGTCCGAGACGCTTGTCGAGATTGGTTGAGGTCTGACGGATTGATTCAAGCGTGGCTTTTGCCTGCGCTACAACGCCATCCTTGTCGTCGCTAGACAGAATCTTATCAGCCTTGGCCATAATACCTTCAACGCGCACGGATGCTGCATTCAAGCGGGCCATCATATCTTTTGCATCTGTGATGATCTGATTGATGTTGCCAGTATTGGAACCAAGTTCTTCAATCACATCGGCATTCTTCGCCAGCGCGTCTGTGAAAGTCTTGGTGTTCTTGATCGTGTCAGTCAGAGGGCCGCGCGCATCTTTTGCAAAGCCTTCCAATTCGCCCAAAACACTGTTCGCGCGGGCAAAGATGTCCTGTGCGGTGGCGAGTAGATTGTTGATTGAGGACGGATCGGCGTCGATACGCGCAACCGTGTCTTCCTTTGCAGCTTCGGTCAGAAGATTGGGTTCATCCAGACGCCCGCCCTTCAATTCGATATAAGCCTGGCCTGTGAGGCCCTGAAAACCGAGCGTAGCGGCAGTTGAGCGTGTGATCGGCGTTGTCGCATTAACGCGCGTCTGCACGATCACCATGCCGGGATTGGTCTCATCGAGATGCAGGCGGCGCACATCACCAACCTTGATGCCGTTAAACAACACCTGACTACCGATGCTGAGGCCCGTTACCGAACCCGGAATGCGCACATCAAGAGCAACCGAATCCCTCGCTTCACCAAAGCGGGCGATCCAGTACACGAAACCGAACGCCAGCAGACTGACGATCAGCGTGAACACTCCTACCAGTACGTAATTGGCTCTCGTTTCCATACCTTATCCAGTCTGCAAGCGGCTACCCGGCCGCCGTCTGCTTGGCGCCGAAGTGTCAATCTGGCGCGCGCGCTTGCCTTGAAAATAGGATTTAACCCATGGATCGTCTACAGTCAGCATGTCTTCAATGGAACCGCTAACCAACACTTTTTTGTTGCCCAAAACTGCAATGCGATCGCAAATCGCAAACAGACTGTCGAGGTCGTGGGTGACCATATAGACAGTCAGTCCCATTGTATCGCGAAGGTTCGCAATCAGCTCGTCAAAGTCTGCTGCACCGATTGGATCAAGACCCGAAGTCGGCTCATCAAGGAAGACGATATCGGGATCAAGAGCCAGTGCGCGGGCTAGAGCTGCGCGCTTGATCATGCCGCCTGAAAGCTCCGACGGGAATTTCTCAGCTGTATCCGGTTTCAGTCCCACCAGATCGATCTTCAAACGCGCAAGCTCATCCATAAGCTTTGGTGAAAGATCGAGATATTCACGCATCGGCACCTGAATGTTTTCCAGTACATTCAGCGCTGAGAAAAGCGCACCATGCTGGAACAGAACACCCATGCGCATATCGATGGCCATTTTCTCGACGTCGCCCAGACGATCGATGTTTTTGCCCAATATCTCTATATCTCCAGACTGCTTCTTATTCAGTCCGAGAATTGTGCGCATAAGCACCGACTTACCGGAACCGGACGGTCCGATGAAGCCAAGCACCTCGCCCTTGTATATATCAAGCGACAGCTTATCGAGAACAGGCGCACGACCGCCGAAAGAAACAGTAACATCACGCACCGATATGATCGGCACGGGCGCCTGATTGCTTTCCTCGTCGTGTGATTGTGGCTGCTGATCGATACTGCTCTCCATACCTATTCTTTATCCGAGCTTGCTCTGAGACTGAACCGCAAGCGAGAATCTCAAGTCTGATTTATCTCTGACTGTGTCCGAAATAGCCCATAAAAACAACGGATCGTCACACTTTTAAAAATCAATAGCGGCATAGAACATGGCAAACATGCCATCTACTACGATTACGACAAAGATCGCTTTGACCACAGAAGCAGTAACGCGACGCCCAAGCGATTCTGCGCTACCGCCGACCTTCATGCCTTCAACCGAGGCGAGAATGCCAATGATCATTGCCATAAACGGCGCTTTAATGAGGCCAGCGAAATATGTATTGAGCGCCACTGCATCATGCAGACGGCTGATAAAAGCTTCCGGTGAAATATTTGAGTAAAACCAGGCAACGCCTGCAGCACCAATCAAAGCCGCAAGATCGGCGATGATTGTCAGCAGCGGCAGAACGACGACGAGTGCCACAAGACGCGGAAACACCAAAACGCCGACCGGATTAAGACCGATAACCGTAAGCGCGTCTGTTTCCTCGCGCATTTTCATCGAACCAATTTCAGCGGTAATCGCACTTCCTGAGCGGCCAGCAATCATGATGGCGGTCAACAAGACACCCAGTTCGCGCAGTACAAGAATACCGACCAGATCGACAACAAAGATTTCAGCGCCAAAATAGCGGAGCTGAAAGGCACCCTGCTGTGCGATAATCGCACCGACAATCGTCGACATAAGTATAATGATCGGAATGGCACCAACGCCCATACGATCCATCTGTGTGACGATAGCCGGGATAGGAATACCACTGCCGCGACCAGCTTTCAGCTGAGCTCCACGGATGGTTGCGCCAAGAATATGCATGGCCATTTTGAAATCGTCATAGATCGAGACGACGCCTCGGCCCAGCGATTCCAGCATACGAATAATGACGAATGGCTTTTTGAATTGCGGCACATCAAGTGTACGCTCGACGGCATTACCGACCTCTTCCATAAGCGGAAGCCAGGCGGGCTTAACACCCTCAAGACGAACATCGATATTTTGAGACTTCAGCCTCTGACGCAGACGCTCTATGAGCCATGCACCAGCAGTGTCGAGGCCTGCCACGTCAGTCGCATCTATGATGACTGCCTGCGAACCGCCAACTTTTTCAAGCTCGCGCATTTTCTTGTCCACGAAGTTGACGCTTTGGGAAACCCAGCGTCCGCTCAGGCTAACAAGACGCGCGCCATCGTGCTCGGCCAAATCAATCTTTGGCGCGACATTGGCAGCAGTACTTGCTTTGTCGGCAGTGTCGGTCAACATGGCCTAACCTCATACACGAGTCGTTGCACGACCGAAATACTGCGTCCTAAAGGGCATATCCATGCACAATAGCTTGAAAATCATTCATGAACGCTATCCCATCGCCGGGAAATTCACAATCTCCCGCGGCTCGAAGACTGAAGCCGCTGTGATCGTATGCGAGATCGGGCATAATGGCCTATTGGGGCGCGGCGAATGCGTTCCATATGCACGTTATGGCGAATCAATTGAGAGCGTAAGCGAACAGATTGAAGCCGTGCGCTCAGCTATTGAAAGCGGTGCCACACGTCAGGATATTCAGACGCTCATGCCAGCAGGTGCAGCCCGCAATGCGGTTGATTGTGCAATGTGGGATTTGGAAGCCAAACTCTCTGGCAAGAGTGTCGCCGATACACTTGGCACACCGACGCGGGCGCTGGAAACCGCCATTACAGTGTCGCTCGGAACGCCCGAAGAAATGGCGGAATCGACTGCGAAGGTCGCGCATTATCCTCTAATCAAAGTGAAAATGGGCGGCGACAACGATATCGAGCGTATTCACGCAGTTGCCAATGCGGCGCCAAACAGCCGCATCATTATCGATGCAAATGAAGGCTGGACTGAAGATAATATCGAAGAAAATATGGCTGCCGCAGCCAAAGCAGGCGTGGTTCTGATTGAACAGCCTCTGCCCGCCGGTAAAGATGATATTCTAAGCCGCATCGAACGCCCGGTGATTATATGCGCCGATGAAAGCGTTCATACGTCGGTCGGTTTGGAAGATCTCGCCAAGCGCTATGATGCCGTGAATATCAAGCTCGATAAGGCTGGTGGCCTGACCGAAGGTTTGATTATGCGCGAAAAGGCTACTTCGCTCGGACTTCAAATCATGGTTGGCTGCATGGTTGGTACATCGCTTGGCATGGCGCCTGCCGTTTTGCTTGCACAGAAAGCCGATGTCGTTGATCTGGACGGTCCGCTGTTATTGGCACACGACCGTGATCCGGGACTGCGCTATGACGGGGCATTGGTTTATCCGCCAGAGGCGACTGTCTGGGGTTGATTCTCGGTTCTGCTGAAAGGTTGTGCGACACTCTTCGTTGACGACAGAACGTTTTCGAAGATGTCCGCACAGGCTTCCCATGTGAAAGGCTTGAGCACTTCAGCGGGATCAAAGGCTGGCATTTCAAGTGCCGCAATGCATGCTTCATGCAAATCTTCGGACAAAACCCCCGCTCCTGTTGCGCCCACAACATCGGATGATCCCGGTACGGGAAATGCCGCCACAGGCAGGCCCGACGAAATGGCTTCCAGCAGAACGAGGCCAAACGTGTCGGTTCTGCTCGGAAACACAAACACATCCGCCGATGCATAGACACGCGCGAGGTCTTTGCCCTCTTTCTTGCCAATGAAAACGGCTTCAGGAAAACGGGTTTTCAAATCGTCGAGTGCCGGACCATCACCGACGATCAATTTCGTTCCCGGCAGTTTCAACTCCAGAAATGCTGGCAGGTTCTTTTCTGTAGCGATGCGTCCGACGCAGATAAAGACCGGCTGCGGTAGGTCCCTTTTAACATCGTCGCGTGGATGAAAAAGCGTGCGATCAACACCGCGGGTCCAAAGCTCCAGCCCTGTAAAACCACGTCCATGCAAATCGTCGAGGATTGATTGGGTTGGAACAAGTGTATGCGACGCCGCATTATGAAAGCGGCGCAAGAACGCATAAGTCCACTTTGGCGGAATTGGAAACCTGTCCTGAAGATATTCAGGAAAGCGGGTGTGAAAGCTTGTTGTAAAGCTCCAACCCATTTTAAGACATGCACGCCGCGCCATGAAGCCCAGCGGACCTTCGGTGGCTATATGCACATAGTCCGGCTGCAATTTCACGAGCCGTCGGCGGAAGGCTGATGGGGTCGTCATGGCCAGACGAATTTCGGGATATGTCGGACAAGGTACAGAACGGTAATCCTGTGGAGAGATGACAATCACCTCATAGCCACGTTCGGTCATCAGTTCACAGCATTTCGCCAGCGTTCTCACAACGCCATTTACTTGTGGATGCCAGGCGTCTGTTACGATGACCAGTTTCTTCATCTGCTGCCATTCACCGCTTTTCGGGCTGCTCTCGGAAGCCTGATTATTCTTCCACCTGCATTTGCGTCTTGCACAGCAGGGAGTGATGGTTTCTGGCCCAGACGCTCAGTCCATTCGAGCAATTCCATACGTCCATCGAAATGCTCGACAACCGCTGTGCAGCTTTCTACCCAATCGCCGGTGTTGATATATTCAACGCCGTTCATCTTCTCGATGGTCGCATGATGGATGTGACCGCAGATGACACCGTCGACGCCGATGCGTTGTGCTTCTTCTGAAACCACGTCTTCAAACTTGCCGATGAAGTTGACCGCCTTCTTAACGCGGAATTTAGCCCAAGCCGAAAACGACCAGTAACGCAGACCAAACATTGCACGCACGCGGCTCATGATCATGTTGATCCAGATGGCCGTATCGTAAGCCCAGTCACCAAGATAGGCGATGAAGCGTGCATTGCGCACCACAACATCGAACTGATCGCCGTGAATGACGAGGAATTTACGTCCGTCCGCCGCTTCATGAATAGCGCGGTTCATCACTTCGATGCCGCCAAAATGCGTACCCTGAAAATTGCGCAGGAACTCATCGTGGTTGCCGGCAATATAAATGATTGTCGCGCCCTTGCGGCTTTTGCGCAGAAGCTTCTGCACAACATCGTTGTGTTCCTGTGGCCAATGCCAGTTGCGTCGCAGACGCCAGCCATCAACGATATCACCAACCAGATAGATCGTTTCAGCATCATGGCAACGCAGGAAGTCCAGCAAAAGTTCGGCCTGAGCCGCTTTAGAGCCAAGATGCACGTCAGAAATAAACAGAGTGCGGTATTTCTTCGACTCAGTCTGTTCATCGCTCATTTGGTTGTCCTTCCGATGGCAACCCGGATTTGAGCGCAGAAAACCCGATTCATGTCACAGACATATGACGGTTAAAAAAGAGACGCAAAGCCAATAACTTCGCGTCTCTCAAATAGAATTTTCAATATATCTGAATGTTTATCTCAGAGGCTGAGATCAAATATGTCGAAGTAAAACTAAGTGGCCGTATCAAGCTTTGGGCCAACATAGATCGACTGTGGACGAATAAGTTTGTTCTCTTTTATTTGTTCACGGCAGTGTGCAACCCAACCCAAAGTTCGCCCCATGGCAAATACGGAGGTGAAAGCTGCGCGAGGGATATCAAGCTGTTCAAGCAGTAAAGCCGTGTAATATTCGACATTGGTTGACAGCATTCGTTCCGGCTTATGCTTATTCAGCACAGCGATTGCTGCAGTTTCCACCGCCTCAGCCAAATGCAGCCTGTCTTTGTTAGCGTTTTTGCTCTCTATAATGCGATGAAGCGCAGCTTTGATTACATCGGCCCGGGGATCACGAATGCGGTAAATCCGATGACCAAACCCCATTAAACGCTCACCTTTGGAAACAGCCCTATCCAGCCAAACTTCTGCATTCTTGGCATTTCCAATCGCGTCCAACATATCAAGCACAGGAGCAGGTGCTCCGCCATGAAGTGGGCCTTTCAAAGCGCCGATTGCGGCCAGAATTGATGACGTCATCCCCGCCTGTGTCGAAGCAACCACACGGGCAGCGAAGGTCGATGCATTCAAACCGTGATCAGAAACAGATACGAGGTAGCTATTGAGGGCCTGAACATCAATTTCCTCCGGCATCCTGACATTCATCATACGTAGAAAGTCGACGCTATGCGGAAGAGAAGGATCGGGAGACAGCATCTGTCGTCCACGTTTCATACGCATAATGGCCGGAGTGAAAACAGCCGGAGCTGCAACCATATAAAGAGCGGCTGTAAGGTCATCTCCGTCGGGGATTCTGGCCATCAGCGCACGCACGACTTCTATCGGCGGCAGTTCAAGCAACACATCGTCTATTGCATCGGTGTGATGAAAAATCTGAGCACGAGCCTCACCGAGCGCACGCTGAAGTTCCTCTCCCTTTGGAAGGTCATCAAACAAGCCATCCCATAGAAGCTCAATACAATCCTCAAAACTGGTATGAGGAACAAGATTATCGAGCGATTGCCCACGAATGATGAGTTTTCCCGAAAGACCATCGACATCCGACAAAACGGTTTCGGCGACGACAATATTTTCAAGGCCACTGCGCATGACACATATATCCTAGTCTGTTTACTGAATTTTACTAAGTATAAGCCTCCAAAAATTAAACGAAACAGTGCTATATAGTTAGCTATTAAAGTAATTTCTTATATAAATTATCCCAGATAATGAGGGATACAAATTTTCAAAATCGAAGCGATATTCCCGGTAAAATTAAGGTCGCAATTATTTGAGTGGTAAAAAAGCGCGGAACAGGTGGACATTTCCGCGCGTCAACCAAAATCCGGTTGATTGCGACATTGGCTTGGTGGCATGTCTGTTGCCATAAAAGAAGCTGTTTCACTCGAAATACCATTCAACTGCGGAATAACTGCTTCTCGAAATCGGGCCTATAGTGATTTGATAGTTTGAGATAAGAACGATAATGGCTCAAAAGACGCAAATAAGCGTCCCTGCGCGGTTTCCTCCCCCAGCTGCGCGCATGAACCGGAAAGCGATGCGATAATGACGAATAAAAAGACCCCCTCCACTTCCACGCGTTCGGATTTTGACGAAGCGGCCCTGTTCTTCCACCGCTACCCGAAGCCGGGTAAGCTGGAAATTCAAGCCACCAAGCCGCTCGGAAATCAGCGCGACCTTGCGCTTGCTTATTCGCCAGGCGTCGCCGCCCCCTGCCTCGCCATCCATGAAGATCCCGCTGCAGCTGCCGAATATACGGCGCGTGGCAATCTGGTCGCAGTTATTTCAAACGGCACCGCGGTTCTTGGCCTTGGCAATATCGGCGCACTTGCATCCAAGCCAGTGATGGAAGGCAAGGCCGTTCTCTTTAAGAAATTCGCGGATATCGATGTTTTCGACATTGAAGTCGATGCACATGAAATCAACCGTATCGTTGATGTTGTTTCCGCGCTCGAACCGACCTTTGGCGGTATCAACCTCGAAGACATCAAGGCACCTGAATGCTTTGAAGTTGAAGAGCAACTGCGCGCCAAAATGAATATTCCGGTCTTCCATGACGATCAGCACGGAACGGCAATTATTGTCGCTGCCGCAGTGCTCAATGGATTGGAATTGGCTGGAAAAGAAATTGGCACTGCCAAGATTGTAACTTCAGGCGCCGGTGCTGCGGCACTTGCCTGTCTTAACCTGCTGGTTAATCTTGGTGCCAAGCGCGAAAACATCTTTGTCTGCGATATTGAAGGCGTGGTCTATGAAGGCCGCAATACGCTTATGGATCGCTGGAAGGAAGTGTACGCACAGAAGACCGACGCACGCGTGCTGGCCGATGTTATCGGCGGCGCAGACGTTTTCCTCGGCTTGTCGGCGGCTGGTGTTCTAAAGCCTGAGCTTCTCAAGCAGATGGCTGAAAAGCCATTGATCATGGCACTGGCTAATCCAAATCCAGAAATCATGCCGGAAGCTGCGCGCGAAGCACGCGCCGATGCTATGATCTGCACCGGACGTTCAGACTATCCGAACCAGGTCAACAACGTCCTCTGCTTCCCTTACATCTTCCGTGGCGCACTTGATGTGGGTGCGACTGCAATCAATGAAGAAATGAAGCTCGCAGCGGTTCGTGCTATTGCGGCATTGGCTCGCGAAGAACCTTCTGATGTTGCTGCCCGGGCCTATTCGGGTGATACACCGACTTTCGGACCAGATCACATTATCCCGTCGCCATTCGATCAGCGTTTGATCCTGCGTATCGCTCCTGCGGTTGCCAAGGCTGCGATGGAAAGCGGCGTTGCAACGCGTCCAATCGAAGACTGGGAAGCTTATACCGACAGGCTGAACCGCTTCGTCTTCCGTTCCGGCCTCATCATGAAGCCAGTCTTCGCGGCAGCCCGCGCGCAGAGCAAGCCGATGCACGTGATCTATGCTGACGGTGAAGATGAACGTGTATTGCGTGCTGCTCAGGTGGTTATCGAAGAACGTATTGCTGCACCAATCCTCGTTGGTCGTCCACACGTTATCGAAACTCGCCTTCAGCGCTATGGTCTAAAGATTCGTCCAGGCACGGATTTCGATCTTATCAATCCGGAAGATGATCCACGTTACCGTGATTATGTCGACCTTTATCTGTCCTATACGGGCCGTCAGGGGGTGACCCCTGAGGCGGCACGTACAATCGTACGTACCAACTCGACGGCAATTGCAGCGTTGGCTGTGATGCGCGATGAAGCAGATGCCATGATCTGTGGTCTGGAAGGACGTTTTGAGCGCCATATGCGCGTCGTGAAGCAGATTATCGGCAAGCTTCCAGGTATCAGCGATTATTCTGCCCTCAGCCTGCTTATTTCGCAGCGCGGCGCACTGTTCCTCACCGACACTTATGTCAGCGTAGAACCGGAAGCCGAAGAAATCGCTGAAATGGCAATTCTGGCTGCCAAGGAAATCAGCCGTTTCGGAATTGAACCAAAGGCTGCACTCGTTTCACATTCCAACTTCGGATCGAAAGAATCCGCAAGTGCAGAGAAGATGCGTCGGGCCGCAGCGTTGCTGGCAGAAAAAGCTCCAGAGCTTGAATCTGATGGTGAAATGCATGGCGACTCTGCGCTTTCGCAAGCTTTGCGGGATCGTGTATTCCCGAACTCGCGCCTCAAGGGCGAAGCAAACCTTCTGGTTTTCCCGAACCTTGACGCAGCAAACATCACGCTAAACGTGGTCAAGACGGTGACTGATGCACTGCATGTTGGGCCAATTCTGCTCGGCACGGCGCGCCCTGCTCACATCCTTACGCCGTCAGTTACATCGCGTGGTGTGGTGAATATGACGGCACTGGCAGTTGTTGAAGCACTTCAGCGCTCGGGAGAGTTGAAGAAGTAAAATAGAATAAGAACTTGCCATAATATATATTATCAATGTATAATAAACGCCAAGTATGCATAATCATACTTGGCGTTTATGCTTTCTTAAATACAATACATAACAATCGATACGTACGAACAAACAGGACGGGCTTGTTCTATGAAGATTGCTTGTAGACGTTTTTTTCGCCTGGCATCGCCAGCGATGGTGTTAACGACCGCATTATTGATAGCCGGCTGTACAACCACCCAACCGGTGCAGCAATGCTCTCCAAAAGAGAAAGCGCGATTGTCGAGCAATGTTGCATCGACGAAAGCAAAACTTGAACAAAGCAAAGCTCAGCTTGCACGGACTCGTACTGAACTATCAAAGCAAAGCTGTTTCAGTGCGGGCAAATCCACATCGTGCACGCGCCTTAAGTCGCGAGCCGATAAACTGCAGTCGGACGTTAAAACTCTTGAAAACCAGCTCTCTGAGCTAAACGCCACGATAGCTGGCAGATCGCACGCTGGTCGATATGTTCAGGCATGTTCAGCGACTTGGGCACCCGCTCGAAAGGCGCAGAAGGCTGCTCCCAGAAAAACAGCCTCAAATAAAATATCTAAACACGACCAGACTAAAGTCGCGAAAACCGTAAGTGAACCGGTCGAAGATTTCGTTGTTCCACCATACGAAGCATCGGAATCGAGTTACGCGCCGACATCACAACCAAAAGTTCAACCAACTGACTATATCGCTCCGACAGCAACCACACCGCCAGCGGAGCGCACCTATACGGAAAGCTCGAAAGTTAGAGTAGTCGGGTCTTCGTTCTATCCGGACCAATCAAAACCAGTAGGTCCGCAAGCTCCGGACCATGCGCCTGCCCCGTAAGTGCGATACGCAGGGGCATGAATAATGTCTTGCCCTTGCGTCCAGTTGCGATCTTCACAGCATCGGTCCATGTTTTCCAGGTCTGCTTATCCCAAGGAGCAGCAGGTAGCAGTTTAAAGGCTTCCTGCACAAACACCTGATCTTCTTCGGCTAGCTCCGGCTTTTCCGGCAGGTCGCCATTGATGATCTGCCACCAATGAGCCGCATCGTTGAAACGCTCAAGATTGCCACGAACAGTTGCCCAAAAAGGCTCTACCTGATCGCCTGAAATGCCGAGTGCTTCGAGACGCTCTTTCGCTTTCTCAAAAGGCATATCATGCAGCAAAGCGCGGTTAAGCGTATCAAGTTCTGCTGGGTCAAATTTTGCCGATGATTTTGAAATCGCAGCCAGATCAAAACGTTCTGCCAAGGCATCCATATCGATCGCTGCCGAAACGGACTCGGATGTTCCGATCAGAATGGCCAGCGAAGCGACCGACATAGGTTCATAACCGCTTTCACGTAAGCTACCGACCGAAAGAGCGCCAGAGCGCTTGGAAAGCCCTTCGCCAGAAACCGTGGTGAGCAGGTTGTGGTGGCCAAAGACCGGCGGTTCGGCACCGAGCGCCTTGAAGATTGCAATCTGCACGCCCGAATTAGTGACATGGTCGTCGCCACGGATGATGTGGGTGATGCCAAGATCGATATCATCAACAACTGATGGCAGCGTGTAGAGATAAGTGCCGTCTTCGCGAACCAGAACCGGATCGGACATGGAAGCCAGATCGACAGTCTGAGGTCCACGCACCAGATCATCCCAATGGATTTCGGTGCGTGTGGTTGCGAAAGGATCGCTTTCAAAGTTTGGTAGAAGGAAGCGCCAGTGCGGCTTGCGGCCCTCAGCTTCGAAAGCTGCCTTTTCATCATCGGTCAGCTTCAGAGCTTCGCGACCATAGACTGGCGGCAAACGACGCGCCAGACGAAGCTTGCGACGGCGTTCGAGTTCGTCGGCTGTTTCATAGCAGGCATAGAGAAGACCGGCCTGCTTCAGCTTCTCGACAGCCTTGGCATACACATCAAAGCGCTTTGACTGATATTCGACCCGGTCAGGCGTGACACCCAGCCATGCGAGATCAATGGCAATAGCATCGGCATATTCCTGCCTGGAGCGTTCAACGTCTGTATCATCATAACGCAGAATGAAATTGCCGCCGTTCTTCTTGGCGTAAAGCCAGTTTGAAAGTGCGGTACGTGTATTGCCAATATGAATATACCCCGTCGGCGACGGTGCAAAACGAACTGTTACGGTCATTATGAAATCTCTCAGCGGTCGCGGAAGCGGTTCGTTATTGGATAACGACGATCACGTCCGAAATTCTTCTTGGTAATTTTGACACCAGGCGCGGATTGGCGGCGCTTGTATTCGGCCAGATTGAGTAGATGCTCGATCCTTTGCACCGTCTCAAGCTGATGGCCACGCGCGACGATCTCGGCATTGCTCATTTCGTTTTCAACGAGGCATTCGAGAATGTCATCCAGCACCGGATAAGGTGGCAAACTGTCCTGATCTGTCTGGTTTTCACGCAATTCTGCGGATGGCGCTTTTGTGATGATATTTGTCGGGATAACCTCGCCAGAAGGGCCAAGGCTGCCAACCGGAACATTGCTGTTGCGCCATTCGGACAGAGCAAAAACCTGCATCTTATAGACGTCCTTGATGGGGTTGAAGCCACCATTCATGTCGCCATAAAGCGTTGCATAACCTACCGACATTTCCGACTTGTTGCCCGTGGTCACAACCATCGAACCGAACTTGTTGGAAATTGCCATAAGGATGGTGCCGCGGGCGCGGCTTTGTAGATTTTCCTCAGTAACGCCGCTCTCAGTACCTTCAAACATTGGCTTCAATGCAGACAGAAAGCCTTCGACAGGCTCTGCGATAGGCACAATATCGTAACGCACGCCGAGCGCCTTCGCGCAATCAGCAGCGTCTTTCAGCGACTCTTCCGAGGTGTAGCGATATGGCAGCATCACGCAGCGCACGCGATCCTTGCCCAGCGCATCGACACCTAACGCCGCGCAAATCGCGGAGTCGATACCACCTGACAGACCAAGCACGACATCCTTGAAGCCGTTCTTGTTCACATAATCACGCAGACCCAGCATACAGGCCGCATAATCCGCTTCCAAACCTTCTGGCAGCTTTGCCTTTTCAGCTGCTTCGCAATGCCAGCCCTCGCCGTCCCGCCTCCAGACAGTCAGCGTAATCGCTTCCGCAAATTGCGGCATCTGCAGGCTCAGGGTCTTGTCGGCATTGAAAACAAAGGAACCACCATCGAAAACCAGTTCGTCCTGTCCGCCAACCTGATTGGCGTAGAGCATCGGAAGTTCGGTTTCGATAACCTGTTTCAAAACGACCTGATAGCGGCGTTCGATCTTAGCGCGGTGATAAGGCGAGCCGTTTGGCACCAAGAGAAATTCAGCGCCGCTTTCAGCTAGCGTTTCGGCTACTCCGAGATCGCCCCAGATATCTTCGCAAATCGGAATACCAATGCGCACACCGCGGAAATTCACCGGACCTGGCATTGGTCCCGGCTGGAAAACGCGCTTTTCGTCAAATTCGCCGTAGTTCGGCAGATCGACCTTAAAACGCTCGGCAATGATTTCGCCGCCATCCAGTACAGCAATCGAATTATGCAAACCGCTATTGCGTTGCATCGGCGTGCCTATAATAACGCCCGGGCCGCCGTCAGCGGTGTCTTTAGCTAGTTCACCAACAGCCTTTTCACAGGCCGCGACAAAGGCAGTCTTCAGCACAAGATCTTCCGGCGGATAACCTGCAATGAACAACTCGGTGAACATCACAAGGTCCGCGTTCATTTTGGCTGCTTCTGCGCGGGCTGCACGAGCCTTTGCAAGATTTCCGGCGATGTCGCCCATAACAGGATTGAGCTGTGCAACGGCAATACGAAGCATATCGAGATTCTCGCTGGTGCTGATCATGCCCAAGCTTTAACGCGCTTGTGCAATTAATTGCAACGGATGGAGTTCAAGAACGGCTGTTCTTTGTCAGATCATGTAGGTCGTAATCAGAATATAGCCCCATGTGGCCGCTACAAACACAATCGCGATCAGGACGGCGAGCGACCCGCAATCCTTGGCAATCTGAATTTCTTTATGAAAATCACGCGAGACTGCATCGCAAGTGGCCTCAATACCCGTGTTGAGCACTTCAACCAGAATGAGGAACAGGATCGATCCCGTCATCAGCAAGAATGCCAGCGCACTAGGAGCCAGGAAAAATGCGATTGGCAGCGAAAGCAGAAACAGGACAAGCTCCTGCTGAACCGCTTTCTCATGCTTGGCCAAATGCCGGAGAGCACGCATTGAATTGAGAAACGCCAGAATAATCCGCTTCATCGATGCCCCCAAGTGAGTTTTCGCCAAAATCAATAAGCGAATTCAGCCGAAACACAACAGGGCGGAGGATAAATCCTCCGCCCTGTGTTGAATTGATGTGGCTTGATCCGACTAGGCGTTAACGGCCTGCTTTTCCGAACCTGAGTCACGTTCCTTCTTGAGCAATTCTGCCAGAAGGAAGGCCAGTTCCAGCGCCTGATCCGCGTTGAGACGTGGATCGCAATGCGTGTGGTAACGATCGTGCAGGTCTTCCGCCGAAATTGCGCGAGCGCCGCCGGTGCATTCGGTGACGTTCTTGCCAGTCATTTCGACATGAATACCGCCCGGATGCGAACCTTCGGCACGATGAATCGCGAAGAAGGATTCCACTTCCTTGAGGATGCGGTCGAACGGACGCGTCTTGTAACCGCCTGCGGTGATCGTGTTGCCGTGCATCGGGTCACAAGACCAGACGACCTTGCGGCCTTCACGCTCAACAGCACGGATGAGCTGTGGCAGATGATCACCGACCTTGTCGTAACCGAAACGAGCAATAAGCGTCAGACGACCTGCTTCGTTTTCTGGGTTGAGAAGATCGATCAGACGGATGAGATCATCCGGCTGCAGCGATGGGCCACATTTCAGACCGAGCGGGTTCTTGATGCCACGGCAATATTCGATATGCGCATGATCGGCCTGACGTGTGCGGTCGCCAATCCAGATCATGTGACCTGAAGTGCCGTACCAGTCGCCGGAGGTCGAATCGACGCGTGTGAGCGCTTCCTCATAGCCAAGCAGCAATGCTTCATGGCTGGTGTAGAAATCGGTTTCACGAAGCGAATGATTGCTATCGGAGGTGATCCCGATGGCACGCATGAAGTTCATCGTTTCCGAAATACGCTGTGCGAGAGCTGCATAGCGCTCTGCCTGCGGGCTTTTGCCAACAAAGCCGAGCATCCACTGATGCACATTCTCAAGATTGGCGTAACCACCCTGCGCGAATGCACGCAGCAGGTTCAGCGTCGCAGCAGACTGGCGGTAAGCCATGTCCTGACGTTGCGGATCAGGGATACGCGAAGCTTCATCGAAATCGATGCCGTTGATGATGTCGCCACGGTATGATGGCAGCTCGACGCCATTGAGCGTTTCCATGTCGGAAGAACGCGGCTTGGCGAACTGACCAGCAATACGGCCAACCTTAACAACAGGCTTGGAGGCACCAAACGTCAGTACAACGGCCATCTGCAAAAAGACGCGGAAAAAGTCGCGGATATTATCCGCGCCATGTTCTGCGAAACTCTCCGCACAATCGCCGCCCTGAAGCAGAAAGGCCTTGCCTTCGGCAACATCCGCGAGCTGGTTCTTCAGCTTGCGGGCTTCACCTGCAAATACGAGCGGTGGATAGGTACGAAGGCGAGCTTCAACATCGGTCAGAGCCTGTGCGTCTGGATAAAACGGCACTTGCTTGATCGGTTTGTCTCTCCAGGAATTCGGGGTCCAGTTCTTCGTCATTTCACACCTGTTTTAATTATCCGCGCGATTTCTCTCGGATTTTGTCCTCCTTAACACGAAAGCCGGCATCCGTTTCTATTGGACAACTCAATGCCCAAACACGGAAACCGGCATACGTGATCGCGTTGATATAATGTAGTCGCTCGCTTTATACCAGCAAGAATCGTTAACAGGATCAGCGTGCGACGAAAGATTTAGCCGTCGACCTTTTCTCCGTTCACAACACGGTAGGTCGGCTTGTACATCGTGACCAGTTCTTCAGCCGCTGTGGGGTGAACGGCCATGGTGCGGTCGAAGTCATCCTTCGTTGCGCCAGCCTTGAGCGAAATGCCCAGAAGCTGTGCCATTTCACCGGCATCCGGCCCCATGATGTGGGCGCCAACAACCCTGCGGCTCTTGGCGTCAACGATGAGCTTCATCAGCATCTTTTCGTTACGGCCTGACAGCGTGTTCTTCATCGGGCGGAACAAGGCGCGATAGACTTCCAATTCTGGATACTTCTTCGCAGCTTCATCCTCCGGCAATCCAACGGTGCCGATTTCAGGCTGCGAGAAGACTGCAGTGGCGATCAGCTCGTGATCCGGCTTGGTTGGATTGTCCTTGAAGGCTGTTTCGAGAAAGCACATAGCCTCATGGATTGCCACCGGTGTCAGCTGAACGCGATTGATAACGTCACCGACGGCCCAAATATTGGAAACACTGGTGCGCGAATAGTCGTCGACTTCGATAGCACCCTGCGCGTCGGTTTTAACGCCAGCCTTTTCGAGACCAAGGCCCTTCGTGTTAGGCTTGCGGCCGATAGCCATCATGACCTGACCGACATTGAGTGTCTCGCCATTGGTCAGAGAAACTTTCAGTTCGCCATCAGACTGCTTTTCGACCTTTTCAAAAACTGCACCACAGATGATACGGATGCCTTTTGCTTCCATCGTTTCATGGAGCAGATGACGGATATCGGGATCAAAGCGCGACAGGATTTCTTTGCCGCGGTAGACAATCGTGGTTTCAACGCCCAGACCATGGAAAATATTGGCAAACTCGACAGCGATATAACCGCCGCCTGCAATGACGATTGCTTTCGGCAGTTCTTCCAAATGAAATGCTTCGTTGGAAGTGATGCAATATTCTGCGCCTGGAAGGGATTCGTGCACACTTGGGTGCCCACCGGTTGCAATCAGAATCTGGTCAGCGGTTACCCGACGACCATCTGCTTTTAGCTCAATAGTATGCTCATCGATAAGCTCGGCGCGGCTTGCAAAAATATCGACTTTGGAATTTTCCAGGCCTTTTCGATAAAGGCCCTCAAGGCGGGTAATTTCGTTGTCCTTGGCTTCGATCAGTTTCTTCCAGTCAAAGCTCGATTTGCCAACCTCCCAGCCATAGCCAACGGCGTCTTCAAAATGCTCGGGAAATTGCGAAGCGTAGACAAAGAGCTTCTTGGGAACACAACCACGGATAACGCATGTTCCGCCCATGCGATATTCTTCGGCCAGACCAACCTTCTTGCCCATGGCACCGGCCAGACGCCCTGCCCGGACACCGCCGGAACCACCGCCGATAACAAAAAGATCATAATCGTAGTCGGCCATGGTGCTCTCCATTCAAAATCAACACTGCGCTTTATGTAAGCAAAAGAAAAAGCCCGGCCAAGTCGCCGGGCTTCTAAATTTTAGTTTACTGCAAGCAATTACTGCTGCGCTGGCTGCTCAGGGGTAGCTGGGGCAGCAGTTGCGCCAGCCTGCGCTGCGAGAACTTCTGCAACACTGGTTGCGAGGTCACGAGCAATGCCGTTCTGCCAGATATTTGCAGCCTTAACGACTTCACGAGTCACGATTGGACCTTCAGCGAGAAGCTTCTTGCCTGCTTCCGAGGTGTAGAAAGCCGAAATTGCCTTGAGTTCATCTTCGCTGAATGCGTTTGCATAAGCGCGGGCAGATTCGGTTTCGAGGTCTGCGCGACGCGACGCAAGAGCGAGAGCCTTGTCATCAACGGTCTTGGTGATGAGAGCTTCGAGATTCGGATCTTTCTGGATGAGTTCGCCCTTCAGAGCGCGAGCTGCACTTGGCAGGATCTCATCAAACTGCTCCGTCGCATTGATAGAAGCGATTGCTGCGCGTGCAGCTTCCAGATGCGAAGCGGAAATTTCCTGTGCAGAAGCCGCATGAACGCCTGACATCAGGACAAGTGCGGAAAACGGTGCAATCAGACGGCGGAAGCCAGTTGCCGGGATCATATGGTCGGTACTCCGTTCAAACAATTCGTGTCGGCGCTTCAAGGCCGGTTCATGGTTCGGATACCGTCAGCGCCTGCGATAATCGCGGCCCGTGCCAGTCCGATGAAAAGTCCATGCTCAACAACGCCCGGTATGGCGAAGAGAGCGTCAGATAGAATCTTTGGATCGGGAATGCGGCCAAAAGATGCATCCACGATATAATGTCCACCATCCGTTACAAACGGCGAGCCATCTTTTAACCGCAGGACCAGTGGACCTGCAAGGCCACATTGCGATGCTGCCAACTCAATGCTGCGCAAAGTTGCGCCAAGACCGAAACGATTAACCTCAATCGGCAGCGGAAAGCGTCCAAGCGCTTCAACAACCTTCGACCCGTCCGCAATAACAATCATTGAGTCGGATGCAGCCGCGACAATCTTTTCACGAAGAAGCGCACCACCGCCGCCCTTTATAAGCGACAGATTGGCATCGACTTCGTCTGCACCGTCAATGGTCAGATCGAGATGCGGCGTTTCTTCGAGTGTCGTCAGTGGAACACCGAGTTCAGCGCAAAGAGCAGCAGTCCGCTCAGATGTCGGTACACCGATGATCTTGAAACCACCGTTTACCTTTTCGGCCAGCAGACGCACGAATTCTTCGGCAGTTGAGCCTGTTCCAATTCCCAGACGCATTCCGTCCTTGACGTGCGTCAGTGCCTCTGCAGCGGCCGCGATTTTCAGCTTACGTGCTTCATCCATGCCTGAATTCCTATATTCCCAGCGGATTCTCACCCGGCTCCGTGAACGCCTCTAGCATGCGCGTGCGGTGCAACAAAGCGCTCAATACAAAATATCGCGATTTTTGCGATAGGCTCTCGTTTCTGCGAGCAATTTGGCCTATTTGAGAAAGCGTTTAGCAATGCGCTCGCAAGTATCATTCCTGAAGGAAGTCACATGTCTGCTGTCAATTCCAAGCCCATTATCGTTTTCGATCTCGACGGAACCCTGGTCGAAACGGCTCCGGACCTTTTGGACAGTCTGAATCATTGCCTTGCTATTTCAGGTCTGCGGACCGCTGATAGTGAATCTCTGCGCCGCTTCGTTGGACAGGGCGGCCGCGTCATGATCGAGCGCGCTTTTGCAGCGCAGCAGAAGCAGGTCGATGACGTGAAGCTTGATCACCTTGTCGAAGAGTTCCGTGAACATTATGCAGCGCATATGCCGGGTCACTCGACATTTTATCCTGGCGTTCTTGAAGCAATGGATCGCTTCAGCGCGAATGGTTACACCTTGGCGGTCTGCACAAACAAGTTTGAGGCTCTGGCCGTCAAATTGCTGACTTCTATGGGTGAAGCCAACCGTTTTGCAGCAATTTGTGGTGCAGATACCTTTGCTTATCGCAAGCCTGACCCACGCCACCTGACAGATACGATTGCCAAAGCGGGCGGAAATCGCGACCGCGCCATCATGGTTGGCGACAGCCGTACAGACATCGACACGGCCAAGGCAGCTGGTATTCCTGTGGTTGCCGTCGATTTCGGTTATACTGACTTGCCGGTACAGCACTATGAACCGAGCCGCGTCATCTCTCATTATGACGAGTTCACGCTCAATATGGCTGAACAGCTTCTGGAAGCAGTTGCAGATCAAGTCTGAAATAAGGATTGAGAATATGAAGCGATTTCTAATATTTACTGCTGTTTCCTCAACAGTATTATCAGCTAGCGCTTTTGCTCAAGACCAAGCACCGACAGGGTTGCCAGGCGTAGAACCGCAGAAGCCTATTGTATCTGCACCTCCGCCTGCGCCGGAACCAAACTCGCAACCCGCCGGAAGCTGGAAAAACTTCCGCGTCGGCAATACCGATGTTTCGATTTCCGGCAGTGTTACAGTCGATGTCGGAACCGGTGGTAGCCGCAGCTCAGGGCGCTAATCGTTCAAGTGCAGACAAGACAGCGGGCAGTTGGTTCGGCAAATCCTCTGCGATAAGCCCGTGACCGAAGCGTCGTCCAGCGTCAGCGTGTATCCACACAGCTGCACTTGCCGCCTCAAAGGCTGGCATCCCCTGTGAAAGCAGTCCGCAAACAATACCCGCCAGCACATCGCCCGATCCAGCTGTTGCGAGAAACGCCGTGCCGTTTGCATTGATAATGGCACGACCGTCAGGCGCAGCAATCACCGCATCAGGACCTTTATAGATCACGACGGCATTGGCGCGGCTTGCGGCTCGACGCGCTTTATCCGTCTTTGAACTATCTGCTTCTCCAGCAATATCCGGGAAAAGACGTCGGAACTCGCCTTCATGTGGCGTGAGCACAAGAGCCGTATGCGCACTGCGCTTGGCCTTAAAAAGCTGATCTGGCTTATTTTCAAATGCCGTTATGCCATCCGCATCGAGCACCAGCCCTTTCAGATATTCTGCCTGCCCATCAATGGCGGAAAGGAGTGCCAAAGCATGATCTCGCGCAAATGACGGGCTGCCATATCCCGGACCGAGCACACAGGCAGCGACTTTGCGATCCTTCACAAATGTCTCTACATCTTTGATATTGCGGGTTTCGCGTACCATGATGCTCGTCAGATGCGCGGCATTTGTCAGAAGTGCATCAGGCGGCGATAAAAGTGTAACTGCCCCGGCACCACTCCGTGCCGCAGCCATTGCTGACAGTCGCGCGGCACCCGTTGAATACGCCGGTCCGGAAAAGACGACCGCGTGACCACGACTATATTTATGCGCATTGATTGAAAGCTGCGGCAGCTGACTACGCCAAATCTCAGGTGAGTTTTCAAATGTCTGGGGTTTGATAGTGGTCAGAACGTCATCAGCAATGCCAATATCTGCAACATGAAGAATTCCGCAATGTACCCTGCCCGGTTGCAGCAAATGGCCCGGCTTCTTGCGAAAAAACGTCACCGTTGCGCGTGCATTGACGGCTCCACCCGATATTTGTCCGCTCTCGCCGGAAATACCGCTCGGTAAATCGACAGCTATAACCGGAATGCCGGATGCGTTTAATTCTCCAATAATGGAAGCTTCAACACCCCCGATGCTACGCGTGAGACCTGCGCCGTATAGCGCATCAATAACGCCTGCAAAATCGACCGGCGAAAACGCACTGAGCCGACGCACTTCTCCTTTATAAAACAGCAATGCCCGCATCGCATCGGAACCCTGCCGGGGCTGCGCAGTTCCAAAGCACATGACATCCATGCCAGCCTCAAGCAGAAACTGCGCGGCTACATAACCATCGCCACCATTATTTCCGGGTCCGCAAAGAACGGCTATCGGCCCCTTACCTGCAAACATGCCCAGAGCCACATGCGCGACCGCATGACCGGCGGCAAGCATCAGTGAAAAACCATCACGCGTGCCAGATTCGATAGTCAGTCTATCCGCACTCGACATTTCCGCTGGCGTCAGCAGTTCAAACATGGCTTCCACTTCCCCTTATTATCGAAGTGATTAATTACGCGGCACTTGCGCTCCATCAAGATTGATTAACTTCTGCGCATTTTGTCTATTTTTTATGCATCGCTAACAAGCTCGAAACCTTGTTGAATATCTTTCATACGGACAGCCTTGTCTCAATGACAATAATAATGCCACTCTGGGCCAAAGAAAGTTGCACTTCTGAAATTACTGAAAATGCGCTAGCCTTGACTTTGGTGCCATTTTCTCTGGGAGTGACAGGGCAACTTCGGGAATTTTTGCTTGAAAAAGCAAGGAACTTAAAAAATTTGATCGGCATAGATCGAGTTGGCACAGTTCATGCTTCTATATTTACGAAACGGGCACAATGTCCATTTCCGAACAAGAGCGGAGACAATTCTCTGATGAAAAAGATCGAAGCCATCATTAAGCCTTTCAAGCTCGATGAAGTGAAGGAAGCCCTTCAGGAAGTTGGTTTGCAGGGTATTACTGTAATTGAAGCCAAGGGTTTCGGCCGACAGAAGGGCCATACCGAGCTTTACCGTGGCGCGGAATATGTCGTCGATTTTCTTCCAAAAGTGAAAGTCGAAGTCATCGTCGCCGACGAAACCGTCGATGGCGCCATTGAAGCTATCCGCAAGGCAGCCCAGACGGGCCGCATTGGTGACGGTAAGATTTTCGTCTCCAATATCGAAGAAGTTATCCGTATCCGTACCGGCGAATCCGGCGTGGACGCGATCTAACGAAACCAAGTCTACCGACCATCGTCGTGCAAACAGGATACCAAAATGACGACTGCCAATGACATTCTGAAACAGATCAAAGACAACGACGTCAAGTTTGTTGACCTCCGCTTCACAGACCCAAAAGGCAAACTGCATCACGTTACGATGGATGTCGGCCTGATCGATGAAGAGATGTTTGAAGATGGCGTCATGTTCGACGGCTCTTCGATTGGTGGCTGGAAGGCTATTAATGAATCCGACATGGTTCTCATGCCAGATCCGGAAACGGCTCACATTGATCCGTTCTTTGCTCAGTCCACACTGGTAATTCTCTGCGACATTCTTGATCCGATTTCGGGTGAAGCTTATGGCCGCGATCCACGCACGACTGCAAAGAAGGCTGAGTCCTACATGAAGTCGCTCGGCATTGGCGACACTGTTTACGTCGGCCCGGAAGCTGAATTCTTCGTATTCGATGACGTCAAGTACAAGGTCGATCCGTTCAACACCGGCTTCAAGCTCGATTCGACCGAACTGCCATCGAACGATGATACCGATTACGAAACCGGCAATATGGGCCATCGCCCACGCGTCAAGGGTGGTTACTTCCCTGTTCCACCAGTGGACAGTCTTCAGGACATGCGCTCCGAAATGCTCACCGTTCTGACGGAAATGGGCGTAACGGTTGAAAAGCATCACCACGAAGTGGCTTCAGCTCAGCACGAGCTGGGTACAAAATTCGACACGCTCGTCCGCAACGCCGACAAGATGCAGATCCAGAAATATGTCGTGCATCAGGTAGCCAATGCCTACGGCAAGACTGCAACCTTCATGCCAAAGCCAGTTTTCGGCGACAACGGCTCGGGTATGCACGTTCACTTCTCGATCTGGAAAGACGGCAAGCCAACCTTCTCTGGCAATGAATATGCCGGTCTGTCGGAAAACTGCCTGTACTTCATCGGCGGCGTTATCAAGCACGCCAAGGCTGTGAACGCATTCACCAACCCATCGACCAACTCCTACAAGCGTCTGGTCCCTGGCTATGAAGCTCCAGTCCTGCTGGCTTACTCGGCTCGCAACCGTTCTGCTTCCTGCCGTATTCCATTCGGTTCGTCGCCGAAGTCGAAGCGTCTTGAAGTTCGCTTCCCGGATCCATCAGCAAATCCATATCTCTGCTTCTCAGCGCTGCTGATGGCTGGTCTTGATGGCATCAAGAACAAGATTCATCCGGGCCAGGCCATGGACAAGGATCTCTACGATCTGCCTGCAAAGGAACTGAAGAAGATCCCAACCGTTTGCGGTTCGCTTCGTGAAGCCCTGCAGGCGCTCGACAAGGATCGCGAATTCCTCAAGGCTGGTGGCGTATTCGAGGACGACCAGATCGATAGCTTCATCGAACTCAAGATGGCTGAAGTGCTGCGTTATGAAACAACGCCGCATCCGGTTGAGTTCGATATGTACTACTCGGTTTAATCGGGATTGCGCGTGGCAATCAGAGATTGCCACGCGCTCCGGTTACTTCTTTAAAGCGCCTCTTATGCGAAAACCGTTTTACGATTTTGGGGATGCGCTTGAGTTACCGAGGGGAACGACGTGCCAGAAGGCGCGCGAAAGAAAACCCGGCGAAAGCCGGGTTTTCTCTTTTTATACAGTTTGTTACAGCTATTAGATAAATAATAACTAGAGCGCTTGAAGTACGCGGGCTGCGACCATCATTTCGCCTAGACGCGTCTTACGACGTGCCTGCGCTTCAGCATCTTCGCCCCAATGTTCGACGGTCCAGTCTTCATCGAGATGGGCACGGTTCCAACCGTCTTCGACAGAGACTTCACCTTTGGCAATTGCCAATGCAATCAGTGCGGAGCCGGTCAGCGTGGTCATCGTGTGGAGCGATGCCAGCGCAATAGGATTCTTGAATTCCGACAGATGAATGCCGAAAGCTGAAATTGCTTCGCGTGACTGTTCGACATGCATCACACCTTCTGCAAGCGCAAAACGTGCGCCAAGGCTCTCAGCCCAATCGATCAGCGGGTCCCATTGCTCGGTCTGGCGAGCAACAAGCTCTTTCGGGCTTGCGGCGCGGTAACAGATCATGTCCGTTCCGGCAAAACGCAGAATGTCTTCGAAAACCGCCTGCGGATCTTGAGCAATGCCATCAATCGCGGTGTTCACCAAACGCGTTGCAGGCATTTTGGAAGGATCTATAACTTCCACCTGTGCACGGAATTCTTCCGCAATAATTTCCGCAGCTTCGCTTGTTGGGAGAAGCAGAACAGCCCGTGCCGGTGTTTTGACCGGACGACCATCGAGATGCACGGTGAACCCGCCTTCGGTTTCGGCAACTTCAGCTTTTTCATAAAAGCGCTTTGGCAGCGGTGTGCGCATCAATTCCTGAGAGCGCTTTACCGGGTCGGTTTGCGAAATCGGCATTTCAGCTTGGGGATCGCTCAGAGTGTCGCGCATAATAATATCCAATTATTGTAGGTCAGGATGCAAAAGCATCCATTTCATGCAGAATCGCATGAAGCTCTTCAGGCTTGTTCATGACATAATGGGCGCCTGCTTCTTTCAGTGCGTTGGGCTTATGATAGCCCCACGAAACACCAGCGGCACGCGCACCCGCTGAACGAGCCATTTGCATATCGTAAATCGCATCGCCGATCACGATTGTTCGCTCTGGTTCTATCCCCATTTCGGCACAGGATTCAAGCACCATAGCCGGATGAGGCTTGGACGGGCAATCATCGGCGGTACGAACGGTCATGAAATGCTGTCCAATGCCATGACGTTCGAAAATCGAACGCACGCCACGCTGCGACTTACCGGTAACGATGCCCAACAACAAATCATCGCGACTGCCAAGCTCAGTCAGAAGTGGCAGAATACCGTCATAAAGCGGCTCTGCAAAATCAGGGTTCTGACGGTACTTTACAAAGTTTTCCTTGTAACGCTGCGTGAGCCAGTGCGCCTGTTCGTCAACTTCGCTACCGAGCAACTGCGCAATGGCGATTGGAAGAGAAAGACCGATGATTGAGTGGGTCTGCTCGATTTCAGGCGGAACAAGTCCAGCGTCATTAAAACTGGCGACCATGCAATGGTGAATAGTGTCACCACTATCGACAAGCGTGCCATCACAATCAAAGAGAACGAGTTTCATCGGGCGGCTCCGGCTTTTGCTGGTCGATTGATGATAATGAGGCCTAGCCCGATCAGACCGAGTGCCGCAAAGATTTTCCAACCCAGTGGTTCATTGAGCAGCAGTCCGCTGAGGAGTACGCCGAAAGCTGGCGTTAGGAATGCAAAGTTAGACAGTTTGGACGCCGGATAGCGACGCACCATCCAGAACCACAATGGATATGTCACAGCTACCACGAACATTGACTGAAACAGAAATGACAGAACCGAGAGCATATCGGGATCGCGGATCAATGGTCCGCTCAAAGTCATGAATGGCAACGGCACGAGTGCTGCTACGGCAAGCTGATAAAGCAACGTCTTCTCAGGCGCAGCACTTGCAAGCTTTGATCGCTTAATGACGAGCGTGGTCATTCCCCAAAGCATACCGGAAATGAGCGCGAGCAGATCGCCGTAGACCGCATTGGGGCCGGGACGGCTGATATGATCTGAAAAGACCACGAAAACACCAAGAAACGCCACGCACATGCCTATGAAGGCACGCATGGACATTCGTTCACCTAAAAGAAAATGACTGCCGATGGCTACCCAGAACGGCATGACATTCATCATCAGCGTGACACGTCCCACACTGGTCAGTTCCATCGCCAGAAAGATCAGAACAAATTCGACACCAAAAAGAAGACCGGCCAGAATGCCGGGCTTCAGCGTGCCATCACGGCCAAACAGCGGAATGCGCTTCCAGTAACACCAGAGAAAAACGCAAAGGCCGCCCAAAGCTGCACGACCTGCGGCCATGAGCATGGGATTAAAGCCGCGATTGCCTATCTTGATGGCAACCTGGTTAAGCCCCCAGGTGAACATGATGAACATGACGAGGGCAATTGCCAGCCCGTCGAACGACACCCGGCCCTGAACCGATCCTCCCCCCGTAGCCGACATCTTTACTCTTCCGCGTCTGCCTCATCAAAGCCAAGCAAGTTCCACGACTGCACCATATGCGGTGGCAGCGGTGCGGTGACATCAATAGTGCCACCCGATGGATTTGGGATGCGAATGCGGCGGGCGTGAAGATGCAATTTCTTCTGAATGCCGCCCGGGAGTTCCCAGTTCTGGTCAGCTTCAAAGTATTTAGGGTCGCCGATGATTGGATGACCGATATGCGCTGCATGAACGCGCAGCTGATGAGTGCGGCCCGTGTAAGGCTCCATTTCCAACCACGTCAGGTTGTTACCGACCTTCTCGATGATCCGATAATAAGAGACGGCATGATCGGAATCCGGTTCACCATGCTGGCAAACACGCATCTTATCGCCATCCGGCGTTTGTTCTTTGACCAACCAAGTTGAAATCTTGTCTTCGCGCTTGCGTGGAACGCCCTTCACGAGTGCCCAGTAGGTTTTCTTGGTGTCACGCTCGCGGAATGCAGCGGTCAGAGCCTGTGCAGCACCGCGTGTCTTTGCAACAACAAGGCAGCCTGACGTATCGCGGTCAATACGATGTACGAGGCGAGGCTTTTCACCCTTCTTATTGCGCCATGCTTCAAGCATACCGTCCACATGCCGGACAAGGCCGGAACCGCCCTGCACTGCCAGACCCGCAGGCTTATTGAAAACAAAGACCTTGGCGTCTTCATAAATCAACATCTGCTTGAGGACATCACCATCTTCCTGACTGCGAATAGTGCGCGCAGTTACAGGACCGGTGGCCTTCTCATCAACGCCTAATGGCGGAATGCGGACCGACTGGCCTGCCTGCAGACGTGTATCTGCCTTTACGCGACCGCCATCCACGCGAACCTGTCCGGAACGCAGCAGTTTCTGCAGGTGTCCGAACCCAAGTCCGGGAAAATGAACCTTGAACCAGCGATCAAGACGCATACCCGTCTCGTCTGCAGCCACATTCTTTTGTTCAACGCCTGCCATGGAAAACCCGATCAATACTTATTAGGGGCACGAGCTTCGCGTGCCTGTCTCTGGTGCGTCTTACAGGCCGTAACCGTGAGCCGGTCGCCGGAATGCGCTTTAAATCTGTCAATAGACGCGCCAAGGCCGGATTGCTAGGCATAATCGACGAAAACAACAATCTGCCACTGTAACAAAACTGCCTTAGACTCTTCACGGTCGGTTACATCTATTTTTAATTTATGGTCAACCTTGACACCCAATCGCCACTTCTTGCCGTCATTGCATATTGATAGAACAACGGGACTGCACCATTTAGTCCAGTGAAATAGAACGAGCGGGAGTCCGAAGGTGTCATTGCTCAAAATCTACTGGCGTGCCATGGAATATCTTGCGGCTGAGAAAGCCGCAACCATAACCATGTGTATAGCAAGCGTATTGGTTGCCCTTGTCATGCTGGCCGAACCGATCCTTTTCGGTCGGGTCATTCAGGCTATCTCCGACAAGGGAGATATCGTTACGCAGCTCGCCATGTGGGCCGCACTTGGCGGGTTTAACATCATTGCAGCAGTCTTCGTTGCGCGTGGGGCTGACCGCCTCGCCCATCGTCGCCGTCTGGGCGTAATGATCGACTCCTATGAGCGCATCATCACCATGCCTCTTGCATGGCACCAGAAGCGCGGTACGTCGAATGCACTGCATACGCTGATCCGCGCGACAGACTCGCTCTTCACTCTCTGGCTTGAATTCATGCGTCAGCACCTGACCACGATTGTGGCTCTGGGCGCGCTTATTCCGGTTGCAATGAGCATGGACCTTCGCATGTCCATGGTTCTTATCGTGCTCGGTGTCATCTATGTGATGATTGGCCAGCTCGTCATGCGTAAGACCAAAGATGGCCAGACCGCCGTTGAAAAGCATCACCACAAGCTGTTCGAGCATGTGAGCGACACGATCAGCAATGTTTCGGTGGTGCAGAGCTATAACCGCATTGCCTCTGAAACGCAGGCCCTGCGTACCTATGCCAAAAACCTCGAAAACGTCCAGTTCCCGGTTCTCAACTGGTGGGCCCTCGCCAGCGGTCTTAACCGTATGGCCTCGACCTTCTCGATGGTTATCGTGCTTTTGCTTGGCGCATATTTTGTGACCAAGGGTCAGATGCGCGTTGGTGACGTGATTGCCTTTATCGGCTTTGCGCAGCTGATGATCGGTCGTCTTGACCAGATCAGCGCCTTCATCAACCAGACTGTGACCGCCCGTGCCAAGCTTGAAGAATTCTTCGAGATGGAAGACGCGACGGCCGACCGTCAGGAACCGCAAGGCGCAACCGATCTTGAAAACGTCAAGGGTGACATTGTGTTCGACAATGTGACCTTCGAATTCCCGAATTCGGGTCAGGGCGTCTATGACGTTTCGTTTGAAGTGAAACCGGGACAGACCGTCGCTATTGTTGGTCCTACAGGTGCCGGTAAGACCACACTGATCAATATCCTTCAGCGCGTGTTCGATCCTGCCGCTGGTCGTATTCTGATTGATGGCACCGATACGCGTACTGTCAGCCGTCGTTCGCTACGCCATGCCATTGCAACCGTGTTTCAGGATGCCGGTCTGTTTAATCGTTCGGTTGAAGAAAACATTCGCGTCGGTAATGAAGATGCGACGGACGAAATGGTCCACACCGCAGCCAAGGCTGCTGCTGCCCACGACTTCATTCTCGCAAAGGGCAATGGTTACGATACGGTTGTCGGTGAACGTGGTTCGCAGCTTTCAGGTGGTGAACGTCAGCGTCTGGCGATTGCCCGCGCTATCCTGAAAGATTCACCAATCCTCGTACTCGACGAGGCGACCAGTGCGCTTGACGTTGAGACCGAAGAAAAGGTCAAGCAGGCTGTTGATGATCTAAGCCAGAACCGCACGACCTTCATCATCGCGCACCGTCTGTCGACCGTCCGTTCTGCCGATATTGTCTTGTTCATGGACAAAGGTCATCTGGTCGAACGCGGCAGCTTCGATGAACTGGCTGCGCGTGGTGGCCGCTTCTCTGACCTGCTTCGTGCTGGCGGTCTGCAGCTTGAAGACAAATCTGAAAAGGCTCAGAACGAAGAAGCTGAAGCCAGCAATGTGATGCCATTCCCGGTTAAGGGCTCTGTTGCCTGATACCGTTGCGTATCAATGAAAAAAGCCCGCTGCGAAATTCGCAGCGGGCTTTTTCTTTCTAAAGAGGCACTTCAAATCGCAAGCCGTCATAGCCGGGTTCTACGTGATCAGGCGTGTCCCGCATAACCGTGTCGTAATCGAGCGGCACATGCATATGCGTCAAGATTGCGCGTTTTGGTCCGAAGAATTCGATCCATTCCAACGCTTGCTCCAGTGAGAAATGGCTTGGATGCGGGCGATATTGCAGCGCACCAATAATCAGCACATCGGCATGGCGGATATATTTCAGGCTCTCATCCGGAAACGCGCTGACATCCGTGCAGTAAGCGACATTGCCAATGCGGAAGCCAAGCGATTCAACATCGCCATGCACCTGCATAAATGGTTCAAAGCGGATCGACCCGCCTGCACCCGTGATCGAGAATGCTGTTTCTGCCATGATATCATGCATCGAAAGGATCGGCGGATAGCTCGATCCCACTGGCGTCTCAAAACAATAACCGAAGGCTTCAAACAGGCGGTTGCGTGTCAGCCGGTTGGCATACACATCCATCAGCCGCCGGTTTTCAACGACATAGGTTCGTAAGTCATCGATGCCGTGGATATGGTCGGCATGTGGATGCGTGTAAACAGCAGCGTCAAGCGACGGCACGTTGGCATCAATCATCTGGTCCCGGAAATCCGGGCCCGTGTCGATGACAACGACCGTGCTGTTCCCGTCGGCGTCGAACCGTTCAACAAGCAAAGCCGCGCGGCGGCGCTTGTTCTTTGGATTCTTAGGATCGCAATTGCCCCAATCACCGTTGATGCGTGGCACACCGGGAGACGAACCGCACCCGAGAATTGTGAAACGCAGACAATTGCGAGGCGATACCACGATGATTATTCCCCGGCAGGCTTTGGCATTTTGGAGAAAAGCCGGAAGACATTTTCGCTGGTAATGTCAGCGATTTCTTCGCGGCTTACACCAATCGTTTCAGCCAACACGGCTGCTGTGTGCTGCACGAATGAAGGCTCATTGCGCTGGCCGCGATGCGGCATAGGCGCGAGATAAGGCGCATCAGTCTCAACCAGCAAACGATCACGCGGAACTATCTGCGCAATTTCGCGAATATCAGCCGAGTTCTTAAAAGTCAGAATGCCCGAGAATGACACATAGCCGCCCAGCTCGACGCCCTTTTCGGCCAGAGCGCGCCCCGACGAAAAGCAATGCAGGATGAAGGGAAATGCACCCTTCGCTGTCTCAGATTCTAGAATGTCAGCCATGTCCTGATCCGCGCTGCGTGCGTGGATCACAAGCGGCAACTGCGTACGACGTGCAGCTTCAATATGCACGAGGAAGCCCTGACGTTGGGCTTCTGGCGGCGCATAATCATAATGATAATCAAGCCCCGCCTCGCCTATGGCGACAACTTTCGGATGCTCTGCCAGCCGCACGAGATCGTCGGCAGTAACATCCAGCTCTTCATGTGCATTGTTCGGATGCGTACCAACCGAACAATAGACTGAATCATATTTCTCGGTCAGTGCGAGGATCGTATCGAACTTGCGCACTCGTGTCGAAATCGTGACCATGCGTTTAATGCCAGCGTCGAGCGCGCGGCTTACAATAGCGTCGCGCTCGGGCTCGAAGTCCGCAAAGTCGAGATGGCAGTGACTATCAACCAGCATATTCAGCTCAGTTCTGTTCTTCCGCTTCCACATAGCGCGGGAAAACCGGCTGCGGTGCAGGCAGTTCTGCGCCGCCAACGAGCGGGCTTGCTGCAACGTCAGAGAACTGACGCTTGTCTGCCGGGATTGCCAGAATATCGAGCAGCTTTTCTGCCGACTGCGGAATGAAAGGCTGAACCATGATGCCAACACGGCGGATCACTTCTGCCGTCACATAGAGCACTGTGCCCATGCGTTCCATGTCAGTCTTGCGCAGTGCCCAAGGCTCCTGCCCCGCAAAATAGCGGTTTGCTTCCGCAACAACGGCAAAGATAGCCCCGAGGGCGATGTGCAATGCCTGATCGCCGACAGCTTTCCGCGCGGTTTCCAATGCAGCATCAGCCTGATCGAGAATGGCTTTGTCAGCATCTGAGAATGCACCAGGAACCGGAACCTTGCCTTCGCAGTTCTTTGCAATCATCGACAGCGAACGTTGTGCGAGGTTGCCAAGATCATTGGCGAGATCGGCATTGGTGCGGTTGACGATTGCATCGTGACTGTAGCTGCCATCCTGACCGAACGGCACTTCACGCATCAGGAAGTAACGCAGCTGATCAAGGCCGTAGCGCTGGACCAGTTCAAACGGATCGATGACATTGCCGAGAGACTTCGACATTTTTTCACCGCGGTTGAACAGGAAGCCATGCGCGAATACGCGCTTTGGCAGGGGAACGCCCGCCGACATCAGGAATGCAGGCCAGTAAACCGCATGGAAACGCGAAATATCCTTGCCGATAATATGCGCATCCGCAGGCCAGTAAGCCCACTTCTCGTCAGTCGTATCAGGATAGCCGAGTGCGGTAATGTAATTGGTCAGCGCATCGACCCACACATACATGACATGCTTTTCATCGCCCGGAACAGGAATACCCCAGTCGAACGTCGTGCGCGAAATTGACAGATCCTTCAGGCCCGACTTTACGAAGCTAACGATCTCGTTGCGACGCTCCGTAGGCATAATGAAGCCGGGATTGTTTTCGTAGAGTTCAAGGAGCTTGTCCTGATAATTCGACAGGCGGAAGAAATAGCTTTCTTCTTCAACCCATTCGACCGGCGTGCCCTGTGGACCGTAGCGAACATTGTCGCCACGTACTTCAGTTTCTTCCTCGCCGTAATAGGCTTCATCACGAACTGAATACCAGCCCGCGTAACCGCCCTTATAAATATCGCCATTGGCCGACATTGCCTGCCAGATTGCCTGGCTGGCCTTGTAGTGGCGTTCTTCCGAGGTGCGGATATAATCGTCGTGCGAGCTGTTCAGAAACTCACCCATGCGCTGGAAAGCAGCCGTGTTGCGATCTGCGAGTTCGCGGGGCGTGATGCCTTCCTTGCGCGCGCTCTGCAACATCTTGATGCCGTGTTCATCCGAGCCGGTCAGGAAGTGAACGTCCTTGCCATCCAGACGCTGAAAGCGCGCCATGGCATCGGTCGCAATCAACTCATAAGCATGGCCGATATGCGGCTTGCCATTCGGGTAAGCAATCGCGGTGGTGATGTAGAATTTTTCGCGGCTCATCAGAAATCCGGCTTCTTCAAGTGTGATGTTTAAAAAACGTTAGCGGTGACATAACGCAACTAAGTCGGCATGTCACGTAAGCGGAGGCACGCCAGATCGAAAAGCACGATGCGTTTTTTCCAAAAGGATCATAACGGCCTGCTTGCGGTCGAGATTATAGGTCTCGGCATTGAAAATTTCGCGTGTCAGTTCGCTCCAGTAGCGTGACCACTGATCGGCTTCGCGCAGCTGGCCCGAATCTGCATAGCGGCGAGCTTCATCGGCGATCCGGCTCATGAGATAATCGCGGAACAGCTCATATTGAACCTCCGCCTCACGGCCATTGAGAACACCTGATAGCGCCTGTGCTTTCGGCAGGTCGAAATTCTGTCCCTGCAAGATGGCATCAACCGTATCGGATATTTCCAGCCCACCATGCGCCACAAGCAGCAGCGCCTTGCGCACGCTGCCTTCTGAACGCGTGAGCAGCGCTGGCGTGATGTCACCCGCATCAAGGCCAACGCTCGGCCCGATATGTTCCAATGCATTGGTGAGTGGCTCATCCGCAAGTGGCTTGAACTGGATGCTCTGGCAGCGTGAACGGATCGTCGGCAATAATCGCCCCGACGAATGCGAAATCAGAATGAAGATTGCGCGGGCTGGCGGCTCTTCCAGCGTTTTGAGAAGCGCATTGGCAGCGTTGCGGTTCATGTCGTCTGCGGGGTCGACAATCACAATACGCCATGCGCCGTCAGATGCCGTGCGGGTCAGAAAATGGGTAACACGGCGAATTTCTTCAACGGGAATACCGGTTTTAAACTTGCCCGTCTTCTGATCAAAGGGGCGGTTGATATGCAGCACAGCTGGATGCATACCGCCTGCGATCTGTCGCCAGAGTGGCTTACTGAAATCAGGTACGCCGATAGTTTCAGGGGCAAGTGCCTGATCTGCATGGGCCAGCATATGGCCTGCCAGATGAAAGCCCAGCGTTGCCTTGCCGATACCCTGTTCGCCCTCAAAAAGCAGCGCATGATGCATACGGCCTTCGCGATAGGCCTGTGCGAGAAAAGCTGCGATTTCACTATGGCCGGTAAGAGAATCGCTTGCCGACGGTTCGGCGACACCCTCAATGGAATCATGGGCTTTTGGGACATCGAGTTCTTCGATCACAGAAGACCTCTTTTCTTCAAAATTTCATCAGCGATGGCGATGATGTCGACAGAAATTACATCTTGAGCGCGGTCCGCATCGACGACCCTGCAGCGGTCGGGTTCGGCTTTTGCAATGGCAAGAAAAGCCTGACGGCGCGCTTCATGCACGGCAATCGCTTCTTTCTCGAAACGATCCGCCACGTCAGCCCCTCGCCGCTTGTTGGCTCGTGAAAGACCTTTTTCCGCAGGAATATCGAGAATGATTGTGAGATCAGGCATGGCGCCGTCAATGGCGATACGCTCGATCGCCGCCATATAGGTGGCATTGAGATTGCCTGTAACACCCTGATAGGCGCGGCTCGAATCGATGAAGCGGTCGCAAAGCACAATGCGGTTTTCTGCAAGCGCAGGACGGATCAGCTGATCAACATGATCGGCACGCGCGGCGGCAAACAGCAATGCTTCCATGGCCGGACCATAGTTTTCGGCATTACCGCTCAGAATCACATGGCGAACAGCCTCTGCACCCGCAGAACCACCGGGTTCGCGTGTTATCAATGGATCAAGCCCAAGAGCGCGCAAATGCTCTGCCAGCAAGGCGATCTGGGTCGATTTCCCCGCGCCTTCCCCACCCTCGAATGTAATGAATAATCCGGTCAAATTGACTTCCGCAAACTGAATTATCGCCTGTTCAGGCTCTTAATCTATTTAACGGCGTTTATTCACAAGGTCGAGTATCTGGACCGCTTTTCGATCTGATTACATCAGATCAGCACGCCAGATATCTCTTCTAACGCGCATCACATCCGAAAACCGGTGCGCACTTTTCAGGATGCGCATTAAAGATACTTCCTCAACCAACCGGTGGAGAGTTCCATGACTGCGCCCATCGCTCGCTGCGATAGCGTACCAACAGGTACTTCCTGCGCCGTGTAAAGTGGCATTTGCTGAACGACATTGCCATTCAGTTCAAACCGCAGCGTACCGACTTCAGTATTGGCTAAAACAGGTGCACTGAGCGGTCCCTGATATGTAATACGCGCTTTCAGCTTGTCGCGCCCTTCCTTGGGGAGCAACAATTCAACGTCAGCATTCACTTTCAGCGGAACACTGGACGCCGAACCACCAAAAACCTGCGCTGTGCCGACCTCTTCATTAGCCGCATAAATATCGACCGTATCGAATGAAGTCATACCCCACTGAATGAGCTTTTTGGCCTCTTCTTCACGCTCTTTGATGCTTGTTAGACCACTCATCGCTAGGAAAAGCCGACGCCCGTTCTGTTCTGCAGATCCAACAAGCGCATAACCGGACGCTTCAGTGTAGCCCGTTCCCATGCCATCAGCGCCAATATCGAGCCGCAAAAGCGGGTTTCGATTGCGCTGCATGATCTTGTTCCAGGTAAACGCTTCTTGCGCGTAATATTTATAGCGTTCCGGATGAGCGCTGTGGATGTGGCGCGCGAGTTTTATCAGGTCCGACAGCGTCACCGTTTGTCCGGGAGCGGGCAATCCGGTGGAGTTCACGAAATTCGAGCTAGTCAAGCCAAGCTCTTTCGCGCGCTCATTCATTGCTTGAGCAAAAGCACCTTCACTACCAGACAGGCCTTCGGCGAGAATGATGGCACCATCATTGGCCGCCTGCACGATCATGCCCTGAAGAAGATCAGCAACGGTCGGGGTGGATTTGATGGCAGCAAACATGGTCGATGTGCCGGACGGCGCCCCGCCGGTACGCCAGGCATATTCAGTAACCGGATAGGTGGTTTCGAGTGTCGTTTTGCCTTTTTCAAGCGCCTCAAAGACAACTTCCGCTGTCATCAGCTTGGCAAGTGATGCCGGTGGGACTTTCATATCCGGATTTTTTGAAAGAAGAACTGTGCCGCTCTTGTCGTCTAACAAAAGCACCTGTGGCGCTTTCGTTGCAAAGCCTGCCTGCACCGTCTGCGCATAGCTCGGTGCGGCTATTAAAACAGCAGCGGCAACCGCCGATGCAAGCTTTATGCTTATCGAGAAACGCCCCATCTTACACCCGTCATGCTTCTTCTTTGACGAAGCTACGCGGCGTTTCTGGCCGAAATCAGTCCGCACGAACGACAAAGGCGTCGGTCGCTCCAGCCTTCCATGCAGCGCGAAGCAGATCGTCGTTATTGCCCTTTTCGGCAAAAGCTGTCAGCTCGTAAATATCACCCTGCTCTGTCGGTATTTTTGTGCGCGTTACGCGCGCAGAGCGAGGCAGAGATTTTTCGAGCTTCATCGCATCTTCCAGCGAGTTAAACATGCCGATTTCAACATATTCACGCTGATCTTCCGTATTGCGACGCTTCCATGCATCGGAAACAGCGTTTGCTGTCAGGATGCTGCCATAGGCACGCTCTTCTGCATAGGCTGATGCAGCCAGGCGATCCGACGCATAGCCAAGACCGCCAATACGCGCTGCTGTGGCGACGCCAAAGCTGCCAGCCGGACGCTGTGATGGAACTGGAACGTTGGCAGGAAGCAACGGCATTTCACCATCGCCATAAGCGGGATTAACTTCAAATGGCGAAGACTGTGGAACCGGCATGGCTGCAATACCCGCAGGTGTTGGTGTCGGCGCATTCATGGCCATCATGACGCCCGTGGCTGACTGTCCGATAGGATCGCCATTGCCTGAACGGTAAGACGCCATCAGATAAGCATCATCCTGCCCATCAAGTGGCGCACGCCCAACATATTCAACCTTCACATCAGCGGTACCATGATGCTGATAATCCAGCATTTCGGCAGCCTTCTGCGACAGATCGATAACGCGATCACGCTCGAATGGCCCACGATCATTCACGCGAACAATGATGGAGCTGCCATTGAAAGTGTTGGTGACACGCGCATAACTTGGCAGCGGCATTGTTGGATGCGCTGCCGTCAGATGCGTCATGTCGTAGATTTCGCCATTGGCGGTCAGACGGCCGTGAAAAGCGCTGCCATACCAAGAGGCGCGGCCTGTCGAGGCGTAGTTCTTGTTTTCTTTTGGATAATACCAACGGCCTTTAACCTGATAGGGTTGACCGATCTGGTTGCGCCCACCGCCGCGAGGCAGAGGCTTCCCTTGAACATTGGTAACTCGGGGGCTGGCTTTGACGCCGTACTTGGATTCGGCAAAATATTCTTTGGGGTGCTTTTTCTTCGATGACTTCGGTTGAGGGGCGCTTGCACAACCCGCGAGAGCCACGGCTAATGCCATCAATGTCAACATTGCAGTCGATCCGCGTTTTTCACGCTTAATCGATAGCCCTACGTTTCCAGCACGGTTTTGCCACCGGTTCGAACTCATACGCCACACGCCCGCAACTCTACACACGACCAGTCGATCGAAAATATCTATTAGGAATTAGTGATGTCACCGAATTATTGACGGATCATTAAAGCTTTTGCAAATCCCACAATTGAGTCGTTGTGGATGGTTAAATATCTGTCTCAACGAACAGGGAACTTTGGTGCTTCTAGCGCGTTGATTTTTCAACATGAAGGAGAAACAAAATGTTCCGTGCACTTATCCTTTGGCTTCTTGGCGTGCCTTTTATTGTAGTGCTGTTTATCTGGTACTTTTTCTTCTAGTCCGGGAACAATCCCGGAGTTGAGCCGTTACTTATACGGCTCTTATGACCTCCGAGCCAGTCACCTAACGTCATGAATTGGGCCCGTTCCATGAGAGCGGGCCATTTTTTATCTTATCTTAGAATGATGCTGGCCGGTATGCTTCGATTGCTTTGCGGTGCAGGCGGAAATGAGCCGGCGTCCAGGTCGAGAGCTCGCCATCGGTATTCACCGGGCGTGGTTTTTTGGTGCGTATGATAACTTCCGTCGTAGGAAATGCGCGCACATCATCCCATTTGGACTGGGTACCCTGTCGAAGACTTGGCAGGAGCCGCAACAGCTTCCACCAATGATCAACTTCGAGGCTATAAAAATCGAGCTTTCCATCGTCAATGGCTGCATCTTTTTCGACAGCCATGCCGCCGCCATAAAACTTGCCATTTCCAACCGACACCTGAAGCGTCTTTATCTTTTCGGTTATGCCGTCATGTTCAAGATAGGCCGTGAAAAGCTCGGATCTCATCAGAATACGGCTAGCGGCGATGGCATAGCCAAGCTTGCCCCATTTCTTCTTGGCATCGGCACTGAGTTTTTGCGCCAATTCAGCACTAAAACCGATGCTTGCGACGTTGAAGTACAGATGACCGTTGACCTCGCCCAGATCGATGGGGAGTTGCTGATAATTCAGTAATTGGCGCGTGGCTTCCGTTGGGTCTGCGGGGATGCCAATCGTACGAGCAAAGTCATTCGCGGTACCTAAGGGCAGAATAGCCAGTGGCAGTTTCGTTTCCATAAGTCCTTTTGCGGCTGCATTGAGTGTACCGTCGCCTCCGCCGACAATCACCAAATCAACATCGCGATTGCCAAGAATGACATCTGAAATTGTTTCGTCGCTTTTTGCAGTCTTCTCTACCAGCGATATCCCGCCTCGCTCCAGAATCGCGCGCATATCAGCGCTGAACCCTTTACCATTTCTGGCTTTCGGGTTGACGATCAGCAATGCTCGGCGCTTGGAAGCTATGGCCATAAACTACCCATTGAATATTCAAGTTGAATTATCGAACACCGGAAATGGCGATGGATTCTCGGATATCAATGGGGAAACACGATGAATTCTTTTTACGGCTTTTAATGAATGCACCAGGATCAAACTGAGTGTCGCGAATACCATCAATTTCAATTATGAAAACGCTCTGACTTGATGTTACCTTATCACCACGGCGGGCGGGTATGATGTAATGGTAGCTTGTCAGCTTCCCAAGCTGAATGCGCGGGTTCGATTTCCGCTACCCGCTCCAATGTAACTCACTTGCTATTGGATGGAGATTGCAATGGCACGGTTAACACTCATGCTCGGCGCAGTTTCTCTATTGGCTGCGACCCATGTATCCTATGCGGCGCTTGCACCAAATTATCAGCGCGCAAAGGAACTGAACGCTGTTATTGAAGCGGTTGCGCAAGCCATTCCGAATTACCCGATCAGCAAGGTCATCTATCAAAAAGAAGATCAGTATCAGGTAATCGCTGGCCCTTGTTCCGTAAGAGCGACGATCGTTTCAAAGTCTATGAAAAATGGGATGGTCGGTCCGCGCCAGTTTGATGTGAAGCTGGGACAATCTCGTTGTCGCTGACATCACCCGCAATTTCTAATTAGCAATTGCTTGCATTTCTTCCTGTTTCCGGCTTCATGGGTTTGTTGAATTTTAAACTCATGTTTGGAGAAACTAATGGCAGAAACCAGCTCGCTCAACAAATATCAACCTCATGCCATTGGCATCCTTCGTATTGTGACGGCATTGCTTTATATCGAGCATGGCACGCAGAAAGCATTCAGTTTTCCTATTGCCGGCCCTGATAGCCTGTCTGCATTGCAAATCGCATCAGCCTTGCTGGAGGTTGTTGGCGGCGCGTTGATCTTGCTGGGCTGGTTCACCCGTCCTGTCGCCTTCATCCTCTCGGGTCACATGGCCTTTGCCTATTTCATGGCGCATTTTCCGAAAAGCTTCTTCCCAGTTGCAAATGGTGGCGATGCGGCAATTCTGTTCTGCTTCGTATTCCTGACGCTCGTCGCAACTGGCGCTGGCGCATTTTCAGTCGATAATCGTAACCGTTGATCGAAATCATTTCCTTAAGGCGGTCTATCTGACAGGTTCAGATCACATACAGTTTTCTTGTATGTGATCTGAACAATGCGGATGATCAAAAAATGAAAATACTCTTGATCGCCCTGGCCATAGCGGCCTTCCTCGTGTTTGGCTGCTTTCTGCAGACACACTTCGGCTCGTGGCAATAAGAGATCCAGCGAAGCGCATCCTTGATTAGTGAATTTGCGGCCTTACCTAGAGGTTGTAACGATCAAAGGAGTTCTTCATGCGCACCATGCTTGCAGCCATTCTTCTCACTGCGACTTCCGTCGGCGCTTTTGCAGCCGCGCCAGAAGGCGCAAAGTTATCCGAGATAATCGCCAAAATCGAGCAAACAGCCGATGTGCAATATATTGATGAAGTCGATTGGAATGATCGCGGTTATTATGAAATCGAATATTTTATGAAGAACGGGGCAAAGGTCGAAATCAAGATCGATCCCAAAACGGGCGAATCTGTTCGATAAAACGAATCTCCAGCAGGCGGCACATTAGTCAGATGTGCCGCTTCTTAGTGAAACCGCCATTTGATACGCTTTTTTAGCCGCTGAAATGCTCCCATTCCTCCATCTTTTCCACAAGATCAGCCTTAAATTAGAATTATCCGATTTTTTTTATGGTCTTACGCATAGAAACGATTGACGCTGATCCCGTTCCCGCATACATGAGCACCGTTCCTGATCGAAAGCATCGGAACAATGCGCGGGTGTAGCTCAGTTGGTTAGAGTGCCGGCCTGTCACGCCGGAGGTCGCGGGTTCGAGCCCCGTCACTCGCGCCATTCCTCTCTTAGATAGAGGAATGTTGAGGGACAAAGTTTCCTTCCCTATCAATTAGATAGTTAAATTAGATAATGTAAACGCAGAGCGGAAGCTTTGCGCGTTTTCTTTGTTTTCGGACGAACGAAAAATGGCGAGCCTCGCGACCCGCCATTTAATCAAAACGTCTTATTCCTGCGTAAGGTTCAACATCGGAATGGCGCCGTTCGGCAGCATTGTCGTCGGAAGTTGTCCGTTCCACTTTTCAGCCTGCGTCAGCGAAACCAGACCTGGGTTATCGCGCAATGCATCACCACGCGCCTTGATGGCCTGGGCCTCAGCGTCACCCTTCAGACGAATAGCTTCTGCATCAGCTTGTGCCTGAAGCCTCACAGAATCAGCCTGCGCCTGCGCATCTGCACGGCGGGCGTCAGCCTGCGCATTAGCCTGCGTCACGGTAATTTCCGCCTGCACCTTTTCACGTTCTGCATTCTGACGCAGTCGCTGAACTTCGACCTCAGCAAGCATACGCTGCTCAATACTAGCCTCGTAGGCATCAGAGAAATCAATATTCTCGATCTGCACGCTATCGATGATGACAGGACCGCTTACGCTTTTCTGGATAGCGTCTGCGATTTCCTGATTAAGGCGACCGCGCTCCTGAATGGCTGTTACAGCTGCGAAGCGACCGAATACAGTCTTGCTTTCCTCGAACACGCGCCGTTCAACCAAACGCGACAGAAGTCCATCTTCACCGCCATAAGTGGCGTAAACTTCTTCAACGCGGTCCGGCGGAATACGATAGTTGACCGAGAGGTTCATCGTTGCTGGTTGCTGGTCCCGGCTATAGGCCTCCATGCCGTTATAGATAGCTGCCTTGGATTGGACCGAAACGCGAACGACGGAATCTATCAATGGAATTTTGAAACCAAGCCCCGGCTGTGCGACGCCGGCCACCGCTCCATAACGCAGAATGACGCCACGTTCCCCCTCGTCGACAGTATACCAGGACCCCAGAACGACACTCAAAATGGCTAAGCCGATAAATGCGGCAATAGCAGTTGGAATATGACGCATATCATCTCCTGTTACGCTTAATTAATAAGTGCTCAATAAGCGCAAAACACAGAGAATTGAAAACAAAACGAAGCTTAATGTTCGAGTATCGACAACTATTTTGATCTAACTAGATCTATTCTAATCAAGCAGAACCGATATTAATAAAATTATCCAAAATTCGGCGCGGAAGCACCTCGTACATAATGCTCCGGAATATTGTTAAATCTGTACACACTATGTGATTCAAATATTATTTCCCTCTTATATTCAGCCGGTTATAGGGAGTTGTCTAATATAACTTTGACTAGTCACGAGGAAAGAACAATGAAAGCATACCTTCTCGCAATCGCTGTTGTGATGGCCGCTGCTTCACCTTCGCTCGCCTGCACAGCTGAAGACGTTACTGCAAAAGCGACAGAATTTTCTACAAAGATGCAGGAACTGGCAGCAAAGGACCCTCAGAAAGCAGCTGAAGTTGCTCAGAAGCTTTCCGGCGCGCAGTCGCAGCTTGCTTCTGATCCAACGAGCGCCTGCAAAGTCTATGATGATATGATTGCTGAACTGAAGTAATTATCTGAATGGCGGCGTTCGAAATATGGGCGCCGCCATTATCCTGAAAGCTAGAAAGTTAACTGCACATCCAGTGCCTTTTCGCACTCGGTCAAATCCGCTCCAAACTTGGTCAAAGTGGCTTCGTAGTCAGGCTCTTGCGTGCTATCGCTTTTAATATAGCCAGCAATTGTATCAATAATATCTTGGAGCGAACTGGCTGCCGTATCGCACATTTTATAGGTTTGATAGCCAGCCTGATCTGTACTGTTCTGCGCTATCTCCCGCCACTCCGATTGCGCTTTTGCAACAGGTACTTTTACCTTGTCTTCCATCTCGACACCGAGAGCTTTTGATCGCCCTTCGGAATTTTCGCCCAGTTCGATATAGGTATAAAGCCCATCGACCACGGTTTTTCTAAGTTGAAGCGAATCCGTTTTTGCATCGGCAAGCGCCGCAGAAACCATCAGAAAAGGGATCACGCTGGTTAAGGCTGCTTTGCTGAATAAGCGCACGTCGAACTCCTGCTAAAATACGTTGGACTTCTTAAAGCATACTAGATTGGAAGCCGGAACCCGTTTTGCAGGATGCATTCGCAGTTCTGCTCATCCCCTACTTTCAGATCTTTACGGAAAATAGCGACATAATCGGCTGATTCAGTCGATTTCAAAGATGTGAATTATTCCATATTCGTTGTTTAATACCAGCTGCAGAGAGCTGGTATTAAACGGTGGCTTCAACCACGCTTTTTGGCGCGAGACAGGCCGAAAAGCCCTGAAATAAGCAGTGCTACGCCTACACCCATAATACCGTAACCAAGAGCGCCAGAGCCGATCTCGGACTGGTTGGCCGACGCAATTGCCGCGGCTGTATCAGACGCACCAGAGCCATTTACCCGTGCATCAATCATCGCAACAACGCCCGGTTCATTGCATTTGGATATAAATGTTTGCTGGGCTTCAGCGCTATCTTTGTAGAGGTTCTTGACGTTCTTCTCACAGCGCGACTGATCGGCCGGTGAAACACCCGATCCGCTGGACTGGAGATAAAACCCGCCACCCAAGAGTATTACTCCTACCACAGCCATAACGGCTGAAGCACCCGCCACACTTTTCTGAGCCATATTAACTTACCCTCTTAAACTTAGGCGTAATAAAACCTGAGTCTTCTAATGAGACAAGGCGCGAGCGCTCTTGGAGCAACAATAAGAATTAGGAAGGTTAAAAGTAACGGCGTCAGCGCAACGAAACTCGTATCGAATCTTTGCAGGCTAGATCCAGATGCGAATTTAGCATGTGACCAGAAGGTTCAATGAACCTGTGAGCATCACTTAAATTTACGCTAAGTCATTGATTATATGGCGCACCCGACAGGATTCGAACCTGTGACCTCTGCCTTCGGAGGGCAGCACTCTATCCAGCTGAGCTACGGGTGCATCGCCGGGAGGCGTGATCGCCTCAATCTAGGCGTTTCTAGCTGAACCACGTCTCTGCATCAATGGTCTATTTGGCAAAATGACCACTAAAAACCGCATGTTCCACCAGAGATCAAATGCAAGCGCTCTACGCACTTTAACGCGGGAACGAAACCATATCGCCATAGAGCTCCTGCAGCTTTGCTTTAACAGCGGGTGAGTTCTGATAAATCTCGATGAACTTTTTTAATCGAACATCATCTCGCAATTCCGGACGTGTGACGAACTGAAAGGCGTAGATCGGTTCGTTCTCGAAGATCAGTCCTGATGACGCTTCCAGCCCTGCGAGTTTTGCAAAAGTGGGATAGGTCGCCGCAGCATCCACCTCGTCCAGTAATCGCGCGATTTGTGGACCGTCCAGTTGCACGATCTTGAGCGGTTTCTTCCAGATAACAACATCCTCGAGGCTCGCACGATGATCTGTGTCTGGCTTCAACTCCAGAAAGCCCGCCTTCTGCAGAAGAAGCAGCGACCGGCCGGTATTGATCACATCGCCTGAAAACGCGATCTGCGCATTATCCGGAAGATCTTCGAGCTTTGAATATTTCTTCGAGTAAAGCCCAAATGGCGTGCTGAAAGCAGGTGCTATCGGCACGAGCCCGTTTCCGGTCTTGGAGTTGGTGTAATCCAGATAGGGAATATGTTGAAAAAGATTGGCGTCAACAGTCTTATCGGCAACTGCCGTATTCGGCGTATTCCAATCACTGAATTCAATCAGTTCGACATCAAGCCCCTGCTCTTTTGCTTCAGTCGCTGCCACCTCCGCAGCTTGGTTGGAAACACTGGTTGCAAGCGCAATACGTAGAGATTGCCTCTCTTCGGCATGGAGCATCGATGGCAGCAAGCTTGTAGCGAAAGCCATCGCTGATATCGCGAGAAAACGACGGCGTTGTAGTTCAATTTTTGAGGATGTTTTTCTGTTGTCGGAACGGAAGCGCATGGCACATTCTAAAAGTTGATAACTTTAATCTACTATACTGCTTACCAATCTAATTAAGAAGCTGTTTCTGATTGGCACATCAATAATTTAGCGCGCACTTGATTGTGATCAATGAACAGAAAGCGCGGCGTTCTACAGTCTTGTGCATGTCATCTGGCAATGCCAGCTTGTACAATAGCAGTTCTCCCGACTGCTTATCAGCTTAACAGCAGAAAAGGATAAATCATGTCAAACACGGCTAAAGTTGCATTGGTCACAGGTGCAGCACAGGGCATTGGTCGCGGTATCGCTCTGCGCCTTGCAAAAGACGGCTTTGATATTGCACTGGTCGACCTGAAAGCAGACAAGCTAGAATCCGTAAAAAAGGAAGTTGAAGCACTGGGTCGCAAGGCCTCTACGTTCTCAGCAGATGTAAGCAAACGCGATGATGTCTACGCGGCAATTGACCATGCAGAAAAGGAACTCGGCGGCTTCGACGTCATCGTCAACAATGCGGGCATCGCACAGGTTCAGCCTATTTCCGATGTTAAGCCGGAAGAAGTCGACCGTATCCTGAAAATCAATGTCGAAGGTGTTCTGTGGGGCATTCAGGCAGCCGCAGCCAAATTCAAAGCGCGCGGACATAAGGGCAAGATTATTAATGCCTCGTCGATTGCTGGCCATGATGGCTTCGCAATGCTGGGTGTTTATTCGGCTACGAAATTCGCTGTGCGTGCGCTGACTCAAGCAGCCGCTAAAGAATATGCGAGCGCAGGCATAACGGTGAATGCCTATTGCCCGGGCATCGTCGGCACCGATATGTGGGTTGAGATCGATGAACGCTTCTCGGAAATCACTGGCGCGCCAAAGGGCGAAACCTACAAGAAGTATGTGGAAGGCATTGCTCTTGGCCGCGCCCAGACCCCGGAAGACGTTGCATCGCTGGTATCGTTCCTCTCGAGCCCAGATTCAGATTATATTACCGGACAGGCGATCCTGACCGATGGCGGCATTGTTTACCGCTAAGCATATGACAAAAGAAAAGGCGGGACATTTCCCGCCTTTTTCTTATCCAACGTGTAAGCCCGGCGCTTCCTGGCCTGTGCTTTCAACATATTCCGTATAGCCGCCGCCATATTGGTGAATGCCGTCCGGCGTGAGTTCCAGTACGCGATTGGAGAGCGCCGACAAAAAGCGTCGATCGTGCGATACGAAAAGCATTGTGCCTTCGTAAGCGGAAAGCGCCCGAATGAGCATTTCCTTGGTGTCGAGATCCAGATGGTTAGTCGGCTCATCGAGTACAAGGAAATTTGGCGGATCAAACAGCATGGCTGCCATGACCAATCGCGCTTTCTCACCGCCAGAAAGCACACGGCATTTCTTTTCGATATCATCGCCCGAAAAGCCGAAGCAGCCTGCAAGCGCACGCAAAGGCGCCTGCCCCGCCTTTGGAAAGCGCTGTTCCAGCCATTCAAGAATGGTGCTGTCACCGTCGAGAATATCCATGGCGTGCTGTGCGAAATAGCCAAGCTTCACACTTGCGCCGAGATTGACGATACCCTGATCAGGCTCGGTTGTGCCGGTGACAAGCTTGAGCAATGTCGACTTGCCTGCACCATTGACGCCCATGATGCACCACCGCTCACGACGGCGAACCATGAAATCCAGCCCGTCATAAATCGTACGGCTTCCATAGCTTTTGTTGACACCCTTGAGGCTCACGACATCTTCGCCAGATCGTGGCGCTGGTGCGAAGTCGAAAGCCACTGTCTGGCGACGACGTGGCGGTTCCACGCGATCAATCTTTTCAAGCTTCTTCACACGGCTCTGTACCTGAGATGCGTGTGATGCGCGTGCCTTGAAGCGTTCGATGAATTTGATTTCCTTGGCAAGCATTGCTTGCTGGCGTTCAAACTGCGCCTGCTGCTGCTTTTCGTTCAGCGCACGCTGGCCTTCATAAAAGGCATAATCGCCGGAATAGCTCGTGAGCGAGCCGCCGTCGATTTCGATGATCTTGGTCACGATGCGGTTCATAAACTCGCGGTCGTGCGAGGTCATCAGCAATGCGCCATCATAGTTTTTGAGGAAAGCTTCAAGCCAGATAAGGCTTTCAAGATCGAGATGGTTGCTCGGTTCGTCGAGAAGCATAACGTCGGGGCGCATGAGAAGAATGCGAGCGAGAGCCACACGCATTTTCCAGCCGCCGGACAATTTGCCGACATCGCCATCCATCATTTCCTGGCTGAAACTCAGACCCGCAAGCACTTCGCGCGCACGGCCATCCAACCCATAGCCGTCGAGTTCTTCATAGCGAGCCTGCACTTCGCCGTATCGCTCGATAATCGCGTCCATTTCGTCAAGACGATCAGGATCGCACATCGCGGCTTCAAGTTCGCGCAACTCTGCGGCCACAACACTGACCGGACCTGCGCCTTCCATAACTTCCGCGACAGCCGAACGACCACCCATTTCACCAACATTCTGGTTGAAATAGCCGATCGTCACGCCTTTTTCGACATTCACCTGCCCTTCATCGGGCAGTTCTTCGCCGGTAATCATGCGGAAAAGCGTGGTTTTACCGGCACCGTTCGGGCCGACGAGACCTATTTTTTCCCCACGATTCAACGCGGCAGAAGCTTCGATAAAGAGAATACGGTGGCTGTTGGACTTGCTGATGCTGTCGATGCGGATCATGTGCGTGGGAGGCCTTGTGATAACTTGGCCTCCCTATGACATGGCTTGCCCCCGCTGTCACGCGGCGCGATGACATTGCGAGCTATGTTTGCTTATGGAATGTGATGCAGCCATTCCTTCGTGGCAAATTTTTCTTCAATAAGCTTCTCGGCTGCAGCGTATTCTTCCGGTGTTATCGTCCCGGCGACGCCGCTATTCAACGAAACGAACATCTCTTTCATGCGATCAATGACTTCGCGGCGCGGCAAGCCCGTCTGGCTGCGGACAGGATCGACGCGTTTGACCGCGCTGGCCGTACCCTTGTCAGACAGCTTTTCCCGGCCAATGCGCAACACCTTCACCATTTTCTCGGCGTCCATGTCATAAGCCATGGTGACGTGATGCAGAACAGTTCCGCCTGAATAGCGCTTCTGGGCCGCTCCACCGATCTTGCCTTTCGAGCTCGAAATATCATTGAGCGGCTTATAAAACGCGTCGATGCCAAGCGAATTAAGCGACTTCAGGACCCATTCGTCGAGGAATGCGTAGGAATCGGCGAAACTCATATCACGCACGAGTTCACCCGGCGCATAGAGAGAATAGGTAATCGAGTTGCCCGGCTCGACGAACATCGCGCCGCCGCCTGTTACGCGACGAACTGTTTCGACGCCGAGTTCAGCAGTCGCTTCCATATCCACTTCATTACGCAGCGACTGAAACGCTCCGATGATAATGGATGGACGCTCCCACTCCCAAAAGCGCAAAGTCGGCGCGCGGCGTCCAGCGGCCACTTCACGCGCCAGAACTTCGTCAAGCGCGAGATGCATCGTTGGCGTCAGCGGCGGAATATCGATGATCTGCCATTCGTAGTCGCGCCAGGTACGTGCAACGCCAAGAGCGCGACGCACAGCAATAGCGACAGCTTCAGGGCTGAAACCGATCATGAAAGCGTCTGGGCGAAGTCCTTTGCGAACCGCATTGGCAATTTCTTCGGACGAGGCAGTCGCAGGCAAACCGTTCAATGCATCACGAATGTCATCAAGGGCTTCTGCAGGCTCGAGGAAAAAGTCACCCGCGACCTGAACCCGGCTCAGTTTGTTATCCTCAACTTCGAGATCGATAACAACCAGCTTGCCACCGTGGACCTTGTATTCACCATGCATTTTCTTACGACCTTGCTGACGAGAAACATCTATTCGCACTCTTGCGGATTCAGCAAAAAAAGGGAACTATCTATCTGGAATTTTTACACGATTTGCGTTCAAATATTTACAATCATTCGCGATTTTGACCAGTTGAAACGTAAGTCGCCGTTCATTCTATGTTCAAGAACTGAAATCTATAAGAACTCATCAGACATTCAAACAATGGTGTTAGCCATGGCAGCTCTTCTGTCTAATAAACTTAGCCTCGTCGCAGGCATGTCAGCTTTTATTGCATCTATGTACGTAATTGCTCCTGCACCCGCTGAGGCTGCGCAATTGCAGCGTTGCGCCGGTGAAAATGAAACCTGCAGACTTCCGTATCCAACTGAAGTGATCTATGGCGCGAATGGCCGGGGCACGTCTCAGTTTATCGATGGTCCGAATGTGCGCTGCTCAAATCAAGTTTTCGGTGATCCGGCCCCTGGCGCACAGAAAAGCTGCTCATTCGTTGTCCGTGATCGTTATGAAGATCGACGTGATGATCGTCGCAACGATTGGCGCGACAATCGTCGTGATGATCGCCGAAACGATTGGCGTGACGATCGCCGTGATGATTGGCGTGATAACAGACGCGATGATCGTCGTCGTGGCGAGTGGCAGCAATGCGCAAAAGAAAAAGGCTTCTGCGATTTCTATGGTCGTAAGGTCGTTCGTTACGGAGCGAAAGGGCGTTTTGTAGAGCGCGTATTCCGTGATGGCGTACGATGTGACAACCGTGCTTTCGGTGATCCAGCACGCGGTGTCGGAAAAGCCTGTTTCATTCAAAATTAAGAACGAAAAGAGGGGTAGAGCGGTTCCAGTTAATACTGAATCTTTGAAACCGTTCTATCTACTTGTTTTTATAGCATTATCCGACGCATCGCAGCAGGAAAAGAAATCAGTCCGACGAACTGTTTTCCCTGCAGAGACGCTTCGCACTTTTGCTTGAAATGCTCTAAGTCCGCTTTTTCTTGATGTTATTTGTCTATGCAAGCAGCACTGTACGATAAAAACATTCTTTAGCCGAGTTACCGCCGACCGCTCAAAGAGCGGCCATGCGTGACTCTGCCGTCTTATCGAAAGCTTTCTGCATACCCGCGTCACGGTCGTAAACATCGCTGAAGTATCGAACGTTGCCATTGGCATCAGGCCAAGCCGTGAAGTAAGCGATATAGACCGGAACCGGATTAGCAACCTTCAAGCCGCGTTCGTCCTTACCGAAATATTTGCTTAGCTCTTCAACCGGCTTACCAAGCACTGCGGCTGCCATATCGCGCGGGCGCTCCAGACGGATGCAGCCATGGCTCAAGGCACGCATATCACGGCTGAAATAGGATTTCGCCGGAGTGTCATGCATGTAAATGTCATGAGCGTTTGGGAAAAGAATCTTCAGTTCGCCCAGAGCATTATCGAGACTTGGCTTCTGGCGGATGCCGACATGCGCCTTGCCTGCAGCAACTGCACTCCAGTTTACAGCGCTCGCCGAAACCTTCTTGCCGCCGACATAAACTTCATAGCCGTTGCGATCGAGATAGCTCGTATCACGCATCACCTTTGGCAGCATTTCGTTCAGAATAATCGAACGCGGCACGCCCCAGGATGGATTGAAAACAACCGTCTGGACCTTGTTATAGAAGAAATAGGTCTGATGGGTTGGCGAACCGATGACCACATTCATGGCCAGCTTTTCTTTGCCGTCTTCAAAATATTCGGCGCGGTAGGATGGCTGATTGACCATCACGTAACGCGAGCCGAAATCATGTGGCAGCCAGCGCAGGCGTTCCATCGAATAGAGAATGCGATCACGCTTCACCGAATCCTGCTCGCCTTGAAGGGCTGCAATCGTGTTCTTACCAATGATGCCATCGGGCGTGCTGCCTGAAAGCTTCTGGTAATCCTTGATGGCAGCGGCCAGTTCCGGATCATAGATGCTTCCATCTGCGTGAGCCTGCAGAACATTGCGATGCTGTTCCAGATAGCTAGCTGGAGCATGTCTCGTGATGAGCGCGACAACATTTGCAAGCTGATCGCTGGAATCACCCGGACGAATAGCTTTATCAAGCGAAATGCGAATAGGTTCGCCAGCTGGCGCTTCCGTATTAGCCAGTTCACGCTTCAATGAAGCATAGGCTTGGTTGTTCGGCTGGAAGCTTTTCAGATAAGCAACCGGGTCGGTTTCAGATGCCAGACGGGCCAGAACAGCTTTAGGATCGACGCGATTACGCGGCAGATCATAAAAACCACTGAGGCGGTCTGCAATCACACGGCCCTCGCCCGCATCAATTGCATAGCGCAATGCACGCGCAGACATGCGAATTTCAAAGTCAGCAAGTTTTTGCTGACGTTCGGCAAGCTGTGCTTCTTCGAAATGATCGCCAGGAATAGCGACGGCATATTCTTCCGGGTTCAGACCATCATCGTCAGCCTGAGCAAAAAAGGCTGCAACATTGCGGGCTTTATCAAGCGCCTTGTTGTCTGCTGACCAAAGAAAGGTGCGTTTTTCGGGATAGAAGCTGACGATAGCTTCAGCAATTTGCTTTTCCGCTTTGACATCGACGGTCTTCAGATAATCCGTTGCGGCATCGAAAGCGAGCTCACCCTGGGATTCGTCAGTCTTTTTTACCGGACCAATCGGCGACATTCCCGATGTCAGAGGATCGACGCGCGCGGGATCAACTGCCGCTGTCACCTGCATATCAAGAGCGCTGAAATCGACCTTGATCAAAGCATCCGGCTTATAATTGTAGATCTGCGGTCCTTTAACCGTGACGCGCTGTGCTGGCGGCACGGCAGCTCTCGGCACGGAAACTGGCTTAGCAGTATTTGGTGCTGGCGCGACCTGCACAGGCGGCTGAACCGGCTGCGCCTGTTGCTGACGACGCTGCTGGAACAGCTCAAGCAGAGAGTTAGCTGCCTGCGCCTGCGCTGTCGAGAAAAGTGTCGATGCTGCCAGTGCGAAAGCCATCGCGTTACGGACATAAGGACCGCGCTTGCGATTATCTTTAATGTTCCGATTCAATTTTCTGGAGAACTGCATTCCAACCGCCAATTCAATGCAACCGCTATTAAGCGAAGCCGCGTCAATCTTTGCCCATAGAATTGATGAATCTCGTATAGAATCTTTTAACGTTAACGCATCCTCCTATTATTTTGCGTCCAACTCTATCAATTTTTCTTGAAAAGCGATTTTGCGGACACACTCGAGCTCCGTTTCGTGTCGAACAGAACAATGTGCCGCAGTGGATTCCGCCCTGCATCGCGCTAAAAGCCCCGCAGAATATGCCCCTGACTTTGTCAGGGCTGAATCACGGAGCGCATCCGTTGGGCCGAAGGCGGCACTTGGATGCGGCAGGCAAGCAAGCGAGGTACCACAATGGCAGAAGCAAGCGCCGCCGATCTATTCCCACTTGGCGAAGACAAAACCCCTTACCGCAAACTGACTTCCGATCATGTATCGGTCGATACGTTTAAGGGGCAGGAAATTCTGAGCGTCGACGCTGAAGGGCTGCGCATCCTTTCGGAAGCTGCCTTTGCTGACATCAATCACCTGCTGCGCCCAGGCCATTTGCAACAGCTCGCAAATATCATGAAGGACCCCGAAGCAACCGATAACGACCGCTTCGTGGCTTATGATCTCTTGAAGAACGCAAATATTGCAGCGGGCGGCGTTCTACCTATGTGTCAGGATACAGGCACGGCGATCATCATGGGCAAGAAGGGCCGCCGCGTCTGGACCGAAGGTGGCGATGCCGATGCTTTGGGTGCTGGCGTGCTCGATGCCTATAATAAGAAGAATCTGCGCTATTCGCAGCTCGCTCCGCTGTCGATGTTCGAGGAAAAGAACACCAAGAACAATTTGCCTGCGCAGATAGACATCTACGAAGAAGGCGAAGACGCCTACAAATTCCTGTTTGTTGCCAAGGGCGGCGGTTCGGCTAACAAGACATTCCTGTTTCAAGGAACGCCATCACTGTTGACGCATGACCGCATGATCGACTTCCTCAAGGATAAGATCCTCAGTCTCGGAACAGCCGCCTGCCCGCCTTATCATCTGGCGATTGTCATTGGTGGCACTTCGGCTGAAATGAACTTGAAGACGGTGAAGCTCGCTTCCACCCGCTATCTCGATGAGCTTCCAACCGAAGGCTCCGATAACGGCCATGCGTTCCGTGATCTGGAAATGGAAGCTGAAATCCACAAACTGACCCAGTCGCTCGGCGTTGGTGCGCAGTTTGGTGGCAAGTATTTCTGCCATGATGTGCGCGTTATCCGTCTGCCGCGTCACGGCGCATCGCTACCGATTGGCCTCGGTGTTTCCTGCTCGGCTGATCGTCAGGCCAAAGGAAAGATCACCAAGGAAGGTATTTTCCTAGAGCAGCTTGAGACCAATCCAGCACAATATATGCCGGAAATCGACGAAGAAAAGTTGTCGTCACATGTGGTCAAGATAGACCTCAATCAACCGATGGAAGACATTCTCAAGGAATTGTCGAAGCATCCGGTAAAGACGCAGCTTTCCTTGACCGGATCGATTATTGTTGCACGCGATCTCGCGCACGCGAAAATCCGCGAACGTTTGGAAAACGGCGAAGCTATGCCGGATTATTTCAAGAACCATCCGATCTATTATGCAGGCCCGGCCAAGACACCAACCGGCTACGCATCTGGTTCGTTCGGCCCAACCACTGCTGGTCGTATGGATTCTTATGTCGATCAGTTCCAGTCGTTCGGTGGCTCGATGGTGATGCTCGCCAAGGGCAATCGTTCGCGTCAGGTTCGCGAAGCCTGTGGCACGCATGGTGGCTTCTATCTTGGCTCGATTGGTGGCCCAGCCGCTCGTCTCGCGCAAGACTGCATCAAGAAGGTCGAAGTTGTCGAATATCCAGAGCTAGGCATGGAAGCCATCTGGCGTATTGAAGTCGTCGACTTCCCAGCCTTTATCGTCATCGATGATAAGGGCAACGACTTCTTCAAGGAACTCAATCTCGGTTAAAGAATAAAGGCGGCTTAAGCGCATCCCGAAAACTGTGCAGCGGTTTTCGGGATGCGCAAAAAATAAATTCCGCCCTTTTCCTCATCGCGGATCGCGTTTCAGACCTTTTTCCGCAAGCTCGTCCAGATAAGTCTGCCAAAGCGTGTCTTTCTCGGTACCCAGCTTATGAAGATAGGTCCATGAGAACAGCCCGGTATCGTGCATGTCGTCAAAGGTGATGCGGACGGCATAATTGCCAATCGGGTCCATACGCATGATTTCGACTTCGCGCTTGCCACCGACCGTCACGCGTTGTTCAGGTGAATGCCCCTGCACTTCCGCCGAAGGCGACAGAACCCGCAAAAGTTCCGCAGTCAACTCAAAACGTTCACCGCTTTCAAAAGCCACCGTCAAAAGCTTGCGATCCTTCGAGACCCGCAATTCGGTAGGCCAGACATCACTCATAATTGTTCTCCGTCATTCCAGCGGTGTTTCATTCTGCAATATATGACGGCTTGCATATAAATACTGCAGTAGCCGCTTCGAATTGCGTCAAATCAAAGAGATATTGATCTTTATCCATTATGAGAAGAGCCAAGGGATCGATCTGTTCGATTAATGTGCTCTTGCTTGAAGCTGCTATACCAAGGTGTAAACTGGACAAAGCGCTTCGCGGAACCTATCTCTATGACTAAGATGCAGACAGGCTCTGCAGCATGTGGAAACAATGGCTTACTCTATGCACCGTTCTCAAACACTGCCTGTTGTTTCCCCGACCGGACAAATGATTGATCCGTTCGGGCGTGCCATCACCTATTTGCGCGTTTCCGTTACAGACCGTTGCGATTTCCGCTGCACATACTGCATGGCGGAACACATGACTTTCCTGCCGAAAAAAGATCTGCTGACACTGGAAGAACTCGACCGCATCTGCAGCGCATTTATCGAGAAGGGTGTTCGTAAACTGCGTCTGACAGGCGGTGAACCGCTTGTTCGCAAGAATATCATGCACCTCATTCGCGAGCTTTCGCGGCATCTGAAGACCGGTGCGCTGGACGAGCTGACGCTGACCACCAATGGTTCACAGCTTGCGCGCTATGCCGAAGAACTCGCAGATTGCGGTGTGCGGCGCATCAATGTCTCGATGGACACGCTTGATCCTGAAAAATTTCGCACGATTACCCGCTGGGGCGATCTTAACCGCGTCATCGAAGGCATCGAGGCCGCGCAAAAGGCTGGCATTCGCGTCAAAATCAACGCGGTAGCACTCAAGAATTTCAATGAATTTGAAATTCCTGAACTAATCCGCTGGGCGCATGGCCGCGACATGGACATGACCCTGATCGAAACCATGCCGATGGGCGAAATCGAATTTGATCGTACCGATCAGTATCTCCCGCTTTCGCAGCTCCGCGACGACCTCGGCCAACAGTTCACCCTGTCCGATATCCCGTATCGCACCGGCGGCCCTGCCCGCTATGTCACGATTGCAGAAACGGGCGGGCGTCTCGGTTTCATCACGCCACTTACGCATAATTTCTGCGAGAGCTGCAATCGCGTGCGCCTCACCTGCACAGGTATGCTTTATATGTGCCTTGGCCAGAATGATGATGCAGACTTGCGTGCGGCGGTGCGTGCAAGTGAAGGTGACAGCGTTCTAAACGATGCGATTGACGAGGCAATCTCACGTAAGCCCAAGGGCCATGACTTCATTATTGATCGCGACCATAATCGCCCGGCAGTCGCACGCCATATGAGCCTTACCGGCGGATAAATAATTTAGATGGATTTGCAACAAGTATAAATTGGACCGAATCCAAATGATACGATAGCGATATACAATCCTAAACCGGATTTCATATCGTGCCGCAGTCAGCAAACTTCCGTGCAAGTATTTTTATGCTTCTCGCTATGGGTACATTCACCATCGGCGATACTATGACGAAATATCTGCTGACCCAGATGAATAGCGGTCAGTATATGTTCATCCGGGGCATATTCGCGACAATTGCAATTGGCTTACTCGCCTGGCGCAACGGCGCCCTTCGCAATCTTTCTTTGGATTTAATGACCGTTCTTCGCGTTCTCGGCGAGGTTTTAGCGACAGTCACCTATATTTTTTCTCTTGGTCACCTTTCGCAGGCTTTCTGCTCTGCAGTTTTTCAGGCAACGCCTTTGGTCGTAACCCTTGGCGCTGTTCTTTTCCTTAACGAAAAGGTCGGTTGGCGGCGCTGGATGTGTATTTCCTTTGGGCTTGTGGGGGTTATCATCATCATCCGCCCCGGCACCGATAGCTCAGCAAGTCTTGCAGCCGTCGGAATTCTGTTATCCAGCGTTTGCTTCGCGGCTATGCGCGATATCGCAACGCGTCGCGTGCCAGCGCATGTCCCTACCCTTTATCTCTCAACGCTGACTGCTGGCGCCATAGCATTGACAGGCGGAGGGCTCATTCATCCGATGGGCGGATGGCAACCGGTTGGTATTGGGCCAGTGCTGATTATGGCGCTGGCCGCCGGGCTATTGCTGGTAGGTTATCATTTTATCATCATGGCGATGCGTGAAGGCGAAATCTCTTTCGTATCGCCATTCCGTTATTCGAGCCTGTTATGGGCCATTTTGTTGAGCACCGTCGTTTTCAACGAAGCGCCGGACTCCTACACAATTGCCGGCTCAATCCTTGTCGTTGGCAGCGGTATCTATATGGTTTACCGCGAGAACATTCGTAAAAGACGCGAACAGAACAAGAGCACCTTGGCCACAACACCGACAGGAGTAGAGCCGTCGTGACACCAGACGGGATCAGACTTGCAGGGGTTATCATCGCAGGTGGCCTATCCAGCCGTATGCAGGAAGGTGGCATCGCAGGCGACAAGTTTCTCCAATCACTTGATTCCCGAACGATAATTGAACACGTTGCTTCAAGGCTTTCGCCTCAGGTGAACAACCTCTTTGTCAATGCGAATGGCGACCCTAACCGTCTAGCAAAGCTCAATATTCCAATTGTCTCAGATTTGCCCTCCGCTCATGGTGGGCCGCTTGTCGGTCTTAGAACAGCATTCGAATATGCATCTGGGTTCCCGTTTCTGTTGAGCGTCGCAGCTGACAGCCCCTTTCTTCCGCTTGATCTTGCGATTCGGCTTTGTGAACGGCAAAAGAAAACCGGTACTTCTGTCGTGCTGGCAAGTTCCGGCGGACGTGTTCACCCAATCTTCGGGCTATGGAAAACTGATTTGGCGCAGCCGCTCAATGACTGGTTGGCACAGGCTGAAAAAGCCAGTGTCTTTGCTTTCGCACGGCATATCGGTTTTGAAGAGGTAGAATTCCCTTTGGTACAACTTGCCAATGGCGAAACATTTGATCCGTTCTTCAACATCAACACACCAGACGATCTTGCTGAAGCAAAACGGCTGAATGAGGCTCTGAGATGACCCATAAACTATTCGGTATCACCGGCTGGAAAAACTCGGGCAAGACCACCATGACCGAACGGCTGGTTCAGGAACTGACCAAGCGCGGTTATAAAATTTCGACCGTGAAACACGCTCACCATAACTTCGATATTGATCACGTCGGTACGGATTCGTGGCGACACAGAAATGCCGGGGCTTCCGAAGTCGCCATAGTCTCATCAGCTCGCTACGCGATTATGCATGAAAACATGGGTGAAGAAGAACCTTCGCTACAAGCCATCGTTCGCAAGCTGGCCCCATGCGATCTCGTTTTGATCGAGGGCTATAAGCGCGAATCTCATAGGAAGATCGAGCTGAGGCGTAGCGGCGGGCATGATGGACCACCGCTTTCTGACGATGATCCGAGCATCGTTGCACTGGCCAGTGACCATCTCTCCAATGATGAAAGATTGCCCGTTTTCCATATCGATAAAATTGAAGAAATTGCCGATTTCATCGTAGAGCTGATGGAGCTTTGAGAATTTCCCCGTATAAACGTTAAACGATAGGGTAAAATTCTACCAAGCGCAGATATGGCACGGATATCCTTTTAAATCAGCCTTTTTGCATGCACAATTAAATTACTCTAGCCGTATTGCCATGACATGGAAAATGGTGGGAATATCAGATTACGGGCGGATGATTGGGCATAAGTGCGAAAAAATATTGCGCGTTGTCAGCTCTAGCATCTAATTGTAGACAACAAGGGATTCACTGTCAGAATTGCTACTTAAAGTTTAGAATGACAGTGTACCTTGAAGCGGCTGAACCAGAAGAATAATCAGGGAACCAGCCTTAACAAACGAGAGGACTTAGAATGCGCGTATTAAAGCGTATCGCCGCAGCAGCATCAGTTGCAGCACTTGCAATTACCATTGGCTCCATGACCGCAGGCACTGCGACCGCTCAGGAACCACTGAAGCTCAAGATCGGCACGGAAGGTGCGTATCCTCCGTTTAACTTTATCAAGCCAGATGGCACGCTGTCGGGCTTCGACGTCGATATCGCCAGAGCGCTCTGCGAAGAAATGAAGGCTGAATGCGAGTTCGTCACCCAGGAGTGGGACGGCGCTATTCCAGCCCTTCAGTCCGGCAAATTCGATGCCTTCATCGCATCCATGTCCATTACGGATGAGCGCAAGAAGCAGGTCGACTTCTCGAACAAGTATTACAACACACCTCCAGGTATCGCCGCACCTAAGGACACGGACATCAAGGGCGTGACCAAGGAAGATCTCGCTGGCAAGACGATTGGTGTTCAGGTTTCGACCACGCACGCAAACTATTCGGAAAAGACCTTCACCGACAGCACCATCAAGGCTTATCCGACAGCCGAAGAATATCGTCTTGATCTCGCGAACGGTCGCCTCGATGCCGTCAACGATGATAGCGTGACTTTGGCTGAATGGCTGAAGACGCCAGATGGCGCTTGCTGTAAGATGGTTGGCACCTTCCCTCCAGTGATCGAGATTCACGGTCCTGGTGCTGGCGTTGCCTTCAAAAAGGGTCGCCCTGAGCTGATTGAAAAGTTCAACGAAGCAATCAAAGCGATCCGCGCAAACGGTAAGTACAAGGAAGTCAACGACAAGTACTTTGATTTCGACGCTTACGGTGCAGAAAACTAAGATATTTTAACATCAAAACGCCGGTTTACTCCCAAGTAAGCCGGCGTAACTATTTGGGCTATAAAGAGAAACTTCAAAAGTTATCGGGCTTTGCTACTCGCAGACCTGAGAAGCCCTAGGAAGAGATTAGGCGCATGGAACACTACGCCACCTTGTTAAGTTTCGGTCCCGACGGTTGGGGGATGAGTATTGCCTGGGGCCTTCTGGTCACGATATCTTTGGCAATAGCAACTCTGCCAGTCGGCCTCGCGCTCGGATTTCTTGTTGCCTTGGGCAAACAATCACAAGAACCATCCATCCGACTCGCCAGCAATATCTACACCACCATTTTCCGCGGACTGCCTGAGCTTCTGACGCTCTTCCTGGTTTATTTTGGTGCATCTTTGGGCTTGCAGCGCCTACTTAGTCTGTTTGGCGTTGATGCAAATGTTGAAATCAATGCTTTTGCCGCCGGTATGGTGGCGCTTGGTTTCGTGTTTTCATCCTATTCGAGTGAAGTCTTCCTGTCCGCATTTCGTGCGATCCCGCGCGGTCAATATGAGGGCGGCTATGCTGTCGGTCTTTCCCATTGGCAGACCATGCGCAAAGTCGTGCTGCCACAGCTGATCCGTATCGCCCTTCCGGGTCTCGCCAATCTCTGGCTCGTTCTGCTGAAGGATACGTCTCTGGTATCCGTGATCACTTTGTCAGACATCTTGCGCCAGACTTCGATTGCAGCACGCGTTACGAAAGAGCCATTCCTGTTCTTCGGCGTGGCTTGTCTTCTCTATCTCGGCCTTGCGATCATTTCGTCCTACTTCATCAACCGCATCGCTCGTTGGGCTGATGCCGGCAACAATGCGTCGCGGGGTGCATGATCATGAGTGAGATCACATCACGAGGCGCAGCAGAAGTTCTCGCACCGCCGCCAGTCGTTAAAAGCTGGACAGGCATCCGCATCGCTGGCCACCTCATCGTAGCCTTCTGGGCTCTGCTTTTCGCAGGACTTGCCATTTATCTTTATAATACGTGGCGCATCGATCTTTTTGAAACCTATGCGCCGCGTTATTGGTCGGGTCTGCTGACGACGCTGCAACTGGTTGCGGTGTCTATCGTCATCGGTGCGCTGCTTTCCCTGCCAATTACCGCAGCGCGTATGTCCAATAATCGCTGGTTACGTGGCATTGCGTTTGGCTATGTCTACTTTTTCCGCGGCACACCACTGCTCGCGCAGACATTCTTGATCTATTACGGCTTCGGTACGTTTCGTCCGTTTCTTGAAAGCATTGGTCTCTGGGTGTTTTTCCGGGACGCTTGGAATTGCGCTATCCTCGCATTCTCGCTCAATACAGCTGCCTATCAGGCCGAAATTCTTCGCGGTGCGATTCAGAGTGTGGCTCTCGGGCAATGGGAAGGTGCAGCAGCGCTTGGTATTTCCAAACGCGTGACATTCTGGAAGGTCATTCTGCCTCAGGCACTGATCGTCGCCCTGCGTCCCTACGGCAATGAAATCATTCTGATGATTAAGGGTTCTGCGATTGTCTCGATCATCACGATCCTTGATCTAATGGGTGAAACGCGCCGTGCTTATTCGCGCACATTCGACTTCCAGACCTACCTCTGGGCGGCAGTTATTTATCTGCTGATCGTCGAGTGTTTGCGACATATATGGGATTTCATTGAACGGCGACTGACAAGACATTTGGTCCGCTAATCATCGAAACAAAAGAAAATTTATCGCCCCCGTTAGCCTTGCAGCTACCGGGGGCGATCTGCTTTAAATGCATACTTATTCAAATGCGCTGCCCGCGCGTTTTCATAGCAATGCGATAGGCTACATCATGCTGAAAATCTGGGGTCGAATTAATTCCACCAATGTAAGAAAAGCGCTTTGGGCGGCTGAAGAGCTTGGCCTTGAATATGAACAGGTCAACATTGGCGGTCCATTTGGCGGCTTACAGGATGCCGACTTTCTTGCGCTAAACCCCAACGGCCTCATTCCACTTCTACAGGATGGTGACACAACACTTTGGGAATCCAACGTCATTGTACGCTATCTTGCAGCTAGCCGCGCCAATGGCAGCTTATGGATCGAAAATCCTGCCAAGCGCGCCCAAGCTGAAAAGTGGATGGATTGGTCGTCGACCACCCTGTTTGGCGATTTCCGAGATGTGATGATGCATCTGATCCGTTTACCTGAAGACAAGCGCGATCCAGCGATTTTGCAGCGCGGCATTGAAGGCATGACTCGATCGCTCCAAATTGCGGAAGAAGCACTTGCCGTACAACCGTGGTTTTCCGGCGATAATTTCGGCATAGGTGATATTCCACTTGGTTGCTATGCCTATGCTTGGTTCGAATTACCCATCACACGCCCCTCAATGCCGCGCCTTGAAGGCTGGTATCAGCGTCTTACGCAGCGTGCAGCCTATCGCAAGGCAGTGATGACACCCCTCACCTAATCGATGTTTCTACGCATTCCCTCCGGAGGTATCTGACAATGACAGCAATTAAAGTGGCCTTCCTCGGCCTCGGCGTGATGGGCTATCCAATGGCTGGTCACCTGAAAACCAAGGGCGGCTACGACGTTACCGTTTATAATCGAACAAGTGCAAAAGCTTCCAAGTGGGCAGAACAGTTTGGTGGAAATCATGCGGCCACCCCGGCGGAAGCAGCTCGTGATGCAGATTTTGTTTTCAGCTGCGTGGGCAACGACGACGATCTGCGTGAAGTGACAACCGGGCCGAACGGCGCCTTTGCAACAATGAAAAAGAATGCCTTGTTCATCGATAACACGACAGCTTCAGCCGAAGTTGCACGCGAGCTTAACGGGGAAGCGCAAAAGCGCGGTTTTCACTTCATAGATGCGCCAGTTTCCGGCGGTCAAGCTGGAGCTGAAAACGGCGTCCTTACGGTTATGGTCGGCGCATCAGAGGCGGTCTTTGAAAAAGCAAAGCCGATCATTGAATCCTATGCGCGCTCGGTCGGGCTTATGGGGCCTGTTGGCTCTGGACAACTTGCCAAGATGGTCAATCAGATTTGCATCGCAGGTCTGGTGCAAGGACTGGCGGAAGGTATTCACTTTGGTAAAAAAGCTGGTCTCGATATCGAGAAACTGGTTGCCGTTATTTCCAAAGGTGCTGCAGGCTCCTGGCAGATGGAAAATCGTCATAACACGATGAACCAAGGCAAATATGAGTTTGGATTCGCTGTTGATTGGATGCGCAAGGATCTTGGGATTTGCCTTGAGGAAGCCAACCGCAACGGCGCGCTTCTTCCGGTAACAGCCCTTGTTGATCAGTTCTATAAAGAAGTGCAGAAGATCGGCGGCGGTCGCTGGGATACCTCCTCTCTGCTCGCTCGACTTGAGCAATAAGATACTAAGCTTGAAACAAAAAAGCCCGGCTCGAAGCCGGGCTTTTCATTGTGGTGTTCAGACGATCAGAACTTAACTTTGGCCGTCAGCGACAGACCGCCGACGAAATCATTACCAAACTCACCCTTCGAGCCGGTAGCGTTTGGCTTACCGTTCACGATGGTATCGTCCATTTCGCCCGACGTGAGCCAGCCAGCAGCACCAGCGAGACGGATTTCAAAGTTTTCCGTTGCCTTGTAGTTTGTGCCCAGACCAAAGAGCCAGAGGTCGGTCTGCGATGTCAAACCGGTTGTCGTTCCGCGATCCCAGGTAACGGTTGCAGCAGCAGACCACTGTTCGTTGAACTTGTGACCAACACCGCCACTGACAGTCCAGCCATCCTGATAGTAGAGGTTCAGGTTTGTGATATTCGTTCCCTTAGGAACAATTACACCAGGCGCCAGCTGAAGATTGGCAGAAGAGTCGAATGCAACAGTTTCAACACTCGACCAATCGGTCCACTTGACCGAACCGAATGCGAGCCAGTCAGGAGCAATACCCGTCTGGAACTTGAACTCTACAGACTGCGGCGTAGCAACATCACCTGCGACAGCGATTGGAAGCGAGCGCCCAGTGAGCGGGCTCAGAGCCAGGTTATCAATAGTGCCTTCCAGATTGTACTTGACTTCAGACTGATACACGACGCTTGCGCGAATTGCGTATTCAGGAAGTTCGTAGGCAGCACCGATACGCCAGCCAAAAGCTTTGTCTTCAACATCAAGAGAAGCGACACGGAACGTGCCACCGAAAGCTGAACCCGGAGGGATCATACGGGTCTGCTCACCCTTCAGCTCCTGATAGCTAACGCCACCGAGAAGACGGAAGTAACCCTTTTCCCCCGCATTGAACCGATAAGAACAGTTCAGGCCGTAATCGTTGGAGGAAATCTTCTGCTCGATTGCCGTAAACATACGAAGGTTGTCTGTACCAACATCCGTATGAATACCCCAAGGCTGACGGTACTGGGCCGCACAAGCGAGATCGTCAGTAAGATCAACCTTTGCCGAAAACTTCGGAACCCAATAGCTCTTGGCCTCATCGACGTCAGAGGAATAAGGACGACCGCTCAACGGGTTGATGTTACCGGTTCTGTCGCCAATTGGACCACGAATGTTCTTCAGCTTACGCTGTGGCGAAACGAAAGTCCCCGTCGTGTCGATCACGGTTCCTTGCTCAAACAGGATATCAAAATCCTGCGAGCTACGCTCCAAACCGCCTGCATGTGCACTTACGGCACTCCCCAACAGACCGGCTGCGATTCCGACAGCTTTCATGCGCTGCAGTTTCATAAAGTGTCCTCCCAAACAGAATGCAATGAACTTCAGCAATTTACTTTGACGCAAACGTAAATCAGGAAGGATTCAGCCCGCAAGATAGATAAATTGGGAGAACAGCGAGTAGCGAAGATGTGTTTTAGCGAAAAGCACAAAATTAGCATGCTAATTGCGAATTCTTCTAAATTTCTTGGTTCTAACCTGCTTTAAAACGCCAATTTTAGCCACTTTTCGGCCCAAATCACGCCTTGTTGCTAAAGCGCAACAGCGCGAAAAAACAATCGAAACGACGGTTCGATGAACTTTAGAGCGCCTTGAAACAAGCTAATTGTGACCCACCGACACAGAAAAGCCCGGCAATGCGAAATTGCCGGGCTTGTGATTCGAGGTAAAGCTGTTGCTAACTGCCGAAATCAGCCTGCTTCACGGATACGTGCTTCGGCGGTTGCAACGCGTGCAGCCGCATCTTTGAGTTCAGCGAGCCGCTCGCGTTCTGCCTGAACAACTTCTTCCTTGGCGTTCTCCACGAACTTTTCGTTTGAGAGCTTCTTCTCGATTTTTTCCATTTCGGCCGCGATCTTACCTGCTTCCTTCGCCATGCGAGCGGCTTCAGCTTTCAGATCAATCAGACTGCCCAAAGGAAGGCAAATCGTGGCTTCGCCATGCACCAGCTGAGCAGAGCCTTTTGGTGCTTCAGTAGCAAAGGAAACCGATTCTACACGCGCAAGACGCTTGATAGCAGCATCATGACGCGCGAAACGATCAATGGTTGTTTCATTCGCTTCGAGAACAACAATCGGTGCAACAGCACCAGCCGGAACATTCATCTCCGCACGAACAGAACGAATGCCCATGACAAGATCAACCAGCCAGTTGATATCTGCGGCGGACTCTTCATCCTCAAACGACAGTTCTGGCCATTCTGCCAAAGCAAGAACTGTATCGCGCTTTGCATCTTCGCCTGCGGTCAATGTCCAAAGCTCTTCGGTCATGAACGGCATGAATGGATGCAGGATTTTATAGATCTCATCCAGACAGTAAGCAGCCGTTGCTTGTGCTTCAGCCTTGGCAGCCTCATCATCGCCCATAAAGATCGGCTTGAGCAGTTCCAGATACCAATCGCAGAACTGGTTCCAGACAAAACGATAGGCAGCGCTTGCTGCTTCGTTGAAACGATAGTTCGCAATGCCTTCAGTAACTGCGCTTGTTGCTTTCGTAAGCTCAGTCAGAATCCAGCGATTAACAGCGAGTTTCGCATCATCAGGCTTGAAGTTCGGGTCGAGCTTAACACCATTCATCTGCGCGAAACGTGTTGCATTCCAGAGCTTGGTGCCGAAGTTACGATAGCCAGCAATACGCGCTGGATCGAGCTTCACGTCGCGTCCCTGAGCCGCCATGATCGCAAGTGTGAAGCGCAAAGCATCTGCGCCATACTCATCCATCAGCTCAAGCGGATCAATAACATTGCCCTTGGACTTCGACATCTTTGCGCCGTGCTTATCGCGCACGAGCGCGTGGAGATAAACCGTGTGGAACGGAATCTCATCCATGAAGTGCATGCCCATCATCATCATGCGGGCAACCCAGAAGAACAGAATATCGAAACCAGTTACCAGAACGCTGGTTGGATAATAGGCCGCGAGTTCAGGTGTCTTGTCAGGCCAGCCGAGTGTGGAGAACGGCCAGAGACCTGATGAGAACCAGGTATCCAGAACGTCCGTATCGCGTTCCAGAGCAACGTCTTCGCCGTAATGTGCGAGAGCCGCAGCTTTGGCTTCCTCTTCACTCTTCTCGACGAACCACTTTCCATCTGGTCCATACCATGCCGGGATCTGATGGCCCCACCAGAGCTGACGCGAAACACACCATGGCTGAATGTTTTCCATCCAGTCAAAGTAGGTCTTTTCCCAGTTCTTCGGCACAATCTGCGTGCGCCCATCACGAACCGCAGCCATAGCTGGCTTTGCAAGTTCAGCCGCATTCACGTACCACTGGTCGGTCAAATAAGGCTCAATCGGTACGCCACCGCGATCACCATGCGGAACCGCATGCGTGTGATCCTCTATCTTTTCGAGATAGCCCCGCTCTTCAAGCGTTTCGACAAGACGCTTGCGCGCGGCAAAACGGTCTAGTCCTTCAAACTCGTTGATAAGCGCATTGAGTTCAGGCGTTACTTCCAGACCTTCAAGGAAATCAACGTTGCCCTTGAGAGTGACCGCAGCAGAAGGCGTGAGAATATTGATGACGCGCAGATCATTACGCTTGCCAACTTCAAAGTCGTTGAAGTCATGAGCAGGCGTGATTTTAACCGCACCGGAACCTGCTTCCGGGTCAGCATAATCATCCGCAACAATCGGAATACGACGGCCAACGAGTGGCAGTACGATATTGTTGCCAATTGAAGCGTGATAACGCTCATCCTTCGGATTAACAGCAACACCCGTATCACCAAGCATTGTTTCAGGCCGCGTGGTGGCGACAACAATGAATGTATGTGGGTTTTCTGGATCGAAAGGAATGTTTTCCAGCGGATAACGCAAATGCCACAGATGGCCTTTGATCTCGCGGGATTCGACTTCAATATCGGAAATTGCGGTAAGCAACTTCGGATCCCAGTTGACCAAGCGCTTGTCGCGATAAATCAGTCCCTGCTTGTAAAGAGAGACAAACACTTCCAGAACAGCGCGTGACAGCCCCTCGTCCATCGTAAAACGTTCACGCGACCAATCGCATGATGCGCCGAGGCGACGAAGCTGATTGGAAATCAAGCCTCCGGATTCCGACTTCCACTGCCAGATGCGTTCGATAAACTTTTCGCGGCCCATGGCATGACGGTTTGGTTCCTGACGCTCAGCGAGCTGGCGCTCAACAACCATCTGCGTGGCAATACCCGCATGGTCCATACCTGGCTGCCAAAGAACGTTCTTGCCGCGCATACGTTCAAAGCGGACCATGATGTCCTGAATCGTATTGTTGAGCGCGTGGCCCATGTGAAGCGACCCCGTCACATTCGGCGGAGGAATAACCACAGCAAATGGATCGGCGCCAGGCTTTGAACCTGCACCCGCCTTGAATGCGCCAGCTTCTTCCCAGCGTTCAGCGATTTTCGGCTCTACGGCCGCGGCGTCATAAGTCTTCTCAAGCATGGAAACGTCCGGTCTTTATGCGGAATGAATTGATTGACGGGTGAATAGCAACTAACAGCCGACAAATCACCCTAAAAGTGAAAACCCGCCTGCATGACAGACGGGTTAAAGAGTCCAATCTGACGTGCGACGGTTAGCGTTCGCCTCTCACCACACGTTCGATTTCTTCGCGAACAAGTCGCTCGACAAGCGGAGGCAGATTGGTATCGAGCCAATTCTGTAGCATTGGACGCAAAAGATCTGATGCGATTTCATCAAAGGAACGGCGCGGTTCGGAATGAACAGCGTGATTCAAATCCTGAAATGCTGCAGCTACTTTACGTCCTGTGCCTTCCGACAAAATATGTGCTGCGCCCTGCGCTTTCAAGTCAGCAAGCTGCGCCTCAGCAACTGGAGCCACTTCAGCCTCTGGTTCTGACACGTCTTCGGTCCATGACGCACTGATCTTATCGTCAACTTGAGCTTCAGCCGACACGGTATTGTCTATCTCGCCAGTAGTTTCGACGATTCCGCTACGATTGTCATCGTTTTGCGCGTCAGGAATGAAGTCAGCCTCTTCCTCGTCAGCATCGACAGTTTCGTCAACAACAGAAACCTCTTTTGCAAGTTCGGCAATCGGGCCGCGCAGGATTGGTTCCTCAGAGAAAATCGGGGCTTTTGCCACCGGCTTCTCCACGGCTTCAGGCTGTTGCTCTTCTATCGTTGCAGGTCGGCGGAATTTGGCAACCTCACCACGAGAAGGAAATGCGGATGCGGCAGGCGCCGGATGACGCGTAACATCGCTATCTTCGATAATCCGGCGAATGGAAGCCAAGATTTCTTCCATCGACGGTTCGCGTGCTGCGCTGGATGTTTGTGCCATAGCTGTCCGTCTTTCCCTTTTTGCCAATTACTCACACAGGCAGAGAATCAATGGATTAAGGGTATCGGACATGCAGCGATTTGAGAATCCCTGCACAGGTATGTGTGATCCGAACCCACAGCTTTATCATTTTATTAAGAATTACGAACCGAAAGACGAATCATACAAAAACGGCGCCGATGAGGGCGCCGTTTTTACTAATGCTTATGATAGGGCTCAGCGACCATCCGGTGTACGCAAACCGAACCATTTGTCCTTGACTGCATTGTAATGTTCTTCAGGCTTGTACTGAGCGACCTGCAACTGCATGTCCTGTGCCGTCATACGTCCACTGGCATTCAGAAGCGCATAGCTTGCAACAATCGAGTCATGTTCAGCCTGAACGAGTGCGATCTGTACGCTGACGAGATCATTCTGAGCATTCAATACGTCTAGCGTCGTGCGCTGACCAACTTTACGTTCTTCAATCACACCATCAAGAGCAAGCTGAGCTGCAGCGATGCCATCGCGGTTCGCTTTCACGGATGCACGAGCTGCTTCAAGCTGCGACCAAGCAGAGCTGATTGCCTGACGAACTTTATCCTGAACGATATCGACTTCGATACGTGCCTGACCGAGCTGTTCCTTTGCCTGGCGGACCTGCGCAGAAGTGCGGCCACCGGTATAGATTGGAATGCTTACACCTACACCGACCGAAGCAGAGTTACCGTCGCCTACACTCGTACCGGCATAGGTGTCGAGATGGCTGGCACTTGCCGTCAGACCGACAGTCGGCAGCAAAGCGCCTTCCTTGGCCTTGACGTTAAAGCCTTGCGCGTTAACTGCATATTGAGTGGCAAGAATACCAGGATGCACAGTCACTGCATTCGCGTAGGCTTGGTCTGGTGAACGTGGCAGATTTTTTGCAGCTGGTGCCGTAGAAAGGCGATCTGGCTGTGAGCCGATAACCTGAACATAGGTCGCTTCGGCAGACTTAACGTCTGCACGAGCAGAGTTGAGTTGCGCGATTGCAGTAGAACGCTGCGATTCTGACTGAGCAACATCGGTACGAGTGCCTTCACCTACGTCAAGGCGAGCACGCGAGGCGCGTACCTGCTCATTCATAGCGGCCAGATTTTTCTCGCGCAAAGCCGCAATCTGGCGAAGCTGATACACGTTCATATAGGCCTGAACGGCCTCTAGGAGCGTGTTCTGTTCGTCATTTCGGAGATTCTCGCGCTGAGCAAAAACTGTGGTTTCTGCTGAAGCAACGTTGTTCTTGGTCTGAAAACCATCGAACAACATCTGGTTAAGCTCAATGCCGTAAGTGCCGGTCGTTCTATAATCAGAGGTAGGCGACTTGCCACGAGCTACGTTATAGCTACCGGTGATCTGTGGACGATAGCCGGATTTTGCAATCGCAACATTTTCGTCCTGAATACGCACACCTGCCCGCGATGAGTTCAGGGTAGCATTGTTCTTATACGCCTTCATGAGAGCGCCGTTCAGCGTCTCTGACAAAGCGGCCTGGCCCGATAAAACGGTGCCCGACAGGAGTATTGCCGCCGCCATAAGTCCTTTGCACGCTTTGAACACCGTATACCTCATATAAGAACAAACGAATCTATAATCGAACCGATCGGTTCGGGAAGACTTAATAACGTGTAAATTCCGCTATTTCCATCTTTCCCGCCAGTGCTTTCACAAACAATTTCCGCATCGTTGCAGAATTGCCCCATGCTCTGGATTAGAACTCGAACTGCTCAACACGCTCAAAACCTGGAAGCGGACGAACTGCAGTGTTGAAAACGCTACGACCAGAAGCCACGCCGTTTTCTTTCACGTAAATCCTTGCAACTCCGGCGTTTCCACGGCCTTCGACGGCGATCAAACGACCACCTTCCTTTAGCTGATTGAAAAGTACTTCCGGTACAAAATCAACTGCACCCTCGATGAAAATCACATCGTAAGGCGCTTCAGAAGGGTAGCCTGCTTTCAAATCGCCTGAAACGATCACAACATTGTCATGGCCCAATTCCTGCAAACGAGCCGCTGCAATAGCTGACAAAGAGGAATCACTTTCAAGACCAATAACCGAACCTGCCAGCTCAGAAAGGATGGCCGAAGAGTAACCAGTGCCACAGCCGATATCGAGAACGACGTCGTTCTTATTTACCTTTGCGAGCTGAATAAGCTTTGCAAAAGGTGACGGCTCCATCAGATAGCGTGGCGCAGTGCCCTCGCCTTCGAGAAGTTGGTCTTCGTCGATATAGGCAAGCACCTGACGGTTTGCCGGAACAAAAAATTCGCGCGGAACGGTCAGAAAAGCGTCGATGACCCGAAGGTCCGTTACATCCGTGGTACGGATCTGGTTATCGACCATCTTCGTGCGAAGATCCTGGAAATCGGCTGCCATAGCCATGCCCTACATCCTTCTATATCGCGATAACGCGATGATTATGCCTTCTGGCACCCTTTATGAACAGAGCCTGGATAACGCATCCAATGCTATCATCTCAGTTCGCTGTCGTTACGGGGCACCATAAACGAGATTTGCCGCTGATGTGGCAAAAATCGGCCTTCCAGTCAATCAAACACAAGTTTTGCAGGCTTAACTGCAGCACTTGGTCGCCTCTCCGCACCGTATGTCATTTTATCAAAACAAAAAATGCCGGGCGCATCTGCGTCCGGCACTTAGGCTTTGAATAAGCGTCTTACAAGTCATGCATTATCAAAACGCTTGTGAGGTTGATCACATTATTGCGTGATCGTTGCTGGATAGCCCGCTGCAGCAAGTGCGTTGAGTGCATCGTCATTTGAAGCATTGCTTACGAATTTGACCTCTTTCTTATCGAGATCAATATCCACCGTGGATGCTCCATCGATCTTGTGCAGTGCATTTGTAACGCTCTCAGCACAACCGCCACATTTCATCTTGGGAATTGAAAACGTAACCATTCAAATCACTCCTTGCTTTCACTATACCCACAATGCAGCTTCCCATCGTGGTAAGGTCAAGCAACATCTTTCATTATGGCGCTTCGCAGCTTTCCGGAACGCTTTTCTCAATTTCAAGCGGCGACTTGGTGAGCGAACCGGTCATAATCTGCATAGGCTTATATGGTGGCTCTTCCTGCATACCGGGATTGGTAAGGCGAATTGTATAGCAGCCGGTATAAACTTCCTTCTTGCCATCATCGCTTTCGGATTCGATTGCAATCGGAAGACTCCAGTAAATCTGCCCTGCCCCCGGATCTGGATCAGTCTTACGAACTGCAACCTTCACGCTCTTGGTTTTTTCATAACCTTTAACGAAGACCTTAAAGTCCGGTTCGCGTCCTTCTTCCGAGTAATAGCTATAAGCGCGAGCATATTCCTTGCGGTTGATCGCATTATAATAGGATTCCATTAGCGCCTGCGGCGTGGACCTATCATCGCGATAATCAGGCACCGTAACGCCATCAGACGCGTCCTGCGTCTGCTCAGACGGTTTTGTCTCTTCGACCGGCTTGGTCTGTTCCTGCTCAGAAGCTGCTTTCTTAGGCGCTTCCTGCGCTTGCGTGCCAGAGACCAAAATCATCGTGCTGAAAACGCCAGCAATCCCGGCAAGCATCAAAGGCTTCATGCGTTCAATCAACATACGCGTCTCCTCTTCCAGCAATTCTTTGGTTGCAGCACACCAAGATGTGTTTGCCAGCCAGGACAACGACTGATTTGGTGTCTTGCAGTAATGATGTTACAACACTAACTATAGTAAAAACGTGGCAATCGCGCAGAAAAGCGCAACGTTGCGAACAGACTGGATGATTCTTCAGTCACAAACCAGCATAACACCGGAAGAGATGAACATGGGCCGTTTCTCAGTCTTGACGCTTACCGATGCAGCCGCAGCGCGCGTTAATGAAATCATGGCTTCCCGTGACGGTGCCCTCGGTATCCGCGTAGGCGTAAAAAAAGGCGGCTGCGCTGGCATGGAATATACGATTGATCTCGTCACTGAGCCAAAGGCCGGTGATGATTCCGTCGAAAAGAACGGAGCTAAGGTCTATATTGCTCCAGAAGCCGTGTTATTCCTGCTTGGCACTCAAATGGATTTCGAAGTGACCACGTTGCGCACTGGTTTTGTTTTCAATAATCCAAACCAGACATCGGCTTGCGGTTGCGGTGAGTCTGTCGAGCTCACAGCAGCGTCACCAGAAAGCCTTCGCCAGATGCAGGGCGCTGCTTAACCGTTCAGGATTACCCATTCCATGGATGATCAATCTCTACGAGACCTTTTTGAAGGCTTAGGGACGATTAGCATCCGCCGCATGTTTGGCGGCAAAGGTATCTACCATCAGGGTTTGATCGTAGCGCTTGTTGTTCAGGATGAGTTGCTTTTAAAGGCAGATCAGGAAAGCGCACCGGCTTTCATCGCGGCGGGATCGACACAGTGGACTTACGACGGCCGCAAGAACGGAAAAACCGTTGCAATGCCCTATTGGAGTGTACCGGACGAAGCTTATGATGATCCGGAAATCATGACCGAATGGGCGCGACTTGCATTTGCAGCCAGCCTCAGATCAGAAGCCAAAAAATAAAAGCCGCTCACTGAAAGAGCGGCTTTTTGTTTCTTCTAAGCCTTACGCCAGTATCCCTGTCGGGATCAGCATGAATGCTGGAATGTCGTTACCGAAGCCAATCGGCACTGGACCATCATCATCATCGCGATCACGGCGACGCTTATGATTATCGTGCTGCGGCTTGCCGCGACGGTCGTCATTTGAATGACGGATTGCATCGCGGCGATCTTTTATTTCATTGATAACTGGTTGCGGTTCATCGGCCTGAACGATCACAGGTGCCTCGACCTTCTGTTTGTCTTTCGACTTACCCTTGGCATCTTTGCCTTTACCTCGGGCATTCTTGCCCTTGCGTGACGTATCTTCAGATTCGTCAGCCGCTGGCAATGTAGAAAGATCACCGTCCACCCATTCGATCTTTTCACCAATCATGGATTCGATTGCGGTGAGATACTTCGTGTCTGCAGTGGTTACCAGTGTAAATGCTTTGCCTGAACGACCAGCACGACCGGTACGACCAATACGATGGACATAGTCCTCCGAATGAATCGGGATATCGTAATTGAAGACGTGGCTCACATCAGGAATATCAAGGCCGCGTGCAGCAACATCAGAGGCAACCAGCAACTGCAACTTGCCTTCCTTGAAGTTTGCCAACATCGTCATGCGTGCGCGCTGATCCATATCACCATGCAAAGCGCCTGCATTGAACTCATGACGAACAAGCGAGCGGAACAGCTCGGACACATCTTTCTTACGATTACAGAAGATGATCGCGTTCTTGAGCGAATCTTGTTCGCTGCGGATCAGATCACGCAGAGCTGCGCGCTTGTCCCAGTCCTTCTTACCCGACTTGACCAGACGCTGCGTCACAGTTTTTGCCGTTGAAGAAGCCTTGGCAACTTCGATACGCGTTGGCGAATGCAGGAACTGTTCGGTCAACTTGGTAATTTCCGGCGGCATCGTTGCCGAGAAAAACAGCGTCTGACGGGTAAACGGGATCAGCTTGCAGATACGCTCGATGTCGGGAATGAAACCCATGTCGAGCATACGGTCAGCTTCGTCGATGACGAGAATTTCAACACCAGTCAGGAGCAGTTTGCCGCGCTCAAAATGGTCGAGAAGACGACCAGGCGTGGCGATCAGCACATCTGCGCCGCGTTCAAGCTTGCGTTCCTGCTCGTCAAACGAAACACCGCCGATGAGCAGAGCAACATTCAAACGCTGATTAATGCCATATTTCACAAAGTTTTCTTCGACCTGCGCTGCGAGTTCGCGCGTTGGTTCGAGAATGAGCGTGCGAGGCATACGAGCGCGAGCACGGCCTTTTTCCAAAAGCGTGAGCATAGGCAGAACGAAAGATGCAGTCTTTCCGGTGCCCGTCTGTGCAATACCAAGCACATCCTTACGCTCAAGCGCTGGAGGAATTGCTCCCGCTTGGATAGGAGTAGGCGCGGTGTATCCCGCAGCTTCAACAGCAGCGAGCACTTTCGGGGAAAGACCGAGTTCGGCAAATGTTGTCAATGGAGGCGCAGCTCTCTGTTTGGAAGTGAGTTCCACCCATCCTGTCATTGCAGCCGCGTCATCCGGCGCAGGAACCAAGGCAGAAAAGGCATCTGCAACGCTATACGCGTTTTCTTGCAGCATCGCCTACGTCCAGAACGTGCAAAAGTCAACTAAAATACCCGGAGAGAATATAAAAATGCTTATTTATTTGTATTTTATTATGTTTCACCGAACACTAAAGCGTGAAACTACTAAATTCATAGCCAACTAATGTCTAAACTGTTCTGTCAGAATGCGCTCATCCCATGAATGATTTTGATCAAACAAGATAGCAACCCGACTATCCGGGTCTTCACGCACAGTAACTGCCTTCACGGATTTAACTTCGTTATTGTCAGCAACTGCATTCACTGGTCGCTTTTCAGTTTCAAGCAAGTCCATGCGCAGAGTTACATGCTTTGGCAAAAGTGCCCCACCCCATCGCCTCGGTCGAAAAGGGCTGACGGGTGTCAAAGCTAGAAGTGGCGCTTCCAGCGGAAGGATTGGCCCCTGCGCCGAAAGATTATAGGCGGTGGACCCTGCAGGCGTCGCGACCATCACACCGTCACAAACGAGCTCCTCTAGCCGAACCTTACCATCAATGGTGATCCGCACCTTGGCGGCCTGATAGGACTGCCTGAAAAGCGAAACCTCATTTATTGCCAAAGCCTTGAATGGCGGAGCAGATTCCGTTTCCGCAATCATTTCCAGAGGGCGAATTGTTTCTTTCTGCGCTGCATGAATGCGCGCAGGCAAATCTTCGACGCTGAACTCGTTCATCAGAAAGCCCACTGAACCACGGTTCATACCGTAAACGGGAATGCCGCTGTTCATGAAATCCCGCAAGGCCTGCAGCATTGTACCATCGCCACCCAGCGCGACAACTGTGTCGGCGTCTTCTGCAGCAACATGACCATAACGCTTCACCAGCTCTTTCTGAGCTGCGAGTGATTCTTCTGTCCCTGAAGAAACGAAGTGAAGCGCCAAGGATGTATCGTTCATTTTTATCCGTTCCAGCGAGCCAAAGCGTGCATTTTCCACAGACATGATGGCTATCATATGCAAAACCTGCTTACCATCACCCGCTGAATGTGAATTTTCGCTTTACACGGCTGAAAATTATGCTAATTCCACGCCTGTGCTGCCCTTATAGCTCAGTTGGTAGAGCACCTGATTTGTAATCAGGGGGTCGGGAGTTCGAGTCTCTCTGGGGGCACCACTAGCGCATTTATCATGTGCTCGTTTTTTTCCCTTACAAATTCAAATAGCTGCAAGAATAAGAGACTGCTTTCTCTTTCCTGCGGTTGCAACGTTGCTTTTTTACAACTATTGCATTCATAACAAATACATATTAAGCTTGCATAATATCGCAAATAAACTTTTTTGGTTTAATATATCATGTGTCAACGGCGCATTTGTGTTTCCGTCGTAACTCGCAGCAGACCGAAAATGCTCTGCAACCTTTTTTCATCACTTGCTTCCATTCAGAAGCCTAACAACGTCAACGTTTCATTTCTCATTGTCGAGAATAACTCTTTACCGACGCTTGATGAGACCGTCGAAATGTTTCGCGCGCAAATGCCAGGCGATCATATCGATTATATCGTGGAAGGTGTTTTAGGCATTTCTTCGGCACGAAATCGAGCGTTGAATCACGCAATCGAACAGGGTTTTGACTTTCTAGTCTACGTTGATGACGATGAATTTGTTGAGCCAAACTGGCTTGTGACATTGCTCGCAGAACGAGATCGACTGGAGCTCGATATTATAGGCTCCCCGGTAAGACCAAAACCTTTTGATGAGAACCTGACAATTCTTCAAAAGCTTGTCTGGTCGGGTATTAAACGCAGTGGTTATAACGCTGAGAAAAGATGCCGCCGCAAATGTGCTGCAGGTCGCGGTGACTCCATCAAAGTTGCCACAGGCAGCTGGATGGGACGACTAGATTTCTTCCGCAACACCGGACTGCGTTTCGATTCCCATTTCGGGCTGACCGGGGGTGAAGACTGGAACCTCTGGGCGAAAGCAAAATCGCTTGGCGCAAGAACCGGCTGGGCTTGCGATGCGATCGTCTATGAAACAGTGCCGTCGTCTCGACTGACGCTGAGCTATCATTATCGTCGCAACCGTGACCACAACATCACAGAGTTCGGCGCTCGTTATCGCGAAAACCCGAACAAGACATTGAAAAAATTGCCAATGAAGATCGTAGGCCGTGCACTCAAATTTATGGGTGCCGTACTGTCTATATCTTTCCGAGGCGGCCAAGGGCTCGTATCAGCGGCCACGGCGCTAGGCGGGCTAGTTGGCCTCATACAGGGAAGTATCGGAAAGAATTCCCTGCACTACGCGAACACGACAGGCTTCTGACCAAATAAAAAGCCCCGCATTGTGCGGGGCTTTTTCGTTCTTAGTACCAGCCGACAGCGACCTGCGCTTCTTCCGACATGCGGTCAGCAGACCATGGCGGATCAAATGTCATGGTTACTTCGACCATCGAAACACCTTCAACTGCACCAACGGCATTCTCGACCCAGCCCGGCATTTCGCCAGCAACAGGGCAACCAGGGGCAGTCAGCGTCATTTCGATTTTGACCGTGCGATCATCTTCGATGTCGATCTTGTAAATCAGACCGAGCTCGTAAATATCCGCTGGTATTTCAGGATCATAAACAGTCTTCAACGCGCTGATGATATCATCGGTCAGCCGAAGCAGCTCTTCCTGCGGAATAGCAGAGGCGGAGAAAACAGACTTTCCATCTGCCGATGCGCTTGCATCGTCCGTCTTGGTTTCAGTCTGTTCCTGAACTTTTTGTTCGATCTCGGTCATCCGAAAAACTTCCTTGCCTTTTCCAAGGCTTCTGCCAGCGCGTCCACTTCAGCACGGGTGTTATACATCCCAAAAGATGCACGGCATGTAGAGGTGACACCAAAGCGTTTCAAGAGCGGTTGTGCGCAATGCGTGCCGGCACGCACCGCAACCCCTGCCCGGTCAATGACCATTGACACGTCATGCGCGTGAATTCCATCAAGCGCAAACGAGATGATCGCCCCCTTGTCCGGAGCATTGCCATAAATGCGCAAGCTATTGATCTTGCCCAGTTGTTCATGCGCATAAATACGCAAGTCTTCTTCGTGGGCTGCGATCGCATGACGACCGATCTTTTCCATATATTCAAGCGCAGCGCCAAGGCCAATAGCTTGAACGATTGGCGGTGTGCCGGCCTCAAAACGATGCGGCGGATGATTGTAAGTGACGTTTTCTTCCGTCACTTCCTCGATCATTTCGCCACCACCCTGAAACGGGCGCATCTTTTCGAGCATTTCAGCGCGACCATAAAGAACGCCGATGCCTGACGGACCATAGACTTTATGGCCGGTGAAGACATACCAGTCACAGCCGAGATCCTGCACGTCAACCGGCAGGTGGACAGCGCCTTGGCTGCCATCGACCAACACCGGAATGCCGCGCGCATGAGCCAGCTCAACGATCTTCTTGATTGGAGTGACTGTGCCAAGCGCGTTGGACATGTGGGTGATTGCAACAAGCTTCGTACGCTCGGTCAGACGCTTTTCGAATTCCTCAATATGGAACACGCCTTCGTCATCGACCGGTGTAAAGACAAGCTTTGCGCCGTGCCGCTCGCGGATGAAGTGCCATGGAACGATATTGGAGTGATGTTCCATAATCGACAGAAGGATTTCATCGCCCTCGCCGATGTTGGGCATACCGTAACCGTAAGCGACCGTATTGATCGCTTCAGTCGCATTCTTGGTGAAGACGATTTCGTCAACGGAACCGGCATTCAGAAAGCGACGAACCGTTTCGCGCGACTTTTCGTAGGCATCTGTTGCAGCATTGGAAAGAAAATGCAGGCCGCGATGCACATTGGCATATTCATTCGCATAAGCATGCGTAACAGCGTCGATGACGCTTTGCGGCTTTTGCGCAGACGCGCCATTATCGAGATAAACGAGCGGCTTGCCATGAACCTGTCGTGACAGGATGGGGAAGTCTCTGCGGATCGCTTCGACATCGTAAGCCGCAACAATTGGATTCTTCTGATCCATGATCGCTCCTTCTACCCTTCAGGCAGAAAAGGCGGAGCAATTATTACTCCGCCTTATTTACTCAAGCGTGGGCTGCAAGCCAGTTCGAGAGCACTTCTTCCAGTGCTTCAACGAGAGCTTCGTTTTCCAGCTCTTCAATAATCTCGGCGATGAAAGCCTTGATCAGCAGGCCGCGGGCTTCGTTTTCAGGAACACCGCGTGCCATCAGATAGAAGAGATAGTCTTTCGACAGCTCAGTGACCGTTGCACCGTGGCCGCAAGCCACGTCATCCGCAAAGATTTCCAGCTCCGGCTTCGCATCAAACTCGCCATCGTCAGACAGCAGCAGCGTGTTGCAGGCCATGCGGGCGTCGGTCTTCTGGGCGATCTGTGCGACACGGATCATGCCCTGGAACACGCCACGCGCGCGATCTTTGACCACGTTGCGGATAATCTGGGTCGAACGTGTGTTCTCGACCAGATGCGCCACCGTCATTGTGATGTCGGTGTGGGAATCGTCAGACAGAAGATTGAGGCCGCGAAGTTCAAAGTCTGAATCTTCACCTGCAACAGTCAGATGCACTTCCTGACGAACCAGCTTGCCACCAGCATTGACGATGTAAAGCGTAAGCTTCGATCCTGCGCCAATCGTTGCGTTGAACTGGGCAAGCTGCGTTGCCTGTCCAAAATCACGCAGGATAACCCAGATGACATCGGCGCCATCACCAACGCTCACATGGCTTACGGAGGTCGAGAAAGCATCGCCTTCACCGCCCGACTGACGCTCAATGATTGTGGCCTTGACGTTTGAACCGATTTCGACTGGGAAGCGCGTATGGCCCTGCCCGGTCTTCTGGATGTTCTGCAGCTCAAGCGGTGCTTCAAGCTCAACGTCATCGGCAATCGACAACGCCCAGCCATCGCTTACATAAGCAGCGTTGATCTGGCCGATCGTGTCATCGGTTCCCCGAACGGTAAGCTGTGGAACGAGCGAGCCGTCAGCAAGTGCGTCGCGCACAGCAGTCAAGGTCACACCTTCCGGAGCCTTTGCGTCAAGTGCTGCACCATTGCTTGCAGCAATGATGGACGAGCCTGCGAGCAGTGCAGGAAGCGCATTGGTTCCAGCAGTCGGATTGAAGTCAGCAACGCCTTTAAGCAGCGTACGGAAATCCGTGTAGTGCCAGCTTTCAATGCGGCGTGACGGAAGACCATGCACTTTCAGCGATTCCAGGGCGTTGTCGCGTGCAACGACGACATCGCCATTGCCCGGCAGTTCGCCCATACGAGTGGCGAAGCTGTCAATCAGTGCGCTTTCAGCTGGTGTCCTTGGTTTAGAGGTCTGGATGTTCATAATCCGCTCCTCAGGCTACTTCGCCGATAATGTCGGCATAGCCATTTTCTTCAAGGTGGTTTGCGAGGGTCTTGTCGCCCGACTTGATGACCTGTCCCTTGTAAAGAACATGGACGCTATCAGGTACAATGTAATCGAGCAGACGCTGATAGTGAGTAATCACGATCACAGCGCGGTCTGGCGAACGCAGAGCATTCACGCCATCCGAAACGATCTTCAGCGCATCGATGTCGAGACCGGAGTCGGTTTCGTCGAGAACGCAGAGGCTTGGTTCGAGAAGCTGCATCTGAAGAATTTCAGCACGCTTCTTTTCGCCGCCCGAGAAGCCAACATTGAGCGGACGCTTCAGCATGTCCATGTCGATGTTAAGGCCGCCAGCGGCTTCCTTCACGCGCTTGATGAATTCAGGAATCTTCAGTTCCGCTTCGCCACGCGCCTTGCGCTGGCTGTTCATCGCAACCTTCAGGAACTCCATCGTGGCAACGCCTGGAATTTCCATCGGATACTGGAACGCAAGGAAGATGCCCTTGGCAGCGCGTTCAGCCGGATCGAGCTCGAGGATCGACTCGCCGTTGTAAAGAATGTCGCCTTCGGTCACTTCATAATCATCGCGACCTGCAAGAATGTAGGACAGTGTCGACTTGCCCGAGCCGTTCGGGCCCATGATGGCGGCAACTTCGCCCTTGTTCACAGTGAGGTTCAGACCACGGATAATTTCTGTATCCGTGTCAGCGATCTTTGCATGAAGGTTCTTGATCTCAAGCATGGGTATAAACCTTGTCTCTCAGCGCAGACTCACGAAGAGCTGCTTATGCCAGTTAAAGGGCTGGCCAGAAAATCGGATGTGGTAAGGCAGTAAAGCGCGCCGGATTAACCGACGCTGCCTTCAAGCGAAATGCCAATGAGCTTCTGCGCCTCGACGGCGAATTCCATTGGCAGTTCCTGAATAACTTCCTTCACAAAACCATTGACGATGAGGGCGATTGCCTCCTCTTCCGGAATGCCGCGCTGCATAACGTAGAACAGCTGGTCTTCGGAAATCTTGGAGGTGGTTGCCTCGTGCTCAAACTGTGCCGTGGCGTTCTTTGCCTCGATATATGGCACGGTATGCGCACCGCAATCGTTGCCGATCAGGAGCGAGTCGCACTGGGTGAAGTTGCGGGCATTTTCAGCCTTACGATGGGCTGAAACCTGACCGCGATAGGTATTGTTGGAATTGCCTGCCGAAATACCTTTGGAGATGATGCGGCTCGACGTGTTCTTGCCGAGGTGGATCATCTTGGTGCCGCTGTCGATCTGCTGATAGCCGTTGGAAACGGCAATCGAGTAGAATTCGCCACGCGAATTGTCACCGCGCAGAATGCAGGAAGGATATTTCCACGTTACAGCGGAGCCGGTCTCAACCTGCGTCCACGAAATCTTGGAATTATCGCCACGGCAATCGCCACGCTTGGTAACGAAGTTATAGATGCCGCCCTTGCCGCTGCTATCACCCGGATACCAGTTCTGAACGGTCGAATACTTGATCTCGGCATTATCCAGCGCGATTAGTTCAACGACTGCTGCGTGGAGCTGGTTTTCGTCGCGCTGTGGTGCAGTGCAGCCTTCGAGATAGGAGACGTAAGCGCCTTCTTCCGCGATGATCAGCGTGCGCTCGAACTGGCCCGTATTCTTCTCATTGATACGGAAATAGGTCGAAAGCTCCATCGGGCAGCGAACGCCCTTTGGTACATAGACGAACGAACCATCTGTGAAGACAGCCGAGTTCAGCGTCGCATAATAATTGTCCGAAACCGGAACAACCGAAGCGAGATACTTCTGAACCAGTTCAGGATGCTCGCGAATGGCTTCCGAAATCGAGCAGAAGATCACGCCCGCTTTAGCAAGCTCTGCCTTAAAGGTCGTGACAACAGAAACACTGTCGAACACGGCATCAACAGCCACGCGGCCCGATGCATAGACGTTGTCCGATGGATTGCCGTCGATTTCGCTTGGATCGCCCTGCTTGCGCACGCCAGCGAGGATTTCCTGCTCACGCAGGGGAATACCAAGCTTTTCATATGTGCGGAGCAATTCCGGATCGACTTCATCCAGCGATTTCGGGCCGGTCTGATTCTTCGGGGCTGCGTAATAATACGCATCCTGGAAATCGATCTTTGGATAATCCACGCGCGCCCATGATGGCTCTTCCATGGTGAGCCAGCGTTCATAGGCCTTCAGACGCCACTCAAGCATCCATTCCGGCTCTTCTTTTTTAGCGGAAATGAAGCGAATGATATCTTCATTAAGACCCCTTGGGGCCTTCTCGGATTCGATCGTTGTTTCGAATCCGTACTTATACTGGTCCACGTCCAAGCCGCGAACCTGATCAATGGTCTCCTGCACTGCAGGCATTGGCGTTCTCCATCCTCGTCGAATTCAAGGTTCGACAGTTGCAAACGTCAGGGCGATGATAGTCGCTATCCTCGCCACAATATAGTGTGCGTGACGCTTCTTTAAAACCTCTCTAAACTAAATTTCAAGCCCGGCTTTAAATTTGCTGGTAAAATTCAAGAATAATTTACGAGGTTAGGCCCGATTAGGCGTTTAACTGGCCTTTGAGCGCTCGTGACGGGCAACGATTTTGCGCAAAACATCAAGAAACTGATCAACAGATTCTATTGGAGCGTTTGGTTCGAGCGAAACACGGATCGCGCCCGGCCCTTCCTCAAGGCCCATAGCAGCCAGCACATGACTTGGTCCGACCTTTCCCGAAGAACAGGCTGATCCTGCCGACAGAGCTATTCCGCCAAGGTCGAATGCGATTTGAACGGTTTCAGCCTTTTGTCCATCCAGCGAGAAGAAGGTCGTGTTCGGGAGACGATCAACGGATTTACCGTGGATCGTGGCACTTGGTGCAATCTCCATGAGACCGGTTTCAAGCCGGTCACGCGCCTCAAAAGACCAGCCATTGCCGTTCAGTCGAGTGGCTGCAACATCCGCGGCCGCACCAAAGCCCGCAATCAATGGAAGCGCTTCTGTGCCTGCGCGATGTCCCTTTTCCTGACCGCCGCCCCGGACTAGCGCCTTCGGCATCATGAGATCGGAGATTGCGATCACGGCACCAACACCCTTCGGACCACCGATCTTATGTGAAGAGATTATGAGATAATCGCCACAACCATTTGTAATATCGATCTTAATACGTCCAGCGGCTTGTACCGCATCAACAACGAAGATACCGCCCGCTGTTTTGACGAGTGCTGCGATCTCGCGAATGGGCTGGATTACTCCGGTTTCATTATTGGCGGCCTGCACAGCAACTAGCGGCAAGCCCGCGCTCTTGTCGTGCGCTTTCAGCGCTTGTTCAAGCGCATCCAGACGAAGGACACCATTTTCATCGACAGGAAGAACCGTGATGTTTTCTGGCAAAAACTGTCCACCGGCTAGCATACAGGGGTGCTCGGTTGCACTTACATAAAGATGCGACAGACGCACCGGCGAACGCCCCATCATATAGATCGGCGTCAACAAGGTGGATGCGGCTTCGGTGGCGCCAGATGTGAAAAAGACATGCTCTGGCTTGGCATTCACGAGTGCTGCCACACTACGGCGAGCCGATTCGACCAGCGCGCGGGCAGCCCTGCCCTCACGATGCACGGATGAAGGGTTGCCGGTTATGCCTAATGCCTCGATGACTGCATTGCGCGCTTCATCAAGCAAAGGCGCACTGGCATTATAGTCCAGATAGAGCCTCTTGCCGGTTCCGATCACCGATACTATCTCCTAAGCGACACCATAAAGTGGCCAGACGCGCAATTTTCTTGAATTTTCAATCAGGAAAAGCCTATTAAGCCACATTAGGTACTGAACTACGGTCCAGTCTAACGAAATTTCAAATCGGTTCTAGAAGCGGCGCACCCCCACGTCAAGTTCGCCACCCTGAAGCCGATCTTCCGATCACCAGCGGAGTACACATGCCAGAAGTCATTTTCAACGGCCCTGCCGGACGCCTTGAAGGCCGCTATCAGCCTTCACGGGAAAAGAATGCGCCTATAGCCCTTATCCTGCATCCGCACCCGCAGTTCGGTGGAACGATGAACAACAAGATCGTCTATGATCTGTTCTACATGTTCCAGCAGCGCGGTTTTACAACGCTTCGCTTCAACTTCCGTGGTATTGGCCGCAGTCAGGGCGAGTTCGACCACGGCGCAGGTGAATTGTCGGATGCGGCAAGCGCGCTCGACTGGGTGCAGGCTCTGCATCCGGATTCGAAGAATTGCTGGGTCGCCGGTTATTCGTTTGGTTCGTGGATCGGTATGCAGCTTCTCATGCGCCGTCCGGAAATCGAAGGCTTTATCTCGGTCGCGCCGCAGCCAAACACCTACGACTTTGCGTTCCTTGCGCCTTGCCCATCTTCGGGCCTGATCATTCATGGCGATCAGGATAAGGTTGCACCGCCAAAGGATGTTCAGGGGCTCGTTGATAAGCTCAAGACGCAGAAGGGTATCACCATTACCCAGAACACCATTCCGGGTGCGAACCACTTCTTCACCGGCATGGGCGATCAGCTGATCGACGAATGCTCGGAATATCTGGAGCGCCGTCTTGCTGGCGAACTGGTTGAAGTCCGCCAGAAGCGTCTGCGCTAAAAGCCTTAAAAGGCTGATCCTACTGAAGCCCGGTGAGAATATTCACCGGGCTTTTATTTTGGCGGAAGTGCAAGAACACCGCCGGAAACAGGCTTATCGCAGCCCGTTGTCGTCGGATAGGTGAGCGGCAACCCACGCATTGAGCGCACAGCGAGATAGGCCCAGGCTTCCGCTTCCATGGCATCGCCATCAAAACCCGCATTATCAGCATCCAAAACGCGTGCGCCTTCACGCTCTGCAAGCGCACTCAGTTCAGCCATGATCGCTGCATTCTTACGTCCGCCGCCACTGACGACATAGGTTCGAGGCTTCGACGGCAGATGCGAAGCCGACCGCAGAATGGCGGCCGCACTGACATAAGCAAGCGTGCGTGCGCCTGTTGCCAAGTTCGCTTCATCTTTCGCAGGAACGACAAAATCACCCCGATCCAAAGAACGACGATGATTCCCTTTGAAAAACTCGTGATCAAGATATTTCAAAGCCAAGGTCTCATCCACAGTGCCGCTCATGGCCGTGATGCCGCCTGGATCAAAGCTTCCCTGTTCATGCAGCTCCATCCACTGATCGATCAGCATATTGCCCGGCCCACTGTCATAGGCCATCAGCGCACCGCCCTCGCCAACATAGGTCAGGTTGGATATGCCGCCGATATTGATGAAGACCACCGGCCCATCGAGGCCAAACGGAAGATTGGCCGCTAAAGCTGCGTGATAGACCGGAATCAGAGGTGCACCCTCGCCGCCGTGCCGCATATCTTCGGCACGCATATCATAAACAACTGGAATGCCCGTCTCTTCAGCCAGCAGTTGTCCATCGCCTATCTGCACAGTCAGCGCCTCACGCGGACGATGTAGCACGGTTTGACCATGGAAACCGATCACATCGATCTCATCAGGCCTTAACGAATGCGCGTATAGGAAATCCTGAATCGCTATCGCATGAAGAAGGGTCTGGTCGTGCTCAAGCTGTTTAAGAACACCGGGGCGTTCACCGCGTTTGTTGATACTGCGTGCATCAACCAGCGCTGCCTTCAAGCGCCCACGAAACCCTTCCGAATAAGACACAGCACTGGAAGGTCCACGCTCGACCCAATTTTCGCCATCAGTGGTCAGAAGCGCAATATCGATACCATCCATCGAAGTACCGCTCATCAGTCCTATTGCGCGTTTCAAATCGGCCATACCGGACTTTCCTTGTTATTCCCGCTTGAATGATGCTAAAGGCAAAATATCATAAGGCGGTAAGCACTTGATTACTGTTGTTTCCATTCTCGCCTAATCAGTCAGGAAAAGGGCATGTCCGGTTTTAAATCCGATTTTCTTCGCACACTTTCCGAGCGCGGCTTTATTCATCAGATTTCCGATGAAAGCGGCCTCGACGAATTGTTGGCCAAGGAAACCGTGACGGCCTATATTGGCTTCGATCCTACAGCGCCGAGTCTCCACGTTGGCAGTCTGATCCAGATCATGATGCTGCACTGGTTCCAGCAGACCGGCCACAAGGCCATAGCCCTTATGGGCGGCGGTACAGGCATGGTTGGCGATCCGTCCTTCAAGGATGAAGCACGCAAGCTGATGACCGAAGACACGATTGCCGAGAATATTGCCGGCATCAAGCGCGTTTTCGCAAATTACCTGACATTCGGTGACGCTCCAACCGATGCCATGATGGTCAACAATGCCGACTGGCTGCGTAACATCAACTACCTCGAATTCCTGCGCGATGTCGGCCGTCATTTCTCGGTCAACCGAATGTTGTCGTTTGATTCGGTAAAGACACGTCTTGATCGCGAACAGTCGCTGTCGTTCCTCGAATTCAACTACATGATCCTTCAGGCTTACGACTTCGTAGAACTGAACAAGCGTCATGGCGTTCGCCTGCAGATGGGCGGTTCGGATCAATGGGGCAATATCATCAACGGTATTGACCTCGGCCACCGCATGGGCACACCACAGCTTTACGCTCTGACCTCTCCTTTGCTCACCACGGCTTCCGGCCAGAAGATGGGTAAGTCGCTAGGTGGTGCAATCTGGCTTAACGCCGATATGCTCAGCGCCTACGATTTCTGGCAGTACTGGCGCAATACGGAAGATGCGGACGTAGAACGCTTCCTGAAGCTCTACACGACGCTGCCTATGGATGAGATTGCAAAGCTTGCAGCACTGGGTGGTTCGGAAATCAACGAAGCAAAGAAGATCCTTGCAACCGAGATTACCGCAATCCTGCATGGCCGTACCGCTGCCGAAGAAGCTGCGGAAACCGCGCGCAAGACCTTTGAAGACGGTGAACTGTCGGAAAATCTGCCAACGGTTGGCGTCCACAAAGCAACGCTAAATGATGGTATTGGTGTGTTGGCGCTCATGGTCCTTGCAGAACTCTGTGCAACCAACGGCGAAGCACGTCGTCACATCGAAGGTGGCGCAGTTCGCATCAATGACGAGCCTGTTACCGATCCGCGCCTGACGATCAACGCTTCCGCTCTCAACGATCAGGGCGTTATCAAGGTATCGCTCGGCAAGAAGCGTCACGTTCTGATCCGCCCAGCGTAAGGGCTTATCGCATAACGAAAAAAGCCGGGCTAAGCCCGGCTTTTTTTATGCTCTGATTTGGTCTCTCTTAGAGCATTTCCTGTTTTGATTGAGTCATTGGAAATGCTCTATACATTTGTCTTTACGCGCATCTTGTTCCGAAAACCGCTTAGCACTTTTCGGGATGCGCTTTAGAACTCGAAGATCGAGCGGAAAATGCCCGGTGCAATAATCGAGATTGGATTGACCATTACTTGCGGCTGTTTAGCGCTGCCTTCAAGCTTGAAGGTAATGCCGAGAAGTCCACGATCACGGCCATTGCCAAGCAGCGCGCCGAAGATTGGAACCTCACCAAAAATACGATTCACGCCATAAGCGGGCATGAATGTGCCGGTGATCGACATATTGCCACGTTGATCATAAAGCGTGCCTTGGAAGGTCGTCCCTACAGATGGGCCGCGTACCACACCCTTGGAAAGCTTGAGATAACCCTCACCTTTTTCGATCAGAGAGAACCCACGTTCAACGTCAACCCGTGAGACGTCGATATCCCGCTTAACTGCCTGATTGAGGCTGGTGCCACCGCTTGAAGGAGAGCTGGAAACGATCTTGGCCAATCGCGGCTCATTGATAATCGCGAAATTACGCGCATCAATCTGCCCACTCAATGGTCCATTGCCCTGGCCGGCAAGACCAACGGTAATTTTCCCGCCGCGCATTTTGTCATAAAAATCGAAAAAGCGCAGAACTGCACCGGCATCATTGGATTGCAGCGAGACCGAACGGGCATCACCCTGATCGTTGTTTGTCGCAACGAAAGCTGCACCAGATGAGGTAACGGCATTCACGGAAACGCCGGAAATCTTGTTGCCTGCATTCTCATAAGAAACAGCTACGTTACGAAGTTTTTCATCGTTGAACCCGCTCACTTCATCAACCTGGGCGCTGACAACAATGCGTGGGCTTTTACCCCCCGAACTTTCGCTCTTCTTCTGGATATCAGATATCTGTTTGATGATTGAACGAGCATCGAACTGCGAGCCGCGAACGGTCACACGATAGCCGCCGGAGCTTTTGGTGGCTTTTACACTCATTCGGTCCGAACGCGTTAGTCGAATTTCGCTGAAGTCAGCCGACTGGAAATCGCCGCCCAATATCGAAAGATTGCCCTTCGCGCCGAATGCATCGCCCGTCAGAACCAAATTGCGGATATCAAGCTTGCCGTCAGTGCCGCTGGCTTTTACCAGATCGAATGTCGCCTTAGCCGGAACGCCGCTACCTTTGCGCCAACCAAGCCAGGGCAAGCTTATTTGTGTCTTGTCCAAATCCGCAGAAACGCGTCTTTGGCCGTTATTCTCCATACCGAGATCAACGGATATCGGGCCAGAGAAGAGATCTTTTAATCCGGGCAAAAGCTTGTCCCGGGAGCTATCATCGAGCTCAAGCTTAATCTTCTGCTCGCGCTTGACGGGGCCAGAACGATCCACCGGCTCAGTCATCGATATCTTGGCAGGGACGCCATCAAGCTTTGCATCTGCTGTTATGAGCGCAGCAGATTGATCAACTTTGATGCTGCCCGTCGCATCGCTCACATTGGAGCCGCCAACGGGCTTGACAATCGCAAGGTCGGTGAATCCTATATCGGCATTCCATGTCAATGTTCCGGGAGGAGCGCCCTTGGAAACAGCAAACCCGACTTTCACCTTTGCCTTGACATCGCCGGTCACATCTTCTGGCACAAACGGCACGCTTTTCAGCACATCAATCGGCTTTTTGCCTGCAATCTCAGCAATTGCCGCTGCATCCCCAGATACCAACAGATCAAGATCAGCAATAACGGGGCGCTGCGGCCCCCATGGGATAATCAGCGTGCCGTCCGAAACGGATGCCTTCCGATTATCCGGTGTGTAGGCCACACCCTTTTCCAGCTTAATCGTCGTATGCGCACCGCGCACCGAGATGTTCCCCGTAACATCGCGAACGGGCGGCAATTCACCGATCACATCAAAGCGCGTATCCGACACATTGAAGTCTGCTTTGATCTCTTCACCGGTCAATGGAGGCGGTAAGCCTGGACCGTTAAAACGTCCACCCGCCAGAGAAATATCAATGCGGCTGTCTTTCAGAATGCCGCCGTAGAGGTTCTTCAGTACCCATTCGCGCGCGCCGTCAGCGACATCAATCGGCCAGAGATGTTTTGCGTCCGCTACAGGCATTTCGGGAATACGCAGCATGAAAATCATCTCGGGCGAACCATTGCCGAAGGCCATGCTGCCCTGCCCGTAAAGTTCCCCTGTTTCAGTCTTAACATCCAGATTGGAGAACTGCAGTCGTTGCTGATTGGCAAGAAACCGACCCGCAATTTTAACACCAAACGGCAATTCAGGATCGCTCGATTCGGCTGGCATACTGGTGGCTGAACTTGTCACGACTTCAAAACGATAGCTCGGACCACCCGCATTGTTTTCAGAATCAGGATCTGGTCCAAACGCTCCGTTAAACGCCGCGTTCATTCCGCCAAGCTGGATTCGGGACGGCTTGATTTCAAGTTTGCCACTCCCAACAGAATGCTCAATGCGGAGAGCCGCTTTACCGAGCACATCATTAACGCGACCAATTTCCATCTCGATGCCATCAACGGCGAGATCGGCGGTTATGCGTTCTGGGTTCTCACCGTTCGCTGCCTTGCCTGACAGGGCGAGGCTCGCCTTACCCTGCAAATCGAAATGAGCTGGATTAACCCGATTTCCATCAATTATTGGCGCCACTTCTTCGGGCGAACCAAGGTCAATCGGGAGGTTGCTGACCTTGATCTGGAAAGCGTCAAGATCATTTTCCTGCCCTTTGCGATCAATATTCCCATCAATTGCTATGGTTTTATTTTGCCAGACAACACTGCCTTCGATTGAAATCTTGCCATTGTTTTCGACCAGTCGAAGCTTTTTAACTTCAACACTTTGTTGCGTGTCGCCTGTCTTAAATCGGATAGTCGTATTCAGAAGGCCAATTGCCTGAGTATTCTGATCCCTCAGCAATTCGAGATTGCGGCGCATTGTCGAGAACAGCTCGTTTGAAACCGCATCAAAATCTATATAGCCGTTGTTGTCGTAAGGCAGAGACTTCCAGAAACCTGCGCCCTTCTGCTCAGGTAGGTCAAAACTCGCACCGTCGATTTCAAGCTCTGCAACGCGGACTTTGCCCGTCAACAGCGGCAGTGGGGCCAGTCCCAATCTTACCGATCTGATATCTTTGATCTCCAGCCCCTGCTTTGGCTCAGAAATTGACACGCCCCGCGCTTCAAGTGCAACCAGACTGTTTTGGTCAAGCGACAAACCCGCACTCGCAATGGAAGCCGATGCTTCTTCACCGAGAATTCCGCTAAGGCTCTTTTGCGCTTCGTCGCGCAAGAGATCGCTGTTTACGCCGCCACGTAAAATGACAAATCCTGCGCCACCGATGAGGACGAGCACGATGCACAAAGAAAGAAAAGCGTGAGAACACCAGGTGACAAACGAGCGCCGAGGCCGCGTTAGCCCAAGCGCAGCACAATCCTCGCCTTCAGCTGCGAGGCGTTCGATTCTTTTCATCTCCCGCTTTGTAAAGCGGATCTGGCGCGGTTTATCTGTCAATATTCCAGCCGAACTACATATTTCCGCAAATGGAAGACCTCACGAGACGGTTTATAAGAGCTCAATAACTTTCTGTTTTTATTTCACTTCCTCATCGCATCCGAAACATTCTTGATCGAATCCGATGAATTATCAACACCCGTCAAAGGTCTCTGCAAGCTGCACTTGAATGGTTGCATGAGCTTACCCCGAATGCGATAGATTTGAGTGTAACAGGCAGTTTCCCCGTTTATCCATAAAAGAAAGGCCTAGATATGGCTCGTCCCCAAGTTGGAGATCTGGCACCGGATTTTTCATTGCCATCCGATAATGGTGCAATCTCGTTGTCTTCACTTAAAGGCGGACCAGTTGTCGTTTATTTCTATCCGAAAGACGACACATCCGGCTGCACCAAAGAGGCGATTGCGTTTTCGCAGCTAAAGCCTGAATTCGACAAGATCGGCGCTCGCATCATTGGTCTGTCGCCCGACAGCGCGGAAAAACATGCCAAGTTTCGCAAAAAACATGACCTGACAGTCGAGCTTGCAGCAGATGAAGACCGAACCGCTTTGGAAGCCTACGGTGTTTGGGTAGAAAAGAGCATGTATGGCCGTAAATACATGGGCGTTGAACGCGCCACTTTTCTTATTGATGCAGATGGCCGCGTCGCCCACGTCTGGGAAAAAGTAAAAGTCTCAGGTCACGCTGAAGCCGTTCTTGAGGCAGCACGCGCACTCTGAAATGCAAACATCTGAACAGTTCCTGCGCGGAAATGCCATCAGGGCAATTTCCGCGAGTGACCTCCAGCCACCGTTCAATGAACTGGCGCACGCATTTATCGCAACTAATCACCTGTTTCGATCTGACCACAAAAGCTTCGGATAAGCTTTGTTTACCATGATAGGATTTCGTTGATTCGAAAGCATGGAAAGCAATCGGCATGTTCGGAATTCGATCTAAAGTTCTTGGATTTAGCGCTGTTACGGTCGCCCTTTGCTTTGGCGTTGGTATCTATCTCAATACTGATGGTGGCAATTCGGATAAACCGCAGAACAGCAAGCTCGCGTCGCTGTTAAAAGGTTCTTCGGCGATGCAGCCGTTGCCAGAAATGCCATCTGAGCCCATGCCGAATATTTCTGCGCAGCAAGAGCTGCTTATTCCCGATAATGCGCCAAATGTTCAGGGCATTGATCCCATTATCACTGGTCCGCGGGCCTATAAGCCAAGAGCTGAGATCAAGCGCACGGCGTCAAAAGATTCCTGACGCTTAGTAAGGGCCGCAAATTTCTCCGGCATAATCTGACATGCATATGCAAAAAACCCGGCACAAGGCCGGGTTTTCTATTTAGCGTTATCGGGAAGCGATCAATCAATATCTTCGATTGCTTCGCCACCGCCCTGAATGCGATGTGCGAGGGCTGCTTCCATGAACGGTGTGACCGCGCCATCAAGCACTTCTTGCGGGTTTGTGCTTTCAACGCCCGTACGAAGGTCTTTAACGAGCTGATACGGCTGAAGCACGTAAGAGCGGATCTGATGCCCCCAACCGATATCGGTTTTGGTGGCGTTGGCCGCGTCAGTTGCTTCTTCGCGCTTCTTGAGTTCTTCCTCGTAAAGACGCGCACGCAACATCGACCAAGCCTTTTCGCGGTTCTTGTGCTGCGAACGTTCGGCCTGACACTGCACCACGATACCCGACGCAATGTGCGTAATACGCACGGCCGAGTCAGTCGTATTGACGTGCTGACCACCGGCACCCGATGCACGGTAGGTATCGATACGGACATCCGCTTCCGTTACCTGCACATCGATGTTGTCATCAATGACCGGATAAACCCAGATACTCGCAAACGAAGTGTGACGACGGGCATTCGAATCGTACGGCGAAATACGAACCAGACGGTGCACGCCGGATTCCGTCTTCGCCATACCGTATGAATTATGGCCCTTGATCAGGATCGTTGCAGACTTGATGCCTGCTTCTTCGCCGTAATGCACTTCCATCACTTCGACTTTACGCCCGCTGCGTTCGGCCCAGCGTGTGTACATGCGCAGAAGCATCGACGCCCAATCCTGACTTTCCGTGCCGCCTGCGCCAGCATGGACTTCAAGATAGGTGTCGTTGGCATCCGCTTCACCTGAAAGCAGCATGTCGATCTGTCGGCTGTCGACTTCCTTCTTCAGATCGCGAATGGTGTTTTCAGCATCCGCAATAATCGACTTGTCATCTTCTTCTTCGCCCATGGCGATGAGTTCGACACTGTCGTTAAGCGTCTGCTTCAGAGCGTTAATGCCATTGATGCTATCTTCCAACTGCTGGCGCTCACGCATCAGCTTCTGGGCTTCCTGTGCATCATTCCAAAGGGTCGGATCTTCAGCTCTCTGATTCAGATAGCCCAGACGTTTGATTGCCTGATCCCAGTCAAAGATGCCTCCTCAGCAGGCTTATGGCCTGCTGGATTTCGTCAACCAGCGTCTCGATTTCCGCGCGCATGGGCAAATCGTTCCTTCAATAATTCAGTCGTGGATGGAGAGAACAGAGGCTCGAAGCGAGCCACTTTGTTCTGAAGCGCATCCCACCAAAGCGATGCGCTCTGCCTCAACGCAGAATGGCTAAAGTTAAAACCATTCAAGCGCCGCGGACCATAATTAGCACGCGGCGCAGTGTAAAGAGGCTGACGTCAGTAAAGTCCGCCTGAACCCGAATTGATAGCGCGGGTTGCCTGTGGCGACTGCGGCTGAACCGGTGACCCTTCGCGGAACTGATCCATACCAATGACCGAATAGGTATCAGACGGTCCGGTCCCAGGCTTGAAGGCTTCCATGATCAGGTTCGGATCGCCCTTATTCGTGCGCATACCGGTTTTACGGTTGATCGCAATCAGCGTCATACCTTCAGGGACACGGAAATCAACCTTCGGCGTTCCAGCCAGAGCCTGCCCCATAAACTCCTTGAAGACCGGAGCAGCGAGACCGCCACCAGTACCCCCGCGACCAAGCGGAGTTGGCGTGTCATAACCCATGAATACACCGACAACCAGGTCAGGCGTGAAGCCGACAAACCAGGCGTCTTTTTCGTCGTTGGTCGTACCGGTCTTACCGGCAAGTGGACGATCAAGGCTCTTAAGAAGCTGAGCAGTACCGCGCTGAACGACACCTTCCATCATGGATGTGATCTGGTAAGCAGTCATCGGATCAAGCACCTGATCGCGATTATCGATCAGAGTTGGCTCTTCCTGATTGGACCATTGCTGGGCATTACAGCCTTCGCACTGGCGTCCATCGTGCTTGAACACCGTCTTGCCGTAGCGATCCTGAATACGGTCAATCATCGAAGGTGTGATGCTCTGTCCGCCATTTGCGATCACAGAATAGGCCGTAACCATCCGCAGAACCGTTGTTTCACCAGCGCCGAGCGACATCGACAGAACCGGCAACATCTTGTCGTAAACACCGAAGCGTTCTGCATATTCTGCAACCGTTTTCATGCCCATGTCCTGCGCGAGGCGCACGGTCATGACGTTACGCGACTGTTCAATACCGTAGCGGAGCGTCGAAGGGCCGGAGAACTTACCAGAGTAGTTTTTCGGAGCCCACACACCGAGTGCGCCACCCTGATTTACTTCCAACGGACCATCAAGCACAACGGAAGCCGGGGTATAACCATTGTCGAGTGCAGCAGCATAGACGAACGGCTTGAACGATGAACCTGGCTGGCGATAGGCCTGTGTCGCGCGGTTGAATTCAGATTCACCAAATGAGAATCCGCCAACCATCGACAGCACACGACCGGTATGAGGGTCCATCGCGACAAGCGCGCCCTGTAGCTTTGGCGGCTGTTGCAGACGGAAACGCGAACCGCCGTCACCAACCTTAGAGACATAGATAATATCGCCAGTGTTCAACACACCTTCCGGCGACTTGGCGCTGCTGCGCTTGCCACCGATATTGGTGACGCGCATTGCCCATTTCATGTCATCAGCCGCAATAAAGGCCCGTGTGCGCTCTTTGCTGCGGGAACCAGAACCTTCGACTTCAGGCTGAAGCCCGATATCAGCGCCTGCAGCGGATACATTGAGTACAACTGCGAGCTGCCATTCAGGCACATCAGGATATGCCTGCAAATCACCGAAAGCAGAAGCCCAGTCGCTACCAAGCTCGGCGTGCTTTACAGGGCCGCGCCAGCCGCGTGCTTCGTCGTAACGGAGCAGAGCTGCCTGCAGCGCCTTGCGCGCTTCGACCTGCATGGTTGGGTTAAGAGTTGTACGAACCGAAAGACCACCCTCATAAAGGGCATCGACGCCATATTTCTGGATGATCTGGCGGCGCACTTCTTCACTGAAGTATTCCGAAGCAAACAGATAATGGGTAGCAGTACGGGTCTTTACGCCGAGCGGTTCTTTCTTCGCTTCATCCGCTTCCTGCATCGTGATGTAGCCGTTTTCGGCCATACGATCGATAACCCAGTTGCGGCGTTCGATCGCGCGATCTGGGTAGCGGAACGGATGATAGTTGTTTGGACCTTTTGGCAGTGCGGCGAGATACGCACTATCAGCAATGCTCAACTCACCAACAGACTTGTCGAAATAAGTGAGTGCAGCGCTGGCGATGCCGTAGGAACCGAGACCGAAAAAGATTTCATTGAGATAGAGCTCAAGAATACGGTCTTTGGAATAGGCCTGCTCAATGCGCATCGCAAGAATCGCTTCTTTGATCTTGCGGTCATAGGTCTGGTTAGAGCTTAGAAGGAAGTTCTTTGCGACCTGCTGCGTGATGGTCGATGCGCCAACCGGGCGACGGCCAGAACCCATGTTCTTAACATTCGTCAGCACTGCCCGCGCGAGACCACCAAAATCGAGACCATGGTGTTCGTAGAATGTTTTGTCTTCAGCAGAAATGAAAGCAGCTTTGACACGATTTGGCACGGCCTGAATCGGCAAATACATGCGGCGTTCGCGCGCAAATTCCGACATCAGACTACCGTCAGATGCATGAACACGCGTCATAACAGGAGGCTCGTACTTTGCGAGCACTTCGTAATCAGGCAGTTCTTTTGTGACGCTACCGATATAGACGGCAACGCCGCCAGCAACCAAAAGCGCCAGAACCGTACCAATTCCGAAGAAATATCCGATAAGCCTTACCATAAATCCGGGATCCTGCCTTCAGATCATTCGCATATATTTAGGGGCAATCAAAACGAGCACCCGTCGACCTATGCCGCATTGGCAACAAGCTGGTTTAGTGACCATCAAATGCGTCAAAGGCAAGATCGTTTCTATGTTTTTACCAATTTAACGCATGCAAATGCCGGGCAGCGACAAAAATCCAAGAAACTGTTGCAACCATGCATCTTATCAGCAGGGATGAATATGAGCCCCCACTAAACATTACATAATTCTAGCCTTTTGACAAAGTGTCCGGATGTTTTTGGATTTCGAACGCTTTTACCGCCCGGGCAATACGGTCAGCCAATTTGCGACGCCACTCAGGATTACTGATTAGTTTTTCGTCTTCAGCATTGGAGAGGTATCCGATTTCGATAAGCACTGATGGCACATCAGGCGCACGCAGAACCTGAAAACCGGCAAAGCGATGCGGATTATTGATGAGGTTTACCTCACCCTGCAGGGAACTGATGACCTTCTCGGCAAAGCTCAACGAAAATGTATGCGTTTCCCGGCGAGTCAGGTCGAGCAAAATATCGGCAACTTCCGGGAGTTCTTCTGGAACGGCGCCCGCAACGCTATCCGACTTATTTTCACGTTCAGCCATAGCTCGCGCAACGGAGTCAGAGGCCTTGTCGGAAATTGTATATACCGTCGCCCCGCGTATATCGCCCTGATTGATCGTATCGGCATGGATGGAAATGAAAAGATCAGCTTCGTACTGGCGAGCCAGTCGCACGCGCTCTGAGAGACGCAGGAATGTGTCGTCATCTCGCGTCATCATGACTTTGATATTCTTCTCCTTACCCAGCCGATCACGCAGCTCCTGACCAAAGGCAAGTGTCAGATCTTTTTCTTTAATACCACTCAGACTCTCAGCACCGCTATCGATACCGCCATGGCCGGGATCTAACATCACGATGAATGGCCGCGCCCCGCCGGATTCAGATGCAAGTGCCTTAGCCGCAGTTGCGGACTTACGCTCAGTTGAGCCAGTAACCTCATGCTGCGACTTGAGCCTTTCAGAAAACTCGCGATCAGAGGACGCAATGATATCCGCGACAAGCCGATAACCCGACGTTGTTTCGTTTTGGATCACCTGAACGTTTTCGACGTTGAATGGTCCACGCAAGGTGAGAATAAGACGTGACCGGCTTTTTCCAACCAGACCATAGCGCACGCGCGATACAATCCCCCTCGCCTCCAGGCTTTTTTCATCAAAGCCGAAACGCGTTTCTGGAAGATCAAAGACCAGGCGATGCGGATTGTCGAGCAGCAGCGTCGAAACTTCCGGCTTACGATCAAACATCACAACGACCCGCATTCGCAGATCGTCCCCCGCCATACGATATGTAAGAGCAGAAAGTGGCGCTTCGTCAGCAGCAACGGCCGAACCGACATGGAAAATAGCGGCAAAAACCATCGCCAGAAGCGCAAGCGTGCTTCGAACTGCCGAAATTTTGTTTGCTGCGTTTTTAAAGCTCAGACAATGCATCCGTAATCGCGATCCAGATATTATCGAATAGTCTCAAATCCTGACATTTCAGCCAAGACCTATGATTGCGCGCACTTCATAAATCTACCCGTACAAAATTATAGTTAATGAACACTTTTCCGCTCGCATCTGATGGCTCTATTGGATTGAATTGGGCGCTTGAATCCCGGCTGAATGAGATGCTGTTTCAAACGTCAAATGCGAAAAATCCAGTAGATACATAAAGTTACTAGTGGTCTTTGCAATTCCGACATTTGCTCGTCGCCTGTATCAGAGGAACGCAAATGTCGAAATCAGACCACTAGCAGGGCATTTTGAGCCCTATAATCATCTTTCGGCAAAATTACGATGAAGGTGTCAACTGATATTCGTACTTGTCATAGTTCAATTGACGCCATAAAAGCTTAGTTAGGTTATGGAGCAGCTGCCAGAATCGTTTGCCGGTTCTCAATTTGAACCGTTACTAAAAGCAGCGAAAACAGTGGCATATACGTTTGTTGCTCCAATAGCCCGCACAGAATTCAACGGAATACGGCTCCCCTGCCGCCTCCGTTTTTTAATCGGCCGACTGCGTACTGATACGCGCTGTCGCCAGTGCTCTGAAAAGAGCAAAGAGGTCGGCCCGGCTTTTTCGGGTCATATATGAGGTCGTTTCGTTCGGAACAGCTATGGGTCAAGCAAGACTGACCATCGCAAGCCTGAAGACCGTGATCGCCATGAGGCCATCGCGCGCAAGGACAGCAGCTTTTATTCCGACGAACCCATTATCATCCGGCAGACGCATCCCAGCCAGGACGACAGCCTTCAGGGTTTCGTCCGGCGCACGCGGCTTGCGTCTTAGCGCCGGCAGGAAAGACAATAATGTCCAACAAAATGCTTATAGATGCCTCCCACCCGGAGGAGACGCGCGTTATCGTAACGCGTGGGAACAAGATTGAAGAATTCGACTTCGAGTCGGAACATAAGAAGCAGCTGAAGGGTAATATCTATCTCGCACGCGTTACCCGCGTCGAACCATCTCTTCAGGCTGCGTTCGTGGAATATGGCGGCAATCGCCATGGCTTCCTCGCATTCTCTGAAATTCATCCGGATTATTACCAGATCCCGGTTGCTGATCGTCTGGCACTGCTCGAAGCGGAAGCAAAAGCTGCGCGCGCAGAAGATGAAGACGAAGAGCCAAAGGCAAAGAACGACCGTTCGCGCCGTCATCGCCGTCGCGGACGTCGTGATGGCCAGAACGGTGATTCGCATTCAGGCAGTTCGAATAGCGGCTTGCCTGCAGCTGAACCTGTCGGACCGGCTTTTGAAAATTACGTTCCCGGCACTCCTGCCATCGCATTGATGAAGCGAGCTGGACATGTCATTTCCGAAGCAATCGACACCGACAATGGTGACGATGATGATGACAATGATGTTGAGAACGAAGAAGACATCGTTGAATCGGTAGGCTCGGAAGATGCGATGGAAGAACTTCCTTCGCATGGCCGCACCAGCCGTCGTCAGTACAATATTCAGGAAGTCATCAAGCGCCGCCAGATCATTCTGGTTCAGGTCGTTAAGGAAGAGCGCGGCAATAAGGGCGCAGCTCTCACCACGTATCTGTCGCTTGCTGGCCGTTACTCGGTTCTGATGCCAAACACCGCGCGCGGTGGCGGCATTTCGCGCAAGATCACCAATCCGCAGGATCGCAAGCGCCTGAAGGAAATCGTCAAGGAACTCGAAGTGCCGCAGGGCATGGGCGTGATCCTTCGTACCGCTGGCGCAAACCGCACCAAGGCGGAAGTCAAGCGCGACTACGAATATCTGATGCGCATGTGGGAAAATGTCCGCACGCTGACATTGCAGTCGACAGCGCCTTCCCTCGTCTACGAAGAAGGCAGCCTGATCAAGCGCTCGATCCGCGATCTTTATAACAAAGACATCACCGAGATTCTCGTATCGGGTGAAACCGGTTATCGCGAAGCGAAGGACTTCATGCGTATGCTCATGCCGAGCCACGCCAAGGTCGTTCAGCCTTACCGCGAACAGGTGCCAGTCTTCACGCGCTATGGTCTGGAAGCACAGCTTGATCGTATGCTTCTGCCACAGGTAACGCTGAAATCCGGCGGTTATCTCATCATCAACCAGACCGAAGCTCTGGTTGCAATCGACGTGAACTCCGGGCGTTCGACCCGTGAACATTCGATTGAAGACACTGCACTGCAGACAAATCTGGAAGCAGCGGAAGAAGTTGCGCGCCAGCTGCGTCTGCGCGACCTTGCAGGTCTTATCGTCGTCGACTTCATCGACATGGAAGAAAAGCGCAACAATCGCGCTGTCGAAAAGAAGATGAAGGACTGCCTGAAAGACGACCGTGCCCGCATTCAGGTCGGCCGTATCTCGCATTTCGGCCTTCTGGAAATGTCGCGTCAGCGTATTCGCGCATCCGTTCTCGAAAGCACGATGCAGGTTTGCCAGCATTGCGGCGGCACCGGTCATATCCGTTCCGACTCGTCCATGGCGCTCCATATCATCCGTGGCATCGAAGATTATCTGCTGCGTCATTCGGGCTACGACATTGTCGTTCGCACGCCTGCAGCGTCTGCTCTCTATGTCCTCAATCACAAGCGCCAGCTGCTTGCTGATCTGGAAGGCCGTTTCGGTGCCAATATCAGCATCGATGCCGATGAAAGCGTCGGACATCAGCATTTTGTCATCGACAAGGGTGCGCCTTCGACACGTCCAGTAACCATCCAGCCTGTACAGCCGATGATTTACGAAGACGATATCGAAGATCCTGAGATCCCACTTGAGGACGACGACGCCGAAGAAGAAATCAAGGCAGAAGCCCCTGCTCGCGAAGAAAACAGCGAAGAAGGCGATCGCAAGCGCCGTCGTCGCCGTCGCCGTCGTGGTGGTCGTGATCGCGACAATCGCGAACAGACTGAGCAGGTTGAAGCAGGCTCTGACGATTCAGACGAAGACGATGAAGAAGACAACGCATCTTCGAGCAATGCCTCGCAGAGCGATGAAGATCGTCGCAAGAAGCGTCGTCGTGGTCGTCGTGGCGGTCGCAAGAACCGTCGTGAAGACGATATTCAGTTCAACAAAGTACCTGATCCTGAGTTCGTCGGTTACACGCCTGTCATTCCTGCGAAGGTAGAAAAACAGCCTGTTGATGTGGTTGTTGCTGAGGCCGTTGCGGTTGAAACCGTCACTGTTGAAGCGACTGAAGCTGCTCCGGCTGCTGAAACAGTTGCAGACGAAAAGCCTGCGAAGCCAGCGCGCAAGCCACGCGGTCGTAAGACTGCAAAGAGCGAAGAAGCGGCGAATGACGATGTCGTCGTTGCAGAGCCAGCAGAAGAACCTGCGAAGCCTGCTCGCAAGACACGTTCGCGCAAGAAGGCTGTTGAGGAAGAATTTGCAGCTCCTGCTGAAGAAGCAGAAGCCGCAAAGCCTAAGCGTCGTACACGCAAGACTGCTGCAAAGCCGGAAGTTGAGGAAGTTGCGGTGGAACCAGAGGTAGCCCCTGTTGCAGAAGCGCAGAAGGTTACCGAGCCTGTCGTCACCTCCAGCGATACGGAAGAGCAGAAGCCGAAGCGCGGCGGCTGGTGGCAGAAGAAGGGCTTTTTCTAAGCCCTGCTCACTTCTGATGTAGAATATAAGAAAACCGGCGGAAACGCCGGTTTTCTTTTTGTTTTAGCAATTAAAGCATTTCCAGCAAGAGTGCGAAGCGGTTCTGCGCAAGGATAATGCTTAAAACAGAAAGATAGTGCGGTTCCACGATTCAATATTAACTGGGACCGCTCTAGAGCGCATCCCGAAAAGTGCGAAGCGGTTTTCGGAACAAGATGCGCGCAAAAACAAATAGATAGAGCATTTCCAATGACTCAATTAAAACAGGAAATGCTCTAGCCATCAGGCGCGCTGTTGTGGAAGCCACTCTTCAAGACGGCGAACCACTTCCTCAATTTCTTCTATACTGCCTGCATAAGAAAAGCGCATGGTGCGGTGCCCGTCGATCGGATCAAAATCCCGTCCCGGAGTAGCCGCAATGTTGGTTTCGGCAATCATGCGTCGCGCAAATTCCATGCTGTCATTGGTAAAGCGCGAAACATCACAATAGGCATAGAACGCGCCATCCATTGGCGCGGCGAGACTTAGCCCCATTCGCGGCAGGTGTTCGAGCAGAATTTTGCGGTTCTGCCGATAGCGTTCTTTCACGCGTTCCAGCTCTGCGGTGGCGTGAAACGCTTCAATTGCCGCGCGCTGCGAAAGTTCAGGCGCGGAAATATAAAGGCTCTGGCCGAGGCGTTCGATGGCACGCACATCAGCACTTGGCAGAACCATCCAGCCAATACGCCAGCCGGTCATGCAGTAGTATTTTGAGAATGAATTTATGATGGTGACATCGTCCGAAATCTGCAGTGCCGTCACATCTTCGCTCTCATATGAAAGACGGTGATAGATTTCGTCAGAAATTACGCGGATACCAAGATCGCGCGCAGTTTCAATGATGGCCTTGAGTTCAGGTTTGTCGATCACGGCACCGGTTGGATTGGCGGGACTTGCAAAAAGTACGCCCTTCAACGGTTTTTCGGCATGAGCGGCAGCCAATGCCTGAGCGGTCAGTGCACCTGATGCGCCGCCTTCATTGGCGATTTCAACCACTTCGAGGTCAAGCGCTGTCAGAATATTACGATAGGCTGGATAGCCCGGACGCGTGATTGCAACGCGATCGCCTGGATCGAAATAGACAAGAAACGCCAGATTGAACGCGGCCGATGACCCTGTCGTAATCGCAATGCGTTCCGGCGAGACGGTTACGCCATAGTTGTCAGCATAATGCGCGGCAATTGCTTCGCGCAGCTCTATCAGCCCTAGAGCATCGGTATAACCGATACGGCCATCTTTCAGGGCGCGTTCCGCAGCCAGCCGCACGATTTGCGGTGCCGGGTCTGCCGGTTGCCCGACTGCCATCGAAATGATTGGATGGCCCGCGGCGCGACGACGATTGGCCTCCGCCAGAACATCCATGGCGTGAAACGGTTCGACTGCGCTACGGTTGGAAAGAGTATTCAACTTAGCCTCCAGAAAAGCGGGGAATGCAATGCAACTCACCCGCCCTATAATCGCCGGATTGGTAAAGCAACAGCGCTGTAGTAAAAACAGCGATGAAGATTGATATAAAGCCCTTAAACTAGGCCAGATTTGTAAGATTCGCTTTTGTTTCGTTTGAGCAGGATGAGGAGCACTATGGGGAGCATGACTGCAACTTTCACGACCAAAGCGTTTTCTTTTCAGAATGTGATGCGCCGTTCAGTTGCTGCCTTTGCAGCCCTTGCTGTTGCCGTTACAGGCGTCCTGCCTTCACAGGCGCAATCGCGTGGCGGTGGCGGCGTTCCAATCGTACGCGATGCTGAAATCGAAGCGCTTGTCGCCGATTATGCAGCTCCGATCCTCAAAGTCGCCGGATTAGGCGGACGTGGTGTCCGCGTTATTCTCGTCAATTCCCAGAGCTTCAACGCCTTTGTCGATGGCCGTCGTATTTTCATTAATACAGGCGCCATCATGCAGGCAGAAACACCGAACGAAATCATCGGCGTCATTGCGCATGAAGCGGGTCATATCGCTGGCGGGCATCAGGATCGCTTGCGTGAACAGTTGAGCCGCGCACGCACCATGGCAGTTATTGGTATGCTTCTGGGCGTTGGCGCAGGCGTTGCCGGTGCAGCTTCAGGCAGCGGTGCTGCTGCGGGTGCAGGTGGCGGCATTGCAATGGGTAGTACCGAAATGGCAATGCGCAGCCTGCTCAGCTATCAGCGTACCGAAGAAATGACCGCCGACCGTCTTGCTGTTAATTATCTCAATGCCACCGGCCAGTCGACAAAAGGAATGCTTGATACGTTCCAGCGCTTCGCGTCGGCACTTTCGCTGTCCGGCACCCAGATCGATCAGTATCGTATCAGCCATCCGTTGCCACGCGAGCGAATTTCCAACCTTGAAGAGCTGGCCAAAAAAAGCCCGAACTATAACAAGACAGATTCCGCAGCACTGCAACTCCGACATGATATGGCACGCGCCAAGATCGCAGCCTATTCCAACAATATGGGCGCTTTGCAGCGCATGTTCCGCGGTAATCCCGGTGGCCTGCCGGCCCGTTATGGCAGCGCAATCACCACTTATCTGAATGGCTCTGCCCGCGCCGCACTGCCGAAGTTTGAGGCACTCATCAAAGAACAGCCAAAGAATCCATATTTCCAGGAAATGATGGGCGAAGTGCTGATTAAGGCTAACAACCCACAAGGTGCTGCAAAAGCTTTCCAACGTGCAGTTTCTCTTGATACGCGCAAGTCTCCACTGCTGCGCATGAGCTACGGCCGCGCCTTGATGCTTACTGGCACCAAGGCCAATATGCCCAATGCTATCAAGGAGCTGAAAGCAGGTATTGCGGCCGACCCAGAGTTTCCCGGCGGATATGGATATCTAGCGCAAGCCTATGGCCAGTCTGGCGATATGGCCCGCGCTGACCTTGCCACAGCCGACATGAACTACTATTCCGGAAAGCTGCAGCAGGCCCAGATATTTGCCATTCGCGCGCAAAAGCAAATGAAGTCAGGAACTCCCGACTGGCTGCGTGCGCAGGACATCATCAACGCCAAAGCTAAAAAGTAAGCCACTTAAGAGGCCACCCAAGCCGCACTTTAAGTGAGATTTCAGAACGTATGAAAGTGATTGCTATGAAGAACGTTATTCTTGGTTCAATCGGTGGTGCCGTCGTCGGTGCAGCTGCACTTGCACTCGGCTATTATGCCGGCACCGCACATCAGCCAGCGCCCGTAGCCCCTACAGTTGCACCTGTGGAAATGGCTGCTGCGCCGCAATTGGACCAGCAGGCGGTAGAGACAATCGTTCGCAATTATCTGCTGAAGAACCCAGAGATCATGGTTGAGGTGCAGACCGCACTTGAAACCAAGCAGGCGGAAGCTGCTCAAGAAGAGGTCAAGCAGGTTCTGGCATCAAGTCAGGATCAGCTTTTCAATCCGTCACACGATGCTGTCTTCGGCAATCCAAACGGTGATGTCACCGTTTACGAGTTCTTCGATTACAATTGCGGCTACTGCAAGCGCGCGCTTCCAGACATGGAAGCAATCCTGAAGAACGATCCAAACGTCCGTTTCGTTATGAAGGAATTCCCGATCCTCGGACCGGACTCCATGCGCGCCCACATTGTAGCGCAGGCGTTTAAAGCCCTTATGCCGGAGAAATATGCCGAGTATCATGAAGTTCTTCTCGGTGCGCAGGAACGCGCAACAGAAGCTTCGGCTATTGCTGATGCGGTCAAGCTCGGCGCAGATGAAGCACAACTTCGCGAGAAGATGAAAGACCCGGCAATCACCAATGCCTTCCAGGAAACCTATCAGCTCGCCCAGAAGCTCAACATCACCGGCACGCCGTCCTACATCATCGGAAACGACCTCGTTCCCGGTGCAATCGGCGCAGAAGGCCTGATTGAAAGAATCGCTGCGGCGCGCTCAGCCAAAAAAAGCTGATCTGATTGAGATCGCGTCTTGTTGATTATTGGCAAGGTACATTCAATAAATCAGAAGTGATAAATGACTATTTTTGCCACAAATAGCGTTCATTCCACAAAGAATAGCGGGAAAAACGCTTTGGTGAAACATTAGCTTTAATTTAGAGGGTTTCGACTTGCGTCCAAGCCCTCTATATGAAATGCGAAGTGTAATTGAATTTTCGTAATAGGCCCGTTATCGATCACGGACGAATATGGTGAAAACGGTTTTTGTTCTGAACGGCCCCAATCTCAATCTTCTTGGGAAGCGCGAGCCGGGCATCTACGGTGTGGCAACGCTCGAAGATATCGAAGCGGGCTGCAAGCGCGAGGCTGAACAATTGGGCCTTGCTGTCGACTTTCGCCAGACTAATTACGAAGGTGATCTGGTTAGCTGGATTCAGGAAGCAGGCGATAAAAACGCCTATGTTCTGATCAATCCCGCAGCTTACAGCCACACTTCGGTTGCTATTCATGATGCCATCCGTTCGGCCAAAGTTACGGTCGTGGAAGTGCATCTGTCGAACATTCATGCGCGTGAAGCTTTCCGGCATCACTCCTATGTCTCCGCAGTCGCCAAAGGCGTCATTTGCGGCTTTGGCGCGGAAGGATACCTGCTCGGCCTGCGCGCACTCGCGGCAATTGCCAAAGAAGAAGAAAACAACGGGCAAGCGTAAAGGGGCCTTTATATGTCCAGCAAAAATTCCGTCATCGACAAAGAAACCATTCGCGATCTCGCGAATATTCTCAATGAAACCGACCTGACCGACATCGAAGTCGAACATGGTGAATTGCGCATCCGCGTTTCGCGCAATGTAACGGTTCAGGCTGCGGCTACTGTGATGCAGGCTGCACCAGCCGCAGTTGCAGCGCCGGTGGCTGCTGCTGTTGCAGCAGAACCAACAAAGGCAGAACTCAGCAAGAATGCTGTTCCTTCGCCAATGGTCGGTACCGCCTATCTCGCCCCCGCTCCTGGCGCACGCAACTTCATCGAAGTTGGCACACAGGTCAAGGAAGGCCAGACCCTTCTTATCATCGAAGCCATGAAGACCATGAACCAGATTTCCGCGCCTCGCGCCGGTACGGTCAAGGCTATTCTGGTTGAAGATGCAGCGCCTGTTGAATTCGGCGAACCGCTTGTCGTCATTGAATAAGACGACCCATTGGTCAGTAGAATTCAGGCTTATTCAATGAACGGGCAGCAAAGCGCAATGTTTCAAAAGATACTCATAGCCAACCGTGGCGAAATCGCTCTTCGTGTGCTCAGGGCTTGTAAAGAACTGGGCATCAAGACGGTCGCTGTTCATTCCACAGCTGACGCCGATGCGATGCATGTTCGCCTTGCGGACGAAAGCGTGTGCATTGGACCGCCTCCATCACGCGACAGCTATCTGAATATTCATCAAATCGTTGCCGCTTGCGAAATCACTGGCGCGGATGCAATTCATCCGGGCTACGGCTTCCTTTCGGAAAATGCCAAGTTTGCTGAAATTCTTGAAGCACACGGCATTACTTTCATCGGACCGACCTCTTCGCATATTCGCACCATGGGCGACAAGATTGAAGCCAAGCGCACTGCAAAGCGCCTCGGCATTCCAGTCGTTCCGGGTTCGGACGGCGGCGTAACCGATGAAAACGAAGCCAAGCGCATCGCAAAAGAAATCGGCTATCCGGTCATCATCAAGGCATCCGCCGGTGGTGGTGGTCGCGGCATGAAGGTTGCCCGCACTGAAGACGATCTGGCAGTAGCTCTTGCAACTGCGCGTACCGAGGCTGGTGCAGCATTTGGTGATGATGCCGTTTACATCGAGAAATATCTCGAAAAGCCGCGCCACATCGAAGTGCAGGTCATGGGCGATGGTGCAGGTAATGCAATCCATCTGGGTGAACGCGATTGCTCGTTGCAGCGCCGTCACCAGAAGGTCTGGGAAGAAGCCAATTCTCCAGCGCTGAATGCTGAAGCACGCGACAAGATCGGTATGATCTGCGCCAATGCTGTTGCCGATATGGGCTATCGCGGTGCAGGCACGATCGAGTTCCTTTATGAAAATGGCGAGTTCTATTTCATCGAAATGAACACCCGTCTTCAGGTGGAGCACCCAGTTACCGAAGCAATCACCGGCATCGATCTCGTTCACGAGCAGATCCGTGTGGCAGCAGGCCTGGGCCTGTCCGTCAAGCAGGAAGATGTACGCTTCCATGGCCATGCCATTGAATGCCGCATCAATGCGGAAGACCCGCGTAACTTCACGCCTTCACCGGGCCTGATCACCCATTACCATACGCCAGGTGGCCTTGGTATCCGTGTGGATTCAGGCGTCTATTCCGGCTACCGCATTCCGCCATATTATGACAGCCTCATCGGCAAGCTGATCGTACATGGCCGGAACCGCGTTGAATGCATGATGCGTCTGCGTCGTGCGCTTGATGAGTTCGTGGTCGATGGCGTCAAGACGACCCTGCCCCTGTTCCAGGACCTGATTTCCAATCAGGACATTGCCAATGGTGATTACGACATCCATTGGCTGGAAAAGTATCTGGCCAAGCAGTCAGAAACTCCAAATACATAAGAACATGGGTGCATAAATAAAGTGACCGCAGGAGCCTCACCGGACGACTATACAATCGAACCGGAGCTGCTCCTGCGGGCTTATGCCACCGGGGTTTTCCCGATGGCCGAAGAAGCAGACGATCCTGAGATTTTCTGGGTTCGTCCTGAAAAGCGCGGTATCATCCCGCTCGATGGCTTTCACATTCCGAAAAGCCTGCAGAAAACCATCAGACAAGCAGTTTTTGAAATCCGGCTCGATAATGACTTTGAGGGCGTTATCGACGGCTGCGCAAGCGGTACCGGCGAACGTGCGCGGACATGGATCAACGCGCCCATCCGCGAAGCCTATCAGAAACTCTTTGACGCTGGTCATTGCCACACAGTCGAAGCATGGCATGACGGCCAGCTCGTGGGTGGGCTTTATGGCGTTACGCTCGGACGCGCCTTCTTTGGCGAGAGCATGTTTACACGTAAGCGCGACGCGTCAAAAGTCTGCCTCGCCTATCTGGTCGAGCATCTGAAACGACAGGGTTTTGTACTGCTTGATACGCAGTTCACGACAGCCCATCTGGAGCGCTTCGGTGCAATCGAAGTTCGGCGCAAAAAATATGAAGGGCTTCTCGATGAAGCACTTCAGGGCGTCGCCATTTTCTGAAATGAAAGATTATTTGCGCTGATCTGGCGGCGGAACGTCGGACTTCTGCTTGCAGTCTTTAAGCCACACGTCATAAATCGGATGTTCAACAGCGTTGAGACCCGGACTATCGGCAAACATCCATCCGGTAAAGATACGGCGAATCTTGCGGTCGAGGGTGATTTCATCAACTTCGACGAAACCGTCTGTGCGCGGCGCTTCGTTCTCAGTGCGCGAATAGCAAACCTTTGGCGTTACCTGAAGCGCGCCGAACTGCACAGTTTCATTGATGTAAACATCGAAACTGGTGATGCGACCGGTGATCTTGTCGAGACCCGAAAACTCTGCAACGGGATTGGAAATACGTTCAGCATAAGCTGCATTAAAGCTTGAAGTGCCGGCGAGCAGAGTGAGCAAAGCCACCTTTGCTGCCTGCTTGAACCAGTTCTTTCCGTTAATAGCCGTGCCGGTGGAATGCTTCGTCAAAACGGATATCCGTATTAATCTGGTTAAATAATGAGCCGGAACAACTCCTAATCGTCAATTGTGACGATTCGTGGCCCAGCTGCAAGCAGCAATGCTTTGCTACCGTATGTGTGATCCAACTATCCTCAAACCTTTTGCGTTAGACAGGCCTTAGATCTGAATGAATCAAATCGGCGCTCTAAATTTTTTGATGTTGAGCATAATCTTATCGCCCCCGATTCACTCCGGTCGAATTATGCTCTCATACCGCAAAAGAGAAAAAACCGGCATGAAATCCATGCCGGTTTAAAGCTTCAAATCAGCTGCCCGGTGTCCAGGCATCGTATTCGCCGGTCACGCGTGGACGTTCGGCAGGAGTGGTTCCCGGAATCGCGATCGATCCCTTCGGACGATAAGCCAGCGACGAACCAGTCAGGTTCTGCAGGTGTGGCTTCTGCCAGTCACGCGGCTTGTAGTCTTCCTTGCTTGGCGGCGTATCAACGCGGTGATGCATCCAGCCATGCCAGCCCGGAGGAATAGCGCTTGCTTCCGCATAGCCATTGAAAATGACCCAGCGGCGGGTGCGACCTTCAGAGTCCTTGCCACCCTGATAGTAGACATTACCGAACTCATCTTCGCCGACCCGTTCGCCTTTGCGCCAGGTGTGAAGGCGGGTGCCAAGCGTTTGGCCATTCCACCAGGTGAAGACTTGCGTAAGAAATTTCTTCATGACCTATCCAGATCCGTTATTGCCACAGGCAGATTAACTGCCGGGTTTTCAACGCTTATGGCCCTATCAAAGGCCCAAGGCAAGGGGCAAGTTGCCGCTGTCACAAGAGTATGAAGCGCATCCCGAAAAGTGTGAAGTGGTTTTCGGATATGATGCGCGTTAAAGCAAAAGACTACATACTCCAGCCTTCGAGAGACTTTTCCATAATCAGCACGGGCTCCTTGCAATTGGGATCGCCCCAATCTTCACTGCGGCCCACGCGGGCATAGCCTTTGCGCTCGTAAAAGCGCACCGACTTTTCATTGCGTTCGATCACTTCAAGCCGCATCGTGTTCACGCCCGGGAAAGCCATTTCGACTTCTGCCAGAAGCATTGTGCCGATGCCCTGCACCTGCGATTCAGGACGCACATAGAGCTGATGGAGCGAGGCCTTGCCCTCTCCGGTCTGGCTCGCAAAAGCCATGCCGTCGATACCGCCCTCGCCGTTATCTGCAACGATGAATTCAGAATACGGCTTCTTGAGATTGGCTTTCAGCGCCGCAACCGAGTGCCATTTGCCGGTGACGGCATTCACCGTTTCCCGGCCAAGAATATCGTCGAAAGTCGCGTGCCAGGTCGAGACCAGCAATTCATGCACGGCCTTCAGATCGGCCTCACTGGCGCTGCGAACCCACATTATTCTTCAATCCCGAGCTTGGACTTGACCAGATCATTAACAGCCTGCGGGTTGGCCTTGCCACCCGTTGCCTTCATCACCTGACCGACAAACCAGCCAGCCATGCTTGGCTTGGCCTTGGCCTGTTCGACCTTATCCGGGTTGGCTGCGATAATATCGTCAACGGCCTTTTCAATCGCACCGGTGTCCGTAACCTGCTTCATGCCGCGTTCTTCAACGAGGCTTTTCGGGTCGCCACCTTCATTCCAGACAATTTCAAACAGTTCCTTGGCGATCTTTCCGGAAATCGTACCGTCTTTGATCAGATCGATGATCGCGCCGAGCTGAACTGGTGAAACAGGCGATGTTTCAATGTCCTTGCCCGTCTTGTTCAGCGCACCAAGTAGATCGTTGATGACCCAGTTTGCAGCCAGTTTGCCATCACGACCATCGGATACTGCTTCGTAATAATCCGCAATCGCCTTTTCCGAGACCAGAATCGAGGCGTCATAAACCGAGATACCGAGTTTTTCGACCAGACGGTCTTTCTTGACATCCGGCAGCTCAGGAAGATCTGCGGCAAGCGCATCAACGAAGGCCTGATCGAATTCGAGCGGCAGAAGATCCGGATCAGGGAAATAGCGATAGTCGTGCGCTTCTTCCTTGGAGCGCATCGAACGGGTTTCGCCCTTCACAGGATCAAACAGGCGCGTTTCCTGATCAATAGAGCCACCGTCTTCCAGAATAGCGATCTGACGGCGCGCTTCATATTCAATCGCCTGACCAACGAAGCGGATCGAGTTGACGTTCTTGATTTCGCAACGCGTGCCGAATTCGCCGCCCGGACGACGAACGGAAACGTTCACGTCTGCGCGCATCGAACCTTCGTCCATGTTGCCATCACAAGTGCCGAGATAACGGACAATCGTGCGCAGCTTGGTCAGATAAGCGCGGGCTTCGTCAGACGAACGCAGGTCTGGCTTGGAAACGATTTCCATAAGCGCCACACCGGAACGATTGAGATCTACATAGGACATCGTTGGATGCTGATCGTGCAGCGACTTGCCCGCATCCTGCTCCAGATGCAAACGCTCAATACCGATCTCTACGTCTTCGAACTGGCCCTTATTGTCAGGACCAACGGAGATCATGATCTTGCCTTCGCCGACGATTGGCTGCTTGAACTGCGAAATCTGATAGCCCTGCGGCAAATCGGGGTAGAAATAGTTCTTGCGATCGAAAACCGACTTCAGATTGATCTGCGCATTCAGGCCAATGCCGGTACGCACAGCCTGTTTGACGCATTCAATATTAATGACAGGCAACATGCCCGGCATCGCGGCATCCACCAGAGACACATTCGCATTCGGATCTGCACCGAAGGATGTGGAAGCGCCGGAAAATAGCTTGGACTCGGACGTGACCTGAGCGTGGACTTCCATGCCAATGACGATTTCCCAGTCGCCGGTGGCGCCAGAGATGAAACGTTTTGGTTCAGGCGTACGCGTATCAATAAGGGTCATAGTAACTCGTCTATCTCTTCCTGTGCAACGCAATGCGCAGCAAAAATTCTATCTGACTTTGGCTAAAACAAACGGCGAGGACTGGCAAGCCTTCTCTGCCCTTCAGTGTGATTTGCTCAAGGTTTCATAGGCAGTTTCGTCGTTGAAACTTCGCTAAAGCCGATACGCCTGTAAAGCTTTTCAGCTCCAGAGGGATTATTCTGCTCCACTTTCAAACTAATCGTTGTCTGATTACGTTGAAAGAAAAGCCGAAGAACACAAAGCAAAAGCGCTTCGCCGAGCCCTTCCCGCCGCCTGCTTTGATCGACAACCAAATCCTTTACGAAAGCGCTATTCCAACACTGCACAAATGCTACAGGGCGACGGACCTGATCGAGAACCAGGACCGCCAGTTCCGGATCAAATTCGCTATCGGCTATCAAGCCATTGTACCAGTTGTCGAAATGAGTGACCGAACCGCCGCCGCTGGCATAGGCCCGAAGCAGCAAATCATGGGCAGCTCTTGCATATTCATCAGAGAAGGTAACTACACTGACATCGGCCGGCCATGCAGGTTGGCGTGGCTCTTCCTGCATCGTCAGCTCTAAATGGAGATATGGCAATCCATTCATGTCACACCTTCAACGGACGAACTAAGCTTCAAATGAAAAGGCCGCGCAGTGCGCGGCCTTCTCGAATAGTTCAGACTTGGAAGAATTAAGCCTCGTCGGACTTTTCTTCTGCCTTCTTCTTAGGAGCGGCCTTCTTCTTCGCAGCAGCCTTCTTGGCTGGCTTTGCTTCCGAAGCTGCATCTTCGTCTTCTGCAGTCAGCTCTTCCTTCGAGACCTTCTTGTCGGTCACGTTGATGTTTGCGAGCAGATGGTCAACGACCTTTTCTTCGAAGATAGGTGCGCGGAGGTTAGCAACTGCATCCGGCGTCTTGCGCAGGAATTCGTAGATTTCCTTTTCCTGACCTGGGTAGCGACGTACCTGGTCGTAAACAGCGCGCTGCAGTTCTTCTTCAGAAACTTCTACGCCTGCCTTTTCACCGATTTCGGAGAGAACCAGACCGAGGCGAACGCGGCGCTCAGCTAGCTTGCGGTATTCTTCGCGAGCAGCTTCTTCAGTGGTTTCTTCGTCTTCGAAGGTGCGGCCAGCCTGCTGCAGATCGAAGTTGATCTGCTGCCAGATGTTGTTGAATTCTGCTTCAACGAGCTTTTCTGGCGTTTCGAACTGGTAATCGCCATCGAGTGCGTCGAGAATCTGACGCTTTACCTTCTGACGGGTGATCTGGCCGTACTGGCTTTCGATCTGTTCGCGAACAACCTGACGCAGACGCTCAAGCGACTCGATGCCGAGCTTCTTAGCGGTTTCGTCGTCGAGAACGAGTTCGCCAGCCTTTTCAACGCCCTTAACGGTGATGTCGAAGGTTGCTTCCTTACCTGCGAGGTGCGCGGCACCGTATTCAGCAGGGAAAGTTACGTTGATAACCTTTTCGTCGCCAGCCTTGAGGCCAATGAGCTGCTCTTCAAAGCCTGGAATGAACTGACCCGAACCGAGAACGAGCTGCGCATCGGTGTCTGCGCCGCCTTCAAATGGTTCGCCGTCGAGCTTGCCGAGATAGTCGATCGTTACGCGATCTTCATTTTCGGCCTTGCCCTTCTTGGATTCAAAAGTGCGGGTCGAAGCAGCAACGCGCTTAACCTGTTCGTCAACTTCTTCGTCCGAGATGTCTACGACTTCGCGGGTGACAGCAATCTTCGAGAAGTCCTTGACTTCGATCGCTGGCAGAACTTCGTAAGTCAGCGAGAAAACGAAATCGGCCTTGCCGTCCAGAACCTGTTCAGCTTCTTTTTCGTCTTCCGACATCGAAACGACAGGCTGTGTTGCCGACTTTTCATTGCGGTCAGCAAGAATCGAACGCGACGAATCATTGAGGATTTCGTTCACGATCTCAGCCATGAAGGACTTGCCGTAGGTCTTGCGCAGGTGTGCCGTTGGCACCTTGCCTGGACGGAAGCCATTGATCTTGGCGCGACCACGGGCAGTTTCGAGCCGCTCAGAGAGCTTGGCTTCGAGATCTCCGGCCGGAACCACGACTTTAATCTCGCGCTTCAGCCCTTCATTGAGCGTTTCGGTAACCTGCATGTTCAAACCTTCACTTCTTGTCATTGTCCCGCCGTTTCCGGCGTTTGTGCCTCGTCGCGGGAGAGAAATTCTTTTGCCTTAAGGCAGTTGGTGCGGATAGAGGGACTCGAACCCCCACGGTCTCCCGCCAGAACCTAAATCTGGTGCGTCTACCAATTTCGCCATATCCGCCTCTGAACCGAAGTGCATTCCACCGAACGCACTAAATTCGCCTCAGATATTGAACCGCCTCTCGAAAGCGCGCGTCTCTATATCATTCAATTTTCCCGGTTCAAAGGAAAAAAGCCGTTTCACCGGCATAGATTTACCAGCTCTTTCAAGCCGAAGCGCTTTCGTGCTTTCCGCCCCTATATAGCGATCTTGTCGTCTTAGCCAAGCCCCTTTTCGTTCAGAAGCCGATTAATAGAGCGGCTCCTGATAAAGTTGCTCGCCATTATCACGTAAAGCTTTCATGACAGCCGTGCCTGTATCGTCAACGGCAACCACGGCAGTGATCTGTAAATCACGCTGGCTATCCTCAATTGCACGCCCCTCACCCTCCGGCACGTAATAGCGTTCTATGCCGTAACGCATACTGATTGTCGCATCAGGATAATCAGAAATCGCATAGACCGAATGGCCGCGAATCTGCTTCTCGTCAGAAGCGAGATCAGTAAACGGCTCAAAGGACGCACGCGAAAGATGCCACAAGCCCTGAGCGTCGGGCTTCAGCGCTACATAGACTGTGCGGGTACCGTCCTCAGGCTTGCCCTGAATGATGTTGCGGTTGATCGATGTGATGTCATAGCCGAGGATAACGTAATCACCACGCATCAGATCACGCGGATCAATCGGTCGTGTCTGCAGCACGATCTCATTGCCAGACCGAAGCACTGAGGCGCGTTTCTCAATACTTGCATAAAGAATGCCCGTCTGGAGCACTGCAGCGACAACGGCACCGGCATAAAGCCACTTACTCTTGAATAAGCTCATGGCTTTGCCTCCACTTGGCGCTTTCGCCCGAACCGGCTCTCCATACGTCGCACGAAGGCTGCAAGGAGCAGTACCAGTACGCCTGCCGTGAGGAAGAAACCGGATGTGCCGATCATCGAGCCGACCGTCGAGAAGGCGAGATAAAGCACTTCAAACGAGAAAGCTGCATAGGCAATGGAACGCAAACTGCCATTGTCTCGCCCGCACACGGCTAACGAACCAATCGATAGCGCCAGAATGAGAATGCCATAGACGACATCCTGCGTGATGTTCTTATCAAAGATGATGGAAAGCATCTTGTCGACTTGCAGTATGCCAAGCGCCAACAGCGCAAGCAGCAGGCCGTAGGATGCCAGCGGATGCGCAAAGCGTGTGAGCTTCTGAAGCGCATCATGGGCAAAGGCGTCGGCGAGCATGAAAGCAATACCGATAACCAGCATCATGCCAAGAATCGCCCGGCTTTCGTTTTCAGAATAAAGAAGCACCGCCCAGCCCAGAACGAACAGGCACCATAGATGGGCTGCGTGGCGGGATTGCGTGAAACGCGCGGCAACTGCCCCAACCAAAACCAGCAACGGGCCTACCCATCGGTAATTCAAGTCGCCATATTCGTTGCTGAACGCATAGGTCCCCAAATAAAAGCAGGCGACGGCTGCACCGAACACAGCCAGAACCGGAGAGCGCAGCAGAAACGCTGCTACAAGAACACCGCCCGCCCAGACCACAGCCGCTGAATGAACATCGCCAGACAGGTGATACATCTGACCAACAAGTGCGATGCCTGCGCCGAATGATGCCGCCGCTATTATATAGAGCACCTGCGGTAACAGCTTGTCGCCGCGCAGCTCACGCCATGCACCGCCGATATAGCACACCCAGATCAATGCGAAGATAAGACCGATACGCATGATGCGCGGCATATCCTGCCAGTTGGCTGCAACCAGCATGATGACCGCAGCGCCAAGCAGCAGCCCGCCAAGTGTTGCGAGAACCGAGCCGAGACTGAACCGGGGGCCACGTTTTTCAAGATCGGCATTCAGCCGCGAAGCCGTGTCGGCATCGATAAGGCCATCATGCTGCCATCGCTCGATCAGGCGCTCTACTGAAACTGAAAACGACAAAACAACTCCCGAACAATCTATCCGTTGATACGAAGCTTAATCCAAGTGGCTGGTGGTTAGATTCCGATATTTGTAACCGGACGAGACTCGCGTTGAACAAATATCGGAACCTAAAAACCACCAGCAATATTATGAATCTAGTGGATTTTTCGAATTTGACGTTTGGAGCAGCATGTATGTCGGTCCGTGTCCAAACGTCAAATTCAATCCACTAGGAAACATATAAGAAACTCGCCAGCCGGCAAATAGTTAGGTCGAGGTCCTTTACGGCAATTTTGTGCCTGAACAGTCTAATCGATTTAGTCCGTCGTGCAGAACCCGCAGAGCAGCTATGCAAACTCGGGTCTGCAAGTAGCGAAAACAATGAGTTATATAATGGGCAACACAACGAGATGAATTGAACCACAGTTCCTCAAAGATGAAGGAATAAAACGATGAACCTGCTTCGCTCATACAACAACTGGCGCCGTTACCGCGATACTGTCAACGAGCTTAACCAGCTTTCGACTCGCGAACTTAACGATCTTGGCATTTCCCGCGCAGACATTCCGTTTGTCGCACGTCAGTCCAAGGGACGCTAATCAGATTTGACTTTGCTGGGCCTGAATCCTCCTCCCATCAGGCCCGGTTCGTCGCAAAGCACTCCTCCTCCCATGCTTTGCGATACCAAGACCGGTCTCTCCTCCTCCCAATTCCGGTCTGACAATAATGGCATCCGTCGCACCTCCTCCCGCGCCGGATGCCATTTGTTTTTGTGGTATAGGTTCCCTGCTCTGATGCGCTTCTCCCATTGAAGGCGACATTCAAAGGAGGTAAGGGATTTGCCATGTCAAAAGATACCAATCTCTCCCCCGTACATGTCGTCGGCGGCGGCCTCGCAGGCTCCGAAGCCGCGTGGCAAGTTGCGCAGGCTGGCGTTCCTGTGGTTTTGCATGAAATGCGCCCCGTTCGCGGCACAGACGCGCATAAGACGGACCAGCTTGCAGAGCTGGTCTGCTCGAATTCTTTCCGCTCGGACGACGCTGAGACCAATGCCGTCGGCGTACTTCATGCCGAAATGCGCCTTGCAGGCTCGCTGATTATGGCTTGTGCCGACGCACATCAGGTTCCAGCTGGTGGCGCACTCGCGGTCGATCGCGAAGGCTTTTCGCAGGCAGTGACTGCAAAACTAGAAGCGCACCCGCTGATTACAATCGAGCGCGAAGAAGTCACCGGCCTACCGCCCGAAGACTGGGGCACGACGATTGTTGCTACCGGCCCACTGACTGCGCCGACGCTTGCAGAAGCGGTTCAGGCACAAACAGGTGCTGATGCGCTGGCTTTCTTTGATGCCATCGCGCCGATCATCCATTTTGATTCGATCAATATGGATGTGTGCTGGTTCCAGTCGCGCTATGACAAGGTTGGGCCGGGCGGCACCGGCAAGGACTACATCAACTGCCCCATGGACAAAGAGCAGTATGAGGCTTTCGTTGCTGCCCTCATCGAAGGCGACACGACCGATTTCAAGGAATGGGAAGGCACGCCCTATTTCGATGGCTGTCTGCCTATCGAAGTCATGGCCGAACGCGGCCCGGAAACCTTGCGCCATGGCCCGATGAAGCCAATGGGCCTCACCAATGAGCACAATCCAACGGTCAAGGCCTATGCGGTCGTGCAGTTGCGTCAGGATAATGCGCTTGGCACACTCTACAATATGGTCGGTTTCCAGACGAAATTGAAATACGGCTCGCAGACCGGCATCTTCAAAATGATCCCCGGCCTTGAGAATGCAGAATTTGCGCGTCTTGGCGGCCTGCACCGTAACACCTATCTCAATTCGCCAGTGCTGCTCGATAACGTGCTGCGGTTGAAGTCTCGCGAAAACCTGCGCTTCGCTGGCCAGATTACCGGCTGTGAGGGTTACGTCGAATCATCGGCAATCGGACTGCTGGCCGGACGTTTCACCGCCGCTGAAAAGCTTGGCAAGACACCGGTGGCACCGCCGCAGACCACAGCTTTTGGCGCCCTGCTCGGCCATATCACTGGCGGCCACATTGTTGCTGACGACGATGAACCGGGTAAACGCTCATTCCAGCCAATGAACGTGAATTTTGGTCTGTTCCCACCAATCGACGTGCCTAAACCAGAAGGCAAGCGGCTACGCGGCAAGGAAAAGACGCTCGCAAAAAAGCGCGCGCTATCTGCACGCGCACTCGCCGATTTCCAGGAATGGCTAGGCAACAACGCGTAAGTTTCAAAAGAAATTTACAGTTTTAATTCAAAAAGATAAGGCGGTTTTCTTATTCAGGAAAACCGCCTTATCTGTTTTAAAAATTAGATCGAAACATCAGCCATTGTTTGCGTATGGCTGACAGGTCAGCCACCTGATCAGCAGCTTTACTACCAAGCCGTTCAACAGAGCTGAGATAGGCCGGAACAAGCGCCAACGGCAGAAATGCAGGGCTGAGGCTTTTGGGCAGATCTTTCTTGGCCTTATCAAAGATTGCCAGATGTTCACGCGCGAGAGCCATCATCACAGTGATGACGCGCTCATGAGCGGACTTGTCGTCGTTGCCGAGGAAGGCGTCGCGCGTCACGCCAACCGCCTGCAGCATATCGGCAGGCACATAAAGCTGCCCGCGACGACGATGAATCGGCATAAGGCGAACGAGGCCAGTCACGGCCTGTGCAACTCCGGCATGGCCGACTGTCTCCGTATGGGCCTGCGCCGCATCACGATCAAGAATGAAACCGGCTAGCTGGATAAGTGCCGAAGCGGTTTCGCCGCAATAGCCTTCCAGATCGTTCCGGCTTGGCATCGGGTCGTCATAGAGATCGAAAATTCGGGCATCGCAATAATTGTCGAAAGCTACGCGCGGCAAATCGTATTTGGTAATCGTATCGATCAGCGCTGCAGCAACTGGATGGGCATCTGCACTGCCCCGTTCCTCGCCATTGATGAGATCGCGCCACCATTGCAGACGGACTTCGCCGGGTAATGGCTCGTGTACCAGATCGCGAATCCGAGCGATTTCTGCATTAAACGCATAAAGCGCAGCAAGCGCGCCACGTTTTTCTTCCGGCGCATAGAGCACCGAAAGATAACGATCCCGGTCGGCTTCGCGCAGAAGCGCCAGGCAATGTGCCTCATTCTGGTTCATGGAAATCTGTCTACCGCAATCAGCGCCGCTGCTACTGCACGATCTTCGGCGAGCAGCACATTATATGTGCGCACGGCAGCGCCCGTACTCATTGGATCAGAGGAAATACGATGCTCACGCAGCATAGCGCGCACATCTTCCGGAATGCGGCGAAGATCCATTCCCGTTCCCACCAACAGGATTTCAATGTCACTCGCCTGTTCAAGAATGGCGCCCAGATCACGGCGTGACAGGATTGGCGGCGTCTGCGGTTCCCAGCCATGAATGCCGGATGGCAGGCACAGAATAGAGCCAATATGCGACATATCGGCGAAGCGGAAACCGCCATTGCCATATGCATCAATTGGTGCGCGGCCCGGAAAGTGGGCCTCACGAATTTCTATACCCTTAGCCATGTCTAATTATCCAGATTGAGCGACTGTGCAAGATCGTCGCCCATTGCATCGTCACCATCAGCAGCGCGCGGCTTGAGGCCGAACTGTACGAGCAAAGGTGCTGCGATAAAGATCGAAGAATAGGTTGCCACGATGATGCCCACGCTCAATGCCAGTGCAAACATGCGGATATCTGCTCCACCAAACATATAGAGCGGAATATGCGCAATGAAAGTCACAAAGGCTGTCGGCAATGTACGCGACAAGGTCTGATTGATGGAGGCGTCAATAATCGCGGGGAGCGGCGCACTGTTATAGCGCTTCAAGTTTTCACGCACGCGGTCATAAATCACGATGGTATCATTCAACGAGTAACCGATGATTGTCAGAACCGCCGCAACACTCCAAAGATTGAATTCCATGCGGAAGACAATGAAGACGCCCGCCAGAATGATGACGTCGTGCAGCGTCGAAAGAACAGCGCCAAGCGCCAGCTGCCAACGGAACCTGATCCAGACATAGACGAAGATACCGGCAAGCGACAGGAACAGCGCAAGAAGACCTGCCTGTGACAGCTGCTCCGAAACGGTTGGCCCGACAACCTCGACACGCTGGAACGAGTAGTCCTGCTCGAATTCACCGCGCAGTTTCACCGCAACGGTCTGTTCCGCATCGTCGCCCACTTCCTGGCTACCAATAAGGACAAGCGCAGAACGTGGGGATTTGACAGGCAGCACGCGCGCGCTCTCAATATTGAGCTCGCTCATGCGTTCTTCAATGTCAGCCAGATTGGCGTCACCGCTGCGAGCCTGCAATTCGACCATCGAACCACCACGGAAATCGATACCGTAATTGATGCCGATATTGACGAAGAGCGCGACAACGATTGCTGAAGCCAGAACGGAAATGCCGAGGGTCACGAACTGAAGACGCATGAACGGAATATGCGTAACGGTCGGAACGAGCTTCAGGCGACGCTTCGGGATTTCTTTCGGCTTTGCCGTGCGCACCCACTGGGCGATCAGCAAACGCGTGAAGGTCAGCGTCGTGAATAGTGTTGTAAGGATACCGATTGTAACAGTGAGCGCAAAGCCATGTACCGGACCTGAGCCAAGCAGGAACAGAACGAGAGCTGCAATCATCGTTGTGAGGTTGGCGTCAACGATGGTCGAAAGCGCGCGATAGAAGCCAGATTCCATCGCCTGAACAACGGAATAGCCTTTGCGGCGATCTTCCCGCACACGTTCGTAAATCAGAATATTGGCGTCAACTGCCATACCGATGATCAGCACCAGACCCGCAACGCTGGCAAGCGTTATCGATGCTCCAATCAGTGATATGATCGCTATCAGAATGATCATGTTGACGACAAGAGCCACCATGGCGATCACGCCGAGGATGCCATAGGACAGGATCATGAACAGGCCGACTAGCAGCGCCGCCAGAAGTGCTGCGGATACCGCTGCACTTGCATAATCGTCACCCAGAGCCGAAGCGATGGTACGTTCTTCAAGAACTGAAACAGCCTTTGGCAATGCGCCCGAACGCAGAACGACGGCCATATTATTGGCAGCCTGCAGATCAAAGCCGCCAGAAATTTCAAGCTCATTCGTGTCAAGCTGTCCGTCTACGACAGGTGCTGAAACAACCTGATTATCGATGACAATTGCGAAGCTTTTGCCGGCGGCCTGAGCGGTCGCAGCAGCGAGACTGCTGCGCCCCTTCTCGTCCAGCGTCAGCGTAATGACTGGTTCGTTATCGTCTTCGGCAAGGGTTGCTTTTGCATCGGTGACATCTTCACCGGTAAAAATAGGCTCGTTCTTGACGAGATAGCCGACTGGTGGATCGTCATAGGAATAGACAACCGCGCTGTCAGCTGGTGGTTCTCCGCGGATCGCATCGTCGGGAGACATGCTGTCATCAACCGAACGGAATGAGAGATTGCCACGAATACTGAGAATATCTTTCAGAAGCTGGGCGTCATAAAGGCCTGGGACTTCAACGCGAATCCGATTACGGCCCTCTTCCTCGACGATAGGGCTGCCGTAGCCAAGTTCTTCCAGACGCTGCCGCATAATGTCTTTAGTGCGATCAAGATCGCCACTGGCAGCATTCTGCACCTGAAGGACGAGTCGAGAACCACCCGAAAGATCAAGGCCGAGTGCGACCTGCTTTGTGGGCAAAAATCCGGGCAGATTTGCCAGTGTTTCACGCGAGAAAAAATTAGGCGACGCAATGATGAAGCTGGCAATGATTGCCAACCAGATCAGAGCCGATTTCCAACGTGAAAAATAAAGCATCGAGCAGCAAATCCGTTTCGGCTTGGGTAGATCGTGCTGGAGGAGTGCATTCGCGAACTGCCCTCCGGCTTTGTGAACGCGCCATATCCAAAGACAAGGCACATGCACGATAATGATCGAGCCCCGGTTATGGAAACCTTACCGGGGCTCGATTAGTCTGGTAAAAATTACTTGTTCTTGTTGTCGGCGACTGGTTCGCCCTTAACGCGCACTTCAGAAAGAGCGCTGCGCAGAACGCGGATCTTAACGCCTTCAGCGATTTCAACATCGAGCTCGCCGTCGTCATGGACCTTCTGGACCTTACCAACGATGCCGCCACCGGTCACAACCGTGTCGCCGCGACGAACTGCTGCCAGCATTTCCTGACGCTTCTTCATCTGGGTACGCTGAGGGCGAATGATGAGGAAATACATGATTACGAAAATCAGGACGAAAGGCAGGATGCTCATGAGCATGTCTGGTCCAGCGGCGCCGCCGGAGGCTTGTGCAAAAGCCGGTGTTACGAACATTAGGAACTCCTCTGAAGTCTCGAAGACAAATTCTTTACGGCATTACAATGGTTAGCGCGACAATTGCAACCGGCGAAGGCCCTACTGCGCCAAGGTCACACACTTTTCCCGCCTGCTGTGGCATGTTAAGCCCTGATCCTCACTATTTGAGGGCTTGGAATGACCACCGAAAATATACTCAGCCAGAAACTAGACCGCCTGATTGCTGCTTTGGAGCGCATTGCACCACCGCAACCAGGCATACCTGATCTTGAAGCCGCTGACTGCTTCGTCTGGGCACCGGAGCGACTGACACTTGATCCGGTCAAACGTGTTAATCGCGTCGATATAGCGCTCATTCGTGGCGTTGATTTGGTGCGCGACCAGCTTGTCGACAATACCCGCCGTTTTGCCAAAGGTTATCCGGCAAACAATGTCCTGCTCTGGGGCGCGCGCGGTATGGGCAAATCATCGCTCGTGAAGGCTGCTCAAGCCAGCGTCAACGCCGAACAGGCCGACAAACTGCCGCTAAAGCTCGTTGAAATCCACCGCGAAGATATCGACAGCCTGCCTGCCCTGATGAATATCATCAAGGATACGGACTATCGCTTCATTCTGTTCTGCGATGATCTTTCGTTCGATCACGATGATACGTCCTATAAGTCGCTGAAAGCTGCACTTGAAGGCGGCGTTGAAGGCCGTCCAGACAATGTAATTTTCTATGCGACGTCCAATCGTCGTCATCTGATGCCGCGCGATATGATCGATAACGAGCGCTCGACTGCCGTTAATCCATCGGAAGCGATTGAAGAAAAGGTTTCGCTGTCTGACCGTTTTGGTCTGTGGCTTGGTTTCCATAAATGCAGTCAGGATGACTATCTGGCGATGGTTGACGGCTATGCCGCGCATTACAAGCTGGATTACGATCCGCAGGCGATGCACGCAGAGGCGCTGACCTGGTCGACCACGCGTGGCAATCGCTCAGGCCGTGTTGCCTGGCAGTATATTCAGGATCTCGCTGGTCGGATCGGCAAAGCGATTTAAAGCATTTCCAGCAACATTGCGAAGCGGCTGTGTGTCGGATGATGCGTAAAAACAGGCAGTTATAGCCGGTCCAACGATTCATTCTTAACTGGAACCACTGTAACTGGAAGCATAAAGAAAAGGCGGGTCCGAGACCCGCCTTTTTTATTTACGCGATGCAATTCCGATCAGGATTCCAGATACTTGGACGGGTTGACCGGCGAAGAGTTCTTGCGCACTTCAAAGTGCAGCTTTGGCGACTTTGCGTTGCCGCTCATGCCGGACTTGGCGATATCTTCTCCGCGACGAACCTTCTGGCCGCGCTGCACAAGAATCTGGCTGTTGTGGCCGTAAACCGTAACCAGACCATTGTCGTGGCGGATAAGAACTGTCTGGCCGAACTCTTTCAGACCGTCGCCTGCATAGATAACGACGCCGTTTTCAGCAGCCTTAACAGCGGTACCTTCCGGCACCATAATGTCGATGCCGTCATTCACGGAAGTACCGTCACGCTGACCGAAGCTTGCGAGAACGCGACCGCGAACTGGCCATCGCATCTGCGAGATACCGGTTGAAGATGGTGCAGCGGACTGATCCTTTTCAGCATCTTCAATGACCTTGTTGCTCGCCTGAGGTGGCGTGTAAGGCTTGACGTTCGATGCTGCGTCAGGTGCAACCGAAGCGGTCTGCACAGGTGCAGGAGCTGCAGGTTTCACTGGCTGAGGTGCAGCGGCTGCAACCTGCGTTGCCGCACCTGCTGCCGATGGGATAGCCAGATTCTGACCGACGCGGATTGCTCCGTTTGTCAGACCATTTGCCTGCTTCAACTGTTCAACCGGTACGTTGTGCTTCTGCGCAATCGAGAAGAGCGAATCACCTGACTTAACCGTGTAACCACTACCAGCTGCGGCAGGTTGTGGAGCAGCGTTCGCGACTGGAGCAGGAGCAACAGTATGATTTGCGGCAGGCAGAGGAACGCCATTTGCGGTGGCAGGCAGCTGACCCAGAACCTGCGACTTCGCATTGGCAGCTGCATTATTTGCAGCGCCGGCGACACTGGCGACCTGAGTTCCGGCATTGTTAACGGCGCCATTCACGTGATTGGCGGCATTATTTTGTGCCTGATAAACCTGATTTTGTGCCTGCGTTGCAGCAGCCGCGACCGGTGCAGACGACACAGGAGGCAGGCTGTTACGCTGTACGGACCCACTCGAAACCGGCTGAGCCGCCGCCACTGGCGCAGATGCGTAAACATCGCCAGCAGGCTGTTGTTGCACAACACGCTGATTAGACGTGGAGCCTGTGTAAAGACCATCCGTGAAGCGCATTGTATCGGCGCTACACCCTGCACCAAAACCGGCAATGAGAACGATCGCTGCATTCCGCAGAAGACGTTCGGACGTATGCTGCAATATTGGAAAACGCATGTTCAACTCGCCCAACTCTAAAACTCACTTGGACTCATTAAAACGCGTTAATGTTACTCGCTGGTTAAGAATCGAGATTTCTTCGAAAAAATATTCACCAATTAAACACCATAAGCACACAAAAGTGCCACGGCATTGCCCGCAATGCTCCACAAACCCTGAGCTTTTAAAGGATAAATACGCGGGCCACTTCCTCACAAAACGGAGGAAATGCCCTCGATAAACGGCTGATAACGAACAGGCATAATGTTTTCCTGCTCGAAACGGCTACCCACTTTTGCGATGCGCGTTACTATCTGCATACCATCGCCCGGCCCCACTGGCGCAACGAGAACACCATGCGTTGCCAGAAGCTCCACAAAATGGCGCGGTATATCCTCACAGGCCAGCCAGATCACGATACGATCAAATGGTCCACCCGGCATTCCGTGGCGACCATCCGCGTGCTTCACCATGATATTTTCGCGCTTGAGCGTCACGAATTGCTGCAAGGCTCGGTCGCAGAGCTTACGATAACGTTCAACCGTCGTCACGCGGCCAGAAAGCATAGACATAACGGCGGCTGTAAAGCCCGAACCTGTACCGATTTCCAGAACACGGTGTCCCGCTTCCAGATTGAGCGCAGAGATAACCCGCGCCTGATCGTCGATACCTTCAATATACTCACCGCAATCAAGCGGTGCGGTGCGCTGGCTGAAAGCAAGATGGGCCCATGAAGAGCCCATGAAGCTCTGTCGCGAGGTCGCTTCAATTGCCGCAAAGAGGCGGGCATCATTGATGCCACGCGCTCTCATACGCATTACGAAGGATGCAAATCCTTCCCTGTCCGAAAGCTGCGGGCGTTCAGACACAGCCTGATTCATGCTTCAACCCCAAGAGTCTTGCTCAATTCAGCGCGAACCTTCTGAGCTGTCAGGTCGAGATGCAGCGGCGTCACCGAGATGTAATCAGCGCGGATTGCGGCAATGTCGCTATCGCTGGCGACTTCTGCCTTGGTGCGACCGAACTGCAGCCAGAAATATGGGAAACCACGACCGTCGCGACGCTCATCGAGCCGTGCATCGTGGCTCAGCTTGCCCTGTGCAGTGACGCGTGTGCCTTTGACTTTATCCGGTGCGCAATTCGGGAAATTCAGATTGAGCAGGACGCCTTCTGGCCAACCAGCTTCAACCAGCTTCTTGATAAGCCCAGGTGCGTGAGCCTCCGCTGTTTCCCATGGCAGAATACGGCGACCATCTTCGTAGTCGTATTCCTGCGACAGCGCGATTGCCTTTACACCGAGAAGCGTGCCTTCCATCGCACCGGCGACCGTGCCTGAATAGGTTACGTCATCAGCCATATTGGCACCCGAATTTACACCCGACAGGATGAGGTCCGGCGCTTCTGGCAGAACATGGCGAACGCCCATGATAACGCAATCAGTCGGCGTGCCGCGCAGTGCAAAATGACGATCGTCAATCTTGCGCAGGCGCAGAGGCTCTGACAGCGTCAACGAGTGTGCAAGACCGCTCTGGTCAGTTTCAGGAGCGACGACCCAGACATCATCGGAGAGCTGGCGTGCGATACGCTCCAGAACTGCGAGGCCTTCAGCGTGGATACCATCATCGTTCGTCAGCAGAATTCGCACGTCGTCTCTCCTTCATTCACATCATTAATGTTTTAGTTCACGCGGCTTTCTCAATGCGCGTGAGGCCGCCCATGTATGGCTGCAATACTTCAGGAATATGAATGCTGCCGTCTTCCTGCTGATAATTTTCCATCACAGCAATCAGAGCGCGACCAACAGCAACACCCGAACCGTTGAGGGTATGAACAAAACGCGTGGCTTTCTCACCTTCCGGGCGATAGCGCGCGTTCATACGGCGGCCCTGGAAGTCGCCGCAGACCGAGCAGCTGGAAATTTCGCGATAAGCGTTCTGTCCAGGCATCCATACTTCGATGTCGTAAGTCTTCTGCGCGCCAAAGCCCATATCACCCGTACACAAAACAACAGTACGGAACGGAAGACCAAGGCGCTTGAGAACTTCTTCCGCACAGGCTGTCATGCGTTCATGTTCAGCAGCCGAGCTGTCTGCGTCAGTGACAGAAACCATCTCGACCTTCATGAATTGATGCTGGCGCAGCATTCCGCGGGTGTCTCGGCCTGCAGAACCCGCTTCCGAACGGAAGCAAGGTGTCAGCGCGGTATAACGCTGAGGCAGCGACTTGAGATCGACAATCTCGTCCGCAACCAGATTGGTCAACGGCACTTCCGCCGTTGGAATCAACCAACGACCATCCGTGGTGCGGAACAGGTCTTCCGAAAATTTCGGCAGCTGGCCTGTGCCATAAACGGCTTCGTCGCGCACCATCAGTGGCGGCATGGTTTCAGTATAGCCGTTTTCGGTGGTGTGCAGATCAAGCATGAACTGGCCAAGCGCACGTTCAAGACGGGCGAGCGGGCCTTTGAGAATCGTAAACCGCGCACCGGCGATCTTTGCCGCGCGCTCGAAATCCATGTAGCCAAGTGCTTCGCCCAGCTCATAATGTTCTTTTGGTTGGAACGAGAAATTACGCTGATTGCCAATGCGGCGGACTTCGACATTATCTGCCTCGTCCTTACCAAGCGGCACATCATCTGCTGGCACATTTGGCAGGCTCGAAAGCGCGTCGTTCAGTTCCTTGACCAGACGGCGTTCTGCTTCCTCAGCTTCGGCCAGAAAGGTCTTCAGCTCACCAACTTCAGCCTTGAGCTTTTCAGCAGTTGCCGCGTCCTTCTCGGCCATGGCTTTGCCAATTTCCTTGGAAGCCGCGTTGCGGCGTTCCTGCGCGGCCTGAACCTTACCGACGTGCTCACGACGCTTCTCGTCCAGCGCGATCAGTTCGGACGAGAGTGCCCCTGCTCCGCGCTTTGCAAGCGCCTTGTCGAGAGCTTCAGGGTTTTCGCGAATCCATTTGATATCGAGCATGGGAAAAGCCGTTTCATGAAATTTAACAAGAAGAGAGGCTGCGATCCCGCAGCCTCTGTTTAACATATGTCCGGATCAGGAAGTCGGAGCGCTATCTTCAGCATCAGGATCGCCTTCGGCTTCATCCTTAGCTTCTTCGCGCTGCTTCTCAATCATTCGAGCCAATATGATGGAAATCTCGTAGAGAAGGATCGTCGGTATGGCAAGACCGATCTGGCTTGCCGGATCCGGCGGTGTCAGAACCGCTGCCACCACAAAGGCAATGACGATTGCATACTTGCGTTTGTCTTTCAGGCCCGCTGACGTAATCAAGCCAACGCGTGCCATAAGGCTTGTAACGACCGGAAGCTGGAAAACGAGACCGAAAGCGAAAATGAGCGTCATGATGAGGCTCAGATATTCGGAAACCTTCGGCAGCAGCGAAATCTGCACTTCACCATTGCCGCCACTTTGCTGCATGGCCAGGAAGAACCACATCACCATCGGCGTGAAGAAGAAATAGACGAGCGCGCCACCAATCAGAAACAGGATCGGCGAAGCAATAAGGAACGGCAAAAATGCCATACGCTCGTGCTTATACAGGCCCGGCGCCACAAACTTGTAGATCTGTGCGGCGATGATCGGGAAAGCCAGCACAAGACCGCCAAACATCGCGACCTTGACCTGCGTGAAGAAGAATTCCTGCGGCGCGGTATAAATCAGCTCAGCCTTCGAGCGATCCATACCAGCCCAGTCGATAGCCCACTGGTAAGGCACCACAAGCATATTGAAGAGATGCTTTGCAAAGGCGAAGCAGATAACAAAAGCGACAAAGAACGCCAGAATCGCCCAAATCAGGCGGCGGCGCAGTTCGATCAGGTGTTCGAGCAGAGGAGCGGCGCTCTGTTCAATTTCGTCCTCGTCCCGTTTCACGCTTTGGTTCCTGTCTTTTCAGTCGTCTTTTTGGTGGTCTTTTTAGCAGCAGGCACTGCTGCTTTTGGCGTTGCGGGCTTTGCCGAAGCAGTTTTCTTCGGAGCCACTGCCTTTGCAACAGGCTCAACCTTGGCGGCAGCTCTAGGTTTTGCAGCCACTGCCTTAGCTTTGACAGGCTTGGATGCAGCCGGAACCTCTGCTTCAACAGCTGGAGCAGCCTTCTTGCGCGGGGCTTTAGGCTTGGCTGCCTGTGCTTTTGGCGCAGGCTTTTCTGCAGGAGCTTCGACAGGGACCGTCGTACCATTCGCTTCGACAGGTGTCGTCACCTCGGCAACCTTTGCAGGCTCGGCAGGAGACATTGATGTCGTGGACTGGAGACCGGAACGAATATCTTCACCGGCGCTGCGAATCGGATCGAAAACCTGAGTAAGCTTAGAACGCGGATCAAGCTTGCGAGCTTCATCAACGATGTTTTTCACATCTTCAAGTTCAGCTTCCTTCAAAGCTTCGTTGAACTGATGCCGGAACTCGTTGGCGGTGCTGCGCATACGCGCTGTCGCCTTACCGAAAGCTCTGAGCATCTTCGGCAAATCCTTGGGACCAACGACCACAATCATCACGATTGCGATTATCAGCAGTTCAGACCAACCGATATCGAACATAATTTGATACTCCGCGCTTCTGACGCGCGCGTCCCGTCTTTCGGCGGAAAACCGCAATCCAGATTACAAATGCATCTCTGGTGAGAAAGCCCTGCAATCAACCTGTTATTATTGCGCATGATGGGTCCCGAAAACCGGCGTTCAACTCACGGGATCATGCTGTCATGACAAAACATGCTGCGCACAATATTGCACGCAGCAGCATCTAGATCACATCAGGACTTTGTCGTCTTCTTGACATCGTTGACGGTTTCATCCGCCCGCGCATCAATTGTACGTGCATCTGCCTTGGCGTCTTCCTTAGCAGCATCTTCTTCAGACATGCCCTGCTTGAAGTTCTTGATGCCCTTGGCGACGTCGCCCATCAGTTCTGGAATTTTGCCACGGCCAAAAAGAAGCAGCACAACCGCGAGAACGATCAGCCAGTGCCAAATAGAAAAGCTACCCATTTCATTCCTCTCATCGCCGTTAGAGCACGGCCTATTCCTGTATTGCTGATTACGATTTAAGCGCTTTCAACAAATCTTTCAAACAGAAGTATGACTGTGAACCAAGATACAACGAATTTATTTGTTGTAGCTCAATTTTCTTATCAATCTCCGCGTGGTGCTAACAGTCCGAGCCCTTCAAGATCGATATCTTCGAGTGGCTCTTCCTCATCCGTCAATTCATCCGGATCAACATTTGGAACCGGAACCGAGAAACTGGATGGGATGCGGGCAGACAACAGCCCTGCCCCACGCAGTTCTTCCAATCCAGGCAGATCACGGATTTCCGGCAGACCGAAATGATCCAGAAACGTGTCCGTCGTGCCGTAAGTCACAGGGCGGCCAGGCGTGCGCCGACGTCCGCGCAATTTGATCCAGCCCGTCTCCATCAGCACATCAAGCGTGCCTTTGGAGGTTTCCACACCGCGAATATCTTCAAGTTCCGCGCGCGTCACCGGCTGATGATATGCAATGATTGCAAGCACTTCCATGGCAGCGCGCGAAAGTTTGCGCTGCTGCACCCTCTCGCGGCTCATAAGAAAGCCGAGATCAGGAGCGGTGCGAAAAGCCCATGCCGTGCCAACCTGAACGAGATGCACACCACGTCCCTCATACACCTTCTGCAGATGAGTAAGTGCTGCAGAAAGATCAGTCGCATTCGGCAGTCTCTCGGCTAAAGCACGCTCGGATACGGGCTCGGATGATGCAAAGATTATTGCTTCAACCATGCGAGCCAGCTCGGCCAAAGTTAGCGACGAAGCCGGATGCTGAGCATCGTCTTCATATTCATCCATTGCCGCTTCCGCTTCAGACATTGTCGCCCTCATCCAGTTCATTCAGTTCGCCCGACGCCCGCATATAGATTGGCGCGAAAGGCGCGTTCTGTCGCACCTCCAGCTTACCCTCACGAACAAGCTCCAGACTTGCGGCAAATGAGCTTGCCAAGGCTGACGCTCTCTCCTGTGGAGACAACGTATAATCAATAAGAAAGCGATCGAGGGAAACCCAGTCCCCGCTCACTCCCATCAATCTTACAAGAGCAACACGCGCCTCTCTCAACGACCATACCGCGCGCTTTTCAATCTGCACATGAGATACGGCTTGTCGCTGGCGTTGCGATGTATAAGCCGTCAACAGATCATAAAGTGAAGCAGCAAACTGGCTTGATCGATCGACGACGACCAGTTCCGGCATACCGCGGGCGAAAACGTCACGCCCCAAGCGGTTGCGATTTACAAGCTTTGCGGAAGCATCCCGCATCGCTTCGAGGCGCTTGAGACGAAATTGCAGCGAAGCAACCAGTTCTTCGCCAGTGGCACCATCATCATCCTGTTGCTTGGGAATAAGCAATCTGGATTTAAGGTAAGCCAGCCATGCGGCCATAACCAGATAGTCTGCTGCCAGCTCGAGCCGAAGCGCCTGTGCCTGTTCCACAAAACCGAGATACTGCTCGGCAAGTGCGAGAACAGAAATACGTGAAAGATCGACACGCTGATTGCGGGCCAGATGCAGCAGAAGATCAAGCGGGCCTTCAAACCCCTGCACGTCGATCAGCAGCGATGGTTCGCTCTCTGCACGCTCGGCTTCACCTTGCCACAAAGCATCCATCGGCACGTTAGCACCGTCTTTTCCGCCTGTGTTCGCTTCAGATTCAGCCACCCACTCGTCCTGTTTGTAGATTCTGTCCGGCGCGTGAACAGCGCCGGCGTTTATAGTCTACCAAGTTTTGGCGGTTACGCCATCAGTTCGAACATTTGTCCAAACTCTTCGCGCAATTCCGCTTCATCGGAAAGATCAGGGTCGCCTGCATAAACTTCTGCAAGATCGGCACGTTTGCGCGACTTTCCGTCAAGGACGGGAACGCGAGCAGCAACTTTCACCAGCTCTTCCATAACGCCCGCGCAATAAAGAACGATGTCGCAACCGGCATTTGTGATGCCTTCAGCGATATCGCCCAGATCACCTGAAAGCGCCTTCATCGAAATGTCGTCGCTAATCACCAGACCATCGAACTGGATAATGTCACGGATAACCGTATTGATGACCGTAGGCGACATAGTCGAAGGGCGTTCAGGATCGAGACTGTCAAAGATCACATGCGCAGTCATCGCCATTGGTAAGTCATTCAATGCCTTAAACGGCACAAAGTCGTGGGCTACCAGCTCGCTCAACGGCACACTAACGCGCGCCAGCTCCTTGTGCGTATCGCTGAATGCACGGCCATGCCCCGGCATATGTTTCACCACAGGCAACACGCCACCAGCGAGAAGACCTTCTGCGGCGGCCCTTCCCATGGCCGCAACATTGTGCGGATTCTTGGAATATGCGCGCGCGCCGATCACATCATGAGCGCCCTCGATTGGAACGTCGAGAACCGGCAGGCAATCGGCATTCACGCCGACCTTCAAAAGATCGAAAGCATGAAGGCGTGCATGAAGCCAAGCAGCACGAAGCCCTGCTTCAGGATCACGATCATAGATCGCACCAATTTGAGCTGCGGCTGGATAGTTAGGAACCAGTGGCGGACGAAGACGCTGAACACGACCACCTTCCTGATCAATGAAAACAGGCGTCTGAGGCCTGTCTGTCACTTCGCGCAACTGCGCAGTCAGCTCAGCAACCTGTTCAAGGCTTTCAACATTGCGCGCAAAGAGAATAAAACCCCAAGGCTTTTCATCCCGGAAAAAGGCCACCTCGTCCGGCGTCAACTTCGTTCCGGCTACACCAGCAATCCACGCCTTGCACTCTTTCATGCAGCATTCCTTCGATCTGTTCGTCGCCTTCAAATCAGCGGTAACGGTTTAACTCAAAAACAGTGAGCATGGTAGTCACACGAAAAAGGGCGACTGGTGTCGCCCTTCTTTCAATTCACAATCTTGAAGCGTTTACTGCGTCACGAAGCAGCTACCGCCAGCAGTCTTGAGACGACCACATAGTGCGGATGCATCATCCTTCGAACCAGCCTGAACTCGAACGCGGTAATAAGTGCCCTTGTTCGGAATGTCAGCACGCTTGATATCGACTGCACGGCCACCAATCACGCTGCCATAACGCTGCGCCATGTTGGCATAAGACTTCTGTGCCAGTTCAGCAGATGGCTGCGAAGCGATCTGAATGAAGTAACCGCCTGCACCGGCTGCAGAAGCAACCTGAGGTGCTGCAGCAGGAGCCTGTGCCTGAGTACGCTGCGGAACATTTCCCACGATAGTGGTTGGCTGTTCAGCCGGGCGTGAAGGCACGACAGGTGCCCGCACCTGAGGCGCTGGAGCCTGAGTTGCAGGTGTCGGCTGCGTTACAGGCGTGTTTGCAACTGGTTCCTGAGGCGCATTACCTGCAGCAAGAGCTGCAATCTCATCAGTTTCCGCTGGCGGCGCGATTGGTGCTGAATTGTTTGCAGTGTTTACTGGAGCGGCCTGTGGAGGTGTCTGCGCAGGCTGCTGGGCCTGAACAATGGTGCCATCAGGACGAACGATCATCGTTTCAACTTCACGAGGCTGGATCAGCGGTGATTCTTGACCGGATTCAGCGGAGTTTCCGGCAGCCTGATTAGGCTCAGGTGCATCATCCGTGCCAACTTCATTGTCCTGTGTTGCACCAAGATCAACAGGCTCTTCGCCGGCAGAAATCAATGACTTCTGCTCAGGATTGTTTGGCAATGTACCAGCGACACGGTCATAGACAGCCTTGTCCTGATTAGGAACCGTAGCGCCACCCGGATTTTCCGGCTGAACCTTGATTGGCTGATTATCGGCGCGAATCACAACCGGCTCACCCGATCCGCTACCGCCGAGAAAATGGTAGCCAATACCGCCGATAAGAACAGCGATACCAGCAACACTTGCGAGGATAAGACCACGGCGGCCGCGCACCGGACGATTGCGATAGGCTTCCGCAGCGCTACCGAGATCATCTTCGGGCTGCATTGCAGCACGAGTGCCGAACTCACCACTTTCCATAGTCTGCGCACCCTGAGCAGCCCAATGATTATAGAAATCATCGCTGCTACCGCTTGGGTTCTGCGGTGATGCTGGTTGTGCCGTAGGATTGGCACGTCCATAAGCCATTGTTGCAGCAGCTGCAGCCGCTCCAACACCTAGCGCGGTACCAGCTGCAACACCTGCGTTTGGCATGTAGGACGAAGCGCTTTCGCGGAAAATATCTTCAAACGCCTTATCAGCTTCGCTCTGAGCATCTGTTTTTGCAGCGGTCTCATCAACTCCAATCGTGTTGAAAACTTCTGCAAACTCAGTCTCAAGATCAGTCAGACCTGCATTATTTTCTTCTTCGCCATAGCTGACTTCCGGCAAATCGAGCGAATGGGTCTGCTCTACCTTGCTGTCAGCAACACTCAGCGTTTCGATTTCGGGTGCTGGTGCTGCAAACGAAGAACGCGGGTCGGCGTAGTTCGTGAAGGACGGAGCGGCAGGATGCTGCTCTTCCTCGGAATAGGTAGCGTGAGCGTAAGGTGTTTCCACCGGTTCACTCTCGGCTTCCACACTCAGATCGAGATCATCTGCTGTGAAGAAGTCTTCTTCAGTGAAGAGGTTCGCATCGTCAGTCGCAACTGGCGAAGATGCATCGCCCGAGGCTTCGAAACCGAAATCGTCTTCATTGAACGAGATTTCATCAAGGCCGGAAAGTTCATCGCCGGTTGCTTCAACCGCGACAGGTGCAAATGACTGTTCGGTCTCAAGCGTGAAGTCGTCGAAAGAGAAATCATCGTCGAGTTCGACTTGTTCTGATTCGTATTCTGCAGCAGCCTGCGTAGGTTCTGGCGACAAGACGCCAGCCGTTGCGGCACCCGCCGCGAAGTTGCTGAGTGCGTAATGCGGATAGATCGGTGTCTGTGCAGATTGTGAAGCAGCCTGTGGCTCTTCTACTGATTCCGGCGCATAGTTTGCAGCGGCTTCGACTGGTTCATAAGCCTCTGGCTCATCCAGCTGGAAGTCATCAAACACAGGGTCAGATTCTTCGCGATAAGCAGGCTCTGCATAAGCCGAAGTTGGGGCTTCTGCTGCAGGTTCAGCATAACGTGGCGTATAGGCCGAAAACGGCGCAGGTTGCTCATCGTAAGCAGTCTCTGTGACCTGAGCAGACTGAGGCTCGTCGCTGAACAGCAGGTTTTCCAGCTCGTCTTCTAACGAAAGCGGCTGATGCGATGGCTCTGCGGCGTAGCTGGCCTCGAATGGCTTGGCGGATTGGAATTCCCAATCATTGCCATCGGACGGCAGCGGTGCAGGTTCCGTCGCATAAGTATTGTCGTAAGGATCTTCCGACGGCTGATAAGCAGACGGATTATAGTTCGAATAGTTCTGCTCCAGCGGCTCTACAGGCGCTTGTGCAGCATAGGCATCCGGATGAGTTTCTTCATAAGCCGTGCGGGCTTCTGAATAGTCGTTGTAATCGAACTGAGGCACAGGCTCGGAACGATCAGCTTCAACAAATTCAAAAGATTCAGCAGGAGCAAGCGGCTCGTTTGCATCGAGATGAAGATCGAACTCTTCTTCAAGTGCAGACGCCAGCGCGTCTTCCTGCATCGCAGGTTCTGCGTCCTGATAGGAATGCGGCTCGTAAGCTGGCGTCACATATGGAGCCGAATGCTGTTCCGGTTCGATTGAATTACCGAAATCACCAAGCAACTCTCGCTCGAGATCGAACGAAAGGTCATTGTCGCCAGAATCAAAATTTGGTTCGGGTCTATATTCGCTTCGAGCAACGTTATTATCTGCAGACGCGCCGAAATCCATGATCCGTGAAAGTTCCATCAGCGGATCGTCTTCGTGCAGCGGACGCTCGCCGTAACTACGGGGATTAGCACTGCTGTCCGTCATGGTGTGTTCCTAACTCAAACCCTGGACGCCGCAAGACGTCTCGATACATTACGTTGTAGCGAGGCAATGTGGGCAAAAGTTGACGGAAGTTTCCTGCGCCTGAAGGAAGATCGACGACTTGGATACTCGCTGATCTTCCATCATTTTGACTTATCTATACCCGCTCAACACTCTGGTTGAACTTGCGCGTATAAAAACCGTCCTAGCGCATTTCCGTTGGAGCATCCGCACCGATTATAGTCAAACCGGAAGTCAGCACATCGGAAACGACCTGTACTAGCCCTAGCCTTGCTAGAGACAATTCTGGATCGTTAACCTTAATAAAACGTAAGTCTGGGTTCTCAGTGCCCTTATTCCATTGCGAATGGAACGCGCTGGCCAGGTCATAGAGGTAAAAAGCCAGGCGATGTGGCTCCTGATGCGTGGCTGCAGATTCGATCAGACGCGGATATTCTGCAAGCTTACGCACGAGTGCGATTTCGCTTTCGTCGGTCAGTTTGCCGAAATGTTCAGCCATAGAAACGCGATCAAGACCCGACAGACCAAGCTGGTCGACTGCCTGACGGAAAACCGAGTGGCAACGCGCGGAAGCATACTGCACGTAGAACACCGGATTGTCTTTCGACTGCTCAGTCACTTTCGCAAAGTCGAAGTCGAGCGGCGCATCATTCTTCCGGTAAAGCATCATGAAGCGGACCGGATCACGACCAACCTCATCGACCACATCACGCAGAGTGATGAATTCGCCAGAGCGCTTGGACATACGAACTGGTTCGCCGTCACGGAACAGCTTGACGAGCTGGCACAGCAGAACTGTCAGCTTGGCCTTGCCGTCGGAAACGGCACGAGCGACAGCTTCGAGACGCTTGACATAGCCACCGTGGTCGGCGCCCAGCACATAGATCATCTCTTTGAAGCCGCGGTCATACTTGTCTTTGAAATAAGCAACGTCAGCCGCAAAATAAGTGAAAGTGCCATCAGACTTCATCAGCGGGCGATCAATATCGTCACCGACTTCTGTCGAACGGAACAAGGTCTGCTCGCGGTCTTCCCATTCTTCAGGCAGTTGCCCCTTTGGCGGCGGCAGCTTGCCCTTGTAAACATGGCCCTTGAGCGTCAGATCGTTGATTGCGGCGCGAATGACGCGTGCATGATCAACATGGAGCGTGCGCTCGGAGTAGAAAACGTCATGATGAACGTTCAACGCTTCCAGATCGGCACGGATCATGCCCATCATAGCATCGATCGTGCGATCTTTAACGATAACGAGCGCTTCATCTTCCGGCATTTCAAGAAGTTTGTTGCCAAACTCTTTGGCAAGCGCCTCACCAACCGGCACCAGATAATCGCCCGGATAAAGACCCGCTGGGATCTCGCCAATGTTCTCACCTAGCGCTTCGCGGTAGCGAAGGATCGCCGAACGGGCAAGAACATCAATCTGCGCACCAGCATCATTGATGTAATATTCTTTGGTAACGTCGAAGCCTGCGAATTTCAGCAGATTTGCCAGCACGTCACCAACCACTGCACCGCGGCAATGACCAACATGCATCGGTCCTGTCGGGTTGGCGGAAACATACTCGACATTGACCTTCGTACCAGCACCAAGCTTGGAGCGGCCGAAGTCGGTTGCTTCATTGAGCATCGCAAACAGTTCGCGCTGCCAATAAACATCTTTCAGACGGAGATTAATGAAGCCAGGGCCAGCCACATCGACCGTTGCAACATCGGCATCAGCCTTCAGCGCATCAGCAATAATTGTCGCAAGCTCACGCGGGTTCTGACCGACAGCCTTGGAAAGCACCATCGCGGCATTGGTGGCGATGTCACCATGCGTTGCATCGCGCGGAGGCTCAACGGTGATACGAGATAAATCGAGATCGCCACCGTCCTTTGCTTTAAGATCAATATCTTGCAACGTTTTTTTGATACGCGCGTCGAAATCTGCAAAGATATTCATGGTTCGTCCTGTGAGGCTTCCGTCCGGTTAATTTCTGCTGTCCGGCTTCTGTTCGTCATAAAAATAGCGGCGATCCCGGAGGCATTTGCGCTTCGAGACCCGCTTCGTCCCGCCCCGATTAAGCTAAATCGGGTGTATGGTCAAACAATCGTCGGTGTTCTCGCACTGCATAATTGTCAGTCATCCCCGCAAGATAGTCGGCGACGCGGCGCGCGCGCCCTGCATCATCAAGCGTTTCGCAGCCTGATTGCCATTCTGACGGCATGATCGATGGATCACTGAAGCAGATATCGAACAGGTCCTGAACGATCTTGTCTGCAGCGTGCCTGCGAACAACGACGCTGTCATGAAAATAGAGGTTCTTGAACAAAAAGCGTTTCAGGACTTTTTCTTCATCCCGCATCTTATCTGAAAAGCCAACAAGCGCACGCGGTTGTGCCTGTACATCCTCAACGCTCTGCGGATTGGCTGCCGCAATACGGCGCTGCGATTCAGCGATTACGTCCTCAACCATGATGGTGATCTGGCGGCGGACCAGTTCGTGACCAGTGCGCACCGCATCAAGCGCCGGATAGCGCGTCCTCACGATATCCAGAAGGCGTTTTGTGAGCGGCACCTCATCAAGCCCCTCAAGCTTAAGCAAACCCGACCGAAGACCATCGTCAATGTCATGGGCGTTATAGGCAATATCGTCGGCAATCGCGGCGCATTGCGCTTCAAGGCTCGCAAATCGCGATAATTCGAGATCATAACGTTCGTTGAAATCAAGGATCGGTTGCGGAACCGGCTCATCTGAATGCGTGGCGAACGGACCAACAAGGGGTCCGTTATGTTTGACCAGCCCCTCAAGCGTTTCCCAAGAAAGGTTTAATCCGTCAAAATCTGCATAGCGATGTTCAAGCTTGGTCACGATACGCAAAGACTGCGCATTATGATCGAAGCCGCCATAGGCTTTCATCCGCTCATTCAGCGCATCTTCGCCGGTATGCCCAAAAGGCGTGTGACCAAAGTCATGCACGAGTGCTACGGCTTCGGCGAGATCTTCATCAAGCCTCAGAGCGCGCGCCAAAGCACGGGCAATCTGCGCCACTTCAATCGTGTGGGTCAGGCGGGTTCGATAATGATCCCCCTCATGGGCGATGAACACCTGTGTCTTATGCTTGAGACGGCGAAAAGCGGTGGAATGGATGATTCTATCGCGATCCCGCTGGAAAGGCGTTCGCGTAGCGCTTTCAGGCTCCGGCACCAGCCGACCTCGGCTCAGCGCAGGATTACTGGCATAGGGCGCTCTTTCGCGATAGCCGAAGCCAATTCCTTCCAGTTGCCCTATTTCTTCAGCGGACATTGCGATGCATTCCTCACTGTAATATGATTACGCAAATATCGTGCGGACATTGACTTCCACACGTTGCGTTCATAGCTATCAGCTAAACATGAAGGCAAGTATGCGTTTGTCGTAAATCCAGACAATTCCAACTCGACACTCGCAATTGCAAGCGGAACAAGGCAGATGACAGACATTACCGTTTCCGAATCCGCAGCCAAGCGGATTGCAAAAATTATCGGTTCTGAACCGGGCAAAACTGCACTTCGCGTTTCGGTCGAAGGCGGCGGCTGCTCCGGATTTTCTTACAAATACGACCTCGTAGACGATCAATCCGACGATGACATTGTTATTGAAAAGCTCGGCGCCAAGGTGCTGATTGATTCAATCTCTGTGCCGTACATGGATGGATCGGAAATCGACTTCGTTGATGATCTGATGGGGCAATCGTTCCAGATACGCAACCCGAACGCGACTGCATCGTGCGGTTGCGGCACAAGCTTCGCGATCTGATCAGACTTTGGAGCGCGTTTCGATCTGATTGAATCAGATTGTCGCTCTAAATCCTTGTTTTATAGCATTTCCAGCAAAAGTGCGAAGCGGTTTTGCGTCGGATAATGCGTAGAAACAAATAGTTACAGTGGTTCCAAAGATTCTTTCTTAACTGGAACCGCTGTAACGCGCATCTTTATCCGAAAACCGTTACACATTTTTCGGTATGCGCTCTAATTCCTAAGTAATATTCAGCTGTATAAAGCGGCTCCAGTTGGAGTGGAGCCGCTTTATTTTATCAGGCTTTTACCGATGAAACGGTCGCATCAATATGATCGACAAGCGCATCCGGTAGGCCAAGACGACCGGCCAGCATATCGAGATAACCGCGCTCCGCACGGGTGTCCGGATCAATCGTCAGACGGGAAGCAGTATAAAGCTCGACCTTCTGTTCTTCGGTCTGTGCTGCTGCGACCAGAGCATCAATATCAATCGGATCAGCCAATTCTTTCTCGAAGAAGGCTTCAGCCTCATTGTCGAGACCCGAAATCTGCACCTTCTCCATGATATGTGCGCGTTCAGCGTCATCGATATGGCCATCCGCCTTTGCAGCGGCAATCATCGCCTGAATGAGTGTAAGCGCGAAGCTATTGCTCATCGTCGGGGACTGCGGATGAAATGGAGAATCCGCTGGCGGTGGCGGCAGCAGCTCTGGCTCTTTTGCTACAGGCTGTTCTGCGGTCTGTGGCGACTGGCCGGATTTGTAATTTTTATAGGCGAGATAACCAAGGCCCGCGATTGCAGCGATACCGCCCGCAGTTGCCACATTACCTGCAAGCTTACGTCCGGTTTTTGTGCCCAAGATTGCAGCCGCAATCGCCCCCGTAGCCAATGGGTTTTTCTTCGCGAGATCAGTGGCCTGCCCTGCCTTGTCACGAACGCTTCCTGACATGCCCGGTATTTGCGATCCCAGAAACTGATCGAGAAGCTTTTTGGCGTCGAACATTAAAATCTCCTGTTTGGCTACGGTTTTATGGAGATAGGAACGCAAAAGCGGCAATACAAATGGCATTTGAATAATTATCAGACCGAGGCGAAATTCTGTGATGGAGAGTGAGCGGCGCTTGCCCTCGCCTCGTCTTCCGCCTAATCATTTGCAGATGAAAATCGCGACATGGAACATTAATGGCGTCAAGGCGCGTATCGAAAACCTCCAGCATTGGCTGAAGGAATCGTCGCCTGACATTGCTTGCCTTCAGGAAATCAAGTCGGTGGACGAACTGTTCCCACGGCTGGAGATTGAAGCGCTCGGCTATCATGTGGAAACGCACGGCCAGAAAGGCTTCAACGGCGTTGCGATTCTGTCCAAGAAGTCGCCTGACGAGGTTGATCGTGGCTTGCCGGGCGACGATAGCGATGAACAAGCGCGCTTTATCGAGGCGGTATTCTCGACAGATAAGGGCGTTCTCCGTGTGGTCTCGCTCTATTTGCCAAACGGCAATCCGATCGACACAGAAAAATTTCCATACAAGCTTTCGTGGATGCAGCGCCTTGAAGCATGGGCCAAAGACAGGCTTGAGCTCGAAGAACCGCTAGTACTTGCCGGTGACTATAACGTTATTCCAGAGCCAAACGATGCGAAGAACCCGCAGCAGTGGCTGGGTGATGCGCTGTTTCAACCTCAATCACGTCAGGCGTTTCGCCGACTTGAAAATCTGGGTTTCACGGAAGCTGTGCGCGCTTCAACTGATGAAGATGGCGTCTATACTTTCTGGGATTATCAGGCGGGAGCCTGGCAGAAAAATAATGGCATTCGCATCGACCATCTGATGCTTTCACCAGAAGCGGCCAACCATTTTGTTGCTGCGGATATAGAGAAGCACGTCAGAGCGTGGGAAAAGCCGTCCGACCATGTTCCGGTCACAGTCACATTGGCGGTGTAATCACACCGCTAGAGTGAATCCCGAAAAGGGCGTAGCGGTTATCGGAACAAGACGCGCGTAAAAACAAATGTATAGAGCATAATTCCTTAAACTTGGATCAGTTCAAGGAATAAAGCATGATTAGTAGTCGCCCTTGACGGCATAGTCGCCTGCGAGAGCAATGGCATTACGGCGATCTGCTTCACCTGCAATTGAGAATGCCTGTTCCTGCATATCGCGGATCCATGTGCAATCTTCCGTGGGGCAGCGTTCAAATGCTGCGGTCAGCATAGCCAGACCACGAACGGTCTTGCCAGCCTGAAACAGCATGTTTCCGAGCATTGCCTGAGCGCTGGCATTGCCCTTTTTGGCAGCCAACTGGAACCAACCAGCAGCCTGAACAGAGTTGCGTTCACCGCCTTCGCCATCCAGGAGCATCTTGCCGAGCTCATACTGGGCAGCCGAATCGCCAAAATTCGACGCTGCCTGCACATAAAGATCGCGAGCAAACTTTGGATTGGACTTCACCGGGGAACCCGGGATGCCTACTTTCACGTAACCAGCAAGCGCGACCAGCGCGTCAGCAACATAAGGCTCGTTCTCGGAACCTGGTTCTGCACCGTCACGGACGATCTTTTCAAAAATCTGGTAAGCTTCGTAGTCATTCTCGGCAACACCGTCACCGTCGGCATACATACGAGCCAGTTTCCACTTAGCACCCTGATGACCGCGTTCAGCAGCATAACGAAGAGCTTTGATGGCTTCGTCCTTATGGCCGCTTTTGTAAGCGGAGAAACCGAATTTGAAGAGCTCGAACGGACTGCGTGATTTTTCCGAGTCATCGTTTAAATCAAAAGCCGAAGCGCTGTTGCAGACAATGGCCAAGCCAAGTGCCGCAGCGATAAGGGGATATGAAAAACTGCGGATACGCATCACAACGCTGGTCTTTCACATTGGGTGGAAGTTGATGACATAAACGACAGAATGCATTGTCTTTTCGTCAACACTGAGACCCGATTTTGACGGAAAAAAGCTCGGCTATTGTGCGCATAAGAAAAAGAAGCTGAGGCAGTCTTTCCACTGCTCGAAAACGGATCGTTATATAACAATGCGCCTTGCTTCATTTTTCGCCTGTCCTGAGGGAACCAAAGTTTCCCAGAAGTGTTTAATAGCTTTTGCCTTTCCTATCCGGTGACGTGCCTTTGTGGCGGGAAATGGGCAAAATGTGTGTCCCGTCTTTTTAGACTAAAGCAATGGTAAAGACTGTTGCTGAATCAACACAAAACCGCTCTGAGTTGATCCCAATAAGTTGCCGTGCATCTTCAATCCAAAATACGCTGAACTTCGCAAAAAGCTGCAGATGCGTTAAGTGTGGGGCGCGATTGGGGGCATGAAACAATGAACAAAAGGCAGCGCTATTATAAGCGGCCATATCAACCAAGAAGCCGAAAAAAGGGTGGAGGATTTGGCGGCATCCTCTTAACTTTACTAATCTTTTTAATTCTTGGGGCCGTCATCATTTCCCTACCTGTTAACCGACAGCCGCGGGAATCTGCGACAGGATCAGTCTATGTCATTGATGGCGATACAGTCATACTGAATAAGGTACATATCCGCCTTCTCGGTATCGACGCACCTGAGATGGAGCAGACCTGTCGGATCGAAGGCAGTGACTATGCCTGCGGTCGAGATGCCCGCGATGCGCTGAAAATCAGAATCGGCAAATCCGCGATTCGGTGTGAAAAAGAAGGCTTTGATAAATATGGTCGAGATCTGGGACGTTGCTATCTGGGTGACACGGATCTCAACCAGTGGATGGTGGAACAAGGCTGGGCGGTTTCCTATGGCGACTATCGCAGCGCAGAAGCTTCCGCTCGTCGCGAGAACCGCGGAATATGGGCTGGCAGCTTTGAAATGCCCTTTCAATGGCGCAGAGAACACCAAAAGCCGAATGCTGAACCCGAAACAGGCCATGAGGCACCATCAACCGATGTAATCAGCGGCACCATCAACTATATCAAAGATCGGCTATTTTCGTTTATTAATTCACTCTGATGCGGAGCGGCACTGCGATAATGAAAAATCTGGACGAGCTCAGACACTCGATCCAGGCGTGTCGTATTTGTCGTGACACGCCTCAATATCTGCCGCCTTTGCCGCACGAACCCAATCCCGTCTGCATCATATCGGATACCGCCCGCATCGCCATTTGCGGGCAGGCGCCGGGTATTCGCGTGCATAACAGCTCCCTGCCCTTCAACGACCCATCAGGCGATCGTCTGCGGCAATGGCTCGGTACCACACGAGAAGAGTTTTACGATCCCGCACGTTTTGCGATTGTACCAATGGGCTTTTGCTTTCCAGGCTATGACAAACATGGCGGAGATCTTCCTCCACGCCGAGAGTGTCGGCAGACGTGGCATGACCGCGTATTTACATCCATGCCGCAACTGGAGTTCATTCTCGTCGTCGGGCAATACGCCCTTGCCTATCATTTGCCTGAGTGGCGCAAAACCAGCCTCACCGAAACGGTTCAGAACTGGCGCAGCTTCATAGAAACGCCGAATGCCGACGGTCGAACGGTTTTACCTCTGCCGCATCCATCGTGGCGCAACAGTGGCTGGCTTAAACGAAATCCGTGGTTTGATGCGGAAACCGTACCAGCTCTTCAGCAGAAAATACGCAAACTCATTGATCCCGGAAAATAATTTTTAGAACTTCAGTTCTCAATGGAATTTTTTTCCTGTAAATTCGGGCGAATGCAAACGATAAGGTATGAAGTTTCACTCATCCGGACACTTCGGGAAACGATTTCTAATACCGGGATTAAAAACGTATGGACAGGCTCGATAGAAAAATACTGCGCTTACTGCAGGAAGACGCAACTTTGGCGGTCGCTGATGTCGCCAAAAAGGTTGGCCTATCCACGACCCCTTGCTGGCGCCGCATCCAGAAACTTGAGGAAGATGGCGTCATTAAACGCCGTGTCGCCATTCTCGACCCAGTGCGTGTCAACACGCGCGTAACGGTCTTCGTCTCTGTCCGCACCAGCTCGCACAGCAATGAATGGCTCAAGCGCTTCTCGGAAGTGGTTCAGGAATTTCCTGAAGTTATCGAGTTTTACCGCATGAGCGGTGACGTTGATTATCTTCTGCGTGTGGCGGTACCGGACATTGCTGCATATGATGCTTTCTACAAGCGTCTGATCGGCAAGATCGAAATTCGTGACGTCTCTTCGTCGTTCGCGATGGAGCAAATCAAGTATACGACTGAGCTGCCGCTCGACTACATGGTGCTCGATAAAGAGAGCAATTAAACGCTTATAGCCACAAAAAAGCCCGGAAAATCCGGGCTTTTTTGTGTTCATTTTGTGGAACTTGTGACACCAGCTTGTTCAAATGTTGCCATTCCACTATGGCAAAGCGCTGCGGCTTTGACGATCCCTGCAGCCAAAGCAGCACCCGTACCTTCGCCAAGACGCATCCCAAGATCGAGAAGTGGCTTTTTGCCCATCTTCTCCAGAAGCAGCCTGTGGCCCGGTTCAGCAGATACATGGCCGAACAGGCAATGGTCGACAGCCGTTGGGTTTGCTGCATAAAGTACTGCTGCTGCGGCACTTGCGACAAAACCATCGACGATAACCGGAATTTTCTCCATGCGTGCAGCAAGGATTGCGCCTGCCATAGCAGCGATTTCGCGGCCACCGAGGCGACGCAACACTTCCAGCGGGTCTTTGAGGTGATCCTGATGAAGATTGACCGCTGCACGAACAGCAGCAAGCTTGCGTTGCAGAAGCTCACCAGTTGAACCTGTGCCTGGCCCGACCCAATCCTCAGCAGTGCCGCCGAAAAGCGCCAGAGAAATTGCAGCGGCAATCGTGGTGTTGCCGATCCCCATTTCACCGATGCAAAGAAGATCCGTCCCGCCCGCAATGCCTTCCATGCCAAATGCCATGGTAGCAGCACAGGTACGTTCGTCCATTGCGGCTTCTTCAGTGATATCGCCCGTCGGATGCTCCAGTGCGAGATCGAAAACCTTCAGGCCAAGATCATGTGCAATGCAGATCTGATTGATTGCTGCACCGCCTGCCGCAAAATTCTCCACCATCTGCGCTGTAACGCTTGATGGGAATGGCGTGATGTTCTTGGCAGTTACGCCGTGGTTGCCAGCAAAAACTGCGACAAGCGGACGATTGATCTGCGGTACAGACTTGCCGGTCCATGCAGCCAGCCAAGCAACAATTTCTTCAAGCTGCCCGAGCGAGCCAGCAGGCTTGGTCAGAGTGGCGTCTCGTGCTCGTACAGCTGCTTCGGCACCAAGATCAGGCCCCGGCAGATTGCGGATGAGTTCGCGAAAATCGTCAAAAGGAAGGCCACTGGCACTCATATCGTCTAGTCCAATCAATCAATGGAGGATGCAAAACTGTTGTGCTCGTCCTATAAGCACTTAATCAAATTTTCAAATCACCTCTTTGCGCCAAGCCTTATTGGCCGCAAATATTCGACCCAGTCGACGTTGTAGTTTTAAAGCGGAGCAAATAGTTGCAGCGAAATAGCTTTATAAGAGACACATTTCGTTCTCTGGGCTTTCTGAGCCGTTTGCCATTGCCTCAAAACTGGCTGACCACAACTGACGATAGCATGGGCGATTCGCTCCGGAAAAGCTTGCGCGCGTTTCCTTTGGCTGGCGCTGTTCTTGGCCTTTTGGCAGGTATCGCCCTTCTGGTTTCAGATCATCTCGGCCTGCCTTCGGTTGTTTCGGGCCTAATCGCCGTTGGCGCACTGGCCGCCATGACCGGCGCACTGCACGAAGACGGGCTGGGTGATACAGCGGACGGCTTTTTTGGCTCATCCAACCCAGAACGTCGCCTCGACATCATGAAGGACTCACGCATTGGGACCTTTGCAGCACTGACACTCATCATCTGGACAGGCCTCAAGGTGGCACTGCTGGCCGCTATCATTGATCGCGCAGGTCCGTGCTATGCAGCACTTGCGCTTATCGGTGCAGAAGCTGCAAGCCGCGCTGCCATGCTCTCGCTTTGGTATGGACTGCCATCCGCACGCCCCGGTGGGCTCGCCGATAACCTTGGACAACCAAGTTGGGAAACCCTCGTCTGCGCCTGCTCGCTGGGCCTTGGCATCCTTATTGTGACGGCTATTCCGGTCGCCGGTCTTGCAGGTTTTATCAAAGCTCTGCTCTTCAGCATTGTATTGATCTTCGGCTTTGCAAAGCTCTGCACTGCGAAAATTGGCGGGCAAACAGGTGATACACTGGGTGCCGCTCAACAGATTGGCGTTGTTGCAGTGCTGCTTGGCCTTGTCAGCGCGCTTTGAGGCAACCACATTCATTTCATGAACACGGCAACAATCGAATCGCCATGTATTCTGGTATGCGTAATCGACAGTCGGACAGGATACTGTCTTGGCTGCGCCCGCACACTCGATGAAATTGCCGAGTGGTCCTCCATGGGCCAAGACGAACGGCGAGCAATCATGGCGCTTTTACCGACGCGACATGAAAGACTGGAAAAGAAGGAAGGCTGATGGGGCGTTTGTTCTGGATTGTGATTGCAGCCATTGCAGTCGTTATTTTGCTACTGATGGCCAATAATGACAGCGGCACAACGCTTGGTATTGCCAATGACGCCTTCGGTCAAGCCGCCTATATGGGCATATGGGGCGTTGTGCTTGCAGCTGGTCTCCTCGGCTCCGGTATCAAACTTACCGACTTCGTGCGCAACATGGCTGTTTGGGCTGTCATTATTCTCGGTCTCGTTGCAGCCTATCAATATCGCTATGAGCTTCAGGATGTTGGAAGCCGCATAACAGCTGGCCTTATTCCAGGCAGCCCGATTTCTGGTCGTGCATCTGATGGATCACTGACAGTCACACTGGCAAAATCGGCTAACGGTCATTTTGAAGTCAATGGTCGCGTCAACGATGCCCGTGTGCATTTCCTTGTCGATACGGGCGCATCGTCAGTGGTGCTTTCCAAGGAGGATGCCGAGCGGGCAGGTATCGACACATCGTCCCTGGCCTATAATGTGCCGATCAATACGGCTAACGGCAGAGCGACTGCAGCCAGCATCACAATCGCGACCCTACAGATCGGCGACATTCAGCGGCACAATATTCGTGCGATGGTGACACAGGAAGGTCTAATGACCGGCAGCCTGCTCGGCATGAACTTCCTGCAGACCCTTGGTGGTTTCAGCGTTCGCGGCGACCAGCTGATCATGATGGATTAGAGCGCGTTTCGATCTGAATGAATCAAATCAGCGCTCTAATCAGGCTGCTTCGTTGCACGCTTCGATGACGGACGCATAAGCCTGACGCAACACATCGCTGTTTGCACCGGGCTTGGTCGCATCGGTCGATAATATTTGGCGCCAACGACGTGCACCGGGTTGCCCCATGAACAGGCCAACCATATGGCGACCGATATGCGAAAGCCTGCCCCCATCGGCAATATGCCGGTCGACATATTCGCACATGGCTTCAATAACGTCCGCAATGTCTTTCGGCTTTTCGGCGCTACCATAGATGAGCTGGTCAACGTCAGCCAGAAGCGCTGGATTATGATAAGCGGCACGCCCCAACATGACGCCATCTACATGGTTGAGATGCAAAGCAGCCTCTTCCAGCGTGCCTATACCGCCATTGATACCCACAAACGGCGTTTTGAGGCGCTGCTTGAGGCGATAAACACGGTCATAATCAAGTGGCGGAATATCACGGTTTTCTTTCGGTGACAGACCTTTCAGCCATGCTTTGCGGGCATGAACCCAAAGCGCATCTGCGCCCGCTTGAAGCACCTGATCTGCAACGGCATCAAGTGCAGCTTCTGGATCCTGGTCATCAACGCCAATCCGGCACTTCACCGTGACCGGCACAGAAACAACCTCTTTCATGGCCGCAACGCAACGCGCAACGACATCGGGTGTCTGCATCAGGCAGGCGCCGAACGTTCCCGATTGAACGCGATCAGATGGACAGCCGACATTCAGATTGATTTCGTCGTAACCGAAACCTTCGCCGATGCGTGCCGCTTCCTGCAATTTTACGGGATCAGAGCCACCGAGCTGCAAAGCAATAGGATGCTCGGTATTGTCAAACCCCATGAGACGGTCGCGCGGGCCGTGGATCGCCGCGTCAGCCACAACCATTTCCGTATAAAGCAGCGCATGTTTGGAAAACAGGCGATGAAAATAGCGACAATGCCTGTCCGACCAGTCGAGCATTGGCGCGACGGAAAATTTCGGCTTATTGAAATTCAATGAGTTCTTTGTTTTTCCGTAGTTTAGCGCCATTTTCTGCCTGCTTATTTCATCTCATTTCTGCCTCTTTACGCCCGTTTTGACGTAGAGTACAACATAGTTGTTGTACTTTTGGAGGATGTTGTACCGATGGGAACCATAATCGAACGCCCGCGAGCGAATGGCTCTGTCGCGTACCTAGCACAAATTCTTCTGAAAAGTGACGGGAAAGTTGTCCACCGCGAATCACGAACCTTCGACAGGAAGGCTGCAGCAAACGCATGGATTAAGAAGCGAGAAGCCGAGCTTAAAAATGACACGTCGCAACTGGGGCGCGCTCGCCGCCCCTCTAGCAAGCTTTATGACGCAATAGATAAGTACATTGAGAGCAGCCTTAAGGAGATCGGTCGCACCAAAGGTCAGGTGCTTAATGCCATCAAACAGTTTCCAATTGCTGACAAGGAATGCTCAACCATAACCAGCCAGGACATCGTAAAGTTCGCAGAGCTGCTTAATGATGGCAGAGAGCCACAAACAGTCGGCAACTGGATTTCGCATCTTGCATCGGTTTTTGCGCTCGCACGGCCCGCATGGAATTTACCGCTCGATCAACAAGCGATGATCGATGCTCAAGTGGTTATGAAAAGACTAGGACTGATTACGAAGTCAAAGCAGCGCAATCGTCGCCCTACTCTTGAGGAACTCGATAAGATCCTGACTTATTTTACCGACAGGCAGACACGTGTTCGGCAACACATGCCTATGACCAAGGTCATTTTGTTTGCATTGTTCTCAACACGTCGACAGGAGGAAATCTGTCGAATCGAATGGAACGATTACGAGAAAGAACACAAGCGCGTACTTGTCAGAGATATGAAAAACCCCGGCGAGAAAATCGGCAATGACGTGTGGTGCGATTTAACGGCCGAGGCAGTCGCCATAATCGAGGCGATGCCCAGAAAGAAAGCTAGGATATTCCCCTACACCTCAAACACGGTAAGCACTAGCTTTACTAGGGCATGTAAGCTTTTAGAGATTGAGGATTTGCATTTTCATGACCTCAGGCATGAGGGTATTTCCCGCCTCTTTGAGATGGGATGGAATATTCCGCATGTTGCAATGGTGTCCGGACACAGGTCTTGGAGCTCACTAAAGAGGTATACACATATACGACAGACTGGTGATAAGTACGATAATTGGAAATGGTTGACCAATACATAATAATGCAAAATCGTTATTGAACAAAATATTATAAGATGTTTTTACCTATCTTGCTCGCGATTCAATTGTTGGGCTTATTGGAAAGATTTTGGGGGCGAAGATGGGCTGGCTGAAAGCGATGTTAAAAAAACCGCAAAATGCGGCGGATATTCTACAACAGATTGCAAAGCGTGCAGAGGACCTAACTCAGGAAGAGCAGGCTCGAAGTTTCGTATCTATTCGTAGGATTGCTGGGGCGCTGAAAAGCCGAGATAGCCGAGTTATTTTTGGCCGACGCGGCACCGGCAAAACTCATATCATGTCGTATCTGTCGACTGCGACGCTAAAAGCAGGCGATGTGCCTTGCTCGATAGACCTTCGTACTGTGGGATCAAATAATTCTATTTATTCAGACAATAGTATTGCCGCAAACGTGAGAGCTACAACCCTCATCAGAGATTTGCTGTCGGCCATTCACATGGAGCTAATGGACTACTACACCTCGCCAAAGAGTAAAATAAAAGACAAGCGATTTACTGAAGCTCTGGATCGACTTCATGCATGTGTTAAAACAGTTGTCGTTAACGAGACACAAGAGACACGCGGGAAGTCAGTTCAATCTGAAGCCGAAGCTGTAAGAGCCGCTGGCGAGGTAAAAATCAATCCAGTGACTGCTTCTGGAAACTTTAGCGGTGCTGCTGAGGCAAGCTCTTCCGAGTCAACTGAATGGGAAACTAAAATTGTTGGAAAAACTCACCTGTCAGTTAACATGGGAGATGCTTTTGTCCAACTTGAAAAACTATCTAAGATGCTTCCGGGACGACTCTGGATCTTATTAGACGAGTGGAGCTCCCTTCCCGAGTTACTACAGCCTTATCTCGCTGATTTTATTAGAAGAGCTATTCTTCCTATTCAAAATGCCAGCGTCTGCATCGCTGCAATAGAATATCGCTCTAAATTTCGCGAAGACGCGGGAGACGATCGTATCGGACTTGAACTTGGATCGGACATTTCTGCCGACATAAACCTTGACGACTACTTTATCTATGATTTTGGGCCTGAAGCTTCAGTCGAATTTTTTGGGGAGCTGCTCTACAAACATTTGGTCGCATTGGCGGCGGATGGAGGTCTGGTTGAAAAGAATGAGAAAGAAGTTATAGCGAACGTTTTTTCACAAACACGGGTTTTTGCCGAATTAGTCAGGGCTTCGGAAGGGGTCGCTCGAGACTTTATCAATATTCTTCAACTTGCCGCGATGAGGGCCCATAATAGCAAAATCAGCATGAATGAAATTAACTCAGCTGCTAAAGATTGGTTTGAGCGCGATAAACAGCGCAATCTTGATACCACAGAGGGTGCACAAGAGCTTCTACAGTGGATTCGTGACGAGGTAATTAGTGGGAAGAAGGCGCGAGCTTTTCTGCTTAATGCAAGTGTATCGCATCACCTTATTGAGTTTTTATTCGATGAAAGAGTAATTCATATAGCAAAGCGCAGCTACTCAGCCAAAGATGATCCCGGCGTTCGTTACCGTGTTTGGAAAGTAGATTACGGTTGCTATGTTGATTTGATAAACACTGTAAACAACCCATCAAACTTTATTGATAAAGATGTGAAAATCGATGGGGAAGAATTTAGCGTACCCGACGACGATTACCGCGCGGTAAGACGCGCTATACTCGACCTTCAGGCGTTTGATAAGCGATCTGTCAAGTAACTAGCACACTCTGAGAAGGCTGTAAGTTTTCTTTGGTTTTCAATGAAGGTGCCAACTTCTGGCATGCCAGTAAAAGCGCAAATTCGCCGCGCGTTGGGCTATTGCGGCTTCGGGTGTGGTACCGACGGGTCGCTTCACTACAGATCAAAAAACCCTTATACTACGGTGCTTTTCGCCGGTTTTCTTCAAATATGTGGCGCGTAAAGTGGCACAATATGTGGGCATATTTACCCTCGTATTTCATACCTTTCAAAATATTCTCAATTGGTTGTAATCACTATTTTAGATCGCACATCTCCACTGATTACTGGTGTCTCCTTTCAAAAAAAACTTTAAGATTAAAAATGGCTACCAAAAACTATCGATATGTTAGCCTAATCCCAGTTTTGTTATGAGATTCGAATCAACAAGTGTAATTGATGTTGGAAGACATAGATCAGCAAATCATTCATTCGACAAAGAGTTGCCGTATTGGATGGTGGAATACGCATTTGTCGCCACCAAAAGGCTCATCTCTCCCCGTTGAAGAACGCGCTCTTGTTTTAGAGACAATCGTCATTTTGTTAACAAAGTGTGACATTGTCTGTCTGGGCGAGGTATCCGATGAAGATCTAAACTGGCTGGCAGAGCAATTCGCAGGTACGCCATTTGCCGTAAAAGATATGACACGTTCCAAAACTCCAAATAAATTTAATTTGGGTGTTATATACAATGAGGAAATAGCAACCTTTATTGGCAATGAATTCAGCATACCCCAGATCGGTGGAGATAATTATAAAATTTCCTGCAGGCTGGATTTCTTTATTCACCAAGAAGATTATTTCACAATACTTATGTCTCATTGGCCTAGCAGGCTCTTAAAGAGAGATGATTCGGAAATTCGTGGCCATTATGGCGCCGCATTGCGAAGAGACGTCGAGGACCTTATGCGGCGGGGAACAAGGTATCTGGTAGTCCTCGGCGACTTCAACGACGAACCTTACAACCATTCAATGACAACGTATCTGCGTGGGTGTCGCGATGCCAATCATGTCAACTTGAATCCTGATCTGCTTTATAACCCTTTTTGGAAGCATATCTCTTGCCCTAAAGGATACGTTATATCTCCTGAAACAAGCCATCCAACAGGAACTTATTTCTATAAAAGCGACAATCTCCACCGATGGCGTGTATTCGATCAGATGTTATTCTGCTCGTCTTTCGTCGGAGGCAGCGACTGGCATTTGAACGAGAAAGAGACCGGCGTTTATCGGTATGAACGCTTAGTTGAAGCGATTAAAAGTTCTCAATCAAAACTTGACCATTTGCCTATCATTGCCGAGTTAAACAAGGAATCTAAAAATGGTTGATTTTAAAGCGCAACTTGAAAAGGGCTTGAACGCCCATAGGCAGGCAACAGCTGCGATTGATGAGGTTAATTTAGTATTAAGAAACCTATCCGATCAAGTTAGCGAATACACTAACGGTCGGGTCGGGATAGCATTAAAACAAGAACTAGGAATGTTTCTTGCGGACTCAGCAGCGAGCATTAGTGCATTAACTTCTGGGATGCCTGTGACGCCACCCCTGCAAACACAGCACATTCTCGTAGCCTACGATAAGAGTCGGGGACTGGGTAAAGCGCAACGATTAGCGTCATGGACGCAGCACAAATCTGGATACCCCTGTATTCTTCGGTTTGACGATGCGAAGAGGGAGGCAGTTGATCGTAAATCCTTGGAGGAGACAATAGGAGTACTGCTTGCTTCTTCAGAGACCGGTAGAGTTATATCGAGCATCGCCTCCACCCCTCCGAAACCAGAAGCAATCGATGAGTGAGACTAATTATTATCACTTCGAGTTGATTGAAGCACGGCAATGTGTGCTGCGTTTGTATAGCTCGAGTAGGCAATGGTGCAGATTAACAGAATGGACAAGCCTTTGGTGACATTCACACTTGACACGAACTGCATCATCGATTTGGACGAAGTAGATAGACCTAATAAAACATTTGTGCTTGAGCTCCTGTCGAAATCGAACGACGGCCATGCAAGGATATCTATTCTGGCATCAAGCGCCTCCGAAAAGCAGATCGGCGGTGCACACCTTGAATCTTTTTCATTATTCGAGGAACGCCTCACTAAACTGGGGCTTGGCCATCTGGAACTTCTCCAGCCAATAGCAAAATTTGGGCTCAGCTTCTACGGTTTTGCAGTCATGCCCACTGAAGAACAGTTGCGTCGAGAAGAAAAAATATTCCAGACATTGTTTCCAGAGCGTCAGCTAAGCTGGCAAGACTTTGCGCAAGACAATAGTTTAGATCCGAGTGACCTGACATCCGATAAAGCTTGGAAGTGGCGAAATCGGCTTTGCGATGCTCAGGCCTACTGGTCGCACGAGATCAGCGGTAACGATCATTTCGTGACCAATGATCGAAACTTCAGGAAGAAGTTAACTATCGAGTCTGGTTTTCCGAAAGCCTCAATAGTATCACCTGAAGAAGCAGTTGCGATATTACACAAATAATCGATTTTATCGAAGAACCGGCTTAGAAGGCGGGAAGATTTTCAACACTTTCAAACGGAGTTCCAACTACCGGTAAGCTGGATGAGCTGTTGAAAGCTGGGTAGTTGGAACTTTCCACTGAGTTGTTTTTAGTTTCAGCCAAAGCCGAAACCGGCGTTTTTTGAACCGGATTTCCACAAGACAAAAAACCCGGATTGACTCTTTTTTCCAATGAGAACATTTTAGGAACATCGAGGGCGGTCGATGCAAACACAGGTATGTTTAGTGGCGTGCTTACCTGCTTTGAAATGGAGCAGGACGATGAATACAGCAGTGCAAGAAAACGAATATGACGACGAAATCGAATTGGTGTTGGCTTATCACAAGGGTGACGTACGCGCTGCGATCGCGACACTACTGAAAGACCGCGATTTCCTGATCAAAGAAATTGAGTACGCCAGCCTTGCGATGTCTATGGGCTTTGCTCGCGGCTGGAAACCCACGGTGTTTTCACAATGACGCGGTCACGTGGCGCACTCAGTATCACCAGTATTAATGCCACCTACCCTCATCAGGTCATTTTGGTCTTAACTGACTGGCATCGAGCCAACCTTATTCGTTTGCTCACAGACCGAGAGCGACTTGGCGGATATAGCCTTTGGACCGGAAAGCGGCATGGAATTCATGATTTCAATGTTGCTCATTTCTCGACCAAGGAAAGTCAGGAAGAGTTTATCAGGCTGTACGGAGGCGTGCCCTACGATCCATCCGATAAGAAATCGAAGCCGTGGGAGACATACTTTGCACGATGCGAAAGCCCAACACTCTAGCTGCAGTCCCCGCTGACGTCCGCGTTAAAGATCTCCCTTATTGGTACGAGTTGTATGGCTTCTGTTTTAGATGCGGCCATTACGGAAAAATCGAGATGCGGGAGATGTTGCGCAAGTTCGGCACCCAGACGATCATAATTGGCCTTGAGCCAAGGTTGCGCTGTACTAAATGCAAATCAATCAATGAAAGCCAGTTTGGCGTGTCTAAAATGCCGAGGTAGAGCGCATGTGCAATCTTTACAACCTCACTACGACACATGAAGCCATGCGCCGACTATTTCCGAAATTCGGCGATATAACGAACCGTGTTGACCCGCAGTTAGATGTCTATCCAGACTACCCAGCCCCGGTCCTGCGCAACTTGGCAGATGGTGAGCACGAGCTTGCACACCTTCGTTGGGGGATGCCGACGCCACCTATGTACATTAAGGGTGAAGCCGACAGCGGTGTGACGAACATTCGAAACCTCACATCCCCCCATTGGCGACGGTGGCAAGGCGTTGAAAGCCGTTGCGTTGTACCTGCCACATCATTTTCCGAATATGGCCAAGAGCCAGATCCAAAGACCAAACGTAAGCCACTGCACTGGTTCGCTCTAAACGAAGAAAAGCCGCTCTTTGCCTTTGCTGGCATCTGGACGACTTGGAAGGGCGTGCGGAAGAAAAAAGAAGGGCCGGTCGAAGTTGATATCTTTGCCTTCCTGACCACCGAACCTAACGCCGTGGTCAAACCTATTCACCCGAAAGCGATGCCGGTAATCTTACGCACGACCGAGGAGATCGACGCGTGGTTGCGTGCGCCATGGGATGAAGCGAAGGAAATGCAAAAGCCACTACCAGATGCAGACTTGATCGACCTGACGCCGAGTAATGACAACAAGGAAGGGCAAGGAAGCCTGTTTTGATGGATTGATAGGAGCAAACCGATCCGAGCAATTAGTCACTCAGGCACATAAAGGTTGATATGCTACGCCTTAACTATCAGTATGCACTTTCGCTCGTAAAAATGGACAGGAGACTTCCGCTATCCCGAGGAGGATAAAATGCCATTGTTTAGTCAATCCAGCAAAGTGTATGCCCCTGATGAACTGGAAGCGATGAGACGTTGCTTCTCAATTGCGGCCATTATGTTGGAAGAAAGCGGCAGGGAATACGATGAATCGCACTTAGCAGAGACTATCATCAAACTGTACGATGGTGGACTTAGAGATATGGAAAAGTGGGCGGAACTAGCTGCAAGGCTTGCAGAAAAGCATGCGAATGAGTTTTTGAATGCGGACTTAGATAACGCCAACTGGTCCAAAACAGGTTAATTAGCTAACTATTTTTTTAGATTGGAACAAAGCTACTTGCTGGACGTTTAGCCCGCGCCCTCCAGCTGAAAGCATGCTGATGCCTATCCATAAAGAACTAATTGACGCGGCCAAAAAGACCAAATCACTTAAAAACGTTCATCTGACTGAAGCAGGCCGAGCAATCGGCCTTGGGTTAGTAGAAATTCACGCTGCAGAGCATAATGCAGCAGACAAGTTCGATGAACTCTTAAGAAAGTTGGATGAGTTCGAGAAAAAAGAGAAATAATCTGCGTACGTGCGTACAGACTTGTGAGCTTTTTTCTCTTCCAAAACGAAATCATTTTGATAAAATTTTGCCGCGCTTCGTGACAGGAAGCTGGGTCCAGGCGAAGCGCAGCCCCGGCCACTCGATCACACCTCTCGTGCCGGGGCTCTTTTGTTGTTGGGTTGAATATCTGCACGCTCGAATTCCGGCCAGTCGATATGCAATCGCGCTAAAACGAGCTATGACATCGAGCATATTTCCATTCGAACATTCATTGGCGCGTTTTCTAAGTCATATCTTAGCGATCATAACGCCGATTGACTCTCAATCAAAATGAGAACATTATAAGAACATCCGAAGCGGAGACGAATTAGAAAGACTCATGGCAATTAAGTTTACGAACACCCCTGTCCGCCCAGTAGAACCTAAAACAGGTAAAACCAAAGGTTCGAAAAAAGCAGGTGGACCGTCGAACCGCGATAATTCCGATCTCGACAAAGATACCAACGGGAAGTGACCTAAATGGCTAATGCGCGTCTGATCGTGGTTGCTGCCTTTGATAAGAATGATGACGGCGAACTCGTTCCTGCATTCGATCCAATGTCGTTTGAGACCGAAGGCCGCGCAATGAAAGCTGCGACGGGCCTCGAAGGTAAACATTCAGGGATTGTTGCCTGGAGCCGGGAAGCAGATCCCGATATTGGCGAATATGGACCTCCAGCCATTATTTTCCAATTTGGCGAGATCCCAGACATGGAATAACCAATCCCTCGAAACAGAAAACCCCGCCGAAGCGGGGTTATTTTTTGTCTTGTGCTAGAACAGCCAGCACTTGATCGAGCCGTTTATTCGTCTCTTTGAGACCCTCCCGCGTTTCGTCCCTCATTTCTTTCATGCCATCGCGCAACTGGCGCACATGATCATCAAGATCAACGCGCCTTACATATTCGTCCCGGACGCGGTTAACTCGTTCGTGCAACTGGTCGTCGCCATCCTTGATCGCAGCACCGAGCCGATCTTCTGCTGATTTTTGCGAAGACGAGAGCGAACGGAACGCAGCAATCAACGCCACCGTGAAAGTGCTGCCGAGACCAACAGCAAGGCCGATTAGCCATTGAATTTCACCTGCCATCACCAGCAGCCCCGCTTGTTACCGTTTTCATCATTTCCCTCGACGCGTTCGGCTGCGGGCCGATCCACCTTTGTCAGCGCGATCAATCCAGCTGCGCTGAGATTATTTTGCCGCCACCCCGCGCAGCTGTTTACAGTCTGCGGATTGCAGGCCGCGACGGCGAAGAGACTCGACACAAAAAACATAGTCCGACAGAGAACGTAGCTTCGCATCGTCCTTCACCCTTTCGCGTTCAGCCTTGATGTCAGATTGTAGTTGCTCGGTTTTGGCTTGCTGGCGACCTTCGCGCTCGCCGAGCAGATAGCTGCTGCCTGCAATGATGGAGGCAGCGACGATCCCGGCGAAAAGGTATTTCAACCAGTTCGGGGTCGCGCCCATATGACGTTCATAGCGCATCCACCAGCTTCTCAAGCTTGGCCTTGGCCTGTGGCATTGTGAAGATAGCATATGCGGTGAGCGCGAGGACGAACACGACAAGTACCATCTGGACACGCCAATCAACAAACGGGATGGCCACACCTGCCCCGCCGCTGCCGATCCATGACCAGAACCGCGATGATTTGGAGATAGGCTTTTCAACGACAGGCTCAGGGACTACCTCGGCAGCCGGAGCAGTCACCACCTGGTCTACGCCATAGCCCTCAGCAAGCAGCGCCTTGTCGTAGTCCTTGGCATAGCCGGCGATCAGTTCGGCCTTGTCAGTGCCATTCACGATCCGGCGAGCGTTCTTGAAATCAGACTTCTGCAGGGTGATGTAATCCGACAACTTCTTGCCGGTGAACCAGCCTTCGACCATACCCGCAATGATGATTGGAGCGGCATACTTGGGCAGCAGGAGAAGTTCAGGCTTCGACACGAAGTCAATACCCAGAATTCTGCCAGCCTTTTCATAGTTATTTTTCCAAGTGATCTGGACGTATCCACGACCAATGTAAGGCCAATATTTCTTTGACCGAAGATACTTCTCGCTGCCGATCTCATTGATCGGCTTCATTGTTTTAGCCGTTTCATGGTAAGCCGTTGCGAGTACGTACGCCATCTGATTGCGCAATAGTCCACGCTCTCGACCTGCCTCAATCAAGAGGCGGGTATCGCCAAGGTGCATATTCATTGTGTTTTCCTGAGATTGTGAGAAGATGGAAAAAGCGTGGTGACAGTCAGCGATAATTGTCCAACGCAAAGCCCCGGCTCGGTACGATACCCACGAGCTGGGGTTTTATTTTTCGGCCCTTGACGCTGAGATATCGGACACTAAATCGAGGCTATTCACCGGATCGAAGCATTGCTCGAGTTGCACCAGTGAGTAACCCCGGTTCATGGCTGCCCGCCTGCCGGGGTTTTCTTTTAGCTTTACGAAAATCATTCAATTGAATAAGAGAAGCCGCACACCGTTGCCAAGCCCCCAGCCCAACGCGGTGTGCAGCCCCGGCCAAGCTCCCACGCTTCCGGGGTTTTATTTTTTCTGTCGCCAGATTAAAATCGACTAGCGCAGGTCATCCTCGAGACGCGATTGGCGATCTGCGTAGCCCCAGCGGATGGGGATCTGCTGGGGCTTTCTATTGCGCCAGCAACTCACCCGCCCTTTCCGCTCCAAACAGCTCAGTCGCCATCTGCTCAAGCAGTGGCCAAAGTTCATGATCTGAGCGGAAGGTTGAAGCGTTTCTGAATATTTCAACTGTGCGAACTGACTGCGTTTTCATCGCCTCGCTTACAGCTACAGCCTCATCTTCCGTCATCCTCTCCCACAGCGTGACGGCTGGCAGGATCATGATGACGGGAGCTGGCTCGACAGGCTCAGGCACCGGCGGGCTAGTCAAAGAGCCATCCGAGGCGCGCCATAGGTTCATCGACTGTGCTGCCTGCCACTGTTCCTCGCTTACAGGAACCGCGTCCTGCGGAATGTCAGCACTAACCGCGATATCCTCGCCAGATTCGTTGACCAATGGCGGATATGTTTCTTCGCAGTAATAGAAGAGCGGATAGCCTTCGGGGCCAAACTTGATGAATTTGTATTGCATGTTTTATCCAATCAAAGCGCCGGATATGGTGCAACGACCACCTCCAGCAGTCACTGTTCCGGCCCAAAATTCAAGGGTGACGCGAGGGTAGAAAGTCTGTCCAGCATTGAGATAGACAAACGTACTGATATCGATGCTGTGAAAATAATCGGTTCTGCGGGAACGGACTGTTTCTTGATACCAGAAGCCATCCCTATAGAGGGAAAGGATGGTATTGCCGGCGTTGTCTGTGCCGCCTGAAATGACGAAGTCGACCGAAAAAGCATACACGCCGCTTTCAGGTGCAGTGAACGTCTGACCGCTCCAGCCGTTGCCGACATTCATTGCGACCTGATTGAAAGGAATGGTGTTGGTGCCGTTACCAATTGGAACTGCGGCAGAAGTCGTGGCCTTAAATGCTGGTCGTCCGACCCCTAGCGTCAGGCGTTGCCCCGCTGTATTGGTATCATCCAGAAGATTGCGAGCCACAGCGGTCAACGGTGTTAGAGCTGCTCCGCTCGCACCATTTAGGTACGGAAGGCGATCCGCAACTGGCGTGCCGCTGAGATTGAGCAGAGAGAGAGCGGCAGCTGTGATGTCTGACTGTATCAGCAACTTGCTAGCGTTTGTATGTAGGATCTTGTTAGCTTCGAGTGTGAGAGCGTTGAATTGCTCGATATTACCGATGCTGATTTCCCGGATAATCTGCGCGAGCCGATCATTCATCTGAATATTTGATGTAGCAGCGGCTCGCTGTCGATCAATCGCATAAGACAGACCCGCACCGCTAACGTCCACAAACGGATAAGCGAGCGTCAATGACGTTTCACTCTCGACAGAATATATCGGATATGATCCGCCACCGACGAAAACAACCCCGCCATCAATTAACGCTGTTTCCCAGCCCGTACCGTCACCAGTCACGACGGCAGAGCCGTTTTGCACCGTCACAGTGCCAGTGGTGTAGAAGCGATCCTGATAGGCCATAGTTTTCCCCTCCGCCCGAACCGGGCAGATTGCAAAAGTGAAAATTCAATTGAGATCAGTAAAGCCGAGCAGCGCCCAGCACGTAATAACGAACGCCGGTCGGATCCGGCATCGAGTATTCTTCGCCAGTGTCAGCGCGCATATCCGTTGGGCGACCGGGGCTTAAATGGATGACCATGTCGTTTTCGCGAACGACGGTCGTCATGCAGTAGTTTGAGGTAAACCAGTTCACCACATTTGGCGGGCGCAATGATCGATAATATCCCTGCGCCATCATCTTCGGCCAGTTGCCTACGACCTTTGGAAAGATGAACAATCCAGAACTCTGAAACGGAACGACGGCTGCATGAGTACCGAAGAGCGGATCCAGTGAGAGTGACGTGGAAAACGCGCTGATCGGCAACCAATCCTGTTTGATGATACGAACCGAAGGAAACCGGGTGTCGAGCAGAATATCGTTGCTGTTGGGCGCACTGTCGCTGGAACCCGGTCGTTTGATCTGGATATTACCATCAGGCAATGTCCGCATCACGAGTGACCCGCCACTGGTCAGCTGCTCGATGCTGGTAGCGTAGACCATAAACTTGCAACCGATGGCATAGTTGCCTTCATTCGTAAAGGTGATGCCATTCTTGTCGATCTTATAAAAGAATCGAGCTTCGCGGCCTGATCTGCTCACAGTGGGATCTACAGGTGGGATCGAATAAGCCATGCCGTCAAACCGCATGATGCCATCGAGAAACATCAGTGGATGCAAATCAATTGGCGTGGTCTTCGCAAAATAGTACGAGCCACCTGCCGGTATGATTGGCGTCTCTCCCATCATGACGCACATGTTGGGAGCCTTGTTCGAATTGATCAGAAGACCACGCGGATTTAAGGTATCGACAGTTTGACCACGTCGAGCGACCTTAAATTCAGAACCAGATAGCCTGACGACCTCCTGCCCCGGTACGGGCGCACTGTCGGGGAACGGCAGCGGAGCATTGTTCGCTGGCAAATCCCACTGACAGATCAACGCACGCATGACAGGCACGGTGTTGCCCATAGCAATGTAGGTGTAAGCAGGGCCAGTATAATTGCTGATCTGCCCGCACCAGCCTGTGAAATTCAGGTCCGCTGCGATCCGGTCGTACTGGATAAGCGTCGCAGCCTGATTATTGACCGGATTATCGGCGTAGACGCTCATTGCATTATAAAGAGTGGCAAGCGTGAAGAGCTGTTTGTTGCCATCAGCTCCATTGAAGTCGAGAAGTTTTACCCGGTCATTTGGATCAATGAGCTTCGCTTCAAATATCGGAACCATACCCGCCATATCGGGAAACCGATTGAAGATCTCGTAATACTTGAAGTAATGAGATCCACTCGATGCTCCGACCCTCGAACTTAGAGCACGCTTTGCAGCGGCCAGTGTTCCGCCTTCAAGCACATAGTTTGAGGTATTGGGCGCGGTTGCAGGATAAACGCTGGGATTGAAGCCGTTCGAGAAATAAAACTTGTCATAAATATATGACAAATCCTGCGTTTCTGAATTGAAGAAATACCGATCATAGGCGGTATTGGCTAAGGTAAGCGGGTCATCCGCATCATAACGCAAAACTTTAACAACCGGGCCGAAGCCCGGTTTCCAACCCATAAACAAGCTAACCATCAGACAAAGATCCTCAAATCTGCAAAATTGCCGTATCCACGTTGGACCCACTTGCCGTTTGTTGACATGAGCTGGTCGAAGTAGGCTGTCGCGATACGTCCCACCTTCAAAAGCACTTCGCCATTAGCGATCGCGAGCGGGATCTCGACAACATCGCCGGTTTCGCTCACGAAGTAAGTGCGGTTGGCGATCAAGTAGTTTTCGCTAACCAGCTGCCCGTCGCGATTGACCACTCGCATGATTTGCGCTGCACGCGCGGACTGGCCACCTTTGGATGCACGAGCTGACAGAGACACTTCTGAGAGAACACCGTCCGCAGGATTGGTGACACCTCTCATTGAGAGAAGACCACTCGCTGACACGTCATCGACTTGTGCCTGCACCCCGGCCAGCAGTCCTGCCGTCGCAACCACCTGCCCCTCGACTTCCTCGATCTTCGCCGATTGCTCAATGAAGGAAGCTGCCAAGGCATTTGTTGTTTTCACAATGGCGGCACTGGACAGAATGTTTTGTCCGGTACCGACTGCAGTCGCAGCCGCAAGCTGCTCTAAGAGATCGTCAACACGGTCATATGTGCTGGTCAGGTTTTTGAGCACATCTTTGACAGCGCCCTTCATCTGTTCGAGCTGTACGACAACACTCTGCATGCCGGTGGGGGAAACGGAAGTTCGCCACGGCGTCCAAGACTTGAAGCGATCTGGAACAGTCGTGATCGTCGCCTGCGCCTGATAGAAACGACCAGAAAGAACGTTCTTACCGGTGACGTATTCACCCGCTTCGGGTTCGGTGCACTGATCCTCAAAGATCTCGAACTCATCCGCGACACGATATCTGAAGCGAACTTCCTTGATCGTCGGATCGTCAGGAGGATCCCAGCTGAAACGCACAACCGGCTGCTCGAACCCTTCGGCCCCTTTGATCATGCCAACTTCAATGTTGAAGTTCTGGACAGTCGAAAGCAGAGAAGGGTTAAACGGCTCGGTCGGCGGAATGACGATCGGTCCCGGTTCAATCCCGGCCTCAGAGTAAATGTCAGAGCCTGTTTCAGTGAGCACGAGCGAAAATCGGAAATCTTCGCTCACCTGCCATTCATCGACAGACCACGTCAGGCCGTCATATGTGATCCAGTCGCCCTCCTGGACAAAGGTGCCGACACGCCAGCTGACGGGGATCTTTGCTTTGCCGCCCTTGCGTTGCTGACGATATCGGATGTTGAGCAAATACTGCGCTGTGTCCGCATCCGTAACTTGCAGGAAGTCATAACTCGTTTGCCGCCGTCTGCCATCAGCGGCCACATCGGCGTTGACCACGATTGGCTTGAGGCTTTCCGCTCCCCAGTTACTGTCAGGTGACGTGAACTGACCCGACATCATATTGAAGAGATCGAAGGCAGATTTGCGACGGGAGATTTCTCCTTCCCGGCCAGCTGGAATATCGTCCGGGCCGATGTTCATCACAGGAACCTGTGGCGCGCCCGCAAGCACGCCAGACAAGCCGCGCCTGTTAAGCGCAAAGCCCGCCATCGCGTCCTCGAACTCTCTCAGGACTTCCGTATGATCGTCATCACCAGTCACCCATAAATTACAGGTGTATCTGGGCTTTCCGGCCCGCAGCTCGTCGCACACGTTCATCGATGCGACATAGGTTGACAGATCAAGATGCCCGATTGACTTGCCCTCGCCAATCAGCGAGCGATCAGAAATTAAACCGCGCAGGCCGATCTGATAATTGAATCGCTGCACAGCCGGGTTTTTGGTAAATTCATATGTCGTAGCATTGCCGAGGCGGTGCGGACCGGATCCGCCAGCGACGGAGCTGTCCTTGCGCACGTCATAGCAGCGCAGGCCACGTAAAACCCATTCAACTTCGAGACGGCCTTTGTCGAACTTGTCGACATTAAACTCACGTTCGAACACGACATAGGTGTAACCCGCAGCAACGCTGCTCTCTTTCCACCTGCGACCCAGACCACGCGTATCGTTGACCAGCTTCTGATCGACGCCCTGCCCCGGTCTGCCGTCATAAAAGCGGATCGAAATGAGATTGTCGTAACCAGCCACACCATAATGCGCGACTTCATTGCCGATCTTTGGACGTTCGACGAGTGTCTGTTTGCTGCCGTAGAAATAGACATACGGCTCCAAGCCGTCGCACCAGCCGTTGGCAAGCAGGAACACATCAGCGTTGAACTTATTTCCGGATCCCCACTTGCCGTAGAAAACCCGGTGACCGCGTGTTTTGCCGATGCCAAACAGCGTTTGAACCGGAACATCGCCGCCATACTGGATCTCGCCTTGGACCGCTGAATATTTTCGCGACTTACGGCGGTTCATATACGCGTTGATGCCGAGCTTGGCAGCCATTGCCAAACCGCCAGCAATCAAAGATGCAGCCAGAAGCGAGCCGCCAAAAAGCGCGCCCGCGACAAGCGTGCCTATAGCCGTGAAAATCATAGGATTTTACCTGTTGTTCAGATCAGGTCCGAAAGGCTGCGATGCAATCCGCCATGCGGTGATAGCTGGGGCCGTCAGCCGTCTTGGTAACGAAGCGGCCTGATGCGCCAAGACAAATGCCAACATGCTCGCCATTCTCAATAAGAATGACGACGATATCGCCAACTTGCGCTTGAGCAGGTGAAACGCGCTCTAGATGCTGCTCGAAGAAGGATGTGAGGCTTTTATGGCCTCGCTTGCGCAAAGCGCGCTGCGCACCGGCCAGCGTCCTGTAAGATCGCCAGTATGAGAACGTCATCTCGCGGGATGGATCATAGGCATCAGCCATCTGACAACCGAGAAAGAAGCAATCCGATTCACCGAAGACATAGGGCTTGTCGAGTTCGGCCTGCAAAACCGGCGTCATGATTTCAAAGCGGCTCATCTCTGCCCCCATTCTTCCATATCGGTCGAAGTGACCGATGCATATTCAAGGCAAGTGTCGTTCATATCGTTGTCGAACTGCTGTTCGGCCTGCGAGCGCTTGGCGAGCGTTGCACCGCGTGCGGAGCGCCCCGGTGGCTGCAAATCAATCTTGATGGTGAGACTGCGCGTGCCGTCACTTTGTTGCGGCCCCTTCGGATAAGTGACCTTATCGATTTCATAGATGTTGGAGATCAGAATGCCGACGACCTCGTCGGTCCCACGGACCCCCGCAACGTGACTGATGATTACCGGCGCATTGAGGTAATCGAATTGCTCAATCTTTGCGATCAGATCATCAGGATCCTGCGTCGGGATATTCGAGAACTTAATGGTGCGGGTTGTAACGCCTACGCCTACGGCACTCGTAGCACCGCCTGATTCCAGAAAGCGGTTCGGAAGGTAACGAAGACCATTATAGGTGTAAGGACGCCCGCCCCGGTGATATCCAACCGACCGCCCCGGCAGATCGAAGCGGATCAGATCCAGACGGACCAAATCACCCCTGTCAACAAGCGCCTTCACCTGCGGATCGACACTGTTACTCATAGAAGAACATCTCCGTTGCAGAGAAGCTGACGGGCCGATCCTGCATAGATTTCGATGCGGACCAGCTGCCCGGATCAATCTGCATCAGGCATGACGCCTGCCCAAAATGAACAGAGCACGGCACTTTGAAGTGCTGCAGATCTATCGGATAGTTGAAGTTCACAGTTGCCCGACCGGCTGCACTGGCAATAACAGGCTGTGTGACCAGATGCAGAGAACGCACCAATGTGGTGCGCCTGATCTCAAGATAGTCGCCCGGAACCAGCTCGAAGTACGGCGGCAGGCCATCAGCATCAATCGAGCGGGAGTTCAAAAATGAGCGAACATTCCCCTGCCCGCTAAACCCTGCTGGAAAGCCGCCGAGGTACTTGAGCGGCTTCTGTCGATCAATGTCATAAGCGAGGAATACCCCGCCATTGTCTGCACAGAGCGTCCGAAACGCCGACATAAGCCCAGACTGCTCACGCGTGAGAAAGCCAGTCCGGTATTTCGCAGTCCAGTATGGCGTTCCGGTTGACTGGCTTTCTACCCGCCGCCCCTCCATACGCTCAGTATTGGAAGGACGGATCGGATCAAATTCGCACTGCGCAAAAGGCACCAACGGGAGATTGATAACATCTACCATGAATCACCGTTCTGTTGCCGGTTCTGCCGAGCATCTTCGTTTGACTGCATGATGGTAACGGTCTGCTTGCCACTCTTTTCAAGGATGCTTGCGACCAGATCCGGGGCCATTTCCACCATAATGACGGTTCGGCTTTCACCAGTCTCGCCTGACGTTCCAGTCCCGGACGATCTACCGAAGTTTCGAACGCCGAGGGTCCCGTCGCTGCCCCTGGTCAAAGGCATAATTGCTTCATCGCCAGCCTCACCCATCAGGCCAACGCCCTTCGCAAAGGCGAACGTTGTCGGCTTGGAAACAACCTGATTGGTGAAATTGCCGCTGAAAGACTTCAGACCATCCGGGAAAACCCCACCCTTGGCATAGAGGCCAATGCCCATCGACGGCGCAGGCGGGAAGTAGCCGAGGCCGCTTCCGCTGCCACCGCCGAAAAACCCGCCAAGGAAGCCGAAAATACCTCCCCCGCCACCAATGCCCGCACCGGCTTGGCCGACCTGCATAATGGCGTTGATAAGGTCGTTGAGCATCTTATCAATCAGTCGATCGAGGACGCTCAGACCGGCCTTGCCAAGTTCTTCCAGCGTGATCTTGCCATCATCAAATGCGCTCACCAGAGACTGGCCGAAACTAAGCGCCATATCTCTGTTTTCCGCCAGCTGTTCATTGAGGCGGATCTGGCCTGCCAAGAACTGCCCTTGCTCTGACATGGGATCAATGCCTGAGCTGCGAAGCGTGGATGAAACACGCTGCTCAGTCGGACTGCGGAAAAGCTGCTCACGTTCGAACCGTAGCTCTTCCGCGAGAGATAAAGCAGCAACTCGCTCTGCAACCTTGCCGTAAGAAGCTGCTAAGTTTTCCAGCTCTTTCCGTTGCTCTTCCGAAAGAGTACGACCTTTGTCGGTCGCCTTCTGGACGAGTTCGAGTTTCATCCGATAAGCTTCAGCAGCAACGCCAGTTTTTCCCACGAGCTGCTCTTCAAGCCCCATCTGATCAATGCGATCCTGAGCGGATTTCACAAGGTCACGGTAGGCGTTTGCATCACGCTCTGCCTGTCGCTCCGATGCAGACTTTTTAGGCTGCTTCTCCAATTCCCGTTTCTGGCTCTGCAACTTACTTAGAGCTTCATTTTCCGCTCCGAAGCGACGGTTGAACGCCTCAGATGACAACGGGCGATCAGATCCAGAAGGGTCGTAACCGAGGTCGCTCTTTGGTGTTGTGTTGGCAAAACCAGTAGCAGTCTCTTGAGCGAGCTGCATTGCTTCAATTAATCTGATGATTTCGCCACGCGCATTACGCAAATCAGGACTGGCAAAAGAGAGATTGTTAATCGCAGTAAACAGTGCCTTGGCGCTGATTTCGCCGCCCTTAAACTTATCCCACAATGCCTGTATTTCAGAATTTGCGCGATTAGGTTGCAGTCTATGAAGTGCCGTTTCCACATTCTGAATTGCACTTGCATATTTGTTGACTTCACCTGCGACATCGCCAAGCTTGTTTTCAGCGTCGTAAGCATTTTGTGAAAACTCAAGAAGAGACTTAGCTGCGGCACTAGTCAACGCTCCACTCTCAGCAAGCCGTCCAATTTGCTCCCTGAAACGAGCAACCTGCGGCTCACCCGATCGAACGCCGCGAATGAACTGATCTATCGCTTGCTCCGCAGGTTGAAACGTGCGCGACATAACGTTTTGATCGCCACCGATATTTTCCCACGTACCCGCGACAATCCTATCGACTGCTGTTCGGGCCTCTTTCGCCCGACGCTCAATTGCCTGTTTCTGATCTTCTTTTAGATCAATGTTGACGACGAGAGGGCTTTCGACCGAGTATTTCTTCTGCTTTTCAATCGCCTCTTCATATGCAGGACCCAATCTTTTGATGTTCTGCTCGTGCCTCTCCAAAATCTCATCAACGGATTTAACCTGATTAGATGAGGAGATATATTGAAGAAGCGCCGCCCCAGCTGCGATTGTTCCGATCGTGACCAACGAAACCGGGCTTACGATTGACAAAAAAGCCTGACCAATGCCTGCAACAACGTCCCGTCCGCGACCCATTTCATTAAATACAGCTGAAAGCTGTGTTCCTTGCTGCAATGCGATCTGGATTGGCGACATACCCATCGCAGAGGTGACTGCAATATCTTGGAACTGGGCTGCTATGTTGGCGGTTTGATAATTCCGGGGACCACCGGCAAAAGCATTTCCACGCTGCTTAAGTGCCGCCACATTTTCAAGGGCTGCTTTCCGCTCCCGGTTGAGCGCAGAAGTCATCTCATCGACAGAAATCGCTCCCACCGCATGCGCCTCGCGGATGTCGGCTTGTGCCATCTTATATTGCTGGATGGCAGCATAGAGTGGGTTATACTTTGCTCTTAGGTTCTCGAGCTGCCGACCGTAAGCAATGATATCGCTCTCTCGCGTTCCGGCGTCACCCCGATCCGTGATCCCCAGCTGCTTGTTAATGGCCAGCTGGGAAGCCTGCGCCATTGATGCGTTGCGCTGGCGAATTGCGGCGACATTATTCTGGGCCGCTAATGTTTCCCGCTGAAGCGCTGCAGTCATTTCGTCTGCTGATATTGCACCGACAGCATGCGCTCGCTGGATCTCTTCAACGACCCGATAATACTGTTGGCTTACTGCAAACAGGGGGTTGAATTTTGCACGCAAGCCATCCAGCTCGCGACCGTAAGCAGCAACGTCATCGCCGCGCCCCACCGGAGAAGATACGTCGACAACCCCCAATCTACCGTTAATTGATAGCTGCGATGCCTGAGCCGATGCGAGCTTTTTTGCGGCATCGCTTGCACGCTGAGCAACAGCTGCCTGAATTTCCAAACGCTGATTGAGCGTTGAAACCAATGGCGCCAATTGCACATGCCCCTGTTTAACAAGGTTCATCGCGTCCGCCACAAGTCCATACTTCTTGTATGCGGCATCAAGGAGAATGCCCGCTCTGTCTAAGCCCATGCCACGATCAACGCTCCGGCCAAGTGAGCGCATTGTGCTTTCGAACTTCGCTGCGTTTGCGTAGCCATCAACTAAAGCGCGGCTCAGTCTCGCGGACCCATTCGATGTCTTCTCCATTGCAGCATCAGCTTGCGCCAATGCCGCCCCCACGGACTTACTAGAATCCGCTCCAGCCTTATCAGCGGCAACTTTCTGATCCATACCGCGCTTGTACGATGACGGATCGAAGTCTGCCGCAACACGCAGCGAGCTCAACTGAATTGTCATGAGATTTAGCCTTGCGTAAAAGAATCGCCTAAGCTCGCCTTCGATCCGCACTAAAAGTGCGAAGTAAGCTGGGGGGGGGAATTGAATGGACGACTCGCAAAGGGTGACGGTCGCCTTATGCCTAATCGGCATGCTCGCCGTTGGGTTGGGAAGTTTTCTCTACGTCAACAATATTGAGGAAGAGCAGGCGAGAGCCAAGGCTAACCGAGAGCTTGATTTCGCCGTGTGCTCATTGACTTTGCAGGATCTGCGGGGGAAATCCCTGACGTTTGCAAATAAGAGTGTCAAGAAAGCGCTTGAATGCGCCGCCTCCTACTCGGAGTTCCGCGCATTCAAAGATTTGTACGATGAGCGATCGCCGGACTCACCAAACCGCAAGCCTTACGACCCTGATTATTGGCCTAACTTCCCCTAATCATCAGGTCTCAGAACTTTGAATTTCAGCCAAATGGTTGAGCCATTCTGTGTCGATGGCGGATACAAGTGCCCGGAACAGATCGAATGCCTCGCCCTCGATAGAGTACCGACGAGCGTAAACATCCATCGCTTGGAAGCTAATAGGGCTTTCGCCGCCAAACGCACCATATTGACGGTCGTAACGGAGAAAATGCCACGCCCGTATATAAAAGGCATACCAATCCGGACCATCAGCTTCCGGTGGTGGCGACGGAGCCGGAACTGCAACAAAAGCGTCCGGCTCAGCTTCGCGCAGTTTGGTCAACCAATCGTCTTGCCCCTTCCGCGTTAGCTGATAGCGGAAGGCGCATCTTAGTTTTTTTCTGCGGTTTCCAAAAACTCGACTTGCCGCTTGCCAACCTGCCCAGCACACCAATAGATCATGTTGCGGAAAATTCGACCTTCAGGCGAAGTCAGCAAGTTTAAGGCAGCATCACGAGAATACTTCTCATCAAGTCCGCGCCAATCCAGAAGCAAGTAATCAGCAGCCAATTCGCCATCGGCTGCATTTAACTCATCATGCGGTGCAACATCGTTGCCATGCTTTTGGGCAATCTGGACCTGACGATTATTCTTAGCTGTCAGATATTCAGGGTAATTGGTTGAGCGCACTTTAAAGCCCAAACCCGGAAGATCACCAATGCCTGGCCAGTTTTTGACAGCAATCCATTCACCATCAGCTTCAAGATTTACGTCAGCCTTCAGGCTGGCAAGTTTGATTAGTTTACTCATTTTATTGACCTTTGTCGGAAGGTGGCGCGGGAAGCGTCCGACACCGCAACCCGCGCCGTTTTCGCGCGAAACCCGTATCGGCGGGAGCGGTGATTACTTTTCGTAATATTCGAGACGATCGATGATCAGATGCGCCGAGGTGAGAGGATCCTTGCTGGCCTGCCCGGTGAGCGGCAGCATCAGATCCTGATTTTTGCCACCGGCTGACACCGCGCCATCGGTGTAAACGTAGCGAGGAACCGCAAAAATCAGCGCCTGCTGATTTTTCTCAATGCGGGTACTGATGTTCGTCGGCGTTCCTGCAAAAAGCTTCGACAAGAGGGCGTCGGAGCCGAAATAGGTTTCAACTTCGACTTGAACATCGAAACTGCCCTGCCCGATCCCAACCGGCCCAACTTTGTCGTCGCTGCGGATGGCGTTGATCATGCGCAGATTATTGTTCACGCTGACTTTGAAGCTGCGGACAAAGTTCGGACCACCCACGGCAACGCCGTTCTCAGCAATCCGGCCTACGTTCACCGCTGCAGCCATAACAGGGTTACTGGTTTCAGGATCCGGCGTATCGTCCAGCGAGACGATTGATTGAGAGCCTGTGGTGCCGTTGAACGTCATAACCCACTTGGCGATCTGTTCCGCCTCAAAGGTGAATTCACCTTGTGCCACTGCCATCGAGTTTTGCGCAATGTAGGTTGGCTGGGCTTGGCTCATAAAGCCACGTTCAAGCGTGCCGGTGAAGAGCTCCACACCGTTGCGGATCGTGTCACCGAAAAACACGCGGACAGTTTTGCCAGCGCCAGCATTGACGGCCCATGCAACTGGCAGATTGTCGAGTGTGAGTTTGTTTGCAGCAATAGCCGTGACGCGAACAAATGTATTGATGCCTTCAGCATCAAAGCGATAGGCCGCACCCGTACCACCAATCTTGATCCACTGTCCGACCTTCAGGCCGAGCGATGTGAAATTGAGCGCCGCAGAGGTCAGGCCATCGGCAACTGTTTTCAGGTCAGCAGCAGCACCCTCAAAACCGACAACGGCAATGCGTGCAGTTGCTGGCGGTGCCGCCTCATCTTCCAGCTTATCAGCGCCAACCGCAGGAACCGTGCCGGATCCGGTCGTGATGCGAAACAGACCGTTGTTATCCGCCTCAGCAAACCCCGTCAGCCGGACAAGATGACCAACGGCAAATGCTGCACCTGCAGTCATCGTTACAACGCCGGTCGCAGCGGCAACGCCGGTGATAACACTTGCAGCAGTGCCGTCATTGTCGCGGAACGGTCGAAGCGACCACGGCGCAGACATAAGCGAACGTAGCCAGCTCGAAAACGGGCTACCGTCAGGCGGATATGACAACTCGCCATTGACTGCGCCCTGCGACTGCACGTTGACCATGATCGGATCAGAGTTCATGCGATCGGAGCGGATTTCTTCCGAGTTGATGAATACAGGCTTGTATTGAAGGGATTCACCAGTCAGACGAACGACACGCATGCGCGGGTTTGCCGGAACAACACCGGGCGTGAGTTCGTCAGTCCAAGTCATGCGCAGCCGATTGCTGTCCATGGCCTCATCTCCATAATGTTAGATTGTTGAGAAGTGACCAACGCCGAACGGCGCTGGAGATGTTATGAGGCCTCAGCCTTCATCCCGTTCCACATCAATGGTCACGGTCATGCGGTAATAGTTGCCGTCCATTTCACCGGGTTCACCTGCCCCAATAGATGCCGTTCCGAACCGGATTGCTCCGATCTCCTGCCCGCGAAACAGATCATAAAGCTGGCGGGAGAGTTGACGTGCTTTGCGCGTTCCACCGCCACGAGGCACAAGAACATGCAAGCTAAGCTGTCCATTTTCACGCCAGCGGTTCGCGGCCACGGTTTCAGCACCAATCGAAGCCTGATCCATCAGATCACCGAAGATCTCGACAAAGACAAACGGTTCCGGCTCGTCGGGCGTCGGCCAGTCCTCATTCTCAAATACGAGAGGCGTAACCGTCCATTGCGATTTGAGGAATTCCTCAATCGGCTCAAAAGTCTCCGGTGTAGCCATGATCAGCGAACCAAGTTGATGACGAGTGATGGATAGGTGAGAGGATTTCCAGCCTCAGTGTCCTTGCGCCGAGCAAGTGTGGTGCGTCCGGCTCGATGCGCGCTGGATCTCGCCACAGCTTTCGCTGCAATTGTACGCTGATGTCCTGTCAGGATGTACGGCACCAAGCGATGCAAGCCGGATGGCAGATTGAGGAATTTAACCTGCACGCTGATGAAAGATTGTCCAAACCGGCGAAACATGCGCTGTCGCGCGCGCTCAAACAGGCGTGGCGGCACAGACATTTTCATGGCACCGACTTGGATCTTGCGAGTGTATGGCTGCACATTGGTGATGATGATCTCTGCATCTGCCGATATATCATCAAAGTTCGTCACTGGGCGCTGATCGGCCAATACGATAAATGAATCCTGATAGCGGCCAGACTTGCGCGGGCTGTATTCTTTCAATCCGGTGAGCGCCTCATTGACGACGGCCTGCCACCATACGAACTCGTAGACGATCGGGCCGGGAGCTGAGACGCTTTCTTCAGGCGCATCTTTCACCCGGTTGACGTAGCGCTCGTAAAAGCGACTGCCCTCACCCGACTGGATAGCCTTTGCCAGCTCTTCCTTTGCCATTTTGGCAAGTGCCGCCGATATCGCTTTCTGCGACAAGCCTTCAGTCGCAACCGCGATCGCCCGATCGAAGAACTCGAACTTGGTAGCAGTTGCCATTATCCTCGAACCCTTACGTTCACCCGCACAGGCTCGTCATTCATGCGGACGATTTCAGCGACTTCGACGCTCGCCTTTGCGCCAGCAATCACGACCGCATCACCCTTTTTGAGGCTGACAGCGAGCGCGTCAGGCAGAAGGACAACATTACGGTCGCCCTGCTGGATCGGCCCGACCAGCTCGTCAGGCTTATAGCCACGAACGAAAGCCCGCTGCGCCAATGCTTCAGTTTGTGTCTGACCATTGACGATCTTGCGCAGATCCACGTTTTGACCATGGCGGGCGAGCTGACGCTGTAATTTTGCAATGGCGTGCTCTGGCGTCATGCGTAGATCCTCAGCGTTGAAAGCAGCCGGTCGGTTGCCGACCTGACGATTTCCGACACTTTGTCACCGTCAAGATATTGCGTCGATCCAACACCCTCGACATCTTCTGATCGTACCTGTCCGGCTGGGCCGGAAACGGCGAGCATCTGTTGCGCAGCAAGTATGATGGCTTGCCGCGCACGTTGAGGAACCGGCCCAATGCGGTTGCTGCCATCATAACCGGCCTTATACTGAATACGGACAGCGTCAGGTTCTGGCGCTAAATCAGTCGGCCAGTGAAAATCTCTTACACCGCGCAATTCAGCAAAAATATCGGTGCGAATGACACGATAGTTTTCAGGCAGGATAAACCAGACCACGCCTTTCCGATCGGTGAACTCAACCGAGACAATCTCGACAACCGGCACATAGCGAAGGCGTAGATCCCGAAAATCGCACTGTTGCTGTTCAAGAACCTGCGGGCCAAGGCAACGGCCCAGCCAACCGGAGGGACCGTCGATTTCTTCGGTCACAGCCTCAATGACTGCTTTAACGGATGCATCATCAGCTGCATGATCGCCCGCCACATCAGCCGGAGTAACAATCGGCTGTGGCCGCTCGATAACGACGGTCGCCATAATTACTTGTCCTTGCCGGTTTTCTTGGCCTTTTCGACCTCAGCCGCAATCGCTTCAAGATCTTTGTTGGCCTGCTCGCGTGCGTCGGAGATCTCATTTGCGATGACTGCCCGCTCACTGTCAGCGTCAGTGCGAGCGGTTGAAACTTCGGAGGCAATCGCTTCGAGATCCTTATCTGCCTGTTCGCGCGCGTCAGCGACCTGCTTATCAATTTCAGCAATCTTAACGCTTGCCTCATCGCGCTTCTGAGTGACCAACTCATCAAAGCGGCTGATCTGCGCATCAGCTTCGGCTTGCGCTTCAGAGATGCGAATGGCCTGCGGCGTTTCATTGATTGCAGCAACAACCGCGCCGCCGCTCACGCCCGATGAAAGCGACTTGCGCGCCGCAAGATCCGCATTTTCATCCTGATAGACACAGAGAGCAGCGACAGCGCGTTTAAACTGGTTATCATCCAGTTCAACAATCTGCCCCTGCGCAACAGAAGTTCCATCGAGGCTGAATGAAGCCAGCGCCACACGTTCAATGACTTTCTTGCTCATTGATTTTGTCCTTATGGAAGTGGCCTGCACTCAGGCAGGCCGACACTGGTTAAGGGTTGAAGCGATTGTCACTCAGCAACAGCGTTGCAGAGGCCACCAGTGCAGCCCCGGCATCAGTTGTGAGGTTGACCGCGACGAACTCGAAATCGTCATCGATCGTTTCCACAATCAGTTCCGCGCCGAAGGCCAACGGAGCACCACCGGCTGGCGCAACCGCTTCGATCGGCGCGCCAAGGTTCTTTGCACCTGCACCGGCAGCGTTAGTCGCCTGCTTAAACTGCACCGTTACTTTCTTGCCTGCGGCGAGATTGGCAGTCGAGACGGCAGCAAGAACACGGCCAGAGCCAGCAACGCTGACATAAGGGCCGGTGACACCAGCTGCGATATCCTGCGGAGCGACACCCGGCTTAACCCGGCTTCGCTGCAAAAGGGTCGATACCATTTGTCTGTACCTTTCTGGTTTTCGACAGATCAGAATGAGCCGCAGTTGCGGCCCACATTAATGTCAGTTGCGAGGGAAATCAGACTCCAGGCACATCGAGTGCGACGAACGGAGACACTTCGTAGCCGTCTTCGATCTTCATTGGTGCGGTCCACCAAGGAGAACCATCAACGTTCCAGAAGATCTTGATGACTGTCTTGTTCTTGGTGAAGTGGACATGCTCAGAAGTCGCAACAAACGGACCGGAGCCATCCTTGATGAGATACTGGCTAAGATCGCCGTACCAGATATCGCCAAGGCGACCGAGGCCGGGATTGCGATCATTAAGGAATGCCGGACGTCCCAGAATAGTTCCCGGCTCACCTTCACGAAGCGAAGGAATCCAGACCGGGCGACCTTCAAGATCCTTGAGCTTGATGAGGTCAACCATCGCAGATCGGGAATAGACAAACACTCCGTTACCGTAACCGCGACCGACCATTTCAGCGAGATCGTCGTAGGTGATGTGGTTGGCCGTGGCGCGCTTCACGCGATAGGTCGCGCCAGCCTTCAGAATGCCGAGTGGCGACTTGATGCCGTTGCCATGCAGGAATTTATAATCTTCCGCCTGCCAGACAGCGCCACGAAGCTGCGTTTCAAGCAGTGAACTCGCAGCCTGCCAGTTGCGAAGCAACTTGTCGGTAACTGTGAGAACGCCCGCGACCTCATGCGGCGTCAGCGTGATTTCACGCAGCTTCAGATCAGTTTCCGGCTTTTCACCGCCTTCGCCGATCCAGTCGACTTTGACACCACCGTACATGTTTTCAGGTGCTTCGCCTGTCTGATCAAGCGCTGGCATTGTAATGGCAGCATCCGGTGGTGAACCAGCCGGAATAACAGTAGCACGCGGGCGAATAATCGAACCCTGCACAGGAACGGTCAGCAACGTCTGGCGCAGCTGGGTCGGAACCATGAAACCACCCGACGCACCATCGTCCATGCGCTGTTCAGCGCTCATATCCCCGGTTGCGGCAGCATTTTCGACATAGTTCAAACGCTGATCGTTCGGGCTGAAGCGAACCGCATGCATGAATTCGCCCATATTCTCGAATTCCCTGCGAGCTTCCGGGCCACCCGGACGCTGAATGCTTGCAGTGCTGGACCGTGCAGGCACAACCGTATCGAGCGCTGCCGTGCTGGCTTCCAGTTCTTCAAGCCGCGAAATGCGAGTATCGAGTGACGTTTTCTGTGACTTCAGATCGTCGAACTGTGCCTGTTCTTCGGCGGACAGATCCCGATCTTCCGTTTCGGCAGTGTCGATAATCGCTTTCATCTTGCCGATCAGGTCCACACGCGATGCGCGAAGAGCAACCAGACCTTGCGCAACGATGACGCCATGGTCAGCGTGCGGAATATGCAGCGCCGCAACTGTGTCAGCAGGCGAATAGATGCCAAAGAACGCAACCGTCGCAATGGCGGCAACAAGTAATGCGCCGCAGAACAGCGCAGTTGGCGTGAAACGCTTCATTTTCATTCTCCATGGAGATACCGGACAATAGCTGTTCGTCCGCTCGCGCCGGTTCGCGAGCGTCATTTTCAACCGCGCTGGGCTGGATGATTAGAGTTCGAGCGCGCGCTGCTCTCGTGCAGGCGCAAAAGACTTGCGGCGCTGGATGCCGCCATATTGCGAAACGCCGAAGCGTTTCAGCGTTTCTTCGAGCGTGGCGACCCTGTCAGCCATGCCGAGCGAAACCGCTTCAGCCGCATCAACCATGTCGCCTTCACCGAAGCTGCCGCGCACTTTGTCGACATCAACGCCGCGATTGCGGGCGATATCGGTGACAAACATATCGTAGGCCGCATCAATCTGCTTTTGCTTACGTGACAGCGTCTCGTCATCCAGTGGGCCGAATGGATGGCCTGAAGCCTTATAGCGACCTGCCTTGATGATCGTTTTCTTGACGCCAGCCTTTTCAAGTGCGCCGCTCAGATCATCATGGATTCCGAAAACACCGATCGAGCCGACGGCACCTGAAGGTGTTACAACGATTTCATCAGCTGCAGTCGCAATCCAGTAAGCCGCACTTGCTGCCGTGGAATTAACGTGAGCGATAATCGGCTTGATACCGCGCGCATTGAAGATCATCGATGAAAGTTCCGGCGTGCCGCTGACAGCGCCACCAGGCGAATCCGTATCAATGATGATCGCCTTGGTCGCATCGTTTCGCAGCGCGCGCTGGAAGAGCTGCGCAAACCCTTCGTTGCTTGTGCCGCCAGAAATGCTCGACATCATGTTCATGCGATTGGCAATCACTCCGCGCAGCGGCAGGATCTGCACGTCACCATTCTGTCGTGCAACGTCCTGTTCTGTCTGCTTGCCAATGCGCGCCTCAATTTCTTGAGCAGAATATTTGATGCCGGAAGTCTGATCGGCCATCAGATCGAGGATCGCTTGCAGCTTGCCCTCAGCCATGGCCCAACGCTCTTCCATCAGCGCCTGCATGATCATTGCATACTTCATTCGTCTTCTCCGCTTGTCGGTTCGACAACAACTGCGCTCTCTTTCGGAGCGGCGTTGACCGCATTCTGCAATGTCGTGAAATTGGCTGGCACAAAGTGATGATCGCCAACCGTGCCGATGCTGTCTTCTTCTTCCAGCTCAAGGATCATGTTTGGCGAGAACGCACCCACCTCAAACATATTCTTGTAGAATGCAGCACGGGCTGCGGAATCGCCGCGAAGGAAGGCATTCATATTGAACTTGACGTAATAGCCCTGTTCACGTTCCTGCGGTGTGAAGAGCTTCCAGTTCAATTCCTGTTCCCATCCGCCACACCATGGAGCGATCGTCTGGCGAACAAACCCGATCATCAACTGTTCAATGCCGGTTCCCCATGCTGTGCTCTTTTCGTGGCTTTGCACCAAAATGAGCGGCACATCGTAGATCCGGCAAATATCGGCAATCTGAAACTCACGGCTACCGAGAAACTGCGCATCTTCTGGCGGGATCGTCGTTGTGATCCACTTCATTCCCTCTTCGAGAACCTTTACCCGGTGAGCATTATCGAGTCCGCCTTGCTTCTCAAGATCAGCAGCTGGATTAGCAGGCGATGCTTCGCCGGGCTTTTTGCCGTTGCGCAGATTATCTTTCGCACCTGACGACAGCTTGCCGGGATGCATAAGGAAGCCGCCTGACTTCGCATCATTGGCGAAGAACTTCGAGCCGAACTCTTCCATGGCAAGCCCCCAGCCCAGAGTTTGCCGCGCGTGCGCCACCTGAGATAGTCCGACATAACCGTCATGAGACTGATCCATAATGTGGATCACATCGTCTTGCTCGATCTCAAACTGCCTGCCGTCAATCGTGGTGCGGAAGAAATGCCGACCGTCCTGACGCACCGGCTGAGTGCGATAAGGCAACAACGGATAAAGGCCGGTGGCCTGTCCGCGCCGGTTGCGCTCAATCTCTAGGTAACCGTTGCCCCAAAGCAGAGCGTGCGCCTGGACTGTTTTGCGCAAAGTTCGCGACGACATACCGGGGTTGGGACGGACATTAATCAGGCCAGCCAGCGGGTGCGCATCAGCTGGCACCAATTCGTTGTTACCGCCCTTGCCGGGCCGATACATACGAAGCGGAAACATCGCCAGAGGATTGCAGATGCGGTTTACGCAGGCATAAACAACCGGCAGATACATCGCGCCATGTTCATTGACCGACACGCCCGCTTTGGTTTTGGGCTGAATATGACGGACAAGCCAGCCTTCAGCATCGCCAACGCTCTGACTTGCGCCAGATCTACTAGCAACAGCTGAAGCTGACATTTCGTCGCCGCTCAAAAGCGAATCTTCCGCGCTTGTTTCACGACTATCGATAGCCTTCGCCCCAAACGCAGCCACCGCAGCTCTGACACGACCAAACATTGTCATCAGATTTCAATCTCCACGATGCCGCGCTCTTCATAAACGGATGTTCCGTCATCCACTTCGCCAGCTGCCAAACCAACCGCCATGACGGTAGCGACAACGCCGTCGATCTTATCGAGCGAGTTTTTCTTGTCCGGCACGTAATTAAGGTTTGCGTCAAACCGCACGGTTGAGTGTCCGAACATCCATGCAAGAACCGGATGCCCGCCATGTTCGATCTTGCGCGCAAAGATGAGCCGTTCGATTTCCTTGGTAGGCTCCGATAGGGTCTGATGACCTTGCCGCATCTGGATCTGCAATTCAGGATCCATACCCTCATGTTGCAGATCGCCTGCAAGCTTGCTTGCATTCCAAGGATCATAGCCGAAAGCCAGAATATCGAACTGCGCGAAGGCATCAAGAATGGCTTGCTGCACGAAGGACTGATCAACGAAATCGCCGGGCGTGGTCAACAAAGCGCCATCACGCACCCATTTCTGCCAGTCAACACGCCGATCCTGCTCTGCACGCTCGTCGAGAGTTGCTTCCGGCACCCAGAACAGCGGGATAATCACCCACTTTTCATTGTCATCGTCGGGCGGGAAAACCACAACAAGCGCCGTGATATCGCGAGTGGATGACACGTCACAGGCAAGATATGCCTTCCGGCCCTTGTTCTGCTCCCAGAGCAGCGGCCAAGATTTGGCATCTGCCGTGCAGGCGGACCACTTTGCGCGCGGGATCCAGCCAGACAGCTGATCAACCCAGCGATTGAGGTGGTAGCACTGAAAGACCGCTTCAAGCGCTGGACGGCCTTTAGCTTTCTTGAACTCAGTTCGCAGGTAATCAAGCGTCGGCGTCAGGCCGAGGCTGGGGTTTGCCTTGCGCCAGAATTCCTCATCGGTCCAATCGTCATCTTCACCAATGCCGAAATAGACAACCAGTGTTGTCTGATCGTCCATCTCACCGCGCATGATGGCGAGAGACTCTTCGAACCACTCAAAGCCGGTACGGTTCTGCTTTCGGCCTGCCGTCGATGCATAAAGCTCGATCGGCTGAAGTCTGGCACCTGTTCCCTGTCGCAGTGTGTCAGCAAGTTCGCGGGTTTTCCACTCGTGGATCTCATCGCCCACGATGACAGTGGGCGAACGACCATGTTTACCGTCAGGCGAACCGGTGAGCAGCTGGCAAAGCGATGTTGTCTCACGCAGAAAGATCGACTTGTCGTGCAGAGATATGCGCTCATTGCCCTGCGCATCTTCCAGAAGGCCATTCGCCTCACGGATGATATCCTGCATTTTGCCGAAGGGGACGCGGCCCTGATCCTCGTTGCGTCCGAAAACGTAAGCTTCTGCGCCGTTGACCTTCTCCAATACGAAGAATAATACGCCGAGTGCTGCTAGAAACTCTGATTTACCGTTCTTTCGCGGGATCCACAGATCCAGACGCTTGAAGATCCGAATATGCTCAATGCTGGGTTTGTGCGTTGCCGGGTCTATGACTTCGATCGGCTTTTTCCAGCCGACCAGCAAGCGAACCGTTATTTCCTGCCACTTGACCAGACGAAACGAAACGCCCTTGAAGCGGTCATTGGTAAGACGGAATATCGTCGGCCAGGCAGCGACAATCTTGTCGGCTTTACCATGATCGAACCAAGCGCCCGGAACACTTGCAGCGCGCTTCCATCCTGACAACGCCCATGCGTAGGCTGGATCAGTCGCAACATCTGCCAGCCACGATGGCAGATTATATGCTGCCCAGCCGTCAGTTTGGTCTTGTTCCGGGTGGTGGGCTGTCTGCCCCATTCATCAACCCCATCGGATCAACGTCGGCGTCTTCAGCAGGTGCAGGGCGCTGCGCACCTGATTGCGGATGCGCGCCACCAAGTGGCAATCGGCCCTGACCGGCGTTGAAAGACTCTGTGCGGATCAGATCCTGATCGCGCATCGGAGTGAAACCGAACTCAGCATCTAAGAGGCGCAGCGCTGTTTCAGCCTTCGCCATGAAATCAATATTAGGATGCGTGCGATAAACGACCTCGCCGTCGCCTTTTTTGACCTTCACGGTCACACCGCCTTTCGGCAGATCCTTGCGCAGCTGATCGGCACAGTCGAAGAATTGCTGCATCCACCAGCAATAGCGAGCCAGCGCACCGCGATAGGCTGGACGCCTGCGACCCTGCTTAAACATGATATCCGAAAGCTCTTTCCAGAGCCGGATTGCGTGGCTCCAGTAAGCAGGCGCTTTAGAGAACTCAACCGGCACCGGGAATGGGTCCACATCAGTGCCGGACTTTTCTGCAGCCTGCGCAATCGCTTCAAGTTCCTGCTCGACTTTACGTTTGCGCCGACCGGGAAAGCCTTTTGCTTGCTGCAACTGTGGATCGTCTTTTCGCCGTCCCATACCTCGAACCGCCTGTTTGGCACCCCGAAGGTGCAGAAAAAAAAGTTATCGTCGAAAATATCGCGCCGAGTTTTTCGCTATCACCCACCGGTCCCGGCCCTCAGACCCTCGAACTTTCGACCGCCCCCCCCTACCTTGGCATAAGCCTGAGGGTCGTGGCTTTCGCCGCTGGACTGGTCAGCTTGAGGTCGGCTTCGGTTAGAAGCCCCTGATCGAACTGCCGTTCGAGGTACTGTTTCACGATGTCGTGGTGCTTGGCACAGCATGCCTGCCAGTTGGCCTTGTCCCAGAACAGTGTCTGGTCACCCTTATGGGGAATGATGTGGTCAACAACCTTGGAAAGCTCGACCCGATCAACAGCCTCACATCCAATGCAGAGCGGGTTGTCTCGCTTGTAGGTGGCAGCGGCTTTGTCCCATCTCGAAGTATAACCACGATCGCGAGCGCTACCGCGTCTCGCCTCGTAAGCCGCTTGCTCTTGTTTGACTGCGCCGAGGTGCGCGGGCCTGAAGGTTCTGGGCTTTGATGCCAAACTAACCTCACATAGAAAGAGCGCCTCGAAGGGCGCTCAACGTGTTGGTGAATTTCAGACATAGCTTACGCTCTGGCCCTGAATCGATGTCTCGTGATTGAGACCGTCAGGGCGGGGTCCGAGCGTGGACACCTCAGGAGCTTGGCTCCCCACGTGCTACCGTGTATCGAGGATCACTATCTAAACCGGATCATCCAGAAGCCGATTTGAGTCATAGCGGCGACAGAAAAGCAAGTGGCATAATCATTGGCGTTGGCTGGCCAAATATCTTAATTTCCACAACAGCAACCCCTTTTCCCTTACTGCCACCAGACACGAGTTCCCCCTCGATACCTGCAAACACTCCCTCGCGGATCCGAACCCGTTTAACGCCTACAAATGCAGCCTGTGGCACTTCATGATCGAATTCACCTTTTTCTGCTTTATTATTGAATTCCTTAATCTTTAGGGCATTAACGATATATGGCTTTTCATATCCCCCGAGGATCGAAACGACATGCTCGAAACCTAATAAAGTGGCATAGTTTTCGTTATTCATCACCACCCTCACCAACACATACCCGATCATAACCGGCTGCTGTTTCGGAGGTATCTCACGCCCCTGTCGTCTGATCTTTGGCCCCATTTTCATTGGTGAAAGAACTTCGATATCCACAGCTTCGAGCGCTGCTTTTACGCAAAGCTCACGTCCCGTCATGACGCGAAGCACTAACCAAGGCGAATCATTATCCGCACGAACAGCTGCCTTTTCGATTGCAGCGCGCCTGCGTTTACGCTCATCCATGAAACGATCCATCTTCGCATAGCAACGGGAAAGGTCGATTTGCTCTGCCTGCTCAGTGAGATTCTTATTTGCCATCATCATCACCAATTCCCCTCAAAGCTGTTTCGAATTCATTCACCGCATCCGGACCACCTGAGGGGAAATAGACCCATTCGAGCCAGTCCGGAGTTGGATACCAACGCCAACCCCGATCGGCATGATAGGCCTGCCAAGCAAGCCACTGATCGCTTCCGACGCGAACGGGCTGCATGAGTTCGCAAAGCGGGTTGTAGCGTGCAGATACCGCCGTAGACCGGCCAGATGATGCACGTTCGAACAAGCTCTCGACCGATCCCCAGCCCTGTTTCACCAGTTTCTCGCGGTAAATTTCGTTCTCGCTACGCTCACCGCGCTGGATCTGCCCCCGCTCAAAAGCAGTTGGTGCTGAAATCATCCCCGGCGAGACAGTCAGGAAATTACGATAAACTTCGACACCGAACAGCTTTCCGAACGGCTTGGCTTCAAGGCGAGCTGGTTGATCAGCTGATACAGCCGGTGCGTCCGGCACCTGCTCCCAGAGCTTATTATCGAAATAGGTACCCGGCACATGGATATGGTCTTTGCCGTTGGAACGAAGCAGTTCCACCCAGGCATCGCGCTTCTCTGCGGCTTGGATCCGTTCTTCTGGAGTCAGAGCCAGCCATGAATCGAACCATTTGGCCTGCGGTGTTCCATCGAGCTTTGGCCACGACCGAACCAGCTTCCAATAAGCCTTCTCTATTTTCTTTCGATCTTCCTGATCATTCGCGCTCGCGCCTCTCTCAGATCTATAATCAGGTTTTTCTAGATTATCAGTTATTACTAGGGGGTGATTTGCCGGCGCCGGTTTTTCCGTTGACGGATTTACCGTCGACGGATTTTCAGTCTGCGGTAAAGATGCAACACTTTCAGTGACTTCAACTGCAAAAGGCTCATCATAGATAACCAGAGACAAGGCGCTAAAGCGGCCACTGTCACGCGCCTGTTCTTTCTGCGCATAACCCAGTTCGACCAACTCCGCGATCATTCTGCGCGCCTTGTCACGCCCGCAGTTGCCCTTATTGATGATGTCACGCAGCACAACGGTCCAGTTGTCCGGCTTGGACAGCAGATAACCAAGAAGCCAGCGCGCCTCCATTGAGAGACGCACTTCCTCGAACACATGATTTGGGATTGCCGCATAGCGAGCGTTTCGCGCGCCCCGGCGGATTGTTGCCTCTTCCTTCATTCTGCGGCCTCCTGATAGGCAGACACGCCGTGGTGCGCGGGCTGCTTAGTTGCACGCAGTTCTGAAAGCTTTCTCTGATACTCAGCCTCATCAAACAATGCATCCAACTGGCGCAGATGATGATGGCGGCCTGTAAGCGCGCCAGCTTCGCGCTGGGCCTTGCAGACCGCGCTGGAAAGCGATTGGATATCGCTGGCACCACCCTCAAAGATGTGGCCAAATCTATTTACGAGCTTACGGACACAGGAAAAAGCGGCTTCCCGCGTTGGCAGTATCCAACCGGCAGGCGTCAAAACATATCCGCTATACGCATGCACGAGAATATAGCCGTTCGTTACCCTTGGTGCTGGCTTGGATCCGGCGCATCCGCCATCAATCCATCGGGCCAAAGTTCGATCAGTTTGCAGCTCGTCAACGATTTCATGCGGAACAATTGCCAGCCCATTGCTGACATATCCTTGCACGATGCGCCGCCCGGACGATGCCGTGTGGTCGCGCACGCTGACAGACTGGCGAATAAGCGCATCGCTCATACCCCACCCCCATCATTTTGAGTTATCAGAAGAAGTTTTTGGCGCGCCTTATCGAGCGCCGCGTTGACCAGCTCGCCATTTCGGCGCGTCTGGTTCATTGCCGCGTAAAAGCAAGCCAGATACTCACAACCAGCCCGGAACTGATGTTCTGTGCATCCGCGCTCAAGAAATTCCTGATATCGGATCATGATCCGGATTGGACAAGCCAGCAGGATCAAGGCACGATCAGCATTTGAGCTGGCGCTTTTCATAGCCTGAAGGATAGGCAGAACGTTATCGTTCATTCCGCCGACAAGATTTGATCGCGCCATCACAGAAAGCCCTCCTGACGAGGGACTGCAGTCACCGGAGTGGGCGGAACTAACAGATCTGACTGGGCGTAAGCCTTGCGGATCCGGTCGCAGGCAATCTCGAAATAAGGTTCATGGCGCTCAATGCCGATAAAAGAGCGACCTGCCTTAACGCATGCAACGCCGGTTGAACCGCTACCCATAAAGGGATCGAGAACGGCCCGCCCGGCGACGTTGCAGATAATCTTCGACATAACCGCCTGCGGCTTGACGGTTGGATGACCGATATCGGCATCTTGTCCGTTAGTTGCGATTATGAAGCGCTTTTTCTGTTGCAGCTCGCCGACCGGATGGAACTTGGGGTTCCAGGCATGCACATATATTTCCGTATCCGGACGATAATGGCGGTTGGCGAGCGGCAGGGCGTTAGTCTTAATCCATGGAACGATCGCATATCGTTCAAACTGTGCAGCAAGATATGGCAACAGCTCCGCCCATTGGTCATTATGGGCAAAGAAGACGACAGAACCGAATTGTTCGCTTGTGAACAGCGTATGATCAAAGCCTTGATCAAGGCCAGCTGCTGCAATTTGCTCCATATTCTGGCGCTTCGAACGCAACATTCCGCCGCCGGATGTATCGAATTTGTAAGGCGGATCCGTAACAAGCGCATCGACTTTTCCGAGCATCGGCACGATGTCGCTGCAGTCGCCAAGATACAGCGTGCAGTCGCCGATAACGACTTTGCGTTTCCAAGGGTCACGTTGCGGCCAGTGTGTATCACCGCGCTCGCGCTTCACTTCGATTGCAAGGTCATAGCATTTCTTGGAATCGTCGGCTGGATCGTATTCACGCATGTCAGCGTTTCCCCGCAAACCAAATGATGTAAATGAGGAAAGCTGCCACTGGCGTTTCAGCCAGCACAGCCAGAATGATAATCAACAGAGCTTCGCGAGAGGTGCGCCGACAGGTCATTTCTCAGACCTCAGCGAACGCAATTTCCGGCCCATCTTGGCGCGCTTGGCGCGGTAAGCACCGACACCGTAGAGAACAGTGGTGTGGTCGCGACCACTCACAAGATCTCCGATGCGCTTGGACGATAGATTGGTCAGGCGGTAAGCCCAGTAGTAAATCGCCTGCCTCGCGAGGATCAGATTAGGCTTTCGTGAATCCGAGGCGATGCTGCGCGGCGTAACCCGATATGCGCGGCAAATACGGCGCATGATTATCTGAAATGACGGGCGATACTGGCCTCGCGAGTTTTGCAGGCCGTCTATGATTTCCTGAACATCGCTATCGGAGAGGCGATTAGCCGTTTCCAGCATTTCAAGATCAGGCTTTTTCGGATCGAGGGCTTTAACAGATGCAACCGGGTGCGGCGTTTTCGCAACAACTGGCGCTGGAAGCGCAGCAATCTGCGCTTCCTGCTTGTCATGTTCTTCCTTCGCACGCCGCGCCACATCAGCGGCCCTGACAGACAGCTTCCCGCCGCGCGCGAGGATCGCAGCAGCGGTTTTTGGATTGCTTTCGGTGCGGCGGGCAGAGGCGATAAACATTAGCGTTCCGCCGAGCCTTCGAAGAACGGAATGCCGGTGTTCTGCGCAGCATCGGCCAGATCGCGCTGTACTTGTTCGCGCAGCACGTTTTCCCAACGGTAAAGCTGGTAGAACCAGACAATGTCGCCCGACTTGATACGATATCGCAGACGAGCAGGAATGCGCACCTTGTCGCCATCAACAAACGCAGGCACCGAAACCATGAAGATTCCCGGAATGACAACTGGTTCGCCCTTGGCGTTCTGATGCTCTTCCTTGAATTCGACCGTGCGTTCGCCGGTCTGTAAGCGCGTCCCTTGCTTTACGGTTGCACTGACAAACACTTCCAGATGGCGCGCAAGCATGACCAGCTCGGAAGGCGTGGCCATCTTTTCGCTGAAAAGACGCTCACACTCGAAGCGCTCGCCGTCAGTTGGCGCAGCCAATTCAACCGAATGTTCTTCGAGGAAGAGAGCGAAATCCGATTGTTCCATCGGCTGCCCATTCATTTTTACCCACGCGGAAAACTCTTCCGTCACCGGGAATGCATATTCGACGCGATGCTCCCCAAAACGCGGCTCATTATCGAGATCATGGTAATCGATAATCGAGGTGAGCTTTGGATTAGGCCAGCTCGCCTTGCCGAATATCACTGAGCCATCATCTTTATGACGGTTCGTAAGTTCGATAAAGCTCGCCAGAGTATCGGTATGGGCCGTGCCGCGACGGCGCTCAGGCGCAAGACGATGTTCGTCAAGCAGGTTCTTCAACGAACCGAACTTCTGATTATTGCGATCGAACGACAGCGGCACGTTTGGAGCAAGGCCCTTAGCCAAGCCCTCGGTGGAAATGCTGACGATTTCTGGCTGACTGGCCTTATTTGCCAGACCAGTCAGCGTCAGGATTGCGGCGTTGAGGCCCACAGGCAGTTTTGTGTCTTCCATGGTTTTACTCTCCGGTTGAAAAATGATCAGCCTTCGGCGGTGTCACGCTCTCCGGTGACATCGCGAGGGAACATGTTGATCTGGTTTGGATGTTCGAGCGTAAGCGCGCCGTCGAAAGTCCAGAACGGCGTTTTCATGAACTTGGCAGTTTCAGGCAGCTTGACCTTGACCTTCGGATCAATGTCGATGCGTCCCAGTTCGTAATTGAAATCAATCGTAAGGGTCAGTGTTGCCTTTCCCTTGTCGCCGGGCATCTCTTCAAGCGCCTGGACGATTCCTTCCATTTCTTCATCAAGCTTCCGCGTGAAATCCCCACGCGAGAGCAATCCGAGCATCTCTCGGAAACTGCGCATAACCCGGCTCATTTGAGTCCTCCTAAGACTGTGGGTGTTTGCTTTTTGGTGAGAGGTGAACCCGCCTCAATGGTCCGGCGCGCAATGCGATCGACCTGATCAGGAAAACGGGAAACGAGGTGGTGGGATCGATCGCATCCAAACCGTGAGAACGGATACCGCCAGAGCGGCGGCTGGGTTTGATCCAGCTCATCGATGACGAGATATTTGAAAGCGCGGCCCGACATCAATCAACAACGCGAAGGCCTTCAGACCGCGCCCCCGCAAGCAATCGTCGAAATTCGGACAGTGAGCGCTCGACATCAGCAGCGACGCGATCAAGCTGAGTTGCTTCAGCGGGCGTTACCTTATTATCTGCAAAGGCTTGAGCACCCGTCGCCATCAATTCGCCCGCATGACGCACGGTTTCAGCATAACGAGAAAGGATGTTGCCGACGCCCTGCCCGAACTCGTCAGGATCCGCGAGCCTGCGACCGTTCAAATCGGCCATCACTGATGTAACAAGCGGCGTTCCGCATTCTGCCTCAAGTAGCAAGACCGCAGTCATCGGCATCAGTTCTGCATCGGTCGCGTTGTTCCAGCGGCCAACCGTGCTTTTACCGAAAGACGAAATATCCGCAGAACGCTCGATACCGCCGCACTGCTTAATCAGGTCGCGTTGCGCTGCCTTGAGGCGATAAAACCAAGCGTCTGAAATCTGTGCCATGGTGCCAACCTTTGAATGCAAAAAGCTTCCCACGCCGGGAAATCCCAGCGTCGTTTCCCATTGTGGGAACTTCAGTGATTTGTGATTTTCAGACCGTCAGAACGGCATCAGGGAACAAAAGTCATGGGTCACAACATCGCCAGATCATCGTGCAGCCTCCATCAAAAAAATTGCTGGGGTGCATTCAATGGCAGAACGCTGCACCCCAGCTTCGCCGGATTGGAGGACTTCAGGCGAATTGGAAAAACTTGCCGGAGCGCCCTTTTGGGCGGGGGGCGTAACAGGCACTCCGGCAACATCACCCGCAGAGGAACTGGCGGGAGAAACAGACATCACTTGTTCAAGTTCCGGATGACAGAGAGAACGGTGAGCCATCATGCAGGCACTCAAAAACTCTTCTGCAGTAACGGCGGAACCAGTTCCGCGTTCGACGTCGAGAGCCAAACTAAAACTCGGCGCACGCTGTCCGCATAGCGCTCTCGTCAAAGTACTCGCAGACCTACCGATGCTGCGAGCAAACGCCGAGAGAGAAACTTTCTGAACTTCCAGATATGAATGGAGCGTTGTCATGAAACGTAACTTGCCAAATAGGCAAACTTTCGTCAAGCCAATTTTTGCCTATTTGGCCATGGTCAACAGTTAGAAAATGACAGACTTTTGCCATATGGACAAATCTTTACCCAATCGTATTCGCGAAATTCGCGAAGCCAACGATATGACGATCGAAAAGCTTGCAGAAGAAACCGGCTTGTCGGTTTCTTATATTTCACGACTGGAAAGCGGCGGCAGAAACCTTTCCGTGCGAAACATGAACTTGTTCGCTCACGCACTAAAGGTTCAGCCTCAAGATCTGCTTTCCAGCCCTCAGCCTAAGAGTAACGTGGTGAGTATAATGGGCAGAATAGGTGCAGGCGCCGAAATCTCACCGGATGAAGAACAGATCCCCGCTGATGGACTCTACGAGATTGAGACCCCTTTTCCGATCCCCGACGATGCGATCGCTTTCGAAGTAGCAGGTGATTCGATGTATCCCCGATATGACGAGGGAGACGTAATCATATGCTACCGGCAAGGCATCGCGCCAAATGAAGTAATTGGATGGGAAGCCGCAGTTAAAACGTCGGACGGTCGGAGATTCTTAAAGAGAATCCTACGCGGAGGCACGCCAGGGACCTTTGATTTGGAGAGCCACAATGCGCCACCAATCAGGAACGTCGAATTAACATGGATAGCAGCGGTCCAGTCCGTCATCCGTATCGGACAGTGGCGAAAATTGCCCAAATCATTTGGCCATCACGAACTGTCGAAGATGGTCTAAGCGCTTATATAACACTGATAATTTCAACCCACCATGATGGTGGGTTTTATTTTGCCCAAATGCTATTTTGCCTATTTGTCAATTTATAGCTTGACTGTTTTTGCCTATTTGGCAATTTTATGAGTATACCGCTCCTCAAAATTGCCGTTTAGACAAAAAGGTAACCATAATGATTAAAATTAAGCCAAAACCAGCCCAGACCGTCGCGCCCGCAACATGCATCGACCAACTAACGATAAGAATGGCCGACGCCATGCGAGAGCTCGCCTTTTCTGGCTACAACGTTACTCCGGAGACTTTAGAGAGATACGGCTTCACTAGTGAGATCGTGTCCAGACTGGGAAGTCGCGCAGCCGCGCAAGCTCGTCGTCTTTCTGTAAAGCGGATCGACAGCCATGCATAATCAACCTCGCTTTGAGACAGAGGTTGATTGCGGCTTTAATCTGCCGTCAGCCTACAAATCATGCAGCAGTCAGTTTGACCAACTGGTTGTTATCGCGACGCTTTTTTCGAGTGTTGGAATCGCGGCTGTTCTCGGCGCTCAGATGTGGTGGGGCTGATATGACCGATCGCCCTATCCTGTTCAGTGCGCCCATGGTGCGAGCCTTGCTCGAGGGTCGCAAGAACCAGACCCGCCGCCAAGCAGTATGACGCCATTCACCCGACAGGAGGACGTAATGCAGCTTGAAGATGCAAAGCACATCACTGCGGACGCTATGGACACGATACTTAGTTGCTTCAAGTCGGGGAGCAAAATCACAGTTCTCGTTCGCACACCCGGTTTCCCAGAACGCGATTTTTGTATGACCGACGACAGCTTGTCGGAAGTTACTGCAATGATCGAGCGTGGCCAGCGAGTTTCGAGCGAGAGCCACACGCCAGCAGAGGTTTCGAAATGAACACCGCTTTTCTTCTAATGGCTCAATATAACGGCAAAGCAATTATTCCGGTTGATGACCTTTGCCGTGACTACTTCCCTCACCTCACGCCTGAAAAGTTCGTTCGCAAGGTAACGTGCGGCGATATTAAAATCCCACTTGTCAGAATTGAAGAAAGTCAGAAAGCGGCAAAGGGCGTCCATATCAATGATTTGGCGTCTTATCTGGATGACCGTCGTACAGCCGCAATGCGAGAATACAATCAGTTTCACGGGTAATGTTGTACCTTAAACGGTACAACACACCCATTCACTGTAATACTATATTATTGATTTAATTATATCTTTTTGAAAACGCAGTTCCCATCGAGCATGGGCGCGACCGAAAACCGATAGTCCGGATAGTTGCGATTTTTATCTGTTATTTCAGTCATTTAAACAACAATCCTGAGAATGCGATTCACGCCGCTATTCGTTCTCGTCTTTTAGAGGTGGTGTCAGGTGGCGCAAAAAGCCACAAAGATGGCAAATGATCAAGTTTTGTCGCCAGATCCAGCACTCTCAATATAGGTGGCGCATCTGATTTTTCATACTCACGCCATGACAAACGCGATTCATCCGTCGAATACTGTGACTTTGCTCGCATTTCCGCATTATGATCTCTGACGAACAAACCCACCCGATTCTTGGCCCACAATTGGCATGAAATTCCGAGGACCTTATTTTGACCGATCTGTCCCCCTTCGATAAGCCGTTCGACGCCTTTCTGTTTGATATGGACGGCACTGTGCTTAGCTCTATTGCTGCAACCGAGCGCGTTTGGGGCCAATGGGCCATCCGTCATGGCATTGATCCGGTAACATTTGTTCCGACAATTCATGGCGTGCGTGCGGTCGATACCGTCCGTCGGCTCGGCTTGCCGCATCTTGATCCAGATACGGAAGCTAAAATCCTGCTTGATGCGGAAATGGCAGATCTTGATGGTATCGTCGCGATTGAAGGCGTGCTGGACTTCCTGAACTCGCTACCCGAAGACCGCTGGGCAATCGTAACCTCTGCGCCAATCGAGCTGGCTCGCCGTCGCCTTCAGGCTGCTGGCCTTCCAATGCCAAAAACAATCGTCTCCGCGGAAGATGTTCAGCGCGGAAAGCCAAGCCCTGAATGCTTCCAGCTGGGCGCAAAGCGGCTTGGCTTCGATCCGCACAATTGTCTTGTGTTTGAAGATGCGCCTGCGGGCATTGTTGCCGGCGAAACTGCTGGCGCACGCGTCGTTGTCGTGACTGCCACACATCCGCATTCACCAGAAACATCGCATAAGAGCATCAACAGCTATAAAGAGTTAAAGCTGTCAGTAGATGCTGAAACAGGAATACTTTCTCTGGCAGACGCCACTATTTGATATGATGAGAATGACGCTTTAAGAGCGACCTTTGTGCGCCCAACAGGGCGCACGGCTCTCTAGAGCATTTCCTGTTTCGATTGAGCTATTGTAAATGCTCTACCCATTTGTTTTTACGCGCATCTTGTTCCGAAAGCCGATACTCACTTTTCGAAATGCGCTCTAGATCACGCGCCGTCCTTCACGCCAAACAGTACGGATGATCGGTACATGTTCGGCAATCTGCACACGCACCAGATCGCCACGCTTACCAATAGCAATTTCGCCTCGGTCCTGAAGACCAACAGCCTTCGCGGGATTGCTTGAAACGAATTTGATTGCTTGTGGGAGCGTGATTGCATCCATCACGTCAGCCATGAAAAACGCCGATTGCATCATGCTTGCCGGAATATAATCCGAAGAAATGATGTCGAGATGACCCGCTTCGGCCAGTTCTCGCGCCGAAACATTGCCGGAATGCGAACCGCCACGCACCACGTTTGGCGCGCCCATCAGAACAGACATCCCAGATTCTTTCGATGCCTTTGCGGCCAAATGCGTGGTCGGAAACTCGGCCACGCGAATGCCCTGCTCCGTTGCTTCTGCAACATGATCCACTGTTGCATCGTCATGGCTGGCAAGGACAATGCCACGTTCCGTGCAGGCATTGGCAATCGCTTTGCGCGTCGATGCCGAATATTGCTGCGATTGCCCCATGCGCTTTTCGCAATAGCGAATGAACTCTTCTTCCGAGACCTTGAGCTTGCTCATGTAATAAGATTTGTAGGTCTCGATATCCGTGAACTGGCGTTGTCCGGGTGCATGATCCATCAGCGACACAAGCTTCACCAGTGGGTGAACGCCAAAGCGCTCGAATGCGCTCAAACAATCAGGCGCTGAAACCTCGCAGCGCAAATGCAGAAAATGATCCGCACGCAAGCGCCCCGCTTCCCGACCTTCAGCAATTGCCGAAGAAAGCTTGCGCATATCATCGATACCCGTCTGCGCTTCCTGATCAAAGCCGATCCGTAATGCATCGAACACGGTCGTAATACCGGAAGCCGCAATCTGCGCATCGTGGGCTTGAACTGCTGCAATCGGGTTCCAACGCACCTTCGGGCGCGGTGCATAATGGCCTTCCAAATGGTCGGTATGCAATTCCACCAGACCGGGTGTCAGATAATCGCCTTCCATATCTTCGCCAGATACGGACGAACCAGACGTGATGTCGACAATAATGCCATCAACGATTTTAACGGTGCCGCTGATAACTTCATCAGGCAACACGATATTTGCATTTTTAAGAACTGTTTCCGTCGTCATTCCTCAAGGCCTCCCCACGGCCCGCGAAGACCGTTTCGACACCTTATTACCACCCGTCAGCGGATGCAGCGAATGAATCTCGAACGGTGCACCTTTTTCTGGCTCAACGAACAAAGCCAGATTGGCTACCTCGACCTGATCCTCCAGCACGGGTGCAAAAAAATCGTCGAGCGTGCGCTCCACCTGTGAGCGCTGCTTCTCATCCACCGGACCGGTGAGCGTCATATGAAAGCGGAACTCGTCGAACACATAAGGGTAGCCCCAACGGTCAAGATTCTGCCGCTGCGCTTCGCTGAGGCGCTCTGGACGGCGTTTGGCGATTTCCGCGTCACGCAAAGGCGCACGAAAACGATCAAATGACACTACGATGTCATTGGCGAGTTGATTGAGCTCCGCAACCGGTTCTTCAGGCACAAGTGCGAAGAACCGTCCAATGCCCTGCAGTTTCAAGCGCGGGATCACAAACGGTGCGCTTGATGACGCAAAATACATCAGCGCCGAAAGCAGATCGCTCTCCTGATATGCCTCATCCAGCCGGAAAGGCGCTTTCAGCGTCCCATGAAAACCATAACGACGCGGCTCTTCGGTCAATACTGCGACATCTTCTGCGGCGAGAGTGCGAATCGCCGGAACCTTTACCGCCTCACCGCTAAACGCGCTGCGCCCAAGCCAGTTTGCAGCCACTTTAAGAAGCGCATCGCCCGACGGCGGCGTGAAATAAATCGCGTAACGCATAGTGATTCCTCTTTTGGCGCGATGCTTACACGCGGAATGTGGCAAGTCGATAAAGGGTAGATGACATCGGGATTTTACATCACGGCAAATTGGTATAGGCCTACGTCCGGTTAGAAATGAGGAGATGACTATGGGTGGTTTTGCGTCGATCGGTGAGTGCATGATCGAGCTTTCAGGCAATGATGGCGATCAATGGCGCATGGGATATGCCGGCGACACGCTGAATACGGCCTGGTACATGCGCGCTCTGACCGAGCAATCATACCCCGTGGACTATGTCAGTGCCTTCGGAGAGGACGATTTCTCGCAGAAGCAACGGGCATTCCTTGCTTCCAATGGCATTGGCATTGCGCAAAGCCCGGTCATTCAGGGCGTACACCCTGGACTTTATGCGATCACGCTCAATGGTGCGGAGCGCTCATTTACCTATTGGCGTAGCGATGCCGCTGCAAAGCGCCTTGCAAGTGACCGTCAGGCGCTGAAGGCCAGCCTTGCCGGGCGCGACATGATTTATTTCTCCGGCATTTCGGTAGCAATTGTGTTTCCAGAACACCGGGAAACGTTTTTTGAAACCCTGCGCGAATGCCGCGCGGAAGGCGCGCTTATTGCTTTCGACCCCAATTTCCGCCACCAGCTTTGGCCAGATCGGGAAGAAGCGAAAAAGATCATCAGCGAAGCAATGAAGATCGCGGATATTGCCCTGCCGACCTTCCCCGACGAACAGGCACTATTTGGCGATGAAACCGCTCAAGCTTGCGCTGATCGGTTGATCGGATTGGGTGTGAAGGAAATCGTGGTCAAAGACGGCACCGAACCTGCGCTCATCATTGCCGATGGCAGACAAACGCTTGTTCCTTCTGTGAAAGCCAATGCCGTTGATACGACAGGCGCTGGCGACAGCTTTAACGGCGGTTATCTTGCTGCACGCCTCGAAGGCCTGTCACCTGTCGATGCTGCCCACAAAGCCCACGCAGTTGCGGCTCGGGTCGTTGAAATCCGCGGCGCACTTGCTCCCATGGAAACTGCGCGCGCCGCTTATTCAGCGTGATTTAATCCCGCGAAAAAGTGAAATGGCTTGTCTGGGCGTAAACTTCGCCCGGACGGAGAATTGCCTGCGGCACGTATGGATATTCGAGAGAACCGGGCCAGACCTGCGGCTCAAGGCAAAAACCTGCATGTTTGCCGTAAGGCTTTCCGGTCAGACCAATGCAATCATTCGCCATCGTATTGCCCGCGTAGAACTGAACGCCAGGTTCTGTCGTCTCGATATCAAGCCTAATCCCTGAGCGAGCTCCTTTAACGGAAGCGCATGGCCGTAACGGGCCGCGCGCAGCCGTCATGCAGAAATTGCTGTCGTACTCGACCTGTTTGCCGTCCTCTTCGAAACGGATAGGGCGGAAATCCCGGAAATCATAAGCCGTTCCTTTGACCGGCAAAACACGCCCATCAGGAATCAGTGCCTCATCGACCGGCATATAGGCATCAGCCTCAATCTTGAGCTGATGATCGAGAATATCGCCTTCGCCGCCGTCGTCGAGGTTGAAATAGCTATGATGCAAGAGATTGCAGACTGTTGGCTTATCGGTCACTGCTTCCAAACGCACAATCAATGTGCCTTTTGCGTTGAGCATATAAGTGCAGCTTACGTTGAGATTACCCGGAAAACCCATTTCGCCATCAGCCGCAAGCGTCGCAAGTGTCACGAAATCAGCACCTGAGCCGGTGATTTTCCAGACACGATTTCCGAGACCTTTGCTGCCGCCATGCAGATTGTGGATTCCCTGAAAATTCGGCTCTACCTCATAGACCTTCCCGTCGAGCACAAAGCGCGCATTGCGGATGCGGTTGGAAAAACGGCCGGCAATCGAGCCTAAATGGGGCGAATGCGCCGGGTAATCCGCAAAGTCACGATAACCTATGACCAAAGGAGCATCATGCCCTTCCATGCGGAGATCCTGTATGGAGGCGCCCCATGTAATGATTTTTGCTTCAAGTGGACCGTTTGCGATCGTAAGCCGATGAACCGCCTGCCCGTCCGGTGCATATCCGAAAATTTCCGATGTCACTTTGTTCGCCCGTTTTGATGCATTTATGAGAGCCGCATCAAGCCGTATCATTCGAGCCTGCGCAAGAGGCATTCGCAGCAACACTACCCCTTGGAATGCATTTTGATCTGAATGCATCAAATCGGCGCGTTATACCAAGGGCGCCTCAAGATGCTGGCGCTATCCACGCCTTGAAAAAATTCACTCGCCACTCGGGCTTAAACATCTCTATTTGAAGAATAATCTTATCGATACCCGCTTCACCCCGATCAAATTACGACCCAATTTTATTCGGGAATACAGAAACAAATAAATATTATTCCGTCACATGATAGTTTAAACTAACCATATTAATAATACTTACTTTATCTTCATTATATAAATTAGGAATTTTAGCGATGAAGGAAAATTTCCAAAAAGTTATACCCTATATTTTTAGTGAAGAAGGTGGCTATGTTGACAATCCTCGCGATCCCGGAGGCGCCACGAATATGGGAGTTACTCTGTCTACACTTTCCGCATGGGAAGGCCATACAGTTTCGGCTGCCGACGTGAAGAGCCTTTCAAGCTCAACCGCAACGAAAATCTACCAACAGCAATTCTGGAGCAAGATCGACGGTGACAGTCTTCCGTCAGGTATTGATTATGCTGTGTTCGACTTTGCTGTGAACTCCGGCCCCGGAAGAGCTGCCAAAACATTACAGGCCGCCCTCAACATGCCCCAGGATGGGGTCATTGGCGTCAAAACGATTTCCGCCCTTTCCGGCCGCTCTCCCGAGGCGGTTATCAATGCGCTTTGCGATGCCCGCGCCGCCTGGCTTAAAGGATTGTCCACAGCTTCGACATTTGGCGCGGGCTGGCTAACCCGGGTTGAACGGGTTCGGTCACGCGCATTGATGCTGGCAGCAACACCAACCATAACAGAACTCGCTAAGCCGAATGCCAATGCTTCACCCAAAGCAAAGCAATGTGATACGGCGGTTAAGACTGTGCTTAAACACCCGGAAGCACTGGGAACTCTGGGAAGTGCGGCATCAGGTCTCGCAGCCATCGCTTCCGGCAATGGACCGGTACAATATGCGCTCGCGGTTGTGATGCTTGCCTGTACTGCGGTCGGGCTTTGGTACTTCATAAAGCGAGTAAGAAGCGAACCGTGAACAACTCTTTTCCAACAATATTTCAAAAATTTGTAATTCGCTTTATGTTGCGCTTCGCGTAGCAGGCACCTTATATGCGCAATTAACGCTCTGGCTATTGTGAAAGCAATATGACTTTCCCTATCGCCGGAAACACGCTAGACACGCGCAGATACTCAGACGCATGCCTGTTGAGGCATCGCCAAGAATAAAGGAATCGAAACTTGTCCTCTACTTTTGACAAAGTCGCCGACATCATCGCCGAAACCAGCGAAATCGACCGTGACACCATCACGCCGGATAGCCATACCATCGACGATCTTGGCATTGACAGCCTCGACTTCCTCGACATCGTATTCGCTATCGACAAAGCTTTCGGCATCAAGATTCCGCTGGAACAGTGGACGCAGGAAGTGAACGAAGGCAAGGCTCCGACCGAAGAATACTTCGTTCTGAAGAACCTCTGCGCCAAGATTGACGAGCTGGTCGCAGCCAAGAAGGGCTGAACAGCCACGCAAGCTGACGGTATTGAAGGGTGAACATCCGTGTTCGCCCTGATTCCGTTTCTGGAACAAGCAAGCATTCTTGAGCACAGCATTTACGGGCAGACCGAACCATGCAGAGCAATAAAGTCGTCATAACCGGCATTGGCATCATCTCCTCGCTAGGCGAAGGACTGGATGCGCATTGGAACGCTTTCTCCAAGGCAGGTACTGAACCTCGCCTCGAAAGAGAAAACTTTGCGCCTTACACAGTTCATCCGCTCGGCGAAGTCGACTGGGGTTTGCAAATCCCCAAGCGTGGCGACCAGCGCCAGATGGAGACATGGCAGCGACTTGGAACCTATGCGGCAGGCCTGGCGCTTGACGATGCGGGTATCAAGGACGACGAAGCGCTTTGCGCAAGCATGGATATGATCGTGGGTGCCGGTGGCGGCGAGCGCGACATTACTGTCGATATGCAGATCCTCGAAGAAGGTCGCACCAGCAACAATCGCGGTGTGATGCTCAACGAAAAGCTGTCGACGGAGCTGCGCCCTACCCTGTTTCTTGCCCAGCTTTCCAATCTGCTGGCAGGCAACATTTCCATCGTCCATAAGGTGACTGGTTCGTCCCGTACCTTCATGGGCGAAGAAGGCTCCGGCATCGCGGCGATTGAAACAGCTGCTGCACGTATTCGTTCAGGCCAGAGCACCCATGCGCTGGTCGGCGGCTCTTATAATTCCGAACATTTCGACATGATTCTCGGTCACGAGCTTGGCGGTTTGCTCAAGCACGACGGCTGGGCATCGCTCTGGGAACGTGAAGGCAGCGCCGGTGGCGGCATGATTTCCGGCTCTGGCGGTGTTTTCCTCGTGCTCGAAAGCGCAGACCATGCGCAAAAACGCGGTGCACGCGCCTATGCAGAGATTGCCAGCATCGAAAGCGCGCAGATCCGCCGCGATGCGGCTGATCTTGCCAAAACCGTGCATGAATTGGTGCTCGCAGCCAATGGCGGCGCAGAGCCTGGCTATGTTGTCTCCGGCGCTTCCGGTGCACATGAAGCAACGGCCGCTGAAAAAGCAGCTCTTGAAGGCGTTTCAGCCGCATATCGCGGCGTTGCAAGCCTGACCGGCCACCTGCGCGAAGCGCAGTTCCCGCTGGCCTTGGCGCTTGCAGCCATTTCCGTCTGGAAGGGCGAAGCCTTTGCTCCATCGGGCCCATCTGAGAAGGCCGTAGACGGAGCCGTCAGTGAAGCCATCGTCACCACCATTGGCGCAACACGCGCCGAAGGTGCTGCAAAGCTGGTGAGAGCATAAGATGACCAAATATACAGACCATCTCGGCCGTCCCATCGTTGCAATTACCGGTGCAGGTGTTGTTTCCTCCCTTGGACAGGGCAAGGAAGACAACTGGGCTGCACTGACCGGTGGACGTTCCGGCATTCATAAAATCACACGCTTCCCGTCCGATAATCTCAACACGCGCTTTGCGGGTACTGTTGATTTTCTGCCTGAAAGCGAAGTTGGTGCATCACCTCTTTCGGAAGCGCTTGCACGGCTTGCCGGTGAAGAAGCCCTAGCCCAGTCCGGTCTTTCAGTGACCAATTTTGGCGGACCGCTTTTCCTCGCAGCTCCTCCAGTTGAACTCGACTGGAAAAACCGCTTTGCGCTTGATGCCAGCATCAAGGATGAAGGCCCCGCAAGCTATCAGCTTCTGCTTGAAGCCTGCCGCCGTGCCCGTCAGGATGCCCTCTTCAATACGACGCAGTTCGGTTACATTGCCGAGCGTCTGTCTGAGGCTTTTGGCACACGCGGCCTGCCGGTGACGCTGTCGACCGCATGTGCTTCGGGCGCAACTGCGATTCAGCTTGGCGTTGAAGCCATTCGTCGCGGCGAAAGTGATCGTGTTCTCTCAATCGGCACCGACGGATCCGTCTCGGCTGAAGCTCTGATCCGTTTCTCGCTGCTATCGGCGCTGTCTACGCAGAATGATAAGCCGGAAAAGGCATCCAAGCCATTCTCCAAGGATCGTGACGGCTTTGCCATGGCTGAAGGCTCCGGCGCTCTGGTTATGGAATCGCTTGAAAGCGCCATCGCACGCGGTGCAAAGGTGCTCGGCATTCTAGCTGGTTGCGGTGAAAAGGCTGATGATTTCCATCGCACCCGCTCCAAGCCGGATGCCTCACCGGCAATCGGCACGGTACGTGCAGCACTTGCAGATGCGGGACTGACCGAAGATCAGCTTTCCTATGTCAATGCTCACGGCACTTCGACACCTGAAAATGACAAGATGGAATATCTTGCCCTTTCAACCGTGTTTGGTGAGCGGCTTTCTTCGATTCCTGTTTCGTCCAACAAGTCGATGATCGGTCACACACTGACCGCCGCTGGTGCAATTGAAGCCGTATTCTCGCTGCTGACGATTGAAACCGGCACATTGCCTCCGACCATCAATTACGACAATCCAGATCCGGCAATTCCGCTGGATGTCGTGCCAAATGTTAAGCGTGATGGACAGGTTTCTGCCGTGCTTTCCAACTCATTTGGCTTTGGTGGACAGAACACGAGCCTTGTTTTGACGGCAAATCCGAATTAATCGGATCTGCAGTTATATATTCTCGGTAATCCCGGACAGCGAAACGCTGCCCGGGATTATGTCTTGAAAAGGATAAATTCATGCGCGCCCTACAGCTCCTCGACGATCGTCGCCTTGAAATGACCGATATTGCTCCGCCAGCCGCGCCCGGCAATGGCGAAGTTACGGTCCGTATCAAGGCCGTCGCACTCAACCATATCGACGTATGGGGCTGGCGCGGCATGGCATTTGCCAAGCGTAAGATGCCGCTTGTTATCGGCGCGGAAGCTTCCGGCGTTGTCGATGCAATCGGACCCGGCGTGTCGAATGTTCTGCCAGGCCAGCTCGTTTCGATCTATGGCGCACGCACCTGTGGTCTGTGTAAGGCCTGCCGCGAAGGTCGCGATAATCTCTGTGAACACGTAGGCGGCGTTCATGGCTTCCATCTCGATGGCTTCGCCTGTGAAGCCGTTAATCTGCCAGCACGTCTGCTCGTTCCAGCACCTCCCGGCGTTGACGCCATTGGCGCTGCGGTCGCTCCTGTGACGTTTGGTACGGTCGAGCATATGCTGTTTGACAATGCGAAACTCCAGCCGGGCGAAACCGTTCTGGTTCAGGCTGGCGGCTCCGGCATTGGTACGGCAGCAATCCAGCTTGCCAAGAAGATGGGCTGTACAGTCATCACCACTGTTGGCTCTGACGATAAGATCGAAAAGGCCAAGGCGCTCGGTGCCGATCACGTCATCAACTACCGCGTTGACCGCTTTGAAGGTGTTGTGCGCAAGCTCACCAAGAAGAAGGGCGTCGATGTCGTGTTCGAACACGTTGGTGCGGATACATGGGCAGGCTCGATGCTCTGCATGAAGCGCGGCGCACGTCTCGTCACCTGTGGTTCGACCTCTGGTGTTTCAACCAACATGAACCTGATGCAGCTCTTCCAGCAGCAGCTTAAAATCCTTGGCTCCTTTGGTTGCCGTATGGAAAACATGGCTGATGCGATGCAGAAAATGGCGCAGGGCGTTGTTCATCCAGTAATCGACACCATTGTCGGCTTTGACGACATCGGCACGGCTCTCAAGCGCATGGAAGGCCGCGACGTGTTCGGCAAGATCGTGTTGCAGATCGACTAAGCCTTTATGTTCAAGATTAAGCTTCTTCTCTTCAAATGGTCGCGTAAGCTCAAGCAGTTCAACTACTGGCTTTGGGCGCAGGCCGTCTTTATGGCTCTGGCTCTGCTGCGTCTCCTGCCTGCGAAAAGCGCAATCCGCTTTTCTGCATGGTTCGCACGCAAGGTGGGACCGCTGACGCCACGGCACAAGGTTGCAACCAACAATCTGCGCCTTGCCTATCCTGAGAAGAGCGATGCTGAAATTGAAAAGATCGCCGTCGAAATGTGGGATTCGATGGCGCGTCTTTTCGCGGAATACATCTTCCTTGATGCGATCTTCGATTTTGATCCCAATGCGACCGAACCCGGTCTTATCGAAGTTGACGGCATTCCGATTTTCGAACGTCTCCGCAACGAGACCAAGCCGCATATTTTCTTCACCGCGCATACCGGCAATTTCGAGCTTCTGCCGATCTGTGCCGGTACGTTTGGTCTTGATGTGACGGCCCTCTTCCGTCCGCCGAACAATCCCTATATCGCGAAGACCGTTCTCAAAGCGCGCAAAACCAATATGGGTCATCTGGTGCCATCAAAGGCCGGTGCCGCTTGGTCGCTGGCGCGGGTTCTGGATGCTGGCGGTAATGTCGGGATGCTGGTGGACCAGAAGTTCCAGCGTGGCGTTCCCTCCACCTTCTTTGATCGCCCGGTAAAAACCAATCCGTTGCTCGCAAAGCTCGCGCGCCAATACGATTGCGATGTCTATCCGGCGCGCTGCATACGCCTGCCTGGCGGTCGATACCGGCTTGAGCTGAAAGAGCGCATGGAGCTGCCACGCGACGAAAAAGGCGAGATCGATATCGCCGCGACCGCGCAGCTTCTCAACGACACCGTTGAGGAATGGGTGCGCGAATATCCTGGCCAGTGGATGTGGTTCCACAAGCGTTGGGGCTAGAGACTCAATATCTGCGTTCGGTCAAAACTGGCCGGACGCATTTTTATTTTATGATGTGAAAACATCCTGCAAGGGAGACAACCATGCGTCCTATCGCTATCGCCCCATCCATCCTTTCGGCCGACTTTGCGCGTCTGGGAGAAGAAGTCGATGCCGTGCTTGAAGCCGGTGCCGACTGGATTCACATCGACGTCATGGATGGTCATTTCGTGCCGAACATCACGTTCGGTCCGCAGGTGGTGAAAGCAATTCGTCCACGCACCAAGGCTTTCTTCGACACGCATCTGATGATCGCGCCTTGCGATCCATATCTTGAACCATTTGCGGATGCTGGCTGCGATCTCATTACAATCCACGCAGAAGCTGGCGCACATACACACCGCTCGCTCCAGAGCATCCGCGCTTTGGGCAAAAAGTCTGGTCTGGCGCTCAATCCAGCAACCCCTGTCGAAGCATTGACGAACGTCATTGATGACGTTGATCTCGTTCTCGTCATGACGGTCAATCCGGGCTTTGGCGGCCAGAAGTTCATTGCGCCGATGCTCGACAAAATCAGCCAAGTGCGTGAGATGATTGGCGACCGCCCAATCGATATCGAAGTGGATGGCGGCATCACGCCTGAGACTGCCGGATCGGTTGTTGCAGCCGGTGCAAACATTCTCGTTGCGGGTTCTGCCGTTTACAAAGGCAACTCGGTTGAGAGCTATGCCGCTAACATCAAAGCCATTCGCGAAGCAGCAGAAGCTGCACGATAAACTGAAGCCACTTTTCCGGGGGAGTGCGTTGAGCTGAGCATCAGGCTCTGCTAAACACCGCGCATTCCCTTTACCCAAGACCTGCAGCCCGGCAGACGGGCCGCCAAAACAGGATATGCCCATGATCCCGCGCTATTCCCGACCAGAAATGGTCGCCATCTGGTCTCCCGAAACCAAATTCCGCATCTGGTTCGAAATTGAGGCCTATGCATGTGAGGCGCTTGCCGAACTCGGCGTAATCCCTAAAGAAGCCGCAAAGACCATCTGGGAAAAGGGTGATGCCGCCAAGTTCGACGTCGCGCGCATCGACGAAATCGAAGCCGTCACCAAACATGACGTCATCGCGTTCCTCACGCATCTGGCAGAATTCATCGGCCCAGACAGCCGCTTCGTGCATCAGGGCATGACCTCGTCGGACGTACTCGACACCACGCTCAATGTGCAGCTCGTTCGCGCAGCTGATCTGCTTCTCGCAGACATGGACCGTGTGCTTGCAGCGCTTAAGAAGCGCGCATTTGAACACAAGGATACCGTTCGTATCGGCCGTAGCCATGGCATTCATGCCGAACCAACCACAATGGGTCTGACTTTCGCACGTTTTTACGCCGAAATGGAACGTAACCGCGCGCGTCTCGTTGCAGCACGCGCAGAAATCGCGACCGGTGCCGTATCGGGCGCTGTTGGCACCTTTGCCAATATCGACCCACGCGTTGAAGAATATGTCTGCGAAAAGCTTGGTCTCGAAGCAGAGCCAGTTTCAACGCAGGTTATTCCGCGCGACCGTCACGCCATGTTCTTTGTAACGCTCGGCGTCATCGCTTCGTCGATTGAGAACGTAGCCATCGAAATCCGCCACATGCAGCGCACGGAAGTTCTGGAAGCAGAAGAGTTCTTCTCGCCCGGCCAGAAAGGCTCGTCGGCGATGCCGCACAAGCGTAACCCTGTTCTGACTGAAAACCTGACTGGCCTCGCCCGTCTGGTTCGTATGTCGGTTGTGCCTGCAATGGAAAATGTTGCCCTCTGGCATGAACGCGATATTTCGCATTCGAGCGTTGAGCGTGCGATTGGCCCAGACACCACCATCACGCTCGACTTCGCGCTGAACCGTCTGGCTGGCGTTGTCGAAAAGCTGGTGATCTACCCGGAAAACATGCTGAAAAACATGAACAAGTTCCGTGGTCTTGTGCATTCGCAGCGCGTCCTGCTCGCACTCACACAGGCTGGCGTTTCGCGTGAAGATTCCTATCGCCTCGTACAGCGCAATGCCATGAAGGTCTGGGAACAGGGTGCAGACTTCCTCGAAGAACTGCTCGGTGACACGGAAGTGCGTGCAGCACTTTCCGAAGAACAAATCCGCGAAAAGTTCGATCTTGGCTATCACACCAAGCATGTTGATACGATCTTCAAGCGCGTTTTCGGCTGAGATTTAGGCTCTGGCGGCCTGCAAATCGCATCTTTCTGCGCTTCCGGTGCTCACGTACCTAAAAGTACGCTCCGCTCCGGTTCTCGAAAGCCACGATTTTCGGCACGCCATAACCAAAATCACTAACGCTGATAAATTGAATCTGCAAAAAGCCCCATGTTTCTGTAAACATGGGGCTTTTTATTATTTCGGATTACGCGCTCTTTTTGATCGTATTGATCACATTACCCCATGGGTCTTCAAAGACGTGGTTATTACCGCCACGCGTATCTTCCATTTCGACCCATGCAAGACCTGTGCGATCCTTATCGCGCAAGCCGGCACCTGAACTCTGCCAGGCATTAGCACCAATGTGGTGGTGATAGCCGCCAGTGGACAGAAACACGGCCTTGTCGCCATAGGTCTGAACGGTGTCAAAGCCCAACTGCTGATGCCAAAAGGATTCAGCATCCTTCGCGTTGCCAACGCGCAAGTGAACGTGACCAACAACCGTGTTTTGCGGTGCGCCGTTCCATTCACCACCTTCACGATCAATAAGGTCGAGAAGGTTCTTCACGTCGAGCGCCTCGGTGCCCATCTTCACGCGATCACCATTCCACTGCCACGTATTGTGTGGACGGTCGGAATAGATCTCGATACCGTTGCCTTCAGGATCAGTCAGGTAGATTGCCTCGCTGACATTATGATCAGACGCACCGGCAACAGGCAGCTGCTTGTCGATGGCGCGGCGCGACCAGCGGGCGAGATCGCCACGAGTCGGCAGCAGGAAAGCCGTGTGGTAGAGACCAGCGCTGCGTGGATCATCAGGCTTGGCAGCCGAAAACTGCTCGATTTCCATCAATTCACGGTCGCCTGCACCCAATACAATGGAAGCGCCACGACGCGTCATTTCACGCAAGCCTACGACATCACGATAATACTCTGCCAGGGTTTCTGCATCGCGCGCCTTTAAGCCAATGCGCGCCACACGTACCGGTGTCGTCATAGCAAAAGGCAAAGGAGCGCTCTTTACAGTGGCAACGGTCGAACCACCCTTATCAGCAGCGGCCATCTTCAGTGTTTCAGTCATTTCATTCTCCTTCGGCGGCATTTCTGCGCGCGCGGAAAGAATATTGCTCATGACGGCAGCACCTGCAGAACCAAGTATCGTTCTTCTGCTTATCGTCATGGCCGTCAAATCCTCTCCGTAATTATCTTCCCGCTAAAGATCACAATTTAGCGAGTGTTTCACAAGATAGCGATCAGCGAACAAGCTGTTCATCATTTGCGACATCTAAGTTCTTTTTGACGCGCTATAGCTGAGCTTGAAGATGCGTTGAAACGGCTCTAAATAGGGGGCATGAAAGTCAAAGACGCAGATATTCTTATCATCCCCGGCTACACCAATTCCGGACCTGATCATTGGCAGACGCGCTGGGAGAATAAACTCTCGACGGCACGACGTGTCGAACAGGCCGAATGGTCGAAGCCAGTCAAAGACGATTGGGTGGCACAGCTGGTCAAAGCAGCCAATGAGACGACGAAGCCGATCGTGCTTGTTGCTCATTCGCTTGGCGTTGCAACTGCGCTTCACGCTCTTCCGCAAATTCAGCACAAGGTAGCCGGTGCTTTCTTTGTAGCGCCTCCCGATGTGTCGAACGAAAAGATCCGGCCAAAGCACCTGATGACATTCGGCCCTTATCCGCGTGAGCGCCTGCCATTTCCGACGATTACCGTCGTCAGCCGCAATGATCCCTTCTCAAGCTTTGAAGCCGCAGAAGATATCGTGAAGGACTGGGGTGCGCTGCTCATCGATGCAGGCGATGCAGGGCATATCAATTCGGAATCCGGACATGGTCCGTGGCCGGAAGGCTCTATGGTTTTTGCTGAATTTATGACCAATCTTCAGCCGCCAAAAATGCATTGAATCAAAGAGTTATCTAATTTTCTGATCAAATAGATTCAGAACAGTTTTGAAAGCGGCAGATTGAATGATCTGCCGCTTATTTATTTAAGCCCGGACAGCGTCAACGAGCGTTTTTGCGCCGAGGCGCAGATAGCCGCTATCGTTTCCAAGTGTCAGGAACTGGAAGCCAAGCGGGATGTAGCGCCGTGCGAACTCTGCTGACGGCGAATAAATGCCAGCGAATTTTCCAGCAGCTGCGGCCTTACGAGCGATGATGCTCACTGGCTCGATGATCGCTTCGGAATCCGGATTGGCTTCACGGCCATTGCTCCAGGCAATCGAGAAGTCGGCAGGACCTACGAAAACGCCATCGATACCGCGCACGTCAAGAATCGCATCCAGCGCATCATAGGCATCGCGCGTTTCGATCATGGCGAAAGCCAGCGTATCCTGATTGGCAGTTACGAGATAATCGTTCGAGCCCGGCGCTCCGTAATCAGCATTGGCGCGGAAAACACCCCATGAACGCTCGCCAATCGGCGGGTACTTCATTGCGGCTGCAAACTTACGCGCGTCTTCAACCGAGTTGATCATTGGCGCAATCACTGCCTGTGCACCAAAATCGAGTGCGCGGCTTGCCATATCGAAGCGACCAACCGGAATACGAACGACTGGCGGCTTACCAGCATTGAGGATCAATCCGAGACTGCGCAACACGCTCTGCTCATCATGGCCGCCATGCTGCATATCAAGCGTAACCGCTTCAAAGGAGCTGTGCGCCAGAACTTCAACTGTCAGTGCTTCCGGTAGAGATGACCACGCGGAAAGAACTGTTTCTCCGGCACGAAGACGCGAAGACAAAGACATGCTTATTCCCCTGCATTACAAAAAACTAAGGGCGGAAACGCATTTTGCATTTCCGCCCTTTATACTACGAGTTAGTCTTTCTGAACCTGCTGGATCGCTTCCTCAAGGAAAGCAAACATTTTCTCGCGAATGGTTTCGTCCGTTACCTTCACATCTGCCGCATCGAAATCGGCGCGTAGTTTGCGGAAAACGTCTTCATCGCCAGCTTCTTCAAAGTCAGCGGCAACAACTTCACGAGCATAGGCATCAGCGTCTGCATCGTGCTTGCCAAGAAGCTGTGCGGCCCAGAGGCCGAGGATCTTGTTACGGCGAGCCTCTGCCTTGAAGCGGAGTTCTGCATCCAGTGCGAATTTGCTTTCAAATGCGTTGCGGCGATCATCCATGCCAGTGGCCATTCATACAACTCCCAAGACTTTAAGTTATGTGAGATCGTCAACCGTTCTCTTGCCTAAAGCTGGCAAGGGGCGCAAGATTATACAAGAGCCAAAAGTCACTTTATTGATTTATCTGGCTCTGAAACGCTTAAAACGGGGGAACGGGTACAAAGCAGGATTGTTAAAAGCCCACAATTGCTATACGTAGCCCGCGAGAATAGCGGCAAAAGCCGATCATCACATTTTTGGAAATCCGAGAAAAGCCATGAACCGTCGCCGCCGTATTTACGAGGGCAAGGCCAAGATTCTTTATGAAGGCCCTGAACCCGGTACTCTTGTCCAGTTCTTCAAAGATGACGCAACCGCGTTCAACGCGAAGAAGCATGAAGTTGTTGACGGAAAAGGCGTGTTGAACAACCGCATCTCCGAGCACATTTTCACCCAGCTGAACCGCATTGGTATTCCAACCCACTTCATCCGCCGCCTCAACATGCGTGAGCAGCTGATCAAGGAAGTTGAGATCATCCCGCTTGAAGTCGTTGTTCGCAACGTCGCCGCAGGCTCGATGTCCAAGCGCCTGGGCCTCGAAGAAGGCACGGTTCTGCCCCGCTCGATCATCGAGTTCTATTACAAGGCAGACGCCCTCGATGACCCAATGGTCACCGAAGAACACATCACCGCTTTCGGCTGGGCCAGCCCGCAGGAAATCGACGACATCATGGCTCTCGCCATCCGCGTCAACGACTTCCTCACCGGTCTGTTCCTGGGCATCGGCATCCAGCTTGTGGATTTCAAGATGGAATGCGGACGTCTGTTTGAAGGCGACATGATGCGCATCGTCGTTGCCGACGAAATTTCGCCAGACTCGGCGCGCCTTTGGGATGTCAACACAAATGACAAGCTCGATAAGGACCGTTTCCGCCGCGATATGGGCGGGCTGGTTGAGGCCTATCAGGAAGTAGCGCGCCGTCTCGGCATCATGAACGAGAACGACACGCCCCGTCCTTCCGGCCCTACGCTTGTGAAGTAAAGATCCGCACAGCCCGGTAACTCGCGTTCCGGGCTGTTTTCATTGTTGTTAAATTAAATCAGCAGGAACTACAGAGTGATCAAGGCACGCGTCACCGTTACACTGAAAAACGGCGTTCTCGACCCGCAGGGCAAAGCTATTGTCGGCGCGCTCGGCAGCCTGGGCTTCGAAGGCATCAATTCCGCTCGTCAGGGCAAGGTCTTCGATCTCGAACTCGGAGGCTCGGACAAGGCGAAAGCTGAAGCCGAAATCAAGGCCATGTGCGAGAAGCTGCTCGCAAACACGGTTATTGAAGATTACGCAATCGTCATCGCCTGACGCGCTGCGGCTTAAGTATAGTTTTTTGCGCGCCTTCACACCGCTTCACAGCGGGTTTGAAGGGCACTCAAATTCAAAGAGACGTAAAACGCCATGAAAGCAGCAGTCGTTCTTCTTCCGGGCCTCAACCGTGACCGCGACATGATTGCGGCCATCACCAAGATTTCCGGTCAGGCACCAATCACCGTATGGCAGACAGACACGAGCATCCCCGATGATGTCGATCTGATCCTGATTCCCGGCGGTTTCTCTTATGGCGATTACCTGCGTTGCGGTGCAATTGCAGCGCGTATGCCGGTAATGCAGGCCATTCGCGAGAAGGCCGACAAGGGTGTCATGGTTATTGGCGTCTGCAACGGCTTCCAGATTCTCGTCGAAGCAGGAATGCTGCCAGGTGCGCTGATGCGCAACACGTCGCTGAAGTTCGTCTGCCGCGAAGTGAAGCTTGAAGTCAGCAATGCGAATACCTCGTTCACGCGCGGTTATCAGCCAGGCCAGATCATCCGTTGCCCGGTTGCCCATCATGACGGCAACTATTTTGCTGATGCTGAAACCCTGAAGCGCGTCGAAGGCGAAGGGCAAGTTGTGTTCCGTTATGCAGACGGCACCAATCCGAACGGTTCGGTCAATGACATTGCGGGCATCGTCAATGCGCGCGGCAATGTTCTCGGCATGATGCCACATCCTGAAAACTTGATTGAAGGTGCACATGGCGGCGATGACGGCCGTGCACTTTTTGCAGGCGCATTGGGTATCGCAGCTTAAAGCTTTAAAGCTCGACCAAGCAGATTAAATGGCCTTCGTTGAATAACGGAGGCCATTTTTTGTTGCCCAAACCAGATGCACAATTGAGGCCGCAAAAGAGAACAGTCCTCTCACGACCTAGAGCATAGCTCCTTAGAATTAACTCGATAGAAGATAAAATTACGCTGTAAAAACAGATCTTTAGAGCGATCTTTCTGACCCAATAAGACACACGACACTCTGGAACAGTCCCAGTTGATATCGAAGTGACGAAACCGCTCTATATTTTTGTTTCTACGCGCATCTGGTTTCGAAAACCGATCCCACGTTTCGGAATGCGCTCTAGCGTCACGCACGAAATCGTGGCAGCTTGATCGATAGATACTTCCTGAGTAAACCGAATCGGGGAACGATATCGATGCAGTTATATTCACGCCCACTCTCCCCCTATTCCGCTTTTGTGCGCGGTGTTCTTTATCTCAAGGAACTGCCGTTCAAACCTATTAACCTCCCCTATCCATTTCCCGAAGACTTCATTCATGTGACACCTTTAAAGCGTGTCCCGGTGCTGATTACCGGCTCTGGCGAGACATTGTTTGAAGCAGCCGTCATTGCGGAATATCTGGAAGACCATTTTCCGGACACTCCCGTTCTGCCCGGCAGCCCGCGCGAGCGTGCTCTGATCCGCCTTCTGGCGCGTGTGACGGAGCTGGAAGTTCTCGGCCCTGCGATGAAACTCTTCATTCTTCAGAGCAAACCTGAAAGGGACGAGGCCACTATCGAGCGGCTGTTTACCAAGCTCCACAAAGGCTTGAGCGTGGTTGAATCACGTCTCACCGATCACGATTTTGCACTCAACGATGCTCCGACACTTGCTGATGCATGGCTGCTGCCAGTACGCTTCCTCATGGAGCCGCTCAAGAAGCTTTCGGGGAAAGACGATTTGCTGGCTGCTTACCCAAAATTCGACACATATGCGGTGAAAGCAAAGCAGGACCCTGCGTTCGAACTCATATGGAATGAGATGAGTGACGGGTTAAAGGCTTTCATGCCGCAGCTTGCCTGAACTATCCCGTCCAATAGAAAGCGCATTTTTGAAAATGCGCTTTAACACATTGTTTCTATGCGTTTATCGGCAAGCCACTCTTTTGTTGGTCTTGCCGAAAACGTTCTTATGGAGCCTTCCTTGAAGAACAAGACCATTGCGCTCGTTGCACTGCCTGCTCTGGCACTCTTTGCAGCCTGCACGCCGAAACCGACGCCTCCTACTCCCACAAGTGTTAGCAAAGCAGCCTTGGCAACCATGGAGCGGATCGCTGTGGGAGCGAATAGCTGTTGGTTCAAATCCAATGACAAGGATTTTCGCGGCTATGCATTTGCGCCGGAACTTAATTCTTTTTCAGGGCGTCCACGTATGTTGGTGGTTCCTGCTCGAAATCTGGCGGGACGCCCGCTCCTGGTTGTGCAGGCAGAAGGCAATCCAGCACGCATTGAAGCCTTTGGCCCGATGATGCAGCAGGGTCATAGCAGCCGTATCAGTGCCGACATTAATCGTTGGGCATCGGGCCAAAAAGGCTGCTGACGTTCAAATTTAACGGATGTGGAAACGGACCTTGCGCGATTCCACATCTGCCTCGTTCCGCGTAATACCTATATCGCGAAGCTGCTCGTCCGTCAGATCAATCAATTCAATGCGGCTGCGGCGCAGCATGAGACGCAGAGAGCACCATTCAATGAAACGCTGCCAGACAGAACGAGAAGCGTAACAAAAATCGCTTTCCCTTGTCTGGATTGTATCAATTGTATCTATTTCATCGTGCTTAACTGACGTATATGTCATAGCAAGGAGCCTTTTAAACTGGGCTTAGCCGATATTATGCATCAACCTGATGCGTGAAACGTAAATACAATTGACTCAAATATCGGTACAATGCTTATATTGTGACCATGACAAATTGGCTTCCCGACCTCACCGGAAAATCCGGCCCACTCTATCTTCAACTCGCTGACACAATTGAAGAAGCGATCGCCCTTGGAACTTTGCCTGCGGGACAGAAGCTACCGCCGCAACGCAATCTGGCATATGATCTGAAGGTGACAATCGGTACAATCGGGCGCGCCTATGCTCTCGCCCATGAGCGTGGACTTGTAACCGGCGAAGTTGGTCGCGGAACTTATGTGCTTGGCAGGACCGACGGCAAGAATGCGCCACCGGCCTATTCGAGCGATGGCATTGCTGGCACACGTATTCAGGACGCACCACTCGACAAGGGACGCTTCGATACGACGGCAGCTCCTGACGTCGGACAAAATACGATACTTGAGCCGCTGATTGCGTCTGTCATTCGCAATTTCCCGCATGAGGTTGTCAACTACACGCGACATTTCCCGCAACACTGGCTTGAAGCCGGACGCCAATGGCTCAATCAGGAAAACGCTCCTGCCGATGCGAGCAATATTGTTATCACCAACGGCGCACATGCTGGTGCAATTGCGGCGATTACGGCTTTCACCTCGCCCGGCGACAGGATTGTTTTTGAAGATCTCACTTACACACAAGTGAGCCGGTCCGTGAAAATTGCCGGACGCCGCGTTGCGATTGCTGCAAGCGATGAATATGGCATGATCCCGGAAGAATTCGAGCGGGTCTGCAACCAGCAGCACCCGACAATGGCGTTTCTCATGCCAAGCATCCACAATCCAACGCTTGCGACCATGCCCTATGAGCGCCGAGTGGCGATTGCCAATATCGCGGCACGACACAATGTCTGGCTCATTGAAGATGACACATACGGGGTGATGACCCGGTCAAATATCCCGAAGATTGCCGATATTGCACCGGAACGCACATTTCTTCTCGGCAGTCTTTCAAAGGCCGTAACTGCTGGCTTGCGCTGCGGCTGGGTGGCCTGCCCGCCGCATTGCGCGCAACGTTTACGCGTGACCCACAAGCTGATGACGGGCGGCGTTTCGTTTCTGCTCGCCGAAACTACCGCACAGATGGTACTTTCAGGTCAGGCGAATGCCCTGCTGGACAAGTGCTCGGCTGAAATCGAATGGCGCGAGCAATTGGCCCGCAAGGTCTTCGCCGGTTACGACTTTGTTTCTTCACCGCATGTTCCGATCCTCTGGCTGAAACTGCCGGAACCATGGCTTGCCAGTACATTCAAAGCAGCCGCCTATGAAAACGGACTACTGATCGACGATGAAGACGAGTTCAAAGCCGGGCGCATTGATCGAACTTACCACCGGGTTCGCATTGCTTTTTCCTCACCGACGGATCGTAATCTGATCGAAAATGGCTTCGCAACTTTGCGGCAATTGCTGGAAAATGAACAAGTAGGCTATGAAGGCAGCATTTGAGCCGGGAAATCGGCATTTTCCTGTCGCGCTTCCAACAGAGTTAGGTTAAAGAGGCCCCTTGAAACCTTAGGTGTCCGCCCTTCGGCAGAAGTTTCCGGGTACCGCAGCCTGCGACGGGGTCCCTCATCTCCATGACTATTTCCAATAAGCGCGACATCACGCCGGAACTTATCTCTGCTCACGGCCTCAAGCCGGACGAATATCAGCGTATTCTCGACCTGATCGGACGCGAACCAAGCTTCACGGAGCTTGGCATTTTCTCGGCCATGTGGAATGAACATTGTTCCTACAAGTCGTCGAAGAAGTGGCTGCGTACTCTCCCGACTACCGGCCCACGCGTTATCCAGGGTCCGGGTGAAAACGCTGGCGTTGTTGACATTGGCGATGGCGACTGCGTCGTCTTCAAGATGGAAAGCCATAACCACCCGTCGTATATCGAGCCTTATCAGGGCGCGGCGACAGGCGTTGGCGGTATTCTACGCGACGTTTTCACGATGGGTGCTCGTCCAATTGCAGCCATGAATGCCCTGCGTTTCGGTGAGCCCGACCATCCAAAGACCCGCCACCTTGTTTCCGGTGTTGTTTCCGGCGTTGGCGGTTATGGCAATGCTTTCGGCGTTCCGACCGTTGGTGGCGAAGTGAACTTCGACAAGCGCTATAACGGCAATATCCTCGTCAATGCATTCGCAGCTGGCCTTGCCAAGCATGACGGCATCTTCCTGTCGGAAGCCAAGGGCGTTGGCCTGCCGGTTGTCTATCTCGGTGCCAAGACGGGCCGCGATGGCGTTGGCGGTGCAACGATGGCATCGGCTGAATTTGACGAATCGATCGAAGAAAAGCGTCCAACCGTTCAGGTTGGCGATCCATTCACCGAAAAGTGCCTTCTGGAAGCCTGCCTTGAGCTGATGGCTTCGGGTGCGGTTATCGCCATTCAGGATATGGGTGCTGCAGGTCTCACCTGTTCTGCCGTTGAAATGGGTGCGAAGGGCGATCTCGGTATCGAGCTCATTCTCGACCATGTTCCGGTTCGCGAAGTAAACATGACAGCTTACGAAATGATGCTGTCGGAAAGCCAGGAGCGTATGCTCATGGTTCTCAAGCCAGAAATGGAAGAAGAAGCACAGGCGATCTTCCGTAAGTGGGGTCTTGATTTCGCAATCGTCGGCAAGACTACTGATGATCTGCGCTTCCGCGTCATCCATCAGGGCGAAGAAGTTGCAAACCTTCCGATCAAGGAGCTCGGTGACGAAGCTCCTGAGTATGATCGTCCATGGATGGAACCGGGCAAGCATGCACCGCTGCCTGCCAGCAATGTGCCACAGGTTGAAGACTATTCGGATGCGCTGCTCAAGCTCGTTGGCTCGCCGGATGGTTCATCGCGCCGCTGGGTTTACGAACAGTATGACACACTCATTCAGGGCAACTCGCTGCAGCTCCCGGGTGGCGATGCTGGTGTGATCCGCGTTGAAGGTCACGCCACCAAGGCACTCGCTTTCTCGTCTGACGTAACGCCACGCTATTGCGAAGCTGATCCGTTTGAAGGCGGCAAGCAGGCTGTTGCCGAATGCTGGCGCAACATTACCGCAACCGGTGCTGAGCCGCTTGCATCGACCGACAACCTCAACTTCGGCAATCCTGAAAAGCCGGAAATCATGGGCCAGCTGGTCAAGGCAATTGAAGGTATCGGCGAAGCTTGCCGTGCGCTCGATTTCCCAATCGTTTCGGGCAACGTATCGCTCTACAACGAAACTAACGGTCAGGCGATCCTGCCAACTCCGACCATTGCCGGCGTCGGCCTCATTCCTGACTGGTCGCAGATGGCCAAGATCGGCGGAATGCAGGATGGCGACACGCTGGTTCTGCTGGGCGGCGACGGCACCCATTTGGGTCAGTCGGTCTATCTGCGCGATCTTTTCGACCGCGCTGATGGCCCTGCTCCAACGGTTGATCTTGCGCTTGAAAAGCGTAACGGCGAGTTCGTCCGTTCGGCGATCCGCAATGGCCAGGTGACAGCCTGTCACGACCTCTCCGATGGTGGCCTTGCCGTTGCTGTTGCTGAAATGGCAATCAAGTCCGGCAAGGGTGCGGTTCTTGATGCGGGCGACGGCCTGCCACATGCAACACTGTTTGGCGAAGATCAGTCGCGTTATGTTGTTGCAGCAACACCTGAAATGGCGAAACTCATTGCGCTCAATGCAGAAGGTGCTGGCGTTCCGTTCCGTGTACTAGGCACGGTCGGCGGCGACCGCCTGAAGTTCGGTGCAACGGTTGATGTAGCTGTTGCAGAGCTTAACAATGCTTTTGAAGGCTGGTTCCCGGGCTTCATGAGTGGAGAAGCTGCAGTCGACAACTAATCGTTATTGGTTAGAACTGTTACCAATTGACGCCCGGCCGGGAACACCGCGCCGGGCGTTTGCTTGTCGGCAATTTAAACGTTAGACAGTTGAATATTGACGTATCACGATGATGCGTTACGATTCGAAACGAACAAGAAGAAGCCCTAAAAGGCAGGAGATTTTGCATGGCTATGGACGCTCATGAGATCGAAAAACTGATACGCGAAGGTATTCCCGGCGCAAAGGTTACGATCCGCGACCTTGCCGGAGACGGAGATCATTATGCGGCGGAAGTTGTTGCGGAAAGCTTCCGTGGCAAGTCACGCGTGCAGCAGCACCAGATGGTCTATGACGCCCTCAAGGGCAACATGGGCGGCGTGCTTCACGCCCTTGCCCTCCAGACCAGCGTACCAGAATAACCCAATCCAACACCGCCTCGGTTGAGCTTTCCGGCCTTTAGCCAAGTGTTGAAATACACGCAATGGCACTTGGAAACGACAATCCGGGCGGTGATTTTCTTCCTGCGGCAAGATGTTGCCCCCAAAACAGCCTGATTTCGCGCTAATTTGACTTGCTTTCACCTTTAGAGGGTGATTACCAAAGCTCAGCTTACTATATTGGGGTAGAACCTCTCCCTACGCGGGCCGGGATTTGAACCGGCATCCTGAAAGGAACTAAAATGACCGGAATCAACGATTTCATCGACAATGAAGTGAAGACCAACGACGTCGTGCTGTTCATGAAGGGCACACCAGGTTTCCCACAGTGCGGTTTCTCCGGTCAGGTCGTTCAGATTCTCGACTATATCGGCGTCGATTATAAGGGCGTGAACGTTCTTGCTTCCGACGAAATCCGTCAGGGCATCAAGGATTACTCCAACTGGCCAACCATTCCTCAGCTCTATGTAAAGGGCGAATTTGTTGGCGGTTGCGACATCATCCGCGAAATGTTCCAGTCCAGCGAACTACAGGCACTTTTTACCGATAAGGGTATTGCAACCAAGGCCGCTTGAGGATTAATTACCCCTCATACGGCTTTTAAAGCTCACCTTTTCTAAAAGGCGCCGTTTCATGGCGCCTTTTCTATTGCCCGATGCATAGCCATCATAGGCAGCATCTGCTGCCGGGCCGCTGTTTTCTAAATTCTGACTACTGCACCGGCACTCCCCTGACCGGTGTGCCGTTTATCGAGGACTACCCAAATGCCAATCGACATTCAAAATGGTTCTCCGGACCAGAAGACTTCCATGCGCGGGCGCGGCGAGTTCATCGCTCTCATTGCAGCGATCATGGCAATCAATGCGTTGGCAGTGGATATTATGCTGCCTGGTCTGCCGCAAATTGGCGCCAGCCTTGGCGTGCTCTCAGAAAATCACGCACAGTTTGTCATTACGGCCTATCTGCTCGGCTTTGGCGTATCGCAGCTGTTCTATGGTCCGCTGAGCGACCGTTTCGGCAGAAGATTGCCTCTCTTTGGCGGTTTGTTGATCTATATACTCGCAGCACTTGGTGCAGCCGTTGCAACGGATTTCACAACACTTATTGTTCTGCGCGTATTGCAGGGACTGGGTGCTGCAGCAACGCGTGTAATTGCCGTTTCAGTTGTTCGCGATAAGTTTGCCGGGCGTCAGATGGCTGAAGTCATGTCGCTCGTCATGATGGTCTTCATGATCCTGCCAGTGGTCGCCCCTGCAACCGGTCAGCTGATTATGCTGTTCGGTGAATGGCATCTGATCTTTCTGTCTATGGCGCTTATGGCTGTTATAATCGGTGTATGGGCATATTTGCGCCTGCCAGAAACGCTGCCCGTCAGCCATCGTCGTCCGTTGACAGTCAAGAGTGTAATCGGTGGTTTTGGCATCGTTCTGTCCAACCGCGTAGCGCTCTTCTACATGCTCGGCACCTCGTTCATTCTTGGAGCGCTGTTCGGCTACATCAACTCGGCGCAGCAAATCTTTGTTGATATCTACAAGCTTGGATCGCTGTTTCCGCTGGCCTTTGCTGCCGTCGCCATGACGCTTGCTCTCGCATCGTTCCTCAACTCTCGCCTTGTCGGTCGCTACGGTATGCGCCGCATTTCACAGACGATGCTGCTGGTATTTGTCGGCTTCAGCCTGCTTTGGGTTGTGCTTTCTGTGACGTTCAGCGGTCCCGTGCCATTCTGGATGCTGATGACGATCTATATGACCATCATGTTCTCGTTCAGCCTTGTAACGGCTAACTTCAATGCGCTGGCTATGGAGCCTCTGGGCGAAGTCGCCGGTACGGCATCTTCCGTTTTGGGCTTTGCACAGACAGTCATCGGCGCAGCACTCGGCGCAGTCATCGGTCAGGCATTCGATGGAACGACAACACCGGTCGCCGCAGGCTATTGTGTGCTGGGCTTCATCGCATTCATCTGCGTTTTGATTGCAGAGCGCGGCAAGATGTTCAAGCCGCACAACAAGCCAATCTGAGTAGAAACTGAAAAGCCCGCCAAATGGCGGGCTTTTCTTATTCTTCCCAAAGAGCGGCCTGAATGGCTTTCCAGCTTTCCTTGTCAGGTGCAATCAGCAGCCCACCACCGGTGTGCGACGGCAGATAGTCGCTTTCATCCCAGCGTGCTAGATACCCACCCGCTTCCTGATGGATAAGCGCACCGGGCAAATGATCCCACGGCATCAGCTTGTTATAGACTGCGAAATGCGCGCCGCCCGTCGCGATAATACGATATTCATGTGCCGCACAGCGATAGCCGATCTTGGAGAGAAACTTCGTCTGGTTGCGTGCAAGGCGCGAACGGATCGGATCGACAGTATATTGCCAGGAAACCGCACCGGTCATCTGCGAAATATCAACAGGCTCAGCCACACTCACGCGGCTCGTTGAACCATTGGAATGGCGAATATGCGCGCCGCTACCCTTTGAAGCAAGGATCCAGTCCTTGCCGACTGGGTCGTAGATAATGCCGGCAACTGTCTCGCCTTTGGCAACAACCGCCAGCATTACGCCGAACAGGGGAACACCTGAAGCAAAATTGAAGGTGCCATCGACTGGATCGATCGTGAATGCAAGATCCGCATCACCGAGCCCATCAAGCAAAGCCTCATCATCAGAACAAGCCTCTTCCCCCACGATCAGCGCGTTGGGAAAGCGTTCATTGAGGCGCGCCGTGATATAGCGCTCGGCATTCACATCGGCTTCTGTGACGAGATCGGCAGCATTGGTCTTTTGGCGAATATCGCCCTGCCCCAGCTGGCGAAAGCGAGGCATGATTTCTTCGTTGGCCGCGTCTGCAAGAAGATCCGCCAGCCAATCAATCTGCTTTTCATCAAACTGCACTATCATTCTCCACGTCGGAATTTGCCATCAGGCCTGCGAAGTCGAACAGTTTGCGGTCGAGAAGATGGCTCGGGCGCACATTGGTCATGGCGCGGATCATCGTGTCCTTACGGCCCGGCATACGCTTTTCGATATCGGTCAGCATCGCCTTCATTGCATTGCGCTGCAGGCCTTCCTGGCTACCGCAGAGATCGCAAGGAATGATCGGAAACTGCATCGCAGTCGCAAACTTTTCCATATCCTCTTCCGCCGCATAGGCGAGTGGACGGAAAACCATGAGATCACCTTCGTCATTGAGAAGCTTCGGCGGCATGGCGGCAAGACGGCCACCATGGAAAAGATTCATGAAGAAGGTTTCGAGAATGTCTTCGCGATGATGGCCGAGAACAACGGCCGAGCAGCCTTCTTCTCGCGCTATGCGATATAGATTGCCGCGGCGCAAACGCGAGCAAAGGGAGCAATAGGTGCTGTTTTCAGGCAGCTTTTCAGTAACAATGGAATAGGTGTCCTGATACTCGATGCGATGCTTAATACCGTAGCTGTTCAGGAAATCCGGCAGAATGTGCTTCGGAAAATTCGGCTGACCCTGATCGAGATTGACCGCCAGCAATTCCACCGGCAGCACACCGCGCCATTTGAGATCGAGCAGAAGCGCTAACAGACCGTAGGAATCCTTACCTCCGGAAAGGCAAACCATCCAACGCTCACCAGGCTTTACCATGGCAAAGTCTTCGATAGCCTGGCGCATATGACGCAGGAGACGTTTACGCAGCTTGTTGAACTCAACCGAGGCTGGCACATCGCGGAAAAGTGGGTGGCAGCCATCGCCTCCGTTTTCGTCTGCGATATCTGACCCGATGTTAGGATCAAAAGCGTTCATGATGCTTCCTGCGAATAAGAGAGATTATGTTTACATACAGAAAAGCCGCCCTCGGGAAAACCGAGGGCGGCCATTTATTTCAGCTAAATGAGCCAGAGGCTCAAAATTAACGCGAATAGAATTCGACGACGAGGTTTGGTTCCATCTGAACGGCGTATGGAACGTCGCCGAGAACTGGAACGCGTGCGAAGGTCGCAACCATCTTGTTGTGATCGACTTCAACGTAGTCAGGAACATCGCGTTCTGCGAGCGCAACAGCTTCGAGAACAACAACGAGCTGCTTCGACTTTTCGCGAACTTCAACAACGTCACCAGCCTTCAGGCGGTAGGACTGAATGTTGACGCGGCGGCCGTTTACGTTGACGTGACCGTGGTTGATGAACTGGCGTGCAGCGAAGATCGTTGGAACGAACTTTGCGCGGTACACAACAGCGTCCAGACGCGATTCGAGCAGGCCGATGAGGTTTTCACCGGTATCGCCCTTGCGGCGAGCTGCTTCATCATAGGTCTTGCGGAACTGCTTTTCCGAGATATCGCCGTAGAAGCCCTTGAGCTTCTGCTTTGCGCGGAGCTGTACACCGAAGTCGGACAGCTTGCCCTTACGGCGCTGACCGTGCTGGCCTGGGCCATATTCACGACGGTTTACAGGGGACTTCGGACGGCCCCAGATGTTTTCGCCAAGGCGGCGATCAATTTTGTACTTAGCGGATTCGCGCTTGCTCATCGCATTTCCTTTAAAAAGTTAGTGCACCTTACGGCGCAGACAGGAAACGCGCCCTCCTCTGCCCTCGGGTTTCAAGGACTGACAGAATGAAGCGCGCAGCTGCGATCTTCATCCACGGGACACGTCAAATGAAACGCCGGAGCGTTTAGGCTCCAGCGATGGCGGCTTTTAGTCATTGGAGTGTCATCTTGTCAAGGCAGAAGCCCTGATTTTAAGCCATTTGGCCAGCTCAAAGCGGATCTTAAATGGCACAAGGCATCATTTATAGAAGAAGCACGTCGAACTGAGCCTGATCGAGGCCAATTGCAACGTTCTGCCATCAAGCGTGAAGGAACGACATATCACCTTTCAACATTACTCGTTAGCGCCCGATATCAAAAGAGGTGAATATGGCCGTTTCCTTCGCTTTCCTTCAAAGGCTGATGATTATCGCCTTCGCTACTTTCGCGATTGTGGTGTTTCCGCAAGAAAACTGGGGCAGTCTTTCGAGCGCTAACGCGCAAAACCTTATCGAAAGGGTGTTAAACGGTAACGCCAGACACACATCTTCCCACAAGCGACCGAAGAAAAAGCGTATAGCCAAACAAAAGCAATCAAAAGCATTGCCTGCTGCGCCTAGCCCATCAGCTACCCCCGCACCCGTGGTTATTCCGTTACCGACGCCATCACCTCGCCGCGAAGAGGAAACAGCAAAGCAGCCTGAACAATCGGAGCCCACTCAAACACCTCCTACTGAAAAGGCTCCGCTTCCCGATAAAAAACCAGAGCAACCGGTAGAAAGCGCTGAACCACCCCCCGCACCAGCCCCCCCTGCAAAGCCCGAACGTATCTATCAAGTGTCATGTCCTGCACTGATGGCCGGAGACGTAGAGGGCAAGCTGTTGCCACCGATTGAAGACGGCCCGCAATGCAGCGCTCGTTCGCCTCTATCGCTCACAGCTATAGGAAAAACCGAGCCGCTGAAATTCGCCACCGCAGTCACGACAAATTGCGCCATGGCTGTGACGCTTGCTGAGTGGTCGAAAGATGTCAGTGACGCCGCGAAGAAAGTGTACGGCGACAGCATCAAGATCACTGAAATCGGCACCGGTTCGGATTACCAGTGTCGCAAGGTCAATGGTGCATCGACGGGGCGAGTCTCAGAACACGCTTTCGCCAATGCGCTTGATATCATGTCATTTAAATTTTCAGATGGCTCGAAGACGGAGCTCGAAAGCGGTTGGAATGGGTCTGAAAAAGAGAAAACTTTCTGGCGCGCGGTGCATGGTGCGAGCTGCAAGCTTTTCATGACTGTGATCGGGCCCGACGGCGATGCTGCGCATCGCACAAACATGCATCTGGATCAGGGCTGCCACGGCAAATCCTGCCTTGCTCGAATCTGCCAGTAAGATATTCTGCTAGAGCATTTCCTGTTTTGATTGAATTATTGGAAATGCTCTATCCATTTGTTTCTACGCGTATCTTTTTCCGAAAACCGCTTCGCACTTTTCGGGATGCGCTCTAGGTGACGGGGAAAACACAAAAAAATCCAATCTGCGTTTCTAATAGCATCGTCATTATCGATTTGCTTACCGCACTTTGCGCGGTAGCTGTTCAAAGGAAGCGATCCATGAAATCGACCCAACTTATACTTTCTGCAATTTTTACACTTGGAATTGCGGGCGCAGCCCATGCAGATGCGGTACCTAAGCGCTCGAAAGATTTTACCGGTAACTACCAAACGCTCGCAAAAGATCAACAGGCATCGCCGCAGGTGGCCGACTGCATTGCAAGCGCCTATGACTATGTGAAGAAAAGCAAAAAATACGACCGCCTTGGCTTCACCAAAGCGGACATTGCAGCAGCCACGACGAATGACAAATCATCGAAATTCAGCGCGAAAGACGCAAGCAAGGTTTCTGCGGTGATTTCTGTTCCGGGAGAAGCGCGCAATAGAAGCGGTGCGCAGTGGGATACAATCACTTTGCGCTGTGGAATTACCGGCGGCAAGCTGAAAGCTATTGAGGTTGCGCCCGGAAAAGGCGCAAAATAGGCTATAGTTTTGTAATCTTGGAGAGCAGCTGATTAAAAGTCAGCTGCTTTTCTTGTCTGAAACATGCTCCGGCAAGCCCTTGCGTTTGGTTTCCGCAAATTCTTCCAGTTCCTTCTCGGTCATCGACTCATACATTTCTTTTGATGCACCGATCAGCTCACTCTTTTTGATTTCACCGCGCTTGGCAGCGAGTGCTGCACCGGCAGCTTTTTGCTGCGCCTGTGATTTTGCTGGCATAATCCTTACTCCCTTTTTCAAGAGAACAACGAGCGCGCCGATATCAGGTTCCTTAATCTTCTGTAGCTGCATCAAAGCGTGAACGGGCGCTACGCATTTCCTCGCGATTTTTAACCGCCCACTGGCCCAACACATCAATCGGCACGGCCAGCGAATGACCAAGCTCGGTAAGTGAATAAGTCACTTGCGGTGGAGATGTTGGACGTACATGACGCGCGACCAGACCATCGCGTTCGAGAGATCGCAGGGTAACAGTCAGCATTCGCTGGGAAATACCCTCAATTGCGCGGCGTAAAGCGTTGAAACGCAATGAACCCGTTTGCAGATTGAAAACCACGAGAATGCTCCAGGTATCACCGACGCGATCCAGCACCTCGCGAATAGGGCATGAGCCCTCACCTTCGGGATCAGCCTGAAAAGCGGGTGTTGAAGACAATAAGGGCGAGCTCGCATTTGGCTCGGTCGTATTTTTCATTCTTACTCCTTAAAGCGTATCGCACTTAACAAAGTTCAGGCGGCACGCTTTAAATCATCGCTTCCAGGCACCTCTTTCCCCAAAGACGTTTTGCATTTGGGGGAGTCATGCGCGCGCCAAAGCCTACTGTTTTTATCGGCGATTTCTGCTCTTGCCGGCAACGCGGTTACTTCCATGTACCTTAAACATGAAAAAGTGCGTTCTTCACAAGGCTTCTCATCTCGACTACCTAGTTACCATAAAGAACCTGATTATTAAATATCACTTCTCTAGGTTTAACTGAAAAGGAAAATGTCATGGCTAAAATTGCACTGATCGGCGCTACCGGCTTTGTAGGCGCTGCTGTCCTCAAGGAAGCCGTATCTCGCGGCCATACTGTAACGGCCCTCGCCCGCAACACGGACAAGGTTGAGAAACTCGATAATGTTACAGCAGTGAAGACAGACGTATTCGACACTGACGCGCTCGCCAAACAACTTGCAGGCCACGACATCGTTATTTCAGCCTTCAACCCCGGCTGGACGGATGCCAACATTCGCGAAAACCATATCAAGGGCAGCCGCTCCATCAACGAAGCTGCCAAAAGGGCTGGCGTTAAGCGTCTCATCGCAGTCGGCGGTGCAGGCAGCCTTGCCATCAATGGCCATCAGCTGGTGGATTCACCCGAATTTCCCGCCGAATGGAAAGAAGGCGCACTTGGCGCACGTCAGGCATTGAACGAATTGCGTGATGAAAAAGACCTTGATTGGACGTTCGTTTCGCCTGCGATCATTCTTCAGCCGGGCGAACGCACCGGAAAATATCGTCTTGGTGCTGACGAGCCCGTGTTTGATGACAAGGGCGAAAGCAAAATCTCCGTCGAAGATTTGGCTGTTGCGATTGTCGATGAAGCAGAACAGGGCAAGCACATCGGCAAGCGTTTCACCGCTGCATACTAAGACAATCGATCGCCGGGCGGGCAACCGCCCGGTTTCCTCAAGGTAACCCGATCACCTTTCAGTGCGTTCTTAACAAGCAGCATGAAGCGCCTTAATTAAAGCGCAACAGCCAACAGATCGATGGAACGCCATGGAACTCGGTATTTATACTTTCGGCGATATCGGGCCTGATCCCGAAACCAATCGCCCCCTTTCGCCGCAACAACGGCTCAGCAATCTCATAGAAGAGATTGAACTCGCCGATCAGGTCGGCCTCGATGTGTTCGGCTTGGGCGAGCATCATCGCCCGGACTACGCGATTTCTGCACCGCCTGTCGTGCTGGCAGCGGCAGCATCACGCACGAAGAACATTAAGCTGACCAGTGCGGTGACGGTTCTTTCGTCTGACGATCCGGTGCGGGTCTATCAGCAATTTTCAACGCTTGATCTCATCTCCAACGGGCGTGCTGAAATCATGGCAGGGCGTGGCTCGTTCATCGAGTCTTTCCCCCTTTTTGGTTATAATCTCGACGATTACGACACGCTTTTTGCCGAAAAACTCGATCTGTTGCTTAATATTCGCGAGAATGAGCGGGTTAGTTGGACTGGCACAATGCGCGCAGCAATTGACGGACGTGGTGTCTATCCGCGCGCGCTACCGGATTCCCTACCCATCTGGCTCGCAGTGGGCGGTACGCCCGCCTCAGTGGGGCGAGCAGCACTTCTTGGCCTGCCTCTCGCCATCGCGATTATCGGAGGGTATCCGGAGCGTTTCGCGCAATTGACCGATTTCTATCGAGAAGCAGGTCTTAAAGCCGGACACGCACCAGAAAAGCTCAGGGTTGGAATCAACTCTCACGGCTATATTGCTGAAAACGCTCAACAAGCTGGCGACGAATTCTACAGTTCATACGCCTATGTCATGAGCAAACTCGGGCGTGAGCGCGGCTGGCCGCCGACCACTCGTGAACAATTTGATGCGATGTGCCAACCACGAGGATCATTACTCGTCGGAAGCCCGCAACAGATCGTCGACAAAATCTTGAGCCAGCATAGCTATTTCAAGCATGACCGGTTCTTGCTGCAGACAGCCCTCGGCAATCTGCCGCACAAATATACGATGAAATCAATTGAGCTGTTTGGGACCAAGGTTGCACCAGAAGTCCGCAAGGCCTTGAGCTTGCGAACACCCGCTTAAAACAAAAGCCGGCTGTATATTCCCAGCCGGCTTTTTCATTAGACAAGTTCAACTTCAACGACACCTGGAATTGCCTTCATCGCACTCGCAATTTGCGGACTGACGCGGTAGCGATGCGGAAGTTCGATCTCGACTTCGCGCTGGCCATCTTCCTTAATGACGATCAGGCTCACCTGACCATCGCCGCGCGTGTTGAAATGCGGAACAATATGCTTCACCGCTTCCGCTGAACGGAGATAAAGCCGGAGCGCTTTCTGCATCCGGCAGGCTTCATCCTCAAGCGACTGCACCGTCTGAATTCTGAGGCCAATCCCTTCTGGACGGTTTTCCGCGGCAACTGTGATCACCACCGATTTACCGCTTTCAAGCAGGTCGCGGTACTGCGCGAGGCCTTCAGAGAAAAGTACGGCTTCAAACTGGCCGGTGGCATCCGACAGCTGCACAATGCCCATTTTGTTGCCTGTACGCGTCTTACGCTCCTGTCTGGTGGTTACTGTTCCGGCAAGACGACCTGCATTTGCACCACGCTTCACCGCCGCCGAGAAATCGGCCCAGCTCTGCACACGCATCCGATCAAGGACCTGACGATATTCATCGAGCGGATGGGCGGACAAATAAAAGCCAACTGCCTGAAACTCGCGATGCAACTTTTCCGAAGGGAGCCATGGTACTGCCTGCGGAAGAATAAGTGTTTCTTTCGGAGCACCTGAAAGCCCAAAAATATCGGACTGGCCGCTGGCCGCATTTTCCTGCGTGCGCTGCGCGAAGCCCATAATGCGGTCCATACCCGCGCTCATTGCAGCACGGTCGCGACCAAAGCAATCAAGTGCGCCTGCATTGATCAGGCTTTCCGTCACGCGGCGATTGACGATTTTCGGATCGATCCGCTCACAGAAATCCTCAAGGCTTTCAAACGGCTTTTCGGACCGCACACTGACGATATGATCAACGGCAGCTTCGCCCACGCCCTTGATTGCTGCCAGAGAATAGAAAATCTTCTTCTCGCCCACCTCGAAAGGACGGAACGATGTCATGACGGAAGGTGTCACAACATCAATTGCCAAACGATTTGCATCACGACGGAAATCATTGAGCTTATCTGCGTTCGACATATCATAGGTCATCGATGCCGCAAGAAACTCAACTGGATAATGCGCCTTCATATAGGCAGTTTGGTAGGAGACAATCGCATAGGCGGCAGCGTGCGACTTGTTGAAGCCGTAGTCAGCAAACTTAGCCAACAGGTCGAAAATCATATTCGCCTGAGCCTTATCAACACCACCTTCGATCGCACCATCAACAAAACGGACACGCTGCTTGTCCATTTCTTCGCGGATTTTTTTACCCATCGCGCGGCGCAGAAGATCAGCTTCACCGAGCGAATAGCCGGAAAGCACCTGCGCGATCTGCATCACCTGTTCCTGATAAACGATAACGCCTTGCGTTTCCTTGATCAGGTCGTCGATTTTTGGATGAATGGAGGCTATTTCCTCCTCACCGTTCTTGCGCGCATTATAGGTCGGGATGTTTTCCATCGGACCAGGGCGATAAAGCGCAACAAGCGCAATAATATCTTCGATACGGTCGGGACGCATACCAAGCAGCGCCTTACGCATACCGGCACTTTCCACCTGGAACACGCCGACCGTTTCGCCGCGCGACAGCATTTCATAGGTGAGTTCATCATCGAGCGGCAGACGCGACAGGTCTATATCGATGCCCTTGCGTGCAACGAGCTTCACGGCTGTTTCGAGAACCGTCAGTGTTTTCAGACCCAGAAAGTCGAACTTGACCAACCCGGCTTGCTCAACCCATTTCATATTGAACTGAGTGACCGGCATATCGGAACGTGGATCGCGATACATCGGCACGAGTTCAGAAAGCGGACGATCGCCGATGACGATACCGGCGGCGTGGGTCGAGGCGTGGCGATACAGTCCTTCAAGCTTCAGCGCCATATCAAGAAGACGGCCGACAACGGGCTCCTTCTCGCGCTCTTCGTTGATCTTTGGCTCAGTCTCGATGGCTTGTGCCAGAGACACCGGATTGGCCGGGTTCTGCGGTACGAGCTTACATAGACGATCAACCTGACCGTAAGGCATTTCAAGAACACGGCCCACGTCGCGTAGCACAGCACGCGCCTGCAAAGTACCGAAGGTGATGATCTGCGCGACCTGATCGCGCCCGTATTTCTCCTGAACGTAGCGAATGACCTCTTCGCGGCGATCCTGACAGAAATCGATATCGAAGTCGGGCATCGATACGCGATCTGGATTGAGGAAGCGTTCGAACAGAAGCGAGAAGCGCAGCGGATCAACGTCTGTAATCGTCAAAGCATAAGCGACGAGCGAACCCGCACCAGAACCACGCCCCGGTCCTACAGGAATACCCTGTTGTTTGGCCCATTTGATAAAGTCCGCAACGATCAGGAAGTAACCCGGGAATTTCATGCGGGTAATAATGCCGATCTCGTAATCGAGACGCTCGGCATATTGTTCTTCTGTATAGCCTTCAGCAAGACCTGCTGTTTCCAACCGCATCTGCAGGCCTTCACGCGCCTGACGTGCCAGCTCGTCAGCTTCCGCCTGAATAGCTGCTTCAGGATCGTCAGACTCGCCGGTGAAACGCGGTAGGATCGGCTGACGTGTCTGCGTGAACCAGCTGCACCGCTCGGCGATTTCAATCGTGTTTTCGAGCGCTTCGGGCAGGTCTGCAAACAGGGCAGCCATTTCCGAACGGCTTTTCAAATGATGATCCGGTGTCAAGCGACGGCGATCATCATTGGATAGAATTTGACCTTCAGCGATGGCAAGAAGCGCGTCGTGCGCTTCAAAATCCTCGGCTTTCAAAAAGAAAGCTTCATTGGTCGCGACGAGCGGCAGTTCCATCGAATATGCTAACTCGACGGTCTTTGCCTCAAGCGCGCGATCATAGCCCGCCTGCCGCTGCAACTCGACATAAAGCCGATCACCGAATGCTTCTTTCAAAAAGGCCAAACGGCTTTCAGCGCGATCGGGACGATCAGCAGCAAATGCGCGTCCGATTGGCCCCAGAGGGCCGCCTGAAAGAACAATCACGTCTTCTGACAGATCAGATAACCAGCTTGCATCGACATGCACTGGGTCTCCCGATTGCGTATCAAGAAACGCACGGCTGACAAGCCTGACAACGTTCGCATAACCTTCCTCAGTCGAAGCGAGGAAAACCAGAGGTGCAAGATCGAGAACCAGTCGTCGGTTTGCACTGCGGCTGTTATCGTTGTGATCGCCAAAAGCAACATCGAGCTGGCAGCCTATGATTGGCTGCAAACCATCCTTTGACGCCTTTTGTGCAAACTCGAGAGCGCCGAAAAGGTTGTTGCTGTCAGTTATCGCGATGGCCGGTGCTTGATCGGCAATCGCCTGTTTGATGATCTTGCCGACAGGCAGCGCGCCTTCCAACAAGGAGTAAGCAGAATGAACTCGCAGATGAACGAAACGAGGTGACGACTTGCCCTCGCCCGCTAAAATGCTTGCTGTATCATTCATACTATTTCCCCGATCTTTGCAGAGCTAAACGCACTGCAATACCATGACAACGACATCATGCCTTCAGCGCCATCCGCGTGCCAATCACTATATGGATTTGCACACTCTAACGGGCGACTCTTATCGCCCATTTAGGCAGTTTCGGGGAATACCGCAACGATGTCCAGCGTGACGGTCGCTACTATCATCGGGGTTCACAGAAGAACCCGCATTACGCTTTCAGATTACGCTTACCCAGATAGCAAAGGTAGCAACGAACAGGCTGACGGAGACGAAAGACAAAACGTCGTAGACGAGATCGGTCATTGGAATAACTCCTCTTTGTTCACGTATGTTTATTTTTTGTTCCATTTTTGTTCTAAAGTCAACACCCGTTCTGCTGCAGTCATGTATTTAAGGTTTATGAAAAATAAACATGCAATCGCCGGCAGCATGGCCACCGGCGTTCAATGATCAACAATATGAGATCTATGCGGAGAACAGCTGACGCAGAATGCTAAAGCATCCACGGTTTAAACTGAACCATTGGAAATGCGCTCTATAGCTGCTTTTACAGCGGTTCCAGTTGAGAATGAACGTTGGAACCGCTGCAACTATTTGGCTTTATGTATTATCCGACGCATCGCAGCAGGAAAAGAAATCAGTCCGACGAACTGATTTCCATGCAGAGGCGCTTCGCACTTTTGCTGGAAATACTTTTAAACGTCCCTTTGGACATCAGACATCGACGACCTTGCCCTCTTTAAGGGTGACGCGACGATCCATACGACGAGCGAGCTCATGGTTATGGGTCGCGATCAGAGCTGCCAGTCCCGACTGCCGCACGAGCGCCTCAAGCGCCCCAAAGACGTAGGACGACGTGGTCGGGTCAAGGTTGCCTGTCGGTTCATCCGCCAGCAGAACCAGCGGTGCGTTAGCCACCGCACGCGCAATTGCAACACGTTGCTGCTCACCACCAGAAAGCTCGGCAGGACGATGCGACGCACGTTTGCCGATCTTCATATAGTCGAGCAACTGTTGCGCACGCACAGTTGCAGCCTTCGGTGGAAGGCCGCGGATCATCTGTGGCATCATCACGTTTTCCAGAGCCGAGAACTCCGGCAGCAGGTGATGAAACTGATAAACAAAGCCGACATCGTTGCGACGAACAGCAGTTCGCTCGTCTTCCGACAGGCCGCCACATGAACGGCCATCAAGAATGACGTCGCCTGCATCCGGACGCTCAAGCAGACCCGCCGTGTGCAGCAGGGTCGACTTGCCAGCGCCAGACGGCGCAACAAGTGCCACCATCTCTCCGCGACGCAGTGTAAAGTTCGCGTCCTTCAGAATAACGAGTTCGCGATCAGCTTCCTTATAGGCACGGCTGACATTTTCCAGACGCAGAATGACTTCAGCCGCCATTATTCATACCTCAGGGCTTCGACCGGATCGAGCTTGGCAGCGCGCCATGCCGGCAAAATGGTGGCAATAAAAGAAAGGACCAAAGCCATTGCTATAACGGAGAATGTTTCACCAACATCCATCTTCGCGGGCAGCGTGCTCAGGAAATAAAGCTCCGGATTAAACAGGGTCGTGCCCGAAAGCCACGAGAAAAACTGGCGAATCCGCTCTACATTGAGACATACGACGACACCGAGAACCACGCCTGCAAGCGTACCCGTCACGCCAATCGCGGCACCCGTCATCAGGAATATTCGCATGACCGCGCCACGCGTTGCCCCCATGGTTCGAAGGATAGCAATGTCGCGCCCTTTATCCTTCACCAGCATGATAAGGCCGGAAATGATATTGAGTGCGGCCACAAGCACGATCAGCGTCAGGATCATGAACATGACGTTACGCTCAACCTGCAAGGCAGAGAAGAACGTCTGGTTGCGCTGACGCCAATCGACCATGGAGATTTGACGCGCTGCAACTTCCTCAACAGGTGCGCGCATGGCGTCTACTTTATCAGGATTATCGACAAAGATTTCCAGCGACTGCACTTTGCCTTCCTGATTGAAGAAAAGCTGCGCTTCCGATAGCGGCATCATGACGATGGACGCATCATATTCCGACATACCGATCTCAAAAATCGCGACAATCGGGTAGGCTTTGACGCGCGGGTTGACGCCAAATGGCGTCACATCGCCATCGGGTGAGATAACGCGCAGCGTATCGCCAATAGAAAGGCCAAGGTTTTCAGCCATACGTGTGCCAATTGCCACGCCGCCGCCCTGATCAAAGCCCTGCAAAGTGCCTTGCTTGATATTGTCAGAAACGAGCTTGAGCTTGGCAAGATCTTCCTCACGAAGACCACGAACCAGAGCACCAGTGCCTGCGCCGATATTGCCCTGCACCAAAGCCTGTCCTTCGACGACAGGAATAGCAAATTTCACACCGGAAATGCCGTCAATGCGGGTAATCAGGCTGGCATAATCATCAAGTGGCCGATCTATCGGCTGCATGATGAGATGTCCGTTGATGCCCAGAATTCTATTAAGAAGCTCAGCGCGGAAACCGTTCATCACCGCCATAACGATGATGAGTGTAGCGACGCCGAGCATGATACCGGTGAACGAGAAACCGGCAATCACCGAAATAAACGTTTCGCGGCGGCGCGCTCGCAGATAGCGCCATGCGATCATCCGCTCAAAGGCTGAGAATGGGCCAGAAGAAGGTGCCTTATCAGACGCCTTCTGCTTGCCATCAGATTTTGCTGCCGCCGCACTGCTCATGTTTAAGCCGTCAAAAGGTTGATTGCTGCTTCGACGGTGAGATTCTGACGCTCACCGGTCTTACGGTCCTTGACCTCGACTTCGCCAGCCGCAACGCCACGCGGACCGACGATAACCTGATAAGGCAAGCCGATCAGATCCATTGTCGCAAACTTGGAACCCGGACGGTTATCCGTGTCGTCGAGAAGCGGATCGATCCCAGCATTGGTGAATGCTTCATAGAGCTTTTCGCTCACGCCATCGCAGCCTTCATCGCCCGGCTTCATGTTGACAATGCCAACACCGAAAGGCGCAATCGCCTTTGGCCAGATGATGCCTGCTTCGTCGTGGGATGCTTCAATAGCAGCCGCCACCAGACGCGAAGGACCGATACCGTAAGAGCCCATCGAAACAAGGTGTTCCTTGCCATCTGAGCCCTGCACTTTTGCGCCCATTGGCTCGGAATACTTGGTGCCAAAATGGAAGATATGGCCGACTTCAATGCCACGCGCGGAAACCTGATCGTCGGCTTTCACCGCTGACCATTCCGCTTCATCATGCATTTCGTCAGTTGCCGCGTAAGGCGTCGTCCAGCGAGTGACGATATCCGTCAGCTGTTCGTCGTTGCGGAAATCAGTGTCTGCGCCCGGAACGGCGAGATCGAGATAGGCTTTATCGCAATAAACCTGGCTTTCGCCGGTTTCAGCCAGAATGATGAATTCATGGCTGAGATCACCACCGATCGGGCCGGTATCGGCACGCATCGGAATTGCCTGCAGACCGACGCGAGTAAAGGTGCGTAGATAAGAGACGAACATGCGGTAGTAAGCCATCTTCGCGCCCTCATAATCGAGGTCGAACGAATAGGCGTCTTTCATAAGGAACTCACGCGAGCGCATCACACCGAAACGCGGACGCACTTCATCGCGGAATTTCCACTGAATGTGATAGAGGTTCAGCGGCAGATCCTTATAGGAACGCACGTAGGAACGGAAAATATCCGTAACCATTTCTTCATTCGTCGGTCCGAAGAGCATTTCACGCTCCTGACGGTCCTGAATGCGCAGCATTTCTTTGCCGTATGCATCATAACGACCGCTTTCACGCCAAAGGTCGGCGGACTGGATCGTCGGCATAAGAATTTCATTCGCGCCAGCACGGTTCTGCTCTTCACGAATGATGTTGCAAACCTTGTTGAGCACTTTCAGACCAAGCGGGAGCCATGAATAAATGCCTGCCGACTGCTGACGGATCATACCCGCGCGCAGCATCAACCTATGAGAGACAATTTCTGCCTCTTTTGGGTTTTCCTTCAGAATGGGCAAAAAATACTGCGACAGACGCATCGTGACCACCGATCAAGAGAGAGATTGCCTGAGTATCAACTGAGTGCGTGTAGAATCAGGCAAAAATTAAGCAAACTTGCCGGTTTCATAACGGGTTATGCCGCTGTTGAAAACCCGCCCACCACTGCTTTGCTGATATGGGTTTTTGCCATCCACAAACATCACCTAAACATGAAAGTAGATCGCAAGAAACTATACACAGCGAGATTTATATTCAATTTCAATACATTAATTAAACTGCACATCCTTCTGGGAAAAATTACGAACGAAATATGACATTGTGAAAGATTTTTGGTGACAAAAGCTGTGCAGTCCGCTATTTTTTTCATCAATAAGCCTAACAACGGAATTAACCGTTGGTTCACGCGGTCAAAGTCTTGGGAGGATGGATCCAGGCGCGATTACTCGCTGCCGCCAGTAAAATGGAAACGGGTCGAACGCGTATTCGACTAGCAAGGCGAAAGCCTTGCTTTTTTTTTGGCTTTACTTAACTCACAATACAAAAAGCCAACTCCCGCAGAATTAACCCATTGATAGTTTTATTATTTCTCTGACTGCAAAACGCAGCGTCGGGTGCTCTTTTTTATTGACTTGAACACCATGATATCGACAGCCGATTTTCATCGTAGAGCGAGTTTCTCTAAGCGCTAATTTTCTATCGATTCAAACAGTTATAAAGAATTGATGAGTTTTAGATTCATAGCCTGTAGGCAGCAACAGCCGCGAAAATGCCTAGCGTGAACCAAATGCCTAAAAAATAGGCATTTGGTTTTTTCATCTTACAAATCTCTGAAAATAGAGTGTCCGCTTTTACTTCAGATCGGGAAAGAAGTGCGGAATATCATCAAGCCCAAAACCCTGGACCTGCGTCATGTAATAATAGAGGCAGAAGATAGCGGTCGCGACAAATGTCGTACGCAGAAAGGCGAGACCGATGCGTGGCTTTGCAGGAGCACTGGCAACGGTGCCCAATGTGACTTCTTTTTCTTCAGCCTGTGTGCGCAAACCAACTGGTAGAAGGGCAAACAACGTTATCCACCAGAAGATAAAATACATTGCGACGCCGGAAACGATGGTCATTTCATGCCTCCTCAAGCTCGATCAGTGTCCCATTGAAGTCCTTGGGATGCAAAAATAGTACGGGCTTTCCGTGAGCACCGATCTTTGGCTCGCCGTTACCGAGAATGCGTGCGCCTTCCGCTTTAAGATGGTCACGAGCGGCGATAATATCTGCAACTTCATAGCAAAGATGATGCATACCGCCGGAAGGGTTCTTTTCCAAGAAGCTTGCGATGGGCGATCCCTCGCCCAAAGGCTCAAGCAACTCGATCTTGGTATTGCCGACGTCGATGAAAACCACAGTCACACCATGTTCAGGCAAAGCCTGTGGCGCGGTAACTTTCGCGCCCAGCTGCCCGCTATAGAGCGCAGACGCGGTCTTTATATCCGGAACCGCGATTGCGACATGGTTCAGGCGTTCAAGCATCAGTGTCCTCCTCCCGAAAACTGAAGCCTACTTTATCCGGTTGATAAACACCGTCACTACCGGCTTTTTGCCCCATGCCTCATTTGTCGCAGCGCGAACAGCGCGGCGAACAGATTCGCGAACGACTTCCAGATCCTTGCGGCGGGCGCGCGGAATGCTGTCGATGGCTTCGATAGCGGAATCGAGCAGAATATCTTCCATCAGATCGCCCTGCGCATCTTCTTCCGGCAGACCGAAAGCCACGAGATCAGGCTCGTCCATGATCTTGAAATCGCGATCAAGCAGTACGGAAACAGCAACATGACCGACATAGGCAAGCTTGCGACGCTCAACCATACCGATTTCGTCTTCGTCACCGATCAGCTTGCCATCCTTGTAGATACGCCCAATCGGAGCTTCATCGATGATTTCAGCCTTGCCGGGAGCAAGGCGCAACATATCGCCGTCGCGCACCTGCGCAATCTCTTCGATGCCTTCCATTGCACCAAGCGAACCCTGAGCAACCAAATGCGCGGCTTCTCCATGAACAGGCACAAGAATCTTCGGTCGCACCCATGAATACATGCGCTTCAACTCAGCTCTTCGCGGATGGCCTGAAACATGCACAAGCGCATCATCATCGCTGATCAGCTTGATACCCTGATCGATAAGCTTGTTCTTGATGTCGAGAATCGCCTTTTCGTTGCCCGGAATTGGACGCGACGAGAAAATAACCGTATCGCCAGCCGAAAGCGCAATGCTGCGCATTTCATCACGCGCCAGTTTTGCGAGTGCGGCACGCGGCTCGCCCTGACTGCCCGTCAGGATCATCACGACGTTTTCACACGGGATATAGCCATAATCGTCTTCGCTGAGGAACTCAGGCAGGCCTTCCATATAGCCAAGTTCTGTTGCCACGGCGATTGTGCGTTTCATGGAACGACCAACCACCAGCACCTGACGACCCGCATCGCGTGCGGCTTCGGTGATCGAGCGGATACGACCGACATTGGATGAGAACGTCGTGATGGCGACGCGTCCGCGCGCATTTTCGATCAGTTCGCGCAGGCTTTCGCCAACCTGACGCTCGGATGGAGATTCCCCTTCGCGCATCGCATTGGTGGAGTCGCAGACAAGCGCCAGAACACCCTGATCACCAAGCGCACGGAAACGTGCTTCATCAATCAGCGGCCCCATTGAAGGGTCCGGATCCATCTTCCAGTCGCCGGTATGAACGACCGTGCCAAGTGGCGTGGTAATCGCCAGCGAAACAGGTTCAGGGATCGAGTGCGTAACTGCAATCGCTTCCAACTTGAACGGGCCGATTTCAAAGCTTTCACCCGCCTTGAAAATATTCATCGGGATTTCCGGCGCACCGAATTCAGACTGGCGCTTGGCTTCAAGCAGGCCAGCCGTGAATGGCGTTGCATAGACGGGCGTCTTCAGACGCGGCCAGAGATCGAGCAATGCGCCGTAGTGGTCTTCGTGCGCATGCGTGATGACGATGCCGCGCAGATTGTGCTTTTCAGCTTCGAGAAAACGAATATCAGGGAGAATAAGGTCCGCGCCCGGATGTTCCGGTCCGGCAAAGCTTACGCCCATGTCGACCACGATCCATTCACGATTGTCTTCAGGACCAAAGCCATACATGGCGAGGTTCATGCCGATTTCGCCGACACCGCCGAGCGGCAGGAAGACAAATTGCGTCGATGGTGAGCGGGGCATAATGCCTCCCTGTTCTAACTTCGTTTTAGAGTGCCTTCTTAGCAAATTGATTCAGCTTAACACTCTAACTTTTTGATATAATGCGCATCCTGTTCCGGAAGAGAAAACAATTCTTCACCGAAGATGCTCTGATTATGCCTCTGTTGAACCGACTACCGATAGTTTGCAAGCCCGGAACGGCGCAAACTGAGGCCTATTGTGCACATATATTGCTTCAGGAAACCGCTTTAACAGATGCTGCCGTTCCAAAATAGACATCGCCAGCGGTCACAGGCACGCGTGTTCCATCGTCCTCACGGATGACCAGCCGACACTCCGAATCGATAGTTTCAAAAACGCCTTCAACAATCCGTCCATTGAGCTGCATAGCAACAGGCTGGCCGAGACCATGTGCGCGCTTCAGCCAAAGCTCGCGAATATTGTTCAATCCCCGTCCCTGATCCCAGATGCGGTAATATTGGCACCATGCATCGGAAAGTGCCAGAAACAGCGTAGCAGCATCCGTATTGCCGCCCAATCCATTGATCGAGGTTGCGGCGTAAGGCAAGCCCTCAGGCGCTGCAACGACATTCGTGCCCATGCCAATCGCTATTCCGAAACGTCCATCCGAGAGCATGGTTGATTCAAGCAGAATCCCGGAAAGCTTTGCGCCATCAACCAGCACATCATTCGGCCATTTGAGCGCGACATTGACGCGGGCAGCTACAGCTTCCGGCAAAACGGCATCAACAGCATCCGCCAAGGCGAGACCTGCGACAAAGCCCAGTGTGGCAGCAGTTTTGGGATCAAAACGTTCAACGAGAAGCAGAGTGGCGGCAAGATTGCCTTCGGGCGCGGTCCACGTACGGCCACGACGCCCTCGTCCGCTCTCCTGTTTGGGAGAAACGAACCAGTGGCGCCCTGCATCCCCGGCATTAGCCTGTGCAAGCGCCTCTGCATTGGTAGAACCAACGACCGGAAAAAACTCCAGTCGGTATTCGTCTGCTAAAGCCGCAGGTGCCAGCGTGAAACCCATGCCATCACCTGCGGCCTTATTCATTGTCATGCTCAGAAGAACGTCTTCGCTGCAGTTTCAGCCAAGCCACCGAGCCAGCCACCGATCAGTCCATAGAACAGAACGAAAGCACCCGAAACCAGCAGTACGAGACGCAGCTCGATTGCTGCTGGAACGAAAGTTGTTGTTGGCTCATCGAACCACATGATCTTGATCATGCGCAGATAGTAGAATGCACCAACAACCGAAGCGACGATACCGATGATTGCCAGCGGATAAAGACCAACTTCAACGGCTGCAACGAAGGTGTACCACTTACCGAAGAAGCCAGCGAGCGGCGGAATACCAGCAAGCGAGAACAGCATCATGGTCATGATGGTTGCCATCACCGGATTGGTGCGCGACAGACCAGCAAGGTCTTCGATCTGCTCAACATTGCCGTCCTTGGTCCGCATGGACAGGATGAAGGCAAAGCTACCCAGCGTCATGACGAGATAGATCGCCATGTAAAGAGCGACACCCTTAACACCAACAACCGTACCGGCAGCCAGACCAACGAGAGCATAGCCCATGTGGCTGATCGACGAGTAGGCCATCAGGCGCTTGATGTTGCGCTGACCGATAGCGGCGAAAGCACCCAGCACCATCGAAGCGATCGCGACGAAAGTGATAACCTGCTGCCAGTCGTGGGTCACAGGAGCAAATGCGCCTTCCACAACACGAACGATCAGAGCCATTGCCGCCATCTTTGGAGCGGCTGCAAAGAATGCGGTTACAGGCGTTGGCGAACCTTCATAAACGTCCGGCGTCCACATATGGAATGGAACAGCGGAAATCTTGAAGCAGAGACCTGCCAGAATGAACACCAGACCGAAGACCAGACCAAGCTGACGCTCGCCGCCGCTGATAGCGGTTGCGATTTCTGCAAAGCCGATATGGCCGGTGTAACCGTAAACAAGGCTGATACCGTAGAGCAGCATACCCGACGAAAGCGCACCCAGTACGAAGTACTTGAGGCCAGCCTCGGTGGAGCGAACGCTGTCACGATTGAAGGCTGCAAGCACATAGAGTGCAAGCGATTGCAGTTCGAGACCCATATAAAGCGTAAGCATGTTCGATGCCGACACCATAATGAGCATGCCGAGCGTCGAAAGCACGATCAGCACTGGGAATTCGAACTTGTCGAACTTTTCTTCACGCGCAAAGCCAACGGACATAACGAGTGTCACGATGGAGCCGATCAGTGTCAGCGCCTTCATGAAACGTGCGAAGCCATCGCTTACAAAGCCACCGCCGAAAGCAGTGCCGTTGTGCGGGAAGATCACGACAAGAGCCAGTGCTGCAATCAAAACAGCGACTGCAAGTCCATTGACGAGGGTTGAGGCGCGCTCTCCGGAGAACACGCCGATCATGAGCAATGCCAGTCCGCTCAGCGCGAGGAGAACCTCGGGAGCTGCGAGAGACAGGGAAGCAATCAGGTCGGTTTGCATCAAGCCTACGCCTTTACTTACTGCGCCAGCGTAGCGCTAGCGGCATTTGCCAGCGCTGCGTCGTAATTAGTAACCAGTGCATGCACGGCGCTTGCGGTCGCATCAAAGACCGGAACCGGATACACACCGAAGAAGATAGTGAGGATCACAAGCGGATACAGGATCAGCTTTTCACGCGGGCTGAGGTCGAGAAGGCCCTTGAGGCTTTCCTTGGTCAGCGCACCAAACACCACGTTGCGATAGAGCCACAGCGCATAGGCTGCTGACAAGATCACACCCGATGTCGCGAACAGTGCAACCCACGTATTGACGCGGAAGACACCGAACAGCGTGAGGAATTCACCCACAAAGCCCGAAGTACCCGGAAGACCCACATTCGCCATCGTCAGGATGAGGAAGGCGACCGCATATTTCGGCATGTTGTTGACGAGACCGCCAAAGGCCGAAATCTCACGGGTATGCATACGGTCATAGATAACGCCGACGCAAAGGAAGAGCGCGCCCGAAACAATACCATGCGAGAGCATCTGGAAGATTGCACCCTGCACGCCCTGCTCGTTGGCTGCGAAGATACCCATGGTCACATAGCCCATGTGCGCAACCGACGAGTAAGCAATCAGCTTCTTGATATCTTCCTGCACCAACGCCACGAGCGAGGTGTAGACGATAGCAATTGCAGACAATGCAAAGACGAATGGTGCGAAATCGGCAGATGCAAGCGGGAACATCGGCAGCGAGAAGCGCAGGAAGCCGTAGCCACCGAGCTTCAGAAGAATACCAGCCAGAATGACCGAGCCTGCCGTCGGCGCTTCAACGTGCGCATCAGGCAACCAGGTATGAACCGGCCACATTGGCATCTTGACCGCGAAGGACGCGAAGAACGCCAGCCACAGCCACGTCTGCATACCTGCCGGGAAGTCGTATTTCAGCAGTTCGACGATATTGAGCGTACCGGCCTGCCAGTACATTGCCATGATCGCGATCAGCATCAGCACGGAGCCGAGCAGCGTGTAGAGGAAGAACTTGAAGCTTGCATAAACGCGGCGCTTGCCACCCCAAACACCGATGATGATGAACATCGGGATAAGGCTTGCTTCAAAGAACACGTAGAACAGGAACAGGTCGAGCGCGCAGAACACGCCGATCATGAGCGTTTCCAGAATAAGGAAAGCGATCATGTATTCCTTGACGCGCTTGTCGATAGCCAACCAGCTTGCCAAGATGCAGAACGGCATGAGGAAAGCGGAGAGTACGACAAACAGCATGGAAATGCCGTCAACGCCCATGTGGTAGGAAATGCCACCACCGAGCCAGTCGATCTGTTCGACCATCTGGAAGCCTGGATTTGAATTATCAAATCCGGCCCAAATAACCAGGGATAGAATGAAGACGAAAACCGTGGTCAGCAGCGCAACATTCTTGATGTTGCGACGCGAGGCTTCGCTGTCATCCTTGATGAGAAGGATCAACAAGGCGCCGACGAGCGGCAGGAATGTGACCGTAGAAAGAATTGGCCAATCGGTCATCAGAAAGAGCTCCCGAGCATCATCCAGGTGACGAGCGCGGCGACGCCGATAAGCATCGCGAATGCGTAGTGATAAAGGTAACCCGACTGCATCTTCACAACGCGACCCGTAACATCAAGAACGCGTGCAGCGACACCATTAGGACCGTATCCATCGATAATCTTGCCATCACCGACCTTCCAGAAGAAGCGGCCGAGGAAACGTGCAGGACGCACGAAGATAAAGTCATACAATTCGTCGAAGTACCACTTATTGAGAAGGAACTGGTACAGACCACGATGACGTTCTGCGAGTGCCTTTGGAATGTGCGGCGCACGGATATAGAAAATCCAAGCCGTTACCAGACCGATCAGCATAGCTATGAACGGCGACAACTTAACCCACAGTGGAACATGGTGATAATGTTCCAGGATTTCGTTGCTTGGCAACGTGAAGAGCGCACCCTTCCAGAACTCGGCATATTCGTGACCGAAGAAGAATTCCTTGAACACGACACCTGCAAGCAGAGCGCCGACAGCGAGGATCAGCAACGGTACAAGCATCACCGGAGGCGATTCATGGACGTGATGCATGACTTCAGCGGAAGCGCGTGGCTTGCCATAGAAGGTCATGAAAATCAGACGCCATGAGTAGAAGCTAGTGAACATTGCCGCGATCACGAGAAGCGTGAAAGCGTAGCCCGATGCGAGGCTGTGCGATGCGAAGACCGACTCGATGATGGCATCCTTCGAGAAGAAGCCAGCGGTACCGATGATCGTGCCTGGTACACCCAGACCCGTAATCGCAACAGTACCAATCATCATCATCCAGTAGGTGATCGGGATCAGCTTACGCAGACCACCCATGCGACGCATATCCTGTTCTTCAGACACGGCATGGATAACCGAGCCTGCGCAAAGGAACAGCAGAGCCTTGAAGAAAGCGTGCGTGAACAGGTGGAATACAGCAGCACCGTAAGCGCCAACACCCAGAGCCGCAAACATGTAACCAAGCTGCGAACAGGTCGAGTAAGCGATAACGCGCTTGATGTCGTTCTGAACCAGAGCAACGGTTGCAGCAAAGAAAGCTGTCGTTGCACCGATGATCGTCACGATCAGAAGAGCCGTGTGCGAGAGTTCAAAGATCGGCGACAGGCGCGCAACCATGAACACACCCGCGGTCACCATCGTTGCCGCGTGAATAAGCGCGGACACAGGCGTCGGGCCTTCCATCGCGTCAGGAAGCCAGGTGTGCAGCAGGAACTGCGCGGACTTACCCATAGCACCCATGAAGAGCAGAAGGCAGACAACCGTCAGAGCGGTTTCCTTGTGCAGCTCATAGCCGAGGAAGTTAAGAACAACCGAACCGGCATCGCTCGCACCTTCCGCTGGCAGATAGGTCGCCGCAGCCGAGAAGATCGTGTTGTAATCAACCGACTGGAACAGCGCGAACAGACCGAAGATGCCGAGCAGGAAGCCGAAGTCACCAACGCGGTTGACCACGAATGCCTTCATTGCAGCAGCATTTGCCGATGGCTTCTGGAACCAGAAACCGATCAGAAGGTAGGATGCGAGACCAACGCCTTCCCAGCCGAAGAACATCTGGATCAGATTGTCCGACGTTACCAGCATGAGCATGGCAAAGGTGAAGAGCGAAAGATAAGCAAAGAAGCGCGGACGATGTGGATCGTGGTGCATGTATCCGATCGAATAAATGTGCACCAGTGCCGACACCGAGTTGATCACGACGAGCATAACGCCAGTCAGCGTATCAACACGCAGAGCCCAATCAAACGACAGCGAACCGGACGTAACCCAGTGAAGAACAGGGATACGAATTGTTTCGGCATCGTGGCCAAGCGGGATCTTGAAGAACACGACCCATGACAGGATCGCGACGATCACCATCAGGCCGGAAGTGATGTATTCACTCGCTTTGGCTCCGATCTTGTTGCCGAACAGGCCAGCAACAAGAAAGCCGATAAGCGGAAGGAAGACGATCGCGTAGTAGAGCATTTGCCCGTCAACCTTTCATAACATTGACGTCTTCCACCGCGATGGAGCCGCGATTACGGAAGAAAACAACGAGGATTGCCAGACCGATAGCTGCTTCAGCAGCCGCAACAGTCAGAACGAAGAGCGCGAAAACCTGTCCGACCATATCGCCAAGCACAGAAGAAAACGCCACGAAATTGAGATTGACCGAGAGAAGGATCAATTCGACAGACATCAGGATAACGATGACGTTCTTACGGTTTAAGAAGATACCGAAAACGCCAAGGGTGAACAGGATGGCCGAAACGGTCAGATAATGAGAAATACCGATTTCCATATTCTTATCCTCAGATGCCCTTGCCCGGTTCGACCTTCTTGATCTCGATCGCCGTCTCAGGCGTACGAGCGACCTGATCCGGGATCGACTGGCGCTTAACATTCGGCTTGTGCCGCAGCGTCAGAACGATCGCGCCGATCATGGCTACGAGAAGGACCAATCCTGCAATCTGGAAGTGGAAGACGAAGTCGGTGTAAAGAATATCACCGAGGGCTGCGGTGTTGGTGCGTTCAGCAAGATCAGGGATCGGAACGGCGCCCTGCCCCAGCTTAGGCGTGAACATCGAACCCGCAAAAACAACAATCAGCTCGCCCAGCAGAATGAGACCAACCAGAGCGCCAACCGGCGCATATTGCAGCGCACCGCGCTTCAACTCAGAGAAGTCAACATCCAGCATCATGACGACGAAGAGGAAGAGAACCGCCACAGCACCGACATAAACGACGAGCAGGATCATGGCGAGGAACTCGGCCCCCGTCAGCAGGAACAGCGCCGCTGCATTGAAGAAAGCGAGGATCAGAAACAGCACCGAATGCACGGGGTTGCGTGCCGCAATCACCATGAACGCGCTTGCGATCATGATAAAGGCGAACAGATAGAAGAACGCTGCCGCAATACCTGTCAGCATGGGGATCCCCCAACACCTTTCCGTGGACAAAGCCTGATTGCTTCATCCGCTTTAGTCTTTGTTTGCCGCGAATAATCGCGAAACTTAAATTCCAGCAACAAGACGGGCCGCCCCTTCTTGTTGCCGCTTTTCAAACCGGATGCCGAAACAAGGTTTCAGCAAAACCAATCAGCGATATGGCGCATCCATCGCGATGTTGCGCGCAATTTCGCGTTCCCAGCGATCGCCATTGGCAAGGAGCTTATCCTTGTCATAGTAGAGCTCTTCGCGGGTTTCGGTCGCAAACTCGAAGTTCGGACCTTCAACGATTGCATCCACCGGGCAAGCTTCCTGACAGAAGCCGCAATAGATGCACTTCACCATATCGATGTCGTAACGCACCGTGCGGCGCGTGCCGTCATTGCGGCGCGGACCAGCTTCAATGGTGATAGCCTGCGCCGGGCAGATCGCTTCGCAGAGCTTGCAGGCAATGCAGCGTTCTTCGCCGTTGGGATAACGACGCAGCGCGTGCTCGCCACGGAAACGTGGCGAAACGGGACCCTTTTCATGCGGGTAGTTCAGTGTCGCCTTGGGCGCAAAGAACTGACGCATGGAGAGGAAGAAAGCACCGACGAATTCCTTGAGAAGGAGGGATTTCGCGGCTTGTGCGAATGAAGCCATTTGTCTTTCTCCTTACACCAGATCGAAGACTTTGATGACGGTCGCGGTCAGAACAACCATTGCCAGCGAAATCGGCAGGAACACTTTCCAACCCAGACGCATCAACTGGTCGTAACGGTAACGCGGTACGAAAGCCTTCACCATGGCGAACATGAAGAAGCAGAAGCAGAGCTTGAGCATGAACCAGATGATGCCCGGAACCCAGTTGAGGAACCATACGTCAACCGGAGGCAACCAGCCGCCAAGGAAGAGTGTGGTCATCAGGGCGCACATCAGCGTGATCGCCACATACTCGCCGAGGAAGAACAGAAGGAACGGCGTGGACGAATATTCGATCATGTGACCGGCCACGAGTTCAGATTCAGCCTCGACAAGATCGAATGGCGGACGGTTCGTTTCAGCAAGCGCTGAAATGAAGAAGATCACGAACATCGGGAACAAAACCAGCCAGTTCCAGTCGAGGAACGAAGCAGGCAGGCCGAGCGATGTACCGAGACCCGTATTCTGCGACAGCACGATATCCGTCAGGTTGAGCGAGCCAACCGTCAGAAGAACCGTGACAATCACGAAACCAATCGACACTTCATAAGAGACCATCTGTGCTGCCGAACGAAGTGCGCCGAGGAATGGGTACTTCGAGTTCGAGGCCCAGCCGCCCATGATCACGCCGTAAACTTCAAGCGAAGAAATGGCGAAGATATAGAGAATGCCGACATTAATATTAGCAATCGCCCAGCCTTCATTGACCGGGATGACTGCCCAGGTTGCCATTGCCAGAACCGCTGAAACAAACGGTGCAAGAAGGAACACGCCCTTGTTTGCGCCCGAAGGAATGATTGGTTCCTTGAAGACGAACTTCAAAAGATCGGCGAATGCCTGAAAGAGACCCCATGGACCAACAACGTTTGGTCCGCGGCGAAGCTGAACAGCTGCCCAGATCTTACGATCCGCATAAAGCAGGTAAGCCACGACGATCAGCAATACGACAAGCAGAACGACCGACTTCAGCGCCATGATTAGCGCGGGCAAGACGTAAGCTGCAAAAATTCCGTCCATTATTCCGTCTCTCTCTCGCTTACTCAGCTGCCTGTTGGAAGCTGCCGGCCGCAAGCGCCGAGCACTCGGCCATGACAGCGGAAGCACGCGCGATTGGGTTCGTCAGGTAGAAATCCTTGACCGGCGAAACGAACGCAGCGCCGCCGGAAAGGTTGGATGCCTTTGCAGCCAGCGCGACGATGTCGTCGGCCGAAGCAGGCGCAATAGTGTCGATCGCCATCATGTGCGGGAAGTCTGCATAGAGCTTGGCGCGAAGCTGTGCGAGGCTGTCAAATGGCAGACGCTTGCCGAGCGTGTCGGAAAGAGCGCGCAGGATTGCCCAATCTTCCTTCGCTTCGCCCGGTGCGAAACCAGCACGGTTGCCTAGCTGTACGCGACCTTCAGTGTTGAGCCATGTACCCGACTTTTCGGTATAGGCTGCACCTGGGAGGATAACGTCAGCGGCATGTGCACCGGCATCGCCATGCGTACCGATATAAACAACAAAGCTCGAACCTTTGGTCGTCATGTCGAGTTCGTCTGCACCGAGCAGGAACACAACATCGAGATTGCCCAACATATCGCGAGCAGCCCTGCCGCCCTCACCTGGAACAACGCCGAGATCAAGAGCACCGACGCGGGAAGCAGCAGTGTGAAGAACCGAGAAACCGTTCCATTCACTGTTGATTGCACCAACATCCTGCGCAAGCTTTGCAGCTTGAGCGAGAACTGCTGCACCGTTTTCGCCGGTGAGTGCGCCCTGACCAATGATGATCAGTGGGCGTTCAGCCTTTGCCAGCACGTCGTGGAATGCGTTCTTGCCCGAAGCAACTGCTGCGAGTGTGTCTGCGCCTGCACCGAGGTATTCGTAGTCGTAACGCAGTTCAGCCTGTTCGCCGATCAGAGCGATCGGGAAATGGCCCATGCGCTGACGCTTGCGAATACGAGCGTTCAGAACAGCTGCTTCAACGCGTGGGTTGGAGCCGATGATCAGAAGAGCGTCAGCATTTTCAATGCCTTCGATCGTTGTGTTAAAGAGATAGCTTGAACGACCCAAAGCTGGATCAAGTGCTACGCCATCCTGACGGCTATCGATATTCTTCGAGCCGAGCGATGCAATGAGGCTTTTCAGAGCATAGAGTTCTTCAACCGAAGCCAGATCGCCAGCGACTGCACCGATCTTGTCAGCGGAAGTAGCGGAAACCTTGGCAGCGATTGCTGCGAAAGCTTCTGGCCACGAAGCTGCAACCAGACGACCATCCTTGCGAACATATGGGCGATCAAGGCGCTGGGTGCGCAGACCATCCCAGATGAAGCGGGTCTTGTCGGAAATCCACTCTTCGTTCACCGCTTCATTGACGCGCGGCATGATGCGCATCACTTCACGGCCACGGGTATCAACGCGGATGTTCGAACCGACAGCATCCATCACGTCGATGGTTTCAGTCTTGTTCAGTTCCCACGGACGAGCCTGGAATTCATATGGACGCGAAGTCAGAGCACCAACCGGGCAAAGGTCGATAACATTGCCCTGCAGTTCCGAGGTCATTGCGCGTTCAAGATAGGTGGTGATTTCAGCATCTTCACCGCGACCGATAAGGCCGAGCTCGGAAATGCCAGCCACTTCAGTCGTGAAACGAACGCAACGCGTGCAGTGAATGCAGCGTGTCATCACGGTCTTCACGAGTGGACCAATATACTTGTTCTCAACGGCGCGCTTGTTTTCACGATAGCGCGAGCCATCGGTACCAAATGCCATTGCCTGATCCTGCAGATCGCACTCACCTGCCTGATCGCAGATCGGGCAATCGAGCGGATGGTTGATGAGCAGGAATTCCATCACGCCTTCGCGGGCCTTCTTGACCATAGGCGTGTTGGTGAAAATTTCAGGTGCTTCGCCATTTGGGCCAGGACGCAGATCGCGAACACCCATAGCGCAGGATGCTGCCGGCTTTGGCGGTCCACCCTTCACTTCAACAAGGCACATGCGGCAGTTTCCAGCGATGGAAAGCCGTTCGTGGAAACAAAAACGCGGGACTTCAGCCCCCGCGGCTTCGGCAGCCTGAAGGAGCGTATAGTGATCGGGTACTTCGATCTCTGTGCCGTCAACCTTAATATTTGCCATCGCTTATCCAAACCTGCGGCTCTTGCCGCATCTTCCAGATGTCAAACTCTAAAGTCCGCCCTTCCCGGGCGGACATACAACGTATTCTTCCGCTTACTCAGCCGCTTCGAGGCGGATGTTGCGGCTCTGAACAGCGTTGCGTGTATAATCGTCAATGCGCTTTTCAATTTCCGGACGGAAATTGCGGATCAGACCCTGAATAGGCCATGCAGCAGCATCACCAAGCGCACAGATCGTGTGACCTTCAATCTGCTTGGTTACGTCGAGAAGCATGTCGATTTCGCGCTTCTGCGCGTTACCCTTGACCATGCGTTCCATGACGCGCCACATCCAGCCCGTGCCTTCACGGCAAGGCGTGCACTGACCGCAGCTTTCATGCTTGAAGAAAGCTGAAAGACGGGCAATTGCCTTAATCACGTCAGTGGACTTGTCCATGACGATCACGCCGCCGGTACCGAACGAAGATTTCTTTTCGCGCATACCGTCAAAGTCCATGATGGCATCCATCATGTCTTCACCCTTGATAATCGGGCAGGATGCACCGCCGGGAATGACGCCGAGCAGATTGTCCCAGCCACCACGGATGCCGCCAGCGTGCTTTTCGATCAGCTCGCGGAAAGTAATGCCGAGGCTTTCTTCAACGGTGCAAGGCGTGTTCACATGACCAGAAATCTGGAACAGCTTGGTGCCGACGTTGTTCGGACGGCCAATCGACGAGAACCATGCACCGCCGCGACGCAAGATTGTCGGAGCAACAGCAATCGATTCAACGTTGTTAACAGTCGTTGGGCAGCCATAAAGGCCCATGTTCGCAGGGAACGGAGGCTTCAAACGTGGCTGGCCCTTCTTGCCTTCAAGGCTTTCGAGAAGAGCTGTTTCTTCGCCGCAAATATAAGCGCCGGCGCCGTGATGGAGGAAAATATCCATATCCCAGCCGCACTTATTGTTCTTGCCCAGAAGGCCAGCGTCATAGCACTCATCAATTGCTGCCTGCAGCGCTTCACGCTCACGCATGAATTCGCCGCGCAGATAAATGTAAGCGGTATGGGCGCTCATGGCACAACCGGCGATCACGCAGCCTTCGATCAGCGTATGCGGATCGTGGCGCAGAATTTCGCGGTCCTTACAAGTGCCCGGCTCGGATTCATCGGCATTCACGACGAGGTAATGCGGACGATCCGTCACTTCCTTCGGCATGAACGACCATTTGAGGCCAGTCGGGAAGCCTGCACCACCACGTCCACGAAGGCTCGAAGCCTTCATTTCGTTGATGATCCAGTCGCGGCCCTTTTCGATGAAGCCCTTGGTGTTATCCCAATGGCCACGCGACATGGCGCCTTTCAGCGACTGGTCTTTAAAGCCATAGATATTGGTGAAGATGCGATCTTTATCAGCCAGCATGTCTCACCTGCTTCCGTCTTTGGTTGCGGCTTCAGCTTCCGCCTTTGCCTTTGCTTCGGCTTCCGCCTTGGCTTTGGCAACTGCGGCATCCGATGCCTTACGGGTTTCCAGACCAACTTTTCTGTAGTCCAGATCTTCGGTCAGAGCCGTCAGTCCGCCCATAGGCTCAGACGTGATGCGGCCATCCTGTGGACCTGGCTTAACAGTGTCGCCCTTGCCTGCTTCGAACGTATCGATGATTTCAGCCAGACGTTCTGGCGTCAGGTCTTCATAGGCGTCCTTGAAGATCATGACCATCGGTGCATTGACGCAAGCGCCCTGGCATTCAACTTCTTCCCACGACAGCGTGCCTTCGGCATTAAGCTCGAAAGGATCGTGGTGGATCTTATGACGGCAAACATCCATCAGGGCTTCCGAACCACGCAACATGCATGGCGTGGTGCCGCAAACCTGAATGTGCGCGCGCGTGCCAACTGGCTTGAGCTGGAACTGCGTATAGAAAGTCGCAACTTCGAGAACGCGGATCAGCGGCATATCGAGCATGTCAGCTACATGTTCGATAGCGGCTTTCGTGACCCAGCCATCCTGTTCCTGCGCACGCATGAGCAGCGGAATAACAGCCGACTGCTGACGGCCTTCCGGATATTTTGCGATCGTCTTGTGCGCCCAGGCCTGGTTTTCCGCGTTGAAAGCGAAACCAGCCGGCTGGACGGCATCATCTGCGAGACGGCGAACGGACATCAGCGGTCAACCTCACCAAACACGATATCGAGCGAGCCAAGAATTGCCGACACGTCAGCCAACATGTGGCCGCGGCACAGGAAATCCATAGCCTGAAGATGGGCAAAGCCCGGTGCGCGCAGCTTGCAGCGGTAAGGCTTGTTGGAGCCATCCGATACGAGGAAGACGCCAAATTCACCCTTTGGTGCTTCAACTGCTGCGTAAACTTCACCGGCAGGCACATGGTAGCCTTCCGTGTAAAGCTTGAAGTGATGGATGAGCGCTTCCATCGAGCGCTTCATCTCGCCGCGCTTCGGCGGCACGATCTTGTTGTCGGTGTTCGAAACAGGACCGACGCGTTCCTTGCCAAGCAGAAGATCTACGCACTGGCGCATGATGCGAGCCGACTGGCGCATTTCTTCCATACGGATCAGGTAACGGTCATAGCAGTCGCCGTTCTTGCCGATAGGAATATCGAATTCCATTTCGTTGTAGCATTCATAAGGCTGCGACTTGCGCAGATCCCATGCTGCACCCGAACCGCGAACCATGACGCCCGAGAAGCCCCATGCCCATGCATCTTCGAGCGAAACAACGCCAATATCGACGTTACGCTGCTTGAAAATGCGGTTTGGCGTAATCAGATCATCGAGGTTCGTAAGCGTCGTCGACAAAAATGGATCAATCCATTTGCCGATATCTTCAATGAGCTGATCAGGCAGATCCTGATGAACGCCACCTGGACGGAAGTAAGCTGCGTGCATACGGGCGCCACAAGCGCGCTCGTAGAACACCATCAGCTTTTCACGCTCTTCGAAGCCCCAGAGCGGCGGCGTCAGTGCGCCAACGTCCATGGCCTGCGTGGTCACGTTCAGAATGTGGTTCAGGATACGGCCGATTTCCGAAAAAAGAACGCGGATCAGCTGGCCACGCTTCGGCACTGTGATGCCGAGCAGACGCTCAACAGCCAAAGCGTAGGCGTGTTCCTGGTTCATCGGCGCTACGTAATCGAGGCGGTCGAGATAAGGAAGTGCCTGAAGATAGGTCTTCGTTTCCATCAGCTTTTCAGTGCCGCGATGCAGCAGACCGATATGCGGATCGACGCGTTCCACGACTTCGCCGTCGAGTTCAAGAACAAGACGCAAAACGCCGTGCGCAGCAGGGTGCTGCGGACCGAAGTTGATATTAAAGTTGCGGACCTGAGTCTCAGCCATGTTCAGCTTCCTGTCGCTCAGTTCGTCTTGGCTTTCTCATCGCCCGGCAGGACGTAATCCGTCCCTTCCCATGGCGAGAGAAAATCAAAATTGCGGAATTCCTGTCGCAGCATGACAGGCTCATAAACGACGCGCTTTGCTTCATCGCTATAGCGAACTTCAACAAAACCAGTCGTTGGGAAGTCCTTGCGCAGCGGATGACCTTCAAAACCGTAATCGGTCAGAATGCGACGCAGATCCGGGTGGCCAGAGAACAGAACGCCATACATGTCGTATGTTTCGCGTTCAAACCACTCAGCACCGACGTAAACGCCGACAGCTGAAGGGACCAGCGTATCTTCATCGGCCTTAACCTTCACACGAATGCGGAGGTTCTGGCGTGGAGACATGAGCTGATAGACGACATCGAAGCGCTGAACGCGCTGCGGATAGTCTACGCCGGAAATATCCGTCAGGTTCACGAACTGGCACTGCACGTCATCGCGCAGAAACGTCAGAACGCTGATCAGGCTCGTAACCGGAACATTAAGAGTAAGCTCGCCATAGGCCAGCTTCGCCTCTTCGATCGCATCGCCGAGACGTTCTTTGATATAGCCGGAAAGTTCACCAAGAGCTTCTTCGCTCATATCTCTAACTTCCTCTTTTAGATTTCGACCCATCCTTGGGAAAACGGATCGAACTCTAATAAACCCTCTTGCACCAACGGGACTGCGAAAGCCCTATTAACGCTCGATCGTACCTGTACGACGTATTTTCTTCTGCAGCATGAGAATGCCGTAGAGCAGAGCTTCCGCCGTTGGCGGGCAGCCTGGAACATAAATATCGACCGGAACAACGCGGTCGCAGCCACGCACTACAGAATAAGAGTAGTGGTAATAGCCGCCGCCGTTGGCGCATGAACCCATCGAAATGACGTAACGTGGCTCAGGCATCTGGTCGTAGACCTTACGGAGAGCCGGAGCCATCTTGTTGGTCAGCGTACCTGCAACGATCATAACATCGGACTGACGTGGAGATGCGCGCGGCGCGATACCGAAACGCTCGGCGTCATAGCGCGGCATGGAAATGTGCATCATTTCCACAGCGCAACATGCGAGACCGAAGGTCATCCACATCAGCGAGCCAGTACGTGCCCAGGTGATCAGAGCGTCAGCAGATGTGACGATGAAACCTTTGTCGGACAGTTCGCTGTTCAGATCGTTGAAAAACGCATCGTCGGAGCCAACAGGCTTGCCCGTGCGAGGGTCAAGAATACCCTTTGGCTGCGGAGCAATGAGCGTCGAACCCGACGACTGATTTGTGCCGGTCAATCCCATTCCAGCGCTCCCTTCTTCCATTCATAGATGAAGCCGATGGTCAGAACACCAAGGAACAACATCATCGACAGGAAACCAAACCAGCCGATTGCACCGAAGGACACTGCCCACGGGAACAGGAAGGCGACTTCGAGATCGAAGATGATAAAGAGAATCGACACCAGATAGAAACGGATGTCGAATTTCATACGGGCGTCATCAAAGGCATTGAAGCCGCACTCGTAAGCTGAAAGCTTTTCCGGGTCGGGCTGTCTGTACGCGACTAGAAACGGCGCAACCAGAAGGGCTACACCGATTACCATTGCGATGCCGAGAAAGATGACAATCGGCAAATAGGAACTTAAAAGCTCGTTCATGATCCTTATCCGGCTTGAATACGAGGCTGCGCCGCCTGTCATAAGCTTTTTGAAGCTTACCACCATGCGACACATTGCATCTATTGCGACCTCGTCGCCTCAAGCAGCTTCAAAAGGCATGCCGTGCGAACTTAGTTCATTTCGCGGGGACGGTTAGCGCAGCATGCGCGCAAGCGCAAGCCCTCCAACGCGATCAGGCGGGTATAGTCCGGTCAAGATGCTTAATAAGAGGCAACATCAAGCCCATATATGCCACCCTATTTTCGTATAGCACGAAAACATCATAATTTCGTGAGTATTTAGAGACAAACCGTCTTTCGCCATTTTGAGGCGAATAGAATCAATCGATTTAGATGCGAGCGACAAAACTTGCGGCGGATTTTCAATCAAGTTCGCACCTGTCATTCACCGCAAATGCCTCCGATTCATTTCTATTGCTCACATTCATTACGAAGCGCAAACCGGGATGCGATTCACTCGCTTGCTTTCGAATGCGGAATAAATTGAGGCGCAGCTTCGCTTCAGGAAAGTCGCTAAGCACTCTTTATATATAGAGAGTGAAAATCACACTTATATATAAAGTGCAAAACAGCCCCCTCCTCACTTCTGCCGACCTGTCGCTACCGGCGGAAAATTCTCATCGTCATGACCACGATTCTTGAAATGAATTAGCGCCAGCGATTCAATGAGTGGTTTCGCGTGCCTTCAGCAATCGGCCACTATTTTTTAGAATTGCCCCTCAGGATCGTAGCGCTTTCGCATTGGCATAAGAATCAAATGCTGACGAAACTGCAGGTACGAACACCGCACCGCTTCGGCATCAGAGTCTGAGCTTAATAAAAGGAGAGAGATTTGAGCACATATCTGCTCACAAGTGGCGACGTTCTGGTCATTCTGGCCGGGATTTTGTCTGTCGCCTATCTCTCCTGGAAGCGCAAAGCGAAATAGCCCCACCCTGACAATATGAATGATGACGCCAGTTCGCTTGCGCGGCTAAGCACGCGGCGAAGTAAGGCTCTCGATCAGGCATGACTGAGCATAAGATTTGAATGTTTCATAATGGAGAATAAAAACGCGAGAAGCGCCATTTTCTTCAAGATTTTATGATTGAATTCTTGAATGAAAATGGCGCGAGTGACGGGGCTCGAACCCGCGACCTCCGGCGTGACAGGCCGGCACTCTAACCAACTGAGCTACACCCGCGCATTTCATTTTCAGCCGTTTGGCTGGGTAGTCACCGGCGTTTCCGTTCGGTGTGAGCGGTCGTTTAAGGGGTTCTCTCACGAGTGTCAAGCGAGTGGTCTGAAGAAAAAAGAAGAAATTGGATTTTATTTTAAAAGCCCCCATTTTGCGGGCTTTCTTATAGGGGAGCTTTTATCCACATCTCTGCATGTATCGCCCGAACGCATTCATATTAAATGGAAAATAGAATCGCGTTGCATGTTCAAGTGCATGAATCAGGCTCTCACACGTAGTTCTTATAAGGGCGCCGATTTGAGTTATCCCCAGCGGGCCTATCGATTTTAGCCGAAGAACTAAAAAAATGCATTTTTCTAATTTTTCCGCTTGCACTCTCCAAACGAACAGCCTAAACGGCTCTCACAGCGGCTGACAAGTCAGTCGGGCGATTAGCTCAGTTGGTAGAGCGCTTCGTTTACACCGAAGATGTCGGGAGTTCGAGTCTCTCATCGCCCACCATATTTTCCAATCACTTAGATCGAAAATATGAAGTTTACTTTAGGTTCAATAAACCTCGCCTGGCCCTGTAGACCAACAATCCTCTAAAAAGTTTTTCTCTCAAAATTCGTCGAGTGTGCGAAGCGACCTTCGCCGGTAGTTTGCGTGCTATTCTTCGTTAAGAATGTGCATATGCGCGGACAATCCAAGCAAACATGCTCGTAGCATCAACGTCGGTAGATGAGCTGGTCGATCTTCGCCCTTGAAGTACTGTGCGCGTATTCAATCGAATTTTACGCAACAAAAAAGGCCGGGGCAAAAATGCACCGACCTTCCTGATCATCAATGTCTACCAGTGCCAGTACATCCGTGGTCAAAAGCTTGAATTGATGAAGGCTATTGCGAGCGACAGACGCGTTCCAGCGCTCATTAGCAATGCCTATAAACAGAGGTATAAGAGAGCATTGTGTTCAAAGAAAGTCCGCTTGCTGAAAAATCACATTCTTTGATCCCGCTTCAATAAAGCGCCGGCTCCAAGGCACGCGATAATCAGCAACCCGCCGATTCCATAAGCCAGAACATCGAGCCAATCCGGCGTTGCTCCCAGAATGATCCGCAGCGCTCTGTTGCTGATTTCAATACCGAATATTTCGGACAGATATTGCCCGGCCTCAACCGCCACGCCTACAAAAAATGCCGCCAGAGCCAACAAAACTCGGTTTCCGTCAAGAACCGTACGGAATGCAAAATAGACGAAGATTACAGCAATAACATCGCCTAAGAAGCTTCTTATCCAGCCAAGACCAGCGCCTGCGGTCGCCAACAGCAAAAGACCAAAGAAGATCACGATCGTGATGACCAGCGCCGATTTCGAAAATTTGAACTGCACCAAAGCTTCCTAACAGCGGGACGACGGACGTGTATTTCAACCTGAAACGATAGAATCGAAATCTACCATTCCGGCAAAGCGTGCAGCGCGGACTTTGCCGAATTTGCTTTCATCAACAACCAGATGTTTTTGCAGCGCGCGCTGCATCGCCATCTGCTTTACCGGCACCTCATGAAAATGGGAGCAGGTTACTCCGTGTTGCTCATCAACACCGCCTGCCGACAAGAAAGCCTTGTTGATATTGACGCGCTTGAGAACTTCGATGCCTTCATCACTTGAGAAAGACGCGGCTTCCGGGTGGTAAACCCCACCGAGCACGATGAGCCGGACATCATCCCGGCGCGACAGAATCTCGGCGATATTCAGTGAATAACAGACCACGGTGATGTGCTGGTTTTGCGGTATTTGCTGCGCGAGATATGGCGTTGTGGTGCCACAATCGATAAAAACGGTGTCATGCGCTTCTATAAGTGCTGCAGCTGCCGCGCAGGCCTGCGCTTTTGCATTGGCATGGCAATCTTTTTCAAGATCAAAGACATAATCGCTGCCGTTACCGTTATCCTGCACAGGAATAATGTAACCACCCAAACAATTGAGCGGCCCGGAATCTGTCCCGATATCGCGGCGAATTGTCATTTCCGAAACGCCCAGCCGCGTTGCCGCATCGCGAAGACGCAGCACTCCCGCTTCCTCAACAAGAGCCGCAAGTTCGGCAATCCGTTCGTCTTTACGACTGATCCTGCTCACTGATTCCCCATTTCGGTTGCGGTTCACCCCCGTTTAGCTTGCCACATCAATTGGTGCAATTGCGATGGTGCATACTTGACAGGTCAAACAGAAATATGAAACGATCCAAACATAATGATCGGATTATAACATTATAGTTCGCATTATCGGGAGGATCTGACAATAGGAATTTGCAGCAGGCCACAACGCTTCAGGCAGCCTGCGCCAAGAAAGAGGAATTTGCGACTTATCCAGTGTTGATGGTCGCAATGGAGGAGACACTGGTGTCAGCAGCAGTCTGCAAAGCATCAGCGTAAAAATCAGTAGTCACCAATCTCGCCTGCGCGGAAGCGCTTTTGGCGGGGGCTATTCGTTTCCAGGGAGGAAATACCGGTGAAGAAGTTTATCGCGTCTATGGCTATTGCCGCGTCTGTTACGATGTCTGTTGCCATGCCAAGCGCATTCGCGGAAGGCGTCGTTGATACATCCAAGATCAACAAAGACCTGATCACGACGGCAAACGACAAGAAATACACGATCGCGACCGTTGTGAAGGTTGACGGCATTGCATGGTTCGACCGTATGCGCGATGGCGTTGCGCAGTTTAAGGCCGATACCGGCAATGACGTCTGGATGGTTGGCCCAAGTCAGGCAGACGCGGCCGCTCAGGTACAGATCGTTGAAAACCTGATTGCTCAGGGCGTTGACGCTATTGCCATTGTTCCATTCTCGGTTGAAGCGGTGGAACCAGTTTTGAAGAAAGCACGTGATCGCGGCATCGTCGTCATCAGCCATGAAGCGTCCAACATTCAAAACGTCGACTATGACATCGAAGCTTTCGACAATAAGGCCTACGGTGCCAACCTTATGAAGGAACTCGGCAAGTCGATGGGCGGCAAGGGCAAATATGTTGCTACCGTCGGTAGCCTGACCTCAAAGTCGCAGATGGATTGGGTTGATGGTGCTATTGAGTATCAAAAGGCCAACTTCCCGGAAATGTCGCAGGCAACTGAACGCCTTGAAACCTATGATGATGCGAACACCGATTACACCAAGCTCAAGGAAGCTATGACCGCCTATCCAGACATCACCGGTATTCTGGGCGCACCAATGCCTACTTCTGCCGGTGCCGGTCGTCTGATTGCTGAAGGCGGACTAAAGGGTAAAGTCTCATTTGCTGGCACAGGTCTTGTGTCGGTTGCTGGCGAATATATCAAGAATGGCGATGTTCAGTATATCCAGTTCTGGGATCCTGCTGTTGCAGGCTATGCGATGAACATGCTGGCAGTGGCGGCGCTTGAAAAGAAGAACGAGCAAATCAAGGCTGGCCTTAATCTCGGTCTGCCTGGCTATGAAAGCCTGATCGCTCCCGACGCTTCCAAGCCAAACCTGCTCTACGGCGCGGGCTGGGTCGGCGTGACCAAGGAAAACATGGATCAGTACGATTTCTAATCGTTGCTGAACAGGAGAAAGAGGCCCCCGCCTCTTTCTCCCCATTCCATCTGCATTTGCAGCCTTGCACGAGGCCTTTATGACTGAAAATCTGATCGAATTGCGCCATATTGGGAAGCGCTTTGGCGGCGTGAAAGCGCTGGACGACGTGTCCTTTGCCATCAAGCCGGGCGAAATTCACTGCCTTGCGGGCGAAAATGGCTCCGGAAAATCCACTGTAATCAAGATCATGTCTGGTGTTTATACGCCGGAAGACGGGGAAATCCTGATCGATGGCAAGACGGTCGGCAAGCTTGATCCCGTCAAATCCGTACATCATGGCATTCAGGTGATTTATCAGGATTTCTCCCTGTTCGGAAACCTGACGGTCGCGGAGAATCTCGCGATCAATACATTTCTCATGGAAGGTCGAAAAGCTGTCGATTGGAAGCGCGTGCGCGAACTTGCGCAGCAGGCGCTTGATCGTCTCGGTGTTCAGATGGATCTGGATGCCGATGTGGACAGTCTGCCAACATCCGGCAAGCAGATCGTAGCAATAGCGCGCGCCGTTATGGCTGATGCGCGGCTTCTGATCATGGATGAACCAACCACTGCGCTTACCCGGCATGAAGTCGACGCGCTGTTCAAGATCGTGCGCGATATTCAGGCACAGGGCATCGCTGTGCTGTTCGTCAGCCACAAGATGCGTGAAATGCTGGAAATCAGCGAGCGGCTGACTGTTTTCCGCAACGGCAAGAAAGTCGCGGAAGGCCCGATTAACGAATTTGACGAACCGGCGATCACCCGCGCCATGACGGGCCAGGAACTGACAGCACATAGCTACCAATGGGCTGCCCGTGAAGGCACCACCAGTGTCCCGAGCCTTGAGGTCGACAATCTCTCAGTTCCCGGTTCGGTGGAAAAAGCCAGCCTCACGCTTCATGCAGGCGAGATTGTTGGCATTTCCGGCCTGATCGGTTCTGGTCGTACCGAGCTTGCCTTGGCTCTCTTTGGAATGAAGCCTGACTTTACCGGGAATGTGAGGATCGACGGTAAGCCCGTTCATCCCAAAACCGTGCAGGAAGGTATTGCCTGCGGCGTTGCTTATGTGCCGGAAGATCGTCTTACGGAAGGGCTGTTCCTCACCCAGTCGATTGAGCGCAATATCATTGTGACGTCGATTGAGAAATTCGTACGCGGCTTGTTCATCAATCGCAAAAAGGCCGATGCGACGACGCGCGATATGTTTTCGGCAATGAATATTGTTGCGCCCGGCCCGCATACACCCGTCAACCATCTCTCCGGCGGCAACGCGCAACGCGTTGTGTTGGCGCGATGGCTTTTGACTGGCGCTAAAATCCTGATCCTCAACGGGCCAACGGTTGGCGTGGACGTGGGTTCAAAAGCTCAGATCCACAACATTATCCGCAAACTCGCACAGGATGAAGGTCTGGCCGTTCTGATGATTTCCGATGATGTGCCGGAGCTGGTTCAAAACTGCAATCGTGTGCTGGTGATGCATCGTGGACGTTTCGTCGATGAACTCTCCGGTGAAAACATGACAGAAGACGCCGTCAATGACCGGCTCAAGACGTTGAATTGAGGAACCGGCACATGAAATTCTTTCGCAGTACCGAATTCATCATTGCCTGTGTGCTTCTCGCCGCAATGATCATCATTGGTCTTATCAACCCAGCCTTCTGGTCACTGGATAATATTTTCGGGCTTCTACGTTCCAATGTCGTGATCGGCATCATGGCGCTTGGCGTTCTGCTGGTGATGATTTCCGGCGGCATCGACGTATCGTTTACGGCTTTTGCTATTGCGGCAATGTATCTGACCGTCCGCGCCATGGTTTACCTTGGCTATGATGGTGTGTTCATTCCGTTTGTCGCCGCAACGTTGATCGGCTTGCTGCTCGGTGCCTTTAACGGCTTCATCATCCATCGCTTCAAGATGATCCCGCTGATCGTGACGCTCGGCACCGGCTCCATTGTGCGCGGCCTTGTGCTGGGTCTTGTCGGGACCAGCATCGTCAATATCAACAAGATGCCGAAAGAGCTGATCGAGTTTGGCAAGACGGACGTAATTTCGCTCACCTCAGCCTCCGGTACGGCTTTTGGCCTGACCGCGATGTTCCTTGTATATCTGGTCCTCGCCCTACTGATCCACCTGATCCTCACTCACACCATGATCGGGCGCAGTGTTTATGCCTATGGCGGCTCGCCGGAAGCCGCAAAGCGCGTCGGCTTCAACACGCGTCGCACGATCTTCTTCGTTTATTGCGTGGCGGGTGCCTTGGCAGGTTTTGCGGGGCTGCTGCATTCATCCATGATCTGGCTTGCCAACCCACGCGATTTTGTAGGCCTCGAACTCGATGTGATCGCAGCCGTGGTTCTCGGTGGCGCGTCGATTTTCGGCGGCCGCGGAACGGTACTCGGCACACTCATGGGCGTCTTCATGCTCGTGATGGTCAAAAACTCGCTCATCATCATGAAGGTCGATACCACATGGCAGCGTGTCGTGGTCGGCCTCATCATCATCGCAGCAACCGCCATCACGGCGTGGCGCGATCGCAAAAGCATCGCCTGAAGGGAGAAAGCGACATGAAACAGTCTTTCGACATGCGCCGCATCCTTGGCGGAGACAACAATATCATCCAACTCGTCGTTATTACCGTGCTTGTGTTTGCGCTGATGACCTGGATGAACCCGGACAAGTTCCTGCGTTACTACAATTTTGAATCAATCAGCTACATCATGCCGGAGCTGGGCATCCTCTCCATCGCCATGATGATTGCGATGTTGACGGGCGGCATCGATCTTTCGGTGGTCGGTATCGCCAATCTGGCGGGTATCGTCGCTGGCGTCTATTTCCATTCATCCATGGTGCAGGCAGCCCAGACTTCAGGCTCTGGAATGTTGTTCTACACGGTCATTGGTATCCTGCTTGCGATACTCATCGGGCTTCTATCAGGCCTTGTGAATGGATTGCTGATCGCCAAACTGCGCATCACGCCGATCCTCGCAACACTCGGCACAGGCCAGGTTCTGATGGGACTCGCACTGGTGCTTACCGGTGGGCCTGCCATCGTTGGTTTCCCGGATGCTTGGAACTGGGTAGGCAATGGAAAGATCATGGGCATCGCCACGCCTTTCCTTCTATTCATCGTGGTCTGCATTCTCGTCGGAATTTTGCTGACCCGCACCACGCTTGGTATCAATCTGATGCTGATCGGCACCAACCCGCGCGCAGCCGTGTTTGCTGGCATCCGCAAAGAACGCATGATCCTTTATTCCTACATGCTGACGGGCGTTCTAGCCTCTCTTGCGGGCATCATTTTGTCGGGACGTACCAATGCGGCCAAGTCCGATTATGGCGCATCCTATTTGCTGCAGGCGGTTCTGATCGCCGTGCTGGGCGGCACCAATCCGGCTGGTGGCAAAGGGCGCGTGCTGGGCATCGCCATCGCGCTGATCGCTCTCATGCTTCTTTCCTCCGGCTTTCAGATGATGCGGTTCTCCAACCACCTGATCGACTTCATCTGGGGCGCGTTCCTCATCCTCGTTATCGCGATCAATGCTTCGCGCAATCAAGGCAGGTGATCCCAAATGCAGGATATTGAGTTTCATCTTCGTCGTCAGGACTTTGTCGAACAGCCGCATGTCATTGCCAGTGCAGACGGGCTGAGTGTGACGGCATTTCGCTATCCAAGCGGTATCGAAGCTCTGCTGATCGAAAACGAGCGCGGCAATATCATTGTGCTTCCATTCATGGGGCAGATGGTATGGGGCGCAGAGTTCGACGGCATTGACCTCACCATGGGCAACAGCTTCTCCATGCCGCGCCCGGCAACCACCATCGTCGAGACTTATGGATGCTTTGCTTTTCACAGCGGAATCTTGCGCAATGGCTGCCCTTCACCGCAGGATAATCACCTTCTGCATGGTGAGATGGCCTGCGCAAAGATGGACAAGGCAGGGCTTTTATTCGGAGCGGATGAACATGGCAGCTTTGTCGAAGTCACTGGCGAATATGAATATGTCATGGGCTTTGGCGCGCATTATCTCGCTCGGCCAAACGTTCGGCTTCATGCGAAGGAAACGCTCTTCGACATCACCATGGATGTTGAAAACCTGTCATCGGCTCCGATGGAGCTGATGTATATGTGCCACGTCAATTTCGCCTATGACGAAGACGCGCGCATTGTGCAGCCGGTCGCCTTTACACCAGATCAGGTGCAGGTTCGCACGGCCGTTCCGGGCCATGTGACGCCCAATGACGATTACCTCTCCTTGATTGATGAACTGGCCGCAGATCCTTCCGTGATGGAAGTGCTCGATGAGCCGGAGCGCTACGATCCCGAGCAGGTTTTCTACATTCGTGGCTTACCGTCCGATGCCGATGGCAAGACCCATCAGATGATGCAGTTAGCCGATGGTGACGGCTTTGCGATCTCCTATCCGGTTGAGGCTTTCCCGAAAACCGTGCGGTGGATTCTCGTCAACGGTGATGCGCAGGTTGCAGCCTTTGCCCTGCCATCCACTTGCGAGCCGGAAGGCTATCTCGCCGAAAAAGCCAAGAACAATGTGCGGATACTGGCGTCGGGTGAGCGCGCCATCTTCCCCGTGCGCCTTGGCTATCTAGATCAGCCTGCCGCCGAACAGTTTGAAGCCAAGATCAGGGCACTCTGAAATTTCAAAGGAACTTCTTATGACCAGAAAGATCGGAGTGGTCGGCTCCAACATGGTGGATCTCATCACCTATGTGAACCGTATGCCTGGCCCCGGCGAGACGCTTGAAGCACCAACGTTCGAAATTGGCTGCGGCGGCAAGGGGGCAAATCAGGCTGTTGCAGCTGCACGCCTCGGTGCCGACGTGATGATGGTAACGCGTGTTGGCGACGACGTCTTTGCCGATAATACGATCCGCAATCTCAATAGCTTTGGCGTCGATACGCGACACGTTCTCAAGGTATCGGGCAAGTCGAGCGGTGTAGCCCCCATCTTCGTCGAACCTTCAGGCGAAAACTCGATCCTGATCGTCAAAGGTGCAAATGCAGACCTCCTGCCCGCCGAAGTCGATAAGGCTGCCGATGATCTGAAGGAATGCGGCCTGATCCTCATGCAGATGGAAGTGCCGGTCGAGACCGTCTACCACACCATCGCTTTTGCAGCTGAAAACGGCATCGAAACCATTTTGAACCCTGCGCCTGCGGCGGCTGATCTTGATCCGGAACGCATCCGGCAAGTGACCTTCCTCGTGCCCAACGAGAGCGAGCTTGCTCTTTTGTCTGGCCTACCAACCAGCACGGATGATGAGATTGTCGTTGCCGCCCGCTCGCTGATTGCGCGTGGGATCCGCACGGTCATCGTGACACTGGGCGGACGTGGCGCACGCATGATTACCGCAACTGAGATCGTCAATATCCCGCCGGTCAAAGTCACACCGAAAGATACGACAGGCGCAGGCGATGCTTTTATCGGCTCGTTTGCACGCTTTTATGCAGAGACCGGCGATGTGGAAGCGGCCCTTCGCAAAGCCTCCCTTTATGCCGCTCATTCCATCACCCGACCCGGCACGCAAAAGGCTTATGCCAGTGCCGATGAATTTGAAACGTTCTGCCGTGACCACGCGCCTTTGATCGAACGCGCCTAAGTGATCTTGAACGTCAACAAACCTCACAGACGGACAATACAATGACCGAAACCCTTCCCCGCAATAATGGCACGCCGCTCAAGCCTGAATGGTTTGAAGATGTTGTCGTGAACCGCAGCGCCTCGGAACGTCGCGCTGCAACGCTGCCAGCGCGACGTTCGATCAAGAAAGAATATCAGGCAGCATGGCTTATCCGTGCAATCCAGTGCATCGACCTGACTACGCTCGCCGGTGATGATACTGCCGGACGTGTGCGCAGGCTTTGTGCCAAAGCGCGCCGCCCCGTGCGCGATGACATTCTTGAAGCCCTCGGCCTGCTTGATGCAGGCATAACCACCGGCGCAGTCTGTGTTTATCCGACCATGGTGTCCCATGCAGTCAAAGCACTGGAGGGCTCCGGCATTCCCGTAGCCTCTGTGGCAACAGGTTTTCCGGCAGGCCTGACACCTTTGCCATTGCGCCTTGCAGAAATCACCTATGCGGTTGAGCAGGGTGCGCACGAAATCGACATCGTCATTACGCGCGAGCATGTGCTGACACAAAACTGGTCTGCGCTTTATGACGAAATAGTAGCCATGCGTGAAGCCTGTGGCGAGGCGCATATGAAGGCCATTCTCGCAACTGGTGATCTCAATACGCTCACCAATGTTTATCGCGCCTCGATGGTTGCGATGCAGGCGGGCTCTGATTTCATCAAGACCTCGACCGGCAAGGAAGATGTCAACGCGACGCTGCCCGTCAGCCTTACCATGGTGCGGGCATTGCGGGATTACGGCGAGCTATCCGGGCAGATCGTCGGGTTCAAGCCTGCCGGTGGCCTCAAGACCGCCAAGGACGCACTCGCTTGGCTCACGCTCATGAAAGAAGAGCTCGGCAATCGCTGGCTTGAACCCGATCTTTTCCGCATCGGCGCATCATCCATGCTCGGCGATATTGAGCGACAATTAGAGCACTTCGTGACCGGACGCTATTCGAGCGCCAATCGTCACGCCGCTGCTTAAACTTGGCATTTCGCATTCTCCTACGCAAAAGCTCACGCAGTTTTGCTGGAAATGCTCGTAAGGAACATAAAATGCGACCCATCAAGGATATTCTGAAGACCATGGAATATGGACCTTCCCCTGAAGCAAACGGCGATGTGAAGCAGTGGCTGGAACAGCATGGCCATTCTTTCGGTCATTATATCAACGGCGCTTTCGTCAAACCGGAAGGTCGCAAAACCATTGCCGTGGCCAATCCTGCCAATGGCGACAAACTTGCCGAAATCACGCTTGGAACGCAGGAAGACGTCGATCAGGCTGTGAAAGCTGCGCGTGGTGCCTTTGGCAAGTGGTCAAAGCTATCTGGCCATGAACGTGCAAAATATCTTTATGCAATCGCCCGCCATATCCAGAAGCGCGAACGCTTCCTCTCGGTTCTGGAAACCATGGATAATGGCAAACCGCTGCGTGAAACGCGCGACATCGATATTCCGCTGACAGTTCGTCATTTCTACCATCATGCCGGTTGGGCTGAGATGGTTGAAGATGAGTTCAAGGGCTTTTCGCCGGTTGGTGTTTGTGGTCAGGTGATCCCCTGGAACTTCCCATTGTTGATGCTGGCGTGGAAGATCGCACCGGCCTTGGCTGCGGGAAATACGGTGGTGCTGAAGCCTGCTGATCTCACACCACTGACCGCTATTGCCTTTGCAGAAATCTGCCACGAAGTTGGCCTGCCTGCCGGTGTAGTCAATATCGTACAGGGCGATGGCACAACGGGTGCGAGCCTCTGCGGTCATGACGGCGTCGACAAGGTTGCTTTCACCGGCTCGACACAAGTGGGTCGCATCATCCGCGAACAGATTGCAGGGTCTGGCAGGAAGCTCTCGCTGGAGCTTGGTGGCAAGTCGCCCTTCATCGTATTTGAAGACGCTGATCTTGATGCCGCTGTTGAAGGTGTCGTCGACGCCATCTGGTTTAACCAGGGTGAAGTCTGCTGCGCGGGTTCACGTCTTCTGGTGCAGGAAGGTATTGCCGATCGCTTCTATGCCAAGCTGAAAAAGCGGCTTGAAAGCCTGCGCGTCGGTGATCCGCTCGACAAATCCACCGATGTTGGCGCCATTGTCTCGCCTACTCAGGTGAAACGCATATCCGATCTGATCCAGAAAGGTATCGATGAAGGTGGCCAACTCTGGCAGACACCTAATCCACTGCCTGCCAAGGGCAATTACATTGCGCCCGGTTTTTTCACTGAGGTCGATCAGGCCGCAACGGTCTGTCAGGTGGAAATCTTCGGACCAATCGCCGCCGCCACAACATTCCGCACGCCAGATGAGGCTGTGGCACTCGCCAACAATACGCGTTACGGCCTTGCCGCATCCATCTGGTCAGAAAACATCAATGTTGCGCTGGACCTCGCAGCTCGCGTGAAGGCCGGTGTTGTCTGGATCAACTGCACCAATATGCTGGATGCAGGCGCAGGCTTTGGTGGCTATCGCGAAAGCGGATACGGCCGTGAAGGCGCACGCGAAGGCCTTTACGAGTATCTTGCAGCCGATTGGGAAAAGGGACTGACTTCTCCAAAGGCTGTCGAAAATTTCGCACCATCTGCGGCGCCGTCAGGTGAAGACAAGATCGTCATCAATGGCATTGACCGCACGATGAAGAACTATATTGGCGGTAAGCAGGCTCGTCCTGATGGTGGTTATAGCTATTCGGTTACAGGCAAAGGCGGCGCAGTTATCGGTCAGGCTGGCATTGGCAACCGCAAAGATATCCGCAATGCGGTTGAAGCTGCGGCTAAAGCATCAAGCTGGGGCAGCGCCACCGCCCATAACCGGGCACAGGTGCTTTATTATCTGGGTGAAAACCTCGATGCACGCCGCGACGAATTTGTGGCTCGCCTCGTTGAGAGCACTGGTGTCAGCGAAAAGAAAGCGACCGAAGAAGTCGAAGCATCCCTGCGTCGCATTTTCTATTATGCGGCACAGGCCGACAAGTTCGACGGCGCAGTACATTCAACCAAGTCGCGTCATGTGACGCTCGCCATGAACGAGCCATGGGGTGTGATGGGCGTTGTCTGCCCCGATGAAGCTCCGCTTTTATCGCTGGTCTCACTTGTGCTGCCTGCCATTGCGATGGGTAATCGCACAGTTGTCGTGCCATCAAGCCATCATCCGCTGATTGTTGGCGATTTCTATCAGGTGCTCGACACATCGGATGTGCCGGGTGGGGTAATCAACATTGTCACCGGCGAGCGTGATGTCTTAGCCAAGACATTGGCTGAACATGATGAAGTGGCAGCCCTTTGGTACTTCGGTTCTAAGGAAGGCAGCGCGATGGTTGAAAAGGCTTCTGCCGGAAATCTCAAGGCCACTTGGGTCAATAATGGCCGCCTGCCTAACTGGAACAATACCAGCGAAGCACAAGGTCGCGATTACTTGCGCAGAGCTGTTCAGGTCAAAAACATTTGGGTGCCATACGGCGCTTAAAAAGAAAGGCCCGGTCAATCGACCGGGCCTTTCAGTTTCAAACAATCAAGCGGCACTTTCAAAGCCGGATTACATATTCTTTGCGCGTAGTTTCAATAACGTCCCAGGTACCTTTGAAACCCGGCTGAATAACAAAACTATCGCCTGCTTTAAGCGTACGTGCTTCGCCGCCCTCTTCCGTCAAAACCGAGTGGCCTGCCAGAATATGGCAAAACTCCCATTCGTCATATTCTACGCGCCATTTTCCGGATGAGCTCTCCCATATGCCTGCGAATAGCTTGCCGTCGGTACTTTCCTCGAAGTTCCACGTAAGAAACCGCGGATCGCCCGAAAGAACGCGCTCCGGCAAAGGAGCGCTTTCTTCTGGTTCCACACCATCGATATCAAAGCTGAGGAATCGGCTCATCGCATCAAACCTTGCCGAGTGCCTGCTCGATATCAGCGATGATGTCATCGGCGTCTTCAATGCCAATGGACAGACGAACAACGTCAGGACCTGCGCCCGCCGCGACCTTCTGTTCGTCAGTCAGCTGACGATGCGTCGTTGATGCCGGGTGAATAACCAGCGAACGCGTGTCACCGATATTGGCCAGAAGCGAGAACAGCTCAAGGCTATCAACAAACTTGACGCCCGCTTCATAACCGCTCTTCAGACCGAAGGTGAAAACAGAGCCTGCGCCCTTCGGAGAATATTTCTGCTGCAGCGCATGGTATTTGTCATGCGGAAGTCCCGCATAATTCACCCAGGACACTTTTTCATGCCCATGCAGCCATGACGCAACCTTCAATGCGTTATCCGCGTGGCGCTGCATACGCAGTGGCAATGTTTCAACGCCTGTCAGTATCTGGAACGCATTGAACGGTGAAATGGCCGGGCCAAAATCGCGCAGACCGAGTACGCGCGCCGCAATGGCAAACGAGATATTGCCAAAGGTCTTGTGCAATTCGAGCCCGGCATAGTCTGGGCGGGGTTCAGTCAGAAGCGGATAATTGCCGGACTTGGCCCAATCAAATGTGCCAGCGTCAACCAGAATGCCCCCCATCGAATTGCCGTGACCGCCGATGAACTTGGTCAGCGAATGCACGACGATATCCGCGCCGTGCTCAATCGGGCGCACCAGATAAGGCGATGCCAGCGTGTTATCGACGATCAGTGGCAGGCCATGCTTATGCGCGATTTCGGCAATCGCTTCGATATCGACGACGATTCCACCCGGATTGGCAAAGCTTTCAATGAAGATGGCGCGTGTCTTGCTATCGATCTGCTTTGCAAAATCGGTCGGGTTGGTCGCATCAGCCCAACGAACCTGCCAGCCGAAAGATTTGAACGACTGACCGAACTGGTTGATCGAACCGCCGTAAAGCTGGCGCGCTGCGATGAAATTATCACCCGGCTGCAGCAGTGTATGGAAAACAAGCAGCTGTGCAGCATGACCGGAAGCCGTCGCAACAGCCGCCGTACCACCTTCAAGTGCCGCAATGCGCTCTTCCAGAACGGCTGTAGTTGGGTTTGTGATGCGCGTATAGATATTGCCAAAAGCCTGCAAGCCAAACAGAGACGCGGCATGATCTGCATCGTTAAACACGAAGGATGTGGTCTGATAGATCGGTGTGGCCCGCGCGCCCGTGGTTGGGTCAGGCTTTGCACCTGCGTGAACTGCGAGTGTTTCGATCCCTGGTGAGCGCTTAGACATGAGTTCCTCCTGACAGCCTATGCCAAATAATGTGACCGGACGTTAGGCTTTGCGTGAGAGAAAGCAAAGGAGGAATTTGCTCCCAGCGATACAATTAAAGAAATTAATTCCGTGGTTTACGGTCAACCAATCAGACGCGGGTACTCGATAGCTGGACACCGATCCATCACGACCTTCAAGCCAGCTTCTGCAGCCTTTTTTGCAGCCTCTTCATGCACCACATCAAGCTGTGTCCAAAGAACGGCCGGGCGATGTTTTAAGGCGAGAATTTCATCCACAATACCGGGAAGTGAATAGGACGCGCGAAACACATCCACCATATCAATCGGCTCGTTGATGTCGGCAAGCTCGGCTACGACTTGCTGCCCGTGGATGGTCTTTCCCACCTGCCCCGGATTAACGGGAATGACGTGATAGCCACGATCCAACAGAAACTTCATGACACCGTTGCTCGGCCGCTCCGGTTTTAGCGAAGCACCAAGCAAAGCAATCGTTCTGACGGACTGCAGAATATCGCGAATCTCGTTATCTGAAGACATCTGCATAACGTTCCTCCAATGCCATTGCGGCTTTTATTGTAAGCATACAGAAACACAGGCTTGCAAGACCGGCCACACTCCCCCTATTTCTTATTGCAAGGGAGAGAAGATGAACATCAGCACCGCACACCATATCGGCTTGAGTCCCGTCATGAGCATTGAAGATTTGCAAACCTTCATGGGGCGCGAATTTCCGCAGCTTGGTGAAAGCTTTAAGATCGTCTCGGTCAGTGAAGGTGCTGCGATCATGCATCTTCATGCTGACAAACAACATTTACGCCCGGGCGGCACTGTATCCGGCCCTTCTCTCTTTGCTCTGGCTGATGTGGCGGCTTATGCGGCCATTTTAGGTCATATCGGGCCTGTAGCGCTGGCGGTCACGACCAACCTCAACATCAATTTTCTCCGCAAAGCCGATCCGGGCATAGTCGAAGCCGTGGCACGGATTCTCAAGCTCGGAAAGCGTTTGGCCGTTTTGGATATAAGCCTTACAAGCGCCACAACAGGTGAGCTTATTGCACACGCAACCGCGACTTATTCCATTCCACCACGATAAAAAGATACGGTACTATAATACCAATATTATAACATATTGTTTTTATTGAGTTTTTAAAAGATTGCCGTAAAAATAGCGCTTGACGGCCTGTCAGAGTTTGTGTATCGACCCGCCCAGCACGTATGGAAGTCCGCTTTTATACGTTCTTACGGTTGGCCGTCGTCACGATTGGTACGACCAACACAAGCAACAAGAAAAGCCCGGATCGCAAGATCGGGGATTAAGTCAAGGAAGACTTCAATGGCAACTTTTTCTCAGAAGCCAGCCGAAGTGGTGAAGAAGTGGATTCTGATCGACGCAGAAGGTCTCGTCGTCGGTCGTCTCGCATCCCTCGTCGCCAATCGCCTGCGCGGTAAGCACAAAGCAACCTTCACCCCGCACGTTGACGATGGCGACAATGTCATCATCATCAATGCAGACAAGGTTGTTCTGACCGGCAAGAAGTACACCGACAAGGTTTACTACTGGCACACTGGCCATCCAGGTGGCATCAAGGAACGTACTGCTCGCCAGATTCTCGAAGGCCGTTTCCCGGAACGCGTTCTTGAAAAGGCTATCGAGCGCATGATCCCACGCGGTCCTCTTGGCCGTCGCCAGATGAAGAACCTGCGCGTTTACGCAGGTGCAGAACATCAGCATGAAGCTCAGCAGCCAGAAGTTCTGGACGTAGCAGCGCTGAACCGCAAGAACAAAGGGAATGCATAATCATGGCTGAGCAGCTCAACTCGCTCGAAGAACTCGGCAGCGTAGCCGCTGAACAGGCCGCTCCGGTTCACGTTCAGAAGATCGACGCTCAGGGCCGCGCTTATGCGACCGGCAAGCGTAAAGACGCGATTGCTCGCGTTTGGGTCAAGCCAGGTTCTGGCAAGATCACAGTCAACGGCAAAGAATTCGCTGCGTATTTCGCACGTCCGGTTCTGCAGATGATCCTGCAGCAGCCAATCGTTGCTTCGAACCGCGCTGGTCAGTTCGACGTTGTCGCAACTGTTGTTGGCGGCGGTCTTTCCGGTCAGGCCGGTGCTGTTCGTCACGGCATCTCCAAGGCACTCACCTACTACGAACCAGGCCTTCGCACGGTTCTCAAGAAGGGTGGCTTCCTTACCCGCGATAGCCGCGTTGTTGAACGTAAGAAGTACGGTAAGGCCAAGGCTCGCCGTTCGTTCCAGTTCTCGAAGCGCTAATATTTATCGCTTTGGAATTACGGAAAAGCGGGCCTTCGGGCCCGCTTTTTTGTTATTGATCGCCGGATTGTAAAGCTGGAAACAATAAATGCCGTCGCAACGCTTCGCTCATACACCCCAACCACCCTACTTCGTTGTTTCGTTTTCGTCGCAACGCATGGGCGATGATGATGGCTATGGTGAAATGGCCGACCGCATGGCGGAGCTTGCTGCAAAGCAGCCCGGCTATATTGGCGTTGAGAGTGCGCGCGATGCAGAAGGTTTCGGCATCACCAATTCTTTCTGGATCGATGAAGACAGCATCCGCGCGTGGAAGCGCGACGTTGATCATCTCGTGGCGCAAAAGCTTGGCCGTCAGCAGTGGTATGAAACTTATTGCGTTCGCATTGCGCGTGTAGAACGCGCTTACGGGTTTGAAGATAGAGCGCGTCGCACTTAATCGTAATCATTATGATCGCTCTATCTTTTTTTGATTTAAAGCAATCTCCCATTTTGCTTCGTGAAGCGCTATGAGAATTGAGACACCATCCGGGAGCCGGCCATGCCCTCTAAGACGATTGACCATGCTTTCACCGCTCGCAGCCTGACAAGTGCTGCCACCGACCCCACCCATGCGGGTGTGCTGTCGTTTATGCGGCGTCTTTACAGTAAATCGCTGAAAGGTGCTGAAGCCGTGGTCTGGGGTATTCCGTTCGATGCGGCGGTCTCTAATCGTCCGGGCGCACGGTTTGGTCCGCAGGCCATTCGGCGTGCATCGGCCATTTTCGATAATGATCCGCAATATCCATTCGAGCGCGATCTGTTCGAAGACCTTGCTGTCATCGACTACGGTGATTGCCTGCTTGATTATGGCAATCATTATAAGACGCCAGCGACTATCGAGCGGGAAGCCGCAAAAGTCCTCAAATCAGATGCATTTTTGCTAACGCTTGGCGGCGATCATTTCGTGACGTGGCCGCTGCTCAAAGCCCATGCTGCAAAATATGGCCCGCTGGCGCTCGTTCAGTTTGATGCACATCAGGATACGTGGTTCGACGATGGCAAACGCATCGATCACGGCTCTTTCGTCGCGCGTGCCGTTCGTGACGGGATTATCGACCCCGAACATTCGATCCAGGTCGGTATTCGCACACATGCGCCGGAAGATTGCGGCATCAAGATCATTTATGGTCACGAAGTCGAGGATATGTCGGCGCAGGCAATTGCTGACGAAATCCTCGAGCGTACCGCAGGCAAGAAGACCTATCTGACTTTCGACATTGATTGCCTCGACCCAGCCTTTGCGCCAGGAACAGGCACACCTGTTGCCGGAGGCCCTTCGTCTGCAAAAATGCTTTCCGTGCTTCGTAAGCTCACTTCGCTTGATTTTGTGGGTGCGGACATTGTTGAGGTTGCACCGGCTTATGATCATGCTGATATAACTGCAATCGCAGGTGCCACAATCGCAATGTATTATCTTGGATTGCTGGCTGAACAAAAAGCACGACGACGATAGATAAAGCTCAGAAACTGATTCAAGTGGCTGAAAAATCGATTCCGAATATTGATGTAACTTTCTGAAATCTAAAGGCAAAGCGCATGAAACCGAAAATCTTCATCGACGGCGAACACGGCACAACTGGTCTGCAAATCCGCAGCCGCCTTGCCGAGCGCGACGATCTTGAAGTTATTTCCATCCCGGAAGCCGAGCGACGCAACAAGGATTTGCGCGCCGACTATCTGCGCGCTGCCGATATCGCGATTCTGTGCCTGCCGGACGATGCTTCCAAGGAAGCTGTCACGCTGCTGGAAGGTCACAACTCGACCCGCATTATCGATACCTCAACGGCACATCGCGTACATGCCGACTGGGCCTATGGTTTTGCAGAGCTTGCAAAAGGACAGCGTGAGCGGATCTCTGAGGCACGGCTCGTTGCCAATCCCGGCTGCTATCCGACGGGTGCAATCGCACTGGTGCGCCCATTGCGCGACGCTGGCCTGCTGGCTGCGGATTATCCGATCAGCGTCAATGCGGTTTCCGGCTATACGGGTGGTGGCAAGCAGATGATCGCGCAGATGGAAGACAAAAACCATCCAGAGCATCTCGCAACCAATAACTTCCTTTATGGCTTGTCGCTGCACCACAAGCATGTGCCGGAACTTCAGTTGCATGGCCGTCTGGATCGTCGTCCGATTTTCAGCCCAAGCGTGGGCCGTTTCCCGCAGGGTATGATCGTTCAGGTTCCGCTGTTTGTTACCGAGCTTGAAGGCACTCCATCGCTCAAGGATATTCATGCCGCTCTGACTGCCCATTACGCCGGTCAGGATATTGTGGAAGTGGTTTCGCTTGATGAAAGCAGCAAGCTTGCGCGCGTCGATGCTGAGGAGCTTGCAGGCAAGGATGGCATGAAGCTGTTCGTGTTTGGCACGGAAGGTGACAATCAGGTCAATCTCGTGGCGCTGCTCGACAATCTCGGCAAGGGTGCTTCGGGTGCCGCTGTTCAGAACATGAACCTGATGCTTGGAAAAGCCTAATGACGGAAAGGCCGATATTCCCTGCCGAATGGAATATCGGCTCTTTTGAGCCACTGGCTGATACACATTCAAGCCTCGTCTGGAAAGTCGAACGCAACGACTATCCAGACGAGGTTTTTGTTATCAAGCAGCTGAAGCCTGCAGGAATGGAGGAATTGCGTGGCGCGCATTATCTTTCATGGCGTGACGGTCACGGCGCTGCAAAGCTTTACGATCTCAAGGGCACGTCGATGCTGCTCGAATATGCGGGCAGCTATCATCTTGATCAGCACCTGAAGAACGGTAAAGACGGCGAGTGCCTGACAGTTTTCGGTGAGGTTCTGGCTGCACTGCATCAGCCTTCTCCCGCTGCCGTTCCCACTGATCTACAGCCTTTGGATAAGCATTTCGCAGGTCTGTTTGCAGTCGCCAATGAAAGCCCGGTCTATGCGGAAGCCGCATCCCTTGCCCAACGCCTTCTGTCATCGCCACATAGCGCCATTCCGCTGCATGGTGACATTCACCACGAGAACGTCATTTTTGGGCCCCGCGGGTGGCTGGTGATCGATCCACATGGATTGATAGGTGATGCAGCATTCGATGCCGCCAATATCTTCTACAATCCGCTTGATCGCGATGATCTGTGCCTTGATCTTCAACGCGCAAAGCACATGGCCGAGCATTTCGCGCCAATTCTCAAACGCGATCCAGCCTATGTTCTGGATTATGCTTTTGCTTATGGCTGCCTTTCGGCGGCGTGGCACCGTGAAGACGGCAATGATGCCGATGAAGCGCGGGAGCTGAAAATAGCCTCCGCGCTACGAAGCCTGCGCCTGACTGCTTAGGGTCAAGACCCATTCATAACCGGCCCGAAGCCTATCCTTCGTAAGCGCCCTTCGTTGCGCGCCAATGCGCCACAGCAAAGGCCAGCACCATCAGCGCAACAAACTGGTGTGTGAGACCAAGATCAAGCGGAACGCTCATCAGAAGTGTTGCAATGCCGATGGCTGCCTGTACCAGTATCAGGCCCAGCAGAACGATGGTCCGGCGCGCATGGGTGGTCGCAGCTGCGTTTTTCCAGACCTGCACAGCATGAAGCACAGCCAGAACCAGCACCGTATAGGCAAACATCCGGTGAACGAACTGCACGGTCTTTGGATTTTCAAACAGGTTACGCCACCAAGGCGACTGTATGAACAGATCTGACGGAATGATCGCGCCGTCCATCAATGGCCAGGTGTTATAAGTCAGACCGGCATGAAGACCGGCAACCAGACCGCCAAGATAAATCTGTATCAGCACCGCAAAGACCAGCCAACCAGCAAAACGCTGGATAGACCGTTCCGCCGGGCGTTCGGTATATTTCACCAAACCGCGGGCGATGTAGAACACTGCCGTTATGATGACGCAGGCTGTGGTCAGATGGATCGCCAGGCGATACTGGCTGACACTTGTGCGCTCGCTCAGGCCCGATGCAACCATCCACCAGCCGATTGCGCCCTGAAAACCGCCCAATGCAAGCAGTCCGAGCATACGATATTTCAGTGTCGTGTTAAGACGGCCCGTAAGCCAGAAGAACGCAAGCGGCACGGCTACCAGAAAGCCCACGAAGCGGGCCAGCATACGATGTGCCCATTCCCACCAGAAGATGAACTGAAACTCTTCGAGGGCCATGCCCTTGTTAATCTGCTGATATTGCGGAATCTGGCGGTATTTATCGAATTCTTCCAGCCATTCTGCATGATTGAGTGGCGGAATAACGCCATGGATCGGCTTCCACTCGGTAATCGACAGTCCTGAGCCTGTCATGCGGGTGGCGCCGCCGACCATGACAATGGCGATCAGAACGACAAAAACCGCATAGAGCCAATACCGGATCAACCGACGATTTGTATCATCGCGGGATCTTGTTGCGCCCTGCCCTTCATGTCGAACGGTAACTGCCGCCATGCCATCTCTTCCTTCAATATTTAGTCAGGGATACATGCCGCATAGGCGAAGCGGTTACAAGACAGGTTCACGCGACATGCCGACGCGTTTTCGCTTCCTTTGCGCGTGCTCACGAGCTAGTGAAGACAGGACAGAGGAGAAAGACATGCCCGTTCGGCTGAAAAAACTCATTGGCACGTTTCTGCTGGTAGCCCTTGTGATTATCTATGCAGTTTTTGCAACGATCATTGCCGTAGCCCAGCTCGCCAATTCACCGGCGTGGGTACATCTGCTCTACTTCCTTCTCACAGGTCTTTTGTGGGTTTTGCCAGCCATGGGTATTATCTGGTGGATGGCACAACCTCCGCGCCAAAAACGTCACTGATTATTTTGCGGGGGCGGGTTGAACGTGACCGACAAGGCAACAGTTAGCCTGACACCGCGGCTCATCACCGATTATGAGCAGTTGCGCGATATCTGGTCAAAACCGGATGCCGTCCACGGGAATGCTCAAAGTTTTGACTGGATCGACTGCTGGCGCAGGCAAGTTAATGCGGATAGCTTTGTAGCGGGTCTTTTTGCTGGCAACGAGCCCATCATGCTATTGCCATTGGAAGCCCTAAGAATGAATGGCGCACGTGTTCTGCGCTATCCCGGTGGAAGCCACGCGAATTGCAATTTCCCATGGCTTGACGGTCAGGTTGATTACGAATCAATCGAAAATCTTGTGACAGCTATACGCAAAGCGCGCCCAGACGTGGATGTGCTTTCACTGACGCGGCAGCTACCGTCCTTATCCGGGCGCGATAATCCGTTGTTACAGACGAAGAGCGCAGAGAACCCTAATCCGGTTCTTGCGGCATCTATCACTTGCAGCTTTGAAAGCGTGCTGGAGCGCAGCAACGCCAAACGTAAACTTAAAAAACATCGTCAGCATGGTCGGCGCTATGAAGAAGCTGGCGGATGGCGGATTTATAGGCCTGAATCTCGCCGACAATCCGAGCAGGCGCTCGACGCATTCTTTGCACTCAAAGCCCACCGTTTTAAACGAATGGGAATAAGCGACGCTTTTGCAGCGGCAGACATTCAGGCCTTCTTCAAACAGCTTTATAGCCATGCTGCAGAACAGCAATCTCCAAATTTCGAACTTCAGGTTCTGGAGGTGAACGGCAAAATCCGTTCGCTTATTGGCAAGAGCATCTCGAAATCCGGGCCAACCGTCGAGTTCAGCGCCATTGCCGATGATGAGTTGATGACCGCCAGCCCCGGCGAGTTTTTGTTCTACGAAGATATCAAGAAAAACTGCGAGAGCGGACGAGACATCTATAGTTTCGGTATCGGCGATGAGCCCTACAAGCGGGAATGGTGCGATATCCAATCAAGCATCTACGACACCATCATTCCGCTGACTGCAAAAGGCAAAGCATTCACTGTATTGCAATCAGCAAGAAGCAAGATGGTTGCTACAATCAAGGGTAATCCGCGCCTATGGCAATTAGCCAAGACCATGCGGAGCAAATTGGCCCGACGCTGAGATTTCAAGGTAAGCGCTTCCCGATCTGATTCAGTTGAAAGCGCTATCTCATTGATCGGGAATCGAAATCAGGCTGTCGGCCGTGGCGTTTCAGAACTGGAAGCAGCCGCAGCGTGGGCCGGATTATCCATCAGAATGATGACGTCTTCATAGCCACCCTGATCCATATCAAGGGCTGCCATAACGACAGTATTGTCGTCAGGATCGACGATATTCATGATAACCAATGCCGGACCATCTGCGATACGGCGTATCTGACGTGAGGTCGAAGGACCACATTCGACAACGACGAAATCATAAACCGTTTCCAGCGCGTCAAGAATATACGGCAGACGATCAGCCGAACGCATTGCGCTTTCCGGCTCAACTTTACCAAGCGGCATTACATGCGCCTGAGAATAGTGGTCGGTGTGAATGACGTCATTGAAGCGGCGTTCTCCCGCGAGAAGCTCTGTAATGCCGGCACGGTTGCCGCCATCCAGCATTGTTCGCCCCAACGTGCCATAGGCAGTCATATCGATCAGAATGGCACGCTTGCCACGATCCGCCAGCTCGCGCAGCAACCGAACAGTGCCCGCGGAAGCCGTATCGCCTTCTGGCGAAACCGCGATAACGCGCTTCAATTTGTTCGCCACGAGCCTATCGGCAACCGCTCTCACACCATTCGGGTTTTCCGGAACGGCTGGAGCATTCTGGTCGATTTCGACCAAAGCTTCCGTCATGAATGGCGATGTCCAATGCCGGACCGGCCTGTGAGCGCCTTCTAGTTCATTTTCCGAAGGCGGCACAAAAGCCATATCGGTCGCAGCCTCAATGACCGGCATTTCAATTTCTTCGACCGAAGCAATGCGCCTTCCATCCGCAGTTACAAATGCCCGACCGCTGAACAGCTCACGTAGCAATACGAAGATTGAAAGAATGAGAAGTCCGGCAACAAAGGTTGCGCTGACGATAGGCAAAATCTTCGGATAATAAGGAACCGCAGGTGCATCGGCGCGCGAGAAGATGCGCGCATCGGCAGGAACATAATTGCGATCCGTTCGCGATGCAGCTTCGCGATAACGCGTCAGATAAGTTTCCAGAAGCTGACGCTGAGCCGCGGCTTCACGCTCAAGAGCCCGCAACTCTACTTCCTGCGCGCCAGCCTGTGCGGCCTGTGCTTTGACACGATTAAGCTCGCGGTTAAGCTCATCTTCGCGAAGTTTCGCCGCGTTCACCTCATTATTGAGGCTCGCAAGCAATTTGCGACCTTCCGCATTAATCTGACGATCCAGATCGGCAAGCTGCGAACGCAGAGCCTTAATACGCGGATGACCTTCAAGCAGCGTCACCGATAGATCAGCAATTTGTGCGTTGAGTTCAATGCGACGTTCAGCAAGGCGCTGCATCATGCCGGACGCAACCACATCGGGCAGCGTATCAACCGGCACACCCGAAGCGAGTGCCTGACGGACGCTCTCGGCACGAGCTTCCGAAGCGGCACGATTGGCGCGCAGACGCGTAAGTTCGGTTGTAACTTCTGTGAGCTGCTGGGCGGCGATGGTGGTGTTCGTCTGTCCGGTCAGAAGTCCTTGGGCCGCACGATAATCAGCGACTTTCTTTTCTGAATCGCGAACCTTACCGCGCAGATCCTCGATTTCAGGCGCAAGCCAGCCGGTAGCATCATCATTGGATTGAAGTTTTGCAGCACCTTGAAGCGCGATATATGCGTCTGCAACTGCATTTGCGATATCAGCTGCTTCCTGCGCACTGGCAGACGTATATTGAACCACGATCACGCGTGAACCGGCGACATTGAAGACTTGCAGGTTTTGACGCAGAATCTGCAACACGCGCTCTTCAGGCGTCAGATTTTCTGGGTTGTTACGCATCCCAAGAAGAATCAAGACACGCGTCCAAGGCTTTATATTCGTTGAGGTAAATGCCTCGTTTTGGGTAAGCTTGAGCCTGTCTGCAACCTGTTTCAAAAGATCGCCAGAGGTTAGAACCTCGACCTGACTTTTAACGCCTTCGGAGTCCATGACCGGACGTTCAGTCGTAGCTTCACCATTGGGGCGCGTAAAAACGGACTCGCGCGATTCAATCAGAATGCGCGTTTCTGCACGATAGTCCGGAGTGAGAAGCAGACAAATAATCCACGCCAGCACAGCCATGATGGCTGCACCACTGATAATCAAAAGCCAATTGCGGCGCAGGCTCGCAAAGAGCGCACCGATATCAATATCTGCGTCTTTCGACAGGCTATCGACTTCAGTCATTCCGACACTCCGCGAGACAACGGTTCTCGAGCAACCGCCCTCACCCATACAAAGGCAAACAGCCAATTTTGTAAGGAAACGTAAACGAACAAGGTAACCAGACCGTTAAACACACGCATCGCAATGTTAATACCAAGGCTCAAATTGCTGACGCAGCACGGATCACCGCTCGAATTAGCAGAGGACAAACGGGTTTTATTCAATACGCCCTGTATAAGCTGCCCATGTATAAAGATTTTTCATCCGAATGGCGGTTCTTTACCAGCCATTAACCTTAATCAAACGATAACATCACTCATAAGCATTCGGATATTCGTGATCCGAATCTCTAAATGCGGCAGGCTTTTCGGAAGAGACCGAGGCAACAATGACAATGCAGAAAACTCATAAAAAGCGCTCGGGCCACGTGGTCCTCATCGCGCTCGGCCTCGCGGCGATGACGCTTTCCGCATGTTCAAGCTATCGCCCTGCTCCTCCGGCTTTTCATGCAGCACTGAACGAGCCTTATATGCTCAATTCTGGCGACCGCGTGCGCGTTACCGTATTTGAGCAGGCAAGCCTCACCAATAATTATAGCGTCGATCAATCGGGCTACATCGCTTTCCCGCTTATTGGCAGCGTTCCTGCGAGCGGCAAAACCGTAAAGCAGCTTGAAGGCATTATCGCGTCCAAACTGCGCGGCGGCTACCTTCGCGATCCAGATGTAAGTGTCGAGGTTGATCGCTATCGACCAATCTTCATCATGGGTGAAGTCGGTGGCTCCGGTCAGTATTCATACGTGCCGGGCATGACTGTTCAGAAAGCCATTGCTGCGGCTGGCGGTTTCAGCCCTCGTGCCAATCAGGAGAATGTAGACATCACGCGCACCGTTAACGGCGAAGTGGTGACAGGTCGGGTTCTGATCTCTGATCCGATCCTGCCGGGCGACACAGTCTATGTCCGCGAACGTCTGTTCTGATGGCGATAAATGTCTGATGAAAAAAGCGTTTCCCCACTTCGGATCGTCCATTGTTTCCGTGAGCCAACCGGCGGGCTGTTCCGCCATGTGCGTGATCTCGTCGCGACGCAAGCTCAAAATGGACATCAGGTCGGCATCGTCTGCGATGCTACGACCGGCGGTCCGCGTGAAGAAGCGTTGCTCGAAGAGTTACAGCCGTACCTTACGCTTGGTATCCACCGTATCGCCATGCAACGACATATCGGCACTGGCGATATCAAAGCGGCATTCAAAGCGTATCGTATCATCAAGAAATTGCAGCCGGACATCCTGCACGGTCATGGCGCCAAAGGTGGCGTTTATGCACGTCTGTTCGGTTCAGTCCTACGGGTTTTTAAGTCTCGCGTAGCCCGTATCTATTCACCGCATGGCGGTAGCCTGCATTTCGACAGAAAGACACGCCGCGGTGGCGCTGTCTTTCTCATCGAAAAACTGCTGGCGCCGCTGACCGACGCTGTTCTGTTTGTTTCAAATTTTGAGAAGCGAACATACGAAGAGAAAGTCGGTCGACCATATGATCTTCATGCGGTCATCTATAATGGTTTGTCCGATGAAGAGTTTGTTCATGCGGCAACCGTACCAGACGCCACCGATTTTCTATTTGTCGGAACCATGCGTGCCTTGAAGGGCCCTGATCTGTTGATCCGCGCCCTCGCCGACCTTCGCGACAAACACAACCAACGCTTCACCACGACAATCATAGGCGACGGCGCCGAGAAGCCGGAATTTCTGGCGCTCTCAGATGAGCTGGGAATGGCGGACCAAATCCGTTTCATGTCTGGAATGGCAGCACGCGAAGCTTTTGCGCTCGGGAAAGTCATGGTCGTGCCATCGCGTGCAGAAGCTTTTCCCTATATCGTTCTGGAAGCTTTGGCTGCTGGAAAGGCTGTGCTCGCCAGCAATGTCGGTGGCATCCCTGAAATCTTCGGCCCCAGCTCTCCTTCTCTCGTCGAACCCGACGTGGAGAAATTGGCAGCTAAGCTGCTTGTCATCATGAACGACGAAGACAGCTTCAAGGCTTCCATGCCCGACGCCTCGCGCTTGCATGAGCGCTTCAGCCTCCAGACAATGGCACATTCTATAGAATTGGTTTACCGTGAGGCACGATCCTAACGATCTTATCGTGATGGAGGCCGTTTAATCAGCAATTCCTTAGGATTTGCCTTTAAAGATAGCCCGGCACTTTGATTAGTAGGGGTAAAACTGTGCGGGATAATAATACGCCTTCTCCAAACAGCCTTGAGGCAAGCAATGCCAGCGGTGCGAAGGATTCCAAGCAGAACGAACGGGTAGAACTGAACCCGATGGCGCGCCAGATGGCCGAGCAATATGCTCGTGACACATTGTCACCAACCATGGTGAGCGGGGTCATCAGGCTCGTTGAGTTCGGCATTGTTTTTCTGACGGGCGTATTCAGTTTCGCTTATTATGTAAGCTTCAACACTCCTCATCTGCTTTATTATTTCCTGATCATGGCCGCAGGTGGTGGCCTGTATGTGCTTTCGATGGAAATAAACAACGGCTATCAGATCAATATTCTGCGTAGCCCCAGCCGCCATTTGAAACGCGTCATCATCAGCTGGGCGACGGTTCTTGGCACAGTCGCCGTCGCTGGCTTTCTGTTTAAAGTTTCGTCCGACTTTTCGCGTGCCTGGTTTCTTATCTGGGCCTTGAGCGGTCTGATTGTTCTCATTATTTGCCGTCTGTTCGTTTCATGGCGCATCCGCCGCTGGGCACGAAACGGTATCATGGAGCGTCGCGCCGTAATCGTCGGTGGTGGCCCTAACGCTGAAGCGCTGATCCGCTCGCTCGAGCAACAGCCGGATAATGATATTCGCATTTGCGGCATTTTCGATGATCGCGATGATAAACGCTCTCCACCTATCGTCGCTGGCTATCCCAAGCTTGGAAACATCAAAGAACTCATAGAATTTGCACGTATCGCCTATATCGACATGCTGATCGTCTCTCTGCCGATCAGTGCTGAAGAGCGTATTCTAATGATCTTGAACAAGCTTTGGGTCCTGCCGGTCGATATTCGTCTTTCGGCCCTCAACAATCATCTTCGCTTCCGTCCCCGTGCTTATTCCTACATCGGCACCGTGCCGATGCTGGATATTTTCGACAAACCAATCAACGATTGGGATTCTGTCGCGAAACGTATTTTCGACATTACCTTCAGTCTGCTTGGCATCATTTTCCTTTCGCCGATCATGCTGGCCACAGCCATTGCCATCAAGCTCGACAGCAAGGGACCTGTAATCTTCAAGCAGAAGCGCCATGGCTTTAACAACGAAGTGATCAATGTCTGGAAGTTCCGCTCGATGTACACCGAGCTTAGCGACCCGACAGCGCGCAATGCCGTCACTAAAAATGATCCGCGTGTAACTCGAGTTGGCCGCTTTATCCGCAAAACGTCTATCGATGAGCTGCCACAGTTCTTCAACTCGCTAACCGGATCGCTGTCCCTCGTCGGACCTCGCCCCCATGCAGTAGCTGCTCACTCACACAATGTGCTCTACAACGAAGTGGTTGACGGCTATTTCGCCCGCCACCGCGTAAAACCGGGCGTAACAGGCTGGGCTCAGATCAATGGCTGGCGCGGCGAAATCGACAATGACGACAAGATCAGAATGCGCACCGAATATGATCTGTTTTATATTGAAAACTGGTCGCTTTGGTTTGACCTGAAGATCCTGTTTCTCACGCCGATCCGACTTCTCAATACGGAAAATGCTTATTGAGCGCGATTTCCCATAGCGTCAACGATGCGGCTCAAAATCGGCGTAGCCTGCCTGCTGCCGATGTTGCGGGCAAGCGCGCACTGAACAGGCTGATCAGTAATTTCGCTATAGGGTTCGGTGTATTTCTGCTTGGGTTCGTCATGAGCGAGCCCGCGCCGTATGAACTCTATATGGTCGCGCTCATTAGTGTAGCGCTGCTTTTCGGGATGCGGTTGACGCGGACCAGTATGGTGCTGCTTGCAATCTTCACCATGTTCAATTTCGGCGGCATGATTTCCGTCATGCAGATGGCGGATACCAAGGATGCGCCGCTTTACATCGCTGTGTCGCTCTTCCTGGCCTTCACAGCGGTTTTCTATGCAGCAATCATCGAAGCCGACTATCGGCGCCTGAAAACGATCTTCAATGCCTATCTGCTCATCGGTCTTGTATCTTCGCTATTGGGAATTGCTGGCTATCTCAATCTTTTCCCCGGTGCGGAAATCTTCACGCGTTATGATCGTGCTAAAGGGGCATTTCAGGATTCTAACGTCTACGCTCCGTTTCTGGTTCTGCCTTTTACATGGTGCCTTTACCGTATCATGCGCGGAAATATGCGCGATCTCCTGATTTACATGCCGCTGTGTTGCGTGCTTGTGCTGGGCATATTGGTATCGTTCTCACGCGCCGCATGGGGGATGGTTCCCCTCTCCTTCATTTGCATTTTCGCAGTTCTGTTTTTGCAAAGTGAAAGCAACAAGTTCCGGCTGCGGCTTATAACGATTGGCCTCCTCTCTGTTGTCGTGATTGTTCTCACTGTGCTGCTGTTGCTGCAGATCCCAGATGTTCGCTCCTTCTTTCTCGAGCGCGCACAGCTGGAACAAAGCTACGATAGCGCGCGGCTGGGCCGCTTTGCACGTCATTGGCTGGGCATGTGGTTAGCCACCGAACATCCCTTGGGCATTGGACCGCTTGAGTTTGGGCCTATGTTTGGTGAGGACACGCATAATACCTGGCTAAAAGCGGTACTCGACTATGGATGGATCGGTTTCATAAGCTTTATGACGTTGACTTTTCTAACGCTCGGCATTGGTTTCAAACTGATGTTTCGAAACCGCCCGTGGCAGCCATTTCTGATGTGCGCCTATGCTGCCTATCTAGGGCATGTGCTGATTGGCAATGTCATTGATACCGATCACTGGCGACATTTCTATTTGCTATTCGGCATTATTTGGGGGTGCGCAGGGCTAGAGTATAAGTATCAACGCAAAGCTGCTGAACCTCAGCCTTTTGCAACTAACCGTCTCTAGGAAAATCGCTTTGCAGCTTCTTATCTATGTCGCCGCCGCTCTGTTTGAAATCGCAGGCTGTTTTACATTCTGGGCGTGGCTCAAACTCGATAAGTCGCCGCTCTGGCTCATTCCCGGGCTGGTTTGCCTTGGGCTCTTTGCTTACCTGCTCACGCTGATTGAAAGTGACGCTGCTGGCCGTGCTTACGCCGCTTATGGCGGTATTTACATCATCGCTTCGATTGTTTGGATTTGGGCTGCAGAAGGAATGCGTCCAGACCGTTGGGATATCATTGGTGCCGCAACGGCCTTTGTCGGTACCTGCATCATCCTCTTCGTCCCACGATCCTGATTGGATCAGCTGATTTTGCTGAACTCGATGTAGAAATCGCGGATACCGGACGCCAGAAACTGCACGGCCACACAGGTCAGCAGAAAGCCCATGATCTTTGTCACAGCCTGCATACCGTGTTCCCCGAGCACCTTTTCAATCAGTGAGGCAGACGAGAGTGCGAGATAAGCAACGCAGATCGTGATGGCGATACCAACAATGACAATCCCATGGCCGATGATTGTGTGCTCAGACGGAATCTGCGATCCAAAGCTCATAATAACCGCAATAGAGCCCGGCCCAGCAAGGCTCGGCATTGCGAGTGGTGAGAAAGAATAATCCAGATCAGCTTTTTTGATATCGGCGGGCTCTGCATCTACTTCTGATGACGAATCCTCCCCCGAGAAAATCATCCGCAACGCCAAGATCATGATGATCAGCCCGCCAGCGACGCGAATACCTGGCATGGATATGCTGAAAAGCGAGATGATCCCGTTTCCGAGCAATAGAAATGCTGTGAGAATCGAAAATGCATAAATACATGCTTTTCGCGCCTGAACACGTTTGTTTTCAGCACTCATGCGCTTGGTCAGCGACATATATAAGGGAATTGTCGTCAAGGGATTCATAATAGGCAAAAGACCAATCACGACGATTGAAACGTACTTGACGAAATCAATGATCAAACTCATCACTACATGCCTCGCACATCAAGCATCAACCTGAAAAAGACGAATAAATACCGCTTGAGATCAGATAACAGCAATAATTTCAGCAATGAAAGAACGATTCCTCTTAAATATAACATTCGTGAAGCGCCGCATTATACAAATAAATATTTTAAACCAAATGGTAAAATTTCTTTTCGTTTGGAAAATATCAATCAACCAAACTTGCATCATATAAGACAATCCCACTTCATAATTGTGAGCGAACAAGTGCGGTTGTTCAATAACTAAAATTGCGATCTAATCAAGATATACTATTACCAGGCATTTTTTCATTTAACGTGGAAATAGATTTTCGTAACTTCTTTTACTAACTTCATTATGGATCAGTTTATCGTATTACCCCCGTACGTATTCTTATCCAAAATTGCATTAGGTTAACAAAATTGCCCCTGTTCTATACAGGGGCTTTTTTGTGCTTGTGCAGACTGCAGACGGCACTGAGCGCTTCACTTCGGCTACAAAACAATTTTCAAAAATGATGGAAATCCTCAGCCGAAGCTTGTGAAAAGCGTCAGCAAAAGCACCATAAAAACTTCTATTGTTAGGCTTGATTTAATGGTCGGAGCGGCGGGATTCGAACCCACGACCCCTTGACCCCCAGTCAAGTGCGCTACCGGGCTGCGCTACGCTCCGGACCATGAAAAAGCCGTAGAATATAACCTGTTACGGCGCAAGGTCTAATTTCTGCAATTGCAGAAATGAACAGCCCTGCACCGTAGATAAGCGAACTTAACTTGCACGGATCTGGTAAGTTTCCGGGACGTAACGATAGCCCTCACCTGCGCGCTGAAGATAGGCGAGAGATGGGAAAGGCATATGGTAACCAATGAATGGCAGACGTTCCGTCGCGAGCATATCGAAGATACGTTTTCTGGTTTCAACCGCCATTTCCTTGTCGACATCAAAGGAAACATGCCAGTCGGGGCGCTGTAAGGTGATGACAGAGTGATTGGCCGTATCGGAAATCAACATCAGCGACTTTCCACCCGATTCCACACGGAACGCCAGATGACCTGGCGTATGGCCATAAGCACCCACCGCATGAATGCCCGAGGCAACCTCCTTGCCATCATCGACGAAAGTCGTTTTTTCGGCGAATGGCTTCACGTTCTTTTCGACCATTTGCGCAACGGTTTTAGCTGGTGTCTCAAGACGCGCCGGATCAGTCCAGAAGTCAAATTCCTTCTGACCTGCAGCGTAACGCGCATTCGCGAAAGCCGGCTTACCATCTTCCATCAAGCCGCCAATATGATCGGGGTGAAAATGGCTGAGCACAACGAGTGATACGTCGTCCGCCTTATAGCCCGAAGCCTCAAGAGCGCTGATTAATTTGCCCTGCCCGGCTTCGCGCGCCCCTGCGCCCATTCCGGTATCAAACAGCACCAACTCTTTGCCCGTATTGATCAGAACTGGTGTAAAACTATTCACAAAGCGATCAGTCGGCAGGAGATTTTCCTCCAGAAGTGCCGCAACGTCCTTCGGGTCTTGATTGATTGCATAGGTTTTTTCAGGCGCTTCGCCTGCTCTGCGCCCATCGGAAAGCGTCGTGATTTCAAAATCGCCAAACTGAAAGCGATGAAAACCTGGATTCTCGACCTTTGACACCGAAGCCTGACCTTGTGCCTGAGCCTGAGAGCTATCGAATGGCGACAGAGCTGCCCCGCCCCCCGCAGCAGAAGCAGCAACAATGAAATTTCGCCGTGAGATAGCCATCAATCAGTCTCCAGAGTGAGTTGCGTTACTTTAAAAATAGCGCAAAAACGGTCTCGATCCAGAGCTGCCCATTCAAGTTTTCGTAGGTTCTGAATTAAGTGAGACTTGCGGCCCGCAAAAAATGTCTCTATCTGAAAGTTGCGCGGGACGACCCGCGTCTGTGTTCGCATAGGGGACGGCCCCATAAGAGGGGTGTTCCGTGGCTGGACCTATTGAGCAATTTGCGATTCGACCTATCGTCGAGCTTGGTACACTTGGTGGCCAACAGATTGTCTTCACAAATTCTTCGCTTTACATGCTGCTGACTGTAACAGTTGCTGCTGGCTTTCTGTTTTTAGCCTCACGCCGGAATCGGGTTGTGCCTGGCCGCTGGCAGTCGTCGGTCGAAATGCTTTACGAGTTTGTTTCCAAAACGATTCGCGAGAATGCAGGCGAACACGGGATGAAGTTCTTCCCGCTGGTTTTCTCGCTTTTCATGTTCATCCTCGTCGCAAATCTCATTGGGATGTTTCCGTATGCCTTTACGGTTACAAGCCACATCATTGTAACATTCGCGCTGGCGATGCTCGTATTTCTCACCGTGACTATTTATGGGCTGGTCCGCCACGGCTTTAAATTCTTCAAGCTGTTTATGCCGGCTGGTGTCCCCATGATACTCGCGCCGATTATCGTGCCTATCGAGGTGATGTCCTATATTTCACGGCCAATCAGCCATTCGGTGCGTTTGTTTGCCGTCATGCTAGCGGGGCACATCACGCTTAAAGTCTTTGCGGGCTTTGTCGTGGGCTTGGGCAGTTTGGGCACGATGGGCTTGTTGTCGGCAGTTCTACCACTTGCCATGACTGTCGCACTTACTGCACTCGAATTGCTTATGGCTATCATTCAGGCATATGTTTTCACCATGCTAAGCTGCATGTATCTAAACGACGCCCTGCATCCTTCTCACTAGAGCTTTAACGCGCATCTTCATCTGAAAACTGTTTCACACTTTTCGTGATGCGCTCGAAACCCAATACCAGAGCGAAAGGACGACCTTTCGTTCCTTCAAATATGGGACGGCCCATACCCAAGGAGCACTATAATGGCATGGATTTATCTCGTACTTGCGGGCGGCCTTGAAATCGTCTGGGCCTATTTTATGAAAAAGTCAGAAGGATTCTCTCTTCTGACGCCGACAATCATCACCATCGTAACGATGATCGGCAGCTTTGCACTGCTTTCAATTGCCATGCGTAGCCTGCCGTTGGGCACAGCTTATGCAATCTGGACCGGAATCGGTGCCTTGGGTGCATTCGTGGTGGGCATTGTCATTCTGGGCGAAGCTGCGACGTTCTTCCGGATTTTAAGCGTCTCGCTCATTCTCGCGGGCATCGTCGGGCTCAAACTCTCATCGACATAACCCAAAAAGAAAGGGAGGCAAAAGCCTCCCTTTTTATTATCTCAATTCAATTACGTTCTTTGAGCATGTCTCTCAAAACCGGACACCAGTTTTCGGGCAAAGACGTGTGTAAAACAAAAAGATAATGCGTTTCGAATGGTTCAGCTTAAATGCAAAATGCTCTAGCGAACCTGATCCAATAGTCGCTTACATTCAAGCAGATCAAAAAGTGCTTCCTGCAAGAGCGACCGATTGTCTTTCGATGGCCGCTTGCCATCGGCACCGATCGGGCCGTCTTCTTCACCCTTCAGCAATCCGAACAGCTTGCGTGCAGGTTGTGGTGCCTTGATGCCGTTCGGCAAAGCCATTTCATGATCAGCGGCATTTTCCATTGCCTGCTTTTCTGCCGCAGCCTGTTTCTGGCGCGTGATCGCTTCAATAGCCTGCACATCGCCATTACCCAAGGCAATGATGAACTGTGCGTTGTTCTCGCGAAGCAGACGCTGCACACCCTTGATGGTGTAACCCTGATCATAAAGCAGATGACGAATACCCTTGAGAAGCTCAACATCAAGCGGACGATAATAGCGGCGACCACCGCCCCGCTTCATAGGCTTTATCTGGGTGAAACGCGTTTCCCAGAAACGCAGTACATGCTGAGGGAGATCGAGATCCTCGGCAACTTCGCTAATAGTCCTGAATGCATCAGGGCTTTTGTCCATCTGCTTGCCCTTTCCAGTGGTGTGGTCGTCTTTTGGGCGAACCTGCCAGTCCAGATAGTTCAAATGGCAATCGGCACATCAATCAGCGCCGGCCATAATATCATAATAATCTAACGGCGTTTAACACAAAAAGTTGGGATGAAAAGCCCCTACTTTTCGGTCTGTTATATTAGCGAAACGACTCGCTTTATCCGTCGATTATATAATATCAGAACTTTATAAGCACCCCTTCATATATTACAGGAAGAGGCACAGTTTTCGGATTTACAGATGTCACTGGATAAATAAGCAAGCGGAAATACTTCGTCCGGTGAGGACGAAGAGATAAAGAGACAAATCTCTCTTTATCTATATGAGGTGATTACTTGGCGCCTTTTGCGCTACGCTTCTGGTGTTCCTGCAGAATACGCTGCTTGAGAACGTTAGAAGCTTTGAACGTCATGACGCGGCGTGGGAGAATAGGAACTTCCTCGCCAGTCTTCGGATTACGGCCGATGCGCTCATTCTTGTCACGGACTTGAAATGTCGCGAAAGACGACAACTTCACAGTTTCACCGTTGACGATGGCGTCACAGACTTCATCGAGTATCATCTCGACCAGAGCCGCCGATTCTGTTCTGGACAGGCCTACCTTTCGGTAAACAGCCTCTGCCAGATCAGCGCGTGTGACCGTCTTACCTCCCATAACCGAACCTACCTGGTTAGTGTTTGAACAGATAATATCCTTAAGTGACAGGAGGTTACACAAATAAAAGCGGTGTGGTCAAGCCGCGAGTTTCCTCGCGGCCCATCAATTTTTTTATTACCAGCGCAATAAAACTGCGCCCCAGGTAAATCCACCGCCCATAGCTTCCAGAAGAACGAGGTCGCCCTTCTTGATACGACCGTCAGCGACAGCCGTAGCAAGAGCCAACGGAACCGACGCAGCAGAGGTATTGCCGTGTCTATCAACGGTTATAACGACCTTTTCCTCAGCTATATTCAGCTTCTTGGCCGAAGCATCGATAATGCGCTTGTTGGCCTGGTGCGGCACAAACCAGTCGATATCGTCGGCGCTAAGGCCCGTTTCAGCAAAGGATGCTTCGATCACGTCCGTGATCATGCCCACGGCATGTTTGAAGACTTCACGGCCCTCCATGCGCAGATGACCGACCGTCTGTGTCGTCGACGGGCCGCCATCCACAAAGAGTTTTTCCTTGTGATTGCCGTCGGAACGAAGGTTGGCAGCTAGAATACCGCGATCAGAGGTCAAGCCCTTGCCTTCGCCGGCTTCGAGAACCAGCGCACCGGCACCGTCGCCAAACAGAACGCAGGTGGTGCGATCATTCCAGTCGAGAATGCGCGAGAAGGTTTCTGCGCCGATAACCAGAACACGACGTGCGAGTCCGCCACGGATATAGAGGTCAGCAGTCGTAACGGCATAGATGAAGCCACTGCAAACCGCCTGCAGATCGAATGCAAAGCCGGTCGTGATGCCGAGTTCGCGCTGAATTTCGACTGCGCTTGCAGGAAACGTATGGTTTGGCGTCGAGGTTGCGACCAAAACGAGATCGATATCAGAAGCCTGCAGGCCAGCATTTTCCAATGCAGCGCGGGCAGCAGCCGCACCCAACGATACTGTCGTTTCGCCTTCGCCAGCAATGTGACGCTGACGAATACCTGTACGCTGGACAATCCATTCGTCAGAGGTTTCAACCACGCCCTCAAAATCGGAATTCTTCATGATCCGCTTAGGCAGAGCCGAACCAATACCTCTTACGACAGATCTTATCATCTTGTTTTCCTGTCCTAGCCTGACCATCGCAGACCCACGCCTGCCGGTCAAAATTCATACCCTGTTATGGGTTAATTATCATTTGGCTGTTTCGTTGCCGTCATTAGACGCAGAATGCGGATGACTGTGGTGGAAATGCGCCAGATCCGCTTCAATCTTCTGAAGAAGCTTATTACGCACCATGTCATAGCCGACTTCGACCGCCGAGCAGAAACCTTCTGCCGTTGCGCCGCCATGGCTCTTGATAACAATACCGCTCAATCCAAGAAGAACGCCGCCATTCACCTTGTTCGGGTCCATCTTCTCGCGAATACGATCAAATGCTCCCTTGGCAAAAATATAACCGATCTTGGCAAGCAAGGTACGGCTCATGGCTTGGCGCAGAAGGGTTGCCATCTGACGAGCAGTGCCTTCGGCGGCTTTCAGAGCGATATTGCCCGTAAAGCCTTCTGTGACGACGACATCGACCGTGCCTTTGCCAATATCATTTCCTTCGACGAAACCGGTATATTGCAAACCCTCCAGCGGTGTATCGCGCAGAATCTGAGCCGCTTCCTTAATCTCGTCGAGGCCTTTGACTTCTTCCGTACCGACATTGAGGAGACCGACCGTCGGCTTGCGCACCTCAAAAAGCGCCCGCGCCATACCCGCGCCCATAACCGCGTAATCGACAAGCTGACGTGCATCGGCACCAATCGTTGCACCAACGTCGAGAACGATGCTCTCGCCACGCAGTGTAGGCCAGATACCGGCAATTGCCGGACGCTCGACGTCAGACAGCATACGCAAGCAGAATTTGGACATGGCCATCAGTGCGCCGGTATTACCAGCAGAAACGCAGACATCGGCGTCGCCGGTCTTTACCGCTTCAATCGCCTGCCACATGGAAGACTTGCCCCGACCAGCGCGCAGCGCCTGACTTGGTTTGTCATCCATCTTGATCGCAACCTGACTGGCGCGGAACTCGGAAGCAGCTTGTAGTTTTGGATAACGCGCAAGTATGGGCTCGACCTGACCAGCCAGACCGAAGAAAATAAACCGGATATCAGGATGACGCTCAAGCGCCTTCGCAGCACCAGGGATGACCACTTCAGGGCCAAAATCACCGCCCATGGCGTCAATCGAAATTTTTATCACTATTGATTATTCCTGTGCGATCCCTGCCCCATTTGCTTCTTTATAAACATAGGGGTTTTCCGCGAAAATAGTGTTTTTCCGGTCGCGCACAACCAGATTCTCTCAAGCATCGGTTAAATCAGGGCTTCTTGGACCATTCCGAGAGCTTGGCAAAAGGCGAATCAGGCTTCTCTTCCTCTTCAACATCGCCAAATACGGCTGGCTCGGCATCGTCAGGCAGGCCGGGTTTGCGAGGGTATGGATCGAGCGCCAGTTCGAAAAACTCTTCAGCCACAGCGCCAATATCAATTTTGTCGCCAGGAAAAGTCTCGGGAATATCCGCGCCATCGGCGTCCAGCAGCAATTCTCCGCTCTCATCGAGCTGAATTTTCGCAAGGCGTGAATTTTCTGGCACGAAGATCGTATCGACTTCTTCCGCAATCGTCGCATTAAGCGGTTCAAGTGTAACCACGCATGACTGCACGATTTCCGCATTGACGGTTCCGCGCAAACGAATGCCGCTCTTTTTCCAAGGCGTCAGCAAAAACTCTGCAGCAAAGGAATTCACGGCCTCTAAGCCATGCTGGGCAGCCAAAGCAGCTCTTTCCTTGTCAGTGGTCCCAATCTTCACCGTTATGCCCTTGGGGGGCAGATGCAGAACCGGAACGGGATAGGTCAGCGCCGGTTTATCAGTCATTCTCTTTAGCCTTTGTTTCGTTATTTGCAGCGGTTCCAGTTAAGTTTTAACCGCTGTAACTGTTTGTTTTTACACATTATCCGACGCATCGCAGCAGGAAAAGAAATCAGTCCAGCGAACTGATTTCCCTGCGGAGGCGCTTCGCACCTTTGCTGGAAATGCTATATTGGCGCAAACGCCATCTCGTCAGCATCCATAAAGGATATGTCGCCTGCCGCCAAAGCACTGTCCTCAATTTTTGCCAGCCGATCACGGCAAGCAAACAGATATTCACTCAAATAGTGAGAATGCGGCCATAATTCGAGGTCCGGGCGGATATTGCGTGTCAAAGCTGTTGCCAGCATGTCGCGATCACCGGCATCCAATGCAGTCCCATAAGAGCTGACACGACCATAAAACATGCGTGCAAGCTTTTTCATGCGCTTGGGAACGCCCTGATCACCGATTCCCAATTCCCGCAAGGAATGATCGACATCCTTGAAAAATTCGTCTGCAATGTCCTGCGCAAGCGGCAATAATGCAGATTTTTCGCCTTTCATGCGATGAAGAGCGAGAAAAATATGAACTGAGAGCATTTCATAGCGACCGAGAGGCGTATCAGGCACTTGAAATTGTGCATAAAAACGCTTTTGCCGCGCCGCTGCCACGATCGTCTCGTAAACGCGAAGCACAACTGTCTCATTTGCTTTAGATTTGCGGCGAAAAAGTCGAAGAATCATTCCCGTACGACCGTACTTGTTGCATCCAGAAGCAAGGTGGTTTACCGAAGTTCTCCCGACGGCGAAAGTGCCGCGCTGATATAGAATGTATGGAGAGGTCTTTGTTGCAGCGAATTTTCCTAAGCGCACGCAAACAGCGTGCCCTTCTCGCAGGCACAGCAATTCTCTTTTCGGCGGCTCTCGCCGGATGCAACACTGCGTCCACGCTAAACCCGTCGGAAACACTTACAGAGGGTTACGTGCTCGATCAGGAGGCACTTGATTCGGTTCCGGTTGGCTCCAGCCGTGAACAGGTGCTTCTCGCACTCGGTACGCCATCCACTACGGCGACCTTCGATAACGAAGTGTTTTATTACATTTCGCAGAAGCGTTATCGTGCGGCTCAGTTCATGAAGCCCAAAATTATCGACCGTCATATCCTTGCCGTTTACTTCGACAAGGACGGCAAGGTCAGCAATATTGCCAATTACGGCCTACAGGACGGCAAGCTGTTCGATTTCGTATCGCGCACCACGCCAACTGGCGGCAAGGACCAGACCTTCATTGGTCAGATTATTCAGGGTGTTTCCAAAGCTCCGACATCATTGCCGGGTGCTGCTGGCGGCGCGAACAACTGATCCAATACAAAGAATTAAAAAAAGCCCCTCTTTTGGAGGGGCTTTTTTGTTAGTGCTTCATCAAACCATGTGAGCCAGCACCGCAAGCAGCAAGAGTGCCACGATGTTGGTGATCTTGATGGCAGGATTAACGGCTGGACCTGCCGTATCCTTGTAAGGATCGCCGACGGTATCGCCAGTCACGGAAGCTTTATGCGCTTCCGATCCCTTGAGATGCTTCACGCCGTCAGCATCCGTAAAGCCATCTTCGAAGCTCTTCTTGGCATTATCCCAGGCGCCACCGCCGGATGTCATGGATATAGCCACGAACAAACCGTTGATGATAACGCCCAGCAGCGAGGCACCGAGTGCTGCAAAGGCTGCGGCTTTGGAGCCTGAGATCAGCAACACGCCGAAATAGACGACAAGCGGCGCCAAAACCGGCAGAAGCGACGGAATAATCATTTCCCGAATGGCGGCTTTCGTCAGAAGATCGACAGCTCGCGCATAATCCGGACGATCCTTGCCCGTCATGATGCCCGGCTTCTCACGGAACTGACGACGCACTTCCTGCACCACCGCACTGCCCGCACGACCAACAGCCGTCATTGCCATACCGCCAAAGAGATAGGGGATGAGACCACCAAAGATCAGACCGGCAACCACATAGGGATTGGAGAGCTCGAACGACACCGGCCCCATATCCGCGAAATATGGATAGGTTTGCCCGTTGGCGGCAAAATAAGCCAGGTCATTTGAATAGGCTGCGAAGAGCACAAGCGCACCCAAACCCGCCGATCCGATTGCATAGCCCTTGGTGACGGCCTTGGTGGTGTTGCCGACGGCATCGAGAGCATCTGTCGATTTGCGCACTTCCGGATCAAGGCCAGCCATTTCAGCAATACCGCCAGCATTATCCGTAACAGGGCCAAAAGCGTCGAGGGCCACGATCATACCGGCAATGCCAAGCATGGCCGTAACAGCAATTGCTGTGCCAAAGAGGCCCGCGAGCTGATATGTGCCGATGATACCGCCAACAATGACGATTGCTGGCAAAGCAGTCGATTCCAGCGAAACAGCCAGGCCCTGAATAACATTGGTGCCATGGCCAGTGACCGAAGCCTGAGCAATCGAATTGACCGGACGCTTGTTGGTTCCGGTGTAGTATTCGGTAATCACCACGATCAGACCGGTGACGACGAGACCAATCAGCCCGCAGATGAAGAGATTGGTGCCGGTGATCGACATGCCTGCGACAGTGCCGATTTCACCCCAGCCAATGGTGAGCGTGTTAGCAATCGCCAAACCCACCACGGACAAAAGTCCGGTTGCGATCAAGCCTTTGTAAAGCGCGCCCATGATCGAGCCATTGACGCCGAGTTTGACAAAGAACGTGCCAGCAATCGAAGTGATGACGCAAGTGCCGCAAATCGCCAGCGGATAGAGCATCACGCTTGAGAGAACGTCTGAGCCAGTGAAGAAAATCGCGCCCAGAACCATGGTTGCAACGACTGTAACGGCATAGGTCTCGAACAAGTCCGCTGCCATGCCTGCGCAGTCACCAACATTATCGCCAACATTATCGGCAATGGTTGCAGGATTGCGTGGATCATCCTCCGGAATGCCTGCTTCGACCTTACCCACGAGATCGCCACCGACATCAGCACCTTTTGTGAAGATGCCGCCGCCAAGGCGCGCAAAGATTGAAATGAGCGAAGCGCCGAAGCCGAGTGCCACAAGAGCATCGATGACCGTGCGGTCGGAAGGCGAATAACCCAGCCAGACAGTCAGGATAAAATAATAGACTGAGACGCCCAGCAGAGCGAGACCCGCCACCAGCATCCCGGTGATAGCGCCGGATTTGAAAGCAATTTCCAAACCACCCGCGAGGCTCAAGGATGCCGCCTGTGCGGTGCGCACATTAGCACGAACGGAAACATGCATACCGATGAAGCCGGTCAGCCCGGAAAGCACAGCCCCGATGAGGAAGCCCACGGCGGCAGAAATAGACAGCAGATACCAGACTGCCAGAAAGACCACGACGCCAACAATGGCAATGGTCGTATATTGTCGGGTGAGATAGGCTGCAGCACCTTCACGGATGGCACCAGCGATTTCCTGCATACGCGGTGTGCCCTGATCGGCCGCAAGTACAGAGCGGATCGCCCATACGGCAAAAAGAACGGAAAGCACACCACAGGCAATGACGAGAAGAAGAACTCCAATTCCCATTTAGGCCAACTCCCATGAGCTCGCGCCAGTCACAGGCAGACCGCTCACAAGGGTGGCGATTGCCTGCACACATCAGCGCATGAAAGGCCCGAAAACCCCTCCCCGGGCCTAAGAACAGCGGCATGGAAGTGCCTGAAACCGACCATTCACCGGGCTTCTTCGGCTTGTTGTTATTCTGAAAACATCGACCAGAAATCAAATAATTGGCTGATGTTTCTGCATTTCAGCATTCTCAATGCCGCATGTCCAACATGCGGAAGCTATCTGCAAAGGTCAAGCCGTAGTTTATTGTGCCAGAATGCAAAAAAGGCCGCGATTTCTCGCAGCCTTTTTGAGTATTTACAGAGTGGCTAAGGTTTATCGGCCACGCGGCTTTGCACCACGGCTTTCGCCGCGTAGTTCAAAAGCCAGACGATCGAGCACGGCGTTAACAAGCTTTGGCTCATCTTCAGTGTAGAACGCCTTTGCGATATCCACATATTCCGAAACGATGACAGCTGTAGGCACGTCCTTGCGGGTCTGCAATTCCCAGGCACCTGCACGCAGGATGGCACGCAGTGTCGAGTCGAGACGCGACAGCGGCCAGTCTTCTGTGAGCGCCTGATGAATCATCGGGTCGAGCTTGAGCTGGCTATCGACAACGCCTGCGACAATGGCGCGGAACCATTGCGGATCGGCGTCAAGATACTGTGTGCCATCGACTTCCTTACCAAGACGATGAGCCTCATATTCAGCCACGACTTCCATGACGCCGGTACCGGCGACATCCATCTGGTAGAGCGCCTGTACGGCTGCAAGACGTGCAACGCCACGCTTGTTTGCAGATCGTGGCGCGTTCGGTGCAGAACGGCCTTCAGAAGAAGAAGTCATCGTATCAGGCTCCGAATTTCTTACGCAGATCAATCATGGTGAGCGCAGCGCGGGCAGCGAAGCCGCCCTTGTCCTTGTCTTCACGACGCGCACGGACCCAGGCCTGCTCGTCGTTCTCAACTGTCAGAATGCCGTTGCCGATAGCAAGGCCTTCTTCAACCGAAAGATCAGTCAGCGCACGGCAGGATTCATTGGCAACGATATCGAAATGATAGGTTTCGCCACGAATAACTGTGCCGAGGGCAACATAACCATCGTAATAAGTGCCACCATTTTCCGCGCCATCCAGTGCGAAAGAAATCGTCGCTGGCACTTCAAGCGCGCCGGGTACTGTCACAACATCATATGTTGCGCCAGCGGCATCGAGAGCAGCCTTCGCGCCGTCAAGAAGCGCGTCGGACAGTTCTTCATAGAAACGCGCTTCAACAATGAGCAAATGCGGCGCGTGCGCCTCGTGCTTCGACATGAGAGACTCCATGGCAGAAATCGCGGACCGCAAAATCTGCGGTCAACGCTAAATTCGGAAAATGCTGTTATAGCTTTAGAGTGTAGGCTCTAAGCTTATTTCTGATATTGCGCAAGCCTTGCTGCATACCGCGCGAGCTGATCGATCTCAATATTGATCCTGTCACCAGCCTTGCGATCGCCCCAGGTTGTCACTTCCAGCGAATGACGAATGAGCAGAACGTCAAATTCGTTGCCATTAACGCCATTGACCGTCAGCGAAGTGCCATCAAGCGCAACGGAACCCTTCTGTGCAATAAAGGGTGCAAGTTCTTCCGGCGCGCGCAGGGTAAAGCGTACAGCATCGCCCTCTTCCTTGCGCTCTACGATTTCAGCTTGCCCGTCAATGTGACCGGAAACGAGATGACCACCCATTTCATCGCCAAGCTTGAGCGAGCGCTCAAGATTGATGCGGGTGCCGTTTTCCCATTTTGAAATCGTGGTCAGACGCAGCGCTTCTTCCCAGGCTTCAACTTCAAACCAGCGGGCATTTGTGTCTTTTTCCGGCAGTGCCACGACTGTCAGACACACACCAGAGCAGGCAATCGAAGCACCAAGCTCGATCGTTTCAGGATCATAGGCTGTTTCAATACGCAGCAAAACGCCTTCATTCAAAGGCTTGATACGATCCACTTTACCGATATCGGTGACAATCCCAGTAAACATCACGCTTTCCTTACATACTCGATACAGGCATCGTCGCCGTACTGCGCATTGCGCAAAATTGTAAATTCATTATCGATATGGGATTGCAGATCCGTGACGGCAACCCCATTCGTCGCGCCGATTTCCACAGGCGAATGGAACAGAACAAGGCGGTCAACCAGCTTTTCTTTTAGGAAGTTTGTGGCAACACTGGCTCCACCTTCGACCAGAACGGACGAAATACCCTGTGCTGCAAGATCGTCCATCAGCTCCGGCAAAGCGATACGGCCCTCATCGCTTTCCGCTGCAATGATGCGGCATCCTGCAGCCTGCATCTCGTATCGCCTCTCCGGCGCCACATTTTCACAACAGGAAAGCCACAAAGGAAGGGCTTCCGAAGTGCGAATAAGCCTTGAATCGAGCGGTAATTTCAATCCGCTGTCCAATATGAGGCGAATTGGCGAACGTTGTTCCAACCCCGGAAGACGGCAATTCAGGATAGGATCATCGGCGATTGCAGTATCAACTCCGATGAGGATCACATCGGTCTGCGAGCGCAGAATATGCGACTGGGCGCGCGCAATCGGACCGGTGATAGGAACCTGCCCCTCGCCCTTTTTCCCGATATAGCCATCGGCAGAAAGTGCAAGTTTCAGAATCACTTCCGGACGTTTTTTAGAAGATCGATTCAGATAGCCTGCAAGGTCATCAGCCGCCTGGTCCGACAGAACACCCGGCACCACTTCAATGCCCGCGTCCCGCAATATGGCGAAGCCTTTTCCGCTCACCCGGTCATCCGGATCGGTTGCGGCAACCACCACCCGCGCAACGCCAGCCCGCACCAGCGCTTCGGCACATGGCGGGGTGCGACCATGATGGGCGCAGGGCTCCAGCGAGACATAGGCCGTAGCGCCGCGGGCCGCTTCACCTGCATCTGCGAGCGCTTGAGGCTCCGCATGAGGGCGCCCACCGATTGCGGTGACGCCACGTCCGACGATGATACCGTCCTTAACGAGGATAGTACCAACTGACGGGTTTGTGCCTGTGAGGCCTTTGTTACGACGGGCAAGCCGAATGGTCGCTTCCATGAAGCGAACGTCATCCGACGTCACATTTGCGTGCGGGAATTCCATTCGGCTCATTTTATGCGTCCGGATCACGATCAGTTTCAGTTACCGTCAGTTCATCAATGACGTTGTGGAAATCAACGGCCTTGCTGAAATTGCGGTAAACGGAAGCAAAGCGGATATAGGCAATATCATCGACGCCCTTGAGAGCATCCATGGCGAGACGACCAATTTCGTCTGATGTGACTTCCGCCTCACCCGAGCTCTCTAGCTGGCGCACGATGCCGGAGATTGCACGTTCTACGCGCTCCTCATCCACGTCGCGCTTGCGCAATGCCACATCGATGGAGCGGGCAAGCTTTTCGCGATCGAAAGGTACACGGCGACCGCTCTTCTTGACGACCATGAGGTCGCGAAGCTGTACGCGTTCAAAAGTGGTAAAACGTCCGCCACAGACCGAGCAAACACGGCGCCTGCGAATAACGGCACCATCCTCCGCCGGGCGGGAATCCTTAACTTGCGTATCTTCAGACTGGCAATAGGGACAACGCATGGCACTCTTTCACTTACGAAAGCGCATCTGCATATAGCTTACGCGACGCACTTCACTCTTTGTTTCCAAGCGCGCCGATTTGAAAGGCACGCCTTAGATTGACTGATTCCTGACAATCATACCCCATCGTTAAGTTGATGCATAATTAGGGCATAATTGAAAAAGCCCCGCTCAACAGGGTTGAGCGGGGCTTCATCAAATTGTGAGCAATTTTAGCCCTGATAGCCGTACATTGGGAAGCGGTCGGTCAGTGCAATGACCTTTGCCTTAACCGCTGCTTCAACCGATGCATTGCCTTCATCGGAATTTGCAACCTTGAGACCATCGAGCACTTCTGCGATCAGCGAGCCGATTTCCTTGAATTCAGCCTTGCCGAAACCACGGGTCGTGCCAGCAGGCGTTCCAAGGCGAACACCAGAAGTTACGAATGGCTTTTCTGGGTCAAAAGGAATGCCGTTCTTGTTACAGGTCACGTTCGCACGACCGAGAGCTGCTTCAGCGCGCTTGCCTGTTGCATTCTTCGGACGCAGATCGACCAGCATCAGGTGGTTGTCTGTGCCGCCGGAAACGATATCGAGACCCTGCGACTTCAGTTCGTCCGAAAGCGCACGCGCATTGTCGACGACGTTCTGAGCATAGACCTTGAATTCTGGCTTCAGAGCTTCCGCGAAAGCAACTGCCTTACCAGCAATCACATGCATCAGCGGGCCGCCCTGCAGGCCAGGGAAGACAGCCGAATTGAACTTCTTCGCCAGATCAGGATCGTTGGTGAGGATCATACCGCCGCGTGGACCGCGCAGCGACTTGTGAGTCGTCGTGGTGCAGACATGGGCGTGTGGAACTGGCGATGGGTGTACGCCACCGGCGACCAGACCAGCAATGTGAGCCATATCGACCATCAGATATGCGCCAACTTCGTCAGCGATCTCACGGAAGCGCTTCCAATCCCAGATGCGGGAATAAGCGGTACCGCCAGCGAGAATCAGCTTTGGCTTGTGTTCGCGTGCGAGGCGAGCAATTTCTTCCATATCCAGAAGGTGATCGTCTTCACGAACGCCATAGGAAACAACGTTGAACCACTTGCCCGACATGTTGACTGGCGAACCATGTGTCAGGTGGCCACCGGAATTCAGGTCGAGGCCCATAAAGGTGTCGCCTGGCTGCAGAAGCGCAAGAAACACGGCCTGATTCATCTGGCTGCCGGAGTTAGGCTGTACGTTTGCGAACTCTGCGCCAAATAGCTTCTTGGCGCGTTCAATTGCCAATTCTTCAACAACGTCAACATACTGGCAGCCGCCGTAGTAGCGCTTGCCCGGATAACCTTCGGCATATTTGTTGGTGAGGATGGAACCTTGAGCTTCAAGAACCGCGCGAGAAACAATGTTTTCCGAGGCGATCAGCTCGATTTCATGACGCTGACGACCGAGTTCATTACGGATCGCACCGAAAATATCGGCATCGATTTCTTCAAGAGTTGCGTTGAAAAAAGCGTTATTGGCTTGCGACATGTTTCACACCCTCCGGTTAGCCGGTGATAGCTATATGGTATGAGGCGCAGTATCACACTTCGATTAGCAAGGCCAATGGCCGCTAAGCGAAAAGCATGTTCCAAAATGCGGCATGACGTAGCTTGGATCAGCACCCAAAACAAAAAAGCCGTCCGAAACGAGTTCGGACGGCTTTTTTGTAAGTCGATTGGGATCAAGTATCGGTGCCGAGCGCCAAAGCAGTTGCACCATCCATCTTGTAGATATCGTCGCGGAACTGCACCACGCCATCGCCTGTTGACCAGGCGGTGATGTAAACGAAATGCAGCGGCACAGGATCGGAAACCTGAATAGGCGTATTCACACCCGATGCAATGGTGCCTTCAATGTTCTGGCGATCCCAGCCAGCGGTGTTCTTCAACAGCCAGACATCAAGATCGCGGACATTCTGCACGCGGACACAGCCCGACGAATCGAAGCGCATGAGCTTATTGAAATAGCTCTTCTGCGGCGTATCGTGCATGTAAACGGCATGTTGATTGTGGAAGTTGATCTTTGTCGAGGACATGGCGTTGATCTTGCCCGGATCCTGACGGAACATCAGCTTCACAGCATCGTCGGTATTCCAGTCTACGCTTTCCGGCGGAACTTCCTGTCCCTGAGCGTTGTAGAGACGGATCTTGTTATTCGCGAGATATTGCGGGTTCTTCCGCATCAGCGGAATAATATCCTTCTGGATGATCGACTTTGGCGCGGTCCAGTAAGGATTAAGAATGACTTCGTGAATCTTGGAGTCAAGGATCGGCGTCTGGCGGTCGATCTTGCCAACAACAGCTGTATGGCGCTGCGAAACGCTGCCGCCTTCCACTGCTTCAATACGAGCAGCCGGGATGTTGACCATCACAAAGCGCTGTTCAGACTGTGTTGCAGATGTCATGCCGGACAGGCGCTGGAGGTTGGTCTGCAGCTGGCCAAGACGCGTATTGGCATCCACATTCATTGCCGCATAGGTAAACTGGCCCATCACACCATCAGCCGGAAGGCCATGACGCGACTGGAAGCGCTTGACCGCTGCATCGACATAGGTATCGAACGCACCGGACACACCGGCTTCACGCGGAAGATCGCCCGAAACGATCAAACGCTGGCGCAGAGCCTGTACCGAAGGATCATTAACGCCAAGCTGCAGCTTCGCATTGCCCGGAACCTGTGGCCAGCCGCCGCGACCTGCCAGATCGGCGTATTGTGCGATAGCGGACTGAAGATTGCCCACAGTCTGCTGGCTGAGCACTGGCTGATTGGTTGCCACTTTCTGACCGCCGGTCGCGCGGGCATCGAACTGGTCATCCCAGTTGCCGCGGCGTGGCGCCGAAAGAATATCATTCAAAGCCTGTTGCTGGGCAAAAGCCGCAGGAGCGATAGCAGTTGCAGCCGCAGCCAAACCGGCCGTTGCTGCGCCACGCAGGAAGCTGCGACGGCCTACATTGAAAGCTTCGGCATTCTTGTCGGTTTTGGTCATAGTTTTGGTCCCAAAGGCTAACCGGTTTCGCCCAGATGCGTCGCATCTGCAGATAGCTCTAATTTATGCGCTGTATTAAACCGCTTATGTCGGTTTTTATGGCTTATTCATGTCGCAAAGCCCGGATTTCAAGCCAGGCCTTGCTGAATTAGCTCGCAATAATGAACTTTAACATACAAACCGGGTCAATTGTGACCGTTCTGCAACAAACTTCTAAGTTGTCGGCTGCCTTTCGGCATCCGCAATATCAAAGCCTGTAAGCAATGCTGTCGTTCCAGAAGCGGTCCAGACGCTGCAGCGACTTGTTCATCGCGGTGAATTCTTCAACCTGAATACCACCAACCTGCTCGATAGAAGCAATATGGCGCTGGTAAAGTGCCTGTACCTGATCAGCAATCTCGTTGCCCTTATCTGTCAGGCTGACGCGAACTGAACGACGGTCCGTATTCGAGCGTTCGTGATGGATAAAACCCATCTCGACCAGCTTCTTGAGATTATAGGAAACATTCGATCCGAGATAATAACCGCGCGAGCGCAGCTCACCAGCGGTCAGTTCAGAATTGCCAATGTTGAACAGGAGCAGTGCCTGCGTCGCATTGATATCGCTACGGCCGGCGCGGTCGAATTCGTCCTTGATGACATCAAGGAGGCGACGATGCAGGCGTTCAACCAGCTGCAATGCTTCGAGATAAAGTGTGCGGAGAGCTGCTTCGGGATTCAAAAGCGGAGCAGATGCATCCATTCTGTGCTGTGCATTGATCATTTCTTTTGCCTCTCTGTCGGAGCAGCCTTACATGAGGCCACTCTCTTTCCTGTTGGTCCGGTGTATTTTCTCACCGTGTCTTGAGAGGACTTTAGACGCGATCCATAAAATTCGACTTAAAAGTCAGCCTTAACAGTAGCTTACCAAGCGAAATGCAGATTCAGACTTAATGTTTTGTTACCGGTGCGCGATTTCAGGCCGTTATACGAACGCGAGAAAGTCGTCTTTTCTCGAGGTAAAGCAGGACGCGGAACACAACATAAATGAGGAGACAAACGGCGTTAAACCCCACGATAAGGGGCCTGTATTCAAAATGGCGCGCAAAGACAGAATAGATGGCAATCTCACCGACAGCCGCCACGAACCACAATACCGGTCCCCATTGCGCACGCATCCACAGCCCGGTTGCCGCAACCGGCATAAGCAGAGCAAGGGCCACGCAAGCCGTCTGCCATTGCCACGGCATAAGGTCGAAACGCCACAGCAAGCCTGGATAAACGCCGATCAGCTTAATCCAGTAATAAACGCCGCTCGCAAGAGCAGCTAAAGCGATCAGCCGTATAAACCAGACAAAGGACCATTCAGTGCCGCTGGGTTGTATATGCTGGTGCAGTTCATCCTGACGCATCAAAAACTCAGTTCCCTCTCGCCAAGATTAGCAAAATACGCATTGACCATTTCCGGCTTCACTTCATCAGTCGAAGCTGGCTTCCAGACAGGTGCTCCATCCTTGTCAATCAAAACCGCGCGTACGCCTTCATAGAAATCATGCCCAGCAAGCATACGCGACGCGATGCGATATTCCATCCGCATACAATCGTCGAGATCCAGTGCGCGACCATCGGCAATCTGGCGGAATGTGACAGCGACACTGGTTGGCGAACGCGTGGCGATAACATTCAGAATATCCGTTGCCGGTTTATTGCCCGTGGCTGCTGCTTTTTCCAAAGCGTCGAGGCATTCGGCAAGCGTCGCATGTGCGAAACTCTCCGCGATGACTTTGCGGGTTTCGGGGGCCGTCTCAAAATCGGGATACTGAGCACTGGCCAAAGCCCCATCAAGGTCAGCTTTTGCAACGAGGTCATCGCGAAGGTCGTCGAGATCGCCGGCGGCCACTGCATGGGTCGCGATGCCGCTCTGCAGGCAATCGCCCCAGCGAATTCGGTTGCCGGTGAGCGCAAGATAATAGCCGAAATTATCATGGAGATGCGGCAGGAAGGCGCTTCCACCGACATCCGGGAAGAAGCCGATGCCGGTTTCGGGCATCGCAAAAAGCGTGTTTTCGGTCACGATCCGGTGCGAACCATGTACGGAAATGCCAGCGCCGCCACCCATGACAATGCCGTTAAGCAGCGAGATATATGGCTTTGGGAATCTCCCGATGCGGGCATTCAGTCGATATTCATCGCGGAAAAAATCAAAAGCGGGTGTGCCTTCGCGTCCGGCCTTATAGGCTGCAACCACGTCGCCACCGGCGCAGAACGCCCGGCCTTCGCCTTCCAGAATAACACAGGCGACATCCGGATCGGTTTCCCAGGCCTGCAGAGCACGATCGAGAGCGAGAATCATTTTATGCGTCAAAGCATTGAGCGCCGATGAGCGCGTCAGCTTCACGAGGCCCGCTTTTCCCTTGCGTTCAAAGCTGATTTCACCGCCACCACCGAAATCGATCTGCATCATGTCTCTCCCGTGCGATTAAAGCGGTTCCAGATAAAGCTGAACGTTGGAACCGCTATAATCATTCCCTCTTGCGCATTGTCCTACGCAAAACCGCTTCGCACTTTTGCTGGAAATGCCCTTTTAATCTACGCATTGTCCTACGCAAAACTGCTTTGCACTTTTGCTGGAAATGCTTTCAATGCGTAGAAAGTGAAACGCCCCGCGTCAATCCTGCGCAGGCCATTGTGCTTGGATTAGCCACTTTTCCCGTGATAAACCGTGCTCATCTGATAACAAGCTTCCGAACCGTTAGATTCCCAAGCTTTCTTCTCTCGGGAACATTTATATGACTGATCGTTTGTCCAACATTTCTTCTGCCAACATTTCAGGGCACGTCGATGACGTGACCGGTGGGCGTCGTCTGCGCCGAATGCGCAAGGCCGACTGGTCACGCAGACTGGTTCAGGAAACACATCTCACGGTGGACGATCTGATCCTGCCATTCTTCCTGACTTACGGAACCAATGTCAGCGAGCCTGTGGACGCGATGCCGGGCGTTGAGCGCTATTCGGTCGATATGGCTGTACGCATGGCCGAAAAGGCTGCCAAGCTTGGCATTCCCGCGATTGCGCCTTTCCCGCGCGAAAAGGCAGAAGTAAAGACAGAGGACGGCGCTTTCGTTGCAAGCCCGGACAATCTGATCAACCGCGCCGTGCGTGCGATCAAGAAGGAAGTGCCGGAAATCGGTATCATTACCGATGCAGCACTCGATCCATTCACAACGCACGGTCATGACGGCATTTTGCGCAATGGCGAAATCATCAACGATGAATCGGTTGCGATGGTCGTGCGCGGTGCGCTCGCACAGGCTGAAGCTGGTGCAGACGTTATCGCACCGTCCGACATGATGGATGGCCGTATCGGCGCTATTCGTCAGGCACTGGATGCGCATGGCTTCAACCATGTACCGATCATGTCCTATGCGACCAAATTTGCATCCGCCTTCTATGGCCCCTATCGCGATGCAATCGGTACAGCTGGTCTGCTGAAGGGCGACAAGAAGACTTATTACATCGATCCAGCAAACCCGGACGAAGCGGTGCGCGAGGCCGAGCAGGACGTGGCTGAAGGCGCTGACATGCTGATGGTTAAGCCTGGGATGCCTTATCTCGACATCATCCATCGCCTGAAAAACACATTCCGCCTGCCGACTTATGCGTATCAGGTATCGGGCGAATATTCGATGATCAAAGCTGCAGGCATGAATGGCTGGATCGACGAAGAAAAAGTCATGATGGAAAGCCTGCTGGCTTTCAAACGCGCAGGCTGTGACGGCATCCTGACCTATTTTGCGCTCGACGTTGCTGAGAAGCTGAAAAGCCAGGGCTAAATTCCGAGACGCTGTTTCCTTGAAATAGCCAGTTTCATACACCACCTTGAGACTGTTCCGCGCAGTGCGGGACAGCGGACGGCTGTTTCCGGACGCTTCTTTTGAAGGACTGGAAGGAAAAATGTCCGACCATATTCTGCACGGCGAAGTCATGGGCCCGCGTTTTGAAAGCCGCGCATTTTTTGAAGGCGTGCGCACACGCCGTATTATGGCTTTTCTTATCGACTATATGATTGTCTTCTTTCTTTGCATCCCGGCAGCAATCGTAATTTTCATCCTTGGAATTCTCACGCTTTCGCTGGGATGGGCGCTCTACGCCATCATGTTCCCGGTAGTCGCATTGTTTTACATATCTCGCACTCTTGGCGGGCCTCAACAGGCCACAAAGGGTATGCAGATGATGAACATCAAATTGGTGCGCCTTGAAGGCGGCACAGTCGATCCGATGCTGGCACTGGTCCACACTGTTCTGTTCTGGGGCCTGAATGTGGTGCTTACACCGTTCATCCTTTTGGCGACTCTGGTGATCGACCGTAAGCGTACCGTGCACGACCTCTTGCTTGGTACAGCAGTCATTCGTTCAGACCGCTAAAACAAGCATCAAAAAAAATCAGGGCCGGCTGCACAAAATGTCTATTGACGTTTTGTGCAGCCGGCTCAATCTTTAGGGCATAAAGAGATGGTTCGGTATTGCCGTTTCGTGGATATTGAATGACCCATCAACCGCAACAGTCTCCGCAGTTTTTCTTAACGGCTCCATCGCCCTGCCCGTATCTTGACGGCCAGATGGAACGGAAGGTTTTCACTCATCTTGTGGGTGACAAGGCCAGCGAAATCAATGACCTGCTTACGCAGGGCGGTTTCCGTCGTTCTCAGAATATTGCTTATCGTCCGGCCTGCGAGCTTTGTCGCGCCTGCGTTTCTGTGCGTATCCTGACCGGCGAATTTGAGATGAACCGGAGTATGCGCCGGGTCTGGAACCATAATCGCGATCTGATCGGCCGCCAGCACAAGGCACAGCCAAGCACCGAACAATATGCCCTTTTCCGCGATTATCTGGATGCCCGCCACCATTCGGGTGGCATGTCCGATATGACAGTGCTCGATTATGCGATGATGGTCGAAGATACCCACGTCAACACGCAGATTATCGAATATCGCAGACGCGGCCCGGACAGTTTTATCAGCGCGAAAGGCGATGGAGAGCTGATAGCGGTAGCCCTTACCGACGTGATGGCAGACGGCCTGTCTATGGTCTATTCATTCTTCACGCCGCATATGCACGAGCGTTCGCTCGGAACTTTCATGATCCTTGATCATATCCAGCGCGCACGCGCCGCTGGCCTCCCCCATGTCTATCTCGGCTACTGGGTCGAGGGGTCGCGCAAGATGCAATATAAGACGCGCTTCAGGCCGCAGGAGCATCTCGGCCCGCGCGGCTGGCAGAAGTTTGAGGGCTAGGATCAAGCTCCGAGTCGCTTTTCCATCGGGTACGATAAACGCCCGCTACACGCCACCTGCGGTGAGCCTATAGCAATATATCCGAGCGCCTCATAGAAGCTGAGTGCCGTGCCCGTGCTGACCAGCTCGACAACTGCACATCCATTACTCCGTATGCCCTCTTCGAGAGCGAGCATTATAGACTTGCTTACGCCACGAAACCTGAATTCAGGCGAGACATAGTTCAGCAATATCTTGCCCTCTAACGAAGCCTGACCGACACCCGCAATATCATGATCGGCCTCTGCAATAACCGTCAGCTGGCTCGGTGCAGTAATCCATTGAAGAACGTTTTCGGGAGTCTTATTGGCCAGCCAAGGTGAGAGAATATCATTGCGCCCACCGTGATCACCCACGCAAAGCTCTGTTATCGAGCGACGCAAAACCTCACAAACCGCGAAAGAGTCTTTTGGTGTGGCTTGCCTGATTTTCAATGTAATCTCCTAAGGCATGAAGAAAGTAAATTGCTCTTCTTGCCTTAGGCTAAGTTCCATATCAGCGGAAATCGATTACAGAATATAGCTATTTAGAATTTGCCCGAACGCGGGAACCCCTTGGGCACCAGACGCCCAGCAGAGGCACGGGCTGCAATCCACTCGACAAGTTCTTCTTTACTGCGATTGAAGGTGCGATCTGCTGAATCCTGCCACGACAGACCATCGCTGATCGCAAAAGTGCGGACATCGGACACACCCCCGTCCTTATACTTCTGCAAGCGAACACCCTTGCCGCGTGTCATTTCAGGAATGTCCGAAAGCGGGAAGACGACCATCTTCCGGTTCTCGCCCACGACCGCGATGTGATCGCCCGAAATGCGCTGGCAAAGCTTGGCTTCATCCGGCGCCTTCACATTCATCACCTGCTTACCCTTGCGGGTATTGGCGACCGCTTCATTCTCGGACACTATGAAGCCATTGCCTTCATGCGATACAAGCAGAAGCTTGGCTTGTGGATCGTGAACGAAGGCCGTCAGGATATCCTGATCATTCTCCATATCAACGAGGATACGGATCGGTTCGCCATGGCCGCGCCCGCCCGGAAGCGTGTTCGCACCAATGGTGAAGAACTTGCCACCTGTCGTGAAGAACAGCAGCTTGTCAGTTGTCTCAGCATGGAAAGCCAGCTTGAGCTTATCGCCTTCCTTGAATGCCAGCGTCGAGAAATCAGCCATATGGCCCTTCATCGCGCGCAGCCAGCCCTTTTCAGACACAACAATTGTAACCGGCTCACGCTCGATCATCGCCTGATGAATGTCTTCGAGATCATGGCTTGGCGCGTCGGCAAAGGTGCTGCGGCGCTTGCCAAGTTTGGTTTCAGGGCCAAACTTCTCACGGACAGCTTTGATTTCCGTGCTGATCTTCTTCCACTGGCGCGTGCCCGAAGCAAGCAAGCCTTCCAGATCGGTCTTTTCAGCAGTAAGACCATCGAATTCTTTGCGAATCTCAAATTCTTCAAGCTTGCGCAAGGAACGCAGTCGCATGTTGAGGATTGCTTCGGCCTGATTATCCGTCAGATCAAAGAACCTCATCAGCTCCTGTTTCGGTTCATCCTCTTCACGAATGATGCGGATGACTTCATCAAGATTGAGATAGGCCTTCAGGAAACCGCCAAGGATTTCCAGCCGCTTTTCGATTTCTGCCAGACGGTATTCGGAACGGCGAACCAGCACTTCCTTGCGATGTTCAAGCCATTCTTTGAGCACGCCGCCCAGTGACAAAACATTCGGCACTTTGCCGTGCGAGAGCACGTTCATGTTGAGCGAAACGCGGTTCTCAAGCTCGGTCAGCTTGAAAAGCGATTCCATCAGCAGTTCGGGATCGACCGTGCGGTTCTTCGGCTCCAGAACGATGCGGATGTCTTCAGCAGACTCGTCGCGAATATCGTCGAGCAGTGGCAGCTTCTTGGCCAGAAGCAGCTCTGCAATCTTCTCGATCAGGCGCGACTTCTGAACCTGATATGGGATCTCGGTGACAACAATCACCCAGGTTCCGCGATTGCCCTCTTCCTTTTCCCAGCGCGCGCGTGCGCGGAAAGAACCACGCCCGGTGCGATAGGCTTCGAGAATGTTGGCATGCTCTTCCACCAGAATGCCGCCGGTCGGGAAATCGGGACCACGCACCTTGCACTTCAAAAGTGCTGCCGGATCGGTTTCCGCTTCCTTCTTCAGCTCTTCCCATTGTTCCGGCGAAGTGACGAGTTCTTCAACAGTCGCTTCGGGATGATTGATGAGATAGAGCGCCGACGAGCACAGCTCCGCCACATTATGCGGCGGAATATTGGTGGCCATGCCGACCGCAATACCGGCCGAGCCATTGGCAAGCAGGTTCGGGAATGCACCCGGAAGGACGATGGGTTCCTCGTCCTCTTCATTATAGGTCGGGCGGAAGTCGATGGCGTTTTCGGTGATGCCTTCAAGAAGCAGCGTCGCGACCTCGGTCATACGCGCTTCGGTATAACGCATCGCAGCCGCATTATCGCCGTCGATGTTGCCGAAGTTGCCCTGCCCGTCCACGAGCGGATAACGTACGGCAAAATCCTGCGCCAGACGCACAAGCGCGTCGTAAATCGAGGCGTCGCCGTGTGGGTGGAATTTACCCATAACGTCGCCGACGATACGCGCACATTTTGCATAGGCCTGATCGGGATTGAGTCGCAACAGGCGCATTGCATGCATGATGCGGCGATGAACCGGCTTCAAACCGTCGCGCACATCCGGCAGCGCACGATGCATGATCGTGGACAGCGCATAAGCGAGGTAGCGTTCCTCGAGGGCCGATTTAAGATCAACCCGTTCGATGTGTTCGTCGCCGTCGTCCGGCGGAATCAGACTTTTACCCATAGTTCTCAGTACCAATTGCGCGATTCGTCAGCAAGTGGGGATGAGAACCAATCCAGTACATTCGTCGCAATGTTGCCGTCATTTAGCTTCTATACGGGAATTGTAGTGGTTTTCTCCACAACTTATACGTAACGAATGAAACAGGCTGTTTTTCCTTGCGTAAAGGCTTATGAAGGCTATCTAAAATTTACCAAATGATCAGGAGCCAATAAATGAAGGTTTTCGTTGTTAGCAAGCAGGCCGTGCGCGTCTTCGCAGCAAGCACCGCGCTCTCGCTTGTTCTTGGCAGTGCGGCAATGGCTGCAGATGCAAATGCAGTCGCAGAGCGCGTTAAAGCCCTCTATACAAAGCAGGGCGGAGAGCTGAACTTCGCCGAAGTTAAGGCTGACGGCGACAACATTTTGCTCAAAGGCACAACAATCAAGCTGCCTACCATTTCTGACCGCGCGACGCCTGTCGGCGATATAACGCTCGAAAACGTGCAGGACACGCCAGAAGGCGGCTATAGCATCGAAAAAGTTTCGGTTGCAGATTTGGACTTCGCTCCTGAAGGTGCGGACAAGAACGATAAAGCCACGATCAAAGGCATCTCGATGGAGAACGTTATTCTCCCATCCGAGAAAGCCGAAGGCCCGCTCGCCAAGATGGTCTTCTACGACAAGATGAAGATCGACGAGTTCTCGGTTGGCACTCCAGGCAAAGATGGCGCTCTGATCAAGGGCATGGAAGTGACTCTGAATTCGGCCAACAAAGCCGAAAAAATCGACTACAATCTCACCATTGCCGATATTGATGCGACTTTCGACAAGAACGGCAAGAACCCGCTCGCTCCACTCGATATGAGCGCTCTTAAGGGTTCGATCAACTCGAAGGGTACATGGCTGCCGACTTCGGGCAATGCGACGCTGGATCAGTTTGAAATCAATGCTGAAGAACTCGGCAAGATCAATCTGACCGCTGCTATCGACGGCTATGATCTGTCTTTCGTAGAAGCTCTGCAGAAGACACAGGAAAACATGGCCAAGGCTGATGCAGAAAAAGACGCAGCTGGCCTCGCTCTTCTCGGTCTCGCTGAACAGCTGAGCCTCAAGAACCTGTCGATCCGCTTTGACAACGAAGAACTGACACAGAAGCTGCTCGAATATTACGGCAAGCAGCAGGGCGCCGATGGCAAGCAGCTCGGCGAACAGCTGAAGATGATGGTTCCGCTGATGGCAACACAGCTCAAGAACCCTGAATTTGCCCAGCAGCTCAAGGCCGCAGCTGAAAAGTACTTCGACGATCCAAAGTCGCTGACCGTTTCGGCTTCGCCTGACCAGTCGGTAAGCTTCGCGTCCATCGTTGCGACCGCTTCGCTCGACCCGACAAAGCTGATCCAGCTTCTGAAAGTTGGCGTTGAAGCCAACAACTGATCGAACTCAGGTTCATCAAACAAAACCCGGTGAGTTCTGCTCACCGGGTTTTCTTTTGCCGTACTGATAAGGTCAAAGAAAAAGCCCGGTCTCGCGACCGGGCTTTTGATTTTCAAACTTGAGAAGATCAGCTCTTCTGGGTTGGTGCTAAGCGAATATGAAGATCGCGCAGCTGCGCTGGCGACACTTCCGAAGGTGCGTTCATCAGAAGATCGAGCGCCTGCTGGTTCATCGGGAACAGCGAGATTTCGCGCAGGTTCTTTGCACCAACGAGCAGCATGATAACGCGATCAACACCGGCAGCCATACCGCCATGTGGAGGCGCGCCATACTGGAACGCGCGATAGAGACCGCCGAAGCGCTCTTCCACGTCCTGCTGGCTGAGGCCAACCTTTTCAAACGCCTTGACCATCACATCCGGCAGCTGGTTACGGATCGAACCGGAAGCGATTTCAAAGCCGTTACAGACCAGATCGTACTGGTAAGCCTTGAGCGTCAGCGGGTCCTGCGTTTCCAGTGCTTCCATGCCACCCTGCGGCATCGAGAACGGGTTGTGCGCGAAGTCGAGCTTCTTGTTGTCTTCGTCCCATTCGTAGAACGGGAAATCGATGATCCAGGCCAGTTCGAAACGGTCGCGATCAACGAGGTTCAGTTCTTCACCAGCGCGCGTACGGGCATCGCCTGCGAATTTGTAGAACTTCGATGGCTGACCTGCCACGAAGAAGCAGGCATCGCCGTCGCCGAGACCCAGCTGGTTGCGGAGCGCTTCGGTGCGTTCTTCACCAATGTTCTTGGCAATCGGGCCAGCACCTTCAAGCTTGTCGCCTTCCTTGCGCCAGAAGATGTAGCCGAGACCTGGCTGACCTTCGCCCTGCGCCCAGGAATTCATGCGGTCACAGAATGCGCGGCTACCGCCGGTCTTTGCCGGGATTGCCCAGACTTCGACCTTTGGATCGTTGGCGATCATGTTCGCGAAGACCTTGAAACCGGAACCTGCGAAATGCTCGGTTACGGCCTGCATTTCAATCGGGTTGCGCAGATCAGGCTTGTCCGAACCATAGGTGCGGATTGCGTCGTCATAAGCGATGCGGCGGAACTGCTGCGTTACAGGCTTGCCTTCGGCAAACTCTTCAAAGATGCCGCGCATGACTGGTTCCATCGTTTCCCAGATTTCTTCCTGGGTTACGAAGCTCATTTCGAGATCGAGCTGATAGAATTCGCCCGGCAGACGGTCTGCACGCGGATCTTCATCGCGGAAGCAAGGTGCAATCTGGAAGTAGCGGTCGAAACCGGCAACCATCAGAAGCTGCTTGTACTGCTGCGGAGCCTGCGGCAGCGCGTAGAACTTGCCTTCATGAATACGACTTGGAACGAGGAAGTCGCGCGCGCCTTCCGGCGAAGAAGCCGTCAGGATTGGCGTCGAAAACTCATTGAAGCCGATTTCGGTCATGCGACGACGCATCGCTGCAATGATCTTCGTGCGGCTCATAATGTTCTTGTGCAGCGTTTCGCGGCGCAGATCGAGGAAGCGGTACTTGAGGCGAATGTCTTCCGGATAGTCCGGCTCGCCAAACACTGGCAGCGGCAGTTCCTTGGCGGCAGCCAGAACTTCGATCTCGGTTGCGAAGATTTCAACATCGCCGGTCGGCAAATTGGCATTCACAGCTTCATCTGCGCGGGCCTTCACTTCACCGTCAACACGGATGACCCATTCGCCACGAACGGTTTCGGCAATCTTGAACGCTGGCGAATCAGGATCTGCAACAACCTGAGTGAGGCCATAATGATCGCGAATGTCGATGAAGAGGATGCCACCATGGTCACGGACGCGATGAACCCAGCCAGACAGACGAACTTTTGAACCAACATCCGATTTGCGAAGGGCTGCGCAGGTATGGCTGCGATAACGGTGCATGATTTCTGCCTTTTGGAACTTTATAAATCTTGTGCAGGCAAAGCGCTGCAATTCCGGCGGAAAAGCGCATTTTGATCACGCTTTGTCAAGCCGATACTGCCTGTATCCGGGCACGTATCCGGCCTTGTTAAACCAGCTTGACGGATTATGTCGACAAAAATCACTATTTACGTGTTATTCCATCGCTATATGCTTCTTGTGGCGCGGCACGCAGCCCAAAGCAGCCCACCATTGTCCAGTGCTCGTTTCAATCTGACTGAATCATATCGAAGCGCGAGCTAATCCTCTGTTAAACGTGCATCTTGTCCGAAAATCGCTTCACAGTTTTCGGGATGCGCTCTAAAAGAAAAATATGCAGCTCATCACGACCACAGAGGCCCTTGAAGAGGCCGTATCCGCCCTAGCTAAATCCGACTTCGTAACGGTCGATACCGAATTCATTCGGGAAACGACCTTCTGGCCGGAACTCTGTCTTATTCAGATGGCTTCGCCCGATCATATCGCTCTGGTCGATGCACTGGCGCCCGGTCTCGATCTTGCGCCTTTCTTCCGCCTGATGGCCGATGAAAAAGTGGTCAAGGTGTTCCACGCCGCACGTCAGGACATTGAAATCGTTTTCCACTTGGGCAACCTGATCCCTGCCCCGATTTTTGACAGCCAGGTTGCTGCCATGGTCTGCGGTTTTGGCGATGCCATTTCCTATGACGCTCTGGTTCAGAAGGTCACTGGAAAACATATCGACAAGTCATCGCGCTTCACCGACTGGCGCCGCCGCCCGCTGTCTGAAAAGCAGCTCGATTATGCGCTGGCCGATGTCACCTATCTGCGCGACATCTACCTCTATCTGAAAGATGAGCTTCAGAAAGAAGGCCGTAGCGAATGGGTCAACGAGGAAATGGCCGTTCTCAGCGCGCGTGAAACCTATGACCTTCATCCAGATGATGCCTGGAAGCGTGTGAAGACGCGTATGCGCAAGCCAATCGAGCTTGCTATCGTTCAATCTGTTGCTGCATGGCGCGAACGTGAAGCGCGCGAACGCAATGTTCCGCGTGGCCGCGTCATCAAGGATGACACGATCGCTGAAATCGCCCAGCAGCAGCCAAAAGATGCGGAAGCGCTCGGACGTCTTCGTTCAATCCCGAAGGGCTGGGAACGTTCGGCTCAGGCGGCAGGCTTGGTGAATGCCATTCAGGCGGCACTGGCTATTCCAAAAGAAGATCTGCCAAAGTTGCCAAAACAGTCTCATTCGCCAGAAGGCAGTGCTGCAGCTGCAGATATTCTTAAAGTGCTGCTCAAGCTTGTGACCGAAGAACACGGCGTTGCAGCCAAGATCGTCGCAAGCTCCGATGATATCGACAAGATTGCAGCTGAAGGCGAGAATGCCAATGTACCTGCACTTCAGGGCTGGCGCCGCGAGGTCTTCGGCCAGAAAGCGCTCGATCTCATTGAAGGCAAAATCGGCATTAAATTTGAGAACCGGCGTATTCAAGCTGTCGAATTATAGCATTTCCAGCAAAAGTGCGAAGCAGTTTTGCGTCGGATAATGCGTAAAAACAAACAGTTACAGCGGTTCCAACGATTCATTCTTAACTGGAACCGCTGTAAACTAAGTAAAAAGGCCGGCAGAGAAAACTCTCGCCGGCCTTTCGATTTCTCAATCATACTCTTTTCAATGATGCTCGTTCGCGTCAATCGCACTGTCGCCGATGGCAAAGAAGAGGTTCTTTCCCGTCAGCTTTGAAAGCTGCTGTAAGCGTCCTTCTGGGCGGTCAGAAATCAGATCGGCGATATCTCCCGGTACGACCAGTGCAATGCCGTTGTCTTCCTCACGCCAGTAAAGACGCGGGATTACGCCCGGCATAGATGCCGATAGCAGATAGATGACGCGAAGCAGCGCACCCAGAAGCTTTGCCCGCTCACGCAGACGCGGTGAGGCAAGCTGCAAGATTTCCGGCGCAATTTCGTCTTCGACCAATCCTTCATGGCGATAGTAATTCGCAAGAGCCATGAAAGAACGGCCCGGATGATCGATGCCGCCGAACGAACCATGCGCAATGATGTTCAATGCCTGCGAGCCCCGATAATCGGGATGCGCACGCCAGCTAATATCAGCCACCAGACACGCCGCCTGACGATAGCGGCTCTCATCTTCAGTTTCGTCGAAACCGAGAACGGGAAGTGAAAGCGTTGTCCATGTTGCGAGCTCGCGTGCATGACGCGGCGAACGCGAACGCAGAATTGCCAACTCTTCTGCCGAAGACAAAAGCGGATCAAGCCGCTGTTCGTTCTTGGGCAGCAGCGAATACAAGTAACCTTCACGAACTCCCAGCGCCGAGAATACGATCTTAGAGGGTTTCATGCGCCGAATGGTTTCGAGCAGAACTGTCGCGCCATAAGCAAGAAGCTGGCGACGATTTTTGGATACTGCTTCGATGCCGCGCATCGTGTCGATATTGCCTCTGGCAACCCGCGTGAGGAAGCTTTTTGCTTCCACCGGGTCCATCTCATAGCCATGCATGACGTGCAGCGGATAATGCTTGGCCGTCATATGCAGCTTGGCGAGATTTCGCCACGTACCGCCCACAGCGTAGAAGACTTCTCCCTGATGCTCTTCAAGAAGAGTCGCGCGTGCAAGCTCGGTGCGGGTGATTTTGGCGGCTTCAGGCAGTTGTTCGTTCGACATGTCCTGCAAACGCAGGCCACCGAGCGGAAGGGTAATCCCCTCACCGACCTCATGGTCATTGACGCCAACCAGCTCCAAACTGCCGCCGCCAAGGTCGCCAGTTACGCCCTGCGGTTTGTAGAAACCGGAAATGATACCCAAAGCGGAGTAATAGGCTTCTTCCTTGCCTGACAACACTTCAATGTGCCGTCCAAGAATAGCCTCGGCCTGAGAAATGAAATCAGGACCGTTTTTCGCCTCGCGAGCTGCGGCTGTTGCCAGCGCATGAATGGAAATCGCACCCGCCTGTTCGGCCAGAACGCGAAAACGCTTCAATGCGCGCAGGGCGATATCGACGGATTTCTCATTGAGCTTTCCGGTCTTGGCCAATCCTTTGCCAAGACCGCAGAGAAGCTTTTCATTGAAAAGCACTGTCGGAGACCGGACAATGCCTTCGTAAACAACGACACGGATCGAGTTGGAACCAATATCGATTACCGCGACGGGCTTGAGGCCTTTCAACCGGCCTTGTGCTACTGCTGGACTCATGAAGTCGTATTTCTTTCCGCCTGCGCACGTTTACGATGCGCAATCAGACGGGGGGCAGATGACTTCAGCGACTTTCCGCGACCCGACAAGCTTGGATTTGTCATGAAATATTCCTGCGCGTTGAAAGCTTCCTCTCCATCTTCTTTTTCTATCCGGCGAGAGGTGCCGTCCGCAAGTAGCTGATAGCTCTGCTGGTTATCAATTATGTTGGCAAACATGATTTGCGACAGGATTTGCTGATGCACGGTGGCATTGGTAATGGGCACCAGTGTCTCTACGCGACGGTCGAGATTGCGCGGCATCATATCGGCAGAACCGATATAGACGATTGCCTTGTCTGAAGGCAGATCATGCCCGTTTCCGAAGCAAAAAATGCGGCTATGCTCGAGAAAACGCCCAACAATCGACTTTGCGCGAATGTTGTCTGAGAGGCCTGGAACACCCGGTCTCAGACAGCAGATGCCACGCACGACGAGGTCCACATGCACGCCCGCCTGACTGGCCTTGTAAAGCGCGTCAATAATCTGTGGATCAACGAGCGAGTTCATCTTCATCCAGATGGCTGCAGGCTTATGAGCCTTCGCATTGGTGATCTCGTCATCGATATGCTTCAAGATTCGCGTGCGCAAGGTAAGCGGTGAAATCCCGATCTTCATTTCTTCAGCGGGCTGCGCATAGCCGGTGATGAAGTTGAAGATATGCGCCACATCGCGTGCGATGTCGGCATCGGAAGTGAAGAATGAAAGGTCGGTGTAAATACGCGCTGTGATTGGGTGGTAGTTGCCCGTGCCAAGGTGAACATAAGAACGCAGCTTCTGGTCTTCACGGCGAACAACCAGCGACATCTTTGCGTGCGTCTTCAATTCGATAAAGCCGAAGACCACCTGAACGCCTGCGCGCTCCAGATCGCGTGCCCAGCGAATATTGGCTTCTTCATCGAAGCGGGCCTTCAGCTCAACAAGGGCTGTGACCGACTTGCCAGCTTCTGCCGCATCGACCAGCGCACGCACGATCGGGCTGTCATTGGAGGTACGGTAAAGCGTCTGCTTGATTGCCAACACATCAGGATCAGCTGCGGCCTGACGCAGAAACTGCACCACCACGTCAAATGATTCATATGGATGGTGGACCACGATATCCTTTTCACGAATCGCGGCAAAGCAATCGCCGCCGTGCTCGCGAATGCGCTCAGGGAAACGCGGATTGTAAGACACAAATTTCAGGTCATCGCGCGGGATCGAAACGACTTCCGAAATCATGTTGAGTGCAAGAAGACCTTCGAGAACGCTTATGCGGTTTTCCGAGACACCCAGTTCGGTGGCAACGAAAACACGCAGCGCTTCCGGGATTTCAGCATCGAACTCGATGCGGATCACCTGACCGCGGCGACGGCGCTTCAGAGCTGTTTCAAAAAGGCGGACCAGATCTTCCGCTTCTTCTTCGACTTCGATATCGCTGTCGCGAATGATGCGGAATGTACCGGCACCGCGCACCTCATAGCCCGGGAACAAACGACCGATAAACAGGCTGACTGCGTCTTCAATGGTGATAAAGCGGAACGCGTTCTGCTGCTCGGTCGGCAACTGGATGAAGCGCTTCAGGGCAACCGGAATGCGCAACAGCGCCGTCATTGGATGACCATCAAGACGACGCGCAAGCTGCAATGCAATCGAGAAGCCCAGATTTGGAATGAACGGGAACGGGTGCGCAGGATCGATGGAAAGCGGCGTCAGAACCGGGAAAATTGTTTCCAGGAAGTGCCCTTCCAGCCAATCTTTTTCGGTCTTCGACAAGGTCGATGCGCGTACGATCTCGATGTTCTCTTTTTCAAGTTCTTCGCGCAGCGTACGCAGACGTTCCTGCTGGCCTTCCTGCAGGCGGCCCACTTCTTCTAGAACGAAATCAAGCTGCTCCTGCGGCGTGCGACCATCGGCGCTGCGCATGGCAACACCTGCACGCACCTGTGCAGCAAGCCCTGCAATACGCACCATGAAAAATTCATCGAGGTTGGCTGCCGAAATCGACAGGAAGCGCAGACGCTCCAGCAGTGGCTGACGCGTATTGCCTGCTTCTTCGAGAACACGACGGTTAAACTGAAGCCAGGAAAACTCGCGATTGACGAAGCGTTCAGGGCTTTGCATCAGCTCTGCTGTCTTATCAGTGTTCAAAGCTTCGTGAGCGTTTTGAACTTTGCTGGCATTCTGGTTTGCAGAATGGTCATTTGCCGCCTGATCTGCCACATGTGCGGTCAAACCGGCGGCCTGGGTTGCCACAACGCTGTTTTCGTTCATTTTTCCTGTCCCGGTTACTACCGGCAAATCCCGGCGCGACGATAAGCCTATGGCTGTCATATGACAGTTTGATAGCAAACCGCTTGAAATGTCCCCAGAATTGATGAAAACGCTTCCAGAAACAAGCCGTTCGCGGTAAACGCTTGAAAAATAGCCATCCCAATTTGAATGCCGCGATCCAAAAGCTCCGGAGCCTATTATGTCCGATCACATTATCCCGCACTTCCAGAATGACGCTGGACACAATTCCATTGAAATCGGCGTGAAGGAATTCATGTGCGTCGGCGCAAACCCGCCTTTCGATCATCCACATGTCTTCCTCGACATGGGTGACGAAAGCGAAGTGGTTTGCCCATATTGCTCGACGCTCTATCGCTACAATCCACAGCTTCACGCTGACGAGACTGTTCCTGCAGGCTGCGTTTACGAAGCACCTGCTGACAAAGCTGCCTGAACATAAATGGCGGTATTCGTGCCGCTGATATTATGAGCAGCTTGGTCAAGGGACGCATATTGATTGCAGGGGCCGGTGTTGCCGGTCTCAGTGCAGCACTTGAATGTGCGGCACGCGGATGGACTGTCCAGCTGTTTGAAAAAGCGCAAGCCCTGTCGGAAGTCGGCGCGGGCTTGCAGCTGGCTCCCAATGCGATGCGCCACCTCCAGCGCCTTGGCGTGGCCGACTGCCTTTCTTCCCAAGCCGTTACGCCAGAAGCGCTTTATCTCATGGATGGGCGCAAGGCTCGCCCCCTGCTCGCCATGCAACTTGGCGACAAGGCGTTCAAACGTTGGCATCATCCCTATGTCGTTTGCCATCGCGCTGATTTGCAAACAGCACTGTTAGATACCTGCCACGACAATCCAAATATCGAGATTAATCTCGGTGCTGAGATTATTGGCCATAAGGCAGATCAAAACGGCATCACCGCAACGGTTGGACGTGGCGGAGCAGATCAAGATATTGCTGCCAGCTATCTCATTGCCTGCGATGGCGTCTGGTCTGCGCAACGCACCAAGGCGGGATATGATAAGGCGCGTTTCAGCGGTCATATCGCGTGGCGTATGACACTTGCAGCGGATGCCCTGCCCACAAGCTTCAAGGCAGCAATCCCTGAACAGAAATCCGTTTCTGCATGGCTTGGCAAGAAAGCGCATTTTATCGCCTATCCGGTAAAGGGCGGTGATTTCTTCAATTTCGTAGCCATTACGACGGGCGATAACCCCGGCGAAGTCTGGTCTAAGACGGGTGACAATGCACGGCTGCAGTCAATCTATGCCGATTGGAGCGACCCGGTACGTGAAGTGCTGACTCTAGCCACCGAGTGGACCTACTGGCCGCTTTTTGAAATGGCTGATGCTCAGTTTGTTGGCCCGGACAGAACGATATTTCTCGGTGACGCCTCTCACGCTGTCACACCCTTTGCAGCGCAGGGGGCTGCCATGGCAATTGAAGATGCAGCAGCACTTGCCGAAGCATTGGATGACCAAGAGCCACAATCAGCGCTGAAGCGATTTGATTCTGTTCGCAAAGAACGGATTGCAGCAGTTGCCAAACGCGGCCAGCTGAACCGCTTTGCCTATCACGCAACAGGTGTGTTTGCGCTTGGACGCAACATGCTCTTTGCCATGCGCAGCCCAGATACTTTCCTGAAAGATCTGGACTGGCTTTATGGCTATGATGCCGTTGCAGCGGTAAAAAATTAACCTGCGTCGCGCGCGGCTTCCAGCGCGGCAATATCAATCTTCACCATCGTCATCATGGCATTTGCCACGCGCTGCCTGACCTCTGGCTCGCCGTTCTGTAGAATATCGAGCAGGAACTCCGGCACAATCTGCCAAGCAAACCCATATTTGTCGGTCAGCCAGCTGCATTCCATCGCAGAACCGCCTTCCAGCAATCGGTTCCAGAACGCATCAAGCTCTGCCTGATCCTTGCATTTCAGAATAAGCGATGTTGCCGGGTTGAACTTGAATTGTGGACCACCGTTCAAGGCAGTCATCGCCTGTCCGTCCAGTGTAAAGTTTGCAGTGACGACATCGGTGCCGCCGGATTGATGACCGTGCTGGAAGCGAATTAAACCATCCAGAGAGGCTGGTTTTCCCAATTCCTTGAAGAGCGATACGTAATAACTGGCCGCCTCTTCAGCCTTGTTATCGAACCAGAGGCATACTGTTAAGCCAGACATGGATTGTTCCTCCCATATGTCTCAGCCCCCGACTTGCTGAGCATTTCCAGTTTGGTTGTATGGCTGGAAATGCTCGATCTGTTAGTTTCAAACGTTTCTCGCCCGAAAACCGTTTCATATTTTTTGGGATATGCGTGGATTTAGCCCATCGCTTTTGCGGCTGCTTCCATATCCATCCACATCAGCTCCCAGATGTGACCGTCGAGATCTTCAAAGCTGCGACCATACATGAAACCGTAATCCTGCTTGGGAGCAGGATCAGCGCGACCACCAGCCTTAGCTGCATTTTCAACCGTTGCATCCACATCCGCTTTGCTATCCGCCGAAAGACAGATCAAAACTTCACTTGTGGCATTGGCGTCGGAAATCTTTTTAGGTGTGAACTGACTGAATTTCTCATGGCTGAGAATCATCGCATGGATCGTGTCGGAAAAGACCATGCAGGACGCCGTTTCGTCCGAAAACATCGGGTTCTTCGTTGCTCCGATTGCTTCATAGAAACTGGTGGAGCGAGCGACGTCTTTTACAGGAAGGTTTACGAAAATCATTTTAGGCATGGCAATTCCTCCAATTGCGGGCATGAACTGCCCATTTTCATTTGGCTTGTCTTTACGGCAGCTTTTCTATCGCCTGCCCGATCCCCCAAGCGATAAAGTCGGCATTTTATGTGTTGTTTGAAACCGACTATCATAAGATTGCTTGAACATAATGACAGATAAGTTATAATTAGCAACTATGAAGTTAGAAAAAATAACCAATCGCGAAGCGCCAACAGCAAGACGCAGCTATGATGATGCTTGCGCAGCAGCACATGCCCTTGATTTGATTGGGGAACGCTGGGCCTTGCTTGTCATTCGCGAACTGATGTTCGGACCGAAGCGTTTCAGCGATTTACGATCAGACTTGCCAGGAATAAGCGCCAATGTTCTCACACAGCGGCTTGAAGGACTGGAAGAAGCAGGCATTTTACGGAAGTCGAAATTGCCGCCCCCCGCATCCGTGCAGGTCTATGAATTGACTGAATGGGGCTATGAAGCAGAACCGATCCTGCAAACACTTGGTCGCTGGGCTGCACGTTCCCCGAGCCATGATCCCAATTTGCCGATTTCAACCACGTCGTTCCTGCTATCACTAAGAACGATGATCAGTCCCGAACGCTCGCAAGGCATGAATGCTGTGATTGGGCTTAAACTCGATGATGAAGATTTCACCGCGCACCTGCACAACGGCAGATTAGAAGTAAAGCGCGGTAAAGCTGAGCAATATGATATCGCTTTTGAAAGCTCTCCCCGCATGATGGCTGCAGCAATCTATGGCGGACAGCCCTTAATCGCTCTTGAAGAGGCAAACCTGCTCACAATGAATGGGGATCTGGCAGAAAAATTCATCACACTGTTTCCACTTCCTGCAAAAGCACCGCTGCAAAAATGAAATAAGCAACCATATGGTTGCATATATGTAAAACTCGTGTAGATTGGCAACCATACAGTTGCCAATCAAGGAGAATGCATATCATGACAACGACATCATCGACTGATCGCATTGAGAAGACCGTGAACCTTCGCGCTGGCATTGATCGGGTATGGCGCGCACTCACGGATCATGAGGAATTCGGCGAATGGTTCCGGGTCAAAATTGATGGACCATTTATTGTCGGCAGCGCATCGACTGGCCGCTTTACATTTGATGGATGTGGCGACACCAGATGGACGTCCTTCATCAAGGATATGAAAGCGCCGCACTATTTTTCCTTCACCTGGCATCCTTATGCTGTTGAAGCTGAAACAGATTATGCGAAAGAACCGCAGACACTGGTAGAATTCAAACTTGAAGAAATCGAGTCGGGAACAAAACTCACGGTTATCGAAACAGGCTTTGATGCCCTGCCTGCGGAGCGTCGGCCAATCGCCCTTCGAATGAACACGGGTGGTTGGGAAGAGCAGATGCGAAATATCAAGGAATACCTCGAAAGCAAATGACCGAAGCCTCGCTCACGCAATCAGCAAACATGTCTGCCATTTTTGCAGCACTGGCCGACCCAACCCGGCTGGCCCTGATCGAAACATTGAGCGACGGTGAAAGCCGCTCAATTGTCACGCTTTCACAAAATGGCAGCATTAGCAGGCAGGGAATGACCAAGCATCTTTCCGTGCTTGAGCAAGCGGGATTGGTTGAGCGCGACAAGGTTGGGCGTGAAAGCCGTTTCAGGCTTTGCCCGACCCCGCTTGTTGATGCGAGGGCCTATCTCAGCACTGTCTCTGCACAATGGGATGATGCACTGCAGCGCTTGCGTCGTTTCGTCGAAGACTGATCAAAGTCGCCGATCGCAGGATTCGGAATGGTTTTAGAGCGCGTTTGGATTTGATTGAATTGGATCGGCGCCCAAAATATTTGTTTTGACGCGAATCTTGGTCCGAAAACCGTTTCACACTTTTCGGAATGCGCTCTAATGGTGAACAATACACCAGTCGCAAAGGCAAGCCAGAATGACAATCCAGTTTGAACAGACCTGCCCAATCTTCCGAATTTTCGATATCGAGAAAGCCAAAGATTTCTATATCGGTTTTCTGGGTTTCACACTTGATTGGGAACATCGCTTTGCCGACGGAATGCCGCTTTATATGCAGGTTTCCCGCGCTGGTCTGACCTTGCATCTGAGCGAACATCACGGTGATGGCAGTCCAGGCGCGAATATTTTCGTCCGTATGCAGGGTGTCGAAGAATTCCACAGGGAAGTTAATGCGCATGGCTATCGCTATATGCGGCCCGGCATCGAGGACGCGCCATGGGGCCGTGTCATGGCGGTGATTGATCCATTCGGCAATCGCATTCAGTTCTGCCAGGGGCCGAATGACGAATAGCATTTCCAGCAAGCCTGCGAAGTGCCTCCGTAGGAAAATCAGTTCGCCAGACTGATTTCTTTTCCTGGTGCGATGCGTCGGATAAGGCGTAAAACCAAACAGTTACAGCGGTTCCAACGATTCAGTCTTCACTGAAACCGCTGCAAAGAAAAACACCCGCCGGATCGCTCTGGCGGGTGTTTTATATTTCGACCAATCAAATGATTAGTGAAGAATCTGGCTCAGGAACAGCTTGGTGCGTTCATGCTGCGGGTTGTCGAAGAACTCGGCTGGCGAATTCTGCTCAACGATCTGGCCCTGATCCATAAAGATCACGCGGTTTGCGACCTGACGCGCAAAGCCCATTTCGTGCGTTACGCAGATCATCGTCATGCCTTCGGCAGCAAGGCTCACCATTGTATCAAGCACTTCCTTGACCATTTCCGGATCGAGCGCCGAGGTTGGCTCATCGAACAGCATGACCTTCGGGCTCATGCAGAGCGCGCGTGCAATTGCCACACGCTGCTGCTGACCGCCTGAAAGCTGGCCCGGATATTTGTTGGCCTGCTCTGGAATTTTCACGCGTGCCAGATAGTGCATCGCGATTTCTTCCGCCTGCTTCTTTGGCATTTTGCGAACCCAGATCGGTGCGAGTGTGCAGTTCTCCAAAATGGTCAGATGCGGGAAGAGGTTGAAGTGCTGGAACACCATGCCGACTTCGCGGCGCACTTCGTCGATCTTCTTGAGATCATTGGTGAGCTCGATACCATCAACAATGATCTGGCCCTTCTGGTGTTCTTCCAGACGATTGACGCAACGGATCATGGTTGACTTGCCGGAACCCGAAGGGCCAGCAACGACGATGCGTTCGCCACGCATGACCTTCAAGTTGATGTCACGCAGAACGTGGAACTCGCCATACCACTTGTGCATGTTCTTGATCTCGATGGCCACATCGGTCTTCGAGACTTCCAGCTTTGAACGGTCGAGTTCGACACCGAGTTCGGATTGCGGGAGGGCGCTTTGTGCACTCATTTGTATTATTCCCTTGATTCTTATCGTTTATGACCCGTGTCGAGCCTTCGTTCCATGAATATAGAGTATCGCGACATGGCGAAACAGAAAATCCAGAAAACAAAGCCCGCAAAGATCAAACCTGTTGCAGGTGTCTGTGGAGAAGCCCAGTTCGCATCGGAGAAATTCTGACGGACAATGCCGAGCAGATCGAACATGCCGATGATGTAGACAAGGCTGGTGTCTTTAAAGAGGCCGATGAAGGTATTCACGATACCCGGGATCACCAGCTTGAGCGCCTGTGGCAACACGATGAGGTTGGTCTTCTGCCAGTAGCTGAGACCCAGTGCATCGGCACCTTCATACTGCCCACGCGGGATAGCCTGAAGGCCACCGCGCACCACTTCCGCCATATAAGCCGACGCGAAGAGTGCCACGCCGATAAGCGCACGCAACAGCTTGTCGAAGGTCACGCCCGGCGGCAAAAACAGTGGAAGCATCACGCTCGCCATGAACAACACTGTCACCAGCGGAACACCGCGAACCATTTCGATGAAGATAATACTGAAGGTCTTGATAACCGGCAGCTTTGAACGTCGTCCGAGAGCCAGCACAACACCCAATGGCAATGATACTGCAATACCCACGAAGGACAGAACCAGCGTTACCAGCAGGCCGCCCCAAAGCGGTGTTTCCACGAATGGCAGGCCAAACCAGCCACCGACCAGCAGGAAGAAGGCGATAATCGGGAAAACGAAGAAAAAGAGGATCGCATTCAAGACCTTATGCGGCGCCCTTGGGATGAGAAGCGGCACGAGTAGCACCACGAACATCAGCGCAGTCAGATTGACACGCCAGCGTTCGGAGATCGGGTAACGTCCGTAAATGAACTGCTCGTATTTCGCATTTACAAAGGCCCAGCAGGCACCCGACCAGCCTTCTGGCTGAGTGCCGCCCTGTGCGATCGTCAGACAGGCTGTGCGGTCTGTTCCTGTCCAGGCTGCATTGATGAACAACCACTGGATGATCGGCGGAAGAAACCACGCCACAAGCAACAGACCGAGAATGGTCATAGCTGCATCAACTGGCGTGGCGAAAAGATTGACCCGCAACCAATGCGAAAGCCCCTGCACAGAACGCGGAGGTGCTTCGCCTTCGACCATTTGCGGGCGGACATATTGGAGATTTGCGTTTTCCATTGTCATCTCTCCACCAGCGCCATCTTGGCATTGAACCAGTTCATCAGAACAGAAACGATCAAGCTGATACCGAGATAGATCACCATCCAGACAGCTACGACTTCCACAGCCTGACCGGTCTGATTAAGGATCGTACCGCCAACGGCGACCAGATCCGGATAGCCGATTGCGATGGCCAGCGAAGAGTTCTTGATCAGATTGAGATATTGACTGGAGAGCGGAGGAATGATGATACGCAGCGCCTGCGGCACGATGATCAAACGCATCGTCTGACCTGGACGCAAGCCCACCGCATAAGACGCTTCGGTCTGGCCTTTATTGACGCCCAGAACGCCAGCACGAACGGTTTCAGCGATGAAGGATGCCGTATAAAACGACAAAGCCAAAAGCAGCGCGAGAAATTCTGGCTTAACCTGAGCACCACCCGTCAGATTGAAGGTTCCGAGTTTCGGAAAATCAAACGAGATAGGAAATCCGGTCACAATCAGCGCCAGTATCGGCAGGCCGATAATTAGTGCTGCGGAAACGCGAACCGTATGAAACGGCTGGCCCGTCGCCATCTGCCGACGCTTCGCCCAGCGCGCAACGAAAAATGAAACGACGATGCCAAGCAACAAGGCAACCGGCAACAGCCACGCACCCTCACCCCATACGGGCGACGGCATGAAGAAACCGCGATTATTGAGGTAGCTGCCAAGCGGCAGAGAAAGACTTTCTCGCGCCTGCGGCAAAACGGAAAGCACGCCGAAATACCAGAAGAAGATAACCAGAAGCGGAGGAATGTTTCGGAAAATCTCGACATAAACCATGCAGATCTTGCGGATCAGCCAGTTGCGCGAGAGCCGCCCAATACCCACCAGAAAGCCGATGATCGACGCCAGAACAACACCAAGTCCAGCGACGTATAGCGTGTTCATCAGGCCAACCAGAATGGCCCGGCCATAGGTGGAATCGCTTGAATAGGAAATCAGCGTCTGACTGATATCGAAGCCAGCACGACCATTCAGGAATCCGAAGCCGGAAGCGATGTTGGCGCGTTGAAGATTGGTGATCGTGTTACCCACGATCCAGTAGATCAAGCCAATAACGGCAGCAAAAACCACGACCTGATAGAAGATGCCGCGAAGCCGCGGATCATAGAGGAGTGATGTGCCGCCGCCGCTTTGGCGTCGTTCGGTTGCAGAATAGGAAGCCATATGTTCCCTGTTTTCTTTCGGCCTTTCGCATCAGCTTTGAAAATAGCTGTGGCTCCCGACCCCCACCGGGAAATCTTTTCAAAGCAGTTACGTATAAATGCCGAACCTTGCAGCCTTGCTCATAAGATACAAAGCGCGAGTTAAATTGCTTGGTACAGTCGTAAGACCTGTGTGCCGAACCCTGAATGCGCTGCGGATTCTGAGGTCAGCTGCAAAATCATACAGCCGACAAATCCGGCGGGTGCATTGCTGCCCCCGCCCGATATTTATCCAATAAAAGCGCGTTCCTTAGCGGATCGGCCTTAGCGGATCGGCATACCGTATTGCAGGCCGCCCTTGTTCCACTGCGCATTGATACCGCGAGCGATCTTGAGCGGGCTGTTGGCACCCAGATTGCGTTCGAAGAGTTCGCCGTAATTGCCGACGCCCTTAACGATATTCACAACCCAATCATTGGTGAGGCCGAGATCCGTACCGATCTTGGTATCCGCTTCCGAGCCGAGAAGACGCTTGATTTCCGGGTTATCGGAATTCTTCATCTCTTCGACATTGGCCTGCGTAATACCAAACTCTTCAGCATTCAGCAGCGCATAGTGAGTCCAGCGGATAACGTCTGCCCACTTGGAATCGCCCTGACGGACAGCTGGTCCGAGTGGTTCCTTGGAAATGATTTCCGGCAGAACAACGTGGTCATCCGGGTTTGCCAGCGTGAGGCGGGTCGAATAGAGGCCCGACTGGTCAGTCGTATAGGCATCGCAACGGCCAGAATCATAAGCTGCGTTGGCTTCTTCGAGCTTTTCGAAGACCACCGGATTGTATTCCATCTTGTTGGCGCGGAAGTAGTCAGCCATGTTCAGCTCGGTCGTGGTGCCAGCCTGAACACAGATTGAAGCGCCGGAAAGCTGAAGTGCTGAGTTGATACCCGACAGCTTCTTCGAGTTAATCATGAACCCCTGACCGTCGTAGTAATTGACGCCAGGGAAATCGAGACCCAGCGACGTATCGCGGCTGATGGTCCATGTCGTGTTGCGGATGAGGACATCCACTTCGCCCGACTGCAATGCAGTAAAGCGCTCTTTAGCATTGAGAGGCGTGAACTTTACCTTCGTTGCATCCCCGAAAATCGCGGCAGCAACCGCACGGCAATAATCAACGTCAAAACCCGACCACTCGCCCTTGTCATTAGGCGATGCGAAGCCGAGCAAACCTGTGTTGACACCACACTGCAGGAACCCCTTAGCCTTTACATCCGAAAGTGTATCGGCCGATGCTCCCGAAGCTGCGCCAAACAACGCCGCTGCACCCAATACCCCTGTCAAAACAGTCTTTTTCATCTGGCCTGCAACCTTTTATGTTCCCTGGAGATCGTGGTGGACAAATGATCCATGCACGTCTCTGTTGCTTTATTTTTTGCATGAGGTTGAAGAACAGGCCACAAGACCTCCCCCACCCCTGCTTACGCAGATATCCCTCGCCCGGAGCCGTTATCGACCCTCTGTTGTTTTTATGGGCGGAGTGATGCCTGTCGCCTTCACAGCGCTATCGAAGGCGATATTTTGGTTTTGGTCAAGCTATTAACGTCGTGGAAAAAGCCCGTTTGCCTAAAAAATGGGTCATCAACATGCAGATTTTTACACGATTTCCCAATTTTAGGGTAAAGGCGTTCAGCTTGAAAAATCAGCCGAACCTAAAAAAGAAAATATTGTAAAAATTCAATAATTACAAATCGTTATAGATAAAAAGAGGCGCTGAACATAGCGATCAGCACCTCAATTTTGCCCCATTCAGACCCGCGGCATCACCTGATCTTCATCTAGCGAAAAAATAATATTTCGCGTCGCCATATAGCGAGCCACCCACCATGTCGCGATAAAGCCAATTGTCAGTCCAGCCACGACATCCGTCGGATAATGAGCGCCGGCTGCCAGTCGGCTGATAACGAAAAGAACACAGACCGGAACCGTGAGAAACCGCCAGCGAGGCAAGAAAATCCACAGTGAAACCAGCATGATACCGGCCATCATGGAGTGTCCGGAGGGGAAACTTTCATAAGAATGTTCGCCCCGAAACGGAGCGAAATACGCGGAGCCCAATTCATCCAGCAAAAGCGGGCGCGCGCGTCCAATCAAGAGCTTTCCGATCTCCGTGGGAAAACTGCCGACCACGATCGATGCAAGAACAAGAGTCGCCCAACTGTGAAAACGGACGAGCACTTGTTGTGAAGCTAAGCGAATGTTTGGTGAGAGCAAGAAAGCCGTGCTCAGCCAAACGATAATGCCGACGCCAAGCCAAACCAAAGTGCGAATCAAATCCGTAATGGTTCTAAGCACTTCCATAACAAAGAAGTCACTGTTCATTGCAGCGCGAACAATCTGCGCATCCCAAATATGCAGAACAAGCAGAACAAAGGGCAGCAGAACTACAAGCGCCGTCATTTCAAGTGTCCAGCTTGATGGCGCCCCCGGATAAGCCGGCCTGACAAGCGCCCTTACCAACTCCGAAGCGATGCGGATCGGATAAAGAATTGTGCTTGTGGCCTTACTCTCACTCATATCGGAATTACTCTTTCTCTGGTTTACATTATCACTGTTACAAAGCGCCATGTTGCATCCGCTTCATGTGCGTCTTATCCAATAAATTGGAGTATCCACCGGAGCGGACCAAAACCTGCTCATGCAAGACTGAATCCGCCGGAAACAAGTTTGCAAAGCTCTCCAAATGAGAACTGGTGGCAAAGCATGCAACATGGCCTGGAGGCAATTTCGTGACTAACAAACAGGACAAGACAGAAAAGCTGGGCATAAACACACGGTTGGCCCATGATGGTTATGAACCGCGCGATTATTATGGCTTCGTCAATCCACCCGTCGTGCGCGCCTCTACCGTTCTTTTCCCGGATGCACAGACCATGGCGACGGGCGCACAGAAGTACACTTACGGAACGCGCGGCACTCCAACCAGTGAAGCACTTTGCAAGGCTATAGACGCTCTTGAAGGTTCCGCCGGCACTGTTTGCGTGCCTTCTGGTCTTGCCGCAGTCACCGTCCCTCTGCTGGCTTTCCTGTCACCCGGCGACCATGTTTTGTTTGTCGATTCTATTTACAATCCAACCCGTCACTTTGCCGATACGATCCTCAAGCGTATGGGTATCGAGGTTGAATATTACGATCCGGAGATCGGTGCAGCCATTGCAAAGCTGATGCGCCCAAACACCAAGGTCGTCTTCACGGAGTCGCCAGCATCCAACACATTTGAGGTGCAGGATATCCCGGCAATCGTCGAAGAAGCGCATAAGGTCGGTGCGATTGTGATGATGGATAACACCTGGGCAACGCCGCTTTACTTCAAACCGCTCGATTTTGGCGTTGATATCAGCATCCATGCTTCAACGAAGTATCCATCGGGTCACGCCGATATTCTTTTCGGGACAATTTCGGCCAATGAAAAGTGCTGGCCGCAGCTTCTGGAAACGCATGGCACGCTCGGCCTTTGTGCTGCACCTGACGATGCCTATCAGATCCTGCGCGGTTTGCGCACAATGGGTGTTCGTCTGGAGCATCACCGCAAAAGTGCGCTTGAAGTCGCTGATTGGCTTGAAAGCCATCCAGCGGTTGATCGTGTGCTGCACCCGGCCCTTGAAAGCCATCCCGGCCATAAAATTTGGAAGCGCGACTTCAAAGGCTCGTCAGGCGTCTTCGCTTTCGTTCTGAAAAGCGGCGGACGGCAGGAAGCTCACGCATTTCTTAATGCGCTTGAGATTTTTGGGCTCGGTTATTCTTGGGGCGGCTACGAAAGCCTCGCCAATGAAGTTGGCATCAAGGATCGCATGGTTGCCAAGGGCGATTATCCGGGCCCAGTCATTCGCTTGCAGATCGGCCTTGAAGATGTACCTGACCTGATTGCCGATCTCGAAAAAGGCTTTGCAGCAATCTGAATTGCCTTATCTCGTGCTCGTCTCCACGGAATAGACACATAAAATAGCAAAGCGGCTTTTGATGGTATCGAGAGCCGCTTTGTTTTTACATAGTATTTTAGTTATATATAAATAAAAATTTAGGGGGAAATTAGCTCATTCTTTTGCTTCCATCGAGTGTTGGAATATCTATACTTATAAACTATCGAAAATAAATATCGGCTTGGGTCAGTGTCTTCTTGGAATTCAATTAAGCATCCGCTTCACCTTTTTACGCAGAGTCTGCTCGCGCTCTTTTTACTAGCTCTATCAGCGATTCCGACTGTCGCTCAGGACACAGCTCTGCGTCAGGTGAAAGTCGGGGTTTATGTCAGTGAGCCTTTTGTAAGCAAACAGGGCGACATCTACACCGGCATGGCGATCGATCTGTGGAGCAATATAAGTACACGTCTAGGGCTTGCGTCTCAATTCGTCGAATATCCGAACTATAATGCGCTGGTGAAGGCCGTTTCTCAGAGCGAAGTCGATGCGGCTGTCACCAACATTACGATCACTGAAAAACGCGCGGAAGTGGTTGATTTTACTCATCCGTGGTTTGATGCAGGCCTTCGGATCATGGTTCACACCCAAGCAGGAAATGGCTGGGAAGATCTGATTGGTGACCTGGAAGATGCAGGCCATCTTGCCACCTACGCCTGGATTGGCATCGTCATTCTGGTTGCCACAGTTTTGCTTACGCTCTTTGATCGCCGGTTTGACCAGAATTTCCCACGTCGTTGGCTTGAGGGCCTGGCCGAAAGCTTCTATCACGTTGTTTCGCTTGCCACTTCCGGCAAAAGCTCACGCAAGAATCTCTTCGGTTGGGCGGGACGTATATGGCAGGCATTCTGGCTGGTTTTTGGTATTGCCGTGGTTGCTTACGTAACATCTTCCGTAACCAGCGTAATGACCGTTGCCCATATCTCCAATAACATCAACAACTTGGCTGACCTTCAGAGTAAGACGGTTGGGGTGCGTACGGGTAGTATTGCAGAGCAGACAATGGCAGCGCGCTCCATCTCAACTGTAGGTTTCGACCACCTTCCCGAAGCTGTAACCGCACTGACCAATGACGAAATCTCGGCAATCGTTGGCGATAGTCCTGTGCTTGAATATTATGTACACCAGAATGTCGATGCGCCAATCGAGATTGTGGGCAACACCTTCAGCCCTGATAAATATGGATTCGCCTTCCCGCGCCATAGTGATCTGGTTAAGCCCGCTTCGATTGCGATCATCAGCCTTCAGGAAAGCGAAGAGCTGGCTGCGCTGAAAACCAAATATTTCGGAAGGGACGAATAGTCGGAAAATGCAGAAGCGTCCGAATGGTCGCTTTTGTTTTCATAGATTGAAAAGTTGATATTTAAAATCAACATTCATGGCCCTGCGGCTGCTTTTCGGCACTTATCCATTTCACATGCCCCTGAAATACGGTAGGAAGCCAACCAGATAAGTCTATTTTGTCTTCAGGTGCCGAAAGCACCCAAAGGAAATGCCATGATGAACTGGGTTTTCGTGTTGCAAGGTGTAATCGCTATTGGTCTGGCAGGACTGGCCATTGCCGTCATTCTGCGTCACCGTCGCTAAAATACACGCATAAGCAGAACCATTGGGAACTTCTTGCCCGGTAAATTCGTTTACCGTGCATATAAATCCAGGGAGAAGACCCATGAAACTCACTCTTAAAGCCGCCATGATTGCGCTGGGTGTTTTTTCTGCGGGTGCTGCGCAAGCCGCTAACGCGATTGTAACAACCAATCTTAATGTACGCACAGGTCCGGGAACGGGTTATGCCGCGCTCGGCAGCATTCCGAATAGAGCGCCTGTCAATGTGCATGGTTGCACCTCGGGTTATGGCTGGTGCCAGATTAGCTATGGCGGATTGTCCGGCTGGGCATCATCCCGCTACCTCGCCATGCGTGAAGGCTCTAGCGGCGGTTACTCAGACGATTTCGGTCGTAATGCCGCTCTGATCGGCATTCCATTGATCGCTGGTGTCGCGATTGGCGCTGCCCTCAACGACCGAAACGACCGCTGGGACCGTCGCCATTATGACCGCCGTCATTGGGATCGTGGTCGCCATTGGGACCGCGGCCGTGGATGGGACAGAGGCCGCCACTGGGACCGTGGTGGAAGAAATTGGGATCGTGATCGCGGTCCGCGGTTTTTCCCACGAAGCCGCTCCGGCGATGGCCCGCACGGCCAATAAGACAAACAATTTTGAATTGAGAAACGCCGCAAAATTTGCGGCGTTTTTGTTATTGTACCAGGTAAAACCTAATTACGACCTCCGAGCGCGAGGCGGCAGGCAAGCGCTGCGAACACAGTTGCCAGCAGATATTGTGGCAGCTTTCGCATAGAGGACCGTGCTTTAATGCGATTTCGAACATGCGTACTCAAAAGAATCACGCTTCCATTCACAATCAAACCAATGCCGTTGAGCACGGTTGCCAAAACCAACATTTGTAAGATGAGGGAACCAGCCTCAGGCTTCACGAACTGGGGAAATAACGCCAGCACAAAGAGCACCATCTTCGGATTAAGCAGATTGGTAAAAAGGCCCTCACCGAATATCCGTTTCAAAGAAAAGCGATTGAGGCCCACCACCGGTGAAAAGACAGTGCCGTCTGAGCGAATGGTCTTCCAGGCAAGATAAAGGAGGTAGATGCAGCCTGCCCAGCGCACAATTTCATAGGCTACGGGTAAAACCAAAAAGAGCTGCGAAAGACCAAGGGCCGCCGCAACTGCGTGGCAATATGTGCCCACGGCAATACCAACATAGGTGAGAAAACCTGCAGCCCGTCCTTGGCTAATACTGCGGGAGGCAATGAGGAGCATATCTGGCCCTGGCGTAGCAGTGAGCACGACGCAAGCAGTGGCAAAAAGCATAAGTGTTGAGAGATCCGGCATATCGTATTCCTTCGAGTTACCGGAATTCCCGTTTAGCACTTGGGAACGCAATTGCAACTGTGTCGAAGGTGATTAGCAGATAATTGCTGACCGCAGCGCTAATGCTGGCGGATACGTTTGCTGCAATGTGAGGTTTTTGGCAGAGGAAGATTCAATGATCCAAGTCATTGTTTTGATGGCGATCCCGACTGGATTCGAACCAGTGACCTACGGCTTAGAAGGCCGGTGCTCTATCCAGCTGAGCTACGGGACCTCACCATCAGAAACCGGCCATAGCACAAAGCATGAGGCCGGGAAAAGCTGTTAGTGCGTCCAAGGCTGTGGACGATAGAAGCTGAAGTTATCCGAATAGGAAACCTTGCGACGCTTCACTTCATGCGGCTCGATTACGCGATAAGCGATACCGTTGCGGGTCGCATATTCAATTGCGTCTTCGCGGCTGTCGAAAGACAGGCGAATCTGACTCTTCATGTCACCGGATGATGTGTAACCCATAAGCGGCTCGACCTTACGAGCGCTTTCTGGCTCATATTCCAGAAGCCAGTTATCGGTTTTGGCTTTACCAGACTGCATTGCGGTCTTAGCTGGACGGTAAATACGTGCAACCATTTGACGAACCTTGATCTATGCTCTTGAGCCCATGGAGGGCGATAATTTCACCAAGGCAATAGTTTACACGTCACACCATGTCAACGCGATAAAGGCGCACGCCACAGCATCTGACTGCGACATACTCATCTTGGCAAATTGTCTGGAAAGAATGGTCGGAGCGAGAGGATTCGAACCTCCGACCCCCTGATCCCAAATCAGGTGCGCTACCAGGCTGCGCTACGCTCCGTGCTTTGTAAGCGGCCCTTCCCTAGATAATCGCCGTGTATAAAGCAAGCGCTAAAAACAGATTTTTCAAATTTTATTCACAGTGTTACGCCACTCGCTGCGTTTATGGCTTAGCTCAAAGCCAGGAACCAAGCTTGCTCTGGTGCGTTTTGTTTTCATCCTCAAATTTTCAGGAGTTTCAGAGTGAATCGCAACGGGCTTTATCTGATTATCGGTGCTCTTATTGTCGTGGTCGCAGGATTCGCGATCTATACCTATCAGGAGGAATCAAAACCTTCCGGCATCGAAATGAAAATTGGAGAGGGTGGCGTTTCCATTCAGGAAAACTAAGCCTTTAGGCTAAGACAGGCGCGTCAACACGGCAAAAAGTTTCAAGTCTAAATCGGTTATAAACATATAAACCGATTAAGATTTCAAACGCTTACCGTTTGTGATGCAACGATTCTTCAAGGTCCATGTTATTTGCCATGCCAAGAGCCAATGGAGGATCGAAATGGATATCCAGACTTCAGATGCACTTTATCGTCGCCACGAAAATGAGTGGGCAGCATTTCGTGATGCTGTTCAGCAAAAAGAGGCGAGCCAGAAACGCGGTGAGACTGCTTCCGGTGAACCCTTTTCGGGCAACAAGGCATCCGGACAGGAATAATTCATTCCGACCAGCTTAATTAGAACGCCGCGAAAGCGGCGTTTTTTATTGCCGGAACAACGCTATAAAATCTTAAATTCAAGAAAATTCACTTGGGATTTCAATCTCGTCCGCTACCTTCTGCATATCGAAACAATTTCATTATTTTGGGATCAGGAAATGTCGACACAGAAAGTAGCGATCATTACAGCAGGTGGCAGCGGTATGGGTGCGGCTTCCGCACGGCGGCTTGCAGCGGACGGTTTTTCCGTCGCAATCCTCTCGTCATCTGGCAAAGGCGAAGCATTAGCCGAGGAATTGGGCGGCATTGGCGTCACAGGGTCGAACCAGTCGGCTGACGACCTGAAGAAGCTCGTCGATCTAACTATCGAAAAATGGGGGCGTATCGATACGCTGGTGAATAGTGCCGGCCACGGTCCACGCGCACCGATCCTCGATATTACAGATGAAGATTGGCATAAGGGTCTCGATACTTACTTTCTGAATGTCGTACGTCCGAGCCGTCTCGTCGTGCCTTTCATGCAAAAGCAGAAATCCGGCACGATCATCAATATCTCGACTGCATGGGCTTTTGAGCCAAGCGCGATGTTCCCGACTTCAGCAGTTTTCCGTGCTGGTTTGGCCTCGTTTACAAAAGTCTTCGCCGACACCTATGCGGCAGACAATATCCGTATGAACAATGTTTTGCCGGGCTGGATCGACAGTCTGCCAGCAACAGAAGAACGCCGGGATAGCGTGCCTATGCAGCGCTATGGCAAAAGCGAAGAAATCGCTGCGACGGTTTCATTCCTTGCCTCCGAAGGTGCTGCCTACATCACGGGTCAGAACCTGCGCGTGGATGGCGGCCTCACCCGCTCGGTCTGATAAATACCCTGGTAACGAAATGCGAAGGAAGACTCGGTAGTGTCTTCCTGTCGCGATTCGGACAGGGGACATGAAAAATGGCGCCACGGAAACGGAGTTCCCGCCCGACAAAACGCTCAACCGGGCGTTCTACCGGGCGCAAGAACAGTTCAGGTTCATCAGCACCAATTCTGGCGCTTGGCGCTATTTTGGGATTGGGTGCGTTTAGCCTGTGGGCAACGGCTCAGCATAAAAGCCCGCAAGCAGCATTGACCGCCTTGTTCCAACGCACTGTCCCGACAACCACTTCGTCTGCTCCTGCCAAGGTTGAAGCCAGACAACCTGCCGAGAAGGCCGTGGTCGAAAAGAAGTCGCAAAGCAGAGATTATGCTGGCGCGGTGGGTCCTGTGCCACGCCCGGCCGCATTGGTAGCGCCGGCACCGGCCAAGCCTGTGCAGCAAGCCGCAATTGAGGTTTCAAAGCCCGCAATGGCGACGCAGAAAGTGGCTCCACCGCCGCCTCCCCCTGCATCCGCACGCGCATTGCCGATGCCACCGCGCGGCACCAATACGGCCGCTCATTCTCCATCGGTGATTTATGCCAAGGCAAAACTCACCATTCACAAGAACGCATGGGATCGCTCACCGGCTATCGGTACAGTCGAGAAGGGTCGCGAAATGCGCTCCTATGGTAAGACCGGCAAGTGGCATCGTGTGGTCGTGCCTTCAACCAATATCATTGGCTGGGTTCATGAAGATCAGTTGCTCGGTGGCCGTAACAAGCCCGACAGCGCACAAATGATGACCACCGGCTCGATTGCCAAGAAGACGCAAGCACCAACTCCAGCGGCACCCCTCGTGCAGAAGGCACGCATTCAGCCGCCAATGGCCGTTGGACAGAAAAACTAGATTTTCTGTGCGGCTATTGCCATGGCTGCGATTTGCGGATCACCCGGCAGATAGTCAAAGCCAATTGCAAGCAGCGACGAGGTATCGGCGACCATGTCGCCGAACAGCTGCTCATAAAGCGTCTGTCTGCCCACAAGCGTCAGCAAAACCTTCATAAGAAAGGCTGGCACCGGCAGCAACCGCGACGGACGGCCCATTGCTTTGCGGGCTTTTGAGACAAGTTCGCGGGTTGAGCGGGGTTCTGGCTCAGCGAGATGGAAAGTTTGGCCTGAAACCTGATCTTTTTGTGCATTGACGAGAAACACCAACGCACGCGCCACATTCTCCAGCGAGACAAAACTGCGCCGGTTGTTGGCCAAACCAAAGGGAAGCGGTAGTCCTGTGTCGCAAAGCTTCATTAAAGCCCGCAGATTGGCCCGTGCATCTGGGCCATAAACGAGCACCGGGCGTGCAATAACCACCTCAATGCCACGCATCGCAAGCAATGCTGCTTCGGCCTTCGCTTTGGCATGACCGTAATCATCACGCGGTGAAAACGGCATATCCGGCATTAACGGCGATGGATTGCCTGCGATCGTGTAGATTGTTGAGACAAAGATAAAACGGCGTACACCGGCCTGTCTGGCTTTTTCTGCAAGCTCGACTGTCAGGCGATGATTGACAGCGTCAAACTCATCCGCCTGTGGTCGCTCAGCGCCTGTGCGATGCGCAAGTGCAGCGCAATGAATGACCGCATCAACGCCGTCAAAGTCTGGCGCCAGAAGCGCATCGCGTGAAAGAGCGAGCGTTTCGTGTCCATTACAGGCCAGCTCGCGCAGAACAGCACTTCCGATAAATCCGCCAGCTCCAGTGACAGCGACCTTCATCCCTCACCGTGACCAGCTTCGGACAAAACCTGCGCGGCAAGCGTGCGCGTTATGCGCGTTTTCTGCTCCATAGCGGCGTTATCAAGACGATCGACAATCTGGATCGCTGACAGAAGCGAGCGTTCAATGCGGCTGACCAGATAGCTCACCACATGCGGTTCAACGCTGATCTGCCGATCAGCAAAGAGCTTGTGAATAACACCACCCAGCAGCATGTCGTCCGGTTCAGCAATTTCCACCACTGTCGCCGCCTTGAGGCGCGATGCAAGATCGGGGAGTTTGACTTTCCAGTTTGCGGGCAGAAGACGCGAAGTCATCAGCAGCGATGGCCCCGGACCAAGGGCTGCATTCTGCCGAACGCTGTTAATGAGATGAAACAGGCCAGTTTCGTCAAAACGTGCGCCACCGATATTATCAATCAGCACAGGATATTCCGCAGCACCATGCACTACGCGCTCGCTGATGGATTTTGGATCAGCCAGCAACGCACCTGTTGCTGCACGCCACACTTCTGCAAGATGTGTTTTACCCGCGCCCGTCGGCCCGGCAAGGATAACCACCGGGGCAACCCAGTTCGGCCAACGGTCGATAAGGTCCACCGCCGCACGGTTCGACCCCGTGACCATGATGTCTTCGCGGTGATAGCCGGGCTGATGCTCAAGGGCGAGCGGAATCTGACGCGGCGCGTCACTCATCGCTTTCTCCTGAAAACCTTACCCGGTTACGTTTCAATTTCATTTCTCTTTGCCTGTATTCTCGCCCGCCTCTATCAGCGGTCCGACATCTGAATGCGAACGCTTGTAAGCAGGGTCATACATCGGAGAATGGAGATAGCGATTCAGGGCAAAACGCACAAGCACCCCGACCGCTGCCGCAGCTGGCACTGCAACCAGCATTCCAGTGAAGCCAAACAGAGAACCGAAGGCGAACAGAGCGAACATCAGCCAGACCGGATGCAGGCCCACAGACGATCCGACGAGCTTTGGCTGGAGGATGTTTCCTTCGACAAACTGGCCCAGGAAAAACACGGCGGCAACAGCCACAATCATGATCCAATCCGGCCAGAACTGGACCAGCGCAACACCGATTGCAAGCGTCAGACCAACGAAGGAACCGATGTAGGGAATGAAGCTGATAAGCCCCGCAAAAAAGCCGATAAGCAGGCCAAAGTTAAGTCCGGTCAGGGTCAGGCCGATAGCGTAATAGGTGCCGAGAATGAGACACAAAGTACCCTGCCCGCGCACGAAGCCCGCCACCGCTGCATCCATGTCACGAGCAATGCCGCGGACGGTATAAAGCTGCCTGCGAGGAACCCATGAATCGATGCGATCAACCATGCGATCCCAGTCGAGCAGCATGTAGAACGCAACCACCGGCGTAACGATGAAAAGGCCCGCAATATCAATGAGAGATTTCCCCGAATTCCACAGGGACTGGAGCAATGTGGAGAGGAAACCGGCGCCCTGTTGCAGGAGCGTGCTGAGGTTTTCCTGAATGACCGAGCTATCGATACCGATATAGCGTTTCAGCCAGCTCGAATTCTCATTGGCAAGAAGCGCCTGCAACTGTGAAATGTAATCCGGCAGCTTGGAGATGAAATCTGCGAGCTGTGTCGCAAGCACCGGTATGATGATCATCAACCCGACGACGAGTATCATCAGGAAGACCAGCAGAATGACAATCGTCGCAGCCAGTCGCGACAGACCCAGCCGTTCCAGACGGTCTGCAACAGGATCAAGAAAGTATGCCAGCGCCATGCCTGCCACAAAGGGTAGAAGAACCGGGCTGAAAATCACCAGAAACAGAAGGAATATCGCCGCAGTACAGGTCCAGAACATGGCCTGACGACGAACAACAGAACCTGTAAAGCCGCCGACTTCCACATTGACGTGAATATCGCCATCCCGCGCTACAGCTTCAGTCTGCTGTATCGTCTTGGTCGTCGTGTCACGCGCAGGCGCTGGTTTCTTGGCCATTTTGATCCATTCTCTGCAAAGATATTTCCCGCGTCTCAGCTATAATACGTCGGTGTTACTATTCTCGTAAGCGCAGGCAGATAGAGATAGTTAGATCGTAGTAAAAAGATTGCAATGCTTATGAGCGCGCCGCTCGCTATGCATCGACAGGTTACTGCAAATCCACAATCGCGGAAATTTCAGCAGATTCCTGCGATGTTTTGCGCTTTTCCGGCCTTCTGGCCTTGCAGGACACGCAATCTCATGTCATTGCGCCCTCATTATTCCCCACTAGGGGCACAGCCCCGTTTCAGGCCAGTTTCAGGAGCAGGTGATGACCACGGAAAATAAACCCGCCAGAAAAAATGGACTGACTTATGCTGAAGCGGGTGTCGATATCGATGCCGGCAATCTGATGGTCGACAAGATCAAGCCACTTGTTCGCTCCACGCGTCGTCCCGGCGCAGATGGCGAAATTGGTGGTTTTGGTGGTCTCTTCGATCTCAAAGCGGCAGGTTTCACCGATCCGGTGCTAGTTGCAGCCAATGATGGCGTTGGCACAAAGCTCAAAATTGCAATCGATGCAGACAAGCACGACACTGTTGGTATCGATCTTGTTGCCATGTGCGTGAACGATCTCGTCGTTCAGGGTGCAGAGCCGCTGTTCTTTCTCGATTATTTCGCAACCGGCAAGCTGTCGCCTGATCAGGGCGTAGCTATCGTCTCCGGTATTGCGGAAGGTTGCCTTCAGGCTGGTTGCGCGCTGATTGGCGGTGAAACCGCTGAAATGCCGGGCATGTATCGCGATGGCGATTACGATCTGGCTGGTTTTGCGGTTGGCGCTGCTGAACGCAACCGTCTGCTGCCGCGCGGCGATGTTTCGGAAGGCGACATCATTATCGGCCTTTCGTCGTCGGGCGTTCACTCCAACGGCTTCTCTCTGGTTCGTCGTATTGTCGAAATGTCCGGCCTTGGCTGGAAGTCTGATGCGCCGTTCAAGGAAGGTGCAACGCTTGGTGAAGCCCTGCTGGAGCCGACCCGCATTTATGTGAAGCCGTTGCTTGCCGCTATCCGTGCTTCGGATGGTATCAAGGCATTAGCCCATATTACTGGCGGTGGTTTCCCGGACAATATCCCGCGCGTTCTGCCAGAAGGTCTTGCAGCTGAAATCAATCTCAATGCAATCGATGTTCCTGCCGTATTCTCATGGCTTGCAAAGACCGGCGGCGTTGAACCACTCGAAATGCTGCGCACCTTCAACTGCGGCATCGGCATGATCGCTGTTGTCACACCAGACAAGGTGGACGAAGTGATTGCAGCCCTGACCAATGAAGGCGAAAATGTCACAACACTCGGCCGCATGGTCAAGCGTGAAGGCGAAGGCGTCGTCTATCAGGGCACGCTGAAACTATGAGCCGCAAACGGGTCGTCATTTTCATCTCGGGCAGCGGCTCCAATATGGAGGCGCTGATCCGCGCTGCTCAGGCACCCGATTTTCCGGCTGAAATCGTCTCGGTTTTCTCTGATAAGTCAGATGCAGGCGGCCTTGCCAAAGCACAGGCCGCTGGCATCGCGACGCAGGTGTTTACCCGCAAGGACTATGCTTCCAAGGAAGCGCACGAAGATGCGATCCTTGAAGCACTCGCCGCATTGAAGCCGGATATTATCTGTCTTGCTGGCTATATGCGGCTTCTTACGGCCAGTTTCATTGCGCCTTATGAAGGCCGCATCCTCAACATTCATCCTTCGCTGCTGCCGCTTTTCGCAGGCCTTCACACGCATCAGCGTGCGCTTGACGCAGGCATGAAACTTGCAGGCTGCACCGTGCATCTGGTGACGGAAGGCATGGATGAAGGTCCGATTCTTGCACAAGCCGCTGTGCCTATCGTCGAAGGCGACACGGAAAGCAGTCTTGCTGCGCGCGTTTTGAAAGCAGAGCATAAGATTTACGCGCTTGCGCTCAGCAAATTTGCCAGTGGTGACGCGGAAACAGGCCTGTCGCAAGATGCGATGGTGATCAGCGCCTGACTTACAAAAGCGCGATTAAACGCGACAAATTAATCACACCCGAATTTTTTCGTTAACAAAACTTTAATTCTCGCGAAAATGCCCTAATTCAGGTTCGTAAGGGAAGCTGCTTCGGCAACCCGTGAGAGTCGCATAAGCGTCTCTTTCAGTATGTGTTTATTAGAGGACAACATCATGTCTCTCCGTTTTTCGACTTCCTTCCTGTCGGCTATGGCCGTCGTTTCGGGCATTGCTATCACTGCCCCTGCTCTTGCTGCTGACTTCGTAGCGCCTCCCGGCTCAGGTCGCACCCAGCCGCGTTCGGAAGTTGGCACTCTTACTTGTGATATTTCCCCTGCAATCGGCGTCATTATCGGCAGCCAGCAGGATGTGGATTGTGTGTTCAGCCCTGTTCGCGGTCGCGGCCCGGTAGAGCACTACACCGGCAACATCACAAAGATCGGCGTTGATGTCGGCTTCATCAATGGCGGCACCGTTGCATGGGCTGTCTGGGCTCCAACCGTTCGCCCTGAAGGTGCGCTCAAGGGCCGTTATGTCGGCGCATCGGCAAATGCCTCAATCGGCATTGGCGCGGGCACCAACATCCTGACCGGCGGCTCGTGGAAGACAATTTCGCTGCAGCCAATTTCGGTTCAGGGCCAGAAAGGCCTCAACGCAGCTGTTGGCCTCTCCAAGCTCAAGCTGAATTACGCAGGCTAATCCGGCCTGATATAATCAAGAACCGCGCTTAATTTAAATTAAGCGCGGTTTTTTTTATTTCATCAAAGCTTTCTGATCCAGATTTTGGTGTCGTGAACCGCCAGACCGCCATATGGCGCCGCAGGCTCCGCTCCGATCAGCGTATTAATCCCCTCACCCCGCTCGAACGTGGAGTTCGGGAAAATACCTTCTGACACAACGACACCGCGCTTTTGACCAGCGCGCAACACCGCATGAAGCACCACTTCACCACGATGATTGCCGATTTCAATCCGCTCACCATCTGCGATATCCAGTTGAGCCGCATCATCCGGGTGGATTAGAAGCTCTGGCCGAATTTCCTTCGTGAGAGATGTCGGTGTTTCCGCAAATGTCGAATTCAGGAAATTATGGGCAGGCGATGTGGCGAGACGGAATGGATGTTCGGCATCCACGGCCTCAATCACATTCCAATAGTCCGGAAACTCTGGAATGGAGTGATGTGGCCCTTGCAGTCCCATGACTTCCGGTGGTTTGTTTGGTGACGGGCTGCCGGTCCAGTCGGGACGGAAGCGGAACTTTCCATCCGGCCATTTAAAGCCATTGATGTAATGTGCTTCCTCAAATGGAGGCTGCAAATCGACAAAGCGCTTTTCCTTCAAGTCATCGAAATGCGGAAGAGCACTGTTGGCATTCATGTTGTCGATCAACGTACGCTCATCGACGTTAAAGCCCGGCAGATGTGCGACGCCCAGACGTTCAGCCAACTCGTTGATAACAAAGATATTCGGGCGAGCATCTGCAAGAGGTTCGATCAACCTCGGCCCCAGCACCACATGCTGCTGTCCGCCGCCACGGTAAATATCGTCATGTTCAAGAAATGTGGTCGCTGGCAAAAGTACATCGGCCATTTTGGCCGTATCAGTCATGAATTGCTCATGCACGGCAACGAATAGGTCTTCACGGGCAAAGCCTTGACGCACCAGACGCTGTTCTGGCGTCACATTCATTGGATTGGTGTTCTGGATCAGCATTGCTGTTACGGGCGGCCCGCCATATAGCGCTTCGCTATCGCCGGTAAGAATACGTCCGATCTTCGACTGATCGAGGAAACGCAGGCTTTTATCCTGCATTGCGCTGCCTTCAATCTCGCGCTTGTCCATCTTGAAGATGCCGGAATTGGAATGAAATGCGCCGCCGCCCTCGTGTAAGAACGCGCCCGTCACACAGGCAATCGATGCTGCGGCGTGCATATTCACAGCGCCATTCCGCTGGCGCGTAAAGCCGTAGCCAAGCCGGAAATAGGTGCGCTTGGTTTGACCCACCAGATGCGCAAAAGCTTCGATTTCCTCGACACTCAGGCCGGTGATTTCAGCCGCCCATTCCGGTGTGCGGGTCTCAAGATGAGCTTCCAGCCCTTTCGGATCGTCGGTGTAGCGATTGAGATAATCCCAGTCCGCAAGACCATCACGAAACAGGACGTGCATTACAGCACAGGCAAAAGCGCCATCCGTTCCGGGCTTCAGCACAATACCCATATCCGCCTGTCGCACGGTCGCATTGGCGTAGATGTCGATGACAACGATCTTGGCACCACGATCTTTTCGTGCTCGCACCGCATGGGTCATCACATTGACCTGCGTGGCTGCGGCGTTGGTACCCCAGATGACGACCACATCCGCCTTTGCCATCTCACGCGGGTCCGGGCCTGTCAGGCTGCCGGTGCCAGCAAAATAGCCGGTCCACGCCATATTGGTGCAGAAACTGTCAAACTGGTTCGAATAGCGTTTGGCATAGCGCAGGCGATTGATGGAATCGCGCTGCACCAGCCCCATTGTGCCAGCATAGTAATATGGCCAGACAGTTTCGCTGCCATAGGTCTGTTCGGCCTTGATGAAGCGTTCGGCGATCAGATCAAGCGCGGCTTCCCAGGATGCCTGCTTCCACTCGCCGTCACCCTTACGGCCAGCACGAATGAGCGGATGTTTCAGGCGATCCGGATGATGAACACGCTCGGCATAGCGGGCAACCTTGGCGCAGATTACACCAGCGGTATAGCTGTTGTCCTTCGCACCACGGACGCGGCCGATTGTACGTTCATCCAGCAGCTCGACATCAAGCGCACAGGTGGAAGGGCAATCATGCGGACAGGCAGAATGTCCGATTTTGATATTTGATCTGGGGGATGGCTGGTTCATAGCGCTTTTTAGCGCAAGCGAAGTTCCACAGAAACGAATTTCTGACGTGTTGAACCACCTGCGACGAAATAGATTTTCACGAAAGTCTCAAGGTAATGGCGCCGAGCACAATGAAGCCCGCAGCCAGAAAACGTGGCAGGCCCACTTTCTCTTTGAGAATAAGTGCTGAAATGAGAACACCAAACAGGATTGCCGTCTCTCTCAAAGCTGCGACGACGGCGATTGGAGCCATTGTCATTGCCCACAGCGCCAGGCCGTAAGAGGCCAAAGTGCCAATGCCGCCAATCAGCGACGGGCGCCATCGGTTACGAACATAATTGAGAAAACGATCCGGCTCACGATAAAGCGCCCAGCACCCGAGCGGAAAAGCGTTTATCAGAAACAGCCACAGCGTATAGGACAGCGTGTTACCCGATGCCCGTACGCCGACGCCATCAATGATGGTATAAGTTGCAATGAAACCTGCATTGGCAAGCGCAAGCAAAGCGGTTTTGCTCGATGTGCCGCCGTTACGACGCCGCGCTTCGAGCGCCATTGCAAGAACGCCGCTACAGATCAGTATAATGCCTACCCAACCGCCCCAGCCAATGGCTTCACCAATCAAAGGTGCGCTGACAAGTGCCACCAGCAAAGGTGGCGTGCCTCGCATGATCGGATATGCTTCACTCATGTCGCCCGATTTATAGGCAGCTGCGACCAAAGACATGTAGAATATCTGCGTGATGGTCGAGAGGCCTATGAAAATCCAGCTCGATGGATGCGGCAATGGTAAAAAAGGCAGGAAAAACAGTGAAATCAGACCAGCCGCACCGGTAATGCAGGCGGCTGCGAAAAATTTGTCACTGCCTCCTTTGACGATAGCATTCCAGCTTGCGTGGAAAAACGCGCCACAAAGGACAATCAGCAGTACGCTACCAGACATGGAAGACTCGACTCGGATGAGAGCAGATGATGACAGTTATATGTCACATTTGGTGAAGCAGGGATATTGCCGAAAGCGACGAGGCATGAAACAAGCGCGAACATGAATTATCGTCACGCCTATCACGCCGGGAATTTTGCCGATGTCGTCAAGCACGTCATCCTTTCCCGCATTGTTGAATATCTCAAGCGTAAGGATCAAGCCTTTCGCGTGATCGATACCCATGCAGGTATCGGCCTTTACGATCTGCGAGGCACCGAAGCTGGCAAAACCAGCGAATGGACGGGCGGGATCAGCCGTGTTTTCGATGCAGTCGAAAAAGGCGAAATCCCGGAAGCCGCCATTGAATTGTTGCAGCCTTATCTCGATGTGGTGCGCGCGGTGAACGATGGTAAGGAGCTGCGGCATTACCCCGGCTCGCCGCTTCTGACCCGTTATCTTTTGCGCAAACAGGATCGCTTGTCGGCACTGGAACTTCATCCGCAGGATGCCAAAAAGCTGGCGAAGCTGTTTGACGGCGATTATCAGGCGCGCGTCATTGAGCTTGATGGCTGGCTTTCGCTCGGCGCACATATGCCACCTAAGGAGAAACGCGGTCTGGTGCTGGTTGATCCGCCGTTTGAAATAGAAGGCGAATTTGATCGCCTCGTTGACGGGCTGGTTAAGGCTTACAAGCGTTTTCCCGGCGGTACTTATGCGCTCTGGTATCCGGTCAAGGATCGTAAAGAGACAGAACGGTTTTCAAAGCGTCTGCGTGAAACCGAAATTCCGAAGATCATGCGCATTGAACTTGCGATTCGCGCACCATCGCTTGAGCCAAGGCTTGATGGCACTGGAATGATTGTCGTCAATCCGCCCTATACACTGGAAAGTGAGATGCAAACCCTGCTTCCCTGCCTTACCAAGTTGCTTAGTGAAGAAAAGGGGAGCAATTTCAGCATTCAATGGATACGCAGCGAGACGGATCGCACTTGACCGCTGCCCGTTGCTGAAAGAAACTGCAACTCAGCCAATTTAATAAAACGAGCATCACGCTCGAATTGTGAGACAGGATAGAGATATGCAACGCAAGTTGGATCGCATCGGACAGTTTTCTCGTGCAGCACTTCTGGCTGCATCGGTTCTTCCCCTGACGTTCGCTTCCCTGCCCGCAAATGCTGCAGATTATCTGACATCTGCACCGACAGCCGTTGGTGATGCCGGTCTTTGCAGTCAGCAGAGCATTCTGCGCAGCGTCGTTTCTGATTTCGGCTATCAGGTTCGCAACGTACCAAACCTTCCACAGGTTGGCATTTCTGCAATGAGCGATGTTCGCCTGACGCGCTATGAGCCAAAGAACAATCCAGCCCAGATCGAGCGCACCTATTGCAAGGCAACGGCTGTTCTCAGCGATGGCCAGAATCGTTCGGTCTGGTACATGGTTGAAGAAGGTCAAGGCTTTGCAGGCGTCGGCAAGAATGTCGAGTTCTGCGTAGATGGCTTTGATCGCTGGGCCGTGTACGACGCAAAATGCCGCGTCCTACGTTGATAGGATAGGCAATGCTGCGCAAACTGGCGGCGATCTCAGCCGCCCTTCTTGCCACTTCCTTTGCAGCGCTACCCGTAGTGGCGCAAGACCGGGGCAACAGCAGCCCCGGTGAATTTGATTTCTATGTGCTGTCTCTTTCATGGTCGCCAAGCTATTGCGCTTCGGAAGGTCCGAGAGCAAACAGGCAGCAATGCGGGACCAATCGCCCTTTCGGGTTTGTCGTTCATGGGCTTTGGCCACAAAACGAATGGGGCTATCCAGCCAATTGTCAGTTCGACAATGCTCGCAGCCGTGGCAGTTTTGTTCCCCGACAAATCGTTTCAAGCGTTTCGGACATCATGCCGTCCACAGGGCTGGTCGCGCATCAATGGCGCAAGCATGGAAGCTGCTCCGGCCTTCCTCAGAACGAGTATTTCGCAACCGTCCGTCAAGCCTATCAGCATGTGAACATCCCTCCGAGCCTTCGGAGCATGGCTGGAAACCGTCGTGTTGATCCGATGCTTGTTGAAAAAGCGTTTGTAACCGCCAATCCGGGAATGAAGCCGGACGGAATATCGGTCGCCTGCAATAGGAATTACCTTCAGGAAGTTCGCATCTGCATGACGAAAGACCTGAAGTTTCGTGCCTGCGAACAGGTCAACGCCAATGCATGTCGCAGCCGATCCGTTATGATGCCCGCGACAAGATAGTCCTAAACCTCAGGAATCGTGATGACTCAGATCCTTTATTCGCCCGCCTCGCCGTATAGCGCCAAGGTGCGTATGGCCGCAGCCCATGCAGGCATCCCGTTTGAAAGCGTGGTCGTTACCACCTCGGCAGAACCGGAAAACCTCGTCAGCGCCAATCCATTGGGTAAAATCCCGACCTTGCTTACAGAAGATGGTAAATCTGTCTTCGATAGCCGCGCGATCATGCAATATTTGAACCGCATATCGGGGAACAAGCTTTTTCCGCGCAATGCCGAAAAGCGTACGGATGCTGAGCGTTTTGAAGCGATTGCAGACGGTTTGGCTGACGTTCTGCTCGCCCATGTTTACGAGCGTCGTATGCGCCCGGAAGAAAAAGTGCATCAGCCATGGCTGGATCTGCAATGGCGTAAGGCCGAACGCGCACTCGATCTTCTAAATGAAGCTCCACCGCGCCTTGCTGGCAAGCTGCATGGCGGTCATCTGGCGGTGGCTGCCACCCTTGGTTATCTGGGTCTGCGCTTTGAAGGAAAATGGGAGCGCGGTCGTCCGAAGCTCAAGCGCTGGATGAAGCGATTTGAAGAGCTGCATCCTGAGCTTTCAAAACTTCTGCCACACGCATAAAGCGCCGCGCACCCTACTGGGCGCACAAAGGTCACTCTAACACTTTATGTTTACAGCACAATTTTACCTTAAACTGATTCAGTTTTAGGGAATTATGCTGTAGCGCGGTTCGCGTACGATCGTTCACTCTCGTTCGCTGAATGCCATAGAAAATCAGGCAATAAAAAAAACCGGGTAGTTTCCTACCCGGTTTTTTCGTTCAATTACGTAGTAATTAGAACTTGTAGCCAACGCCGACGCGGATGTCGTGGGTGTCGAGCTTGTTGCGAACCGATTCGGTTCCGAGGTCGTAGGTCTTGTTACCGAACTGGGTGTAGCGGTATTCAACGCGACCAAGGATGTTGTCGGTCAGCTTAGCTTCGAGACCGGCACCAGCAGTCCAACCAACGCGGAACTTGCTTTCGTCTTCAACGCCGTTGTCGAGCTTAACCTGCGAGCCAGCAACACCAGCGGTGATGTAAGGCATAACTGGGTTCAGGTCGTAACCAAGACGGCCACGGAGCGAGCCTTCGAAGCCCTGCTTGGCTTCAAGACCATTCTTGGACTTCTTGGCCCAAGAGTAACCTGCGTCACCTTCAACACCGTATACGAACTGGTCCTGCTGGAAGTTCCAGCCAGCATATGCGCCAGCCTTCAGATCGTCAGGCTTGATTGCGCCGTCGGTGTTGGTCTTTACCTTGTTCCAGCCGTAGCCGAGGTACAGACCGGTGTAACCACCAGCCCAGCTGTACTGTGGAGCCATCTCAACAGGAGCTGGAACAGGAGGCTGTTCCATGATGGCGTCAGCAGCGAAAGCAGTTGCAGAGAACGGCAGCAGCGCAGCCGAGGCGATTACGAGAGACTTAAGAGTGCGCATAGCATTCTCCTTGACTAAATTACCTTTAGCGCGGTCCCTTATCGGGTGAGCAGCAATTTCGGGAGTGAACCGCTCATGCCGCGCTGACAGGACTGACATATCGTCGGTAATTGCGGCACGATCTGCCCCCTTCTGTGGAGAGAACCTGACGAGAAGGTGGCAAAATTGCGATGTTGCATTCTCGCAACGCTCGTTTCAGGCGCTTATATAGGAAAATAGAGAGCTACTATTTTGGGACAGAAAAAGTTGGGCCAAATCGAAACTACTGAATTTGCTAGGTTTTTGTCAGCAGTAATCGGCATCCCCCCTATTTTTAGCTGTATTTTTTCCGGCAAAATGGCATGAATCGAAGCGATGAATCACGATAAGAAAGTGTTTACCCTGTTGGAAAATCCGGAAACCAACCTGCTTGCAAATTGCCCTGTTCTGGTGACGGGAGGCGCAAGACGCATAGGAAAAGCCATTGTCGAAGATCTGGCAGCACACGGCTTTCCGGTAGCTATTCATTGTAACCGCTCAGTTGCGGAAGGTCAGGCACTGGCGGCCAAAATCGTGGCTAACGGCGGAAAAGCCGGTGTTGTGCAGGCTGATCTGGCGAATGAAAATGATGTTCGTGGCTTGCTGCAACAGGCAGAAGCGCAATTGGGACCGATTCGTTTGCTGGTCAACAATGCTTCATTGTTTGAAGACGATCGCATCGGCAATCTTGATATGCAGCTTTGGGATCGCCATTTTGCGATTCATCTGAAAACACCGGTGATCCTTGCTGAAGAATTGGCCAAGGCTCTGCCGGAAGGTGAAGACGGCCTCATTGTGAATGTCATCGACCAGCGTGTCTGGAAGCTGAACCCGCACTTCTTTTCATATACGTTGTCGAAGACGGCGCTCTGGAATGCGACGCGTACGCTTGCGCAGGCACTTGCACCACGTATTCGTGTCAATGCCATTGCTCCCGGCCCCACGCTGCCCAGCGAGCGTCAGGATATCAGTGACTTTGAGTTACAGGTGAGCCATCTGCCATTGCAGCGCGCACCTGATTTGTCCGAATTTGGACGCACTATTCGCTATTTCTGGGAAAGCCGTTCCGTAACTGGCCAGATGATTGCGCTTGATGGCGGTCAGCATCTGGCATGGGAAACGCCGGATATAGCAGGAATAAAAGAATGACTGGACCACGCAAACCCAATGATGATCCTATTTCACGCCTGCCATCGGATGATGAGCAGGATGTGGCGGGCATTATCATGGGCGATGCAGAGAACGATGACGACGATGATGCAATCGAGGAAACGCCTGCTGTTGCCTCGGCGGCCGATTCCATTCAGTGGGATTCGTCAGATGGTCTTCCAGATACAAAAGGCTTGAGCGGCGCAGACATTATCAATGCTTTCGTCAAGCGTTTGCCAAATAATCCCGGCGTCTACCGCATGTTCAATAGCGATGGTGACGTGCTTTATGTCGGCAAAGCCCGCAGCCTTAAGAAACGCGTCTCCAACTATGCGCGCGGCATCGGACATTCCAACCGTATCACGCGTATGATCGGCGAAACGGCGACGATGGAATTCGTTGTTACGCGTACAGAGACCGAAGCGCTGCTGCTGGAAGCGAATCTTATCAAACGCTTGCGCCCACGCTTTAACGTTCTGCTGCGTGACGACAAATCGTTTCCTTATATTCTGCTGAGTGGCGGACATCGCGCGCCCGGCATTTTCAAGCATCGTGGTGCACGCTCGCGCAAAGGCGAGTATTTCGGCCCTTTTGCTTCTGCGGGTGCCGTTGGTCGCACGATCAATGCGCTTCAGCGCGCGTTCCTGCTGCGCACCTGCACGGATTCAGTTTTTGAAACGCGCACCCGTCCCTGCCTGCTTTATCAAATCAAGCGCTGTTCCGGCCCTTGTACGCATGAGGTCAGCGACGAGGATTATGCAGAGCTTGTCAGTGAGGCCAAGGCATTCCTTTCCGGCAAGAGCCAGAGGGTGAAGGATCATCTGGCAGCGGCCATGCAGGCGGCGTCCGCCGATCTCGATTTTGAACACGCGGCGGTCTATCGTGATCGTCTTGCCGCACTTTCCCATGTGCAATCGCATCAGGGCATCAACCCGCAGACGGTTGAAGAAGCCGACGTTTTCGCAATCCATCAGGAAGGTGGCATGACCTGTATTCAGGTCTTCTTCTTCCGTACCGGTCAGAATTGGGGCAATCGCGCCTATTTTCCGAAAGCCGACAGCTCGCTAGGAGCAGCGGAAGTTCTTGGCGCGTTCCTGTCGCAATTTTATGATGACAAGCCCTGCCCGAAGCTCGTTCTTCTTTCAGAAGAAGTCGAAGATCAGTCGCTTCTCGCTGAAGCGCTTTCATCGCGCGCGGGACATCGCGTGCAGGTGAATGTTCCACAACGCGGCGAAAAGGTGGAGTTGGTCAACCACGCCCTGACCAATGCCCGCGAAGCGCTGGGACGTCGTCTGGCAGAAACATCCTCGCAGGCAAGACTGCTCAAAGGAATGGCCGAGGCATTCGGTTTGCCCAACGCGCCACGCCGTGTCGAAGTTTACGATAACTCGCATATCATGGGTACGAATGCAGTCGGCGGCATGATCGTTGCTGGCCCTGAAGGCTTCGTCAAGAATCAGTATCGCAAGTTCAATATTAAATCGACCGACATCACGCCCGGCGATGACTTTGGCATGATGCGCGAAGTGATCGAGCGCCGATTCTCGCGACTGGTTAAAGAACATGCTGCGCCGGAGCCAGTAATTGATACGGAAAGCTCGGAAGCCATCAACTATGCTTTCCCTGCCTGGCCCGACCTTATTCTTATCGATGGCGGTCAGGGACAGGTTGGAGCCGTGCGTCAGATTTTGGGCGAACTTGGCATAAGCCATCTTGTGACAGCCATTGGCATTGCCAAGGGCGTTGATCGCGAAGCTGGGCGCGAACGTTTCTTTATCGAGGGCAAACCACCTTTCACACTGCCGCCACGCGATCCCGTTCTTTATTTCGTTCAGCGTATGCGCGACGAAGCGCACCGTTTTGCCATCGGCACACATCGCGCGCGTCGCAAGAAGGAAATGGTCGCCAATCCGCTGGATGAGATTTCGGGAATCGGTCCCTCAAGAAAGCGAGCACTTTTGCATCATTTCGGAACCGCGAAAGCGGTATCTCGTGCCGCAGTTGAAGATCTGATGCAGATTGATGGCATCTCTGAAGCCATGGCGAAGACCATTCACGATCATTTTCACGACCGTTGACGTAATTTTGTCCGGGTTTGGGCAGCTAATCTTCCACAGGCGTCATTACGTCCCGGTAGAACACGTCCGCAGGTGTTGATTTTCTTTGTCATCCCTGTTGATGTGCTCTCATAACGAATGCGGCGGTGCTATGCGGAAAAATCACACTCTCTCCTTGCCTAACATTCTGACTTACGGACGGATTATCGCCGTTCCGCTTGTCGTTTTGTGCTTCTTCGTGGAGGGACGTCTGCAATCCAGTGATACGTCTCGCTGGACGGCGCTTGCAATTTTCGCCATCGCCAGCATCACAGATTTCTTCGATGGCTATTTGGCTCGTATCTGGCAGCAGACATCAACGATCGGCCGTATGCTTGATCCGATTGCTGACAAACTTCTTGTTTCCGCTTGCCTGCTGTTGCTTGCAGCCGATGGAACAATTGCTGGATGGACGCTCTGGGCAGCCATCATCATTCTTTGCCGTGAAATTCTGGTATCTGGCCTGCGTGAATATCTCGCTGAGCTGAAGGTTAGCGTTCCGGTTTCTCAGCTGGCAAAGTGGAAGACCACTGCACAGATGGTAGCACTTGCATTCCTTCTTGCTGGCCCTGCCGGGGACAAAGTCCTACCATATACGACTGAAATGGGCATTGGCCTGCTGTGGATTTCTGCGATCCTGACGCTTTACACCGGTTGGGATTATTTCCGCGCTGGCCTCAAACACGTCATGGACTAAAACTATGCGCGTAAATCTCGTCTATTTCGCCTGGGTGCGTGAGAAGATCGGCAAGGGAGAAGAGGTTATCGAACTTCCTTCCCAGACCATCAGTGTTGGGGAGCTGATTTCTCACCTCAAAAACCTCGGCGAAGAGTATGAAGCTGCTTTCGAGCATGAGACAGTCATTCGTGCGGCCATCAATCAGGAACATGCCGAACATGACGAACTCGTCAAAGACGGCAATGAAGTAGCGCTTTTCCCACCCATGACGGGTGGTTGAAATGTCCAGACAAGCGACATGCCCGCTTTTTGTGAGCGTGCGCTCCGAGGATTTCGATGTTGCTGAAGAAATCCGCAAGCTTGGCGAAGGTCGCAAGGATATTGGTGCGATCGTTACGTTTACCGGCCTTTGTCGTGATGAAGGCGGAAAACTTTCCGCGCTTGAACTGGAACACTATCCCGGCATGGCGGAAGCAGAGATTCGTCGTATTGTCGATGAAGCGATCAGTCGCTGGCCTTTATCGGGTATTTCTATCATCCATCGCTATGGTCTTGTTAAACCTGGCGAAAACATTGTCCTGGTCGTCACGGCATCAGCTCATCGTCAGGCCGCTTTTGAAGCCGCGTCATTCCTGATGGACTTCATGAAAACTGGAGCGCCGTTCTGGAAACGCGAGCATTTGATCGATGGCGGCACCGGCAGCTGGGTCGAATCAAAGGCTGAAGACGACCAAAGTCGAGAACGCTGGCAGAAGCACTGAACGCTTCTTCTTTTGGGCAAGTTGTCGCAGATGAAATTCTTTTTTACATTGGAAAGAATTTCGCTCGCGCTATTTAATGGCGAATTAACTATTTAAGCCACTAGAATATAGGGTATTTTGGATAGCGTGTTACCGCGCTGCCACAATTTTCACATGAAGCGGCGTTTATTGTCTGCCTCATGAATCTTGATGCCATTGAGCTTGGGCCAATGAACCAATCGACAGATTGTTAGCGCCGCTCAAAGCACATGACAACAAATGCGGGGAACGGAAGTTTCGGATTTGGCGATGCTAAAAGGACTGACGAAAACTCTTTCAATCGTGGCAGCGCTCACTGCGGGTATTGGTGTGCTCGGCGGTGCTGCCATGTTTTTTACGACGTCCATGCCGACTGCCAGTATTGCCGCTGACAAGACAATCAGCGGTAAGGTTGTTTATCGCGAGCGCATCGCTCTCCCACCAGAAGCGCACCTTGTTGTGCAGCTCACCGATGTTTCTCTTGCCGATGCGCCATCCAAGACCATCGGTGAAACGCGGATAGAAGCACCACAGGGATCGCCAATCCCTTTTGCAATCAATTTCGATACTGATGAGATCGAGCCGCAACACACCTATGCCCTTCAGGCGCGCATTGTTGCAGGTGATACGCTTTGGTTTGTAACCGACGAACGTTACACAGTTGACCCGAAAAACCCTCAGGAACCAATTGAACTTAAAGTCGTAATGGTTCGTAAAAGCGCGGATGAATCGGTTGCCATTGGTATTGAAGGCAAGGATTGGCTCGCAGAAGACATTCAAGGCGGCGGCGTAGTCGATACTGCCCAGACCACCCTTCTGGTTGATTCAAACGGCACTGTCAGCGGCTCGGGTGGCTGCAACCGCTTCATGAGCAAGGCGACGATCTCGGGCAGCAATATTTCATTCGCCGAGATTGGCTCCACCTATATGCAATGCCCGCCTGCGCTGATGAATCAGGAACGCAAATTCCTCGATGTGCTTGGCAAGACGCGTTCATATAAAATGGATTCTGGAAAACTCGTCCTGATCGATGAAGGTGGTGACGAGTTGGCAAGGCTTGCACAAAGCCTTTAATCGCCTCAATGCTTAAATAAAAAAGCCCGGTCGTGAGACCGGGCTTTTTCAATTCATTTATCAGCAATTAGCCGACGATTTCAGTGCCCGAGAACCAGTAAGCGATTTCTTCAGCAGCTGTTTCAGGAGCGTCCGAACCGTGAACCGAGTTTTCGCCGATCGACAGAGCGAATTCCTTGCGGATCGTACCAGCGTCTGCGTTTGCAGGGTTGGTTGCGCCCATGACTTCACGGTTCTTGGCAATTGCGTTTTCGCCTTCGAGAACCTGAACGATGGTTGGGCCGGAAGACATGAATTCAGTCAGTTCGCCAAAGAAAGGGCGTTCCTTGTGAACAGCGTAGAAGCCTTCAGCTTCACGCAGGCTCATCCATACGCGCTTGGAAGCGACAACGCGCAGACCAGCTTCTTCGAGCTTAGCGGTGATAGCACCGGTCAGGTTGCGGCGGGTCGCATCAGGCTTGATCATGGAGAAGGTACGTTCGATTGCCATTATGACACCTTGTTTGATGGAAAATTTGAAAAGTGAGGCTCTATAGCGTTGATAGCCTCAATTGCCAAGGGGTTGCCCCCTCAGCCTTGCCTCTTATCATCTTGAGACGGCAGAAAATTGACTGCATAGATGTGTAAATTCGATTCACATGCGGGGGAAAGATGGAACAGCACTTTCAAATGTTCGCCTATTATAATCGCTGGGCCAATGAACTGCTCTATTCCGCAGCGGCCGATCTGAGCGATGTGGATTACAGGCTCGACCTCGGCCTTTTCTTCGGCTCGATCCATCGTACTTTCAATCATCTTCTGGTGACGGATCGCATCTGGATGAAACGCTTCACCGGCGAAGGTGATCACCCCAACCAGCTTGATGCCATCATAACCGACGATTTCATCAAGCTACGGGATATGAGGAAGGCAGAAGACGAACGTATCTGCAACTATGTTGAGAGTATGAATGCCGCACAACTCGCAGGACGCTTCACCTATATGACGGCAACCAATGTGCGCACCATCAGCCAACGCGTCGCGCCAGCACTCGCTCATCTCTTTAATCATCAGACGCACCATCGCGGGCAAATTCATTCAGCACTCACGCGTTTGAGCGAGGATGCGCCGTCACTTGATCTCATTCAGTTTCAGCGCACTGAAGCAGGACGCCGCTTCGCCTGATATTGGTTCAGATGATACTTGCGGAAATTTCTCAAGCCGTGCAAAAGCCTTCTCACCATGCTTATTCTTGACGATATCTCTGTACGCATCGCCGGACGCCTTCTGATCGACCACGCCAGTGTCACACTGCCTGCGGGATCGAAGACGGGTTTTGTTGGCCGCAACGGCACTGGAAAATCCACGCTTTTCCGCGTGATTACCGGTGATATGGCTTCCGAGACCGGCAGCATTTCTCTGCCGAAGAACACACGCATCGGTCAGGTGGCTCAGGAAGCTCCCGGCACGGAAGATGCGCTGATTGAAATCGTCATGAAGGCGGACAAGGAACGAACAGCACTTCTCGAAGAAGCTGAAACAGCGACCGATCCGCATCGCATTGCCGAAATTCATACCCGACTTGCCGATATCAATGCGCATTCGGCGGAATCACGCGCGGGCGCGATCCTGTCCGGTCTCGGTTTCAACACAGAAGCACAACGCCGCCCTGCATCCGCTTTCTCGGGTGGCTGGCGTATGCGCGTGGCACTCGCGGCCGTCCTTTTTGCTGAGCCGGATTTGCTGTTGCTCGATGAACCGACCAACTATCTCGATCTTGAAGGCGTATTGTGGCTTGTTGATTATGTGAAGCGCTATCCGCATACCGTCATCATCATCAGCCATGATCGCGATCTGCTGAATTCTGCTACGTCATCGATCATGCATCTTGATCAGAAGAAAATCAGCTTCTGGCGTGGCAACTACGACCAGTTCGAGCGGCAACGTCATGAAATGCTGGAGCTTCAGCAAAAAGCCCATGTGAAACAGGAAGCACATCGCAAACACATGGAAGCTTTTGTGGAACGCTTCCGTGCCAAGGCGTCGAAGGCCAGACAGGCGCAATCGCGTATGAAGGCGCTGGAAAAGCTGAAACCAATAGACCTTTACGTCGAAAGCAATGTGCAGCCGTTCCGCTTCCCTGACGCGGAAAAGAAAGCCGCCTCGCCAATCATCGCGCTTGACCATGCCGATGTCGGCTATATGCCGGGTAAGCCTGTGTTGCGAAACGTCACGCTGCGCATCGACAATGATGATCGCATTGCGCTGCTCGGTTCCAACGGTAATGGTAAGTCAACGCTTGCCAAGCTGATTGCCGGACGGTTGCAGCCCGAAAAAGGCAATCTCACGCTTTCGCCCAATCTGAAGGTAGCGTTCTTTGCCCAGCATCAGATGGATGATCTGATACCGGAAGACAACGCGATTGAGCATGTGCGCAAGCTGATGCCGCTTGAACCTGAAGCCAAAGTTCGTGCACGCGTTGCCCAGATGGGGCTTTCGACTGAGAAAATGTTGACGCCCGCTAAGGATCTTTCAGGTGGTGAAAAGGCACGCCTGCTAATGGGCCTTGCGACTTTCCATGGCCCAAACCTGCTGATCCTCGACGAACCGACCAACCACCTTGATATTGATAGCCGCGAGGAGCTGGTTCACGCTCTCAACGCCTTCAACGGCGCCGTTATTCTGATCGCGCATGATCGTCACCTGATCGAAGCGACCATGGAACGGCTATGGCTGGTGCGTGAGGGTGGCGTAAAAGCATTTGATGGCGATCTGGACGAATACCGCCAGATTGTTCTCGCCGATGCCAAGGGTGAACAGGCTTCAGAGCGCGAAGAAGGCCCGAAGGTCAATAAGGCGGAACAGCGTAAACTTGCCGCCCAGAAGCGCGAAACACTGGCCCCCCTGCTCAAAAAGATCAAGGAAACCGAAGGCATGATGCAGAAACTGCAGAAACAGATTCACGGTTTCACATCGCAGCTGGAAGACCCCGCTCTTTATGAAAAGGAACCGCAGAAAGCGATCCGGATCAATAAAGAGATGAGTGAGGCAAAATCAGCGCTTGCCGATGCGGAAGACAAATGGCTTGAAATGTCTTCCGAATATGAAGAGGCAATGGCTGATTAAACTTGCGGGCGGCGAATGCGCGTCCGCATAAGCGCATAAACGCCGAGCACGCCAATGATGAGGCCAATCGTGGTGTAGGTCTCATCAGCTTCTTCAGCCCCTCGCCTCAGCACCAGTTCGACTTTGGAGAGTTGCAGGCCATCCGTATTGCCCTGAACGGCGCGGAAAGCATAAGTGCCGGATAAAACCGGATCAATATCCCCTGCACTCTGGCGCAACACGCTGCCATCCTGCGGGCGATCTGTGTTGATAGAGCTACTGGTCGAAGCGAAATCGAGACCTTGCGACAGAACGGGAACTCCATTCCGGCTCACGGCCAGCGTTACGGCCGAGCGGCGCTCGGCAGGCACATAGCCAGGCAGCGGCACTGCATCGAGGAAAATACGTACAGGCGCGTCGCTCGCCTCAAGCTTGATTTCCTGTGTGATGAAGCCACCCTGACGACTTTCCAGAATTGGCCAACGGCCAATCTCGTCACCAGTGAAGTGACGCACATACCAGGGATAACCAAGGGCGAGACCAAAACCCGCAATAATCATCGCAACGAAAATTGCACGCATCAGGCTTTGCGCTCCCAACGACGATCTGGTGTCTGTTGCCAGTAGGTCAAATCGTGGTTCTCCGTCTTGAAGGCTTTCCACTGCGCGCGAGCATGTTCGAGTTGATCCTGATCATGCCCGTCAAACATGACAACAAGTCGCTCGTAGCCGCCCGCTTGTTCCAATGCAGCACCTTCCACGAGAAAGCGAACCGTTGCTCCGTTTGGATTGGCTTCCGAAGTTGTCAGTAGCACCGGCTGCTGTTCAGGATGCGGTTCCTTGTCGGTGCCGTGGGCCACGAAGGATGTGTCAGAGAATGTCCAAAGCAGACTATCGAGCGCATCCCGTCTTTCATCACTCACGGCCTGAATCGTCACACGCCAACCGCGCCCGAGGGAGCGTTCTACAAGCCCCGGCAGGGCTTCATCCAGTGTCGATTCTGTCAGGTGGTAAAAGAGAATTTCAGCCATGCGCTCTCTTTAAATTATTGATGGGGGCGAAGAAAGTGATTCACCTTCTCGCCCCAACATATTGTTCCCGAATCGAATTCAGCTTTCGAAATTATCGCGGACAAGACGGTCAAGAAGACGAACGCCGTAACCCGAAGCCCACGATTGGCTATACTCGTTTGTTGGCGATCCCATAGCTGTTCCGGCAACGTCGAGATGCGCCCATGGCGTATCGCCCACGAAACGCTTGAGGAACTGCGCCGCGGTGATCGAGCCTGCATAGCGGCCTGAGCTGTTCTTCATATCGGCAAACTTGGAATCGATCATCTTGTCGTACTCTTTGCCGAGCGGCATACGCCACAGCTTTTCACCAGTTGCCTGACCTGCTTCATAAAGCTGATCAGCAAGCTCGTCATCGTTCGAGAACAGACCAGCATGATGCGTGCCGAGTGCAACCATGATCGCGCCTGTCAAGGTAGCGAGATTGATCATGAACTGCGGCTTGAAACGATCATTGGTGTAGTAGAGTGCATCTGCCAGCACGAGGCGGCCTTCTGCATCGGTGTTGATCACTTCGATTGTCTGGCCAGACATAGATGTAACAATATCACCCGGACGCTGAGCATTGCCATCCGGCATGTTCTCCACAAGACCGATCACGCCGATAGCATTGACCTTCGCCTTGCGACCAGCAAGAGCGCGCATCAGACCGGTAACGGCTGCAGCGCCGCCCATGTCGCCTTTCATTTCTTCCATACCAGCAGCAGGCTTGATCGAGATGCCGCCAGTATCAAAAACAACGCCCTTGCCCACGAAAGCAACCGGCTTCTCCTTGGACTTGGCACCCTGCCATTCCATGATGACCAGACGCGGTGGACGAACCGAGCCCTGCGAAACACCCAGAAGCGAACCCATACCGAGCTTCTTCATTTCTTTTTCGCCGAGAACTTCGACCTTTACGCCAAGCTTTTCAAGCTTTTCGGCTTCTTCTGCAAATTCTACAGGGCCGAGAATATTGGCAGGCTCATTGACGAGGTCGCGTGCCTTAAGAACACCGTCGGCCACAGCCTCGGCAACTTCAAGCGCTCTTTTGGCACTGTGAACATCTGCCGTCTGAATATGAATTTTTGCTGCGTGTTTCGGTTCGGCGTTTTCTTCGCTCTTGCGGGTCTTGTAGCGATTGAACTCGTATGAGCGGAGAATCATACCCAGAGCAACGTCGCCTGCTTCATCACCCGCAATCGTCGTTTCAGGCAGAGCCAGCGTTAAGGTCGCGCGTTCGGCCTTACCGATTCGCGAAAAAGCTGCGCCGCCAATCTTAATCCAATCATCATTACCAAGTTCGCCGGGGTCGCCGACGCCAACCAGAACGATCTTGTCTACGCCGCCTTCCGAGGTGTCAATCGCTTCTGCAGTCTTGCCCAAAGCACCTGTAAAGCCTGCAATTTCGGCGATTCGAGTGATTTTTTCGGCTCCGCCTGCCGCGTGGCCTGCTTCTTCTGCGAAGCCGCCGCCCTTGGCGACCAGAACAATGCTTACGCCTTTTTGCGGTGCTGAAAATTCACTGAAAGAAATGGAAGGACGTTTCGACATAACAACTCCAAACAAAGACCAGACAATGAGATGACACGATTGTGTCGCGACTTTTCCCTACTCATGTGAGACGAATATGGCGAAACGGCAAGTCCGCCGCATCATGAAAATCAGTTTTGCGTTAACTTCGGTGACAACTTGCCAAGCTCCGTTTCCGTACCCACCTATGTTCAGCAAAAACAGGTTGCAACCAGCCACGCTCTCCCTTTAGAGAAGCGAGCGCTAGCTTCGGCTGAAAATCTTTAGTAATCTGTTAACCAAATTTGTTCGGCTAATTTTAGCCAAGTGCAGTTAGACTGAATATTCATTTACGAGCGTTGTTTCTTTAGGGACAGGCTCCTTCAACGGAACCGGGATGTAAACTCCACCTATGAAATTGATTGAGTTGTACATCCTCCGCCGTGTGGCGATTATGTTCTTTGCGGTGTTGGGCGCCGCAGTGGGCATTACGTGGACTGTGCAGGTACTGCAGCGTGTCGACTTTCTCACCACAAGCGGTCAATCAATTCAGACAATCATTCAGTTCAGTTCGCTGCTGATTCCGTCCGCAATTCCTCTTGTCATGCCTTTTGCGTTGATCATTGCGATTACGCAGACGCTTTCGACAATGAACCAGGATTCCGAGCTCGTTGTCATCAATGCATCCGGCGCGCCTCGCAGCGCGGTAATGCGTCCGATACTCATGCTCGCAGCGATTATCTCTGTGGTTTCCTTTCTCGTCGCTAACTATGTCGACCCTTATGCGCGCATGAACATGCGTGCTATGATCGCCAATGCCAGCGCTGATTTGCTGAATGTGGTTGTTCAGGAAGGTAGCTTCCGCAAACTTGCGGACAATCTCTATATCCAGATCGCCGAGCGCCGTGGTGATGGCAGCATCGGCGGCCTGTTTATTGCAGATTCTCGCGATCCAACGCTTGATCTGATTTACTATGCAGCTGATGGCAACATCGCGAGCACGCCCGCAGGTGACATGCTGCTGATGAAGGATGGTGAAGTCCAGCGCCGCGATGTTTCAGACGGCACGGTTTCGATTATCAAGTTCAACTCCTATGCCTTCGATCTGAGCCAATTCACGTCAGCTGGCGATGATTTTGTGATCTATGCGAAAGATCGGCCGCTTACTTATTTGCTGAATCCGGATCCGAACGACCCGATCTTACAGACGCGCCCTCTGCGCTACAAGGCTGAGCTGCACCGCCGCTTGACCGAATGGCTGTATCCAGTTGTTTTTGCTTTGATCGCCCTCGCTTTTGCTGGCGACTCCCGCTCACATCGTGAAGCGCGCGTATCCGCTTCTTTCTCCGCGATCAGCACGGCACTTCTGGTTTACTGGGCGGGTTATTTCTCGGCCGACCGGGCTGATAAGGACGAGACATATATCGTCATGATGTATCTTGTGCCGATTGGTGTAATGCTTGTCACCGGCTTTGCTCTGTTAACAGGACGGCGTGTCGGGCTCCCAGACAAGTGGAACGATCGGATACTTGATAGCTTCGACCGATTGAAACGAAATATAACAGCTACTTCAGATCGTCTACTTGGGCGATCCCGCAAAGATACGGGGGGACGAGCATGATTGGCTGGACTCTCGGTCGTTACTTTTTCATGCGATATGTGCAGATTACGTTGTATTTTCTGCTCGGTATCTTTGCTTTGGCGCTTTTGCTCGATTTTACCGAGAACGCCAGCAAACTCGCTAACCTGCCTGGTTACACGGTATGGGCTGCGCTAGGTATCTCTGCGATGCGCGTTCCATTCATCATGCAGCAGATGATTCCCTTCGTCGCGCTCTTCTCTGCAATGGCGACACTCATCTCGCTTAATCGCAAATATGAGTTGGTTGTCGCACGTTCCGTTGGCGTTTCGGCTTGGCAGTTTCTGCTTCCGGCATGTTTCGGCGCATTGCTGTTTGGCCTCGCCACCATCTTCATTCTCAATCCGTTTGCGGCCTATGGCTTTTCCAAAGCTGACGAGATCGCTTCAACCTGGAAAAGCGGCAAGGTAACCGACGTTTCGGCTCTCCGTGATCCTTGGCTTCGCCAGAAGACCGACGATGGCGAAACCATCATCGGCGCCAAGAGCATCCTTGATCGCGGGGCAACGCTTGCCGACGCTACCTTCATTCAGTTTGATGATAAGAAGAAAATCAAAGATCGCTATGATGCTCGCACCGCGAAACTCATGGATGGTCATTGGGAATTAACGGACGTAACGAGATTTTCGCGTGGTGAGGAACCACGCAAACTGGAGAGCGTCAATATTCCTACGCAGTTGCGTCCGGAATATGTGGAAGAAAAGCTCGCCTCCCCTGATACAATTCCATTCACGCAGCTGCGTCACAAGATCGAAGTTGCGCGTTCTTTCGGTTATTCAGCAAACGCATTTGACATGCAATACCAGTCACTTCTGGCATTGCCCGCATTGCTGATGGCCATGACTCTCATTGCTGCAACAGTGTCCCTGAAATTTGTGCGGTTTGGTCAGTCCGGAGCGATGATTCTGGGTGGCGTTGTCGCCGGCTTCATGCTTTATGTCGTTTCGGTACTGGTGAAGGCATTCGGCAATGCAGGATTCGTTCCTCCATTCGTTGCAGCATGGGTTCCTGTAATTATTGCGACATTTTTTGGTGTCTCCTTTTTGTTGCATAAGGAGGATGGTTAGTGGGTTCGAGTAACGCCCGCATGGTATTGCCCCATTCATTCACGCGTCTTGCACGCGGGACTGCTTTGGTGTGCGCCCTTGCTATACCTTTCATTTCAGTCGCAATCCTTCCTTCGCAGGTTCAGGCGCAGGATGCTCTGGGAGCAAATTACCAGAGCGATCCGAATGCGCGTATGCTTCTGCAGGCAGATGAGCTTGTCTATGATCGCGATGTGAACGTCGTTACCGCTCAGGGTAAAGTTCGCATTGAATATGACGGCAATCGCCTCGTCGCGGATAAAGTGACCTATAATCAGCAGACCCGTCGCATGACTGCGACTGGGAACGTTGAAATTGTAGAGCGCGATGGCAACAAGATTTACTCCGACCATCTTGATGTGACGGATAGTTTCCGCGACGGCTTTGTGAATGGCCTTCGCGTTGAGACCACCGACAACACCCGCTTTGCAGCCGAAAGCGCTGAGCGCAGCAACGGTGAGATCACCACCTTTAATAACGGTGTGTACACGGCCTGTCAGGCTTGCGAAAAAGATCCGGACAAGCCTGTGCTTTGGCAGATCAAGGCACGTAAGATTATCTGGAACAGCGCGACAAAGACGGTGCGTTTTGAACGTGGCAAGTTCGAGTTGCTCGGCATACCGTTGGCTTACTTCCCAGCCTTCGAAATGGCCGACCCGACAGTCAAGCGTAAGAGCGGCTTTCTGTTCCCAGGTTTCAGCTATAAAGACGACCTTGGGTTCGGCATCAAGAACTCATATTTCTGGGCTCTAGCACCGAATTACGATCTGACGCTTTCGACCACTGCTTACACGAAGCAAGGCTTCCTGACGCAGGCCGAATGGCGTCATCGTCTCGAAAACGGCTCCTATAATCTTCAGATTGCTGGCATTCATCAGATGAAGCCGGGTGAGTTCAGCACCAATACGCTAGATCGCGGTGAAGATAACCGCGGCATGGTCGCATCCAAAGGCGACTTCGATATCAATTCGCGTTGGAAGTTTGGCTGGGATGTAATGGCCCAGACCGATCGCAATTTTAGCCGTACCTACAATCTTGAGGGCTATAACGCACAAACTCAGGTTTCAAAGATCTATTTAACCGGCATCAATAACCGGAATTACTTCGACCTCAACTTCTATCGCTTCAATGTGCAGGAATCTTATCCGCTCACGTCTACGTATAAAGACGTGGAAATGCATTCGAAGCAGCCTTGGGTTTTCCCAAGTCTCGACTATTCTTACACCGTGCCTGATCCTGTTTATGGTGGTGAACTTAACATCACCACCAATGCGCAGGTTCTGTATCGTCAGAATGCGAATTATACGCTCAATCGAGATAATAATTCGATCTATTACCCACGCATCCCTGGTTTCAGCGGCACAAATGCGCGTCTTACGACGGAAGCTGAGTGGAAGCGTACATTTATCACGCCATCTGGTTTGGTAATTACGCCGCTTTTGGCTCTGCGCGGTGATGCTATCAGTGCCAATACGAACTTTGATCCAGCTGTTGCGGGTTACACCGACGCCATAGTTCGCTCCGAAGCATTGCGCGCAATGGCGACGGCTGGTCTTGAATTGCGTTGGCCGATCCTGTTCTCAAGCACCAGCTCAACACATATTCTTGAGCCGATTGCGCAGATCTATATGCGCAACAACGAACGTTACGCGGGCGAACTTCCGAACGAAGATGCACAGAGCTTCGTGTTTGATGCTACGAACCTGTTCTCGCGTGACAAGTTCTCTGGCTATGACCGTGTGGAAGGCGGCACTCGTGCCAATCTCGGTCTTCGCTATTCGGGCAACTTCAGCAATAGCGACTGGGGCTTGTATGCTCTCGCAGGGCAATCATTCCAACTCGGTGGCGTGAATTCGTATGGCACAAGTGATTTCCTGAATGTAGGAGCAGACTCCGGTCTTCAGGATGCACGCTCCGATTATGTTGCAATGATCGGCACCTCTAATTCGACCGGTCTTGCACTGGCTGCACGCGGACGTTTTGACAAGGATAACCTAGACGTTAAGCGTGGCGAACTCGAAGTACAGCAAAACTGGCAGAAGCTGTCGGTTTCAGCTCAGTATGCTTACATCGCTCCGCAACCGGCTTATGGTTATTCAGAGCTCCGGCAGGAAGTTACGGGTGCCGCTACTGCACGTTTAGATGCTAATTGGCGTGTCTTCGGTTCAGGCACTTATGACCTTGTGTCGGATACACTTGTTCGCGCATCCTCTGGTCTTGCCTATGACGATGAATGCTTCACCTACTCGATGGCTTACGTTCAAACCCGTAATCCGGGTGAGGACAAGGCATCTCATAGCGTTGGATTCAATATATCGTTCAGAACACTCGGCGACATTGGCAGCGGCGCTCAAACCTTCTAAACTTCGAAAGAGCGGAAACAATCCAACTTGTTTCCGCTCTTTCCTTTTATGCCGCAGCATCACTTAATCATTTCAAATAACGTTCGCTTTTTTATCGATTTTATTCAGTTAAGTACCTTTAATTACCTCGTAAATTGCTAAAGGGTCATTGTTTCGCCGCTTTGGCTCCTCTATACAGGCATCATAATATGTCTGGCCTCTGATATGCTTGTTCAGTTTGAACTTGCGTCAGATGACTAGTAAGATTGGACACATCCGGTGAAATTTGTCATTCGCCGACCTGAAGGAAATCGGGAAATAAAGATGATGTTTGCAAGACCTCTATTCGCCTCCCTGCTGGGCGCTGCCGTATGTGTGACGGCGCTTGGAACGGCTGCGACTTTGACACCGGCATTTGCTGCCGGCGGAACGGAGGTCAAGGTCATTGTCTCCGGCAATGCAATCACCAACGGCGATATTCAGCGCCGTGCAGCATTTCTGAAACTGCAGCGTAAAGGCGGCAATCTTAATCAGGTTGCTCGTGAAGAACTGACTGAAGAGATGTTGAAGCGCGTCGAAATGAAATCGCGCGGCATTAACATTTCCGATCAGGAAGTCGATCAGGCCTATGCAGGCTTTGCGACCCGTAACAAGATGAGCGTCGCTCAGCTTAATCAGCTGATGAATCAGGCTGGCATTACACCTGATCATTTCAAGAAATACATCATGGTCCAGATGGGCTGGGGTCGCCTCGTCAGCGCGCGCTTCCGCGCCACTGGTATGGTTAGCGAGCAGGACGCTGTTCAGCGTATGCTGAAAGACGGCGGCAAAAAGCCTGTCTCAACTGAATACCATCTGCAGCAGGTTATTTTCGTCGTTCCAAATGCAAAGCGTTCGCCTGCTCTGCTCGGCAAGCGTCGCCAGGAAGCAAATGCATTGCGCTCGCGCTTCCAGAGCTGCGACACTACCCGTCAGTTAACCAAGGGCATGATCGACGTTACAGTTCGCGATCTCGGTCGGGTTATCGAACAGCAACTTCCGGGCGAATGGGCCAAAGACGTCAAAGCTGCTGGTGTAAACCGCGCAACTCCTCCACATGACACCGAAAAGGGTGTTGAAATTCTGGCCGTGTGCTCAACCCGTCAAGTTTCTGATGACCGAGTGGCACAGCTTGTCTTCTCCATGGAAGGCACTGATTCCGAAGCGGGACAGGAAAAGAAGGCTGACGAACTGAGCAAGAAGTATCTTGCTGAACTGCGCGAAAAGGCAACGATTGTAAATCGTTGAGTTTCGCTCCAGAGCCTTGGCAGTACTAAACTGACCGTATAATTTGAGGGGGCGTCTGCCCCCTTATTTCATCAGCCGAGATAAACAGCTATGACTATTCACCCGGTTCCTCCGCTCGCCGTCAGCATTGGCGATCCTTCAGGTGTTGGAGCTGATGTTGCTCTCAGCGCATGGTTGCAGCGCAAAGGGCTTTCTCTGCCAACGTTTCTGCTGATTGCCGATCCGGCGCAGCTTTCAGCCCGCGCTCAGCATCTTGGCCTGAATGTGCCAATCGCAACGATTAGCACCCCTGCCGATGCTTGCGACGTCTTTGATGTAAAACTGCCCGTTTTGGCATTGAAAAACACGCATAAGGAAAGCCCCGGCAAACCTCTGCCGGAAAACGCAGCAGGTGTTATTGAAGCAATAGAACGCGCCGTTGCGCTGACATTGAGTGGCGAAACATCAGCCGTTGTCACCTGCCCGATTGCCAAAAAGCCGCTTTACGATGCAGGTTTCAAACATCCCGGACACACGGAGTTTCTCGCTGAACTCGCTAGCAAACATCTCGGACGCACAGTCATTCCGGTAATGATGCTGGCTGGCCCCGAACTACGTGCCGTTCCAGTCACAATCCACATCCCTCTCGTCGACGTCCCGCGCTTACTGACCAAGGATGATATTCTGGAAGTGGCTTACATCACGGCGCAGGAACTGACGGATCGTTTTGGCATAGCAGCACCTCGTATTGCGATTTCCGGCCTCAATCCTCATGCGGGTGAAGGCGGAGCGCTAGGCAAAGAAGACGACGCAATTATTCGGCCAGCAGTCGAGGAGTTGCAGCGTGAGGGCATCAATGCCTGGGGACCACTGCCCGCTGACACCATGTTCCATGCACAAGCACGCGTGACTTATGATGTCGCCATTTGCATGTATCACGATCAGGCGCTTATTCCGGCGAAGGCTCTCGCTTTTGACGAGACGGTCAATGTTACCCTCGGGCTTCCATTTATCCGGACGTCCCCTGATCATGGAACGGCCTTCGACATTGCAGGAAAAGGCATAGCGCGCCCTGACAGTCTCATCGCATCCATAAGGTTGGCGCAAGAACTCGCCGAAAACGAAGCAAGGCGGAAATCATGAGCATCGACAATCTTCCGCCACTGCGTGAGGTCATCGAACGCCATGACCTGATGCCTAAAAAATCGCTTGGACAGAACTTTCTGTTCGATCTGAACCTGACATCGAAGATCGCTCGACAGGCAGGCAATCTGCAAGATCAGCCGGTTATCGAGGTCGGTCCCGGCCCAGGTGGCCTGACACGCGCTCTGCTTACTCAAGGTGCTTATGTTACCGCAATTGAGCGCGATGAACGGTGTCTTGATGCTCTTGCAGAAATCGAGGCGCACTATCCGGGACGTTTGCGCATTATTTCCGGTGATGCATTGGAGCAGGATTTCCAAGCTCTCTTTCGGGATGGCCCGAAGCCACGCATCGTGGCTAATCTGCCTTATAATGTGGGAACACAATTGCTGCTCAACTGGCTTCTGACAGAGCCTTGGCCACCCTTTTATTCCTCGATGACCCTGATGTTCCAACGTGAAGTTGGCGAGCGCATCGTGGCCGCACCTGATACGGATCATTATGGGCGCCTCGGCGTTCTGGCAGGTTGGCGTACGCATTCGAAAATTGCTTTCGACGTGCCCCCCCAGGCGTTTACGCCTCCGCCGAAAGTTATGTCGTCGGTCGTCCATATCACGCCGCGTGAAGAGCCGCTCCCATGTCGCGCGGATGCTTTGGGCCAGATTACGCAGGCAGCCTTCGGGCAACGCCGAAAAATGCTGCGTCAGAGCCTCAAGCCTGTCGGCGGCGCACAACTTCTGGAAAAGACTGGAATTGATGGTACCCGGCGCGCTGAAACGCTAAGCGTCGAAGAATTCGTTGCACTGGCCAATGCTTACCGGCCAGTGTGATTCAATTCGTCTTTAAACCGTCTTTGGCGTCACTTGTCAGTGGCGCCAAATTCATCTGCTTGAAAACCTTATCCACATGATCCATTTCCGAGCGGAAGCTCGACATAGATGAACCTGTCAGCTTTTCACCCGCATTGAGCTGTGCTTTGAGCGGATCGACATAATGATCACCGACCTTGAGCTCATAATACAAATGCGGTCCGGTCGAATAGCCGGTTGATCCCACATAAGCGATCACTTCACCCTGCTTCACATGCTGGCCGACTTTCAGACCCTTCGCTTCTCCGGAGAGGTGAGCATAGGTGGTACTATAGCCGCCCTGGTGGCGAATGCGCACATACTTGCCATAGCCCTTTTGTGACGAAATCAGCTCAACCGTTCCATCTCCTGCAGCGACAATAGGCGAGCCGATTGGCGCATCGTAATCCACGCCATTATGATGTTTGCGGACATGCAAAACCGGATGCACACGCCAGCCAAAACCATCATTCAACCGGCCATTTGGTAGCGGCTTGTGCATGAGGTACTTGGTCATCGAGGAACCATCTTCGTTGAAATAGTCAGCGTTTCCCTCGACTTCATGCCTGTAAAGACGCTTGGCCTGACCGTTTGTAGTAAACTCTACAAACACCAGCTCAGGATCGGCATCCACGCTCTCACGAAACAGGAGGTCGATTTTATCAACCCCGTTGGCGCCCTTCTGAAGCGATACGTTATTCTCACCCGCGAGTTTCTTCACATCATCCGCGACTTCGCTCGGTGCCCCTGCTGCAATAAGCCGGGACTGAACAGATCCATCCGTTACTCTTTTTGTGGGCTGGCGCGATGCGGACAACATAGCATCATGAGAAAGACGCGCGAAAAGTCTCTGATTATCATTCGCGCGGAAAACACCATCGTCTGTCCGTCCATAAACGGAATCTGACGCATTACCATGCCTGAACCGTGCCATGGTTATATGCGCTGGCTTGCCCTGCGACTGATCGAGTAGCAGAACCAGATTATCACCAGGAACGAGGTCTTTTCGACCAAGCGCCTGTTCCAGATGTGCTGCATCTTCAGCGGATACATCCGCCGCCTGCATGAGTACACCCACCTTCTCGCGCGATTGTGGAGCGAGAACAATTTCGTGCGCTTTTTTGTGAGGCGTATCCGCTGGCTTGGCAAAGCTTACATTCAGCGGCACACCTTTTTGATTGGCAAGCGCTGAAATTTCATCTGGCTGATCAGAGGTTTTCTCCCCTCGCCGTTTACCTCGTACCGATGCCAGATCGAGCAGACCCCGCCCGCTTCCTTCATTCTTCAAATCAAGGATGACATGCTGATAGGTAAAGAGCGTCGCTTCTCCATCGTCGGTACCTTCGGCAATATCGATGCGCTTGGCAATGCGTCGGTTCTCATCAACTTCATTCTGAGGAACCAGCCGCGCTTCTTTCATGGCCGCATGACTGTGAACCAGCGTGGTAGGATCGATCATCACAGGCTGTGAAGCATGTCCATGTCGCACCAAACCTCCCGTCACCAAAGCCATTGCGCCACCCGCCAGAAGCGTAGCTGACGCCAGCGCAATACAAGCGCGTCGATGTGTGTGAATGGAAAAGCGTACGCGTTCTAGTGGCTTGAGAGCACGCTGCGAAAGCGGAGGCAATTTCGTATGCTCAGCCAAAGCAGCAGCATGCGCGTCGCTGGACCGGATCATGAGATCTGGCGATACAACAACGTGAATCTGCTTATCTCTGCGGGCAGCACGAAACAGCATGCAGTGAGCGGCTCCAAATTCCATCTGAAATAACAAACGGACCAGAGGGCCAGAGCACGGCCAAATTATGGCTCCGGTGGCCATAATCCACCGGAGATAGAAGCTCAAACGCTCAAGTTAAATTTATCAGGCTCTGGCGCGTGCCTTACGATGCGCCGACAAAGACGACCACGTGTAGATAATCAGGCCTGTCCAGATGAGAACAAAAGCTACGAGCTGCGCATTCGAAAATGGCTCGTGGAAAATGAAAATTGCGAAGATAAACAGCAGCGTAGGCGTCAGATACTGCATAAGGCCAAGCGTCGTATAACGCAGCAGCTTTGCACCGCCCGCATATAGGATCAGCGGAATTGCAGTGAACGGTCCTGCAAGCAACAGCAGCGAAACGTTCGACATAGTGCCTGAGAAGAAATGATCCTGACCATTGGCCATCAACCAGAAAACATAGCCAAGTGCCGGGATCGAAAGGATAACCACTTCAAGCGTAAAGCCCTGCAAAGGTGGCATAGGCAAAGACTTGCGGAAAAATCCGTAAAGACCAAATGTCAGCGGTAGCACCAGTGAAACCCAAGGCAGGCCACCAGCATTGAGAGTCAGAACGAGAACAGCGGCAAATGCAAAGCCGACTGCAACATACTGCACTTTTGACAGCCGCTCACCGAGAAACAGCCCGCCCAAAACCACATTGAATAGTGGATTGATATAGTATCCGAGTGCGGCGCCGATAATCTGGTCATGCGCAACAGCCCAAACATAAACCGACCAGTTTACAGTGATAAGTGCAGCGGTCAGTGCAGCCATTGCAAGCATTCGCGGCTTGCGCAGAGCATCAAGGATTGTGCGAAATTGACCGATGAAGAGTAGCAAAATCGCCGCAACAGGCACCGACCAGATCACGCGATGCGCGACAATTTCAAGTGCGGGGAGATGTGACAAAGCCTTGAGATAGAAGGGCAAAATAGCCCAAAGACCATAAGCCCCCATAGCCATCATGAAGCCACGGCTTCCATCTGAAAGCTGGCCTCCGGATAAGGTTTGCTCGGTCATTTCCATCTCCGAATTAAGTGTAGGCTCGAAAAAGCTACGAACTTTTTCGAGTTAGTCAGACTGCTATGCGCCGATCAATCCATAAAATCTATTCAATTAAACTGATCAAAGCATCAATCTTCGTGAAAGAAGCGGCTTATTCAGCCGCCACCAGACCAGCTAAAGAACGGTTTTTCATCAATTTATAATTGACCGAATCCATCAGCGCCTGAAACGATGCATCGATGATATTGTCGGAGACGCCAACCGTGCGCCAACGAGCACCCGTAGCATCACCGGATTCAATCAAAACGCGGGTGATAGCTGCCGTACCACCATTGAGGATACGCACCTTGAAATCCACCAGTTCGAGATCTTCGATTTCATCCTGATAGCGGCCAAGATCCTTGCGCAGCGCAATATCGAGAGCGTTGACCGGACCATGACCTTCGGCAACCGACATATGCATTTCACCGTCGACTTCGACCTTCACCACGGCTTCCGAAACAGTTTTCAATGAACCATTGGCATCGAACCGACGTTCAACAAGACAGCGGAAAGAGTCGACTTTGAAGAATTCTGGCTGCGGGTTGAGCATGGCTCTCGCCAACAGCTCGAAACTCGCATCAGCACCTTCATAAGCATAGCCTTCTGCTTCGCGCTCTTTGACCAGCGCAATCAACGTATCCAGTCGCACATCGTCCTTGGCAACGCGAATGCCGCGACGCTCCAGTTCGGCGATAAAGTTCGACTTACCACCCTGATCGGACACCATGACGCGACGGCGATTGCCAACGGTTTCAGGCGGAACGTGCTCATAAGTCTGCGGGTCTTTAAGCAGTGCTGAGGCATGAATGCCTGCCTTAGTCGCAAAGGCGGACGTACCTGTATAGGGCGCCTGCTCGGTCGGCGCTCGATTCAGAATATCATCGAAGGCGCGTGAAATGCGGGTGATTGCTTTCAGCGCATCAGGCTTGACACCAAGTTCAAAGCGATCAGCCCAATAAGGCTTCAATGCCAGCGTCGGAATAAGAGAAACGAGGTTCGCATTACCGCAACGCTCACCGATTCCATTCAATGTTCCCTGCACATGGCGCACACCTGCATCGATTGCTGCAAGCGAAACGGCGACTGCCTGTTCGGTATCATTATGTGCGTGGATGCCAAGGCTTTCACCCGGAACAACAGCTTTGACCGCATTGATGATTTCAGCCACTTCCGACGGCTGTGTCCCGCCATTGGTATCGCAAAGCACGACCCAACGAGCGCCTGCCTCATAGGCAGCCTTCGCACAAGACAATGCATATTCAGGGTTGGCTTTGTATCCATCGAAGAAATGCTCGCAATCAACCAGCGCCTCACGACCAGCCATACGAACAGCTGTCACCGATGCAGTAATCGATTCCAGATTTTCTTCATTGGTGCAACCGAGAGCGATCCGCACATGGTAATCCCAGCTTTTGGCAACGAAACAGACTGTATCGCTCGAAGCCTGCAGAAGTGCAGTTAATCCCGGATCATTTGATGCCGAAACGCCTGCACGCTTGGTCATGCCAAAAGCTGCAAACTTGGCCCGTGAGGTCTGCCGCTTTTTGAAGAAGGCCGTATCCGTTGGATTTGCACCCGGATAGCCGCCTTCCACATAATCGACACCCAGCTCTTCAAGCAGAATGACAATCGCTTTTTTGTCTTCGACAGAGAAGTCAATGCCGGGAGTCTGCTGTCCGTCCCGCAAGGTCGTGTCGTAGATATAGATGCGTTCGCGTGCCATTTTGCCTGCCTGTCGGTGGGTGTATGCCTTGATAATTTATGGCTTTTTAGTTTTCAGTATCGTGGTCGGGGTGCTGGTAGGACACCATGGTTCTTACAAACTCGACACTTTCCGGATCTCGTTCGGTCTCGAAACCGGGCAGTTTTGCGAGGTCATCGACATAGGGAAGCTTGACTTCGACACCCCATTGAATTGTGGGTTCAATCTCTTCCGGCGCATCGAAAGCGCCTATGGAAAGCGCCACACCATCCGGCGCCTCGTAAGTCAGCGGAGTTCCGCATTCAGCACAGAACCCACGCTTGACGTGATTCGACGACTGAAAACGCTTCGGTTCGTTACGGGTCCAAATGAGTTTTGCTTCACCCACCGAGACCAGCGGCGCATAGAAATTGCCAAAGGCCTTCTGGCACATGCGACAATGACAGATCGAAGCCGAGCCGAGTGCGCCTTCAACCCGAAAGCGCACCGCACCACACTGGCATCCCCCGCTATATAGCGGCTTATTATCAAGCGTCATGGCTTCCTCCCAGAAACTAAACGATCGTCAGCTTACCACTTCCCATGTCGTGATGCGTTCGCCGGTGTCAGGATGTTTGCCGTCCTTCAACTGCACGCCCTGCGCCAGAAGTTCATCGCGAATACGATCTGCTTCTGCCCAGTTCTTGCCAGCTATGAAATTCAGGCGCTCGGCAATCAATGCATCGATTGCAGCTGTATCAACATCTGCCTTTGCAAATACCGGCACATCCTGTGCTGTCACAAAGTAAGGGTCGAGCAAGCCTAATAGCGCCATGCCCTCGCCCAAAGCTGCAACGTCCTTGGCCTTGAATGCTTTGCGTAGAGCCGTGATAGCAGACCAGGTGTTGAGATCGTCCGACAATGCGTCAGCGACTTCTTCAACAACGGAAAGTGCAGAAGGCGCAGCAAAGTCTGCATCGCGCAACAAACCATACCACCGATGCAGCTCTTCGGCAGATTCTGCCAGACGCTGCGCCGTCCAGTTGATCGGCTCGCGGTAATGCGTTTGCAGCATAGAAAGACGAGCAGCCAGACCGACCCAGCGATCGCGAGCATCCTTGTCATCCCAGACACCAAGCTGCGGCAAACCATCGTTCAGCACATCGCGAATGGTTATGAAGTTGCCAAGCGACTTAGACATCTTCTGCCCTTCAACCTGAAGGAATCCATTATGCATCCAGATGTTGGCCATACGCTCAGTTCCGAATGCGCAGCATGATTGCGCAAGCTCGTTTTCATGATGCGGGAACACCAGATCGATGCCACCGCCATGAATGTCAAACTGGTTCTTATACGGATCATCACACTTCAAACCGCCGCCAAAAGGCGCCAGCAGCTTGGCCATAGACATGGCCGAGCACTCGATATGCCAGCCGGGACGACCAAGCGTTGCAATACCTGCCGGTGAAGGCCAACCGGGTTCACCATTGCGCGATGGCTTCCACAGCACAAAATCCATCTCGTCGCGCTTGTAAGAAGCGACATCGACGCGAGCACCGGCCAGCATCTCATCGAATGGACGGTGGGAAAGCGCGCCATAGCGTGCGCCACCCAAAGCGTTCATCGCTGATGGGGAAAACAGAACATGCTCATCTGCAACATAGGCAACGCCGCGCTCGATCAGCTTCTCAATAATATTACGCATGTCGTCGAGATGCTCGGTTGCACGCGGCTGGCTCGACGGCTCCAGATTTGCCAGAGCTTTGATATCAGCTTGAAACTGGTTGTTTGTGCCTTCAGTCACCCGGCGGATTGCTTCATTAAGCGGAAGGTTGGGATATTCAGTAGCGGCACGCGCGTTAATCTTGTCGTCAACATCGGTGATGTTACGCGCATAAGTGACTTTTTCCGTGCCATAGAAATGGCGCAGCAGACGGAAAAGAACGTCAAAGACGATAACCGGACGTGCGTTGCCGATATGGGCAAAGTCATAAACGGTCGGTCCGCAGACATACATGCGCACGTTATTTGCATCGATGGGGGTGAAGTCCTCCTTCGTGCGAGTGGCAGTATTGTATAGGCGTAGTTGCGGCGCATCAGCCATTTTATTTCCCCAAAAGACCTGAAAATACGGGCACGAAAGACCGCAGCCGTCTGGCCGGGGCGTTATCATCCTGTTTTATGGTAGGGGAGACGAAAACGGCCGGGCCAGCAAGCTGCTAGCCAATAATAATCGAACCAGTACAAATGATCGTGGTCGGCGTTTTCATGACGCTACTTATCTCTCTCGACCTCAATCACGTCAAGAGCTTTTAAAAAAGTTCAATAGAAATAAAGCATTTCCCTCAGACTGGTGAAGCTGGAGTGCTTGAAAGGCTTAAATGAAGCCGGCCTCGTCAAAATCGCTGTTGCATTTCGGCAACCCCACTCCCCCTTCATCCTTATCCCGTTGATGTTAACCGGAATTCCTCAAAACCGGCTCTAAACAGCCTTCATTCCGTCCCAATCAATCACAAAATAGTGAGTGTAATTTGGAAGAGGATGGACCAATGCCTAAAAATGAACTGCAACCACGACAAGACAAGCTCATTGACCAGTACCGCGAAATCGGACCGGCTGTGCTGGTTGCAGCGTTGATGAGCAAGACCAATCGCGAAAGCAAAGGTCGCAACGACAATACGCGCCGCTCAATTCTGGCAGTCAAAAAGACAGGCTGATCCGCTTCATCGCGTCGTCAGCGTCCGGCTCGTCAGAACATGGAAAGCTGACCGTCGGGTTCATCACCTGGCCCCGGCTTTTTCTTTCTTTTGGCCTGATCCAGTGATGGAGCCACAAGATTTTCCTCTACTCTCGCCTGCACATCAGGAGAGGTATTGGCAACTTTGTTGACCTTGTCCGACACCGGAATGGCTTCAAAAAAGTCATCCTGAACTGGCCGCATGATGTCGGCCACCTCTCGCGGAAGCAGGGTCTTGCAGTTAAGCCAGCGGGCATAATCCTCTGGCTTCACCACCACCGGCATACGCTCGTGGATGGGACGGAGAAATCCGTTTGCACTTGTGGTCAGAATACCCGCTGTATCGATTTGCGAGCCGTCAGCGCTGCTCCATGTTTCAACGAGCGCACCAAAAGCCACGATACCGCCGTTGCGCGGCCTGATCCAATAAGCCTGCGCTTTGTTCTTTCCCTCGCGCCGCCATTCGTAAAAGCCGGAAGCGGGAATCAGCGCGCGCCGATGATTGAGTGCCGCACGGAAAGAATTCTTCTCGGCTGCCGTTTCAGAACGAATATTGAAGACAAGATTCCAGTCGTTGGGATCCTTGACCCATGACGGCACAAACCCCCAGCGCACCAACATCCCGATACGGTCGGGCCTGTTGCTTCCCGGAGGCGGCGTTTCGCCTGCCAGAATAGAGAGTATCGGCTGCGTTGGTGCAATATTGTAGCGCGGAGGAAAATCCTCCTCGATCATTGCACCGAGCAGGGCTTCAACTTCTTCGCGGCTGGCAGTCAGAGAAAAACGTCCACACATAGCGGCCATGTTCAGACTTTTGAGTTAATCGTCAAGCGGGCTTTGCTGTTGCCAAAAGCGGTTTACCGCATCATAGCTTGTGCATGGTTACAGTTCCCGTCATCCCTGCCCCCGTTCAGATACACGGTGTTTCTCTCATATGTCGCCGTGATGGCCGCTTTTTGCTGGTCGAACGCGGCAAGGAACCATGGAAAGGCTGGCTGGCTTTTCCGGGAGGCAGTATCGAAGCTGGGGAAACGCCGGAAGAAGCTGCCATTCGAGAACTGAAAGAAGAAACTGCGCTGGATGCGGGTTCTCTCCGACATGTTATCACAGTTGATCTGGCACTCGAAGGCAAGGCCTATTCAAAGAGCTACTTCCTGTCAGTTTATCGTGCGTTTGACGTTTCAGGTGAGGAACAGGCTGGTGACGATGCAGCTGCAATACACTGGCTGAGCATCGAAGAAATGGCCCATGCCAATGTGACGGATAGTACGCTGGATGTGGCGCGCTCTGTCGCTGAAATTGAGGATGCTTCAGGCGCGCATTCCGTATCGCCTTGAAGTGGCCCCGTTTCTCATTCAGGAATTTCTTTCTTCAGAGGGGCATATATTGCAGGAAAAACGGCTTTCCATATTGGTGATAGCATTCTGGCTGGGCATTCTGTCCCCGGCCCTTTCTGCCCAGGATACTCCTTATGAAGGCAAAATGCTCAGAATTGCGGAAGTGCTTGGCTCGCTTCACTATCTGCGCAACCTTTGCGGAGAAACCAGCAACGAATGGCGTGAGCGCATGGATGCCATAATTGCCGCCGAAAAACCTGATGAAGCCGAGCGAGTACGTCTTGTTTCAAGCTTCAACCATGGATACCGCGTTTTCAGCGACAATTATGTTCGTTGCACACCCTCGGCTCTTGCGGCGATTGATCGCTATATGAAGGAAGGAGAAAGCTTGTCGAACGAGCTTATCTCGCGCTATGGGAATTAACCAATTATTCAGTCTTGTGCGGATGGGCAGAAATTGCCTCATTCAAATCCGCTTTAATCTGTTAACACTGTCTTAAACGTGACAGTCAGGCTGCAGGTGATTGTGCTCCCAATGGTGAGAAATCAGCTGATACAGCAAGAAGGGCGCAAGCCGGGATGAAGTCTATGGAATATATGCCAGCAGATCTGGACGAGATGATCGCCCGCGAAAAGAAGCTTGTTGCGATTGAATACCAGAATGAAGCCTGGGCAGACGGCATTTCCGAAGGGATTGAGCCGGAAATTCTGGCGGAAGCTGCTTTCACGACAGCCCTTACAGAACTTATGCGTTCAACAGGCGAAGACAGCGCGCTCGAACTTATCGAGAAAATGCGCGAACAGATTATTGCAGGCACCTTCCTGCAGGATCGTGTTCTTCAGTAGGCAGAGTTATCTGTCGCAAATGCCCGCATACGACTAGGCGGTGTATCGTATATCCGCTCCCACACTCTGCGGAACTGTCTTGCTGACGCGAACCCTGCTCGCTCAGCAATATTCTCCATATCGAGAGCCGAATTCAGCAGCATTTCGCGAGCAAGGCTTATTTTCAGCCGATTGGCATAATCAATCACGCTCATGCCTGCATGTTCATTGAACAGGCGTGAAAGATTGCGCGGGCTTGCCCCGCTGGCTTCAGCGAGTTTCTCGACAGACCAGTTTTCAGCCGGATTTGCAGCCACAGCATCCTGCGCACGATGCACCACAGGATGCATGTGATTGCGGCCTTCAAGCCATGGCGAAAGCTGCGGATCGCCACCGCTGCGACGCAGATAAACCACAAGATAACGCGCCACTGATAGAGCCAGTGCATGCCCTGCCATCTCGGCCAGAATATGCAGCATTAGATCAATACCGGCAGTAATGCCCGCACTGGTCAGCCTGTCGCGATCCTCCACAAACAAACGGTTTTGCAGAACATGCGCGGTCGGCGCAAGTCGATGCAGCTCATCAATCGCCATATGATGCGTGGTGCAGTCATACCCTTCAAGCAAACCCGCGCGTGCTGCTAGGAGTGCACCAGAGCAGATTGAAACCAATTTGATACCCGGACGGATCCTACGACGCATCCAGCTCACGATTTGCGTTTCAAGCGCTGCATCTTCGTCGCGATTAACGACAGCAATCCCAAGCGGAATGTCAGCTGAGCCGGATATCACCACAAGCGCATCATCTGGCAGGTGATCGGGTAGAGGCTCAATATTGGCAAGCGTGAGACCGATGGAGCTGAGCGTCGTTTCGGAAGGCCCGATAAACGTCACTTCAAACTGCACCCTATTTTGCTCCAGATTAGCCTTGCGCAAAACCTCCATCGGCCCCGCCACGTCAAGCAAAAGCGTGCGCGGCGGAACGACGACAAAGACCCGGACAGTTTTATGGCTGTCGACGGTTTGGTTCATGCAGCTTTCCGTTCTGCGCTGCCTGCAAGAGCCTGTTCCACCGTTGCTATCCTTGCAAAGCGATCCGCAAGTACCAGCTCGGTACGCGCGCGAATTTCCGCAGCACTCCACACATGACCACTCACGTCAGTCATGGGGAAAGTCAGCGTGGCTTCGCCGACATAATCGACATCAAAGCCAAGGTCAGATGCATGACGCGTGGTGGTCTCGCAGCACTGCTCGGTGCGGATACCTGAAACGATAACCCGTTTGATGTTGTTAGAAATCAGCCAGACATCGAGACCCGAGCCCACCAATGCGCTATGGCGACGCTTACGGAAAACGGCATCCGGCTCGATCCTGATCGGTGCAAGCGCCTTCACAAGACCTGATGCCTCCGAAAACGGTCCCTCATTCTCAACATGAAAGATTTGCACGACCGGAATGCCTTTGCGCTTGGCACCGTCAATCAAAGCCTGCTGCCGCTCAATGTAAGCGGCAACCTCTTCTTCTCGATAGTAAGGTCGATGCCGAAAAGATTCCTGAACATCGATAACCAGCAAGGTCGTGTCGTTGGCGGACATTTTGTGCTCCTTGTAAATTTATACAAGAACACAATACTCCCGACAATCCAGGCCGAAAGATTAGCTTCGGACAAAGATGGGACAGATCGCGCCAATCGTTGAGCCATTAGTGGCGAGGCAAAGCTTCCAAAAACTCGACTGGCTCGCCCTTGTTGGGATTGACGATTTCCGCTTCCCACATGACTTTGATACCGCGCACGAAAGTACCAACCGGCCAGCCAGTAACAGTCTTGCCATGATAAGGCGTCCAGCCAGCCTTTGAGCCAGCCTGTTCATGCGTGATGGTTTCGCGGCGTTTCATATCGACGATGGTGAGATCGGCATCATAGCCAACAGCAATGCGACCTTTGCGAGCCATACCGAAAATGCGGTTGGGGCCGTGGCTCGACAGATCGACAAAGCGCTCCAGCGAAAGCTTACCCGCATTGACGTGATCGAGCATGATTGGCACCAGCGTCTGAACGCCGGTCATTCCAGACGGCGAAGCCGGGTAAGACTTCTGCTTTTCGTCCAGCGTATGTGGTGCATGGTCGGAGCCGAGTACATCGATAATGCCCTGATCAACGCCCTTCCAAACACCATCGCGATGGCGCTTGTCGCGCACCGGCGGGTTCATCTGGATAAGATTGCCAAGCGTCGCATAATCATCCGCCGACAACGTAAGGTGATGCGGAGTCGCTTCACAGGTTGCCACATCCTTGTGACCTTGAAGGAAATCGATTTCTTCGGCTGTAGAGATATGCAGGACGTGAATACGTGCGCCGATTTCGCGGGCGATACCGACAAGGCGTTCGGTGCATTGCAGTGCAGTGGTAACATCGCGCCAGACGGGATGGCTCGATGGATCGCCTTCAACACGGAGATTTTCGCGCTCCTTAAGGCGGAATTCGTCTTCCGAATGGAAGGCGGCGCGGCGACGCGTATTTTTCAGGATCGAACGGACGCCTTCATCGTCCTCAACCAGCAGATTGCCTGTTGAAGATCCCATGAACACCTTGATGCCAGCCGCACCTGGCAGGCGCTCAAGCTCGGCAACGTCTTTTGCATTGTCCCGCGTTCCGCCGACCCAGAAGGCAAAATCGCAATGCATACGATGACGGCCACGGCGAATCTTGTCTTCAAGCGTTTCAGCGGAAGTCGTCAGTGGTTTGGTGTTCGGCATTTCGAAAACCGATGTCACACCACCCAGAACTGCAGCAAGCGAACCTGTTTCCAGATCTTCCTTGTGCTCCAACCCCGGCTCACGAAAATGCACCTGACTGTCAACAACGCCGGGCAAAATATGCAGACCGGTGCAATCGATGACTTCGCCAGCAGAACCTGCTGCAAGCGAGCCAATCGCCTCGATGCGCCCGTTACGAATACCAATGTCCCGCTGACCTATACCGTCGTGATTGACGATGGTTGCACCTTTCAGGATTGTGTCGAACGTTTGGGCCATTGTTGTCTCCTGCTGGCTGAATGGGACTTGCGAGCCTTTTCAATGCGGCTTACGTAACGATGGTTATAAAGGCAAGGAAGAAGCGATGGCGACGGTAGCGGAAACGATCAATCTTTCCAACAGAGCACTGGTTCACATTACAGGCGAAGACGCGGAAAAATTCGTGCAGGCCGTGATCACAACCAATCTCGACAAGCTTGGCGTTGATGATCTGAAACCCGGCGCGCTGTTGACACCGCAGGGCAAGATCATGTTCGACTTCCTTGTGTCGCGCATTGAAGACGGGCTGCGATTCGACATGCCTGCTGGCATTGCAGCTGATTTTGCTAAGCGGATGACGCTCTATCGTCTGCGCGCCAAAGCAGAAATTAGCCAATTGCCAGAATCACTTGTGAGCGTTTGCTGGCAGAATGATTCCGCTGCCTCAGAAAGCGATTCAATTAAGCGCGATACCCGGTTCCCTGAAGAGCTGAATGTTATTCGCATTTACGGACAAGCCGGTGAAATCAGCGATGAAAGTGCATGGATTGCTCTTCGCGCTGAATATGGCATTGCCGAAGGTGAAGCCGACTTCGCCTATAATGATGTGTTTCCTCACGACATTAATTTCGATCAGACTGGCGGCGTGACTTTCCCGAAAGGCTGCTTCATCGGGCAGGAAGTCGTCTCGCGTATGCATCATCGCGGCACGCCGCGTCGACGCGTCCTCGTGGCAAAATCTGACGCGCCCCTGCCCGCAATGGGTACGTCGGTTACGGTCGGTGGGCGCGATATCGGAACCCTTGGCAGTTCGTCCGGCAAACTCGGTCTGGCGCTTGTGCGCATTGACCGGGTGAAGGATGCGCTTGATTCCGGCACACTGATTCTGGCTGGTGAGATCGAAATTACGCTCGCCCTTCCCCCGCATGTACGCTTCACATTTCCAACTGCCGATGCGGACAAAGCCTGATGGCAGCCGCTGACCGGTCATCGGGCAAAGATCGCGCCTGGCAGCGCATGTTGTCAGGCCGCAGACTGGATCTTCTTGATCCGTCGCCCCTTGATGTAGAGATTGAAGACATCGCGCATGGTCTTGCGCGTGTCGCCCGCTGGAATGGGCAGACCGTCGGCGAACACGCCTATTCGGTTGCCCAGCACTCGCTGCTGGTTGAACAGATTTTCAACCGGCTTGTGCCTGATGCGAGCATCGAATGGCAAATGTTGACGCTCCTGCACGATGCGCCTGAATATGTCATAGGCGACATGATTTCGCCCTTCAAAGCTGTGATGGGCGGGAATTACAAACTGATCGAAGCACGTCTTGAGAGTGCAGTTCACGTTCGATTTTCACTACCAGCTTCCATTTCCGTGTCTCTAAAAAAACTGATCAAGCGTGCCGATCAGGTCGCAGCTTTTTTTGAGGCAACACGACTTGCCGGTTTCAGCGAAACAGAAGCGACCAAATATTTTGGCCGTCCGCGCAGTTTCGATCCGTCAGGGCTAGATCTGACGCCCCGTCCGACACAAAGCGTTCAAAATGATTTTCTTGCGCGCTTTGCAACATTGGAACAGGCGCGAAAGAAATAAGCCATGACGCATATTGTGGTCAGCCCGCTTTCGAGGCTTGAAGCCCAAATAGCGCTGCATCGCCCAAGTCATATCTTGTCATTGAGCAGCAGCGATCTTCCATCGATGCCGAGCGCCGCCACGCGGCTTAGCCTTACTTTCAACGATATCGTTGAGCCGCGCGAAGGGCTGGTCATGCCTGACGATAGTCATGTTCACAAGATACTGGCCTTCGCAAGCGATTGGGGTCGCTCCAGGCCAATGCTCATTCACTGCTATGCGGGTGTATCACGCTCTACCGCAAGCGCCTACATTATAGCACTTGCGCTCAATCCGGCACTGGATGAAATAGCTCTCGCGCAAAAGCTGCGACAGCTTTCACCATCAGCTACCCCGAATATTCGACTCATCGCGCTTGCGGATCAGATATTGGCAAGAAACGGTCGCATGATTGAAGCGATCAAGGCAATCGGGCGCGGGAAAGACACTTTTGAGGGCGAAGTCTTTAGCTTACCTGTTGCAGGTTGATGCTTCGCGATACCGCATTCAGAAAGCCCCCGCGTGCATCGGGAGGCGTTTGCGCGCGCGGTTCCCACACATGCCGCAAAAAGAAGAAGCCCGTCATTCTGAATGCATCATTGAGGTCGTCATAGCAGGATGGACGCACTGATGTGCTATTGACGAATGCAGGCAACGGCAACATTTTATCGGCCCAGGGAGCACCGGCATCGCCGCAGACCGCACGTCCCGACTTGGGCGATACATAGATCAGGTTTTCACGGACACCTGTTGCTGCACATTCTTTGAGGTCCAGGCCAAAGCCGAGTTCTTCAAGCATCATCACTTCAAACCGAAGCAATAGTTCACCTGAGGCGAGCGGGTCGTCAAAATGCTCGATAATGAGGCGGAGCGTTTCGTATAAGCCACGATGGGAATCACGCTCTGGCAATAAGCGCAGATGGGCGGCAGCAAGCTGAATACCATAAAGCGCCACAGGCGTTTCAATGAGCCGCGCCGCCGCAAAGCCAAGCGGCTCAATGGTAAAGCTGCCCATATGCTCATCAAGCCTTGCCCACCATGATAGATCGACATGATTGCCCGGCTGAAGAAGAGGCTGCATGCGGCGGGAGCGCCCGCCGCGTACCATGCCCATATGACGCCCATGTTCACGGGTCATCACTTCGACAATGGCGCTTGTTTCGCCATGTCGTCGTGTGCCGAGAACTATGCCTTCATCGCGCCATTCCATGGAGCAGCCAGATATACCTTAAGTCGGGAAGTCCAGACCCATTTCACGATAACGCTCAGGATCGTTGCCCCAGTTTTCGCGAACTTTTACAAACAGAAAGAGATGCGCGTTCTGTTCAAGAATTTCGCTGATCTCTTTACGCGCAGCCTGACCGATAGCCTTGATCGTTTCGCCCTTATGGCCAAGTACGATCTTCTTCTGGCTTTCGCGCTCGACATAAATGACCTGCTCGATACGTACCGAGCCGTCCTTACGCTCTTCCCAGCGCTCGGTTTCTACCGTCGAGGAATAAGGCAGTTCTTCATGCAGGCGCAGATACAGCTTTTCACGGGTGATTTCCGCTGCAAGCTGGCGCATCGGCATGTCGGAAATCTGATCTTCCGGATAATACCAAGGGCCATTTGGAACGGTTTCCGCCAGGAACTTTGCGAGATCCTTACAGCCCGAACCGTTCAGCGCAGAGATCATGAAAGTCTGATCGAAGGTTACAAGCTCATTGGCCTTCTTTGCCAGATCCAGCAGAACCGGGGGATCAACGCGATCAACTTTGTTGAGCACCAGCACCTTCTTCTGGCGCACGTTTTTCATGCTTTCCAGAAGCGCTTCTGCATTCTCGTTGAGACCACCCTGTGCATCCAGCAGAACGAGGATGATGTCGGCATCTTTCGCGCCGCCCCATGCGGTCGTGACCATCGCACGGTCCAGCCTGCGCTTTGGACGGAAAATACCGGGTGTATCGACAAGTACGATCTGCGCATTGTTCTCGATGAAGATACCACGAACCAGCGCGCGCGTGGTCTGTACCTTATGCGTGACGATTGAAACCTTGGTTCCCACCAACTGGTTAACCAGCGTGGACTTTCCGGCGTTTGGCGCCCCAATCAGCGCTACAAAGCCAGAACGTGTCTGCCCGGTTTCAATTTCGCCGGAAGTCGGCGTCGTCGGATTATTCATTGCTTATCCTTTTAGGAGCAACCCACTTCACAAGAAGTGGGAAGCACTCCAATTTTGTTTTGCGCAATTCCCGACGCGGTCCCGTCCCCACTTTCGCTGGAATTGCTCGATTTCAAATTGATGGCAGAGATTGGCTCCTCGCCCAAAACCAATCTGCCCCATGCGACAAGCCCACCACTGTCGCTGTTGATCCGATTATAGCCGAATTTCGCTTAAAAGAATGCAGATTTCCGCATTAGCCGGAAGTGTCGCGTTTCCAGACAGATTCCCTATAAAGCATCGCTTCTGCAGCGCTTTGCTCGGCAATCCGCTTGGATCTACCTTCACCCGTTTCGGGTGCAAATCCTTTCACTGTCACTTCAACGGTGAAAAGCGGGTCGTGGTCCGGCCCACTGCGGCTCAAAATGCTGTAAGATGGATGTACATTGCCTTGCTGATGCGCCCATTCCTGCAACTCAGTCTTGGCATCACGGCGAGCTGCTCCGGTCTCAAGCGAACGCTCCTGCCAGTAGCGCTTTATGAAGCCGCGCGCAGCCTCCAGCCCACCATCAAGATACATCGTGGCGATCAGCGCTTCGACAACGTCTGCACGAACATTCAACAAGCGCTTATCATTGAGCGATTTAATGTCGGAACCTGTGTGGATGAGATCGGCAAGCCCGATTTCGTCCGCAATCGCGGCACAGGTTTCCGCATTGACCAGCGCATTGAGGCGCACCGACAATTCGCCTTCTGGAGCCTCTGGAAATGCTTCAAAAAGCATTTCGGCAACCACGAGACCAAGCACGCGGTCACCCAGAAACTCAAGGCGTTCATAATTGGCACGGGATGGTGCCTGGACACTTGAATGGGTGAGCGCACGTTCAAGCCGTTTCAGATTTTGAAAACGGTATCCTGTGCGCGCCTCCAGAATTTCTGCTGCTTTATTCGCGGAGACCATTTTAGTTTCCGGTTACAGCTGTATGCGGCTCGCCACTTACCCATGAAATAAGTCGGCTGAAACGAACATCAGACGGCCATTTCCAGATTTCAAGCGGGCTTGACTTATCGGCGATTGAGAAAAAGATGATGTTTGCACGACCGACAAGGTTTTCAAAAGGCACATAGCCGACGCCAAAGCGGCTATCGAGCGAGTTATCGCGGTTGTCACCCATCATGAAATAATGGCCAGCAGGCACCTCAAATACGCGCGTATCGTCGCCAATGGAATTTGGCGCCAGATCAAGCGTGTCGTAGGTCACACCATTTGGCAGCGTTTCGCGATAGACTTCAACCGGTCGATTGACCTCCGTCACGTCGGGATTATCGATGGTGCCAACGCGTTCGCGCTTTACCGCAACATCGTTGATGTAAAGCACACCACCTCGCATCTGCACACGATCACCTGGCAGACCGATCACACGTTTGATGTAATCGACATTCGTATCACTTGGCAGCTTGAAGACGACAACGTCACCACGTTTTGGCTCCGCGGCCCAGATACGACCTGAGAAAAGGTCGAGACCAAAAGGCAGCGAATAGCGCGAATAACCGTAGGCATATTTCGACACAAACAGATAATCCCCTTCCAGCAAAGTGGGGCGCATGGAGCCGGATGGAATACTGAATGGTTGGAAAAGCAGGCTACGGATAACCAGCGCCAGCAACAGTGCTTGCACGATAACGCTGATGGTTTCGCCAAAGCCACCCGATTTTTTAGTCTCACTTTTGCTGGACACGCTCATTGTATCTCCGCTTGCCGATGTGCGATCTAATAACGGCTTAGATTGCCCGAGGCAATCCAATCACCGGTTTCTCGCACGATTATGAGCAGGAGTTTACCTGTCACAATCGCAATTGTTTTGTTCATATCCTTGTCGGGAAACCAGTTTTCACCATTTCCGCAACATCAATTATTCCGCTAAAGGAAGAGCTTCGATAATGACGAAGGCCTGAGCGAGAGGAAAATCATCCGTAATTGTCAGATGTATGGCAGCACGCGTGCCTTGTGGCAGCATACGTTTCAATTGTTCTGCTGCTCCGCCCGTAAGCTTCATCGTTGGCTTGCCCGAAGGCGTATTGACGACACCCATGTCCCGCCAGAACACACCATTCGAAAGCCCGGTACCAAGAGCCTTTGAACAGGCTTCCTTTGCAGCGAAACGCTTTGCATAAGAGGCTGCACGCTGTTTACGACCGTCGGATTTGGCCTGTTCAATCTCAGTAAATACTCGTTGGGTGAAGCGATCGCCGTGCTTTTCAAGTGTTTTCTCTATACGGCGTATATCAATAAGATCGCTGCCAATGCCAATGATCATATGTTTTTCGGCTCCCGCGACCGATAGAGACTGTGCTTCTCAGCAAGGCGTTCGAGCCGGCGCCGACGAAAGGCAGTTACCGCAAAGCGTGTGAAGAAATAGGCGACTACCGCAAAAGCCGCACCGAGAATCGTCGATCCGAACAACATAGGCTTAAGCAGAGGCGTCCAGACTTCACCGAATTTCATCGTCTGAAGCGCATGTCCCAGGTGTAAAGGCGGCGCGCTTTCCAGATCTCCGCTTATGACAAAGCGGCCCAGCTCATAGGTGCTTCCCCAGATGAACGGAAGCGTCAACGGATTGGCAAGCGTAGTGCCAAGAGCTGCAGCGGCAATATTACCAGCCAGAAAATAGGCCAGAACGATTGCGATAATCAGGTGAAATCCGAAAAACGGTGTGAAAGCTGAAAAAACGCCAACGGCCAAGCCTGCAGCGACCGCATGTGGAGAGGCGGTGATGCGCAGCACTCGCTTGCCGCCATATTTGAATGAGCGAGCAAAGGAACGGCGCGGCCAGACGAGCAGCCTCAGGCGCTCTTTTCGGCTCGGCGGATTTCGACGTTGGAACAACATGGGCTTCTAATACTGCTCTCTGCTCACCGAGACAATTGTTATTATTGAGCTACCAATCCGGATAACAGCTTCTCGTGGCCCTCGATGTTGGCTGTTTGCATACGAGGTAAATAGAACTTTGGAGATACACCCAGCATACGGCGAAACATTGTCGTGAAGGCGGAAACGCTATCGTAGCCCAAATCAAGCGCCACGCTTGTAACCGCTTCACCTTCGGTAAGGCGTGGGACAGCGGCAAAAAGGCAAGCCTGCTGCCGCCAGACAGATAGGCTCACACCAGTTTCTCGCTGAAAATGACGGGTAAATGAACGTCTACTCATCGCCATACGGTCAGCCCATTCGTCAATCGTTGCGCGGGCCGAGGGCTTCGTCACGAACTCCCGACACAGCTTTTGCAAGCGTATGTCTGCCGGAAACGGCAAACCAAGTGGCCTTTGCGGCAAGGTGTGAAGGTCTTTCAGAATGAGATCGATTACCAAAGCATCGCGGCTTCCCGGTTCGGGAATGCTATCGACAGAGGTTGCATCGATAATCAGACAGCGCATCAGGTCGGTCAGCCCCACCACATGCAGATAGTCTGGTACACCGGAAATTGCATCAAGAGCGATATAGATGGAGCGCATGAATACATCGCCAACGATTTCTACGGAATGTTTGACTCCTGCAGGAATCCACATCGCGTGATCACCGGGGATCATCCAGCGTCCTGCGTCGGTTGTAACCAGCACCACCCCCTGTGACGCGCATAAAAGCTGCGCACGGCTATGACTATGTCGAGGAACAAAATAGCCATCAGGATATTTTGTTGGAAGTGCAATGACTGGTCCGCCCATGTTTTCCAACATGGCGATCCGTTGTTCGTGGAACTTTTGCAGGTCCTCACTGCCCGGTAATAAAAGCCCCGGTGGCGATTTTGGCTTCATTGGCTTTGGCCCACTCTCGAAAGTAATGGACCAAATCACGAAAGCAGGCGCGAAACAATATGATTATGAAATGGTCAGGTTAGAAATATTCGTAAACGTACGAATTGGGTTTCCGAACCGACCTCACCACTTTGCGGGAAAATCCCGTTCCAAATTACCTTCGGAGTAGGACTATGAGCATGAGTGCTGCCGAGCAGCCAACAAGCAGTAGCGCGAACAATACGGTTCTCGCCATTATTCTGGCCACGAGTATGGGCCACTTCCTGAACGACATGATGCAGTCGCTCCTTCCGGCCATCTATCCGATGCTAAAGGACAACTACAGCCTGTCTTTCTGGCAGATCGGCTTGCTAACCTTCACATTTCAGGTAACGGCTTCGATCCTACAGCCGATTGTCGGCATCTATACCGACCGTCGTCCGATGCCTTACTCGCTACCCTTCGGCATGGGTTGCACGCTGATCGGCCTGATCCTGCTTGCAACGGCTCATCATTATTCGGTCCTGCTTTTGGGTGCGGCCTTCATCGGCTTCGGTTCTTCGGTATTCCATCCGGAAGCTGCGCGCGTTGCACGTCTTGCATCGGGTGGCCGCCACGGCTTTGCACAGTCGCTGTTTCAGGTAGGCGGTAATTTCGGCTCATCTATTGGACCGCTGCTTGCAGCTTTCATCGTGCTGCCGTTTGGTCAAGCCAGCGTGTCGTGGTTCTCTATCGCAGCCCTGATCGGCATGGCTCTGCTGTGGTATGTTGGCAATTGGTACAACCAGCATAATCTTGCCAATAAGAGCAAGCCAAAGCCCGACAAGACCCTGCCGCTGCCACGTAAGAAGGTTATTGCGTCAATCTCCGTGCTCGCCATGCTGATCTTCACCAAATACGTCTATATGGCCAGCCTTACGAGCTACTACACCTTCTATACGATCAGCCATTTCGGCGTGACCGTACAGGCATCGCAGTTGCTGCTGTTCGTGTTCCTCGGTGCAGTTGCAGCAGGTACGATCGTCGGAGGCCCTATCGGCGACAAGATCGGCACGCGCACTGTGATCTGGGTATCGATCCTCGGTGTCGTTCCATTCACACTCGCCTTGCCTTATGCAAACCTTGAAGTAACAGCTGTTCTCACCGTGATCATCGGTTTCGTGCTGGCATCTGCCTTCCCTGCCATCATCGTGTTCGCACAAGAACTGCTTCCGGGACGTGTGGGCATGGTTTCAGGCCTGTTCTTCGGCCTCGCATTCGGCATTGCGGGCATTGCAGCAGCAGCGCTCGGCATCGTCGCCGACCGCACAAGCATCGAGTTCGTCTATCAGATCTGCTCGTATCTTCCGCTTCTCGGCCTGTTGACGATCTTCCTGCCTAAGATGGAAAAGGCACGATAAGCCAAACCAGCTTATGGTTTGAAAATAGTGGGGCACCGTTCATCCCCCAACGAACGGTGCCCCTAATGCCACTGACCTTTTGACGGCCCGGTGCAGCGGCAGCTCTAAAATAGAGTGAAAACCACCCTACTTCTTTGCTCTGGCGCACATTGCGAATGATATTTCAGCAATGCGCAAATTGTAGCTCTGGCTACACGGCGAAACTGAAGCCGTGCATACTTTCCCTGCGAAACTCGTCGAATGTTGCCGCCACCAAGCGGATGAGTGGCTTGCCGTCTTCGGTCGCAGTAATTATCCCGTTATCCACCTCGACCAGCCCATCAGCGACCAGCGGACGAAGTAGTGCCATCTCATCGGAAAATTCCATATCCGGCGCGGCATGATTCAGATCGACACGGAAGTTGCACATGAGGGCGGTAATGATCCCTGCCCGCACGCGATCCGTATCGCGCATTGTATAACCACGCACGGTTGCAAGATCGCCCGCTACTGCCCGCTTGCTATATTGTCCAACATCGGAAATATTCTGCGCGTATCCACCCGGATATTGTGAAATCGATGACGGCCCAAAGCCGATCAGTGTATGGCAGCGATCCGTCGTGTAGCCCTGGAAGTTGCGATGCAGCGCTCCTTCACGCGCAGCAATAGCGAGTGCGTCGTCAGGTAGAGCGAAATGATCGATACCTACAGGCTGATAGCCGAAGCCGATGAAACAATCGGCAACTGTGCTTGCCTGCGCAAAACGCTCGTCGGCATCCGGCAGGCTGTCCTCGTCGATCAACCGCTGATTGGCACGACGCTGCGGCAGGTGTGCATAACCGAAGCAGGCAACGCGATCAGGCTTAAGCTCAGCGACCCGCTTGCAGGTCTCACGCAGCGTCTCAATCGTTTGCAGCGGCAGACCATAGATAAGGTCAAAGTTTAGCTTATCTATGCCGACTTCTCGCAGCAGAGTTGCCGCACGAATAACCGTTTCAATCGGCTGAACGCGACCAATTGCTTTCTGCACATCAGCATCCACATCCTGAACACCAAGGCTTGCACGGTTCACGCCCATCAACGACAAGGTCTTTGCCAGAATTGGATTGACCGTGCGTGGATCAAGCTCAATGGCGTGTTCCATGTCCGGATGAAAATCAAACGACAGGCGAAGAGCCGCCATGATACGCTTGAACTGCGTGGCATGCAGAATAGAAGGGGTGCCCCCGCCCCAATGCAGATGTACGACTCGCGGACGAGCCGTCAGACTTGCGCTTACAGTTTCAATCTCGCTCAACAGAGCTACGACGAAATTCTCGATGACATCTTCGCGGATCGCCATCTTGGAATGACAACCGCAATAGTGGCAGATCTCTTTGCAGTACGGCACATGGATATAAAGCGAGACGCTTTCTTCCGGACCGATCTGACGCAGCCAGCGCTTTGTGCTGTCAGGTGTGATAGGCGTGAAATCCACAGCAGTTGGGAACGATGTATAGCGGGGAACGGCAAGCGCCGCATATCGTCTTATCGCGGCTTCATGCATGATGGTTCCACTCCCCGCTCCTGACGATCCGGTGAGAGCCTCTCACCTTTACGCGCACTGGACGAAGACGGGCATTCTGCCGGGCAAGTCGGCATGAGGCGGCAAGGAAGCCCGCACACATGACAGCCGATATTGTAATTGCCAGCCACAACGACACCTGTTCACCTCGTTATGATCGAGCAGCACTGCAATGTGCTGCATCATCCTCTACGGTCAGGTGTAATGGTGGCTGAGGCAAAGTTCATTGATTTGAATCAACGAATTCAAAACAAAAATATTGGGATTGCTGTAAATGAAATTATGCGGCGTCAGGGTCCATTCCGGCAACCGCAGCAAGCGAGCGGCGAGACAATATCTCGACCGTGTTGGCGTCCAGTAACTGGATAAGTCCCTGGGTCTTGAGCTTTGTAAAGCTCCGGCTAACGGTTTCAATCGTCAGGCCAAGATAGTCCGCGATGTCAGTGCGGTTCATCGACAGATGAACAAGATTAGGCTTTCCGCCACGCTTTTCCGTGCGTGCGCCTAAAACCAGAAGGAAGCTTGCTAACTTTTCCACTGGTGCAAGACGGCCCAACACGAGCTGATTGTCACGCGCGGTGCGCAATGCTTCGCGAGTCATTTGGTGGAGGCGTTCTTTCAGCCTTGGAAACCGCTCCATCAGACTGTCCATTTCCTTGGTGGAAAAGGCACAAAGCACAGACGGAACAACTGCTTCTGCCGATTGCGAGTAGACGTCATCGTCGGCCAAGCCGAGATAGTCACCCGGAACAAGAAAGCCCGCAATCTGGCGGCGACCGTCCGGCAGCGATGTATAGATGCGCAGCATACCCGATGTGAGGCTGAAAACGCGGCGCTTTGGATCGCCCTCTTCCACCAACATCTCGTTTGCATCGAGCTTCTTGGACGTCATAATCGCTTCAAGCGCGCCAAGATCACCGTCATCAAGCGCAGAGCAAACCGCCATACGACGCACGTCGCAATCCACGCATACTCCACAGGGAGCACGATAAGGGGATTTTGAGTCGAATATAAGAGGCGCAACAGCCACGACAAATTCCTAGATAGGGGGATGGGCATGGGCGTGCCCTTCCCCCTAAATTAAGGGTACTAGATGAATACCGCAAAGCGCAATTTCGCCGCAGGGTGGAAACAGCCTTGAGCAAAATCAATAATATAGTCGAAATCGCTTAAATATTACGGCTTCCTGGCTTAATCGCTGGGATTGCAGCGAGTTCCGGCGGCAGGTTATCTGGGGAATAGGCTGGTACTTCGTATTCCGCTAGGGCAATCAACTTCGTTCCGACATCAGCCTTACCCGCTGAACGATCGACGATGCATGCAGCAGCAACCACTTCGATGCCAATATCCTTCATGCATTCGATAGTTTCGCGAATCGAAAGACCTGTCGTGACGATGTCTTCCACAATCACAACGCGCGCACCTTTTGGCACATCGAAACGGCGCAGGCGGAAAACGCCATTTTCACGCTCAACCCAAACCGATGGGACACCAAGATGGCGTGAAGTTTCGTATGAAGGGATAAGACCACCGATTGCAGGGCCGACGACATAATCAATCTTGCCGAGATCAGCGGCCTTGATCTTTTCTGCCAGCGCCTTGCAAAGCTTCTCGGTCTTATCCGCATGCATGAAAACGCGTGCTTTCTGCAAGAAGACCGGACTACGCAGACCGGAAGTGAGAATAAAGTGGCCTTCAAGGATCGCTCCCGCTTCGCGGAAGACGGCAAGCACATCTTCGGTTTTCATATTTGTCCTACCCGTTCACACGCTTTGCGCCACTAACGCTTGCGCTTTCTTTTAACTGGGAAATGATGCGGTTGAGGTGCTTTAGATCCCACACTTCAACGTCAATTATCATTTCAGTAAAGTCCGGTGCAGTCCGCACCATTGAGAGATTGTGAATATTGGCGTCGTTGGCAGCAACGATCTGCGCAATCTCAGCCAGCGAGCCCGGCGAGTTGATTGCAGATACGCTGATGCGCGCAGGGAAGCGTTCATGCATCCCTTCATCAATATCCCAGCGCACGTCGATCCAGCGCTCCGGCTGATCGTCATAGGCCGTCAATGCGGGCGACTGGATCGGGTAGATCGTGATACCGGCGCCTGGTTGCATGATACCAACAATACGATCACCCGGCACAGCACCTTCCGGCGCGAAACGCACTGGCAGATCGGAATTGGTGCCACGGATCGGCACAGCTTTGCGCTTCGGCTTTTCGCCGGTCGCAGCGGGTTCTTCGGCACCTTCAGAACCTTCCGGCACCTTGAAGATCATGCCAGCTGCGTTCTGAATGTTAAACCAGCCCTTTTCACCAGTTTTTGCCGGGCTGTTCTGTGAAGTAACGCGCGTATCCTGATAGTCTGGATAAACCGCCTTCACCACATCAGTCGACGGCAATTCACCGCGTCCCACAGCCGCCAGAACATCTTCAACCTCTTTGCGTGCAAGACGCGGCAAACCAGGCTTGAGGATATCCTTGCTGAAAGCTTTTCCCGCACGCTCAAAAGCCCGCTCCAGAATGCGCATACCAAGGCCGGAATATTGCTTGCGAACAGCAGAACGTGTTGCACGGCGGATCGCAGCACGCGCCTTACCTGTTGCAACGAGCGACTCCCACGCTGCAGGTGGCACCTGCGCCTTGGAGCGGATGATATCCACTTCGTCGCCATTCTTAAGCTCCGTCATCAGCGGCATGATACGACCGTTGACCTTGGCGCCCACGCAGCTGTCGCCAATATCGGTATGGACCGCATAGGCAAAATCGATTGGTGTCGCCCCACGCGGCAGCGCAATCAGGCGACCCTTCGGCGTGAAGCAGAAAACCTGATCCTGAAACAGCTCAAGCTTTGTATGTTCCAGAAACTCTTCCGGGTTATCGCCTTCGGACAACTGTTCAATTGTCTGACGCAACCAAGCATAAGCGTTTGTTTCAGTCGAAATCTGATGCGGATTGTTGGCGCTACCACGATCCTTGTAGATCGAATGGGCGGCCACACCGAATTCTGCAATCTCGTCCATGACGCGGGTACGGATCTGCAGTTCGATACGCTGACGCGACGGGCCGATAATCGTTGTATGAATCGAGCGATAATCGTTTTGCTTGGGCGTCGAAATATAATCTTTAAACCGACCTGGGACCATCGACCAGGTCGTGTGAATCAAGCCAAGCGCGCGATAGCAGTCCTGCGTGGACTCGACCATAACGCGGAAGCCGAAAATGTCGGATAGCTGCTCGAAAGAAAGGCCTTTGGTTTCCATCTTGCGGAAAACCGACCAAGGCTTCTTCTGGCGACTTTTGACACTCGCCTTGATGCCGTTCTTCTGGAAGATCTCGGAAAGATCTTCTTCGATTTTCTGCAAAAGGCCGCGGTTTTTTTCAAGAAGTTCAGCAAGGCGATCTGTAACCGCACGCCAGGCATCCGGATTGATATAGCGGAACGCCAGCTCTTCAAGTTCTTCACGCGTGTCCTGCATACCCATGCGGCCAGCAAGCGGCGCATAGATGTCCATGGTTTCTTCTGCAATGCGCAGGCGCTTGTCTTCGCGCATCACCCCAAGCGTGCGCATATTGTGCAAACGGTCGGCGAGCTTCACCAGAAGAACACGTACGTCTTCCGAGATCGCCAGCAACAGCTTGCGAAGGTTTTCAGCTTGCACCGCTTTCTTGGAAACAAGATCAAGCTTTTTAAGCTTTGTCAGACCTTCGACTAGCTTGCCGATTTCAGGACCAAAAAGCTGATCAATTTCCTGTCGGGTCGCGGTCGTGTCTTCAATCGTATCATGCAGGAGAGCAATCGCGATGGTAGCTTCATCCAGATGCATGTCAGTGAGGATGGCTGCGACTTCGAGCGGATGTGAAAAGTAAGGATCGCCCGATGCGCGCTTCTGACTGCCGTGCTTCTGCATGGCATAAACATATGCCTTATTGAGAAGCGCCTCATTGACGTCAGGCTTGTATCGCTGAACACGCTCCACAAGCTCATATTGGCGCATCATCTACAGAAACTCCCCACAGTCACATACGAAACAACAGCTATTCAGATCAGAGCGGTTCCCATTAAACAGAATCCTTTGAGCCGCTCTCTCTCAACTTTTCCGCGCTACCCTACTCAAAACCACTTCGCAGTTTTGTTAGAAAAGCTCCAGACATCGCTAAAAAATAGAATATTTTGCGCGCTTCTGAACCTGTTTTTTAGAAACAGCCTTAATTTCTAGTCGAAACCCTACTCAAACTCGCGTGAATTACTGCGTGATGGGCTTCTTGGCCGTCGCGTTCAAGCAGATAAAAACATGCGCTGCAGCCTTGCCGGGCTACAGCGCATGTAAAATACGGTAGTCTGAAAGGCTATTAGAAGTCGTCGTTCTTTTCAGGAGCAACGAGGCCTTCAATACCAGCCAGCAGCTCTTCTTCCGACATACGATCGAAGGAAACAACATCATCTTCTGCAGCTTCGGAAATGCCTTCGGCCAGTGCGTCTGATGCATCGGTGATCTGAGCTGGAGCAGCAGCTTCTGGCTCATCAACCTCGACATGCTTCTGCAGCGAATGGATGAGATCTTCCTTCAGGTCGTCAGGCGACAGCGTTTCGTCAGCAATCTCGCGCAGAGCAACAACAGGATTCTTATCGTTATCACGGTCGATCGTGATCTGTGCGCCCTGGGAAATCTGGCGCGCACGGTGACCGGCCAAAAGAACCAGCTCAAAACGGTTCTCGACCTTATCTACGCAGTCCTCAACGGTGACGCGGGCCATAGGCGGTCCCTTTCATCTCTTAAAACTTATCGGAATTTTCCCAGCACATAACGCTTATGCGTCGAAATTACAAGCAAAAGCGCAAATGCGTAGCGATAACCTTCACACAACAACGATGAACTCCTTATTCTTTGTTAATCTGTATGACAAATGTGTCTCTTGATAAATCTGTATGACAAATACGCATCTTGGTTCAAATCGGAACAATAGAAATTGTGCTATTATCGGTTGCAATGTGCAAAATTCACGTAATGGTAATTTAGTTTGCACAAATAACAATCATAGGTTGCTTGTTTTTCTATAATATGTCCTTAGAACGCAATAAACGCATTGGTAAAAATGAATACCACCCGCCGTTTAAGAAACAAATCTGAATAAGCGGTCGCAGGCCCACTCCCTTCCGACCGTAGAGTGGATATATTACACGATGTTCGATTCTCGTGAAAAGATTGCGCTTTTTATTGACGGCGCCAATTTATATGCAGCTTCAAAAACCCTCGGTTTCGATATCGATTACCGTAAACTTTTGAAAGCCTTCCAGAAACGGGGCTATTTGCTCCGCGCCTATTATTACACCGCTCTGGTTGAAGATCAGGAATACTCATCGATCCGTCCACTGATCGACTGGCTTGATTACAACGGCTATAAGGTCGTGACAAAGGCCGCTAAAGAATTTACAGATTCAACGGGCCGACGCAAAGTCAAAGGCAATATGGATATCGAACTGACGGTCGATGCCATGCAGCTCACCGATACCGTCGATCATTTTGTCATTTTCTCGGGCGATGGCGATTTCCGTTCTCTCGTCGAAGCATTGCAGCGCAAGGGCCGCAAGGTTTCCGTGGTTTCCACTCTGACCACGCAGCCAGCAATGATTTCCGATGAATTGCGTCGCCAGGCCGATCACTTCATCGACCTCGTCTCACTGAAAGCCGAAATCGGCCGTGATCCTTCCGAGCGCCCACAGCAGCAGCAGCGCCGTCAGGATGACGATCTCGACGACGATTATTGATATCGACTGACAACAGCTCCTAAATCTCGAGCTGACAAGTTGTTTACAAACGAAAAGAGCGCCTAAGTGGCGCTCTTTGTTTTTACAGCGATCCAGTTAAGAATGAATCATTGGAACCGCTGTAACTTTTTGTTTTTACACATTATCCGACGCAAAACCGCTTCGCACTTTTGCTAAAAATGCTATAAAGACCTTCGAGCTGGTCAGCCCCGATCACGCAGCAAACGCGATTTCTCGCGGTTCCAGTCGCGCTGCTTTTCAGTCTCGCGCTTGTCGTGATTCTTTTTACCGCGTGCCACGCCAATTTCTAGCTTTGCACGACCACGATCATTGAAATAAAGCTTCAACGGAACGACGGTCATCCCTTCGCGTGATACAGAGTTAAAAATCCGCGACATCTCGCGGCGGCTTATCAGCAGCTTACGCAAGCGGCGCGGCTCATGGTTGAAGCGATTACCCTGCGTATATTCAGGAATATACGAATTGATCAGCCAGAATTCACCATTCTCAAAGCTGGCATAGCTTTCAGCAATATTGGCCTGATTGGCGCGCAAGGACTTAACCTCGGTGCCAGTCAGAACCAAACCAGCTTCGAGCGTATCGGTAATCTCGAAATTGTAGCGCGCTTTACGGTTTTCAGCGACCATTTTGCGGGCGGGAGAGTTTTTCGGCTTATTCATAATGGCACCATATAATGCTCATTCCCGGAAATGAAAACGCTCTCGCACTGGCGAGAGCGTAAAAATCCATCAACCGGGCAAAAATACCAGCCTTAGTTGACAAGACCGGCGTGTTTCATAGCCTGATCGATCTTTTCTGCGGTTGCTGCTTCGATCGTAACCATTGGCGAACGCAGAACATTTTCAATGCGACCCAAACGAGAAAGCGCATATTTCGGGCCCGAGGGATTTGGCTCGATGAACAATGCCTTGTGCAGCGGCATCAGGCGATCCTGCAATTCCAGCGCCTTCGCATAATCACCAGCCAGACAAGCAGCCTGGAATTCCGCACAAAGACGAGGAGCAATGTTAGACGTCACCGAAATACAGCCTACGCCGCCATGCGCATTGAAGCCCAGAGCAGTGGCATCTTCGCCCGAAAGCTGGATGAATTCTTTGCCGCAAGTTGCCCGCTGTTCCGAAACGCGTTCGATCTTGCCGGTTGCGTCCTTCACGCCCATAATATTTTTATGGTCGCGAACCAGAGCACCCATGGTTTCCGGTGTCATATCGATTATCGAGCGGCCCGGAATATTGTAGATCACGAGCGGAATAGAGATCGAACGGGCCACACGCGAAAAATGCTCATAGAGACCACGCTGGTTCGGCTTGTTATAATAAGGCGTCACGACGAGAACTGCATCAGCACCTGCCTTTTCGGCGTGCTGCGCAAGCTCGATGGCTTCAACAGTGTTGTTAGAACCGGCACCGGCGATGACAGGCACGCGGCCTGCAGCAACTTCGATGCAAACCTCGATTACACGCTTATGTTCGTCATGGGAAAGCGTTGGCGTTTCACCGGTCGTACCAACAGGAACGAGACCTTTGGTCCCCTCTTCAATTTGCCAGTTTACGAAGTCACGAAAGGCTTTCTCGTCGAACGCTCCTTCACTATCGAATGGCGTGACAAGTGCAGTAATCGAGCCTTTCAGCATCAGTGAACTCCTGAGAAATAGAGACGTAACCCGGCAATACCAAGCTGGCTTTCCTATATGCCAGAACAGTTGCGAGGCGATGCACCATAGTCTCGCAGGGCAAATCCGGCAAGCGGGGGGCCCGCCCAAATCAGCGTGCAAATGACAGTTTTACGAAAATTTCTCAGTGAATGTTTGCTCCGAACTGATCAAAGCATCATCATAAGATATGCCTTTATGGGGTAAAACCGACAAGAGAAAAACATAACTCTTTATTAACCAATGCTTCATGCATCGAGATCATAGTCTTACAGCAGACAGCCACTCCGTGGATCAGGCTTATAAAAGCCCGATTTGAACAATACTTTGCCTGCAATCAGGCACTCTATTCTCGTTAGATCATGTGTAAGAAAAATATAGATATGCCATTAAAGCAAAGAGCGCTCTTTTCGGGCGGTTTGATTATTGCTGCCTCGCTTCTTGCAGGGCAAATGGGGGCTGCATATGCCCAATCATCTTTGCCAACGGAGGTTCCCACGCCGCTGGCACGCCCCTTTGCGTCAACCGCTACACATGAATCGCCAATCAATCTGGTTACCCCTAAGCCTCGTCCTGCTGCGGCACCAGACCCGGTTATTACCTCCTCCTTTAGTCGCGTAGAAAACCCTGCAGCAATTGGTGGGACGCTAAAGAGTGGTCTCGATGCGCTTTATTCCCGGGACATTAAGGGGGCAATTGCATACCGCAATGGAATGCCCAAGGGCTCGCTTGATCGCCAGATTCTGACATGGTCGATCGCGACATCCGGATTGGACAGCGTTCCTAGCGCTGAGATCGCAATGGCAGCATCAGAGTTGCCAGGCTGGCCAGGCATGTCGGCCTTACGCCGTAACTCAGAACGCGCACTTGCAAAAGAAAACGCTTCGGCTTCAACGGTCATTGCTACATTTGGTACAACACGTCCTCAGACAACTGAGGGCATGATTGTTCTTGCACGCGCCTATGTAGCTACCGGAAACAGTACCAAGGCGCGCCAGTTGCTAGCGCCATGGTGGGCAACAGAGCGTCTTTCTGCAGATGATGAAGCGAAAATTCTGAAGGAATTTGGCAGCGTTCTGAGCCGAGACGACCATCAGCGTCGTCTTCTGCGCTCGCTTTATAATGATCGCATGCAGTCGGCCAAGCTTCTATCTGGCCCCGCACAGGCACAATCACTTTTTAACGCTTACGCAGCGCTTGCGCAAAAATCGCCGAATACGGCAAAAGCCATTGCCGATGTTGATCGGTCTTGGCACTCAAACCCTGCCTATATGTTCCTGCAGATTCGTTTTCTGCGGCGTGCAGATCGCTTCAGCGAAGCAACAGACCTGATGCTGAAAGCGCCAAAAGATGCTGCATCGCTCGTTGATCCAGACGCGTGGTGGGTAGAGCGACGCATTCTATCGCGCGAACTTCTCGATATTAACAAGCCTCAGCTCGCCTATCGACTTGCAGCAGCACATGCTGCCGAATCGCCCACGATGGCAGCCGAAGCCGAGTTTCATGCGGGTTGGTATGCATTGCGTGCACTCAAGCAGCCAAAGCTTGCGGCCCCGCATTTTGCCAAGATTGCAGAGATTTCCTCCCGTCCAATTTCCGCCTCCCGTGCCTATTACTGGTTGGGTCGCGCATCAGAAGCTGGCGCTGGCGGCGATGCACAGGGCTATTACCGACGTTCGGCACATTTCGGCACCACGTTCTATGGTCAGCTTTCCGCTGCAAGGCTCAATGAGAAGGCGCCTGAGCTTGCATATCCGAGACCAACAGATGCCGAGCGTGTGCGTTTCTCTGGTCGCCCTGCTGTGCAGGCGATCAAGCGTCTTGAGCAGATTGGTTATGGAAATCGCGCAACCTCACTTTACACGCAGCTCTCACAAGAGCTCGGTAGCGTTGGTGAACTCGCCCTTCTCGCTGTGATGGCAGAGAAAAACGAGAACCATTATCTGGCTCTGCGCGTTGGTAAAGCTGCTGCATTCCGTGGATTGGATGTCGGTGCGCTATCGCATCCGATTGGCGCCATTCCAGCACATGCAAATATCAGCGGCTCTGGCAAAGCGCTTGCCTATGCGATCGCGCGTCAGGAAAGCGAATTCAACATCAGTGCAGTTTCGAAAGCTGGTGCGCGCGGTCTGTTACAATTGATGCCAGAAACGGCGAGAAGCGTTGCGACACGCAATGGGATGGCTTTCTCTGCACCGAAGCTCACAACCGACGCCGCTTATAATGCGACACTGGGCGCGCATTTTCTTGGCGAACAGCTCGACCGGTTCAACGGATCCTATGTGCTGACTTTTGCCGGTTATAATGCCGGCCCTCGTCGTGCATCCGATTGGGTTGCAAAATATGGCGATCCGCGCGGTAAACCGATTGAAGACGTTGTCGATTGGATCGAGCGAATTCCGTTTTCCGAAACGCGAAACTATGTGCAGCGTGTGATGGAAAACTATGAGGTTTATAAAGCTCGCCTCACCGGCAGCGCCGATATCCGAACTGACCTGATTTATGGCCGACGTTGAGTCGGCCTAGTCGGAAAGTATAGATTACCAATCTCAAGCCTGTGTCTTCTTTGTACGCGGCGCAGCCTTGGCTTTTGGTTCAGCTTTCTTTGCTTTAGAGCCTCGCTTGGACGTGCCACTTGGGGAAGTTTCAACAAGTTTCCCAGCTTGAGCGATCCAACCTTCACGCGAAACCCTTCCGGCGAAACCAATGCGGCGTTCGATCCAAGCTGCTTCATCAGTACTCCACTGTGCGATTTGCGCATAATGAAACACCCCAAGCTGCTGCAGTATTCCTTCTACGGCTTTCCCAACTCCGTTAATTGCTGTCAGATTATCCGGCTTTCCACGTATTGGTGCATCCAGCAATTCTGGACGATCAGGGTCTTCGACGACCGCAACAGCTTCTTCAACTAAGGCTTGTTCGTCGGCAACAACGTTTTCCGCTTCTGGCGGAGTGACTTCTTCTTCTGAAGCGTTTGTTGCCTGTGCCTCAGCTTCAATAACAGGCTCAGTTTCCTGCCCGCCAACTACTTCAGCTTCTGACGGCGCAAGCGGCTCAGGCTTTTCGTCGATTGCCGGCGAAGAGAGAGCCGCCGCTATGATCGTATCTTCCTTATCATTAGCGGTACTTTTCTTGCCTTTAAAGAGACGTCCCAAAACGCAGCCAATCACAAAGGCAACCGCAATTAGAATCGCCAGTTGGATGATCAACATCGGCATATTTAGGTTCCCTCATACTCTACGCATCTGCGCGTGACCCCAGTCACTGCAGTCAATCAAAAATACCCCGCACAAATCGGCCATTCATTCCCTTGCCGCCCTACTCTGTGACCAGTCACTTTGCAGCGGTCAACCATCCCACTGCAATACCTATCACAAGCGACAACAAGAGAACCGGCCAGAACATTCCCGCAAGATAAAGCATCCAAATTCCGCCTATCATCCAATCCGAAGCACCCCTTCGATATACATAGGAAAGGGAGCGAAAGGCCTTGTGTCAATTGGGATCTTCTAAGAAACAGGGGAAGAAAGCCGCTAGACGTAAAAAGATATCAAGGCCGAGCAATTTCCGAACTCGATAGCTTCAAACCGAGCGGCAGAGGGGCTTTCAATAGAGCGGTCAACTCGTCATAGGCTGCGTCATTCAGTGCGTGCCCCTTGATCGTTATTGTACCGTCCGAGATTTCAATATCGGATCCAGCCATTTTCTTCGCGAGATCAATAGCTAAAAGTACGCGATCTTGAAACTCAGGTGGAGCCCCTCGCGCTAACGCCATCTGATCGTCGACGAGATTGGTATCGCCCGCCGACTCTGCTGCACTCATTATAGAATCACGCATTCCATTATCTGGAATGAAGCCCGACAGAACTATGCCTTCATTGTTTTTAGTAAGTTTAAATACATAAGGACTGGCTTCTTGGAGAACCGTCGTGAGATCGGAGAGATCACCAATACCATCGACTTCCTGCAGAGCCTTAACGGCAAGCTGTTGGGATTCCGGGTCTGGAGCCATACCCTTCAGTACAACATCACGACCATCAACATCAAAACCTGTCCAGGCATAGGGTGAAAGCGCGTGCCCCGTACGTTCGGCAATGTCAGTTTCGACCCGTTCGGCGCCGAACCAAAGTGCGAGCGATGTGAGCGCCGCTGTCCATGTTACGCCTGGCCAAAACCATTTCATCATATGCCCATTACTCCGCAGCCAATTCTATCGTTACCGACTAACTCCAGAGAGACTGCCAAGCGCAAAAAAGCAAGACATATGCCGCACTTTAGAAATGAACATAACAAAAAACCCGGCAGCTAAGCTGCCGGGTTTCCTGTAACCAATCCGTAAGGATTAGAACGAACGCTGGAAGCGGACCATACCCTGCCAAGCGTCGTCACCCTTAAGTTCGGAACGACGGTCGTCCCACTTGGTGTACGAAACTTCTGGAGTGATGGTGAAGCCTGGAACCAGTTCGTAAGCTACGTTTGCAGTAGCTGCGAAGGTCTTTGCGTCTTCATAAGCGAGCTGTACGTTGAAGGTAGCCTTTTCGGTTGCCTTGAACTTTGCGCCGCCCCAAACAGCCCAATCGCCACCCCAGGTGCCGTAGAAGCTGTCGATTGCACGAACGCCGTACCAGCTGTTTGCATCAGCTGCATCGCGGTAGCCAGTGATTGCGTAATGGTCGTTGTTCGACTTGTAGCCGCCCTGTACCCAAACCGAGAACTGGTCGGTTACGTTTACGTCCAAACGAACCTTACCGGCCCATTCTTCGTTAACTGCGTCGTAAGCAGCAACACCAGCGATCGAACCCCAGCCCTGAGCGTACTTCAGGCCACCAACAACATGTGGCGTGTAGTCGTCGATAACGCCGTTGAAGTCGATGTCTTTGTTGTTGCCCTGTTCAACAGCGATAACAGCCGAGAAGCCGTTGCCACCGGTGAAGGTGTAGCTGATTGCGTTGGTGCGGTAGCCGCCAGCGAGGATCACGTCGTCGTTGATTACGTCGCCGAGGTAACCAGTGAAGGTTACGAAGTTCGACTCATCGAGACCAAGACGCAGGCCGCCGAGCTGAATGTATGCATAACGCAGATCGCCGGACGAACCGTTGTCGCCGTTGTTCCAGTCGTAGCGGGTTTCAGCAAACGTCTTCAGGGTGCCGAGTTCGGTTTCCGAAGCGGTCGAGAAACGAAGCGTGAAACGTGCCTTCTGAGCATAGGTGTCACGATCAACGCCTGCACGGGTACGTGCATATACGTCATCGCCGCCACCTACGTCGTAACGAACGTAGCCGTGAACGCGCAGGCAGGTTTCGGTGCCTGGGATGTAGAAGTAGCCAGCGCCGTAAGCATCGCAAACGCGGACATATTCAACTGCTTCTGGCTCTGGTGCGACGATTGCGTCGGCAGCCTGAGCGCCGGAAGCTGCAACCAGAGCTGCAGCGGAGCCGAGGAGAAGGCTCTTGATGTTCATTTCTGACCTCCAGTCAAAGTTAAAAATGGGTCTGGGCATTCTGATTTGGCTGAAGGACAACCTGTCCCCATCCCCTGATGAAAAAGTCGCCCCGAAGCGCTCCTTCTTCTGGATGTGAAGATACTCGCCAACTTTTTCGTTTCAACATCGAATATCGCTCCCAAGCTTTGTTGAGCTTCTATGAGGGACGGTTGTTGCAGAAATGACACGAAATTGCCCCCTTTGGAGCCGTGATTTTAGACTTTGTTAACGTATGTAAACGCCGGTTAACCGGTCTTAACGATTGAAAACACGTATTTTTTGAGTCTGGGCTGTGAATAGTACCGCGAATCCGCTGAATGGATATCCAAATGTGGCTTTAGAAGCAGCTTTGCGGCGATGCACTGCCGGATAATAGAGAAGAAGTGACGAATCTCTCCATAATAGTGCGCCTCAGAAAGCTGCTTTTCACAGACTTTGAAGCCCACGATTCCGGCTTATTCACATCCCCCTATATATAAAAGTCCAAAATATACTGAGAATTTTGACATTCCGCGCTCAAATCGCTTGAAATGATCAACCGTACCGGCTATCTCGCCCTTACCGGAGAGGTGGCCGAGTGGTCGAAGGCGCTCCCCTGCTAAGGGAGTAGACCTCATAAGGGTCTCGTGGGTTCGAATCCCATCCTCTCCGCCACTATCATCAACATGATGATTTCCTCCTTAGAGCACTTGATTCCTCTCTGTTAGACGCGCTGTTTTGCAATATTTTGCCAGGCAGTAAGCCTTGGTATGGTTTGGCACCAGCTCCTGACTTTTTCAAACTTCGGAATCCAAGAAACTCAACATATTGAAATTATATAGTTTTTTGACTTCCCGTCGATTCTTGACTGGAGGTCAGAAATGAACATCAAGAGCCTTCTTCTCGGCTCCGCTGCAGCTCTCGTTGCAGCTTCCGGCGCTCAGGCAGCAGACGCAATCGTCGCGCCAGAGCCAGAAGCCGTTGAATATGTCCGCGTTTGCGATGCTTACGGCGCTGGCTACTTCTACATCCCAGGCACCGAAACTTGCCTGCGCATCCATGGTTATGTTCGTTATGACGCAGCTGCTGGCCGCGATGCCTACAATGGCTACGACGCAAAAACCTGGAACAAAAACACGCGTTTCACGCTCCGCACGTCGACTGCGACCGAAACCGAACTCGGTACACTCAAGACCTACACTGAAAACCGCTTCAACTTCACGAACGGTGAACAGGGCAGCCACACGCTGAACTTCGCATACATTCAGCTCGGCGGCCTGCGCATGGGTCTCGATGAATCGGCGTTCCACACCTTCACTGGTTACCTCGGCGACATCATCAACGATGACGTGGTTGCTGCTGGCGTCTATCGCACCAACCTGATCAGCTACACCTTCACCGGTGGCAACGGCTTCTCGGCTGTGTTGTCGCTTGAACAGGGTGGCGACGGCTATCAGATCGACGGCGATTTCGATGGCGATGGCGATATTGAAACCGTTGAGTTCTCAAACCGTATTGATGACTACATGCCACACGTTGTTGGTGGTCTGAAGTACGCTCAGGGTTGGGGCTCGATCGCTGGTGTTGCTGCTTACGACGCAAACCTCGAAGAATGGGCCGGCAAGGTTCGTTTGGACGTAAACGTGACCGAACAGTTCTCGGTCTGGGTACAGGGCGGCTATTCTTCGTATGAAGGTAACTACGGCATGTACGGCAACTGGGGCGGCGATTGGGCTGTCTGGGGCGGTGCAAAGTTCAAGGCTACCGACAAGGCAACCTTCAATCTTCAGGGTGCTTACGAAGATTGGGGCAAGACCGCAATCGCAGCAAACGTTGCCTATCAGCTGGTTCCTGGCTTCACCATTACTCCAGAAATCAACTACACCCGTTGGGATAGCGACCATCCAGCTCGTCTGGCTGGCGACATCGCAAACAAGGATGCATTCGGCGGCATCATCCGCTTCCAGCGTTCGTTCTAATCTGAACTACGCTTGAGCATCTGACGCCAACGGGAAACCGTTGGCGTCGTCATTTGGGGAGCGTTCACAAAAACGTGAACAAAATTCTTTCGCGATGGGGATCTCGACGGAATTTGAAATGGGGGAGTTGCGGGGACGAACAAATTGGGGGCGAGAGGTTCTATTAGAGGATCAAAACATGTCTCCACATAAAGTTAGCTCACTTATCTTGTACTCGATGAATTATTTCTCTATGCATGCTTCCCATAAAAAAATGGGGGACTTGCTATGATCGTCGTTGGGGGCACGAGGATCGATGGAGGCGAAGCTTATTCGCCGGTCATCGACTACAACCTTGAATACACATCCGTCAGAAGCCAGAATCACAGGCTCGTAGAGCAATTTTCGCTCGCTGAACTGGCTGGAAAGTATATCAACATCCTTTGGGATGACGGCTCACACAAGTATAATGTGAAATCGTTCCTTGGTGAAATTGATGAGATTCTGAAAGGCGTGCGCTTTTCAGGATTTGATCAGGAAATGCTCGACTCCGTCATAGGTTCGCTTCGTGAACGCGGCAACAGCAATGCAACCATCAATAGAAAGATGGCTGCGCTGAGCAAGCTGCTGCGAAAGGCGCATAAGATGGGGGACATCTATAATCTGCCGGAGTTTGTCCGACAGAAAGAACGTGCGGGACGGATTCGATTCCTCGAATATGAGGAAGAAAAGCGCTTGTTTGCGGCGGTTAAAGCACGTTGCGAGGACAGTTATCGCCTCAGTATTTTCCTTGTCGATACAGGTTGCCGCTTAGGCGAAGCCATTGGGCTCACCTGGAATGACATTCAGGAGCATCGCGTTACGTTCTGGTTAACGAAGTCGAACCGCAGCAGAACGGTTCCGCTTACAAAACGAGCGAGAAAGTCTACGGATATTGCGCATGAGCGGCTTAAAGGCCCCTTCTCCATGCTCAATCAGGTACGATTCCGCCAGATTTGGAATGATGCAAAAATCGAAGTCGGACTTGGAACCGATGATCAGGTGGTACCGCATATCCTGCGACACACCTGCGCGTCTCGCCTTGTCCGAGGTGGAATCGATATTCGCCGCGTACAGATGTGGCTCGGCCATCAGACATTACAAATGACGATGCGTTATGCTCATCTCGCTACTCATGATCTCGATTCTTGCGTGAAAGTTCTCGAAATTCGATAACGAGAATATTGAATAATGATTTGGTTTCGCGAGTTTGCGCGAAATCCGCTCGTTTGAAGTAAGTTAGGGTATGTGTGTCGCGCAATTCGACAAAACTCGAGATGCGCAGATTCACTCTGACATGACGCTGAATACTGATTCCCACCTGAATTGAAGCCCAAGATCCAGCTTTCCAAAGCACGTCTTGTGTCGGACGTCGTGCTGATTCGCCTCTTAACGGGTAGTTTCTTCAAAAGGATCAATAATCAGGATTCACATAACTACCTTTGAAATACGTGAGGCTATCGCCATCAGAATAGACGCGGGGGTTATTCCGTATCGTACGCCGATTTGGTGCGTTGCGGCATATCCGATGCGACTTTAACTTCATTATTGAATTTCCCCAATTCGTGATGTGGCAAGACCCGACACAAATTGCTATTCCTGCTTGATCTTTTATCGAACGCCCGAGCAAATATTGACGGTGAATTGACATCACCTTCGGTTCTGCTGCCTCATCCACCAGACCAAGTTGACCGGAAACACAATGGCATCGCCTCGTCTTACACCGCTTGTTGAAAGCCTTCCCTCCACTGTCCCGTTCATAGGCCCTGAAATACTGGAGCTACAGCGCGGAAAACCTTTCGTTGCCCGAATCGGTGCTAATGAAAGCAGCTTCGGGCCTGCCCCATCTGTCATTGAAGCCATGAAGCAAGAGACATCCGAAGTCTGGAAATATGGTGATCCAGAAAATTATGCGTTACGCCATGCTATCGCAGCGCATCATGGCGTGAAGCCAGAGAATGTCATGCCCGGTGCAGGTGTTGATGCTTTGCTGGGACTTGTTGTCAGGCAGTATGTTCAGCAAGGTGACAAGGTCATCAACTCTTTGGGCGGCTATCCAACGTTCAATTATCACGTTGCAGGCTTCGGTGGCACCTTACTGACAGTTCCTTATCGCGACGACAAACCTGATCTTGATGCGCTTATCGACAAAGCACGCACTGAAAACCCTGCGCTGCTTTACATCGCGAATCCAGACAACCCGATGGGTACGTGGCACGAGGGATCAGACATTCAGGCCTTCATAGAGCGAGTGCCTGAAACGACGATGTTGATTCTCGACGAAGCCTATTGCGAGACGGGGCCAGCATCTGCCTTCCCACCATTTGATTTGGAACGTCCCAATATTCTACGTATGCGCACTTTTTCAAAAGCTTATGGACTCGCCGGAATTAGGGTCGGCTATGTTCTTGGCTGCGCAAGTGCAATCAAATCATTCGACAAGATTCGCGATCATTTTGCGGTTAATCGAATTGCACAGGCTGCTGCAATCGCAGCATTAAAGGACCAAGCATATTTGCGCGACGTGGTCGAACAAATCCATGCTGGACGCAATAGAATCGCAAAAATAGCCGAGCTGAATGGGCTGAAGCCGATTCCCTCTGCAACGAATTTCGTCACAATTGATTGTTGCCACGATGGCGCCTTTGCCACTTCCGTTCTCAATGGTTTGATTGAGCGAGATATTTTCGTTCGAAAGCCCGGCGCACTTGTTCTTGATCGCTGTATTCGTGTGAGCGTCGGTGTGAAAGCACAACTGGATAAGTTTGAGATAGCCTTGCCTGATGCGCTAGCTGCCGCTCGAAACGCTTATAAAACTGCCTGATAGTGGAGAAACTTCATGTCGATCCTACGGAATAATCAGCCTCGCAGTGCTCTGTTTGGCACACTCGCTGGTCTGTGCGGAGCTCTGGCAATTGCTTCTTATGCAGGTGCGGCTCATGGCGGGGACAACCATCTTGGCACTATCGCACCAATGCTTCTGGGTCATGCTCCAGCTCTGCTTGTTTTATCGCTGATCGTGCCGAACAGTCGTGTAGCGAATATTGGCGGGGCATTACTGGTGGTCGGTTTGGTCTTGTTTTGCGGAGATCTGTTTATGCGTGACATGACCAGTAACAGACTCTTCCCAATGGCAGCGCCTACAGGCGGAAGCTTGATGATTCTTGGCTGGCTCGTGGTCGGTATCAGCAGTTGGTTCAAGAAAACCTGATTTTATAATGCGGAAACTTAACCAGAAAAAAAGGCCTTGCAAATCTGCAAGGCCCTCTCTCCAAAACGGGTTAAGTTCAAACCGACTTATAAGCCGTCTCAGATTTGGGTTTATGAATTGCCCTTGAGGCGTGCATTGCAGAGGCTGTAATAACCGCCGCCCTTCTGAACCCACTTCAAACCACCAAGTGCATTGGCGTCTTTCAGAGTGTGATACTGCTCAAGGCAGGTGTGCATACGTGCCTTGCCAGCAGATTCGCTAGAGTATTTTGCCGAAACAGCCGTTGGGAATTTGACACCCTTTGGCGCCGCTACTGTTGGAGCAGCAGGTTCAGAATTGCCATCCGTGGTAAGTGCTACAGCATCAGCACCTGGACCACATTCCGCTTTACGGAAGTCATTCCATTTGGCACCGCCGTCAGTGCCGGCATCTTTTGCCGCCTGATATTTGGCACTGCACTGCTTCATGGTAAGGCCTTTGGCATCATCTGCAGCTGGCGTGGCTGCACTTTTCGCCGGTGCGGCAGCTTTCTTTGCGGGAGCTGCTGGAGCAGCCGGAGCTGCAGCTGCATCATCACCACACTGGGCTTTGCGGAAGTCGTTCCACTTTACATCGCCAAGCGTGCCAGCATCTTTGGCGGCCTGATACTTCGCGCTACATTCTTTCATCGTCAACGCACTTGCAGGAGATGAAAAAGTAAAGGCAGATGCGCCTAGAATGATTGCGGTACCAGCAAAGGCTGTAATGGTACGAATAGACATCTCGTCGCTCCCTATCGGATACGGACTATTGATTTTGTTGCATTCGGATTAGCGCTGACCGCTCAAAGCGATCTATTCAGAATATCCGGCCTGCTTTGCCGGTCTTCACACCTTGTAAATTTGTCTTCACCACCAAGCTTGATGCCAGACAAGTTGACTGTCAATCACTCTCTTAATATTACCACTGTCTACAATACAAAAATTCTAACCGTCATTCTTTAGTCGTTACGTAAATTTGAATGACGCGAAGTAAATATACAGTAATTCCATGATCTTGTCTCAGCTTTATTGCAACACAGTTAAAATCCGGAGCTTGCCCAGATGATAAAAAGGATCATGATCATTGGTGGCGCAGGTTCGGGAAAGTCCACCCTCGCCCGTTCGCTTGGTGCAATCACCAAATTACCAGTTGTTCATATCGACACCATCTATTGGCTACCCAATTGGACAATGCGCTCTCGGGACGAAATCGGCCTTCTGAGCGATGAGGTTGCGGATCGCGATGAATGGATATTTGAAGGCAATCACAGCGAAACAATGGCGCATCGCGCAGCACGCGCCGACATGATTATTTTTCTGGATATCTCAACCCCAACACGCCTTTGGCGCGTCCTGCGCAGAACACTTCGCCATTACGGTCAATCCCGTCCTGATATGGCGGAAGGCTGTGACGAGCGTTTTGATTGGGAATTCCTGAAGTTCGTGGCTAATTACCGCAAAAACGGGCGTATTCGGGCAAAATCTTTTCTGGAAAGCGCCCCTTCGCATCTGAAAAAGCATCATCTACGCAGTCCCAAGGATGTAGAGCAATTTCTCAGTGAAACTCGCAACGAAATAATCCGAAAAAATGAGCGGTCAAAGCTGAGCTAAAATAAAAATGCGACGTTCAAAATAACAATATTGCTAGCAGTGCCGTCGGGCATCCGCGATGCTATATTTGCGAGGTCTCCCAAGACTTGGCGCTGGCGCGTGGCACATTATCCATCGGATCAGCGGGAATATGCATACACTCAAATGGCGGATCATTGCTCCGGCCCTTTGAGTAATCTTGTCCGAATTTCCGGTTTTCGCAGTTCTGGAGTTAAATGTGACCGATATCGCAGATAGGACCTCCCCGCTTGTCGATGTGACCAGCAAACTGGGGGGCGATCGTCATCGCCTTTATGAAGATGCAATCGCCATGTTGATTGGCACTTCATTCATTGCGTTGGGCATTACGCTTTATAGTCAAGCGACGCTTATGACAGGCAGTACGGCAGGAATCGCGCTGCTGATCCAATATGCCACCGGCATCGGATTTGGCTTGCTTTATTTCGTGATCAATCTGCCGTTCTACTATTTCGCTGCAAAGCGGATGGGCTGGCCATTTACGATCAGAACGTTCATCGCCGTGGCGCTTCTATCTCTCTTTGCCAAACTCATTCCTTTATGTGTTGATTTCAGCTCAATCAATCCGCTCTTTGCAGCGCTTATGGGCGGCACACTTATGGGCATGGGCGTTCTGGCACTTTTCCGCCATCGTTCCGGCGTGGGCGGCGTCAATATTCTGGCGCTTTACTTGCAGGACGCCTATGGCATTCGCGCTGGTTGGTTTCAGCTCGCGCTCGACATTATCATCATGCTCGGATCGCTGTTTTTCATCCCATGGGAAAACATGCTTCTGTCGCTTGTGGGTGCGATTGCGATGAACGTTATCATCGCAATCAACCACAAACCGGGGCGCTATCTCGGGATCAGCTGAACAAAAAGCCGCCTCATTGGGCGGCTTTTTGTTTTCTACATTCTGTAGTTCAGTGCGAAGTCATCCACTCGCGTGCACCACGCAGTGCCGCTGCCAGCTCGCTCTTGCTCATGGTCGCTGCAACCTGATTGCGCATACGTTCGGCTTTCTGGTTGCCACGGATTGCTGCAATGTTAAGCCACTTGTGTGCTTCGACGACATCAATTTCGCAGTCCCGGCCGATGGCATATTTCAAACCCATCTCCAGCAGGATACGATCCTGAGAACCTGCCTTGTCGTGCTGTATAACGCTCTGAAACTGTGTCATTTTCTTTGTCCCTGTTAAATCCCGAGAACCGTCCGCTCTTTGTTTCCGTGACTGGCTTTCACCGTCTCGGAACCGTCGGATCTGTCGTTCCGTTCATGGTCTTTAAGATAAGCGACAGGATTAAAATGCGCGTTAAACCAGATGCTTAACAACGCGACAACGAAATCCCAACAAGGAGTAAATTTGGGATTTTGTTAAACATCCAAGCTTCGCGAATTGCAGCGTTTTTCCGAAATTGCCGCTTTTTCATCCACAGTGCTTGGAAACCAGATGATAACCATGGCATCGATTGGCTTTGTTGAGAAAGTGATTATCGGCGAATTCGAAGCCACCAATTATCCCTCTTCCGCTTCGAACCAAACTCGATTACGTTTACGTTTGCGTAAGTTTTCTGCAGAGCTGAAAATAGAGAGCTTTGCGGCATTTTGGGAGGAATGCATGATCCGCACTTTTATTATGGGAATGACCGCCGCCGTAGCACTGACGGCAGGCTTAGCCGCACCAGCATTTGCTGAAGAAGCAATTGTCGGTACTTGGAAGCGCCCGAATGGTACGATTATCAGCTACGCAGCTTGCGGCGGCGGTAAATATTGCGGCACAGTGCAGACCGGCGAATATAAGGGAAAGTCGATTGGCACAATGTCTGGCAAGGACGGCAGCTACAAGGGCGAAGTCAACAAGCTAGACGAAGGCAAGACTTACACAGGCAAGGCCAGTGTCAAGGGAAACACTCTCTCGCTTTCGGGCTGCGTCATGGGCGGCCTGATCTGCAAGAGTGAGAGCCTCGCACGGCAGTAAGTGAACAAGATAAAAAGGCGGCTTCTAAGCCGCCTTTCTTTCAAGCATTTCTGACCAAAGCGGTTTAGCGCGCCTTCTGGCCGAAAAGGATTTTCTGCGCTTCCTTGTCATTGGCGAGGTTAGACTTTTCGCGCTCTTCCTTGCCAACCAAGAGACCACGCTGAACGGCAGGTCGTGCATTCATGGTTTCATACCAGCGCTTGAGGTTAGGGAAATCCTCCAGCTGCTGATCATAGTTTTTGTACGCGTTGATCCAACCAATGCTGGCCATGTCAGCGATAGAATATTCGCCGGCGATAAAGTCTTTGCCTTCGAGTTGACGATTCAGGACACCATAAAGACGATTGACCTCATTGGTGTAGCGATCAATGCCATATTGCACCTTTTCCGGCGCATAAACGCGGAAGTGCCCGGCCTGACCCGACATGGGGCCAAGTCCACCCATTTGCCACATCAGCCATTCATCAACGGCGACACGCTTGCGTTCATCCGTTGGATAGAACTTTCCAAACTTCCGACCGAGATACTGAAGAATTGCGCCTGATTCAAAAACCGAGATCGGCTCGCCGCCCGGACCTTCCGGGTCGATGATCGCAGGCATACGGTTATTGGGTGCAATTTTGAGAAAGTCCGGCTGGAATTGATCGCCCTTACCGATGTTCACATATTTGACTTCGTAAGGAACGCCTAGTTCCTCCAGCATGATGCTGATTTTGAAGCCATTCGGGGTAGGCCAATAATAAAGCTCAATGGGTTTTGTCTGCTCAGCCATGGGTATCTGTCTCCCGCTTTCTTGGCTTTGTCCGTATTTCCAATGCGGGTTAACATAAGCGCCGTGCAGCCCGGCACAAGTGCGAAGCGATCAAGTTAGTGAAACATCAATATTTTTGAACGCCGGATGAATGCAGCTCTCAGGAGCAGTTCAGGTCGCATCCTTAAACTCAAGCCCGTAGAGCAAACGCTTTTAAAGCCGGGGGAATTATGCTGCTGTGGCGCGTTACGATTGTCTGTTTAATGATTGCCGGTTTTGCGATCATCGCGAGCCTTTTTGTTGATCGCAAATATGATGTTTATCGCGACCAGCCGGTCGTTGGCCCTATCACAGCAATGCACCTCAAGCATGTGGACGGAGACAGGCGGCTATGATCTCGCGTTTCCGTATTTCAGCAGGGATTGCGCTTCGTGTCCTGCTTTTCACCGCCGTCTTCACCGGTCCTGCCGCAACCTTCGCCTACACCCAAATAGGGCAGAAAGCGCAAATGAACGGGGTCGGCCTCGTACTGTATGTAAGCCTTCAAAGAAGTGCGTAAACAGGGACATGCGCGTGTCATGGAGTTTGCTATACTAAGCCATGACACAGCGAATCGAACAAACTTTCATCCCTGATATCAAAACCCCTCCCTTCGTGGAGCCGGAAGTTTTTACCGATGCAAGTGCGGCGGTTGCCGCACTGCGCAAGCTTTATGATCGCAACACCGCGTTCCTTCGCACGGCTTTTGAGCAGCTGGCAAAGGGAGAGGCTCGCCCTCAGCGTTATCGCGCTTTTTATCCCGAAATCTGCCTGTCCACCTCCAGCTTTGCGCATGTAGATACGCGCCTCGCCTTTGGTCATGTGACTACGCCCGGTGATTATGCGGCGACGATTACCCGGCCCGATCTGTTCGACCATTACCTCAACGAGCAAATTCGCCTGCTGATGCGCAATCACGGCGTTGCGGTAACCGTTCGGGAATCGGCAACACCAATTCCAATTCACTTTGCTTTCATGGAAGGCACCTATGTTGAAGCATCGGTTGCCAATGCCTTTACGCATCCGATGCGCGATCTCTTCGATGTTCCGGATCTGGCTGCAACCGACGACAAGATCGTCAATGCCGATTTCGATCCTATTCCCGGTGAACCAATGCCACTGGCGCCGTTCACGGCACAACGCGTTGACTACTCTCTACACAGGCTTGCGCATTACACCGCAACCAGCCCCAAGCATTTTCAGAACTTTGTTCTGTTCACCAACTATCAGTTCTATATGGACGAATTCTGCGCTTATGCGCGCAAGCTGATGGCAGACGGTGGCGGCGGCTATGATAGCTTTGTTGAGCCAGGCAACGCGATAACACGCGCAGGCGAATCCGAGCCGAGCAGCGGCATTCCGCTACAGCGTATGCCACAGATGCCTGCCTATCACCTTCAACGCGCCGATCATTCCGGTATTACCATGGTCAATATCGGCGTTGGCCCATCCAATGCAAAGACCATCACCGACCATGTTGCTGTGCTGCGTCCACATGCATGGCTGATGCTGGGACATTGTGCCGGTCTGCGCAACACTCAAGAGCTTGGCGATTACGTACTTGCTCATGCTTATATGCGTGAAGACCACGTTCTTGATGACGATCTTCCTGTTTGGGTGCCCTTGCCCGCACTTGCCGAAATTCAGGTAGCACTTGAAGAGGCGGTCGAAGAAATAACTGGCCTTGAAGGCTATGACCTCAAGCGCATCATGCGCACTGGTACAGTCGCAACAATCGACAATCGAAACTGGGAGTTACGCGACCAGCGCGGACCGGTTCAGCGCCTTTCACAGGCGCGTGCAGTTGCGCTTGACATGGAGTCTGCCACGATTGCTGCCAATGGGTTCCGCTTCCGCGTACCATACGGCACGTTGCTCTGTGTTTCCGACAAGCCTTTGCATGGCGAACTGAAACTGCCTGGTATGGCGACAGAGTTCTACAAGCGGCAGGTCGCACAGCATCTGCAAATCGGTATTCGTGCGATGGAAAAAATCGCAGCCATGCCTGATGAGCGACTGCATTCACGCAAGCTCCGTAGCTTCTTCGAGACAGCTTTCCAGTAAGTATAAGGCAGTAGGCAATAGGTAGTTAGGGCAGTATGTATTTTGAAAGCATACTGCCCTTTTCCAAATTCCCCTATTCCATCATCGCGCCGTAATCAGCGGCTAGGTGCGTATCATGTCAAAACGCCGCGAAAACCTTTCATTGCTCCTATTGATCACCGCTGTTCTGGTGTCGGTCCCTCTTGTGCTTGGTTTTCTTGGATCAGCGCATCCAATGCTCGATTCATTCGGGCATTTTCGACCACATCTCGCGATTCTGATGGGTTTGCTGGCACTGCCGCTCTTGTTCACAAAGATGCGGCGTGAAGGTGCAATGATCCTGCTTTTTGCGATCCTTGCTTTCAGCACGACGCTTGGTGCCGCACGTAATCTTCTCAACGGATCATCTTCTGCACAGGCCGATGTGCCGACGACTGGCGCACGTTACAGCCTGGTGCAGATCAATCTGCGCTATAACAACCCTGAGCCTAAACGCGTTATGCAGATGGTTGCGCAGGAAAAGCCTGACGTTATCACCTATCAGGAAGCCGGTGCAGATTGGGCAATGTGGATCGACATTCTGAAGGGTACTTATCCTTACCATTTTGAATGCCACAAAGACGGAAGCAATATGGGCGTTGGCATTCTGTCCCGCCGCCCATTCAGTGAAGGTAGCGCTCAGTTGTGCCTTGGCGATGATCGCCTTGCCATGACTTCTATCGATTTTAGCGGCACGAGCGTCAATGTTGCGGCATATCATGCTGTGCTTCCGTGGCCATATGATCAGGCGGCGATCATCGATGCATTGGTGCCAGAGTTGTCGAAATTCAGCGGCCCTATGATCATCGCTGGCGATTTTAACGCGACGCCATGGAGCAATGCTGTCCATCGCATCGAGAAAGCTTCGACCACCAAGGCGATGACCGGTATCGGTGGCACATGGATATTGCAGAACCTTCCGATAAAACTCGCGCCCTATGTCGGCCTGCCGATCGATCAGGTTCTCGTAAGCCATGAAATCGAAGCGCCCGCTGCAACCACACGCGAGGACGTCGGCTCCGATCACTTGCCAATCAGGCTTGAGTTTTCGGTTCCGATGCCGGTACGTCCAGACACTGACGAGCCGGAAACTCAATCAGTCATGCTCTCATTTTGAAGCGTTAGAGCGACCTTTGTGCACCCGGCACTCTAATAAAAAAGGCGGTTTAAAACCGCCTTTTCAATTACATGTTTCCGCAAACATTACATGTTTACGTAAACTGGTCCTTCGCCGCCTTGTGGCGGAACCCAGTTGATGTTCTGGTTCGGATCCTTGATATCGCAAGTTTTGCAATGCACGCAATTCTGCGCGTTGATCACAAAGCGAACATCCTTGGCCTGCGGATCAGCCGCGGAATTGCCGTCAGCATCCACCCATTCATAAACGCCTGCAGGGCAGTAGCGCGTCGATGGACCTGCAAAGACATCATGTTCCGATGTCTGCTGCAGCTTCATGTCAGCCACCTGCAGATGCACAGGCTCGTTTTCGTCATGGTTGGTGTTCGAAAGAAACACTGACGAAAGACGATCAAAGGTCAGCACACCATCCGGCTTCGGATAATCGATCTTCTTGTGCTTTGCTGCTGGCTCAAGGCTTTGCGCATCGTTCTTCCCATGCTTCAGCGTACCAAAGAATGAGAAGCCAAACAGCTGATTGGTCCACATATCAAGACCACCGAGAGCAACACCCATAACCGTTCCGAGCTTCGACCAGAGCGGCTTCACATTGCGGACCTTCTTGAGATCCTTGCCGATAGCGCTGTTACGCCAGCTGTTTTCGATTTCAATCGGCTCATCATTGGCACGACCAGCGGCCAAAGCTTCCGCAATCTTGTCGGCAGCAAGAATGCCCGACAGAACAGCGTTATGACTGCCCTTGATGCGGGGTACGTTGACGAAGCCAGCCGAACAGCCGATCAGCGCACCACCCGGGAAGGACAGTTTTGGCACTGACTGGAAACCACCTTCGGTAATCGCGCGCGCGCCATAAGAAAGGCGTTTGCCACCCTCGAATGTATCGCGGATCGCCGGATGCGTCTTGAACCGCTGGAACTCTTCAAACGGCGACAGATACGGGTTCTTGTAGTTGAGATGCAGTACGAACCCGACTGCAACCATATTGTCTTCAAGATGATAGAGGAACGAGCCACCGCCGGTCTTCATATCGAGCGGCCAGCCAAATGAATGCTGTACCAGACCCGGCTTATGCTTGGATGGATCGACCTGCCAGAGTTCCTTAAGGCCGATACCAAACTTGGCTGGTTCACGACCCTCATCAAGCTTGAACCTCGCGATCAGTTCCTTTGCCAGCGAGCCGCGTGCGCCTTCACCGATCAGAACATATTTGCCAAGCAGCGCCATGCCGCGCGTGTAATTTGGACCGTGCGAGCCATCACGCTCGACACCCATATCACCAGTAGCAACACCGATTACAGCGCCTTCATCATTATAAAGCACTTCGGTGGCAGCAAAGCCCGGGTAGATTTCAACACCCAGCTCTTCTGCTTTCGTGCCAAGCCAGCGGCAGACATTGCCGAGTGACACGATGTAATTGCCGTGATTGTTCATCAGCGGTGGCATGGCGAAATTTGGCAGACGCACCGAACCCGCAGGACCAAGCAGCAGGAAATGGTCGGCGGTCACAGGGGTCTTGAACGGATGCCCCTCTTCCTCACGCCAGCCTGGCAGAAGCTGATCGATACCACTTGGATCAACGACGGCGCCCGACAGGATATGCGCGCCAACTTCCCCGCCCTTTTCAAGAACGACGACTGAAAGCTCCGGATTGATTTGTTTGAACCGAATAGCCGCAGCAAGGCCTGCAGGGCCTGCGCCGACAATCACAACATCAAATTCCATGCTTTCGCGTTCGGGAAGCTCCTGGCTCGCGATTGCTGGGGCTTCAGACATTCTAGGCCTCCGTCTGGTGTAACTTCATCACCCACTAATGGAGTGGGCGTGAAGCATCCAATTGTTTTTACTCATGATCCTATCGCGAACGGCGATAAACCGCTTTTATACAGATAGGCTTCCCCATATTGGTCTTACCCTGTCGCAGAGTTAAAGACTGTCGCATATGCGTCCAATTGTCCAAAATCGCCGCAATACAAGCATTCATAATATTGACCTTAACGTAAACGTCAAATTTTAAACAGCCGATTTAGTGATTATGGGCTATTGTGACGCAACGCAATTCTGCGCGCCGAAAGACCGTCTCCATCTTCACGAGAGATGCTTTAATCACTCTATGAACCGGAAATATGCGCTCTGCTCTTGCATTCAACACCAAAATTCGCCACCTCAGTTTATGAGGTGTAAAATATGATCGATGACCGGGAAACGCTGGATATGGAAGGTCTGCTCCGCTTTTACGCGGAAGCGGGTGTTGACATGCCGCTTTCCGATACGCCGATCGATCGATTTGCAGAAGCCCAGCGTCAGCCGGTGCGTTCAGCTCCAGCGCAGCAGGAAAACCGATCAACTTCGTCAGCGGACCGCCCGCGCGCGCAACAACAGCAGCCGCGTCAGGCAGCAACACCCTCACCGACCAGCCGCCCTGTGCAGGCTGCATCCGATGTTCCGGATAATGCGCAAATTGCATTGGCGCGCGAAGCCGCCTTGCAAGCCGCAACGCTTGATGTGCTGCGCGAAAAGCTTGCAGCCTTTGATGGCTGCAATCTGAAATTCACTGCGAAAAACCTCTGCTTTGCAGATGGTGATCCGTCGTCAGACATCATGTTCGTAGGCGAAGCACCGGGGCGTGATGAGGATATGGAAGGCTTGCCATTCGTTGGCAAATCCGGCCAACTTCTTAACCGGATGATCGAGGCTATCGGCTTCAAGCGTGAAGGCGTCTATATCGCCAACACTATTCCTTGGCGTCCGCCGGGTAATCGTACGCCAACCCCCGTCGAAACAGAACTTTGCCGCCCGTTCATCGAACGGCAGATCGAACTTGCAGCCCCCAAAGTGCTTGTTGCGCTCGGCGGTCCAGCTGGTAAGGCTTTGACAGGTGCGACTGAAGGCATTCTACGGTTACGTGGCAATTGGAAAGTGCACCGCACGCCGTCGGGTATTGAGATCCCGGTCATGCCCACGCTGCATCCGGCCTATCTCTTGCGCACGCCTGCACAGAAAAGGTTTGCCTGGCGCGATTTTCTTGCTGTGAAAATGAAGCTTGCGGAACTGGCTGAATAATCTTCCCAGATTGCACGTATCAGACAGCGAATTGTCACTAACATGCCGCAAACATACATTATTTCGCCGCTTGCACTATATCCGAACTCGACAAACGTTCTTTAAGCTTAGTGCATCGGGGAGGTTTTCATGGCCGGCCAGCTTCTGCCTATAGCTGCCTTGCTTGCAAGCACATTTCTAATGCTGCTTGCCGGTGGACTTGCAGGCATTCTCCTGCCAATCCGCGGAGGCGTTGAAGGCTGGTCAACGACCACAATTGGCTGGATGGGAACGACCTATGCGCTCGCTTTCACCATAGGCTGCATTGTTATTCCTCATCTGGTGCGGCGCGTCGGGCATGTGCGTGTATTCTCGGCACTACTTACGCTTCTATCAATCGCGTTGCTGCTTCATTCGCTCATTGTAAACCCTTATGCCTGGATGATCTTCCGCGGCATCGCAGGCTTCTCGCTTGCAGGCTCCTATATGATTATCGAGAGCTGGCTCAATGAACGCGTCACCAATGAAACGCGCGGCAAGATTTTCTCGATCTATATGATTATTACCATGCTTGGTCTCATGTGTGGCCAATACATCCTGCCATTTGGTGATGCGACGACCGTAACGTTATTCATCATCTGTGCGATCATTTATGCCAGCGCCCTGCTGCCAACCACACTTTCCAGCGCTCAGTCACCAAATCCACTGACGCAAGCTTCGTTGGACCTAAAGGGGCTTTATAGGCGCTCCCCCGCAGCAGCCGTCGGATCTTTCATCGCGGGCATAGTGGCCGGCACATGGAGCTTCCTCGCCGCCATCTATGGTGAAATGAACGGCCTTTCGACTTTTGGCATCGCCACAATGCTGGCCTGCGCAATGATTGGCGGCGCGATCTTCCAATATCCACTCGGGCGCGCTTCCGATATTGTGGATCGCCGTTTCGTCATGGTTATCGCGGGCGCTATTGGCTTTGTGCTCTCAGCCATCATGCTGCTGGTTCATCCGACCTCGCCCTATGCGCTCTACATCATGATGTTTCTGTTCGGCTCAGTACTTTACTCGATCTACAGCCTTAACGTAGCCCACGCCAACGACTATGCCGACGCGAGTGAATTTGTTAAAATTTCTGGTGGCTTGCTTATCATCTATGGCACAGGCAGCATGGTCGGCCCGGCCCTATCCGGCCCACTCATGGACCTTATGGGAGCATCCGGCTTCTTTGTAACTATGGCACTCGCTTATGCAGTCTATGGTCTGCATGCTTTCTGGCGTATTCGCCGTTTCGAGCGACCAGCAGTCAGCGATCAAAAAACAGAGTTCAAAATCTACACGCCAGACGGTCAGCCTACACCTGAAACAATGCAGCTCGATCCGCGCGCAGAAGGTTCACCGGGACAGGCTTAACCTACTGTGCTTGTTGTGGCGTATTGGTTTTGTGAGGCGCGATCGCCAACTGATGCTCACGGTAGATGATATAGCCGCCAGCGCCCATAACGATCACGCTGCCAATCAGCATTTCAAAAGTTGGAATATCCCCGAAGAATAAAAACCCAATGCCGAGGCCGAGCAGCATTGAGGTATATTCAAATGGTGCAATGGTACTCATCGGGGCATGCCGATAGCATTCGGTCAGTAAAATTTGCGCAATCCCGCCCGCAATACCTGCGCCAATCAGCATTGCGAGCTGAGGCCAGCTCGGTGCAACCCAACCGAACGGCACACTAACTAGCGCAATAACACTTGCTGAAATCGAGAAATAGATAACGATTGTCGATGTGCGTTCGGTCTGCACAAGACGACGCACCAGCATCATGGCAAAGGCAGCCATCACGGCGCCGCCCAATGCCGCCAAGGCGCCCATGGCTTCATTATGTCCGACATTGCCTTCCGCAAACAGCGTCATGCGCGGCCAGATGATAATCATCACACCGAACAAGCCGATGACGACCGCACTCCAGCGATAGAGCCGGACCACTTCATGCAGAATGAGTGCGCCAAGAACAACAGCGATAAGCGGTGATGCGTAGTTGATTGCAATTGCTTCCGGCAAAGGCAGCTTGGTCAGTGCATAAAAGCTCAGAGACATCGCGCCAACGCCGACCATGCCGCGCCAGAAGTGGCTGAACCCATGGCGGGTTTGAAGAATGCCGGATAGCTGCCCGCGCAACGCAAAATAGACCAGGATGGCAAGGACTGCGAAAAAAGATCGGAAGAAGATTAACTGGCCAAGCGGGATACCTTCTGCAGCCTTGAGCAAGGTCGACATACCGACAAAAACAGCGACGGAAGCGACTTTGAGGCTAATGCCCAGCATTGGATTGTTTTGAAGCAGATCAGGCTCGGCAGTTTCGCCGGTCTGAACATTTGCGGAGGCCGCGTCCGGGAGGGACTTCACAACGCAGTTCCTTAAACGGGGGATGCAGGAGCAAGGCGGGAAATTACAGTTATTGCGCTATCCATAGGCTTGTTCGTAACAAAGTGCCAGCCAAGCAAAGATCAGTAATTAAAAAATATTGAGCAACTTCGCTTTTCTTGTCGTTTGCTAAAAAGCCGGATACGACTCTCGTATCGAAGTGATCACAAAGAAGAGTTTCGCAATGCGTACTGAAACCGGCCAGACATTCCGCCTCGAAGATTATCGCCCGACACCTTACGCAATTCCTGAAACGAAACTCGATTTCACACTTGAGCCCGAGAAAACGATCGTTCGCGCCGAACTGACTATTGAGCGCCGCGCCGGAACGGCTGCCGATACACCACTTGTTCTGGATGGTGACGAGCTGAAGTTCGTCACCATCAGCCTGGATGGGAAGGCGCTCAATGATAACAGCTACTCAGTGACGCCGGATAAACTCGAAATCACTGACCTTCCCGACGCGGAGCGTTTCACTCTGGAAATCGTCACCGAAGTTAATCCCACTACAAACCGGCAGCTTTCCGGGCTTTACCGCTCAAGCGATGTCTATTGCACGCAATGCGAGGCAGAAGGTTTTCGGCGCATCACCTATTATTATGATCGTCCGGACGTTCTCTCAGTTTATACGGTTCGTATTGACGCGGAAAAGGCTGCTGCACCAATACTGCTGGCAAATGGCAATCCCGTAGAACAAGGCGCTGTCGCCGGTAATGCCGACAGGCATTTTGCCGTCTGGCACGACCCACACCCCAAGCCTTCCTATTTGTTCGCCCTTGTTGCTGGCTCGCTTGATGTCGTGAAGAATCATTTCACGACACAATCAGGGCGTCCTGTCGACCTCGCCATCTATGTAGAGCATGGCAAAGAGGATCGCGCACTTTATGCGATGGATGCGTTGAAACGTTCCATGCGTTGGGACGAAGAAAAGTTCGGCCGCGAATATGATCTCGATGTCTTCAACATCGTTGCCGTCTCGGACTTCAATATGGGGGCTATGGAAAACAAGGGCCTCAATGTCTTTAACGACAAATATGTGCTGGCCGACCCGGAAACGGCAACGGATGTCGATTATGCTGGCATCGAAGCCGTGATCGCGCACGAATATTTCCATAACTGGACCGGCAATCGCATTACCTGCCGCGACTGGTTCCAGCTGTGTCTCAAGGAAGGCCTGACAGTTTATCGTGACCATGAATTTTCGGCCGACGAACGCTCGCGTCCGGTAAAGCGCATCGCAGAAGTGAAAATACTGAAAGCCCAGCAGTTCCCAGAAGATAGCGGTCCTCTTTCACATCCGGTACGCCCACGTGAATATAGCGAGATCAACAACTTCTATACGGCGACTGTTTATGAAAAAGGTTCGGAAGTGGTGCGTATGATCCGAACGATCATCGGCCCCGAACTGTTCCGCAAAGGTATGGATCTCTATTTTGAGCGCCATGATGGCGATGCTGCAACCATTGAAGACTTCATCAAAGTTTTTTCCGATGTCTCCGGCCAAGACTTCTCGCAATTTGCGCTCTGGTATGATCAGTCGGGCACACCAAAGGTTGAAGCGAGCTTCAGTTTTGATGCGGCAAAAGAAACTTACACCATCAGTTTCACGCAATCCCTCGCACCCACGCCCGGTCAGCCGGTAAAAAAACCGATGCATATTCCGATCGCCTTTGGCTTGTTGGGATCGGATGGCAAAGATATTCAACCTTCCTCTGTCGAAGGTGGAGATGTGCACGATGGCGTCATTCATCTGCATCGTGTTTCGGAAACGCTAACGTTCCATGGGATCAAGGAACGCCCAGTCCCCTCGCTGTTGCGTGGTTTTTCCGCCCCGATCAATCTGGTCTCACCGCTTAACTCGGAAGACCGGGTCTTCCTCGCTCTCAATGACAGCGACCCGGTTGCCCGCTGGCAGGCTCTGACCGGCATCTTTACGCAAGCCTTGCTAGAAGGCGCCAAACGAGTACGTGGCGGCTACTTGCCGGAGACCGATACTAAAATTATCGAACTTGCCGGACGTATTGCCTCGGATGAGAGCCTTGATGCCGCTTTCCGTGCACTATGTCTGACTTTGCCAAGCGAAAGCGACATTGCGCGTGAGATGGGCGAGAATGTTGACCCGGATGCAATCTTTGCAAGCCGCGACCATCTGATTGCTGCGATTGGTTCCGCCTATGCGAAAGACTTCGCAGCACTTTACACACGGCTGGAGCAACAGGATGCATTCTCTCCTGATGCTGTATCAGCGGGCAAGCGCGCTCTGCGGAATGTGCTGCTTGATTACCTCAGCCGTCACGAGAATAGCCCGGCGCGTGCTGCGCAGCAGTTTGCAGACGGCGATAACATGACCGAACGTGCAGCAGCCTTAAGCGTGCTGGTGCATCGCTTCGGCGATAGCCATGAAGCCCAGGGGGCGCTTGCGTCATTTGAAAGACGCTTCGGCGACGATGGCTTGGTGATGGACAAATGGTTCATCGTGCAGGCAACCCGACCGGGCGACAAGGCACTTGAAGCCGTTCGGACCTTGACGAAACACAAGCTGCTTTCGTTTGATAATCCAAACCGGGTACGCGCATTGATCGGCGCATTCTCGGCGAGCAATCCAACGGGCTTTAATCGCAAAGATGGCGCGGCTTACAACTTCTTTGCCGATATCATTCTGGCAATCGACCCAGAAAACCCGCAACTCGCAGCTCGCCTTCTCACAGCATTGCGGTCGTGGCGTTCGCTGGAAGATGCCCGTCGTGAACATGCTCGTGCAGCCCTCGCCCGCATTGCAGGGACGCAGAAGCTGTCGACTGATCTACGGGACATCGTCGACAGAACGCTTGCTTGATTCGCGAATCAGCTGATTGATTCTCTACTTCATCAAACTCGGCCTCTGAACAGGCCGGGTTTGGCCGTTGCGCAGATATTCAAGCAAAGCTGCATAAAACCTGAAAAGGCTTCCGGCTTTCATGAGTCTTTTCAGGGTGTTAGATGGGCGCGCTCTCAAACTGATTCCGTTTAACAGATTGAGATTCAACGGAAAATCCAAATTCACGAATGGTGTTTTTTACGTCTCGTTAACGAATTCACTGGACAGCACGAATCACTTTTGATTCATTGATGTTGTTCGGAGATGGCGTATTCCGAAACATTTTGAGTAGAGATTTCAGTTCACGCGGCAAAAGCAGTTCTGGGCGGACAGCGCTTTGAGCGCATCTTGGGAACTGTTACGGCAAATCAAAGAGGGGCCAATAGATGGCGAGCACCGACGCGTACGACGCGACGGCGGGGAAGCATCGCGACTCCGGACGGAAGCGAAAGAAAGGCAGGCTTTCTGGCCATGCCAAGCTTCTTGCAGGCCCTGCTTATGGCAAATTCGCAGCGGTTGAACCCGCGTTGCGCCGCCTTGTTCCGGCTCTCATCATCATATTCCTGATCATACTCGGTGTGGCTCGTGTTTTCTCGATGCTGTCATGGCGCGAAGACATTGAGCTTCAGCACAAAGCCGCCCTTTCTGCTGCAACGGCCAATCTGGCGCAGATGATTGAGCGTGCAGCCAATGGAACGCAGGCTGGCGCTCAGATGTCGCCCAAAGACCTCGATAATACAATTGCCGAATTTCGGTCGCGCGGACTGTCCTCCAGCGGCATGACCGTTGCTCTGGTCAATGATGACTCCGTTATCGTCACCGCTTCCGGCCCTGCAACGGACATCATCGGCAAACGGGCTGACGATGTGTTCAGCGACATCCAACCGCTTTTCATGTTTGCGGAGCGCGCAGGCGTTCTGACCATCGTCATGAACGGTGAGGCCGCTTACGGCACGGTATCCAAACCTATGACCGTGCCCTATGCGATTGTAGCCGCGGAACCGGAAAGTACGATCTTTGCCGAATGGAAGCGCGCAGTCTCCCTGAACGTGACGCTGTTTGCAGGCACGACAGGCGTGATGTTTGCCATCCTTTATGCCTATTTCAGTCAGGCAGCGCGCGCTCGCGAAGCTGACGACCTTTCCGGGCAGATTCAGCGCCGCATCGATATGGCGCTTGCGCGTGGCCGTGGTGGTCTATGGGATTGGGACATGGCGCGCGGACGCATCTACTGGTCGCGCTCAATGTATGAAATGCTTGGTTATGAAGCGCAGGATGCGGTTCTCGCCTTTGGCGACGTGTCAGCGATCATCAATCCAGAAGACGGCGATCTCTATTCAATCGCTGAACAGGCTGCGGCTGGCGACATTTCCCACGTCGATCGGGTATTCCGTATGCGCCATGCCGATGGTTCATGGGTCTGGATGCGAGTTCGTGCGGAAATTGCCGCAGAGAATGACCTGCATCTGGTGGGCATCGCCTTTGACGTCAGCGAACAGCACCGTTTTGCGCAGCAAACGGCTGAAGCCGATATGCGCATCCGTGAGGCTATTGAAAACATTTCCGAGGCCTTCGTTTTGTGGGATGCCAATAATCGTCTGGTGATGGCAAATTCCAAGTTCAGTGAATATGCGGGGCTTCCAGTCTGGACACTGAAGCCAGGCGTTCCGCGCAATGAAGTCGATGCCCATACACGCCCATTCAGCTTTGAGCGTCGCATGGCCAACGAGCATAACCGTGCGGGTGGTCAGACCTTCGAACGACAGCTGAGCGATGGACGCTGGTTGCAGGTCAACGAACGCCGCACGCAGGACGGCGGACTTGTTTCCATCGGCACCGACATTACGCAGATCAAGCAGCATCAGGAACGTCTGGTTGATAGCGAACGTCGCCTCATGGCAACCATTCACGATCTTTCGATAGCCCGTAAGGGCGAGCGCGACCGCGTTCGTGAACTGTCGGAACTGGCTCGTAAATATGGTCAGGAAAAGGAACGCGCGGAAGCTGCAAACCGCGCGAAGTCTGAATTCCTCGCCAACATGTCTCATGAGTTGCGCACGCCGCTCAACGCGATTATCGGTTTCTCCGAAATGATCCAAGCCGGCACTTTCGGGCCACTTGGTTCCGATCGCTATGAAGAATATATCAACGACATTCACACCAGCGGCAACTTCCTGCTCAACGTTATCAATGACATTCTGGATATGTCGAAGATCGAAGCTGGTCATTTCTCACTTGATCGCGAAGAGATAGACCTTTGCCCGCTGATCAATGAAACCGTACGCATGATCTCGCTGCAGGCAGACGAAAAGAACATCACAGTCGAGACGCGTATCGAAGAAGCGATGCAGCTCAATGCAGACCGTCGTGCGGTCAAACAGGTGCTGATCAATCTGCTTTCCAATGCGGTCAAGTTCACCTCGCATAACGGACACATCACTGTACGCGCTCGTAAAACCGGATCGGCTCTTTTCATGACCATTCAGGATACAGGCGTAGGCATTCCAAAGTCTGCCTTGCGGAAAATCGGCCAGCCGTTCGAGCAGGTGGAAAACCAGTTTACCAAGACGCATAGTGGCTCAGGTCTTGGCCTTGCAATTACGCGCTCACTTGCAGAACTGCATGGTGGCTGGCTGCGCATCCGCTCGACCGAGGGCATTGGCACTGTAGTTTCCGTCTGCATTCCAGACCGCAGACAGAAAGCCATCGTCAGTCATGAGGCAGAAATCCACGCAGCCTGATTGGCGCTAGAGCATTTCACGTTTCAATTTACCCCATGGAAATGCGCCATCTGTTTGCTTCGGGATGCGCTTAATAGCAAGGCGTGAAGATGCTGACGCATCACGCCTTGAAAAAGTTCAATCGCCACTTGGGCTTAACCAAAACTCCATGAGTCATACTCATGGAGTTTTGGTATAAGTTTATTTGATCAACTCATCAAAACTGGCCCGAACACTTGTCGCCAGTTCCGCCAATTGATGTTCGACGCGCTTGATGTCCGGCAATTCGGCAGCGCGACAGAGAAGGTCGATCATCCCCGGAATGAACTCTTCCCGCGACGCGTCGCTACCAAGGCAGAGGCGAATTGTTTGGCTGAGATTGGTGTAGAAGCGATGTGCCTCCACCAGCATGTCGCTTGATGCTGGATCGGCAAAGGACGAATTCAGTCCTGAAAGCACATCTTCGGTTCCAAGCGGTCTGGGCTCAGTGACCAGCTTGCCCGTTAGAACTGCAAATTGCGCGATAAATTCGAGATCGACAATGCCACCGGGTTTCAACTTGAAATCCCAGTCATCGCGCGGTGGCTTTTCCTGATAGATAAGATCGCGCATTTCGCGCACGTCTTTTGCGATCTTCGTTGTATCGCGTGGTGCTGAAAGCACCTCATCGATCTCGCCTTTGATGAAATCAATAAAATCAGCATCGCCATGGATCGGGCGAGCACGCGTCAGTGCCATATGCTCCCATGTCCACGCTTCACTACGCTGATATTTGCCAAAAGATTCAATATGTGTAGCAACCGGCCCCTTATTACCAGAAGGACGCAGCCGCATATCAACTTCATAAAGCACGCCCTCGGCTGTCGGCGCAGACAGTGCAGCGATCAGACGCTGCGTAAGGCGAATATAATATTGGGAAGGCGCAAGAGGTTTTTCACCGTCGGTCTCATCGGTGTCAACGTCGTGATCGTAGAGAAGGATCAGATCGACATCAGAGCCAGCAGTCAGCTCGCGACTGCCAAGCTTACCCATAGCAAGCAACGCCACTTTAGCGCCCGGAACCTTGCCATGTCGGCGTTGTAATTCCGTCTCCACGGCCTCGAATGCCTTGCCGATCATAAGCTCAGCGAGATCGGAGAAAGCACGCCCTGCCCGCACACCATCAATCGCGCCGGTCAAAAGCCGGATACCGATCAGGAAACGATGTTCGGCTGCGAAGATGCGTAGACGATCAAGCACCTCCTCATAATCACTGGCTGATCCGAGAAACGCGCGGAGCCGCTCTTCCAGATAATGACGCGTCGGCATTTCTGAGAAAATTGCCGGATCGAGCAGACCATCAAAGACATGCGGATTACGTGTGATTACTTCTGCAAGACGAGGTGCCGCACTCATGATCATGACAATTAGATTAAGCAGACGCGGATTGGATTGCAGCAGGCTGAAAAGCTGGATACCCGACGGAAGCCCTTGTAAAAAGCTGTCAAAGCGCAGCAAGGATTCATCGGCACGTTTGGTTTCGGCAAAGGCTTGTAAAAGTGCGGGTGTCAGTTCGGTCAGGCGTTCGCGCGCCTCGGCTGATTGCGTGGCGCGATAGCGTCCAAAGTGCCAGGTGCGGATTACACGGCAAATATCGCTCGGCCGTTCAAAACCCATCGATGAAAGCGTTTCGAGCGTACCTGGATCATCAACATCACCGGTGAAGACGAGGTTGCCGCCGGTCGCTGTACCCAGTTCAGGGGCTTGCTCAAACAATGCCGCATACTGCTTTTCAACGACCTTGAGTGCAGCAAGAAAAACATCGGAAAACTCTGCTGGATCGGCATAGCCCATCATACGAGCGACGCGCGCAAAGCCTTCGTCGTCTTCCGGCAGGATATGCGTCTGTTCGTCGGCGATCATCTGAATACGGTGCTCAACGTCGCGCAGGAAATAATATTCCTTTGCAAGCGCATCGCGTGCTTTCTCGGTGATCCAGCCACGTTCAGCAAGCCGGGCAAGCATCGGCACGGTCTGGTTGCCGCGCAACTCAGGGAAACGCCCACCGGCAATCAATTGCTGCGTCTGCACGAAGAACTCGATTTCGCGGATACCGCCGCGCCCAAGCTTCACATTATGGCCACGCACGGCAATATCGCCATGCCCCTTATGAGCGTGGATCTGTCGCTTGATCGAATGCACATCGGCAATGGCGGCGTAGTCGAGATATTTGCGCCAGACATAAGGGGCGAGTTCGGCCAGCACCTGCAGACCGGATTCACGATCACCGGCAACTGGTCGTGCCTTGATCATGGCAGCACGTTCCCAATTCTGGCCACGGCCTTCGTAATAGTGCAACGCTGCGCCCACCGGAATTGCAAGAGGCGTTGATCCCGGATCAGGACGCAAGCGCAAATCAACACGGAAGACATAACCATCCGCAGTGCGGTCCTGAAGAATGCGGACAAGACGACGCGTCAACCGTGAGAACGTATCAACACATTCATAGGGATCGATGATTGATGGGCGTTCGGAATCAATGAAAACAATGAGGTCGATGTCTGACGAGTAATTGAGCTCACGCGCACCGAATTTGCCCATGCCGAGCACAATCCAGCCGCTCTCTTTTTCAGGATTGGCTTGGTCGACAAGCTTGATCTTATCCGCACGATCCGCATCGCGAAGCAGGAAGCGAATGGCTGCACCAGTGCAAGCTTCGGCCAGATCGGTGAGCCAGCCGGTTGTCGTTTCCGTATTGAAAACCTGTCCTAGATCGCAAAGCGCAATCAGCACATGGGCTTCGCGCTTCAATCGGCGTAGATCGGACATAAGCGAAGTTTCGCTCGCACCCTCTTCCGCGCCACTGGCCGATATTTCGCCCATGATGTCACTGAGTGCAGTCTCGGGTGTTTTTGCAACTAGACGCTGCAGAATGCCAGGATGACGCGTCAGAGCTTCGCGAATGAAGGGGGAAAGATCTAGAACAGCAGCAAGAAATGCTTCCGCTTTGGGCTGATGCAATAGCGCATCGACATCGGAAAGATTTTCTTCCTTGGACCGCTGGATGAGATCAGCAAAAAACGATTTTGCACGCCCACTATCAAGGGGTGTCAGCCCACAAAGGTTTCGGTCGAAAAACAGTGCCTTTGTGTCTTCAGCCGCCATGGTCCCCTCATTCATGCGAGTATTAAGATCAGCTGTCCTTCAACAACGGAAACTCGAGAACTGCACGCAGGCCCGGTCCATTGTCTTCCAGACGCAGAGCGCCACCGTGCAACTTCATAACTGCCTTGGCAAGACTTAAACCAAGACCCGACCCGGGCTGCGTACGGCTTTCCTCAAGACGCACGAAGCGTTCAGTTGCCTGCTCACGTTTGTCCTCCGGGATGCCGGGGCCATTATCAGCCACCACAATGCGTACCCACTGCGGATCACGTTCCATGGAAAGCGTGACTGTTGCGGTGTTTTCACTATTCAGCGCATATTTAATGGCGTTATCGACGAGGTTGGAAACGGTCTGACCGACAAGCTCACGATTGATATGCAAAGGCACGTCAATCAGATCACCAAGAGTAAGCTTTACACCCGCGTCTTCGGCAACCGGCTCATACATTTCCGACACATCGCTGACGATTGGCGCGACCGACATATTTTCCAGATTTTCCGAAGAATAGCCCGCTTCCAAGCGTGAGATCATCAGGATCGCATTAAAAGTACGGATCAGCTGATCGGATTCACCGATGATGTCTTCCAGCGCTTCACGATATTCCGTTCCTGCTTTTTTGCCTGAGAGAGCTTCTTCCGCCCGATTGCGCAAGCGAGTGAGCGGCGTCTTAAGGTCGTGAGCAATATTATCGGATACCTGCTTCAAACCTTCGTTGAGCTCCAGAATTCGTCCAAGCATGACATTGAGGTTGCCAGAAAGACGATCAAACTCATCGCCGGAACCATTAACAGGCAACCGACCAGTCAGATCGCCATCCATAATGCGTTGCGAAGCACGCGAAACTTCATCAATACGCTTGAGTGCTCGACGGCCCACAAAGAACCAGATCAACAGCGCGCCGACACCCATAATGCCGAGCGCCAACATAAGCGATCGGCGTACCAGATCGCGGAACCGTTCCGGTTCACCAAGATCGCGACCAACCAGAAGACGCATGCCATTCGGAAGCGCTATCACCACAGCAATTGCGCGATGCTCGGTTTCCGTGCCCTGCTCACCATAGCGGCGATATTTGAAGGCTCGTTCAACGATGCCGTCAGTGTCCAGAACGCCCGGTTCAACGCCTTCTACGTTGCCAGAAAGAATCCGCCCCGATGGATCAGCAACGAGATAGAGATAGGCGCCGGGTTGACGCGACCGATAATCAATCGTGCGTACGAGCTGCGGAATGCCGCCACGCGCATAGGCCTTACCAATGCTCGCAACTTCTTCACCCAGTGCTTCCTGCGTCTGGGTATTGATAATCGAAGCGGAAAGATTGGTCATGTAAAAGACCAATGCCACCGCACCAACAGCAAACAATAGCAGATAGAGTGTCGATAGTCGCGCAGCTGTCGTGCGCATGAGCGCAGAAAAGCGACCCATCATTCCACCTTGGCACTCGCTGATGAGCTTTTAGCGCGTCCAGCTTTCAACATGTAGCCGGCGCCACGCACTGTATGCAAAAGCGGGCCATCGAAGCCCTTCTCGATCTTGGAGCGCAGACGCGAGATATGGACGTCGATCACGTTGGTCTGAGGATCAAAATGATAATCCCAGACATTTTCAAGCAGCATAGTACGTGTCACGACCTGACCTGCATGGCGCATCAGATATTCGAGCAGACGAAATTCACGCGGCTGAAGTGTGATGTCTACATCCTGTCGGCGCGCAGTGTGTGCGAGGCGATCAAGCTCCAGATCGCCAACACGATAAATCGTGTCCGCTTCGCGAGGGCTTGAACGGCGCTGCAAAACTTCAACACGAGCCAGAAGCTCGGAAAATGCGTAAGGTTTGGTCAGATAATCGTCACCGCCTGCGCGAAGTCCTGTCACGCGATCATCTACTTCGCCAAGGGCAGAAAGGATAAGAACCGGCGTTTCCATGCCTTTCGCACGCAGCCCGGCGACCACAGAAAGGCCATCGCGCTTCGGCAACATCCGGTCAACGACCAGCACATCATAGCTACCGTTTTCAGCCAACGTATAACCAATCTCACCATCGCCAGCAATGTCGGCAGAATGGCCAGCCTCGATAAAGGCCTTCTCAAGATAGCGGGCCGCTTCGCGGTCGTCTTCAATAACGAGAATCTTCATGGCGCCACCCTAAAGCATGTCGGGGAAAAGTTGGAACGAGTTTCTTCCTTTGACGACACGCGTAAAAACAAAGTTCGATGTGGTAAATGGAGTAATGCCAGGCGGACTGACCGCCTGGCATCTGAATTTCAGACAATAATTGTCCAGACGATCATCATTATCCCTGATCGATAGGCAGCGCCACGAAGCGGCTCTGATCATTGCTCTGGAGCTGCAACAATACCGCCTTACGACCAGCCTTTGAAGCTTCAGTAATGGCCTTATTGATGTCTGCGGCGTTCTTCACCACCTGATTGTTGACGCTTACGATCACATCGCCGGAACGAATGCCTCGATCAGATGCATCGCTGTCAGGGTCAACATTTGTGACCACCACGCCATCACCTTCTTCCGAAGGGGTGACAGTCAGGCCATACGAGTCGAGGGTTTCACCCTGCTCGGTATCGCCACCACCACCGGACTGGGTGTCAGCCTTTCCGAGATCCTGCGGCATGGCTGCAATGGTGATATCGACTTCTTCAGCCTTACCCTTGCGCCATACAGTCAGAGCAGCCTTTTCACCCGGGATAATGTTCGCAACCTTACGAGCAAGATCGCGTGGGTCCTGAACTGTCTCACCATTGACGGCAGTGATTACATCACCAGCCTTGATACCAGCCTTGGCAGCCGGACCATCAGCCTGAGGCGATGCAACAAGTGCGCCCTTTTCTTCTGCAAGGCCGAGCGACGCGGCAATGTCCTTATTTACCGGCTGGATTTGTACGCCGATCCAACCGCGTTCAACTGAGCCCTTCTTGATCAGCTGATCGACAACCTGCTTGGCGGTCGATGCAGGAATTGCAAAGGCAATACCCACGCTGCCACCTGAAGGAGAGAAGATGGCGGTGTTGATGCCGATAACTTCACCGGAAAGGTCGAAGGCTGGACCGCCGGAGTTACCCTTGTTCACTGCAGCATCAATCTGAATAAAGTCGTCGTAAGGACCTGCACCGATGTCACGACCACGAGCAGAGACAATACCGGAGGTTACAGTACCGCCGAGGCCGAAAGGATTACCGACTGCAACGACCCAATCACCGACACGGATCTTGCTGTCATCGCCGAGTTTCACATAAGTGAACTTGCGCTTTGAATCGTCAATTTTCAGTACGGCGAGGTCAGTGCGTGGATCGGTGCCGATCAGCTTGGCATCGAGTTCTGTGCCGTCGTCGAGAACGACGCTATAGGCATCGCCATCTGAAACAACGTGGTTGTTTGTGACAAGGTAGCCATCCTCAGAGATGAAGAAGCCGGAACCCTGTGCGACAGGGCGCTCATGGCCCGGGCGACCCTTTGGAGCTCTGCCAGGACGACGGCTATCAGGACGTGCATCGCCGCGCGGTTCCATACCAAAATCACGGAAGAAGCGCTTCAATGGATGGCCGTCTGGGAGCTGATCAAATCCGGGAGGTCCGGAAAACTGCGAACCGCTGTTTGCTGTTTCCTGAACATCTTTCTTGACACGAACACTGACGACTGCCGGACGAACCTTTTCGACCAGATCAGCAAAGCCAGCTTGCTGGGGCGGAGTGACACTTACGGCTTCCGCACGGGCATTGTTCATCACGCCCATCGGGCCGGTGGCAACGAAGGCACCAGCCAGCGCGGCCGACAGCGCTACTGCTGCAACACCCTTGCGGTACTTTGAAGTTATGATCTTCGACATCTGTCTCTCCTTACGAGCAGCAATCTCGGACCAGGAATTTCCACCAAGGCAAATCCGGTCCTGTAATCCTTTATAGAGCACAAGATAGTTCGAGCTACCTTACCGCTCAATTTCCGGAAAATGAAAGTTTTGTAAGGTTTGGGTTCAATTCAGGAGAAGAAAAAGATCTTATTTGTCATCAAGAAGCCGGGAAAGCTCGGCTTTTTCACGCTCAGACAAAGGCTTTTGGACCTCGACGACCGCATTTCGTCTGCGGAAAGCAATGAACAAAGCAATTCCACCAAACAGCAAAACAAGAACAGGGAAACCCCAAAGAAATGCTGTCTGGGCATTGAAACGAGGTTTCAGCAGAACAAATTCACCATATCGATCAACGACAAAATCCATGACCTGCTTGTCAGAATCGCCCGATGTCAGGCGTTCACGCACCAGAATACGAAGGTCACGCGCTAATTCGGCGTTGGAATCATCAATCGATTCGTTCTGACAGACCATGCACCGCAGCTCTGCCGAGATCTGCCGTGCCCGTTTTTCCAATTGCTGATCAGGCAATATCTCATCCGGGTTCACCGCAAGTGCGGCCGACCCGTAAAATGACAAAAGGACTGCCAGGAAAAGTGCTGTAAACCCTCTCGCAATCTTCATACTGCAGCCTCAGCGGGCTTGGATGAAGATTTACGGGCCTTCGATGGAGCACCAACTCGCAGGCGCCGATCGGCAAGCGAGAAGATTGCACCAATCATCATGACCAAAGCGCCGTACCAGATGAGCGTCACATGCGGTTTCCACCAGACGCGTACAACGATGGAACCATTTCCGGGCTCATCGCCCAAAGCAACGTAAACCTGACTGAACCAAAGCGTGCGAATACCTGATTCCGTTGTTGGCATCTGTCGAGCCGGGAAGAACCTCTTCGACGGCTCAATCAGCCCCATGTCACCACCTGAGGAATCCAAAAGCGTGAAACTGCCGCGATTTTCAGTGAAATTGGAGCCGGTGAGAGGACGCAATCCTTCAAAGCGCAACGAATATTCGGCAACTTTTGTTGTTTCGCCCGGCCGCATTAGCAAGACACTTTCAGTGCCGTAAGTCGTGACACTGACGATGCCGAGCAAGGTCACGCCGAGGCCTATATGTGCCAGCGCCGTTCCAAAGACGGAACGCGGCAAGCCTTTGAAGCGAGAAAATGCTTTGCCTGCCGAAACCTTGCCGATACCTGCCTTCAGCCAAAGATCGGTCAGGCTTCCAAGGATCAGCCAAACGGCAAGACCAATACCCAGCGCGGCAAGTACGGAATGGGCGTTGCTACGCCAAACCACAATACCGACAGTGATCAGTGACAGAGCGAAGGCAGTCATCAACCGTTGTGCGACACCATACAGATCACCGCGTTTCCAAGCTAGCAACGGGCCAAATGGGACTGCCAACAACAGCGGAATCATCAATGGTCCGAAGGTCATGTTGAAGAAGGGAGCGCCGACAGAGATCTTCTCTCCGGTCATCACTTCCAACAGCAGGGGATAGAGCGTCCCAATAAGGACGGTTGCAGCAGCAGTCGTGAGAAAGAGATTGTTGAAGACCAAAGCGCCTTCACGCGAAATCGGCTGGAACAACCCGCCTGAAGTCAGACTCTGAACACGAAGTGCAAAAAGCGACAGCGACCCACCGATGAAGATCGCGAGAATAGCAAGAATGAAGAGACCGCGCCCCGGATCGGTCGCGAAACTATGCACTGAAGTCAACACGCCGGAACGCACAAGGAAAGTACCAAGCAGTGACAACGAGAAAGTCAAGATCGCTAATAACACGGTCCAGATTTTCAGCGCTGAGCGTTTCTCCATGACGATTGCCGAATGTAGCAAAGCAGTCCCGACCAGCCATGGCATGAAGGACGCATTCTCGACCGGGTCCCAGAACCACCAGCCGCCCCAGCCGAGTTCGTAATAGGCCCAATATGAACCCATCGCGATACCGCCGGTCAGAAACATCCAGGCGACCAGCGCCCAAGGGCGAACCCAGCGCGCCCAAGCCGCATCAAGACGACCTTCGATCAGCGCTGCTACGGCAAAGGAAAAACAGACTGAAAATCCGACATAGCCGAGATAAAGCAACGGCGGATGGATCGCGAGACCAATATCCTGAAGGATCGGGTTTAGATCGCCACCTTCAATCGGCGCAGGGATAATACGCGTAAACGGATTGGACGTGAAAATGATGAAAGCGAGAAATGCGGTTCCGATCCAACCCTGAACACCAAGCACATTTGCGCGTAGCGTTTCTGGCAAGTTGCCTGAAAAGGCAGCAACCAACGCACTGAAGAAGCTAAGGATCAACACCCAGAGGAGCATCGAGCCTTCATGATTGCCCCAAACGCCGGTAATTTTATAGAGCATCGGCTTTTGCGAATGCGAATTTTCGACAACGTTCAGAACTGAGAAGTCAGAGACGACATAGGCGAAAGTCAGAACTGCGAAAGAAAAAGCAATAAGAGCAAAAACAGCCAGCGCAGTCGGCACGGCGACGCCCATCAGCTGCATGTCTCTGCGCTGTGCACCAACAACAGGCGCGATTGACTGCACCACTGACAAAGCCAGTGCCAGAACAAGCGCGAAATGACCAATCTCGACATTCATAGGCTTTTTCCAGTTTCAATCTCAATTACTGGCTCGATTACTGGTCCAATATTCATCATTGGCCCTCCCACACGCCTTTCTTCTTCAGGCTGTCGGCGAGATCTTTTGGTACGTAGTTTTCATCGTGTTTGGCGAGAACATTGTCGGCGCGGAATACACCGTCCGGGCCAAAACGGCCTTCAGCAACCACTCCCTGACCTTCGCGGAACAGATCAGGCGCAATCCCTTCAAACACGACATTGACGGTTTTGATTGTGTCCGTGACGGTGAAATGAAGTTCGCTACCCTCACGAGTAACCGAGCCTTCTTCAACAAGGCCACCGAGCCGGAACCGCGCACCCGATGTAATTTCCTGCTCCGTCAAATCGGCTGGCGTGCGGAAAAAACGGATGTCCTGGCTAAAGGCCATAAGCATAAGACCGACAGCGATTGCGAGTACGACCAGCGCACCGCCGATCAGCATGAAGCGCTTGCGCTTCCTCTGACTGACAGTGCGGGCTAAGCTACCTGCAGGTTTCGTGTTGCGTCCATTACCTTCTGCAGTCGCACTCATTGTGTTGCGCTCCCTGCTTCCAAACCAAGTCCTGCGGCAAAGCTTGTCAGCTCCGTCCGCTTTTCACCATCCAGCACCGCAACTCCACGTTTCAGTGCATCGAGTGCTGCATCGCGGCGATTGAGGATCATATAGGAGCGCACGAGACGCTTCCAGCCATCGATATCCCCGCTGTTTTCGCGAAGACTTTCATCAAGACGTTGAACCATACCCTCAACCATCGCCTGACGATCTTCCGGGCTCATGGATGCTGCAGCGTCTACGTCGTCTGTCGTGGGTCCTTTGGCTGGCGCGGACGGTGCTAGCGATCCTCGAATGCGCGCAATTGTCTGCTCAACCTGAGCACGCCATGGCGCATCTTTCGGCGCCTTATCAAGGAAAGTCTGCAACCTTGTAATGGCGCTGTCGGCATTGCCGTCCTGCATTTCGCCCTGTGCAAGATAATATTGCGGGCGGATATCGTTGGGTTCGAGCGCCGCTGCTTTTTCAAACAGACCCTCTGCCTCTGCAGTGATTGGTCCACCTGAGACAGCAATCATAGCTTCTCCGAGACCAAGAATACGAGTAAAATTTTCACCCTCAAGACGAATGGCCGAACGATATGCGTTCACTGAGTCGGCGCCTCGGCCGATACGCAAATAAATCGGCGCCAGAACATCCCAGCCGCGAGCATCATTGGGGTTTTGAGCCAAGTGTGATTCAGCGCGGGCAATAAGCTCATCAACCGAACTGTTCTGCGGGCTGTTAGCCAAGCGTGCAGCAAGTGGCATGGACGGCGTGTCGGGCGCGCCAAAAAGTGGATAGACACCCCAGGCGATAAGAGGGACAGCCAACACAGCTGAAAAAGCCAGCAACCGTCCTGAGTGAACCTTTTTCACCTCGGCAGCAGCGTCGGCGCTGCTCTTTTCAGCACCGAGTATACGACGGGAAATTTCGATACGTGCTTGCTCCGCGCTGGGAGCATCGATCATGCCGCGCGCAGCATCGGCCTCTACTTCGCGCAGCTGGTCTCGATAGACCTCTAGATCGTTTTTTTCAGGGGGCAAAAATTCTTGCTTGTTCCGCGTCAGCGGCAACAAAACAGTCAAAGTAGCTGCAAAAGTCAGCAGTGCGGCAGTCAACCAGAATTCCATGGCTGAGACTTAATCTCAGCGAAGGCAAAAACCAACTCGAAGGACGTGGAATTAGGCTGACTAGGGCAATTCGCCGCAAAGGCTTAATCAAAGGACGCCGATTTATGCCCGCACATACGCATGGGATAAATTTTAGCGATGCATTCCATGCATGACTGTTTAAGCACCTTTGGCTTTATGTAAGCGGGGTCCAGCTGCCATCGGCATTCCGGCAAGCGGTTCCGCGCGAGGTTTGCGACGCATCGCCAATCGAGAATGTGTGGGTATATTGGCGGCAGTTCTGAGAACCCACCTGATAAGGCTGTGCGGCAGTCACATCGCCGGAAGTCGAACCACTACCACTCCATGAAACCGCTTTACCTGCCGGAGAATATTCAAGCGCGCGATATTCCGCTTCAAGTGCCTTCTTACGGTCGCCCGCTGTCAGCTGACCTGCTGAACTGCCAAGGAGTCCGTTGCCGAGCGACGCGAGCAGATCCGGACGTGTTTCTGCTTTCGAGGAAAGCCCACCAAGCGAAGTCAGCCCTGAGCCCTTGCCGCCGCCGGAAGTTCCGCAGGCAGAGAGAGCGAACGCCATAGAAGCGATCAAAAACGGAGCAGAAAACCTTGATACCATCGTCATAACAAATCGGCCTTCATAAAAATGAGCATGCATACTATCGTAGGATGCAGCTATTACTCTAACCTTCTAGTCTGCCTCGTGGCAAAAACAACTATCAATCTTCAGTCAGCGGCAACACAACGCGCACCTGAAGGCCGCCAAGATTGCTTTTGCCCAAGAACAAGCTGCCCCCATATTCACGAACCGTATCCTGAACGATTGCCAAACCAAGCCCAGTGCCTGGCTTCGTTTCATCAACGCGGTTACCCCGTTTCAATGCGGCATCAATCTTGTCGGGAGCAAGACCAGGGCCATCATCCTCAATCAGAATCTCGAACTGGCGTTGCACATCCGCCGCAGGTCGCAGAACGATCTTGATCCGTCGACGTCCCCATTTGCCTGCGTTCTCCAGAAGATTACCGACAATTTCTTCCAGATCTTCTTTTTCACCAGCGAAAACTGCATCCGGCAAAACATTTCTGAATGCAATATTGAACGACGGATTGAGCTTTGCAGTTACGCGTTCCATACGCTCAAGCACAGGTGTAACCTGAGTTCGAAATACGACACTATCCCGTTGCGCAGCAATACGAGCGCGCTGGAGATAGTGTTGTATCTGGACCTGCATGGCCTCGCTTTGCTCAAGCACCACACGGCCCTGTTCGCCACCCATGGAGCGCGCTTCATTCGTCAGCACCGAAAGCGGTGTTTTCAAAGAATGGGCGAGATTTCCGACCTGCGTTCGCGAGCGCTCAACAATGCGGCGGTTATTCTCGATAAGCGCATTCATCTCGTTTGCCAGCGGTGCAATTTCCAGCGGCAGCGACGTGTCGAGTTTGGCCGATCGTCCCTCGCGAATATCAGCTAAAGCCTGACGCACTTTATCAAGCGGTCGCAAACCGAAGAGAATAATACCAGCATTGATGAACACGCTGCCAAGGCCGAAAATCGCCAGATAAAGAGCCAACTTGCTTCTGAAATCTGAGATTTCATTCATCACTTCGCTGAGATTGCCCATGACACGGAAGCGTGCGACGCGATTGTCGTTATCGAGAACAACTTCGGTCTCGACAATATAGAGCTCTTCACCGTTCAGGCCTGGCAGCGTGTAGCTGCGCATAAATGAGCTATCAAAGGGCGCCTGCGTGATCGGCATTTCAGGCACGATGCGCCCGACCGAGGACAGCGACTGGAGTTTGCCGGAAATATTTGAGGAAACGGGATCTACAGACCAGTACCAGCCAGAAAGCGGACTGGAATAACGCAGTTCGCCCAGCTCCGGACGCCCTTGAAGGGTGCCTTCCGGAGAGATGCTCACAGCACCGACGAGACTGAAAAGGTGCGCAGTCAGAAGACGTTCAAAGTTGTTGCGCGCAGCATCGCCATAAAGCGTGCTTATCAATGTCGCGACAACAACAAGCGCCAGAATGACCCAAAGCGTCGAAAGGGTTACGACGCGTATCGCAAGAGAACGCAGAGGGGGGAAAATGCTAAGAAGCTTCAGTTCCCGCTCCCTTTCACATCTGTATTTCCTTCCGAACGGATACGATAGCCCATGCCACGTACCGTTTCGATCAGATCAACGCCCATCTTCTTGCGCAGGCGGCCGACAAAGACCTCAATCGTATTGGAATCTCGGTCAAAGTCCTGATCGTAAAGATGCTCGACCAGTTCGGTGCGCGACACCACTTCGTCCATATGATGCATCAGATAGGAAAGCAGCCGATATTCGTGCGAGGTAAGCTTCAGCGCCACACCGTCAATACTGGCCTTTGAGGTCTTGGTGTCCAAATGCAGCGGACCACACACCAGCTCCGACGAAGCATGACCGGCAGCGCGTCGGATAAGCGCACGCAGTCGCGCCAGCACTTCTTCGATATGAAAAGGCTTTGCGACATAATCGTCGGCACCAGCATCGATACCTGCAACCTTATCGCTCCAGCGATCACGGGCGGTCAGCATGAGAACAGGCATTGTACGACCGCTGCGGCGCCAACGCTCAACAACGCTAATGCCATCCATCTGCGGCAGACCGATATCGAGAATCACGGCATCATAAGGCTCGGTATCACCGAGATGATGACCTTCTTCGCCGTCAAAGGCACTATCGACAACATAGCCCGTGGCAACCATCGCATCCGAGAGCTGCCTGTTCAGGTCCTTGTCGTCCTCAACGATCAGGATACGCAAGTTTAAAGCTCCTCGCAGGAACGCATTACTGTGCGGGGACGGCCACTTCTACACGGCGCGGGCGTTCGCCATCGCGACCAGGTACGAGCACAACGATCACACACATGGCACGACCATTTTGCGTGGTTGGTGTTGCCTTGGCCAATTGGCCACCCTGTGAGGCTGCCACTTGTTCTCCAACTGCCGCGCAATCACCAGCGGCAGCGACCAGAAGATTGGACTTCTGTGGCGTCGCAATTGGCAGGGCACCGGCATTAACCGGCAACAGACCAATGCTTACGGCCAGAAGCGCGAAAATTTTGAGAGCAGGGTTCTGTTTCATCATGTCCCTTATATAGCGCCTCCCAGCTGAACGATGCATGAACGATACACTCTGCTTGTCGACACAAAGGAAATTATGCTCATAAAACAGCTTCAACCCCATCTCCGGATTGAAGCCATTCTAAACTATTGTTTTTATGCATAATATCAACCGGAACATCAGTCAATATTCCGGTTTCATGCATCTTTTCAAAACCTTGCTATCACGGATTATAAAATTATGAAATGCGTGAAGTTGCCCCTATGCGCCCAAAAACGGCGATAAGACCGGCAATAGCTGTAGCAAGCTGCAACAAAATATCCGTCAGAGCCCCCTGATCGACAGTTTCACTGACCAGACCAAAAGCTCCCGCAAGTGATAGAAACAGGGCAACAAGGCCTGCCCAGACTGTGCGAGAAAGATACCAAGGCTTATCTTCGATCATGACTTTTCCTTTCTAAATTCAGATCCCACTTGAAATATCAATGCAAGCGAAATCCCCTGCTCCGATTTTAGAACTCACCATTGCAACGCGAAGCTGGAAGTCGCTGGCCCCCAAATCCGAAAGCCGGTCTGCACCGGGGTAAATCCAGGAAGCCGCTTGCACCTGAACGCTTCGGACAAGCACATCCGAACGCCAAATTTCGACCTGATAGGCTTCGCGCTCTTCACCCAGTGGAATCTCTTCCCCAAGCCAGCTATCGGCATCAATACGTCCGCGCCTGATCCAGCCAAACAATAGATCATTATTACTAAGCGGCTTTGCTTTGAGGTGAACCGGACTCAATGGTTTCAACGCCTGCACACCGCCGGTTGCTTTTACGGTGTCAAAAAAATCATCCGAGAACGATTTACCGGCCACCCCAATGCGCCAGTTGAGCTCCAACCCGATTTCAGATGTTTGCAAACCGATGCTTTGAACGCCCCCATCCAGCAGGATGAAGGGCGTACCCGTCGGCTTTTCATTGAGGCTAGCGGCTTCTGTGCCAAGCTGCCCGCGCAAAAGACGATTTAAGCGCCAATGTTTCTGGCCGATTTCTTGAGCCTCAAGAAACTGCAGTACCTCCCATTTTCCATCGGAGGACGGCACAAGCGCGGTATTGGCACCATTCAGGATTTGCGTGAACGGTTTCGATTCCAGCTCGCCCGAATACAGCACCAGTTCCAGTGTCTGACCGTCGATAAGTCGCCCACTTGCCCCTCCAGGCAATGGAGCTGTCAGCTCGCCCATAACGGCGCGCTCGCCGATCAGTCCATGCTCGGCAAAGCCGTCATCGGAGGGCGAGGCATAAGTCGCGACCCCACGCCAAGGCTTCGCATGACAGGCAATGCGAAACTGACCAGCCGGATCTTCAGCTCCTGGCCAAAGTGGCAGGTTGATGAGATGAAATATCGGCTTCATATCCGAAACAGGTCCGCCCGGCGTCAGCTGCGGCGTTTCTCCCCTATCAGCAAAAGCCACATTGGGTGCCAGCGCTACAGCCTTGACCACCCGCACCTCTCCGTCTTCGAGAGACGACACAACATAATCGCGCCCACCGCCCAGCATATCGAGCCGCACACGATCACCAACATGCAGGGCAGCCTCAGACCACGGCAATGAGAAACTTGCTGTCCACCGTTCTGCATAACGACGCGCCATCCAGGCTTCCGCAAGTGCAGTCGCCTGTCCCACTTCCATTGAGCCGGAAAGGCTAAGGCTTTCCGTGCCTTGGCCCATATCGCGCCGCACCGATGCACCGACCACCTGAAAATCACGCAGCGGATCGTTGCAGTAAAGTTCAGCTACCGAAGGTAAATCGCCCTGATCCTCAAGGACCGCGGTCAGCGCTTCGCCATCGGTCGGTTCAACAAGCACAGCCGCCACGTCGAGTACAGGGGCCACGCGACCAATGCTACGGAACTTGAACTGCCCTGACTGTTCGAAGCCGTGCACACCAAACACATTCATCAGTGGCTCCAGCACACCGCGAGCTGTACTCGGTTCTGAAATCACGAAGCCAGTCAGATGCCCATCCGGGCCTGCGCAGTCTGCTTCCGGCAAACCGAAATCTGCGAGGATAGCTGCAATAAGCTCATCGAGTGCAACACCGCTCATGCGGCCATTAAGCCAATGTCCCAACCGCCAATTTGGTGTGTCTCCCCACACGTCGGCTTTCAGCGGAAATTCTGGAAATGGTCTCGTATCCCATGACCAGAGATAGACTCGATCCATGTCGAGCATCGGCCCACCATAGATTGGGGAAACTGGGTTCCTATCCGGCCAGTAGTGATAATGCGCCCGCAGAAAGCGATCCATGGCAATATCGGAACGCGCCCCATTCGAAAAATAGGGTGTCGCGTTTTCCGAGGATTTCGGATCAGGGAACACATTAGGCTGGTTTGGCCCTTTATCGACCGCAGGGCATCCCAGTTCGGTGAACCATATGGGCTTTGATTGTGGGGCCCATGCCGTTGGCTTAAGAGCCTCGGCACCATCAATGCGATTATAGTGCGGGTTGCTCCACCATGAGCGAATGTCTTTGTATCGGTAAACCCATGGCTTTCCCGCAAGCCCATCCGTGATTGGCGTGCGCTTGCGCTGCTCGCGGTTTTCACTATTGGCATAATACCAGTCGAACCCCTCACCCGCTTCGATGTTGCTGCTCAAACCATCAAGATCGTAAGCGCCTTCAAAACCATCAGGGTTGCCACCATCCAGGTCGCCGTCTCGCCAGTCAGCGAGCGGCATATAATTATCGACACCAATGGCATTGATGGCTGGATGCGCCCATAGCGCGTCAAGATTGAAGAAGAGATCGCCGGTGCCATCCTGTGCCTGATAACCGAAATATTCAGTCCAGTCCGCGCCATAACTGATGCGACAGCTCTGCCCGAGTTTCGTGCGCATTTCCGCTGCAAGCGTGCAGAGATGGGTTACAAACGGAAAGCTGTCGCGGCTTTCGCGGATGCTGGTAAGCCCACGCAGTTCGGAACCCAGCAAAAACGCATCAACTCCGCCCGCCTGCATTGCGAGGCTTGCACAGTGATTCAGAAAACGTCTGTAACCCCATGTTCCGTTGACGAAAGCTGCAACCTGATTGGCCGCTTCCAGCGTCTTGTCAGGTGATCCAGAGATACCAATCGCGGGACTACAAGTTATGCGCCCACGCCATGGGTAAACGGATTGTCCCACACCGCCATAAGGCGACGGCAGCGAGTTGCCGGCGGGAACATCCATCATGATGAAAGGATATAGCGTTACTTTCAGGCCGCGCGCCTTGGCATCGCGGATTGCATCAACCACACTCTGGTCGGATGGCGTACCGCCATAGGCCGCTCCCTCGCCGCTCTGGGAAATCAGATGCGCTCCACTGCGCGTAACACTCTCAACTTTCCATGTCTGGCTCGACGACAAAGCACTCTGATGGGTAACACCGGGGCGTATCTGGCAATATCCTGCGCGCAAGTCATCGCCAAACCACGGCAGGACAATCGCCACATGCTGCAACTGAGGACAAAGCGACTGCAGTTCATCCATGGCCACGGTCCAATCGCTGCGACCGCGTTTTGCATTTCGATTAAGCTTGCGGCTTTCACCAGGCGACGGTCGATCCGTAACGGGAGTTGGCGAAAGACCGAACTCGGTTGAACCGGGAATAAGCGCGACAGCACGGACATCTCGCGCCAGCTTCCCAACCGGGCGCATAACCTCGAACTGAAACTGTGGCAAGCGATTGCCATAGACATCAAGCGGAATACGCTCAAACACGACATAGGCCGTTCCGCGATAGGCGGGAGCATTGCCTGTGCCTTGCTTGGCTTCAATCAGCGGATCGGGCTGCTGCGTATCCGTGCCGTGATAAATGCGCATTTCGATTTCCGTAAGGTCAAGCTCTTGCCCGTCGGCCCAGACACGGCGAATGCCAGCAATTTCCCCCTCGGCAACGGCATAGGCTGCATTACCGAAATAGCTGTAGGAGGTCACCTTCGGACCGCCCTTGCCGCCCTGACGCTCCGTAGTTTTCTTTTCCTCATGCCTTGTCGCCCAAATCAGCGTGCCGGAAAGTCTTGCCGTGCCATAGACGAACGGCAGAGCTGCTCCTTCTTCGGCTGTTGCCACGCGCCCGCCATTGAGCCTTGCCCCTTCCATATCGCGAGTGGAGTTGATGATAGCCGTATCGATGGCATAACCACCCATTGCGCCAAGCCCTGCGCCGATGGCAGCACCCACAGGGCCAAAAATGCCACCGACGGCAGCACCCACCGCCTGCAGAACAACAGTCGCCATTGCTTAACCTTCTGGTTCAAGAAAAATGAAAATTCCGGCTATACGTTTTCGCCATTGCGGCACCAGCGCAGAAGCCATCACCCGATGCCCCTCATAGGCATGGATGAAACGGTTCTCATTGGCCATAATGCCAAGATGCTTGGCCGCCATATCGGACCGCCAGCGAAAAACGAGGAGATCACCCGGCTGCGGATCAGTGCCGTCGCGGCACCGCATGTGGCGCGATGCGGCTTCAAGCAGCGGATCGCCGTGAGCGGCCTCCGCCCAGTCTGGCGCATAGGTACCGGGTCTTTCCGGCTCAGTGCCATAGATCTTGCGCCAGATGCCGCGCACGAGACCAAGGCAATCACAGCTGATGCCGCACGCGGAAGCGCCGTGGCGGTAGGGCGTGCCGATCCAGCTTTCCGCCTCTGTCAGAACTCTGTCTGCAATATTCATGGAACCAGCGCGCTCCCATCATATTCGTTGTCGGAGCTGACATAAGCAAAGGCAGCATCATTGCCCGGCAGGTGTGGGAAGCCGCGAAAATTTGTGCCATTGGCAAACTTTGCTTTGCAGGAGGCAAAGCTCTTGTCACAGCCTGCCACCAGTCGAAAACCGTCGCCCGGTTTTGCGGCAAGAACTGGCGGTTCTGTGAGATTCAGGCGATTGCCGCTCTGTGCGAGGACGCGCACCGAACCGCCCTGATTATCTCCGCTTGTCCATGTGAGCCGCCCTTGTGCAAACCAGTTGCTGGCAAAACCATCGAGCCCACTTACATTAAGAATTGCACCGTCGGCGCTTACAACAGAACCAACGGCAAAAAAGTGCGGGTCGTCGATATTCACGCCGCAGCGTTTATCGCCCAGCACCGCATCGCATTGACGCAGAACACGCCGCCCACAGACGGCATCAAAAGCCGCAGCAGCACCTTTCAGTTCCATCACAAACCGGCCACCTGAGCGCGTGATTGCCCCGACCGTCCAGCGCCGCAAAAGCATGTGCTGATCTGGCATGTTCCAATTGGCGAGATAGCTCTCGACCACGGCACCATCAAAGCGTCCCTGCTCGATGTCGGTCTCACTGATGCGTATCGAGGACAACACACCTTCGACATCGCCACCCGCAATGGAAAGACCAAGCGTTGTCGTAGCTTCGCTGCTGTTAAGACCCGTCAATGGCTCGCAGGAAATACCTTCCAGAACCAGTGTCTGGTCGTGATCTGTGAAACCCAATACCACCTGATCGGAACGCCTGATAAGCCATGCAAAGCAATGGCTTGTCACTTCTCCCTTCAGATGTGATTCAAGTTCTGCCGGGACAGGGATCATGCCTTGACCTCGATAATCGGAATAGATGGGATTTCACCTGCTTGAAACGAAGCAATGCTTGCCGTGAGGCGGTCTGTGTCAAAGCGCACAGGCACATCGAACAGGAAACCAGCCGTCACCTGTTCGCCATCAGCAGGCACGTAATCGGGGGTAAAAGATACAATCCCCTTGGCATGGTCGAGCGTATAAGCCTCACCCTCATCGAGCCTTACGCCGTTGACGCCAATCAGTATGGAATTCGCGACAGGACGCGTGATCGGTCGGCTGTACGCTTCGTAATGTTTGACAAGCTGGAACATGGCAGTTGCGCCATCGCCTGTTCCGATCACCTGATCGGTAAAGGATGGTGCCGTACTGCCCGCAGCCGAAGAAAAGTCGAACGGATCACGGAAGCGGAAACTATGCAGCGATCCGCGTCTTGCCTCGAAAAAGGCAAGCACCGATTTCAGATCGTCCAGCGAACGCAAACCGGTTCCCGCATCGAAATGTCTGCGTGAATGCGCCCATCGGGCATTGCGCTTTTCAAAGCCTGATGTGAGCGTGACGATTTCATTGCGCCACTCCGGCCCGCCCGTCGCACCGAATGAGACCCCCAACGGAAAACGGACATCGTGAAAAGCTTCCATCTCACATCCTCCGCGCGCCGCGGCGCACAGCACCCGCGAGCATGGTTGAAAGCTGTGCTTCGGATTTGCGGAAGGAAGATGCGTCGGGCGATGTCATGTTGAACACGACCTGCACGGGCTTGGAGTCACTGCCGCCAGTTGCAACGCCCAGCCTGCCATCAGCACCGCGCGCCAGCGGCAGGATCGCTTCCGCACCCGCCTCACCCGTCAGGCCCAGCGAACCATTTCCCATGCCAAAATAAGTGGGGCTTGAAACAACCCCGCCCTTGGCAAAAGGCATGATGCCGCGAATGCCTCCCATCACACCCGACATTAGCGAGGAGCCAAGGCTTTGCAGTGGCTGAAGCCCAGCAGAAAGCGCTGAGCCTGCCAGACTGCTGGCAAGCCCGCGCAGCACATCATCAAGCCCCTTGCCAGAAACGATTGCACTTTTCAGTGCCGTTGTCAGGCTTGAGCCGAAGCTCGACGAACGCTTTTCAAGATCGGTCAGAGCGCGATCAAAGGCGCTCGTGTCCGCCTCGACGGAAACGGTTACGTTTTCATCTGTCATTGTAAATTACCTGTCGGGAAAGGCGTGCATCAGCGCGTCGAGTGTCGCGCGCGAAGGAGCATTCGTGCTCTGCGAAACGTGTCCAAGAACGGCGCCAAGTTCGCGTGGGGTCATGGCCCAAAAGTCTTTTGAGGAAAGCCGCAGCAAACCAAAACCTGCGCGCATCACCTCTTCCCAGGGAAAAGGCTGACGTGAAGGAACTGATTCAACTGCGGCACTCAAGGGTTTGAAGGAGAATCGCTTTCTTCGGTTCCGAAGGTCGCGGTCAGCAGTGCTGAAACGATGCGGGCATAGCCGCTCGCGCCTCCATCTGCTCGCATCTCCGCTACATCTTCAAACGGCACATCATGTCCACCGCCATGCAAACCGGCGCAGATGATACGCTGCATATCGAAGGCGGAAAGCTTGCCGCCGGAAAATCGGGCAATCAAATCGGAGAGATTGTCCGCTTCAAAAGCAGACTCCAGTTGTGCCAGCGCACCCAGCGTCAGGCAGAGAGTCCAGTCGCGGCCATCAAGTTTTGCCGCAACCTCGCCGCGATGGCGATTGACCATCATAGTGCATCTCCGAAGGAGATTAGTCCTGCGGATTCCAGTGCAATTTCAAACGTCACCTCCGCATCGTGATTGCCGCCATATTCAAGGGCCACAATCTGGAAAGGACCGGTGATGGTGCCAAAGTCGGGCAGCAATATCTGCCAGTTGCGAATCTCACCATCAAAGAACACACTACGGATAAGAGCATCCGATGTTGCATCCTTGAATATGCCCGATCCGCTGATCGAAGCTCGTTGCACGCCGCTTCCGGCCAGCAGTTGCCGCCACCGACCGGCAGCATCCGCATCTGTCACATCGACGGTTTCGGCATTGAAAGCAATGCGCTTGGTGCGCAAGCCAGCACAGGTTTCAAACTGGTCCGTGCCATGCGCAATTTTCAGCAAGATATCCTTGCCGCGTTGAGCTGCCATTCTGTGTTCCTCGATCTTTTTGCTTTTACGCGCATCTTAATTCCGATCGAAGCGAGATCAGAAATCAGTCCAATGGACTGATTTCCCCGCATAGACGGTTCCCACTTTTCGGGATGCGCTTTAATTTTCCGGTTCGGTCACCGCGCGGTAGCGCATGGTGCCCAGATAGCTGCCGAACCCGTCCGTGTTGCGGGCTAGAACTTCGGTCAGCATGAGGTTAACGACGCGATGACCGTTGAGGTCGAGTGGTTCTTCGTCGAGCCTCGTTGCGATACGCCCAGCAATTTCAAGCACGCGTTTGCGGCCTGCTTCACGCGCCCATATCTGGATATTGAGAAAATGTTCTCCACCTGGCTCAGAGGCCGTATTCCAGTCCTTGCTCAGCGTTTCGCCGAGCGTGACATAAGGAAATGGAGTCTTGGGCGGAACGTGATCATAAACATGCTCACCCCCAAGTGTTTCAATAAGTTCTTCGTCATTCTTCAAGGCGTCATAAAGAGCCTTCTGCAATGCTGCCGCGCCGTTCCTCATCTTGCTCCCCGCTTGATTTTTGAGTGTCGCGCCGGGCAATCAGCTGCCCGGTGGCAATATTCTCCCGCACCGCGATTTGCCTGAAACGCAGTGCCCGAACGAGACCATCGAAGGTCAGTTTCATCGTGATATTCACCGCCCCTCCTCCACCGCCAGACAGATGAGGTAACGTCCGCGTTCATCCGGATCGTGGACAGAACGCAGCGTGAAAACACGCCCACCTTTGCGGAAGCGTTTGTCTGTTGCGATGTCTGCTCGATGACGCACCAGAATGCGGTGGGTGATCTCCGGGCGTGGCCGGATACCGAAATCCCGCTGACTAGTTGATAGGGGTTCAATACGCCCCCAAACAGTCCCGATCTCCGACCATGTTTCGCGATAGCCACCCATGCCATCAGCAACAGACTGCATGGCTTCCAGGGCCAACTCTGTCGTGAGCTGACCCGGATCAATAAACAGCACGTTGTTCATAGGGATATTCGTCGCCAGCTATCGACCATCTGACCAACCATCGTGGGCAGTTCAGCCTTGGTTGTATCCAGGCCTGCGCGGTTCTCGTAGAGATGCGCAGTCAAAGTGAGTATCGCCTGTTTGAGCGCGTCTGGCACTTCAACGCCGGTTTCCCCAAACCCTGCAATGAAGTCGACCTCAAGGCCACAGAACGTCTGTGCATCGGGATATTGCGCCATGTAAACACGTTGCGGACGGCGGCCATGCTGGAGCATGAACTCTTCAGGCTCCATGCTGATTGCACTGCCATCAGGACGATATGCGACCACAGCTGTGACAGCTTTTACCGGATACTTGAAAATAGCGAGACGCCCCGAGCGCGGCCAGCGATCAACGCGCAGGCGCCATGTCTGATCAACCAGTGCAAGCCCCGTCTCGGCTTCGACAAGCTCGCGCGCGGTCTTGATAATACGGCGCAAAATCTCGTCTTCGCTTTCAGTCGAAATTCGCAAAAATGCGCGTGCGTCAGCAATCGTCACCGGCTCCAGCGCCGGCGGCGTGACAAGAAACATTGTCATGTATTTTCCCCTTAAATAACTCTCAAATCAGATAGTTACGCATGCAACCCCAGAAAAAGATTCAACCTGTTCGCAAATTGAATCTAGCTGCCAAAACCGGCAGGGAGATCACTGCTAAAAATATCAGGCTGTGAACTTCAGAAGCTTGATCGCATCAAAATCCTGCACACCGCCGCCCACGCGTTTAGTGGTGTAGAAAAGCACGTATGGCTTGGCAGAATATGGATCGCGCAACACGCGCACACCGATACGATCCACCACCAGATAGCCGCGTTCAAAATCGCCAAAGGCAATCGGCGTTCCGTCAGCTGCAATGTCTGGCATATGCTCGGCCTCGACCAGACCAAAGCCCATCAGCGATGCCTTTTCACCAACAGCCGCTGGCGGCTGCCAGAGGTAATTGCCGTCTGCATCTTTCAGCTTGCGCAACACGCTCTGCGTCTTGCGGTTCATCACGAAATTGGCGTTCTGGCGATAACCAGCTTTCAGCGCATAGATGAGTTCAATCAGTTTGTCGGATGGATCGGAAGCAGGCAATGCGCCGTCAACACCAGTGGCTATGTGGCCGATCTTACCCCACTCCCAACTCGCATCTTCAACGGTGCTATAGCTCAGGAAGCCCATCGGCTTGTTCAGGCCATTGCCGGTGATGAAGGCAGCAGCTTCCTGTTCGGCAAAGGCTGCCTCGACTTCTTCGGCGATCCACTGCTCAACGTTGACAGCTGCGTCATCAAGCAATGAAGAAGTGGCCGCTGGCATTGCGTAGATTTCCATCGTTGGGAACTGCAGCTCTGCAAGCTTGGCCGAAGCGGTCTGCGGACGCGCATCGGTTTCGCCGACCCAGCCCGTTGCCGGGCCACTGACCGAGAATGGCTTTTTCAGCACGGCACCAGAAACCTGGCGCACACTGGAGATGCCACGTATCGGCGAGAGCACGGCCAGACGGCGACCGATTTCAGTCTCTAGTTCCGCAGGCACCAGATAGCCACCGTCCGGACCAGAGGCATAAGAATGTGCCTTTTGCTCAATGCCACGCATCGCCTGCTCGTCGCCACGGCGCACATAACCGTCAAAAGCCTGCTTATGCTCGACATCAACAATAGCATTGCCCTTGCCAAGCTGCGGACGGGCGCTTTTCAAAACATACTGGTCAAGTGCCTGTTTCTGTTCGTCCAGCGCACGGTTGATACGATCAACCTTGTCGCGCAACAGCACATCGACATCGGCACTTTTTTCGACCTTTTTCAGACGCTCATCATTGGCTTCACGAAACGCCGAGAAGGCCGTCATAAATTCGTCGAAGGCTTCCGAGACATCGCCATTATTCCCAAGCGCCTTCGTTTCCACGCTCTTGGTTTCGAGCGGGATTGCATGATTTTTTACCATTTTTGATCCTGATTTAATTGAGTTGCATCATCTTGCAGGCGGCGCGCATACGCTGCGCAAGTGCCTTGTCATCTGCCTGGAAAGCATCCCGCCCGTCCCGGCCTTGAATAGCTGCAAGCGCTGAATAGCCTTTGGCTATAACCAGACGTGCAGCAGAACGGCTCAGCCCCGCATCCCGCGTGAGCCAGCGTTCAAATTCTCTGACTGTCGGCAAATCCGCCTTCAGATTATCGATGCGTGCCTGTGGCAGCATAGGAAACGTGACCACCGAGATTTCCCAGAGATCTGCTTCCGTGATGTGGCGCAAACCAGTCCGCGCATCCTTGCGCGCTTTGACAGTGCGAAAACCGATGGACAGCCCATCCAGCCCACCAGTGCGCATGAGTTCCAGCGCCTCGCGTGCACGTGCCACGCCCTTGGCCAGTCTGCCCTCGACAAAAAGGCCGCGTGCATCCTCACGAATATCCGTCCAGACACCGATCGGTTCAGTCGCATCGTGTTGCCAAAGCATGCGCACACCGGATGATTTGCGCGAGGAAAGCGATTTCGCAAAGGCGCCTTTTTCGATCACATCATTGCCGAGATCAGCTAAACCAAACACGCTTGCATAGCCTGAAAAGCTGCCATCGATTTCGATCTCTTCAAGCGCCAATGATGCACGCTTAGTTTCAAGTTTCAGGTCAGGCTTTGCCATTCCTGTTCCTTTCAACGGGTAGAATTCCAGTTAGCGATGCGTTCTTGGCCCGCTCAGCAAAACGTTTGAGAATGCCCAGCACAGACCATGCCGCGAGGCTTGCAGCCGTCGACCCCATCAACATGAGTTCGGCTCGCCCAAGCAGGGTCTGCAGAGAAAGCGTTTCGGCAATTTTCACGCCTGCAGCGCCCCCAAACACCATGCCGCAGATGATGCCGACCGCAAATCGGATTGCCGCTTCCCGCTTGCCATTTGGCAGCATATAGGCGAGCGACACGGCAGAACCGGCCACCGCGCCCGCAACCTTGGCAAACCACACGAGACTTGCATCAGACGCCATAACGGTTTCGCTCAGATTGCTCATGAAACTCTCCTTTCCGCACGCGGCTGATAGCCAACCGCATCGCGTTTCTCGTCATCACTCAGGAATGAGGCTTCCGACACGCGCCGCCAGAGCGATTCCCGCTCCAGCGACAGACCTTCGATGCGGTCAGTATCGTGCTCAAGTCTGAGATCGTCACCAAACAATGGACCCAACCAACAACCGAAAGCCTTTGCCGTACGGTTGATCAGCGGCAGCACTGTCAGGCGATAAAATGCGCGGTTGGCTTCGGCATAATTGGCGTAAGTGTTGTCGCCCGGAATGCCTAGCAGCATCGGCGGCACGCCAAATGCCAAAGCAATGTCGCGAGCCGCCCCATTTTTCGCTTCGATGAAATCCATATCCTGTGGGCTGTAACCCATAGCCTTCCAGTCGAGCCCACCTTCAAGAAGCAGCGGCCGTCCCGCACCAGATGCTCCGGTGTAGCCCTCCTCAAGTTCGGTTTTCAGGCGGTCAAACTGCTCTTCAGTCAGGTTGCCACCGTCTTTTGGCGCATAGACCAGCGCACCGGAAGGCCGTGCAGAGTTATCAAGCAAAGCCTTGTTCCAGGCACCTGCCGCATTGTGCAGATCAAGCGCCATCAGAGCTGCTTCAAGCGGCGGAAAACCATAATGATCATCCAGCGGATGAAAAAGCTTCAGATGCAGGCCAAAACACCCTGCCCCCGCGAGCGAAACCATGCGGCTCGTATTGGCTGAGCGGTAGACCAGCGATTGCGGCCAGCCGTCACTCGATGTTTCCAGCGTCACTCTTTCAGGCCGCAGAAGATGCAGCTCACGTCTACCGCTCGGCAGATCGACGCGCTCGACATATGCATTTCCCGAAATCAGCAAATGCCCATAAAGCCGCTCGAAGAAACTGCTACCATCAAGCCCGCATTGCGGTGTCGCGATGAGGTCGAGCAGCGGATGCACCTCATGTTCGGTCGTGCCTTCATAGAGCAGCCACGGCACATTGCTGGCCGCTTCCGCGATCAGCCGCACGCAGCGATGCGCGACCGGATTGCGCATGAAGCCCTCACGAGCGAGCGACGTATAATCCCGCGCAATCCACGAAGCGCCGCGCTCCATATGCAGCGCCACGAAGCCATTTGCGCTTTTTCTCTCTCGCCCCGCTTCAGAATACGAAGGGGCATTCGCAGCACCTCTGCGCCACGGCCAGTTCCACGCCATATATCGGCTCTCCAATAAAGTTAAATTTTACCCGAAGCGCCGGATACGTGGCTTTCGTTCGCCACCCAGCAAGAGTTCGGTCAGCGCCCAAACGAGTGCATCAAGGCGATCCGGCGAGCGTCCGTTCGAGAGCCCTTCCGGCGCAAAGTCACACATTTCATCTTCAAGCGCTGCGAAACGCCCGGTATGGCGAACACGCCCCTGTTCATAAAGGGCTGCCACCGGCTCGGCGCGCAGCCACTTGCCGCGCGAGGCACGCCGCATCAAAACCGGCACCGTCGCATCTTCCGCCGCAAGCACGGCTGCAACCATTTCGCCGCCCTGATTAACCTCAGCCAGAACCGCATCCGCTTCAAAGGAATGATAAAGCGCAATCGCCCGTCGCGCCCATTGATGTGGCTTGGCCATGTTCATGGTTTCATCGGCAAGCACATGCGCAAAACCATTTTCATCGATACCTGCAACCACAATCCCGCAAGCATCCGACGACTTACCCGAAGAAGCAGGAGGGTCGATCGCCACCAGAATGCGGATAAGTTCCGGTGCCTGAACCTCAAAGCACTGTTCTATCCGTTCACGCGACCACAAGGCGCCTGCGCGTTCTTCAATCAAATCGCCATCGAGTTCCTGCCGTCCAAGCTTCGTTCCGGCATATCGCTGGTTAATCGTCTCAATAAAACCAATCGCCAGATTGGCTGCGTTTTCAGATGTCCGCATATGCGTCATCGAAACTGAAGCATCGCTGATCAATGCCTTCAACAAAGGCACGGGCCTCGGTGTCGTCGTCACAACCTGACGCGGGAAATCGCCCAGACGCAGGCCAAATTGCAGCATGTCCCATGTGGCTTGCGGGTTCTTCCATTTCGCCAGCTCATCACACCATGCAGCATCAAATTGCGGTCCACGTAAACCATCTGGATCTTCGGATGAATAAAGCGACGCCACCGCACCATTGTCCCACAGAAGTCGCTTACGCGTTGCTTCATATCGCGGTCGCGAAAGCCGGGAGACCGACAATATGCCGGAAGGACCATCCACCATCACCTCGCGCGCATCGGCAAAAGTTTCACCGACCAGCGCGATGTGCCCACAAGCCTTTGCTGCAAAAGGTGCCAAGCCCAGTGCCATGCCAGACACCCATTCAGCACCAGCACGCGTTTTGCCAGAGCCGCGACCACCCAGAATAAGCCAGGTTCGCCAACCAGCGGGCGGCGGCAATTGCGCATCACGCGCCTTGAGCAGCCATTCGCTTTCCGCTGTCATGATCTGATTTCGCGTCAAGTCCGCGCCCCAAGATTTCCTGCGCGCGCCTTTTTGCAAGTTCGTCGATCCTCCTGTCTATGCGAGCCAGAGCCTGTCTGGCTTCATGAAGGCTTGGTACCAAAGCACCACCGTCCACTTCCGACGCCCCCGTTTCAATTGCAAGCTCACCAACCGTCTTCACGGCTTTCGCCAGAGCCATGAGGGCTTCTGCCTTGTTTTTGTCTGGCAGCTCCTCCCCATCGATCAGTTTGTTGAGCTCAGTCCGCAATCGTTGCAGAGCATTTTCGGTGCTGGACGATTTGATTTGCACCTGCTCATTCAGACCAAAGCGCTTCAACCAGTGAAGATATTGCCTCTCGGAACATCCCATCACCTTTGCGATTTCGGTGACGGCAACGTCGTGTTTCATTTGCAGGCAAAAAGCCAGCCTGACTCTTGCCTCGCGGCACTCGTCAATTTTTCGCGTTTTCAACGGCCATATCCGTCAAACTCCCCTTTTCATGCAAAACCCCGAAAGCATGAAGCTTCCGGGGTTTTGCATTGCCGATAAAAGCCGGGGGTATCGAGGCTTCTTCGGCACCAGTCACACTTTTCTGACTGTATCTAATAGCTAGCAAATGACCGTTACGCCGTCAAGGACTATTTTCCTATTAATGATTATTTTCCTGATCTTTTTATGAGATCTGTTTACTAATTTACGTGAGTTATAGCTTATTAATCTGATATGATTGACGGGTAGGTTTCGCTCGTCTCACAACTTTAACGGCTATAAAGTAGAGTTCATGCGTAAAACAGCCGATGAAGATACTGACAAGAAAAAGCGCAAGCCCTTCCGGGTTTCGCGGCTCATCGGTCTTGACGCCTGGATTGACTCCGGCCTCTACAATCTGCGTTTTTATGCCCGTGAATGGTGGGAAAACATCACTATTTTCTCCCGGCGTTTCCGGGTGCGCGGGTTCCGTCGTCTCGTCGTCGAGGTTCTCGATGAAGGTTTTACGCTGGGCGTGATCGGCTCTGTCGTCATGCTCGCGCTCGCGCTGCCTGCCTTTGAGGAAACCAAGAAGGACTGGCGCGCGCAGGATGATTATGCCGTCACATTCCTCGACCGTTACGGTAACGAAATCGGCCAGCGCGGCATCCTGCACCGGCAGGCTGTGCCGATTGATGAATTGCCAGACCACGTCCTCAAAGCTGTGCTTGGCACCGAAGACCGTCGCTTTTTCGATCATTACGGCATTGATTTCTGGGGGTTGAGCCGTGCGCTGAGCCAGAACCTGCGCGCGAATGGTGTGGTTCAAGGCGGCTCTACTCTCACACAGCAGCTTGCCAAAAATCTGTTTCTTTCCAATGAGCGCACGATCGAACGCAAGATCAAGGAGGCTTTCCTTGCAATCTGGCTTGAAAGCAATCTGAGCAAGAAAGAGATACTCCAGCTTTATCTCGACCGCGCCTATATGGGCGGCGGCACCTTCGGCATCGCAGCCGCATCCGAGTTTTACTTTGGTAAAAACATCAAGGATGTAAGTCTCGCCGAAGCTGCCATGCTGGCAGGTCTGTTCAAAGCGCCAGCGAAGTTCGCGCCTCATGTCAATCTTCCTGCCGCCCGCGCTCGCGCAAATGTCGTTCTATCGAACATGGTGGAAAGCGGTTTCATGAGCGACGGACAGGTGGCAGTTGCGCGCCGCAATCCCGCCAGCGTTATCGACCGCGCCAAAAATGAAAGTCCGGATTATTTCCTCGACTGGGCTTTTGAAGAAGTGAAGAAAATCGCGGGCAACGTACCACAACACACACTGACGGTGCGGACTACGCTCGACCGCAATATCCAGAAGGCCGCAGAAGAATCGCTCGAATTCCATCTGCGCCAGTACGGTGAGGATTATAAGGTTTCCGAAGCTGCAACAGTCGTCATCGCCAATGACGGCTCGGTGCGTGCGCTAGTCGGCGGACGCGACTACGGCGAAAGTCAGTTTAACCGTGCGACGAAGGCGCTGCGGCAGGCTGGATCATCCTTCAAGCCATATGTTTATGCAGCTGCGATGGAGAAAGGAATGACGCCGAACACCATCGTTTCCGACGCGCCAATCAGCTGGGGCAACTGGTCGCCACGCAATTATGGCCGCAGCTTTGCCGGTCGCGTGGACCTGACAACCGCGCTCGTGCGCTCGTTGAATTCCGTGCCGGTTCGGCTGGCGCGCGATCATCTTACGACCGCGCCGATTGTGGCGCTCACCAAGGCAATGGGTGTGGAATCACCCATTTCCTCACACAAGACCATGGTGCTTGGTACGTCCGAAATGACCGTGATGGATCAGGCGACAGGCTTCAACGTCTTCCCGAATGGTGGGATGGCTGGCAATCGTCATGCCTTCACGCAGATCGTCTCTTCGGAAGGCAAAGTCCTCTGGGACTTCTCTCGCGATGCGCCCAAACCACATCGGGCGCTGTCCGAGAAAGCGGCTTTCGAAATGAATTCGATGCTGGTGCAGGTGCCTGAACGCGGCACAGCCCGCCGGGCAGCACTTCCAATGACGCGCGTTGGCGGAAAGACCGGCACGACACAGAATTATCGTGACGCCTGGTTTGTAGGATTTACCGGCAATTTCACCGCCGCTGTCTGGTTCGGCAATGATAATTTCACGCCGATGAAGGATCTGACTGGCGGCGTGCTGCCTGCCATGGCCTGGCAGCGAATGATGAATTATGCCCATCAGAATATCGAGCTGAGGCCAATTCCGGGCATCACACCCGCCTTCCCTGCACCGGCCAAGACGGCTGAGCCAAAGGTTGCTGCAACCGGAAAGCCGGAAGAGATGATGTCGGCACCACCGCGCGTTCTGTCACCTGTCGCCACGAAGGCGCTCAAGGAACTCAACGACAAGATTCGCAATGCGCCACCTGTACCTGCACTTGCCGGGCGCTCGAAAGTATCGGTACTCTGAGCGCCTTATGCTGAAGACTATTCTCAAAGTTTTGGTGGTTCTGGTCATCTCGCTTGGTGGGGGCATCTGGGTAACAGATTACACCCTCGACAATTTCGATGGTTTTGGTGAATTGCAGTTGGGTGCATGGAGTGCTTACCCGGCTTCCGGCACGACAGACGCTGATCCTTATTCAAAAGCGCGCGCTGCCCGTAAAGCCTACCTCGCTATCGGCACTGCTGAAGGCCTCCCCTTCTATGCGCGCCGTGACAGCAATGGCGGGGAGCTGCGTCGTGGGTGCAGTTATCGTTTGACCGGCCTTACACCATCAACGCGGTTCTGGACGCTCTATCCAGCCAACACCAATCTGGAGCCTATTGTTCCTCGCGAAGGACTTCAGACAGCGCTGCATTCGCGTGAGATGCTCTATGATAATGACGGGCGCGTGCAGGTTACGGTTGGTCCGAATGCAAGCCCGGACAATTGGCTTCCTGTTGAAGGTAGCGGCAGCTTCGTTCTGGTGATGACGCTTTACGACACGCCGGCTGCAAGCTCTTCCGGCCTCGTCGATCTTGTAATGCCCCGTATTGTGCCGGTCGCAAATCTGGAGGCATGTCGTGGCTAAAGTCCTGCGTTTACTGCTTCTTGGCCTGATCGGTGCTGCAATCGTGCATATTGCTGTTCTGCTGCTTGTCCCGCTTTATTCAAGCAAGAATGCATGGTCGCATCTGGAAGCTTTAGGTGATACCTACCGCTTCCACCTTCTATCCGAAAAATCAGGGTTGATAAGTGATCAGGACCCGCTGATGGAGCAGGCTGCCTGTCGGTTTGATTTGTCGGAAGGGCCGGTCCACATCACGACGAAAGGCGCCACGCCCTTCTGGTCACTATCTGTCTATGCTCCCAATGGTGACAATCTTTATAGCCTCAACGACAATGTATCGGCCGACAAACAGCTTGATCTCATTATCGCTGACCCGATTGGCATCGCTGCTCTTCGCTCTGAAGGCGTGCAGAATGATGGACGCTCGATCATTATTGAGCAGGATGTAAGCGAAGCCGCAGTGGTTCTGCGGAGTTTCATTCCCGATGCAAGCTGGCGTCAACAAGTTCAAAACTTCTTCACGCAAGCGAGCTGTGCGCCGTATGAAGCGAGCTACAGCGGTTCCAGTTAAGAAAGAATCGTTGGAACCGCTGTAAGCTTTGGTTTTTAAACTTGCCTTTATCCCGAAACTGGTTCCCACTTTCGGGAGACATGCTGTCGTTAACTACCTGCAAAACAGACACTTTCCTACTCACGGTTAATGAGTTGCTAAGGCTTCATGCCTATTATCCAGTCTGCCGACATGCGGCAGGCCGCGTTAATAGTATTAGCCTACCGGAGTACCTTGCGTGACAAACGATCAGTTCCGCGTCCTGGAAGAGATTTCAGGCAATCGGAACCAATCAAATTTGAGAGCTGATGGGAGCAAAGCAGATGACCTTCTTGGCGCTGCTATAGCTGCGTTTGCCTCAATCACACGCCCCGGACGGCATGATGCCCACCAACTTGAAGATCTTGCATTTCCGCTGCTTGAACGCGCAACTATGCGCGGCAAGCGGCAGGCCGCTTCTGCGCTGGCACAGATTGAAGACGTGCCACGACGCCTCGTATTGTCGCTCGCAAGCGAACCTGTCGAAATTTCCGCACCGATTCTTTTGCGTTCGCCTGTGCTACGGTCTGAGGATCTCGTCGATATCATCGGCAAGAACGGCCTTGCTCATGCCCGCGCCATTGCCCGCAGACAATCCGACGATGCGTTGTTGAAGGGCGTGTTACGCAGCTTCACCGATCCGGTTATTGATAGGCTGTTGGCCTTACAGGAAAACCTTGCTGGGCTCGGAACCGATAAGACTGAAATCCAGCCCACCATCAATGAGGCCGAAAAATCAGAAGGCGAGCTGCCGCATCAGCCATCGTTTTTCAACTCTGGTGCCTTATCCAGCCCGGAACATCTCATCGATACAGCCCTTCTGATCGACGACCAGATTTTCCGCACGGCATTGGCTGATTCTCTCGACGTATCTTTTGAGCGTGCCGATCACATTATCGGTCAGTGGCCCGCCTCACATTTACCTATCGCCTTGCGTGCGCTTGGCTTGTCTGCTTCTGAATGTTTCATGGTCATGTCTGCCGTGCTTGGGCCAGCGGCCGCTGATCGCGAAGGCCTGCGCGAATTCATTCAGATTTATCGTTCAATTGATCAGGAAAAGGCTGTCATGCTCGTGCGCCGATGGAAGGCAGATGACATGTCCAAACTGCTTCGCAGCAAGTTGCGCGAGATGGTAACGGCTACGGATGACGAGGCCGCAACGAAGCGTTCAACCTTATAGCTCGTCTTTCGAGACTGAGAAAAAGCCCTCAGGATCGGCAATATCTTCCAGCTCTATAAGCCAAAGATCGGGATCAAATCTGACCTCTCGATCCATGCGTTCTGATGCTTTAACGTCATCGACATCATGAAGAATGCGCAGAAACATGCGCTCTCCGTCTGTGTTTTCCTCATAGGACGTTTGCGGCGCCGGTGAATAAAGGTCACATGTGCCAAAGCGCGAACTTACCTTGATGAAAATTGCACCGGCTTCTTTAGAACCTCGGCGGGCGAGATACGCAAAGCCGCCCTCGCTCTGAACTTTGCGTATGAGTGCCGAAACCCAGAAATCCGATGTCAGACGCATAGTTTACCCTGCATCAACTGATGAGACCGATTTCACGCATCTTGGAAATCAGTGCGGCATCCACTTCGCCGGTGACACGAAGATTGAACAGCTTCTGGAACTCGCGAATCGCGTCCTGCGTGGATTTACCCGGAACACCATCAACGCTCACCATTTCGTTGCCGAAGGCTTTGAGGCCAGCCTGCACCCGCACGATATCCTGCGAGGAAATCTTTGCCTGCTGCTGTACGGCAGGTTCTGCAGCCAGCTGCTTCTTTTCCTGCCTCGGCTTGCTTTCCAGCGATGCAAGGTCAGGTGCACGTTTTGCTGATGCGTCGATTTTCAAAACTGCCGGTTCAGGCCTTGGGGACGGCACCGCTAGATCAATCACCTTCGCGACATCATCTTCATTCGCCGTCTGCACCGCGCCACTTTGTGCCGGAACGCCTACCTTCTTTTGAAGTGCCTGCCAACGCTCAATTGCTTCGCGTGTTTGCGGACCGGTAAATCCGTCTACAGCACCTTTATATATGCCGAGCGTCAGCAATCTTTGCTGCAATCGAGCAATTTCAATATCGGCATTTGGCGCAAGGGCGGGCAGCATTTCATCAATCGAGCCGGTCGTTTGCAGCCGATCAGGAGACAGGTCCGCAGTTTCCGTCGGTTGCTGATCTGGCTTCGTCTCAGCTGTTGCAGATGTTTCCGCACTTGCCGTTTGGGTAGGTGCTGTTTCCTCAGATTTGTTGGCAGCAGTCGTGCCCGGCAGAACCGCACGCGGCGTTGCCTTGAACACAAAGTCCGCACGGGTTTTAAAGAAGACGGCATTGTGCGCTTCTGGCTGGTACCAAAGCGCATTGGCTGAAACAAAGCCCATCACCACAGCAAAGGCCGTCGCACCACCGGTTAGCACGGGATTGCGCACAATGAATTCGCCAGCAGCTATCGCCAGCTTAGAAGCAGAATTGAAAAAGAACTGAAGGAGGCGGCGACCGAGACTATGCCGTTTTGCGGGTTTGCGCATCGATCCGCTCTGGGCCTTGTTCCCGGTTTTCGTCTTTCTGCCACTCATTAATCCGTTCTCCCTGGTGACGGTGGATATCAATCACCGTGCCAAGCTTCTGTTGATCTTCTTCTCCCAAAGAATCCTGCTCAAGCAGTTTTTGCGGGCCTGCGACCGGCAGAAGAACAGTTACGACCGTTCCCTCACCCACACAGCTCTTAATGGTCATCGAGCCCTGATGAAGCTCGACCAGCCCCTTGACCACTGAAAGGCCAAGTCCACTTCCCTCTTGCGCGCGCGTATAGTTATTGTCAGCTCGCACGAATGGCGATCCGATGCGCTGCATATCTTCCGGTTCGATACCGATGCCCGTATCGGCAACGATAATTTCCAACTGTGGGCGTCCATCAATCATGACGCGGGTAGCGTCGATGGTGACGCAGCCGCCAGTCTCGGTAAACTTCACCGCATTGGCAGCAAGATTAAGCAAAATCTGCTGGACTGCGCGGCGGTCAGCAACGACCTCCCCGGTTGTCGCGTTCACACGATGACAGAAGGCAAGACCCTTCTTTTCAGCGAGCGGCAGCATAACCGCTGCACACAGTTCAGCAGCATCGCGGAAGCTGAAGCTCTGCGGTTCGATCCGATACGTGCCGGTTTCCAGCCTTGAATTATCAAGGACCGAATTGACCAGCTCGAGCAGATAGTGACCCGACTTGTGAATGAGACCGGCATATTCACGCTGCTTTTCATTCTGCAGCTGGCATCCCATTTCATGCGACAGCATATCGGAGAAGCCGATGATCGAATTGAGCGGCGTACGCAGCTCGTGGCTGACAGTTGCGAGCAATCGACCTTTGCCGATGCGTTCCGCTTCAAGCTGCGCCTTCAGCGCATTGATTTCCTCAATGAGCTTCTGCTCACCTTCAAGCGAACGGCCGATCAGCGTGATCACGCCATTCATAGCCGCACCATCCATGCGGAATGACAGAAAGACCGGACTACCGTTTTCAAGTGTGCGCAGGCGAATATCTGCTGCGCGGGCAGTGCGCGACGAGCGCAGGTCTGCGAGAAGCGACAAATATTGCACGCGATCAGCCACATGAACGCGATCAATCAGTGCTGTGCCTTCCAGCATCTTGGGCTCGACGCCCAGAACAGCGGCAGACTTCTCATCAATCTCCGATACAATACCTTCAGCATCCATCGAAAGCTGCACATCACCTTCAGCAACGACAGGCTTGTTCAAAGTCTGTGGCGCCGCTGTTATCGCGCTACGGATCATGAAGCTGCGCGCAACGAGGCTCGCCATGTAAAGCATCAAAACAAGCAACGAGACCGACGATACACCAGCAACGGTGGCGCCGCCGATCAACCCAAACGCACTTAGTACGGAAGCCGCAACAGCTGCGCCGCCAAGTGTTGCCATAGGCTTGCGGCTCACGAACCATGCTTCCAACGGCAAAGCTGCAGCCATAAGCCAAAGCGTGACATTGCTGGTATTCGCGAAGGCCGCAATTGAAACCAGCCCTGCGCCATAGGCGGCAAAATTCAGACCACCAAGGACCGCGGCACTCAAGCCCATCAGGTTTAGCGCACAGAAAATCATGGCAACGCCTGCAAGGCTCGCCGCGAGAACGGCTATGGCTGCAACATCAGTCACCACGCCGGATGCGAGTACCGCAGCAAACAAAAGAACCGGGAAAAGCATGAATGAGCCGACGACGCGAATCGCAGACGCGTCTGATTGCTCAGTCCAGCGCTGACAGAAACGTTCGTGAAAACGCGCGAGCGCCTGCACCTGCGTGCCTACGATCTGTGCTGCGTTCAAAAGAATGGCGTTCAACTTGCCTTACTCACTCAATACTCGTTTGGCTTCACCATCAGAGATCAGCCCGTCGACAGTAGAATTGCAGGTGAGGCTTTAAAGAAACGATAAAACTGAGCCGTGTTGCGTCCATTGAGCCAAAATCTGACGGTTCAGAGGCCGGGTTTTTTCACTATGGTAAACAGAAGGTAGACAAGTGACATCAAGGCCTTCGGCTCTCGGCATTTGTTTCATGTCATGAATGCGTCGAATCCGTCAGTTACGGAATCTTTTCAAATTCCGTAGAGAATAGCCCCGAAGCTTCCGATCAACATTTTTGAGCTAATGATCCGTTTTCTCATCAAATCCGCAATCTGGCTGTCGCTGGCATTCATGGTGATGCCGCACTTCTTTCCTGCGGATCAGGAAAACACATCGACTAAGAACAGCGCTCCGGTTCAAACCAAAGCGGAGCCGGATTCGATTGACCAATTGCTCAATAATGGCAAAACGGCCCTGGAACTGGGCAAGCTTTGCGTAAATAACCCTGCTTTGTGTGAAAACGGCGCGTCTGTTCTTTCCAGTGCCGCGAGCGGTGTGCTGGAACGCAGCGGCGGGGTACTTGAATATTTAAGCAATCGCTTCGGTACAAAGCCGCAGACTGCGGTGCCAGTTACTGTAACGCAGGACACAACGACGGAGCAGCCCACGAAAAGCGTACTCCATGCCATTCCGATCCCTACGCCACGCGCTGAAGCACTGCGCGCACTTGATCATTCTTCCACAGGTGCAATTCCCGCACGCAAGTGATGCTTTTCCGTGACCTTTGTCACATTTATCCCTATATAGACGGCATATCCGGGATCAAATCTGAGCAAATATCATGACCACCACAATCGACAGCATAATCTCCGACTTCGAATTTCTCGACGATTGGGAAGACCGCTATCGCTATGTGATTGATCTTGGTAAGGAATTGCCAGCCTATCCAGATGATGCCCGTGACGCGGCGCATAAGGTTCAAGGCTGCGTCAGCCAGGTGTGGCTGAAGACTATTCCACATGAAGGCAATGATCCGGTTGTCGAATTTCTCGGCGATTCTGACGCCCATATCGTCCGCGGTCTCGTCGCTATCGTGCTTGCATTCTATTCCGGCCGTAAAGCGTCTGAAATCGTGGCTTCCGATCCGGAAGAGGTGCTGAAGAAGCTCGGACTTGATGAGCATCTTACGCCACAGCGTTCAAATGGTCTTCGCTCCATGGTCGCGCGCATCCGCCGCGATGCAGCAGCATTGAAAGTCTCAGCCTAAAGCATTTCCTGTTCAGATTGAATCATTGGAGATGCTTTATCTGTTTGTCTTTACGCGCATCTTATTCCGAAAACCGGTTCCCACTTTTCGGGAGGCGCTCTAGCAATTTTTCGACGGCAAGAGCTGCAGCAAACAACAACTTGTCGGCACCGTTTCGGGCTGTCAGCATGAATCCTGCTGGCATTCCTTTAACCGGCATCGGCAGAGTGATGCTGCAAAGGTCGAATTGATTGGCGATCTGCGTGTTACGCAGCAGCAATCCTTCAACACGGTCATATTCAACGGGATCTTCGCTGACAGACGCAATCGTCGGCGCAACAATTGGCGTCGTGGGGGTTACGAAGAAATCCATGCCACCCAATCGCCGGTCCATTTCCTGAACCAGATTTTTCCGCGTTTGCATCAAGCCTTCATATGCCTGATCTGAGACATTCAAGCGTTCTGCAAGCGTATACTTCACCCGATGATCGACATTTGCATCCGGGTCTTTGAGCCAGGTGTCGGCATGAACATGGCTTGCTTCAATACCGGCAATCGAACCAATCCGTGCTGCTTTGCGCAGCTCTAAAATAAGATCGTTGACCTCAAGCGGGACGATCCTAACGCCCGCATTTTTGAGAGCGTTTAACGCCTCACCAAAAGCTTCCGCTACTTCCGGCTCCATATCAGCCAGGAGCACGCCTTCCGGCAAGCCAACCGTCAGCGTGCTCAAATCTGTAGCATCAGGCAGAACGGGCGCTTCGCCGGCCATTATCGCGTCCGTCAGAATGCAATCCGCAACCGTCCGCGCCAGAGGCCCGATAGAATCAAGTGAGGGGGCCAGTGGAAATGCGCCATCCAGCGGAATGCGTTTAGCGGTTGGTTTGAAGCCAACTACGCCATTCAAAGCGGCAGGGATTCGCACGGAGCCGCCAGTATCTGAACCTATGGCGATTTCGCTCGTACCTTCTGCAACCGAAACTGCCGCCCCCGACGATGAACCACCAGGAACGCGCGTTGGGTCCACTGCATTGGCTGGCACGCCGTAATGGGGGTTTAATCCGACTGCAGTAAAGGCGAATTCCGTCATATGCGTTTTACCGACAATGATCGCGCCCGCATCCCTCAAACGTTGCACAATGAGGGCATCATTGGTGGCAGGCGATCCAATTTTACGCACGATGGAACCAGCGAGCGTTGGCTCGCCAGTTACATCGAATAGATCCTTGATCGATACAATCCGACCGTCCAGAGGTCCGCGGGAACGTCCTTCTTTGATGCGCTGATCAGCGGCATCGGCTTCATTACGCGCGGTTTCAGCATAAATTTTAACGAAGACACGTTCGGTTTTCGCTCGAGCTTCAAGCTCTGCAAGAACTCGTTCAAGACTCTGCCGATTGCTTTGCATTTTCACCCCCGCTGCTAATGCTTTGTTGTTCAAAGTCTTCAAAGGGTCAATGCGGTCAAAATGAGCACCCCCACTCAACCCTGGCTGGGACGAGCAGTCGGACGATAATCGTCCGCACCCCAATGCAGGACTGTCGGCGACCTATGTTCGACTGCGCGCGGCGGATTATAGTGCCTATTCAGCATTGCTAGCCCCATTTTTAGCAACATCTTTCCTGAACGCACCGGCCATTGACGCTCACGCTCGACTGTTTCCAATCCCTTCAGGAAGCAACAGATATCAATCAGGACCCCGCTAAGTTCGGGGCCAACCGCTTCCAGCGCACGCTCCACACGGATTCTGCTCGCCAGTGCAATATCAGTCAGCTCGGCCATCCCGCCGGGACCGGAACGACCCGAATTGCCCACACTTGCATCCCATCGCGCAGAAATCGAAGGCATTAAAGAACCGCGCGTGAAATCAGCTCTTAGGCGCTCGCCTGCCCGAAACTCGTCCTCAGAAATGAAGCTGTAACCATCGGCACTTCTAAGGCGATAAAGCTTTGCGAGCGGAGATTCGGCTGGATTAATTTCAACAGTCTCCCCCTGCTCCGTTTCAATTGTCTGACTGACCCGCGCTGTCTTTGCGGGTTTGGCACATTTTGCAGCGACCTTGCGGATTGGCCCAGAGAGAGCCAGGCGCTGGCCATCACAGAGGATGACGCCGCGCTTCTGCATTTCGCTGATCTCGATACGCGTTGCGGCAATGGTTCCCTGCTCGCCAACCAGCAATACATGCGTTTCGCGAACGGAATCCTGCATTTCGCAGCCGCCCTGCTTTAAAAAGCGGACCAATCTTGTTTCAGAAGCTGATAACGCCACACTCATGCTGCCATCCTCCAAGCCGAGAACCCTGAATTCACAACCTTTTCAAGTGTGGAAACCACTGCATCGAAATCTTCATCATCACGTCTGTCTTCAACAAGATGACACGCATAAACAACGGTGCTCCTGTCTCTCGAAAACCCACATGCAACCTCGCTCATCACCATTCCAAACGATGTGTGCGCCAAATACATTCCGATCTGTCTGACCTGTGCTACTTCTCTTCTGCATCTTAGCGGCGAGCGCAGTTCAGCGCCGCTTACAGAAAAATGTGCCGACAACAAATCGATCAACGCGTCACAGAGTTCCACGCTTTTTTCCTGGCGCCTGCGACCCAACGCACGACCAGAATTATCTATCCTGAGGGCTCGACCGTGTCGCGCCGCAATCACCTTCAAAGCCTCAAGAGCTTCAGCCCGGGTATGGATGATATCTGTTAGTTCCAAAGACATTCATCTTTCCTCACCGTAATAGGAATATCTTCTTATAGTGAGGAATTTGCAAGCGTGGATAAGTTTTTTACAACAGAAAATTGATACCGCGTCTAACAAAATTATAAATAATAGGAATTTATCCATCAAACCGCGAAATGCGCGATCCTTTCGGCACCAAATTAAGCCGACGAGGAGTATGATAATGGAATTAGCCCTAAGAGAAGCAACCCAAACCTTTTTGAACGCGCGCAAAGAAGAGCGCATGAGCGCGATACAACGCGCAGCGCTGCAAATCATAGCAGGGATTGATATGGATAAGCTTCTCCGCGCCCCAGTTGAGGAGCAGCTGCAGGCAAAAGGCCGCCTAAACCGCCTTATCGAACGCGAACGCCTTCGTGGTATGCGCGGACACTGGAGCTATGATCTTAATCGACATATTGCATTAAAACAGGCTTTGGACCGGCTATGCGGGATAAAAGCAAAGCAAAGGTCGATGCTATAAATTCAAATGAATAATGGCCCGGAGAGCATGAAGGTTACCTCATGTGTTCCGAGCCATCATCAAACAAATCGCATGTCAGTATCGAAACACAAGCTTCCGATACCAGGATTTGATTACAGCGGTCCAGTTCAGACTGAATCGTTGGAACCACTGTAACTGTTTGGTTTTACGCATTATCCAAAGCAAAACTGCTTCGCACTCTTGCTGGAAATGCTATAATTATGCGTCCTTAGGCTTGCGGCCCAGACCCATTTTCTTTGCAAGACGCGAACGTGCTGCAGCATAGTTTGGAGCAACCATTGGGTAGTTAGGATCAAGATCCCACTTTTCACGGTACTGTTCTGGTGTCATGCTGTAATGAGTCATCAGGTGACGCTTCAGCGACTTGAACTTCTTACCATCTTCCAGGCAGATGATGTAATCGTCAGTAACCGACTTCTTTGGGTTGACGGCTGGCTTCGGCTTTTCAACAACGACCGGAGCTTCTTCACGCTCAACGTGACGCTTGAAAGCAGAATGCACTTCCGAAATCAGGAGAGGCAGTTCGCTCGCACGAATGGAGTTGTTTCCGACGTAAGCAGCAACAACATCAGCAGTAAGGCTGAGAAGCAGTTCTGCGCTTTCGTCGTAAATTTCAGGGTTTTCCATTGTATTTCCTTTTTTTGTCTTTGCTTTTTATCAAGCAGACTGCGACTCTCAAAACCGATTGCCGTCTACGCGAATTCTTATGCCCTGCCCAACTCATTTCGCGATGCGAATACCAATGAATAGTGCCATTTGCAATAGAATTGTCAAACCACATTACATTAATGGAATTGATTTCTTCTTGGTTGTGCAAATACAATGTACTTAAACACAAAAAACCAATTACCGTTCAGACTAGAGCGTCGTGCGCCCTCTTGGGCGCACAAAGGTCGCTCTAACAATCTATATTTACAGCATAACGTTACCTTAAACTGATTCAAGTTTAAGGAATTATGCTGTAGCCAAACGCGTTTGACGCTATTTTCAGCTCAGCCATATATTCTTAAAGATGGGGGGATTTGCATCTCTTTTCCGCAGCTTCATTAATTTGTAGCTCACACATAAGCAATAGTTTTTTTCTGCCAAGTCTATTTACCCACGCCACTACAAACACAATTTATTGATTGCGACCATGAACAGGGAGTCGGGCAGCAAAAAGGCATAATTAAAATATATTTCATTCAGATCAGCTCGCATTTGGCTTATCCACCAACTATATAATCGCTACGAAACGCAGAGCACATGCAGGCATCTAAGCGCACAAGCAATTCAACAATATATTGAAGAGTTTATGTCCGTTTGCACTGTGCCGCATTCAAATCCATACGGCTTCGCTCAAGAGAGGAGATATAGATGTCTAGCTCTACCGATCAAACCCGCCCATTGAAGGTTGTGAAGACCGATGCGGAATGGCGCGAACAGCTTACGCCGATCCAGTATCAGATCACCCGTCAGCACGGCACGGAACGCGCTTTTTCAAGCCCGAACTTCGACAGCTCCTTACACGGCACCTATCGTTGTGTTTGCTGTGACCGTCCACTCTACAAGTCGGAAGCGAAATACGAGTCCGGCACTGGCTGGCCGAGCTTCTTTCAGCCGATCGAACCAGATGCCGTCTCAGCATTTGAAGATCACTCCTACGGTATGAACCGCACGGAAATTCGTTGCTCGGATTGCGATGCACATCTGGGTCACGTTTTCCCGGACGGCCCTCCGCCAACCGGCCTGCGCTATTGCATGAACGGCAATGCACTGATCTTCGATCAGGATTAATTCCTGTGCTTCACAGTCCGGACCGGCACAACGGTTCGGACTGATTTCATTTGCTTTTTACTGGATTTTACATGCCACACGACACCAATTTTCCTCAGCCACCAAAAGCACCAAAGCACCCCGCGAGCGACACGCGCCACGGCATCACCCGAACTGATGATTATGCCTGGCTCCGCGCTGAAAACTGGCAGGAAGTGTTCAAAGACCCGTCGGTTCTGGCATCTGAAATCCGCGAGCATCTGGAGGCGGAAAATGCCTACCAGACCACTTTGATGCAGGACACAGATGCACTTCAGAAGCAGCTTTTTGCTGAGATGCGCGGTCGCATCAAGGAAGACGATTCATCCATTCCTTCAAAGGATGGCCCCTATGCTTACGGCATGTCGTTCCGGACCGGCGGCGAGCAGCCTTACTTCATTCGCACCCCGCGCGATGGCGGTGATGAAACCATTCTGCTCGACGGCGACAAGGAAGCGAAAGACAAAGCCTATTTCCGCCTCGCATCTGCCGATCATTCGCCCGATCACAATCGTTTGATCTGGGGTTATGATGACAAGGGATCGGAGTTCTACAAGCTCAAGGTACGTGACCTCAACAGCATGTCGGATCTCAAAGATATTCTGACAGATACCAATGGCGGTGGCAGCTGGGATGCTGACAGCAAAGGTTTCTTCTATACTTTGCTGGATGAAAATCATCGACCATCCAAGGTTTTCTATCATGAGATCGGCACAGCACAGACGCAGGACAAGCTGATCTTTGAAGAAAAGGATGCTGGTTTCTTCCTAGGCGTTGGTGGCTCGGCACTCGATGACTTCATCTTCATCGATATTCATGATCACGAGACTTCGGAATGCTGGTTGTTGCCTGCAAATGATCCGTCTGCAAAACCGCAGCTGATCATGGCTCGTAAAACAGGCGTTGAATACGATATCGCGCCTGGTGGCGATGAATTCTTCATTCTGACCAATGTTGATGGCGCCAAAGACTTCAAGATCATGCGCGCACCGGCAGCGGCACCGCAGCCTGAAAACTGGGAAGAGCTGGTTCCGGAAGTGCCGGGACGCCTGATCCTGGCGCACTCCGCCTATAAGCGGCATCTGGTCTGGATGGAGCGTGACAATGGCTTGCCGCGCATCGTTATTCGCGATCGCGAAACAGGCGAGCAGCACGCCATCGCATTCGACGAAGAAGCCTACTCGCTCGGCCTGCATGGCAGCGCGGAGTACGATACGGATGTTATTCGTTTCTCCTATTCTTCGATGACCACGCCTGAGCAACTGTTCGATTACAACATGCGCACGCGTGAACGCGCACTGCTCAAAACGCAGGAAGTCCCATCAGGCCATAATATTGCTGATTACATCACACGGCGCGTTCTCGCTCCGGCAATGGATGGCGAACTGGTGCCCGTTTCGCTGATCTATCATAAGGATACAAAGCTCGACGGCTCTGCCCCTTGCCTGCTTTATGGCTATGGTTCGTACGGCATCACCATCCCGGCAAGCTTCAGCACCTCGCGTCTGTCGCTCGTGGATCGCGGCTTCATCTATGCCATCGCGCATATTCGTGGCGGCAAGGACAAGGGTTTTGCCTGGTACGAAAACGGCAAGCGCGAAAAGAAGACCAACACGTTTACGGACTTCATCGCGGCAGCAAAACACCTCGTCACGCATGGTTTCACCAGCCATGATCGCATTGTCGCCCATGGCGGCTCGGCAGGCGGCATGCTGATGGGCGCTATCGCCAATATGGCACCGGAAGCCTTTGGTGGCATTATTGCGGAAGTTCCGTTCGTGGATGTGCTCAACACCATGCTTGATGATACCTTGCCGCTGACGCCGCCTGAATGGCCGGAATGGGGCAATCCGATCACCTCGGAAACCGATTATCACAACATCGCAGCCTATTCGCCTTACGATAATGTCAGCGCGCAAGCCTATCCGCGCATTCTGGCTGTGGCGGGTCTGACCGACCCGCGTGTGACCTATTGGGAACCTGCCAAGTGGGTTGCGAAACTGCGTGAGCTTAAGACGGACGCTCATCCGGTTCTTTTCCGCATCAATATGGATGCCGGACATGCCGGTGCCTCGGGTCGCTTCTCCCGACTGGAAGAAGTTGCCTACACTTATGCTTTTGCGTTGAAAGCGGTCGGAAAAGCCTGACGGCTTATCAATAAATGCAAGAAAATTGGAACTCCCGCCGGATTTTCATTCGGCGGGAGTTTTCGTTTTAATAGCATTTCCAGCAAAAGTGCGAAGCGGTTTTGCGTCGGATAATGCGTAAAAACAAACAGTTACAGCGGTTCCAACGATTCATTTTTAACTGGAACCGCTGTAACGTTCCGTTGCGAGCTTCGCTGCAGGTGACAGTCCAAGCCCGCCTGCACGTGTCCGCTTCTTCAAAGCGGCAATCAGAACTGCGAAAGCTATGAGCGCAATCACCGTATCTGCGAGCGTGAATGCAAACCAGATCGCATTAACGCCCCAGAATGCTGTAAGCACCGTTACGAAAGCAGGCAGAAGCACAAACGGCTTGCTCAATGTCAGAAGTCCTGCGCGTGCGGGCTGCCCAATGGCCTGAAAATAAAGCGCAAAAACCAAAACGGGCCCGGTGAAAAGATAAGCATAGGTCATTGGGCGAATGATCTGTGCCACCGCTTCACTCACTGCAAGGTCGTCCACAAAGATCAAGCCGATGGAATTACTGACCATCAGGACAATGATCTCAATGATGAGGCAATAGACGAACACTGTTGTTAGCGCGATGCGCAAAACAGTGTCCGAGCGCTTATAAAGACCCGCACCCACATTGTTGCCGACGATGCTCTGCATTGCGAGCGCTACAGCCATCAAAGGCAGATATGTGAAGCCGAATATCCGCATTACAATGCCATAAGCCGCAACGTTCAAAGCATAGTCCGAGCCTTCGGAAAAACGAAGCGCGCTGATCACAAAGGCAGTGCTCAACGCAATGCCAATAAAGCTCAAACTCAGCGGAGCTCCAAGACCCGCAATACGTCCCCAACCGCCGACCCAGGAGTTGTGCCACAAAGCATTGAGCGAAATCGTACCCTGCTTGAATTGTCTGAAACCAAGTAGCAACAACAAGCCAAGAGTTTGAGCAAAAACCGTACCCAAAGCCGATCCGGCAATGCCAAGCTCCATCTTAGCAATGAAAATGTAGTTCAGTGCAATATTGGCGAGCGTCACGCAGACCGACATTATCGCGATCAGGCCAGCTCGCCCCTCATTGCGCCATGCATCGGCATGAAGGCCAAGGACAAATTGAAGCGGCAGCGCTAGAATGGTGATGAACAGAAAGAGATATGCCATTTCTGCAAGCGCCATATCGCCGTCCGCCATACCATTGATAAGCGGGCGTCCAACCAGAAAAAATAGCGCAATCAAGCCCAACGCGATGATGAGTGCCAGACCATGAGCGCGTGCAAAGGTTGCTTCCGCCTCTGAAATCCTGCGGCCACCAAGCTGCCTTGCCATCTGGCTCGACATGCCGCCGCTGACCAGCGTTGACATGGCAATTGTGAGCATAATTGCCGGGAAGACCAGACTGACTGCAGCCATGGCTCTGGCGCCAACAAAATGGCCCAGGAAGATTGCATCGACCACGCTCAGCAAGCCGTTCATCACCATGATGAGCGTCATGGGCAGCACATTGGTCAGAAACACACGCCCCGGAGAAGCGTGCAGAAAACGATTATCGAGTGATTGTCCCGAAGACATCACAGACTCCTCAAATCACATTTCAATTGCGATGGGTGCCTGCATTACCACCAACGAAATGCTTCGAGGGTGAAGATATCAAAAGCCGGGCTTCACCGAGACATTCGTCTGCAGGCGGCAGGTGCCGGAACCGTGCTGCTGTCTATAAATAACGATGCCTTTCGTCAACAAGATTAATACTTAAGAAGTGAACGTACTTTCGATCTTAAGCCTAATTTAGTGAACAAATATCGGAACTTGTAAGAAAATTTGAGATTAGAAAACTTCACCAAATGGCGTATAATCTTCTTAGAGCATTTCCAGCAAAAGTGGGAACCGATTTTGCGTATGGAAATGCGTAAGAACAAATAGATAGAGCAGTTTCAATGGCTCAGCATTCGCTAAAACCGCTCTAGTTGAATAACTTCAAATAGTGGGAGTGTTCCATGTTGCGTCAGGGCTTCACCGTTTCAACGGCCGCATTGGGTTTACTGGTTTCCGCTTTTGTAGCACTACCGTCAGTATCGGCCGCCAACGCACAAGTCCGCAAAAACGTCAGCGAATTTGCGGGTCAACGTTGCAATACGCCACCACGCGGTAGCGGCGTTATTGTCGGTCAGTTCAGCGGTGTAGACGATTCACCATTTGTCAGCGATGGCGATGGGCTGGTACCGATTGATCGCTTCCGCTGCTTCAAGACAATGGCTGAGTGTAAAGGTTGGCTCTACACAATGCAGAGCAAATACACCAATGCCGGTGCCGCAACAGTTGTTCGCTGTACGAAGCGGTAATTAGAGCGCCTTGCGCCTGAACAGGCGCGCAAAGGTCGCTCTAACACTTTAAAACTAGAGCATAATTTCATCTTAAACTGACTCAAGTTTAAGGAATTATGCTCTAGCGATTGGACGGATAGCCGTTTGAATGCGCCGGAATGGCTTTGAGATAAGCGGCAATCGCGTCGCGATCTGCGTCTGTCAGATGCGCCATATTGGCAACGACATCGGCCATCGACCCGCCGAGTGAGTCAAAATCCGGCGTGAAACCACTTTGCAGTGCATAGGCGATATCGTTCTCGCCCCATTCGCCAATACCGCCTTCACCAGAGGTAATATTGGGAACCACACCCTTGCGACCATCGCTTCCCGTTTCAGGTGAAAGCGCACCGGCCATCCATTGCTTATCATCAAGCCCGCCAATGACATTACGCGGCGTATGGCACTCGCCACAATGGCCAAGCGCTTCTGTTAAATATTGACCGCGCTTCACCTGATCGGATGCATTTGCCAGTTCAACGACCGGCTTATCGGAAAGATAAAGCTGCTTCCAAAGCCCTAATCCACGGCGGATATTGAATGGGAAGCTGAGCTTATGAGGTGGCGCCACATTATCCGACGCAGGGAGGGTTTTCATATAGGCAAAAAGGTCTGCAACATCCTGCGGCTGCATCTTTGCATAGGATGTATAAGGGAAAGAAGGGTAAAGGTGCTCCCCTGCCCGCCCGACACCTTTCAGCATTGCATTTGCAAAGTCATGAAGGGTCCAGTTACCGATGCCCTGCGCTGACGGAGAGATGTTAGGCGCAATGAATGTGCCAAAATCTGAAACCAGTTCATGTCCACCGGTAAGAACCTTGCGGTCGTCACCCGACGCGCCGGGAGCAGCATGACAGGAAGCACAGCCCCCTGCCCAGAACACATGCTCGCCCTTTGTCGCATCACCCGGCTGCAAAGCTGCAATCACCGACTGGTCCACCGTCTGAGGCGTTGTCAGCACCCAAAAGGTGGCGGCACCAATGATGACTATAGCGCCGGCAGCATATGCGAGTTTACGGACCATTGTTCTGCTAGAGCGGTTTCTATTTTAGTAGAATTGTTGAAACCGCCCTATCCCTTTGTTTGCGCATTATGCGATGCATCGAAGCGGGATCAGAAATCAGTCAGTAGACTTATCTGCCCCGGAGAGGCTCCGCGCTATTGGCTCAGATGCTCTTGTCAGTTCTTTTTCACGCGATAAGCCTGGTGGCAGGAACCGCAATTGGCGGCAACCTGCTGAAAGGCTGGCTTCAACGCATCGAGATCAGTAGGCTTGGCCGCGAGCGCTGCGGCTGCATCAGAGCGGAATTTTTCGACGTGCTTGACGAAGTCTTCCTTGTTTTCCCAAATCTTTGGTGAGGCTTCCGTGTCGCCTTGATCGGAACCTGCAGGAAACAGGGTATCAACGTCGAACTTCTTTGCGTCCGCATCGATCTTTTCAAGGGCAGCCAGAGCGGCTGCCGCATCGAAAGGCTTATCACCCTTCACCATTGGCGCGAGCTGTCCAACAGAACGGCCCATGTCTTTCATAATTGCCTGACGATCTGCAATAGCATCGGCATGAGCCACACCGGCAGTCAAAAGAGCCACTGAACTGACGGCGAGAAAAAATGAACGCATGCGATCCTCCGCATCTAAAAATTGAACAACGATCGTCCCTTGGTAAAAATATCCGATACAATCTCAGTCTTTGCAACAAAGACGCCGAATAAATCCCACTTCTCAAAAGTAACACGCCGAGTTTATATCGATTATTACAGCGCATTCACGACAACGTGAAAAACTTGATATAAATACTATTGTTTAATCGTGGAGGCATTCAAGATTATCACTATATAAAAAGGGCATTACTTGATATTAATACTCACCTTTTAAACTCAAGCATTTCCTGGCCCACCGGTCCCTTACACTCTAACCCATGAGTATGACTCGTGGGTTTGGGTTAAGCCCGAATGGCGATTGAACTTTTTCTATGCAAAGAAAAACCCCGCTTTCGCGGGGCTCTTCATTGTCATTACTGAAGGGCAAATTATGCCTTTTCGTAAAGCTCCAGGACGTAATCCCAGTTTACGAGGCTATCAACGAAAGCTTCGAGGTACTTCGGACGCGCGTTGCGGTAATCGATGTAGTAGGAATGTTCCCATACGTCGACGCCGAGGATTGGCGTTGCGCCGTGTACCAGCGGGCTTTCACCGTTTGCGGTCTTCGAGATTTCGAGCTTGCCGTTCTTAACCGACAGCCATGCCCAGCCCGAACCGAACTGACCAGCGCCAGCAGCGATGAAGTCTTCGCGGAACTTGTCGTAGCCGCCGAGATCGGATTCAACAGCCTTTTCAAGCTTGCCTGGCAGCTTCTTGCCGCCGCCGTCTTTCTTCATCCAGTTCCAGAAATGGAGATGGTTGTAGTGCTGACCAGCATTGTTGAAGAGCGCCTGATTCTTGCCGAAGCTTTCCTTGACGATTTCTTCGAGGCTTTTGCCTTCAAGGCCGGAACCTTCGAGCAGCTTGTTACCATTGGTAACATAAGCCTGATGGTGCTTGTCGTGGTGGAATTCGAGGGTTTCGCGCGACATGAACGGAGCAAGTGCGTCATAATCGTACGGAAGGGCGGGCAGTTCAAAGGCCATTGGAACTCTCCTCTGTCTTTCAGCTTACAATAGGCAGCTACTGTGGGGCAGTGCGAACACATACCCGGAAACTTGCGTGCGCAATCTACATAGGCCGCAATGCCGCAGGCGGCAATGCCGGATGTTCTAAATTTAGCGCCCATCACAATGAATTATTATTGAAATTGCATGAGGATAGGGTTCACTTTACTTTTTTTGAGATTGATGCACGAACGGAGAAAATCGGTGTCCCATAGTTCCTATGTTTTCGACGCGTATGGCACATTGTTCGATGTGCATTCCGCCGTGCGTAGGCATGAAGATAAAGCGGGACCGGATGGCGCGGCCTTCTCCCTGCTCTGGCGCACCAAGCAACTCGAATATTCGTGGACGCTCAGTCTGATGGGCGAATATCGCGATTTCTGGAAGCTCACGGAAGAAGCACTGGATTTCGCCTTTGCACGTTATCCATCTGTCGATCCGGCACTTCGCAACGATTTGCTTGAAGCATACTGGAAGCTAGACTGTTATCCAGAAGTGCCAGCGGCCCTCAAAAGCCTGAAAAGCCGGGGGGCGCGGCTGGCTATTTTGTCCAATGGCTCGCCCGCCATGCTTGAAGCCGCAGTCAAATCCTCTGCACTCGATGTCCTGCTTGATGATGTCATCTCTGCCGATAGCGTCAGGCGTTATAAGACGTCACCGTCAGTCTATGAACTCATCACGATGCAATGGCGGCTTTATCCGTCGGCGATTTCGTTTCAATCGTCCAATCGGTGGGATGTGGCTGGGGCCGCACGATTCGGAATGCGCGCGGTCTGGATCAACCGGTCCAACCAACCCGACGAGTATAAGCAATATCCGCCTGCCCTCATTCTGCCGAGCCTGCAACTGCTCGACTGAATCTCACTAAAACTTGAACAACGCAAATTGGGTGACAACCGCCTGTTGCGGCTAAAATTGTGTCGCAACGGCAACACGAGGCCCGTTGCAGCGCTTCAGCCACTTTTAGGCCTTATTACGAACGGCTGAGAGCCACAATTATCGGGCGTTTTGCCCGCAACAAAACGCGTCTAACGCCGTTATAGCCGCAGAATCTGCGATTATCACAACCAGTTGGTCGCACTTCATTAACCCTAACCGTTGTATCTAAAAATCCTCCCGCCACTAAAATGGTTTTCATATGCAAACGACCCTTACCCGCCGTTCCTTTCTGACGGCCATGACAGCAACAGCGGCGGCCGGCCTCGCCGGTTGCGCTCAGTTGGGGCAGAATGTTCCAATCATTGATGTTGATGCCAATGGCAATCCTATCAACAGGACCCCTCAGGCCAATGTCGATGCTTCTTATGGAAGCTGGGCATCCATGTATGCCGCTGTAGAAGACAATGGCTTTCAGCTACCGGCCATTCCGATCCAGAAGATGGACAAGCGCTATCTTCGCCAGGTCGTTCAGGATCCAACTGGCGAAATGCCAGGCACAATCGTCGTGGATACGGCAAACCGTTTCCTTTATCTGGTGCTGGGCAATGGACAGGCAATGCGCTACGGCGTCGGCATCGGCCGCGACGGCTTTGCATGGTCGGGCCGCGCAGTCATCCAGTACAAGCGCGAATGGCCACGCTGGACGCCACCGGATGAAATGGTTGCCCGCCAGCCAGAACTCGAACCATACAGCTCGCGCAACGGCGGCATGGCTCCAGGTCTCAAGAATCCGCTCGGCGCCCGCGCTCTTTACATCTTCAAGGATGGCAAGGACACGATCTATCGTCTGCACGGCAATCCTGAATGGTGGTCGATCGGCAAGGCTGTTTCTTCGGGCTGCGTACGCCTGATGAACCAGGACATCATCGATCTTTACAACCGCGTTCCACCGAAATCGCCTATTCTGGTTATGTAATCCAGAATTTACGAGATACAAAAAAAGCCCCGGAAAACCGGGGCTTTTTTATTTCAGGCGAATATCTGTCAGCGCTTGAAGCTGCCAAGAATGCCGCGCACAAGCGCACGTCCAAGTGACGTACTGACAGAACGAACCACTGATTTCATAGCCGTTTCTGCAACTGTCTGACGGCCAGATCGACGACCAGTTCCAAGCGCAGTTCCCAACAGATCGCCAAAAATACCGCCGCCTTCACCGGCCTCTTCCTGCTTCGTCTTCTGCTGGGCGTCGGCTGCTGCTTGCGCTTTGCGCGCCAGCATTTCGAACGCTGAATCGCGGTCGATTGTCTGATCATATTGGCCGGAGACAGGGCTTGCGGCAATGATCTTCGCCCGTTCTTCAGGCGTCAGTGGGCCAATCTGCGACGATGGCGGGCGGATCAATGTGCGCTGCACCATCGAAGGCACGCCCTTGGCCTGCAAGGTCGAAATCAGTGCTTCACCGGTTGAAAGATTGGTGATCGCCTCAAACGTCTTGAAATCCGGGTTTGGACGGAACGTATCGGCAGCGGTCTTCACTGCATTTGTTTCGCGTGGCGTATAAGCACGGAGCGCATGCTGAACACGATTGCCAAGCTGTGCGAGCACTGTTTCAGGCACATCGAGCGGATTCTGCGTCACAAAATAAACGCCAACGCCCTTGGAACGGATCAGGCGAACCACCTGCTCGACGCGATCAACCAGCGCCTTCGGCGCTTCATCGAACAGCAAATGCGCTTCATCAAAGAAGAAGACCAGACGCGGCTTGTCAGGATCACCAACTTCAGGAAGTTCCTCGAAGAGTTCCGACATGAGCCAGAGAAGGAAAGTAGAATAAAGGCGCGGGCTCATCATCAGCTTGTCGGCTGCAAGCACGCTGATAACACCGCGACCGTCGGTCGTCGTCCGCATCAGATCAGCGATACGAAGGGCGGGTTCGCCAAAGAATTTGGAGCCGCCCTGCTGATCAAGCACGAGCAACGAGCGCTGAATCGCACCAACCGACGCCTTGTTGACGTTACCGTATTTTGCAGAAAGCTCAGCCGAACGTTCGGCCATCTCCGCGAGAATTGCCTGCAAATCTTTGAGATCAAGCAGCAGCAGGCCTTCTTCATCGGCCAAACGGAAAGCAACGTTGAGAACGCCTTCCTGGGCATCGGTCAGATTCATCAGGCGCGAGAGCAGCAGCGGCCCCATTTCGGAGATCGTGGCACGGACCGGATGGCCCTGCTCGCCAAAAATATCCCAGAAAATAACGGGAGATGCTCGCATCTCATATGGGTTGAGCTGAATTTCCTCTGCGCGCTTGGTCAGATTGTCATTGACGACACCTTTGGCGGCAATGCCGGAAAGATCGCCTTTGATATCGGCACAGAAGACTGGAACGCCAGCCGCCGAAAAGCTCTCGGCGAGAACCTGCAGCGTGACCGTTTTACCAGTACCTGTCGCACCGGTAACGAGGCCATGCCTGTTACCATATTTCAGCGCCAGATATTCAGGCTGCTGGTAGGAATCGTCTGGTTTGCGGCTTGCACCAAGGAAAATGGCATCGTCAGCAGTCATCAGGCAGGTCGCTCCGTAAAAGGTTTGCTCCCTTACGATATACTAGCACGACCGCCCTGCAACAATGATTAAGCCATTTTATCCATTGATGTGCAATTTTGGCGTCATGCCGTCACAGAAAAATGCGAATATTTTAAATCAGGAAAGCTTGCAAAGCGCCAATGAGAATGCATATTACGTAAACGTAAGAAATTTGGGAGACTCTCATGGACGAACTGATCGCGCGCATCACCTCCAATGTTGGCATCGATGCAGCAACTGCCGAAAAGGCTGTTGGCATGATTTTGGCATTTCTGCAGAAAGAAGGCCCAGCGGATAAAGTACAGCAGCTTTTGGCAGCTTTCCCGGGCGCCGAAGAAGCCATTTCGCAGGTCAAGGGTGGCGGTCTGCTTTCCGGCCTGATGGGCGGCGTGATGGGTCTCGGCTCGCAGCTGATGGGCGCTGGTCTCGGCATGGGTGAAATCTCCGGCGTTGCCAAGGAAACCATTCGTTTTGCCAAGGAAAAGGCTGGTGCTGAACCAGTCGACGCCGTTGTCGGCTCGATCCCAGGCCTCGGCCAGTTCGTATAAATTTGATTTACCAAAGAAAAAGCCCCGGATTTCCGGGGCTTTTTTTATGCTTCTTTTATAACCGTCACGCCGACATGACGGGTACGCCCGGCACCCCAGCCATTGATGGCTGCTCCCAAGCCAAGGGCTGCAAAGAAGATACCGCAGGCGGCAAAGCTTCCTGTCGCACCATGGATCATGCCAACAACGAGCGGACCAATAGCCGCCAATGTATAGCCGACGCATTGCGCCATGCCGGACAGGTGAGCTGCCGTATGTGAATCCGGTGAGCGCAACACGATCACCATCATAGCGGCAGCGATCAACCCCCCCTGCCCAAAGCCCTGCACAATGGCTAGAAGCCAAAAACTCCATTGCGGCAAATAAAGGAAGCCCATCAGAGGCAACGCCGCGCTGATGCAAAGCACCACATTAAGCAGGCTCTGGCTCTTTTGTCGTATCGCAATCGATGGGATCGCGAGACAGGTCACGACCTGCACCATGATCGAAAATGAAACCAAGCCGCCAGCTGCCGTAGCACTCAGCCCCTGCTCTCGCAGAATTGGCGCAAGCCAGCCAAAAACGACATAAGCCATCGAGGATTGAAGGCCCATAAACAGTGTGACCTGCCAGGCGAGCTTGTCTTTCCAAAGCCCGACAACCTTAAAACCTGAATGCGCGACATTGTGTTTCGCACGCAGCGCCTGTGGTAGCCAAAGTGCGAGAACCAGCGCTGCTGGAATTGCCCAGAAAGCCAGTGCAAGGTTCCATGAACCGCCGAGCATATGCTCAATCGGAATTGTGAACCCGGCAGCAGCGGCTGCGCCGCCACAAAGTGCCATCGTATAAAAGCCGGTCATAATCGCAGCGGTTTTAGGGAAATCCCGCTTTACGACCCCCGGCAGCAATACATTGCCGGTAGCGATGGCAGCACCAGCCAATATCGCGCCAATGTACATTGACGCCTGGCTTCCGATGCCGCGGATTGCCGTGCCGATGGTCAAGACAATCAGAACAAACAATAAGACGCGCTCGGCACCGTAGCGTTGGGCCAGTCTCGGCGCGAAAGGTGCGAATACGCCCAAACAGACCACCGGCAATGTCGTTAGTAAGCCAGCAGCAAAACCGGACATGCCGGTTGCGTCGATGATTTCTGGAAGGAGGACCGAAACGCTTGAAAATACCGGACGCAGATTGGCAGCAATCAACACCAGACTTAAGCCCAGTAGCACGCGCAAAGCTTGGCTCGGCAGGCGTTGTGCAGCGGGTTGCGGCACGCTGTCGGCCTCGGCATCAACAAAAGGCTCCGCATTGTGTGCCGGATTTTCTTCCGTTGCTGCCTGCAACGAAACATTGTTTGTGTGGCTCATGATGCCAACAGCCTTTCAAGTTCTTTGATTAGGGGCGCCATAAATCGACGCACTGCTTCGCCTGCCAGGTCGGGATTACCAGTGGCGATAGCTTCAATAAGGGCACTGTGTTCTTCGTGATCGGGTTCCGGCAGCTCTCCATCGAGCGTCGCCTCTATTGACTCCCGGATGGATTGGGAAAAGAAGGCATAGACCTCGATAAGCGCATTGTTGCCCGATGCCGCGACGATTGCTTCATGGAAGGCAAAATCTCGCGAAACAAAATCGGTTCGGCTTGTTTCCGCACGCTTGTTGCGCTGCTCCAGCATCGCTTCAAGATGGCGGATCATTTCCGGTGTCGCTCGTTGAGCAACAAGTCGGGCAGCTTCCGCCTCAAGCGCTGCCCGCGTTTCAAACCGGTCACGCAAACTTGTATGGCGAATACGATCAAGGCTGCGGCGCATGTCTGCCGCCGACAGAACATAGGTTCCGGAACCCTGTCGCGTTTCCAGCATCCCTTGGGCGACCAGCGCACGCACGGCTTCACGCACAGTGCCACGACTGACCCCAAGTTTCGCGGAAAGGCTTGCTTCATTGGGCAATTGCTCGCCCACGCGCCAATTGCCGGCCGTGATCTCAGCCCGGATGGACTGTTCGGCAGCATCGGCAAGGCTTTTTCTTGAGAGTGTTTCCATAGATCACCAAAGTCATCGGATGACTTGATGAATTATATGTCATACTCTCGCGTGTCAATGTGGATTACATGCGACGCGCAATCTGCTTTAACCTTATCTGCCGCATTCCGTTAACAATTATCGCGCAATGTGGCACGCTAGAATGAAGCCTTCGCAACCGGGTGCCGCATGATTACTCTTTACTGCCTTAACGGAGACCATCTCGACCGCGTCGAGGTTGAGCCGGGCAATCCCCTTCCTGAAAACGTTATCTGGATTGACCTTCTCGCACCCGGCGTCAATGAAGATCATATCGTTGAGGCGTGGACCGGCATCTCGATCCCGACCCGTGAAGACATGACGGAAATCGAGGAATCGAGCCGATTCTATATGGAGAACGGCGCGCAATATCTGACTGTACCGATCCTTCATGCGGTGGATCTCGATCATCGTGAACTCGCACCTGTCACTTTCATTCTGCATGGACAGCGGCTGGTAACGGTTCGCTATGCCGATCCGAAATCGGTCAGCATTTACATCACACGCGCGACAAAGCCGGGCAACGGCCTGATCCCGAATGCAAAATGTTCCGGCCTTTCAATCATGCTCGGCATAATCGAGGCCACCACCAATCGTCTGGCAGATATTCTGGAAGGCGTTGCAGGCAAGATCGATGCGGCATCGCATTCGATCTATCGTCGCCAGCCCAAGGCACGGCCAATGACGACTGAGGATTTCCGGCACATCCTCACGCAGATCGGTGGACAGGGTACATTTCTATCGCGAATGCGCGAAAGTTTGGCAGGCATCAGCAGAATGCTGGTTTATCTCTCTGCGATCAACAGCCCGGTTGCGACCAAGAAAGACACGCGCTCATGGGTCAAATCGCTGGAACGCGATGCGCAGTCGCTGGTCGCCTATGTGGATTTTCTGTCCAACAAGGTCACGTTCCTGCTTGATACGATTGTCGGGCTTATCTCTGTTGAGCAGAACGCGATCATCAAGATTTTCTCGGTTGCGGCGGTGGGCTTCATGCCTCCAACTCTCGTCGCATCCATCTATGGTATGAACTTCTCATTCATGCCGGAGCTGAACTCGCCCTGGGGTTATCCAATGGCGCTTGGCCTGATGGTGGCCTCAGCCCTGCTGCCGCTGTTTTATTTCCGAAGGAAGGGGTGGCTGTAAATCACACCGATGCAGCCACAATCTCCCAGTCTCTGCCGTTGATTTTCAGCACATCGCCCACCGGCTTGCCAAAAAGCATTATGGCCACGGGCGAGACGTGGGAGATTTTGCCATTGGCGGGGTCGGCCTCGTCCTCGCCAACAATGGTCCAGACCCGCACGCCACCTTCATCGAGGTTTTCCAGCTCCACCGTCATGCCAAAGCGCACAACGTCACTGTCCGGCTCGGGCACGGATAGTTCTGCGGTTTCACGTCGCAAAGTCCAGTAGCGCAAATCACGCGAAACGCGGGCAATCGCTGAGCGCTCGCCTGCAACATTCGCTTCGGCCAGTTCGCGGTGAAGCCGTGCAAGCTCGTCGTCAATCATCTTCAAACCGTTCGGCGTGACGAGATTGCGGTGCGGACTGATGGGACGCTCGCCGAGATCAATAGGCGCGTCGTCCTGTTCTTTTGTGAAAGCTCTACTCATCATCTGAATGTATGCAGAGCGCTCGCGCCCCGCAAGCCCACAGTCTGAACACGCGTGCAACCGGATAAAAATCCGTATTTCAGTGCACGCCTAGTTTTTATTGATTGACCAGTCAATCAAAGATAAAATAGGGATTAACAGCCCTCAACCCGGATGACGATTATGCCTAAGATCGGGATGGAACCCCTACGGCGGCGCGAACTGATCGATGCCGCCATCCGTACTATCGGCCAGCGTGGTTCGTTGGACGTCACTGTTGCGCAGATCGCCCATGAAGCAGGCGTATCGCCCGCGCTTGCGCATCACTATTTTGGCGGCAAAGACAAGCTGATCCTGGCCACCATGCGCCATCTCTTGCGTGAGCTCGGAAGCGATTTGAACGCCGCCGTGAAGCTTGCAGAAACTCCGCGTGAGCGTATTGCGGCCATCATCGCGGTTAACTTCTCCGCCTCGCAGTTTGCGCAGGAGACGATTGCAGCCTGGCTGACCTTCTATGTTCATGCGCAGCAATCCGAAGACACAAAGCGGCTTTTGCGCATCTATGCGCGCCGCCTGCATTCAAACTTCGTCTTCGCGCTGGAACAATTGACCAGCCACGAGCGCGCCAACCGTATTGCCGAAGGCGCAGGTGCGCTGATCGATGGGCTTTATATCCGCCATGCCCTTGGTGCCGACGCGCCAAATGCGGCATCGGCAATTGCCCTTGTTGAAGATTACATCGCTGTTCAGCTTTCGGCGGAGAAATAAGATGGAAGCGGATTTCGTTATTATCGGCTCCGGCTCTGCCGGTTCGGCTATGGCCTACCGGCTGTCGGAAGATGGCAGGCACTCGGTTATTGTCATTGAATTTGGCGGCCCGGACATCGGCCCGCTGATTCAGATGCCAGCCGCCCTTTCCTTCCCCATGAATATGGAAACCTATGACTGGGGCTTTTCCACCGAACCTGAGCCGCATATCGGCGGGCGCAGTCTCGTCACGCCACGCGGCAAGGTGGTCGGCGGATCATCATCCATCAACGGCATGGTCTATGTGCGCGGGCACGCACGCGATTACGATCACTGGTCGGAAAGTGGCGCGCGCGGCTGGTCCTATGCCGATGTATTGCCCTACTTCAAGCGGATGGAAAATTCCCACGGCGGACAGGAAGGCTGGCGCGGCACCAATGGTCCGCTGCATGTTCAGCGCGGTCGTCGCGATAACCCGCTGTTCAAGGCCTTCGTCGATGCCGGCCAACAAGCGGGCTTTGAAGTCACTGACGATTATAATGGCGAGAAGCAGGAAGGCTTTGGCCCGATGGAGCAGACGATCCATAATGGACGTCGCTGGTCTGCGGCCAATGCCTATCTGAAACCTGCCCTCAAGCGTCCCAATGTGAAGCTCGTCAAAGGCTTAGCGCGAAAAATCGTGATGGAAGGAAAGCGCGCGGTCGGGGTTGAAATCGAAGCGGGCCGTACTTTCTCGACTATCCGCGCACGCCGCGAAGTTATCATCGCTGCATCGTCCATCAATTCGCCAAAGCTGCTTATGCTTTCAGGCATTGGCCCTGCTGCGCAGCTTAAAGAGCACGGCATTGAGGTCGTGGCTGATCGTCCCGGCGTTGGGCAAAATCTGCAGGATCATCTGGAAGTCTATATCCAACAGGAATGCACGCAGCCGATCACGCTTTATTCCAAGCTCAACCTATTTTCCAAAGCCAAGATTGGCGCGGAATGGCTGTTCTTCAAAACCGGCGACGGCGCGACAAACCATTTCGAATCCGCAGCCTTTGTGCGTTCGAAAGCGGGCGTGGAATATCCGGATATCCAATACCACTTCCTGCCGGTCGCGATCCGCTATGACGGCAAAGCGGCTGCAGAATCGCACGGCTTTCAGGCTCATGTTGGACCGATGCGCTCCAAGTCCCGCGGCAGTGTTACACTGCGCTCGGCTAATCCACGCGAAAAGCCTGTCATAAAGTTCAACTATATGTCGCATGAGGATGATTGGGCCGATTTCCGTCATTGTGTACGCCTGACACGCGAAGTTTTCGGACAGGACGCATTTGCCCCTTATCGCGGCGCGGAAATCCAGCCCGGCGCGAATGTGCAGTCTGATGACGAGATCGACAATTTCATTCGCGAGCATGTGGAAAGTGCATTCCACCCTTGCGGAACTTGCAAAATGGGATCAGTTGACGATCCAATGGCAGTGGTTGACCAAGAATGCCGGGTTATTGGCGTTGAGGGGTTGCGGGTTGCGGATTCATCCATCTTCCCGCGCATCACCAACGGCAACCTCAACGGCCCGTCGATCATGACTGGCGAAAAGGCATCGGATCATATTCTGGGACGCACTCCGCTGGCGCGATCCAATCAGGAACCATGGATCAACCCGCGCTGGGAAGTATCTGATCGCTAATGAAACTCGAGGAGAATAAAATGAAAGCCCAACCTAAAGCCTCGCATTTCATCGGCGGCGCATTCGTGGAAGACAAAGCTGGCAAGCCGCTTCCCGTCATCTATCCGGCGACAGGCGAAGAAATCGCAAAGCTTTATTCAGCAACACCGGATGTGATCGAGAGCGCCTATGCTGCCGCGTTGAAAGCGCAAGGCGAATGGGCAGCGCTCAAGCCGGTGGAACGCGGCCGCATTCTGCGCCGCACAGCGGAAATCCTACGCGAGAAAAACAAGAAGCTCTCCAAGCTCGAAACGCTTGATACCGGCAAGGCATTGCAGGAAACACTGGTGGCGGATGCGGCGTCGGCTGCAGATGCGCTTGAGTTTTTCGGAGGCATTATTTCCGGCTTTAATGGTGAGTTCGTAGAGCTTGGCGGATCGTTTGCTTACACGCGCCGCGAAGCGCTCGGCATCTGTGTTGGCATCGGTGCGTGGAATTACCCGATCCAGATCGCCGCATGGAAATCTGCACCGGCACTGGCTATGGGCAATGCTTTCATCTTCAAGCCGTCTGAAAATACGCCTCTTTCAGCACTCGCTCTGGCAGAAGCCTATAAGGAAGCTGGCCTTCCTGACGGTCTGTTCAATGTTGTACAAGGCTTTGGCGATGTTGGTGCGGCACTCGTCAATCACCGCATGACGGCGAAGGTTTCGCTCACCGGTTCAGTTCCAACCGGCAAGCGGATCATGTCGCAGGCTGGTGAGCATCTGAAGCATGTCACGATGGAACTTGGTGGCAAATCTCCGATCATCGTATTTGATGATGCAGATCTCGACAGCGCTATTGGCGGTGCGATGCTGGGCAACTTCTATTCGACCGGTCAGGTCTGCTCCAACGGCACGCGCGTTTTCGTTCATAAGGATGTTCGCGAAACATTTGTCGAGCGTCTGGTTGAACGCACCCGCAAAATCCGCATTGGTGATCCCCTGGATGAAGCCACCCAGATGGGACCGCTCGTCAACAGCGCGCAGCGCGACAAGGTTTTGTCCTATATTGAAAAGGGCAAGCAAGAAGGCGCGAAGCTTGTATGCGGCGGCGGCATTCCAAAGCTGCAGGGTTTCGACAAAGGCTACTTCATCGAGCCGACCATCTTTACCGATGTGACTGACGACATGACGATTGCGCGTGAGGAAATCTTCGGCCCGGTCATGAGCATTCTCGAATTCTCGGACGAGGATGAAGTGATTGCGCGCGCCAACGATACCGAGTTCGGTCTGGCTGCCGGTGTATTCACCGCCGACATCGCCCGCGGCCATCGCGTCATCGGACAGATCAAGGCAGGAACCTGCTGGATCAATGCCTATAATCTGACGCCTGTTGAAGTGCCATTTGGCGGCTACAAACAGTCCGGCATTGGCCGCGAAAACGGCATTGCCGCACTGACACATTACAGCCAGATCAAGACTGTCTATGTGGAAATGGGCAAGGTTGACAGCCCCTATTAATCCCACTTAACAAACAACACAAAGCCCCAATCAATATTAGCAACTACTAATATTGATTGGGGCTTTGTCATTTATGGTAAAGCACAATATTTACGTCATAAAAGCGACCAGTAAACTTCGACTTCCCAAAAGATTGATCACATCTTTCTTATTATATTGAATTTTAACGTCTAATTGATTGCTTTTGTCGCAATAACCTTTTGCGGGAAATAATAATTGCCTCCCACAATGGGGTTGGAATGACAAAAGAGCTGTTTTTATCGACAGATATGGTCGATGCCGAAGCGCGCGACGATTTTTGGCGCGACGCTATCAAGCTATTTTACGAAGTATCTGCCCTCGATGAAGAAAACGAAGAAGGATTTATCGGTACTTTGCGCTCTTATCCATTCGGCAACATGCTGGTTGGATCCACCACCTTTAACACCCAGCATTATGAGCGCACAAAGAACCTGATCGCTCAGACTGGTCTCGATCACTATGTTCTTCAAGCCCTACTTTCCGGCACCCTCAGTGGAGATTTCAACGGAGTCTCTGTTGCTGCGAAACCCGGTGACATTTTCATCCTCGACATGTCGCAGGTCATAACCAGTCATGCAGAAGCGGGCGCACGTCTGACGGTTATCATGCCGCGGCAAGAGCTGGAAAAGCTTATCGGATGGCGAAATCTTCATGGCATGGTGTTCAAAACGGAAACTGCGACAACCCAGCTCCTCTTCGAGTTTCTGCGCGGGCTCAATGATGTGGTTCAGGAACTCTCCGCCGTGGAGGCCATCGCCGCCAAAGATGCAATGATGGCGCTACTTGCTGCATGTATTAAGAGGGCGGACACAGGCGCTGCTGAGAGTGCAACAATCAACCTGCCGATACGCAATCGCATTCTTGCCTATATCGACAAGAACATAACGAACCCGCTTCTTGGTCCCCATTCGATACAACAATATTTCCGCATGTCGCGCTCACATATTTATCGCGCATTTGAACCGGACGGCGGCGTGGCAAAGGTTATCCGCGACAAGAGGCTCGATATGGCTTACCGGATTCTGATCGAACAAAAAGGCAAGCCTGTTTCACTTAAAGAAATCGCCTATCGCTGCGGTTTTAATGACAGCACACAACTGACCAAGGCTTTCAAAGGGCGCTTCGGTATTACGCCGAAGGAAGCACGAGAAGCCAAAGCCCCGCTGCCGTTACAATCGGAAGGCGGCACGCTGGTTATTCACGAACATCTATCGTCACAGGCAAAAAAGGTCGTTGTCATCTGAATTGGCGAGAACATACAATCATTGAGAATGCTGCAACACCGCTGCATTCCATCAAAGCGTATCAGACAATAACAGCGCCCGTGCGCACGCTTCGCCAGACTGATCCGTCCGAATAGGCCATTTGCGCGCCGCCGCTGGCGTTACTCACAAAAGCCATTGCGCCAGCCCCGTGCTGGGACGGCGATGGCAAAGCGGCAACCGCATAGGCGGCCGGGCGTATAGGACCATCAACATGCAGCCGTGTTGACGGCCAGATCTGACCAATTGCCAAATTGCCGGTCGCGCGATCGACCTTCATGGCCTCTCGCCAGTTTCCGCTATCGTCGCCGACTTTAACACTGAAATTATTGTCCCCGTTCAGGCCCATTTCAGCATATCCGGTCCAGCCCGACTGAAACAGAAGGCTGGCCGTATTGGTTGCGGCTTGTTTATTGATCTTCAGCTGATGCCCGGCACCGGCATTGTTGAAGAGGCTCGCTTCCGAAGAAATGGCGAAACGATTGATCGCATCAGCCGTCGCCTGAACGCCCAGCATGGACAACGAAAGACTATCCGGCACTGAGCCTGTGACCTGCCATTCTGTGCCATTGTAAACAAATAGCTTGGCCTCTTCTTCGACGTAGGCCAGCCAGCCTTTTGCGATGGTCGCGAATGACCATCCTCCGTCGATAAAGAAAGCAACCTTGCCCTCTTTTCCAGCCCATTGGCCGGTAGCAGGTGCAGCAAGGATATAACGATCACCTGCGGCGGGTGTTTCCGGAGCGCCCGTTTGGGTTCGGGATTTTACACTCAGATGCACAACTGCATCGAGAAAGCGCAAAGCCTCATTGTGTGTGACGTGCTTCTGCGCCTGACTGGGCATGATATAGGGAAGTTTGAGATTGGGTGTCTGATCCATAAATAGCTCCTCGCTGTGATAATGCGAGGAGCTTAACCGCACTTATGCTGGTGGGGATAAGTCAGCTGCCGCGATAGGTCGAGTAGGACCAGGGGCTGACCAGCAACGGCACATGATAATTGCCGTCTTCATCTGCAATCGCAAAACGGATCGGGATCAAATCAAGGAACGGCGGATTGGCAACATCGGCGCTACGCCCTTCGAAATATTCAGCAACGTGAAACTGAAGCTCATAAGTCCCTTCCTGCATTTCATCGCCGCTGAGCAATGGTTCGTCGGTGCGACCATCGAGATTGGTTACGGTACGCTTGATCAGTTCGGTTTTGCCTAAAGCGCCAAGCCGATAGAGTTCAATCCGCATTGCTGCGGCTGGACTACCATGTGCAGTGTCGAGAACATGAGTTGATAGCTTGCCCATGGGTCACCTCAGATTTGTGTTTTGAGAGCCGGAATTGTCTCAATGCGATAAGTGACATCCGGCAGGAAATATTCCTCCAGATTATTCTCACTTCCCGCCCGGTCAACAATAAGAAAATCCGATGTCTGCTCCAACGACACAAGCGGATGATGCCAGACATTGCGCCAGTAATTGACGCCCTGGTCGCCACGCGCCAGAAACGCTCTCGGTCTGCCGGGTTTACCATCCGCATCTTCTGCAACAACAACCAGAAACGGCCTGCCATTCAGCGGCACAAAAGCCTGCGAGCCGAACGGATGCCGTTCCAGCATGACGACATCGACAGGCGCTGTGAAGGACTGACCTCTAAAAATATTGATCAGAACACGGGCGTCGGTGCCTGCTGCTTCAACATGGGCCAGATCGTGGAAGCGCTCCGTCGTGCCATTGTTGATAAGGCGACGTTCGGCGCCTTCAATCTCGATTACATCCCCAAATGGCGCAAAAGCTGCCTTTGTCAGCGGCTCAACTTCAAGCACTTCAAATTTCACACTGTCCTCCCCACAAACCTGATTTTATGACACCTAACAAAGCTTTGCCGCCAGCAAATTGTCAATCGCGAAGCAGTTTCAACAAACACATGAAAAAGGCCGGGATCGTCGCCCGGCCTGTCTAAATTATCAAAGATTTGTGCTGTTTATCGCTTGAGAAGCGACATGATTGCGGGAACCCCACAAGCAGCAAGTGCGAGCTTGACGAGATCACCAATGATGAAAACGCCAAAGCCGAATGCGATGCCTTTTTCTAAACCGAACAAATAGGCCATCCAACCTGCTCCCATCACAAGGATGACAACCTCTGCAGCAAGCATGACACCGCCGAGAAAAAGCGGTTTGCGCGCCAGCCCCTTATCGGCAGCGCGACCGACCATCCAGGCCGCAATGAGATAGGACAGCAGATAGCCCCCTGTCGGACCAACCATGTAAGCAAGGCCAAGCCCCTTTTCCGGCGTTCCGGTGAAAACCGGCAAGCCGAGTGCGCCTTCAAGCAAATAGAGGGCAACAGTGGCAACCGCCAGACGCGAGCCATAAAACGCAGAGATTGCAAACAGCGCTGCTGTCTGCATTGTCACGTTGACGTAGAGAAGATCGACTTTGATATTGGCGGAAATGGTGAGAACAGCGGTGCCGATAAGCGCGAGCAAAACAAACCGGAAAGCGCGAGCCAATTGCCTGGTTTGCAAGTAGCCGGCAGGAAGAGAAGCAACGGCAACCTTTGATTTGTTTCTCTGACGCATGTTCATCGCACTCCTTATATCGACCCAATATGGGCGCTGTGAGTACCGTTCCACCAGATTATCATTTGAAACCGGACTATATTCGTCCTAAGCCGCTTAATCAATAAAACCAAAGAAGAACGGGTTAGTCCATGGCGCTTGATTTTGACGGCAGCTTTGCCCCTGAATATGGGACTCCGGTTGCCCTGAATAAAGGCCTGCTGCGGCTGACCGCGAATAATCCCAGCGCTTTTACCTTTCATGGCACCAATAGTTACATTGTAGGCACCGATACACTGGCGGTTATCGATCCTGGACCGGAAGATGAAGCGCATTATCAGGCGCTGCTTGCAGCAATTGCCGGTCGCCCTGTCAGTCATATCTTCGTGAGCCACACGCATCGCGACCACTCCCCTCTCGCACAGCGATTGAAAGAACAGACGGGCGCACTCGTTGTCGCCGAAGGTCCACATCGCCCTGCCCGCCCCTATTACAGCGGCGAGATCAATATGCTGGAGGCGAGCGCCGATATTGATTTTGCGCCCGATCTGGCCCTCGCCGATGGTGCGAAAATCGATGGCGATGGCTGGAGCCTTCGCGGAATACACACACCCGGACATGCTGCCAATCATATGGCTTTTGGCCTTGAAGGCACCGGCATTCTTTTTTCAGCCGATCATGTGATGGCATGGGCCACATCCATCGTCGCACCGCCCGATGGATCGATGAGCGATTACATGACTTCGCTTGAAAAGCTGCTGGAGCGCGATGATCGCATCTATCTACCGGGTCATGGTGGCGCCGTCACCAAGCCAGCTGCATTTGTGCGTGGTTTACGTGCACATCGGAAAATGCGGGAGCGCGCAATATTGGAGCGGATCGTGCAAGGCGACCGCACCATTCCCGACATGGTCAAGACTATCTACCGCGATACCGACCCGCGCCTGCATGGTGCTGCAGCTCTCTCAGTTCTCGCCCACCTTGAAGATCTTGTCGGGCGCGGTGAAGTCATTACGGATGGCAACCCGTCGCTCAACGGCATTTATCAGCCGCGGTGATTACTCCACATCAGCAGGAGCCTTGTTCACTTCGCCTTCAAGCGCGGACAGAAACTCGGTGATAAAGGCAGCGTTCAGGCCCATATCCCGATTGCCGTAACGCGAAACGGATCGCATATCGACATAGGTTGTTTCGCCTTCATCAAGCAGGCGGATGACCACATCGCTTTTCAAACCAAGAATGGTGCTGTGCGCAGTTGCTGCAAAGCGTGTCGCATTCTGCGTTGGCAGCGGCGTATCACGGCTGATTTGTTTCCAGCCAAATGCTTTCAACGTGTTTTCCACGCCTTGTGCAACCCGGTCGGGTGCAGCTTCATAGCGGCGCCCCATCACATCAGGATAGGCGGACATCTGCCTCAGCATATCGCTCTGGACCTCAACAGGCAGCGAATTCATACGCGTTAAGCGTGCAGGCATGGTCGAGGGAAACTGCGGCGGCGTCTCAAAGTCGGTCGTCAGATCATAGAGCGGAGGCGAGCCATACCAAAGCGAGGCGACGAAACAGAGGGGCAGCAGAACAGCACATGCCAGAAAGCTGGCCCAGAACGAACGCGCACCGCCTTTGTCACCATTCACCCATAGATTGCGTAGCCCCTTTGCGGCACAAAGCAGTGCTAAAATCGCGAATATCCCACCCGCAGTTGCAACCAGAACAAAATCGGGTGTCTCGATTTTACCGAACCTGTGCAGAATAAGACCAAGCGCTGACAGGACAGCCGCAAAAACGCCAAACCGCAATGCCCAAATTGCGGAGCGCGACTGTCGGCGCTGATAGCGAAGTTTTCTCATGCGGGGTCCCAACTGCCTTTAGAGCGCAATCATGCATAACAGAGACTGCTCTGGCGCAAAAGAAAAAGGCTCAGCACTCGCTGGCAATTTAACCAGCTATGAAAAAACAGCGGGAAAAATAGAGTGAAATCAATATAAAAGCTATTGCAGCAACTTCTAACGAAGGGCATGATCGCGTATATGGGGGCTTTTTTCGGATTCGTCGGAGAGGACGACATGGATCGAACCCTTCATAATGGCCAAATGCCAGCCACATCCAGCACCGCTGAAGCGGAGCAGGATGTCATGACGCTGGAAGCAGTCGAGCTCGAATTTGCGCTCGGTGCCATAGACGTTCTCATCGAAGGATTTGACACGGCTCTTGCCAAGGCAGCTGAGCGTGTGGGCGGCGAAGTACTTTTCAATATGCCAGCGCTGGACACCACCGAGGCACAACGTATCGGTGCAATTGCCATTCCCGGACAGCCGCAAGATCAGGTCGTCTTCGTTACGCTTGGACACGATGGCACAACACTTTCAGTCGCTCCGCCAACCGGCAACAATGCGCTGTTTGAAAGCCTTGGCCGCAATTATGCCGCTGTCATGAAAAGCCTGACACCGAATGGTAAGACAACCAACGGAACCTAGAGCGCCGTGCGCCCTCCTGGGCGCACAAAGATCGCTTCGCACTTTTCGGGATGCTCTCTAAAGCACTATTTCTCGGCCTGCGGCTTTGTAGCTGCAGCTGGTGCTATTGCATGAAGATTGTGTGCTGGCACCGGATTGAGCGTCATCGTCGTCTGAACATCGCGTAGCTTCACGAATTTCATGCCTTTTGCCTGAAGCGCAAGAATGCCTTTGGCAACACCTTCACCTGCCGAACGTGTCGGCTGGTTGATATGGGAAATGATGACATCGCCATCGCGCGCCGCCGAAATACGGCGGGCTACGACAGGTGCAAGCAGGGATGCGCCCTGATCGCCATTGAGCGAGTAGCCGCCGATCTCATAGCCCATGCTCTGCGCAAGTTTAATAGCGTCAGTCGAATAACGGGCCGTGGCATCCCGATACCATTGCGGCTTTGATGCGCCGGATTTAGCGATCGCATCCGCGCCACCATCGATTTCGGAGCGGACTGCATCGAGCGAACCTGCAGTTTTGATATTATACATGGTCGGCGCATTGGTAATGGCTGGCACATGCATATTGCCGTGGTTCTCGATATCGAAAAGGTCGGGATGAGCGTTCATTACGGCGAAAGCTTCGGCATTCTGTTTCAACCAGCGCGCGGTGACAAAAATTGTCGCCGGAATGCGGTTCTCTACCAGCACATCGAGAATACGGTGATCCGTTTTGCCCATGCAGGCATCAAGCGTCAGCGCGACCTGTGGCGAAGCAGGACCACCTTTGGCGATGCGCAATTGCGGTTCAACAATGCTGATTTTCTCGTGCTTCTCTGGCTGCGGTAGCGCGTCATAGGCGCTGGCCACAGAGCTCAAGCAAACAAGCGCGGCCCCCGCCGCTAACAACTGACGAAACATAGCTGCCCCGATTAATTCAAGTTCTGGCTTTGAAGTTTACAGTTTACAGCGCCAGAACCAAAGCCGAATTATGGCAATGATTTAGAGCAGCGATCCGATTGATTGAGATCACCGCTCTAAATTTTCGTTTCAGGCGCATATTACCCTAAAACCGTTTTACACTTTTCAGGATGCTTTACCATTGCGGGCTGCAGCTTGAGCTGCCGCCAGTCGGGCAATCGGCACTCGGAATGGCGAGCAGGACACGTAATCAAGACCTGTTTGCTCGCAGAAGCTGATCGATGCCGGATCGCCGCCATGCTCGCCACAAATACCCAGTTTGAGCTTGTCGCGTGTTTTGCGTCCACGCTCGGCTGCGATCTGGATCAGCTCTCCCACGCCATCAAAATCCAATGAAACGAACGGGTCCTGTTCGATTACACCACGGCTCTGATAGGTCGAAAGGAATGGCGCTGCATCATCACGCGAAATACCGAATGTCGTCTGCGTGAGGTCGTTCGTGCCAAAAGAGAAGAACTCTGCCGTTTCAGCAATTTCAGCAGCACGAAGGGCGGCACGCGGCAATTCGATCATCGTGCCGACCATATAGTCGATCTGGACACCGGACTCGCCGATCACTTCTTTTGCCACCGCATCGATGCGCGCTTTGACAAAATCAAGTTCTGCCTTGAGGCCGACCAGCGGCACCATGACTTCCGGCACGACATGCTCACCGGTCTTCTTGCCTGCTTCAATGGCGGCTTCAAAGATCGCGCGCGCCTGCATTTCGGCGATTTCCGGGTAGGATACCGCCAGACGGCAACCACGATGACCGAGCATCGGATTGAACTCATGAAGACTATCGGCACGTTCGCGCAGTCTATCGGCGTCGACGCCCATCGCGCTTGCCACTTCTGCTACTTCTTCATCAGTGCGTGGCAGGAATTCGTGCAAAGGCGGATCGAGTAAACGGATGGTAACAGGCAAGCCCTTCATGATCTCGAACAGCTCGACAAAATCCGAGCGCTGCATCGGCAGAAGCTTTGCCAAGGCGGCACGGCGGCCATCCTCCTTGTCGGCAAGGATCATTTCGCGCATCGCGATAATGCGTTCGCCTTCAAAGAACATATGCTCGGTGCGGCAAAGGCCGATGCCTTCTGCCCCGAACGAGCGTGCAGTGCGGGCATCGGCAGGCGTTTCGGCATTTGCGCGCACCTTCATGCGGCGCGTCTTATCTGCCCACTCCATGAGTTTACCAAAATCACCCGACAGTTCGGGCTGCAGCATGGCAACCTTGCCTTTCAGCACTTGCCCGTTGCCGCCATCAACAGTGATCACATCGCCTTTTTTGAAGGTCTGGCCAGCAGCCAGCATGGTACCGTTGCGATAATCAACACGGAGAGAACCTGCACCCGACACGCAGGGCTTGCCCATGCCGCGTGCAACCACTGCCGCGTGACTGGTCATGCCGCCGCGCGTGGTCAGAATGCCCTCAGCCGCGTGCATACCGTGAATGTCTTCCGGGCTCGTCTCAACACGCACCAGAATGACATTGCGGCCTTCGGCCTTTGCCTGCTCTGCATCTTCAGACGAGAACACGATTTCGCCTGTCGCAGCGCCAGGAGAAGCGGGTAAGCCTTGGCCTATAACAATGCGTTCGGCTCGCGGATCAATGGTCGGATGCAGAAGCTGGTCGAGTGCGGCCGGATCGATGCGCAGCACGGCTTCTTCTTCAGTAATCAGCCCTTCTGCGGCCATTTCAACAGCCATTTTTAGTGCTGCTTTTGCCGTGCGCTTGCCGGAGCGGGTTTGCAGCATCCAGAGCTTGCCGCGCTCGATTGTGAATTCCAGATCCTGCATATCGCGGTAATGCTGTTCAAGCCGATCTGCCACTTTCAGAAAGTCGGCAAAGGCTTCCGGCATGACCTTTTCAAGCGAAGGCTTATCAGAACCCGCAGCAATACGCGCTTCTTCGGTGATGTTCTGTGGTGTGCGAATGCCTGCCACGACATCTTCACCCTGCGCATTGACAAGGAACTCGCCATAGAGCTTCTTTTCGCCGGTCGATGGATTGCGGGTGAAGGCAACGCCGGTCGCAGACGTTTCGCCCATATTGCCGAACACCATGGCCTGAACATTCACCGCAGTGCCCCATTGGGCGGGGATGTTATGCAAACGACGATAGGTGATGGCGCGGGCGTTCATCCAGCTGGAGAAAACAGCACTAATTGCCCCCCAAAGCTGTTCGCGCGGATCTTGCGGAAAAGGCTCTCCGAGTTCTTCCTCGACCTTCGCCTTGTAGAGCGCGATCACATCTTTCCAATCGTCCGCACTGAGAGCCGTATCGACTTCAACGCCGAGATCGGCCTTCTTGTCTTCGAGGATTTCTTCAAAGAAACCATGGTCAACACCCAGCACGACATCCGAATACATCTGGATGAATCGACGATAGCTGTCATAGGCGAAACGCTCGTCGCCAGCCTCACGCGCAATGGCTTGCACAGTCTCATCATTGAGACCAAGGTTCAGAACCGTATCCATCATGCCCGGCATGGATGCACGCGCACCCGATCGCACCGACACGAGCAACGGCTTTTCAGCACCACCGAACACGCGTCCAGTCCGCTCGGCCACCTGATCAAGCGCTTTCTGCACCTGCTGATCAAGTTCATCGGGATAGGACCGCTCATGGTCATAATAGGAAGTGCACACTTCCGTCGTGATCGTAAAACCGGGCGGCACTGGCAGACCAAGGCTGCTCATTTCAGCCAGGTTCGCGCCTTTACCGCCGAGAAGGTTGCGATCGCTCGCAGCGCCCTCTGCCTTACCATCACCGAATGCGTACACCCACTTCGCCATGCCGGCCTCCCTTGCGCAGGTAACGGTCCGCAATGTCTGTGGTTTTCCACAGGCTTGCAGAAACTATCTTCGTGCTTATGCGATCAAGTCGTTGTCTGCCAATCAAAAAAGACAAAGCACCGTAATAGAATCGATTAGACCCCGAACCGTCCTTCAAGCCGAATGGCGGCTTGAGAAAGAAGCAACTGTTTGTTGTGATGGTGAGCAGGGTTTCGAAGAGCTAAGCTTTGACAATTGCTATTACTCGGAGGACTGATGACTGAGAAATTGAATTCGATCACATTTCGCGCTCCACGCATCGAAGATGCCGAAGAAATATGTGCAATTACAAACATGCCGAAATTTCGAGCCGGTACCGCACGCCTGCCATTCACGCGCGTTGAAAATACACGAAAGTGGTTATCGTCCCTCAAAGATCGGCACATCGTCATACTGGCATTACTTAATGACAAGATCGTTGGTAGTTGCGATGTCCGTTGTGCAGAAGGTCGACGATCCCACGCAGGAACAATCGGTATTGGTGTACATGACGACTATCAGGGCCAAGGCATCGGCACGGGCATGATGGGCCAGATTATTGATGTGGCAGACAACTGGCTTAATCTGAAGCGGCTGGATTTGCTTGTTTACGCGGACAATGTTCCTGCCATCCAGCTTTATGAAAAGTTCGGCTTTGAACGCGAAGGCGTTTTGCGATCAGATTCATTCAGAGACGGGCACTATGTGGACTCACTCATGATGGCACGCCTGCGATTCTAGCTGATTGAATGCCCTGTGAACGAAACTTGATGACTCTTGACAAAGATGCAGATTAACTCCCAATATAAGAACAAACATAGAACATTTGGAGTTGATTATGCGTATCACCGGCAAGCTTGATTATCTTGAAATGCCAGCGGGCAATGGATCACTGGACGCTGCGAAGAGTTTCTATTCGCGCGCTTTTGGTTGGTCGTTCGTCGATTATGGGCCGACCTATTCCGCCTTCGCGGAAGGCCTGGATGGCGGTTTTGATGCCGATCCGGAAGCGACGCGCAAGCCGTTGCCTGTGCTTTATTCCGCGCAGCTCGAAGAAACCTTGAAGGCTGTGACAGAAGCTGGTGGAACGGTTGTGAAACCGATTTTTGCATTTCCCGGCGGTCGTCGTTTTCACTTCACCGACCCTGCCGGCAATGAGCTTGCTGTCTGGAGCGAGAAGTAACAGCATCATAGTTGCTAGTTGACAGCAGCGACCACATGGAAATGATGCGCCATGTCTTATTTAGTTCAACATAGAATTGGTGACATGCGCTTCATTCTCCCAGCCGTTCTGCTTTCTCTCGCCGCTTCGTCAGCATCCGCTCAGACAACAGCACCTGCGCCCGACAGCGCACCGCTCAGCCGGTGCGAAGAGTTTCTCAAAGGTATGAGCGTTCTCAAGCCCGGTAAGGATTATGCAGTCAGAGACATCCCCGATGGCTGCGTTGTTTTGAACGGTTTGTATCAAGCCACGAGCATGATGGGCTGGACAGTAGACAGGGCCATCATCGAAGTGGATCGCTTGCAGGACTATCTGTCCGAAGCGCCTGATTTGAGCAAAACTGCACCGCAATGGGGACGCATTGCGGTCGATGGTGTGCGCTTCACGCTGCAAAGCGGCAGCAAAATCTCGGATTACATCACCTCAATTCAGCAATGGCCGATGGATTTTACGGCCTCCTACCGCTTCAATCCGGAGAGTGGTTATCTGCACATTCAGAACGCAGAAATCAGCAGCACAAAGCTGGGCAAAGCTTCAATTTCTGCGGAAATCAACCTGCCGATCGATTCATCGGTTGCTTCCCTGACCGTTAATCCGACCGCCACACTTTCGCATCTGCGTTTGCGCCTCGATAATCAGGGCCTGTTGGAAAGTGTCGCTTTGCCGACACTCGTCAATTTCGCTGCACTGCCATCTGAGACCGGCGAAAGCGACCCGGAAGTCGACATTGCGCGTCTACGCGATATTGCAAGCAAAGGCATTGAAGCTATGCCCGACAGCGAGATCGATGCAGCTTCCAGAAAAGCGCTGGCTCGTTTTGTTCAGGACATGCCAAATCCGACGGGCTTTTTCACAATGGATGTGCATTTCGACAAGCCGTTGCCAATCGGTCTCAAGGATCTGGAGCCGGGCAAACTTGCACAACACGCTCTGACAGGCGCAAAGATCAGCGTAACCTATAAAGCTCGCTAATCAGATAAAACCTGAAGCCAGAGCTTTTCCAATTTCGATTTATAGCATTTCCAGCAAAAGTGCGAAGCGGTTTTGCGTCGGATAATGCGTAAAAACAAACAGTTACAGCGGTTCCAACGATTCATTCTTAACTGGAACCGCTGTAACTGTTGGAAATGCTCTGTCTATCTGTTTTAGAGCATAAGTCCTATCGTAGTGAAACGAGGATCGATAAGATTATGCTTCAAATAAAAAGGCTTAGGGTGCCGATCTGATACAATCAGCTCGAAACGTGCTCTAAGCGCATCTTGCGAAACAAAGCAGTATCAACCGCCATGTCCACATCTCTATCATCACTTGAAACCGCCGCTAAATATCTGTCGCAATCCGACAAAGATCAGTTTTTCAAAATCAAGCGTGAAATGGAAGCATCAGGTGCATCCAGAGCAAGCATTGAAGAACGTCTTCATGCGTTTATTTGGCAAGTCATTGAAGCCGATGATGATGACGAAGACGAAAGCGGGAATGAAGAGTGATACTCTGACTCAGAAATGAGCGCGTCGATCTGATTATTTGCTTTTGCGCATTATCCGATGCAGAGCCGCTTCGCACTTTTGCTGGAAGTACTATATTTTCCAAAAGCCATTTCACATTCTTCGGGATGCGCTCTAAAATCAGCTTGCTTCGCGCAGCTGCTCCGCGGTTTGAAGATCAACCGAGACAAGCTGGCTCACGCCTTGCTCACCCATGGTCACACCGAACAGACGGTTCATGCGCGCCATGGTGATCGGATTATGCGTGATGACTACGAAACGCGTTTCGGTTGAAGCCGCCATTTCGTCCATCAGATTACAATAGCGCTCGACATTATGGTCGTCGAGCGGCGCGTCCACTTCGTCCAGTACGCAGATCGGTGCCGGGTTCGTCAGGAACACGGCAAAGATCAGCGCCATTGCAGTCAGTGCCTGTTCGCCACCTGAAAGCAGCGTCATGGTCTGCGGCTTCTTGCCCGGTGGGCGCGCCAGAATTTCCAGCCCTGCGTCCAGTGGATCATCGCTCTCAATGAGCTGCAATTCCGCAGTACCACCACCAAAAAGATGCGTGAACAGACGCTGGAATTGCGCATTCACAACATCAAATGCAGCCAGCAACCGTTCACGGCCCTCGCGGTTGAGACTCTGAATCGCCTGACGCAGTTTCTTGATCGCTTCAATGACGTCTTCGCGCTCGGAGATAATCGCCTCAAGACGCGCAGAAAGCTCCTGACTTTCCTCTTCCGCACGCAAGTTGACTGCACCAAGACGCTCGCGTTCGATCCGCAAACGTTCAAGCTGACGCTCGAGCTGATCAGGATCAGGCATACGGTCTTCAGGCTTCAAACCTGTGTGGCGGATCGCTTCGTGCGGCGCACAATTAAGTGCATCGACAATACGCGCTTCCGTATCCTTGCGACGTTCCTCGGCAGCTGTCAGGCGCTCTTCAGCACGCGCACGCTGTTCGCGGCTGGTCGCAAGCTGCTGGATGGCAAGCGTTGCGGCCTTGTCGAGCTCTGCCTGTGCAGCCTCTGCTTCAGCAAGAATGTCGGCAGCCTGCTTGCGACGCTCATCAGCTCCCGAAAGCTCATTAAGCAGAGCGCGGCGGCGGCTTTCGATCTCTTCCGGTGCTTCCGCCAGTGCTTCAGCTTCATCGGCAGTCTCAGAACGACGATCATTTAGTGCAGCAATCTGCTGCGCGGCGTTTTCTGCACGAGACGCCCAGTTGCGGCGTTCAAGCCCAATCATCGCCAAACGGCGCGAACGGTTGTCGGCTTCGCGACGCTGACCTTCATAGGCAGCGCGAGCTTCCGCAAGCTGAACGCGGTCCGCTTGCACTTCCGTAGTCATGGCCGAATGACGTTCGCCGATGGCATCCATATCGGGCATTTCGTTGAGACGGTCTTCGGCCTCAACAACGCGGATCTGTGCTTCCTCAAGGTTTTCCTCAAGGCGCGATTTGGCTTCTTCGAGACCTGCACGTTTGGTCGCCAGCTGACCCGCAGCACGTTCAACAGCAGCCAGAGCCTCACGCGCATCATCTAGCTTGCGCTGATTGGCACGCCAGGCATCGCGGGCAACGCGTTCCTGTTCAACCGCTTCGCGAACAGCCATTTCAAAACGTTGCACTGCCTGTTCGGCACTCTTTACGCGGGCGTCAGCACTGATTGCTTCCTGCTCAAGCTCCGCCAGACGGTTCTTTTGCGCAAGCCGCTGAGCAGCTGGTGTAGGCGCATCGGCGCTTGCAGTATAGCCATCCCAGCGCCACAGAGCACCAGCCTTGCTGACCAGTCGCTGGCCAGGACGCAGAGAAGCCTGCAAACGCGGACCATCATTGTCGGAAACCACGCCGACCTGCGCCAGTCTGCGGCGCAATTGCTGTGGGCCTTGCACCAGACGATCAAGCGATACACTGCCTTCAGGCAGAGCCGGATCGGTTTCAGCTGCCGGATTATAGGCCCAAAAGACCGGCGCATCGGTGTCGCTTGCTGCATCAAGGTCTTCACCCAGAGCGGCACCCAAGGCAATTTCATAGCCCTTTTGGACCTGTAACTCTTCGACAACCGGCGGAAACTGTCCTGTCTCGCCGGCATTGAGAATGCGCGCCAATGTCTGCGCTTCGGTCTCGATCCGATTAAGCTCAGTGCGCGCTTCGCTGAGCGGCTGACGGCCTGCCGCCTCCTGCTCACGCGCAGCACCAACGAGTTCTTCAGCGGCAGTCACCGCGTCTTCGGATGCCGCCAGTGCGTCAGTTGCAGCTTCAACTGCAACGCGCTTCTCAGCCGGATCAAACAGTCCACCGATCTGCTCAGTGACCGCCGCAATATCGCGCTCGATTGTTTCCATCTGGCTCGCCAGACGGTCACGACGGCTTTGCGTTTCCTGCAAGGCCCGCTCAATCTGCGTTCGTTCGGCAGCGGCCTCTGCACGTTCCGCAGTCACGCGAGCAAGCGCGTTTTCGCTATCCTGCAGCCGGATTTCCGATTCCTCGAAAATCGCACGCAACTCTTCATCGCGTTCGCCCGATGCTTCATTGGATGCGAGCAGCTCCTGCTCTTCCTCGTCAAGCCGTGCCAGAATGTCGGCATTCTCGCGCACCATTTGCTCTTCGCGTGCAATGTCGGCAGTCAACTGTTCAAGCCGTTTCATAAGCTCGGCACGGCGGGCACGAATACGACCGTCTTCTTCGTCGAGCTGGGTGCGAGCGATTGAAAGACGCTGCAAAGCGGCAGCGGCTTTGGCTTCTGCCTCACGCATTTCAGGCAATTTATGCGCGCCAACGCCCTGTTCGCGCGCGGCATTCATCTGTGCCTGCGCCATATCGCCGACAACAGAGGTTGCCTGTGCCAGTGCGCTTTGCGCCTCGCCTTCCTGCGTTTTGGCTTGCGACCAGCGCAAATGAAGCAAAGCTGCTTCGGCCCGACGAATATCAGCCGAAAGTGCTTTAAAGCGATTGGCCTGACGCGCCTGACGTTTCAGACTTTCAATCTGGCTACCAAGCTCGCCAACGACATCTTCGAGGCGTTCAAGATTGCCTTCAGCTGCACGAAGGCGCAATTCCGCCTCGTGGCGGCGGGTATGAAGTCCGGAAATGCCGGCGGCTTCTTCCAGAAGCGCGCGACGCGCCTGTGGCTTAGCCTGAATAAGTTCGCCAATCCGGCCCTGCCCCACCATGGACGGCGAGCGGGCGCCGGTTGATTGATCAGCAAAGAGCAGCTGCACATCCTTGGCGCGCGCTTCCTTACCATTGATGCGATAAACCGAACCCGCTTCGCGCTCGATACGGCGCGAAACCTGCAACTCGTCCTGATCATTATAGGCAGCAGGTGCTGTGCGGTCAGAATTATCGAGGAAAAGCGTCACTTCCGCCGTATTACGCGCGGGTCGCGTAGCGGAGCCGGAAAAGATCACATCGTCCATGCCGGAAGCGCGCATGTTTTTGTATGAGTTTTCACCCATCACCCAGCGCAGAGCTTCAACGAGATTGGACTTGCCGCAACCATTTGGCCCGACAACACCGGTCAGCCCACCTTCAATGACGAACTCCATCGGTTCGACAAAGGACTTAAAACCAACAAGACGCAGCTTGGAGAAGCGCATCAGTGAGCCCTCCCCGAAACTGTTTCAACGCGCCGGTTATGCGAAAAACCGGCTTCCACTTTTTCGCCCGGCGCTTGCGTATAAACACAAAAAGCGGACGCAACGGAGCGTCCGCTTTTCTTGCCGAAAGGCGGCTTAGAGCAGCTTGTCAATGATTGCCGACATCTCGTCAACCGAAAGGGCTCCAGCGTATTTCTGTCCATTGATGAAGAAAGTTGGCGTGGCGTTCACACCAAATTCCGTCGAACCGCGTTCCATCGTTGCTCTCACATCATCGAGAACTTGCTGGTTCGTCAAGCAAGCCTTGAATGACTCCTGTGTAAAACCTGCAAGTTTTGCGATCTGGAGCAGTGCAGCTTCGCCATCAGCGGCGCCAGCCCATTGCTGCTGCTGCTTGAAGAAGACTTCAACCATCGGGAAGTAACGATCTTCCGGTGCGCAGCGAGCGAGCATGAAAGCAGCGGTTGCGCGTGGATCGAACGGGAACTCGCGGAAAATCAGCTTTGCCTTGCCGGTATCGATGTATTTTTCCTTGATGGTCGGGAAAGTGTTGATTGCAAAATCAGCGCAATGCGAACAGGTCAGCGATGCATATTCGACGATCGTGACTGGAGCATCGGCCTTACCATAGACCATGTCCTTGAGCTTGCCAGGCTCTGCGACTTTGGCGGCATCGATGGTGGCTTCGGCGCTGCGGGACTGAGCGCTTGCATTGCCAGCAAGAGCCAACCCTGCGGCAGCTGCGCCTGCAAGAGAAATAACATGTCTGCGGTTAAGCGTTGCAGGCATACGAATCATCCAGTCCTGTTTAAATGTTGACGTTTAGAAGCAATTTAGGGTGGCGGATGACTAATCACCAGCCCTCACTTGATCAAATGAAGTTCAGCACGATTGTTGGATCAAATTTAAGGCAAGCGGCTCACTTCTTCGTGGCGCGTTTCTCAGCGAGTATATTTTTGCCAAGGCGGGCAAGCGCGGCGCGCAGAGCATCGTCCTCAATACCGTCCGTTGCCTTATCGATACGCCGTTCTTCTGAAGGCGCCAGAGGAGCCATTCGCTTTGGCTTACGCCTGAAATCCAGCGCAGGCGGCTTCTGCTCAATCTTTATGCGACCTATAGCCGAGAAGCCAAGGAAGCCATTCACACGACTGATAATTTCACCCGTTTCGTGCTGGATCTGCAAAGCAGAAAAACCCTCACAGGCAATAATCAGCGTAGCGGGACTGAAAGGATCGTCTTCATGCAGGCGCCGAGGCCAGATAATGCGCAGCGGGCGTGACGAAGCACCTATTGCCGGGCCGACAATATCTTCCCAGGATTGCAGCAATGAGAGATTGATACCCGCACGCTTTTGCAACATCGGGTCCATCAAACCAGATGCCATATCTGCCAGAGGGCGGAAGCCTCTTTTGGGTTTACGTTCGCTCATCGCGTTCCATTATAGCCGCGAAACCACTCAACAAACAAAGGAATACCTTCATCGAGTGTGGTTTTAGGGCTGAAACCAAGATCGCGCGCAGCAAGTGTAATATCAGCATAGGTGCGCGGCACGTCGGCAGCTGGCATCGGTTCAAGTTTGCGGATCGCTTGCTTTCCACATGCTTTTTCAATTTCCGAGATGAAATCGGTGAGCATGACCGGGCGATTATTGCCGAGGTTATAGACAGGCGCAGTTTGTTCAGGCTGTTCAATAATGCGTTTTACAGCACCCAGAACGCCACTTACGATGTCATCAACGAATGTGAAATCTCGTTGCATCTCACCATTGTTGAAAACACGGATCGGCTCGCCCTTGAGGATTGCCGAAGTGAACAGCCACGGCGCCATGTCCGGCCGTCCGAACGGGCCATAGACCGTAAAGAAGCGCAAACCCGTCGAATGCAGGCCGTGAACATGCTTGTAAGACACGGCCAAAAGTTCGCCTGAACGCTTTGTAGCGGCATAAACCGAGACCGGATGGTCAACAGCATCGCTTTCAGAAAACGGAATTTTTTCGTTAGCGCCATAGACTGACGACGAGCTGGCATAAACGACTGGCGGACGCTTTTCGAGCTTCAGAGCCGTTTCAAAAACTGAAACCTGCCCCATGACATTGGCCGACACATAGGCTGCCGGGTTTTCGATGGAATAGCGAACGCCAGCCTGGGCTGCGAGATGCACGATGACATCGACATCACGATCAGCACCAATTGCCGTATTGAAAGCTTCCGCATCGGAAACATCCGCTCGCGCAAAGCGAAAGCCGTCGCGCGCATTCAGCTTGGCAAGACGCGTTTCCTTGAGGTCAAGCTGATAATAATCATTAAGATTATCGATACCTATGACCTGCCATCCCTCATCCAGAAGGCGCGCTGCGGTGTGAAAGCCGATGAAACCAGCAGCGCCCGTCACGATTGCTTTCATGGATGTCATTTCCTGCAAATGTAGTTTGTAAGGCCAGCGCGGCGCAAAGCCATAATGCGGCGTGATGCTGCTGCATTCAGCGCTGCGAGGAAGAACATCACCGACGAGATCGTAACCTCATGAAGCAATGGATTATGCAACATGCCATAGCTGCCACAAACCACCGCAAAGTAAATCAAGGCTCGGCGCATAGCCCAACTATCGGAGTTGCGCCAAAGGTGCACAAAAATCGCCAGGAACGCCGCAAACATGAAGAACAGTCCAATGATGCCATCGTTCAGCAATTCATCGAGCACTGTGTTATGGACGTGGCGAAATCCCTCCAACAGAGCAGCTTGCTCTCCAGCTTGCGCCCGGACTACGTCCATTTTCGTATAAGCACCAACCCCCGCTATCGGATTCTGCTCGATAACCTTTGCAGCACTCGTCCACATGACTTCGCGGATATCTGCCGAAATTTTATCTTCCCATTGTGAGCTGTCACCACTGTCGTAGTATTCAACCATTCCCGCAAAACGTTTGGAGATGATATCTCCAACAGGTCCTACAACGACAAGAGCCGCGAGAGCGGCCAGCATGGCTGCATAAGCAGCTCCCTGTTGTCGAATACTAAAGCGTTTGAGGAAGAATATGACTTCGATCGCTGCAAAAACCGGCAGCACAACAATAACTGCCCGCGTTTCCGACGCCAGAACAGAAACCAAACCCAAAATCAGCCAATGAGGGCCGTTTGGAAGATAGCGATGAGTTTTGCCAATTGGAATAGCGGCTGAAATAGCTGCCACGCCTGCGACAAAGGCAAAGACTGCCTCGTTGCCACCAACACCAATCCGCCCACCCTCAGCGAATACAAGGTATATAATCGCAAGGACGGCCATAATGACACCGACACGCGATCCTAGCACATACGCCCGAAGGGGGTTCCGAACCAACAGCATTCCGGGACCTGCAAAGGCGAATACCGTGATCAAAAGCGTGTAGCCAATTTGTCGGTTGTTAGCGAACGGCTCTCCACGGAACAGAATGAGGCCTAAAGACCAACCAGCATAAAGTAGAATGAATATGTAGAACTTCTTAGCAAATAGACGGGTCGCTGCGTGACGAGCAAAACTGAGATAGATACCAATGCATGAAAATACAAAAAGAATGATTGGGCCCAATCCTAATCGGATGGGCATCGCTGCAGATGCAACGCCTAGAACCCAATGGTCCACCCGCCGGCGGAGAAGAAAAGATTTTTTTAGAAATGCCACTTAAACCTCTTTCAGGCTATTTCGCCTTAGAGCGTATGCGATTCGCCTGATATAGTCAGTTGCTCTAAACAACAACGTTGTCAGCCGTTTGTATGCAGGTAAACGCGTTTTGGCGTAGCCTTGTCTACCTTGTGCTATAGTAGATATTAGTATTTCTGACAGAGCGACAACGGGCTTATTGGTCGTGAAGATTTCATAACTGCCCGCCCATCCACGCTCCAATGCAACATCATATGGAAGATACATAGGCTTTATCGCCGTAAGTAGCCGCTTGGCCCCCTCAAGTGTAACGATGTAGGCAGCAGAGCTGCCCAAAGGCCCATGCATACACCGACCAATCGTAAATCCCGCACCTAAAGTGTGAAAATTGCGATAGCTATTTGTGCGATGATTGACGAGTTTTATAATATCCCAGCCTGCCAACTCACGTGCTGCGGCTAAAAACGGAAGAAACTCCGGTGTGAATTCCACGTCATCTTCAATGATGACTGCAAAAGGCTCGTTTTCAGCGATTATTGTTTCAAGCGCACGTATATGGCTGAAATAACATCCGATTTCAGCAGGGAGTGGAATTTTTCCATGCCACCGGCGGAAGCTATTCTCGTCCAAATCGGTCAGCTCTTCTGGAGCAAGGAGTTTACCCTCAACTGCTTCTACGCGACGAATATCAATGGAGAATGCATCAGCGCTTGCTCGCAGGGCGTCCCATCTGTCCTGAGAGCGAGCAAGATTGATGGCGTAAACCGGGACAGAACCAACCACGGGCTCTCCTTAATTTCTATTCTCTTGGCAGCTCAGTGAGGCGATGCCACGCATTAATTTCTATCAATTCTAAACAAAGGTCTCTAATCAGAGATGAGTACCTCTCCCGACACTTAAATCATACCGGAAAAATGCTTAATACCTGCGTTAGCCACAGAACTGGACGAATTCTTGACTGGTATGATCGGCACCATCGTATTCTACCATGGCGTGTATCACCATCAGGGCAATCGCGCGGCATCAAGGCTGACCCCTACCGGATATGGCTTTCGGAGATTATGCTTCAACAAACAACGGTTGAAGCGGTCAAATCCTACTTCACCAAATTTGTCGAACGCTGGCCGGATGTCATGGCTATGGCCGCTGCGAGCGAAGACGACATTTTGCGAGCCTGGGCAGGACTTGGCTATTATTCGCGTGCGCGCAATCTCAAAAAATGCGCAGATCTGGTTGCAGCTCAGTATGCCGGAAGCTTCCCCACAACCGCTGCCGAGTTAAAAGAGCTACCGGGCATTGGCGATTATACGTCCGCGGCGATCGCAGCAATTGCGTTTGGTCAGCCAGCAGCCGTAGTGGACGGCAATGTCGAGCGTGTTATTTCACGTCTCTATGCTATCGACACTCCTCTTCCTGCAGCTAAAGCAGAAATCCGCCTCCTTATGGGAGAGTTGACACCTGCAGACAGGCCTGGTGATTTTGCGCAAGCAGTCATGGATTTAGGCGCAACCATCTGCACACCGCGTCGCCCAGCTTGCGCGATCTGTCCTGTCAATGACGGCTGCGAAGCTCTTACAAAGCGCGACCCGGAAGAATTTCCCGTCAAAGCCCCTAAAGCGTCGAAGCCAATCCGAACGGGCGCTGCTTTCGTTGCAATTGCCGATGATGGTTCCGTTTTGTTGCGCAAACGCAAAGGTGAAGGTCTGCTTGCTGGCATGACAGAAGTGCCGGGCAGTCACTGGACGGCACGTATTGATGGCGACGCAACGGTAGATGCCGCTCCTTTTGCTGGCGACTGGGTCGCCTCAGGGAGCATCACGCATGTCTTCACACATTTCGAATTGCGCCTTTCCGTCTATTCAGCCGCCAACATCACCAAGCACGATATTACAGAAGGCTGGTGGTCTTCGCCTTCCGAACTTGAAGGCGAAGCACTGCCAACTGTCATGAAAAAGGCAATTACTGCCGCTATTCCAGACGCATTCAAACGGGGGAGGAAAAACCGTTGACCAATCAAGTCAAACACGTCGTTTTCGATATTGGAAAAGTGCTGCTGCATTATGACCCAGAGCTTGCCTATCTCGATGTGATCCCTGACGAGGCAGAGCGCCGCTGGTTTCTGGAGAATATCTGCACAGGCGCTTGGAATATCGAGCAGGATCGTGGCCGCAGCTGGCAGGATGCTGAAGCGCTGCTGATTGAAGCGCACCCAGAAAAGAGCAGTCACATTCGCGCATTTCGCCAAAACTGGAATCTGATGGTGCCCCATTCCTACGATGACAGTGTTGTAATCCTGCGCGGACTTATTGCTGAGGGCAATGACGTAACCATGCTCACGAACTTCGCTTCCGACACATTACGTGAAGCGCAAGGACGGTTTCCGTTTCTGACGGAGAGCCGCGGCGTCACGGTCTCAGGCGATATCCGTATGTTGAAACCAGACCGCGAAATTTACGATCATCACGTTGCAAGCTTCAATCTTGATCCTGCTGCAACGCTTTTTATTGATGACAGTCCGGCCAATGTGGAAGGTGCCAAAGCAGCCGGTTGGCAGGCTGTGCATTTCACCGGCGCACCTAAACTGGCAGACGATCTGAGAAGCCTCGGTCTCTCATTCTGATCAAAAAAATACCTAAACAGAAAAAGACCCCCGAAGCGAAACACTTCGGGGGTCTTTTCATCAGACTTTGTTGGAGGTCGTCCGATAGTAAGCTCTACAGCATAATTCCTTAAATATGCTGCAAATATAGAGTGTTAGAGCGCATTCCGAAAAGTGCGATGCGGTTTTCGGAACAAAATGTGCGCAAAAACGAATGGATCAAGATTAAGCGCCTGCGACAGCCATCTGATCGCGGATCACCTTGCGCAGATCATCGATAGGCTTCAGCGTGCCTGCCTCTTCATAGTGCCAGAATGTCCAGCCATTGCAGGCATCAAATCCCTGTACCTTGGCCCCAATGCGATGGATCGAACCCGCTTCACCATTCGCAGCCAGTGTGCCATCAGCACGAACGATGGCGGCATGACGACGGCGTGCATCAGAAAGAACCGTGCCCGGACGTAGGAGACCTGCCTCCATGATCGAGGTGAAGGCCACGCGCGGCTCTGCACGCTTGCCGGTCATAACCGTCAGTTCGGCCTTGCCCAGCGGTTCGACCGCATCAATGCGAGCTGTTGCCGCATCGATATAAGCCTGCTCCCGTTCGATACCAACGAAGTGGCGACCGAGGCGCTTTGCAACAGCACCCGTGGTGCCGGAACCGAAGAACGGATCAAGAATAACGTCGCCCGGCTTGCTCGATGCCATCATGATACGGGCAAGCAGTGCTTCCGGCTTTTGCGTCGGATGAACTTTGTCGCCGTTTTCATCTTTCAGGCGTTCTGAGCCCGTGCAGATTGGGAACAGCCAATCAGAGCGCATCTGTACGTCGTCATTAGCAGCCTTCATGGCGTCGTAATTGAAGGTGTAACCTTTGCCCTTTGCATCTCGTGAAGCCCAGATCAGCGTTTCATGCGCGTTCTGGAAACGACGACCGCGGAAGTTCGGCATCGGATTGGTCTTGCGCCAGACGATATCGTTGAGCAGCCAGAAACCAATATCCTGCAACTGCGTGCCGACGCGGAAGATGTTGTGGTAAGAACCGATGACCCAGATAGTGCCATTTGGCTTCAGAACGCGGCGGCAGGCCAGGAGCCATGCGCGAGTGAAAGCATCATAGGCCTGAAAGCTTTCAAACTGGTCCCAATGATCATCAACGGCGCTGACCATCGTCTGATCAGGGCGATGGAGATCACCACCAAGCTGAAGATTGTATGGAGGATCGGCGAAAATGACGTCCACCGAGTGATCAGGAAGGCGTTCCAGAGCGGCAACGCAATCACCCTTGATGATAGAGTCGAGCCAAGCGGTACGTGGGGCCTCAATAGGCAACTCATGTGCAAGACGTACTAGGGACATGGGATACTCGATTACCTGTGAACGCTAAAAACTTGTCCTTATGGTTACTGAGTAGGGTAAATATGCGGTTAACGCCAAGTGATTGAAATCGTAAACCTTTTCTTAATTGAGCGGTAAAGGCCCGCGTTTCCGGCACTTTTGCGAGCGATATGGCTTAAACAGTTTTCTTCCAGCCATATTAAAGCCGTCAACAAATTGCAGTGCAGAAATGCAATATGACGCAATCAATAAGGCTTGGTTATTCGTTTTGCGCCTATAATTGCCTTCAAGTGATTTGCTTCAACGTGCTGCTTGTCCGAAAACCGTTTCATATTTTGGACTGCAACCCGAGACTGATAAGCGTACCTGTTCTATGTGTCTGACATGAATATCAACGAGCTGCGCCACAACCGGTATTTGCGGGTTCTTTTCGTACCCTTCCGTATGCGTGCGCTTGTGCGCGGCAGTGAAATTGGTCTCGCTATCGCGGGCGTGGTTATCGGCGTGATTTCCGCGCTTGCTGTTGCAGCAATTGGCGGCATTTCTCAGTGGATGCACCAAGCTCTGTTCGGTCTTGCGGAAGGGGAGCGGCTCAGCTCCGCCTCGGAACTGAGTTCCAGTGCTTACATTGCTCCACTCGCCGGCGGCATCCTCATGGGCATTGTCATATGGGTACTGGCGCGCTGGCGTAAACGTCCCATCGTTGACCCCATTGAAGCCAATGCTTTGCACGGCGGCCATCTTTCGCTGACGGACAGTTTTATCCTCGTCGGGCAGAACCTAATTTCCAACGGGTTTGGTGCGTCCGTAGGGCTTGAAGCAGCTTATACGCAGCTCGCCAGTGGTTTCGCATCGCGTATCGGACGTGCGCTGAAATTGCGCCGTGCCGATTTGCGTACTTTAGTTGGGTGTGGTGCAGCAGCCGCGATTGCAAGCGCCTTTAACGCACCGCTGACCGGCGCTTTCTACGCATTTGAACTCATTATCGGCGTTTACTCGATTGCCACTCTTGCACCTGTGGTGGTCGCAGCCATCGTCGGCATGTTGGTCACACAAGCCATCGGTGGTCCGCCTTTTGTCATTCACATCGGACCTTTGGATAGCATTGCGGCACGCGACTATGTGCCTGCACTGGTTCTCGGCTTTCTTGCTGCTGGCATCGCCATTCTCATCATGCGTGGCGTGACAACAGTTGAGCGCGTCGCACGCAAAAGCGTGGTACCGACAGTTCTAGCTCCAGCCATTGGTGGCGCAATTGTCGGCATGATCGCTTTCGTCTCGCCACAAGTTCTGGCTTCCGGCCATGGCGCCCTGCATCTCGACCTGAATGCCAATCTAACCATTCCGGTTTTGCTGCTGCTAATTTTCAGTAAGTCACTGGCTTCAGCCATCTCAATCGGTTCAGGATTTCGCGGCGGCTTGTTCTTTGCGTCCCTGTTTCTTGGCGCGCTTACTGGAAAGCTCTTTGCAGCCGTGACCGGCTATGTCTTACCACTCACGCTTGAACCAGAGGTCTACGCTGTGATCGGCATGAGTTCGATGGCCGTCGCCATCGTTGGTGGCCCATTGACGATGACGTTTCTGGCTCTCGAATTAACTGGCGATTTCCCGATTGCAATGCTTGTGCTAGGTGCCGTCGTGTCTTCATCTCTGATGGTTCGCAAAACCTTCGGCTACTCCTTCGCAACCTGGCGTTTCCACTTGCGCGGTGAAGCTATACGTTCCGCACACGATATTGGCTGGATACGTAACCTGACCGTCACCCGGATGATGCGTCATGACGTGCGTACGGTGCAGATCGACACAGATATCGAAACATTCCGCCACGACTTTCCGCTTGGTTCGACACAGCGCGTCATCGCCGTCGATAGCGACGGCCGATATGTCGGCATGATTCCCGTTCCTGCTGCCTATTCCGAGAGTTTCGACACAACGGATGAGACACGCAGTATCTCCGAATTGTTGCGCTATCAGGATGAGTTCCTGCTTCCACAGATGAATGCCAAAGAAGCTGTTGCGCGTTTTGACCGTGCAGAAGCTGAAGCACTCGCAGTCATCAACAATGCACAGGACCGCAAAGTGCTGGGGCTTTTGAGTGAAGCACATACATTGCGTCGCTATAGTGAAGAACTAGATCGCCGCCGCCGTGAGGTTTCAGGCGAGGTATAAGTTTACTGGCTTGTTTGGGAAGTGGGTTCGCTTCCGTTGTTTTCCGGCGTTGCACGGTAATAATACGGGGTCGCAAAAATAAAAGTTAGAACGACGATAACTGCCAGAACAAACAGTACAACGGATTTACGCATCGAATTCTCCTTTGAGAGCGCATCAGGGAGAGCCTAAGCAAGCTTCACGGTGATACGCGTCAAGTATGTTTGTCAGATCGCATCACGCTCCGACCAAGAGAAAACGGCCAGCAATTGATATCGTTCCTAACATCCCTTCATCCTTGAAGACGCCGAGTTTGACGCCTAAGTCATAAAGGTGTAGCTCATCGGCGATAGTTCGGTGGGTGCTATTACCCCCACACCTCCCACACAAAGGCTTTTTGAAATGGCGGCTCCGTCCCTGATTATTTTTGACTGTGATGGCGTATTGGTGGACTCGGAATTCATCGCCGCACAAGTGGATGCCGCCCTTCTCACTGAAGCCGGTTATCCAATTGAAGCGGAAGAAGTGGGTGAGCGTTTCGCAGGCCTTACATGGCAGGACATCCTTCTCACCGTTGAGCGTGAAGCTGGAATTCCGCTTTCGGCGTCCCTGCTCGATAAAGCCGACAAGCTGCTGGATGAACGCCTTAAGAACGAAGTTCAAGCGATTGAAGATATCGTCGAAGTCGTTTCAGCTCTTGGCCTTCCAAAGTGCATCTGCTCGAACTCGACCAGCGCTCGCCTTGAACTCATGCTGAAGCGCGTCGGCCTCTACGATCTTTTTGAACCGAACATCTTCTCGTCTCGTGAAGTTGGCTCCAAGAAGCCAAAGCCTGCACCAGACGTCTTCCTTCATGCAGCGAAGCACTTCGGCGTCGATCCGGCTGATGTAATTGTTATTGAAGATTCAGCCCACGGCATTCATGGCGCGCGCGCTGCGGGTATGCGCGTCATCGGCTTCACCGGAGGCGCTCACACCTATCCCGGACATGCAGACAAGCTGACTGATGCAGGAGCGGAAACAGTTATTCACCGCCACAAGGATCTTCCGGGCGTGATCGAAGCACTGTCAATTTGGACGGATGCCTGATTTTCGTCCATTTCTCCGGAATGGATTTTCGGGAGAATTATAGCCGCTGGTGCAATTGATGCAGCATATTCTCGCTGCATCAGTTCATGGAAATGAAGCATTTCTGTCCGCTTAAAGCGCATCCCGAAAAGTGTGAAACGGTTCTCGGAACAAGATGCGCGTTAAAACAGATGATTAGAGCGCTCAGGCAGCGCTACGCTTGCTCTTGCCCTTCGACGCGGCATTTAGTGTCGCAAGCAGCTCTTCAGATTCGCTTTCGCTCAATCCGATCAGCACGCGTTCACCCAGTGAAGCAGGTTCGCCTGAGATCGTATCGAAGATAGCCCAGGTATCCGTCGGTTCAAGCACGCGTTCATATTTCTGTTTCATGGGCATAGACCAGAGCGGTTTCTGTGAGCCGCCCCATCCTCTTGTTTCGTTGCAGTTTCAGTCGAAGATGATTGCGCCCGAACTCCAGATGCAGTCATCTCTGTTGATACTGTTCTAGCGCAAACCTCTTGCTATTCACTTCACACAAGCGGTTTAATTTAATTAGAATCTTATAGATTTGTCCTATAGTTAAATATCTATTTCGAAGTAGGCGTCTTTGCCTGTCCGCGTTTTTTGGAGATCTTAGAACCAACGACAAGCGCTTGAGCGAACTTGGCATCAACCGGCTTTCCGAAAAACCATCCCTGCCCTGAAATATCGCCACTAATGCTGCGAAAATATTCCGCCTGAGCAGCGGTTTCGATACCTTCAACGACGATATCGAGATTATGTCCATGCGCCATGGAAATGATCTGCGGAACGATCGAAACCTTGCCATCCTCGTCACCCACGGTTCGGGTGAAAGCCTTATCGATCTTGATCGCGTCGACCTGCAACTCTCCCAGATAGGCAAGACTGGAATAGCCAGTACCGAAGTCGTCGATATAGATGCGGTGGCCCCGCTCACGCAGGTCCTTGATACCTTCGGAAGCCTTAGAAAAATCAACAGCAGTGCGTTCAGTCAGCTCCAGCCCAATCTGATGGGGATCAATGTCGGCAGCAAGCAAGCGCTGTTCAAGTGCTGCCCTGAAGGTTGGATTCTGCACATCGCCTGCCGTCATATTGATATTGATACATAAATCGCGCTGCTCACGAAGCAGTTCACCCATTTCTGCAAGCATATGATCGACGACGTAGATAGTGATCCTGTCAGCAATCCCCGCAGTTTCCGCACGCGCTATAAACAAATCGGGCGGGACAAAATCGCCTTTCGTTATTTCCCAGCGAATTAGCGCCTCAAAACCGGTAATTCTACCACTGCCGATGCAGACAACGGGTTGATAAACCAGTGTCAGACTATTCGCCGCCAGAGCCTTCTTCAAAAGTGAAACCAATGATCGGTCGCGATTGCGATAGTAATTCCAACCGACACCGAGCCCTGCTCCTACGCATGTGCCAAGAACTGTGAACAGGACAGGCAAAATGCCATCCGACTGCGTATGCCAGCTTTCCGACGTCGCCAGAGCAATACAAACACCCGTGACGGGATCGCAGGTGTTTTCCCGCAGGATATCGTCTCCAACACCGAAAAATCGACTATTCCTCGTCGGTACAAAACTATTCTGGACATTGCCGGGAAATTCATCCGGAAAGCTGTAGAGACGAGCAGATTTTGTTTTATCGGAATTCACGAGAAAAACTGCGAAATGATACTGCGAGACATGCAGAGCATCAAAAGCAACCGAACTTAATACGACATTGGCTTCAGCCCGCCCCATGACAGGCCCATGACTACCGGGCGTGAGCAGCTGATGGTCGCCATAAACATAAGTTCCGTCTCCCAAAAGCACATCTTCAGTCGAGCGTACCTCATCGGTGTCAATGTCGTTTAACAAGGTCGAGCACTGAAGGCGATCATTGATAAGACGACCGATGTCTTTGATATGATAGGCACTGAACAGCAGTTCTCTCAAATAACGTTTATCGTCGTCTGAGCAGACCAGGTAAGGTGAGCGGTTCGTTTGTTCCAGAGTTTTCCGGGCGGAAGTAACAATGCGGTTTGCCTGAGACATGAGCACGGTCATATACGCGTCCATGTCGCGTTCTTCTTCAAGAAGCTGGAAACGTTCTCCGGTCCATTTGCCTATTATTGCGCCAAGCAGCAGCATGACGACGACCAGGATATAAACAGGCAAAATAACAGACCTGCGTTGAAGTCCCATCAGAAAACCTGCCGTTTCAATATCGACAATCGACAATCCAGTTTAAAACTGCGCCGCCATACTTATATGGCGCATAAAAACAAATAATGTAAATGAATAATGCTCAAATATTCTTGCTAAAGATCAAAATCAAAATTTCAAAAAAGCAATATATAATACAGTACTAAAACTTTCGGAGCACTATAATTAGCAATTAATTCAAAGTTCAAGTCTAAAAAAGGCGCTCACAATCACGGTGAACGCCTCTTTTGATTATCAGTTTCCAGCTGCATCAGTAATGTCGATGCATATTCTTAGAACGCCCATGTGACTGGATCAGATCGGCGTTCTAAATTGAGAAATTATTTGGTGTTGTACGGACCTTCGTCGAAGCCCACAAAAATCTGAACGCTGCGAGCACTTTCAGACGGCACCGTAATTCCCTTGTCGTTAAAGACGAACTGCGTAGCACCGCCACCGCTGGTAACACTAACAGCCTGTTTGTGGAGCTTGGAGTAGATCACCTTGTCGCCCTGAACCACGGCAACGCGCACCGGCATAGTGACATTTCCGCTCTTGTACTTCGGACCCGGTACGACCTTACCAGCCGCTGCTACATCAAGGGTGATAGTCCCTTCGCCATATTGGCAGCTGCGAGTGGTGTCGGTCAAAGCAGCCTGATAAATCACCCGGCTTGCATCTTTATCGCCGCCTTTTTCATAAGTGTTGAAATAGGCTGTACCGTCACGCAACGTGACGGATGGGCAAAAGGCGCGAAGCTCCGATTCCTTCACACGAGGCTGGCTTGCGTCCGTAAGCGCGCCATCCGCAGACTTCTGCGTGCCGCTTGTGGTGCAGCCTGCAAGCGCTGCGAGCAAAACCGTTGCAAAGACTGGAAACAACGATGAACGATTCTGTAATGCTTTCTGCATAAACCGGGCTTCCCTGCACTGATCGACCTGTTCTATACCACTACGCAATGCATAGCGTGAGGGTGTTTTCCTGTTTTTTGTCGCCAAGAGCAACCCCATCCCTCAAAGGTTGCTTTAATTCTTGCGGCTTTTTTAGGGACGCTCTATTGCATTGACGGCTAAAAATCTGCCTCGACCCGAAATGAAGGCCTTTGAGATGAAATATATCAGTACCCGCGGCGAAGCACCTGTTCTGGGGTTCAGCGACGCTTTGCTCGCCGGACTTGCCCGCGACGGCGGTCTTTATCTCCCACAGGAATATCCGCAGTTCAGCGCCGATCAGATCCGCGATCTTCGTGGAAAATCCTATGTGGATATCGCATTGGCCGTGCTGACACCCTTCACTGGCGGCGAGATTCCTCAGGCCGATTTCGAACGCATGGTACGCGAAGCTTATAGCTCCTTCCGCCACGATGCTGTCTGCCCATTGGTTCAGACCGGCGCGAACGAATATGTACTTGAGCTGTTTCATGGCCCGACACTCGCCTTTAAAGACGTCGCCATGCAGCTCCTTGCGCGCATGATGGACTACGTTCTTGCCCAACGCGGCGAGCGCGCGACCATTGTTGGCGCGACATCCGGCGATACGGGTGGTGCGGCTATCGAAGCCTTTGGCGGTCGCGATAACACCGATATCTTCATTCTCTTCCCGAATGGCCGTGTGTCTCCGGTGCAGCAGCGCCAGATGACCAGCTCGGGCTTCTCGAATGTTCATGCCCTTTCCATCGAAGGCAATTTCGACGACTGCCAGAACCTCGTCAAAGGCATGTTCAACGACCTTCAATTCCGCGACAGCATTTCGCTATCCGGCGTAAATTCGATCAACTGGGGACGCATCATGTCCCAGGTGGTTTACTATTTCTCCGCAGCATTGAGCCTTGGCGCGCCAGATCGCGCAATCTCGTTTACCGTGCCAACCGGCAATTTCGGCGATATTTTTGCGGGTTATGTCGCCAAAAAAATGGGCTTGCCAATCGAGCGCCTCATTATTGCGACCAATGACAACGACATTCTTTCGCGCACGCTTCAAACCGGCGCTTATGAAATGCGCGGCGTCGAACAGACCACGTCGCCATCGATGGACATTCAAATTTCGTCCAACTTTGAGCGCCTGCTGTTTGAAGCACATGATCGTGATGCGGCGGCGGTGCGCGGTTTGATGGAAGGCCTGAAGCAATCGGGAGGCTTCACCATTTCCGAAAAGCCGCTTGCTGCTATCCGCAGCGAGTTTTCGGCTGGTCGCTCTTCGGTTGAAGAAACGGCGCAAACCATTCAATCTGTTCTGGAAACCGACGGTTATCTGCTGGACCCACACTCGGCGATTGCGGTTAAGGTCGCTCGCGAAAATGTGTCTGAAGCAGCTCCAATGGTGGTTCTGGCAACCGCACATCCGGCCAAATTCCCCGATGCTGTAAAGGCTGCAAGCGGTGTTACTCCAGCGCTTCCGGCATGGCTTTCGGACCTTATGGAACGAAAAGAAAGTTTCACGGTTCTTCACAACGACCTGAAAATCGTGGAAGAATACGTTCGCCGTCATTCTCGGGCATGAATTCAAACCTTTTGCGAGAATAAGAACGGGAACCCGAATGGGACTATGGGAGCATTTTTCTGATGGGTGTTGAAGTAACGCGTCTTTCCAACGGCCTGACAATTGCCACCGATAACATGCCGCATGTGGAAAGTGTTGCGTTGGGTATCTGGGTCAAAGCTGGTGCTCGAAATGAAGCGCCTGACCGGCATGGCATAGCCCACCTCCTTGAACATATGGCGTTCAAAGGGACGGAAAAGCGCACGGCCTGGCAAATTGCCTCCGACATTGAAAATGTGGGTGGCGAGATAAACGCAGCTACGAGCGTCGAAACCACGTCCTATTACGCGCGTGTCTTGCGCAATGACGTGCCGCTGGCAATCGATATTCTCGCTGATATTCTGACCGCCTCTAAGTTCGACGAAGCCGAGCTTGAACGCGAGAAGCAGGTTATCATGCAGGAGATCGGTGCGGCGCACGATACGCCTGACGATATCGTCTTCGACCGGTTTACAGAAACTGCATATCGTCATCAGCCAATCGGGCGCGCCATTCTGGGCGAACCGGATACGGTGATGTCGTTTACGTCCGCTGATCTTCGTCAGTATATGGACGAGCAATACAGCGCCGACCGCATGGTTGTGACCGCAGCTGGCGGCATCGATCACGATCAGTTCGTGAAAGAAGTGGAACAGCGCCTGGGTGGCTTCCGCGCTCACAACACGGCCCCTACGCTTGACCTCGCAACCTATGTTGGCGGCGACTTCCGTGAAGATCGTGATCTGATGGATGCGCAGGTTCTGATCGGCTTTGAAGGTCGCGCCTATCATGTACGCGACTTCTACGCCTCTCAGCTTCTGTCGATGATTCTGGGCGGCGGCATGTCCTCACGTCTGTTCCAGGAAGTGCGCGAAAAGCGTGGCCTTTGTTATTCGGTCTATGCGTTCCATTGGGGCTTCTCTGACACCGGCCTGTTCGGCATTCATGCGGCAACCGGTCGTGATGAGCTTGTCGAGCTTCTGCCCGTCATCATTGATGAGCTGCATAAGGCTGCAGACTCCATTCAGCTCGAAGAAGTGAACCGTGCTCGTGCGCAGTATAGTGCTAGCCTGCTGATGTCACAGGAAAGTGCTGCCAGCCGTGCAGGTCAGCTTGCGCGTCAGTTCCTGCTTTATGGTCGTCCGGTCGCAAACAGTGAGCTGATGGACCGCCTGTCGCAGATCACCCCTGAACGCCTGAGTGATCTTGCAGGCCGACTGTTCCTCGACACGAAGCCGACAATTGCCGGTGTTGGTCCGGTCGGACGCTTGATGAGCTTTGATCGGCTGACTGATGCGCTTTCGACGAGCGCGCATACAAGGAAGATTGCTGTCTAAGGGAAATAGGGGGAACCAGGGTCGGCTTGGCTGGATCAACAGAGCGATACTGTTTGTTCATTTTTTAAAACACGCGCCATCGCTTCCCTACCCCCTGCTCTCATAACAACACAGGAACCCGCATGATCGGCCTGCCATTCCGGCGCAGCAATCCGACAGTTCTTCGCGGTCCACGCGTTTACATACGCGAACCGATGATGAGTGATTTTGCCGCCTGGACCAGCCTGCGGGCGCAAAGCCGGGCTTTTCTCACCCCATGGGAACCCACCTGGGCCGACGACGAACTTACAAAAAGTGCTTTTCGCTATCGGATACGCCGCGTTCAGGACGAAATGTCTGACGGAACCGGCTATCCGTTTTTTATTTTCCGCAACAACGACCACCAGATTGTCGGCGGTATAACGCTTGGCAACATCAAGCGCGGCGTGGGTCAGAATGGCATGGTCGGCTATTGGAGCGGCGCTTCATTTGCCGGAAAAGGCTATATGACTGAGGCACTCAATCTGGTTATCCCCTTTGCATTCGGTCAACTGAGGTTGCACCGAATTGAAGCTGCCTGTATTCCCCATAATGTTCGTTCGATACGGCTTCTCGAAAAAGCCGGATTTCAGAGAGAAGGACTGTTGCGCTCCTATCTCAAGATAAACGGCTTCTGGCAGGATCACCTGCTGTTTGCTCTGATAGAAAGCGACAAACGCATGATCAATGGCAAGGTTGAACGCTCGTGAACGGTCTTACAGACAAGTTATTTTCAACTCTTGCGCGGTTTCTCGCGCTTATCGTCTTTGTGACCTTTTCAGTCGTTCAGGCATCTGCTGTTGAACCTATAAAAATCTCGAAGGAAGATACTGCCCTTGATCTTTCGCGCGCTGTTGAGCTGCTGCGTAATCAGGGCGAAAGCGTTCAGGTCTCTACAGCTCCCGGTGCTGATGGCATTGTTCGCCGCATTGAGGTGCAGGCTGATCCAAATTCCAACGCATCCGGTGACTGGGCCGCGTTTTCCATTGCCAACCCGACAGACGAGCAGATCGACCGCCTGATTGTTGCACCACACTTCCGTCTGGTCGGCTCTGGCGTCATCTGGCCGGATCTTGGTTCGCCGCGCATTTCATCGATTACGCCCAGTGAGGGCTTTGCGCTTGATCGTCAGCCAAGTGCCGATGCCGACGTTTTCCGCATCACGCTCAATCCGGGTACGGTTGTCACCTTCGTTGCCGAGCTTTCCTCGCATAATCTACCACAGCTCTATCTGTGGGAGCCGGAAGCCTACAAGGATGCGGTTAACTCCTATACGCTTTATCGCGGCATTCTGCTTGGCATTTCGGGCCTTCTGGCCCTGTTCCTGACCATTCTCTTCGTCGTCAAGGGAACCTCACTGTTCCCGGCCACCGCGGCCCTTGCATGGGCGGTTCTTGCCTATATCTGCGTTGACTTCGGCTTCTGGAACAAGCTGATGGAGATAACGCCCGGAAATGAGCAAGTCTGGCGAGCGGGCACCGAAGTAGCCCTTGCCGCCTCTCTGGTGATTTTCCTGTTCACCTATCTCAACCTCAATCGCTGGCACGACCATTTCAGCTATGGTGCCGTTACATGGGTTCTCGGCCTTCTGGCGCTCGCAGGCGTTGCGGTCTTCGACCCACCAATTGCTTCGGGTATTGCGCGCATGTCGCTGGCATTGACCGTTGCGTCAGGCATTTTCATCATCGGTTATCTTGCCGTCAAAGGCTATGATCGAGCGGTGATGCTGATCCCCGCATGGTTGCTCACGCTCATATGGCTCCTCGGCGCATGGATGACGGTTTCGGGGAAACTGGATAATGACATAATCCAACCTGCGCTTGGCGGCGGTCTTGTGCTTATTGTATTGCTGATTGGCTTCACCGTCATGCAGCACGCCTTTTCAGGCGGGGCACTTCAGCAAGGTCTGCTTTCTGACATGGAACGTCAGGCACTTGCTGTGATTGGTGCAGGTGACATTGTCTGGGATTGGGACGTACCGCGTGACCGTGTTGTCACAACGCCAGATATCGCAAACTATCTCGGCAACACAGCGAGTTCACTGCAAGGCCCAGTCCGTAACTGGCTGCCGGCCATGCACGCTGATGATCGCGACCGTTTCCGGTCCACACTCGATGCCGTTCTCGAAAATCGACGCGGCCGAATTGGACAGATTTTCCGCTTGCGCGCCAATGATGGCCATTATCACTGGTATGCGCTGCGTGCTCGCCCCGTGATTGGTTCAGACGGTGAGATTGTCCGCTGCGTCGGTACATTGATTAACGTGACTGAGCAGAAAAAAGCCGAAGAACGTCTGCTGCACGATGCCGTGCATGACAATCTGACTGGCTTGCCAAATCGTGAGCTTTTCCTCGACCGCCTAAGCAATGTGATGAACATGGCGCGTGGCGAGAGCAGATTGCATCCGACCGTGTTTATTATCGACATTGACCGTTTCAAGCAGGTCAATGACAGTCTCGGCATGTCAGCAGGCGATACAATCCTGCTCACCATTTCTCGCCGCTTGTCGCGCCTGATGAAGCCACAGGATACGCTTTCGCGCCTGTCTTCTGATCAGTTTGGGCTCCTCCTTGCCTCTGAAAGCGACCCAGGGCGTATTGCTTCCTTTGCTGAAGCCCTCCGTCAGGCAGTACGCGCGCCTATCGCCTATGCAAAACGCGAAATCGTGCTGACAGCATCGGTCGGCCTCATCACCTGGACGAAGACTGCATCAACAGCTGAAGATTTCGTCAAGGATGCAGAGCTTGCGATGCATCAGGCCAAGCGCTTCGGCGGCGACCGCATCGAACCATTCCGCCCGGCATTCCGCGCCATTGGCAGCGATAAATTGCAGCTCGAATCCGATTTGCGCCGTGCGCTTGAGCGCGATGAAATCAGTCTCGTTTATCAGCCAATTGTCCGATTGGACGAAGGAACAATTGCAGGCTTTGAAGCTCTGATGCGTTGGGAGCATCCGCGCCGTGGTGCGATCCCACCATCGGAATTCATTCCGATTGCAGAGAGCTCTGGTCTGATTGTGCAGCTCGGTCTGTTTGCTATTCAGCGTGCGGCAGAAGATCTGTTCGCTTGGCAAGAACAGTTTTCCAAGCTCGATCTGTTTGTGTCAGTCAATCTTTCGAGCACGCAATTGATACGACAAGACCTCATCAATGATGTGCGCTCGGTTCTCTCGCGCATTCACCTCAATCCGGGTAGCCTCAAACTCGAATTGACAGAATCCGTTCTGATGGAAAATCCCGAGCAATCGGCCCATGTGCTGGCACGCTTGAAAACCATGGGTGTTGGACTGTCGCTTGACGATTTCGGCACTGGCTATTCGTCGCTCGCTTATCTCACCCGCTTCCCGTTCGATATAATCAAGATTGACCGTTCATTCGTTAAAGGCGACCAACCGCAGAAAACCACACTTCTGCGCTCTATCGTCAGCATGGCCCATGACCTCGGTCTCGCTGTCGTGACAGAAGGCGTCGATAGCGAAAGCGACGCGCTTCAACTGCGCCAGATGGGTTGTGAATATGTGCAGAGCTTCATGTTCGGCGAACCGTCGAGCCGCGATGAAGCGACACGCCTGATCCGAGAGCAGCAGGATTCTGCTGCAGCGTGATTTTAGGGAATAGGCACCTAGCGGTTGTTTCAGATAACGGAAGCATACACCTTTATTGCCTAAGTCAACTATTCCCTTAGACTTAGATCACGCATGACCTGCTTCGGAAACGAGCCGGGTCACATCAATGCCCATACGAGCCATCAGCCGGTCGTACTTTCCGGCAATGTCGCTGTCGAACAGCATGTCCATGGGGGCAGGACATGCGAGCCAGCCGTTCTCGGCAAATTCCATATCAAGTTGCCCAGGAGACCAGCCCGAATATCCGAGCGTCATAAGAGCCTGAGCAGGGCCGCCCCCGCCATAGATAGCGCGTAGGATATCGACCGTTGCTGTCAGGCACACATCTTCTGAAACAGGCATGGTGGAATCCACCATGTAATCATCGGTGTGGAGCACAAAGCCGCGCGTGCGATCCACAGGCCCGCCATTGCGCACGATCATGTTCTGCGCACGCGAGGGAAGAACGATAAGATCCTCATCGTCGATAACACCAATCTGACGAAGCAGATCGGGGAAACCCACCGGCTGAAGCTGATTGATAATGAAACCCATCGCGCCTTCTTCAGAATGCGCACAGATATAGACCACAGCGCGGGCGAAGCGCTCGTCGTTCATTCCGGGCATGGCGAGCAGGAATTGCCCGTTCAAGAAACCCTGCTCCTGGTTTGGCTTCCTGAGAATGGTCATAGCTATCAAGGTAGCAAGACTGCGCCAAATGACAATGAAAATCGTGCAAAGTTCCTTATTGTTTCGAACGGGCTTGATTTCCGGTTGCTTAATGAAGCAACCTCTCCGCGAAGAAATGCAATTAATGATTGAGAAGAATCACCAGCATGTTGATGTATATAGTTGTAGTTTCAGCAGTATTTTTCCTGGCTTACTCTATATATGCGCAGGTCAGACTTTCTCCGCTTATCGATTACATCAGACAAAGCACGTCAATGACGAAGGCGATTGGAGATGTGTCTGATCTCTATTATCTTTTCACCATGCCACGCGGTAACTATCGTTTCGCACTATATCTCTGGCACAACCCTACACCGCCCGATGAAATCGCTTCAAATTTCGCGGATTATGACAGGCTGCGCATCATATCCAATATCGCGTTTCTGTTTCATCTTGGTCTCGGCTTTCTGATCTTTTCTAGTGTCGCGCTGCAATTGTTGCTGAAACACTGAACTACAATTTGCACGCACAAAATCAGCCTTGATAGAAACATGATTTTCTACCAATCTCGCCGCATGAGATCGTTGAAGTTTCTTGTCCTCCCTTTGCTCATGAGCGCAGCATTTTCTGCGCAAGCCGCTACATCAGGCTGGTCGGAAACGCCGGGCGGCAAAGTGCGCGTTATTATCGAAGATGCAAAGCCGGATGGCGAAATGCGCGGCGCGTTGCAGATCGATCTTAACCCGGGTTGGAAAACCTATTGGCGCAATCCGGGTGATGCAGGCGTACCGCCGCAGCTTAGCATTGAAGGCGGCACTTTTGCGCGGATCGACTTCCCTGCACCTGTGCACTTTGACGCTGGGGATGAAGGCGGTATCGGTTACAAACATTCAGTGTCGTTGCCATTGACCTTCCACGTAAAGCCTGGCGAGCAACGCCTGAAAGGACACGTTTTCCTTGGCGTCTGTGAGAAGATCTGCATTCCCGTTCAGGCTCAGTTTGACTTTCCATTGAATGAAACCTCTGCACAATCGCCTCAAGCCATTGCCGCGCGTACCATCATCGAAACAGCCTTTGATCGGCTGCCAGCTCCCGCATCGGCTGAATTCGGCGTAAAAGCCGCCAAGCGGGAGGATAGCAAAGCGGTTTTCGAGATCGCACTTCCCGATGCACAAGCACCTGCTGAACTGTTTGTCGGAAGCGACCAGCTTAGCCTTTCCGAAGCAAAGCGCCAGAGCGCTAGCGACCAGTCGCGCTTCGCAGCAACGCTACATGGTAAAGCCGCAGACGGCGCACTGATCGACTATACGCTGGTTCAGAATGGTAAAGCAGTTTCCGGACAAGTTCGGCTGGATTAACGTGCAAGATCAGTAATTTGAAATTGTGGAATGGGCTATTATCAGCTTAAATGTCTTTGCCATGTTTCAAGCATGGGCACTCGAAATTCAGCCATCATAAAGGTGGGCCATAACGGCAAAAGCTCACCTTCAGGAGAAAAACGATGACGATCAAAGTTGGTGACAAGCTGCCCGCAGCAACCTTCAAGGTAAAGACCGCAGACGGCGTCAAAGAAGTGACGACCGACGAAGTCTTCGCTGGCAAGAAGGTTGTTCTGTTTGCGGTTCCCGGCGCTTTCACGCCGACCTGCAGCCTTAACCACCTGCCTGGCTATCTCGAAAACCGCGATACCATCCTTGCAAAAGGCGTTGATCAGATCGCAGTCGTTGCCGTGAATGACGCTTTCGTTATGGGCGCATGGGCACAGAGCACCGGCGGCGAAGGCAAGATTCTCTATCTCGCTGACGGTTCGGCCCTGTTCACCAAAGCTCTCGGTCTGGAACTGGATGCGACCGCTGGTGGCCTTGGAATCCGCTCGAAGCGCTATTCGGCAATTGTTGTAGACGGCGTGCTCAAGACCCTCAACATCGAAGAACAGGCTGGTCAGGCCGCAACTTCAAGTGCTGCGACCCTCATCGAGCAGCTGTAATCCAAATCTTTATGCGCCCTGCTTTTCCGGCAGGGCGCGCATTTCACGCGTGAGCCATTTTTCAAGTGCCAGCGTATCTGGTTGCCCTGCCCTGTGCGGCGCAATCCAGAGCAACATTCGACGCGGCCCCGGACGGAAGCCAAAAGGCGCTACCAGACGTCCCGATGCAATATGCTCGGCAACCAGCATATGCGGTACGACTGCCACTCCCAGCCCGCACAGCACCGCCTGAATCAGCAGATAGAAATGATGGAATGTGGATTTTGGCTCTGGCGCCGGAAAATCCGCATGTGCCGCTTTTTGCCAGTCAGCAAATGCTTCAAGACGCGTTTGCGTGGCAAGTACAGCTGCTTGGTTCAAGTCGGCAGGCGTTATCAACGGGCATTGTGCAAGATAGGACGGCGCACAGACAAGTCCGATCGCTTCACGACCCATATCACGAATGACCGCATCTGCTGGCGGTTCGATAATGCTTGAGCGGATGGCTATGCCGATCTTGTCGCGCATGAAATCGATGCGGTCATAATTCATGTTGAACTGCAGCTCGATGCCCGGATAGCGATCATGGAATCGGCCAATGCGCGGGATGATCCACTCCATCATGATTGAGGATGAACACGACAAGGTCAGTGGTCCCGGCTTCACACGCTCTATACTGCCTTCAATGATTGAAAATGCGCTGGCCAACCCCTCAGCCAGTCGCGCACCTTCGGGCGTGGGATCGCTCAGTCGCGCATTGCGTGTAAGCAAAAGCACGCCAAGGGAATCCTCCAGTGATCGTATCTGACGGCTAACTGCCCCATGCGTCACGCATAATTCCTCTGCCGCCCTCGTCATCGAGCGATGGCGTGCGACGGCTTCAAAAGCCTTTAGCGCGTTCAAAGAAGGCAATGGACGCATGGAAACTCCCGTTCGTATCTGAGCATACCTGTGAGGTTATATCACAAATCACAGACAATAAATCGCTTGCGGCGGCATGTCGCATTCTTTAGCTATCTCGCGTATTTAGGGGCGAAAGCACCGCTGGAATCCATTATATCGTATGATATGCATTCAGGCAGTTCCCTTCGCTCTTGTTACTATGCAAGCAGGGAGGAACTGCAATGCAGCAAAAATCTCACGAAATGACGTCAGCTGAAAAGTCAGCCATATCGAAAATCTCGATCCGGCTGGTTCCCTTCATCGCGCTGATGTTCTTCATCAACTTCCTGGATCGCACCGCAATTTCCTTTGCTGGTCCGAACGGGATGACTGCCGACCTTGCGCTGACAGCAGCTCAGTTCGGTTTTGCCGCCGGTATCTTCTTTGTCGGCTATATCATTCTTGAAGTGCCTAGCAATCTCGCGTTGCACAAATTTGGCGCACGCAAATGGCTTGCCCGTATCATGGTGACATGGGGCATCGTCGCCCTTCTCTTCACTTGGGTTTCCAGCGCAACCGAGCTTTACATCCTGCGCTTCTTGCTGGGTGTTGCTGAAGCTGGCTTCTTCCCAGGTGCAATTCTGTTCCTGTCGACCTGGGTGCCTTCGCGTCACCGCAACAAGATCCTGGCACTGTTCTATCTCGCACAGCCACTAACCACAGTGATCGGCGCGCCACTTGCAGCAGAGCTGATCGCAATGCATGGCGCTTTTGGTCTCGAAGGCTGGCGCATCATGTTCTTCGGCGTTGCAGTCCCTGCAATCGTTGTCGGCATCATCACCTTCTTCTACCTGCCTGACACACCAAATGACGCCAAGTGGCTGAACAAGGAAGAACGCGACTGGCTTAACGGCGCGCTCGCTCAGGAAGAGAAGATCAAGGAAAAGGCGCACGGCAGCCACAAGACCGGCCTTGCTCTCGCAGACAAGCGCGTCTGGCTCCTCTCGATCGTCTATTTCGGCCTGATCTACGGCCTCTATGCACTGGCTTTCTTCCTGCCGACAATCATTGGCGGCTTCGAACAGCAGTTCGACACCAAGTTCGACGTGTTCGACAAGGGTCTGATCACCGCAATTCCATATCTGCCAGCCGCTATCGCTCTCTATTTCTGGAGCCGCGATGCTGCAAAGCGCGGTGTGCGCCCATGGCATATTGGTATTCCAGCACTTGTTGGCGCCATTGCCATTCCGGCAGCACTTTTCATGCCAACGCCTGCAACCACGATCCTGATGATCACAGTTACGGCTTGCGCGATTTTCTCCGCCTTGCCTAACTTCTGGGCCATTCCGTCCCGCTTCCTAAGCGGCACGGCAGCGGCAGCAGGCATCGCGCTGATCAATACGATCGGCAATATTGCGGGCTTCGCAGCACCATACATCACAGGCCTCGTTAAAGACTGGACTGGTCTTTACGAAATGCCAATGTTCATTGTCGGCGCTGTCATGCTGGTATCTTCGCTGCTGGCGTTCTCCCTGACAGGTCGTCTTAAAGACCCAACAGAAGTACAGCAGGGCAAGTAATCTGCTTGAAACTAAAAAGCCGCGCTGAAACCAGCGCGGCTTTTTCTTGTCCAAATATCAGAAGCTAGAGCGATCCCAACTAATGCTGAATCATTGAAACCGCTCTATCGCTTTGTTCTCTCGAATTATCCGATGCATCGCACTTTTATTCGAAATGCTTTGATTACTTAACTTGAAGCGATTTGTGACCGTTATACTTGAATGGCTCCATACCGGCGCGGGCAAGTTCATCAGCGCGTTCATTTTCCGGATGGCCAGCATGGCCTTTAACCCAGTGCCACGTCACGTTATGCGGCTTGCGCGCCTCATCCAGTGCCTGCCACAGCTCTGCATTCTTGACCGGCTTCTTGGCTGCAGTTTTCCAGCCATTGCGCTTCCAGCCCTCGATCCAGCCGGAAATACCATCACGCACATAGACACTGTCGGTATAGAGATCGACTTCGCATGGCTCTTTGAGCGCATTAAGCGCTGAAATCGCAGCCATCAGCTCCATGCGATTGTTGGTGGTATCGGCTTCGCCGCCCTTCAACTCTTTCACATGACCGTTCCAGCGCACGATAGCGCCCCAGCCACCGGGACCGGGATTGCCAGAACATGCACCATCCGTGAAAGCTTCAATCTGCTTCACGCGTCAGCTCCGCTCAGTTCAAGACCATATTCCGTTGCAGATGTGACCTGTCGGTGGAAGCGCATACGGCGCACATATTCCATCGGGTCTTTCTTCATGACAAAGCTGCCATCCGGCACATTAAGCCAGTCATAAAGACGGGTCAGCATGAAGCGAACAGCAGCGCCGCGGGCCAATACTGGCAGAGCCTCAATTTCAGCGGTCGAAAGCGGTCGCACTGAATTATAACCCCGCAGGAAGGCCGCGCCCTTGGTTAGATTAAAGGAAAAATCCTTCTCAAAGCACCACGCGTTCAGGCAGACCGCCACGTCATAGGCGAGAATATCCGTGCAAGCAAAATAGAAATCGATAAAGCCCGACAGGCGATCACCAAGGAAAAACACGTTATCAGGAAAGAGGTCAGCGTGGATGACGCCTTCAGGCAATCCCGTTGGCCAGTTCTTTTCAAGGTAATCAAGATCGCTTTCTGCCTCTGAAACCAGCCCCTGCTCAACAGCATCGGCGCGCGCCTTGGACAAGTCCCACAACGGACGCCAATCGGGCAATGTCAGACCGTTGCGGCGGCGCATTTCGAAGTCCTCACCCGCCAGATGCATCTCAGCCAATCCACGACCAACCTCCTCGCAATGAGCGACAGTTGGCTTGCGCATCCACATGCCTTCAAGGAAGGTCACGATTGCTGCAGGACGCCCTGCAAGCTCACCAATCGTTGCGCCATCACGACGCACAACCGGCTGCGGGCATTCCAGACCACGCTTGGAAAGGTGCAGCATCAGATTAAGGAAAAACGGCAAATCATCGCGGTTCACGCGCTTCTCATAAAGCGTGAGAATGAAAGAGCCTGTCGTGGTGTGGAGCAGATAATTGGTGTTCTCGACACCTTCCGCAATGCCCTTATAGGAAGTCAGAGCACCGATGTCGTATTGCTCGAGAAAAGCGCCAAGTTCGATTTCGTTGATATCTGTATAGACGGCCATGCCGCTTATTTCCCCATATTCACCACGCGCGTCTTATCCGAAAGCCGTTAGCCAGTTTTCGGGATGCGCTCTAATTTAGGAATACCGACGACCCGGTTTTCGCCGTTGACGAATGCCATATCGCGCACCGTCAATTCCACATCGCGTATCTCACGATTCACAAGGAAGTTTTCGGTTTCAACTGTCGTTTCTGCCAGTTCGATCTTCACATCAAAACGGGCTTTGAAAGCATCGATGATTTCATCAACGATGATCTCAGGTGCTGAAGCACCAGCCGAAAGCCCGACGACCGAAATGTCACCGACCTTGTCCCATTCGATATCGCTTGCGCGCTGCACAAGCATCGACATGCCCGCGCCCGCCTTTTCAGCAACTTCGACAAGACGCTTGGAATTGGAAGAGTTCGGAGCACCCACGATAAGAAACAGATCGCATCCAGGAGCCGCTGCGCGCACCGCATCCTGACGGTTCGTGGTGGCATAGCAGATCGATTCTGCGGCAGGTGCCGTCAGGTTCGGGAAACGCTGCTGCAACTCAACGATGATACCAGCTGTGTCGTCTACCGACAGTGTCGTCTGGGTTACGAATCCGAGATTATCGGGATCAGCGAATTCAATCGCCCGCGCATCCTCAACCGTTTCGATGAGCGTCACAGCGCCTTCGGGCAGCTGCCCCATAGTGCCGATGACTTCCGGATGGCCGGAATGACCGATCAGGATGACGTGACGGCCAAGGCGCTGATGACGCATGGCCTGCTTATGCACCTTGGAAACCAGTGGGCACGTTGCATCAAGATAGAAGAGGTTCTTGGATTCCGCATCCGCTGGCACCGATTTTGGTACGCCATGGGCGGAGAATACCACCGGCTGATCACGATGTTCAGCCGGAATTTCATCAAGTTCTTCGACAAAAATCGCACCGCGGGACTGCAGACCTTCAACAACATAGCGATTATGCACGATCTCATGGCGCACATAGACAGGTGCGCCATATTTCTTCAGAGCCAGCACCACGATCTGGATTGCCCGGTCAACACCTGCGCAAAAGCCGCGCGGGCCGCAGAGGCGGATTTCCAGAGGGGGTCGTGTATCGGTCATGAAGCGTGCTCGCAGGGTTCGGCGTGGCTTGAAGTGCTCACAATCATATAGGGTCGGGCATATAGGGTCGGGCATATAGGGTCGGGCATATAGGATCGGCATATAAGGCCGGAGTTGGGCTCTAACGAGGCCCTTGTCAAGTCTTTGTAGCCTTTCGATACCGCCAGAGCCAGCTTCCGACAACCCCTATCAGCGCCAAAGCGAGGCCATACCATGTAACCGCATATTGCAAATGGTTGTTGGGGAAATCAATAATCGTCACGCCGCCAACAGGCAAACCGCCAAAGTTTGGCTTGTTATCGGCATCAATAAAGAACGGCACAGCATCATCCAGCGACGGAATATCCGCGCTTTCAGCCATGGCCGACCAATCTTTCCAATAGAAGATATTTTTTGCGACATCATTGTCCGGAAGGAAGTAGCCCGGCTTTGCGCTCAGAGGACCGCGTGCAAGTCCCGTAATCGTCACAGGGCCATCCAGTTGTCCATCAAGGCGGGTTTGCGGGTCTTTCTTTTCGTAAGGGACGAAGCCGCGATTGATCAGTACGAAGCGGCCATCCTCAAGCATCAGCGGCGTATAGACATTGAAACCCGGCTTACCTTCATAGGTCGCCAGAAAATGGCGTTCGCCCTGATGCATGAAAGTGCCGGAAACCGTCACCGGCAGATATTCAACAGTCCCTTTTTCACGATAGATTTTTTCCATCTCTACAAGCGGCAAAGGCGGCTCATGAATACGTTCCTGCGTGGACGCAATCAGCGCTTCTTTCCACTGCAACCGTTCGACTTGCCACGTACCCAGTCCAAGGAGAATTATCAGCGCGATAAGCGAGGCGATCAGCAATCCCCATGGCAGGCGCTGCCGCTTTGATTGGTCATTCATTGTCATCATCCAGACGTCCTTGTGACGCCTTGTTGCGAAATTGCAGATTGATGAGAATACCCTTGATGCTGCGCATGGCAAGAAGACTAAGGATAATCGCCAGTGGCACCCACAGAATGAAATGCACCCATAGAGGCGGCGAATAATTGACCTCCATCCATAATGCGAGGCCAACCACGATAAAACCGATGATGAGAATGACGAAGGCGGCAGGCCCATCGCCAGAATCGGCAAACGAATAGTCCAGACCACAGACCCTGCAGCGCGGCGCGACAGTTAAGAAGCCATCGAACAGTTTACCTTCGCCGCAGCGCGGGCAATGCCCCGTCAGCCCGCTCTTCACCGGATCGACTGCTGGATATAGATTATGGTCCGACATCACACGCTCCCTAACACTTGCGAAAAGAAAAGGCGGCCATGTTTCCAAGGCCGCCCCATCATCTTATCAAACAGCTGATCAGCCGCCGTGCATTGGTGCGCCCCAACCGCCCCACACGTAGATCGTGAAGAACAGGAACAGCCAGACGACGTCCACGAAATGCCAATACCAAGCGGCTGCTTCAAAGCCAAAATGGCGTTCCGGGGTGAAATCACCACCCATCGCGCGGAACAGGATCACCAGCAGGAAGATCGTTCCCACGATGACATGGAAGCCATGGAAACCCGTTGCCATAAAGAAGGTCGCGCCATAGATCGAGTCTTTGAACTCGAACGGTGCATGAATGTATTCGTAGGCCTGAACGAACGAGAACAGCACGCCCAAAGCAACCGTCAGCGCAAGACCTGTGATCATGCCCTTGCGATCCTTGTGGAGCAGAGCATGGTGCGCCCATGTCAATGTCGTACCCGAAAGGAGTAGAATGACAGTGTTGTAAAGCGGCAGGTGCAGCGGATCCAGAACTTCGATGCCCTTTGGAGGCCACTGACCGCCTGTGAATTCAGCGCGCATCACCTGATGCACTTCGTTCGGGAACAGGCTTGCATCGAAAAATGCCCAGAACCATGCAGCAAAGAACATGACTTCCGAGGCAATGAACATGATCATGCCGTAGCGCAGATGCAGTGCCACGACGCGGGTATGATGGCCTTCATGGCCTTCCTTGATCGTGTCTGCCCACCAGGCATACATGCAATACAAAACGATCGCCAAACCGATGAAGAAAATCCATGGCGTCACCAGATTGATACCGAAGAACGGAAGCTGGCCGTTATTGATATAACGCATCCATGAAATGCCGCCGACGGCAAGCACGAACGCGCCAACCGAACTCAGGAACGGCCATGGGCTGGGCGCGATGATGTGATAGTCGTGATTTTTCTCGTGAACGTCAGCCATGTCTCTCCCCAAGGCTCCTCTCTGTGCCTTCCTGTCTAAGCTCCCCTAAGAATCTCAGACAAATCCCTTAGTATCGCAACATAGAGCCGCTTGGCTCTTTTGTCTTTGCGGCATTGTGTGCCGCACAATTTTCGAAATCAGCTTCCGCTATTAGCCGCTGGTGCCGCCTTTGCATTTGCAACAGGCTTCGGCTTGTCAATCGGGAAGAACGTGTAGGACAGTGTAATCGTCTTTACGTCTTTCAAATCCGGATCATTGACGATCTCCGGGTCAACGAAGAAAACAACCGGCATTTCCATGTCTTCACCCGGCTGCAAAGTCGTATCGGTAAAGCAGAAGCATTCAACCTTGTTGAAATAAGCGCCTGCACGGCCCGGAGCCACATTGAAGCTCGCGCGACCATAGGTCGGCTCATCAAACAGATTACGCGCCTCATATTTTATCATGGTAGTTTCGCCGATGCGCACGGTCACTTCGCGCTCAACCGGCTTGAATTCCCAAGGCAAACCATTTGCGGTGTTGGCGTCGAAACGCACCTTCATGGTCTTGTCGAGAATTGTATCGGAATACTGCTCAACGCGCTGCGTGGTGCCGCCGTAACCCGTTACCTGGCAGAAAATACGATAGAGCGGCACTGAAGCATAAGCTGCGCCAATCATGCAGACAAAGAAGGACAGGCACGCAATCGCAACCGTACGGTTTGAACGATTGAGCCGCTTCTGCTTCTCATCAATTTTCTGCTGATCTGCCATTCTCTCCTCCCAGATAGAACTCTTATCAGTCCACCCTAAAATTAGAGTGGACGAACCAGAACATTCGCTCCCAGCTTTGCCATTGTGCCCACATAAACGAGGACAACGAACAGAGCCAAAGCAATTGCGAGGCCCCAGGAACGGTTGCGCTGAGCTTTTCTCTGCTGCTCAGTTGGTACAACCAGTTCTAGTTCCTCGTTATTTGGCTTCTGTACAGAATTACCCATCAAATCACTCCAAAGGCTGTCAGCAGCCTGATCGCCAGCGCTTCCACCAGCAGAACCGCAAAGACGCCCGAAAGGTAAATCAGCGAAAAACGGAACAGTTTGCGCGCGGCAAGCAGCATCTGAGCATGGCTTTCGGCCATCCACATGCGCCATGCATAATAGACGAATGCCAGACCGAGCAGTGTAGAAATCACGCCATAAGTGATGCCAGCAAAACCAAGCACGTAAGGCAGCACACCTACAGGCGCCATGATTACGGCATAGAACATCGCCTGACGACGGGTCGATAGTTCGCCCCTCACATTCGGCATCATGGGGACTCGTGCGGCTTCATAGTCATTGGTCGAAAACAGCGACAAAGCCCAGAAATGTGGTGGCGTCCAAAGAAAGATGATCATGAACAGCACAACGCTGTCCCATGTGATCTCGCCAGTTGCAGCAGCCCAGCCGATCATTGGCGGGAAAGCACCGGCGGCGCCACCGATAACGATGTTCTGCGGCGTCGAGCGTTTGAGCCACATCGTGTAGATCACGGCGTAGAAGAAGATGGTGAAAGCAAGAAGAGCTGCAGCCAGCCAATTGACTATCAGGCCAAGCGTAATGACAGAAAATACCGAAAGCGTGAGGCCAAATGCCAGAACCTGGTTCGGTGCAATGATACCTGCTGGAATTGGACGATTGCGGGTGCGCTTCATCACGGCATCAATATCGGCATCGTACCACATATTGAGAGCACCTGACGCGCCAGCACCCACAGCAATGCAGAGAATGCTGATCGCAGCCAGCACAGGGTTCATATGCCCAGGCGCAAGCACCAAGCCCACAAGCCCGGTGAACACCACAAGTGACATCACACGCGGCTTCAGCAGGACGAGATAATCCCGCGCAGTCGCCTCGGAAAGAGCGAATGCGTCATCGGAAACCGTGTTTTTTTCCACCAGAGACATTAACTTCTACAACCTCGAATTCACCGGGCCAATGCTGTGCTCGGCCCAGAGCACACATCAGCTATTCAATACGACTTTTACCTCCCGGAGATGCATTCACTCCTAGTCAGAAGCGTCGTCTTGAACGTCAATCGGTGACGGACGGAACTGAATGCCACCCGCACATATCACAGTTTTGCGCGAGGGCGAACCCCTTTCAGGACTCGCCCCTTGCACATTTACTTTATACGCGGCAGCTGTTCCCACTGGTGGAACGGCGGAGGCGATGAAAGCTGCCATTCCAGCGTCGTCGCGCCTTCACCCCATGGGTTCGCACCAGCTTCACGCTTCTTCGCAAATGCCTCAAAGACATTGTAGAGGAAGATCAGCACAGCGAAGCCGGAAATGTACGAGCCGTAAGACGACACCATGTTCCAGCCTGCATAGGCATCCGGGTAGTCGATGTAACGACGTGGCATACCGGCAAGACCGAGGAAGTGCTGCGGGAAGAAGACGAGATTGACGCCGACGAAGGTGACCCAGAAGTGCAGCTTCGCGGTGAATTCGTCGTACATATAGCCGCTCATCTTCGGAAACCAGTAGTACCAGCCTGCGAAAATCGCAAACACAGCACCCAGCGACAGAACGTAATGGAAGTGAGCCACAACGTAATAGGTGTCATGCAGCGCACGGTCGAGACCGGCATTGGCGAGCTGAACGCCCGTTACACCACCAACCGTGAACAGGAAGATGAAGCCAATAGCCCAGAGCATCGGCGCGCGGAAGGTCAACGAGCCGCCCCACATGGTCGCGATCCAAGAGAAGATCTTGATGCCCGTCGGAACCGCGATAACCATCGTTGCGAAAACGAAGTAGCGCTGCGTGTCGAGCGACAGACCGACCGTGTACATATGGTGAGCCCAGACGACGAAGCCGACAACACCAATCGCGACCATAGCGTAAGCCATGCCGAGATAACCGAAGACCGGCTTGCGCGAGAAGGTCGAAATGATGTGGCTGACGATACCGAAGCCCGGCAGGATCAGAATGTACACTTCTGGATGACCGAAGAACCAGAACAGGTGCTGGTAAAGGATCGGATCACCACCGCCATCCGGCGTGAAGAAGGTCGTGCCGAAGTTACGATCAGTCAGCAGCATGGTGATGCCACCTGCGAGAACCGGAAGCGAAAGCAACAGCAAGAATGCTGTTACCAGCACAGCCCAGGCGAACAGCGGCATCTTGTGCAGCGTCATGCCCGGAGCACGCATGTTCAGGATCGTCGTAATGAAGTTGATCGCACCAAGGATCGACGACGCACCGGAAATATGGAGCGCGAGAATCGCGAAGTCCACCGCAGGACCAGGTTGGCCTGTTGTCGAAAGCGGCGGATAGAGCGTCCAGCCACCACCAGGCCCCCAACCGCCAGCCGGACCAGGCATGAACAGCGAGATCAGCAGCAGTGTGAGCGCCGGTGGAAGAAGCCAGAACGAAATATTGTTCATACGCGGGAACGCCATATCAGGCGCACCGATCATCAGCGGAATCATCCAGTTGGCGAAACCACCGATCAGCGCAGGCATAACCATGAAGAAGATCATGACCAGAGCGTGCGCAGAGGTGAACACGTTGAACATATGCTTACCAGCATCGAGAGCTGCGTCGCCCTCAACACCATAAACCATCTGTGCCAGACCATGGAAAATCTGGATGCCCGGCTCCTGAAGCTCGGCGCGCATCGCAATAGACAATGCGCCGCCGATGATGCCGGAAATGATTGCGAAGATCAGGTACAGAGTACCGATGTCTTTATGATTGGTCGAGTAAACCCAGCGCACCCAGCCTTTAGGCTTGTGGTCGTCATGGGCTCCATGCTCGTGAGCTGCTGTGCCAGCCATGGAATTCGCTCCCGTTTTTCAACAGTCTTGCGTATCGAAGTCTTTAAAGACCCGCCGCAGCCACTTTATCGTTTGCATCGCCTTCAAGCTCAGCCTGAAGCGCCTTGTTTGCACCTGGAACATCCGAGGCGGCTGCCGTCAGCCATGTGTTGTACTGCTCTTTTGAGACGACACGAACGGCGATTGGCATGAAGGCATGGTCCTTGCCGCAAAGCTCGGAACACTGGCCATAATAGAGGCCTTCCTTGTCGGCTTTGAACCAGGCTTCGTTGATACGGCCCGGTACGGCGTCCATTTTCACACCAAAGGCCGGAATGGTCCATGAATGGATCACATCGGCAGCTGTTACCAGAAGACGGACCGTTTCGCCAATTGGCACGACCACTTCGTTATCGACTGCCAGAAGGCGCGGATAACGAGCATGATCTTCTTTGCCTGCAGCAGCGCGATCAGCATCCTTCAAGATAAGCGAATCAAAGCTTACCGGCGTTTCGGTCTGATATTCATAGCCCCAGTACCACTGATAACCGGTTGCTTTGACCGTCAGCGTTGGATCCTGAGGCGAATATTGCGCAGTCAGAAGCTGGAACGACGGCACCGCAAGGAAAAGCAGAATAATGACCGGACCCACGGTCCAGATAACCTCGATAGCCGTATTATGACTGGTCTTGGATGGTTCTGGGTTTGCGCTTGCGCGGAACCTGATCACACACCAGACGATCAACGCCAGAACCAGCAATGTGATTGGAATGATGAACCAGAGCGTATAACGCTCAAACCAATGAATCTGCTCGGCAATACCGGTCGCAGCTTCTTGAAATCTTATCTCCCATGGACGCGGCTGATCCGCCAAAGCGGCACCGCTCGTCCACAGCAATGCGAAAGCACCAACGACGGCACCCCTCGTTGTGGCAACAAATTTATCCACCAGAACTCTCTCCCTTTTCGCCCTTTCAGGCTGGACGCCGGACGTTTAGACGGCCGTATCCCCCGTCAGCGTTCAAACCACACCTTAACGCACACCGCAAGGAAGGCGAATATGTTCCTGTGCGGCATTTTTGCGCGCAAGCCTGCGTCAGAGGCCCGCATGCCGATCATTCAATAAAGCGTCATAACCCTTCGAAAACTTGGGAAAAACCTGATAAACCCATAATGAAGCCATGATTTAGCAAGAGGTTTCCTCTAACGTGCCGCGTGATAATGGATGCAACTGCCGGGGACGCATCTCAGATGCAATGCCGGTATCACCTTTGCGATGATGGCTCGGAAGCGACAATAGCTTTTCACCGCCTGTTTCGGAGGGTAACGTCCCGGTGATTCGATCTGGAGATTTCATGATTTTCCGCACATCCGCCCGCCGCTCGATTTTCCAAAGCTTTGCTACCCTCGCAACGAGTGTAGCTCTGGTCTTCGCGGCTGCTACAATGCCGTCAGTCGCGCAGGAAACGCCTGCGCAACTTCCAGCACCAACGGCACAAACACCTGCGCAGCCGCAATCTTCCGCGACGCCGCAGCAGAGTGGCACGCTCAAATCACAGCATGGCCCATGGGCGATTCTGTGTGATACGCCAGCCGGTGCCAAAACCGAGCAGTGCGCGCTCATTCAGAACGTGGTTGCAGCCAAGCGTCCCGAACTCGGCCTTTCGGTCGTTGTTCTCAAAACTGCTGATAACAAGGCTCGTATCCTACGCGTTCTGGCCCCGCTCGGCGTATTGCTGCCAAACGGCCTTGGCTTGAATGTTGATGGCAAGGATATCGGCCGCGCCTATTTCGTGCGCTGCTTTGAAGACGGCTGTTATGCAGAGGTCATCCTTGAAGACGAGCTGCTCAACACATTCCGCAATGGCAAGTCTGCAACCTTCATCGTCTTCCAGACACCAGAAGAAGGCGTTGGAATTCCCGTAGATTTGAAGGGATTTGGTGAAGGCTTCGACGCCTTGCCGTAATCTCAAGGTTGTTCTCAACCGATTTAGCGCTTACATCCTGTGGCAAACACATGCCGCAGGATTATTTTTATGAAGAGCCTGATCGATAGCTTCGACGTAACTCGTGACGATATTGAGCGCCTTGTCTCGCAAAGCCTGAAAGGCAGCGACGACGGCGAACTCTTTATGGAATATCGCGAGGCGGAAGCACTCGTTTTCGACAACGGACGTCTGAAGACCGGCTCGTTCAATCAGGATCAGGGATTTGGCCTGCGGGCAGTCGCGGGCGAAGCTATTGGCTATGCCCATGCGGGCGATCTCTTAGTTGCTGCTCTCAAACGCGCGTCCGATGCGGTCTCTGCCACACTGACAGGTCATAGCGGCACATATGCAGCAGCACCCGCAGGAACCAATCGACATCTCTATACCGACGAGAACCCGATCGGCTCTCCGACATTCGATGCGAAGGTGCAGCTTCTGCAGAAGATCGATGCATATCTGCGCGCGAAAGACCCCAAGGTGCGGCAGGTTTCTGTTTCCATTGCCGGATCATGGCAGCAAGTGGAAATTCTCCGTGCGGATGGGCATTTTGTACGCGATATTCGCCCGATGGTGCGTTTGAGCGTTTCGGTGGTAGCAGGCAATGGCGACCGTCAGGAATCCGGTTCGCACACACTTGGTGGACGCAAAGGTTTTGGCGACTTCATCACTACGGAAAGCTGGCAGAGCGTTGCCGATGAAGCATTGCGTCAGGCTCTGATTAATCTCGAAGCGATCCCCGCCCCGGCGGGCACCTATGACATTGTGCTGGGCAATGGCTGGCCGGGTGTGATGCTGCATGAAGCGGTTGGCCACGGCCTTGAAGGCGACTTCAACCGTAAGAAGACTTCCGCCTTTGCCGGTCTTCTAGGACAGCAGGTGGCTTCGAAAGGTGTAACCGTCGTCGATGACGGTACGATCTCTGAACGCCGCGGTTCACTGACCATCGATGATGAAGGCACGCCGACCAATCGCACTGTGTTGATCGAAGATGGCAAGCTCGTAAATTACATGCAGGACCGGCAGAATGCCCGCCTGATGGGCATGGAAGCCACTGGCAATGGCCGCCGCGAATCTTACGCACACGCACCGATGCCGCGCATGACCAACACCTATATGCTTTCTGGTGACAAAACGCCGGAAGAGATAATCGCTTCCATGAAGAAGGGAATTTATGCCGTTTCCTTTGGTGGCGGTCAGGTTGATATCACGTCTGGCAAATTCGTGTTCGGCTGCACGGAAGCTTACATGATTGAAGACGGCAAGATCGGTGCGCCGATCAAGGGCGCGATGCTGATCGGCAATGGCCCGGATGCCATGCAACGCATTTCGATGATCGGCAATGATATGAAGCTCGATACGGGCTCGGGCAATTGCGGCAAGGGCGGACAGTGGGTGCCGGTCGGCGTCGGACAGCCGCATCTGCGCATGGATCAGGTCACGGTCGGTGGTACAGCGGTATAATCCCTGCTCATGCAGCTGATCGACAAATACCTGCCCGAATATGGTTTCAGCGAAATCCATGGCTGCGATGTCAATGCTGCTCCTGAGCTCGTCTTGCAGGCGGCAATGAGCTACAGGCCAGAAACGGACATGTTCTTCCGCAGCATGATTGCGCTACGCGAAGTGCCTATGCGGGCGCTCGCAAAATTGCGTGGGCGCGAAAATAACGTTGCGCCGCCTTTCGGCTTGCATGAGTTTACGCTGCTTGAGCATAGGCCCGGTGAAGCACTGGTTTATGGGCTGGTAGGGCAATTCTGGAAGACTGATTTCGGCCTCGTAAGAATGGAAAGCGCGGAAGACTATCTCGCTTTCTGCACACCGGGCGTCGCAAAGCTTGCACTGACATTCACAGTGACCGAACAGGGCAGCAAAACGCGCCTAGTCACCGAAACCCGTGTCTTTTGCCCTGATCGTAAAAGTCATCTTCGCTTCACGCCCTATTGGTATCTGATCCGTCCAGTAAGCGGCATAATCCGCAGCCGCATCCTCAATTCGATCAGGAAAGCCAGCGAAACAGCCATTTCTTCTTTCGGAGCTTCTTGATGAATATCATCGCCCACATCGAAATTCCGGTTACAAAGCTTGAACGTGCCATCGCGTTTTATTCTGAAGTCTTCGACATCGCATTTGGCGAGGTGGTCGAAATCCACGGCAATCGCATGGCTTACTTTCCTTTCGAAGAAGGTAAGGATGGTGCTAGCGGCGCGCTGGCAGAAGGCGACGTCTATGTGCCAACTATCAATGGTGCGATTGTCTATCTCAGCGTTGCTGACATCGATAAGGTAATTGCAAAGGCCGCAAAATTCGGCAGCGAAGCGCTGTTTCCAAAGACAGCTTTCGGCGAAAATAGCTTTGTAGCTGAAATTATGGATAGTGAAGGCAATCGTATCGCACTCCAGCAGCTATAACATTTTCTCCACAGCCCTTATTGCTGAAAGCGACCTGAGAGGACCGCGCATGACACTCAAAATCCGGACAGGTGGCGTTTACAAAGATGCACGCGGATATGAAGTGATAATCGTAATGCGATATCCCGACGGTAAATTTTATGGCGCTCAGGGTATTGTTTATCTTGCAGATGGGCGCAGTCATGTGCACGCTTATAAAGATCAGGACCCATGGAGACTGGTTGAAGAGATACATCATGCCGGAGGAGATAATGCCTGAGACGCCATATGACTGGAGTGGGAAGCAGCCTGAAAGGCGCTCCCGACAAAAGCGCATGATGGTAATTGCAGCTGCAACCATGATCGCGCTGCTCTTCACACTGGCCGTAGTGGACGCGATCCTCATACTGGTCGACTGATGCTGCCCGTCTACGAAATCGACTGCACCGGCATAAAATCCCCCAACGAGCTCTGGCAGCGCTATCTCGACACCGTGCCCGCGCTTGATCCAAAATCCTTTGGCTATACGCTCGATTCATTTTGGGATGGTGTGCAATGGGGTGGCCCCGGCTGGCCAGGCGAATGCGAACTCGTATTCAGGAATGTGGAAGCCCTGAGCGAGCTAAAAACGCTCGGCGGCGAGCCTTTTCTGGAAGCATTTCGGCAATTGGTTGCTGATACGGATCGCATTATGATCAGGCTGGAATGAGCGCAAAGCTCATTCCGTTATTTTGACCGAGGCATCGTATTTTGCCGAAGCGCTGACAAGCACTTCAATCTCGCTTGCGCAGAGATAGGCTTTCATTGCATCGAACTTTTTCTGATCCCAGTTGTATATTCCCAGACCCAACAGGGTTTCAACGACCGGTGCTGGAAACCGCGAGCGAACCACCGTAGCAGGATTACCGGCGACAATCGTGTAAGGTGCAACATCCTTCGTCACAATAGCACCAGAGGCGATGATTGCCCCTTCTCCGACAGTGATGCCCGGCATCAACATGGCACGCATTCCAATCCAGGCACCATCCGCAATAACGGTGTCGCCCTTTCCCTTATAGGCATCGAGAATGACATCCGGAAATGGATAGAGACTGAACCAGTCCGTACGATGCGTATGGTTGCCACCCATCAGGATGACTGCTTCTGCGCCGATACAAACGTAATCACCTATGTGAAGCTGATCCACCGGCCATTGAGATTCCCAAGCCTTGAGGCTGTATTCATCACCATACAAGTACCGAACAACGCTATCTTCAAATGAGCCTGTCCAGGCATTGCTGTAATAGCTGTGTTTTCCTCGTACATGAATATTCGGGTTCTTGACCGTTTCATGCAATAGCTCAACAACAGACCAGTGCTTGGTGGGCGGACTTACAAAAGACACGGCAATCACAACTTTCTAAAATTTTTCGGCAGTTCATTTCGAATGCCCAATCATTATCGTCGCAATCGGAAATCAAACCGACGGCGTGATATAATATTATCAACTAAATTAAGCGCTTAGACCACCCGCAACTGTAATGACGGTTCCGGTTACAAATCCTGATTTATCGGAAGCGAGCCAGAGCGCAGTTTGTGCAATGTCTTCCGGCTCGGCAATACGTCCCATCGGTGTCATGGCTGCGATTTTTGCTGGTCTGTCCGGGTTGCCGCTCATTGAATGAATAGAGGTATTGGTCGTGCCGACACGAATGGCATTTACCCGAATACCTTCCGGTGCCAGCTCTTTGCCAGCGCCGATCGAAATGGTTTCAACCGCACCTTTTGAGGCAGCATAATGGACATATTCGCCCGGGCTTCCCAAAACGGCCGCCACTGATGAAATATTGATGATTGTGCCGCCAGAGCCACCGTTGGCAGTCGACATGCGGCGTGCGGCTTCCTGTGTGCAATAGAGTAACCCGAAGACATTCGTCCTGAATGTTTGTTCGAGTGCTTCTTCCTCAAGCCCCTGGATGCGGGTGTTTTGCCCAATGATGCCCGCATTGTTGACGAGACAGCTGGGCGTGCCCAGCTCCCGATCACAGGTTGCGAAAAGATCGATCACGTTTTGCCGGTTTGCAACGTCGCTTCGCACAGCTATTGCCTTGGCACCGAAGCCTTCGCAGGCTTTTACAGTGCCAAGAGCGGCATCAACATCGCTTACATAGCTGATGCAGACATTATAGCCTTCGCGCGCGAAGAGCGTTGCAGTCGCAGCACCAATACCTCTGCTGCCTCCAGTGACGACAACAACTGGTCTCACGTCACGCCCTCCCCGCGCTTTGATGGCTGTTTAGATTCCCGGATTTTCCTCCAGAAGACCTTCGACAAATTCGAAAAGTCCCGGACGCCGATCACGGCGCAAACGCTCGGCAACGATGATGCCTTTGATGCCCGCATAGGAGCGCTGAAGGTCTTCATTGATGACGATATAGTCGTATTTTACCCATTTCTGGATTTCAAACCGCGCATTCTGCAAGCGGGTTTCGATCACATCAGCCGTGTCTTCCGCACGGCGGTTGAGGCGGTTCTGCAGCTCACGCATGGTAGGCGGCAGAATGAAGATCGACACCACATCGGCAGGCATCTTGGCTTGGAGCTGTTCAGCACCCTGCCAATCAATGTCGAACAGCATGTCCTGACCGTCTGCCAGCGCTTCCTCAGCGGTCTGACGCAACGTGCCGTAGAAGTTGCCATGCACTTCCGCCCATTCGATCAGCTCGTCATTGTCACGCAGCCGCTCAAATTCACGCTTGGTGATGAAGTGGTAATGCACGCCATCGATTTCGCTTGGGCGGCGCTCACGCGTGGTAACGGAGATCGATAGCGAGAGCTTCATATCCGGATCGCCGAGCAGCTGTCGCGCGATTGTGGATTTTCCGGCACCCGACGGTGACGAAATCACCACCATCAAGCCTCTGCGTGCAATGCCATGTTCGACCGAAGAGATGGCCATTTTCCGTTACTCCAGATTCTGTACCTGTTCGCGAAACTGATCGACGACTGCTTTCAGCTCAAGGCCGATTGCGGTGATCGACGCTGCATTCGACTTCGAACACAGCGTATTGGCTTCGCGATTAAATTCCTGTGAAAGAAAGTCAAGCTTACGCCCTGCCGGACCGCCATCGGAAAGCAGCTTGCGGGCGGAAGCGACATGGGTTTCCAGCCGGTCCAGCTCTTCCTGAATGTCCGCCTTGGTCGCAAGGAAGGCCGCTTCCTGATAAAGCCGCGTTTCATCAAGATCGCGTCCGGTTTCCATGAGTAGAGCGACCTGCCCGGCCAGCTTTGTGCGGATAGCATCGACACTGCGCGATGGATCGTTCCGCGCTTCAAGTGTCAGACGCTCAATCGTATCGACATGGCCGGAAAGGATCGTGAAAAGCGATTGGCCTTCGTGAGCGCGTGCTTCGGCAATGGATTTCAAGGCGCCTTCAAAAGCCGCAACTACCGCGGTCTCAAGCCCTGCGCGTGAATTGTCGTCTTCGCTGACTTGCGCCTGATCGATAATGCCACGCAGCGAGAGAATGCCGTCAACGCTTGCTGGCTGAAGACCGTGTCGGGCCTGCAGCTCCGCACCAAGTTTCAGAACTTCATCGAGCATTGCTTGATTGATGGTGAAACCCGCCTGGGCTTCTGCACGTTCGACTGTCAGGCTTGCCTGAAAATTTCCGCGGGAAAAATAACGCGCCAAAAGTGAACGGACCGGGTGCTCAGCACCTTCCAGACCTTGCGGCAAACGCAAACGCAGGTCCAGGCCCTTGCCGTTGACCGAGCGTACTTCCCACACGATCCGTGCTTCGTTATCCGCTGCACCATACTGTATCGCGTGGCGCGCAAACCCTGTCATACTCTGGAGCGCCATGTGCACCTTTCTTTACCAAAGACTAGCATGCGAAGTAAAACCGCCCATTACTGGGCGGTGTTTTGCTGCTGTAGCTGGTTCTTTTCTTGCTCAACCGCGCGCCATTTGCGCACATTGGCATTGTGTTCGGCCAAGGTCTTGGCAAAAACATGCCCGCCAGTACCATCAGCCACAAAATAAAGGTCTTCAGTATCAAGCGGATTGGCCACAGCCTCAAGTGCTGCGCGACCCGGATTGGCAATTGGTGTCGGCGGAAGACCATTGATTACATAAGTGTTGTATGGCGTTGGCTTCTCGATATCTGATTTGAAGATCGGGCGATCAGAAGGCTTACCAGCACCACCGAAGAGGCCGTAAATGATAGTCGGATCGGACTGAATACGCATACCCTTGTTGAGACGGTTCACAAAAACCGAAGCCACATGCGGACGTTCCGATGCGATACCTGTTTCTTTCTCAACGATAGAAGCAAGCGTCACGAACTCATTCTTGTCCTTGACCGGCAGATCAGCGCGACGCTTCGCCCAAGTATCGTCAATCAGCTTCTGCTGTGAAGCGATCATACGATTGATGATTTCTTCGCGTGTCGAGCCGCGTGTGAAGTTGAGCGTGTCGGTGAACAGACCACCTTCGGGAGGCATGTTCTTTGGCATATCACCAACCAAAATTGGATCGGCAGAGATACGGTCGAACACCTGTTTGACAGTCAGGCCTTCCGGAATTGTCAGCGGATACATGATCGACTTGCCACTGATCAGAATATTCATCACGTCGCGCATGGTCGAGCCAGCAGGGATCGCGTATTCGCCAGCCTTGAGATCATTCTCATGGCCGTAAGCACGCATACCGTAGCGGAAGATACGTGCGTCGCTGACGATTTCACGGCCTTCGAGGCTGTTCGAAACTTCTGAAACGCCAGCGCCACGCTTCACAAGGAATGTGGTTTCAGCAGTCAGAGGCCCTTGAGAGTCAAATTGTAGCTTGCCGAAGTAAAACAGGGCCGATGCACCGAGCAAAACCAGTACGATCAGTGACAGCATGAAATTCATGAAGACGACGATCTGGCTTCGTGCATGGCGCGAACGCTTGCGCGGCGGTGGCGTACCCGGTTCAGGGCGCAGAGCCTCTGAAGCAGATTTCGGCACGAAAGGCTTAGCTGCCGCCTGTTCGGACACCACAGCACCTTGCGGCTGCTGCTCTGCAGGGTTGGCTCCGGGCTTTTCTTCTGAACTCACTCCATCACCTCGTCCTGAGACCCGCGCGAGACGGCATACAAATCAACCAAATACTTGTGAAGCACACTAACCACAAAAAGCAGGTTTAAACATCGCATCGGGTTATATTTTGGCAAAAACGCGGAGAAATCCCCGCGTTTTTAAATAGATCGACTTTTGCTTAGGCTACCACTCAGGAATAGCGACGCAGAATCAACGAAGCATTGGTGCCGCCGAAACCGAAAGAGTTCGACAAGGCGATATCGATTTTGCGTTCGCGCGCTTTGTGTGGAACGAGATCGATCTTGGTTTCAACCGCTGGATTGTCCAGATTAAGCGTTGGCGGAGCGATATTGTCGCGAATAGCAAGCGTTGAGAAGATTGCTTCCGCTGCACCTGCCGCGCCGAGCAAATGCCCGATTGACGACTTTGTAGAAGACATGGAGACCTTCGAGGCCGCATCGCCAACAACACGTTCGACTGCACCCAACTCGATGGTATCAGCCATGGTCGAAGTGCCATGCGCATTGATGTAATCGATCTGGTCCGGAGTGATTTCAGCGCGCTTCAAAGCTGCAACCATGCAGCGCTCTGCGCCTTCGCCACTTTCAGTCGGAGCGGTGATATGGAAAGCATCACCTGACAGACCGTAGCCGATGACTTCAGCGTAGATCTTTGCGCCACGCGCAAGAGCGTGTTCCAGCTCTTCAAGAACAACAACGCCTGCACCCTCACCCATGACGAAACCGTCGCGGTCATTGTCATAAGGACGGGAAGCTGCGGTTGGATCGTCATTGCGCTTGGTGGACAGAGCCTTACAAGCAGCGAAGCCTGCCAGCGAAATGCGGCTGACCGGCGATTCCGTACCACCGGCAACCATGACGTCGGCATCGCCAAAGGCAATCAAACGGGCAGCATCGCCAATGGCGTGCGTTCCGGTTGCGCAGGCAGTTACCACGGAATGGTTCGGGCCACGAAGTCCGTGCTTGATCGAAACATGGCCGGAAGCCAGATTGATCAAACGACCGGGAATGAAGAATGGCGAAATACGACGCGGCCCCTTATCACGCAGCGTGTAGCCCGCTTCGACGATGCCTTCGATGCCACCGATACCGGAACCGATCAGAACGCCAGTGCGAACCTGATCTTCATCGCTTTCAGGATGCCAGTTGGCATCGTCCAGAGCCTGATCGGCTGCGCCAACAGCATAGACGATGAACGGATCAACTTTGCGCTGTTCCTTGGGCTCCATATGGAGATCGGGGTTGAATGTGCCGTTGGAGCCATCGCCGATCGGAATACGGCAGGCAATCTGGCAGGCCAGATCGTCAACTTCAAATTCCGTGATGCGGCGAGCACCGCTTTCACCGGCAACAAGACGCTTCCAGGTCTCTTCGACACCGCTCGCAAGCGGAGACACCAGACCAAGACCGGTGATGACGACACGCCTCATATCCACCCCTTAGATTTGATAAACTTCGTTGGAGACATCCCGCAGGCGAATAGCGCCTCATACGGCCGATGCTCAATCTTGCTACCGGATTGCGTTTCGCATGTGGCCTGTGTTTGGCCAGAACCGGTTATGTTAGTTCGTGTCTCCAAGCAGAAGACAAGTAGGGCCGGGATTGCAAGAATCCCAGCCCCAAAAGCTCAGATTAGGCGGATGCCTTATCGATGAACTTCACAGCGTCGCCGACCGTGAGGATCGTTTCTGCAGCGTCGTCAGGAATTTCAACGCCGAATTCTTCTTCGAAAGCCATGACCAGCTCGACGGTGTCGAGGCTGTCTGCACCAAGATCATCAATGAAGCTTGCGCCTTCGGTGACCTTGTCGGCATCTACACCCAGATGCTCAACAACGATTTTCTTGACGCGCTCTGCGGTATCGCTCATGTCGGAACCTCGACCTGTTGTTAGTTTGCTCTGCCTTGGTTAGCGGCATGCATGATTGTAATCAAGTTATAAGATGTCTGCCAAGTTTCGAGTTTACTCGCCTGACAGTCACCCTGTGGATATTCCTTGCGGAACAGGATAACGACATCTCGCAACCGAAATGCCGAAACTCTCGTCGGGCGCATTACCATGCTTCTTGAGCAAGGCAAAGCGCATTTTAGTTTTCACAGTCCGACTTTAAGCCTTTATATACCGTAAAATAGTGACCTCAAAGCCTGTAAAGGGCTTTTAGATCATAGCCATACCGCCATTGATGTGCAGTGTCTGGCCAGTCACATATGCGGCTTCATCGCTTGCCAGGTAAACAACCGCAGCAGCAATATCACCGCCAGCGCCCATACGCTTCATCGGGATGCTGCCCATGATTGCTTCCTTCTGCTTCTCGTTCAGCTTGTCTGTCATAGCCGATTCGATGAAACCCGGAGCAATACAGTTAACTGTAACGTTGCGGCTCGCAATTTCCTGGGCCAGCGACTTCGAGAAGCCGATTAGGCCTGCTTTGGACGCGCAGTAGTTTGCCTGACCTGGATTACCGGTCACGCCAACAATCGACGTAATATTGATAATACGGCCATTGCGGCGGCGCATCATCGGATGGGTCAGCTCACGCGTCAGGTTGAACACCGAGGTCAGGTTGACATTGAGAACCGCATCCCAATCTTCGTCGCTCATGCGTACGAACAGGCCATCACGGGTAATGCCGGCATTATTGACGAGAATATCAATACCGCCCATTTCTTCTTCCGCCTTCTGGCCAAGAGCCTTGACGGCTTCGCGGTCAGACAGGTTTGCCGGGAAAATGAACGTACGATCACCGAGTTCAGCAGCGAGCTCTTTCAGCTTTTCTTCACGCGTACCATGAAGGCCGACGACTGCGCCCTGCGCATGAAGAGCGCGAGCAATCGCTTCGCCCAGACCGCCGGTCGCACCGGTTACGAGAGCCTTGCGGCCAGTCAGATCAAACATTCCAGATCCTCTTATGCATTAAGCGCAGCAAGAGCTGCATCGATTTCTTCGGCCGAACCAACAGTTACGCCAGTCACATCTTTGGAGATGCGACGCGCAAGACCGGTCAGAACCTTGCCTGAACCTACTTCATAAAGCGTGGTTACGCCATTGGCTGCAAACCATTCAACAGTTTCCCGCCAACGCACCTGACCCGTGACCTGCTCGACCAGAAGATCAGCGATCTCATTGGCATCCGTGACAGGCGCCGCACGCACATTGGCAATCAGCGGCACAACCGGATTGTGCTTCTCAACCTGAGCCAGCGCTTCACGCATAGCTTCCGCAGCAGGAGCCATCAGCGTCGAATGGAACGGTGCAGAGACGGGCAACATGATCGCACGCTTGGCACCTTTTCCGGAAGCAAGCGAAGCCGCCAGTTCAACAGCCGCTTTTGAACCAGAAATGACGAGCTGACCGCCTCCATTGTCATTTGCTATCTGAACCGAGCCGGAGGCCTTTGCTTCTGCACAGATGGCTTCAACATCGCTGTGCTCGAGGCCGATAATGGCAGCCATTGCGCCTTCACCGACCGGAACAGCCTTCTGCATGGCGTTACCGCGAATACGCAAAAGGCGGGCAGTATCTGCAAGCGAGAAAGTGCCCGCTGCGCACAGCGCCGAATACTCGCCGAGCGAATGGCCCGCAACGTAGGCGACTTTGTCCTTCAGCGAAAAGCCACGCGCTTCCATGACGCGCAACGTGGCAATCGAAACCGCCATGAGAGCTGGTTGTGCATTGGCCGTCAGCGTCAGAACATCTTCCGGACCTTCAAACATGGTCGCGGAGAGCTTTTCGCCCAGTGCTGCGTCTACTTCCTCGAAAACAGCGCGTGCTTCAGCGAACTGTTCCGCCAAGGCTTTGCCCATGCCAACTGCCTGGCTGCCCTGTCCGGGAAAGGTAAATGCTACCGCCATGAATGCCTCTTTTTATATAACAATTTCACGCGATGTGCCCCAGCATGGGTTGAAAAGTCAAGTATTTGTGGATTTTTGCCAGTCGCAACGCTTGCAAAGCAGGGGAAAAACACGTAATAGGCGCCCGTTCGTTGCTGGCATTAGCTGGGGGCTGAACGGAGGAGCATGTCTTCCTCACCGTTAAAAGTGAGAATGCATGTGGAAGTCGTAAGTGCTTCTGCCTCCCGTGTCTCCGCTCTCGATTGTCTTTACCCAAGCGTCCTTTCTTCCCGGTTTTCCGGTTCTAAGAGAAGTCGCAGAGGCTTAGCCGTTAGTGCCAGCGTGATGCAACAGAAGAAAGGCAAAGCCAATGGCTCTTTATGAACATGTGCTTCTTGCCCGCCAGGACATTTCCCAGCAGCAGGTCGACGCTCTCGTCGAACAGTACAAGGGTGTCCTCGAAGCTAATGGCGGCAAGGTCGGTAAGGTTGAAAACTGGGGTCTTCGTCCCCTCACCTACCGCATCAAGAAGAATCGCAAGGCGTATTACACGCTCGTAAACATCGAAGCTCCGGCAGCAGCCGTTGCTGAAATGGAACGCCAGATGCGCATCAACGAAGACGTTCTTCGTTTCATGACCGTTCGCGTTGAAGAACACGAAGAAGGCCAGTCGGCTATGCTTTCGCGCCGCGACGATCGTCGTGAACGCGATGGTGATGACCGCGGCCCACGTCGTCCACGTGAAGGCGGTTTCGACCGTGGCGATCGCGGTGATCGCGGCCCACGTCGTCCACGCGACAACGAAGCTGGTGAAGGAGCATAATCATGGTTGATATCAATCAGATTCCGACCCGTCGTCCTTTCCATCGTCGTCGCAAGACGTGCCCTTTCTCCGGCGCAAACGCACCGAAGATCGACTACAAGGACATCAAGCTTCTGCAGCGTTACATTTCGGAACGCGGCAAAATCGTTCCTTCGCGTATTACGGCTGTCAGCCAGAAGAAGCAGCGTGAACTCGCCAAGGCGATCAAGCGCGCTCGTTTCCTCGGCCTGCTTCCATACGTTGTGAAGTAAAACTTTTTGGGAGGCGACACTTCGCCTCCCATTTTCCTCCACTGCGATGGGCGCAACGGAGTGTAATTAAAACCCAAGTTGAGGCGAAGCCCTTGTGCCGTCTCTAACTGCAGAACCGGAATAGCCGGAGCAGGACAGCGAGTTTATGAAGTTTAACGGAACCATCATTGGAGTCGGCATATTGGCGGGGCTTGCCTCGGCATTGATGTCGTCTGGCGTCATTGCTCAATCGGGCATGGCGGTGGTTCTGTATTTCCTGACGCCGTTACCAATTTTTGTTGCCGCCCTTGGTTGGGGTTCGAGCGCAGGGCTTGTTGCCGCTGCAGCCGCCACCATTGCGATCGGCGTGTTTGCAGCCCCCATGGCAGCAGTGCTGATGGCACTAACAAGCTATGTGCCCGCTGCAACAGGCGCGTATCTTTCCGGCCTCGCACGCCCGGCTTCCGAACTCGGCGGTCCTAAAGACGTCATGGTCTGGTATCCGCTTTCGGATATTGTTTTCCGTCTCGCGCTGATGGTTGCTGTCAGCTTCATCATCATTGGTTTCATTCTGGGTTTCGGGCCGGATATGGCTCGCGAGCTGGCTAATACGCTAATCGATCGTCTGGCTGAAGCTGATCCACAGTTCACACCTAGCGATGAAATGCGCCAGAGCGTTACGGCTCTTCTGATGGTAGCCTTGCCTGCGGTTCAGCCTGCAACCTGCCTCGCCATTCTGGTCGGCAATCTCTATCTGGCTCTGCGCCTTACAGCTCTGTCTGGCCGTTTACGCCGTCCGCGTGATGACTGGCCCGCGACCATGCGTATGCCGCGTCCAGCATTGCTCGTTTTTGCGGTAGCGCTCGCAGTAGCGTTTCTGCCGGGTGGAGCTGGCCTGATTGCAACGGTAGTTGTTGGAGCATTGAGCTTCGGCTTCATGATTGCAGGTCTTGCAACATTCCACATGCGCACGCGTGGAAAAGCCTGGCGCCCAGTGGTGCTGTGGCTCGTTTATGTGGCGATTATCCTCTTCGCATTCCTGCTTTTTGTCTTCATGGTTTTTGGTCTTTTCGATACATCGCGCGGTGCGCCGATCTCAAAAATGCCAGACGCCAACAACCAATAAACATATTGAAACACTCGAAAGGAAACTCAAATGGACGTTATTCTTCTGGAACGCATCGCTCGCCTCGGTCAGATGGGCGACACTGTTAAGGTCAAGGACGGCTTTGCCCGTAACTTCCTTCTGCCGCAGGGCAAGGCTCTTCGTGCCAACGAAGCCAACAAGAAGAAGTTTGAAGGCCAGCGCGCACAGCTCGAAGCTCAGAACCTTGAGCGCAAGAACGAAGCTGAAGCAGTTGCTGCAAAGCTCAACGGCGAATCGTTCATCGTTGTTCGTTCGGCTGGTGAAACCGGTCAGCTCTACGGTTCGGTTTCGACCCGCGACATCGCTGACATCATCACTGCAAACGGCTTCAACCTGCACCGCAACCAGGTTGAACTGAACCAGCCAATCAAGGCAATTGGCCTGCACGAAGTTTCGATTTCGCTGCATCCCGAAGTTCAGGTCAGCGTTACTGTAAACATCGCTCGTTCGACCGAAGAAGCTGAACGTCAGGCAAAGGGTGAAGACCTCACCTCTATCGAAGCTATCTACGGCATCGAAGAAGCTCCGCTTGCTGAAGAAATCTTCGACGAAGACGAAGAAGCAGAAGACCAGGCTTAATTTAGCCGTCTATCATCCGAGAAATGCTAGGCTCTTTGGCTGGCATTCCCATGGTGGTAAACTTTATATGATCATGCCCGGCGGTCTCCGTCGGGCATTTTCTCTTTTCAGATCGGCAAAAGTGCCTATTCTTCATTTTAGTATTGGATTGGAGAGGGTGCTGACGGAAACGTCCGCGTTTGCTCAGGCGAAAAGCCAGAGGCCGGCCAGAGACTGACTGACCAAATGGGAATTGCCTGAAAATCTGATGACAGCGCGGCTTTTGTAAAGGCAACAGGCCGCCTGCCATGCAATCGCATGGATGTTTGCACCTGCTCTAATCTCAACAAGGAGATGGGGCCGATGTATGGAATGCTGCGTACTGTTCTTTCGCATATGATCAAAACCGGAGACCTGACGGTTACCGATTCTGATGGGACTGCCAATCAGTATGGAGACAAGACCGGCCAGCCGGTTCATATCCGTTTTAATACTCGACATGCTGAACGCGCTGTAGCGCTCGACCCTGAATTGAAGCTTGCGGAATGCTTCATGGATGGCGAAATTGATTTTCTCAACGGCGATATTTACACATTGCTGAAAGTGGTTTTCGAAAACACGGGACCAATAGCCGCCACCGAGCCTTGGATGAAGGCAGCTGGCAAATTCCGCGTGCTGTTTCGGCGTTTCCAGCAGATGAACAATCTGGCTCGCTCATCGAGCAATGTGAAAAGCCATTACGACCTTTCAGGCGCGCTTTACGATCTGTTCCTTGATCCGGACAAGCAATATTCCTGCGCTTACTTTGAAACACCCAATACGACGCTCGCTGAGGCACAACTCGCGAAGAAGCGCCATATCGCAGCGAAACTTCTCGTCAATGAAGGCGACAAAATTCTGGATATAGGCTGCGGTTGGGGCGGCATGGGGCTTTATCTCGCCCGTTATCTCAAAGCTAATGTGACTGGTGTCACGCTTTCAGAAGAACAGCACGCTATCGCCAACAAACGCGCAGCCGAAGAAGATCTTGCGGACCGCGCCAAGTTTCAGTTGACCGATTATCGCAATATCGATGACCAGTTCGACCGGCTTGTCTCAGTGGGGATGTTCGAGCATGTCGGCGTCGGACATTTCGCTGAATATTTTCAACATGCGGCGCGCTTGCTGAAAAAAGACGGCGTCTTCCTGCTTCACGCTATTGGCCGCGCCGATGGCCCTGGCGCAACCAACCCATTCATCCGCAAGTATATTTTCCCGGGTGGTTACATCCCTGCCCTCTCCGAGGTGTTGCCGCATATCGAGAAAGCAGGGCTTTATGTCACTGACATTGAAATCTTGCGGCTTCATTATGCAGAAACGCTCAAAGAATGGCGTCTTGCGTTTATGGCTCGACGCGAGGAAGCCAAAGCTCTTTATGACGAACGTTTCTGCCGAATGTGGGAATTTTACCTCGCAGCCTCTGAGAGCGCATTCCGTTGGCAGAACATGATGGTCTTCCACATTCAGATTGCACATAAGCAGGAAGCCGTGCCGCTAACGCGCAATTACATTGAGGCTGAGGAAAAGCGACTCAAGCGGCTCGACAGCGCGCCAAAAGGTGCCAACAGCGAGACACAAGCACCCAAAAAAAGGGCCAAAGCTCAATAGTGCTGACATACAAAGAAAAGGGCTGTGTGAACATTCACACAGCCCTTTATGCTTATTCAGCTTTAGGAACACCAGCTTCCCATTTATCCCAATGGGTCGTGATTTCATCGACGACCGGAGTGCCGACGAGGTAGATATTCTTGACTGTTTCAGCAAACCCGCCGGCGGTTTCGCCCGGCGCCGGATCAAGATGCTGCAACGTCGTTTCGTTTGGATTGCCCTGATCGAAGTTCACGGCTCCACGCAGGCTGAGAATACGATCCGTGCCGAACTGGCGCTTGATGACGAGGGTGATCGAAGCAGCTTCCATTTCGGTGATCAAATAGTCGTCAGCGCCGTAAAGCTTTGCAATGTATTGCGCTTCTTTCGACAATCCCGGACCATGAAAGAAAGTATCACCCGTCATATGAGTGCCTTCCTTCAAAGACGGTGCTGATTGTGCAGCTTTGTCCGGATAACGCATCCGATAGGCCTGCGCTTCCTTCGAATCCTCAAGCTTCACGTCTTTGCCGAGACGCATGGCGGCAGCGACAAGATCAGGGTTGAGCTTGAAGACGCGATAGTCTTCATAACCTTTGCGCGGCATGAAGACCGGCTCGCCTGCCTTGCCTTCTTCCGGGGCCCAGCGGTGCCCAAGGTCATAATCAACAAGCCATGTCGCCCAGCTCACATCGCCAATCGTACCGCGTGAAGGTGGCGTACCGGCAACACCCGACAGGACGTAATAGCTTTTCGAGAAGTCAAAAGCCGGGTCGAGAAGAATAGCCTGCATACTGGCAGATGAGTTCACCTTGCCCATGCCAAGCACTGCGCCGCAAACACCATCATCGTTACAATAGACGGGCTTCAATGCGCCTTTCACTTCGATAGGCTTGGCATCTTTCCAATAGCGCTCATACCAGTTTTGAAATTCACCTGCGCGATCGCCGCTGTTCTCGCCGATCTCGAACATTGCAGCGATGAAGACCTTAACCTTGATCGGTTCAGCAGCTGCCGCAGGAAAAGACAGAAATGACAACGAAGCGATGGCCGCCAGCCACGCCGATATGAAACGAGAACGCATAAAAGAATCCCTCTGAGCTTGTTTCGGGTTTCGTAGCAGCAGCCATTCTGCATCACAACAGACGTCAAGTCCCGGTGCAAAAGATTGAACCGTGAACTGTGGATGCCTGTGAATCATGGTATAGCTTGTATCTTCCAGCAGGAATCACCTTGAGGCTGCGTTGCGTTTAGCTTCACTTCAGAGCTAGCTGGAGAGATCAGGGACAGGACTAGAGAATCATGGCGGAAGCGGCGGTACGCAAACTTGACGATGCGCGCGATCAAAAAGAGACGCTTTATCGGGAAGCACCCCACAACATTGAAGCAGAGCAGGCGCTTTTGGGCGCTATCCTCATCAACAACGACGCCTTTTATCGCGTTTCAGATTTTCTGAAACCGACCCATTTCTTCGAGCCTTTGCATCGCCGTATCTACGAGATCTCCACGGATCTTATCCGCGTCGGCAAGATGGCTAATCCTGTCACCATGAAAACATTCTTGCCCAATGAGGGCAAGATCGGTGATCTGACTGTATTCCAGTATGTCGCGCGTCTCGCCACCGAAGCCGTGACCATCATCAATGCCGAAGATTATGGCCGTGCGATCTATGATCTTGCAACGCGCCGCGCTTTGATTGGCATTGGCGAAGATATGGTCAACGTCGCTTATGACGCGCCGGTTGATAATGCACCGCAGGAACAGATCGAAGACGCCGAGCGCCGTCTGTTCGAACTTGCAGAAACGGGCCGTTATGATGGTGGTTTTCAGGCGTTCAAGGATGCCGTTACCACCGCCGTTGATATGGCGAACGCCGCTTTTATGCGCGACGGCCACCTTTCGGGTGTATCCACGGGCATTCATACGCTTGATGGCAAAATGGGTGGCTTGCAGCCTTCCGACTTGATCATTCTTGCAGGTCGTCCGGGTATGGGTAAGACCTCGCTTGCTACGAACATCGCTTTCAACATCGCCAATGCCTATGAAGCCGAGCAGCAGGCCGACGGCACGATGAAGGCCATCAATGGCGGTGTTGTTGGCTTCTTCTCACTCGAAATGTCGGCGGAGCAGCTCGCGACCCGTATCATTTCTGAGCAAACGGAAGTGTCTTCCTCGAAGATTCGTCGCGGTGATATTACTGAATCGGATTTTGAAAAGCTGGTCGCCTGCTCACAGCATATGCAGAAGATCCCGCTTTATATCGATCAGACCGGTGGTATCTCAATTGCGCAGCTGGCAGCGCGTGCGCGTCGCCTGAAGCGCCAGCGCGGTCTCGACGTTCTGGTCATCGACTACGTTCAGCTGATGACTGGTTCCTCAAAAGCTTCGGCACAGAACCGCGTGCAGGAAATCACCGAAATTACCACGGGTCTCAAAGCGCTTGGTAAGGAACTCAATGTTCCGATCATCGCGCTATCACAGCTTTCGCGTCAGGTGGAAAGCCGTGACGACAAGCGCCCTCAGCTCTCCGATCTTCGTGAATCGGGTTCGATCGAGCAGGACGCCGACGTGGTACTTTTCGTGTTCCGTGAGGAATATTACGTTAAGAACCTCGAGCCTCGCGATGAGTTCGACCCTAAGTATGAAGAGTGGAAACAGCACTTTGAAAAAGTAAAAGGTACTGCTGACGTTATTGTTGCTAAGCAGCGTCACGGACCAACGGGTACGGTCAAACTCGCCTTCCAGGCCGAGTTCACGCGATTTGCAGATTTGGCCGAGGGATCTTATATCCCGGAGCAGTATGAATAAATCGAATGTTCCTTTTGGTCGCAATTCCGAACGGAAAACCGCTAAGCACTTTTCCTGGAATTGCTTGTATCCCGGAGCAATATGAATAGTTTTTCCGATCTTAGAGAGCGTGCTTGATGGCCAAAGCACGCATTCAGTTCATCTGCCAGAATTGCGGCGCGGTTCATACGCGCTGGGCTGGCAAGTGCGACGGCTGCGGCGAGTGGAATACACTCGTCGAAGAAGGCACCAATAGTGGCATTGGCTCCGGCCCTGGCTCCATGCTTTCAAAGCGAAAGGGCCGCGCCGTTGCCCTCACCTCTTTGTCTGGCGAAATCGAAGATGCGCCGCGCATCATTTCCGGCATCAGCGAACTTGATCGCGTAACTGGCGGTGGCTTCGTCCGTGGTTCGGCTATCCTGATTGGTGGCGATCCCGGCATCGGCAAGTCAACGCTGTTGACACAAGCGGCGGCAGCTCTCGCCAATCGCGGGCACCGAATCGTCTATGTATCCGGCGAAGAAGCCGTCGCGCAGATAAGACTGCGTGCGCAACGTTTAGGCGTTGCGTCTTCTTCGGTAGAACTGGCTGCAGAAACCAATGTCGAAGACATTCTTGCCACAGTTTCTGATGGCAAGCGACCTGATCTCGTTATCATTGACTCAATCCAGACGCTCTGGACTGACATGGCAGATTCCGCACCCGGTACAGTGACGCAGGTGCGTTCCTCTGCTCAAGCAATGATCCGCTATGCCAAGCAGACAGGTGCTGCGGTCGTCCTCGTTGGCCACGTCACCAAAGAAGGGCAGATCGCCGGCCCGCGCGTGGTTGAACACATGGTCGATGGCGTTCTCTATTTTGAAGGTGAAGGCGGACACCAGTACCGCATTCTACGCACGGTCAAGAACCGTTTCGGCCCGACCGATGAAATCGGCGTTTTTGAGATGTCGGACGGAGGCTTACGCGAAGTATCCAATCCCTCTGAGCTATTCCTTGGTGAGCGCAACGAAAAGTCGCCGGGGGCTGCTGTTTTTGCAGGCATGGAAGGCACGCGCCCGGTTCTGGTCGAGATACAGGCACTCGTATCCCCCTCTTCGCTCGGCACACCGCGCCGTGCGGTTGTGGGCTGGGATGGAAGCCGTCTCGCGATGATTTTGGCGGTTCTCGAATCACATTGCGGCGTGCGTTTTGGCCAGCATGATGTCTATCTCAATGTGGCGGGTGGCTATCGCATCAGTGAGCCAGCGGCGGATATTGCCGTGGCTGCGGCGCTTGTTTCATCCATTGCAGGTATTGCCCTGCCCGCAGATAGTGTTTATTTCGGCGAAATAAGCCTTTCTGGTGCTGTTCGTGCGGTTTCGCATGCAGTACAGAGACTGAAGGAAGCCGAAAAGCTCGGTTTCCGGCAATCAGTAGTGCCGGGCGGAAGCAGCGAACTCTGGAAAGACCGCAACTTCGGCCTCGTAGAAACTACGGCGCTACCCGATCTTGTTGCGCGTATCGCTGCATCGGGACCGGGTAAGAAGTAAGTTTCATCTGCGACCATAAGGTTGCAGATAATTGAATTTAATGAGATTTAACAGCGGAAGGTTTCGTCAACTTTCCGCTGTTATGCTCAGCCAAGTTTGACTGCCCCGCAGGCGAAAAGCCACGCTGCGTATAAATTAAGGACAGGCCAGAATGCCGATTACGTTACTTGATGGAATTCTACTCGGAATAACGCTGGTTTCGGCCGTTCTTGCGATGGTCCGTGGTTTTTCGCGTGAAGTGCTTTCGCTGGTCTCATGGGCAGCAGCAGCCGCCGCTGCGTATCTTTTCTATAAGCCGGTTCTGCCGTACCTTCAGCCCTATATCAACAACGAAACAATCGCGAAGATTGCAGCCGCCGGTGCGGTTTTCCTTGTGGTTCTGATCGTTGTTTCGCTGATTACCATGAAGATCGCTGATTTCATCATCGACAGTCGCATCGGTGCACTCGATAGGACGCTCGGCTTCTTGTTCGGCGCTGCACGCGGTGTTCTTCTCGTTGTTGTCGCGATGTTGTTCTTCAACTGGCTGGTGCCAACCGGCCAACCTGCGTGGGTGAGCAACGCAAAGTCCAAGCCAATGCTTGATTCCTTTGGTCAGCAGCTGATCGATCTTTTGCCTGCGGACCCAGAAGCGGCCATCAAGCAGTTTAAGCCAGGTCAGGAAGGTCAGGCACCTGCAACCGGCCAGCCAAGTGGCCAGACAGGCGATCAGACGGAAGCACCTGTACCGGACGATACACCGGCTGCAAACTGATCTTGAACCACCTTTTTTGAAACCGGTATGCCTAGCGCTACCGGTTTCATCTGTTTTCAGCCTCAATCCATCCTTATATTGAGAGCTGAAAATGACGCAGGTGAAACGGACCGCTTTTAAAGTGACGCCTTTTCCTGTAAATACCGCTTTTAACAAACCGCAATCGAAAGGCCTTGCGGACGATGTTCCAACAATCGCATGACGAAACTTCCTTTATGCTGGACGATGATACGTTGCATGAAGAGTGTGGTGTATTTGGTATTCTCGGCCATGAGGACGCAGCAGCGCTGACAGCGCTTGGTCTGCACGCCCTTCAGCATCGCGGACAGGAAGCCGCCGGTATTGTTTCCTACCACAACCGCCGCTTCCATTCGGAGCGCCATATGGGCCTGGTTGGAGATCACTTCACCGATGCTTCGACGCTCAATCGTTTGCCCGGCGATCGCGCCATCGGCCATGTGCGTTATTCCACCACTGGCGAAACGATCCTGCGTAACGTTCAGCCGCTTTTCGCAGAGCTGGAAGTTGGCGGCATCGCGATTGCGCATAACGGCAATTTCACTAATGGCATTACGCTGCGCAAGCAGCTGATTGCGTCCGGCGCCATTTTCCAGGCAACATCGGACACCGAAGTTGTGCTGCATATGATCGCCCGTTCACGTCAGGCTTCCTCGAGCGCGCGTTTTGTCGATGCAATCCGTCAGGTCGAAGGCGGTTATGCAATGCTGGCGCTTACGCGCACGAAGCTGATTGCGGCGCGCGACCCGGTTGGCATTCGTCCCCTCGTCATGGGCGAACTCGACGGAAAACCGATCTTCTGCTCGGAAACCTGTGCTCTCGACATTATCGGCGCGAAATATATTCGCGACGTGGAAAACGGCGAAGTCATCATCTGTGAAATCCAGAAAGATGGCTCGATCACAACTGACTGCATCAAGGCCGAAAATCCGCAACCGGAACGCCTTTGCTTGTTTGAATATGTCTACTTCGCACGTCCTGACTCGGTTGTTGGCGGTCGCAGCGTTTATGTTGCGCGCAAGAACATGGGCATGGAACTGGCGAAAGAATCGCCAATCGAAGCTGACGTGGTTGTCCCTGTGCCGGATGGCGGCACACCTGCAGCCCTTGGTTTTGCACAGGCCAGCGGCATTCCGTTTGAATATGGTATCATCCGCAATCACTATGTCGGTCGTACCTTCATCGAGCCGACGCAGCAAATCCGTGCGCTTGGCGTTAAGCTCAAGCACTCCGCCAATCGTGCTATGATCGAAGGCAAGCGCGTTGTTCTGGTGGATGATTCCATCGTGCGCGGTACCACTTCGGTCAAGATCGTTCAGATGATCCGCGATGCAGGCGCCAAGGAAGTGCATATTCGCGTTGCAAGCCCGATGATCTTCCATCCGGACTTCTACGGCATCGACACACCGGACGGTGATAAGCTGCTCGCAAACCAGTATGACAGTCTCGAAGCGATGTGCCGCTATATCGGTGCAGATTCGCTGGAATTTCTGTCAATCGATGGACTTTATCAGGCCGTCGGTGGACAACCTCGTGATCCGAAGGCGCCTGCCTTCACCGATCACTACTTCACGGGTGAATATCCAACCCGTCTTGTCGATCAGGAAGGCGAAAGCAACGTTCACACGTTGTCGCTTCTCGCTTCTAACGGCTGATCGATAGTCTTCACGCAGGCGGCTCAAAAGGCCGCCTGTTTCATGTTCCTGCACGAAATTGGGGGTAGAATGACAACTGACCTTAAGGGCGACCTTACGGGCCGTATCGCCTTGGTAACAGGCGCATCACGCGGCATTGGATATTTTCTTTCGCTTGAGCTTGCAAAGCGCGGCGCTCATGTGATCGCCGTCGCACGTACTGTTGGCGGTTTGGAAGAACTTGACGACGAAATTCGTAAGATCGGTGGCACCACCACGCTCGTTCCGCTCGACATTACCGATATGGAAGCGATTGATCGTCTCGGCGGCTCTATTCATGAGCGCTGGGGTAAACTCGATATTCTCGTTGCAAATGCTGGCGTCCTTGGCACGATTTCCCCCATCGGCCATGTAGAAGCCAAGACATTTGATAAGGTTATGAATGTCAACGTGACCAGCGTATGGCGCCTCATCCGTACCACAGACCCGCTGCTGCGTGCATCTGATGCTGGACGTGCAATTCTGCTCTCATCAGGTGTTGCTCACTCCTGCCGCGCATTCTGGGGCCCTTATGCCGCTTCCAAGGCCGCAGTCGAAGTGATGGCGCGCTGCTGGGCAGAAGAAGCCAAACAGATGAAGCTCAAGGTCAACTCAGTTAATCCAGGCGCAACCCGCACCGCCATGCGTGCGCAGGCAATGCCGGGTGAAGATCCGGAAACTTTGCCAACACCACAGTCAGTCGCCGAGAAGATCGTCAAACTAGCCGATCCGAACCTTGATGTTACTGGCAAACTTTACGATGTGCGTCAGGATCGCTTCCTCGACTATCATATGCCGTCCTGATTTTTGCAGATCCGGCCTTGCACAAAGCCAAGGCCGGACTTATTTTTTCTAAACATTCCGCTACTGCCGACCTTTCCGGCTCATTTTTAAAGCGGACCTTCCCCCCACCAGACAAGACTGTTTCTTCGCGCGCTTATGCACGCGCACATTCCCATTCTACTGGAGGACCAATGTCTCACGACTATCAGCGCTTTATCATTATCAGTGGCGGACCCGGATCAGGCAAAAGCACACTCATCGATGCTCTGGAGAAACAGGGCTTCGCACGCAGTGTCGAAGCAGGTCGCGCCATTATTCAGCATCAGGTAGAGATCGGTGGGAAAGCTCTGCCATGGTCAGATCGCGCCTTGTTTGCGGAACTGATGCTTTCATGGGAGATGCGCTCTTACGATCTTGCCAGCAACAACGAAGGATCGGTGTTCTTTGATCGCGGTGTGCCTGATGTTATCGGCTATCTCACGCTTTGTGGATTGCCGGTGCCTGAACATATCCGGGAGGCAGCGTCCACGATTCGATATAACAGAACGGTGTTTCTCGCCCCGCCATGGGCAGAGATTTTTGGCCAGGACGCCGAGCGCAAACAGGACTTCAATGAGGCGAAACGCACATTTGATGCGATGGAGCAGACATATCAGCAGTTTGGATATGAAATCGCGCTCCTGCCGAAATCAACGGTTCAGGAGCGCGCAAATTTTATTCTCCAAAACTTACCGTCAGACGTCTTCTGACGGCTCGTTTTCAAGAGCGGCCTTCTTATCGGCTGCTTCACGACGGTTCCATGCCAGCAGACTAAGCGGCAGAAAGGCTACATAGGCTAGCGCTGTCAGTGTCAGCGTGTGCCATGTGAAGCTCATCAGAAATGCCACATAAATCACCACCATGAGGATCAGCGGCATGACGATGTCGCGGCGCACTAGGCTACCGGCGGACTTGCCGTTATAAACCGGCAAGCGGCTGACCAGCAGGAAAGCAATGGCGACTGTGTAGATCGCAACACCGAAAGCCAGCCCCTTGCTGGGTGTCAGCCCAAGGAAGCCCAGATAGACGGGCAACAGAACCAACATGGCGCCTGCTGGTGCAGGCACGCCGATGAAGTAATTGCTCTGCCATGCAGGGCGGTTCGGGTCTTCCAGCATCACGTTGAAACGGGCAAGACGCAGGCAGCAGGCAATGGCGTAAAGCAGCGCCGCAATCCAGCCGAAGGAACGCGCCTGATCAAGTACGAAAACATAAAGCACCAATGCAGGCGCGACGCCAAAATTGACGATATCGGCCAGCGAATCCATCTGCTCACCGAATTTCGACGAGCCTTTCATCATGCGGGCGACGCGGCCATCAATACCGTCGAGAAACGCCGCAATCAGCACCATCGTTACTGCGAGTTCAAAGCGGTGCTCAAATGCCAGACGAATGCCAGTCAGGCCTGCACAGATGGCAAGAACCGTGATGACATTCGGAATTACGATGCGCAGAGGAATCTGCGACAGTCTTGGGCCGCGGGATGAATCCACGCGGCCATTAGGCTCGAAGGGTGGGAATGGTGTTTCCATCGGCTCAGGCGATCCGCACCACAGGTTCAACGCGTTCGCTACCGAATTCAGCAAGAACCGTTTCGCCAGCCACAGCGGTTTGGCCGACAGCAACGCGAACCGATGCACCGGCTGGCAGATAGACATCAACGCGTGAGCCGAAACGGATCAGGCCGAAGCGTTCACCGACCGAGAGATTGTCGCTTTCGCGTGACCAGCAGACGATACGGCGGGCAACCAGACCTGCGATTTGTACAACGCCGACCTTGCCGTTTGAACTGTCGATGAGAACGGAATTGCGCTCGTTTTCGGTGCTGGCCTTATCAAGTTCTGCATTGAGGAACTTGCCCGGGCGATGAAAGATCTTCTCGATACGACCTCGCACTGGCGCACGATTGATGTGAACGGAAAACACGTTCATGAACACAGACACGCGCATAAGCGGCTCTGCGCCGAGATCCAGTTCCGCTGGCGGCACTGCGGGGCCAACAAAAGAAACCTTGCCATCAGCCGGGCTGATCACAAGATCGTCGGCGATTGGCGTCACACGCTCAGGATCGCGGTAGAAATAAATGCACCAGATGGTCAGAACGAGACCAATCCAGAACAGCGGGTTCCACAGCCAGCCCAGAATGAGCGAAACCACGAAGAAGCCCGCGATGAACGGATAACCTTCACGATGGATCGGCACGAAAGTGTTGCGAATGGTATCAGACAGGCTCATCGTTTTTCCTTCTGGAACGCGGCAAGTCTCGCCGACACACCATGCGTTCTAGTGAATTATATGCGCACCGCTTTGCCGAAAATCTCCCCTGATCGACGGCACGATGCGACGCTTGGCCCGGTTTTACCTCATCCCGCTTAAAATCGAAACGTATTTCGCAATTTATTCACGACTGTCAGGGTTCGTGATCATATACTAATCCAAAGCACTAAAATGCTGAGCATCAAGCTTTGAGAAATTCATCTACGCTCAGGCCTGACCAAACACCTATGAGAAAAGGTCACAGGTGTTTGGTTTAACAAGCGATTGTTTACTCAGCAGCAGGCGCACCACGCGTGACGACGCCCATGTCGTCACTTTCGCGGACTTGACGCAGGCGTTCTTCTGCCTCATCAGCCTCACGCTGACGGTTCCACATCGAAGCATAAAGACCGTCCTGCTTCAGAAGCGCCCTATGCGTACCACGTTCGGCAATCAGCCCTTCCTTCAGCACGATGATTTCGTCCGCACCAATAACCGTCGACAAACGATGCGCGATCACCAGTGTTGTGCGGCCACGGCTGACGATATCGAGCGCCGACTGAATTTCTTGCTCGGTCGCTGTATCGAGCGCCGATGTAGCCTCATCCAGAATAAGAATTGGTGGTGCTTTCAGGATCGTACGAGCAATTGCCACGCGCTGCTTTTCACCGCCTGAAAGCTTCAAGCCGCGTTCGCCGACCATCGCCTGATAGCCTTCCGGCAGATGTTTGATAAAGCCGGAAATCTGCGCCATTTCGGCTGCCTTTTCCACTTCCTGATCGCTCGCATCGGTGCGACCATAACGAATGTTATAGGCTATCGTGTCATTGAAGAGCACAGTATCCTGCGGGACCATACCGATGACTTTGCGCAGGCTCTCCTGCGTTACATCGCGCACATCCTGCCCATCAATCGTCACCGAACCGGACTGAACGTCATAGAAGCGGAACAGAAGACGCGAGATCGTGGATTTACCTGCACCTGACGGGCCGACAATCGCCACCGTCTTACCCGCCGGCACTTCAAAGCTGACACCTTTGAGGATCGGACGGTTGGCGTCATAGGCGAAATGCACATCGTTGAAGCGGATTGCGCCTTTGTCCACATCAAGCGGTTCGGCGCTTGGCTTGTCCTGCACTTCCTGCTGTACATCGAGAAGGTCGAACATCTGCTCAATGTCAGTCAGGCCCTGACGGATTTCACGATAGATGAAACCGATGAAGTTGAGCGGAATGGAAAGCTGCATCAACATCGCGTTGATGAATACGAAGTCACCAAGCGACTGCGTACCCACCTGCACTTCGCGCGCCGACATCACCATGACAATGGCCATACCGACACCGAAAATCACAGCCTGACCAAAGTTCAGCCAGCCGAGCGAAGTCCAGGTTTTGGTCGCGGCATCTTCATAGCGCGCCATAGACGCATCGAAGCGCTTGGCTTCCATCGTCTCATTGCCGAAATATTTGACCGTCTCGAAGTTGAGTAGCGAATCGATGGCCTTGGTGTTGGCATCTGTGTCGGAATCATTCATCTCACGACGAATATTGATGCGCCAGTCACTCGCCTTGATCGTGAACCACGTATAGGCCCATACGGTTGCAGCAACCACCAGCAGGTAGGAAAAGCCATAGGCGAAGGCGAAAATCACCGCCGTCAGCGCAAACTCAAGAATGGTCGGCAACGTGTTGAGGATCGTGAAACGAACGATCGTTTCAATGCCCTTGGTGCCGCGCTCGATCACGCGTGAGAGACCACCGGTGCGTCGCTCCAGATGGAAGCGGAGCGAAAGCTGGTGCATATGCACGAAGGTTCTATAGGCAAGCTGACGCACCGCATATTGGCCGACACTGGCAAACAGCGCATCGCGAAGCTGATTGAGCCCCGCCTGAATAATCTTGGCCGCATTATAGGCGAGCACCAGCATGACCGCGCCGGTAAGGATCAGCGGAATGTAATCGGGCGCTGAAAGCTGTCCGTTCAGTGCATTCGTCACCCATTTGAAGAAATAGGGAACAAGGATCAGAACGATCTTGGAAATCACCAGATAGAACGTCGCCCAAACCACGCGCATGCGCAGATCAGGGCGTTCAGATGGCCACATATAGGGCCAGAGATTTCGCAATGTTTTGAACGTTTCGCCGGAATCGGCAGAAACAGTTTTGGGGGAACTCATGATGTTTCTTTCAAATCAGACAGTTTTTTCGCAGCAGCCATTTCGAAAGGCTGCGAGATGCGAACGAATGATGGACAATTGCTGCCAGTTGACGCTGTAGCGTGAAGTCTGGCGGTCGGGCCGATAGTCGATAAGGCCAGCCTGTACGAGAACCTTGAGATGCTGCGATACCGTGGACTGAGCAAGGTCGAGACGGCCGACAATATCCTTGCAGCAGCAGGCATCTTCAAGAATCAGTTGCCGGAGAATGTGAATGCGAACGGGATGACCGAGCGCTGCATAAATACGCGCCGCAAGGTCGTCGTCTACGCCCGGAAAAACATCGGACATCGTCTCGAGGGAAATATTCATCGTAAATCGACGATATACGATTATACTCAAAAAGGCAATATAACGCAGCATCCTTTCTAAAGGACACTGCGTTCACAAAACAGATATTGCCGATTTATATCAGTTTGCCGAATCCTGCAGTCGGCGCTGCACTTCGTCATCACCGAGCGGCTGCTGCGGCATTACAAAGACCTGTCCCGGCAAGATCAGGTCAGGATTACGGATCTGATCGCGGTTCGCGAGATAGATCGTCGTGTATCGTGTACCCTGACCATATGTTCGCTTCGAAATCGTCCAGAGATTATCACCCTTGCGGATGATCACAGAGCCTTCCACCTTCTGCAAAGGTGTGGCGCTGGTTGCTTCTCCCGCACTGGAGTTCTGATCGCCAGTTCCCGAAGCAACAGCCGAAACATTCTCGCCAGCTTCGCGGCGGAAAGGCACGCGCGCTGTGGCAATCACACGAGAAGAGCTATCGAGAAGATCAGCACGAATAATGTAGTCGCCCACTGCGAGGGGCTTCTGGCTCTGCACCAGAAAACGACCTTCCGGCGAAATCGGGCTGGCACCGAGCATGATATCATTGGCGTTCACAACAACGCTGTTACCATCCTTCGGACCATTGGCCTTACCTGCAACAAAGACCCTGTCGCCTTCAATCTCGACAGCCTCGATGGCAATCGGCGCATCGGGATCAGGCTTAGCCTGCGGCGCGGTTTCGGTAGGAGCTGCATCCGGCGCGGTTGAAGCGGTCGTTTGCTGAGCTGGGGCTTCTGGCTTGTTGATCAGGCGACTGGCCTGGCCCGGCTCTTCAACCAGCGCCAATACCTGGCCCTTGCTGTTATCGGGAACGGAAACAATCGCAGTTTGCGCAGAGGTTGCAACATTGCCGCCCTCACCGCCAGCACGCAGCACCAGCTGGTGATCGCCCGGTTCAAGCGGCTGATCGAGAACGATAGCGAAGTCGCCGTTTTCACCGGCCTTAGCCGTCCCCAGCACCTTGGAACCGGAAATGATTTCGATGGCAGCATTCGCAGCAGCCTGACCGGCAATTACGACAGAACCATCTGTTTCTACACGCAGAATATCGAAGACCGGAACTTTCGCTTCTTTCGGCGCTTCTTTTGCTGCCTCTGGCGCAGGCTGTTCAGTCGATTGCTGCGGCTGAGCATCGGCTGGTTTTTCTGGCTCTTGTGTTGCAGCGGGCGCTTGCGCCTCGGCAGACTTTGATGAACTGCCGGTTTCAGGAGCCTTTGCAGCAACGTCCGAATCCGACGTAACAGCCTGCTCTTTCAGAGAATTCCAATAATACGCGCCCCCGCCAAGAACGAGGACGAGAAGAACACCGATAACCCCATATCTATAGTTTTGCATTCGGCCCGAAACCCACAAGAGATAAATTAACCTCCGGGTTTATCGCTTTTTTCTGCACCTCACAAGAAGTTGAGCCGAATTGCGAGCGCTATCCGAATGATTATTGCTGTGAAATTACTCTTCCTTGCAGCTGATCGGCTTTTCCTGTTCCGGATCATCCATCAGATTATACAAATCGGCAGTTTCACCTTTGGTCCACCAGACGTAAATCCCGCCCGCATATTTAGCACCGGAACCGGAAAGGACATTGGCTGCGATGACCGTGTTATCTTCCATTTCAAGTTCAACAAGCGAGTTATCACCCGCATTGTAATAGGTTGCAGAAACATTCTGATCACCGCATTTGTAGAGCACTGAATTTACAGTCACATCAACATCGTCAGGAAGCTGGATCGTGATCTCACCTGCCGATGCATTCGAGGCAGCCAGCGAAAGACCTGCCAACAAAATCCATTTCTTCATGCCATCGAACTCCCTGTCAAAATTTTACCTTTCCAGAGTTATAGGTCTGGCTTGAAAAGTCTAGCCAAAGCTTGACGCTCAAACGCCAAAGGCGCACAAGAAATCATGTCTGAGATTCGATCCATTTGTGTTTATTGCGGCTCTTCAACGGGCTTAAATCCAATCTATCGTGAAGCAGGTTTGACGCTCGGTCGTTCCCTTGCAGAACACGGCATTCGCCTTGTTTATGGCGGCGGCACGCGCGGCATCATGGGCGCGGTTGCGGAAGGCGTGATGAAAGCTGGTGGCGAAGTCACCGGCATTATCCCGACCTTCCTGCTCGACAAGGAAGCAAGCCTCGAAAAGGCGCAGGAGCTGACTGAACTCATCATCGTCGGCGACATGCACGAGCGCAAGCATCTGATGTTCCAGAAGTCCGACGCTTTCGTCACCCTTCCAGGCGGCATTGGCACGGTTGAAGAAATCGTGGAAATGATGACATGGGCGCAGCTTGGCAAGCATCGCAAGCCGATGGTCTTCGCCAATATCAACAATTTCTGGCACCCAATGCTCACATTGCTTGAGCACATGACAAATGAGGGCTTCCTGCACACCGCGCATCAGGTGAAGCCGCTGGTGATCGATCAGGCCAAAGACATCGTGCCTGCAATCCTCGCTGCCAATGGCCGCGCGCATGAAGGCGATCCAAAAATCATCGAAAAGATGTAATCACCGCACTGAACCATTATGCGTGATTGAAGAACAAGGGCGGAGCGATCCGCCCTTCATTATATCCGGGAGGGCTTGATGAAAACGATTGGACTGATCGGCGGAATGAGCTGGGAAAGCTCGCAGGAATATTATCGCATCATCAATCAGGAAATCCGTGCAAGATTAGGCGGCACGCATTCGGCCAAAAGCCTGATGTGGTCAATGGATTTTGCTGAAATCGAGTATCTCCAACATCAGGGCAAATGGGACGCACTGACAAAGCTGATGATTGAAGCCGCGCAAAACCTTGAAAAGGGCGGTGCGGATTTCATCCTCATCTGCACCAACACGATGCATAAAATGGCCGCTGATATTGAACGCGCCACATCAATCCCGCTTGTGCACATCGCCGACCCCACCGCAGAAAAAATCAAGGCCGCAGGCCTGTCAAAAGTCGGATTGCTTGGCACCGCCTTCACGATGGAGCAGGATTTCTACAAAGGCCGCCTCGCCTCCAAGCATGGGCTCGAAGTACTGACGCCCGACGATGCCGACCGCAAAACCGTGCATGACATCATCTATCAGGAACTGGTTGTTGGCGAAGTGCGCGATGCCTCACGCGAAAAATACCGCGCGGTCATCCAACGCCTCGTCGAGCGCAGTGCCGAGGCCATCATCCTCGGCTGCACCGAAATCATGCTGCTGATTGGCCAAGAAGACAGCCCCGTGCCGGTGTTCGACACGACACGGTTACATGCGGAAGCGGCAGTTGATTGGGCTTTGAGATAGGAACCGTTGCGAAGCAACAATGCAATTATCTATAAAGATAATTGATAGTGAACTTTGTATTGACCAGCAGCGCTTATAAGCATCACAATAAATAGTGATATTATGATTCTGCGGGGCATAGCGTGCAAGTACTTGGCTTAGAGTTAGCACAGTCTAAATTATATTTTTGTCTTCTTAGTGGAGACCAAAAACACCCTATTTTTTTAAAGCATGGGATTCGGGATTTCAGCGCAGGCCAGCCAGCCACAGAACTGATGAATTTTTTCAATCACACTTTTTCAGAGATAATTGACGAATATTCCCCTCAGAAAATTGGCTACCGCGTAGCAATGTCTGCAGGACCATCAATCAAGAAAATTGACCAATACCCATACCTATACTTCTCTTATGGAATTCTAAATCTCATAGCTCACAATAAAAATATTCCCACAACGATGTATAACACCAACTCTTTTACCGCGGCATTCTTTGGACGGAAAGGAGATAAAAAGACAATCTGCGATGAATTAATTGGCATACACCCGCCAAATTGGAATGATAGCGCACGAATGGCTGCCTTAAGCGCATATGGAATTCTTCCATGAGCAGCCCTATCCCAGAAGACAAAACATTTCAGCCAGACACTATAGTTCTCGAAAAGTATCACATAATTAAAATTCTAAATAATGGTGCACATGGAAATGTCTACCTAGCACAAAATCAATTATCAGGCAGGCAGGTTGCGCTAAAACAGATTCCCATCAATAACGACCACGAATACACACGGATTATCGAGGCGCGAGCTCAGGCTCTTTGCGACCATCCAAATATTGTGAAGTTTTTTTCGGGAGATGTCCTGAATTTTTCCGGACAACTATGGCTTCTCATTGAAATGGAGTATATCTCGTACGGTTCACTTGCAGACAGAATAAAGAATGGCTTCCTCCCGGCAAATGAAGCAGTTCGATACATAAAAGACATCTTATTTGCAGTCGAAAAAGCAAACTCACTTGAAATTGTTCACCGCGACATAAAACCCGGAAATATCATGCTGGCGAAGCCAAACGCACAGCTCTCTGATTTTGGTGTGGTAATCGATACGAACTCGGGCTTTGAAGTCTTAGCGGGACGATTTTATATTCCGCATGCTTCACCTGAAGCTATTCATAATCAAGAATTCGGGCCGGAAACTGATGTCTTTTGCGCCGGAATGGCATTATTCGCTGCAGTTAACAATTTCCCTTCAATAAGCGAGCTGGTTGGTGCCCAAATTAGCCGCAACGAATATCAAAAAGGACTTAGTGAAGGAGATTTACATCGAAGAATTGGTTTTCAAGCTTATGTACCGCAAAAAATTAAAAATATTATACGTAAAGCTTGCGCACCAAAAGTCGAAGATCGCTATGCCGTGGCGTCAAAATTTCGTAATGCATTAGAAAAGTTGAGCTTCCAACACTCTTGGCAGCCCATCGGACAGAATCTAGACCATTGGCGATCTCAACTTAACGGCGATGCAGAAGTAGTCATTAGGAGTGGAAAACGTTTCGAAGTTGACTACCTGATAGCCGGACGTAGAAGATTACCTCAGTGCTCAACACATACCACATTAGTCAGCGCTCAAAAGGCAGCACTTCAATTAGTGAGCAAAACAGCTTTGAAATAACGCTGCCCGTTAGAGCTTCTCCTACTTCTTCACCAGTGTCGCCACGGCTTCGACATGTGGCGACCAGAGGAACTGGTCAATCGGTGTAACGCGGGTGATGCGGTAGCCGCCCTTCACTAGAATGGCGAGGTCACGGGCCAGCGTCACCGGGTTGCACGAAATCGCGACAACCTTCTCCACCTTGGATTTAGCCAGTTCCAGCGCCTGTTCCTCAGCACCCGCACGCGGAGGATCGAAGACCACTGCATTGTAAGGCAACAGTTCTTTTGGCATCAGCGGGCGGCGGAAGAGGTCGCGGCGTTCGACTGAGACAGGCTTCAAGCCCTGCACATGGCGGATGCCGCGATCAAGCGCAGCCAGCGCCGGAGCATCGTTTTCAATCGCATGGACCGCGCTCTTTTCTGCAATGCGCAGCGCGAATGTGCCGACACCACAGAAGAGGTCTGCAACGCGCTTGGCCTTGCCCAGATGCGCCTGCACAAGCGAGACCATCGCTTCTTCCGCATCGACCGTTGCCTGCAAGAAGCAACCCGGCGGAACCGGAACCGGAACCTTGCCAAAATGAATGACCGGCTTCTTTGGTTCGACGATGATTTCGCCTTCATGCGAAAGGCGGGCAAAGTCCTTTTTCATCATAAGCGCGGTGAGCGCACGGCGCTGCTCGTCGCTCAGCGTACCGCAGCCGCTTGCGGCCAGATCAAGGCCCGATGCGGTCACAGTTGCCGCCAGTTTGAACGGCTTGGAACCCGGCGCAATCAGCGCACCCACTTCGCGCAGATCATCAAGCCGCGAAATGATTTCCGGCACAGTGACGGCGCATTCGACAATATCGATGATCTCGTGGCTCTGGTGGCGGTTAAAGCCGAGCAGCACGCCCTTTTCCGTCTTGCGCGCCGCAAAGGTTGCGCGGCGGCGCGACTGTGGCTGGCAAGCGACCAACTCATCGACCTCAACCTCAAGCCCCCTGCCCTTTAAGGCAGAGACCACCAATTCGCGCTTCCATGCGCGGTAAGGTTCATCCTGCCAATGCTGAAGCGCACAGCCGCCGCAATCTTCAAAATGCTGGCAGGCTGGGTCCTGGCGTTCTGGTGAGGTTTCAAGCAGCGCCATCACTGTCGCGCGGTTCTTGTCGCGCGCCACATTGGCCACTTCGCCGGGCAGTGTGAAAGGCACAAAGAGCTGACCATCGGGAAGATTGGCGACGCCATCGCCGCCCGCACCCATCGAGCGGATTGTAATTTGCGTCGTCATTGGTCTTTCTTTCCTGCCAAGAGATATTCACGATTGCCGTCGCCGCCCTCAATGGGTGACGGGCAAAGGCCGAGCGCGCGCCAACCGGGCTGCGTTTCAAGCCATGATTTCAATTCTTCCGCAATGCGTTCGCCGTCTTTCGGGTCACGCAAAATGCCACCTTTGCCGATGGCTTCGCGCCCGGCTTCAAACTGCGGCTTTACGAGAAGCGCGCAGATAGCATCTTTTTGCGCCAAGGCCAATGCCGGTGGCAAAGCGAGTTTCAAGGAAATGAAGCTCACATCCGAAACAACGCAGCCAATATCGCGGCCATCAAGGTGGCTGAAATCGAGCGCACGGGCATTCACGCCCTCCTTGTTGGTCACACGCGGATCATTGCGGAGGCTCTCGTGCAACTGGTCATGGCCGACATCAATGGCGATGACATGATTGCTGCCACGCTCCAAAAGCACTTGTGTAAAGCCGCCGGTCGATGCGCCAATATCAAGCGCGCTCACGCCCTTCACAGCGAGATTGAAATGATCAAGTGCCGCGATCAGTTTCAGTGCGCCGCGCGAAACATAGGCGCTTGCGGGATCATCCACGCTTAGTTCTGCTGTGCGCAGAACGTTCTGCCCCGGTTTGGTGACGGGTTTGCCGTCAACCTTCACCGTGCCGCGCTGAATGGCGTCGCGCGCACGCGAGCGCGTGGCGAACAACCCGCGGTCAACCAGCAACTGGTCAAGACGCGGGCGGTTATCCAGTGATGCTTCGCTCATCAATCAGGCGCGGAATGGTGTCGCGATTTCCTCGCGGCCCAATGCTGCAAAGACCGTATGCACGATGCCAGCGCGGTCAAGCCCGGCATTGGCATACATGACTTCCGGCTTGGCGTGATCCTGATAGGTATCTGGCAGGGTCAGCACACGCACCTTGAGGCCACGATCCAGCAGACCATCGGTCGCGAGGAATTGCAGCACATGGGCGGCAAAGCCACCCGCAGCACCTTCTTCAATTGTGACCAGCACTTCATGCTCACGCGCAAGACGACGGATGAGATCATGATCGAGCGGCTTGGCAAAACGTGCATCTGCAACCGTTGTGGAAAGACCAGCAGCGGCCAGCTCATCAGCAGCGCCCAAGCATTCCTGCAAGCGTGTGCCGAACGAGAGAAGCGCAACCTTGGTGCCTTCGCGCACGATGCGGCCCTTGCCGATTTCGAGCACAGAGCCACGTTCCGGCAGTTCTACGCCGACACCATCGCCACGCGGATAGCGGAAGGAAATCGGGCCTTCATCATATTCCGCCGCCGTGCGCACCATATGGCGCAGCTCGGCTTCGTCAGAGGCGGCCATCACCACAAAGCCCGGAAGCGCCGCGAGGAAGCCAGTGTCAAACGAACCCGCATGGGTTGGGCCATCGGCACCCACCAGACCAGCGCGGTCGATGGGGAAACGCACGGGTAGGTTCTGGATCGATACATCATGCACGACCTGATCATAGCCGCGCTGGAGGAAGGTCGAATAAATCGCACAGAATGGCTTATAGCCCTCAGAAGCGAGGCCCGCAGCAAACGTCACTGCATGTTGCTCGGCAATGCCCACATCAAAAGTGCGCTTTGGGAAGACTTCGCCGAAGAGGTCAAGGCCGGTGCCGGTTGGCATGGCAGCCGTAACAGCGACGATCTTGTCGTCGTGACGAGCTTCCTCAATGAGGCTTGTGCCGAAAATCTTGGTATAGCTTGGCGCATTTGCCGGTGGCTTCGACTGTTTGCCGGTGATGACGTCGAATTTGTTGACGCCATGATATTTGTCGGCAGCAGCTTCGGCAGGCGCATAGCCCTTGCCCTTTTGCGTCACCATATGGATCAGCACGGGGCCGTCCTGCGTGTCACGCACGTTTTTGAGGATCGGCAGCATATGGTCGAGGTTGTGACCATCAATCGGCCCGACATAGTAAAAGCCAAGCTCTTCAAACATCGTGCCGCCGGTGAAGAACGCACGCGTAAACTCTTCCGATTTGCGGGCTTTATCCTGCAAGAACTTCGGCAGTTTCTTGGCAACCTGCTTGGCGGCTTCACGCACGCTGCGATAGGTCTTGCCAGATACCAGACGCGCCAGATAGGCGCTCATGGCACCTGTCGGCGGGGCAATCGACATGTCGTTGTCATTGAGAATGACGATGAGGCGCGCATCAAGCGCACCGGCATTGTTCATCGCTTCATAGGCCATACCAGCCGACATGGAGCCATCGCCGATGACAGCGATTACATTGCGCTTTTCGCCCGAAAGATCAGCGGCAACTGCCATGCCAAGACCTGCCGAAATGGAGGTCGAGGAATGCGCAGCACCGAATGGGTCATATTCGCTCTCAGCACGCTTGGTGAAACCGGACAGGCCGTTTTCCTGCCTGAGCGTGCGGATGCGGTCGCGGCGTCCGGTCAGAATTTTGTGCGGATATGCCTGATGGCCCACATCCCAGATGATGCGGTCATGCGGTGTGTCAAAGACGTGGTGCAGCGCGATGGTCAGTTCCACCACGCCAAGCCCCGCCCCCAGATGTCCGCCCGTCGTGGAGACCGCATCGACCAGTTCGGCGCGCAGTTCTTCCGCAAGCTTTGGCAAATCCTGTTCCGGCAATTCGCGCAAGGCATCAGGCGTTGGCACCTTGTCGAGCAGCGGGGTAATGGGTCGGGACATTGAAACAACCTGTTTCTGGTAAGATTTTGGTTTGTCGGTATAGCAGCATTATACGCAGATCAAGCGGACCAAAGATCACATTGTGCCCAGCGAGACATGTTGTCCTATGCAGCGGCTTTTTGTTTTGTCGCATTATCCAACGCAAAACCGCTTCGCACTTTTACTGGAAATGCTCCATCATTCCGGCAAAGGTATGAATTCTTCTTCATCACCCGGAACAATATCAAAGCGTCCAGTGCGCCATTCCTCTTTGGCCTGTTCAATACGCTCTTTGGAAGACGAAACGAAATTCCACCAGACATATCGCCTGGAACCAAGTGCGGCTCCACCAAATAGCATAAAGTGCGCGCCGTCAGGGCCAGCCTGCACCACGATATCATCACCCGGACGGAAAGCCAGCAGGCGGTCCGCTGGAAACACATCGCCGCCAATGCCGACATTGCCGCGTAGCGTATAGATTGCGCGCTCTTCCGTAGTCGGCGGGATATGAAAGCGCCCTCCAGGCAACACTTCAATATCGGCATAAAGTGTCTCCGCGTGCTGGATCACCGGCGATGAAACGCCATGCAGCGAGCCGATAATCAAACGCCCGTTAAACTCGCGATCTTCCATCAGTGGCAGATCGGGCGAATTGGTATGATAGAAATGCGGATCGATTTCTTCAAATTGCTCCGGCAGTGCCAACCATGTCTGCACGCCGGAAATCGACAGCGGTCCATTGCGTTCTTCTTCAGGCGAACGCTCGGAATGGACAATGCCACGACCTGCCGTCATGAGGTTCACATCCCCCGGACGGATCACCATTTCAGTGCCGAGGCTGTCACGATGGCGGATATGACCATCGAAAAGATAGGTCACGGTAGATAGACCGATATGCGGATGCGGGCGGACATCAAGCGCATCGCCATCCTTTAAAACTGCAGGTCCCATGCGATCAAAGAAAATGAAAGGCCCAACCAGACGCCTGCGTACGGTCGGCAAAGCCCGACGCACTTCCAGCCCGCCAATATCGTTCGTACGCGGAATGACCAGAGTTTCAATTGCATCTACGGAAGTCTTGTCGCCAAGAACCGGATCAGGACAAGGGAAAAAACTCATCGGACTGCCACCAAATAAAAGCGCACCGGCAAGCCGTTTGCCGGTGCGTGATGTAGAAAAATAAGACCGTATTAGCGATTGTGCAACAGGCGCGACAATTCGTTTGTGTCTGGCACCTGTCCGTTGGTCGTGAGCTTATCCACCAACCCCGGAAGAACCTGCGATAGCTGATTAAGCAATTCCTGCTGATCAATCCCTGCATGAGCAGCGATTTCGCTCAACGTCTTCTGGCCGAGTGCATCTCCGAGCTGACCCGGTTCAATCTGATGATTGTTGCCCTGCCCAACCCAAGAATCCACCTTATCGCCAAGACCTGCCTGTTTGAGCTGATCGAGAAGACCGCCTAAGCCGCCGCCAAGCGGACCGGGAGCAGTCGGCGCGGAAGCTGCACCGCCACTTGCGAGAGCACCACCCAGCAAACCACCGAGGCCACCCAGAATACCGCCAAGCAGACCGCCACCGTTATCCGCCTGCTGAGGAGCAGACTGGTCTGGAATGGAAGCTGGCTGTTCAGGCTCCTCACTATGCCCTTTCAGCATCTTGCCGACCAGAAGCGCACCGAGCGCGATCAGAACCGGCTTGGCAAGGCTGCCGCCGGGGATCGGCGAATTGTTGGAATTGTCGTCATAACTTCCCATCACACGATACTCCCTGTTGGTCGCTGTGGTTTTCTCACACGCGATAAGTTAAGGTGAAATAAGTTTCCGCCTTTGACAAGCATTATACCTTGCCAAATCGAAACTATTGTGAAAATTTTCTAACTGTCTGATGCAAAACCTTATTTTCGCAATCGGAGATATTAGATGTCTGTAATAAGCTGGATTATATTAGGCTTGATTGCCGGCTTCATCGGCAGCAAAATCGTCAATAAAAGCGGTCAGGGGGTGTTTTTCGACATTGCTTTGGGCATTGTCGGAGCAATCGTTGGCGGCGTTCTTTCTTCCGCTCTTTTCGGTCGAGGCGTCACAGGCGCATTTGATCCAATGAGCCTGATCATCGCAATTATCGGTTCCATTATCGTCTTGTGGGCTTACCACAAGATCACCGGCAAGCGTTCCATCGGCTAACAAAACCAACTATAGTGCTTAGGCTCCGGTTCGCGCCGGAGCCTTTTTATGTTTAGCGTGGTTTCCGAATGAGCTTTATTGAGCCTTATATCGCCGCCTATGGCGCGCTGGCCCTTTTCGTCATCGTCTATTTCGAGTCTTTTGGCGCACCGCTTCCCGGTGAAAGCGCATTGATTGCAAGTTCGCTCTTAGCGCTGCATGGCACACTCAATATCGAGATGGTCATTCTGGCGGTGTTTGTTGGTGCGGTTTTAGGTGATTGTACCGGCTATGCGATTGGACGCTTTGGCGGGCGCGCGCTCATTCTGCGATACGGGCACTACGTGAAACTGACGCCGGAGCGTCTCGATAAATTCGAGAAAATGTTTGAGAGCAAGGGTATCTATGTGGTCGCGACAGCGCGCTTTGTCGTCCTGCTTAGACAATTAAACGGCATTGTCGCAGGTTCCATGAAAATGAACCCTATGCATTTTCTGGCTGCCAATGTGATTGGCGCTGCAGGTTGGACACTTGTCTGGGGACTAGGGCCCTATCTCCTGAGCGGCGTGCTTGCGCCCTACGCCGCCCAGCTCAAGGCGATGTTTTAAGTCTGAGATTTATTCAGCGTCGAGCGGTTCTGTACCCGCTGGCTGACCGTCACGGCCAATGCGAATTTTCTCGACCTTGTCTTCTGCAGATTTGAGCAGCGTATCGCAATGCTTCTTCAGCGCTTCGCCACGCTCATAGATGCGGATGGATTCTTCCAGCGGCACATCGCCCCGCTCCAGATCATCGACGATCTTCTCAAGCTGCTTCAAGGCATCCTCAAAGCTCATAACTGCAATGTCGGTGTTGGACGGTTCGGTTACCATGGTTTATCCTTTCAACAGCCGCGTAATATGAGAAGACGCGGACTGCGACAAGCCCTCAAGATCATATCCACCTTCAAGCACACTCACCAGTCGGTGATTGCAGAACCGTTCAGCACGTTCCATGAGCTTGCCCGTCGCCCAATCGAAATCCGCTTCATCGAGATTGATCTCGGCAAGAGGATCGCGGAAATGCGCGTCGAAGCCAGCCGAAATAAGGATCAAATCTGGCCGGAAGTTGTCCAAAGCAGGCAATACACGACTATTAAATGCCTCGCGAAACTCGCGGCTGCCAGTGTTTGGTGAAAGCGGGGCGTTCACGATGTTACCGACACCCACCTCATCTTTCCGGCCTGTGCCCGGAAAAAGCGGAAACTGGTGCGTCGAACAGTAAAGAACGCTCGGATCAATTTTGAAGATATCCTGCGTGCCGTTGCCATGATGCACGTCCCAATCAACGATTGCGATGCGTTCCGCACCATGATTGCGCTGCGCATGACGCGCTGCGATAGCAACATTGTTAAACAGGCAGAAGCCCATTGCCGTTGACAGCTCGGCATGATGACCGGGCGGGCGTGAAGCGACAAAGACGTTATCAGCTTTCCCGGAAAACACATCGTCAACTGCAGCATTTGCGCCACCAATGGCTAGCAATGCTGCTTTCCAGCTTTTCGGGCTCACATAGGTATCGACGCCAAGCTTGTTGATCGGTTGCGGCGCTTCCTCATCGTCTATGCCATCGGGAATTTGCTTACGGATTTCGTCGACATAGCTTTCAGGATGCACGAGCAGGATGGCATCTTCTGATGCCATCCGCGCTTCCACACGGTCGAGACGGTAGAAATCCGGTCCTTCCAGCTCGCTCATCAGCGCACGAATGCGGTCGGGCCGCTCAGGATGTCCGGGCGGCACTATATGTTCAAGATAGGTAGGATGCCAGTAAAGCCGTGTTGTCATTGCGATCCTGTAGCATCTTTAGCCGACAACACTGTGTCAGATGATTTCGGTGCGGGCGATGTTGATGCCGAAACCTTCAAGACCAACATAGTGGCGCTCACGCGATGCCAGGAGCACGATCGATGTGATGCCCAGGTCTTTCAGAATCTGCGCACCTAGACCGATCTGGCGCCATTCTTCTTCGCGGGCCACAGCTTCCGCATGGGCTTCGTGTTCGCCAAGCAGAGCTTCACGCGCACGCGCGTCACGGTGATCTGCACGCACCCCGACAGAACCTTCGCGCAGATAAACCAGAACGCCGCGGCCTTCCTTGCCCATACGCTTCATGATCTCGTCGAGATTGTTGCCGGTGCTGCCGAAAACATCGTTGATCACGTCTTCGCGGTGCAGACGGACAGGGACTTCTTCACCATCACGAATATCGCCAAAGACAACAGCGACATGCTGCATCGGTTCCCAAGGCAATTCGTAGGTATAGGCATGGGCTGGGCCTGCACAGGTTTTCACTGGCGCGTCGCTGATGCGCTTCACCAGCGTTTCCTTGCGCTGACGATAGGCAATGAGATCAGCTACCGTAACGCGGTGCAGCGTGTTCTTTTCAGCAAATGCCGTCACATCAGGACCACGCATGACCGTGCCATCATCATTGATCAATTCGCAGATCACGCCAATTGGAGGAAGATTTGCGAGCTTGCAGAGGTCAACAGCTGCTTCCGTGTGACCGGAGCGCATCAACACACCGCCTTCGCGCGCGATCAGCGGGAAAATATGGCCGGGACGCACGAAATCCGAAGCACCTGCATTCGGGTTTGCGAGGTTGCGGACAGTGAGCGTGCGGTCTTCAGCCGAAATGCCAGTGGTGGTGCCGTGGCGATAATCAACAGTGACCGTGAAAGCCGTTGTGTGAGCGGACTCATTTTCCGCTACCATCGGCGCCAGATTAAGACGCTTGGCTTCATCACGCGTCATTGGCGTGCAGACGATGCCCGACGTGTAACGAACGATGAAGGCCATCTTTTCCGGCGTGCAGTGAACGGCTGCAACGATCAGATCGCCTTCGTTCTCGCGCCCGTCATCATCCATGACCACAACAATTTCGCCACGCTCAAAAGCGCGCAGCGCATCAACGACCTGTTTCTGATTATAGCTCATTTCAGCCTCAATGGTTGTACCACAGCTTCAGTCGAAAACCGGCCCTCAGTTCCTGAAACTGAACTTTCTATTTTTTAGATACGTCCCGTCTGTCCACGATGGCGCAGATAGTGATCGGCAATTGCGCAAGCGACCATCGCTTCGCCAATCGGCACAGCGCGAATGCCCACGCAAGGATCGTGGCGTCCTTTGGTCATCACATCCACTTCTTTGCCGTCCTTATCAATGGATTTGCGTGGCGTCAGGATCGATGACGTCGGCTTCACTGCAAAGCGTGCCACCACGGGCGCACCCGTTGCAATACCACCAAGCACGCCGCCCGCCTGATTGGACAGGAACATCGGCTGACCATCATTACCGATACGCATTTCGTCGGCGTTTTCTTCGCCTGTTAGGCGTGCAGCCTCAAAGCCGTTGCCAATTTCGACGCCTTTCACGGCATTGATCGACATCAGCAGGCTGGCGATATCCTGATCAAGCTTACCGTAGATCGGCGCGCCAATGCCTGCAGGCACGCCATCTGCGACGATTTCAATAATCGCGCCGATGGAAGAGCCATTCTTACGGATGCCATCCAGATAGTCCGCGAAGACCTCCACAGAACCAGCATCCGGCGTGAAGAACGGGTTGTTATCGACTTCGTTCCAGTCCCAGCGCGAACGATCAATGTCATGCACGCCCATCGAGACGAGCGCACCACGCACCTGCAAACCCGGAACAACCTTACGAGCAATTGCGCCAGCCGCAACGCGGGCTGCGGTTTCGCGTGCCGAGGAACGACCACCGCCGCGATAGTCGCGAATGCCGTATTTGACGTCGTAAGCATAATCGGCATGGCCCGGACGATACTGCTTTGCAATATCACCATAATCCTTGGAGCGCTGATCGGTGTTTTCGATCATCATCGAAATCGGCGTGCCGGTGGTGGTCATTGTGACGCCATCGTCGCCCAGAAGCACACCAGAAAGCACACGAACCTGATCCGGCTCGCGACGCTGGGTCGTATATTTCGACTGACCCGGCTTGCGCTTATCGAGATAGGACTGAATTTCGGCCTCGGTAAAGGTGATGCCGGGAGGGCAACCATCCACGACACAACCTAGCGCAATCCCATGGCTTTCGCCCCAGGTGGTTACGCGAAACAGATGACCGAAACTGTTATGAGACATGAGCTAAGCCTGATTACGGAGCGCCTTTGCCGGCAAGATATGGGCCGGTTTTATTGGCCTTTTGAGCAGCGGTCAAATTATAGCTGGGATTAGCCACATACCGTTCGCAAAATTTCCATCGGATCATCCACATACCGCATTCTTTTTGACACATTCCGTCGGCTAAAATGCGCCCACAATCAAGTTGCGTCCTTTAGTTTCAGCCCATACTGTCGGCTCATACAAACTTTGAGGGAAGCAATTGCGCAAAATGCAATTCGTGTCGAATCAGTCAGTTGACGGTCGGGCACTCAAAAGGAGGATGACACCCATGCAGTATATTGTGGGACTGCTCTTCATTATTGCCTCGCTCTTTTCGACCGTTGCCATGGCGGATGATGTCGAAGGCAAGATCACCGGCATCAATCAGGATAAGGAAACAATTACACTGGATGACGGCAAGACCTACAAGTTGCCGGGAGAGTTTGATTTCTCTGCTATCAGCAAGGGCATGAAGGTTATCATTCTCTATGATGAAGCCGACAACACCCGGTTCGTAACTGATATCCAGGAAGCGCCATAAGATCAGCTTACCGCAAGCACTAGACCCGTGTCGTATTGGCGAACGAAATCGACGCGGGTTCCATTCCAGTGATAGCTGTAGTGCCGACCCTGAACCGGAATCGTTATAACATTCGGCCAGAAAATCCCGATACAAGAGCCACCGCGCATCCGCACACTTGGCCAGAGAAGTCCGTTACTTCCCGCTGCGCGCAGATCTTTTCCCTCAATATGTGAAGCCCCATAATCAACCGGATCAAGCACGCCTGGTACTTTGCTCACATCGTCCAGTTCCCGTTCGACGCTGCCAATCAGCACCCGAAAATCGGAAGTCCAGCCGGGTTCTTCATTGGTTGCGCGCATGAATTTTTCATGGTGATGGATGGTTTCCGCCACCGCCACATCTTCACGATCAGCGGCATAATAAATACCGTAGCTGCCATCGCTGAAACGCCCCGGACGGGTTGTCGAGCAATGTACGAAAGGCGCCATCACATAGGTTGCACCCTGCCCGGCAACGCGCCGATCAGCAGGCACCTTGCCAAGATCGCCAATTTCGAAACGAATGCGCGGGTTTGTCTTTTCCTCGACCGAAGCAAGGGCCTCCCAATCGCGCGGATCAGCGATATCTTCAAACAGATCGATTGGCGGATGAATGGAGCGGATGATGCGGAAAGTCTGTGGCCAGTGAACATGTTGCTTTTGAGCCAGTCCGCTTACCATGCGCCGCGCTCCGCATTGAGCCATTCTCGCAGTGCAGCAAGATCTGAAATTTCACCACGCAACATGAGATCGAGCGCCGACAAACCGCCGAATGCGGCATTTGGCTTTCTGATCCAGGTGTAGCCGCGCGTAGCATCGCGGAACATGTAGCGCAGGCCTTTGTGAATGCCCATAAGATGCGCCATACGCATCCGTAAGTCACGGTCGATGCGACCTATGCTACCTTCTTTCCAGCGCGCCCATGTGCGCGGGGACATATCACCCAAAAGCGTACTGGCTTCGGTATCTGACAGTTTCCACGCCTTGAACAAATTGACCGTGGTGCGCGCCAACGCGCCCGCTTCTTCGTCGGTGATTACCTTCGACAGATTGCCCGCAGGCGTTATGCTGATTGGCTGAAGCTCCATGGCATACCTTCCTTATGGCGGAAAGATAGCATAATTTTGCCAAATGGCAAGAAACCGAAAACTCACGCGCTTATTCGACGTGAAGCCATCCAGTGCGAATGACGTGTGCCCATTCTTCCCTGCCTGCCTTCTCAGCAAGCAAAACCATTCGAGATGGGTCATATGGGATACTGCGGAATGTAACACGCCAATTCCCTGCATCATCATCGATTACGGCATAAGACGCATTCGGCGTTCCGGTCTGCACAATATGTGGCACGGGCTGATCGTCATCATAGCCGGGACAGCCAACGCTGCCGGGATTGACGATCTGGCGACCATCGCTCAACCGCACAACGCGCGGCGTATGCGTATGACCGCAGAGGATCAGTGATGCGGCAATGCCTTCTGCTTCCGCTTCAATCTGCTTTTTCGGCCTCAGCACGACATCGCCAGTAGCAGTCACAGTTTCGAGCCAGTAAGTCGTGTCACTCGTGGGCGTGCCGTGGCACAGAAAAATGCTGCCATCCGCGAGAACTTTGGTTGCGGGCATATCTCGCAGCCAGGCAAGATGCCGCTCTTCCAGCTGGTCATAGGCAACGCGATCAGAGGGGCCCATGTCTTCCACGGCTTTTTCAACCAGCCAACGGTCATGATTGCCACGAATTGCAATCATCTCACGCGCCATCAGCATATCCGCTGTTTCGCGCGCAGCGAGCGGCCCACTTAAATGATCGCCGAGATTGATAATGGTTTGGATATTCAGGGCATCAATATCAGCGAGCACTGCTGCCAGCGCATCACTGTTGCCATGAATGTCAGCAATAACCGCAAAGCGTTTGAATGACATGAACACTCGCAAAGTAGGGCTTTTCAACGACCGCAACGACGCAGCGTATCGATATCAAAAGCTACCCGGCTTTTAAGAGCAGTTCCAGTTAATATTGAACCGTTGGAACCGCTCTATCTTTTTGTTTTTACGCATTATCCCTATGCAAAACCGCTTCCAACTTTCGCTGGAAATGCTTTAAACCCAATCAAGCTTGCCGTTTTCGAACTTCAATATCTTGTCCTGCGGGATGGAGATATTTGCAGCATCGTGGCCGTCGATATCACCATAGAGATAAAACAGGGTGCGAATGCAGCCGCCATGCGTCACACAGACGGTTGGCCATTCGACCGCTTCAACCCAGCGCCCGATACGCTGAGAAAGACGCATATAGCTTTCAGCCGTTTCGCCCGGCGGGATGAAGTTCCACTTATCGCGAGCGCGCGCTTGCACAAGGTCATCACGCTCCTTGGCAATATCTTCCATCATGAAGCCTTGCCAATCGCCGAAATTCACTTCCATAAGCTGCGGATCAGTACGGAAATCATATGGGTCGAGACCCATGCGCAGGCGAATGCGCTCCATTGTTTCGCGTGTGCGGCGCAGCGGGCTTGCAACGAAATCATAACCGGCACCGTCGCCAATCAGCGACTTCAGCATATCGCCGTTACGGTCTGCCTGGGTACGTCCATGGGCGTTGATATCAATATCAAGCTGCCCCTGAATGCGCTGCGAGACATTCCAATCCGTCTCACCGTGACGCGAAAAGTAGATGATCTCCCGAGCCAAAGCGTTACCTCTATCTGCCGCTAAATAATTTTCTGGCGCACATTATGCTAGCGCCCATTCTTTGGATAACCTTCCCGCTGACGGAAAGACAAAAGAAAAATCCCGAAAAGTCGGTCAACTTTTCGGGATTTCGTATTACAGCAATCAGTCTTTAACGACTGAGATATCCGGAGCGTCAACAGCCTTCATGCCGATGACGTGGTAGCCGCTATCAGCGTGGTGAACTTCACCCGTGACCGAGCGCGAGAGGTCAGAGAGGAAGTAAAGGCCAACATCGCCCACTTCATCAATCGTAACCGTGCGGCGCAGCGGCGCATTATACTCGTTCCACTTGAGAATATAGCGGAAGTCACCAATGCCGGATGCAGCCAGAGTCTTGATAGGACCTGCTGAAATCGCATTGACGCGGATATTCTGCGGGCCAAGATCAACGGCCAGATATTTGACGCTTGCTTCAAGAGCAGCCTTTGCAACGCCCATGACGTTGTAGTTCGGCATGACTTTTTCAGCGCCGTAATAGGTCAGCGTCAAAATGGAGCCGCCATCAGCCATCAGCTTTTCCGCGCGGCGCGAAATTGCCGTCAGCGAATAAACCGAAATCAGCATGGTGTTCTGGAAATTGGCTTCGCTGGTATCGACGTAACGCCCGGTCAGTTCATCCTTGTCGGAGAAACCAATGGCGTGAACGACGAAGTCGAGCTTGCCCCACTTCTTTTCAAGTGCTTCAAAAACAGCATCAATGCTTGCGCCGTCAGCAACATCACAATGTCCTGCAACGAAAGCATCCAATTCTTCGGCCAACGGCTCCACGCGCTTCTTCAGCGCATCACCCTGATAGGTGAATGCGAGTTCCGCACCAGCTTCACGAGCGGCCTTGGCAATACCCCAGGCGATGGAACGGTTGTTGGCTACGCCCAGAATCAATCCGCGCTTGCCCTGCAACAAACCTGACTTTGCGGTCATTAAGGGTCCTCATCGAAATATAATCAACTAGATGCCCTATCGCACAGGCTTGCAACAGCTTCAAGCAATTGCGCATAAAAAGCCGGGTATTGTGATTTTATCGCACAACAGAGTTGTGCTTGAGCATCGGTTGAGGACGCAAAAGACACTACATAGCCTTTTTGCGGGGATTAAATGCAGCTCTAGCAGTTAATCCCCGCATTGGTTTTATAACGATTTTGACTTATTCGCCTTTGCGCTTGCGCAAAAACTCTTCAAGTTCGGCATCGCCACCTTCCGGCAGCATGATGCGGACATGAACATAAAGGTCGCCATGACCGCCAGCCTTCAGCGGCAGGCCCTTACCCTTGAGGCGCAGAACCTTATCTGAGTTGGACCAAGCCGGAACCTTGACGGCGATACGACCGCTCAGCGTTTCGACTTCAGCCTTACCGCCCAGGACGGCATCCTCAAGCTCGACCGGCAGATCGACATGCACATCGCGACCTTCAAGCCTAAAACGTGCGCTTTGTTTGAAGTGGATCGTGACCAGCGCATCGCCGGGTGTTCCGCCCAGGACGTGCTCGCCCTGACCTTTGAGCCTGATTGTCTGGCCGTCTTCGACGAATTGCGGCAGCTTGATCTTCAGATGCTTGCCGTTGGGAAAGACGGCTTCAACCTTGTCGGCACCTGCAGCCTGTTCCAGCGTTATATTGATCGACGCTGAAAGATCACTGCCCTTGACCGGCCCGCGCTGTTGACGTGCGCCACCGCGCCCGCCGCCGAAAGCGCCGCCAAACAAATCATTGAGAATGTCTTCAGCGCCACCGAAGCCACCCTGTTGCCCGCCGCCACGCTGACGAAAGCCCGCAAACGGATCTCCGCCACCGAAACCGGCATGTCCATCAAAGCCGCCACCCTGACCGGCAAAGCCCTGAAACAATGGCTTACCTTCTGCATCGATTTCGCCACGGTCAAACTGTCCGCGCTTATCTTTATCGCCGACGATTTCATAGGCCTGGTTAACTTCCGCAAAACGCTCCTGTGCCTTCGGATCATCCTGGTTCTGATCCGGATGATGCTTTTTGGCCAGCTTGCGAAATGCCGATTTTATTTCTTCGGGCTTCGCCGTTTTGGCGACGCCCAACACGCTATAGGGATCGCGCATATATAGTCCTCATTAGGAAAAATGACTGTAATCTCAGTCGCTAGACTCAGTTTGCCATAATATGCGCACGAAGCCGGAAAACTTCCAGACTTACAAAAGGATGTTTTCAAAAAAGCTTAAATCGGTGCAAATGAGGTGAGTGTCCACTGACCGCCGCGCTGCATACAGGTTTCGCCGCGATAGATGGAAACGCCGTCAAAAGCCTCACGAGAGGTCTCGAATTTCCGGCAGAGGCCATCGTCAGATTTGGTCTCGGCAATCGTGGTAATCGTGCCCTGACTACCCGTATCAGGATTAGCCCACGGCACTGGCTTCTTGCCCCATTGGGTGAAATCGAGCGCCGAAACGACACTCTTGATCGTGGACTGGTCCGAAAGTTTGCCAGTATCTGTTTCTGTCTTTTGTGCTGGTTTGACTGAACCCGTGATTGTAGACGAATCAGGCACAGCCTTCTCAATACTGACGCCACCCATCGCACAGCCTGCCAGCGGCAAAACAACCATAACGAGCGCTGCACGGCGAATAAAAGCCATACCAAGAATCGTAGAATCGTCATGTGTGTCGCGGCGAGCGGATTCAGCAGCCAACGGTCTTCCCTTAAATACATCCTAAAGATGTAGCGAATATGGGGGGTATGGGGTTAACAAGCGGTTCGCGGGCAAGGTAAACAAATCGCTACCAAAGGACAACGGTATAAAGTTGGCTGACAGAGCTTCTATTGCAGATGTTCAGTGCTAATTGCGAAAACAAGCTTTTGCGGGCAAAAATCGCCATGATTAGTGAGCAGATTCAAGAGTCCGAAACATCGGTTCGAGTGAGGATGAACTTTGATTTCACGCCGTAACTTACTGATTGGTGGCGCCGCGCTTACCACAGCATTCAGCTTGCCAATTATCAGTGTTCGATCACAAAGCAGCCGCCTATCCCTTTGGCCTGCATCGCCACCCGGTGGCGGAGGCCCGAGCGGTTCGCCTGATATAACCAAGAGAGGCGCGGTCACAAACATTGCAGTACCTGGCTTAGAGATATTCAACCCTGAGCGGCCAAACGGTTCTGCAGTGATCATTGCCGGAGGTGGCGGATATAAGCGCATTGAGGAAGGCAAAGAGTCTTATCCCGCTGCACGCTGGCTCGCAAAAAGAGGCATTTTTGCTTTTGTTCTCACCTATCGACTGCCAATTGAGGGATGGGCTGCAGGACCACTGGCACCGCTACAGGACGTTCAAAGAGCATTTCGTCTGGTGCGGGCGAAAGCGGCTGACTGGCAGATTGCTCCAAACAAGATCGGTGCGCTGGGCTTTTCTGCTGGCGGGCACTTGATGGGGCTTGCCGCGACCCGCTCAGCTTTTGCGTCTTACGAACCTGTCGATGACATCGACATACAATCAGCCCGGCCAGATGCAGCGGCGCTGATTTATCCGGTTATTACACTTGAAGCGCCTTATGATCACACATCGACCCGTCGCTCGCTTGTTGGCAAGCATCCAACACAAGAAGCAACGCGGGAGTGGTCGGTTGAAAGCCATGTTAACAAGGAATGCCCTCCGGTTTTTCTCACGCAAGCGGACGACGATCAGATTTCCAATCCAGCCAATAGCCTTATCATACAGCAAGCTTGTGTGAAGGCAGGCGTGGATGTGGAGTTTCATGCGATACCATCAGGCGGCCATGGCTTTGGCATGGGTAAGACGGGAACGCCTACGGAACAATGGCCGCAATGGTATGAAGCCTGGTTGAGAAAACAGAACATGCTGGCATGATGCGTCGCAGCTCTCAGCCATGGACAAAGCGGACGAATTGGAGGAAGTTCCGCGTACCCAAGTTTTCCAGATATCTGAAATAGCGGCAAATGACAGACACCAGCGACGATTTCACCCAAAGCTCAGAACCGTTCCGACTTTTTGCTGAATGGCTGAATGACGCCACCAAGAGCGAACTGAACGACCCAAATGCACTGGCACTTGCCACCGTTGATCCTGACGGTCTGCCCAATGTGCGTATGGTGCTACTCAAGGATTTCGACGAGCACGGTTTTGTTTTCTACACCAATTATGAAAGCAAGAAGGGTCAGGAAATACTGTCCGCCGAAAAGGCTGCCATGTGCTTTCACTGGAAGTCGCTGCGCCGTCAGGTGCGCGTGCGCGGACCGGTTGAGAAGGTCAGCGACGCAGAAGCCGACGCTTATTATGCATCGCGCCCACGCGGCAGCCGCATAGGAGCATGGGCATCGAAACAGTCGCGACCGCTCGAAAGCCGTTTTGCGCTTGAAAAGGCTGTTGCCGAATATACGGCCCGTTACGCCATCGGCGACATTCCAAGGCCTTCTCACTGGTCTGGATTCCGCATTCGCCCGGTTTCCATTGAATTCTGGCACGACCGTCCGTTCCGCCTGCATGACCGCGTATTGTTTACCCGCGACACACCGGAAGGCGACTGGAACAAAGATCGGCTTTATCCGTAACCAAATAAGAAAAAGGCCACCGTTTCGGTGGCCTTTTTAATTTAGACGAGCGGTTTGACTGCCACCCAAAGGCTTCCAAACACGAGGCCCAGAAAGATGATCAGGCCCACAATATTGTTGGAACGAAACAGTTTCAGACACTGATCGGGATTGTCGATATCAAGCACGATGATCTGGCGATAAAGATGGGCACCAGCGGCCAGCAAACCGGCAAGTGCTGGCATCGGAACCTGCGCAACAGCAAACGCCGCCGCAAAAAAACCGATTGCTCCACCATAAAGCACCATGAGCGCAGTCTTGGTATGTTTGCCAAACAGCCGCGCGGTTGAACCAACTCCAACCAGCGCATCATCTTCCTTGTCCTGATGGGCATAGATCGTATCGTAGCCGATCACCCAAAGGATCGCCCCTATGTAAAGCAGCACAGGCGGCAATGCGAGAGAGCCTTCCGCGGCCGCCCAACCCATCAGCGCGCCCCAAGAAAAGGCCAGACCAAGTACCAGCTGCGGCCAATTGGTGAAGCGCTTCATGAATGGATAGGCAGCAACAATCAGCAGCGAGAAGACACCAAGCCCGATTGAAAACCAGTTAAGCTGCAGCACCACAGCAAGGCCAACCAGCGCCTGCAAAACGAGAAAAATCTTCGCCTGCCTGCTCGTGACCTGTCCCGATGGCAGTGGACGCGACCGCGTGCGATCGACTTTATCGTCGATATCCTGATCGACAATATCGTTATAGGTACATCCTGCACCGCGCATGGCAATTGAGCCAACCAAAAACAGGACAAGGTGCCAGATCGAGGGCATGACGGACCATGCACCGTCGCCAGGATGCGCGCCTGCACCCGCAACGAGAGCTGCCGACCACCAGCAAGGCCAGAGCAAAAGCTGCCAACCAATCGGGCGATCCCAGCGCGCAAGCTGCGCATAGGGCCACAGCGATGGCGGAAGAACGCGATAGACCCAATGGCCCGAAGGCGCGTCTTTCACGCGTCCACGCACATCGCGCGACTGCACATCTGAATTGGCCCCAATACCGGACCCTGCATTGGGTTTTGACTGCTGCATGATTGCCTGCTTTCTAGAAACTGCTACGGCTCCACCCGCTTTTTATCCAAAAATCGCGGTACTGCCCTTGCCCGCAAACGCGTTGGGCAATAGAGACCCGTATCAATAAACATTTACTGATCTCACGCGCAGGGAGCAAGGCATGAAAGTTCTGTTGATCGGTTCTGGTGGCCGCGAACACGCATTGGCCTGGAAACTCGCCGCTTCCGAAAAGCTGACAAAGCTTTATTGCGCGCCCGGCAACCCCGGCATTGCCGAATATGCAGAACTTGTAACGCTCGACGTAACCGATCACGCAGCGGTCATCGCATTCGCCAAGGACAAGGCAATCGATCTGGTTGTCGTTGGCCCGGAAGCCCCACTGGTCGCGGGCCTCGCTGACGATCTCCAAGCCGAGAATATTCGCGTTTTCGGACCATCCAAGGCTGCCGCCCAGCTTGAAGGCTCGAAAGGCTTCACCAAGGATCTTTGCGCGCGTTTTGGCATCCCCACAGGCGCCTATGGCCGCTTCAACAATGCACCGAAAGCCAAGGCCTATGTCCGTGAAGTGGGCGCACCTATCGTCGTCAAGGCCGACGGACTTGCCGCCGGCAAAGGCGTTGTTGTTGCCATGACGCTCGATGAAGCGCTGGACGCGGTCGATGCCTGTTTTGAAGGCGCATTCGGTTCTGCTGGTGCCGAAGTGGTCGTTGAAGAGTTTCTTGAAGGTGAAGAAGCAAGCTTCTTCTGCATTTGCGATGGCAAAACGGCCCTCTCGCTTGGCTCGGCGCAGGACCACAAGCGCGTGGGCGATGGCGACACCGGGCCGAATACCGGCGGTATGGGCGCTTATGCCCCCGCTCCTGTAATGACACCCGAAATCGTTGAGCGCACCATGCGCGAACTGATCGAACCGACCATGCGCGGCATGGCGGAAATTGGCGCACCTTTCTCGGGCGTGCTGTTCCTGGGCTTGATGATCGGCAAGGACGGCCCGAAGCTCATCGAATACAACACCCGTTTTGGTGATCCGGAATGTCAGGTGCTGATGATGCGCCTTGAAACCGACCTGCTTGATCTTATCAATGCGGCCGTGGACGGCAAGCTTGATGAAGTATCGCTTGAGTGGAAAGACCAACCTGCCCTCACCGTGGTTATGGCTGCAGAAGGCTACCCTGCCAATGTGAAGAAAGGCAGCATCATTCGTGGTCTCGACCAGCTCAATAACATTGACGGGCTCAAAGTTTTCCACGCCGGTACGGCTGAAAAAGACGGCAACCTCATTGCCAATGGTGGTCGCGTTCTCAACGTAACAGCGATTGCTGAAACGGTGGCCGAAGCCCAGAGCAAGGCTTACGACGCCGTCAAGCAGATTAACTGGCCGGAAGGTTTTTATCGCTCAGACATTGGCTGGCGTGCAGTGGAACGCGAAGGCTCGGGCAAGTAACAACCCGTCTCACGCGGTTGCAGCACTTCAAGCGATATGGACACGATTGCGCCCGGCTTTTTTCGCCTGATAGAGTGCCGCATCTGCACGGCGCATCGTCTCATAAAGGCTCTCATCATCGATCTGCTCGGCAACACCAAAGCTTGCCGTCGGGCTCCAAGCCGGAGATTTGCCTGTAAAGCGAAGCTCGCATAGAGCTTCCCGCAAGCTTTGCGCCAAAGCTTCCGCCGCCGCCATGTCGTTGTCTGGAATAAAGACTACGAATTCCTCGCCGCCCATTCGTGCGGCAACCGCTGCTTTCGGCAATTGCGTTTTGAGCAGCTTACCAAAAGCTGCAATCACCCTGTCACCGCCATCATGACCATAGGTATCGTTGACGCGTTTGAAAAAATCCAGATCGCTCATAATCACTGAATAGCGAATACGAGCGCCCTTGCGCGCCAAAACGCGGGAAACATGCCGATCAAAACCGCGTCGATTATAAATCTGCGAAAGCTCATCGACTTCCGATTGCTCGCTGGCCTCCCCCACCATATGCGACACAGTACTCAGCAAAAGAAGCAGTCCGCGCGCTACCTGCACCAGCACACCCACTGCCAGGGAAACGATGACATGCCACGTGTTGGCATCGTCCTCCGGCCGCATATCGGAACCCGGCCAAGCGATGAGGAAGGCTTTTGAAAGGTAGTAAATGCAGCTGAATATTGCGAGCGCCATCATCAGTTTATCGACCAGACGTGGCATACGCGATAGATAGATCACACGGATCATCCAAAGCTGCGCGAGGCAGAGCGGCAACTGATAAAGAAAGCGATGCAGAAACGACGTTCGCGGCAGATCATAGATGAGCAGATTGCAGATGATGGCCGCAAGGAAGAAGCCGCAATAAAATTTCCAGTCGATCTTCTGGTGATAAATACTTTGCAGGCCGATCGTTATGGCCAGAAACGCCGCCATCAGAAGCGAGAAGGAAGCCAGGACCAATAGGCGTGGATTTTCTGCAAGCGGGATCCAGTAGCCGAAGATTGCAACGAGTGCTGCTGCTATGGATGCCAGCGTGAACCAGCGCGGGGCTGCATAGTTCCGTTCCTGAATGGCAACGAACGCAAATGTCAGGATGAAAACACATGACACCGTCAGATTGACAGTCAGGAAGTACGGAACAAGCGTCATATAAAAACACCTACGAACATTACTGACGTTTACAATAATGAACTAAAAATTGGATTAAGTGCAGTGTTTTGTTTTTAAAGGTCTATTTTCGGATTGGAGCATGAGAAAACGTAACCGTCGCGCGCTTCCTAATGCACTGATGACTTGGAGAGCAAATTAACAATCAGCACACCAAAAATAATGAAGCCGATTCCGATAATTCCCCACAAGTCCAGCTTCTGACCATAGACCAGCCAGCCGAAGGCAGAGATCAGAACGATACCGCAGCCGGACCAGATCGCATAAGCCACACCCACCGGAACGGTTTGCAATGTCAGGGAAAGAAAATAAAAGGCCACGGCATAGCCAACAATCATTGCGAAGGTTGGAACCATAACTGTAAAAGAGTTGGACGCCTTGAGCGCAGATGTCGCAATTACCTCTGCAACGATAGCAACACCGAGAAACAGATAGTTTTTCATGAGATTTAACTTTGTTGGTAAAGCCAGTTATTAGAGTGACTCCAGTTAATATTAAACTGTTGGAACCACTCTATCTTTTTGTTTTTATACATTATTCTTACGCAAAACCGCTTCGCACTTTTGCCGGAAATGCTTTAATCACTAATCATTTTCACCAGACGGCTCCGAAGTGCTAACCAGTCATTCGGGACGACGCCAACCATATGGCTCAGCCAGATTCCATCAGCTGCAAAACGCACCGCTTCCATATCTGCCCCGCTTTCCGTGTCGCCGTATTCTTCGAGCCGCGCATTAAGCCAATGGCCCCAGGCATCGCGAAGTCTTGCATCGGAAAATACCGATATCCATAAAGCCCATACACGACTGTCATCCTGTTGCGCCTCTATCGCCAGCTCAAGATAGGCTCTTGTAAAACGTCCGCGAGTTTCTTGGTCATTCGCCATTCTGGCTCGCAGGGCAGTTTCAAAATCCAGTACCAATTCGTCAAAGACTGCATCAATCAGCAATTGTTTGTTTGCGAAGTGGTGCAGCAGACCGCCCTTCGTGACGCCAGCTCTACTTGCCACAGCCTCAAGGCTCACCGCATTCAAACCAGACCCCAGTGCCAACTCGACAGCACTTTCAATGAGCTGCGAACGGACAAGTTGAGGGTTTTTCTGGCGACGATTAGCGATTGACATAAAGAAACCTACCAGATGGTTTGTTTTCTGTCACGCAACAAACTTGCGTTTTCTTCGCGCTGTAAAAGGAAATCTGGCGCGAGGTTGCGACCACCCAAGGAAACCGAACGTGATCCAACAAGACAATTCACAATATTGACGTTTACGTAATAAGCCGATAGCTCTTATATCAATAGCCGTTATGTTCCCGCTGCCTGATTGGCCGCGGGACGGGTTTCCGAGGAGAGACCCATACAAAGGCCAAGTGGAGGAAAGATGTATCGCGCGCCGGTTTCCGAAATTTCCCATACGCTGATGAAGGTCGCAGGCCTTGAAACAGCCATTGAAGAGAACCGTTTCCCCGAATTTTCTGCCGATCTGGCGGAAGCTATTCTGGAAGAAGCAGGTAGGTTTGCCTCCGAGCGCGTGGAACCACTTCGCATCACCGGTGACAGGCATGGAGCCACTGTCAAAGATGGCGTTGTAACGACGGCGCCCGGTTGGAAAGAGCTTTATGCCGACTGGATTGCGGGCGGCTGGAATTCACTAACCGGCACGCCGGAATATGGCGGCCAGGGCCTGCCAACCATGATGTCGGTGGCTGTCAGCGAAATGTGGAACTCCGGCACTTTGGCGTTTGCTATCGCTCCTACGCTCACCATGGGCGCGGTCGAAGCACTGGAAAAGCACGCCTCAAAAGAGCTGAAAGACACGTATTTAGAGAAACTCATCACCGGCGAGTGGATGGGCACCATGAACCTGACAGAGCCACAGGCGGGCTCTGATCTCGGTGCATTGCGTGCGCGTGCAGAGCGCAGCGATGATGGTTCATATCGTATTTTTGGCCAGAAGATTTTCATTACCTATGGCGAACATGACCTGACCGACAATATTGTGCATCTGGTGCTGGCTCGCCTGCCTGATGCACCTGCCGGAACCAAGGGCATATCGCTGTTTCTTGTGCCAAAATTCCTCGTCAATGCAGATGGTTCGCTTGGCCGACGCAACGATCTGTTCTGCTCGGGCCTGGAACACAAGATGGGCATACATGCCTCCCCTACCTGCACCATGATCTATGGCGATGGGTTCGTGAAAGGCGAGGAAACAGGTGCCGTTGGTTATCTGATTGGCGAAGAAAATCGCGGCCTCGCCTGCATGTTCACCATGATGAACAATGCCCGTTTGCTGGTTGGTATTCAGGGCGTTGGCGTGGCCGAAGCCGCCTATCAGCAGGCATTGAACTACGCCAAAGAGCGCAAGCAGGGCCGAGCTTTGGGTGCTGATCCCAAGGCTGGCATGAGCCCAATTATCGAGCACCCGGATGTGCAACGTATGTTGCTCACCATGAAGGCGCTGACACAGGTTGCCCGCTCCATCACCTATTCATGCGCCCATGCGATCGATATGAGTCATGCAACAGAGGGTGCTGACGCACAATTCTGGTCGGATCGCGCCGGACTGCTCACACCTTTGGCCAAAAGCTTTGCAACTGATGTCGGCGTGGATGTGGCCTCGCTTGGCGTGCAGATCCATGGCGGCATGGGCTTCATCGAAGAAACCGGTGCAGCGCAATTGCTGCGCGATGCCCGCATTACTCCGATTTATGAAGGTACAAATGGCATTCAGGCCATTGACCTTGTGCTGCGCAAGTTACCGCTCGGCAATGGTGAGCGCATCGGCAACTATCTCGCCGAACTGCAACAAGAAGCGGACAAAGCGACAAAATCGAACCGTCCTGAACTTGGCGAAACGGGTTCACGTCTTTCGGCCGCCATCAAAGAAGCGCGTGAAGCCACCGAATGGCTGCAAAAGGCGGCGAGCGAAGGCCGTACAGAAGAAGCGCTGGCTGGCGCAACGCCGTATCAGCGCCTGCTCTCCCTGGCTGCTGGCGGTGCGTATCTCGCGCGCGCAGCACTTAACAGTGACGATGCCGGCCGCGCTGCGCTTTGCCGCTTCTTTGCCGAAAACATGCTTGCGGAAGTCTCATCCCTCAAGGACACCGTCATCAGCGGCGCAGTCAGCCTTGCAGCTGCAAAATCCGCGCTGGAGGTCCGATTATGAGCGAGCATGTTCTGATCGAACGCAAAGGTGCAGTGCAGATCATCCGGCTTAATCGGGCCGACAAGAAAAATGCCATCACCCGCGCCATGTATGCGGCAATGGCCAAGGCGCTTGTAGATGGCGATGCCGATGATGCGGTGCGCGTGCATGTGTTTTTGGGCGTGCCCGGCGCATTCTCGTCAGGCAACGACATGCAGGATTTCATGGCTGCCGCGTCGGACGGCAATATGGGCAATGACATTCTGAATTTTCTCGCAGCCCTATCGGGCTCGAAGAAGCCGGTCATATCCGGCGTCGATGGCCTGGCTATCGGGATCGGCACGACAATCCATCTTCATTGCGACCTGACGTTTGCCACTAACCATGCGTTGTTTCGCACGCCTTTTGTTGATCTCGGACTCGTACCGGAAGCGGCCTCCAGCCTGCTTGCACCATCGCTGATGGGGCATCAGAAGGCATTTGCATTGCTCGCACTGGGGCATGGCTTCGATGCGCAGGCGGCACTTGAAGCGGGCATTGTCTATAAGGTTGTCGAAAGCAACGAGCTGGAAGCAGAAGTGCTGAAAGCTGCAGAGGAAATTGCTGCCAAGCCTCCGCAGGCCATGCAGATTGCTCGCAGCCTGATGCGTATGCCTGCCGAACCTGTTGCTGATCGCATCGCAAGAGAAGCAAAGCATTTTGCCGAGCGGCTTACGTCGAGCGAAGCGCGCGAAGCCGTAATGGCGTTTCTCAGCCGCAAAAAGTAATCTGAATAAAAAATTACCCGGATGGGGTTACCATCCGGGTGGCTTGCTGGAGGTCAGCCAAGTTGGTTGCTCCGGCATCGAGGCCTTTGATGTCTGGAAAGGTCCTTCATCTTTCCAGACGACCACCGAGCGGTGCGTTATTCTTTAGATAGTATAGAAATCCGACGAGAACGTGTTCACACGCGAATGTGATGACCTACTAGTATGGCGAACCCGAAATTCGTATCGCTTTGATGCAGCTCTTGGAGCGAATTTCTGGATGCGTTCTAGTTTCGAGCGATAATCTCACGGCCTTCAATGACCATACGCACGCCCAGCGAACCGGTTTTGCGGCGGGCAAGGAAGCGAGGGCGGCGGCGGCGCGGTTCCTGCCCCTGACGGCGTGCCTGTGGTTCTCCGGTGCGAACCGGGCCAGTGCTTTCATAAAGCGGACGCGCAACGCCATCTTCTTCCACCAGCATCATTGGCAGATTGAAGGTTGCAGCCCAGGCGCGCCAGTCAGCAGCAACATCGGTCAGGTCGTGAGCAACCAGCAGCGGCACAGAAAGCTGCGGATCTTCATGCATCAGTTCAAGCGTTACGGTGATTTCGCCAAACTCGTCTTCGACAGCGCGAGCTGTCACGCCGATGAATGCGTTGATCGGAAGAGCGAGCGACATTGGCAAGCCGCTCGATGGCAGGATCTGGCGGATAACCGCACCACGTTCACTAATGGTGAAGGTTACGTCTGCATCGCAATCTTCTGCCGCATAGGTCACAACCTGCGGAAGGTGAAACGGATCGAGCCGAAGTTCCTGACCTGCCCATTCTGGCTTCTTAAGTCCGCTGCTCATCATTTTCGACGCCTCTGTCTATCTCTGCCTGTTTTTTGAGAGCCAGTTATTCCGGCTTCTCTTTTGAGCGATGTTCGCTCTTGTTGATTTGGAGAATAGACCGCGTTTATTACCGATGCGCTTAACGCGTTAGGTTAACTTTTCCCTGCTTTTTCATTTGGTTACTGCTTTACAACCAGGTGTAAGAAGTCAGTAATTCTTGCTAATTTGCGTTTACATAAATGAAAGGCGGACAGTTTCCTGCCCGCCTTAATTTCTTCTTATTTGCTGGAATTACAGCACTTTACCCGGATTCATAATGCCATTCGGGTCGAATGATTTCTTAATACGGCGCATCAATTCAAGAGCTACGTCCTGTTTGAAGAAGGCGAGCTCCTCGCGCTTCAATACGCCGATACCGTGCTCTGCGGAGATCGATCCGGTATAAGAAGCAACAATTGTATGAATGCGGTGATTGAGATCGTGCCAGCGATCAAGGAAAGCTTGCTTGTCGGCTCCAACCGGCTGCGACACGTTATAGTGCAGATTGCCATCGCCAATATGGCCGAAGCAAACGATACGCGAGCCGGGAATCATTTCCAGCGTTGCCGCATTGGCTTCATGAATGAATTCCGGGATTTTTGCGACAGGCACCGAAATATCGTGCTTGATCGAGCCGCCTTCCGGCTTCTGCGCCCAGGACATTTCCTCACGCATTTTCCAGAACATCTGCGCCTGTGCAACGCTCTCGGCAATCGCTGCATCCTGAATAATATCGTTCTCGAACGCTTCCGTCAGGATGGTTTCAAGCGTCGTGCGCGCATCGTCTTCCGAGCGGGTCGAGGAAATATCAACAAGCACGTACCAGTCATGCGGGCTTTCAAGCGGATCGCGCACGCCGTCGACATGGGCAACCGTGAACTCAACGCCGACACGCGGCATCAGTTCAAAGCCAGTGAGCGACGGGCCTGCATGTTCGGTCGCAAGCTGGAACAGACGAAGCACGTCTTCCGGGCTGCGAAGACCGGCATAGGCAACGCCCTTGCCCTTTGGCTGCGGGTAAATCTTCAAAACGGCCGCAGTAATAACACCAAGCGTGCCTTCCGAACCGACAAACAGATCTTTGAGATCGTAGCCGGTGTTGTCTTTCTTCACATAGCGCAGATCATTGAGGATTTCGCCGCTTGGCAGAACCACTTCAAGACCGAGGCAAAGCTCGCGCATATTGCCATAAGCGAGAACTGCGGTGCCGCCAGCGTTTGAACCAAGATTGCCGCCGATCTGGCAGGAACCTTCCGCGCCAAGCGACAGCGGGAACAGACGGCCCACTTTCTGCGCTTCGTCCTGAAGGTTTTTAAGGATCACACCGGCTTCGACCGTCACCAGATTGCCGACCGGATCAACCGAGCGGACCTTGTTCATGCGGCCAAGCGACAGAACAATCGTGGTGTTGCTTTCATCCGGCGTCTGACCGCCAACAAGGCCAGTATTGCCGCCCTGCGGAACAACCGGCGTCTTGGTTTCATTGGCAAGTTTCAAGATCGCGGAAACTTCTTCTGTTGAAGCGGGGCGCAGAACCAGTGGCGAACGGCCCTGATAGAGATCGCGCTGTTCGATCATGAAAGGCGCAATATCTTCCGGCGCGGTCAGCGCATTCTTTTCGCCAACGATGGCTGCAAAACGTTCGATCAGGGCAGTGTCGAGCATGTGCTTCTCTTGTCAGTTTGGGGAACTAGCGCGGGGCCGCCGCGCGTTTAAGACGATCATTGATAGCCTCACCGAGACCATCAAAAGGTATGGGTTCAACAGCAATGGTGCGCGCGCCGCTTGCATCAAGCTTGCGCATGAAATCAAACAGATTGCTGGCCGCTTCGCGCAAATCGCCCGACGGGCTGAGGTTCAGCACAGCAAGCGCTTTATCAGCACCAGTCACGCGCTCTGGTCCGAAAGCCAAAAGTGCCTCGCCCGCATCAACGCTTGCAGCATCAAGCCGCACGGAGGCATCAGGCGCATAATGGGATTCCATCATGCCCGGCGCTTGAATGGCGGCCTTATGCTCAGCGCGTTCAAGCTTAACGCCAATTAGCGCTTCAATCTCTTCTGCCGCCAGACCACCGGGGCGCAACAAGCGCACGCGCTCGCCCTCAACCTTGATGATGGTCGATTCAACGCCCACGCCACACGGACCAGCATCGAGGATCAAATCAATCTTACCGCCCAGATCATCCGCCACGGCTTTCGCAGATGTCGGACTGATACGGCCTGACGTATTGGCGCTTGGTGCAGCAACAGGACTGTCCAGATTCTTTATAACATCACGCACCCGTCCCGTAGGCATACGGATGGCAAGCGTATCAAGCCCTGCCGTCACCAGCGGATGAATGGGGCGCGGCGTGTCTTGCTGCGCTTTCAGCGGCAGAACGATTGTGAGTGGCCCCGGCCAGAAAGCCTCCGCGAGCTTTCGCGAGATAGGATCAATCGTCACATAACGCTCGGCCATGGCGATACTGTCGACATGCGCGATGAGCGGATTGAACTGCGGACGGCCTTTGGCGGCGAAAATACCAGCCACGCCTTCGCCATGCGCTGCGTCAGCCGCAAGACCATAGACCGTCTCTGTCGGAATCGCGACAAGTCCGCCACGGGCGAGCACAGCCACCGCACGTAAAACAGCTTTATCGTCAAATTCCAGAATATCGGCCAAGGTCATTCTCCTGCCGCTGTAGCTACACAACACATGGGCTGAGAGCAAGGGACTCGTAGGCGCAGTTCATGCAAGATAGGAATGAGGTACAAAAAGAAAGGGCGCTAGAAAGCGCCCTTTTTGTCTTAACCGGCGATTTTCGAGAAATCGGCCACCTTGCTGGTGGCAGTGCGGATTTGTTCAAGCAGTGCAAGGCGATTGGCACGGACATTTTCGTCCTCGTCATTGACCAGTACCTTCTCAAAGAAGGTATCGACCGGACCGCGCAGCTTGGCCAGTGCCAGCATTGCACCGCCGAAATCTTCGCGGACAATAGCTTCTTCGGCTTCTTGAGCTGCGAGGTTCACAGCCGCATAAAGCGCCTTTTCCTCATCGAGCTTCAGGAGAGCCGCATCAACGTGAGCCGCTACCTTGGTGCCCTTCTTTTCTTCCGCAGCCAGAATATTGGCTGCGCGCTTGGTGCCAGCCAGAAGGTTCTTGCCGTCTTCTTCATTGATGAAGACAATCAAGGCTTCCAGACGACGGGCAACCAGCAGAAGATTGTCGGCATCCGAAGTCAGCACCGCATCAATCGCGTCGTGGCGTGCACCGTCTTCCTTCAAGTGAACCTTGAAACGGTCATGCAGGAACGACAGGAGATCAGCCAGCAACGGCTCAGCATTGGCTTCGATTTCAGCACGCGCTTGCGTTTCGAGATTGCGCAATGCGTTATCGACGTCCTGCTCACCATCAACATCGCCAGATTTTTCATCTGCGAGCTTGGCTTCAAACTCACGCAGTTTGCGCTGAACCTGACCTTCCTTGAGCGAGGCATAAGCTGAGCGCAGAAGTGGCAAGAGCGGGAACTTCCAGTCTTGCGACAACACCAGACGGATCACGCCAAGCGCTGCACGACGCAGAGCAAACGGATCTTTCGAGCCGGTTGGCTTTTCGTCAATCGCCCAGAAACCAATCAGCGTATCGAGCTTGTCAGCCAAAGCGACAGCAACGGCAACCGGATTTTTCGGTACGAAATCAGACGGGCCTTGCGGCTTGTAATGCTCTTCGAGAGCGGTTGCGACGGATTCGTCTTCGCCCTGAAGCAGAGCGTATTTACGACCCATTGCGCCCTGAAGTTCAGGGAACTCGCCGACAACTTCCGTGGTCAGATCAGCTTTGGCCAGAACTGCCGCGCGCGCTGCAAGCGCAGGATCGGCACCGACGAGCGGCGCAATCTGACTTGCCAGTTCGCGTATGCGTTCAACGCGTGCGCCTTGCGTGCCGAGCTTGGCGTGGAAGGTCACATTGAGTGCATCCAAACGCGCCATGCGCTGATCAAGCGGCTTCTTCAAATCAAGGTCGAACTTTTCGCCAGATGCCAAAAGCTTGTCGAGGTCCGGCAGATCGTGCTGATCGGTGTGCCAGAAATAGAGCGCATCAGAGAGACGTGCGCGTACAACCTTGCCGTTGCCGTAGGCGATTTCTGTGCCGCCATCGCGTGCTGCAATGTTGGAAACCAGAATGAACTTGTTCGACAGTGCCTCTGTCTCGCCCTGCTTGCGGGTGACAAAGCATTTCTGGTTCACGCGGATTGTCAGCTGAATGACTTCCGGCGGGATCGCCAGAAACTCTTCCTCAAACTCACCCATCAGCACCACAGGCCATTCGACCAGACCAGAAACCTCTTCGAGAAGACCCGCATCTTCGACCAGTTCCAGACCGGAGGCGAAAACCAGGTTATGCGCGTCCTGCGAGATGATTTCCTTGCGGCGCTCGGCGTCGAGCACCACAAAAGCCTTTTCGAGCTTCTCGACGTAATCGTCAAAACGGCGCACCTTGATCGCCTGACCATCGCTCAAAAAACGATGACCATAGGTGACATTGCCCGACTTGATACCGTCAACGTCAAACTCGACCACAACCGTTTCTTCGGTTTCAGGACCGAAAGTGCAGAGGATCGATTGCAGCGGACGCACCCAGCGAAGCGCACCCGGCTTTGATGAGGCCGCACCCCAACGCATGGACTTTGGCCAAGGGAAGTTGCGGATTGTCTGCGGTACGAGTTCCGCGATGATTTCTTCGGCGGCGCGGCCCGGCTTGGTCAGATGAGCAACGTAGAAATCGCCCTTCTTTGGATCGGAATGCACATGCGCCTGAGACACATCGGTCAATCCGGCCTTACGGAGAAAGCCTTGAATGGCCTGCTCTGGTGCCGTGACGGATGGGCCCTTTACGTCTTCATGCACGTCTTTCGAGCGCACGGTCAGGCCGCGAACATCGAGCGTCAGACGACGCGGGGTCCAATAGGCAGTCGTGGCCTCATAGGTCAGACCAGCTTCTACCAGACCATCGGTGATCATCTTCTTGAAATCACCCGCAGCCTTGCGCTGCATACGAGCAGGAATCTCTTCCGAGAAAAGTTCGAGCAGTAAATCAGGCATTACACAGCCTCGTTCTTAAGGTTGAAGCCGCCGGCGTCGGTGAGCAAAAATGCTTCGCCGCACTGACGCGCGAGATTGCGCACGCGCAGGATATAGCTCTGACGTTCAGTGACCGAGATCACGCCGCGCGCGTCCATCAGGTTGAAGACGTGCGATGCCTTGATGCACTGGTCATAGGCCGGGAACACGCACTTATGCAGCGAGCCTTCGCCCGTGCTGCCTGCCTTCAAAATCGCAGCACATTCGCGCTCTGCATCGATAAAATGCTGATGCAGAATATCGGTATTCGCCATTTCGAAATTGTAGCGGGAATATTCCTGCTCGGCCTGCAAGAAAACGTCACCATAGGTGACTTTGTCCTCGCCTTCGAGACCATTGAAGTTGAGGTCATAGACATTGTCCACGCCCTGCACATACATGGCGAGGCGCTCAAGACCATAGGTCAACTCACCCGCAACCGGCGAGCATTCAATGCCGCAAACCTGCTGGAAATAAGTGAACTGCGACACTTCCATGCCGTCACACCAGCATTCCCAACCAAGACCCCAAGCGCCGAGCGTCGGGCTTTCCCAATCGTCTTCCACAAAGCGCACGTCATGCAGCGTCGGATCAAGACCGATAGCGCGCAGCGAACCGAGATAGAGGTCCTGAAGGTTCGGCGGCGATGGCTTAATGATCACCTGATACTGATAATAATGCTGCAAGCGGTTTGGATTTTCACCGTAGCGACCATCCTTTGGACGGCGCGATGGCTGCACATAGGCAGCTTTCCAAGGCTTTGGCCCGAGCGAACGCAAAGTCGTCGCCGGGTGGAACGTACCCGCCCCTACTTCCATGTCGTAAGGCTGCAAAATAGCGCAACCGTGTTCCGCCCAATAGTTATGGAGCGTCAGGATCAAGCCCTGAAAGGAACGGGTGGGGTGCATATGTGCTGGCAACGTACTGGACACAGGGTCAGGCCTTGTTATTGAAATGATGGCCCGGTCTAATTTGTCCGCCTGCCACGGTCAAGCATGACATTTAATCGCTGAACGCTGCTCACACCGGCATAGAGAAATGGAAAGCCCGGAAATCGATCAAACTTCCGGGCTTTGAAATTATTCGGTTTTGGTTTCAGGCGCTTTTGTCGGCTCAGTCTTCTTGTCCTGAGCCCGCGCCTCAGAAGGATTTGGATCAGGAGCCAGACCCTTTTTCAGCTTTTCTTCAATCTTGGCCAGCTCTTCTGGTTCAGGCTTGCCAGCAATGGCGTGGTTCCACTGGAAAGTCGCTTCAAGTTGACGGTCCGAGCGCCAGTAAGCATCGCCAAGGTGGTCGTTGATCGTCGGATCTTCCGGACGAAGCTTCACGGCCTTTTCAAGCTCGACCACGGCTTCCGGATAACGACCGAGCTTGTAATAAGCCCAGCCGAGCGAATCGACGATGTAACCATCCTGCGGACGCAGTTCGACTGCCTTCTTGATCATTTTCAGTGCTTCATCAAGATTTTCACCCCGATCAACCCATGAATAACCAAGATAATTCAGCACCTGTGGTTGATCAGGATAAAGCTCCAGAGCCTTTTTGAAATTCGGCTCTGCCTGATCCCATTCCTTCAGCCGTTCATGCGCGATGCCGCGCTGGTAGAACACTGGCCAATCCTTGCGTTCCGGCGATTTGATCTGCTCTACCGCTGCATCATAGATTTTTGCAGCGTCGGCAAAATTCTTGTCCTGCGCATAGACACCACCAAGCGCCAGATAGGTGCGCAGATCCGTCTTGTCACGCTCAAGCAAGGTCTTGAGCTGGGTGATTGCTTCGCCAGTCTTCTCGTTTTCAGCAAGATTAAGCGCGCGCTGCATTTCCGCATCACGCCTATACGGCGATTTTTCGGGAACGCGAGCATAATATTCGACAGCCTTTTCCGGCTGACGCAGCTTCGCCGAAATATCTCCAAGCTGGTAAAGCGTAGCATCATTGTCTGGGCGCAGTGGCAACGACATTTGCAGGTACAGTTTCGCAAATGCTTCTGCACCACCGCGATTGATCGCAGTGCCAAGCGTATAAAGCACTTCGCCCACACCTTGCTGTGGCGTATCGATCAGGCGAGGATATTTCTGTCCCGCCTCAATCTTTTCGCGCATCTCTGTGATCGTCATACGGCCATTCAGAAGCTCTTCAGCGTCTTTGAGAATCTTGACAGCACCCGCCTTGTCGCCCTGACGCAGCTTGAATGCGGCATAAGACATCACAATACGCTCATAGGTATCAGGCGCTGCGCTACCACCGGCGCGATCATCGAGCGCTTGCTGATAATAATTGCGTGCATCCTGCTTATCGCCCGCAATATCGGCGATAAGCGCTGCATTATAAATGCGGAACAGGCCATACCACTCAGGGCCGTTGATCTTCACAACATCGGCAAGCGCACGCTTTGGATTACCCTGCCCGACCTTCACCCATGCGCTCATGAGACTGGTCGCGAGCTGGTCCATGTCGGACTGAATCGACAACATCAGCAGCGGGCCGGTCTTGCGATACTGCTTCTTGGAAATGGCATCGATTGCCAGTGCTACGCGTGAAAAGCGCTCAATCTCCGGCTGATCTTTAAGCTCTTCGGCAAGCGGCAGAGCATCCTTGAAACGACCTTCCGTCAACAGCGCCAATAGCAGGTTCTGCTTGATGATGTCATTTCCCGGATCAAACGCCATGGCCTGACGATAAAAATCGACAGCTGCGGAAATGTTGTTGTCGGCTTCAGCTGTGCGCGCTGCGAGATAAGCGCCGGCAAATGAACCGGCACGCACCTGCGAGACTGGATCTGTGCTTGTTTTAGCCATTGCCGCATTTGCCGGTACCGCCACTCCCGCCAAAGCCAGAAGAAGCAATCCGTAAAGCGGACGACGTTTAGATCCCTGCCGCATAAAGCCCAGTCCTCTTTCCGATTCCGTATAAGATCCCCTATTCAGAGGCACCTCAAGCATGGCCTTTTTGGGGTCCAAGCGCAAGAAAAGCATCCGTGAAGGATGCTTTTCTTGTTACTCCTTATCAGCATGTCGTCAACCTGAAACCGGTTTCCACTTTCAGGCGACATGCTTGAAAAAGCATCCGTGAAGGATGCCATTCTTTAAATTTTACAATGACCTTAGTTTACCCGGCTGATGCAGAAGTCGATGACTTCAATCAGCGCATCCTTCTCAGGGCAGGCCTTCAACGGCGCTAAGGCATCGCGGGCAATTTCGCCGAAATGACGGGCACGCTGTACAGTGTCAGCGATTGCACCGTGCTTGGTCATCAGGCCGATGGCCGTTTCAAGCGAAGCGTCGTCGCTCGCACCTTCTTCAATTGCATGTTTCCAGAAAGCGCGTTCTTCATCAGTGCCGCGGCGATAGCTCAGGATCACTGGCAGTGTGATCTTGCCTTCGCGGAAATCATCGCCGGTGTTCTTGCCAAGATCGGCTGCCGAACCACCATAATCCAGCGCATCGTCAACAAGCTGGAAAGCGAGGCCAAGATTAAGACCGTAGTCGCGCAGGGCTGCACGATCGGAAGGTTTCGCATCAGCAATGATCGGACCGACTTCAGCAGCAGCCGAGAACAGCGCTGCGGTTTTAGCCTTAATGACGGCCAGATACTCGTCTTCGGTGGTTTCCATGTTCTTGGCAGCAGCCAACTGCATCACTTCGCCTTCAGCAATAACCGAAGCGGAAGTTGCAAGAACATCAAGAGCATCGAGCGAGCCGACATCGACCATCATCTTGAAAGCCTGACCGAGCAGGAAGTCACCAACCAAAACGCTTGCCTGGTTGCCCCAGATCATGCGCGCCGTGCTTTTACCTCGACGCAGATCACTTTCATCGACCACATCGTCATGCAGAAGAGTAGCGGTATGCATGAATTCGACCGAAGTTGCGAGACGGACATGCCCGTCACCCTCATAGCCAAACATGCGGGCAGCAGCCAACGTCATCATTGGGCGGAGGCGCTTGCCACCAGATGAAATGAGATGGTTCGCGACTTCCGGGATCATCTCGACATCGGAGCCTGCACGGGACAGGATCATTTCGTTCACGCGGCCCATATCGGCCTTCGTCAGGTCGACCAGAGGCTGAACCGATCCTTCCCGCTTCTGTTTCCCGTCAAGATTCAAAACCACACCCAATGTCGTTACTCCTAGCTGCCGACCACACTATTTGTGCGGATCAGAATGCTCAAGACGCTTAACAGCCCCTGCAACGCCCAAGCTTTTTATTCAGAGCCTGTTCACCATTGAAGGAAGCAGTTGTCAATGCGGTCTATTGATTACACATTGTCGAAATGATCGAACTTATGCGCACAAATGATTCCGTTCTCCTGTCCGTTGCCGAAGCTCTTATGAAAGAGGCCGGCATCATTTACTTCATTGCCGACACCAATATGAGCATTCTCGAAGGTTCATTAGGCGTTATACCTAGGCGATTCCTCGTTGAGGAAGACCGATTGGACGAAGCCAGACGTTACCTGATCGATGCCGGTCTGGAACATGAACTCAAAGACCATGACGAATAACATTTCCGAGCGCGCACAGGATACCGTGGAAGAAACGCTGGATGTGTTTCATCGTGGTGCATTTCATCTCGTACAACCCGCGATGAAAGGCCATCGCTCCGGTGTAGACGCGATGATTCTCGCAAGCAGCGTGCCAAATGGTTTCTCAGGCCGCCTTGCCGATCTCGGCAGTGGTGCAGGTGCTGCAGGCCTCGCGGTGGCTGCCCGCTGCAAGGACGCGCGCGCTACACTCATCGAACGCTCGGGCTTTATGCTTAACTTTGCGCATAAGAGCGTCAACCATCCACTAAATACCGCCTTGCGCGACCGTGTCGATATTCTGGAAGCCGATGTCTCACTGACCGGCAAGGCGCGGGCCAGCGCTGGCCTGATCGATAACAGCTTCGATTATGTCATCATGAACCCGCCTTTTAATGAGGCGAGCGACCGCTCGACACCTGATCCCTTGAAAGCTGAAGCGCATGTCATGCCCGAAGGCATGTTCGACCAATGGCTGCGCACCGCATCGGCGCTTCTGCGGCCCGGCGGCGGCGTTTCGATTATCGCACGCCCTGCTTCGCTCGCGCCGATATTGGAAGCGCTTGAGCGGCGTTTTGGCGGACTGAAGATCATTCCGATCCTGCCACGCCCTGACGCGGCGGCCATCCGCATCGTGATTACCGGCATTCGCGGTAGCCGTGCAGGCCTTTCGCTCATGCCAGCCCTTATTCTGCACGGCGATGCGGGTAATGATTTCACGCCACGCGCCACAGCCATTAATAATGGCCAGACTTCGCTGCTTTAGGAAAACCCGTGAAAAAATGTCTGAACGCGGTTGATCGCAACGACGGAAAGGCTCGGTTCGAACTCTTTGATCACAGAAACGGGCTTTATTCTTTTGAAGAAACCCAAGAGTTTCTGGATGAAGTGCCTGAGATTGGACCCTACACTTATTGGGGTACGGCTTACGCATCCGGGCTTTACAATGACCAGACCGAAGCCATGCGGGAAGCGAGAGCGCTGATCCAATGGCTTTCCGTGATTGAAACAAGCGAGGGCTTCATGGAAATCAGACCAGTCAAAATTGACGATGCGGATGGCATGAGCCGCGTTCTCAAAGAGATCATCGACGCAACCGGACTCCAGCGGGATTATGATCGCGACCATGTCATTGAGCGCTATATTTCCGATCCGAACCGGATCGAATGTCACGTAGCGGTTGCTGATGGCGAGATACTAGGTTTTCAATCACTGAAACATGCGACCGAAGACAATCCCTACGGCGTTGCAGTCGGCTGGGGAATTATCGGCACCCATGTCAGTCCGCGTGCTGCCCGCAAAGGCGTAGGATCGGCCCTATTCGCAGCAACCCGTCAGGCGGCGGAAGCGGCAGAGATCACTGATATCGACGCAACCATCGGTGCCGATAACGATATGGGCCTCGCCTATTATGAAGCGATGGGTTTTCGCACATATCGCACATCGGGCGACAGAATCTGTAAACAATATAGTTTGGAAAACTGAAGACATGCTTCTCATCGTTGGAACCATTCGCTTGCCGGCCGAAAAACTTGATGAAGCTCGACCAGTTATGCAGCGGATGATTGAAGCAAGTCGCGCAGAGGACGGCTGCCTTTCGTATTCTTATTCTCAAGATGTACTTGAAACAAACGTCATTCATGTAAAAGAGCTATGGCGCGATCGGGTTTCACTGGACAAACACTTCGTGTCTGACCACATAGGGAAGTGGCGTTCCGAATGGCCAAGACTTGGCATTACGGATCGCAACCTCACGCTCTACGAAGTAGACGCTCCGGAAATAACCTGAAAAGAAGAATAATGACGTCACATCCGAAGCCCGTCCGCCCCGTTTCCATCATGCGTCGCTTTCTCGACAGCGAATCTGCTGGTGGTATTGTTCTCATGGCCGCTGCAGCGCTCGCGCTGATCGTTGCGAATTCGCCTTTTTCCAAGACCTATTTCGGCGCATTGCAGTCCTATATTGGTCCACTCAGTCTTTCGCATTGGATCAATGATGCGCTGATGGCCGTCTTCTTTCTGCTGGTCGGACTTGAGATAAAACGTGAGTTTCTCGATGGCCAGCTTGCAAGCTGGCCTAATCGCATTTTGCCGGGCATAGCTGCCGCAGGCGGCGTCATCGTGCCCGCACTGATTTTCGTTGCCTTCAATTATAACGATCCTGAGAAAGTGCGCGGCTGGGCTGTACCGTCAGCCACCGACATCGCTTTCGCGCTTGGTGTTTTATCGCTACTCGGATCGCGCGTGCCGTCAAGCCTCAAGGTCTTTCTGGCGACGCTTGCCATTCTCGATGATCTGGCAGCAGTGATCATCATTGCGATCTTTTATACTGCTGAGATTTCCATGCCTTATCTGGGCGCAGCATTTGCAACGGCCGCCGTTCTGTTTGCTATGAACCGCATAGGCGTCTCGAAACTGCTACCCTATCTCATTGGCGCTGCCATATTGTGGTTCTTCGTGCTCAACTCCGGCGTTCATGCGACCGTCGCTGGCGTTGCCGCGGCTCTCATGATCCCGCTGAAGCCTGCCAAAGCGAAGCCGGATGATATGACTTCGCCACTTCATACGCTGGAGCACGCTCTGGCAAAACCTGTCGCTTTCTTCATCGTTCCAGTGTTCGGTTTTGCCAATGCCGGTATTTCGTTCACCGGAATGACGCCTTCCATCATCTTCGATACTCTGCCGCTTGGCATCATGCTCGGTCTTTTTGTCGGCAAACAGCTTGGCGTGTTTGGTGCTGCATGGCTCGCAATCAAAACGGGTCTGGCACAGCGGCCAATGGGCGCCAGCTGGGGGCAGATATATGGTGTTTCACTTCTTTGCGGCATCGGCTTCACGATGAGCATTTTTATCGGGCTTTTGTCCTATCAGTCGGAACTATTACAAGCCGAGACAAAAATCGGCGTTCTAACTGGCTCCGCACTCTCTGCAATATGTGGTTATGTACTGCTCAGAATGCTGGCCAAGCCGAAAAACTGACGAAAACAAAATGCCCGGAACGAAATTCCGGGCATTTTTCTTTGTGTTTGCCAATTTGCTTCCTACATTCGCTGCAACAAGTATTTTTCAGGTTGGAGTTTGATTTGTCAGGAATATTGTCCCGCTTCATTCCGCGTCGTTTTCGCAAAAAAGAGATTGAAATCCCTGTTGTGCGTTTGCATGGCGTGATCATGAGCGGCGGTTCATCACTTCGCCCATCGTTGTCGCTCGCAAGTGCTTCCGCTGTGCTCGAAAAGGCCTTCACTGACAAGGAAACGCCAGCAGTCGCCATTTCCATCAATTCGCCCGGTGGCTCACCGGTGCAGTCACGCCTCATCTATCGTCGTATTCGCGATTTGGCAGACGAGCATCAGAAGCGAGTTTTTGTCTTTGTGGAAGATGCTGCTGCATCAGGCGGTTACATGATTGCGCTCGCAGGTGATGAGATCATCGCCGATCCGTCGTCGATTGTCGGCTCCATCGGCGTTGTTTCAGCGTCGTTCGGTTTCCCGGAGCTGCTTAAGAAAATCGGCGTCGAACGCCGTGTCTATACAGCAGGCCAAAACAAGTCGACGCTTGATCCGTTTCAGCCAGAGAAGGAAGCCGATATTGAACGTCTCAAATCGCTTCAGCTTGAAATTCACCAGACCTTCATCGACATGGTGAAGGAGCGTCGCGGCAGCAAACTCGCCGATGACGAGAGCCTCTTCACCGGCTTATTCTGGACAGGCATTAAAGGCAAAGAACTGGGCCTCGTTGACGGACTTGGGGATATGCGCAGCTTCCTGCGCAAGACCTATGGTGACAAGGTGAAGCTCAAGCTGATTGAACCCAAGCGCGGACTACTCGGACGTAAGGCACCGGGTGTCGAAATAGCGCTTAGTGGCATTGATCCTGCTGCGATCGCAGCTAATCTCGGTGACGGCCTTCTGTCAGTCGCCGAAGAAAAGGCGCTCTGGGCGCGATATGGCCTTTGAAATTCATTGTTTCACCATGATATGATGCATAATCCTACAAAGTAGTGTTATGCTGCCTGCGAATAAGTTTCACTCCGTGATCCCGAAAAGGCCTTTCGGGAACCTATGCTAGCCTGAGGATTAGAGGCCATGCCCCAGCTTATCTTTCTGCTGTTGATACTCGCTGCCGCCTGGTACGGTTATCGCTCGTTCAAGCGCGAAGCGGTACGTGTTACCCAGCGCGTTCGTCGGGCAGAAAAAGAGGCCCAGAACCGCGCCCATGGCACACTGGTTCAGGACCCGAAGACGGGTGAATATTACGTCAAAAAAGACTAATATTAATTTCATTCTGAATGCATCATTCTGCTGAGGCTGCCACTCTGGATCGTCCTTCTGTTCATCGCGTGGCACCGGCCAAGGTTAATCTCGCGCTGCATGTGACAGGGCGTAGAGATGATGGCTATCATCTGCTCGATATGCTGGTTGTCTTTGCTGATTACGGCGACCGCATCACCATCGAAGAAGCCGACGAAGATAGTTTCAGCATTGGCGGGCGCTTTGCTCAAGGCATACCGCTTGATAGCGGCAATCTAGTCGTCAAGGCGCGCGACGCTTTGCGATCACATGCAGATCTCGCGCTTACCCCCGTTTCAATCCACTTAGAGAAGAACTTGCCCGTAGCGTCAGGCATCGGCGGTGGTTCCAGCGACGCGGCAGCAACGCTTCTCGCGCTCAACGAAATCTGGCGGCTCAATCTGGACCTCGACACGCTGGCTGAACTCGGGCTCAAGTTGGGCGCCGACCTTCCCATGTGTCTGCATGGTGCCGCTCTCGGTGCACCGCTTGTTGCGCGTGGCATCGGTGAGCAACTCACTGCAATACCGCAAATGCCATCGTTTCCGATACTGCTGGTCAATGATGGCACCGCTGTTGCAACGCCCGATGTCTTCCGTGCGTTGACAAAGCGTGACAACCAGCAGCTCCCAGCACCTGCATATGGCGATGTGGAAAGCATCTGCACATATCTCGGCTCAACCCGTAACGACCTCCTGGCAGCAGCGCTGGCTCTTGCCCCGCAGATTAACGGCAAGCTTGATCTGCTACGTGCGCATGGCGCGCTTTATGCGCAAATGTCCGGCTCAGGCGCCACCTGCTTTGCCATCTTCAAAGATCAGCAAAGCGCGGATGCCGCCGCATCTCAAATCCTGGCGAAAAATCCCAACTGGTTCGTGGTTTCAAGCCAAACGGCTCCGTCAGCGCTCTGACAAAACGGTCATTTCCCTGCCTCACACTGTTCACATATACTTGAATAAACCGTGTCGTCTTGAACATTCTGCCCGTTTCAAGGGTTTATTGTCTACTCTTTGCGATACAATCTGTGAACCAAACAGTAGCTAGGCGCAGCCGATTGAAAGGCCTATCTCTTGGTCATCGAAACGACGAACACAACGTCGCTTCACAAAACCAAGGAGATAGAAAATGAAAAAGTTTGCTCTTGCTGCCGTAGCCGTTGCCCTTAGCGCCGGTGCTGCTTTCGCTGAAAATCCAAATGTTGGCACCCCTGCCGATCTTTATGCAAATGACCGCACACCAGTTGCAGCCCAGCAGGTCGATCACACTGCAACCGCTTCGATTGGCCAGTCTTCGTTCCAGGACGGTTCGGCTCATCGCTTCGGTGATGCATCGCCTTCGAGCTTCCAGAACTAAGCCCAGCTTACCAAACCGCGTTTCAATCTGACTACATCAGATCAACGCATACGAGTTATCTCCCCGGTGGATGGCATTGGTGCCACCCCGGTGCCCCGGAAGCACTGATGCCATCCAAAGGGCGATGAAGAAGGAATAGAAAAATGAAAAAGTTTGCTCTTGCTGCCGTAGCCGTTGCTCTTAGCGCCGGTGCAGCTTTCGCTGAAAACCCACATGTTGGTGAACCTGCCGATCTTTATGCAAATGACCGCACGCCAGTTGCAACCCAGCAGGTTGATAACACTGCAACCGCTTCTATCGGTCAGACGACCACATATCAGGACGGCTCTGCTCATCGCTTTGGCGACGCATCGCCTTCAAGCTATCAGAACTAATATCGGCGCAAGCCGGTAGAATACAAAAAGGCGAAGCCCTCAGGCTCCGCCTTTTGTTGTTTCTGGTGGTAAAATCTGATGCGGAAGCCGGATTGGCTTGAGTTGTTTCAAGACAGCGCCTGGAACGCCTCCATCTCCGATTAAGGGTCGAATTGTTACGACGGGCGCCAGAAGCCCATTATCGAGTGAAGGTTTCGCGCCCAAAAGCTTACCCATCAGGCCTAAATCCTGAGGCGATGAAAACCGCGCAGGCGATTGGCTCATTTCCATATGCCGACGCACCGCGTCTTCCCAACCGTCTGCAAGAATAGCACCCGGTTTCAGCAACAAAAGCCAGTCCGTTCGCAGATCATCACAAGCCGACTGCAAATCCGTTTCGTCGTAAAGTGAGCAACCTGCCCCCTCTGCAACCAACCTTGTCTCGTCAGTGGACGCCCTATCCACAACGACAACACGACGCAATAGCCCTTCCACAACTGCCGGCACCAGTGCTGACAGTGTTGGAGCCAGAAGCCCCTCAGAATTTCGCGTGAAAATCAGAACTGATAACATGCTTTCTTTTATATCAAGACCGCGTGATCGAAAAGCTTTCGGATTATATGTTCTTGATTTGTTCCGATCATTGGATTACGAATAGATTCTGAAACGAGAGAGTCGGTTATGGAAATTATCCAGCAGGCAGACAAGGCAGCATTCGGAACAGGACGGGCGGAACATGCCAACGCGCTTGTCGGTGAAGCAGGCCTGCGCATTGACCACTCGCGACGTCGTGGGCGCGGTGCAGGCATCAATCCTAGCGGCCGGTTCGAACCAACCACACGACACGAATTTGATGATGGCTGGGAGACACTTGAAGACCTGCCGCCTTTCAAGACGGATGTTCAGGTTGAGAAACCTCGTACCATCATCACGCGCAATGATTCACCAGATATCAGCTTCGACCGTTCGATTAACCCTTATCGCGGTTGCGAGCATGGTTGCATTTACTGTTTTGCGCGGCCAACACATAGCTATATGGGGCTTTCAGCCGGGCTTGATTTCGAGGCACGTCTGTTCGCCAAACCGGATGCACCACGCCTGCTGGAGCGCGAACTGGCAAAACCCGGCTATCAGGCCAAGACCATAGCAATTGGCACCAATACCGATCCCTATCAGCCCATCGAGAAAAAATGGCGCGTAATGCGCGAGATTCTTGAAGTGCTGGAGGCTGCCAATCATCCTGTCGGCATCGTCACCAAGTCAGCTCTGGTCGTGCGGGATATTGATATCCTGTCTCGCATGGCTGAAAAGGGGCTAGCCAAAGTAGCGCTTTCAGTCACCACGCTTGATGCCAATCTTGCGCGCACAATGGAGCCCCGCGCATCAACGCCGACTTTGCGCCTGCAGGCCATTCGCAAGCTCGCCGATGCCGGCATTCCGTCGAATGTGATGATGGGACCGATCATACCCGGCATCAACGATCATGAGATTGAGCGTATTCTGGATGCAGCTTACGCACAGGGCGCACGCGAAGCAGGCTATGTACTGCTCCGTTTACCGCTTGAAGTAGCCCCTTTGTTCAAAGACTGGCTGCTGCGCAATTATCCTGATCGCTATCGCCATGTCATGTCGCTTGTGCGCTCCATGCGTGACGGGAAAGACTACGATGCCGAATGGGGCAAACGTATGCGTGGAACAGGCCCTTATGCTTGGCAAATTGGTCGTCGCTTCGAGATCGCTGCACGCAAGCTCGGCTTCAATTCAAAGCGTATTCCCCTGCGCACGGATCTGTTTGAGCCTGTTGAGAAGGGTGGCAAACAGCTTTCGCTTTTTTAAGCGGCGCTACTTCTGGATAACGGCGCTTCTATCATCAAAGTGAGGTGAAAGAGCCCTGTGTCTTGTTGGCTTTAAGTGTGCATGAGTTGTCAGTTGTGAGTTTGATCCCCGTCTGGTTTTTTCAGGCGGAAGGCCCCTGCTTTTACGCCACTATCCTCGGCAGGGACCTTGCGGAGAATCAGAAGCAATGCGAGCATTGCCGCCAAATGAAACGCTTGAGTTCTGATTCTCCGCTCCTCTTTGAAATCCCGCTTGCCCCCGACTTCTCCGAAGAGAGAAGGCATATGTCGCGAGGGCTTCGCCATATTGCAGGTATTGATGAAGCTGGCCGCGGCCCACTCGCCGGTCCGGTCGTTGCAGCTACGGTGGTGCTTGATCCGAATGACCTCCCAGAAGGGTTAGATGATTCAAAGCGGTTGAAAGCTGCCAAGCGCGACGCGCTTTACGAAATCATCCTCGCCAAAGCACTGACCGTTTCTGTTGCAAGCCTAAGCGCGCGGAGTATAGACGCCAGTGACATTCGCAAAGCAGCGCTTGAAGCAATGCGTCGTTCATTGATGGGGCTGACACTCAGCCCGGATCATGCCTTGATTGACGGACGCGATGTACCGCCCGGTTTGCCCTGCGCCGGTTCTGCATTGGTGAAAGGCGATCAACGTTCTATCTCAATTGCGGCCGCATCAATCGTTGCGAAAGTTACACGTGACCGAATGATGATCCGTGCCGGTCTAGCCCATCCACCATACGGTCTCGAGGTACATGCTGGTTACGGTACGGCCAAGCATCGAGCGGCTATTGATACCGATGGGCCGGTGCCTGGCATCCACCGCTATACCTTCGCGCCGATCAAAGGGCGCTATAGCGTCTAGATCATGATCAATGAAAGGCTTAAACCGTCGCCAGTTTGGCTGCAAAGCCAAAAAGCAGAGCTGCAAAGCCCCAACGCTGAATAGATTGTATGATCGGATATCGCTTGAACAGGTTGCCGAGTGACGATCCTGCAAAGGCATAGATCGTATCGAACGACAGCCCGACGATGGTCATTATCCCACCCAGAAATGCAAACTGCATCATGATACTGCCTCTGTCTGGATGCACGAACTGCGGCAATAGAACCGAGCAGAAAAGCAAAGCTTTCGGGTTCAGCAGATTGGTGAGTAAACCCTTACGGGCGGACGCCAAATAAGAGCGTCGTTCAATGCCGTTGGTTGCTGTATCGAGGGACGCCAATGGGTGACGCAAAATGCCGATCGCAATCCAGACCAGATAACAGGCACTCACGATCCGCACGAATTGAAACGCGATTGGAAATGCGTGCAGGAGAGCGGCCAACCCAAATGCAGCGAGCAGGACGTGGCAAGCACGGGCCGTTGCAAGCCCTCCGGCAGCAGCTAGTGCATGGCCTCTGCCCTGCGCAGCTCCCGTCTGTAGAAGCAGAATCATGTCCGGCCCAGGAAGAAGAAATGCAGCCGCCAGTGCGCTTGCAAATAACCACGTCTCGCTCATCAATATCGCCCCGAACAGCTAAAATTCACGCAGCTGCCATCGGGTTGGCTCATTGCATATGATGAATGAGCTACAGCTGATAGAGCTTTCCGAAGCTAACTCGTAAGTGCAGTCCGTGTCCTTGCGTTTTATGGTGCGGAGTGGATCGAAGTTGATATAATCTGCCAATATGACTTTTCAGAATGGTGGCTTATGCCAAAATTAAAACTAGACGCAACGGACCGTAAGATACTCGCTGCACTGCAAGACGATGCGCGTCTTTCAAACGTTCAGCTTGCCGATAAAATAGGGCTGTCCCCTTCCCCATGTTTGCGACGAGTCAAACTCCTCGAAAAAGCTGGCGTCATTCAAGGCTACCATGCGGCACTCGACCGCAATGCCGTGGGGCTGGGACTGACTGTCTTTGTTGGGATCCGTGTTGAGCGCCATCATGAGGAAACAGCGACAGCATTCCGTACGTCAGTGCAGAACCTGCCTGAAGTCTTTTCCTGCCATCTTGTATCGGGAGAATCCGACTTCCTGTTGCAAGTCGTCGTGGCTGACCTCGCAGCCTATGAACGCTTTCTAACCGGCACTTTATTGCGCCTTCCAGGCGTTATAGATATCCGTAGCAATTTCGCGATCCAGACGGTCAAAGCGCAAGGGGAACTGGCGCTCAGCCAAATCGCTGAACCGGACGCGGATTAAGAGCGGCTTCCTTGAAACAGAAGACAGAACAGCAAAAAAACGCCGCCCTTTTGAGGCGGCGTTTTCAAAACTCTAAAAAGACCGAACTTAGTTCAGGTTAGTCTTAACCTGACCGAGTGCATCCTTGAACAAGGTGCCTGCAACCTTTGCATCAACCTTGTCGGCAACGATCTTGCCAGCAGCGGCTACTGCCAGATCAACAGCCGAAGCGCGAACTGCATTGATTGCATCGGTTTCAGCAGTTGCAATCTTCTGCTCAGCAAGCTTGTTGCGGCGAACAACATATTCTTCAGTCGCACGCTTGGCATCTTCAAGAAGAGCCTTTGCTTCGCGTTCAGCGGCGGCAACGATGTCGCCAGCTTCTTTTTCCGCTTCCTTGCGCTTGCGGTGATATTCAGCAAGAAGCTGTTGCGCTTCTTCGCGCAGGGTGCGGGCTTCTTCCAGTTCCTTCTTGATATTCTCGGCACGCTCATCAAGCGAACGACCGATCATACCTGGAACCTTCAGGTAAACAATCAGAGCAATGAAGAGAAGAAGAGCAATAAATGCCCAAAATGTTGAATCCATTTTCGTCTCCTCAGGCGTTTGCGGTTTTGACTGCTGCGGTTACATCAGCCTTGTCGGCTTTGGTACCCAGGAGCTGTTCAACAATCGCAGACGTGGTTTCTTCAGCGATCGTACCGACATCGCTCATGGCCTTGGCCTTGATTGCGGCGATACGTTCTTCAGCCTCAGCAAGCTTGCCTTCGAGTGCAGCTTCAGCAGCAGCACGTTCGGCATCTGCTTCGCCTTTGCCTTTTTCGCGAGCAGCTTCGGCAATCGAAGCAGCCTTGGTGCGGGCAGCGGCTAGTTCCTGCTCATAGGCAGCAATAGCGTTGTCTGCATCCTGCTTGAGGCGTGCAGCCTGCTCGAGATCCTGCGCGATACGGTCACGACGGTTTTCAATCACGCCACCGATGCGCGGGAGAACCACACGCGACAGGAACAGATAGAAAAGGCCGAAAGTGATCGCCAGCCACAGAAGCTGCGATGCATAATGGGTGGAATCGAACGGCGGGAATACGCCGCTGCCGTGTCCGGCATCGTGCGCGACCCCGGTTTCGGTGTGCACAGCATCGGCTGCGCCGTGCTCGCCAGCAGCTGGTGCCGGTTGCGATTCGGTGGCGGTTTGGGCAAACGCCGTGGACACGAACATCCAGATTTCCCCTTTAATCCAGCATATTCTTTTCCAGAGAATAACTCTGGAAGTTCTGGAATATGCTCACTCAGACTTCATATGAAAAGGCCAGCCGCGCTGCATTTCAAGATACAGATCGCGGCAGGCCAGTTTCTTGCGACTGTTGATTAAACAGCGAAGAGGAGCAGAAGCGCGATGAGCAGCGAGAAGATGCCCAGAGCTTCCGTCACAGCGAAACCAAACACGAGACGGCCGAACTGGCTGTCAGCAGCGGATGGGTTACGCAGAGCGCCCGAGAGATAGCTACCGAAAATGTTGCCGAGGCCGAGAGCCGTACCGGCCATACCGAAACAGGCGAGACCGGCGCCGATGTACTTTGCTGCTTCCGCTTCCATGTTAAAGCTCCTTCTGGATTGCAAATTAGTGCGGATTTCTGTTCTGGCGGAAACCCGCCGGCGAGAACCTTAGTGACCCGGATGTACTGCGTCGTTGATGTACATGCAGGTAAGAACGGTGAAGACGTAGGCCTGGAGGAATGCAACCAGGAACTCAAGCGCGGTGATCGCGACCGTCATGATGAGAGGTAGGATAGCGCCGCCAACACCCAGTGCACCAAGCGAGCTCAGCGAGACAACGAAGCCTGCGAAAACCTTGAGCGTGATGTGGCCTGCCAGCATGTTCGCGAAAAGACGAACCGAGAGGCTGATTGGGCGCGAGAGGAACGAAATGATTTCAATGGCAACAACCAGCGGCACGATGATACCCGGAACGCCGCTTGGTACGAACAGCTTGAGGAAGCCGAGACCATGCTTATAGAAACCGTAGATGATGACTGTACCGATAACCAGCAGAGAAAGAGCGAAGGTTACGATGATCTGGCTTGTGACCGTGTAGAAATAAGGGAACAGGCCGATGAAGTTTGCGACGAGCACGAACATGAACAGCGAGAAAACAAAGGGGAAGAACTTCATGCCCTTTGAACCAGCTGAATCTCTCAAGCTGGACGCCACAAATTCATACGCCATTTCCGAAACCGACTGAAGGCGGCTTGGAACCAGACCACGGCTCGACGATGTGAAGTAGAGGAAGCCTGATGCGAGCACCACAGTTGCGACCATGAAAGCCGAAACATTGGTAAACGACAGGTCCAAACCACCGACGTCGATAGGAATCAACCGGGAAACCTGGAACTGATGGATCGGATCGTTGGCCAACTTAACCTCGTCTGTCGTTCCTGCCCTAAGGCGTTTCAGTCTCGGGCGAACCGCCCGCTTTGTCTCAAATGTCTATACGCGAACATTTTCGTGATGTCCGCGAAGACTTATTCCTTATCGCTCTTTTCCACGCTAGACTTAATGTTGCCTTGATCGGCGACATAACCTGCGGAACGGAGCACATTGAGGGTGCCTGCACCGAAGCCTAGAAGGAGAAATACGATTAACCCCCATGGCGACGTGCCCGCGTAGCGATCAAGAGCCCAACCAATTACCGCACCAACCACGATACCAGCGATAAATTCACTGGAGAGTTTCATGGCCTGCGCGACGGAACTGGATGTTTCCGACCGCTCATCCTCGGAAGCCGGTGTCTTGAGTACACCTTTTTTGGCCAATTCGACCTCAAGGCGATTCAAACGCTGATCCAGCCCCCCGGAAACAGTTTTGCTGTCCACATTCTTGCTTTGACCGGGTGTTTTTCCCGGCTCAGTGCCGCTCGTCATTGGCAGCTCCTTTTTGCAAGAAATGCGGGCGCTACAAGCCCATTTCCAAGTTGCGCGCAACATATTGACACACCGCCCGCTAGTCAAGGCAGTCAAGCAGTTGCTTCAGAAGGTTTTTTCTCTTGGAAATACAATAATTTAGCTATTGGTGCGACTCATTTTCCGATCAAAGTCTGAGAACAGGCAGCAATTCGGCCTCAAAATTGGAATCGAATTGGGCGAAAGTCAGCACATAGATTCATCATTGTGCACGCGTTTCAAGCGACCCTTCAGACAAATAAATGTGTCCGAAAGTGATCGCACCCATGCTGTCGGTTATCAGCTCCAACCGCCGCCATAGGTGCGATAGAACACATGAAGGCCAATTTTGGTCATCTTCTTCATGGTCGGCGCCCAGAATGGGCTGACATAGGTTGCATGATAATGGGTGGATGAACCAACTTCCGGCAACCAGATCTGGCCTGCAGTCACAGTCTTTGCCACCTGCTGTGCAAGACGCCATTGCGGGATTTCCGTGACGCGATGCTTCTGACCGTCACAGGCGAAGGAAAACTGGCAGGCATTGAGCCAGTTCCGGTTTTGATAGACAACGCCGCAGATCGTGCCGGGATAAGCAGGATTACGCACACGATTGAGCACTACCTGAGCAACTGCCACCTGCCCTTTGACGTTTTCTCCGCGCGCTTCGTAGTAAACCGCTTCGGCGAGGCACTTCTGCTCTTTGGTTCCAAATGATTCTGCAGGCAGAGGCGTTGCAGCCCATGCATGATCCTGATCGCTGATTGGCGGCACGAAGCGGCCTGCATCGGCTTCCGGTGTCAGAATGCTCTCGAAGGGAGAGGTTTTGCCATAGTCAGGCTTAGAAGGCGCATAGCCCAACGCGAGAACGTCGGGCTGATCATTGTTGATTAGCTTTGCCAGTTGCACCGGCATGTCCGGTTTGGGCTTGGGCGGTTTGACCGCATGAAACGCCATTGCGATTTCGACCTCCTTGCCCTCGACACTGGACTTGGAGAAAGCCATACGCGCATCAATCTTCTCACGAGGGGCAGTAATCATGCTGATCTTCTCAAACATGCTACCTGCATTGAAAGTCCGCGCTGGAGCTTTCGGCTTCACAGAGACAAGACGACCGGTCTTATCGGAGCGATTGATGCGGTTTTCATCGGGATTGGGATCGTCAACACCCAGCTTGGCAGTCTTCTTGCCACCCGAAAGCGCTACGCGACCAATACCCGGAACTTCGATACCGCTGCTGGCGATGCTGCCAGTGACGGTCGTGGCATCGACAAAGGGCATTTCTGCCTGATGGAGCGATCCAACGGGAGCTTTGGCAACAAACGCGGTCCAGCGATGACCGGCTACATCAGCTGTCGGCACAAGGCTGGCCATGTCCTGAAAGGCGATTGCGTTGGAATTGAAGAGATAGGTAATTGCCGCCAGAACCAGCGGCACGAGACGATGCGGCTTATGCAGAACCTGACGCGGTTTTGCGCGTACGGCGTAATAGCGACCATCCTCCGGGCAATAGCCCGTGACCGGATAGTGCCATACCGGCTCGGCTACGGCCTTCGACCGGCCAAACAGCGCTCGTATGGAACCAAAACGCACCGCAAACTCCACTCGCAACGATTACTTAACTATAGCGAATAATGGAGTATTAACCTTGATGGATCGTTAACGCGTCTTTGTTTACCCTTTGAAAAGATTGATTAATTTTGAATTAACAGCATTGAATGGCTGTTTGTTTTCATTTGCTTTTTTTTGCTGATGTACGCGCCATCAACATATAAAGACTAATTGACGATGCATTGCATGTTTGCAATCACTCTCCCCCATTAGAACTATTTTTTTAATTTCGAGGCAAAATGAGTTATTTAAAGACAATCGCAACTTGGACTTTCAGTGCATTTTCAATCATCTTTGCATCCAACATTGCAACAGCTGAACTGATGAACCTCCGCGTTACGAGCTCTTCTATGATGCCCACTTTCGGACCGGGAGATGTTGTTGCTACCACCAGCTATAAGCCGGAGGAAAAAATCGAACGTGGCGACCTCGTTGCTTATAAGGTCCATTACATTTCTAAAATGCCACCATTCCCAGATACCACTATCGACACCGTTTTTATTGGACGTGTGATCGGCCTACCAAATGAAACTGTAGAAATAGAAGACGGTGTACCGCTCATAAATGGTATTGCCCTTGAAACAATCCCCATCAAATCTACTGTCGATGGAGGCTGCCCGGAAGAAGCAGAGTCTAGCACCTACTATCAATGTCGGTTCGTTCGTGAATCGACACCAGAAGGAAAAAGCTACATTCTCTTGGATATGAGAAATGGTAGCGTCGGCGACAATGTCGATCTAAAGGCACTAGGATCCAAGGAATATTACATCATGGGCGACAATCGTGACAATGCCAATGACAGTCGCTTTAATAATGTCGGATTAATTTCAAAAGATCGTATTCGAGGTAAAGTTCGTATGATTTCTGCCTCTGTTCGCACGCTAGGCCGCCAATGGCGGTTAGATGGATTTCCGGAACTGGAGTGATGTCGCGTTCTTATATTCTTTATCTGACTTCCTTATGCCTCTGTTTACTGACATCAGCCGCTTATTCGGGGCGCATTGCCGACCGCACAATCATTCTTGCTGATACGGTGAAGTTAACGCGTTGGGCTGACATTCATCAGGTGCCTGACCCGGCACACAATGACCCTTACTATCATCTGGAAGTGTTCGAGCATAAGAAAGGGGCTAAGCCCTGGGTTTTCAAACGGCTCGCTCACCATATGGTCATTACGCCCGACGCACTCGATAAGAGTCGCACTCAGAAGCAAGCCAAAACCTATGCCTATAAGGACGTGGAGTTTTGGATCACGTACAAGCATTGGCGCGACAACCCAGAAAGCCGCGCCCAGACACCTGTTTGTGAGACAACAATCATTGACTGCCTGCGAAACTAACCTGCCTTATTCATAGGCTGAATCGAAGAAGGCCTTCTCAAGCGCTACGGCGCGCTGAAAAAAGCTACGGCATTCTGCTTCCTTCTGAGGCCCAACTCGATCGAGTTCTGATCTCAGAAAAGCAACAAAATCTGAAAAATAAGGGTTGTCGTGTAAAACAATCCACTCAGAGAAAACAAAACTTTCGGGTAGGTTCTTGGGAGCCTTTTGCGCCCAATCAAGATAAAGCCATTCTGCAACTGTCAGAACGGAGAGACAGGCGGCATACGAACCCGAAGTCGCAGCCTCCAGCATTAATGCTTTAAAGGCTGCGGTTGGTTCCGCGTCTGGTGCATCATAACGTTCAACATGGCTTACATCGAGCGCAGCAAAAGCGCGTTCAAAATAAGAATTTTCGTCATTACTAATCATGCCGATGAAGCGCCCAAATGTCAGCTTGGCATCCATATTATCGCAATTGACGAGTACGCCACCCAGAAGCGACAGGAAGCAATCGATAAAGCGATGATCCTGAACGAGATAGCGCTTCATAACTGCCTGTGGAACAGAGCCATCAAAGATTTCCTGCACCAAACGGTGTTGAACGGCCTCGGACCAGAATGGCTCAGCGCTTTTGCGCAAATTTTCGGAAAATCGTTCCGATTTTTGTTCAGCGATTATCGACATAAGTGGGCCTTGGCTCCGCATTCTTGAGGACTTCAAGTAAGCTTAGCCGCCCATCCCGATCATCACAATGCGAAGCGGCGAGACTTGTGCTTTTAAAAGACATCTGGAAAAACGGTCTTGAACAGGCCACAGAGCAGAAATAAGCGGGCAATATGATCAAGAAAATCCTCTTCGCTGTCGTTGTCATCGCTGTTGCTTTGTTTGGCTATACAAAGGTAATGGCGCGCATTGGTTCTGGCGAACCACCGCAGCCTGCTCCCGCCGAACAACAAGCCGATGCCATAGAGGTCAATAAAGGCGAACGCCGGATGACCCTGCTTCGGGATGGCGCCGTGATTGGCACATATCGCATTGCGCTTGGTGGGAATGGCGATGGAGGACACAAGGCGCGCGAAGGTGATCAGAAGACGCCCGAAGGCGCTTACATCATCGACTGGCGCAATCCGCGCTCAATGGCACATCTGAGCTTGCATGTTTCCTATCCGAATGCAGCAGATCAGAACGCCGCCGATGCGGCCGGTTATGCACCCGGCGGCAATATCATGATCCACGGCTTGCCCAATGGTTGGGGCTTGCTTGCACCGGTGCATCACCTTTGGGACTGGACGGATGGCTGCATCGGCGTGACCAATGCTGAAATGCGCGAAATCTGGTCGAAAGTGCCAAATGGCACCCCGATTACCATCATGCCTTAAGCTGCTTTAACAGCCCAACGTTCGATGTCTGTGCTCTGACCAATCAATGCCAGACCATTGGCAATCGAATCAAATTGGTTCGAGCTTGTCACCATCGCGTCGGGGAAACGCTTCTCAAACGCGGCACGGATCGCGGGCACAAAGGAAGTGCCGCCCGTCAGGAACACGCGGTCGATGCCGTCAAACGTCAGGCCTGCATTCTCCACAGCCTGTTCGACCGACTGCTCGATATTCGCCACATCATCGGCGATCCAATTATCGAAGTCGTTGCGGGTAATGTCTGAGCGGATCTCGAAATCGTCCGCCTTGAAGTGAAGCTCGGAAATTCTTTCCGATGACAAACGGACTTTGAGATTTGAGACCGCGCGATAGATCTCATAACCATAATCATTCTCGATCAGGTGAATGAAATGTTCGAGGGGCTCCGGATCGACAGCATTCTTGGCAAGATCGGTCAGCGCGCGAATGGTTGCGGGCGAATTCATCAGGAACAATGTGTTCCAGCGTGCGAAATTTGCATAATAATGCTTGGGCACCGGCAAGCGCTTGCCGAAGGATTTATATTCACCATTCTTGCCAAGCAGCGGCGATACCGCATTGTCGATGATGCGATAATCGAATGTATCGCCCGCAATGCCGAGGCCCGTCTGGCTCAGCGGTGTGAAACTCAGGCCATCCGCGCCCACTTCGAACCGCACAATGGAGAAGTCGCTGGTGCCACCACCAAAGTCAGCAACGAGAACAGTCGATTCTGTTTTCAGTTCCTGTGCGTAGAAATATGCAGCCGCCACCGGCTCATAGACATAATGAATATCTGTGAAGCCAAAAGCGCGGAACGCTTTTTCATAACGCTGCATGGCCAGCTCTTCGTCCGGCGTCGCCCCCGCAAAGATGACGGGGCGTCCAATGACAACACGATTGCCCTTCGGAGGCAGGCGATCCCCAAGGCGCGCAGCAACTGATTCCAGAAACGTCTCAAGAATATCTTCAAACTTGAAGCGCTTGCCGAAGACCGGTGTGTCGGTGAAAGATTTTTGAGCCGCAAACGTCTTGAAAGACTGCAGCATACGGGTCGAATGCGGCGCATTCACAAATGCATCCATCGCCCACGGTCCGCTTTCCGACGTGCGTTCGCCGGTTTCCCGATCCTGCCAGAAACACAGGATCGAGCGATAGCCGGTGATATCGACGCCATCTTTCGGCACACTCAGCACTGCAGTCGAACCATCGGGCGATGCAAGCGACAAAACAGTGTTTGTCGTGCCGAAGTCGATGCCCAGTGTGACGCCGTCAAACTGGCTCTGGTTCACTGTCGTCATGATCTGCCTCTGATGGTGGGGATTTTCAGGAGGCGGCGGATTAGCAGACCAAGGATGCAGACTCAACCCTTGATGCAAAGATCAGGCTGCGTCCACTTCGACAGTCACATGAGACAATCCATGGATATGACCAAGGCGTTCCTTATAAACAGACGGCAACTTGGGGCTATGCGAGGCAATCGCAACAATCGCCGCATGATGTCCCGGACCGATCTGCCAGATGTGCAGATCGGTAATGTGATCCCCCGAGCGCTCAAGGTGGTTCGTGATTTCGTTCTTGAGGCGCCCCGCTTCTGGAACAGCATCAAGCAGAACCTGACCGGAATCACGGATCAGCCCCCACGACCAACGCGCGATCACCAGCGCCCCAACAACACCCATCAATGGATCGGCCCAGAGCCAGCCATAACTTTTGCCAACCAGAAGTGCGGCAATCGCAAGCACAGAGGTCAGTGCGTCAGCTAAAACGTGCAGATAGGCCGCCCGGAGATTGTTATCCCGCACCTTCTCATGCGTATGACCTGTTTCATCATTATGGTCATGGTCGTGATGATGGCTGTGCCCATGGTGGTGGCCGTGATCGTCTTTCAGCAGCCATGCACTGACGAGATTGACGACCAGTCCCACCACGGCAACTGCAATTGCCTGATTAAAGCTGATCTCAATCGGGTTTGTCAGGCGACGGAAGCTCTCCCACCCAATCAACAAGGCAATCAAGGCCAGCACTACGGCGCTAGCGAAGCCAGCGAGATCGCCCAGCTTTCCGGTGCCGAAACTGAAACGCGGATCATGCGCGTGACGTCGTGAATAGGAATAGGCGAGCGCGGTAATCAGCATAGCGCCTGCATGGGTGGACATATGCCAGCCGTCAGCCACGAGAGCCATGGAACCATAAATAGAGCCCGCAATGATTTCGACGACCATCATGGTCGCAGTCAGAGCAATAACAAGCCAGACCTTGCGTTCGTTTCGATGATGGTCTTCGCCGAGAAAGACGTGTTCATGCGACGCCGATGAATTATGAACTGAATGGTGTGCGTGGTGATGGTTCCCAGCCATGGGACGCTCCTTACTATTTCATATAGGCGCGGATGACTTCGATCATCTCGTCACCACCCTTTCGACGTTCACCAGCGTCGTCGATTTCGACAACATGTTCACGCAGATGATCCTCCATCACCTCCGCTGTTAGTCCGGTCAGCGCTCCGCGCGCTGATGCGAGCTGCCGCAACACTTCGGCACAGGCTGCTTCCGAAGCCAGTGCGCGCTCAACGCCTTCGAGCTGCCCCTTGATGCGGCGAACGCGGGCAATGAGCTTTTCCTTCTGGTGGATGGTGTGCGACATGAGAACCTGCTGCTGAAGATATAGTATAGGGGACTATACTACTAATTCGATCATTGAGTAAGCCTGTCTGCTGTAACACTTGTGGGAGGGGACTTTTGAAAGCTCGCATCGCGCTTCCATTCGCACTATCTATCCGCACATACAGCGGTTCCAGTTAGAAATGAATCGTTGGAACCACTGTAACTATTTGTTTTTACGCATTATCCGACGCAAAACCGCTTCGCACTTTTGCTGGAAATGCTATAATTCGACGCAAAACGCACCGCATATAAAATGACTGGAGAGCCTATGTCCCGCTTTGAAGGAACCACCGCTGTTGTAACAGGCGCTGCCCGCGGCCTTGGCGCAGCGCTCGCCTTCTCACTGGCCGAAGCCGGATGCAATGTCGTGCTTTGCGGGCGTAGTATGAAAGCTCTCGAAGAGACTGCCGACAAGATTACAAAACATACCGGACGCAGAGTTGATACCGTGCAGGTTGATCTCGCTGATATGACAAGCGTTACGGCTGCCATCGACGCCATTAAAGCGAGCCATCCTGCAATCGACATTCTCGTAAACAACGGCGCGATGTGGCTTGAAGACAGACAGGAAGACTATTCAGAGGCGGAAGTTGCAGGTGTCATCAATGCCGCTGTCACAGGAACATTCCTGTTCACACAAGGGCTTCTGCCTGCACTCAATAATTCAAACAGCCCGGATATCGTAACAATCGGCTCGATCAGTGGTTTGCCCAACGCGCCGTTACAGACTGTTTCGGTGCCCTTCTATGCCGCAAAGCGCGCGCAGGCAGCACTCGCGGATGGCCTGCGGCAAAAGCTTGCGGGAACACCTGTCCGTTCCATCGTCGTTCATCCACCATATCTCGAAGACGCTTCGCCACTGGATGATAGTTGGGAAGCTTCGGCCAACCGTCAGAAAGGTCAAGCGGCCACCAGTCGCGATATCGTCGAATCCGTGCTCTTTGCCCTCACCCGCCCACGTCATATAACATTATCGATCACTGTCGATGCTGATGAAGGTGGCGTGTTTGGTTAAGACCCGCCATACCGCGCGCGATGCTTTTCAGCTCCGGCGCGATCAGACAACCGGGCTTGAAGCTTTGGGTGCGCGGTTTCATAGCCATGCCTATGACATGCATTTCCATGATGAATGGCTGGTGGGCGTGACGCATTATGGTGTGCAGGATTTTTTCTGTCGCGGACAGCGACGTCAAAGTACCACTGGCAAGATTATGCTCATTGAGCCGGGCGAATTGCATGATGGACAGGCCATTCAGGACGATGGCTTTGCCTATTCCATGCTTTATCTGCCGCAATCGCTGATTAGACAGGAAATGGGTGGCAACGATGCTGCAATCGGGTTTCGCAGCACATTAACCGACGACCCTCAACTGGCGCAGGCAGTGGTGCGAACCACAAGTCTGATTATTGAAGCCGCACCACGGCTGTCAGTTGAAGAAAGCCGTGACCAAATCATTGCACTTCTTTGCAGGCATCTCGGACGAGCAGAGCCTAAGCCTGACATCATCGCATCCGATATTTCTGCTCGCGCGATGGACTATCTCCGCGCACATTTTGAAGAAGATATCGGACTTGAGCAATTGGTCGAAGCCGTCGGCGCTACCGATCGCTTCTCCCTTTCGCGCAGTTTTCGACGCCGCTACGGAACCTCGCTGCACGCCTATCTGGTGCAATTGCGGCTCGCTGCTGCACGTCGGTTATTGCGTGAGCAGGAAACGCCTGCACAGGCCGCCATGCTGAGTGGCTTTGCCGATCAAAGCCATATGGGTAGATGGTTTCGACGCGCTTATGGGCTAACGCCAGCACAATATCGTCGTGGGCGCACAAACGTTCCAGATTTGCCGCGTTAGCTACGCTACCTGCTCCATTTTGAGCGCGCATCTTTTCCGAAAACAATTTCACACTTTTCGGAATGCGCTTTTTAAAAGGAGCATCCCATGATTTTCGATACAAAAATTGCCATTCTGGTGCAAAGCGATCTGCAAATGTGGCAAAAACTCAATGTCACGGCTTTTCTGGCCTCTGGTATTGCGGGTGCAGTTCCAAATGGCATTGGCGAGCCATATGTGGATGCGCTCGGGCGGGAACATGCCCGTCTATTCAGTCAGCCGGTGGTCGTTTTCTCGGCATCACTTGAAATTCTCCAACGCGCATGGCAGCAATCCCTGCAACGGGATTTAACGCGTGCAGCCTATGTCCGTGCGATGTTTGCGACCGGCCACGATGCTGCCAATCGCGAAGTCTTCCGCGCCGAAAATGCCGATACACCGGATCTGGTAGGTCTCGCTCTTCATGGCCCCAAGAAAGACATCGACAAAGCGATCAAGGGCGCACAGTTGCACCCCTGATAAAATAGATTACTGAGGCCGCAGGAAACGTGTGATCATCGTGGTCAACAGCTTGCGGCTCTCCTCAAAGCTCACATCCGGCACCATTAAAGGCAGCATGGGTGCTGCATCCAGCACCGCAATCAGCATCGCACTCGTATGCCCTACATCCAGCGATGGATCGACTTCGCCGCGAGCCTGCCCTGCTTTCAAGGTATCAGCCAGCATTCTGCGAATGCTGGCCGTATTGTTGCGCAGAATTTCCCTGATACGCTCGCTTCGGCCCGCCTCAGACAACAGCTCAAACAGAATGCGGCAATGATCGACCTCATTCCAACCGCTCATGCCCCAGAGTTCTGACAGCAACACAGTGGCAGTGTCTTGCCCTTCCGGATGGCTTGCAAAATCTCCATGCAACTTTCGCAAATATTCATCTGCCATTTGCTCCACGATTTCCTCCTTGCTGGAGAAGTAGTGGTAGAGATGGCCGGGGCTGATTTCCGCCTCCTTGCAGATTTTTGCAATGGACGCGCCCTGCAACCCTTCGCGCAGAAAACAGCGATGTGCAGCTTCCAGAATTTCCAGCCGCTTTTCTTCGTGCTTTTCAGGATTGACGGTGCGAACCATTCATATCTCCATAAATAGATCGATCATTCTAATTATGCTTGACACCGTGTCGAACATAAATAGAGTGAAAACTCTAATATACCATTCTGCCTCGGCAGATGCACCTAAAACAGCAGTACAGACGAAATGTCACGCCCGAAAATACCAGTTCGGGCGACGGGTTTTGTCACGCCCAATCTGAGAATTCGCAACATGACTATCCGCTCCGTCTTCACCACTGGCCTTGCTTTTTTGCTGGCTGCATTTTTTGTGTTCGGCGCTTATGGCAATTTCTTGCTTTCACCCCAGAACGCGGCCTCCTATGCCCGCTGGGGCTATCCGGAGTGGTTTCATTATATAACCGCTACTCTGGAACTGGCTGCCGCAGCATTGTTGATCAACCCAGCCACACGAAAACTGGGTGCTGCAATAGGCAGTTTTGTCATGGCCGCAGCCAGTCTCACGACGCTTTTTCATGCCGAATACGACCACGCGATTGCACCTCTGATCGTGCTCACCGTGTCATTGCTGACGCTCGTTCTGTCTCAAGGCGTACACCCAGAAAACTAACTCAAGCTTTACACTATGGAGAACTACAATGACTGGACTCTCCCACGAGGCCGGGAGCCTCGACGCGTCTTCAGCCAACTGGGCTGATCTGTTTTCAGGTCGGCATCTGGCCGTTGTTTCCGTCATGGCGGGTGGCATTCTGCTCTATGCAATGAATCTTTATTTCACGGCAGCTCTGATGCCTTCCATTGTTATGGATATTGGTGGGCAAAATTATTATGCGTGGGTCACAACGGCCTTCGTCATTGCAGCCATTGTTGCATCGCTGTTCGTAAGTCGTGTACTCGACTGGAAGGGTGCCGCATCTGCCTATGTTATCGCCTTCACGATTTTTGCTCTCGGAGCGATTGGTGCTGCGATCAGCCCTACAATGGAATTGCTGATTGCAGCCCGCGTTGTTCAGGGGCTGGGCGGTGGTCTGCTCGCGGGTCTCGGCTATGCTGTGATCCGGTCTGCCCTTCCTGAAAAGCTCTGGGCGCGTGCGACAGCTGTTGTTTCCGCAATGTGGGGGCTTGGCACGCTGTTCGGCCCGTCATTGGGTGGCTTGTTTGCAGAATTTGGTTTGTGGCGATGGGCCTATGCTGCACTGGCAGTGGCGGCACTTCTGCTGGCCATCATTGCCCGTGGTTCCTTCAAACAGGCAAAAACCGGCGGCTATCGCGCACCCGTGCCAATTGCTTCACTTATCCCTCTGTTGCTGGCAATCATCGCAATTAGCGTCAGCTCTATTCTGCCAATTGGCTTACCCACATTGATTGCAGTCGGCATCGGCATTCTTTTGCTTATCGTCTTCGTATCGATTGAACGCGGCGCCACAAACACCATCCTCCCCCGCATAACCTATTTGCCGGGCAATTCGTTGAAATGGACTTACCTGACCGTCGCAGCATTGAGCGCTGGCGTCATGCTCGAAAACTTTATCCCCTTGTTCAGCCAGCAACTCGCCGGTCTCAGCCCTCTATTGGCAGGGCTATTGGGTGCCGTTCTGTCACTCGCCTGGGTGATCGCACAGCTTTTTGCCGTATCGATCAATTCAGAAGCGACCCGCCGCCGTGCCATTCGTCTCGGACCTTTGCTGCTGGCAGTTGGCCTTATCACCTACAGCCTGCTCCTCATCGATCATGCATCCACGGCGACAGTGCTGCTATGGACGATAGCGCTCGGCGTGGCCGGTGTCGGAATTGGCATCTCCTGGCCGCTGCTCGGCGTTGCAGCCATGAGCAGTACCAACGACCCCGCCGAAGGCGGCAAGGCAGCAGCGGCGATTACCACCACGCAGCTCATCGCCTTCTCGATCACATCGGCAATTGCCGGAACTTTAATGAGTGCAGGCGATGGCACACCGCTTAACGCCGCAACCAATGTTTCACTTGGCATTGCGATTCTATGCGTGCTTGGCATCGCATCAGCAGGGCTTGCTACCCGTAAGCGCAGCTAAAATAAAAGCCCGGTTTTGCGACCGGGCTTTTGCTTATCTCTTCTTCTTTGCGCGACCGGCAAACGGATTTTCCGATGTTGTCAGTGACAAGCGGATCGGCACGCCGGGCATTTCGAATGTCTCACGCAAGCCATTTACCAGATAGCGCACGTAGGATTGTGGCATTGCATCCGGGCGCGAGCAGTTCACAACGAAGCCCGGAGGGCGGGTCTTCACCTGCGTCATATACTTGACCTTCAGGCGACGACCAGAAACAGCCGGAGGTGGCTGATGCGCAATAACGCCAGCAAGCCAGCGATTGAGGCGACCTGTCGAAATACGACGGTTCCAGATTTCGTGGGTAGCGACAAGGTTTTCCATAAGCTTGTCGAGGCCCTGACCGCGTTCACCGGAAATCGGCACAGCGCGAATACCACGCACCTGCGGCAGCAGACGCGCAGTCTTTTCGTAAAGATCAGCCAGAACCATCTGGCGGTCTTCGATCAAATCCCACTTGTTAAACGCGATGATAGGCGCGCGGCCTTCGCGGATAATAAGATCGGCAATCTGCAGATCCTGCTTTTCAAACGGGATCGTCGCATCGAGAACGATGATAACCACTTCGGCAAAGCGGATAGCACGCAGGCCATCGGCGACCGAAAGCTTTTCAAGCTTTTCCTGAACACGCGATTTGCGGCGCAAACCAGCCGTGTCGTAAAGCTTGATCTTACGGCCACGCCATTCCCAATCAACCGAAATGGAATCGCGTGTGATGCCAGCTTCCGGACCGGTCAGAAGACGGTCTTCGCCGAGCATCGTGTTGATCATCGTGGACTTGCCCGCATTTGGACGTCCGACAATGGCAATACGCAAAGGCTTGGTAGCATCGTAAGCCGGAATTTCTTCTTCATCCGGGTCTTCAATATCGTCGCCGATCAGCTCGCCAACAGCCTTTGGTGTAAAGACTTCGTCAGCAGCTTCCTCTTCCTTCTCGTCGGCAAAGACGCGCTCTTCACCCAGAAGTTCGACGATAGCATCGCGAAGGTCAGGCATACCCTGACCATGTTCAGCAGAAATCGGGCAAGGCTCACCAAGACCAAGCTGGAAAGCATCATAAAGACCCGACTGAGCGCCGCGAGCTTCCGACTTGTTGGCAACCAGAACGACCGGACGGCCTGAACGACGTACAACTTCAGCGAAAGTCGCATCGGTTGGTGTAATGCCAGCTTTAGCATCGATCACAAACAGGATCGCGTCGGCTTCCTGAATGGCCGCTTCGGTCTGCGCGCGCATACGCGCTTCCAGACTATCGTTTGCAGCTTCTTCAAGGCCAGCCGTATCGATCACCTGAAACTTCAGATCGTAAAGCTTTGCATCATGGATGCGCCGGTCGCGCGTAACGCCCGGCAAGTCATCGACCAGCGCCAGCTTGCGGCCAACGAGGCGATTAAACAGTGTGGACTTGCCGACATTGGGACGCCCGACGATGGCGAGAGTGAAACCCATAGGTTCGTATTACTCCGAAGATAAACGCGGATTAGCCCTGTTGAGCTTCTGGCACAGTAACGCCAGCGCCGCGCATGAGATCAAGCATTGTATTGGCGCGCTGGCGGATATTTGCCGGCGCCAGATTGTCATTGGCAATCTGCTGATAAAGCTTGGCAGCATCGTCGAAACGCTCTGCCTTCCAAGCAGCAAGGCCCAGCGCTTCACGCGCGCCGGAACGCATTGGATTGCCATCTGCCGAAAGCGTTTCAACGCGCTTTGCGACATCATCATAAGAACCAGAATCAACGAGCAGATAGGCTGCGCGCAAGCGTGCGACATCGCGCATCGGTGACGGCACTGCATTATCTGCAGCGACCGCGTCAAATGCGGCAACGGCTGCAGCCGCGTCACCCTTTGCAGCCTGAACAGAGGCCGCACGCATACGTGCCAGAACCGGATAAGAACCGTAACCGGTCTTTTCCAGATCATCGAGCGCTGCAATGGCTTCATCGTTCTTGCCGGAAGCGGCGAGATCAAGTGCTGCCAGGAACTTGTCACCGGAAGCAGAAGCTTTGCTGTCGGTCCAGTGCTGATAACCAACCCAGGCAGCAGTGCCGATAACAACCGCAACCGCACCGCCGATCAGCAGTGGGCCGAAGTTTTTCCAAACCTGTTTTGCCCGTTCCGAACGGAGTTCCTCGTTTACCTCGCGAATGAAACTGTCGTCTGCCATGGACCTGCCGTTTTTATTGGAGTGCAGCACTTGTGGAGCCGCGCTCGAAAATTCGTTGATCTTAATTTGTATGTTCTGGCGCTTTTAGTCGGAATTCGCGCCATATGTAAGACCTGTCATAGAAACAATATGCATTTCTGTCTGAGCTTCGCCATATTTTGTGACTAACAGGCAACTTTTCCAGTCAGATTGCGTTCATTCCCCCATGCGCCTCATCACTCCCGCCGTGCTTATTGCTTCCGCACTTGCTGCAAGCCCCACAATCGCCCAAACAACGAAGCCGCAATATGTGCTGATTTCGTTTGATGGCGCGCATGATAACAAGCTCTGGACGCGCTCGCGGGAACTGGCGAAAAACAACAACGCGCATTTCACCTATTTTCTCTCCTGCGTCTTCCTGATGACCAAGAAAGACCGGCGCGACTATCAGCCCCCACATAAACGTGCTGGCGCATCCAATGTCGGCTTTGCACTCAGTCACGACGAGGTTGTGGCTCGTCTTGGCAATATCTGGCAGGCGCATCTTGAGGGCAACGAAATCGCAAGTCACGGCTGCGGACACTTTGACGGCACCGACTGGTCAACCGCTGACTGGGACAAGGAGATCAAGGAGTTCCGTCGCATCACTGCCGATGCTTACAAGAATAACGGCATTGAAGGCGAGCCCGAGGGCTGGCAGGAGCTAGCCCACAACGGCATAAACGGCTTCCGCGCACCCTATCTTGCCGCATCCAAGCCCGTTCAGGATGCATTGAAAGCCAATGGTTTTCGCTATCAGGCATCGTCCATCACCCGCGGACCAGAGTTGCCTCAAATAACCGGACAGTTCGCGTCTTTTGGCTTGCCGCTGATCCCGGAAGGACCATCGCAGCGGCTTATTGTTGGCATGGATTACAATCTCTACGTCCGCCATTCCAAGGGCAAGGAAGCACCCGCTCAATCAGCCGAATTTGAAGACCGCGCCTATAAGGCTTTCCGCACGGCATTCGACAAGCAATATGATGGTGAACGCATTCCTCTACAGCTCGGCTTTCATTTCGTACTGATGAATGATGGCGCCTACTGGCGGGCCATGGAACGTCTCGTTTCTGAGGTCTGCAACAAGCCGGATGTCAAATGTACGACCTATAATGACTATCTCAACAGCATCGATATGCCTAACAGCCACGCTGTTCAAAACAGATCATAGAACGGCTGTTTGCTGTCGGCCTCATGCCGACAGCCCCAGATTTTCCTGATCCAGAACAGGTAGCGGACCGCCATCGATAGCAGCTTCAAAGCTGCGCAGACGCTTATAGATCGACAGAAGCTCAATAATCGTCGTCCATGAATTAACGAGATACTGGAAAGAGCCGCGTACCTGATCGAACACATTGGAAATCTGGCTCATCAAACCGAGCGTCAGCTTACCCGCAACAATTGACGGTATTAACAGCAGAAGCGGAAAAATATTGTCCGCCTGCAGATAGAAAATACGCGCCACGTTGAAATAGACATAGTGGAAATAAAGCCGGAAATAGTTGTGGCGAACGTTTGTGAAAAGCTCGCGCATTGTAACAGGCTCAGCGCGATCGGCATGATCTTCGCCATAAACCAGTTCCTTACGATAGGCTGCTTCCACCCGCTGATTGTTGAACTCCAGCCCGGGTAACTTGATACCAACGAGCGCGAGAAAGCCGGTTCCAAAGATTGCCCAAACGATTGCGGCCCAGACCAGCGCATGAGGAATTACGCCAACTATTGGAAGTTCGCTAACCTTTTCGGAGAAAGTGAACAGCACCGGTAAGAAGGCAATCAGCGTCATGATCGACTTTACAAGGCTGACGCCCAGCTGTTCCAGCGTGGAAGAAAAGCGCATCGTATCTTCCTGCACACGCTGCGCGGCACCTTCGATGTGGCGCAGCTTCTGCCAGTGCAGCATGTAATAATCATTCATAGCCGTTCGCCAGCGGAAGATATAATGGCTGACAAAGAACAAGCTGACCACGCCGACTGTTATGGCAAGAAAAGCGATCCCGGCAAAATCCACTGCACCCCAATAGAAATCGGCAGCGGAAACGGCGCCCGGTGTGCTCAGCCCTTTCTGCACCATATCGTAGAAAGGTCCATACCAGGCATTGATCGCAACACTGACCTGAACGCCGAAATAGGTCGTAAACAGGATCAATGCTGAACCAAGGACAGACCAGCGCTGCCAGCGATGCGGTGAGAATGCGCTCCAGAAAGCATAGAACGCAAACACAGCGACTGCGAAATAAATGTAGAACCACAAAAATGGTGCGGACCAGAAGACACTCGCGCCGATAATTGGCGCCGCATCTGCTGCTGCGGGCGGCAGGCCTATGAACCGCCCAAGATTGCTTCCCCCATCATACCAGCCAATCACGGCCAGAAGTGTCCAGAGAAGTGCCGACGAAAAAAACAGTTTGGGGCGCGGAAAAAACGATACGAACATCGGGGGAAATCCAAAAATGCAATTCTGCATTTATGAAATGCCTCTCCCTCATTCTTTACCAGTTAAATTTTTGTAAGGTTTCCGGTTACTTGGCAGCTTTGCCCGCAGCAAGCCCTATGACAGCCGTGACAATCAATGCAAAAGCGGCGATCAGACTTGGCAGGGTAAACGAGCCGGAATGTTGCGCCATGAAGCCTGCAACCAATGGCCCTGCAATCTGGCCAAGACTGAAGCAGACTGTCATGCGCCCCAGCGCGCGCTTTGGCGAATGCGGTGCGAGAACGCGCGCAGCCTGAAGACCGAAGGCGGTCAGCGCCATAAACGTCAAACCCAGCAATGCACCACCAATCAGCGGGCCAAAAGGTGCGGGCAACACCACACTTGCTGCAACGCCAATCGCTTCCAATATGGCAGTGAGTGCAAAGGCGGAAAACAGCCCGAATTTTCTGATGGCAGGCGACCAAAGCCAGATTGACGGCGCCGCACATAATCCGGTTATGACCCAGACCGCCGCTTCCATCAGCGGCCCGCCGTCATTGGAACGTACGATGGCAATGATGAATGTCGCCGTGATCACATAGCCAAAGCCGAAAATGCCATAGGCCAGTGCAATTGCGTTGAAAGCGAAGCTGTTTGGCAAAGCCGGTTCACGCTTCCCATTCGTGCCGCCAACCGGCCCTTCCTTAACGAGATAGGCCACAAAAACGGCCATGATCACGCTCAAAACAGCAGCGCCAATCCAGTCTGCTTTCCAGCCGAGACCGGATAGTCGAATGACCGCCACCAGGACCGCCGACAGTGCAATGCCTGCTCCAACGCCGCCGAAGTGCAATGCACCGAGCCCTGCCCGCTCTGCAGCCGTAATATGGCTCAGCACGATTGCAGTTGCGAGGATCATGGTGACAGCACTGATAAAACCTGCCGCAAAGCGAATGATTGAGAACAGCCATACACCATCGACCACCGCCATGAGCGCGCAAAGCACGGCACTGATAATCAGCCCCACGAGCACGCTCAAACGTTCTATCCCCGCAGACCAGCCATAGCCCCCAACAACTGCCCCAAGCAGATAGCCAACATAGTTGGCCGATGCGATGAATCCCGCATCAGCGGCATTAAAGCCTACATCCGACATCATGCCGGGGAGAATTGGCGTATAAATGAAGCGACCAATACCCATCGCCGTAATCATGGCGAGGAAACCGCCAAAGGCATAGCGGAGTGCAATCTGGTGCGGATAGGTCTGGGGGAGTGTCTTATTCATGACGGGGAAAATACGCTTCGCGCGAACGCATACAATTGAATTTTTCTGATGGGATCAATCATTCGAATTCAGTTCAACTTTCCGGCATTTGAACCCGCTTCAATCTGGTTGGATTATGGCTAAATGCGGAAGTCATACCGTTGGCACATCTGCATTTGGCTTCGGCGGCCGTACAGGCACACTGTCAGGCTGGGCCGAATGCAGAAAATGTAACAGCGTTTCATTCACGGACTGCAGGCGGAAAGCCGTATCACGCCAGCTGAAATCAATATCCTGCGGCACCGGAGGCAAGCGTTCCGGCGTCTCGCCTTCATCCAGATTGCAATTATGGATAACCGATTGCAATGACTGTGCAATCCATTCCGGCGGCGAGGCTTCCTTTTTGCGCAGAGCATTGCCGAGTGCTTCACCAAACAACAGTGCCGATGCATAAAGCCGGATGCCGCGACGATCATAGCGGCCCGCCATTTCACTGACTTCGCGCGCGACGAGCCTTCCACGCAACGACCAGCGCGCATTGGATCGCGCGAGCGCTATGCCATCACCCAGCGCATTGACCGCGCGTTGTGCTTGCGTGAACTGGTTGATGGCGCTTTGTGCATGGACAACATCCTGTTTTTCAAGCGCAATCGCGGACTGTTTCAGGCCTTTCAAGATATTGTCGACCAGACCCCGCACAGCCCTGTCGATGAGCCTCACCGGATCGGGTGTCGCCAGTATCTGACTGAAAAGGAGCCCGACACCCGCACCCACGAGAACATCGATGAGGCGCGTCATACCGGCAACCTGCGGTCCCATCGCCAGAACCAGAATTGCGGAAACGCCCGACTGAATGGCGATTGCCGGGGCCAGACCAAAGGTTGTTGCAAGCACCATAGCAATGCAGGTGACAACGCTCATATGCAGGACCGGGATCGTTTCCGGAAGTAGCAGGGAAAGCTCGCCAACCACAACGCCGGTTGTCACGCCGGTAATGACGCCAATCGCCTGTTTTCCGTGATTGGGGAGATTGGGCGCAAGGCAGATAACGGCCGTAACCATTGCGAAAACGGGGCGCGGCTGGCCGAGCATCCACTGACAGATAAGCCAAGCCACCGCGCCACCAATAGAGGCAATCAGCGCATCGCGCCAACTGACCGACCATTGCTGAAGAACCTTGTCTATCCGCTTATGCATGGATTGAGTGCCCTGCTAACTGTCAGTTTGAACAAGTCAATCTATGGCAGCGATAGCAATGCTCAAGCTTGGAAAAACGTCTCGTATTGATCGGGCTTGAAGCCGACGGTCAACTTTCCATCTTTTTCGAGAACGGGACGTTTGACCATGGAAGGCTGCGCCAGCATCAGAGCACGGGCCTTTTCAGCATCAACATTCTGACGCTCTTCTTCGGGCAGTTTGCGGAAGGTTGTGCCCGCACGATTGAGCAGCTTTTCCCACTCTATGTCCTTGAGAAAGCGGTCGATTGTTGCGGCGTCCAAGCCTTCCTTCTTATAATCGTGAAAGGCGTAATCAATGCCATGATCGTCAAGCCAGCTGCGTGCCTTCTTCATGGTGTCACAGGCTTTGATACCGTAGATGGTCACGCTCATTTCCGACTCCTTTGATCTTGTGCCGCGATCAAAAGCCATCAACTGAAACGTTGCAACCCCTTATCGTGCATCGTGAAATATAATGCCCAGCGTATGACGCTTGCCGGAGCGCAAACGACTGACGCCGTGCCGCATTTTCGCCTTATAATCGCCACGCGTACCACAAATTGGCCTGTCGTTTACCGCAAAAATCACAGCATCTCCCCGCCTTAAAGGCACAACTTCGGCCCTACTTTGCATACGCGGACGCTGTTCTGTGAGCACAAATTCACCGCCCATAAAATCCTCACCCGGCTGCGACAACAGCACGGCAACCTGAAGCGGAAAAGCCAGATCGCCGTAAAGATCCTGATGCAGGCAATTATAATCGCCCTCGACATATTGCAGGATCAGTGGCGTTGGGCGCGTTTGCCCGGCAGCGTGACACATTGCAAGATACTCATCATGGTTCGATGGATATTCCATCGCGCTTCTCAGACGTTCGCTCCAGCGATTGGCTATCGGACTTAATCGTCCATACAATTCCTTGCGGGATGCCCCGATGATTTCAGGCAGCGGGTTGGCGAAATACTTGTACTCACCACGCCCAAAACCATGTCTTGCCATTGAAATCGTCGAGCGAAAGGCATCGGACGCGTCATAAAGACCGACGATCTCACTGCATTGATCTTTGGAAAAGAGCTGGTCCAATGTTGCGGTGCCGAATTGATCCAGCTCATCTGCAATTTTCTGCCAGTCGTAAGAGGCCAGTTTCTCTTTCATGACTGGCGCTCTCTTTCGATCAGATCCCGCTTGCGTTCAACGCCCCAGCGATAACCGGACAAGCCACCATCATTGCGCACAACGCGATGACAGGGAACCGCAACGGCAATCTTGTTGGCACCACATGCCTGCGCCACAGCTCTGGTGGATTTTGGCAAACCGATCCTCTCGGCGAGTTCGCTATAGCTTACAGTTTTGCCAACCGGGATTTCGCGCAAGGCTTGCCAGACACGCTGCTGGAAAGCTGTGCCTCTTAAATCAAGCGGCAGATCGAATCCGATGCCTGGGTTTTCAACAAAGCCGATCACCTGAGCAATGTGATCCTCGAAGTCGCGATCAGCACCGACGAGCTGCGCTTTCGGAAACCGCTTTTCCAGATCGATAATCAGCTCCTGCGGATCATCGCCCATCAGAATGGCGCAGACCCCCTTGCCGCTTTCCGCTACCAGAACGGCGCCAAGTGTGGATTGTCCGATGGCAAAGCGGATGGTTTCGTTTTCGCCGCCAGACTTAAAGGCCTTTGGCTTCATGCCGAGTATCTTATCTGAGGCTTCATAGAAGCGGCTGGAAGAATTGTAACCCGCTTCGTAGATTGCATCCGTCACGCGGCTATCACTGGATTTAAGGGCGGCGCGCATTTTCTCTGCACGATGCGCATCGGCATAGGCTTTAGGCGTGAGACCTGTGAAGCTTTTGAAAATGCGATGGAAATGCGCCGGACTTGCCCCTGCGGCGCGCGCAATGTCTTCCAGTGCGGGAACGTCATCGGCATTCTCGATGAAGCGGCAAGCGGCGGAAACCATATCGGCATAGCGCGCACTGTTTTGCGCATCAAGCGTTACATCGACATGCGGCTTGCACCGCATACAAGGGCGAAAGCCAGCCCGCTCTGCATCTTCGGCAACCATAAAGAACTGAACATTTTCGCGTTTACCACGCCGCGACGGGCATGATGGGCGGCAATAAACGCCCGTCGTGCGTACAGCGTAAACGAATTCGCCATCTGATGCCTTGTCGCGCGCCAGCACTTTTAGCCAGCGGCTTTCATTAGTGTCATTGTTGCTTGTCAGCGTGCGTGTCATCAGGTTCATGTCCGTTATCCTTCTTACTATGAAGGAAAGCTAACGCTTAACAAGACTGACAACACTCCGCTGCTTGCTTTCAAATTTTGCGACTGCTTTAAGCCTTCCGCGCTTCCTTGATCGCGTCGATCAGGCTCCGCTCGTTCATCACGCCTCCGTAAAGCCGGGTGCCGATAACGAAGGACGGCGTACCGCCAAAATTGAACGCTTCGCCCTGCTCCATGTTGCGCGCAAGAATGCCGTCGATCCGCGCAGCATCCGCCTTGTAATCGGCCTCAAGCTTCTTCGGATCAAGGCCACCCTTCTTCAAGGCTGCATCGGTCTGATCTTTGGTCAGACGACCGGGCGTCAGCATCATGGCTTCCATAGCCTTGACATAATTTCCCGACTTTTCTGCCGCCAGCACCAGACGCGCCGGATAGGCCGAATTGTCACCGAAAATGATCCAGTCTTTAAGCACCAGACGCACATTGCCGTCTTTCTCGACAACGCTCATCAGCTCAGCATGGCCCTTTTTGCAGTAAGGGCACTGATAGTCGAAATATTCAACAATGGTGACGTTGCCGTTAGGATTACCAAGGACCGGGATTTCCTTGTCATAAAGGACATCGGCCACGGTCGGCACACGCTGGGCGAAGCTCTCGCCGCCAGAAATGGCAATCGTTGCGGCACCGGCTACAGTTGTAGCGAGCATCTGGCGGCGGTTCATCATCAGCTTTCTCCTTGTGCAGATTGAGTCTTGCTCAGGACCACAACGCGGCTTCCACTGGATACGCGTTTATGAAGATCGAGAATGTCCTGATTGAAAAGACGGATACAGCCCGACGAAGCAGCCTTGCCGATTGACCAGGGTTCGTTGGTGCCATGGATGCGATAAAGCGTGTCCTTGCCATCGCGATAAAGATAGAGCGCACGCGCGCCGAGCGGATTGCGAATGCCGCCTTCCAGACCATTGGCGTATTTCGCATAATGATCAGGATTGCGCTTGATCATATTCTGCGTTGGTGTCCAGCGTGGCCATTGCGCCTTGTAAGCAACCTGCGCCTCGCCGCTGAAGGTCAGGCCAGCACGACCCACGCCAACGGAATAGCGCATGGCCTTGCCACCGGGCTGCACGAGATAAAGATAGCGCGTATAGGGATCGACAATGATTGTGCCGACCGGGTGGCTGGTCTGATAATTGACCTGCTTGCGAAGATTGCGTTCGGCAATTTTACTGAGATCGAGTGCTGCAATGTGATTGCCGCCGTCGGTGACAGCACCGTACATCACTTCATATTCGCTCTTTGCCGTCTGAACTTCCGGCTCCGGTAGAGGCTCAACGACAGGTGTAACAGCCACTGGCTCAGGTGCGACGACCGCTGGTTCGGGCATGTTAACAACGACAGGCCTGTCGGATGTCGTAGTACAGGCCGCAACTGCCAAAGGCATAAGGCCAATCAATATCAGCCGCGCCAGAGACGGCGCTGCCTTCGCAATTTGATTATATGTCGTCAATTTCCCCAACCCCAATGTCCCCGAGCCATGATCAATCCTAAAAGCCTTGCTTCTGGCCGGCGTTAATGAGTCCGACCGAACGTTCAATTGTTGCCGACGAAACGTCGCCAACCAAGCGTGTACCTTCAGGTTCCTTGCTGGCATTGTTGAAGAAAACCATGGTCGGCGGGCCTGCAACTTTGAGCTTTGCCATGAGATCGGCATTGCCCGCATTCAGGTCCGAGACATCGGCCTTGATAAGCTGATATCCGCCCAGCGCTTTCTTCACGCCTGCATCCGGCAGGACGCGCCGCTCCACAGTGGAACAGCTGACGCACCAATCTGCCGTGAAATAGACCAGCGTCGGCTGATCGCCGCGCGCCGCATCCAGCTTTTCCTGAAGGGCAGAAACCGTTTCGACCGGCGCGAATCGCAGCTCGGCCAAATTATGGTTAACGTCACGGTTAACCAATGCCGCCAGCGGTTGCAATGGATCGCGACCACCCGAAGCCACGCCGAGTATCAGAATAACGCCATAAACGAAGGCGGCGGTACCAATCGTGCGCGCAACAACGCTGCGATCCGGGATTTTGAGGAAAGCGAAGCTCGCCACGCCAAACAGCAGCAAAGCCCATAAAACCATATCCACGCCCGATGGCAGCAAGGGGGCAGCCATGAAAATCGCGGTTGCGAGAAAACCAAAGCCGAATACCTGCTTGACCGCCTCCATCCACGCGCCTGCACGCGGCAAGGTGCCAGCACCGAGCGTCGCAAAAGCAATCAACGGCAGACCTTTGCCGATGCCAAGCGCGAAGAGCGCGCTGGCTCCGAGTGCTACGTTGGCTGTCTGTGCGATATAGAGCAGCGCACCAGCAAGAGGTGCAGTCACACATGGCCCGACAATCAGCACCGAGGAAAAGCCGAGGATTGCAGCAGAGCGCTTGGAACCGGTGCGTTGGCCGGTTTTAGCCGAGATTGCACTGACCCATGAGGATGGGAGCTGTAGCTGGAACAGGCCGAACATTGACAGAGCAAGCAATGTGAAGATGCCAGCCAATGCAAGCGCCATCCATTTGGATTGCAGCACCATTTGCAAATTCTGGCCCGACCAGCCAGCAATTGCACCGACGACAGCAAACCCGAGTGCGAGGCTGAACACATAAGTACTGGAAAGCACGAAGCCGCGTTTCGCCGTCAGCTTTTCACCTTCCCGCGCCAGCGTTCCTGCGACAATCGGGTAGATTGGAAACACGCAAGGTGTGAAGGCCAGCAGCACACCGAAAGCAAGGAAAGCTGCAATCACCAGTGCCGAACCGCCCTGATCGAGAAGATTTTCGATCATGCCTTTTTCGGGGGCGAGCGCGAAAGCTTTGCTCTCAGCCGCAGGAGCTGATGCGGCGGTGAACACGGAGCCGTTCGTAAACGCTTTGCCCATCTGAGAGCTGACGGCGAGCGTTACCGGATCAATTGTGCGGGTTTCAGGACGATAGCAGATACCGTCTTCCTGACACCCCTGATAGGTCAGCTGAATGGGTTCGCTACCCGCCGGAACACTGGCACTTGCTCGCGTGTAATAGACTTCGAGCCGTCCGAAATTCGGATCATCCTTGGCGATACCCGGTTGCGTATCAACGGTGAGTGCTGCGCCTTTCGCATCTTTGGCTTCGATATGATCGCGATAGAGATAATAGCCGTCGGAAATCTGCCAGTTAAGCAGGAGCCGGTTGTCGCCATCCTTCGCAACACTTAAACGAAAAGCATCATCGACCGGCAGCGGGTTTGCAGCCAGCGCAGGTGAAAGAGCAAACATAAGAAAAGCAGCAAGTATCGCGAAAAAGCGCATTCGGGTTATTCCGGGTAATTTGATTCGTGCAAAATAGTTTAGGTTGTAAAAAGCAAATGCTGTCGTCACCTTAAGGCAGCCTTAAGCTGGCAAAGCGAGAAGCCGGTTACAGATGAAACAAGGCGGAAACAGGAAGACACATGCGCATTCTGGTGGTTGAAGACGATGCAATCCTGCTCGACGGGCTTTCCGTGGGTCTGGGATTAGCCGGATTCACCGTGGATGCCGTTGCAAACTGTGGAGATGCCGAGGCCGCCCTTGCTGCCCAGAATTACAACGCGGTTGTGCTTGATCTCATGCTGCCGGATGGCTCCGGTCTCGACATTCTGAAATCCATGCGACAGGCTCGCGATGATACGCCAGTTCTGTTACTGACCGCGCGCGATCAGGTGCCGGAACGTATCGCAGGACTTGATGCCGGGGCTGACGATTATGTTGGCAAGCCGTTTGATCTCCATGAGCTCGCAGCGCGTGTGCGTGCCATTGCTCGGCGCGGCACAGGGCGCGCAAGTAGCACGCTTGAATGGCAGGGCGTGGAGCTTGATCCGGCTGAAATGTCGGTGCAGTTCAAGGGCGAGCCGCTCCGCCTGACCCGCCGTGAGTTTTCGATATTGCGTAGTTTAATGGAACGTCCAACGGCGACAATCTCCAAGTCATCGCTTGAAGAAGCGCTTTATGGCTGGCAGGAAGAAGTCGAAAGCAACGCGGTGGAAGTGCATATCCATCATTTGCGATCCAAGCTTGGTTCAGGCTTCATCGAGACAGTGCGCGGTGTCGGCTACCGGCTTGCGAGGGAGCAAGCATGAACTCCATTCGCAGTCGCCTGACCGGTATATTGATCGGCATCACCTGTCTTGTCTGGTTGTTCGCCGTTATCTGGATTCATGTGAGTACCCAATCGCGACTTGAAAAAGTGCTGGATGCGCGCCTCATGGAAGCGGCTCGTATGGTCAATTCGCTTTTGATCGAGCGGCGCGTTGAGGTTAATCCCGATGGCGACGGCGGACAGCTTTCACTCAAGCCGATGGATGATTTTCCCCATTATGATCGCCAGCTTTTCTGCCAGATCTGGGCAATCGACGGCAGACTTGTTGGACGGTCCGAAAGCGCACCGGGTGAACGCCTGACCGATGTGGCCAATGGCTTTTCAGATACAGTTGTCGCTGGCGACCGCTGGCGTGTGTTTGCGGTTGAAAATACAAAACTCGGGCTGCGTGTGATGGTGGGCGACAGCCTATCAGTGCGAGAGCGGCTAGTGCAAAACGTGGTGACAGGCGTGGTGCTGCCTGCCCTGCTCCTGCTTCCAATACTTGCTATCCTGATCTGGCTTTGCGTCCGTCGCGGGCTTGATCCGTTGAGCAGTCTCGCCGGCACTTTATCCAAACGCGATGCGCGGGATTTGCGACCGCTTTCGGAAGAGAAGTTGCCCTCCGAAATCAGCCCGGTGGTTTCGGCTTTGAATGATCTGTTCCATCGTGTGGAGGAAGCCCGCGAACGCGAGCGCAATTTTGCGATCTTTGCAGCGCACGAATTGAAGACGCCGCTTGCAGGCCTCAAGACACAGGCACAGATCGCCGAGGGTGCCAAAGACGACGCCATGCGCCTCAATGCAGTACGCCAAATTGCATCGGGTGTTGATCGCACCAGCCGTCTCGTCAATCAGCTGCTGGACCTTGCAGCCCTTGAGACTGGTGATGAAATGGAGCCACCATCGCCGGAGCCAGCCTGTCAGCTGCTTGTTTCGATCTCGACCGACATGCGTATGCTTGCCGCACATCGGGGCGTGAAGATCGAGCTGCCCGGCAATCTGCCGCTTGTCACGATGCAATATCCGCATCTCTTCACACTTGCCATGCGTAATCTGATCGAGAATGCCGTCAATCATTCGCCTCAAGGCGGGTCTGTGCGATGCAGTCTCGAAAAGGCCGATGATCAGGTCGTCTTCACTGTCGAGGATGATGGCCCCGGCATTCCGCCGGAAGACATGGCTTATGTGACCGAGCGCTTTTATCGCGGCGCCAATAGAAGCGAAAATGGTAGCGGTCTGGGTCTAGCCATCGTGAAGATGGCGGCAACGCGTATGGGCGGTGAAGTGCAGCTTCATAATCGTTCTGAAGGTGGCTTGCGCGCCCTCCTCATCATCCCCACTCAGGCTGCGACATAAATTCCCGCCTGTGTAGGTTGACGGGTCAGGCTTTCGGCGTATTATGCAACTGCAAATCATTTGCAATTAAGGTCAGAATATTCATTCAGATTTCAGACATAGCTTTTGATTAAAGAAGCCGAGACTGTTCATGCTGTTTAATCCTCGATCTGGGCCTAAAGCCGCGCAGCTCTTGCCAGAAACCGTCCCTCGTTCTGACAAGGAATGGGCCAAGCAGCAGACAACAGCAGTCAAAGCGATTTTAAGACGGGCCGGGTTACGCCCGACCCGTCAGCGTATTGCGTTAGGATGTATGCTTTTCACTGAGAAACACCGGCACGTGACCCCGGATATGCTGAATGAAGAAGCATTACTGCTAGGCGAAAAGCTATCCGTTGCAACGGTTTACAACACGCTCAATCAATTTTCCGATGCGGGCCTTATCCGCAAGATAAGCCTGCATGGCGAACGTACCTATTTCGATACGGATACTGGCGACCACGCACATTTCTACATCCACGACGAAGACCAGATCATCGACATTGCAACAGACGATATCGGCATTGGCCCGCTGCCCGCTCCGCCTGCTGGCTACAAGATCAGCAAAGTGGACGTTCTGATCCATCTGGTGCCGGAAACTGACACCGCCTGATTTCCCGAAGAACTCCCAATTCGTCGCAGGTCCGATTAGAGCTCTTTGATTTAGATCAATGACACCCTCTCGTAGAGAGCCGATAGAAAGGCATCGCTATAGCTGTCGTTACTCAGACAGCTTCTGACTTGCGCTGCGAGGGGATTAAATGAACTACGCCGCTGGAACAGTCCTGTCTGGTCTGGGAGCACTTTTTGCTGTGCTTCTGGCCGGATTTTCTCATGATGAGTTGTTCAGAACCCATATGTGGATTCTGTTCGCTACACTCGCCATCTTCACCATCTTGCTGATGCGCAATGCCGATTACGGCCTTGCGCCAAAGAAGGTCGATCAGTCCACTTACATGGACGGACCGATCCGCTACGGCGTGATCGCAACGGTCTTCTGGGGTGTGGTTGGCTTTCTGGTCGGTGTGGTTATCGCAGCCCAGCTTGCCTTCCCCGATCTCAACTTTGAACCCTATCTGAACTTCGGTCGTCTGCGCCCGCTGCACACTTCAGCGGTTGTTTTTGCATTCGGCGGCAATATCCTGATCGCTTCGTCGTTCTATGTCGTGCAGCGCACCTGTCGCGCGCGCCTGATCGGTGGCGATCTGGCCTGGTTCGTGTTCTGGGGATATCAGCTTTTCATCGTAATGGCTGCAACCGGCTATCTCCTTGGGATTACCCAGAGCCGCGAATATGCTGAACCGGAATGGTATGTCGATATCTGGCTCACCATCGTCTGGGTCGCCTATCTCGTCGTCTTCCTCGGCACGGTATTGAAGCGCAAAGAGCCGCATATCTATGTGGCAAACTGGTTCTACCTGTCCTTCATCATCACAATCGCCATGTTGCACATCATCAATAATCTGGCGATCCCGGTATCGTTCCTCGGCGTGAAGAGCTATTCGGCTTTCGCAGGCGTGCAGGATGCCGTGACCCAGTGGTGGTATGGCCATAATGCGGTTGCGTTCTTCCTGACCGTGCCATTCCTTGCGATGATGTATTACTTCGTGCCCAAGCAGGCAGAGCGTCCGGTTTATTCCTACCGCCTGTCGATCGTGCACTTCTGGTCGATCATCTTCCTCTACATCTGGGCTGGCCCACACCATCTTCATTATACCGCTGTTCCCGATTGGGCACAGACGCTCGGCATGGTGTTCTCGATCATGCTCTGGATGCCTTCGTGGGGTGGCATGATCAACGGTCTGATGACGCTTTCTGGCGCATGGGACAAGGTTCGTACCGATCCGATCATCCGTCTGATGGTTGCAGCTATTGCCTTCTACGGCATGGCAACCTTTGAAGGTCCGATGTTGTCGATCAAGGCAGTCAACTCGCTCTCCCACTACACCGACTGGACCATTGGTCACGTTCATGCGGGTGCGCTGGGCTGGAACGGCATGATTACCTTTGCAGCCGTTTACTACCTCACACCAAAGCTGTGGGACCGTGAACGCCTCTACTCGATCCGCATGGTCAACTGGCACTTCTGGCTCGCAACACTTGGCATCGTGCTCTACGCCGCCGCCATGTGGGTTGCAGGTATCCAGCAGGGTCTGATGTGGCGCGAATACGACGACCAGGGTTTCCTCGTCTATTCCTTCGCCGAAACCGTGCTCGCCATGTTCCCTTACTACGTGATCCGTACTGCAGGCGGTCTGCTTTACCTCGCCGGTGGACTGGTCATGGCATGGAACGTCTATCAGACCATTCGCGGCAACCTGCGCAAAGAAGCCCCTATGGGCGGTGCCCGGCCTGCTGCTGGCGCCACAATGCAGCCAGCCGAATAAGGAGTGTGATTTATGTCTATCCTCAAAAAACACTCCAAGCTGGAGAGAAATGCAACGCTGCTGCTGATTGCTTCGCTTGCCGTGGTAACGGTCGGTGGCATCGTTGAAATCGCACCGCTGTTCTATCTCGAAAATACCATCGAGAAAGTGGAAGGCATGCGTCCCTATTCACCGTTGGAACTCGCGGGCCGCGACATCTATGTGCGTGAAGGCTGCTACCTCTGCCACAGCCAGATGATCCGTCCGTTCCGCGATGAAGTGGAGCGCTACGGCCATTACTCTCTGGCGGCAGAATCCATGTACGACCATTCGTTCCAGTGGGGCTCAAAACGCACAGGGCCTGACCTTGCGCGCGTTGGCGGTCGTTATTCCAATGAATGGCATGTACAGCACCTCATCCGCCCGCGTGACGTGGTGCCGGAATCGGTCATGCCAAGCTATGCCTTCCTGAAGGATCGCCCGCTTGATGCCAACAATATTGCAGCCAATCTGAAGGCCAATGTGGCGGTCGGCGTTCCGTACACGCAGGAGATGGTCGACAACGCACTGGCTGACCTTCAGGCACAAGCCGATCCAAACGCCGATACGTCCGGCATCGAGGGTCGTTATCCCAAGGCACGCCTTGGCGATTTTGACGGCAACCCGCAGGTCATTTCGGAGATGGACGCGCTGATCGCCTATCTGCAGATGCTCGGCACCCTCGTTGACTTCTCGACCTACGATCAGTCCCCCAAAGCAAGATAAAGCGGAGATTAAGCGATGGATTACAATACCCTACGCACTTTCGCCGATAGCTGGGGCCTGCTTGCCATGGCTCTCTTCTTTGTCTTCGTCATTCTTTTTGCCTTCCGTCCGGGAAGCAAAAAGAAGGCTGATGAAGCGAAAGAAATTCCATTCAAGGACGAGAAAAATGACTGACAAACAGATTGATGAAGTCAGTGGTGTTGAGACCACCGGCCATGAATGGGACGGCATCAAGGAACTCGACAATCCAATGCCGCGCTGGTGGCTTTGGACCTTCTACGCAACGATTGTCTGGGCTCTTGCTTATGTGATCGCCTATCCGGCATGGCCGCTGATTTCCAACTCAACGGCTGGCTTGATCGGTTGGTCGAGCCGCGGCGATTTCTGGAAGGAAAACGCAGAGATTGCTGCCGGTCGCCAGGGTATCATCGACCAGATCAAGGCCAAGGATGTGCATGAGATTCTGGCTGATGAAAACCTGCGCCAATATGCGATTGCAGGCGGCGCTGCAGCGTTCCGCGTCAATTGCGTACAGTGCCATGGCTCTGGTGCGCAGGGAGCGCCCGGCTATCCGAACCTGAACGATGACGATTGGCTGTGGGGTGGCTCGGTTGACGACATTCTGACGACCATTCGTCATGGGGTTCGCTCGCCCGACGATAGTGAAACCCGTGTTTCCGAGATGCCTGCCTTTGCAGATGTTCTCGAACCACAGCAGGTGCGTGAAGTGGCAGCCTATGTGGTCAGCCTTTCCGGTACACCCCATGATCCCGCTATGATTCCAGAAGGCCAGAAGGTCTTCAGCGAAAACTGTGCGGTCTGTCATGGCGGCGATGCCAAGGGTATGCGCGAGTTCGGCGCACCAAACCTCACCGACGCGATCTGGTTCTATGGTTCTGGTGAAGACGCCATTGCCCGCCAGGTCTCTCATCCAAAGCATGGCGTAATGCCTGCCTGGGAAGCGCGCCTTGGTGATGCGACGGTTAAACAGCTCGCAATCTTCGTTCACTCGCTTGGTGGTGGCGAATAACACAAAAGCACACCCCGAAAAGTCGGAACCGGTTTTCGGGATGTGCGTGAATAAAAGTAACTGGCCCCGCTTAGACGGAAAAGCAGGGCCAGCCGAACTGGAAATGCATCAGAACGGACGGCGAATAACCACCCCGCTCTCAATCATTGCAAGCGTGATATGACCGGCAAGCCAGCTTCTGTCTGTCCGGCATCATGCTTCAGGAGCAAGGCAAATGTCAGATGATGTCGAACGGATAGACGTTCAGGCAGTCAATTCCCCCAAGATCCGCCAGTCGCTTTATGCGGCGCGGGTGAAGATATTTCCGAAGCGCGTCCAGGGTCAATTCCGGCGCTTCAAGTGGCTCGTCATGCTCATCACATTGGGGATCTACTATCTGACGCCTTGGTTGCGCTGGGATCGCGGGCCTTATGCGCCGGATCAGGCGGTCTTGATCGATCTTGCCAACCGCCGTTTCTATTTCTTCTTCATCGAAATCTGGCCACAGGAATTCTACTACGTGGCGGGCCTGCTTATCATGGCGGGCCTTGGTCTGTTTCTTGTAACCTCTGTCGCGGGTCGCGCATGGTGCGGCTATACCTGCCCACAGACCGTCTGGGTTGATCTTTATCTTGTTGTCGAGCGCGCCATCGAAGGCGACCGCAATGCACGCATGAAGCTCGACAAGGCTCCATGGAGCTTCGACAAGGTCTGGAAGCGCGTGACCAAACACGCGGTCTGGCTGCTGATCGGCGTTCTGACGGGTGGTGCGTGGATCTTCTATTTTGCCGATGCGCCAACGCTGCTGATGGATTTTGTGACGGGCCATGCCGCGCCCGTCGCCTATATGACCGTCGCGATCCTGACCGCTACAACTTATATTTTCGGCGGTCTGATGCGCGAGCAGGTCTGCACCTATATGTGCCCCTGGCCACGTATTCAGGCAGCAATGCTCGATGAGAATTCGCTCACCGTCACCTATAATGACTGGCGCGGTGAACCGCGTTCACGCCATTCCAAGAAGGCAATTGCCGCGGGCGAAACCGTTGGCGATTGCGTGGATTGCAACGCCTGCGTTGCGGCCTGCCCTATGGGTATCGATATTCGCGACGGGCAACAGCTTGAATGCATCACCTGTGCGCTTTGCATCGATGCCTGCGACAGTGTGATGGACAAGGTTGGCAAGGAACGCGGCCTCATCTCCTATGCGACGCTTGCCGATTACAATTTCAATATGGCGCTTGCCACCAATGATGGCACTGCAACCATTGACCCTGCCCGCGTCTACAAAGCACCGAATACGTTCTCGGATAAGGTCCAGAAGCTTTCCTGGAAGAAAGTGCTGCGCCCGCGCAGTATCTTCTATTTCATTGTCTGGGCGCTGATCGGCCTGACGCTGGTGATTTCGCTTTCCATGCGTCAGCGGATCGGCATCAATGTGCTGCACGACCGGACGCCACAATATGTGTTGTTGTCCGATGGTTCGATCCGCAACGGTTATACGGTCAAGCTGCTTAACATGATCCCGGTTCCGCGTACTTTCCGGCTTTCGATCGAAGGTTTGCCGGGGGCGGAAATTACGGTTCAGGACGAGACACCCGATGCCGATGGCAATTACGATATTCCGGTCGAACCGGATCGCCTGAAAACTCTGCGCGTTTTCGTGACCATGCCGCATAGCGCAATCACCGAGAACCGCAAGGACTACGAAATCGAAGTGCGTGATGCGGACGGCGCAGAACACGCGCGCTACAAAGCAACCTTCATGGCTCCGGAGGGCAAGTAATGTCAGTGAAAACGAAGACTTCAGGTGCATTCACCGGATGGCACATGCTGGGTATCATGGTTGCATTCTTCGGCGTCATTATCGCCGTCAACATCACGATGGCTTACAAGGCCGTCAGCAGCTGGAGCGGGCTTGTCGTCAAGAACACCTATGTCGCAAGTCAGGAGTTCAACGACAAAGCCGAAACCGGCAAAGAACAGGCGGCGCTTCAATGGCAGTCACAGCCGACCTTCGCAGAAGGTGTATTTACATGGCGCCTGACCGACCGCGAAGGCAAGGCCGTTACTTTGACCGGCGGCACCGTCGACTTCAAACGCCCGGTCGGCGACGTGCATGACACCAAAGTCTCGCTCACTGTTGCGGAAGAAGGTGTTCTGACAGCACCGCTTGAGCTTGGCGAAGGCGCGTGGATCATGGAAGTCAATGCTGATGCCAGTAAAGATTATGGCCTTGACGACCCTTATCGCCACATCATCCGTGTTCTGGTGAAGGACGGGAGGATCTTATGAGTTGCTGCGTTGAAAATGCACAGATCGCCACTGTCATTCAGGCCATTTCGCCAGATGAAATGCAGGTCGCAAGTCGTGCGCTCGGCGATGGTTTGCACCAGCTCGATCTATCGGTTCCCGGTGTTCACTGCGGCCTTTGCATCAAGACAATCGAAGATGCGCTCGGCAAAATCAGCGGTGTTGCCTATGTCCGCGTCAACCTGACAGCGCGTCGTGTCACCATTCGCTGGAAGGATGGAGAGACACCGCCTGATGTGGTCGATCCGCTGCGCCGTCTCGGTTATGAAGCGCATATTTTCGATATGGTGCAGGACAAAGATCCGACCTTCACGCGGCTGTTGATCGCGCTTGGTGTTGCAGCCTTTGCGTCGAGCAATGTGATGCTGTTGTCGGTTGCGGTCTGGTCGGGTGCGGATGCTGCTACCCGCGATATGTTTCACTGGATTTCCGGCCTGATCGCACTGCCGACCCTGATTTACTCGGGCCGGATTTTCTATGTTTCAGCCTGGAATGCGCTTCGCACCCGTCGCGTGAACATGGATGTGCCGATTGCACTCGCCATTTCGCTTGCCTTCGGCATGAGCGTTTATGAGACGATGAACCATGGTCAGCACGCTTATTTCGACGCTTCTGTCTCGCTGTTGTTCTTCCTGCTGATTGGCCGCACGCTCGATTATCTGATGCGCGCACGCGCACGCTCCGCCGTGCGAGGTCTTGCCCAGTTAAGCCCGCGTGGTGCGGTGGTTATCGGCGACAATGACGAGCGCAACTATCTGCCGGTCAATGAAATCCGCATAGGTCAGCGGATCATCCTTGCCGCTGGCGAACGTGTGCCTGTTGATGCAAAAGTTGAAGACGGTCGTTCAGAGCTTGATTGCGCCATTGCATCAGGCGAAAGCGATGCGGTTCCAGTCGGTCCCGGCTCGGATATTCGTGCGGGAACCATGAACCTCTCCGCCCCACTCGTCATTCGCGCAACCGCTGAAGCCAAGGATTCCTTCCTTGCTGAAATGGTGCGTCTGATGGACGTAGCCGAAGGTGGCCGCGCTTTTTATCGCCGTCTCGCTGACCGGGCATCCGAACTCTATGTGCCTATGGTGCATACGATTGCCTTTGCAGCCTTTGTCGGATGGATGATCTATACCGGCGGCGACTGGTATCGCTCGATCTATATTTCGATCTGCACGCTCATCATCACCTGCCCCTGTGCACTGGCGCTTGCGGTGCCAATCGTTCAGGTGGTGGCAGCCCGTCGCCTGTTTGAAAACGGCATCATGATCAAGGACGGCTCAGCCATGGAACGCATGGCCGAGATCGATACGGCAGTATTCGACAAAACCGGCACGCTGACACTTGGTCAGCCCCGCCTGATTGATCTTGATGCAATCAACCCGAACAATCTCGAGATCGCGTCCGAGCTTTCGCTTTACTCGCGCCATCCGCTTTCGCGGGCGCTTGCACTGTTTTCAGGCGCAAAGCCAATGACTGCCTTCAGCCGAATTGAGGAAATTCCGGGTTCTGGCATTGAAGCCGAACTGAACGGCACGATCTATCGGCTTGGCAAGCGCGAATGGGCGGACAGCGATGCGAATGCGGCTGCTTCCGATGGTCCTGAAACTTGCCTATCAATCGATGGCAAGCTGGTTCAGACTTTCCGCTTTGAAGATCAGCCGCGCGAAGATGCGGCGAGCGCCATCGGCGCGCTGAAACGCAATGGTTTGAAGCTGGAAATCATTTCCGGCGACAAACAGCCCGCCGTGCAAAAGCTTGCCGGTTATCTTGGTGTCGATACTTATCGCGGTGAGGTGCTGCCTGCGGACAAGTCACAGCTTGTGCAAGAACTGACCAGCAATGGTCGTAAAGTACTGATGGTCGGCGACGGGTTGAATGACGCTCCTGCCCTTGTTGCGGCCCATGTTTCCATGGCGCCAGCAACCGCTGCCGATATTGGCCGTAACGCTGCCGATTTCGTATTCCTGCGCGAAAGCCTCGCTGCCGTGCCGCTGGCTTTTGCCGTGTCAAAAGAAGCAGGCCGGTTAATCAGCCAGAACTTTGCACTTTCCATCGGCTATAATATCATTGCTGTGCCAATTGCGATTTTCGGCTATGTGACGCCATTGGTGGCCGCACTTTCGATGTCGCTGTCCTCTATTGTGGTTGTCAGCAACGCCATGCGGCTCAGGGCAGGAAAACAAAAACAGCAGGCGCAAACCACTGTCGCACCTGCTGTTGTTCTCAAGGAAGCGCACAAATGAGCGGACTGCTTTTCCTTATTCCTATTGCGCTTGGCCTGGGTGTTCTGGGCCTCGCAGGCTTTCTATGGTCATTGAAAAACGGTCAGTATGAAGACCTCGACGGCGCCGCCAACCGCATTTTAATCGATGATGACCGCTTTCCCGCAAAGAAGGAGGAATCGTTATAACAGAATCCCGATTACGGATTCTGAGTCGTTATAACTTAACGCCCCCTCCCCCTTTGCTTGAGCGCTAGCCCGTTATCAGAATAGCGCGGAGATCATTGACATTGGTGCCGGTTGGCCCCGGCATGAACAGATCACCAATCGCATCAAATGCGCTCCATGCATCGTTGGCGTTAAGCCGTGCAGCGCCATCTTCGCCAGCCTTTTGCAGCCGCGAAACGGTTGTACCATCGGCAAAGGCACCTGCATTGTCTTCCGAACCATCGATGCCGTCGGTATCAGCCGCCAGTGCGTGAATATTCCCATAGCCATCAATATCAAGCGCGAAAGCCAGCAGAAACTCGCTGTTGCGGCCACCCTTGCCACCTTTGGTGCGGATGGTAACGGTGGTCTCACCACCGGAAAGCAGCACAATCGGTTTTTTGAACGGGCGATCACGATCCGCCACTTCGCGCGCGATTGCTGCATGAACATGTGCCACTTCGCGTGCTTCACCTTCCATTGAATCGGACAGGATCACCGCCTCGACCCCATGACGCTCAGCTTCCTTTACGGCTGCTTCCAGCGAAACAGCTGCGGATGCAATCACCCGCACTTCGTTATCGCCAAAGATTTTATCATCAGGCTTCGGTGCATGAGCCTTCTCGCTTTTGATATGCGCGAGCACCGCATCGGGAAGTTCAAGCTTGTAACGTTCGATGATTTTGAGCGCGTCATCGCGAGATGTTGCATCAGGCACCGTCGGGCCTGAAGCGACAAAAGCAGGATTGTCGCCGGGAATATCGGAAACCACCAGCGAGAAGACTTTTGCCGGATGTGCGTGCGCTGCCAGCCTCCCGCCTTTAATGGTCGACAGGTGTTTTCGCACCGCATTCATGGCCGAGATTGGCGCACCAGAAGCCAGCAAAGCTTTGTTGACCGCAATCTCGTCGGCAAGCGTCAGACCTTCAGGCGGCGATGGCAGCAAAGCAGAACCTCCGCCAGAAATAAGCGCCACAACAAGATCATCTTCGGTGAGGTTAGAAACTGCATCGAACAGCCGTTTTGAGGCCGCAAGCCCGGCATCATCAGGCACCGGGTGCGATGCCTCAATGATCTCGATGGTCTTGCAAGGCGCGCCATAGCCATAGCGCGTGACGACAATGCCTTCGATTGGTGCGTCCTCGCCCTCATGCCGCTCTGCCCATGCGCGTTCAAAAGCGGCTGCCATCTGTGCCGAGCCTTTGCCTGCACCAATCACAATCGTCCGGCCCTTGGGCGTGGCAGGCAGATTGGCGCGGATAACCAGTTCGGGATCAGCAGCCGCAACCGCTGCATCGAACAGACTGGTCAGAAACTTCTTCGGATCGGTGATAGCAGTCATGAGATTCCCGACATTGATTATTGTTTTTAGAGCGCATCCCGAAAAGTGTGAAACGGTTTTCGGATAAGATGCGCGTCAGAAAGCGATAAGCAGCACTATTTCGTGCTGCGCATATAAAAGCAATGGAGCCGGCCACCTCCCTCCAGATAACCAGCTCCACCCTCTCCCCTCCAGAGAAATCAAACTTGGGGACTAGGCAACATCATGGTTCGCCATGCGCTCCAGCGCGCGCACCAGTCCCGAATGATCGAGACCATCATCGCCATGTGCTGCACAGGAATTGAACAATTCCTGAGCGGTTGCGGTGTTTGGAAGCGAAACGCCGAGAGCCTTTGCGCCCTGCAATGCCAGGTTCAAATCCTTCTGGTGCAGCGAAATCCGGAAACCCGGATCGAATGTGCGCTTGATCATGCGTTCGCCATGTACCTCCAGAATGCGCGATGACGCGAATCCACCCATCAGTGCCTCGCGCACCTTGGCTGGATCAGCCCCCGCTTTGGACGCGAAGACCAGCGCTTCGGCTACGGCTTCAATATTGAGCGCGACAATAATCTGATTGGCGACCTTGGTTGTCTGGCCGTCGCCGCAATCACCAACAAGCGTGATATTTTTGCCCATGAGTTTCAACAGTGGCAGCGCCTTGTCAAAAGCATCCTGCGCACCGCCTGCCATGATGGAAAGGCTGGCATTTTTCGCACCAACCTCGCCGCCAGACACAGGCGCATCGATATATTCGGCACCGGTTGCGCGGACTTTCTTTGCAAACTCCTTGGTTTCAATGGGCGAAATCGAACTCATGTCGATCAGCGTCTTGCCTTTGCCCAAACCTTCGGCAACACCATTTTCGCTAAACAGAACGTCCGCTACCTGTGGGGTATCCGGCAACATGAGAATGATTGTCTCGCATTCGGCTGCGACTGCCTTTGGCGTTTCAAGAACGCTCAGCCCTGCATCCAGCAAATCCTTGTGCGGCGGTTGCGTGTGCTTCGAAGTAAAGAGCTGATGGCCTGCATTTTGCAAATGCTGCGCCATTGGCTTGCCCATGATGCCAAGCCCGATAAAACCAATATTTGTCATAACCGTTCCCCCTATGCGGTAAGCCGTTCGGCTTCATCCTGTTTGAACCAGCCAAGTCCTTCCTCGGTGGTTGTCTTTGGCTTATATTCGCAACCGATCCAGCCCTTGTAGCCAGCATTTTTCAACGCTTCGAACACATATGGATAGTTGATTTCGCCGGTGCCCGGTTCGTTGCGGCCCGGATTATCGGCTAGCTGAACGTGGGCAATCAGCGGCTTGTAGCGTTCATAAGTGGCAATCAGTTCGCCGCGCGTGCGCTGCTGGTGATAAAGATCATATTGAATGAACAGATTGTTGCTGCCCACCTCGTCGATGATCGAAACGGCCTGCTCGACCGTATTGAGATAAAAGCCCGGAATATCATAGTGATTGATTGGCTCGATCAGCAGGCGAATGCCGTGCTTACCAAGTTCCTTTGCAGCAAGCCGGAGATTGCTGACGAACGTTGCGCGCAACACACCCGGGTCAACGCCTTGGGGGGCAATGCCTGCAAGGCAATTGACCTGCGAACAGTTAAGCGCTGTCGCATAGTCAATCGCATCGGCGACGCCGCGGCGGAATTCATCGATACGATCCGGCAGAACCGCGATACCGCGCTCGCCCCCACCCCAGTTGCCCGCAGGCAGATTGTGCAGCACCTGTGCCAGATTGTGCTTGGCGAGCGCGGCTTTCAGCTCATGGCGGTTGAAGTCATAGGGGAAGAGATATTCCACCCCTGTGAAACCGGCTTTGGCGGCGAGAGCGAAGCGATCCATAAACGGCACTTCGTTGAAAAGCATGGTGAGATTGGCTGCAAATCTTGGCATTTCCGCCTCCTCTATTTTTCTACGCAATTGCGAACGGAAAACCGCTTCACAGTTTTCCTGCAATTGCTCATTTTTAATCCAGCAGCATGGCAATCGCCGTTGGCGCATCTTCGCCACGCTCGGCCAGTTCTTCGAACTCGACGACCTGATCGATATCGGCGCCCATGGAAATATTGGTGACACGCTCAAGGATGAACTCGAGGACAACCGGCACCTGATGCTCTTCCATCAGCGCCTTTGCCTGTTCAAAACCTTCAGCGAACTGGTTCGGGCTTCGAACGCGGATCGCCTTACAGCCGAGGCCTTCGGCAACCGCTACATGATCGACGCCGTAACCCTTTTCCGCATCACCCGATGCATTGATGTTATCGAAGGCAAGACTGACCTCGAAATCCATATTAAAGCCGCGCTGCGCCTGACGGATCAGGCCGAGATAGGAATTATTCACGACGACATGAATGTAAGGCAGCTTGTGCTGTGCGCCGACCGCCAGTTCCTCAATCATGAACTGGAAATCATAATCGCCAGACAGGGCAACAATCGGACGATCAGGGTCGGCCGCGCGAACCCCGAGTGCTGCCGGCAATGTCCAGCCCAATGGGCCTGCCTGCCCGCAATTGATCCAGTTGCGTGGACGATAAACATGCAGGAACTGCGCACCGGCAATCTGGCTCAGACCAATGGTCGTGACATAACAAGTGTCGCGGCCAAATGCCTTGTTCATTTCCTCATAAACGCGTTGGGGCTTCAATGGTGTCTGATCGAAATGCGTCTTGCGCAGCATGGTTTTCTTGCGCTCAGCGCATTCCTGCGCCCAGCCAGACCAGTCGCGCAGTTTACCCGCGGACTTCCATTCGGTGGCGACATCCAGCAGCAGTTTCAGGGCTTTGCCAGCATCCGAAACAATCCCGAAATCCGGTGCGAAAACGCGGCCGATCTGGGTTGGTTCGATGTCGACATGGATAAATTTGCGATCCTTTTTATAGGTATCGACATTGCCGGTATGACGGTTTGCCCAGCGGTTTCCGATGCCGATCACCATGTCGGAGGCCAGTAGCGTTGCATTGCCATAACGATGCGAGGTTTGAAGGCCACACATGCCCGCCATCAGGCGGTGGTCATCAGGGATGACGCCCCAGCCCATCAGGGTCGGGATAACCGGAATGCCGGTGATTTCAGCAAATTCAACCAGAAGATCGGAAGCATCGGCATTGATGATCCCGCCGCCTGCAACGATTAACGGATGTTCCGCGTCGTTCAACATCGCGATGGCCTTTTCGGCCTGTGCGCGGGTGGCTGAGGGCTTATATGCTTCCATCGGCTGATAGGTATCGATGTCAAACTCGATTTCGGCGAGCTGGACATCGATCGGCAGATCGATCAGCACCGGGCCGGGACGACCCGACTTCATGATATGAAAAGCCTTCTGGAACACAAAAGGCACCAGTGCTGGCTCCATAACCGTGACCGCCCATTTGGTAACGGGGGCCGCGATCTTGGCAATATCGACTGCCTGAAAGTCCTCTTTGTCGAGGCGCGCGCGGGGGGCTTGGCCTGTAACGCAGAGGATTGGAATTGAATCGGCAGAGGCCGAATAAAGGCCGGTAATCATGTCTGTACCAGCCGGGCCGGACGTTCCGATGCACAAGCCAATATTGCCATGCTTTGCGCGGGTATAGCCTTCCGCCATGTGCGAAGCGCCTTCAACATGACGCGCCAGAATGTGACGGATAGAACCCCGTGCCTTCATGGCCGAATAAAATGGGTTGATCGCAGCGCCCGGCACACCGAATGCGCAATTGATCCCTTCTTTTTCCAGCACAAGTACGGCTGCATCGACTGCACGCATTTTGGCCATGTTAATCTCCTCCAGCGGAAAGCTAATCCATAATTAAAAGCTATACCCAAAAAATGGAAATGCATACCATTATATGGAAATAAAGATTTTCAACGGAATGGAGATAATCGCCGCGCACTTCCCGAGATTACGATCATGGGGTAGTGATGAAAGAACAGGGAATCGGAGGCGGCACATGGAACAGGCAAAAGCAAAGCGTGGCCGCAAGGCAGCGGAGAATGCCGCGCCCTCGTCCGTTCAGGTTTTAGATCGCAGTCTCAAGCTTCTGGCGCTCATTGCCGAGAATGACGGCTCGACATTAACCGACCTCGCCGATGCCAGTGGCATGGCTCCTTCCACCGTTCATCGGCTTCTCTCATCGCTCGCCAATCACGGCATGGTTTCGCATGATGTTGAAACCGGCGACTGGACCATTGGCGTCAAGGCTTTCGAGATTGGCAACGCTTTTCGCCGCTTCCGGAAGCTCGGCACGCTGGCGCGGCCCTATCTTAAATCATTGATGGAAACGAGCGGCGAAACCGCGAATATCGGCATTGAGGACGGCGGTGACGTCGTGTTCATTTCGCAGATTGAAAGCCATGCGCCGATGCGCGCCTTCTTCCGCCCGGGTCGTCGCGGTCCAATCCACGCCTCGGGTATCGGCAAGGCAGTTTTGTCCACATGGTCGGACACAGAAATCGCGCGCACGCTCTCTGGCAGAACGCTGGAACATTTCACACAGCGCACGCTCGACACCTTACCGGCATTGCTGAAAGACATTCAGGCAACGCGCACACGCGGCTGGTCGATTGACGACGAAGAACATACGCTCGGCATGTGCTGCATCGCGGCGCCCATTTTCAACGAATATGGCGAAGCGATTGCTGGCATTTCTGTCTCCGGACCTGCAGTGCGCCTGCCCCGACAAAAGCTTGACGAACTTGGGCCATTGATCCGCTCAACAGCCGATGAGCTGACCCGCACCATGGGTGGCAAGCGACCGGAAGAGTTGTAAAAACAGAAGAACCCGCAGCAGATTTCTCCGCCGCGGGCCCTCCCTCTCCCTCCTCCAGAGATTTTTTAGCCGAGTTCCGATTTCAACGGTTTGCCTGCGATGTAGGTCTCGACAATCGCTCGATCATCGCCAACCGTTTGCAACAGGAATAACTCCTGCTCAAGCGTGGCGCCTGCGGCCATGCGCAGGCGCATCGGCGATGTCGCGGCAGAATCCAGCACCACAATATCGGCTTCCGTGCCCTCGTCGAGCGTGCCGATCTTGTCTTCCATCGACAGCGCGCGGGCGTTGCCGAGTGTCATCATGTAGAATGACTGGAAAGGGTTGAGGCGGCTTCCACGCAATTGCAGCACCTTGTAGCCCTCATCCATCGTGCGCAGCATCGAGAAGCTGGTGCCGCCGCCAACATCAGTAGCAACTGACATACGCACGCCCGATGCTTTCAGGCGGTCGCGATCGAAAAGGCCTGAACCGAGAAACAGGTTTGAGGTCGGGCAGAAGACGGCAATCGAGCCGGTCTCTGCCATCACCTTCACTTCGCGCTCTTCTAGATGGATGGAATGGCCAAGCAAGGTCTTGCTGCCCAGCAAACCATAATGCTCATAAATGCCGAGATAATCGGGCGCATCCGGGTAAAGCGATTTTGTGAACTCAATCTCTTCGTGATTTTCCGAAAGATGTGTCTGGATGAAGCATTCAGGATGCTCGCGTGCCAGAACCTGACTGGCTTCCAGCTGCTCAGGCGTTGACGTGATCGCAAAACGCGGCGTAATCACATAATCAAGGCGATCTTTGCCATGCCAGCGGGCAATCAGCTGCTTGCTGTCATCATATCCCGATTGAGCCGTATCACAGAGTGCTGGCGGCGCATTGCGATCCATCATCACCTTACCGCCAAGCATACGCATATTGCGATGCTGCGACGCGCGGAAATAGGCATCGACGCTCTGCGGGTGTACCGAGCAATAAGCGACGGCGGTGGTGGTGCCATGGCGGATCAATTCGTCCAAAAAGCGCTCAGCGATAAATTCCGCGTGCTGCTCATCGGCGAATTTCTGCTCTGCCACGAATGTATAGGTGTTGAGCCATTCAAGGAGATTGGCCGCATAGGACGCGACAACCTGTGTCTGCGGATAATGGATGTGTGTATCGATGAAACCCGGCAGAATAAGATGCGGGCGATGGTCGGCAACTTGCACGTCATGGCCTGCTTCAGCGCTCACATCAGCATAGTCGCCCAGGCGCGCAATGCGGCCATTTTCGACAAGCACGGCACCGTCTTCGATATATTGATAGGATTGAGCATCATCCAGACTCTGCGGTTCGTCACGAAAAGTCAGCACGCGGCCACGGATGAGAAGTTTGGTCATTGTTATTTTGCTCCAGAAGTCGCGGATTCATACCAGGAAGCGAGCAGCTTGCGCTCCTCATTACTTACCCCGGTGACGTTGGCAGGCGGCATGGCATGGGAACGACCGGCCTGCAAATAGATTTCGCGCGCATGGGCCGCGATATCTTTATCTGTTTCAAGAACCACACCTTTTGGCGGCACGATGATGCCTTCCCAACCTGGCTCTTTGGCGTGGCACATCGCACAACGTCCCAGAACAGTATCCCGCACTTTTTCAAAGTGCGGGTCTGAGATGAAAGTCTGCTGTAGCGATGAAACCTTTTGTTCTTCCGGCTCTCCGGTCAGAATTTTCGGCACGGTCGACAGCCACATGATGATAATGAACAGGATAACCGTCACCAGCCATGTCCAAGTCGGGCTACCCTTACGAGCGTGCTGGGTGTTGAACCAGTGGCGGATCGTGACACCCATCAGGAACACCAGCGATGCGATGATCCAGTTGAATTCGGTTCCGAAGGCCAGCGGATAGTGGTTCGACAGCATCAAGAACAGAACCGGCAGCGTCAGATAGTTGTTATGCGTTGAGCGCTGCTTGGCGATCTTGCCGTATTTCGGGTCTGGTTTGCGACCGGCAATCAGATCAGCCACCACGATTTTCTGGTTCGGAATGATGACCATGAACACGTTGGCAGACATGATTGTCGCGGTAAAAGCTCCCAGATGCAGGAAAGCTGCACGACCCGTAAACAGATGCGTATAGCCCCAGGCCATCACCACCAGAATGCAGTAGAGAATGACCATCAGGAGCGTATCGCTCTTGCCGAGCATCAGCTTGCAGATGGTGTTATAGGCGATCCAGCCAAACGCCAGCGAAGCGATCGAAATAGCGATTGCCGTCGGCGCCGATACATCGAGCACATTCGGATCAACCAGATAGAGATCGGCGCCCGCATAATAGACGATGCAGAGCAAAGTGAAGCCCGACAGCCATGTGGCGTAGGATTCCCATTTGAACCATGTCAGATGCTCTGGCATCTCAGCGGGGGCAACCAGATATTTCTGGATATGATAGAAGCCACCACCATGGACCTGCCATTCTTCGCCATAAGCGCCGACAGGCAAGCCCGGACGCTGACGAAGTCCTAAGTCCAGCGCGATGAAATAGAAAGACGAGCCGATCCACGCAATCGCGGTGATGACGTGTAGCCACCGCACTGCGAAGCCCAGCCAGTCCCAGGCCACGGCAAGATCATACATCCGGTACTCCCATTCTCAGAGCGCGTCGCGTCCAGAAGGACGCATAAAGGACACTCTGTCTTGTTTTGTTGCCGCATCATGTTTTCCAAAAATCCATTATTGATTTTTGGCCCAATGCGGCGGCCCCATTGTTCGTTACTTTATTATGTGCCAAAGCTTTGCACCAATGGGAACGTCACAACACGACCATCACTTTCAAAAAAATCTAGACAATCGTGGAGGGGACGCATGTCTTATCTTGATAATCTGCGCGTTTTTGTGCGCGTTGTCGAATTGGGGAATTTGTCGGCAGCAGGCCGTGACCAGCGTGCTTCGCCAGCTGTTGCAAGTAATCGAATCAAGGAGTTGGAGAAGCATCTTGGTGTGCGTCTCTTCAACAGAACGACACGCAAACTGACGCCAACCGAGCATGGCCGCATATTTTATGATGGTGCTTTAAAGATCCTCGAAGCAGTGGATGAAGCCGAAGCAGCTGTCGCAGAACTTGCCAAGAATCCCAAAGGTTCGATTCGCATTACAGCACCGCTGGGACTCGGCCGGAGGCTGATTGCATCGGGAATTCCGGAGTTTCACGACAAATATCCGGACATAGAAGTGCGCCTGCGACTATCTGACCATGAGATCGACATCATGAGCGAAAGCGTTGATGTTGCTTTCAAATTAGGCGTTCTGGAAAATTCTAACTTGCGGATGCGCGGTATTCTTAACTGCGAACGTGTGATTTGTGCTGCACCTGAATATCTGGAAAAGCATGGCACGCCACAGTCGCCAGAAGAGCTTTTGGGCGACAAATATGATTGCCTACTACTGCGGTTTCCCGGCTCCAAAGAGTTTTACTGGTCGCTGCAAACGTCGGAAGGTCTGCGCAAGTTCGAAGTCACTGGCCCTTATGACTCCGACGATGGCGACGTATTGACGCAATGGGCGCTTGGTGGGCGCGGAATCATCAACAAACCGCTGTTTGAAGTGAAGGAATATATCCGCGATGGGAGGCTCGTGCCAATTCTTGAGAGCACGCCGCCAGCGTCGATTCAGCTTGCTGCGATCTATCCGCACAAGCGGTTTCAGGACCCGAAGGTCCGTCTGATCATCGATTTCATGACGGAACGCTGCCAGCGCTTGATCCGCGAAGCACTGGCTTAGAGCGCCGTGCGCCCTTTTGGGCGCACAAAGGTCGCTCTAACTCTTTGCTTTTATCGCATTATCCAACACACAACCGCTTCGCACGTTTGCTGGAAATCCTGTAAAATAACGCCCGCCTGATCAATTGAATTAGGCGGGCTGTAAAACTTTGCTGGAAACGAGCACAGCGGTTAAAACTTCTGCCGCAGCCAATGCGGCAATGACTTCCGGGCGCTTGTCTTTCACGACTGAGCCACCAACCGGACAGACGAGATTTTCAAATAAATCATCGCTACCGATTTCGCGTTTCAACCAATTTTTGAAAGTGGCTTTTTTGGACTTCGAGCCGATCATGCCGATATAGAGAGCATCGTCGCGCTGTAAAGCCTCTGCCACGATCAGGAAATCAAGCGCATGGTCATGGGTCAGCACGATGAAGGCGCTGCCGGGCGGTGCCGAGCGCACCACCTGTTCGGGCATAGCAGCAAGACAGGTTTCGACGCCGGGAGCATCCACTGCCATAAGCTCCGCTTCACGCGTATCCACCAGAATAACGCGTACAGGTGTCAGCGATAGCGAATAGGCCAAAGCGTCGCCCACATGGCCCGCACCAAAAACATAGATATGCGGGCGGGTGGCGATTTCGGCATCAACTTTGGCAACAAGGTCCTCAGCCAGTCCTCGGTTAACCCGCCGGAAGCTTAGGCCCACGCGGCCACCGCAGCATTGGCCAATTTCCGGGCCAAGAGGCACATCCATCGGGGAATCTCTACCGCCAGCCAGGATTTTGCGGGCATGGTCAATCGCCATATATTCGAGCTGGCCGCCGCCGATAGTGCGGAAAATCATATCACGGGCGACAAGCATCCAAGCACCTGCATCACGCGGCGCAGAACCTTTCACATCAGTGACTTCGATCAGAACACTGTCGGGCCGTTTATTGAGAAACGCCCTTATGTCGTCCCGCCTGCCCAGCATCGCATCAGCCTTTCTGACTTCGTAAACGCTCGATAGCCATCAGCACGCGCTCGGGCGTTGCTGGCGCATCAAGGCGCGGACTGATTTTGTGATCTGCAACACTGGCAACCGCGTCCGACAGCGCATAAAGCACAGACATGCCATGCGGCAGCGGCGGTTCACCTACGGCCTTGGAGCGGTGGATCGTTGGCTCGTAAGCTTCAGACCAGTCGGTCAGCGCCACATTGAAAATCTTCGGACGATCTGATGCAAGCGGGATCTTGTAGGTTGACGGTGCATGTGTACGCAGTCGGCCTTTGTCGTCCCAGACAAGCTCTTCCGTAGTCAGCCAGCCCATGCCCTGCACGAAGCCGCCTTCAATCTGGCCAAGATCGATGACGCGGTTGAGCGACCGCCCGGTATCATGAAGAATATCGGTGCGTTCCACCACATATTCACCGGTCAGCGTATCAACGGAAACTTCCGAGCAAGCCGCGCCATAGGCGTAATAATAGAAGGCGTGGCCTTTACCCTTGGCGCGATCCCAGTGGATTTTCGGTGTCTTGTAATGACCCGATGCTGAAAGTTGCACGCGCCCGATATAGGCCTGCTTCACCAGATCGTTGAAGCTGATCTCCTGATTGCCCACCCGAATACGGTTCGGGAGAAACACGACTTGATCTTCCGGCACCTGATATTGCTGGGCTGCAAAATGAAGAAGGCGCTTCTTGATCTGACGCGCCGCATCCTGTGCGGCCATACCATTCAAATCAGCACCGGACGATGCCGCCGTAGGCGCTGTGTTTGGAACTTTCGCGGTCGTTGTTGCGGTAATCTTCACCCGATCAAGATCGATCTGGAATTCTTCGGCTACAACCTGCGCCACTTTCAGATGAAGCCCCTGCCCCATCTCCGTGCCGCCATGGTTCATATGCACCGAGCCGTCATTATAGACATGCACCAGCGCGCCAGCCTGATTGGATTCCGTCTTGGTGAAGGAGATGCCGAATTTCACTGGTGTCAGTGACATGCCGCGTTTGACGTAGCGGCTTTTGGCGTTGAACTCTCGGATTGCCTCGCGGCGCTTCGCGTAATCAGCACTTTCCTCAAGCTCGGCAACGATACGCTGGATGATGCAGTCTTCCACCTTCTGGTGATAGGGCGTCACATTGCGCGTGCCACCTTCGGTGCCCATGGCATCGTAGAAATTGAGCTTGCGGATTTCGAGCGGGTCTTTGCCGACAGCAAAAGCCACTTCCTCGATCACGCGCTCGGCCCCCACCATGCCTTGCGGACCACCGAAACCACGGAATGCCGTGTTGGAAACGGTATTGGTATAAAGCGGTGCGGACTGCGCATGAACGGCAGGGAAGAAATAGGCATTGTCGCAATGAAACAGCGCGCGATCGCCGACCGGACCGGATAGGTCGGCAGAGAAACCCGCATTCAGTGCGAACATATAATCGACACCTAGAATATTGCCTTCATCGTCGAAACCGACTTCATAATCGATCATGAAATCATGCCGCTTGCCGGTCGAGGTCATATCCTCATCACGATCAAGACGAACTTTAACGGCGCGCTTGTGCTTCTTGGCTGCGATAGCAGCAATGGCTGCCCATTGATTGGCCTGTGTTTCCTTGCCACCAAAGCCGCCGCCCATACGGCGCACTTCAACTGTCACCGAATGGCTCGGCACACCCAGCGCATGGGCGACCAGATGCTGGGTTTCACTTGGGCCTTGTGTGGAGCAATAGATGGTCACATCGTCATCTTCGCCGGGGATTGCGAGCGAGGCCTGCCCTTCAAGGTAGAAGTGATCCTGCCCACCGACTTTCATACGCGCTTTGACCTTGCGCGGTGCGTCATCAATGGCTTTGCGGGCGTCACCACGATTGAGCGTCAGCGGCGTGAAAACCAGCTTGTCCTTGTAACCATCGAGATTGGAAATCGAGAACAAGCCCGGCATTTCTTCATATTCGACCTTGGCAAGACGGGCTGCGCGGCGCGCCTGATCACGCGTGCGGGCAACAACCGCAAAAATCGGCTGACCGTGGAACTGAACATTATCGACCGCGAAGATCGGGTCGTCATGCATCCCCGATGGCGAAACATCGTTTTCGCCCGGTACATCTTTATAAGTCAGCACATCAACGACACCGGGAGCAGCGCGCACGGCAGACAGGTCCGTAGCAATGATCTTGGCATGGGCGACGGTCGAGAAGCCGACGCCGATATGCAGCGTGCCTTCAGGTTCCGGAATATCGTCGATATAGACCGCTTCGCCTGTGACATGCTTGTGGGCTGAATCATGGCGCTGATCGGTCGCAACACCGCCCTTAATACGGGCTGCTTTGATTGCGTTTGCAGGATGCTTGTTCATGTCACCCTCCTTATGCAGCTTCAACGTTTGGCTTACGTAAAGGTTCGCTTTCGCCTTGCGTTTCAGCATAGAAGCGGCGGAGCAAATTCTTCGCAACCAGCAAACGATAATCGGCTGTAGCGCGCATATCGCTTAGAGGCTGATAGTCGAGACCATAGGCTTCGAGTGCGGCTTCAACGTTTTCCTCATTCCATAGTTTACCCGTCAGCGCTGCTTCCACATTGGATGCCCGCTTGGGCGTTGCGGCCATACCGCCATAGGCGATACGGATGGATGCGACTTTACCTTGCGTATCGAGCGTCAGATGGAAGGCACCGAGCGTTGCTGTGATATCCTCTTCAAACCGTTTGGAAATCTTGTGAATGGCAAACTGACTGCCTTCAAGCGGTACCGGCACATGCACAGCTTCCACAAACTCGCCGTGCTGACGATCCTGCTTGCCATAGGCGATGAAGAACTCTTGCAGAGGAATGGTGCGGCGCTCTGTTCCCTTGCGTAGCGTGAGCTTTGCATCAAGTGCGATCAATGGCGGTGGCGTGTCGCCAATCGGCGAACCATTGGCGATGTTGCCGCCGATGGTGCCCATATTGCGTACCTGTTCACCACCAATGCGGTTGATGAGGCTTCCCAGCGCTGGAATACGCTTTGCCAAAAACGAAAAGGCTTCCGTATAGGTGACGCCTGCACCAATGGTGATGACGCCATCTTCTTCGCTCATTGTGCGCAGTTCATTGAGATGCCCAATAAAGATCACCGGCGAAATATCGCGCATCATCTTGGTAACCCAAAGGCCGACATCGGTTGAACCGGCAACGATTGTTGCCTTGGCTTCGGCTGCATAAACAGTGGCAAAATCATCAAGATCGGCAGGCACGACCAGACGATCTTTACCACTACCCACTTCAACCCGCGCGCCATCACGCAATTCCGTCAACTGGCTAATGACATGCGCACGCTCAACAGCAAGCGGATCGTCCATCAAAGTGCCGTAGTCAGAAATCAAACGCGCTGCACGCATGATCGCTTCGTAGCCGGTGCAACGGCAAAGATTGCCTTGCAGCGCCTTTTCAATCTGAGCATCTGCAGGCTTTGGATTGCGCATCCACAGACCATAAAGCGACATGACGAAGCCCGGCGTGCAGAAGCCGCATTGCGAGCCGTGAAAATCGATCATCGCCTTCTGCACCGGATGCAAACCACCGTCGGAGCCGCGCAGATGCTCGATGGTTACGACATGACAACTATCCAGCGAACCCACGAAGCGGATGCAGGCATTCACGCTTTCATAGACGAGTTCGTCACCAACAATCTTGCCGACCAGCACCGTGCAAGCACCACAATCGCCCTCGCCGCAGCCTTCCTTGCTGCCGCGCAGTTTGCAGGAAAGACGCAGATAATCGAGCAAGGTTTCTGTAGGCGAAACGCGGTCGAGCTCAACTGTCTCGCCGTTCAGCAGAAAGCGGATATTATGTCTGACTGCTTGACCCATATCGCTCAGCTCCCGCGATAGGTTGAATAAGAAAATGGCGAAACCAGAAGCGGCACATGATAATGCGCCTTTTCGTCTGAAATACCAAAGCGTAGCGGCACCACATCCAGAAACGGGATCGCATCATCGCTTTTGCCGAAATATTCGCCGACATGGAAAAGCAACTCATATGAACCAGAATTTAGCGCATCGCCTGCAAGCAGCGGTGCATCACAGCGACCATCTGCATTGGTGCGGATTTCGCGCAGAATCTCTGCCTGCTGATTCTCGATGCGGCGTAATTCGATGCGCAGATTTGCGGCTGGTTTACCACTGACCGTATCAAGGACATGCGTCGTTAACCGGCCCTGACCGCTTGCTTGGCTTCCCATTTGTACTCCTGCCGCCTGCACGATTCTTCCGGCATCACCGTTAGAACCATTGCAAGCACTTGTTTTTATGTGGTTTATTTCGCGCGACATTCAAGCCATTGCGAACCACACTTGTTCCCGATTGTGAGTATTTACCTAAGTCCTGTCTTGGGAAAGATGATAATCGTTGGATGTCTTTCAAAATTTTGAGGGGGAATGGTCCGCGTAAATCTTTATTATCATAGGCAAAACAGACAAAAACCGAGGGAATTCCATATGAGTTATCCGCGCAATCTGGTTGGCTATGGCCGCAACACTCCAGACCCACAATGGCCGGGTGGGGCCAATATAGCGGTGCAGTTTGTCGTCAATTATGAGGAAGGCGGCGAAAGCTGCATCCTCGATGGCGATCCGGCGTCCGAATGCCTGCTTTCGGAAATCGTCGGCGCGCAGGCATGGAACGGCCAGCGCAACCTCAATATGGAGTCCATTTACGAATATGGCGCCCGCTCAGGCTTCTGGCGTTTGTGGCGCGCGTTTACGCGACGCAACATGCCAGTGACTGTCTATGGCGTGACCCTTGCCATGGAGCGCAATCCCGAGGCCATCAGCGCCATGAAGGAAGCCGACTGGGAAATTGCCAGCCACGGCCTGCGCTGGTGGGAATATAAGGATGTACCCGAAGAGATAGAACGCGAACATATTCGCGAAGCGGTACGTCTGCACACGGAGATTACCGGCTCTCGCCCACTCGGTATTTATCAGGGCAAGCCGTCGGATAACACGCTGAAGCTGGTGATGGAGGAAGGCGGTTTCCTCTATTCAGCCGATTCCTATGCCGATGAACTGCCTTATTGGGTTAAGGGGCCAAAGGGTCCGCATCTGATCGTGCCTTATACGCTCGACACCAATGACATGCGCTTTGCCACGCCACAGGGCTTTAACTCCGGCGATCAGTTCTACACCTATCTCAAAGACACGTTCGACGTGCTTTATCGCGAGGGTGCAGAAGGCGCGCCAAAGATGATGTCGATTGGCCTGCATTGCCGTCTGGTCGGGCGTCCAGGTCGTGTGGCAGCACTTGAACGCTTCCTTGATTACGTACAGAGCCATGACAAGGTGTGGGTTGCCAAGCGCGTCGATATTGCGCGTCACTGGCACGAACATCACAAACCGAAACAAATCGATGTTGTGCCATCCAAGGCCAGCAAGGCGGATTTTGTTGCACGCTATGGCGGGATTTTCGAGCACTCGCCATGGATTGCCGAACGCGCCTACGACACCGGCCTGACGGAACTGGCCGATTCTGCATCCGGTCTTCATACGGTTCTGGTCCGGGCATTCCGCGCTGCATCAGACGATGAAAAGCTCGGTGTGTTGCGTGCCCATCCCGATCTTGCAGGAAAGCTTGCGGCGGCCAAACGCCTTACACCAGAATCCACATCTGAGCAGGCATCTGCCGGTCTTGATGCTCTGACGGATGATGAACGCAAGACATTCACCGAACTCAACGACGCCTATACCAATAAGTTCGGCTTCCCGTTCATCATCGCGGTCAAGGGCCGCAACCGCCATGAGATTCTCGATGCTTTCAAACGGCGCGTCGAAAACAGCAAACAAGCGGAGCTTGAAACAGCGTCCGAACAGGTCGAGCGCATCGCGCTGCTGCGGCTCAAAGATATTCTTCCCGAAACACTGTATTGATCAGAGGCAACAATGAGCCGTAATTATTACGCACCGACCGGTGGCCTGCCGCCACAGACGCAAATTCTGACTGATCGCGCGATGTTCACCGAAGCCTATGCGGTTATTCCAAAAGGCACATTCAGCGATATCGTCACAAGCTTCCTGCCCTTCTGGGACAAGACACGGCTATGGATCATCGCCCGCCCACTATCGGGTTTTGCCGAGACTTTCTCGCAGTATATTATGGAAGTGCAGCCCGGCGGCGGCAGTGACCGCACAGAGCTTGATGACGGCGCACAGGGTGTGTTGTTCGTTGTCGAAGGCGAAATCACCGTCACGCTTTCAGGCAAAGACCATGTGCTGACCGAAGGCGGCTATGCCTATCTGCCGCCAAAGAGCGGCTGGACGCTTCGCAACAATTCAAGCGCCGTCGCGCGCTTCCATTGGGTGCGCAAGGCTTATGAAAAGGTCGAGGGCCTTGACGTGCCGGAGCCGCTTTTCCTCAACGAGAAGACCATTGCACCAACGCCGATGCCTGACACCAATGGAGCATGGGCGACAACGCGCTTTGTCGATCCAAACGATCTGCGCCACGACATGCATGTGACAGTCGTGACATTCGAGCCGGGCGGCGTCATTCCCTTTGCCGAAACCCATGTCATGGAACACGGGCTTTATGTGCTGGAAGGCAAAGCCGTCTATCGCCTCAATCAAGATTGGGTGGAAGTAGAAGCGGGCGATTTCATGTGGCTGCGCGCCTTCTGCCCGCAGGCTTGCTATGCTGGCGGGCCAGGCAAATTCCGCTATCTGCTTTACAAGGACGTCAATCGTCATATGAAGCTGTCACGATAACAGCGCAAATAAAAGCGGCGGGCCTAACATTATAGTTAAGCCCGCCGCAGCCATTTTCCGACTGGAGATCAGAATTTAAAACAGCGCAGTCCTTCTACGCTATCCAATGGCATCTCGTGATGTAGTTGATCGAATATTAAATTCAAAATTACATGTATTTTTTCATAGATATATGAAAACGGATAAGTATTAATGTATTAATTCAAAAATAAGTATGGCCGCCACAATATGTGGCGGCCATGCTTTGTATTAGAACGAGCGCTGGAAGCGAACCATACCCTGCCAAGCATCCTTGCCTTTCAGGTAAGACTTGTCATCCTGCCACTTGGTGTAGGAAACTTCTGGTGTAACAGTAAAGCCAGGAACCAGCTCGTAGGCAACATTTGCGGTTGCTGCAAATGTGCTGCTGCCATCATATGCAGCCTGCGCATTGAGGGTTGCCTGTTCGGTTGCCTTGAAGGATGCACCGCCCCAAACGGCCCAATCACCACCCCAAGTACCGTAGAAGCTGCTGATCGCACGAACCTGTCCGAGAACATTGCCCGAACCATCTGTTACGTTCATGTACTGGTCCTTGTTGGACTTATATCCGCCCATAGCCCAGATCGAGAACTGATCGGTGATGTTTAAATCAGCGCGAACCTTGCCAGCCCATTCTTCATTGCGGGCGTCATAAGCTGCGACTGCAGCAATCTTACCCCAACCCTGCTCATACTTCAGGCCGCCAACGACATGAGGCGTATAATCCTTGATGGCGCCGTTATAACCATACTTGCCATCGGTATCGACGTTGTTGCCCTGTTCAAGCGACAGAATTGCCGAGAAGCCGTTACCAGCATTGAATGTGTAGCTGATCAAACCTGTGCGATAGCCACCTGCAAGGATGACGTCGTCGTTGATGACATTGCCGAGATAGCCCGGAAAGGTGACGAATGCAGATTCGTCGAGACCTACGCGGAGACCTCCAAGCTCGATATAGCCGTAACGCAGTTCACCGGACGTACCGGGCGTGCCATTACCCCAATCATATCGCGTTTCAGCATAGGTCTTGAGAGTGCCGAGCTCGGTTTCAGAAGCAGTCGAAAGGCGCAGCGTGAAGCGAGCTTTATTATCCCAGGTCTTACGCTCGTAGTCTTTGCCACCAATCGCAGCACCGTCACGATCTGTAAATCCGCGACCGTAAACATCATCACCGCCGGTCAGATCATAGCGGACATAACCAGATACGCGCAGGCAAGTCTCAGTTCCCGGGATGTAGAAGTAGCCTGCTCCATAAGCATCGCATACGCGTACATATTCTACGTGTTCTGGCTCGGGAGCCACAACGGCATCAGCTGCATTCGCAGCAGCAGTTCCCACCGCGATAGTTGCCACTGACCCGAGAAGAAGTCCCTTAATAGTCATTTTGAAAATGCCTCCAGCAAATCTAAGTTAATTAATGCAAATGACTGATAGAATAGAAAACTCAACAATCTCAATTGCAACTTTTACAATTTCAAAATTATCGAATATTGTGTGTTAATTTAAACACTATTTAGAATTACATTGAAATATAGCAATTTTTATCAAAAATATTACACCCTATATGTTGCTACATACGACTCGGTGCCTATAAATTAATGGCATTGATTTTAAAATATTGAGATTCACCAATTACATTGATGCTCACACCGTATTCATAAAAAACCATCACTCCCGATGAATTAAGTATTCACCAGTATATATTAATTAATGTTTTTAGATAATTCATATTTCATAATTTACTTATATTTATTATTCTGCAAATATATTTCTATTGTAAAAGAATTAACGTCATGTACATTGGCATCGGAAAGGTTTGATTTCGAGTTAAAACCTTTTAAAAAATGCCCATTAACAGAGAATCTATTTATGAAAATCTATCGCCAAATCGGTCTCACAATAGGCTTTGCCGTAATCTCGAGCCTTCCCGCTATTGCTGCACCTCTCCCTGGTGGGGCCAGCACTTTGCAGGAAACCTATGAGGATTGGACAGTTTCCTGCCAGTCTGCAAAAGACAACACAGTTTGCGCCGTCCGCCAGGATCAAAGCAGTACGCAGACCGGTCAGCGCGTCCTGACGGTCGAGTTGCGCAATGTGAACGGCGGCAAAGTCGAAGGTGTCATTCTGATGCCATTTGGCCTTGATCTCGCAAAAGGTTCCACTCTCAAGATCGACGAAGTTGATGGCCCGCATTTGACTTTTTCAACGTGCTTGCCGCAGGGCTGTCTGGCGCCAGTTAGTTTTGATGCCAAGCAGGTCGCCTCGCTCAAGGCTGGCACAAATTTGAACGTCAGCGCGACTGCACTCAGCCCAAGCCAGGCTGTCGCTTTCAAAATTTCATTGAAAGGCTATGGTGCAGCGCTCGACCGTATTATTGCACTTACGAAATAATAGGGGGCATTTGATTTTAGCGGATACATAACGATATCCGCAGCATCAAAGATCACGCCGTACGGCTTCCACCGTACGGCTTTTTTTTGCGCACCCTTGATGCGCACTAGAGCACCGTGCGTCCTTTTGGGCGCACGGTGCTCTAACACGTTATATTTACAGCATAATTTTACCTTAAACTGATTCAAGTTTCAGGAATAATATAATAGGCTAAGGTTCAGTCCTTAAACCGCACCTATGCGCTTGAGCGATCGACGCCAGCGCATGGTCATCAGCACCGAAACAATAGCAAGCCCTGCTGCCAGACCAAGCCAGACACCCGCACCGCCAAGCTTGAACTGGAATGCCAGCAGCGCGCCCAACGGTAGGCCCACACCCCAATATCCGACCAGCGCCAGATACATTGGAACGCGTGTATCACGCAGACCGCGCAACATGCCCGCTGCAACCGCCTGCGCGCCATCGACAATCTGAAACAGTGCAGCAAGCGCCAGAAACGTGACCGCGAGTTCGATAACGGCGAAGTTTTCCGGGTCCTTAAGGTTGAGAAATACGCCGATAAACAGGCGCGGGATGAGAATCATCAGCAGGCCCATGATCGCCATAAAGCCGACGCCAAGCGCATAGGCGCTCCAACCTGCATAGGCCACGGCCTGCGGATCACCACGACCATAAGCACGACCAACACGCACGGTTGCTACCTGACCAAAGCCAAGCGGCACCATGAAGCTGAGCGATGCCACCTGAATGGCAACCGCATGGGCTGCCATGGCTGTCGGCCCGATATAGCCCATCATAACGACGGCTGCGTAAAAGATCGAAGTTTCAAATACGAAGGTCAGCGCCATTGGGAAACCGATGCGCCAAAGCTCGATCAGGCGTGGCCAGTCCGGACGCCAGAAGCGACCGAACAGGCGATAGCGACGAAAACGGTGATGGCGCACGGTGATAATGGCCATGCCAAGGAACATCATGATGCTCGACAGCGTAGTAGCGATACCCGCACCATGCAGTTCCATACGCGGGAAGCCAAAATGACCGAAAATCAACGTCCAGCCCGCCAGCGCGTTGAACCCGATGGCAGCAGCCGCAATCAATAGCGTCCACATCGGCTTTTCCATCGCCGCAAAGAAGGAGCGCAGCACTATGTAGAAGAGATATGGCAACAGCGCCCATTGCAGCGTGTGCATGAAATCCGTTGAGCGTGCCGCAATATCCGGCTGCTGACCGAGGAAGAGAAAAATTTCCTCACAATGCCAGAGCACAATCCAGATTGGGACCGAGATGATGATCGCTGACCACATGCCCTGACGCACGGTACGGCGAACATCGCGCACCGAATGCCGATTCTTGCCGAGCGCGATGGCAATCATCGGCATGACAGCCGAGACAAGGCCCATCGAGAAGATCATCAGCGTATGATAAAAACTGGTCGCAAGCAGCGCCGAGGCAAGCGTATCCTTGCCCAGTCGCCCGATGAAAATCACATCAGTTGCCGTCAATGCCGCTTGCGAAAGATTGGTTAGAATCAGCGGCCAGCCCAGTTTAAGGGCTGTCGACATTTCCCGGGTCCAGCGCTGCACGCTGTTCAATTGTGGCTCGCGAAAGCCCGCATCAACTGTATTGGTCACAAGTTACTCCCCGAACTGTCCGGGGCCGTCAATCCGCCAGACAATCCATAGCCAGAACACGCGCCATGACGTCAGAGACCATGTCAATCTGAGGAATTTAGCATCGTGATACGAATATCGATCGCCCCATGCCGGCTAAGAGCGTTCATCGCTAAAAACGACTTCGCCCCAACTTTTCGGATTATTCAACTTCTATTGGGAACGTTGTGTATGTTCCAGAAATTGATCCGGAGCCAAGCGGGCTGCGCATCGATTTGCACAAAATTAGAGCACAATGGATATCAGACTTGCACAAAGAAGCAACACATCTTGGGAAGTAAATTCTCAACTGCTGACATGCGTGGAAATCGATTTCCAACATGTCGCAAAACGGCATTTTTCCATCCGTATTTCAGTTGACCGCGACGCCGCGTGATTTACCAATAGTGGCGATGCGAATTTGCGAGGAAAGCCATGCGTAGTACCAAAGTCATCCACATCATTGGTTGTCATGCAGAAGCTGAAGTCGGTGATGTTATTGTCGGTGGCGTAGCTCCTCCTCCTGGCGATACTGTGTGGGAGCAGTCGCGCTTCATTGCCAGCGACGAGACCTTGCGCAACTTTGTGTTGAACGAGCCGCGCGGCGGGGTGTTCCGCCACATCAATCTGCTGGTGCCGCCGAAAGACCCACGTGCGCAGATGGGCTTCATCATCATGGAGCCCGCAGATACGCCGCCAATGTCGGGTTCGAATTCGATCTGCGTTTCAACTGTGCTGCTCGACAGCGGCATTATCCCGATGCAGGAGCCGGTGACGCGCATGGTGCTGGAAGCGCCCGGCGGAATCATTGAAGTGGAGGCGGAATGTCGCAACGGCAAGGCCGAGCGCATCAGTGTCCGCAACGTGCCGTCCTTTGCAGATCGTCTGGATGCTTCATTGGAAGTTGAAGGACTTGGCACAATTACTGTCGATACTGCTTATGGCGGTGACAGTTTCGTCATTGTCGATGCGACGCATATCGGCATGAAGATTGAGCCGGGTCAGGCGCGTGAACTGGCCGAGATCGGCGTGAAGATCACCAAAGCCGCCAATGAACAACTCGGTTTCCGCCATCCTGAGAAAGACTGGAACCACATTTCATTCTGCCAGATCACTGAACCAGTGACACGCGATGGCGACGTACTCACCGGCGTCAACACCGTGGCGATCCGCCCGGCCAAGCTCGACCGTTCGCCAACTGGCACTGGCTGTTCAGCGCGCATGGCCGTATTGCACGCCAAGGGCCAGATGAAAGTCGGTGAAAGATTTATCGGCAAATCTGTACTTGGAACGGAATTCCATTGTCGACTTGATAAGGCTCTGGAGCTTGCTGGCAAGCCCGCCATCAGCCCGATCATTTCAGGGCGTGGATGGGTGACAGGCACCTCGCAGCTTATGCTTGATCCAAGCGATCCGTTTCCGGGTGGATATCGGCTTTCTGACACATGGCCCCGAGCCGACTGATAATTACGCGCTGACAAGACGAAAACCTCAATCACCTTGCACCACTTGTCCGACAAACAAAAAAACCCCGCTAAAGCGGGGTTTTCTTTTATTATTATGTTCAGGCTTACGCGAAGTCGAGTGCACGGTCGCCGTCTTCGTCTTTAATGCGCGATGGCAGGCCGATCTGGTTCAGGATGTGGAGGAAAGGCTTTGGATTAAGCTCTTCCACATTGACCATCTTCTTCACATCCCATTCGCCCGAAGCGATCAGGATTGCGGCTGCGACCGGCGGAACGCCAGCGGTGTAGGAAATGCCTTGGCTACCCACTTCGTTATAGGCTTCCTTATGGTCGGCAACGTTATAAATGAAGACTTCCTTCTCTTTGCCGTCCTTGGTGCCCTTGACGAAATCGCCAATGCAGGTCTTGCCGGTGTAATCCGGTGCAAGCGACGATGGATCAGGCAGAACGGCCTTGACCACCTTGAGCGGCACGACTTCCAGACCTTCAGCGGTCTTGACCGGCTGTTCGGACAGAAGGCCGAGATTGTTCAACACCGTGAAGACGTTGATGTAGTGATCGCCAAAGCCCATCCAGAAGCGCACATCGGCGTTCGGGTAGTTCTTGGACAGCGAATGCACTTCATCATGGCCGGTCATATAGGCCTTGCTTGGGCCGACGACAGGCAAATCAAAAGTGTGGCCGACTTCGAACATCTTGTTCGACTGCCACTGACCGCCCTGCCAGGAATAGACCGTGCCGGTGAATTCGCGGAAGTTGATTTCAGGGTCGAAGTTGGTCGAGAACCAGCGGCCATGCGAACCGGCATTGATGTCAACGATGTCGATGGATTTGACTTCATCAAGATAGTCGTCAGCAGCCAGACGCGCATAGGCATTGACCACGCCCGGATCAAAGCCGATGCCGAGAATGGCGGTGATGCCTTTCTCTTCGCATTCCTGCAAGTTCTTCCATTCGTAGTTGCCATACCACGGTGGGGTCTCGCAGATCTTCTTCGGATCTTCATGGATCGCGGTATCCATGTAAGCCACGCCCGTATCGATACAGGCGCGAAGGACCGACATATTGAGGAAGGCCGAGCCGACATTGATGACGATCTGAACGCCTGTCTTCTGGATCAGAGCCTTGGTGGCTTCAATATCCAGCGCGTCCAAAGCATGCGCTTCCAGTTTCACCTCAGTCTTGAGGCTCTTCTTTTCATGCACGCTATCGATAATCTTGCGGCATTTCTCAACCGTGCGGGACGCAATATGGATATCGCCCAATATGTCAGAGTTTTGAGCACATTTATGTGCAACAACCTGTGCCACGCCCCCGGCGCCGATAATGAGAACGTTCTTCTTCATTTTCTGTCGATGCTTCCTCTTCCAGCGGTTACCCGCCATCTGTTAACCGTCCCGATTGCCTTCTCACCCGGAACACATGAGTTTTTTTGCAGTCTGAGGACCGCAAAAGGATCTTTAAGAAAGCGACCCTTCAAAATCCGCATAATCAAATTCGCGGACAAGTTTGACCGTGCCATCAAGTTCGCGCACGGCAATGGCTGGCATTTTCACGCCATTAAACCAGTTCTTTTTGACCATGGTATAACCGGCCGCATCTTCAAATGAGAGGCGGTCGCCAATGGCAATCGGCTTATCGAAAGTGAACTCGCCGAAAATATCGCCAGCAAGGCAGGACTTGCCGCAAATCATGTAGCTGTGCTCGCCGTTATTTGGCGCCATTTTCGCCTTTTCACGATAAATGAGCAGGTCGAGCATATGCGCTTCAATCGAGCTATCTACGATTGCGAGGTTCTTACCGTTATAAAGCGTATCGAGAACCGTCACTTCCAGCGTCGTGGTCTTGGTGATCGAGGCTTCGCCCGGCTCCAGATAAACTTGTACGCCGAACTTTTCCGAGAACGCCTTCAGGCGTGCGCAGAATTCATCGACCGGATAATCGTCGCCGGTGAAGTGGATACCGCCGCCAAGGCTAACCCATTCAACGCGATCGAGAAGCGAGCCAAACTTTTCTTCGATGTCGGTCAGCATCTTGTCGAAAAGACCGAAATCGGAGTTTTCGCAATTGTTATGAATCATGAAGCCGATGACGCGGTCCATGACCTTTTCGACCTTTGTCACATCCCATTCGCCAAGGCGGCTGAACGGACGCGCCGGATCGGCGAGGTCAAAGCTTGAAGACGAAATGCCCGGATTAAGACGCAGACCGCGCTTGATATGCGCCGCCTTGTCGGCAAAGCGTTCGAGCTGGCCAATCGAATTGAAGATGATCTTGTCAGCATGGCTGATGACTTCGTCGATCTCATGATCGGCATAGGCCACGCTATAGGCATGGGTTTCGCCGCCAAATCGCTCATGGCCAAGACGCACTTCATTGAGCGAGGACGACGTCGTACCATCCATATATTCGCTCATCAGATCAAACACCGACCATGTAGCAAAGCACTTGAGCGCCAGCAGGGCTTTCGCGCCGGACTTCTCGCGCACATAGGCAACTTTTTCCATGTTGCGCTTCAACTTGGTCTTGTCGATCAGATAATAAGGCGTCTGGATCATGGTCGTTCCGGGTCGTCAGTTAGGGGAGATGGCCTGTCCAGCTGGCTGGCGGGCACGTTATTTGCTCTGGCGCGCATCTTATCCGAAAACCGTTTCACACTTTTCGGGATGCACTATAAAAGCCGCTTTGGAGAGGCTTATAGGAACCTTGTGACAGAAACACAAATCCGCCACAGACGTTTTGAGAAAAATTTCTCCAACGCAGCGGCGGATTTTGAATTCTGTGCTTCATATAGGGCTTTTCATCTTAAATTGAACCCCTTTTGATTTTTATTGGCGTTGTTTTACTTCACGCCCCATTCCGAAGTTTGAAAAAGCATTTTATAAGGTCGCCAACGCGTGCGGACAGCGGGCATTAACCCGCCTCTGAAATGCGGGATAGGACCAGGGAAAGAAATGCAGACCGAAAATCCAGCCGCCACTGTAACAGCAGGGGCTACCGCAGGCTGGGGAGAATTGTTCGCGGGCAAGAATGCGATCCGTTCGCTAACGCTCGTCGGTGGCGTAGCGCTCCACGCTATCAATGTTTTCATTGCCACAACCATATTGCCAACCGTGGTCGCCGATATTGGCGGCATGGATTATTATGCCTGGAACACTGCGCTGTTTGTTACAGCGTCTATTCTTGGCTCAGCGCTTGTCCCGAAACTTCTGTCACAGGCAGGCCCACGCAATGCCTACCTGGTTGCAGCGGTGATTTTTGCGGCAGGAACCTTGGCCTGCGGCCTTGCGCCTTCTATGCCAGCCATGCTTGCAGGCCGTGTCGTGCAGGGCCTTGGCGGCGGAATGATGCTGGCGCTCTCCTATGCCATGATCCGAATCGTCTTTGACGAACCGCTCTGGCCACGCGCCATTGCGCTGGTTTCCGGCATGTGGGGTGTGGCAACACTGGTTGGCCCGGCAATTGGTGGCATCTTTGCAGAACTCGGTGTCTGGCGTGCCGCCTTCTGGTCGCTTGTGCCGGTGATTGGCATTTTTGCCCTCATGGCGACACTCATCCTGCCAAAACGTGCGGGCGATAGTGAAAACAAAGATAGGCTTGCATGGCCGCAGCTGATCTTGTTGACGACAGCTGTTCTGATCATTTCGGCCGCAAGCATTTCACCAAGTGCCGTCTGGAATATTGCAGGTGTAGCCATCGCATTTGCCGTGCTTATGCTGCTTGTTATGGTCGAGCACAAGTCGACAAAGCGGATTCTGCCTAAAGGCACATTCAGCCTGAGCCGCCTTGGCGCGCTTTACCTCACAATGGGTTTTCTCGGGGGATCAGTCACGAGTTCGGAAGTCTTCGTGCCGCTGTTTTTCCAGGTTCTGCACAATCAGTCGCCACTGGTTGCCGGTTATCTTGCAGCACTCATGGGCGGCAGCTGGACACTTGGCTCTATCGGCTCATCCGGCGTAACGGGCAAAAGCGTTAACCGGGTTATCCTTGCAGCGCCCATCATGGGAATTGCAGGCATGGTAACACTTGCAATTCTGGTTCCGCCGGGCAGCGAGGGACATTGGACCAGCCTGCTGCCAATCTGCCTTGCCATGGCAATCATAGGCTTTGGCGTCGGCATGACATGGCCGCACCTGCTCACCCGCGTTTTCAAACGTGCGGAAGCAGCGGACCAGAATCTGGCTTCGGCATCCCTGACTACGGTACAGCTTTTCACCACAGCTATGGGTGCAGCGCTTGCAGGGATGATTGCCAATCTGGCGGGGCTCAGTAACCCCGGTGGCTTTGCAGGTATATCGAATGCCGCCCTCTGGCTGTTTATCGGTTTTGCAGCCATGTCGAGCATTGCGCTCTTTGCAGCGATAGCACTGGTTCGCAGTTCAAAATAGAGCGGGTCGCTATTAATTGAGCCCTTTATGCTCGCTCTATCTTCTCCTTTTCACGCATGTCGTTATCGGAAAACAGGTTCCCACTTTTCCGAGACATGCGCTGAAACCGAAAATGCCGCTTCCGGAGCATACCATGCTTCGGAAGTATTCACGATTGGAACACCATTCCTTGAGACTGCGTTTGGATTCGATTTAATTGCGCGACGCATTCAACCTGATTAACTCTTGATGTCGGGACATAGAAGCATTATTCCGATTTCCGTAATCGTCGGCCGGGCATGGTGCAGCATACCGGCAAATCACGACCTCCGCGGAAGCCACCATGAAGGCAGCCAGACGCGATCCCCTTGATTGCGATGAAAGACGTTTGCTTCATTTGAAGCGAATACCGTGAAAAGCGAAACAGAGACAGTTCCGACAATGAGCAGCAATTTTTATCAGGAAACCGTTCTTGACGTTCACCACTGGACCGACAGGCTGTTTTCCTTCCGCACCACGCGCGATCAAGGCCTCCGCTTCCAGAGCGGCCAGTTCATCATGATCGGCCTTGAAGTGAACGGCAAACCACTGCTGCGCGCCTATTCGATTGCTTCCAGCGTCTACGATGAACAGCTCGAATTTTTCTCGATCAAGGTTCAGGATGGTCCACTGACCTCGCGCCTGCAGCATCTTAAAGAAGGCGACAAGCTGATCGTCGGCAAAAAGCCGGTCGGCACGTTGCTTTATGACAATCTCATTCCGGGTGACAATCTGTGGCTGCTTTCAACCGGTACGGGCCTTGCGCCGTTCCTGTCGATCATCCGCGATCTGGAAGCCTATGAGCGCTACAAGAAAATCATCCTCGTGCACGGCGTGCGCGAAGCGAACGAACTGGCCTATGCTGATCTGATCACCAAGGAATTGCCGGAAGACGAATTCCTCGGCGAAATGGTGCGTGAAAAGCTGATCTATTACCCAACCGTGACGCGTGAAGAATTCCGCAACAAGGGTCGCCTCACTGACCTCATCAGCTCCGGAAAGATTTTTGAAGATCTCGGCCTTCCGAAATTCTCCGAGCAAGACGACCGCATGATGCTTTGTGGCAGCCCGGAAATGCTGGCCGATATGCGCGTCATTCTGGAAGGTCTCGGCCTTGAAGAAGGCAGCCAGAGCGAAGCCGGTCACTTCGTGATCGAAAAGGCTTTCGTCGAAAAGTAAGCACTGATCTATATGACGAACAAAGGGAGGCTCATGCCTCCCTTTGTTGCTTTTGCACCTTGCCTGTTTTGGGATCGCTTTGAAATGCTGTTGAGACTGTTCGCTCTGATCACCGTTATTCTTTGCTTCGCACCCATGGCGAGTGCCGAGACATTCACCGGCAGCGGCATCAAGAAGCTGGTGGTGATCGACCCAGTCGATAACAAACCGATGGACGCAGTTGTATTTTACCCCAGCACCGATGAAGCAATAGTCACGAAGATGGGCCCTTACAACGTCGCGGCTTCGCCGAAATCGCCAATGGCAGAAGGACAGTTTCCGCTCATCCTGCTGTCGCGTGGCACCATGGGCAGCATGTGGGGACATCACGATCTCGGTGCATCACTTGCGCGCAATGGCTATATCGTTATCAGCCTGACCCATGCTGGCGACAACTTTGCTGACACAAGTCGATTGGGTGCCGTCAGTTCGACCTATGGCCGCCCGATGCAGATTTCAGCAGCCCTTTCCACAGCGCTGGACGATGCAGCCCTTGCGCCGCATATCGACAAGAACCGTATCGGCTTTGTCGGTTTTTCGGCGGGCGGAACCACGGGGCTGATCCTTGCAGGGGCAAAGCCGGACCTGTCACGATTTGAAGCTTACTGCGCAAAACGACCAGATGATCATAGCGTCTGCGAGGCAGAGGGTAAGATCAGAACTGACCGCCCTGACCTCGCCCCACAAGCCGACCCGCGCATCAGCGCTTATGTCCTGATGGCACCACTGAGCGTTATCTTCGGGGCCGAGACTCTCAAGTCAGTCACAGCACCGACACTCATCTATGTGGGTGATCAGGATGGAGAATTATCGCCGCAAGAAAATGCGATGGCGCTTGCGCCTCAACTGCCAAAGGCACAGTTGCAAGTCATTGAAAAGGCCGGGCACTTCACCTTCCTCGCGCCATGCTCGGAAGAACTTACAAAGCTCGTTGCCGGGTTCTGCATTGATAATCCCGGCATCGTGAGAACTGCACTTCACCAGCGCATGAATGCTGAAATCGCAGCTTTCTTTGAAAAGAACCTGGAGAAGCTGAACTAGTTCGTGGCCTGCTTGGCTTTCGCCGTGATGGGCGCTATGCTTGTCACCATGATAAAATGTTCGAGTACCCCCTGCATCGCGCTCCCGTGATTTGAGCAATCAATCACTAGGAGCATGAACGCAAGCAAACCTCTGGTTTCTTGCGGGGTTTTCGTTTGCATATTTGCAGGCGGATAAATGCCGAGCCTTTCGTTTCACGCGCATCCTATTCCGAAAACCGGTTCCCATTTTTCGGGATGCGCTTGAGACCGGCACTCATGCAGTGAGTATTCTCATGAAAAATTACTTTGAAAGCCCATTCAAGGGCATCACTCTCGACAAACAGGTCACAAATCCAAACATCATTATCGGGCGCTATAGCTATTATTCCGGCTATTACCATGGCCATAGCTTCGACGACTGCGCCCGCTTTCTCCTGCCCGATGAAGGTGCCGACAAGTTGATCATTGGCAGCTTCTGCTCGATCGGATCAGGTGCAGCCTTCATCATGGCGGGCAATCAGGGCCATCGACACGACTGGATCAGCACCTTCCCGTTCTTCTTCATGTCAGAAGTGGACATATTCGCAGGCAGCGCGAATGGTTATGCTCCATCGGGCGATACGGTCATCGGCAATGATGTCTGGATTGGCTCTGAAGCGATCATCATGCCGGGTGTAAAAATCGGCCATGGCGCAATTATTGGCACGCGCGCACTGGTGACGCGTGACGTTGAACCCTATGCGATTGTTGGCGGCAACCCTGCCCGCACCATCCGCTCGCGTTTCGATGAGAACAGCGTCAATATGCTCTTGGAAATGCAATGGTGGGACTGGACTGACGATCAGCTAAAAGGCGCGATGCAGACGCTGACAAATGGCGATGTGGAAGCGCTTTATCGCTATTGGCAGAGTAACGTTTGCGACCAGTGATCTAAAGCACGGGAGGCCTGCCTGCGAGTTGCGGGCAGGACCTTCATTCGGATTGAGTGGTGGCGCCCTCTCTGCCAGCTGGTCGCATCAGCTTCTTTTAAGAAACATGATTGCTTTATTCATATTTTCATGCAAATTATAAATGACTGACTATCAGTCAGTGAAATTGGCGACCTGAGAGACCGGCTAATGTGTGCGTGCAGGTCTTTCAGGTTGTCAGCCCCAATAACCACGAGACATGAGTGCTTGCGGCCGGGTTCAGCTGCCTCCAGACGTGCAACGCAAATTTCTGGATGCTGTTTAAACCGACGCTCGAAGTCCGCAGCAAAAGCGAGATCCTATGTTTCACAATACCGAACAGTGGCCCTATATCGTCACGCTCGCCAAAGGCCCATCAACCATTGAAGAGCTGCGCGCATTCTTCGATAGCTGGAACGCATGGCTGGATGAAGGAAAGCCCTTCATTGCGATCCGGCGGTTTCTCGACACGGAAGCACTTCAGCATCCAGACGGTGCAGCGCGTGAAATCAAGCAATGGTTTCAACAGAATGCCGAACGCATCCGCCATCAGGTCATGGGCATGATTAGCATTGTGCCTGAATCCGTGTATGAGGAAGCAAGCCGCATGGATGCGGAAAAGCTGTTCCGCGTGCCAGCCGGTACATTCTCAAATATCGATGCCGCCTTGCACTGGCTTGATGAACGGGTTGTTCGACCCAACCAGCTTGCTTTTGACAAAGCTGCAATCCGCGCAAAACTGGAAGCAGCCTGAAAACCGGAGTGAAGGATTTGCCAGCAGCCAAGACCAAGTCCCGCACCAAACCGGCGGAAATTCGCCGCAGCGAGCTTATGTCGGCTGCTGAAACGATCTTTCTGGAAAAGGGGTTCGTAGCTACCAGCGTCGACGAGATTGTGCGCAAGGCCGATGTCGCCAAGGGTACATTCTACCTGCATTTTCGCAGCAAGGACGATATCCTTGTGGCATTACGCGAGCGCTTCATTGCCTTTTATTGCGAGCGGCTTGATAGCGAAATGAACAGTGTTCCAGCCAATGACTGGAACACTCGTCTCACAGTATGGGCCAGCACAGGCATTGCGAGCTATCTGGACAACTATCGACTGCATGATCTGGTTTTTCATGACTTTCACCCGCCTATGCGCCATGTGATGCAGGAAAACCCGGCAATCATCCGGCTTGATCAGCTGTTGAGCGAAGGCAAGATAGCGGGTGCTTGGTCAATTGAAAACACACGCTTGCTGGCAACGCTGCTGTTTCATGCGCTGCATGGCGCTGTTGATGATTTTATCATCCGCTCAAACATCACAGAGCGCGATGAAATGGTTCGCGGCGTTCAGGATCTATTTTTAAAAGCAGTCAGATCGTAAGCTTAGTCACTTCTTGACACCAAACACATGCTCCGGTCCCGGAAATGACCGGGTGCGCACTTCTTCCGCATAGGCTTTGGCAGCATCCGAAACCTGTGGTGCAAGCTCCGTGAAGCGTTTGACGAAACGCGGTGTAAAATCCTGAAACAGCCCAAGCATATCATCTGAAACGAGAATCTGACCGTCACAGGCAGGCGACGCACCGATGCCAATCGTCGGAATTGACAGGGTCTGCGTGATTTCGCGCGCCAATGGCTCAACTGTTCCTTCGATGACCAGCGCGAACGCACCAGCTTCTGCAATGGCCTGCGCATCATGGCGGATGCGGTTGGCTTCAGCATCATCCCGACCGAGTGAGCGGAAACCGCCAACCGTGTTGACCTGCTGCGGCATCAGTCCGACATGACCGAAGACCGGAATGCCACGCTTGACGAGGAATTCAACCGTCTCAGCCATTTCCTCGCCGCCTTCAAGCTTCACGCCGTCACAGCCGGTTTCCTGCATGATGCGGGCCGCATTGCGGAAGGCTTGTTCTTTCGATTCCTGATAAGAACCAAACGGCATGTCAACAGTCACGCAGGCATGTTCCACGCCGCGCATCACTGCCTGTCCATGCGCGATCATCATATCGAGCGTAACGGCAAGCGTCGAATCCATGCCGTAAAGCACCATGCCAACGGAATCACCCACCAGAAGAAGATCGCAATGCGGATCGAGCATCCGGGCAATCGGCGTCGTATAGGCCGTAAGGCTGACAATCGGGCGCACGCCCTTCATCGCCTGAATTGTTTTCGGCGAAAGGCGCTTCTTTTTAACGGTGACGCTCATGTCAGGCGGCCTTTTCCTGTGCGGCAAGTGCAATCACGCGATTATCGAGCAGCTTTGTGTTTCCAAAACGTACAAATAGAGCGACGAGAAGCGGCCTCCCCTGAACAGTCTCAAGGCGCTTTAGCGTCTGCGGATCGCGAAGCGCCAACACTTCCACCGCCGCCAATGGTTCTGACGCAATAAATGCTCGAATAGCTACTTCCAATGCTTCAGGATCATCTACGCCCGAACGGTAAAGTCGCTCGGCTTCATCCAGCGCTTTTGGCACGATGATTGCCGCGGCGCGCTGCTCAGCTGTCAGATAAACATTGCGCGATGAACAGGCGAGCCCATCATCCTCACGCACCGTCTCAACACCAACGACCCGCACCGGGATTGCCATATCGTCCACCATGCGGCAGATGATAACGAGCTGCTGAAAATCCTTCTCCCCGAAGTAAGCGGCGTCAGACCCAACGATGTTGAAAAGCTTGCTTACAACGGTCGCGACACCCGCAAAATGGCCGGGACGCGCCTCGCCTTCCATCTGGTTACCAAGTGCTGGCACATCAACCAAAGTCTGCATCGGGCGCGGATACATATCCGATACGGCAGGCGCGAAGAGGAAATCGACATCCGCATTGCGGAGTAGATTTGCATCGCGTTCCAGATCACGCGGATATTTGTCGAGGTCTTCGTTGGCACCAAATTGCAGCGGATTGACGAAGATCGAAACGACGGTGACGTCATTGTCCTCGCGCGAGCGGCGAACAAGTTCGAGATGCCCTTTGTGCAGATAGCCCATTGTTGGCACGAGGCCGATAGATTTACCGCTCTTGCGGGCTGCGCCAAGCGCAAACCGTAAGTCTTCAATCGTATGGATGATCTGCATGAGGGTCTCCCTGCCAACAACCAGATTTTGTCGCAGTCCTACAGCGCGCCCTCAAATATGACAACAGCGCATTTGCTAGTGAATATATGAAAGAGCTCGCGCTTAGTTACCAACTGCACCGCTGACCGTGCCGCCCACTGTTCTGCCAAACCTGTCAATCTGCTCATTATAGGTTCGGCGAGTGTTTGGATCGAAGACGGCAATCGGCGCACTGACAACCAGCGATGCAGCACTGCCAACACCTTGCGCCGTACCAAGAGCCACAGCACCGAGACGCTCACCCAGTCCAATGTCGGAATCGGTGATCGTCTGGCCAGTGACGAGACGCTGACCTATCAACTGCACGACTTCTGGGCTTGCGGCGAACTTGCCGTGATTGAGGCTGTCTCCTGCTTTAAGCTGCGTGAGATCGATGACAGTTATCCCCGCCGTCTCAAGCTGAGAACGATATGGCTCTACCGAAGGGTCGATTTGTCCGAGACGATCAACATTACCCGAGATGAAACGGGACGCACGCAGGGCTCGGTCGTCGCGCGACGTGAAAAGCGTGAAGCGCGGATGGTCTTTGCCCATCGCGCGGTACTGTTTGCTGAACACATCCACGTCGAGATCAGGGGACGCGAGAATGACATCGCTAATCTTCGGATTAACACGCTTGTCGCGGATCGCCATCTGGCGCAGAGCTTCAACCGTCAACCAACTGCCCATGGAATGAGCCATGACAGTGATATCTTTTACACGCGGATCTTCGGCGATTTTACGCAAAGTCGTTTCAAGTGCATCGCGTGAATAATTCGTGCTTTCCTTGTCGTAATTATAGTCAAACACGCTGCCGCGCGACGGCCATGTGAAGATGACAGGTGCAACCTCGGCACCTGAATCATGAACGATCTGCGCGAAACGATAGACCGAATCCTCATAGGTGTTGTTGAACCCGTGGACGAACACCATCACACGCCGAGATTTCGGCAGGCTGTGCTGAAGCCACTGACGCGCACCAGTTTCGGTATTGATCGCTTTGACCTCAACTGTGGCAAAATCCTTGAGCGGATTGGCGGGCAGCTTCTTTGGCCATTGAACTTCGCCGACCTTGCGGTTCTTTTCAGGCGGGATGGAGACCATGATCTCAGTCAGGCTGATGTCCTGATCGCGTTCGCCGGAAAATAGCGTTCCTGGATTGCCGGAAGGCGCGCGCGTAGTTGCCACCAGAAGATCGACCTTTGATGCGCCGGGAACACTTGCAGCAATAGGAACGAGAACACCATCCGGACGGCTTGCACAGCCGGTGATCAGCGTCAGGCAGACAAGCAATGCCGGGGCAGTACGACGAATGATGCTCCGCAAAACCCAACTCTCCTGACAAGATACAAACCGAAGAGCGCTCTCACCATCACGGAGCGCGCGGTTAATATATTCTTTACCTGAGAGGATATGCCAAGTCCTAAATGTGGGGGCTGTGGAAAGATCGTCCCGATGCGGCATCTTGGTTACACACTGTTTCCGCAACAGCCACTTTTCTGCAGATCCCAAGCGCCCGATATTTGAACCAACAGCGCGGGCAAATCCGCTTTTGCGCAGGAGGACATACAATGACTTCAGAACTTAAGCCGCAACTCACAGGGTTGCATCATCTGACAGCCATTACCGCTGATGCACCGGGCAATCGTCGCTTCTATACCGACACGCTCGGGCTTCGACTTGTCAAGAAAACCGTCAATCAGGATGACACCAGCGCATATCATTTGTTCTATGCCGATGGGCTGGCATCTCCGGGGACTGACATTACCTTTTTCGATTGGCCCGTCCATCGTGAACGGCGCGGCACACACAGTGTTTCGCGGACAGGATTGCGCGTGAACGGGGTTGCAAGCCTAGATTGGTGGCGCAATCACCTCAAAGGAAAGGGTATCGAAACCGGCGACATATTCGAGATTGCCGGTCGCGCAGTTCTCGATTTTGAGGACCCGGAAGGCCAGCGGCTGCGCTTGACCGATGATGGTGGCATAGGCGCATCGCATAGCTGGGAGAAAAGCCCGGTTCCTGCTGAGCGGCAGATACGTGGCCTTGGCCCGATCACGCTAAGTGTTCCGGATCTGGCACCGACAAAAATCGTGCTGGAAAAGGTGATGAACATGCGTGAAGCTGGCGACTATGCATCGCCTGATGGCGAAGGCCATGTCCATGTCTTTGAAATGGGTAACGGTGGTGCGGGTGCTGAATTGCACATCGCTGTGCAGCCTGATCTGGAACCTGCTGCCCAGGGAGCAGGTGCAGTGCATCACGTTGCTTTCCGTACTCCGGATCAGGAAACCATGCAGGAATGGGTGGATCGTCTGAGAGCGTTTCGTATTCCATCAAGCGGTGAGGTCGAGCGCTATTATTTCCGCTCGCTCTACTTCCGCGAACCCAATGGTGTTCTGTTTGAAATCGCAACCGATGGTCCTGGCTTCGCAGTTGACGAACCACTTGAAACCCTCGGCGAAAGCTTATCACTGCCGCCATTCCTTGAAGGAAAACGACAGGCGATTGAAAAGGGCTTGAAGCCTCTTGATTAAACAACAAAAGGGCCGCCGGAGATCTCCGGCGGCCCTTTTTCTTATCTCTTACAAACGGTCAGAGCTTTTGCTGCAGCCATTCACCGGTCAGCCGGACATCTTCATCCGACAGCCCGTGACCACCTTCTGCGGAAAGAACGTCTACTGCAGCCCCATCCGCCCGCAAGGCCGCTTCCAACTTGCCGGATGCATCTCCAAACGGATCACCTATCCCGTTGAGTAACAGGACAGAAGCGTCCGAAAGGTCCGCAATTGGCTGCTCTTCCAAAACATCCGTTGCGCGCAGCAATACAGCCTTACGCACGACATGCGGATGCAGCCGCATGAAAGCCGCAAGTAAATTCGCCCCGTTGGAATTGCCTATGAAGGCAGTTCGTTCAGGGTCGATGCCGTAAGCAGCAATCGCCCCCTCGACAAAAGCTTCAAAAGCCTCCGCCTCAAACCGGATGTCGTTCTGGTCGAACCGTTTCAGGTCGAACCGGCGAAACCAGCGCTGAATGCCCTCTTCCGTGCTACGTCCGCGAACACCAAGTAGCGTTGCACGAGGCGCAGCAAGACGAGCAAGCGGCATAAGATCGTTTTCATTGCCACCCGTCCCATGCAGTAGAATGAGCGTCGTGCCATCCGGATTTTCCGGCTGATGAATACGATGCACAAACGGCAATTCGCGATAGATCACCCGCTCCTCGCCCGGCAGACCAAATTGAGGCATACGAGCACGGATCGCGTCGGCCTGCTGTTCGTTGCCCGGCGGCACAAAAAGAGCTTGGCCGAGTGTCTCCACCGTTTCGTCAACAGTGAACCCGGGCGCGTCTGTGGCAAACTCAAACAGAGTTCCGCCCGGCTCGCGGACATAGAGAGATGTGAAGTATTTGCGATCATGCACATTCACTTCGCTGGAGTTAAGCTTTGAAAGCTCCTTCTCCAGTGTCGTCACATCGTCTGTTGTTGCGGCACGGAAAGCCACATGATCGGCAATACCCGTTCCCGGAATACCCGGCCAAAAACCACTTGCGTCGCGGACGTCAATTGCATCACCTGAATCGGAAACGAGACGATCAATCGTGCCTTCTTTCGTCTGAGAATGGAAACCGAAGTAACGCTCGATGAAGCTCGCAGTTTGCTCAGGCTGCTCGGACAGGATCGTGGCCGAACGGATGCGGCGCACGGCATGTTCTGCCGGAACGTCACCAGACACCCATGCGTCATTGGCTGCAAGATCGCTACCGACCAACTTGACGATCACGCCATCTGGGTCGCGCAGGCGCAGCACTGGCTCGCCAAACTCCTGCACCGGACCTTCGGGCTGCATATGATAGCGCAATGCCCGCTCCAGCCAGAAGCCGACCGAAGCACGATCAATGGCGAGTGCAATTTCGCTAACCTGACCGTGACCGACACGGCCTTTCGCACCATCTTCCCAGACGAGGAAAGTGATCAGCGAGCCGGGCGTGCCCGAGCGATCACCATAGAAGAGGTGCAACTGCTCGGCATCTTCAAAGCCGCCCGTCTGCTTGACGATACGCAGGCCAAGAAAGCCTGCATAGAAATCGACATTGGCCTGAACCTTGCGCGTAATGAGCGTGAGGTGATGGATGCCGCTGGTCATGATTGCGATCTCCCGCTTTTGTGGCGGCAAGTCTCTCAGACAGAGGCACTTACCGCAAATGTGAACTTGCCCGAGAGATAGTTTACATCGGCTCAAATGCCCATGGGGCTATGCGGAGACGCACTGTTAACAGATCAGAATGTGTTTTTGGGAGATTAGAAAAAGAAAAAGGCCGCGCGGGAGGAGGATGCGCGGCCTGATCTTGAATACGGCTGGGAGGAGGAGTGCCGTATTCGTCATCGGGTTCTGGGAGGAGGAGTGAACCCGATGAGCAATGTTTACCTTGAGCCTCTTTATTCAACAACGACCAATAACGCATAACAGTTATGCAAATACGCCGATGCTTAAGTTTATTGCAAGAATGTGAATATAACGATTTTGCTCATTAAATAAGCACTGGCAGAAAAATATGCTGCTAAAACAATGATTCAGAGCAGATGGGCGATGAAAGGCGCGGCCAGAACATTGACCAGACCGACCAGAACCATGACCAGGCCAGCGATCGAACCTTCTTCTCTGCCAATCTGATGCGCCTTGGCGACGCCTGCACCATGCGCGCCCATGCCAAACAGTGCACCGCGCGCGAGCGTCGAACGCAATGGCAGCCAGTTGAGCATAAGTTCACCCAGCGCTGCACCAAAAACGCCAGTGATGACCACAAAGATTGCCGTCAGGTCAGGCGTGCCGCCAATATCGCCGGAAACGGTCATGGCAAAAGGCGTACTCATCGAGCGCGGCATAAGGCTGAGACTGATCGCCTCATTGAGGCCAAGCAGATGCGCCAGCCCCCATGCGGAGAGCATCGCTGACGAACTACCCATGACCACACCAACCAGCAGAACTGGCCAGTACCGACGAATAGTTGCTCGTTGCTGATAGATCGGAATGGCAAACGCTACGGTCGCAGGCCCGAGCAAAGCAACAAGCCAGTGCGTTGCGCCAAAATAGCTGCGATAATTTTCATTCATGCCAATGAGAAGCGCCATCAGCAGCAATGGTGTAACGGCAAGCGGTGTCAGCCACCACATTGGAAAGCGGCGATAGACGCGCTTTGCTGCTAGGTAAAGGAGGATTGTGGCTGCCGACCAAAACAGCATCGCCACATAGGGGTTACTTAGCGGCATAACGCACACTCAGGCGGTAGCACATATCGACGGTCAATGCTGTTACTGTCATCACAGTCAGCGTGCCGACCAGAATAACCGCCATGATCTTCACACCCAGCATTCCAATCAGTTCCTGATGTTCAAGAACGGCGAGAACCGCAGGCACAAAGAACAAAAGCATTTCTGCCAGAAACCACTCGGCACCACGCTTCATGCTAAACAGGCTGATGCGGCCACTTAAGAGCAGCGCCAGAACCAGCGCCATGCCGACAATACCACCGGGTAGCGGCAGACCAACCAGACGGACAAAACCCTCACCCGCCAGCCAGAAGCCGAACAGGGTCGCAATCTGCATCAGACGGCTGTTGTGCAGCGCATAGCGAAAGCGGATCATCAGGTTATGGGCGGTCATGGTCATGTTCCAATGCGGGTGTTTGTGAATTCAATATAGGGGCTGCGCCGCCATTCCAGAAATGAATTGATTTCATTGCAGCTATTCCATAATAGAATAGCTTATGAACTTACGCGGCTTTCAGACTTTCGTGGAAGTGGTGCGACAGGGCGGCTTTTCGGCCGCCGCCCGCACCATCAATGCCACCCAATCCACCGTCAGCAAGACGGTGCGGCAGCTCGAAGAAGAACTCGGGCTCACCTTGCTTGACCGAGAGGCCACCCCACCCCGCCTGACAAGTGCGGGCGAAATCGTCTACCGCCGCGCATTGGCGATGCTGACAGAAAAAGATGATATGCTGACCGAGCTTGGCGAGTTGCGCGGACTTAAGCGCGGGCTCTTGCGACTTGGCTTGCCACCCATCGGCTCCAGCGTGTTGTTTGCCCCGGTCTTTGCAGCCTTTACCAAACTGTATCCCGATATCGACATTCAGCTGGTCGAACATGGCAGCAAGCGGCTGGAAGAGCTTTTGCTGGCTGGCGATGTGGAACTTGCCGCCTCGCTTCTGCCCGTCGAAGAGAGCTTCGAATGGCAGGATGTCCGCTGCGAACCGGTAGTAGCCCTGCTTCCCGCCAATCACAGTTTCATCGACGATGGCGGCATTCCCTTGTCGGACATTGCTAGCCTGCCCTTCATTCTTTTCGAAAGCGGCTTCGCGCTCAATCATATCATTCTGGATGCGTGCCATCAGCGTGGGTTGTTTCCGCATGTCGCCGTGCGCTCCAGCCAGATCGACTTTATTGTCGAGTTGGTGGCCGCGGGCATGGGTATTGGCTTTCTGCCGCAAATGATCGCCGAACAACGCAAGAATCCCTGCATTCGCATCCATCGGATCAGAGACGCGGAAGTGAATTGGGACTTGGCCTTGATCTGGCGCAAAGGCGCGTTTCTTTCCCATGCCGCAAGAGCGTGGCTTGAGCTTTGCAAAGGCGAAAACGACAGCGGCAAAGCTTGAAAGCAACAAGCCAACGCCTATCTCGATAGAAGATACCGACGTTCAGGACGCGTTCGCGCGCCCATCACCCATAGGGTTGCACGCCTATTTCTTACGCGCATCTTGTCCGAATACAGCTTCGCACTTTTCGGGATGCGCTAAACAGGAGGCCATCATGGAAGGTCAGGTTATATTCTACAAAGACGATCGCATCATTTACCGGCATCACGTCGAAGTGCATGACGACGATTATTCAAAGGGCGTAAATGATGCCCTTATCGCCTTTCAGCGCAACTATGCCGGTTTTGATCTCGCAGGCGATGACATTCACATCCGCTTTAAAAAGCCGGGTGAAGTTTGAAGCTGCCTTATAGACGCTTCGCCTGAGTAATCAGGCGAAAGCTGCTTCACGGGCTACGCGATGGATATCATCACGCGTCAGACCGAGATCATAAAGCTCGCGGTCAGTGCAACCGCTCAACTCGCGCAGATTTTCGCGATACTGCATCCAACGGGAAAACTGGGTACGGAGGTGGTTCATTGTGGTATCCCCTTATATTCAGCACCTTCTAAGTGCTGAGCTTTTTACCTTCCTCCCAATATGAAGCTTCCGTCTTTTTAATCGATTTGAGAAGTGCATAAACTGCATGGCTGCAATGACGTCAGCGCTGACACAATGAGCGACCCGCAGTAACGCAGTTCGTTGCTGCTCGCGATAAAAGTGATCGGCAAAACACCTCTCCATAGAGTTAGGAGGGCGTTCGAAACTTGTAATCTTCGGATTTTAACTAAATCTGTTTATCTGGCTTAACAGAATAAGATTCCCCAACGTATGAACAAAACGATATTTATTGTCGGGAACGGTCCTCTCGACCGTGATCTGTCTTCTGAAATTGACGCAGCCGATCTCGTCCTTCGTTTCAATGAACCGCGCGTCTCTCTCGGAATGAGCGGCACAAAAACCGACATGTTGATGCTTGCAACATCGAGCAAGCAGATGGAACAATGGATCAAAGATCCGACTTTCATAAATTCTGAGATTGTTCGAAATACCCCAGAAGTTCTGTTTGCATTTCATCCGAGCATCATCAAGCGGTTCCACCACCACCCCAATTTTCTCTCACGCCTAAAAGGCCGCCGCGCTGACTGGACCAATCAGGCAATTGACTATTTCGGTCGTGCTGGAAAGAAGATCCGCATTATGCCTTCGCAGGATTATTTCGCCGTTTGTGAAGAGCTTGGCATTGGCGCTGACCGCATGAAGACAGTCTTTCCCAGCACTGGCTTCTTCGGTATCTGGCTTGTTCTGCGTAAATACTCTTTACCCGATTGGGACGTCAAAATCTGTGGCTTCAGCTGGGAAGGCTGGAAGCGGCACGACTGGGCAGCCGAGCGCAAGTGGATCGAAGAAAAGATCGCTGCGGGAGATCTTCATAAAGTAGGCTAGTAAGTGTGACTTGCGAAAATTAAGCGCATAGCAGATATAGAACGCCGCTTCGGCTGAATTTACTTTTTGCGCGCTCAGGTTTTACATGAACATCAAGGCCTTTATCATCCACTTGGCGCGCTCGACCGATCGCGGACCGCAAGTCGACAAACTCATTCGTGAACTGCCTGTCAAAACAGAAGTCATTGACGCTGTTGACAGCCGCGCACTCGCAGACGCGGAAATCAAACGCGTTTACCGCCGCAAACTTCATGCGCCGCGTTATCCTTTTGAATTGAGCAAGAATGAAATCGCGTGCTTTCTGTCGCATCGCAAAGCTTGGCAGGCCATTGTTGATCAGAAACTCGATGCCGGTTTTATCATCGAAGACGACATCGAACTGACAGCCGTTTTTAACGCCGCCTTCCATGCCGTCACAAATCATTTTGAGCCAGGTAGCTTCGTACGCTTCACTTTCCGCGACGATCGCGAACATGGTCGCGAAGTGTTTCGCAACGACCAGATACGCATCATCATTCCCAATCCAATCGGGCTTGGTATGGTGGCGCAGCTTGTGAGTTTCGACGCGGCTCAGAAATTACTTGCAGCGACAGAACAGTTCGACCGACCTGTCGACACCACCGTACAAATGCGCTGGGTGACGGGCCTGCAGCCGCTTGCAGTGATCCCAGGCGGGGTCAAGGAAATCTCCGCACAGCTTGGCGGGACGACCATCCAGCACAAGAAGTCCTTCTCAGATAAGCTTGCGCGTGAGATCCTGCGACCAATCTACCGGATGCGTGTGCGTCGCTTTTCTGCAAGATCGAAGTGAAACAAATGGCTGTTCCGATTCTTCTCTATCATCAGATTGCCCCTCTTCCGCATAAGAAGATTCCTTTTCGCGGGCTTTGGGTGCATCCGGACAAGTTTCGAAACCAGATGGCCTGGCTGAAGAGGCTCGGCTATCAAGGCCTCTCACTGCGCGATGCCATGCCTTATATTAAAGGCGAGAAGACCGGCAAAGTTGCAGTCATCACCTTCGATGACGGGTTTCTCAATAATTATGAAAATGCGCTGCCGGTTCTTGCCGATTTTGGCTTCACGGCAACCAACTATTTCGTTGCCAATCAGGTTGGCGGCAGCAATGTGTGGGATCAGGCCATGGGTGTGCCGCTGACGCCCTGTATGTCTGTCGCGCAGATGCGTGAATGGGCGGCACTCGGCCACGAAGTGGGCGCGCATACAATCGATCACGTCAATCTTGAAAAGACACCGGAAGACGAAGCCCGCCGGCAGATCGCCCTATCCAAGACCATGCTCGAGGACATGCTTGGATCAGACGTGACCAACTTCGCTTATCCCTATGGAGGGAATCATGCCGTGCATCGCGAGATGTGCCGCGAAGCCGGATATGAAACTGCAACAACGACTGTCCATGCCCGCGCACGAGCATCCGACGATCCATTCGGTATGCCGCGGGTCTATGTACGCCGCCGAGATTTGGCACCAAAATTCATCTACCGCCTGATGACCAGATAGCCCGCCTTTTTTGTTCAGATACTGAAAACCGGCTATTTGTTTGATTTTGATCAATGCAGCTTCACGAAAGCGTGGCAAATTGCCCGTCATTGCGGCATGGACGCAATCGAGCAAAAGCGGTACTAGAGCAGTAACAAGGAGCGTATAATGGACTATCGCCGGTTTTTTGAAGAAGCGATCGACCAGTTGCACGCCGAGAAGCGTTACCGCGTGTTTGCTGATCTTGAACGCATTGTGGGCCGCTTCCCCCGAGCTACCTGGCGTAACAATGGCACTGCCCGTGAGATCACCGTTTGGTGCTCGAACGACTATCTTGGCATGGGGCACCATCCTGATGTCATTAAGGCAATGTGCGATACAGCCAACAGTACAGGCTCCGGCGCAGGTGGAACCCGCAATATTTCGGGTAACAACCATCCGCTCGTAGAGCTGGAAGCAGAACTTGCCGATCTGCATGGCAAGGAAGCCGGTCTCGTCTTCACATCAGGTTTCGTTTCCAACGAAGCATCGATCTCGACAATTGCACGGCTGCTTCCAAATTGCCTGATCCTTTCTGACGAATTGAACCACGCTTCAATGATCGAAGGCGTGCGTCGCTCCGGTGCAGAAAAGAAGATTTTCCGCCATAACGACGTCGAGCACCTCGAACAGCTTCTGAAAGCTGCGGACCATTCCCGCGCCAAGCTGATCGTGTTTGAATCCGTTTATTCGATGGATGGCGACATTGCGCCTATCGAAAAGATTGCAGACCTCGCCGACAAATATAACGCCATGACCTATATCGATGAGGTCCATGCAGTTGGCATGTATGGCGCCCGTGGTGGTGGCATCACCGAACGTGACGGCCTTGCCGATCGCATCGACATTATCGAAGGCACGCTTGCCAAGGCATTTGGCGCGCTGGGTGGCTACATCACCGGTTCTCGCGCAATCATCGATGCCGTGCGTTCTTATGCGCCGGGCTTCATCTTCACAACGTCGCTTCCGCCAGCGGTTGCTGCTTCCGCGACCGCTGCGATCCGTCACTTGAAGGTTTCGCAGGTCGAACGCGATGGCCAGCAGCGTCAGGCGCAGCGCGCCAAGGACGTTCTGTCGGCCGCCGGGTTCCCCGTCATGTCTTCGGAAACACACATCGTACCAATTCTGGTTGGCGATCCAGAACTTTGCAAGAAAGCCAGCGACCGTCTTCTCGACGTGCATGGCATCTATATTCAGCCAATCAACTATCCGACTGTGCCACGCGGCACCGAGCGCCTGCGCATCACGCCGTCACCATTGCATGACGACCTGCTTATTGATGGTCTCAAGGATGCATTGTTGGAAGTCTGGAACACTCTCGGCATCCCATTTGCAGAACCGGATGCACCGAAAGCTGCTAATTCAGACCGCATCATTCCGCTGATGGTTTCCAAAGCGGGCGGCTGATAAGTTCAGCAATAAAGCATCAAAAAAGGCCGGTTTTCACCGGCCTTTTTGCTATTCATCATCGACTGTGTAGACCCGAAGGCGATGCCCATCCGGATCGGCAGCAACGAAACTGCGTCCAAAATCAAGGTCGGTCGGCAGCATGAGGATGGAAGCCCCCTTCGCCTTCCAATCAACATACATTGAATCGACCATTCCCGGTTCATTCACGCGGAAGCCAAGATCCGCCGCCCCGCCTGCGGCGGTTGGTGCCGGTTCAACGCCAGTTTTTTTCCAAAGGCCCAGGCCAAGACCAGAAGGCAAAATGAACATACCAAATGTCGGGCTGGCCGCTACCGGCTCCTGCCCGAGCAGCTTTGTATAAAAGCGAATGCTTGCGTCTGTGTCGGTGACGAAAAGCAGGATACTGTTCTTGTCGATCATCAAAATGTCCTCTGTAAAATTGTGACATTCTCGATCTACAGCAACACACTGCCAGTTTTTGGCAGTATCATAATTCGCGTGGTTTAATTCCTTGTGTCTCACGCCACTCACGCAACAGAGTCTGACGGCGTTTCGGATAACGCTGTTCCGCAATGTCAACCGCAGCAATTCTGTCCGTGCGAAAGTGCCGGAAGCCTTCACGCAATTCGCACCACGCAACGAGCACGCGCGCATCATCAAAAAATGAAAGTGCAAACGGCCAGATTACGCGCTTTGTCACTTGGCCATTGCCGTCCTGATAATCGAGCAGTACTTTGCGTTCAGTCCTGATCGCTTCGCGAAGAATTGCAGTATCGATGCCATCGGTCGGCAGCTTTGCACTCGGACCGACAAGGAGCGTTGAGGTATCAAGCGTTGCCCGCAATTCATCGGGCAAGACAGCGCTTATGCGTGCAAGTGCGCCTTTTGCAGCATCCTGAAGCTTGTGGTCGGTTCGCTCCGCCACCCACCGCGCACCCAGTACCAGCGCATCGATCTCTTCGGGACGAAACATCAATGGAGGCAACAGAAAGCCGGGTTTAAGTACATAGCCAATACCCGGTTCGCCCTCAATCTCTGCCCCTTGTGCCTGCAAACTTGCAATATCGCGATACAGCGTGCGGATACTGACACCGGTTTGCGCGGCAAGCGTTTTGCCACTAACCGGCCGACGGTGACGGCGCAACGCCTGCAAGAGTTCAAAAAGACGTTCTGATCGGGACATAATCTGAGATGTATCGCATTACCCTGCTGCCAGATAGTGGCAGCAGGGTTGATTTGGGCGATAAAGCCATGTCCGGAGCTAACCGCTTATCTCTGATTGATCCATTGCACCAGCCTTGCTGCCGATTCATCCACCTGTTGCGGATCGCGACAGAAGCAAAGACGGAAGAAGCCCTCACCGCCCAGACCAAATGCGCTGCCCGGTGCAAGACCGACATTTGCATTATCTACCATATCGATTGCAGCCTGGACCGAATTCGTCACACCTTCGACGCCGAAGAACAGATAGAAAGCACCCTGTGGCGGCGCCAAACGCACCCTGCCAGTTTCCTGCAATGTCGCGCAGAGACGGTCCCGCGTTGAACGCGCACGCTCCACCTGCATGGCGATGAAGTCATCGCCATGGTCAAGCGCCGCAACCGCACCGCGCTGCATGAACTGCGCCACACCGGAATTGGAATACTGAATCATGTTCTCGACAACGGGGCCGATGGACGGATGTACCGTCATCCAACCCACGCGCCAGCCGGTCATCGCCCAGTTCTTCGAGAAGGAATTGACGAAGATGATACGGTCATCCGGCTCCATGATGTCCATGAAGGATGGCGCACGCCCACCGCCATAATAAAAATGGGTGTAAATCTCGTCGGCAATGATCCAGATACCCTTCTCACGGGCCAGATTGAGGATGAAGCGCAGCGTCTCAATGTCGGCAGTCCAGCCAGTCGGATTGGACGGCGTATTGATGAACATGGCGCGGGTGCGTGGTGTAATCGCCGCAGCAATCTTCTCAGGATCGAGAACCCAGCCATTGGCGCCGAACTCTAGCTCGACCGGCACAGGAACTGCCCCTGCTAGCCCTGCGGCGCCGACGAAGTTAGGCCAGGCAGGCGAAAGATAGATTGCTTCTTCACCCGCACCAGTGGTTGCCTTCAGCGCCATTTCAATGGCGTGCATTCCTGAACCGGTGACATAGAAGTTTTCAGGATTGAAGGATTGCGGGAAATGACGCGCGTGATAACGGGCAAGCGCTTCACGGAGTTCGGGAATGCCAGCCTGCCACGTATAGAAGGTTTCACCATCTGCGATACCCTTCTGGGCCGCCTCTCGGATGAAATCAGGAGTGGGCAGATCGCCCTCTCCAACCCACAGCGGAATTAGTCCCGGCTTACCCCGGCCATGATTGGCAACGGCAACAATGCCGCTTTCGGGTGACTGGGCTGCTTCAGGTCGAAGTTTGGCGATAAGCGTCATTTGTTCCCACATAAAATCCGGTTGTGCTTGCACCTGATTAGCAAGGAGCACACATGAAATCATGTGGTATTTTGTGATGATCCGATCAGCCTTATTGATGGATCAAACGAGAAACGGAGCCCGAAGGCTCCGCTCTTGAGAAACTATTCTGAAAGCAATCAGGCTTTGCTCTGCTTTGCCAGAAGATCGCGGATTTCGGCCAGCAGAACTTCATCGCGTGGCAGCTCTGCTGCAGCTTCCGGCTTGGCTTCTTCCTTCTTCTTGAGGCGGTTCATCGCCTTGACCACGATGAAGAGAACCCAGGCAACGATCAGGAAGTTGATGAGCAGGGTAACGAAGTTACCATAAGCAATGGTCGCGCCAGCTTCACGAGCAGCAGCGAGCGTGGACTTTGGATCGCCAGCAAGCTGGATGAACATGTTGGAGAAGTCGATACCACCGGTGATCAAACCAATGACCGGCATGATGATGTCATTGACGATGGAGTTAACGAGACCACCAAATGCCCCGCCGATGATAACACCGATGGCCAGATCGACCATGTTGCCCTTGAGAGCAAATTCTCTGAATTCTTTCAACATTAGCCAGTATCCCTCTCAAACACGAGCTTAACCGGGGCCGTCTTTGCTGCGGGTAAGCTTCGCCAGATAAATCACTACGATGAACTCCTGCGATCAGCCACGATCACAATTGTTCGCTCGCTAGATTGTAGGCGAAAATATTCAAAGAAAAGATGAACTTTCAAAAAGCACCAATTAGAGGCGTCTTTTTTTAAACTAGCTAAAGAAAGAGGCGCAGAAAATGCGCCTCTTATTTTTGATCTTATGCTGCAAAGCGTTTTGTTGCTTCAATCAATTCGTGGGTGATGCCCGGTTCAGTAACGGAATGCCCACTGTCTTCAACGATCTTCAGATCGGCTTCGGGCCACATCTTCTTGAGTTGCCATGCATTAATGAATGGCGTGCAGATATCATACCGTCCATGAACGATGACGCCCGGAATCTGTCGGATACGCTCAACATTCCGAAGAAGCTGGTCATCGCTTTCGAGGAAGCCACGGTTCTGGAAATAGTGACATTCGATCCGGGCGAAAGCGACCGCGTAGAGGTCTTCGCCGAAGGCTTCGACACGCGCTGGATCAGGCTGGATCGACAACACCGATCCTTCCCAACGCGCCCACAGACGAGCCGCAGCAAGCTGCACCTGCGGATCTCGATCCGTCAGACGCTTATAGTAAGCTGCGATCATATCGCCGCGTTCGTCTTCCGGAATATGCTCCTGATAGGCTTCGAAGTGATCCGGGAAGATGATGCTTGCACCATTGGAGTACATCCAATCGACTTCAAACCGGCGCACCATGAAAATGCCGCGCAGAATGATTTCCGAGACATGCTCAGGATGAGTTTCGGCATAGGCCAGCCCCAGTGTCGAGCCCCATGAGCCGCCGAATACCTGCCATTTATCTAGACCAAGATGAGCGCGGATATGCTCCATATCGGCCACGAGATCCCAGGTGGTATTCTCGCGCAGTTCAGCATGAGGCGTGGAGCGTCCGCAACCGCGCTGATCGAAAAGGATGATACGATATTTCTCGGGATCGTGCAGACGACGCATGGCAGGCGTGATGCCGCCGCCGGGACCGCCATGAATCATGATAACGGGTTTGCCATCAGGATTGCCGCATTGTTCGACATGGATGCGGTGCAGAGGCGAAACCTGCAGCATCTCTTCCTTGAAGGGCTGGATTTCAGGATAAAGCGTATTGCGCGTCATAAAGTGCCTTTTCGTTCCCGTTAGAGCCGTCCCCACCTTTGCCGGGTTGCTCTCGTTCATATGTGAAATTAGCACATAATGCGGCCAGAAGGCGGCAATGCGACATATGTTCAAGCCAAATACCGCTATTTTTGGTTGCCCGGATTGAAAATCGGCATAAAACAAAAGAGTTGCATGTAATAATGCATCGCTCGGGGAGGACATAGAAAATGGCGTGCGAGGCTTATGCAGTTTATCATCGCTGACGACCATCCGCTTTTCAGAGGCGCGTTGCGGCAGGTTCTGTCCAGTTTGCCTGAAGAGGCTGAAATCATCGAAGTCGGCGATTTCGATGCCGCGAAAAAACTGGTCGTAGAACGCGACGATATTGATCTGCTGCTGCTGGATCTGACCATGCCTGGGGGCACGGGCCTTTCCGGTCTGGTCACGCTTAAAGCGCTTCAGCCTGCTCTGCCGATCATCATTGTTTCAGCAACCGACGATGCCGCAACAATCCGCCACGCGGTCGAACTCGGTGCATCGGGTTTCATATCCAAATCGGCCAGTATGGAAGCCATTGGTGAAGCCGTACATGCGGTTCTTGCCGGCGATATCTGGACACCATCGGACATCGATCTTGATCAGGCACATGATCCGGAAATCGAAGCACTGATTAACAAGATCAGAACGCTTACACCGCAGCAAACGCGTGTTCTCACCATGCTCGCCGAGGGATTGCTCAACAAGCAGATCGCCTATGAGCTGAATGTTTCGGAAGCCACCGTCAAGGCGCACGTCTCTGCTGTTTTGCAGAAGCTTGGCGTCGACAGCCGCACACAGGCGGTCATTCTTCTGTCACGCATCGGTAACGATGCGTTGAGCTCAGAGCCACTTTGATAATTCATTCCGCTGCTGATTGGCGCTGATGCAATGCGCTCGATAAAAGCGCGCGCAGGGCTGCGGGACGCAGCGGCTTGTTTAACACCGTCACGTTCTCGTCGTCGGCTCGTTTGCGAACTTCCTTGGAACGATCAGCCGTCAGCAGAATAGCCGGAATCTCGTGCCCGAAAGTCTCGCGCGTGAAACCGATCATATCCAGCCCGTTCTCATTATCGAGATGATAGTCAGCCACGATAATATCCGGTGCCACTTCACGCTCGACACAGAACACTTTCAGCCCAGCACCCCCGCGCAGCGTTGTCACATTGCAGCCCCAGCCATTGAGCAGGGTTTCCATTCCGGCCAGAATATTGGCGTCGTTGTCGATGCAGAGCACGTCAAGCCCCGTCAGACTGGAGGCACGTTTCACGCCCTTGCGGCTGGCGATTTCCTCAACCGGGACCGCTTCATCGCTGATCGGAAGACAGAGCGTGAAAACGCTACCCTTGCCCGGGTCCGATGAAACCGTCAGCGGTAGTTCGAGCATCCGTGCAATACGATCGACGATCGAAAGACCAAGCCCCAGTCCTTCTGCCTCGCGCATACCTTCATCAAGGCGCGTGAATTCGCGGAAAACCAGTTTAAGCTTCGGCTTCGGGATACCGATACCTGTATCAAGCACCTGCAATTCCACAAAATTGCCGCGACGACGGACGCCTAAGAGAATGCCGCCTTTACGGCTGTATTTGATAGCATTGGAAACGAGGTTCTGGATAAGACGACGCAGCATGTTGCGATCAGTCTTGACCGCGATACTCGATGGAACCACGCGCAGTTTCAGCCCTTTTTTTCGTGCCATCGGCGTGAAATCAGTGGCGATCTGGCTCAAAAGCCGGTCGAGCCGGAAGGCCGAAACTTCAGGCTTCAGCGCGCCCGTATCAAGTCGCGATATATCGAGGACCATTCCGAGAATGGCTTCCACCGATTCAAGTGAAGAATCGATGTTTCTTGCAAGTTGGCTTGTTTCTGCACGGCCGAGTTTCTCAGCCAGTGCAGTGCTGTAAAGCCGTGCTGCATTGAGCGGTTGCAGAATGTCGTGACCAGCCGCAGCAAGAAAGCGCGTCTTGCCCAGATTGGCTTCTTCGGCAACGCTCTGCGCCTTGGCAAGTTTCTGGTTCACATGGGTTAGTTCTGCCGTACGGTCAGCAACGCGCTGCTCCAACACTTCCGCGGCCCGCTGGCGGCTAATATCCGCCTCGACCTCATCAGTAATATCGGTATAAGTCGCCACAAGACCGCCATCTGGCATCGGATTGGAATTGATTTCCAGCACTTTTCCCGTCGATTTCAGCGTCAGACGCCACGGCTTGCGCAATGTCGCCAGCGAACGAATGGCGGCGTTCTGTGCATTGGCTGCGAGATCGCCGCTGCGTGCCAGATGCTCCACAATCTCAGAGACCGGTATGCCCACCTGCATCACTTCATCAGGCAGATCAAACAGCCTGCGAAACTGACGGTTCCAGCAGGTTAGCCGCAAATCCTTGTCGAGAACCGTGATACCCTGGTCCATCTGGTCGAGAGCGATCTGCAAAAGATCGCGGTTTTGTTGCAGAGCAACGGAAGCATCATCCAGTAACTGCCGCGCATCGCGTGCTGATGCATCATTGCGCTTGAGCAGCAACGACAGAACCAGACGTGCCGACGAAGAGCCGACGGCCGTGCCAAGCAATTGTTCTGCGTAGCGGATGAGCGGCGTGTCGACCGTCATGCCCGGATCAAGCCTGCGCTGCTCACGCCCTTCAAAACGCAGGAAAGCGCGCTCTACACGTTCGGCACCGAGATAACGGGCCATGGTTGCTTTTAGTTCGGCAACGGTAACGGTTGTGCGGAAACGCTTGAGCGTGGGGGTGCCTATAAAATAGCGTGGCAGGAAAATACTGGCCTGAATACGTTCAAGCGGCGTCGAGGCACGCGACAGCGAGCCAAGAAGATAGAACAACGTATTAGCGGCTAGGCTCCAGACCACGCCATTGGTGAGCGGTAGCATGTCAGTGCCAAACAGCGCTTCTGGGCGTAGAGCCGTGAACCCCAGAAATCCATCCCGCAAAATGGCAGCATTTTCAGGCGCAACCGTCGGCAACAACAGAGTGTAGGCCCAGATCAGAAAGCCCGCCGAAAGGCCCAGCATCGCTCCGCGTCCATTGGCATTGCGCCAGAACAGGCCGCCAATAAAAGACGGCACGAATTGCGCAATGGCCGCAAAGGATATGAGGCCAATGGATGCGAGATGAATATTGTTCGACGCCATGCGGTAATAGGCGAAGGCCAGTGCCAGAATACCGATAATCGTCAGCCGCCGGGTATTGAGAATGATCATCGTCAGATCACGCTGCTCTGTCGGATGGCGCACGGCCAATCTGCGGATGATCAGCGGCAGAACAAGGTGGTTGGAGATCATGATCGAGAGCGCCACGCAGGCAACAATCACCATTGCGGTCGCAGCCGAAAGCCCACCTAAAAACGCAATCAATGCCAGCCAGTGTGCGCCGGCTGAAAGTGGTAAAGCCAGTACATAAAGATCGCCGCTCACCGTATTTCCAAGCGTCATCACGCCAATCAGCGCAATCGGGAAAACGAAGATATTGATCAAGATCAGATAGAGCGGAAACAGCCACGAAGCCGTGCGCAGTTCTTTTTCGCTGCGGCTTTCCACGACCGTTACATGAAACTGTCGCGGCAGCATGATGATGGCCGCAGCACTCAGCATCGTATGCACAATCCATGTGCCGATGGATGTTTCGTAGTGAAATGCATCAAGTGCTGCGGGCGATTGCGAGATCTTCTCTATCAGTTCACCGGGCGACCCAAACACGAAGAAAGTGCAGGCTAGTCCCACAGCAAGGAATGCGGAGAGTTTGATCACTGATTCGAGCGCAACCGCCAGAATAAGCCCATTCTGGTGCTCTGTTGCATCCGTATGGCGCGTACCGAACAGGATCGCAAAGACCGCCAGAACCGCTGCCACAGGCAGCGAAATATCGCCAAACACAAAGGACGAAGGATCGAAGGCAGAGCCGTAATGCTCCATCACCAGACCGACACTGCCGGAAACAGCTTTGAGCTGTAGCGCGATATAAGGAATGGACCCTACCGCTGCGATACAGGTTGCCAGCGACGCCACACCAAAGCTCTTGCCATAGCGCGCTGCCAGAAAATCGGCGATGGAAGTGATATGCTCAGCCTTTGCAAGCCGCACAATATGACGCAGCAGACGATTGCCAAGCGTGAAAACCAGAATAGGCCCGATATAGATGCCTAAGAACTCAAGCCCGCGCTGGGCTGATAAACCGACCGAGCCGAAGAAGGTCCACGAAGTGCAGTAAACGGCAAGACTGAGTGCGTAAATATAGGGACGCGGGACACTACTCCAGCGCGCAGCACGTCTGTCACCGATGCTTGCCACCGCAAACAGCATCAACAGATACAGAAATGCGACGCCTATAATTCCCCAGCCCTGCATTGCCGGACTTTCCTCCCCTGCCACCCCCCCTTTATTGGTAAAGTAGACTAGGGAATGCAAGCATTTTCAGGCAAAACACGCAAGCACTACTAAATAACGACAGGCCTACTGTTGTTCACCATTCGCCGGCTTCTCAGGCTCACTGTCAAAACTCTTTGCGACATCCATGAAGCGGCGCATGAAGCGTTCCATATAACCAAGCGACTGTTCGAACTCTGCATCGGACGGCAGCTTTGACGGCATAGCAGATGCAGCACCCGACTGAACTGCTGCAAGCTTATCCTCAAGCCTTTTCACGCGGTCCTGCAGATCGGAAATGTCGTTCTCATAAGCCTCGCGGTCTTCGGTTGCCATCTTGCAGACAAGCTGCCCCTGATGCTCATTGCAGACTGAAAGCGCACCCGTTCGCGTATCGAGCCGCACATAGCCGGTTTCCGTGCCTTCAAGGCGATAGCGGCCATTTTCCTGCGCATAAGCACTGCTGGCAATAAAGCCGGTCCCAAGAAGTGAAACCGTGGCGAGTGTGCGAAACAACGGCATGTTTTTGCCAGACATGGTTCTGTCTCCCTAATAGCCTGTTTAAGCGCATCCCGTCCGAAAGCCGCTTCACACTTTTCGGGATGCACTCTATTTCTTCGCGCATCTTATCCAAAAACTGCTTTGCACTTTTCGGGATGCGCTTGAGCCTACCCCCATCATATGGGAGCTATGCGCGAAAAACGAACAAGTCATGCTTTGATTTTCTGATAAATTCGGGCTAGAGAGCCGCCATGACCAAAACGACCATCTACAAGATCGCCCCGCGCGATCTCTGGGCGCAGGCAGAAGAGGCTGGCAATTTTACCGGGGCACCCGTTGATATTGCCGATGGCTATATCCATTTCTCCACCAGTGAACAGGTGCGCGAAACAGCCGCCAAACATTTTGCCGGGCAAACGGATCTGCTGCTGGTAAGCGTAGATACAGCCGCCTTGGGCGATGCGCTGAAATTTGAAACCTCGCGCGGCGGGGCGCTGTTTCCGCATCTTTATGCAGTGATGCCACTATCGGCAGTGATTAAGGTCGAGCCATTGCTGCTCGACAAAGATGGTCTCCATATCTTCCCGGAGCTTGAGGACAAATGAGCGGGCTTTTTGAACTTTTTGGGCGACGTGCATTGTTTACGTTCGACGCCGAGCAAGCGCATGGTCTGTCCATCGCAGGGCTGAAAACTGGCATTGTCACCTGCAGCCGTCCACATGACCCGGCACTTTCGGTTAAGATTGCAGGTCTACAGTTTCCAAATCCCGTGGGCATGGCAGCCGGTTACGACAAGAATGCCGAAGTCCCTGACGCACTCTTGAAGATCGGCTTTGGATTTACCGAAGTCGGCACCATCACGCCACGCCCGCAGAGTGGCAATCCGCGCCCGCGTATTTTCCGTCTGGTGGACGATCATGCTGTGATCAATCGTCTTGGCTTCAACAATGAAGGCCATGATGCAGCGTTCAAGCGCCTTTCGCAGCGCGCTGGAAAGAGCGGTATTGTCGGCGTCAATATCGGTGCCAACAAGGATGCTGAAGACCGTATCGGCGATTATGTAGCCGGTATTCGCAAGTTCTATCAGCTGGCGCGGTATTTCACCGTCAATATCTCGTCGCCCAACACGCCGGGCCTGCGCAATCTGCAATCGCGCGATGCTTTGCGTGAGCTCTTGTCGCGTGTACTTGCTGCCCGCGATGAAGAAGGCAAGATGTGCACGCTGAAGCGTCCGGTTTTCCTCAAGATCGCGCCTGATCTGAGCAACGAAGAACTCGACGATATTGCGGCAGAAGCGCTTGAGCAGAAGCTTGACGGCATTATCGTTTCCAACACAACGCTTTCGCGCAACGGTCTAAACAGCACAGAGAACCGCGAAGAAACGGGTGGCCTTTCGGGCGCACCGCTGTTTGAGCGTTCAACGATCATTCTGGCACGTATGCGCGAGCGGGTCGGCGCTGACATGCCGCTGATCGGCGTTGGCGGTATCGACAGTGCTGAAACCGCCCTTGCGAAAATCAAGGCGGGTGCTGATCTCATCCAGCTTTACACCGGCATGATCTATCGAGGTCCTGGTCTCGCATCCGAAATCGTGCGCGGACTTTCAGACGCCGTCAAAACCGAAGGCTTGGCAAGCATTTCCAATCTGCGCGACCGCGACACAAAGGAGTGGGCCGCGCGCCGTCTGCCTGACTAAACTTCTCCTGAGCATGATCTTACCCCGAAAACGGGTTCCCGCTTTTCGGGGTCATGCTTTAAAAAACTCTGTTCTGTATCTGCGCGGCAGCAATGCCAGAAGCGTGATGCCGCGGATCGATAGGAACAGATTGATTGCCAGCCAAAGCCCGTGATTTCCCATCACGGGCTTTACTGCATAAAGCACAGCCAAAAAGAATATCAGCGAGAAGAACATCATGTTGCGCATATCGCGCGACCATGTTGCGCCGATGTAAACGCCGTCCATATGGAATGCGAGCAGGCCGGTGAGCCCGGTTAATGCCGCCCATGGCAGATATTTGATCGCCTCATCGCGCACATCGGAAGCCTTCGACAGAAGGTCGATAATCGCATCACCAAAAACCAGCAAAGTGAATGCAATCAAGCTGGCCATGACCAGCCCCCAAACGAAGGTGAGTTTCGCACCGCGAACAAATGCCGGGCTATAGCGCGCACCGACCGAGCGGCCTACGATCTGCTCGACCGCTGCAGCCATTCCATCGAGAAAGAAACCGCAGACGAGGAAGAAATTCATCAAAACCGCGTTTGCCGCCAGCGTCACCGGACCGAGCTCTGAGCCTGCGCGGGTGAAGAATGCAAAGGCAATCAAAAGCAGAATGGAGCGGATCATGATGTCGCGGTTAAGCGCGACCATCCGCACAAGGCCTTCTTTCTGAAAGATGCGCGCCCAATCCGGCCTGCGTCCTGTCGTGCGATTGAAGTGGCGCGCAACAAGCGTGAGGCCAATGATTGCCGCAACAGTTTCGCCCGTCACCGTGGCCCATGCAACACCCGCCACACCCCAGCCAAGTTCCAGCCCGAGCACAATGCAGAGAATAATATTGATACCGTTAATTAGCACCTGAAGGCTGAGGCCCAGAATACCCTGCCCCCGTCCGAGCAGCAGACCCAGAACGGAATAATTAATAAGCGCCACCGGTGCCGAAAGCATCCGGATTGACACATAAGTCACCATCGCTTCCTGAGTGGCAGGTGTCGGGTGAATGAAATCAGACGCAACGGTTAGCACGAGCGGCAGGCTCAGGATCATCAGCAAGCCAGCAGCAATCGCTATAATGATAGCCCGCCAGAAGATTGCCTGTTCTTCTGCCTTGTCGCCTGCTCCCATCGCCTGTGCGACGAGCCCGGTTGTGCCGGAGCGCAGAAAGCTGAACATGGTCAGCAGAAAATCGAAAACCAGTGCGCCGATAGCGAGGCCACCGATCAATTCGGCCTGCCCCATTTGACCGACGACACCCATATCCACCAACCCCAGCAAGGGCGTGGTAACGGCGGCGAGTGTCATCGGCACGGCGATCATCATCACCATGCGATGGGTCACTTCAAATGGTCTGGAAACAATGCTCTGATCGTGCAGCATCTGATCCCTGGCTTTCCTCGAATATCGGTCGCAATATCGGTAAGCTCTATTCTGGAATCATTCAAAACGACAGTGAATTCGGCCACCGAATTGTCGCAGCCCTGACAGCCTTATGTCAGGAGCGCGTTCAACAATATTCAGAGGCCGAGCATCATCGCCCAGTATAGGCGACGCGGATTGTTTTCAGGCGTCGCCCATGCAAGGCCATAATGCTCGAAGGTCGGATCAAGCATATTCTTGCGATGCCCTGGTGATTTCATCCAGGCATCGAAAACGGCCTGCGTATTGGGCTGACCAGACGCGACATTTTCTGCAGCGGGACCGCGAATGCCAGCCTGTTTGAGCCGCGAAACAAACCCATTGCCCCAGCCGACCGAGTGGCCGATCTTGCCATGGCTCGCCATACGACGTGCCTGATAAAGCGCTGCCTGCTCAAGCTTGCCGTTGGTTGCCATAAGCGGCAGACCGTTGGACTTGCGGATCTGATTGAAGAGCTCGGTCGGGTCAACGTCTGCTTCAGCGTTTGCAAAACCCGCGGGCAAAGCCGCGAAAGCCAGAGCGCCACCGGCGAGGATCAGAAACCCACGCCGGGTAAGGTTAAAAGTGTCGTTGTCTTGCATTTCCCGCTTCCGAAAGGCTTTTTACTACGCATTTTCCTACGCAAAACCGCTTCGCACTTTCGCAGGAAATGCTCTGATTATTTCCGGTAGCTCAGGATACGGAGCAAAATAAAGGCAGGAATGACGACGGCTGCACCGAGGATGAGATAATCGGCAAAACCTGCAATGGCAGAGAAGCCCATGTTCCAAAGACGCAGAACGAAATCACGGATGCCATAGAGGATATCGTAAGGCGTCCAGTGGAACGCGCTCATCACCACGCCAACCACCAGCGAGATCAGCACAAGCTTGATCAGCACGCGTGCAGGCGTATCGCCAAGAAAACGGTTCACACCATCAGACATGCAAATCTCCAGTATTTGGTCGCCTGCCAAAGTGGCAGTTTCGCCGCGGAAAATAGGTTGTCGGCGCGGGATTCGCAAGTAAGCTCATAGATTCAGCGTTCTTTGCGATAATCCCGTGGTGGCTTCTGCTTTTGGCGAACAAAAGAGCGGTTCATACTGCGCGTATCCGTAAAGCCGCTGGCAACGGCCACTTCCAGCAACGATAGCCCGGTTTCAGACAGCAGCTCCCGCGCCTTTTTAACGCGCAATTCTTCACGCACCTCAAAAGCCGTGCGCCCCACCGCCATGCGAAAACCGCGCTCCATCTGACGCACCGAAATGCCGAGCTTGCGTGCCACATCGATCATCGGCACCGGCTCTTCCAGCGTTTCCTCAAAAATGCGGATTGCCTTACGGATCATCGGCGAACGAACACCATTGAAACTCAATGCCGGCTGTTCCGAGCGCACGAGCTCATAGGGGATCATAAGGATCGACGCGCTTTTACGTGCCAACTCCTCGGAGATTTCATTCTGGATGATCGAAAGTGAAAGCGATGCCGCGCCCAGGCCACCCGCACAGGTATAGTGACGTCCGCTGCGATGAAAAAGGCTTGTCGTATCAGCGGTATGGCCATCGAAAAGATCGAGAAAATCATCACGATGGAACCAGCTGACACAACAGTTTCGGTCATCAAGCAAGCCGCCCTCAGCCAGCAGAAAGGCTGCTGTGCAAAGGCCCACAACGGTCTTGCCACGCTTATCGGCACGTTTGATAAGGTCAATCAAAGCCTGTTGACGTGGGCGGTACTGCGCAAGCAAACCGCCGACAACTGCCACATAATCGCACTCATCCAGCTCACCGATGGGTGCTGTCGGTTCAATCACCATACCGGAACTGGATGTGACCGGATCGCCCGACAATGTGCAGATTTTCCAGGCACACCGGATCTGGCGGCTTTTATCACGATCATCGGCTGCAAGGCGAAATGGGTCGAGAAACAGGCTGAGGGCCGTCAGCGTAAAACCGGGCAACGCAACGATGCCCACGGACAGACGGCGCGATGGCACATCCGTTATGATTTCCCGAACCTCATCCTTCCCATTTCTCACCTAAGCAGTCCTCCACCACATCCCACTTTATACGAACGGGATCAGGAAGAACGCAATCACCTGAAATGCTTGGAGAGCTTAAGTTGCTGCGCCTGATAGTTCGATCCCAGATCGATGCCATAGAGCGCTTTCGGGCGATTCAACATATGCTCATAAACAAGACGGCCGACAATCTGGCCATGTTCGAGAATGAACGGGACTTCATGACTGCGCACTTCCAGAACCGCACGGCTTCCCGTTCCACCAGCAGCGGTGTGACCGAAGCCCGGATCAAAGAAGCCTGCATAATGCACACGGAATTCACCGACCAGCGGGTCGAAAGGCGTCATTTCCGCTGCGAAAAGCGGCGGCACATGCACCGCTTCGCGCGAAACGAGGATGTAAAACTCATCCGGGTCGAGCACCAGTTCACGCGACCCACGATCATAGATCGGCTCCCAGAAGTCGAGAACGTCATTGGCAGCTCGCTTATCGACATCGACAACAGCTGTGTGATGCTTTCCGCGATAGCCGATCAGCTTGTCTTTATCACCCGACAGATCAACTGACAGCGCGATGCCGCCGCCAGAGATATTTGGCTGTTCTGCAGCCACCAACGTTTCGTTCTGATGCAATGTTGCAAGTTCTGCTTCAGTCAGCTGGGCACGTCCCTGTCGAAAACGGATTTGCGACAAGCGCGAGCCAGTGCGTGCAACAATCGGGAAAGTACGTGGGCTGACTTCGAGATAAAGCGGGCCATTATAGCCAGCAGGCACCTTGTCGAACTCCTGCGCACCATCGGCGATAACGCGGGTGAAAATATCAAGGCGGCCCGTCGAGCTTTTCGGGTTAGCGGAAGCAGACAATTCCGGCGAAAGCGACAAGCTTTCAAGCAATGGCACGATATAGACGCAGCCGGTTTCAAGCACCGCGCCTGCGGTCAAATCGATCTCGTGAAGCTTGAGACGTTCCAGCTTGTCGATAACCGGCGTTCCCGGACCGGGCATGAAGGATGCGCGCACACGATAGGCTTTCACACCCAATCGCAGGTCGAGACTTGCAGGCTGAATCTGATCGGCATCCAATGGACGCGCAGATTTGAGCAAACCGCTTTCAAACAGCGCGGCAATATCCGCATCTGCCAGAATTCCTGCTTCCCTCTGTGTCATACCACTGAACTCCGTGAATTACTTAAAATTGGTCTAAGACCATTGACCGCTCTAAGCACCGATGCCAACCCTCAAAGCCCTTGGTTTCGGGGTTTTCCGCAGGAATCAGAGGCCAAGCACCTTTCACCGGCAGCTCTTTTCCTGAAAACTGACCTTCCAAGCATTGACGACCCTGCCCAAGAGGCATAAGGAAAAAGTGTTCCGTGGTGATTTGGCCGGCCGGCTTGCAGCCACGTTAAAGAATTCGCTAAAATAAGGCCGCGGTTCGTTACCGGCCTTTTGCGTGTTCGCGAGGCCGGTTTTTTATTGGCCGCCGAGGCATTTCCAGGCCCCGGCCGACCAGCTTTCGACAGGTTGGAAAAAAATGACGAATAAGACTACCCGTAAGTTACGCCCGGCAACTCAGCTCGTTCATGCAGGATCGCTGCGTTCGGGCTTTGCAGAGTTGTCCGAAGCCCTCTATCTGACGCAGGGCTTTCTTTACCCGACAGCAGAAGCCGCTGAAGCGCGATTCACAGGCGAAGACCCGGGTTTCATCTATTCGCGTTATGCCAACCCAACCACAGACATGTTTGAAAAGCGCATGTGTGCGCTTGAAGGTGCCGAAGATGCGCGCGCCTTCACCTCCGGTATGGCGGCGGTCGCCGCCTCCATTCTCTGTCAGGTACAGGCTGGAGAACACGTCATCTGCGCACGCGCCGTCTTTGGGTCGTCGCGTTACATTATTGAAACGCTGCTGCCGCGCTATGGCGTTGAGTTTTCGATCATCGACGGCTCAAAGATTGAAAACTGGAAAGCAGCTGTTCGTCCGAACACCAAAGTGATGTTGCTCGAAAGCCCGTCGAACCCGACGCTCGAAGTGATCGACATTGCTGCTGTCGCAGACATTGCCAATGAAATCGGCGCAAAGCTGATCGTTGACAACGTGTTTGCGACGCCGCTTTACCAGAAGCCACTGGAGCTCGGCGCGCATATCGTCGTCTATTCGACCACCAAGCATATTGATGGTCAGGGCCGTTGTCTTGGCGGGATCATTCTTTCCGATCAGGAGTGGACTGAAGAAGTTCTCCAGCCTTACTTCCGTCATACCGGCCCGGGTATGAGCCCATTTAATGCATGGATCATGCTCAAAGGCCTCGAAACGCTCGGCGTTCGCGTGCGTCAGCAGACACAGTCGGCTGCAGCCGTTGCCGATGCGCTTGCCGGTCAGGCAGGTGTGAAACAGGTCATTTATCCGGGCCGCGCTGATCACCCACAAGCCGATATCATCGCCAAGCAGATGACCGGCGGCTCGACGCTGATCGCGCTGGAACTCGAAGGCGGCAAGGAAGCTGCGTTCAAGTTTGAAAATGCGCTGCAGGTCTTCAGCATTTCCAACAATCTGGGCGATGCAAAGAGCATCATCACTCATCCCGCCACAACTACGCATCAGAGCCTCACGGACGAAGCCCGCGCGGAACTCGGTATTTCTGACGGTATGTTGCGTATCTCCGTCGGTCTCGAAGATCAGGATGATCTGGTTGAGGATGTGCTGGAAGCGCTAGCTGCCACTCGATAACAAAAATCGACTAATTTTGCAGCTTTCGACCGCAAAACGATGCATAAACGACGCAATTGCCGGAACGTTTCGGCAATTGCGCTGCATTTGTCGGCATCAACTCGTTGACCTCCCGCGCAACTTTAGCGATAGGTGAGACAAGTAGACTTGATGCGATTCAAAGGCGGGTGCGTATGTACAAAGCGGTAACGCGGGGTATCGAAGTAACGGCTGAACCGTTTTATCTCGAAGACCAGTCCGAGCCAGACGACAACCGCTATGTCTGGGGCTACCGGATCACAATCGCCAACAATTCATCTCAGACTGTACAGTTGCGCTCGCGTTACTGGCAGATCACAGACGGCAATGGCCATATTGAAGAAGTACAGGGCGCAGGCGTTATCGGCGAACAGCCGACGCTTAATCCCGGCGACTCTTATCAATACTCTTCAGGCTGCCCCTTGAGCACGACATCCGGTGTCATGGTTGGGCGATATCAAATGCAAGCTTCCGACGGGAATGCCTTTGAAGTCGATATTCCGGCTTTCTCGCTGGATATTCCAGAAGCCCGCCGCACGCTGAACTAAAAAAGGCGCTTCTTTTGAAGCGCCTTTTTCATGTCTCGCTTATCCCGAAAACCGCATCGCGCTTTTTCGGGATACACCTATTTATTTCGCAAACTGTGCAGGATCAAACTCATAGGTTTTGGAGCAGAATTCGCACGTAACCGAAATCTTGCCATCCTCGACGCTATCGTGAATTTCTTCAGCCGAGAAGTTTGAAAAGACACCTTCGATCTTTTCGCGCGAACAGGCGCAATCATCGACAACCCGGATCGCCTCATAGATGCGAACGCCACGCTCATGGAACAGACGATAAAGCAGACGTTCCGAGCCAACCTGCGGGTCGGTCAGTTCCGAGCTTTCAATCGTGCCAACCAGCGAGCGCGCTTCATCCCAGCCGTCGTCTTCAAGGTCGAGAACAACTGTGTTTTCGTCGCCATCGCCACCCGGAAGGTCCGGCATGCGTGACCGAATTTCGGATTCCGGCAAGAACTGGATCATCAAGCCACCGGCGCGCCAACGTTCGACCAGTTTGCCGTCGCTGCCGCGCTCAACGAGCTTTGCAACGCTTAGCTTCATATCGGTTGCAATCTGCTCCGACTGGCGGAAGTAGGTGCGTGCGATCTCTTCCAGCGTCGATCCATCGAGAGCCACAATGCCCTGATAGCGCTGCGTGTGGGAACCCTGGTCAACCGTAAAAGCAAGCGTGCCACGGCCAAGCAGTTCTTCCGGACGTGTCTTGCCTGCGCTCACCGCTTCCGCGACGCGCTCGGCATCAAAACGCGCGTAAGCACGCACCGAACGCGGTGTACGGAAATCCACGACCAGCATGTCAACAGGTCCGTCGGACTGGGTCTGGAAGATGAACTTGCCTTCGAATTTCAGAGACGTGCCAAGCAGAACCGTGAGCACAGTCGCTTCTGCCAGCAGGCGTGCAACTGTTTCCGGATAGTTATGACGCTTGAGAATAGCGTCAATGCTTGCACCCAACTGAACGGCGCGACCGCGCACGTCGAGCCCTTCCACCTGGAAGGGCACAACGGCGTCATCGCCCGCGAAGTCGAAGTTATTCAGGTCGATCTGAACGACTTCTTCTTCGTTATGCTCAATGCTGGTCTTGTCAGCCAAATTATGCTCCTTGCAGGCACCATGCCAGAATGGCCTTCTGGGCGTGGAGCCTGTTTTCAGCTTCATCGAATACGACCGATTGCGGGCCGTCGATCACTTCGTCGGTCACTTCCTCGCCGCGATGTGCGGGCAGGCAGTGCATGAAAAGTGCCTTCGGGTCAGCTTTAGCCATCAGATGCGCATTGACCTGATAGGGCATGAAAACATTATGGCCGCGAGCGTGATCTTCCTGCCCCATCGAAACCCAGGTGTCTGTGACGATGCAATCTGCACCGTTCACTGCCTTGTCCGGGTCTACTGTGGACAGGATTTTCGCGCCGTTTGCCTTTGCCCAATCGATATATTGCTGCTTCGGCTCGCTGCCTTCCGGCGTTGCGATATTGACGTTGAAATCAAAACGCGCCGCAGCTTCCACAAGCGAATGCAGGACGTTGTTACCGTCCCCCATCCAGGCAAAGGTCTTGCCTTTGATCGAGCCGCGATGTTCCTCATATGTAAGAACGTCAGCCATGATCTGACAAGGGTGTGTGTCGTCGGTCAGTGCATTAATCACTGGAACAGTCGCGTATTCGGCCAATTCCAGCATACGATCATGCGATGTCGTGCGGATCATGATCGCGTCAACATAGCGCGAAAGCACCTTAGCGGTGTCCGCAATCGTCTCGCTGCGACCGAGCTGCATCTCCGACCCCGTGAGCATGATCGTCTCACCGCCGAGCTGACGCATACCGACGTCAAACGATACGCGGGTACGGGTGGATGGCTTTTCGAAAATCATCGCCAGAACCTTGCCGGCGAAAGGCTTTTCGATCTCGCCAGCCTTCAGACGTGCTTTACGGGCCTTGGCGTCTTCCATGATGATGCGCAGTTCCGATGATGGAACTGTCGATAAATCGATGAAGTGCTTGATACCGTTGTTCGCCATGATTTTATGCCGTCTTGCTGATCGGATTTGCGACAGAAAGCCGTTCAACGGCCGCTTCAATGCGTGCCAGTGCTTCACGGGCCTCTTCAGGCGTCGTAACCAGCGGAGGCAGGATACGAACGACATTGTCGCCAGCACCAACGCTGAGCAGATGCTCATCACGCAGAGCCTGAATAAGGTTCACGTTTGGAACCACGCACTTGATGCCCATCAACAGGCCGCGACCGCGCACTTCCGAAATGACGTTCGGAAAACGATCGATGATCGAGGCAAGGCCCTGCTTCATGGTCAACGCAGTTTCCTGCACGTTTTCAAGGAATCCGTCAGCCAGCACGACATCAAGCACGGCATTGCCAACAGCCATAGCAAGCGGGTTGCCGCCATAGGTCGTGCCGTGAACGCCAGCCACCATGCCCTTGGCAGCTTCTGCTGTTGCAAGGCAAGCGCCCATTGGGAAGCCACCGCCGATACCCTTTGCGACTGCCATGATGTCTGGTGTGATGCCCGACCACTCATGGGCGAAAAGCTTGCCGGTACGGCCAACGCCAGTCTGCACTTCATCGAGGATCAGAAGAAGACCCTTGTCGTCGCAGATCTTGCGCAGAAGACGCATGAATTCTTCAGGGAAGCCGCGCAGACCGCCCTCGCCCTGCACAGGCTCAAGCAGAATTGCTGCAGTTTCTTCGGTGATTGCGGCACGCAGCGCCGCTTCATCGCCGAATGGAACCTGATCGAAGCCCTCGACCTTCGGGCCGAAACCTTCGAGATACTTAGCCTGACCGCCAGCAGCGATCGTTGCCAGTGTACGGCCGTGGAACGCGCCTTCAAAGGTGATGACGCGGAAGCGCTCAGGATTGCCGTTTACATAATGATAGCGGCGTGCGGTCTTAATCGCGCATTCCAGCGCTTCAGCACCGGAATTGGTAAAGAATACTTTGTCTGCAAAAGTCGCATCTACGAGACGCTTGCCAACCTTTTCCTGACCAGGAACTTCATAGAGGTTCGATAGGTGCCAGAGCTTGTCAGCCTGCTCTTTAAGCGTATTAACCAGATGCGGATGGGAGTGGCCCAGCGAGTTAACCGCGATGCCAGCTGCGAAATCGAGATAACGGTCGCCGCCTTCGGTAATAAGCCAGATGCCCTCACCTCGCTCGAAGCGCAGAGCCGCACGATTGTAAGTGTCGTAGAGCGGTTGCACAGTCGTAACGTCGGTCATTGCAGTCAGGCCTCCATTAGCCTTTTAAATGCAGCGCCTCCGGCTAGGGCCGGTCAGGCAGCGTTTCCCATTGTGTTGATGTCCCGCACATGAACGCAATCGTTCACTGGCGGGTTCGGGGATCACATGTCTTTGCATGGTCCTCCCGGCGGAAATAAAAAACCGCCCTCAGGGCGGCAATATTTAATCCCGCGCGTATATTGGCGCTCGAAAAAAAAATGTCAATCAAAGCCCACCCGGATAATCATGCATCTTTATGCATGAGTTCATGCAGGAAGCTCACATTATAAAGAGCGGGATTAAGATGGCACCTATGCAGTTGCAGGGGTGGCATTTTGCCGATCGGGTCGATATATAGACGCCAGATGTCTTCCCCGACGGGAAATCCCTCTGAAATGCACCCGCGAAATACGCGTAGCTGACTCAGAAAAACCGTCTTTAGCACCCAAGTTGGGGAAAACCATAAAAATGGAATCCGCCTGGCAAGGCTATCCCTTGTCATGGAGTCGTTCGGTATTGTAGTTTCTATTTAAAGTAAAAAACTACATTTCGTACGGCGGACCTAGTCACCCGGATAGATATAGTGTTTGTGCCTGGAGCAATCCGGGGACGCTGGTGGATTCCGGATAACGAAAACTGATTGGAGCCCAGGGCGATGAACTGGACAGATGAGCGCGTCGAACTGCTAAAGAAATTATGGAACGAAGGCTTGAGTGCAAGCCAGATCGCAGCGCAGCTTGGCGGCGTCAGCCGCAATGCAGTGATCGGCAAAGTGCACCGCCTGAAGCTTTCGGGTCGTGGTAAGACCACGACCGCAGCCCCACGCAGTAAAAAAGTAAATACTGTTGCAGCGACCCCGCGTCCTGCAGCAACCACCCATAGCAATGGTGCAAGCCGCCCACAGGCGACCACAACCATTCGCACAGCAACTGTCACGCAGACCGTCGGCGCAACCGCGCTTCAGATGGAATATGTTGCAGATGCCGTAACAGAACGCGTCGTACGCCCAGCGTCAGATGTCGTTGTTCCAATCTCCCGCAAGCTGACACTTCTGCAGCTCAGCGAGCGCACCTGCAAGTGGCCGATCGGCGATCCGCTCAATGAAGATTTCCACTTCTGCGGCAGTGAATCCGGTGAATCCAGCCCGTATTGCAGCTATCATTCGAAGCTGGCTTTCCAGCCGACGGCGGAACGTCGTCGCGCGCGCTAATCTCCTTTACCAGCGTCCAATAAATTTAAACCCCGGCAGAGTTTCCGCTCCGGGGTTTTTTCTTTGCTCTCTCTCCTCAAGGCGGCTCCCAACTGTCCGTTACAGCGGTTCCAGTTAAGAAAGAATCGTTGGAACCGCTGTAACTATTTGTTTTTACGCATTATCCTACGCAAAACCGCTTCGCACTTTTGCTGGAAATGCTATAAGAAGCATGGATGATCTGCCTACCCCCGCTTGGGCAGACGGACCATAAAGGTAGAACCTTCGCCAAGCTGCGAGCGCACAACAAGGCGGGCGCGATGGCGAGCGAGGATGTGCTTGACGATAGCAAGCCCCAGACCTGTTCCCTTTTGAGCACGGCTTGTTTCGACATCGATGCGGTAAAAGCGTTCGGTCAGACGCGGGAGATGCTCGGCAGCAATGCCCGGACCAAAATCCTGCACCGAAGCTACAACTTCCGAGGCATTTTCGCTGCTCTCTTCGTCCAGGCTTAGAATGATACGTTTGCCGCCCTGCCCATACTTACAGGCATTTTCAACGAGGTTCTGGAAAACCTGGATAAGTTCATCTCGTGTGCCAGTCACGTTCACCGGATGATCCGGGAAGTGTCGCTCAATGACGACATCAAGACCCGCGGCGAGAGGTGTCAGCGTGTCGGCTACGTGGTTGAGCACAGCGGTCATATCCACACATTCGCTCACCGCCAAATGCGCGCGCATTTCCAACCGAGAGAGAGAAAGCAGATCGTCAATCAGACGCGACATGCGCTCGGCCTGTTTCTGCATGATACCCAGAAACCGCTCGCGTGCGCCTGCATCATTGCGTGCCGGGCCTTGCAGCGTCTCGATGAACCCAAGCAGTGAGGCAAGCGGCGTGCGCAACTCGTGGCTTGCATTAGCGATAAAGTCCGAACGCATACGGTCGATGCGACGTGTTTCACTTTGATCGCGGAACAGAAGAACGAAAAGTTCCGGTTTGCCCGATGCATCCCTTAGAGCCTTCACCATCGCCTTATACCAGCGGTCAATCGGCACACGCTCGAAATAGTCTATGCTGCGCGGCTCACCGTCAGCAATCACGCCTTGAATAAGTGCGTGCATTTCCGGAGCACGAAACCGCAGATAAAGACCTGTATCTTTTTCAAGCGACTGGAAAGCACTGAGCGCTGCAGCATTTGCGAACAGCACAGTTCCACGCTGATCAAATACAATCATCGGATCGGTCAGAAGATCGGCAAGCCGCTCACCGGAAACACCAGCCATTTCATTGACGGGATGTTCATCCTGCAGCTTTTCCTCAACAGGGTCATCGCGCGTGGCGCTTGCGACCCAGATGGCGCCAACGACGACCAGAACCATCAAAAGGATGCGAAACCACAAGGGCAACTCCAGCACCATGATGCAAACCACCAACACCATGCTGGCAATAAGCACACCCTTGACCCTGAGAAGCGGAGCAAAGAGGGTTTCCTCTGGCTCGGAACCGGGAGAAGGTTGGTTGCTGCTTTCACTCATTCTCAAATCTCTCAATTCAGACAGCGCGCAAGCCATTTACCTTACGCATGTAATTGTCCCGAAAGCGGGTCAACGATCCTTTACGCGGCTTATAAACAGCCCATATCATGCATTAAAGCGTATCGCATTTTATCATTTCCAAATGATGCGCTTTAAGTCCTTGTTCTCGCGCATGTCGTTATCGGATCGTAGCGGGATTAGAAATCAGCCCAGTAAACTGATTTCCCCGCGAAGACGGTTTCCCAATTTCTGCGGCATGCACTAGGTTCGGCGGGCACTGCGTAAACGTGCCTTTATATAAACCAAAGGAGCTTGCCGTGGGTGACAGTTCAAAGACAGCTAACAAAAAGAAAGCGGAAAAAGACAATTCAAAATCCGGCGACAAGCCTCTGAAGATCAAAATCGAAGGCGACACCCACAAGTTCGACATCAACGATCCCAAGCTTCCGGACTGGATTGATGACCAGGCTCTGCAATCTGGCGGATATCCTTATCCTGATAAAATGAAATCGAAGGATTATGAGGAAACGCTGGAGCGGCTTCAAATCGAGCTCGTCAAAATGCAATACTGGCTGCAAAGTACCGGTGGACGGGTAATCAGCGTCTTTGAAGGGCGGGATGCTGCTGGCAAAGGTGGAACAATCTTCACCATCCGGCAGTTCATGAACCCCAGAACTGCGCGCAATGTCGCCTTGCCAAAGCCCACTGAAACCGAGCGCGGTCAATGGTATTTTCAGCGCTACGTACAGCTCTTCCCCACGTCGGGTGAATTCGTCACCTTCGACCGTTCGTGGTATAACCGTGCAGGTGTTGAGCGCGTCATGCAGTTCTGTACGCCCGAGCAACTTGAAACGTTTCTGACGGAAACGCCTGATTTCGAGCGGATGATCGTCACCGAAGGTATCCACCTGTTCAAGTTCTGGCTGGATATCGGACAGGAAATGCAGCTCAAGCGTTTCCATGAGCGCCGCCACAGCCCACTGAAAAGCTGGAAATTCTCACCGATGGATGTTGCGGGCATTTCACGCTGGGATGACTATTCCAAAGCGCTGCATGTCATGCTCGAGCGCACAGATAGCGGTTACGCGCCATGGACGATTATTCGATCCAACGATAAGAGACGCGCCAGATTGGCTGCAATCCGGCGCATTCTCCTGAGTTTGCCTTATGAAGGGCGTGATCTCGAAGCCATCGGCCCCGAAGATCAATCCATTATCGGACGAGGCGCTGAGTTTCTTGCTTCCAAAACACCGGCGGCATCCAATTCCGGCAAATAGAACGTGCTTGGCTGGTGTGGTGTTTTCTCCCAGAGATGCGGCTTCCACACCAGCTGCCACAGAGCTCGCCATGCCGAAACTGAGATCAAGACCCAATAGGCTGGGATGGCGAGAATATAGGCATAACCGCCTAATTCCGTCGGCTCCATAGTCTTCGATCCAAGCACATAGAAACTCAGGTAGGCCAGCATGATATTGATCATATCAATGCGCAACAGCCACTGGTTTTGGGAATCGAGAGGGCCAAACAGCATAAACCCCGCAAGAACCAGCACTGTCACCAGCATGAATGGATGCAGAAGCGCCGAACCAATAATACCCAAGGTGTAAATCTGGTTGACGACGAAGCGCCACCAGCCAAGCTCGCGCCAGGTGGCATATGGATTACGTCCATGAACGAGCCATGTCTGCATCCAGCCTTTGATCCAGCGCGTACGCTGCTTATGCCAGACCGAGTAGTCAACCGGCGCGTCTTCGACGGTGCCCCGAGTGATAACATCGATACTGTAACCAAAGCGAGCGAGCCGCATTCCAAGATCGGCATCCTCGGTGACATTATAGGCGTCCCACCCACCAACCTGGTCAAGGCATGAACGGCGGAAGTGATTGGATGTGCCGCCCAGTGGGATAACCAATCCTTGGGAAGCAAGCCATGGCAACAACCCACGGAACAGCGTGGCATATTCAAATGCAAACATACGCGTGAGCAGGTTTTGCCGGAAGTTTCCGATAATCAAAGGCGCTTGAACGCAAGCAAGCTGATCGCCACCCCGCTGAAACGCCTGCCATGCCTCAAGCAGCTGATCCGGATGCGGTCTGTCCTCTGCATCAAAGACGGCGATGATTTCGCCGCGTGCAAATTGAAGCGCATAGTTCAACGCCTTCGGCTTGGTGCGCGGACCGCCTGTTGGAACGAGAACCAGCTCATAATTTGATGGAAGAGCCCTCGCCCTGATTTCCCCGATGGTATCAAAATCGTCTCTCTCGCAGACAAGTTTGATATCGAGTTTGCTGCGCGGCCAGTTAAGCCTCTCGAGCGAAGCAATTAGTTGCCCCACAACTGCTTGTTCACGATAGAGCGGTACCAGAACAGAGTAGACCGGCAAGTCGCGTCGATTAAACGGCACTATTTCTGGAAAACGCAGACGACGGCTTGAAACCGCTGCGAAGAGGCGGATGAGTACACAGCCGAAAAAAAACAATGTCAGACAGACATGCAGGAATAGAATAGTTTTTGACGGCCAATTCACGAAACTCGCAATAAACGCATAAAGCCCCATCGCAATGATGAAAGTCTGTGGCGTTTCAAGGACCCGGGCTGCTGAAAACAGCTGCGGCGTCATTCCATGCGCCCGCGCGATCAAATCCTTCTGATGGCGCTGGCGAAGAATCTTCTTGATGACCGACGGTGTGGAAATCCTAATCCGCTCCCGCAGTTCTGGTGTTTGCTGAATATGGTCGCGCAGTTTTGCAATACGACTTTCAGTCGGGGCGAGATAAAGATAGGAAGTGCCGTCCTTTCCGAGCACCGTCAATTGTCCCGGCTCCGTAAAAATCGCCGATGTCTCTTCACCCGTAACAAAGACGCGTGACGAGAGGACCTCCTCTGTGAATGTCAATTCGAGATAGTCGGCTATTGCTTCAAACAACAACGCCTCTGAAACACCCCGCTGATGCGAAATTTCGGCGCAAAAGCTCGTCCCGTTGATGATGGATGCTTCATAGGCTTTCGTCAGGCAATCACGCGACACACCGCGTCGCTCCAATCTGGCAGATATGGCCGTGCATATCCCCAGATCGGAAGCAATCGATCCGTTACTCATAGTACCCCCGCACTACTAATGGACTATTTTTATTTTTCACTAATATTTATTATAATGCTCTATGAGGATTATTTATTTAACTAAATTATGTATTTAGAAAATAACCCCTCTATATAGATATTTATTTCATTCTATTTAAAATTGAAACAGAATTATTTAACATTGACTATATTCCAGACCTTTACGGTCAAACTAGCGCCAAACCATTCAAATTCATTGCATAGTTTTCCACATAGGATCTATTAACGTGAAATTATCAGATATTGCTTACACAAGGCTCCAATGAAACGGCACCTTTTGAGCATAGCGGTTGCAGCTTGCTGGCTTGCTAGCGGCATCTCCGTCGGCGCCCAGCCCGCGCCCAAGGCACCTGACTTCTTCAACCAGAAGGAAAGGCTGGCCTTGCCATCCCTTCAGGGACTTAATCGGCTGCGCTTCGTGACGACGCTCGATTTCCCGCCCTTCAATGCACTTAACGAAGCCGGACAACTTTCAGGCTACAATATTGACCTTGCGAAAGCGCTCTGCAGTGAGATGGGATTGAGCGACATATGCCAGATCGAGGCTGTTCCCTGGAATGAACTTGAAGCCAAGCTGGAAAGTGGTGAAGCGGAAGCAATGATCGCAGGCTTGAGTGTCAATGCACAAAGCCGGCAGAAATTCGTTTTCACCCGCGCCTATATGCGCTTTCCCGCACGCTTCATAACCAAAAAAGCAAATAGCTTTTCCGAACCTGCGGCGATTTCAACACGCGGCAAAGACATTGGCGTTGTAGCAGGCTCTGCGCATGAACAGCTTTTAAAAGCATATTTTCCGCAAGCCGTTGCCAAACCATTTACCGACCAAGCTGCTCTCTTAGCTTCACTGCAAAAAGGTGAGATCACCGCTGCTTTTGATGACGGCATGTCGCTGTCATTCTGGCTTGAAAGTGATCAAGCTCATGATTGCTGCGTCTTCACAGACGGGCCATATCTGGCACCGCAATATCTTGGCTCAGGTCTGACAATTGCTGTCGCTCAAAAGAATGCTGCTCTGGCAATCGCTTTTAACAGTGCGTTGCAGTCATTACAGCAGCAGGGCAAACTCACAGAGCTCTATCTGCGCTACTTCCCAACCAGCTTCTATTGATTAAGACCTGCAACAGCTACGCATGAATCGCGTGGCAAAATCATCTGTGCGGCGGATTACGCCCGTTCATGCCACTCTTTGACCGACGCATGCCGCAGAATTTTGTGCCATTTTGTCGCACCAACGGGAACGCAGCACCGCGAATTTTCAGTGATTATTGAAATTTCCGACCATTCGATACTTACAGTACATAAGTAAAATTATTTGAAATCAAAATATTGAATTGGATTTTCAGGAAATTAAAGCGCTAAATCGCGTCTTATTATGTAATTTCGTGTCGCCTTATATCATATTTTCCCAATAAATCCATATGTTTATTTGTTCTTGAAGAATTCTTCTTTTAATCGATAATCAAAATCGAGGAGAAGGAGGAATTATACATGTACCAAGGCATCAGCACTCATTGGCACAAGTCTCCTGCACAGACCCAGCGGTCGCCGAATGAAGCAACCTATGTGTTCTTTGGGATTTTTCTGGCGTGCCTGACTGTTCCTGCAGCAATTATCCTTTGGGCGATTGCTCAAAGCATAATGACGCATTTCTAAGAAAGTCAGGTGATCCCGAGATAGATTGTCGGTCACGAGCCTGTAGATGGCGATGGATTTTGACGAAGCGTAGCGAACAGGTGCGGATAGCGCTTGGTAGACTTCGCACATAAGCTTCCAAATAATGATGGGCCATAGGATGCGCTTGAGTCATCAGATGCTCCGTTGGCGCCTTACGGCATTCAAAAAAAGCCCCGCTTGAGAGCGGGGCTTTTTCTTATTCTCTAGCCCCGGCACATCCGTAGGAATATGCCGGGGCTGATCACTTTTAGTGCATCGGACCGCTCTCGTCGCCCGGTGCTGCGTGCTGCTGCACAGGCGCTGGCGTTCCAGCTACATCATCAGGACGCTTTTTAGGCGGCTTGCGTGCGATCAGGCTATAGAACATCGGGATGAAGAAGGTCGCGATGAAGGTCGCAGCCAACATACCACCGATAACGCCGGTACCGATCGAGTGACGGCTTGCCGAACCTGCACCAGAGCTGATTGCCAGCGGAACCACACCAAGGATGAACGCCAGCGACGTCATCACAATCGGACGGAAGCGCAGGCGAGCAGCCTCAGCAGCAGCTTCGATAGCTGACTTACCCTCTTCGCGTTGCAACACGGCAAATTCCACGATCAGAATCGCGTTCTTTGCCGCGAGACCTATGAGCGTCACAAGACCGATCTGGAAGTAGACGTCGTTGGTCAGGCCACGCAGGTCAGTTGCCAGCAATGCACCGAAGATCGCGAAAGGCACAGCGGTAATGACGGCCAGTGGCAGGCTCCAGCGTTCATACTGGGCGGCAAGGATCAGGAACACCATAAGCAAGCCGAAGATCATAGCCTGACTACCGCTGCCGCTTGTCGTGACTTCCTGATAGGCGGAGCCAGTCCAGGCAATCTGATAGCCCTGCGGGAGCACTTCAGCAGCCACTTCCTGCATCGCCTTGATCGAGTCACCCGACGTGTAACCCGGTGCCGGATTACCCGTGACCTTAGCCGCATTAAACGCGTTGAAACGTTCAAGCTGATCAGGGCCAACAACGCGCTTGACCGTTACCAGTGCGCTCAGCGGGATCATGCTGCCAGAATCGGCACGCACAAACACATGCTTCAAATCGCTCGGGTCGCGGCGGAACTCGGCTTCCGACTGCAGATTGACCTGATAGTTGCGGCCATAAAGCGTAAAGTCGTTGACGTAAACACTACCAAAGGTCGCCTGCATGGCGGTGAAGACCGAATTAATCGGCACGCCCATCGCCTTGGCTTTTTCACGGTCAAGCTGGATATCATACTGCGGCACGTTCGGATCAAACGTCGTGCGAACACCCGTCAGTTCCGGGCGCTTGGCCGCGGCATCTGTCAGAAGCTTGGTCGCATTGGTCAGCGATTCAACCCCGCCACCCGTACGATCCTGCACGTAAAGTTCGAAACCGCCGGTCGTGCTGAGACCCATGATCGGAGGCGGGTTGAATGCCAGCACCAGACCATCCTGAATGCCAGCATTCATACCCATGATTGCACCGGGCAGATTGCGCGCGTCGAGATCCGGCGTCGTGCGTTCTTTCCAGTCCTTGAGCATGATGAACATCGTACCGGCACTGGTTTTAAGACCACCCGAGAGCAGGTCAAAGCCGGAGACTTCAAACACGCTTTCTACCGCGGGATGCTTACGAATATTTTCGCTGGCCTCATGAAGAACCGCACTTGTGCGCTCCAGCGATGCCGCTGGCGGCAGGATGGCCACACTGAACAGGAAGCCCTGATCTTCGTCTGGCAGAAGCGATCCCGGTACTTTCTCAAAGAGATAATATGTACCGCCCAACAGACCTGCAAAAATCAGCAAGCCAATAGCAGCGCGTTTCAGGAAGAAGCGCACGCCGTTGGTATAACCGCGCGTCAAACTGTCGAAGAAGCGGTTGAAGATACGAAATGGCAGCATCGGCTCATGATGGCCGGGCTTCAGGATCAGCGCGCAGAGTGCGGGCGTCAGCGTCAAAGCCACGATACCGGAGATCGTCACCGAAATCGCAATCGTAACAGCGAACTGCTTATACATTTCGCCGACCAGACCGCCCATGAAAGCGACCGGAATGAACACGGCGCAGAGCACCAGAACAATCGCAATTACCGGCCCTGTCACTTCGCTCATTGCCTTGATGGCAGCTTCGCGTGGCGGCAGTTTCTCGGTCGTCATAATGCGTTCGACGTTTTCCAACACCACGATGGCGTCGTCCACGACGATACCGATCGCCAGAACCAGACCGAACAATGTCAGCAGGTTGATGGAGAAGCCAAGCACATACATGCCTGCGAATGTACCGATAATCGAGATCGGAACCGCGATGACTGGAATAAGCGTTGCACGCCAGTTCTGAAGGAAGATGAAGACCACCAGAACAACGAGGATGATAGCCTCGATGAAAGTATGGATCACTTCCTCGACAGAGACCTTAATGAACTTGGTCGTATCGAATGGAACCGAATAGTCGATACCTTCAGGGAAGCTTGTTTTCAGCTCCGCCATGCGGCTCTGAATAAGCTCCATCGTGTTGAGCGCGTTGGCGCCCGGCTGCAGATAAATCGCAATCGGAACAGCCGGAGTGCCGTTGAGGGCACTATCTACCAGATAGCTTTCTGTGCCCAGTTCCACACGCGCAACGTCCTTAAGACGCAGCGTTGCAGCATTCTTGTCGGAACGAAGAATGATGTTTTCGAACGCTGATGCGTCCGGCAAACGGCCTTGCGTGGTTGCCGTATAAGTAAACGGCCCTGCCTGCGGGTCAGGCTGATCGCCAAAGCGACCTGCCGCAAACTGTGCGTTCTGTTCCTGGATTGCCGTCTGAACATCGGTTGGTGTCAGATTATACTGTGCAAGCTTGTCAGGACGCAGCCAGACGCGCATCGAATAATCGATGTTGCCGAGAAGCTGAACATCGCCCACACCGGTAAGACGCTTGAGGTCGTCGATGACGTTCAAAAGCGCGTAGTTACCAACATAGGTACGGTCATAGCGATCCGTGGTGGAGAACATCGCCACCATGCCGAGAATGGTGCTGGAGCGCTTATCGACGGTCACGCCGAGACGCTGCACTTCCTGCGGCAGAGACGAAGTTGCACGCTGCACACGGTTGTTGACGTTGATCGTTGCCTGATCCGGATCGGTGCCCAGAGCAAAGGTCACGGTCAGCTGCATGGTGCCGCTGCCAAGGCTCGAGGACTGCATATAAAGCATGTTCTCGACGCCATTGATCTGCTGCTCAAGCGGTGCGGCAACGGTTTGCGTGACCGTTTCAGCACTTGCGCCCGGATAGGTCGCGCTGACGACAACCTGGGGCGGCGTCAGCTCGGGATATTGCGCGACAGGCAGGATCCGCATCGCAATGAGGCCTGCCAGCACAATGATGATGGAGATGACCGCCGCGAAAACCGGACGGTCGACGAAGAATCTATTCATTGCTTGTCTGCCGCCTGTTCTTTTCCGGCCTCTGCTCCAGCTTCGCCTGCAGCCTTTTCAGCTGAAGCTTCAACCGGCTGAACCGTTTTGCCTGGGGCCGCCTTGATCACACCTTCGGTGATGATACGGTCGCCAGCCTGAACGCCTTTGCTGACAAGCCATGCATCCGTCAGTTCGCGGGAAACCGTAACTGGCCGAACTTCCGCAACGTTTTCCTTGTTCACAACATAGACGAACTGGCCTTGCGGGCTTTGCATCAGAGCCGCTTTTGGAACCAGAATTGCGTTGTCGATGGTTACGCCAAGGATCGATGCGCGAACAAACTGACCTGGGATCAAGCGCTGATCAGGATTGTCAACGACAGCACGGGCGCCAAGCGTTCCGGTTTCCGTATCGAGCGACGAGGATGTGAAGTCGATGGTGCCTTCATGGTCATATGCATCACCGTCACCAAACAGAATCCGGATGCGTAGACGATCCGCATCCTGTCCCGTCGCTCCGCGTGCTTCACGCAGCTTGCGGATTTCCGCAGCTTCCGAGTCCGTGAAGGAGAAGTTGACGTAAACCGGATTGATCTGGGTGATCGATGTCAGCAGGCTCGACGAAGCATCAGTACCGATCAGACTGCCTTCGGAAACCTGTTCGAGACTGGTGATGCCGCTGATAGGCGCCGTAACCTTGGTATAGCTCAGGTTCAGTTCTGCCGTGCGCAACTGCGCCTTGGCAGCCGCAACTGCAGCCTTGTTAAGGTCTCGCGTCGCCAGGGCAGTATCACGGACGGCTGTGCTCTGCACCTTCTGCTGAACGAGCTGCTCGGCCCGTTCCGCATCGCGGATCGACTGCTGATAGGTAGCCTCAGCCTGCGCAACCTGCGCCTGTGCGCGAGCAGCTTCAGCCTCATATGGTGCCGGATCGATCTCGAAAAGCACGTCACCAGCTTTGACTTCCGTGCCTTCAATAAAGTTGCGATGCAAAAGAATGCCGCCAACGCGAGCACGCACCTGAACATCACGATATGCGCTCACGCGAGCGGCATATTCATAAGGGACTGAAACGTTCTGCGCCTTGAGTTCTGTAACAGTGACCGGCGGAGGTGGTGGCGTAGCCCCTCCTGGCGCCTGCGCATAGGCAGACTGTCCTGCAATAATGAAAAATGCGGCTCCTGCCGCAAAAAGCCGAATAGAACGGTTCATGGTCATAATGGGAGTTGCCCTTGATGTCGCACGGTGCGGCCGAATAAACATACACGAATGTTTGTAAATACGAATTACCGTGTTATAGTCAATCACCTAATGTTACATATCACGAATGATTTATCCCAATTGTGAAGTAAAATCCCGAGACGGCTTTGGGGTTTTTATTCACCTTGGAATATCGAAAGAACCCGAATGCGCAGGACCAAAGCCGAGGCCGCGGAAACCCGTGATGCTATTCTGACGGCCGCCGAGCATGTCTTTCTGGAACGCGGTTTAACGCAATCTACTCTGATGGAGATTGCGGGTCATGCTGGTGTGACACGCGGTGCGATCTACTTCCATTTTCACGACAAGCTCGACATTTTTCAAGCGCTAATCAACCGCACTCGCTTCCCACATGAAGAGATTATGCTACAGGCGGCCGCCTGTGACCATCCCAATCCTCTTTATGTTCTTGAACAGTCGATCCTGACAGCACTTGAACTGTTCATCACCAATGAGCGGCAGCAGAACCTATTCACGATCATCCACCAACGTTGTGAATATGTCGGCGAGATCGCTCCGCTCGTTGAGCATCTAAAAGAAGCACGCGCGAATGTGCTTTCGCTTTTTACAGGACTGCTCGAAGTTGCAGAACGGCGCGGAGAGCTTTCCAGCGAATGGACTTCCCTTTCAGCCGCGCAAATCCTGCTCGCCGTGTTGGGTGGCCTGCTCAATGAATGGCTCAGAAGTGAGCGCGGGTTTGATCTGGTCAGCGATGGCGGAAAAACCATCAAAACCATGATGAAATCCATGCGCCGCGAACCGGTTCCTGTCGCGTAAAGCTGCACTTTGTATCTCCAATAGACATTCCCTCACCGCATCGTGAACCCCTCTCCGCAATTATTGGGAGAGACGTTCTCTCAAATTTTAATTTACGCTTACGTCAATGTAACTCTTGCGATTACGACGAAAGTCGACCACATTAATTTTTGAGGAGCATGCCTTTCCTTTATTGAGGATCTGGCATCATTGGGAGAAGGGTGGCGGGCTTGCTGCTCAAACAACGGACGGAGCAATCCGGGGAGAAGGCATGGTAAAAAAGGCAACAGAAACCAAAACCACGTCGAGCCCAGCAGTGGGCACTGCAGCTGAAGCATCACCTGCACTGGATAAGATTTGGCTGAAATCCTATCCGAAAAGCGTTCCGCATGAGATTGATCTGAGCAAAGCCACTTCAATTGGCGACATGATCTCCAATGCGTGCCGTCAGTTTGCAGACAGGCCAGCATTCACCTGCATGGGCAAGGATCTATCCTATAAGGATCTGGACGAAAACTCGCGCGGGCTTGCTGCCTGGCTTCAGTCCCGTGGATTGGTCAAGGGCGACCGCGTGGCCGTCATGATGCCAAATATTCTGCAGTATCCGATTACTATCTCGGCAATTCTTCGTGCCGGTCTGGTCGTCGTCAACGTCAACCCGCTTTATACACCGCGCGAGCTTCAGCATCAGCTAAACGACTCTGGTGCAAAAGCATTGGTTGTGCTCGAAAATTTCGCAGCGACGGTTCAGAAATCACTGGCTTCCATCCATGTACCGAACATTATTGTTGCCACGATGGGTGATATGCATGGCTTTAAAGGCCACATCATCAATCTGGTGGTGCGCAAGGTAAAGAAGCTGGTGCCAGCATGGAATATTCCGGGCCATGTGCGCTTCAAGGATGCGCTGGCGCAGGGGCGCGGCAAATCCTTCAACCCGGTTCCGGTCGGCAATTCCGACCTCGCCTTCCTGCAATATACCGGCGGCACCACTGGCATTTCCAAAGGCGCAATGCTCAGCCACACCAATATTCTCGCCAATGTTGAGCAGATGCAGCTCTGGATGGATGTAGCCTTCCAGAACAAGGGCAAGCCTAAGGAGCTCAACTTCGTTTGCGCATTGCCGCTCTATCATATCTTCGCGCTGACCGTGAACGCGATGATCGGCATGAAGCTTGGCGCGCGCAATATCCTCATTCCGAATCCGCGCGACATTCCTGCATTCGTCAAAGAGCTGCAGAAATATCCGTTCCATATTTTTCCGGGCCTCAACACCCTGTTTAATGCCCTGATGAACAATGATGAATTCAAAGCGTTGAATTTCAAACCGCTTATTCTCACACTGGGTGGCGGTATGGCGGTGCAACGCCCTGTGGCTGAACGCTGGCAGCAAATGACCGGTTGTCACATAACGGAAGGCTATGGCCTTTCCGAAACCTCGCCTGTTGCGTCAGCCAATGCACTTGATGCGACCGAGTTTAGCGGGACCATCGGTCTTCCGATGCCATCGACCGATATTGTCATTCGTGATGATGACGGCAAGGATCAGCCGCTTGGGGAAGTGGGCGAGATTTGTGTGCGTGGCCCTCAGGTCATGCTCGGCTACTGGAACCGCCCCGATGAAACTTCCCGCGCCATCATGCCAGACGGTTTCTTCCGTACCGGCGATATGGGCTTCATGGACGAAAACGGCTTCACCAAGATCGTTGACCGCAAGAAGGACATGATCCTTGTTTCCGGCTTCAACGTCTATCCGAATGAAATCGAGGAAGTGGCTGCGGAACATCCCGGCATCGTGGAATCGGCAGCCGTTGGCATTCCAAACGAACATTCAGGTGAAGTCGTGAAGCTCTACGTGGTGCGCCGCGATCCGAATCTGACGGAGGAAGATGTGAAGTCCTTCTGCGCCCAGCGCCTCACCAACTATAAGCGTCCGCGCGAAGTCGAATTCCGTGACGCACTGCCGAAAACCAATGTCGGCAAAATCCTGCGTCGTGAACTGAGAGACTAAACAGTCTCAATCATTAAGGATGACAAACTGCGGCTCTACTGAGCCGCAGACGGTAAAGCATTGTGTCAAAGGGAATGGGCTGATGATTGAAGAAGTCACCTTTGAAGCCAGCGACGGCTTCCCACTTTGTGGGCAGCTGTTCCATGGCGAAGGCAGAAAGCCCCTTGTGCTGATTTCATCGGCAACCGCCGTGCCGCAAGGCTTTTATTCCGCCTTTGCCAAGCACCTCGTCGCCAACGGTGCGCGCGCGGTTCTAACTTACGATTATCGTGGCGTCGCCGCTTCCCGCCGTGCCCGCAAGGCAGTGCCCGAAATCCGTTTCAAGGATTGGGCCGTTAAGGATTTTCCTGCCGCACTCCGCTGTTTGCAGGCAGTTGCGCCAGGACATGAGACGGTTGGCATCGGCCAATCGTTTGGCGGACAGGCATTGGGCATTTCTGATTGTTCCAGCGGTTTCTCACGTTATGGCATGGTGGCAACCATGTCGGGTGCAGTGCATCTTCTGGACGATAAATGGGTCTGGCCACGCATGAATATTGTTGGCGTGCCTGTCTCCTACCTCACACCTAGTATGCCGCGCTGGATGAATGGTGAGCCGATCCCCGGATCGGTATTCCGCGATTGGGCTCGGTGGTGCCGGATGAAGAACTATTTCTTTGACGATCCGCAGCTTGGCGCAGCTGAGCTTCTGGCCAAGGTCAAAACGCCTGTTCTTGCAGTCGGACTGGAAGATGATCCATGGGGAACGCGGCGCGCCGTCAGTCACTTTTTAAGCTATCATACCAGCGCGCCGATTGAGCAGCGCTGGTATTCACCAGCCGACACTGGCGGCCAGCCAATCGGTCATCTCGGCTTTTTCCGCTCGCGATTTTCTCAAAGTCTTTGGCCGGAAATGACAGAATGGCTGCTGGATGGCGTTTTACCATCCAGCCAGAATCATTTGAACAAAGCTGGCAAGTCAGCGATGGAATCAAGCACCACATCGGCATGAGGCTCAAGCGCTTCGCGTGGGCTGTTGCCGGACAGAACACCAACGCCAAGACCAGCTTTTGCAGCATGTGCCGTTTCAAGATCGTGCAGATTGTCGCCCACCATGGCGATTGCACCCGGCTCAAGGCCCACTTTTTTCGCAAAATAGATCAATGGGTCTGCAAATGGCTTTGGGCGCTCTGCCGTGTCATAGCCGATCACGACATCAAACAAATGGTCGATCCCCAGCGCCTTGGCTGTGGCATGGGCGCCCGCTTCTGAATCGTTAGTCGCAATGCCAAGGATAAAACCCATCTCGCGAAGGGTTTCCAAGGTTTCCTTCAAGCCTTCAATTGCAACTGCAGAACGCGCACCTTCAGCAACCGTATAACTGTCAAACTCAGCGATTTTGGCTTTGAAACCAGCCTCATCAATATCCGGGTGCCAGAGCTGCACTATGTCTTCGACCGTTCCGGCTGCAATCACCGAATTGGCGCGGAAACGCGATGCTTCCCAGTCATAACCGCCAGCGTCGAGCAGCGATTTTGCACGATGCTCGTCACCATTGGCGGTGCGCTGTGCGAGGTTCCACGACACGGTAAACCATGTGCGGTCGAAATCGATCAATGTGCCATCCTTATCGAACAGGATGGCACGGATTGATTTCAACTTTTCGGAGGAAAGGGACGCACTCATGCCTCTAACGCACCGGAACGTTTCTTGACTGCCGAAGGCTTTGAGCCGAGCAGTTTCAGCAGATCGTCGCCACGACGGACATAACGCAGTGTGCGGCGAGTGAGGATACGGCCTGCCTGCGGCGCGGTCAGCGTAATGTCGCCTTCCGGTTCGCCCGGCTTTGTGACGACCGTTACAAGCTTTGCGCCCGCTTCCACCACATCACCCGGAACCACATGATAGAGCACCATGCCGCCTTCAGGCGCGCGCAGCATTTCTACATTCTCAAGCGGTGTGATGAGGCCCTTGTAGTCGAGATCGAGCTTTACGCTTTCGTCGACAATGACACCACGATGGACTAGGAACTTGTAAAGGCCTTCGGCATCACCTTTGCCCATGTCAGCATAGACATCGCTTAAGCCCCGGAATTCAACCGTAGTGACGGCGCGGCGCTTCATGTTGCGCTTGTCGGCAGGCAATTGCAGAACAGGATGCGCGCAGGCTTCTTCGAAAGCCGCGTCCGCTGTCGTGTCCCATGCGAGGATCGCGGTCGAGCCGAGCGCCACGGCCAGATCCTTCATGTCTTCCACAAATTCCTTGGCGATATAGACGTAGTTTTCGCTTTCATCATCGCAATGAAGATCGAGCACAATATCATTTTCGAGAGCAAGCTTCAGAAGTGTGCTTTTCAAACGCTGTGCAAGCGCTACCGGCGCATCCGGGCCGGGCAGCTCAATGGTGTCGAAATCCGGCAGAAGCGGGAAAGCCCGATTGAAATTGACCGCCGAGAAAAACTCGAAACGGCCCAGATGCTGATGCGCCTGCCACTGGTTCGAGCCAATCGGATTTGCCTGTGGGATAACCGTTACATTGCCGAGAACGCGGCCTTCTTCAAATGCTTTTTTCAGCATCGGAACGAGAAAATGCAGAGCAGCCTGTCCCGGCAATTCGCCACCATGCAGCGAAGATTGCAGATAGGCGGTCGGCGCATCGCTGTCTTTGCCTGCAAAGCGCAGCACACGCAGTTCAATGGCGTTACCCGGTACATCGCCGGCAAACTCGATAATCTCGGTCTTCATCTCTCATCCCAATTAATGCGCACAAAAAAAGCCGGGCAGAGCGCCCGGCTTGCCTTATTGATTTGTCTTAATATCAGGCTTTGCGGCGTGCATGCAAATGGGCAACGAGACCCACGGTCGAAGCGTCTTTGCCTTCAGCAGATTCTGCACCCGAAACAACCGGAAGAAGCTCGGTTGCGAGCTCCTTCCCAAGTTCCACGCCCCACTGGTCAAACGCATTGATGCCGAAAATCTGCGCTTCTACGAACACGCGATGTTCGTAAAGAGCTATAAGGCGACCGAAGGCAAACGGGTCCAGCTTGTCGTGAACAAGGGTGAGCGACGGACGATTGCCGGAGAATACGCGATGCGGTGCAATGCGTTCGACTTCCGCTTGGGGCAACTTCTTAGACTGGAGCTGCGCGCGGGCTTCATCGAGCGTACGGCCCTTCATCAAGGCTTCTGACTGCGCAAGGCAGTTGGCGAGCAACATTTCATGCTGATGATCGAGGTGCTTTTCATGGCCCTTTGCCGCAACGATGAATTCGAGCGGAATGGTGTCGGTGCCCTGATGCAGCAGCTGGAAGAAAGCGTGCTGGCCATTCGTACCAGGCTCACCCCAGACAACCGGACCTGTTGGGCCGGAAACCGGCTTGCCGTCAACCGTCACGCTCTTGCCGTTCGATTCCATGTCGAGCTGCTGGAGATAGGCTGGAACACGCGCCAAACGCTGATCATAAGGGATGACTGCGCGGCTCGAATAATCGCAGATAGCGCGGTGCCAATAGCCGATAAGGCCGAGCCAGATTGGCAGGTTCTTTTCCAGCGGTGCATCACGGAAATGCACGTCCATCGAATGTGCGCCCGCAAGGAACTTGCGGAAATTATCTGCACCGATAGCGATCATCACTGGCAGACCAATCGCCGACCAGACCGAGTAACGACCGCCGACCCAATCCCAGAAACCAAAGACGCGCTCTTCGCCGATACCGAATGCGGCAACCTTATCAAGCGCGGTCGAGACGGCAGCAAAATGTGCGCCAACGGCATCTTCGCCCAGAGCATCCGCAATCCATTTGCGCGCGGTCTGCGCGTTGGTCATGGTTTCGATGGTGGTGAAGGTCTTCGACGCTACGATGATGAGTGTCGTTGCCGGATCAAGTACATTCAACGTATCAGCAATATGTGCGCCATCGATGTTCGACACATAATGAGCGCGTGGGCCATCATGGTAAGGCGAAAGCGCAATCGTCGCCATGACCGGACCAAGATCGGAGCCACCGATACCAATATTGACGATGTCGGTGATCTTCTTGCCTGTCGCACCCTTGATGGAACCGGAGCGGATGCCATCGGAGAAGGCAGCCATACGGTCGAGCACTTCCTTCACATCTGGCAGGACGTTGTGGCCATCAACCAGCACCTCTTTCGACGTGGTGTCGCGAAGGGCCACATGCAGAACAGCGCGATCTTCGGTGTTGTTGATGTGCTCACCTGCAAACATTGCAGCGCGGCGGCCTTCAACGTCAGCGGCCCCAGCAAGTTCGGTCAGAAGTGCAACCGTCTCATCATTGACGCGGGCCTTCGACCAGTCAAACAGCAGATCGTCAAGCGACAGCGAATAGCGCTCAAAACGGCCCGGATCGGCTTTGAATGCGGCACGCATGTCTTTTGGTGCAGATTCCGCCCAATGTTTCTTCAGCTTTGCGACCGTTGCTTCAAGCTTCGCCGTGTCTCTTGCCATGATGGTACTCCCAGTCAATCAAATCGATTTAATTGCGGATAATTAAGCAGTTTATTCAAGAAATGCATCCGTTAAATTACAGAAATTTTCCTTTTGATGTGGTTCCATATATGCATATGCATCAATTTAGGTTGATCAGGAGTTTAGTCAAAGCATGGACCTCGTCGGAGAAGAGAGAATTATTGCACCCCGGCAGGCCGTCTGGGACGCGCTCAACGACATCGAAACGCTGAAGAACTGCATCCCCGGCTGCGAAGATCTCGAACGTCTGTCTGAAACAGAAATTCGAGCCGCACTGAATGTCAGCCTCGGCGTGATCAAAGTGCGTTTCCACGGAATGCTTGAACTCTCCAACATGAACCCACCCGCCTCCTACACGATCTCCGGGCGCGGTGAAGGCTCTATTGCCGGCTTTGCGCATGGCGACACCGACGTAACTCTGACTGAAGATGGTAATGACACGATCCTGAGCTACGTGATCCGTGGCGATGCCGGGGGCAAGATCGCGCAACTTGGGTCGAAACTGCTTGGCTCAGTGGCGCGCAAGATTGCGGATCGCTTCTTTGCCAATATCGGTGCTGCGGCGGCACAAAAAGCGGCACAAAATGCCGCTGCAAAAACGGCATAATTTCATTCCAAGATGGTATGAGAATAGATGGGAAAGCGTTTTTGCTTTTCGTCCCTATGAGGTAGTCGATAATCCAGCAGCATGATGAAGGCCTATCGGCATGAAACCCAGAGACACCGCGACCTATATTTTCCTAGCCATTGCATGGGGATTATCGTTCCTCGTGGTGCTGCGCGTGGTCGAAGCCTTTGGCTGGGTTGGTGCGGTTGCCTTCCGCTCCTTCATTGCCGCAGGAACTCTGTTTGCAATCGCCAAACTTTCCGGGCGTAAGCTTGATTTTCACGCTGGCTGGAAACCGTTTGCGATTGTTGGTGCCACCACCGTTGCGGGCCAGCTGATCGGCCTTTCCTATGGCACGCCACTGATCGGCACAGCGATGGCCGCGATCTGCGTTGCATCCATTCCGCTTTTCTCGATGGTCATCAGCCAGCTCTGGGGGCTTGAGCGCATTACATCACGCGGCCTGATCGGTCTGCTGCTCGGTGTGACGGGCATCGTGCTTCTGGTCGGCTTCCCGGCAGTTGCGGTTACGCCTGAATTTATCATGGGCTGTGTTGCTGTGCTTTTCTCCTGCTTCTCGGCAGCTTTCGGCAGCAATTATGCCAGCCGCCGCCTTTCAACCACGGGATCATGGGAAACCACCATTGGCGCATTCGTCTTTGGCGGCATCCTGACTTTGCCACTGATCGTTGCCATCCCTGTACCAGCTATGCCGGGACTTGTTGACTTCATCTACCTGCTGATTTCGGCCTGTGTGATGAGCGCCCTCACCTATGTGCTTTATTTCAGACTGGTCGGAAATGTCGGACCAACAAAAGCCATCAGCGTCGAATTTGCAGTGACCGTGATTGCGGTTCTGGTCGGTGCGGTTTTCCTGAAAGAACAGCTCTCCATCATCCAGTTTGTCGGAGCGGCCGTCATCATTGCTGGCTGTGCGCTGGTGCTAAGCTCACGCCCTGCCCTTCCTAAAGAAGCTGAAGCTTTCCCGGGCGCTGAGACAGACGAAACCTCTGACAACAGTATTATCAAGTCAGAGACAATCTGATTTTATGCTCCCATCAAGTTACAAAGGCCCGTGCTTCCAAAGCCGGGCCTTTTCTACATTTGTAGTGCCTAAAAGTCATAAATTGACCAGATGATAAAAAATTTGACCTTCCGTAAAAATCTGTCATCCTGTCATTAACGGGCATCACGCGACGATAAAGATCGCAGCCCGGAACAGAGTTCAAGGTGCGCAAAGGGAACCCGCGCCTTAACAAGCAAAAATGGGAGATGCGATCGATGAGATCAGCAGAGAATTCGCCTATTGATGCAATTGATAATCCGGGACACGCGAACGGGCCTGATATCCATGGCTCGCGGCTGGAAAAGGCCGACTATGCGCATGTTTTCGATGATCTGCATCCGCCGCTCAACAAGCATGAAGCCCTCGTTGAATCCGACCGCTGCTATTATTGCTATGATGCGCCTTGCATGAATGCATGTCCGACCAGCATCGACATTCCGCGTTTCATTCGCCAGATCAATACCGGCAATGCAATTGGTGCGGCAAAGACCATTCTTTCAGAAAACATTTTGGGTGGCATGTGCGCCCGCGTTTGCCCGACCGAAACGCTGTGCGAAGAGGTGTGTGTTCGCGAAACGTCGGAAGGTAAGCCGGTCAAGATTGGTGAATTGCAGCGTTATGCCACCGATGTTTTGATGGAAACCGGCAATCACCCATTCAAGCGCGCAGCTGATACTGGCAAGCACATCGCCATTGTGGGTGCAGGTCCAGCAGGTCTTTCTGCGGCGCACCGCCTTGCGATGCTTGGATCTAGGGTGACGGTTTTTGAAGCGCGCCCCAAAGGCGGCGGTCTCAATGAATATGGTATTGCCGCCTATAAGACGGTCAATAATTTTGCCCAGCGCGAACTGGAATTTGTGCTGAAAATCGGCGCGATCAACATCGAGTATAACCAGACACTCGGTCAGGACATCACGATTGAAGCGCTCAGGGCCGGCTATGATGCGGTGTTCCTCGGCATGGGAATGCCCGGCGTGAATGATCTGGGACTTGTTGGCGAAGACGCGCCCAACGTGATCGATGCCGTTGATTACATCGCCAATCTACGTCAGGCAAAAGACCTCGCGTCTCTGCCTGTTGGCCGTAATGTTGTGGTTATCGGTGGCGGCATGACCGCAGTGGACGTTGCCATCCAGACCAAGAAGCTCGGTGCTGAAAACGTGACAATCGTTTATCGTCGCGGTCAGGAAAGCATGAATGCCAGCGCCTATGAACAGGAACTGGCGCAGATTCATGGCGTGGTGATCCGTCACTGGTTGCAGCCACATGCACTTGAGCGGAGCGAAGACGGCACCGTCAATGCCGTAGTATTTGAATATACCAATGCCGATAGCGGCAAGCTTTCCGGCACCGGAGAATATCTCATTCTTGAAGCCGATCAGGTCTTCAAGGCTATCGGTCAGAAGTTTGAACCGGAGCCAATTGCAGGTTCAGGCATCGGACTCTCCAAAGGACGCATTAGCGTCGATGATGAACGTCGCACATCCGTTGAGGGCATTTGGGCGGGGGGCGACTGCGTTGCAGGTGGACAGGATTTGACCGTTGCATCGGTGGAAGACGGCAAGGTTGCCGCTGAATCCATCCATGCGACGCTGACGAAACGTCCCGAAGCGATTGAAGGCTTTGCCGATGCGGTGCTGTCGGGCGGCGCGCTTCATGCGCCAACTCCGTCTACTCATCGTGACCGCAGCGTGCCTTTGGGCCAGGAACAGGGCTGAGGAGAGTAAACATGGCTGATCTTTCAACGAACTTCCTCGGTATCAAGTCGCCAAACCCGTTCTGGCTGGCTTCGGCTCCGCCGACTGATAAAGCTTACAATGTGGAGCGTGCTTTCAAGGCTGGCTGGGGTGGCGTGGTCTGGAAAACACTGGGCTCCGAAGGCCCGCCGGTGGTCAATGTTAATGGTCCGCGCTATGGCGCTATCCATGGCGCTGACCGGCGTCTGCTTGGTCTTAACAATATCGAGCTGATCACCGACCGCCCGCTGGAAGTGAACCTTCGCGAAATGAAAGAAGTGAAAATGCGTTGGCCCGACCGCGCATTGATCGCTTCGATCATGGTGCCATGCGAAGAAGAGGCATGGAAAGCCATTCTACCGCTGGTGGAAGAAACCGGCGCTGACGGCATCGAACTGAACTTCGGTTGTCCGCACGGCATGAGCGAACGCGGCATGGGTGCGGCTGTCGGTCAGGTGCCGGAATATGTCGGCATGGTTGTGAAATGGTGCAAGCAATATAGCCGGATGCCGGTGATCACCAAGCTGACGCCGAACATCACCGATATCCGCAAGCCTGCACGCGGCGCAAAGGCCAATGGCACCGACGCTGTATCGCTGATCAACACGATCAATTCCATTGTGTCGGTCGATCTCGACAGCATGTCGCCGGTTCCGTCGATTGATGGGCGCGGCAGTCATGGCGGTTATTGCGGACCAGCGGTCAAGCCGATTGCGCTGAACATGGTGGCGGAAATTGCACGCGACCCCGAAACCTATGGCCTGCCGATTTCAGGCATTGGCGGCATTACCACATGGCGCGATGCGGCTGAATTTATCGCGCTCGGCTGCGGCACCGTTCAGGTCTGTACTGCTGCAATGACCTATGGTTTCAAGGTCGTTGAAGAAATGATCGACGGCCTTTCCGACTGGATGGACAGCAAAGGCTATCAGACGCTTGATGATTTCCGCGGCATGGCCGTGGGGCATGTGAGTGACTGGCAGTATCTCAACCTCAATTATGTCACCAAGGCACGGATTGATCAGGATTCCTGCATCAAGTGCGGTCGTTGCCATATTGCCTGCGAAGACACCTCACATCAGGCAATCACCAATCTGGTGAATGGTGCGCGGCACTTTGAGGTGATCGATGAGGAATGCGTTGGCTGCAATCTTTGCGTCAATGTCTGCCCGGTCGAGGATTGCATCACCATGGAGCAGATCGGCGATTTCGATCCGCGCACCAAGGCACCGATCCCGGCACAATATGCCAACTGGACAACCCATCCGAATAACCCGATGGCTGTAAAAGAAGCTGCAGAATAGAGCGCATCCCGAAAAGTGGGAACCGCCTACGCGGGGAAATTAGTCCATTGGACTAATTTCTGTTCCCGCTCCGATCAGATAAGATGCGCGTAAAACAAATATCAAAAACGCCGGGGAAAACCCCGGCGTTTTTCATTGCTGACAGATGATTTAGCGACTAACGCGCATGCCTTTTTCCGGCTCGAACACATGGCTCGTTGCCGGATCAACCGCAATGGTTAGCACATCACCCGGACGCACGGTCAGGCGTTCACGGAACAGGCAGGTGACTGGCTGGTCGCCGAGCTTGCCCATGACCATGATTTCCGAACCAGTCGGCTCAACGATCTCGACTGTGACCGGTACGCCGTTATCGGCTATCTTCATATGCTCAGGGCGCATACCATAAACAGCCTTGCCCGAAAGACTTGCATAATCGCCTTCAGGAAGCGGCATACGGAAGCCGCCATCTGCCACAAACGAACCTTCTTCGATCTTGCCATTGACGAAGTTCATCGATGGTGAGCCGATAAAGCCCGCGACAAACATATTGGCCGGACGATCATAGAGATCGAGCGGCGCACCGATCTGCTCCACCAGACCATCGCGCATGACGACGATCTTGTCTGCCATGGTCATGGCTTCGATCTGATCGTGGGTCACATAAATCGTGGTGGTCTTCAAACGCTGATGCAGTCCCTTGATCTCGCCGCGCATCTGCACGCGCAGCTTGGCGTCGAGGTTTGAGAGCGGTTCGTCAAACAAGAACACCTGCGGATCACGCACAATCGCACGGCCCATAGCCACACGCTGACGCTGACCGCCGGAAAGCTGGCGTGGAAAGCGATCCAGCAGCTTGTTGAGGCCGAGAATTTCGGCTGCACGATTAACGCGGCTGTCGCGTTCTTCTTTCGGCGCGTTTTTCAGCATGAGCGCGAAGCCCATATTGTCGGCAACCGTCATATGCGGATAGAGCGCATAATTCTGGAACACCATGGCGATATCGCGTTCCTTGGCACGCAGGTCATTGACCACGCGCGGACCAATGGCGATTTCGCCATCGCTGATTTCCTCAAGTCCTGCGATCATGCGCAGGAGCGTGGATTTTCCGCAGCCCGATGGGCCGACGAGTACGACAAATTCGCCGTCTTCAATATTGACCGACACGCCATGCAGAACGCCGACATTGCCATATTTCTTGATTGCATTTCGGATGGATACAGATGCCATCTTGAACCTCAACTCTTATTTGACGGCGCCTGCTGTCAGACCTGCAACGATCTGGCGCTGTGCGAATACGGTTAGCAACAGGACCGGCAATGTGACCACAAGGGCTGCAGCTGCAAGCGGACCCCAGCTGACCTGTTCAAAGGACAGCATGTTGTAAACTGCGACCGGCAGGGTGCGTGTCTCGCGACTTGCGAGCACGATGCCGAAAACGAAATTGTTCCACGAGAAGATCACCGCGAGGATGAGCGACACCACAACGCCGGGCTTGGCAATCGGGAGAGCCACCTTCATGAATACCTGCCACGAGGTAGCACCATCGATAATGGCTGCTTCTTCAAGCTCCATAGGTGTCGTCTCGAAATAGCCGATCATGATCCAGATCACGATTGGAACGGTGACAACCAGATGGATGATAATCTGCGGCCAAAGCGTGCCGAGAAGACCGAGCGTCTGAAACAACAGGAACAACGGGATCAGATAAGACAGACCCGGTGTCATACGCGCAATCATGATGACGATTGCAGACTTGTTGGCGCGCAGTCGCGCAATGCCGTAGCCTGCCGGAACGCCGACAATCAATGCCAGCAAGGTCGCGGTTCCTGTGACCAGAAGACTGTTCCAGAAATAGAGCAGGAAGTCATTGGTTTCGAAAATCCCGGTATAGTTTGACCATGCTATGCGGTCAGGGATCAGGATGGGCGGATAAGCGCCATTGTCGATTTCATATTTCAAGGAAAGCGACAGCATCCAGACGAAGAAGAAGATTGCAGGCGACACGATGACGAACACCACGAGTGCCGTGCCAAGCTTTGAAAGAATTGACTTGCTTGCCATGGTCGGTCCTCACGAGTTCCATTTGGTGCGCTGGCGCAGCGCCAGAAGGATCATCGACATGGCGATAATGACAATGAAGAACACCACAGCAATCGCCGAGCCGTAACCAATGTCATAGTAAGAAAACGCCACATTATAGAGATAGATATTGATGGTTTCCGATGCCGTTCCTGGACCGCCTTGCGTCATTGCAAAGATGATGTCGAAGCTTTTCAGCGCATCAATCGAGCGGATGATAACGGCAACCATAATAAATGGCAGGATCATCGGAAGCGTGATGTAACGGAATTTCTGCCAGCCATTGGCACCATCGATTTCCGCGCTTTCAAATGGATCGCGCGGCATGGATGCAAGGCCGCCCAGCACGATCAGCATGACCAGCGGCGTCCACTGCCAGGTTTCAACAGCAACCAGCGACGGGATAACCGTGCTCTGATTGAAAATCCATTCTTGCGGCGGAATGCCAACCAGCGACAGAAGATAGTTCAGCACACCCAGCTGCGGGTGATACATCATCGTCCAAACCAGCGCTACCGCAACCGGTGTTGCCATCATCGGCATGACGAAGATCCCGCGCAGCAGCCCGCGCATGGGCAATTTGCTGTCAAACACCAGCGCTGCAATCGTACCCAATATCATCGGGGCCACGACGGACAGAACCGTGTAAACAACCGTGTGCCACATGGATTCCCAGAAGCGCATATCGGTCGCAAGACGCAGATAATTGTCAAAACCGACAAAGCTCTGCTCACCGCCAAGCTGCCACTGGTTGGTACTCATCCAGAGTGTAAACACCCATGGGAAGACGATCACCGCCCCGACAGTGATCAAGGCAGGAAGAACAAACGGCCAGTAGCTCGGCCGCAGACGGCTTGTGGCCGCCTTGGTGGAGGAAGCTGCTTTTGCAGCAGCTCCTGTTTTTGCTCCTATCGGGGCGGCAGATGTCATTTTCCTTCGCTCCGTGCGAGGACCGGACGGAATTCTTCCGTCGCGCGTTTCATTTCAGCTTCTGCGTCTGCACCATTGAGAAGATTGGTGAGGCCAACACCGATGATGTCGCGGAATTCCGTGACAGGCACGATGACCGGCAGGCAGAGCTGGCTGATTGGTGCAGATTTCGAGAGAGCTTCGACCCATCCTTCCGGCATGGTGACACCCTTACGCACATCTGCATCGTCGATGATCGACTTGCGGAACGGAACGCCCGATCCCGACTGCAACAGGCGAGCACCCATTTCCTTGGAAATGGCCCACTGGCAGTAAAGATATGCGGCTTCCTTGTTCTTGGAGGCTTCGGTCACGCCGATGCCATCACCTGTCGTTGGCGCTGCCTGTGCATTCGGGCCTGCTGGCATGACGCCATAGCCAACCTTGCCGACAACGCGCGACTTGTTCGGATCTTCAAGCGGCGGTGCGAAACCAATACCGTCGAGCCACATGCCAACGCGACCCTGCAGGAAGTTCGACTGGCATTCAGCCCAGTTGAAGCCTGCAACACCGGGAGGTGCCGATTTGGTCATCAGACGCTGATAGAGCTTGGCTGCTTCAATACCTTCGGCCGAATCCGTCTGCAGGTTGCCGTCCGCATCAACCGACTGCTTGCCATAGCCGAGCAGAAGGCTGGTATAGACCGGTGCATTGGCATTCTTCATGCCGCGCGCGACGAAACCGTAAGTATGGGTCGATGGATCGGTAAGTGCTTCTGCGGCTGCAACCAGCTCTTCGAAGGTCTTCGGGAATTCGATGCCCTTTGCGGCAAAGAGTTCCTTGTTCCAGTAGATGATCCAGTAATCGACCGAGAACGGCAGTGCGCCGAAGCGGCCATTGGCATCCTTGGCGAAGGTCAGGCCGGCGCTTGCGAAATCATCTTCTGTGAGCGACGCATCAGTCAGCGTCGGGTCTTTCAGGAACGGATTGAGGTCGGCAAGCCAGCCGCCCTTTTCAAACTGGCGCTTCTGAACGTGATAGCTGATATGGATAACGTCGAAGCTCGGACGACCGGAAGTCAGCTCGATCACGGCCTTCTGGCGCTGCTGCTGTTCCGGCATCTGTTCGGAATTAACCTTGATACCAGTCAGCTCTTCGAATTCCTTTTGATATTTCTGAAGGATTTCACCGCGCGGGCTCTTAATGAGATTAACTTCGAGGGTTGTGCCCGCATATTTCTTCCAATCGACACCCGACTGCGCGAAAGATGGGCTGATGCCTGTTACACCTGAGGCGGCGATGGCCGCTGTTCCCGCCAGAAACTGGCGACGTGTTGGACGTAATAGATTCATTACATGCTCCTCCCCTTAGGCCTTCCTGGCCCATTGATTCCTTCAACCCGGCAACTCCTCTTGCCCGGTCTCGGTTGTTAAATCTGCAAAGCCAGCTTCCGTGCATTATTGATGTGAACGGCGATGGCATCCATGGCGGTCTGCGGGTCTCGGGTCTCGATTGCACTCAGTACGGAAAGATGTTCCTGCATGACCGGGATAACGCGTCCGGTGATGCGGAAGCGCTCCTGATTGATCAGACGCATCTTGATCGTATTGGTCTGATAGGCACGCCAGATAATTTCATTATCGAGTGAGCCGACAATCGTATCATGCATGCTCCAGTCGATATTCTGCGCCTGCTCTTCAAGCTCCGGTGTTTCACCTTCGCTCATCGCGCGGTTGAGCGTATCTTCATGGGCAGCACGCAGCGAGCGCAGCAATTCATCGGAAGCCGACTGGCAGAAAATCGCGATCGACTCCTTTTCGATGAAAAGGCGAAACTGAAACGCTTCACGGATCAGATTAAGATCGATATGCGCGATCTGGAGCCCGCGCTGCGGCACGGTCTTGATTAGGCCTTCCGCTTCAAGACGCGGGATCAGCTCGCGGATCGCACCCAGCGGCAAGCCCGTCATGATGACGAGCTGGCGCTGCGAAACGAACTGGCCCGGATGAAAATCACGCGCCAGCAAATGCTGGGTGAAGCTCTGATAAGCCTTATCCCGCAATTTTACCGGTTCGTTGTGATCGTCCACCAAAGCCATTCCCTTTTTTGTTATCGAGGCTTATGCCGCTATTAAGCCGCTTTTGCCAGATGCAAACGGTCGAATACACTACCAATTGCATCGAAATCCGCGTCATTGAGTGAAATCAGCGGTGCGCGCACGCGACGCCATTCCTTGTCACCCGTATGACGCGCAACCATGGCCTTGACCGCAGGCGTTACCGGATAGTTCAGCAGCTGCTGCACGGCACCGACGAGTTCGGCATCATCCTGACCGTCATTGACCATGCGCAAAAGACGATCCGGGAACAGATTGGCCATGCCTGAAATCGCACCCTGTCCACCAAGCCGTACACCGGCAGCAAGATCACGTTCATCGCCGATAAGGATCGCAATATCTTTGTGGGCTGCAAGCAGCTTTTCCGTATAGGCCCAGGTGCCGGAAGAATCCTTCACGCCGGTGATGATGCCGCCAAAAGCTGCACGAAGACGGCTGATGAGATCGACCGACAACTCAACCGCCGTCACCGATGGAATATTGTAGAGAATGATGCTGCGCGCATCTTCGCCCAAACCTTTGAAGACAGACGAGAACCAGTTGAAAAGACCTTCGTCGGATAGGTTTTTGAAATAGGAAGGGGGAGCCAGAAGGATAGCCTTGCAACCGCGACGCAGCGCATCGGCCGACTGAAGGACAGCATCGGCAACCGAATTTTCCATGACGCCGACAACAATGTTCGAAGCAGGGAAGCCGCCTGCGATAAATGCATCGAGAAGAGCAGCGCGTTCAGCATCGGCAATCGACGAACCTTCGCCAGTGGTGCCAAACAAGGTGACGCTTGAGCAGCCATTATCGAGGCGCGCGCGAGCATGTTTCAGCGCCCGGCTGACATCGATTTTGCCATCAGCATCGAATGGCGTGGTAAGCGCTGCAGAGAGCCCGAAGCGCTCCTGCCCAGAATGATTATGTGCCAAAACTGGCTCCTCCCAAGTTTGAACTTTAAGTTTGCACATACTAACATGTTAGTAAAGAGTCAATTCGTGTTCAGTGTGCATTCGGATGATTTTGGGAGAGCGTGGGAGAACTCGGAGTTCGGTAAGTTTGGCTCGGTCCAGAGCGCCGACATGCGCTGCCCTCACCCTTTCAGACAGCGCTTCACACCGACTCAGGATGAGAAAGGTCTACGATTGAAACCCAGCTTATCGGGCTGGAACAATACCGGTTTCGATGAAGGAAACAACTTCATCCTGGCTTGGAGAACCGGCACGTCCACCAAAGCGCGCGCATTTGATGGCGGCAGCGGCATTGGCAAAGCTGATGATGTCAGTCATCTCCTTGCCCGCAACAAGACCATGCGCAAAAGCACCGTGGAAAACGTCGCCCGCAGCGAGCGTATCCACAGCGTCGACTTTGAAACCCGCCACATGGGAAACAGGCTTGCCAGCACCTTCCGCCCAATAGCAGCCATCTGCGCCAGCCGTGACAGATGTGAAAACATCATAGCGATTGCTGAGAATACGGACACATTCACGCAAATCCGTCGTGCCCGTGACGCTGATTGCGGCTGGTTCCGATGCAACAATATGAGTTGCAAGCGGTAGCAGCGTTTCCAACAGTTCGACGGGTGCGGTATCGGCATCCAGAATAGCCGGAATACCTGCATCGCGCGCAGCACGAAGTGCTGTTTCAGCAGCCCACGGCCAGCGCACATCGGTCATAACAGCCGCATAGGTTCCCGCTGCAATCGGCGGCATTGGATCAGACGGACTTGCAAGCCTGCGATCATAAAACGGCACGATAATGCGTTCGCCATTCGCATCGACGAGGATCGAAGAAAATGCCGTGCGTGCACCTTCCAGCCGCCGGATATAGGCGCAATCAATGCCTTCGGCTGCAAGCTCTGCGACAGCGCGGTCGCCCACTGAATCAATCCCCGCAGAAGCCCAGAGCGCCACGTTGCCGCCAAGCCGGGCAACCGCAGCGGCTGCACTTGATGCCATGCCAGCTGCGATCTCGACCGCTTCACGCGGCAGATACTTGCCTGCCGCGTGTGGGAGTTCATCAAGGCGGAGAATGGTGTCCATGGTGAGGGCACCAACGCAGAGAATTTTGGACGTCATGATTAGGAAATGAGACCTTCCGAGCGAAGCTTCGTCCAGAATTCGTGCGGAATCGACTGCTCGAACCAGACGACATTCTGCCTGATCTGTTCTGGCGAACGCACACCGATCAGAATGGAGCTGACGGCCTCATGCATCATCGGGAACTGCATAGCGGCAGCGGCGAGCGGCACATGATACGCATCGCAAATATCATGCAAGCGATTGGTGCGAGCAATGATTTCAGCAGGCGCGTCGGCATAATCGAACTTCTGTTCGCCGCCGCGTGGCGCGGCCAGAATGCCGGAGTTGAACACACCAGCAATCACCAGCGCCATGCCACGCTTTTGCGCCAGCGGCAGAAATTCTTTTTCCGACACCTGATCGAGCAGCGAATAACGCCCGGCCAGCAGCGAGCAATCAAGATCAGCCTCTTCAAGTGCATCGCGAATGATCTGCCATTCATTCACACCAAGACCGAAGCCCTTGATATTGCCTGCCGCGCGCAACTCAGTCAGCGCACGGAAACCACCGCCCTTGGTCAGCGCGTTCCAGTGAAACTCGTGTCTGTCGGCATGGGTCACGCGGCCAATGTCGTGAACATAGAGAAGATCAATTTCCGGAAAGCCCAGACGCTGTTGGCTGTCATCGAAGCTGCGCATGACGCCATCATAGCTGTAATCAAAAACCTCACGGAAATTGAGGCCATTATGCCAGCCCGAATCGAGTGGATTCTTTGGCGGCGCTGGCGGCAAAGTGCGACCAGCGCGCTCGTTGGTCATCAGGCGCCCGACCTTGGTGGAGACAACGGCACGCTCGTTCTTCTCGCGCAGCATATCGCCGAGCAAATGTTCGCAACGGCCATAGCCATACATCGGTGCGCTGTCGAAATAGCGAATACCGCTGTCCCAACCGGCTTCCAGCAACGCGTCTGCGTCAGCACGCGAAACAGTCGCATAAAGCCCGCCCAAAGGTGCTGTTCCCAGACCAAGCGCGGTTACCGTCAGACCAGTACGGCCAAGCGTCCGCTTCTCGGATGCCTTCAGATGCATGGGTATCTCCTCAATCACAGCACGCAACGTGCCGTACTCCATCTTCACCGCGTCTTGTCCAAAAACCGCTTCGCACTTTTTGGGACACGCCGCCTTTTTCAGCGCGTCTTATCCAAAAACCGCTTCGCACTTTTTGGGACGCGCTGCCTCTTCCCGCGATTGATAGGAGCAAGTTTGCCGAAGCGCAATCGGAAAAGCATACACATGCAAACAGCATATTCACGCACAAATAGATCATTTACCTGGGCATTAAAACAGGAGAGTGCAGAAATTCTGCTTTTAATATCAATAGGATAATTCACCAACCCCGACCACTATCCCGTAAAAACCTTAATCATCACCCGCTTGACAACGCCGATTTCCCATCGATATTAGTATGATGTCAGACCAATTTTAGAACCAATAAGAGATACGGCCTGACGTCATTCGAACTGCCGCATAACTGAAAAATGAAGTTTCAGAGCAATGCCGCAAATTCCGATGCACGAAGCCAGTGGGAGATGGCGGAATGAAAGATCGCAGGCTGCTGCAGATTGCACCACTACCGCCGATGGATCGCGCCCGGCAGGTAACGGATGCGCTCGCAACCTATATCCAGACCGCTCAGCTTCAGGCCGGAGATCGCCTTCCCGCCGAACGTGAATTAATGACCGCGCTGGCCGTGGGGCGCTCCACCATTCGCGAAGCAATCCGACACTTTCAGGCGCTGGGTGTGATCGAAGCCCGTAAAGGCAGCGGCACCTATCTGCTCAAGCCGGTTTCGGCGGCAACCATTCATATGCCGCTTTCATTCGATCCTGCGCAATTGCGTGATGCTTTACTGCAATCGCTTGAAGTACGCCGTGGCATCGAAGCCGAAGCCAGCATGGTCGCCGCCCGCAAACGCACGGCTGAAGACCTCGTCATCATCGAACGCAATCTCAATGAGATGGAGCGCGTTCATATCGCGGAAGGCACGTCTGGCCCGGAAGATCTGGCGTTTCACCTGGCCATTTACGACGCGACCCATAATCCGCTTTTCAGACAATTGCTCGAACAGATGCGCGAAGCCTTCTTGCACTTCTGGGATCATCCGTTCGAGCGGATCGACTTCGCGCGGCGAACCTTTCCGTTCCACCGCACGCTCTTTAACGCCATCGTGGCTCAGGACCCTGAAGCCGCTCGGCAGGAAACACTCAAGATCCTCGACATAGTCGAGGAAGACATCAAGGAAATGTCCAAATGACCGACGGGATGGATCCGCTGGATTTCGCAGCGCTTACGGTTGCCCATGATGAAGGCAATGCATACGACGCCGTGGTTCCACCCATCGTGCAGACTTCGCTTTTCACCTTCCCAAGCTATGACGACATGGTCGCCTCCTATCGCGGCGAAAAGGTTCGCCCGATCTATACGCGCGGCCTGAACCCGACCGTGCGAGCATTTGAAGAAATGCTGGCGAAACTTGAAGGCGGCGAAGACGCGCTGGGGTTTGCCAGCGGCATGGCTGCGATCTCCTCAAGTGTTCTGGCATTTGTTAAGCCGGGTGATCGCATTGTTGCCGTGCGCCATGTCTATCCAGATGCGTTCCGCCTGTTCGGCACCATTATGAAGCGCATGCAGGTGCAGGTAGACTACGTCGATGGCCGCGACGAGGAAGCGGTCGCAAAAGCCCTGCCCGGTGCAAAGCTCTTCTATATGGAAAGCCCGACGAGCTGGGTCATGGAAGCCCATGATGTCGGTGCCTTGGCAACCATTGCCAAGCAGCATGGCGTGTTGAGCATCATCGATAACAGCTGGGCCAGCCCGATCTTCCAGCGCCCGCTGTCGCTTGGCGTTGATCTTGTCGTGCATTCGGCATCGAAATATCTTGGCGGCCATAGCGATGTCGTGGCCGGCGTCGTGACCGGCTCGAAAGAGCTGATCAATGCAATCCGTGCAGAAACCTATCCATATCTCGGCGGCAAGCTTTCACCATTTGATGCGTGGCTTCTGGTGCGTGGTATGCGCACCTTGCCGACGCGCATGAAGGCGCATGAGGCTTCGGCACTGGAAATTGCAAAGCGTCTTCAGGCGCTGGATGTGGTTGAGACCGTCTGCCACCCGGCACTTGCCAATCGTCTGCCGGCGGGTCTCAAGGGTACGTCCGGTCTGTTCTCGGTCATCTTCCGGGAAGGCGTGAACATTCGCGAATTCTGCAATCACCTCGATCTGTTCAAGCTCGGCGTGAGCTGGGGCGGACATGAAAGCCTGATCGTGCCAGGCGAAGTCGTGCTGCAGCAGAAAGCACAGCCAAATTCAGCACATACGTTCGGCATCGACCCGCACTCCGTGCGCCTGCATGTCGGACTGGAAGGAACGGAAGCGCTGTGGCGGGATATTGAAGGAGCGCTCACAGCATCGACCGAATAACGAAAATCTAGTGAGGAGCAATAAGGGGAACTGCAATGAAAAAACTAATAGCAGCCGCATTCGCAACCATGCTTTTGAGCGGTACGGCACTTGCCGATACCACTCTGAAGCTTGTTGAAGTCATCACCAGCCCGGAGCGCACTAAGACGCTTGAATCCATCGTTGCCAAGTTTGAGGCAGCCAATCCGGGCACCAAGGTCGAGATCATCTCGCTGCCATGGGGCGAATCCTTCCAGAAATTCGCAACCATGGTTTCGGCTGGTGAAATTCCTGACGTCATGGAAATGCCCGACACCTGGGTTTCGCTCTATGCCAATAACGGGATGCTGGAAAGCCTCGAGCCATATCTTGAAAAGTGGGAAACCACACCAGACCTGACCGAGCGCGCGCTTGAACTTGGCCGCAGCGTCAAGAACACAGCCTATACGCTGCCTTACGGCTTCTATCTGAACGCCATGTTCTACAACAAGAAGCTGCTGTCTGAGGCTGGTGTGTCCGAGCCACCGAAGACGATGGACGAATTTGTCGAAGCCTCCAAGAAGATTGCCGCTCTTCCCGGCAAGTCCGGGTTCTGTATGCGTGGTGGCCCCGGCGGCCTCAATGGCTGGGTGATTTTTGCTGCATCCATGGCCGGTGACAATAAGTTCTTCAACGAAGACGGCACCTCGACCATGAACAGCGAAGGTTGGAAAAAGGGCATCACCTGGATGGTCGATCTCTACAAGAACGGCCTTGCACCGAAGGACAGCGTCAACTGGGGCTTCAACGAAACCGTTGCCGGTTTCTATAGCGGCACCTGCGCCTTCCTCAACCAAGACCCGGATGCGCTGATCGCCATTGCCGAACGCATGAAGCCGGAAGATTTCGGCGTTGCCATCATGCCAAAGGGCCCGGCTGGCAAGACCTTCCCAACCATCGGCTTTGCCGGCTGGTCGATGATGAGCGGCAGCCAGAACAAGGACCTCTCCTGGAAGCTGATCTCGATGCTTGAAGGCCCGGAAGGCAACATCGAATGGAACAAGCGCACCGGTGCCTTGCCGGTTCTCAAATCCGCTCAGAACGATCCGTTCTATAGCGGCGAGCAGTTCAAGGGCTGGTTCGATGAACTGGCTGACAAGAACGTCGTTCCAACCGTCATGCCGACCTATCTGGAAGAATTTGCATTCTTCAAGGATTCGCTCGTCATCAAGACCTCGCAGGAAGCGCTTCTCGGCGACATCACGCCAGATCAGCTGGCCGACCAGTGGGCAGAATATCTGACCAAGGCACAGCAGAAGCACCTTTCAAAGCAATAGCAACATGAACAGCTTGCAGGCGTGGAACAGCCACGCCTGCAAAGCGAATGATGCAGCCCCGCGAAGGGAAAAATGATGAACGACACCGCTTCCATAAAGGCCCCGGTGCGCAACGACGTGCCAAAGCAGGATCGCCGCAGTTTTCTGCAGCGACTTGCGCACGCCTCCGAACCTTATCTCTACAGTGCCCCCGCACTGATCCTCATCGGCGCCGTCATGCTGGTTCCGCTGATCCTCGGCGTCTCCTATGCCTTTCGCGACATTCAGTTGCTCAACCCGTTTTCGGGTGGCTATGTGGGGCTTGATCATTTCCGCGAACTTGCGACCGATCAGGCTTTCTATCGTTCCTTAAAAAATACACTCTGGTGGACCGGTTGCTCGGTGCTGCTGCAATTCGTGTTCGGGCTTATTCTCGCCCTGTTGCTCGACAAGCCATTCACCGGACGTGGGCTGGCACAGGCGCTGATCTTTCTGCCATGGGCTGTGCCGACCTTCCTCACAGGTCTTAACTTTGCATGGCTTTTTAATCCGGTTATCGGCCCGCTGCCGCATTGGCTACATGCAATCGGCATTCTGAGCGCACCAGACAACATCCTGTCCGACCCCAATCTTGCCATGTGGGGCATCATTACCGCCGGTGTGTGGTGGGGTATTCCGTTCTTTGCCATCACCATGCTGGCAGCCCTGCAGGCTATACCGCGCGATCTTTATGAAGCAGCAGCGATCGATGGCGCTGGCCCCGTCCAGCGTTTTCTCTCAATCACGCTTCCCTACCTTGCGCCAACCATGGCTATCACCATTTTGCTGCGCACCGTCTGGATTGCCAACAGTGCCGACCTGATTGTCGTGATGACCGGCGGCGGTCCCGCCGACCGGACCCAGATCGTCGCCAGCTATATTTTCACGCAGGCCTTCAAACGGCTTGATTTCGGCTATGCCTCGGCGATTGCGATGGTCTTGCTTGTACTGTTGATGGTCTACTCGATGCTCATCGTGCTGTTGCGCCAGACGCTTCTGAACAAGGATTGAGGCCATGACCAACCGTAAAATCCTCCTTGTTGGCGCGCACCGCATTGCCATTCTGCTATTCGTCCTGTTTGCACTGTTTCCGATCTTCTGGCTGGTGAAGGTTTCCGTCACACCCAATGATCTGCTTTACAGCGAAGGCGTACGGCTATGGCCATCGCGTATGACGTTCGATCACTTCAGCCATGTGTTGAATAACAGCTCGTTTCCGCTGTTCTTCCGCAACAGCCTGATCGTGTCCGGCTCAACTGCCATTATTGTTACGCTGCTGGCATCGCTCTCCGGCTATGCGCTGTCACGTTTCAACTTCCGCGCCAAATACTGGATTGTGGCGCTGATGCTACTGACGCAGATGTTTCCGCTCGTGATGCTGATCGCGCCAATCTACAAGATCATGGCACCGCTCGGTCTCACCAATAGCCTGATCGGCCTCATCATCGTCTATTCGGCATTCAATGTGCCTTTTGCCACCTTCCTGATGCAATCGTTCTTCGACGGCATTCCGAAGGATCTCGAAGAAGCCGCCAAGATCGACGGCGCAACGCAGTTCATGGCTTTCCGCCAGATCATTCTGCCGCTGACTCTGCCCGGTATTGCAGCAACGCTCGGCTTTGTTTTCACCGCAGCGTGGAGCGAGCTTCTGTTCGCGCTGATGCTGATTTCCGGCAATGATTCAGCCACGTTCCCGGTCGGGCTTTTGAGCTTCGTCTCAAAATTCTCGGTCGATTTCGGACAGATGATGGCAGCGGGCGTGCTCGCGCTGATCCCGGCCTGTCTCTTCTTCTTCCTCATTCAACGATATCTCGTGCAGGGCCTCACGGCTGGCGCGGTCAAAGGCTGAAAGGATTTTTCCCTATGGCTTCCATCGATATTCAGTCAGTCCGCAAGAGTTATGGCGAACATGCTGTTCTGCACGGCGTTGATCTTGAGATCAAAGATGGCGAATTCATTGTGCTGGTCGGCCCGTCAGGCTGTGGCAAATCCACATTGCTGCGCATGATTGCGGGCCTTGAAGACATCACCGCCGGCCAGGTGCAAATCAGTGGCAAGCGCGTCAATGAACTGGCACCCAAAGACCGCGATATTGCTATGGTGTTTCAGTCCTATGCGCTCTACCCGCATATGAGTGTCGCCGACAATATGAGCTACAGTATGCGGCTGCGCAAAACGCCTAAAGAAAAGATTGCAAGCGCCATCAAATCGACCGCCGCCAAACTTGGGCTAGATCCTTTGCTGGAACGCCGTCCAAAGGCGCTTTCAGGCGGCCAGCGTCAGCGTGTTGCCATGGGCCGCGCCATTGTGCGTCAGCCCAAGGCCTTCCTCTTTGACGAGCCACTTTCCAACCTTGACGCCCGCCTGCGCGAGCAGATGCGTGCCGAAATCAAGAAGCTGCATGGTGAGCTGAAAGCCACATCCATCTATGTGACACATGACCAGATCGAAGCCATGACTCTGGCCGACCGTATCGTCGCCATGCATGGTGGTGTGGTGCAACAGGTCGGCTCTCCACTGGAGCTTTATGACCGCCCGGCCAATCTCTTCGTGGCAGGTTTCATCGGTTCACCCGCCATGAATTTTCTCGACGTAACCTATCTTGAACAGGATGGTGGTCCGCGTCTGAAACTCAAGGACGGCACGCTCATCGCACTGCCGCAGCCGGTAAAACTCAAGGACGGCGCGAACGCCACGCTAGGCATTCGTCCCGAGCATGTGCATATCGAGAATTCAGCAGGCCTGACGGCTGATGTCGATCTGGTCGAGCCGACCGGTTTCGGCATTATCCTGCATCTCAGCCTGCACGGATTGCCGTTCAAGATTTTCACGCTGGATCGCGATGCTCTTCATGCGCAGGGTTCTGTTCAGGTGAGCTTCCCGGCACAGCATCTCCATCTGTTCGATGGCGAAGGAAATCGCGTCGAGAGTGCTTAAACTGCATCCGAAAACCGCGCCTGAATGCTCTGCGAAAGCAGGGCAACGGGGCGGCTTTGATCACCAGCCTTGAGCCAGATCAGTTCTTCAATCTCACTGGAAGCGGCAGGCACCTGTCCTTCTTTCAGGGTGAGATGAAACAGCTCGGCTTCAACTGTGGAATCAAGTTCATTGGCTGCAGGCGCTGACATTTTCGCAGCATAGCTTAACTGGCTTTCGTCAATGCGAATGCCAAGCTCTTCTTCGATCTCGCGGATTAGGGCTATTTCAGGCGCTTCGCCTGCATCAATCTTGCCACCGGGCTGGAAAAAAATCTCGCTGCCGCGCTTGCGCACGAGGAGGAAACGGCCCGCTTCATCACGGACAATGGCTGCTGCAATAAGAATCGTTTTCATGATGACGAAACATCGTCGCGAACGCGCACACCGTCAAGAATGATTGCCGCAATGGAGCGCGCCGTCTGCTCATAAAAATCCGGTTCTTCCGTGCGTTTGCCAAGTATGGCTGCGACCTGAACGGAGAAGTCGGAATAATGCTGCGTCACCGCCCAGATCGTGAAAATCAGGTGATAGGGATCAATCGGCGCAATGCGCTTCTCCTCAATCCAGCGATGAATAACCCGCGCTTTTTCATCGACCAGATCTTTCAGATGGCCTTTCAGAAACTCGGTAATTGCCGGTGCGCCATGCAGAATTTCATTGGCAAACAGCCGCGATGCTTCTGGCCGTTTGGCCGAAAGCTCAAGCTTCTGCGCGATATAGTTTCGCAGCTCTTCAAGCGGATCGCCTTGCGGGTTGATGCTCTCAAACGGGCCAAGCCATTCTGTGAGTGTCTCTTCAAGAACCGTCACATAGATATTCTGCTTGCGCGGAAAATAATAAAGCAGGTTTGGCTTCGACATCCCTGCCTTTTCGGCGATCTGATCGACTGTCGAACCGCGAAAGCCATAGGCGGAAAAGACATCAAGCGCTGCATCCAGAATAAGCCTGCGGTTGATCGCCTGAATGCGCGTCGCACCTTCCGCCTTCTCGTTTGCACCTGCTTCGGCGGGAGCTGTCGCATCTGTGACCATTTAACACCTTCTGACGAAGCAAAATTTCTTAAAACCGCTTGACCGTTGTCGAACGCTCTTCTAGCCTGCATTTTGACCAACTAGTCAAGTTTTTGCAAATACTGCAAGAAGATTGAGGCCAAAGAGCCGGGTCGCGGGAACAACATAACATGCGAAGCGCTGGCAGCAATGCCACAGCTTATGCATGCTTGAAATGTGGAGGCAGAGCATATGGCGCTCAGCAGCAATCCCAGTTTCAGCAATCTCAAGGTCGATGGTGATCGGCTATGGGACAGCTTGATGGATATGGCCAAAATTGGCCCTGGTATTCGTGGCGGCAATAACCGCCAGACGCTGACCGATGAAGACAGCGAAGGCCGCCAGCTTTTCCAGTCGTGGTGTGAAAAAGCCGGATTGTCGATGACCGTCGACACGATGGGCAATATGTTCTTCCTTCGCCCCGGCGAAGATGCGGATGCTGATCCGGTCTATATGGGCAGCCATCTCGACACGCAGCCGACAGGCGGCAAATATGACGGCGTGCTCGGTGTGCTTGGCGGACTTGAAGTCATGCGCACATTGAACGACACCAATATCAAGACAAAGCGCCCTATCGTCGTGGTCAATTGGACCAATGAAGAAGGCACGCGTTTTGCGCCTGCAATGCTCGCTTCCGGCGTTTTCGCCGGTGTGCATGAGCAGGATTGGGCCTATGAACGCACGGACGCCAAAGGCAAGAAATTCATCGATGAGCTGGAGCGTATTGGCTGGAAAGGCGACGAGCCGGTCGGCAAGCGCAAAATCCATTCAATGTTCGAACTCCACATCGAACAAGGCCCGATTCTTGAGATTGAGAACAAGGACATTGGCGTTGTCACCCATGGTCAGGGACTGTGGTGGTTGCAGGTAACATTAACCGGCAAGGAAGCGCATACTGGCTCGACGCCTATGAAGATGCGCAAGAATGCAAGCGTAGGGCTGGGCAAGATGCTGCAGCTCGTCAACGAGATCGCCATGTCGCATCAGCCTGATGCTGTTGGCGGCGTGGGCCATATTGAAGTCTCGCCAAACTCACGCAATGTGCTTCCAGGCCAAATCGTATTCACCGTCGATTTCCGTTCGCCGGATCAAAAAACCCTCGATGCAATGAAAGTGCGATTTGAAACTGAAGCGCCAAAAATCGCTGAAGAACTTGGCATCGGGATTGAAATCGAAGTGGCCGGACATTTCGATCCCGTCACTTTCGACGAGGGCTGCGTCACGGCTATTCGCAATGCAGCCGAACGGCTTGGTTACAGCCATCGCAACATCGTTTCAGGCGCCGGTCACGACGCCTGCTGGATCAATCGTGTAGCGCCTACCGCCATGGTCATGTGTCCATGCGTGGATGGTCTCAGCCACAACGAAGACGAAGATATTTCCAAAGAATGGGCATCGGCTGGCGCTGATGTGCTTCTTCATGCCGTATTGGAGACTGCTGAAATTGTAAGTTAGTTTTCAGCCCATCCAATACTGCTTAATGTTCGAAACAAAACCAAAAAGGGGAACGCGAACATGGTTAGTTCTGGGGCAAGTAAGGTCATCAAAGGCGGCACCGTCATTACGGCAGACCGCACCTTTAAAGCCGACGTTCTCATCGAAGGCGAGAAGATTGTTGCCGTGGGCGATAATCTGACCGGCGATGAAACCATTGATGCTTCGGGCTGTTACATCATGCCCGGCGGCATCGATCCGCATACGCATTTGCAGATGCCCTTCATGGGCACCTATTCATCCGACGATTTCGACACCGGCACCGCTGCAGCGCTTGCAGGCGGCACGACGATGGTTGTGGATTTCGTGCTGCCCGGACCGGAAGGCAATCTGCTCGACGCGTTGCAGGAATGGTTCCAGAAGGCAGGCAAGGCCCGCACCGACTATTCTTTCCATATGGCGATCACCGGCTGGAGCGAACGCGCTTTCAATGAAATGCCGGAAGTGGTGAAACGCGGCATCAACACCTTCAAGCACTTCATGGCCTATAAGGGCGCGTTGATGGTCAATGATGACGAGATGTTCGCATCGTTCCAGCGCTGCGCTGAGCTTGGTGCTATGCCGCTTGTTCATGCAGAAAACGGCGACATCGTTGCGCAATTGCAGGCAAAGCTGCTGGCCGCTGGCAATGACGGACCGGAGGCGCACGCCTATTCACGCCCGCCGGAAGTGGAAGGCGAAGCAACCAACCGCGCCATCATGATTGCCGATCAGGCCGGTGTGCCGCTTTATGTGGTGCACACATCCTGCGAGCAGGCGCATGAAGCAATCCGCCGCGCACGCCAGAAAGGGATGCGCGTTTATGGCGAGCCGCTCATCCAGCATTTGACGCTCGATGAAAGTGAGTATCACAATCGCGACTGGGATTATGCTGCGCGCCGCGTGATGTCGCCGCCATTCCGCGACAAGGTCAATCAGGATAGTCTCTGGGCAGGCTTAGCTGCAGGCAGTCTGCAATGTGTTGCAACCGATCATTGCGCCTTCACGTCCGAACAAAAGCGCCATGGCATCGGCAATTTCACCAAGATCCCGAACGGCACCGGCGGACTTGAAGAACGGCTGCCCGTGCTCTGGACGCATGGTGTTCGCACTGGTCGTCTCACGCCCAATGAGTTCGTGGCTGTCACCTCAACCAACATTGCGAAGATCCTCAACATCTATCCGCGAAAGGGTGCGATCCTGCCGGGTGCTGATGCCGATATCATCATCTGGGACCCGGAGGCGACCAAGAAGGTTTCCGCCAAGACGCAGCATTCTTCCATTGATTACAATGTCTTTGAAGGTTTTGAGCTGAAAGGGCTGCCGGTCAAGACATTCTCGCGCGGACGTCTTGCCTTCGACAAGGGGCATGTGACGGCGCAGCCGGGTGATGGACGTTTCGTTGAACGCGAACCTAACGGCGCGGTCAACCGGGCGCTGTCGCAGTGGAAAGAAATCGTCGCACCACGCAAAGTGGAACGCAGCGCCGAACATATGCCGATAGGGGTCTGATACATGGCTCTAGCTCAGCTTCGGGAAATGCGCATGAATTTGGAAAACAGCGTTGCCCCGGAGAGGGGCTTGGAAAATGCGCAGACCGTGATCGACATCAAGGATCTGTCACTGGTTTTTGAAACCAATGACGGACCGGTTCACGCGCTGTCGAATATCAATCTCGGCATTCAACGTGGCGAGTTTGTTTCCTTCATTGGACCTTCGGGCTGCGGCAAGACCACATTGATGCGTGTGGTTGCCGATCTCGAACAACCAACATCCGGCTCTGTAACCGTTAACGGCAAGACGCCTGAACAGGCGCGGCTTGATCGCTCTTACGGCTATGTCTTTCAGGCGGCGGCACTGTTTCCGTGGCGAACCATTGAAGACAATATCAGCCTGCCGCTGGAAGTGATGGGATATAGCGCGGCCGATCGCAAAGCGCGGATCGAAAAGAACCTTGCACTGGTGAACCTTTCGGGCTTCGGCAAGAAGTTTCCGTGGCAGCTTTCCGGTGGAATGCAGCAGCGAGCATCGATTGCCCGTGCGCTGTCATTCGATCCGGATATGCTGCTGATGGACGAGCCGTTCGGCGCACTGGATGAGATCGTTCGCGATCACCTCAACGAACAGCTTCTCAAGCTCTGGGCCGCAACGCAAAAGACTGTCATCTTTGTAACCCACTCGATACCGGAAGCCGTTTTTCTTTCCACCAAGATCGTCGTGATGAGCCCACGCCCGGGCCGTATTCATGAAATCATCGACTGTGATCTGGGGCCGGATCGAACACTGGATATTCGTGAATCGGAAGCGTTTCTCAAAATCGCCCATCGTGTGCGCGAAGGCCTGCGGCTGGGGCACATCCATGATTAAATTGAGGGGCACGACTAAACAGCGGGGGCAACAATCGGGTGAAGGGGGGCGGCAATGACAGCCTTTTTTCGCGACAAATTCATTCCGGTGACGACGGTTCTGCTGGCGATCATCGGGCTTTGGTATCTGCTTGCGGTTTTTCTCAACGCTCCGTTTGAGCGCGATCAGGCAGAGCGGGCCGGAACCGAGATTGCATTCTCGACAATCGTTGCCAATACGATGCATCAGGATCGCCCGGTCCTGCCTGCGCCGCATCAGGTCGCGGAAGAAATCTGGAAAACCGTCTTTGACGTGAAACCAAGCTCCAAGCGCAGCCTTGTCTATCATGGCTGGGTGACGCTCTCATCGACATTGCTCGGTTTTGTGCTGGGATCGGCGCTTGGTGTGTTGCTCGCGGTCGGTATTGTGCATTCGCGCACCCTCGACAAAAGCCTGATGCCGTGGATCATCACCTCGCAGACAATCCCCATCCTCGCTATCGCACCGATGATTATCGTGGTGCTGAATGCGATTGGTATTTCGGGCCTGCTGCCAAAGGCCATCATATCGACCTATCTCTCCTTCTTCCCCGTTGCGGTGGGCATGGTCAAAGGCCTGCGTTCACCAGATGTGATGCATCTTGATCTGATGCGGACTTACAATGCATCGCGCAATCAGGTGTTCTGGAAACTACGCTGGCCTGCGGCTATGCCGTTCCTGTTCACATCGATGCAGATTGCAGTCGCTATCAGTCTGGTGGGAGCTATCGTCGGCGAGTTGCCGACCGGAGCGGTCGCAGGTCTTGGCGCGCGTTTGCTGGCGGGTTCTTATTACGGGCAGACGGTTCAGATATGGGCCGCCCTCATCGCAGCAGCCATCATGGCGGGGCTGCTTGTGGCACTTGTCGGGCTAATCGCACGCATCGTCAACCGACGTATGGGTGCGCGACCAGAAAGGGCGGCTGCATGATGATGAACGTCATAATCATTATCGCGCTGATTGCCGTTTCCTGGGCAATTGTGGGCTGGGTGGCAAGCCTTAAGGCGCGCAACCCACACGCCCAAAAGCTGCTGGACATTGCCGTCCCTGCCCTCTTCGGCATAGCGATGCTTCTCCTTTGGGAAGTCACCGTTCGATTGTTTGCCGTGCCGCAGGTTCTCTTACCTGCCCCGTCAGTCATATGGGCGCGGATTACGAGTTCAGTTCCAATCCTGTGGGCCGACTTCCAGCAGACCTTCATGAAGGCCGTCATCATCGGCTATATCGCGGGCTGCGGACTGGGTTTCATTACGGCGATCATCGCTGATCGCATACCGTTCCTGCGCAAAGGCCTGCTGCCGCTTGGCAATCTTGCTGCTGCCCTTCCGATTGTCGGCGTGGCTCCCATCATGGTGATGTGGTTTGGCTTCGACTGGCAGTCAAAGGCAGCGGTCGTCATCATCATGACCTTCTTCCCAATGCTCGTGAACACAGTTGCAGGGCTTGCCGCAAGTGGCTCGATGGAACGCGATCTGATGCAGACCTATGGTTCTAACTACTGGCAGACGCTCATCAAGCTGCGCCTGCCAGCGGCCATGCCTTTCATCTTCAATGCGCTCAAGATCAACTCCACATTGGCGCTGATCGGCGCGATTGTGGCCGAGTTTTTCGGCACACCGATTGTCGGCATGGGTTTTCGCATTTCAGCAGAAATCGGGCGCATGAATGTGGACATGGTCTGGGCCGAAATCTTTGTTGCCGCTCTTGCGGGGTCGCTCTCTTATGGGCTGATCGCGCTGATCGAGCGCAGAATGACATTCTGGCACCCTTCTTACAGGAGAGGATAAGCTTGAATATTCGGCATCTGCAAAAATAAGGCAGAGCCCTAACCAGAGGAGAACTGAGATGAAAAAGGCAATTTCTCTATGCCTTGGAACAGCCGGACTGGCACTGGCGCTCATGAGCAGCTCGGCAATGGCAGCTGACAAGCTGACCTTGCAGCTCAAATGGGTGACACAGGGGCAGTTTGCGGGCTACTACGTTGCCAAGGATAAAGGCTTTTATGAAGCCGAAAATCTCGACGTTGAAATCAAGCCGGGTGGCCCGGATGTGGCTCCACCTCAGGTGATCGCCGGTGGTGGTGCTGACGTAGTGGTGGACTGGATGCCGTCTGCGCTAGCCACCCGCGAAAAGGGCGTTCCGCTCGTCAACATCGCTCAGCCATTCAAGAAATCCGGCATGATGCTGACCTGCCGCAAAGACACCAACATCACCAAGCCGGAAGACTTCAAGGGCCGCACGCTTGGCGTTTGGTTTGGCGGCAATGAATATCCGTTCCTGTCATGGATGAGCCATCTGAAAATCCCGACCGAAGGCGGCAAGGATGGCGTAACCGTGCTCAAGCAGGGCTTTAACGTGGATCCGCTGATCCAGAAGCAGGCCGACTGTATTTCCACGATGACCTATAATGAATATTGGCAGGTGATCGATGCCGGTATTCCGGCGGATCAGCTCGTCGTGTTCCCTTATGAAGAACAGGGCGTCGCCACGCTTGAAGACGGGCTCTACGTGCTTGATAAGAGCCTTGAAGACCCTGCAATGGTCGACAAGCTTGCCCGCTTTGTCCGCGCTTCGATGAAGGGCTGGCAATATGCGTCAGAACATCCTGATGAAGCCGCCGAGATCATTCTCGAAAACGACTCTTCCGGTGCGCAGACACAGGAAGTTCAGGAGCGCATGGTCAAGGAAATCGCCAAGCTGATCGATGGTTCTGACGGCACGCTTGATGTAGCTGCTGCCGACCGCACCGTCGAAACTTTGCTTGGGGGCGGCTCTGATCCTGTCATTACCAAGAAGCCGGAAGGTGCATGGTCCGCAAAGGTAACGGACGCGATGAAAAAGTAATCAAGGCAATTAGAGCGCCGGGCGTCCTATTGGACGCCCAAAGGTCGCTCTGTCTCTTTAAAACCAGAGCATAATTTTACCTTAAACTGATCCAAGTTTAAGGAATTATGCTCTGAAAAACCCGGTCTCACGACCGGGCTTTTAACGAGTATTTCTGTCCAGAAATACTCTAGTCCTTTTCCGCACATCACGTTCCGAAAACCGGTACCCACTTTTCGGGATGTGCTTTATTTCAGCTTTTCTTCCAAAGCGACTGCCCTGACCAGCTCGCGTTCAAGCCGTGCTTCTTCTTCAACCTTTGGCTTGGTGAAGCGTCCGAGCAGAAGATAGGCAACCGGCGTCACGAAAAGCGTGGCAATCGTTGCAAGGCCAAGACCGCCAACGATAACCCAGCCGAGTGCGACACGCGCTTCTGCGCCCGCACCACTTGCTAATACAAGCGGCACACCACCCAGAACCGAACAGATCATTGTCATACAGACCGGGCGCAGTCGGATATTGGCTGCTTCCTCGATGGCCTGACGAACATTCATGCCCTTATCGCGCAACTGATCGGCAAATTCGACGATCAGAATACCGTTCTTGGCCATGATGCCGACCAGTAGCACAAGCCCGATCTGGCTATAGACGTTAAGGCTTGTGCCGGTGAGGATCATCGCAAACACAGCACAGCCGAGGCCCAAAGGCACCGTCGCCATAACGATCAGCGCACTGATGAAGCTTTCAAACTGAGCTGCAAGCACCAGCATGATAATGATGATCGCAAAGCCGAAGACGAGTGCAATACCCGTTGAGGTTTCGCTCAATGTCGAAGCTTCTGCCAATGGAATGATATGCGCGCCGGGCGGCAGAAGCGGTGCAGCAATTTGCAACGCTGCAGCATAGGCATCGCCCAACGCAAAGTCGCTGCGAAGGTCGGTTGTGATTGCAACCGATCGCAGGCGCTCTTCACGGTTCAACTGCGGCGGAACAGCCTTTTCAACGACAGTTGCAATCGAAGACATCGGCACATAGCGACCGTCAGTCGTCTTGAGGAAGACGTTTTCAAGATCGGTCGGATCATTGATCGGGTTGGTGGTCGAAACAAGCTTCACGTCGAAGCTTCTGTCGCCCACGTAAACCGAGCCGATCTTACGACCATCAAGAACCGACTGAACTGCATTGGCAAGACCGGTAATATCGATGCCGAGATCGGACGCGCGTTCGCGATTGATTTCGACGGAAAGCTGCGGTTGCGTTGGCTCGACTGACAGGCGCGGCTGCACAAAGCGCGGATCTTTTTCGAGCGCTGCAACAATCGCATCCGTCGCTGGACGAAGCTTGGCGTAATCACTGCCAAGAACGGCAAACTGCAAGCCGTTACCTGCACCGCGAATGCCAAGGCTATTTGGCTGAGCAGTGAAAATGCGGACCGCTGTAATCCCGCTTACGCGCGCGGTGATATCGGCCATGATTTCCTGCTGCGTGCGGCTGCGTTCTTTCCAAGGTGCAAGTGTCAGCACGACAAAGCCGTTGTTTGAAGAACCACCAGAACCGGCAATTGCGTAAGTCGTCTGGATCTCACCGCTATCGCGCAAAGGCTGGATAGCGGTTTCGATTCTGTCGAGCTGCGACTGAAGATATTCTACGCTGATACCTTGCGGACCGTTGATGCGAAGAAGCGCTACAGCACGGTCTTCGGTCGGCGTCAGTTCCTGTCTGAGCATACCGAAACCGACATAGGATGCGCCAGCAAAGAGCACCGCCACCAGCACCACGATATATGGAGCCGAAAGACAGGCATGGAGGCTCCGGCGATAAAAATTCGCCAAGCCGCTGCCAATGCGGCGCAGGAACTTCGGGCCGTGACCGCCGCCTTCAGTAGTCTCCGCACCTTCCTTGAGGAAGCGCGATGCAAGCATCGGACAGAGCGTCAGTGCCACAATCGATGACAACAGAATTGCAATCGCCAGCACGAAACCAAATTCACGGAAAAGACCGCCCGCCTGCCCCGGCAGGAAGGAAATCGGCACGAAAACGGCAACGAGCGTCAATGTCGTCGCGATAACCGCAAAGAACACTTCCTGCGTGCCAAGCACAGCGGCTGCACGCGGCCCCATACCCTGATTGCGTCGTCGGACAATATTTTCGAGCACGACAATCGCGTCATCCACCACAAGGCCTGTGGCGAGCACCAGCGCGAGCAGCGTGAGAATATTGACCGAGAAACCCGTCAGATAAATCGCGGCAATCGTACCGATAAGGGCGACCGGCATGGCCAGAGCGGGGATAAGCGTGGCGCGGATATCCCACAGAAACATGAAAATAATCACGACCACGATAATGACCGAAGCAATCAGCGCGATTTCGACCTCATGGATAGCGCCATTGATGAAGCTGGCATCGTCACTGGTGACCGTCACGTCCACACCCGGTGGCAAGGTGTTCTTCAAATTTGCAACAGCGGCACGAACGCCTTCGGAAATATCGAGCGTATTCGACTGTGCCTGACGCACGATACCCAAGCCGATTGCTGTCTTCCCGTTGGAGCGAACAGCGGAGCTTTCCACATCCGGACCAAGCGTTACTGTTGCCACATCGCGGATTTGCGTGCGGCCTTTGATATAGACGTTTTCAAAATCCTCAGGCCGTTCAAGATTGGCCGTTGCACGAACCACAATTGACTGATCGGAACTGCGCAGCGAGCCGGCAGGGGCATCAAGCCCCATGGAAGACAGTGCGCTGGATAGATCCGCAATGGTCAGGCCATAACTTGCAAGGCGCGCCTGATTGATATCAATGCGGAAAATCTTGTCGCGATCACCATTGATCTGCACATCGGCCACGCCAGGAACAGCTGAAAGGACATCCTGGATCTGGTCTTCCACCAGCACCGTCATATCGTCGACGGCCATCGTGTCGGAGGTGACAGCGAGGCGCATTACCGGATCGGCATTGGAGTCGGCTTTGATGATGCGGGACGGGTCGGCTTCTTCCGGAACGTCGTTGGCAACACGCGAAATCGCGTCGCGCATGTCGGCGGCAGCGACATTGAGATCGACACCGTCGTTGAACTCGACTGTGACACGGCTGCGCTCGAAAGACGAAGACGAAGAAATCGTTTTAACGCCCGATACGCGGGCGACCGCGTTTTCGAGAACCTGCGTGAGCTGTCGGTCGATCGTTTCCGCCGAAGCACCACTAAAATCGGTGCTGATGGTAACGACAGGACGATCCACATCGGGCAATTCACGAATATCGACGCCAGTGAAGGCCGCCATACCCGCTACAATAATCAGAACGTTGATGACGAAGGCAAAGACCGGACGGCGGATGAAAAGCGCCGTCGATCCGCCATTGTTTCCGGATTTCGAATTAGGGTTGCTCACGCTTTATCCTCACCCTGCAACGCGGCTTTTGGCGGCGGGATCAATGCGGGCTGTCCCCTGCTCGTCCTGCAGACGCACCGGCGCATCATCGCGTACGGTTTGCACGCCCTGCGTAACGATCATGTCGCCTTCTTTAACGGCGCCATCGATCAGGATATTGGTCGAGTTACGCTGCACGATGCGCGCGGATACTTTCTTTGCAACACCTTCTTCAACGCGCCAGACATAAGATCCATCTGCGCCCCACTGAATGGCCAGCGGATCAACAGAAGGATAACTGTTGCCCGGGAAAAGAACTGTGACCGAGAATGACATGCCCGCACGCAAGCGGTCCTGCTCATTGTTGATTTCGGCGCGAACATGCAGCGTTCGGCTTGCCTCATCAAGCATGTTGTCGACGGCGTTGATTTCGCCCTTATCCGTTACGCCCGGAAAAGCGGTAGATTCTGCAGTAAGCGGCTGGCCGACCTTGATTTGCGGAGCAAAACGTTCAGGCACCCAGATGTCGATCAGCACTTTGGAGCGGTCATCAATTCGGGCAATGGATGTCTGTGCAGTGACATAGTTTCCAGCGTTTACCGGTAGAATACCGACAATACCCGTAATTGGTGCGCGCACGGTACGGCGGCTCAACGCAAGCTGCGCATCATCAAGAGCGAGCTTGGCATTGGACAGGGCCAGATCGGCTTCAACTTCCTGCACGACGGTTGCGGTATTTGTGGAGCGCAGCCGTGCAATACGCTGACGGGTGGTTTCAGCATCTTTCAGTGCGATCTGCGCTTTATTGACTGCAATCGTTTCGGTCTCATTGTCGAGGATCGCAATCGGATCACCTGCCTTGATGGCATCGCCTGCCTTAACGAGCAGCTCATTCATATAGCCGCTCGAATAAGGTGTGACAGAAACCGTGCTGAGAGCGCGGGCTGAACCGATGGCCGTCAGACGATTGTTGATTGTCTCTTCGCCTGCTGGCTCAACCACGACCAGCGGAGCTGCACGACCGGAAGATCCACCCGATTGCGCACCATGCTTCTGCTGCCCAGAGGCTTCACCCGAAGCCCTCTGTGTCGAAGAGTCTTTGTTTTTATATATGTACCAGCCGCCACCGGCGGCAATAATGATAAGCAGGCACAGAACAATCTGCTTCCAAGACTTCATTCAACTCTCCGGCAAGGCATTGTCGCTTAGGCAACGCGCCTCTCATTCAAATCATTCATATTCAGGTTGGGCGCAGGATATGCAGCAAACAGTATCAAAATAATGATCGCCCCAATAGGTTGCATCGGAATTGCAACAATCGAAGCGTCACGGATTTTCCCATTTGCGAGTTTGCACAGACCGATTCAGCACGTCGAGTTAAATTTCGGTAATGCTTCCGGCCAACTTCTTTCAATCAATTTAGACAAAGGCCGTTGGAATTAACTTGCGCCTCCATATATAGAAGACGACATTTATATGTATCGCATTGTGTGAGCTTACTGAGATTGGGCACGGCCGCATTGCAGCCAGACAGCCTGTCAATTTGGATTTAACGTATGGCGGCTGTTGAAAAGACCATGGATACGGCTGGTGTCGTCGCGGATGCGGCCACACGTTCACCAACTATGGCTTCACCACAGGATGACAAGACCTCGCCGATCCATTTTACGCGTCTGCGCTGGCGTAACCGGCTTTCGAGCAAGCTTCTCATTCTAACCGCACTTGCCGTTCTCATTGCAGAAGTGCTGATCTTTGTTCCATCCATCGCGAATATGCGCGTACGCTGGATGAGTTCGCGCCTTGATACGGTGGATGCTGTCAGCGAAGTGCTGATTGCCAGCGGCAACATCAATATTCCGCGCGAAGTGCAGGATAAGGTGCTTCTTGCGACCGGCACCAAGGCAATCGCTTTGCGTGAAGCGGGCGCATCGCATCTTCTGGCAATGAGTGAAATGCCCGGCAATATCGATCAGGTGGTCGATCTCAATAATATAAGTGAAGCTGCAGCGATCTGGGACGCGTTTGGAACGCTCTTTAACGGTGGTAATCGCACTTTGCGCATTTATGGCTCAAACCCGCCATCCGCCAATCCAGGACGCATCATCGAAATCGTCACTTCCGATGCGCCGCTTCGCCATGCCATGCTGAGCTACGCAACCAATGTTGCAATCATCTCGCTTCTTATCTCGGTCATCGCCGCAAGCCTCATCTATCTCATCATCCATGAGATGCTGCTGCGTCCCGTCCGTCTGATGCATCGCAATATGATCGATTTTGCATCCGCGCCTGACAATCCGACGCGAATCCTTGTGCCCGAAAACCGCAAGGATGAGTTCGGCATTGCACAAAGGCAGATCGCGCATATTCAAAGTGATCTGCAGCGTACCCTGAAAGAGCAGAAACATCTGGCCGATCTCGGTCTCGCTGTTTCCAAGATCAATCATGACATGCGCAATATTCTGGCCTCCGCACAGCTCATGTCGGACCGTCTTGCTGATACCAGAGACCCCATGGTTCAGCGCTTTGCGCCGAAGCTCATTCACACGCTGAGCCGCGCCATCAACTATTCAGAGAGCGTGATGGCCTATGGCCGCTCGCAGGAAGCACCGCCTGCGCCGCGCCGCGTGCAGCTTGCCACGGTCATTCTCGATGTGCAGGAAACACTTAATCTCAACAAGGAGAGCGGCATCGAGTTCGAAAACCTCATTCCGGGTGATTTCGAACTGAATGTCGATTCCGAGCAGCTCTTCCGTGTGCTGCATAATCTGTGCCGGAATTCGGTGCAGGCAATGGAGCGCGATCAGCGCAGCGATGTGTCCACCGTAAAGCGCCTCACCCTTTCTGCAGGCAGAATCGGAACCACGACAATCATCGGCGTGGAAGATACCGGCCCCGGCCTGCCGCAAAAGGCGCGCGACAATCTCTTTACCGCCTTCAAGGGCTCAACACGCAGCGACGGCACGGGTCTTGGCCTGGCAATCGCGCAGGAACTGGTTCGTGCGCATGGTGGCACGATCGAATTGCGCGAAGATCGTCCGATCGGTGCACATTTCGAGATTCGCCTTCCCGACCTTCCAAACTGGAATGACAGACGAAGCAGCCGATCTGAGAGCGAAGTCGCCTGATTTTTTACAGCGCAGCCAAAAAAATGTGCGTGAAATCAGAATGTTGCAGCATGTGATTCCTGCTCATGACTGCCTTCATACGAGTGCAGCGCGGGCTTTTCCCGCTATGAGTTAGTTTTCCACGCTCTAATACACAGAGGAAAAGCCCGGAAATCCGGGCTTTGACAAGAAAACTTCACAGAACTTCATTTTTTTCTCAGAAGACGCTTGCATTTAGCAATCTGTCCGATTATCAACCGCCCATCGCCGCAGCAGACGCGGCACAGGCAAGCACCCGTAGCTCAGCTGGATAGAGCACCAGACTACGAATCTGGGGGTCAGAGGTTCGAATCCTTTCGGGTGCGCCATTCTTCTTCAAAGAAAATAAGATAGAGATTGTAACAGTTAGCCAACAGGCTTTCTGTTTAATTTCAATGATTTACGGCTTTGGTCCGCTTATCCCAAAACATCCCGACATTTGAGATGCCGCAGTTCTTTGCGCGAGAAAGTTCGTGTGTAACGCGCTCGAATGCGTTTGCAGCAATGCGCGAATGAACGCATCAGATCGCCAAGTTTCAGTTTGATTTTTGTGTGTGGGGAGACGCGTTTTTGTTCCCATTTTGGGAAGAAGACTGGTGCTGCGAGAGAGGATTGAACTCTCGACCTCTCCATTACCAATGGAGTGCTCTACCACTGAGCTACCGCAGCATTCTCTTGAACGCGGCGGACTTCTGACACATCATTACGCAAATCGCAAGCAACCAATCGCAATTATTTTCACATAATGTGGAAATCCCCTGTCAACCGCCACAGAAGGCGCTTTTCCCGCGCATTTTGCCGTAGTAAACACCCCTCATGAGCGAAGATAACACCCACGACGAGAAGAAAAATCAGGCGGACAGGCGCAAAAAGCGGCTTGCGGAGGAGCTTCGGGCGAATCTGATGCGTCGCAAAGCGCAAACCCGTTCGCGTCGTTCCGGCGATGCCGATGAACGCAACACCGGTATTACCGCTGGCAAAGACGACACCGATTAACGTGCGATTCAATTTTCCAGATTAGCATATCAGGCGGAACGAAAACGCAGCCGGCAAAGCCTTCCTTGAAGATAGGGAGCAGCTGCGGTAAAAGCGCAATTCAATCTTGCTGGCGTTGCCGCACGACTATGATTCGTGACCGACGTAATTCCGCCGTAAGAACAGTCATTTCATACAGCAGCACCGCGGGCCTCAGAGTCGCGGCACTTGCAAATATCGATTGCCGGGCAATAGCTTCGGCCCAAAAGGTGAAACAGCATGGATCGCATCAAAATCGTCGGCGGCAACAAGCTCAATGGCGTCATTCCTATCTCTGGCGCGAAAAATGCAGCGCTGCCTCTGATGATCGCCTCCCTCCTCACCGACGATACGCTGACGCTTGAAAACATGCCGCACCTCGCCGATGTCGAGCAGCTGATCCGCATTCTTTCCAATCATGGTGTCGATTATTCGGTAAACGGCCGCCGTGAACATCAGAACGGCGCCTACTCGCGCACCATCCATTTCACAGCCCGCAATATTGTCGATACCGTTGCTCCTTATGAGCTGGTTTCCAAGATGCGCGCGAGCTTCTGGGTCATCGGGCCACTTCTGGCGCGTATGGGCGAAGCAACCGTTTCTCTGCCAGGCGGTTGCGCCATCGGCACGCGTCCGGTTGACCTCCTTCTTGAGTGCCTTCAGGCGCTCGGTGCTCAGATCGACATCGAAAATGGTTATGCCAAGGCGCGCGCGCCACAGGGCGGCCTTATCGGCGCACGCTATCGCTTCCCGAAGGTTTCGGTCGGCGCAACCCACGTCATGCTGATGGCCGCCGTGCTTGCCAAGGGCGAAACGATTATTGAAAATCCTGCGCGTGAGCCGGAAGTGGTTAATCTGGCCGACTGCCTCAACGCCATGGGTGCAAAAATCACCGGTGCAGGCACCGAAACGATCCATGTACAGGGCGTGACCAGCCTTTCTGGCGCACGCGTTCGCGTCATTCCTGACCGTATCGAAACCGGCACCTATGCCATGGTTGTTGCGATGACCGGCGGCGACGTGCTGCTTGAAGGTGCAGAAGCAAGCCAGTTGACCGCAGCACTCGACACGCTGCGTCAGGCTGGTGCCGAAATCACCGAAACCAATAGCGGTCTGCGTGTTGTTCGTAATGGACACGGCATTCACCCGGTTGATGTGACCACCGATCCATTCCCTGGCTTCCCGACCGATCTTCAGGCTCAGTTCATGGGCCTGATGACAAAAGCAAAAGGCACCTCGCGCATTACTGAAACGATTTTCGAAAACCGTTTCATGCATGTTCAGGAACTGGCACGTCTTGGTGCGAAGATTTCGCTTTCCGGCCAGACTGCAACTGTTGAAGGCGTTGAACGCCTCAAGGGCGCACAGGTCATGGCTACCGATCTGCGTGCATCTGTTTCACTTGTTATCGCGGGCCTTGCTGCAGAAGGCGAAACCATCGTCAACCGCGTGTATCACCTTGATCGCGGTTTTGAACGTCTGGAAGAAAAGCTCTCGCGCTGCGGCGCGAATGTTGAGCGTATCAGCGGTTAAAGCATTTCCAGCAAAAGTGCGAAGCGGTTTTGCATAAGGATAATGCGTAAAAACAAAAAATTGAGCGGTTCCAACGATTCAATATTAACTGGAACCGCTCTGAAGAGCTGAAAGCCGGATTTGCCAAAAGCATTCCGGCTTTTCTTTCATTCCGGGCTTATTAATCAACAGGCTGAAAAGCCTGTCGATTTTTTTGTGCTGGCATGTAAAGTGGCACTTACAACATCTGAAAATAGCAGGGAACAACGTAAGATATGGAAATGTTGAAGCTTGTGGCGCTGGATGAAGAAGATTTGCAGGTCCTGTCCGCCCATCTTCAGGATGCGGTTCTGAAAGTATCGGACCTGCAATATCTGGCCGCGGATAAGCGCTTCGTTCTCACTGCCAATCGCTTTGCGTGGGAAGAGTCGAAGCCCAAACTGTTCCGCAAACCGCAATATCAGCGTCGCCGCACCACTTTGCATTTCAATCGCGTCACCGCAGTCAAAGGCAGCGGCATCGACCGGCAGAAGACGGAAGAAGTTCTTTCGCTGCTCGCCATTCGCTTTGTTCCCGGCGAAGCACCTGCCGGAACATTGGAACTGACTTTCTCGGCAAATGCGGCTATCCGTCTGGATGTAGAATGCATTGAAGCGCAGCTAACGGATCTGGGGCCTGCATGGGAAACAAATTCCCTGCCGCGACATGACGCCTGATTGCTGCTCGAAACCGCTTCACATACCTGACGGGCACCGCCCAGACCGAAAATTAAAGGAATACCAGCGTGGTTACGACGCTCAGACAAGCCGATGCCGATTTTGAAAAGAACTTTGCAGCTCTCCTTGCGGGCAAGCGCGAAGTTTCTGAAGATGTGGATCGTGCTGCCCGCGAAATCGTCGATCGTGTGCGCCGTGAAGGCGATTCCGCACTCATTGAATATTCCCTGCGTTTCGACCGTATTGATCTGAATAAGACCGGCATCCGTGTGACGGAAGCTGAAATTGATGCGGCTTTCGATGAGGCGCCAGCTTCGACCATTGAAGCGCTGAAGCTCGCTCATGAGCGCATTGAAAAACATCATGCGCGGCAGTTGCCGAAAGATGACCGCTACACCGATGCACTCGGCGTTGAACTCGGTTCACGCTGGACGGCGATCGAAGCGGTCGGCCTTTATGTGCCGGGCGGCACCGCAAGCTACCCAAGCTCAGTGCTGATGAATGCTGTGCCTGCAAAGGTTGCCGGTTGCGAGCGCATCGTGATGGTTGTTCCCTCGCCCGATGGCAAGCTGAACCCGCTGGTTCTGGTTGCTGCGCGTCTTGCCGGTGTTTCAGAAATCTATCGTGTTGGCGGCGCGCAGGCTGTCGCAGCTCTGGCCTATGGTACTGAAACGATTGCGCCGGTTGCGAAAATCGTCGGCCCGGGCAATGCATATGTTGCAGCCGCCAAGCGCATTGTTTTCGGCACGGTCGGCATCGACATGATCGCCGGACCTTCGGAAGTCCTGGTGATTGCCGACAAGGACAACAATCCAGACTGGCTGGCCGCAGACATTCTTGCGCAGGCTGAGCATGACACGGCCGCGCAGTCGATCCTGATGACCAATGACGAGCCTTTCGCAAAGGCTGTCGAAGAAGCTGTCGAACGCCAGCTCAAAACCTTGCCGCGTGCTGAAACAGCGGCCGCAAGCTGGCGCGATTTTGGCGCGGTCATTCTGGTTGATGATTTTGAAGCGGCCATTCCGCTGGCAAACCGCATTGCTGCAGAGCATCTGGAAATCGCAACCGCCGATCCGGAAGCGCTTTTGCCAAAAATCCGCAATGCTGGCTCGGTATTTATCGGAGCCTATACGCCGGAAGTGATCGGCGATTATGTCGGCGGCTGTAACCACGTTCTGCCAACAGCACGTTCAGCGCGATTCTCGTCCGGCCTCTCGGTTCTGGATTACATGAAGCGCACGTCGCTTCTGAAGCTCGGCCCCGACCAGCTGCGCGCGCTTGGGCCAGCAGCCATTGAAATCGCCCGCGCAGAAGGCCTTGATGCCCACGCGCAATCCGTCGCCATCCGGCTCAATCTATGAGGGATCATGACCGCCGGCGTTCCTAATGCCCGATTGATCGACATCGAGCTGGATGAATCCATCGGCCGCTCGACGCCTGATGTCGAGCATGAACGCGCGGTCGCTATTTTTGATCTGATTGAAGAAAACGCTTTCCACCCGGTCGGAGACGATATGGGTGGGCCATACAAACTAAAGCTCTCCTTGATGGAATCGCGCCTGATTTTTTCCATCATGCGGGAAAGTGGCGATGTGGTTGCGACTCACATTCTATCGCTAACGCCACTTCGCCGTGTAGTGCGTGATTATTTCATGGTTTGCGAAAGTTATTATGAAGCGATCCGTTCAGCGACTCCCAGCAAGATCGAAGCCATCGATATGGGACGGCGTGGCTTGCACAATGAAGGGTCACAAGTTCTGCAAACACGACTGAACGGCAAGATCGAAGTCGATTTTACAACCGCTCGGCGGCTTTTCACGCTCGTCTGCGTGTTGCACTGGCGGGGCTGATCCTTAATGCGTGTTGAGGACGTGATCGCCACACCGGAAGAAACAGAGGTCCAGAAACGGCCAACTTCCGTACTTTTCGTCTGCGGCAAGAATGCGATCCGCTCACCAATTGCCGAGCTTCTTGCAAGAAAGCTGTTGCCACCCAATATGTATATAGCCTCTGCGGGCGTGCAACGCGGCGAGCGCGACCCCTTTGTCGATGCGGTTCTGAATGAAGAAGGGCTGTCGCTCGACAATCGGCAACCGCGCGGACTGGAAGAGCTGGCGGACGGTTATTTCGATCTGATCATTACACTCACGCCGCTTGCGCATCATACTGTGCTTGAACGAATGCGCGGTTTTTCGGTCGATGTAGAATATTGGCCGACACCGGACCCGACCCTTGTTACCGGCAGTCGCGAGCAGATCATGAACGCTTATCGTGATGTGCGAGACCGCTTAAAGCGCCAAATCACGGCTAGATTGGCGCCGAATTAACATCACCCAATTCGGTTGTTCACAAATGCCGCCTAATCATATAGGTTCCGGCCAAATTTAAAGCTGCGGCCCGGTTTCGGGCCATTTTATCAAAGAAAGAAACAGGTATCGTATGCCGAAAGAAGAAGTCCTAGAATTTCCAGGCGTTGTTACGGAACTGCTGCCAAATGCAATGTTCCGCGTGAAGCTCGAAAACGACCATGAAATCATCGCCCACACTGCCGGTCGTATGCGCAAGAACCGCATCCGTGTTCTCGCTGGCGACAAGGTTCTGGTCGAAATGACCCCTTACGACCTGACCAAGGGCCGTATTACCTACCGCTTCAAGTAAGCCTCAACTCGCTTCTCAGGAAAACTGGTGTCTATGATCGCGCAACATAAGCTGGTTCTTGCCTCCGGCTCTCCCCGCAGGATCGAGCTTCTGGGGCAAGCTGGCATTGAGCCGGATCATATTCAGCCGGCTGATATCGACGAAACGCCTGAGCGCGCGGAACATCCGCGTTCGCTGGCGCGTCGTCTTGCGCGTGAGAAGGCAAAGGCCGCCCAGGAACAACTCAAGAGCGACGAGAATTATTCCGGTGCTTTTGTTCTGGCGGCTGACACGGTTGTTGCCGTGGGACGACGGGTTCTGCCCAAGGCAGAAATCACCGACGAAGCGCGGGAATGCCTGCGTCTTCTGTCGGGGCGTACGCATAAGGTTTTCACCGGCGTTTGCCTTGTTCTGCCCAATGGCAATCTGCGCCAGACGCTCGTTGAAACGCGTTTGCGTTTCGAGCGCCTGTCACGCAAGCAGATTGACGCCTATCTCGCTTCCGGTGAGTGGCGCGGCAAGGCTGGTGGCTATGCCATCCAAGGCCTTGCGGGCAGTTTCGTGGTCAAGCTGGTTGGCTCCTATACCAATGTGGTGGGCCTGCCATTGCAGGAAACTGTAAGCCTGCTGGCCGATGGTGACTATCCGGTCTATGCTAATTGGGAAAGCGGCAAGGTCTGAAAATCCCATGAGTGACAAGAAAGACATATCCACCGCACCGGATGCACGGGTAACGCCATTGCGTCCTACTCGCCCCTGCCCTGAATGCGGAGAGCCGTCGGTGCGCGATACTTATCCGTTCTGTTCACCGCGTTGCAAAAGCATCGACCTCAATCGTTGGCTTTCGGGAAGCTATGTCATCCCGGGAAAAACCATCGAAGAAGAGGAAGAGAACGACAACTGAGCCTTATTGGCTCAGATTTCCACAGTGAAATCGGTGCTTTAGCAAGTTTATAAGAAATCTTATAAAAAGTGCGATAGGGTGCTGGACAGCGCGAAATTTAATGCTATAACGCACCCACTTCCGGCGGACACCAACACCGCCACACGGTGAGAAATCACCTGCAGGATGCCCGGATAGCTCAGTTGGTAGAGCAGCGGATTGAAAATCCGCGTGTCGGCGGTTCAAATCCGTCTCCGGGCACCACTCTTCTCCAGATGATGTTCCAAAACATATTTTTTGCTCTTATAGCCTTGGCATTTGATGTCTCGCGTTCAGAGGACTTATGAAATTCTCCCCAGCCGATCAGAACGCGCTTTTCAATATTATGCGCTGGCGGCGGGACGTAAGGCATTTCCTGACAGATCCCATACCAGAAGAACTGCTCACAAGGCTGCGCGAGGCGATGCATTATGCGCCATCTGTCGGCAACTCGCGGCCATGGCGAATCTTCCAGGTTGAAAGCACTGAGAAGCGGGAAGCCGTCTATAGTCTGTTTGAGGCATCAAACCGGCAGGCCGCACGCATCTATGATGAAGCTCGTGCCAACAAATATCAGCAACTCAAACTCGAAGCCATTCGCACCGCCCCTGTGCAACTGGCCGTCTTCACCGAGAATGACCCTGTGGAGGGCCATGGGCTTGGTCGGCAGACCATGGCATCAACGCTTGAACAAAGCACGGCAATGGCTGTGCAGAACCTCAATCTCGCTGCCCGCTCTCTCGGTCTTGGCGTTGGCATGGTTTCGATTCTTGAATCGGACGCCATGAAGAGGCTGTTTCAGGTACCAGAACACTGGCGCTTCAGTTTCTATCTCTGTATCGGCTGGCCATGTTTCGAGAGCGATACGCCACTTCTGCATGAAAACGGCTGGCAACAAAATACGACCCTTCGTTGGGATAAAATCTAGAGCGCAACCAGTCGTTGGTTGGGAGTATCCACATGGCGCTCTTGGGTGTATTTGATAGTTGATTGATACATTCCAATTTGCTTAATGATGCCCCATGCTTCTACACGACAAACATCGGCTCGCTGTTCTCACTTCCTACAACACGATCGAGATGGGGCAAGATCGCACATTGGATGCGCTCTGCAATCTCGTCCTGTCGACGTTTGGTGTGCCGATGGCAGCGGTCTCTCTAGTCGATGAACGCGTAACGCATCATATTGGCATGGCTGGCTGCACTTTTGGCGATGTGCCCAATGAGAACACCTTCTGCTCGCGAACCATCGAGAGCCAAGTGCCCTTTCTGGTGGAAGACGCGACATCCGATGATCGCTTTGCCGCCAATCCCTTCGTGAAAGATGCGCCGGGTATCCGCTTTTATCTTGGCGCACCTCTGATTGCTCCAGACGGCTCGACGCTGGGTGCGATCTGTGCGCTCGATACAAAATCGCGGCCCTGTACCTCTGAAGAAATACTGAAACTCACCAATCTTGCGAGCACCGCCGTCGAAATCCTGAGTATGCGCCGCATCATGCGTGATGCCCGCAAGCTGGCGCTTGTCGACGGTCTGACCGGCATTGCCAATCGCACAGGCATCGAGCTGGAAATCGAGAAGGCCATTTTAGCGCTCCGTAATCATGGGCTGACATTCTCGCTGCTCTATTTCGACGTTGATCGTTTCAAACAGGTCAATGACGAGCGCGGTCACTCTGCAGGCGACGAATTGCTGCGGCTGATCGGAGAAGTGCTTGCCGGGCGCAATCGGCCGGATGAGGTCAGCGCGCGTCCTGGCGGCGATGAGTTCATTGTGCTGCGATTGGGCGGCACCAAGGCAAGTGACCTTGCAGAAGCACAGCAAATCAAGGCTTTGCTTGATGATGCCGTTGCGCGTGAAGGCTTCAATGTCAGTTTCTCGATGGGCCTTGTGAGCTTCACTGTTGCACCTGCCGATGTGACCGCAGCGCTATATGCGGCAGATGCTCTGCTCTATGACGCCAAGCGCCGTGGCAAGAATCTGATTTCCGCAGGCGAACAGAAATAAGCTTTTCCAACGCGCCAATCAGCTTCACTTTTCAGTGAGATTGCGGCGTGCCGCCTTGCTGCGATTGATCTGCAGCGCTTCTTCTGCGACCACTGCACCCTGCAGATAATTGGGAATGTTATCTTTCGGGTTCCAGCGCATTGCGCTTATCATCACATGACTTATTCAACATCTTAGCGAGGATTTTCCATGCTCTGGACCTTGTTCGGCATTCTTTCGGGTGCCTGTATCGCCATTCAGGCTCCCATCAATGCCGCACTGGCTCGCGGGCTTGGATCGCCAGTCACCGCCGCAGCAATATCGTTTCTGTCGGGTGCGGTCATTCTTGGTATGATCGCAGCCGTAACGGCGCGTGTTACCGGCGCAATTCCAGCGTTCAATGTGCCAGCGGGCTGGTTGTTTGTGGCTGGCGGCGCACTCGGCTGCATCTATGTCACGACATCGGTTTTGCTGACACCACGTATCGGGGCTGCCGCCGTGATGGGCCTTGCGGTCGCTGGCCAATTGATGGCCGGACTGGCTGCAGACCGCATTGGTTTCATGGGCGTTGCTGTGCGGGAGATCACTGCGGGACGCATCGCAGGCGCGGTCCTGCTTCTCACCGGCGCGCTGATGATCCGCTTTCTCTGAGGCATTTCCAGAAAAAGTGTAAAACGAATTTGCTTCGGATGAAGCATCAAACAAAAGCCGCGCTGGACATGCTTCCAGCGCGGCTTTTTTATCAACCTTTGAAGGTGTATTCCGCAATCGATTGTGGCTTCATTTCAATCGAGAAGCCCGGCAGCGATGGCGGCATATAAGCCGCATCCTTGATGATGCATGGTTCGATGAAATGCTCGTGCAGATGGTCAACATATTCGATCACACGACCGTCCATGGTGCCGGAAACGGCAACATAATCGATCATCGAAAGATGCTGCACATATTCACAAAGGCCAACGCCGCCTGCATGTGGCCAGACCGGTTTGTTGTATTTCGCAGCAATCAGCAGCACAGCCAGTACTTCATTCAGGCCACCCATGCGGCAGCTGTCGATCTGAACGATGTCGATGGCGCCTTCCGCGATGAATTGCTTGAACATAATGCGGTTTTGGCACATTTCGCCGGTCGCAACCTTCACATCGCCAATGGCTTCGCGAATTTTACGATGACCTGCAACATCATCAGGGCTGGTCGGTTCTTCGATGAAGAAAGGCTTCGAGAAAGCAAGCTTGTTGACCCACTCGATCGCCTGATCAACTTCCCACACCTGATTGGCGTCGATCATCAGATAACGATCCGGACCGATCACTTCGCGCGCAATGGTCAAGCGGCGGATATCATCTTCAAGATCACGGCCAACCTTCATCTTGATGTGGTTAAAGCCTTCATCAATCGCTTCCTGACAAAGACGACGCAGCTTGTCGTCGCCATAGCCGAGCCAGCCAGCCGAGGTCGTGTAGCAAGGATAGCCGGTGGCTTCGAGCGAAGCTATACGCTCGGCCTTGCCGCTTTCCGCCTTACGCAGAATTTCGACGGCTTCATCGCGGGTCAGCGCATCGGTGAGATAGCGATAATCGACGATATCGGCAATTTTTTCCGGCGACATATCGGCCACGAGCCGCCATACCGGCTTGCCCGCCTGCTTTGCAGCGAGGTCCCAGAAGGCGTTGACGACCGCACCGGTGGCGAGATGCATCGCGCCCTTATCCGGGCCGATCCAGCGCAGCTGGCTATCCCCGGTCAGGTAACGCCAGAACTTGCCGGGGGCCGCGAGGAAATCATCCATCGAGGAGCCGACAACCAGATGGCGCATGGCGAGAATGGCCTGACAGCAAATGTCGTTACCGCGACCAATGGTGAAGGTGAGGCCATGGCCCTTCAGCGCTTCGTCATCCGTATCGAGGATGACATAAGCTGCCGAATAGTCCGGGTCCGGATTCATCGCGTCAGAACCGTCCAGACTTTGCGAAGTCGGAAAGCGCAGATCAAAGACGCGTAGATCAGTAATTTTCGTCATGTTTGATTCCGTGATCTGAGCATGATCCCCAAAAATGGAGACCGGTTTTAGAGATCATGCTCAAGAAAATTAAACGTCTGCGCGCACGTTCTGCTTCTGCGAGCCGAGACCTTCGATGCCGAGTTCGACAACATCGCCAGCTTTGAGGTAGCGCGGTGGTTTCATGCCCATGCCAACGCCCGGAGGCGTACCGGTGGAAATGATATCGCCCGGCTGCAGTGACATGAACTGAGAGAGATAGGAAACCAGATGACGCACGCCATAGACCATGGTCTTGGTCGAGCCGTCCTGCATGGTTTCGCCGTTGACAGTGAGCCACATTTTGAGATCCTGCGGATCAGCAACTTCGTCCTTTGTCACCAGCCATGGGCCGGTCGGGCCGAATGTGTCGCAAGACTTGCCCTTGGTCCACTGGCCGGCGCGTTCGATCTGGAAAGCGCGCTCCGAAACGTCATGCAGCGTGCAGTAGCCAGCAACATAATCAAGCGCATCATCTTCCGAGACATATTTCGCGGTCTTGCCGATGACGATGCCGAGTTCGACTTCCCAGTCGGTCTTTTCCGAACCACGCGGGATCAGCAGATCGTCATTCGGGCCGACGATGGCCGAGGTTGCCTTCATGAAAATAACTGGCTCTGGTGGCACAGCCATACCGGATTCTGCTGCGTGATCGGCATAGTTGAGGCCGATGCAGATGAACTTGCCGGTGCCTGCAACACATGGGCCAAGGCGCGGGTTGCCTTCGACCTTTGGCAGCGCATTGACATCAAGCGAACCGAGCTTGGCTAGTGCTTCAGGGCTGAGAACGGCACCCGACAAATCGCTGACATGGGCAGACAGATCACGGATGTTGCCGTCGGCATCGAGAAGGCCCGGCTTTTCCTGACCGGTTTCGCCATAGCGAAGAAATTTCATGAGTTTACTCCTTGTGGGGATGCTGAATTGGTAACGATGGGGCGAACAAGGGTGGTTGAGATTCTGGTTATGGCGTGCCGAAAATGGTGTTTTTCGAGAACCGGAGCGGAGTGTACTTTAAGGTACATGAGCACCGGAAGCGCAGAAAAGTGCCATTTGCAGGCCGCCAGAGCCTGAATATCGACTGCCCTAGATCGTCCAACCACCGTCGATGTTGTAGGCCTGACCGGTCGTGTAAGTTGCACCTGCGAGATAGACCGCGAGATCGGCAATTTCTTCCGGCTGGCCGATACGGCCAATTGGCTGACGCGCGATGAAGGCTGCACGCTGCTCTTCATAATCGCCCTGCGCACGCAGGCGATCCTGCAGCGACGGGCTTTCAACCGTACCGGGGCAGATGGCGTTGCAGCGGATGCCCTTGGCAACATAGTCGGCAGCAACAGCCTTGGTCAGACCGATGACGGCCGCCTTGGTGACGCCATAGGCAAAGCGGTTCGGCACGCCTTTAACGCTTGAAGCAACGGATGCCATGTTGACGATGGCACCGTCCTTGCGTTCCAGCATACCCGGCAGCACGGCCTGAATGGTGCGGATCATCGCCTTGACGTTGAGATTGACGGCGAAGTCGAGGTCTTCATCCTTCATTTCCAAAATCGAACCACCATGGACGACGCCTGCGCAGTTGAACAGGATGTCGACCTGACCGATCTCGGCAACGAGCGCCTTCACTTCGGCCTCGTCAAGCACGTTGAGTTTGCGGGTGATGATACCCGAAACGCCTTCGAGTTCCTTCAGCGCTGCTTCGTTGATATCGGTCGCATAGACCTTGGCGCCTGCTTCCGCAAAAGCCAGCGCACTCGCACGGCCAATGCCCTGAGCGGCAGCTGTCACCAGTGCGGTTTTTCCATCAAATCGTATCGTCATAGTCATGCCTTCCGTTCAACAAGCAGGATGTGGTCGCAAGCAAGCACCACTTCGTCCCGCTGATTAAGCACTTCGCACCGCTCGGTAACGCGGCCCAGATTTGTCCGTTTCGGGTCGTCTTCCTTAGCGCTGATCGTCACGCGCGTGCGGATCGTATCGCCGATATGCACCGGACGCACGAACCGAAGGCGGTCATAGCCATAGGAAAACGCAACAGGGTTAATCAGCGTTGCCGTGAGGCCGACGCCGATTGCAAAGATCATCGTGCCATGCGCGATACGCTGACCACCCGGCAGGGTTTTTGCAAATTCAGCATCCATGTGGTGCGGAAAGAAATCACCCGTATGACCGGCGTGAACCACGAAATCCGTTTCGGTGATTGTGCGACCATAGGTTATGCGCTGAGCCTCAAGTTCATAATCTTCAAAATAGATTACCTGTTCAGACATGATCAAAACTCCGGTTTTGCAGCAAGCGGCGTGGCAGGCGCAGCGCTTGACTGATAGGCCGCTTCAACCAGCGCCATGGTGTGCCATGCATCCTCGACCGAGCCGATCAGCGTTGCATCTTCACCAGTGGCGAAGCGCTGTAACTGCGCCATGCGGTTTAAGAATGCATCCGGGAACCATGCGCCTTGAAGCTCCACCTGCACCCAGTCGTCGCCACCCTTTGGCTTGATCCAGAGCTCATCCGGTTCGCCGCGCGGATAGTCGAGATTGACGCCGAGTTTCACGTAAGCCGCACCTTCGGTTCCGCAAATACGGAACTCGCAGGCCTGAAACTTGCGGCCAAAGTCATGATCGTGATTGATCGACAGCGCACAGCGCACGCGGTTGCCATAGTCGAGAATTGCAGCCGTGCGGGTCTGTGCAACTTCGTGGTTTGGATGCCCAAGCGTCTTGGCGTGAACGCCTTGCGGATTGCCGAGCAGACCGCGCACGAAATCCAGATAATGGATCGAGTGCATGGCGATCTCAATACGTGGCAGACCTTTCAGGAACGGCCACAGACCCCAAGGGGTCGCAAGCGCCAGCCATGCGTCGAAATCCACGACTTCGCCGAGCAAGCCCTTATCGACCGCATCGTAAAGAGCGAGCATCATCGGCGCGAAACGCAGCTGAAAATTCACCGCAGCTTTCAGATTGCGTGCGCGACAGACTTTCAGAATTTCCGTAGCAGCTGCAAGATCGCTGCCCATCGGCTTCTGGATTAGAACCGCAGCACCTTCCGGCAATTGCGCAAGGATCGAGGCATGGGCTGAGGGTGGCGTTGCCAGATCGAAGATCGCGCCTTCAACCGCAATCGCCTCTTCAAAACTTGCAAAAGCCTTCACGCCCCATTGGTCGACAAGTGCCGATGCTTTCTCGAAATTGGGATCGAAAATACCTGCAACCGGAAAACCGCCCTTCTTATAGGCGGGCAGATGTGCGTCGCCGACAATGCTGCCCGCACCGAAAATCACGATTGGTTTCGGTGTGCTCGGCTTCGCCCACCACTGGCGTAGGGTTTTCGGATCAAAAGCCTCAGTCATGATGGAAAACCTCTTCCATCATAGCCCACCACTCACCCTCTTTTCGGGTTTCAAGCGGCTTCTGACATGGCATACAGACTGACCACCATTCCTGATTTTTGGGGTTATCGGCCATCTTCTTCATATCGGCTTCAAAGTCGGTGCCAACATAGTCCCATGTGCCAAACAGCAGGTTTTCCGGCTCTTTGAGAAAGATCGTATAATTGGTGATGTTGCACTCGGAAATGAGTGCAAGAATCTCCGGCCACACACTCGCGTGCAGCTTTTTATAGTCCGCGATTTTCTCAGGCTGAAGCCCGATTACCATGCCCATTCGCTGCGCCATTACGACCTCACGATCTCGCGGGTGAATTCGGAAACCGACCGTGCACGCACGGCATCCCAATCCCACGAAATACCAATGCCCGGCTCGGAAGGTGCAATGGCGTGGCCATTACGAATTTCCATGCCCTTGGTGGTCAGGTCATCAAGCTGCGGGATATATTCGACATAGCGACCGTTCTGCACGGCACAGGTGAGGCTGACATGCAGTTCCATCAGGAAGTGCGGGCAAACCGGAATGTCGAAGGCTTCTGCGGCGTGTGCCACTTTCAGCCAAGGGGTGATGCCGCCGATACGCGCCACATCCACCTGCACGATGGAGCAAGCGCCCTTCTGCATATATTCGCGGAAATGGCGGATCGAATAGATCGATTCACCCACGGCAATCGGTGTCGGTGTTGAACGGGTCAGGCGGATATGGCCATCAAGATCATCCGCCGGAAGCGGCTCTTCGATCCATGCTAGATCAAGTTCTTTCAGTCGCTCTGCACGACGGATCGCTTCATCCACCGTAAAGCCCTGATTGCAATCGGTCATGATTTCAAAGCCATCGCCCACGGCTGCGCGAACAGCAGAAAGACGCGCATAATCTTCCGAACCATGCGGCTTGCCGATCTTGACCTTGGAGCCGGAGAACCCCTTGGCTTTGGCGGCTAGAGCATCCTCGACCAGCGCTTCTTTCTCAATATGCAGCCAGCCGCCTTCGGTCGTGTAAAGCGGACAGCGATCCTTGGCACCACCTGCAAGCTTCCATAGCGGCAGGTTTTGTTTCTTCGCACGCAAATCCCAAAGAGCTGTATCGATTGCAGCAAGCGCCAAAGCGGTAATCGCGCCGATGGTTGTGGCGTGGGTTGCAAATTCGAGCTTACGCCAGATCGCCTCAATGCAATCCGCATCCTCATTCAGGATAAGCGGCACCAGATGGTCGTTCAACAGCCGCATGACGGACGAGCCGCCGGTGCCGATGGTGTAGCTATAGCCAGTACCCACCGCCCCATCACTGTCGGTGATGGTAACGATTGGCGTCTCCTGGCTGACAAAGCTCTGGATTGCATCGGTACGCTTGACCTTCGGCGGAAGGTCGACCATGCGCAGTTCAACTTTTTCAATGCGTGCCATATCTATACCGCCAAGCTCTTGCCGCTCGCCGCATCAAACAGATGCGCCTGCGACAGATCAAAATGCATGGAGATTGCTTCACCGGAATTGAGAGGGCGCGGATTGAGCATACGTGCTACCCATTCCTTGCCGGCAAACTCGACAAAAACCAGTGTTTCATTGCCAAGCGGCTCGGTGATCGAAACGCGCAGATCCTGCTCATGCGATGTACCGGCACCACCCGACGACAGGCCGTGGCCGGTCGGGAAAAGATCATCCGGACGCAGACCGAACGTCACCTTGGCACCATCCGTAACCTTGGCCTTAAATTGTGCTGGCACTGGCAGGCGGTCGCCGCTGGCAAAGACCAGTTCCGAACCCTGCACGGTTGCCTCCGCCATATTCATCGGCGGAGAGCCGATAAAGCCCGCAACAAACTGCGTGGCCGGACGCTTGAACACTTCATCCGGTGTTCCGACCTGTTCAATATGGCCATCGCGCATGATGACGATGCGGTCAGCCAGCGTCATGGCCTCAACCTGATCATGCGTCACATAAACGACGGTGGACTGCACCTTGGCATGAAGCTTCTTGATCTCCGTACGCATCTGCGTACGCAGTTTCGCATCGAGGTTAGAAAGCGGTTCGTCGAACAGAAAAACTTCCGGATTGCGCACAATCGCGCGGCCCATGGCAACGCGCTGGCGCTGGCCACCCGAAAGCTGCGCCGGACGGCGCTCCATCAAGGCTTCAAGGCCAAGAATGGCTGATGCTTCATTCACACGGCGGTCGATTTCCGCCTGTGGCTGCTTGGCAATTTTGAGCGAGAAGCCCATGTTTTCACGCACCGACATATGCGGATAAAGCGCATAGGATTGGAACACCATCGAGATATTGCGATCACGCGGCGGCAGATCGTTGACCACCTTGCCGCCGATTTCCAGCGCGCCGTCGGAAATGCTTTCAAGACCGGCAATCATGCGCAGCGTCGTGGACTTGCCACAGCCGGACGGGCCAACGAGCGCTACAAATTCCTTGTCGGCGATTTCGAGATTGATGCCATGCACCACTTCGATTGTGCCGTAGCGCTTGACGAGATTTTTAATGGAAAGCTGAGCCATTGTAATATCAACCTTTAACCGCGCCGAACGTCAGACCAGCAACAAGATGCTTCTGAACGATGAATGTGAGGGTCAGCGCCGGAATAATCATCACGACCGCCAGCGCGCACATGCCACGCCAGTCGATGGTGAATTCAGCGGTGTAATCGAGAAGACCGACAGGAAGGGTCTTGGAATTGACCGAGCGGGTGAGCTGGGAAGCCAGCGCATATTCGTTCCATGAGGTGAGGAAGGCGAAGATGCCTGCGGTGGCAATGCCGGGACCAGCAAGCGGAAACTCCACCTGCCAGAAAGCCTGCCAGCGCGTGCAACCGTCGATCTGGGCTGCTTCCGCCAGATCCTTCGGCACCTGACGGAAGAAGCCGTCGATCAGCCAGATCGTGAATGGCACATTGAGCGCCACATAAGTGACGATCAGACCGAAATGCGTGTCGATAATGCCGATGCGCGAATAGAGCATGAAGAGCGGCAGTGAAAGCGCAATGCCCGGCACCGAGCGCGTCAGCATGAGGCCGAGGAATGTCGTCGACTTGCCCCAGAAACGGAAGCGCGCAAAGGCATAGCCACCTGAAACACCGACAATCAGCGCGATGATGGTGGATGTGACCGAGATAATCAGCGAGTTGCGGAAATAATCCCAGACCGGAATACCGCCGCCGCCAGCACCGGAGAACATCGCATAATAAGCATCAAGCGTGATTTCCTGCGGAATCCAGACCGGCGGCTTTGCCATGATTTCAACCGGCGGACGCAGCGAGGACAGCACGATCCACAGACCGGGCAGGCAGATGATCGTCATCGCGAGAAACAGGCCGATGAGGTAGGCGACTTTCTTGACGCGGCGCAGCAGGCGATGCTGATCATTAGAGAGGGTTTTGGAAGCCATGATTACCACTCCGCTCCGATTTGCGCGCGTGCGGCTGCAAGCTTGCGGAAGAACATTACGGTGAAGAGGATCGAGAGCAGGATTGCGACATAGGCCATGGCATTGGCCAGTCCCATCTGCGCATCCGAATAGGCGGTGCGCCCGACCAGCGTCCAGATCAGCTCAGTTCGCCGTGCCGGGCCACCATCGGTCATGATCTTCACAATGTCATAGGCACGCGCCACATCGAGCGAACGAATGGTCATTGCGATGAAAGCAAATGGCATTAGATAAGGCCAGATGACATAGCGGAATGTCTGCCATGGCGTGCAACCATCAACGCGCGCGGCTTCAACCGGATCCTGCGGCATGGACAGAAGACCACCCAGAATGAGGATTGCAAACACCGAGGTCGACATCCAGACTTCTGCCATCAGAATGGCAAACAGCGCCAGATTGCCGTCGATCAGCCATGGAATAGCGGTATCGGTGATACCCAGCGATTGCAGCGCATTGTTCACAAGACCGATATTGTCGTTGAACATGAATTTGAACTGAAAGCCGACCAGAACCGGCGAAAACATCATCGGAAACATCATCAGAGTGCGCAACACGCGCTGGCCGTGGGTGGCCTTGTTGATGAGCAGTGCCAGACCAAGCCCGAGCAGCATTTCCAGATTGAGCGCGATGGTGAGGAAGATCACCGTGCGAATGAATGCAGCCCAGAACACCCAATCACCCATGATGCGCTGATAGTTGCGCAGACCGATGAAATTGAACAGGCTGTCAGGACGCGTCAGCCGGAATGGCGTGAAGCTTGAATAAAGCGAAAGCGCGAGGGGAAACAGGACCACCGCTGCTAGGATGATGAAGGCCGGAAGCAAAAGCAAAACCGGCGGGGAAATTCGTTTAAACATTGTTCTTCCGAAGCGGTCATTAAGCGCAAAATTGGCCCGCCCCGTTCAGAGCGGGCCATGAAGTCACAGTTTAAATGAGGCGATAGGCCTAGAGTTCGCCAGCATCCTCAAGGATCTGCGTTGCCTTCTTGGCTGCATCATCAAGCGCCTGCTGCGAGGTCTTGTCGCCAAGGATCGCTGCCTGAAGTTCAGGATAGACAGCGTTGGAAATTTCGATCCATGACGGGGTCTGCGGAACCGGGAAAGCGGTCTTTGCCGTTTCCTGGAACACCGACAGAACTTCCTTCTTATACGGATCGGAAGCAGCCTGTTCGATGACATAATCCCAGACAGCGGTACGGGTTGGCAAAGTGCCGGCAGCCGATTCCTGCTTCTGCGAATCCTCGTTGGTTAGGAACCAAACGAGCGAAGCAGCAGCTTCTTTCGTGCCGCAGGATTCAGTGACTGAGAAGCCGTGATGACCCGACCAGCCGGTGCGCTTGCCGGAAGAACCTGCCGGTGGTGGAACGATGCCGACATTGCCTGCGACCTTCGACGACTTTGGATCGTTGAAATAGGTTGCCCAGCCCGGCCAATCCAGATTGAGTGCAATGGTGCCGGATGCAAAGCCAGCGCCCAGCTCATCCCAGAGATAGTTGGTGGTGCCTGCAGGAACGGCCTTGGCCTTGTAAAGATTGACGAACCAGTCGAGCGCACGGACACCGGCTTCAGAATTGAAGGCTGGTTTGCCGTCCTTGAGATATTCGCCGCCTTCAGCGACCAGCATTTCATAGAAGCGGCCGTTGATGGCTTCTTCCTTGCCCGCAAACTGCGTGCCGTAGAAATTCGGCGGATCGGCAAAGAACACAGCCTGATCGGAAACTTCTTTCCAGGTCTTTGGCGGTGCCAGATCGTAGCCGTATTTTTCCTTGAATGCGGTCTTCTTGGCGTCGTCTTCGTAAAGGCTCTTCTGATAATAGAGCGCTGAAACGTCGAACTGCGCGCGTGGCAGCATGATCAGCTTGTCGTTAAGCGTCGAAGCCTTGATCACCGATGGCACGAAGCCTTCGATTTCTTCTTTTGGAAGCAAACCATTCAGATCGGCATAGAGATCAGGATATTGCGGCGCAAAAGACGAGTGGTTGGAGCCAACGCACCAGTTGATCGAACCCGAAGCGATGTCCGACTTAATTTCCTTGTCCAGCTCGAAGTGATTCTTCTTGGACAGGATGTTGACCTTGGCACCGGTCGCCTTTTCCCATTCAGCAATGCGCGAATACAGCGCTTCATACTGCTGACCGCCAATGAGCTTGGCATTGATGGTGACGCCCTCAAATTTACCCGGAAGTTCCGCAGCCCCCGCGGAAACCATTCCTGCAGCCAGCAGAACAGAACCTGCCAGCACAGATGTCGTGAAATTCCTCATGCTTCTCCTCCTACTAGAACACCGCGCGCCCTTTTTTGGACGCCCCATACGGCGCTCTAACCTCCTTGAGCCCGATCATCGTGTTTCCCGAAATTCCAATCTGACTTCAGGCCGACGCTTTTACGGACAACTCCCCAGTCCGCACCCGATTGTGCTTCCTATATTTATATGCAAACATACTATTCACAATCGGTCAAGGCGATTTCGATGGCTTCACTACTTTCATCACTTGCGATGTTCGTATATGAAGTATGCTATTCACGAAGGGGACCAGTTTGGAAACAGATGATCGTTATCGCGCGCCTGCGCTGGACAAGGGGTTGGATATTCTCGAACTGCTGGCCAGTGTCGATGGTGGACTAAGCCAGGCCGAGATTGCCAAGCACCTCGACCGCAGCCCCAACGAGTTTTACCGGATGCTCGATCGTCTGGTGAAGCGCGGTTACGTGACCAAGCTCGAAGGTGACCGTTACTCGCTGACGCTCAAGCTGTTCGGCCTTGCGCATCTTCATGCGCCGGTGCGCAGACTTGCTTCCTTTGCCACGCCTTTCATGCGCGAACTTGCTGATCGCTCGAAGCAGGCCAATCAGCTTGCTGTGTTTGATCGTGGTTCTGTCGTGGTGATTGCACAGCAGGAAGCCCCGGATTACTGGGGGATTTCGATCCGCGTCGGTTCGCATATCAGCCTTTTCGACACGGGTTCCGGCCATGTGCTTCTCGCCTTCCGCACGCCGGAAGAACGCAAGATGATGATTGCCGAATATGTCAAAGACGGCGAGAGCGGCAATCTCGATGAAAGCTTCTATGAGCGACTCGATCAGATTCGCGAACGCGGCTACGAAATGATGCCAAGTGCGCAGGTGGCTGGCGTCTACAACCTCTCTGCACCGATTCTCGGTCCTGACGGCTCATGCATCGCAGCCCTCACCTGTCCTTATGTCACGCTCGTCAATTCGACGTTCGCACCTGACATCACACAGACCATCAGCCTGCTGCAAAAGACCGTCAAAGACCTCTCAAAGCTGGTCGGTTCCGATATCGGAACAACAGATTAATCCAGACCGATAATTCTTATTTGAAAACTCTCTTCTTTTTTGAAAGTATGACATCGGAGGAGAGTTTTCATGATTATCGATACCCATCTGCATCTGATAGACAAAAGCGCGCTCAACTATCCATGGCTGGGAGACGTACCAGCTTTGAACCGCGATTTTCTGTTTGAGACCTATCGGAAGCAGGCCGAACGTTGCGGCATTAAAGCAGCATTACACATGGAAGTGGACGTTTCTGCCCCTGAAATTGTGGCAGAGACCGCTCACATTATGGCAATCTCGGGTCAAAATAATGGCTATATCAAGGGCGCGATTGCATCTTGCCGCCCGGAAGAACCGGGATTTGCCGAATATCTGGAACAGAGCCGCAGCAATCCTTTCATCAAAGGTTTTCGCCGTGTGCTGCATGTCGTACCCGATAATGTCTCTGAGGGCGCTCTGTTTCGGGAGAATATCAAGCGGCTGGAAGGCACCGGCCTGACCTTTGATCTCTGCACACTCCCGCACCAGATCGACAAGGTTCTGGCGCTGGCAGATCTCGCCCCGGACGTGCAATTCGTGCTCGATCACTGCGGCGTTCCGGACATCAAATCAGGTGCGCTGGAAGTCTGGCAAAAGGGGATTGCCGAGATTGCGCAACGCGACAATGTGGTCGCCAAAATCTCTGGCGTGGTGGCCTATGCCGATGCTGAAAGCTGGACCGTCGACACGCTGCGCCCCTATGTAGAGCATGTGATTCAGTCATTCGGCTGGGAGCGGATTGTATGGGGAAGCGATTGGCCTGTCTGCACCTTAGCGAGTAACGTCGATGCCGGGCTTTCCACATGGGTGGCGACAACCCATGCACTGCTTAAAGGATGCAGCGAAGACGAAAAGGCATTGCTTCTTGCCGACAATGCGCAGCGCATCTGGAAAATTTAAACTTAAAGGCTGGCGAGTTTTTCGCCAGCCAATTTGTTGAATTAAAAGCTTTCGCGGAAAAGCCGGTTGAGATCGGCGACAACGACCTCCGCCTTCTCATTGTTCAGCAAGCCCTTATTGATACGCTCGGAAGCCGCTTCCTGAAACGGCATATAGCCATTGTGACGCGGACGCACCCACGCCCCTTCCAAGGTTGCACGTGTATCGCGATAGAAGCCCGATGTTGCGTTGTTTACGGTATCGTCTTCCCATGCATCCGCATGCCCCGGCTGACCGTTGGACGCCGCGTAAAGCCCTTTCTGAACGTCACCGCTTGCAATCCAATAGGCAAAATCGATAGCCGCTTCAGGATGCTTGCTGAAGGCTGAAACCGCAATACCCGTGCCACCCAGAGCCGATCCTGCAACGCCTGCTGGACCCGATGGAATATCGGCAAAACGGATCAGGCGATCGCGGAAGCCCGGCATGGCATAATTCACATAGCCGTAAATCAGCGGCGAACAGGCAATTTCGGATTCTGGCTCTGCCATTTCCTCAAACACCGCAATAGGGTCCATGCCGAAACATTCAGGTTTAACCAGCGAAGCAACCTCGCGCAGTTGCTCAAAAGCTTTCGCACCATCCTCAACAGCGATCAGCTCGCCTTCAACTGCGCAAGGCGTTCCGGCATTGGCAACGAGTGTATAAAAGCACATCAGCGAATGCGGCGAGCGCAGTGGCAGCAGAACTTTCCCGGCGCGCGCCAGACGCAACACCTCGCCCCATGAGGTGGCTGGCTTGTCCATCAGGTCCGGACGCCATGCTTGAACCTGTGTTGCTGCATCGAGCGGAAACGCCCATTGCCGCCCCTGCCAGTTGTAGCTTGGGAAGGACTGGCCCACGGAGCCATCGGCAAGTTCTTTCAGTTCCGTTTCGCGGCCCGACACATCAAGCGGCAGCAGGCAGCCTTCCTTGGTGATCTGGCCCACATGCGGATGGTCAATCACGATCATATCGAAATTGCGTGCCAGTTCCTCAACCGGAAAGGTCTCGAAATCCTGTAGCGACCGCTTTTCCCACTCGATTTCGACGCCCTTGTCAGCAAGCCATTGTTCGGCACCCGCAACCATGGGATCATAGCCGCGCGGGTGGCTCCAGGTCATGCCTTTAAGCTTGATCGTGCTCATAGACCGAACTCCTCGCGGATTGCTTTGCTGTTTTCGCCAATGCGCGGCGCGGCGCGTGCCACCTTCGGGCGCTGTCCGTTGATGCGCAGTGGGGAACGTGTGGTGGTGATGGAAACATCATCTTCACGCGTCACCGTCTGGAGCATGTCGAGGTTTGAAAAACCTTCGCTTGCGAGCAGTTCTTCCCAGTTGAGAACGCGGGCGCACCAGACATCAGCCGGCTCCAGAATGGCGAGCCATTCATCGACGGTTTTCTCGGCAATGCGGGCAGCAATCAGCCGCTTAATCTCATCGCGTTTTGCGAAAGCGACTTTCGGATCGGCAATGAAAGGCGCAAGCGTATCTGTTTCAAGCAGTGGCGCCAGTTTCGCAATCGGCATCATGGCGATTGCGAGATAACCGTCCGCTGCCGGATAGACACCGTAAGGTGCTGCGAGATAGGCGTGAGCACTGCGGAAATCGGAACGCTTTGGCAGACGACGGCCATCGTTAAGGTGGGTGGTCAGCACTTCAAACTGGAAATCAACCAGCGCTTCGAGAAGGCTGGTTTCGACATGCGAGCCTTTGTTGGTGATGCCGCGGCGAACCAGCGCTGCGAGAATTCCCTGTGCGGCTGCAGCCCCTGCCAGCATATCGGCAACCGCCAGACCGAATGGAACCGGTCCCTGCCCTTCATCACCATTGAGCCACATGAGGCCCGAGCGTGCCTGCGCCAGCAGATCCTGTCCGGGACGACCGACCCATGGCCCCTCTTCGCCATAGCCGCTGATCGATGCATAGACGAGACGCGGATTGATTTCTTTGGCTGCCTCGTAATCAAGACCAAGTCGCTTGATGACACCGGGGCGGAAATTCTGGATCAGCACATCGGCCTGTGTGAGAAGCTTCTTCAGCGCAGCCAGATCGTCGGGATTTTTGAGATCGATTGCAAGGCTATCCTTGCCGCGATTGATAGCATGAAAAATCGTGGAATCGCCCCCGATTTCCGTGTCGCTCAGATAAAGTCTGCGCGAAAGATCGCCACCATCAGGCCGTTCAATCTTGATGACGCGTGCGCCCAGATCCATCAAACGCAACGAGCAATAAGGCCCCGACAAAAACTGGCTCATATCGACAACGACAAGCCCGCTCAGCGGCAGTTCGCTTTCCGACATCGGGAAATTCCCTCCTCATGAATTTCTTATGTAAATATAGTCTTCACATATGGATTTATAGAAGGCAAGGCTGAAATTGGGGTAAAAATGCAAAAACGCCGCCCGGTGGGGCGGCGTTTTTAAGGAAATAAGGGATCAATCAGAGCGTCAATTCGACTTCATTGCTGGCCAGTTCCAGCAAGGTCCAGACGTGATCAGCGAATGAGTTCCACACTTCGATCCGGTAATGATCCGCATCCCACTTCAACAGAATGATCTGGGCATGATCGAAGATCGTGCGGGCAGCACCCGGAAAGCTCATCTTTGAGAGCTCAAGCGGGGAAGCGGCATTCAACAGCCATTCGGCTTGGGGCCCGGAAATGTCGATGCCGGTTTCGCGATGACTGACTTCCGTCAGGCTGTGCGGTTCGGTTTCATAAAACTTGGCAAAAGCCTGTGTAATGGCGTCCGCCTTGCTTTCATCTGCCCAGATATACCATTCATCCGGTCCGATGCAGGCAACCGCAATATCGCCACTGCGCGTAAGGCCACCGATCTTGGCCGGGATTTTTGCACCCAGTGCCTTTTCAGCTAAGGCCAGTTTTTCCGGAGCAATGCGCAGAATAAAGCGGGCAGCGTCATCGGCTGCATGGATTTCTAGACGACCGGGAATGACGACCTTACGGTTCGAATAAGGTTTTGTCTCAACAAGCATGGTTCAATCCTTATCCGTTCAACTTCTTGCCTTCGGGGTCATAGAAGACCATGCCCGAAACAACCGCTTCATGCACTGTGCCATCAGGCATCGGCATATAAAGCGTTTCGCCCATACGATCCTTACCACCTGATACCACGGCCATCGCGATAGACCGGCCAAGCGCCTCGCTCCAATAGGACGAAGTGACATGACCAAGCATGGTCATAGGCAGCGCCTGTTTTGGATCAACGACAATCTGCGCACCTTCTTCCAGCACCAGCTTCGGATCGTTGGTCAACAGACCCACAAGATGCTTGCGATCTGATTTGAGCATGTCCGGACGCGCCAGCGAACGCTTGCCAACGAAGTCCGGCTTCTGCTTGCCGACGGCCCAGCCAAGGCTTGCATCATCCGGCGTTACGGTGCCGTCCGTATCCTGACCGACAATGATATAGCCTTTTTCCGCGCGCAGAACGTGCATGGTTTCGGTGCCGTAAGGCGTGATGTCATATTGCTGACCGGCCTCATAAAGCGCTTTCCACAGCGACAGACCGTAACGGGCGGGCACGTTGATTTCATAGCCCAGCTCGCCGGTGAAGCTCATGCGGAACAGACGCGCTGGAACGCCCAGGAATTTGCATTCCGCAACCGACATATGCGGGAAAGCTTCATCGGAAATATCCAAGCCTTCAACCATTGGTTCGATGAGCTTGCGCGCATTCGGGCCGTTGATTGCCACCACGGCCCATTGTTCCGTGGTTGAAGTAAGCCGCACTTTCAGGTCCGGCCACTCGGTCTGGAGATAGTCTTCCATCATATTGAGAACACGCGCGGCACCGCCGGTTGTGGTCGTCACATGGAAGCGATCCTGCGTCAGACGACCGACAACACCGTCATCGCGGATGAAGCCGTCTTCGCCAAGCAGCAGACCATAACGGCAGCGCCCGACACCAAGCTTCGTCCATGGGTTGGTGTACATGCGGTTCATGAATTCCGCGGCATCCGGGCCGACCACTTCGATCTTGCCAAGGGTAGATGCGTCAAACATGCCAAGCGACTGGCGGGTTGCCTTGCATTCACGCGCCACGGCCTGATGCATGTCTTCGCCAGTTTTTGGGAAGTACCATGCGCGACGCCACAGCGAGACCGGCTCGAAGGCTGCGCCGTGCTGTTCGGCCCAACTATCAATTGGCGTCTTGCGCGTGACATCAAACAGTTTGCCGCGATTATAACCGCAGAAGGCACCAAAGGTTGTTGGTGTGTAAGGCGGGCGGAAAGTAGTGAGCCCCACCTGCGGCGTCGGGCGCTTGAGCGCATCGGCTGCAACAGCCAGACCGTTGATGTTTGAGGTCTTGCCCTGATCGGTCGCCATGCCATTGGTGGTATAGCGCTTGACGTGCTCGATGGAATGGAAACCCTCGCGCACGGCCAGACGAATATCCTTGGCGGTCACATCGTTCTGGAAATCGACAAAAGCCTTGGCCTTGCCCGGATCACGATCCGTTGGCAATTCGCGACAGCTCACACCATCGCAGACGAAATCGCCTGCAACTGCATATTCAGATGCCTTGGCCTTATGCCCGGCATCCTTTGCGGCCGCGGCACCCGCTTGCGCACCCTCGCGCAATGCGGCCTGCAGATCGAAATTGCCATTGCCTGCACCGGCACAGCGGCTTTCCTCGGTGCGTTCGCCCGGCAGATAGATCTGACGTGCCTCATCCCAGACGAGAGCACCTTTCGTGTGCGAGAACAGATGCACGCTCGGATTCCAGCCGCCAGACATCAAAAGCACATCGCACGAGATCGTTCGGGCAGCACCGACCGAGCCGTTAGAAACCGGATTAGCGCGGACCGACGACACGCGATGGCGTCCGCCTGTGTCCGTCACAGTCCAGCCGGTCAGTGTTTCAATGCCGAGCATTTTTGCACGATTGATGAGGCTGTCGGCAACATTTGAACGCACATCGATGATGGCTGGAATTTTCACGCCTGCGACCGCTAGATCAAAAGCCGCAAGCCATGCGCTGTCATGCGAAGTGACGACGACAGCCTGATTACCGACCTTAACGCCATAGCGATTGAGATAGGTGCGCGCAGCGGAAGCCAGCATCACGCCGGGACAGTCATTGCCTGCAAAGACCAGCGGCTTTTCAATCGCGCCCTGCGCCAGCACCACCTGCTTTGCACGCACGCGCCACATGCGTTCACGCGGCGCATTGGTGGCGGGCTTGGCCTGATGATCGGTCAGGCGCTCACAAAGGCCGACCATGTTCTGATGGTAATAGCCAATGGCCGTTGTGCGCGGCAAAAGCGTGACATTCGGATTGGCTTTAAGGGCCGCTATGGTTTCATTGAGCCAGTCCCAACTTGCGCGGCCATTGATGACCGGCTCTGGTTCCGACAGAAGCGAGCCGCCAAATTCGGCCTGCTCGTCAACGAGGATAACCTTTGCGCCACTCTTTGCGGCCTCTAATGCAGCCGCCAGACCGGCAGGTCCACCGCCAGCGATCAGCACATCACAGAAAGCATAGCGGCTGGCATAGGTATCCGGGTCTGGTTCAGATGGCGACTTACCAAGACCGGCAGCGCCACGGATGAAAGGCTCATAGACCTTGTTCCAGAAGCTTTTGGGCCACATGAAGGTCTTGTAGTAAAAACCTGCCGAGAAGAACATGTAGAGCGCATCATTGATGGCGCCGACATCGTGCTTGAGTGACGGCCAATGGTTCTGGGTTTCGGCCTTCAAGCCGTCATAGAGTTCCAGCACCGTTGCGCGGGTGTTCGGCTCATAGCGACCCGGTCCCCTTGAGACGCCCATCAGTGCATTCGGCTCTTCGGAACCGGCAGAAAGAATGCCGCGCGGGCGGTGATATTTGAACGAACGACCGGCCAGATGTTCACCATTGGCAAGCAAAGCGGAAGCCAACGTGTCACCTTCAAAACCGGAATAGGTCTTGCCGTTGAAGGTGAATCGCACGGACTTGGCCTTGTTGACACGGCCTTTGTTATGAATGCGCATATCGGTCATTATTTCGTCTCCGCAGCCGGAGTTTCTGCCAAAGCAGGACGGGATTCACCGGCCTTGTAGGTAGTGACGAACTTATCGCTTACCGTGTCGCGCACCGCATTGAAGAAGCGACCGCAGCCATTGATATGCCGCCAGCGTTCATAATGAGTGCCGCGTGGATTGGAACGCGTGAACAGGAAATCACGCCATTCATCATCGGAAAGCTGCGATGGATCGGCTGGACGCGCAATATGCGCTTCGCCTGCATAGGCGAACTCCAGCTCTGGACGTTCCATCTCGCAATAAGGGCAACGGATAAGAAGCATTTTTGTCTCCCTCAGAGCATGATCCCGAAAAGTGGAAACCGGTTTTCGGAAAAGATCATGCTCAAGAAAATTAGTGCGCAACAGCAGCAGCAGCCGCTTCATCGATCAAGCGACCGGTGGTGAAGCGTTCAAGCGTAAACGGCGCATTGATCCAGTGTGGTTCGTCGCGGGCAATTGTATGCGCAAAGACATGCGCCGAACCCGGTGTCGCCTTGAAGCCACCCGTGCCCCAGCCGCAATTGACAAACAGGCCCGGAACCGGTGTCTTGCCAATAATCGGCGAACGATCCGGCGTCACGTCAACAATACCACCCCATTTGCGCAGCATCCGCATACGGGTGAAGATCGGGAAGACTTCGCAGATGGCCGCAAGCGTATGCTCGATCAGCGGCAGGCCGCCGCGCTGGCTGTAGGACACATATTGGTCGGTACCGGAACCAATCACCAGCTCACCCTTGTCAGACTGGCTGATATAGGCGTGGACCGTGTTAGACATGACCACGCAAGGGAAGATCGGCTTGACGGGCTCCGAAACAAGCGCCTGTAGCGGGAAGCTTTCGAGCGGCATACGCACGCCTGCCGTGTCCATGACAATGGACGTGCTGCCAGCAGCGGAAACCGCCACTTTCTTGGCCTTGATGAAACCGCGTGGCGTATCAACGCCGGTCACGCGACCCGAAGCATCGCGACGAATGGCCGTCACCGGGCAATTCTGGATGATATCAACGCCGCGTTCCGTCGCACCGCGTGCATAACCCCAGGCGACAGCATCGTGACGGGCTACGCCGCCGCGCCGCTGCAAGGTTGCACCGACAACCGGATAACGCGCACTGGCCGAAATATCGAGCGGTGGGCAATATTCCTTCGCCTGCTCCTTGGTCAGCCATTCATTGTCGATGCCATTGAGACGATTGGCATGGATATGACGCTTGAAGCTCTGCACATCATGTACCGTATGCGCCAGCATCATCACGCCGCGCTGCGAGAACATGACATTGTAGTTGAGGTCTTGGCTCAGTCCTTCCCAAAGCTTCATCGCATGTTCGTAAAGATGCGCGCTCTCATCATAGAGATAGTTTGAGCGGATAATGGTGGTGTTACGCCCGGTATTGCCGCCGCCAAGCCAGCCTTTTTCGATGACCGCGACATTGGTGATGCCATGTTCCTTGGCCAGATAATAGGCGGCACCCAGACCATGCCCGCCAGCGCCGACAATGATCACATCATATTCGGCCTTGGGTTCGGCATTCGGCCATTGCGGCTTCCAGTTCTTGTTGCCGGAAAGCGCGTTGCCAACGATAGAAGCTAACGAAAAGCGGGACATATACAAACCACCAGTCTTACGGTTCACGCTCCCATGTGGCGCATGAAAAACCTCTGTAGATATTTGTATTGGGTCGCGGACGATATCGACAGCAGGCTTGCGTCAAAAGACGTCATAAATACGACATCGGCACCATTTCGCGACATGATCCTTCATGGATGATTAGGCGTTGCAATTCGATCGGCAGCAAGCCAGTAGTAGCCGGGCATTTGATTGTTTCGACCAACGCTACGACTGGATTGCCAATGACCGACACACTGCCGCTCAAGCCGCTCGACCTGCCTGAAAACGAATTCGCGAGTCTTGTGCCGAATGCCAGATTGCGGCAACAGTTCCAGTTCATTCTTGAAGTCGAAAAGCTGAAGCAGGTCATTCGTCGGACACCGCTGCTGGATACGTCGCGCCGCGAAAACGATGCCGAACACACCTGGGAGCTGGTGCTGATGGCAATGGTTCTTCAGGAACATGCGAATGAGAACGTCGATCTGCTGCGCGTGCTCAAGATGCTGATCATCCATGACATCGTTGAGATCGATGCAGGCGATACCTTCATCTATGACGACGCGGGAATTGTTGATCAGGAAGAGCGTGAAATGCAGGCAGCCACCCGGATATTCGGCATTCTGCCCGAAGATCAGGCGCTGGAATTCCGCGCCCTTTGGGATGAGTTCGAGGCACGTAAAACAGCAGAAGCGCAGTTTGCCCGCGCGATGGATCGGCTGCAGCCACTCCTGCACAACTTCTTCACAAGTGGCGGCACCTGGCATACGCCGGGCGTAACTGCGCCTGTGGTGCTTGACCGGAAGTCACCGATTTCCCACGCATCAGACACGCTTTGGGAAGCTGCACAGCGGATTATCGCGGAAGGTGTTGAGCGCGGATTTTTAAAGCAGAGCTGACCAGCGCCTGATTGGTCAAGCTTGGGTTTGGCAGATTTCTGGTTGTCCGAGACGACAACCAGATGGAACCGCCAAGTCCTTAATATTAGTAACTAATAATATTAGAAAGCTTCCAAATAGTTTTTATCATAATAGGACAATATTGTTGTCCTTTTCTCTTTTCTTTTATTGCGTGAAGCGCTACTCAAGCGTTCATAAACGCCTCTTTAAAGAGGGATAAAAGCAAGAAAGGTGATTTGATGACTAAGGAGAATCTACTCGAAAGCGCACTCGTTCGTCTGGACGAGGCTGCAAGCCACATCAATATCGATCCGGATGTTATCGAGAAGCTGAAATACGCCCGTGAAACGATGAAAGTGCGCTTGATGATCCGTATGGATGACGGTTCGCGCAAATCCTTTCTTGCATGGCGCTGCCGTTATGACGACACCCGCGGACCAACCAAGGGCGGCATTCGCTACCATCCCGAATCAACGGCTGAAGAAGTCGAAACACTCGCTTTCTGGATGACCTTCAAATGCGCCGTCATGAACCTGCCTTACGGCGGCGGCAAGGGTGCAATCCAGGTCGATCCTCGCAAGCTTTCCAAGGCAGAACTTGAGCGCCTTTCGCGCGCCTATATTCAGGCTTTCTCCGGCATTATCGGCCCGGACCGCGATATTCCGGCACCAGACGTCTATACCAACTCCATGATTATGGGCTGGATGGCAGACGAATATTCGCAGATCGTCGGCCAGTCTTCGCCTGCGGTTATCACCGGCAAGCCACTGGCGCTCGGCGGTTCGCTGGGCCGTAATGATGCGACCGCACGCGGCGGCTTCTATCTCGTTCGCCATCTGGCGCATGATCTCGGCCTTGCGTCGCAGCTTCGCGTCACCGTTCAGGGCTTCGGCAATGCCGGTCAGTTCTTTGCAAAACTGATGGCCAGCGACGGCCATAAGATCGTTGCCGTTTCGGATTCGTCGGGTGCTGTTTATTGCGCAAACGGTCTTGATCTTGACCTGTTGTTGAAAGCCAAGGATCAGGGCAAGTCGGTTGTTTCCACCGCTGGCAGCAACGGTCATGAAGCGATCAGCGCTGATGAATTGCTTGCAGTTGATTGCGATGTGCTTGCACCAAGCGCCATGGAAAACATGATCCATGTCGACAACGCCGCTTCCATCAAGAGCAAGTTGATTGTTGAGCTGGCAAACGGTCCTGTGACGCCAGAAGCCGACAAAATTCTCGAGCAAAAAGGCGTTATCGTTCTGCCGGATATTCTGGCCAATGCCGGTGGCGTGACGGTTTCCTATTTTGAATGGGTTCAGAACCGCCAGGGCTATTACTGGACGCTTGAAGAAATCCATGAGCGCCTGAAGACCATCATGGAACGTGAAGGCCGCGCCATCTGGAACCATGCCAAGCAGCACAAGGTAACTGTTCGCTCGGCAGCCTATGTTCATGCGCTGGAACGCCTTGCACAGGCTATCGAGGCGCATGGCACGCAGAATTATTTCTCTGCCTGATTATATATTTCGAGACGGTCCCTCCTGTCAGCTATCTGACAGGAGGGAATTTCTAACCATCACAATTTTTCAGTCTGACAATCGTATAATACTTGCCCAAAAGGCTCTTTGAATAGCGCCTCACCGTTCCTATATCCTGTAAAATCAGGAAACAGCGAGGAATGGGATGAATATCGGGCAAGCCGCCAAAGCATCGGGCATATCGGCGAAAATGATCCGCCATTATGAAACCATCGGGCTTATCGAGGCTGCCGACAGAACCAGCTCGGGCTATCGCGTCTATACGCAGAATGATGTCGAAACGCTGCGTTTCATCCGCTCAAGTCGTGATCTTGGATTTCAGGTCGAACAGATCAAGGAACTGCTTGCCCTCTGGCGCGACCGCAATCGTGCATCTTCCGATGTGAAGAAGGTCGCATTGCAGCATGTCGAAGACCTCGAAGCCAAGATGAAGCAGTTACAGAACATGGCCGATACGCTGCGCCACCTCGCCCATAATTGCCATGGCGACAACCGGCCCGATTGCCCGATCATCCATGAGCTTGCCAGCCACAGCGCACCGAAGGCCGTTCGCCCAGCCCCGCGCAAAGGCGAATTGTTGCACGGAAAAATCTGACGGGCGCCTTTGAGAGATAAGAGCATAAAAGCAAAACGCCGGGAATTTCCCGGCGTTTCTGTTTGATGTGCGCTGTCGATTACTTTTATACCAAGGCGGCTCAAGATGCTGACGCAGCACGCCTTGAAAAAAGTTCAATTGCGACTCGGGCTTAACCAAAACTCCATGAGTCATACTCATGGAGTTTTGGTATTACGCGCATCTCGGTCCAAAAGACGCGCTTTATTTCGGCAGCGTATAGGCAATCACATAGTCGCCCGGCTTGGTGCCGACCGAACCATGACCGCCCGCGACCATCAGCACGAATTGCTGATCACCAACGGTGTAGGTCATTGGTGTGGACTGACCGCCTGCAGGCAGACGCGCTTCCCACAGAACCTCACCATTGGTGAGATTATAAGCACGGAGATAATCATCCACTGCAGCACCCAGGAAGGCTACGCCACCAGCGGTGATCATCGGACCACCAATGCCCGGTACGCCCACCTTGAATGGCAGCGGAACCGGTGCCATGTCACGGATCGTACCGTTGCGGTGCTTATAGACCGTCTTGCCTGTGCGCAGATCGACACCCGCGACATAGCCCCATGGCGGCGACTGACACGGAATGCCAAGCGGGCTCAGGAATGGCCCCATGAACACGCCGTAAGGCGCACCATCATTGCGGTTCAGACCCTGTTCGCTGCCCTTCTCGTCCTGACCGCGCGGCGGAATATCCGCACGCGGCACAAGGCGCGAGGTGAAGGCGAGATAGGTCGGCATACCGAACATCACCTGACGCTCAGGATCGACCGCCACGCTGCCCCAGTTGAAGACACCAAAATTGCCCGGATAGACAATCGTGCCTTTGAGCGAAGGCGGCGTGTAACGTCCCTCATAGAAATGCTTGTGGAACGCAATGCGGCAAGCGAGCTGATCGAACAATGTCACGCCCCACATATCGCTTTCCTTGAGCGGTGGCGGGCTGAATGTCAGATCAGAGATCGGTTGCGTTGGTGATGTGTGATCTTCCGGGATTGCGCCGGTCGGTGCCGCCATCTCACTGATCGGGATGATCGGCTCGCCAGTGCGGCGGTCGAGCACATAGAGATCGCCCTGCTTGGTCGGACCAACCAGCGCGGGAACGCCGTTGATATCAAGCAGGACCGGCTGTGCTGGCACGTCCATGTCCCACAGATCGTGGTGGACAGTCTGGCGAACCCACTTCACCTGCCCTGTGTTCACATCTAGCGCCACGATGGACGACGAATATTTTTCGACATTTTCGCTGCGGCCCATGCCGAGTTGATCCGGCACCTGATTGCCAAGTGGAATGAAGATCAGACCAAGCTTTTCATCAACACTTGATACCGACCAGCTGTTCGGAGAATTGGTCGTATAGTGCTGGCCTTCCGGCAGAGGTGTGGTGACATCGGGATTTCCCGAATCCCAGTTCCACAGCAGCTCTCCGGTACGGATATCGAAGGCGCGAATGACGCCAGACTGTTCTTCAGTCGAGTAATTATCATTGACGGCACCGCCGACAATGATCTTGTCACCCACGACCGCCGGTGGCGAGGTTGAGTAGTAGTAACCTGCCGGATTATATTTCATGCCGTGGCTGAGATCGAGCGTACCGCCATTGGCGAAATCGGTGCAGATCTCGCCGCTTTGCGTATCCAGCGCGATCAGACGAGCGTCAGACGTCGGCAGATAAACGCGTTCTGAACATTTCGCACCAGCAGTTGCGGTCGAATCCTTCCAGTAGCTGACGCCACGGCAGGTCTGGTGCTGACGATCGGTGTTGAAGCCGACCTTCGGATCGAACTTCCACTTTTCCTTGCCGGTCGCAGCATCAAGGGCGATGGCCCAGTTATGTGGTGTGCAGAGGAAGAGCGAATCGCCGATTTTGAGCGGCGTCACCTGATAGGTGGTTTCACCCACATCTTCCGGCTGCTTCACATCGCCGGTCTGGTATTGCCAAGCGACCTGAAGTTTGGAGACATTTTCAGGCGTTATCTGTGCAAGCGGCGAGTAGCGCTGTCCGTAAGGTGTGCGCCCATATTGGTGCCATTCACCATCAGGCACATTGCCACCGAGATCAGGCGTTGCGGCAACCTTTTCCGTTGGTAGGTTGCCATTGATGCTGGTTGGGTCCTGCGTCATCGAATAGCCGGCAACAACAAGTGCTGCGAGCGTCGCTATCGTGAGTGGCAAGCCACCGCCGTTCAGCGGCTTTCTGACCCATGGCGTGAGCAGCCAAAGGCCAAGCAGAACAATGATGCCGCCGGTTGAGCCAAGCCGCCACCAATCGAAGCCAACTTCATAAATCGCCCAGCCGAGCGCTCCAAGGATGACCAGCGCGTAAATCCAGAGCGCCAGAGAGCTTCGTTTGAGAAGAAAGAAACCAGTCAGCAGAAAGCCTACAGCAATCGCTATGAAGGCCCAGCTGCCACCCAATGTGGCGAGGTAGATACCGGCTGCGCCGAGCGCAAGACCAATCAGTAAAAACAGAATAGACGTCAGAGAAACAAGCAAGACATTACCCCCTTCAAGTAGTGACTGCAGTCCCGCCGTGCATGACTGTTACTTGAAACAAAGATGCACGGATTAAACCGAATTCGATGCATTTCTGATTTGGGTAGGCCTCATATTGGTAGAAGTGTCGCAGCAAATTGATTGCTGCGCAACACGGCTTGCCTGCTCATCCACATAGGCGGCAAAATAAAAAATCCAGTGGCAAATGTTTAAAAGCAATATCGCCTGTCGGCAGCGAGAAGACTGCCGACAGGATAACCCTATAATCAGGCCATCGGGCTTTTGAAGCTGCGCAGGCGCAAGGCATTGCTCAGCACGAAGATGCTAGAAAGCGCCATCGCACCTGCTGCCAGCACCGGCGAAAGAAGCGTGCCGGTAAACGGATAAAGAATACCAGCGGCAACCGGAATCAACGCCACGTTATAGGCAAAAGCCCAGAACAGGTTTTCGCTGATGTTGCGGATTGTGGCCTTTGAGATTGCAATCGCATTGACCACGCCACGCAGATCACCTGACATCAGCACAACATCAGCGCTTTCAATCGCAATATCCGTGCCTGTGCCAATCGCAATACCCACATCGGCGGAAGCCAAAGCTGGTGCATCATTGATGCCGTCACCCACAAAGGCAATGCGCTTGCCCCCAGCCGAAAGGCGCTTCAAAGCTTCGACCTTGCCGTCCGGCAGCACTTCCGCAACCACTTCATCAATGCCAAGACGCTTGGCAATCGCCTGCGCGGTGCGGCGGTTGTCGCCGGTAATCATCGCGACTTTGAGGCCCTGCTCATGCATGGCAGCAATGGCGGCAGGCGTAGTTTCCTTCATCGGGTCGGCAACCGTGATAATGGCAGCGAGCTTGCCGTCGATTGCTGCATAAAGTGGGGTCTGGCCTTCATCGCCAAGACGGCTCGCATCATCCGCAAACACCGCTACATCCAGCCCAAGCTTTGCCATATAGCGATCAGCACCAATGGCAACTTCACGGCCTGAAACGCTGGCCTTAAGCCCGAAACCGGGAACGGACTCAAAGGCCGAAACATCGGCAAGCTTCAGTCCCTTTTCCTTTGCAGCCGTCACAATCGCATCAGCAATTGGATGCTCGGAACGTGCTTCCACGGCTGCAACCAGCGCCAGGGCTTCATCCTTATCGATGCCATCGACAACAGCGAAATGCGCCAAAGCCGGCTTACCTTGTGTCAGCGTGCCGGTTTTGTCGACCGCAATCACCGATGCATCACGCAGGGTTTGCAGCGCGTCACCACGACGGAACAGAACGCCAAATTCTGCAGCGCGACCCGTGCCCACCATGATCGAGGTCGGCGTTGCCAGCCCCATGGCACATGGGCAGGCGATAATGACAACCGCAATCGCATTGACCAGCGCGTAGCCCATCATGGCTGTGCCGCCGATAACCAGCCATGCAATGAAAGTAAGGACCGCAGCAGCCATAACTGCAGGCACGAACCAGCCAGTGACCTTATCGACCTTGGCCTGAATGGGCAGCTTGTCAGCCTGCGCGTCCTCAACCATCCGCACGATCTGCGAGATGACCATATCGCGGCCAACCTTGGTTGCACGGAATGTGAAGGCGCCGGTTTTGTTGATCGTGCCGCCGACGACTTCCGCGCCCTCTTCTTTGGCAACGGGTACGGGTTCGCCGGTAATCATCGATTCATCCACAAAGGACGAGCCTTCGATCACCTCGCCATCGACGGGAACTTTCTCGCCCGGACGCACCTGAACGATATCGCCAACGCGCACATCTTCAAGCGGCACATCGATCGCATCGCCATTGCGGAGCACGCGGGCCGACTTGGCCTGCAAGCCAACGAGACGGCTGATCGCAGCCGAGGTTCGGCCCTTGGCACGAGCTTCCAGATAACGGCCAATCAGGATCAGCGTGACAATGACAGCAGCGGCCTCGAAATAGACGTTGACTGTTCCTGCCGGCAGAATATCCGGCCAGAAGGTTGCAACGACCGAAAAGCCCCATGCGGCGGCTGTTCCGACAACCACGAGCGAGTTCATGTCGGGTGCGGCACGCAGAAGGGCCGGAATGCCTTTCTTGAAAAAGCGCATACCCGGGCCGAAGAGGACAAGTGTTGTCAGCACAAACTGGAAATACCAGCTGTTCTGCATTCCAATCGTGTCCATGACGAACATGTGCACCGCTGGAACGATATGCGATCCCATTTCAAGAATGAAAACCGGCAGGGTCAGAACCGCAGCAAGGATGACGTTCTTTTTCAGCTCAAGCGCTTCCGCATCGCGCTTGTCAGATTGCGTTTCCTGCTTGGCATCGCTGCGTGCCTCTTCAAGAGAACGCGCTTCATAGCCCGCGGTTTCAACCGCCTTGATAAGATCACCAAGCGGCACCTGGCCAGCCAATTCGATATGAGCGCGTTCGGTCGCGAGATTAACGCTGGCGCGGGTTACGCCCGGCACGGCATTCAATGCCTTTTCAACCTTGCTCACACAGGAAGCACAGCTCATGCCTTCAATGGCGAGATCGGCACTTCCTGATGGCACATCATAGCCTGCCTTGCGGATCGCATCGATGACTGCTGGCATGTCGGGTGCGGCCTTAAAGGTCACATCGGCGCGCTCGGTCGCAAGATTGACAGACACCTTGTCAACGCCCGGTACTTTCGCGACAGCCTTCTCAACAGATGACACGCAGGAGGCACAGCTCATGCCCTCGACTGGAATGGCGAAACTTGTGTTTTCGGATTTGACTGGCTTGTTCATGGCAATCCCTTCTTCTGCGCATCGTGCTTTCCGAAGATCGTTGCCGATTTTTGAGCCGATGCTGCAGCCCCTTTTTAAAGGGCTAGATACTGAGTTGCATCATAAGTAACCCTTCCCACCGTTGGAAGGTCAAGCCTTATTCATAAATGATTTTCAGATGGCCATTTCGTTCTGCGGCTGTATTACAGCGAGGATTGATCCGCAGCGGGTCTGGATGAATTCGGGCACCTCAGCTGCAGGCATTGGACGCCCCATCAGGAAGCCCTGCACCTCGCCGAAATTCTGCTTGCGCAGGCATTCAAGCTGCTGCGTGGTTTCCACGCCTTCAGCAGTTGTGACAATCCGGAAACCAGCGCCCAGCGTGGCGACCGCCTGAATGATCGCAAGATCACGGGTATCGACTTCGATGCCCGATACAAAACTGCGGTCAACCTTGATCTTGTCGAACGGGAACGAGCGCAGATAGCTGAGCGATGAATAGCCAGTGCCGAAATCATCCATGGCAATCCGCACGCCCAGGCGGCGCAACTCAAACAGCAGTTCGATATTGTGTTTGCTGTTTTGCAGGAATACGGATTCCGTAATTTCAAGTTCGAGACGATCCGGAGACAGGGCTGCCTCCTCAAGCGCTTCCGTGACAGAATCGAGCAGCGTTGTCTGATTGAACTGCACCGGAGAAAGATTGACCGAAACCTTGATCTCATCCGGCCAGGAAGCTGCCTGACAACAAGCCTGTCTCAGCACCCAATCGCCGATGGGGCCGATAAGCCCGGCTTCCTCTGCAATCGGAATGAACTCAACCGGCGAGACCATACCCAGTGATGGATGACGCCAGCGCAGCAGGGCTTCGAAGCCGGATATACGACCTGATTCCAGATTGAAGATCGGTTGGTAATGCAGCTCGAACTGCTTCGCGGCCAAGGCCACCCGCAGATCAGTTGTCATCGCATGGCGTTTCTCAACAGCCAGTCGCAGCGAATGTTGGTAGAAGCGGAACGTTCGCCGACCATCCGCCTTGGCGGCATAAAGCGCCAAATCAGCATTGCGCATCAGCACGTCGGTATCTTCACCATGCAGAGGCGCCTGAGCGATGCCAAGACTGCAAGACACGAATTCCGTCGTATCACCGAGATCAAACGGGTCCTGAAAAGCTGAAAGAAGGCGGTCCGCAAACATGGCAATCTGCGAAATCGCATCGCTGCGATAGATGATGGCGAATTCATCGCCACCAAGTCGCGCGAGAAACTGATCGCAAGTCGTGATGTTCTTAAGACGCGTCGCCACCTGATTGAGCAGCAGATCACCTATCTGGTGGCCCCTGCTGTCATTAATGGTCTTGAAGTGGTCGATGTCGAGATAGAACAGCGCAAACGCCGGAGCGCTGTCGCCCTTTTTCAGAATATTTTCAATATATTGCGAAAAATAGGCACGGTTCGGCAGGTCCGTCAGACTGTCGTGCATGGCGATATGCGTCATGCGCTGTTCAGTCTCGCGTCGCTCAGTAATATCTTCGACAAGCCCGATCAGGTAACGCGATTTATCGCCTTCAACAGGTGGAATGGGACGTTTGATGATCCGCATCCGACGCGGTGTGCCGTCAGCACAACGAATATCCCGCTCAATCGTCAACACATCGCCGCGGCGCATTGCCAGCCGATCCTGCTGCGTCAGAAGCTTTGCTTCCTCGCTTGGGAAAATTTCGGCGTCGATCGAGCCAACTACATGGTCGATATTGTGACCGCTGATCGTGGACGCTGCCTGATTGTAGAGAACATATCGGCCTTCGTCCTGCATATCCTTGACGAAAACACCAAGCGGCATGTTGTTGACCAGTCCATCAAGCAGAGACTGCACATGACTTGCCTGCCGGGTCGCCTCTGCCAGTTCGGTCATGTCCTGAACGATTGCCAGAATGACCTGCTTGCCGTCGAAGACGACCTGGCGTCCGTAAGTGAGAACCTCGATGGTTTCGCCGTTGGCTTTGAGATGCTGCCAGCGTTCGGGACGCTCAAGATCGCTTCTGTCGCGCACGGCTGCAAACATCCGCTCCCGCTCGGTCTGCGGACGGATATCAAGCACTGTCATGCCGGGGATTTCGTCTGCAGAATAGCCGTAAAGCGCATGGGCCGCTTCATTCATGACAATGAATGCTAGTGTTTCAGGATCATAGACCCACATGGGTGTCGGATGAGTTGTAAAAAGAATGCGGAAATCCTCGTCGGATGTGCGCACCATCGCATCACCCGAGTGAGCCTCACCGGCTTCCCGCTTCCTCATCATTGGTCCCTCATCAGACAAATCCTGACTGGATGTTTTCCGCTCTCATGCGAGAGTTAACCCGGAGAATCAGATCAAACTGTCTGTAGCAGGACGATGCAATCCGGTGGATAGCTTACAGTCTATAATTTTAACAAATTATATACAAATTATCAAAATCCCTAATTTAGCGCCTGCAATTTGTCGTTTTACAGTCTCTTGACCGGCCTGCTGTTCCGGCCTATGCCTAAGACACAAAATTCGTTGGGGTGCCTTCGAAGCAAGATCAGGAAAAGCGCTAAACGGTTTTCCATCCGACCTTGCGACACAAAAGGCTGAGAGACGCTGACCGCGTTAACCCATTGAACCTGATCCGGGTAATACCTGCGTAGGGAACGGAGTTTGGCGCGTCGCGAACAAGGAGGATTTCATCCTCCGTGGGGCAAAGCCCCAAAACCCGTTCATGACGTCTCAATTTTCCGTTCGGAATGAGAGACGACATGATGGACTTAAGACAAAGCCTCTCCCGAACAAAAGCAAGCAACAGCAATGGTGCATCCGTGCCTATTTGCGTGACTATTGCTGGCTCCGACAGCGGCGGCGGTGCTGGCATTCAGGCTGATTTAAAGACCTTTTCAGCACTCAATGTCTATGGCGCGAGCGTTATTACAGCGATCACCGCACAGAACACGTTAGCCGTCACAGCAGTCCACGATGTTCCGTCTGAAATCGTTGCAGCACAGATCGATGCAGTCTTCAGCGATCTCAATGTGGCTTCGGTCAAGATCGGCATGGTGTCGGTGCCGGAAACCATTCAGGCAATAGCCAAAGGTCTTAGGCATTTCTCTGGCCCGGTGGTTCTTGATCCGGTGATGGTGGCGAAATCCGGCGACAGGCTTTTGAGCGAAACCGCAATCTCGACATTGCGCGAAAAACTGATCCCGCTTGCATGCCTCCTGACGCCAAACCGGCCGGAAGCTGCTTGCCTGCTCGATTGTGCCATCGCGCGAAATAATAATGAGGCGGAAGAACAAGGGCGCGCTTTGCTCAAGCTCGGCGCGAAGGCTGTCCTGATGAAAGGCGGGCACGCTGAGGGCGACATCTGCACCGACCTTCTCATCCGTGCCAATCTGCCGATGATCCAGCTGGAAGCGCCGCGTATCTACACGCAGAACACCCATGGGACTGGCTGCACACTTTCGTCAGCAATTGCAGCGGGTCTCGGCAAGGGGCTTTCGCTGGAAAAAGCCCTTCGTGAAGCGCATACCTATCTGCAAGCGGCCATCCGCTCTGCCAACACATTGCAGGTCGGAAGCGGGCACGGCCCCGTGCATCATTTCCACGCTTTGTGGGAGATTGCATAATGCGCGTCACCATCATCGGCGCGGGTGTTGCAGGCCTTGCCTGCGCAGCAGAATTTAGTGACCAAGGCCACGCCGTCACTGTCATTGCCAAAAGCACCGCAATCGGCTCCGACAGCTGTTCGTGGTTTGCAGGCGGAATGCTGGCCCCGTGGTGCGAAGGCGAGAGTGCGGAAGAACCCGTCTTAAGGCTGGGGCAAGAAGCGATTGGCTGGTGGGAACGACATGTTTCGACGGTCCACCGCAAGGGCACGCTCGTCATTTCCCACACACGCGATACGACTGAACTGCGCCGCTTCGCCCGTCGCACGCAAGCCTTCGACACAATTGATTCCGAACAGATTGATGCACTGGAGCCGGACCTTGCAGGCCGTTTCCGGCAGGGGCTTTTCTTTACTGAGGAAGGCCACCTCAATCCACGCAATACACTGATCGAACTTGCCGAAAACCTGCAAAAGAAAGGCGTCGTCTTTCATCTCGGGCAAGATGCGAAAGATGTAAAAATCGACACCGATATCACCGTCGATGCGCGCGGTCTGGCAGCACGCGATCAATTGCAGGATCTTCGCGGCGTGAAGGGCGAAATGCTGGTGGTTCGCTCCCGCGACATCAATCTTTCACGCCCTGTGCGCCTGCTGCATCCGCGCATTCCGCTCTACATCGTGCCGCGCGGTGACGGCATTCATATGATCGGCGCAACCATGATCGAAAGCGATGAGAGAGGCGGCATCAGCGTTCGCTCGACGCTGGAAATGTTAAGCGCCGCCTATGCGCTGCATCCGGCATTTGGCGAGGCGGAAATTCTGGAAACCGGCGTCGATGCCCGCCCCGCCTTCCCCGACAATCTGCCGCGTGTGCGCAAGCGCGGCCAAACAATCTATGTCAACGGGCTTTACCGACACGGCTTTCTGCTCTCGCCTGCGGTTGCACGCATGGCGGTTGCGGCAGCAACCGAGACCGAACAACAACCTGAACTTCTGGAGAACCTGGCATGACCATCGTTTTAAATGGCGAGGTCTTTGAGACCAAAAGCGCCAATCTTTTGGCTCTGCTTACAGAAATCGAACTTGATGAGGCCGTGGTGGCAACCGCGCTCAATGGCGAATTCATTGCAGGCGATGAACGCGAGGAAACTCTCATCGGTGAAGGTGACCGCATCGAAGTGCTCGCGCCGATGCAGGGAGGCTAAGATGCTGGAATTTTATGGGAAAACATTTGAAAGCCGCCTGCTATTGGGAACGGCGCAATATCCATCACCCTCTATTCTTGCTGACAGCGTCCGCTCATCACAGTCGGAAATCGTGACGGTTTCGCTGCGGCGCGAGAGCGGGAATATGCGTGCTGGTCAGGACTTCTGGAAACTGATCAAAGATCTGGGTGTTTCGGTTCTGCCCAATACTGCCGGGTGCCATACCGCACGCGAAGCAGTCACCACGGCAAAAATGGCGCGTGACGTTTTCGGCACAAACTGGATCAAGCTTGAAGTCATCGGCGATCACGACACGTTGCAGCCCGATCCTTTCGGACTGGTGGAAGCAGCACGAATTCTCTGCGATGAGGGTTTTGAGGTCTTTCCCTATATGAATGACGATCTTGTGGTTGCGGAAAAACTGATTGAGGCAGGCTGCAAGGTGTTGATGCCATGGGGCGCGCCGATTGGTTCAGGTCGCGGCCTCAACAATCCTTATGCACTTAAAACCATGCGCGCGCATTTCCCCGATACTCCACTGGTCGTCGACGCCGGTATTGGCGTGCCATCGCACGCTGCAGCCGCCATGGAACTTGGTTTTGATGCCGTGCTGATCAACACTGCGGTTGCCAAAGCAGGTGATCCAGCCGCTATCGCCCGCGCTTTTGCACTTTCAGTTGAAGCTGGCCGCATCGCCTATGAAGCCGATCCGATTGAAGCCCGCGACATGGCTGCCCCCTCCACTCCATTACTCGGAAAGGCATTTTTGTAATGGCCCTTGATCCGTTCTACCCGATCTTTGACAGCGCCAGCTGGTGTGAGCGCATGGTGCCGCTTGGCATCAAACTCGTGCAGCTGCGCATCAAGGATAAGAACGACGCTGAACTGCGCGCAGAAATCCGCGCAGCCCGCGAAATTTGCGCGCGATATGATTGCCAGCTCATCGTCAATGACTACTGGAAACTGGCGATTGAGGAAGGCTGCGACTTCATACATCTCGGTCAGGAAGACCTTGATGATGCCGATCTCGATGCAATCCGCGAGAGCGGCGTGAAGCTCGGTGTATCCAGCCATGATGAGGCTGAACTTGATCGCGCATTAGCTCTAAAGCCAGCCTATATCGCGCTCGGCCCTGTCTATCCGACCATTCTCAAAAAGATGAAATGGCATGAACAGGGACTGGACCGCGTCAGTCAATGGAAAGCCACCCTTGGTGATATTCCGCTTGTTGGCATTGGCGGCATGAATGTCGATCGCGCGCCCGGCGTCTTTAAAGCCGGAGCTGACATTGTATCCGTCGTCACCGACATCACTCTCAATCCTGATCCCGAAGCCCGCGTGCGGCAATGGATCGAAGTTACACGCCCCTATGTAAAGTAGACCTAATATTCGCTTTAACGCGCATCTTGTCCGAAAACCGCTTCACACTTTTCGGGATGCGCTCTAACCGGAGGAATTATGAAAAAACTGGTTTTTGCTGCGCTTTTCAGCGCCACGGCTTCGTTCGCCCTGATGTCAGCTCAGGCGGCTCAGGCGAACGATAAATTCAAACTCATACTCGACTGGTATGTGAATCCGGATCATGGGCCGATCATCGTGGCCGACAAACTCGGTTACTTCAAGGATGCGGGTATTGATGTGGAAATCATCGCGCCCGCAGACGCCTCTGTGCCGCCCAAAATGGTTGCGGCTGGACAGGCCGATCTGGCAATTTCTTATCAGCAGCAGGTGCATCTCGATGTTCATGCCGATATTCCGCTGATCCGCGTCGGCACTCTGGTCGATTCCCCGCTCAATTGCCTGATGGTGCGTGACGATGGCTCGGTCAATTCAATTGCCGATCTCAAAGGCAAGAAGATCGGCTTCTCTGTCGCTGGTGTTGAAGAAACGGTACTTGGCACCATTCTCAAAAACCACGACATAAAGCTTTCAGATGTTGAACTCATCAATGTGAACTTCTCGCTCGCACCATCACTGATGTCGAAACAGGTTGATGCGGTGATGGGTGCCTATCGCAATGTTGAGCTCAACCAGATGGCGGTTGAAGGGGTTGCGGGCAAATGCTTCTTCGTCGAGGAGGAAGGCGTGCCGGTCTATGACGAGCTGGTTTATGTCGCCAACTCAAACAAGCTGGATACGAACGAAAAAGAACGGATTTCGCGCTTTCTAGCAGCCACCGAAAAAGCCGCGCAATATATCGTCAATCATCCAGAGCAAAGCTACGACCTGTTCGCGTCTTATAGTTCTGAACTCAAAGACGAGCTGAACCAGCGCGCCTGGAAAGACACGGTCGCCCGTTTCTCGCGCTCACCCGCAAGCCTCGATTATGGACGCTGGAGCCGCTACGAAACCTATCTCAAGGATAACGGTCTCGTGCCTTCGATCCTGCCTGTCGAGAAATTTGCAATCGACGTCAACGCGGGAGGTGAAAAGTCATGAGTGACAAGCTTTATTCATCCGAATTATTCACCCGCCTGCGTGCCGAAACGCTTGATGACTGGAACCCCTATATCGATCATGAATTTGTCCGCGGGCTTGGCGATGGCACGCTGCCGAAATCAGCGTTCCTGCATTATCTCAGGCAGGACTACGTTTATCTGCATCACTATGCCCGCGCCTTTGCGCTGGGTGTCGTGAAGGCAGGCAGCTTGCAGGAAACGCGGCTCTGCGCCGAGATTATGCATGGGCTGGCGGTCACAGAACTGCCGCTGCATGTCGGAATCTGCGCACGCGAAGGCATAACCGAAGACGATCTTTACAACACAAAAGAAGAGCCGGAAAACCTCGCCTATACGCGCTACGTACTCGATTGCGGGCAGGCAGGCGATTTCCTTGACCTGCTGACCGCACTGGTTCCCTGCGCGCATGGCTATGGCGAAATCGGGGTCAATCTCGCAGCCACCGCCCATACCGGCACACCCTATCAGGAGTGGATCGACACCTATGCGGGCGCTGATTATCAGGAGATGTGCCACACGGTTGGCAAGCTTTTTGATCAGGCGGCAAAAGACCGCATCGGTACGGATTTCGAAAACAGCCCGCGCTGGCCAAAGCTCTGCCAGATTTTTGCAACGGCAAGCAGGCTCGAAGCGAACTTCTGGAGCATGGGTATTTCGGGGGGTCTTAAGGGAGCATGACGCGCATCGCTCCTCGCTCGCGCAAAAAACGCATCGCCGACGGGTTTCTGTCGGCGTTTGCTGTGCTGGCACTTTGGCAGGCTGTGGTGAGCATCTGGCAGATGCCGCGCTTCATCCTGCCCGGTCCGCTCGACGTCGTGCAATCGCTCATCACCAATGCGCAATTGATCGCCGATAGTGCAGTCGTGACATTTAGCGAAGTGCTGGGCGGGCTGTTTCTCGGCTCTGCCATTGGCGTTCTCACGGCCATAGGGCTGATGATGTCGCCGCTCGCACAACGGCTTGTCATGCCGGTGATGGTGTTCAGCCAGGCGATCCCGATATTTGCGCTCGCTCCGATCTTAACACTCTGGCTCGGCTATGGACCGGCATCGAAAATTGCCGTCACCATTCTGATGATCTTCTTTCCGGTCGTCTCCACCTTTCTGGATGGAATGCAACGGACGGATCAGACACTGATTAATGCCGCCGAAAACCTTGGCGCCAAGCCCATGCAAATTCTTTTTCGCGTGCGCATCCCCGCAGCTTTCCCGTCACTCGCTTCGGGGTTAAGTCTTGCTGCCGTGTACGCCCCAATTGGGGCTGTAGTGGGCGAATGGGTCGGAGCATCAAAAGGTCTTGGTTATCTGATGCTGCTCGCCAATGGTCGCGCCAAGGTCGATCTGATGTTCGCAAGCCTGTTCGTGCTGGCGGCCTTCACCATGCTTTTACATGCAACCATCTCGCATTTTTCGCGCAAGCTCGCCGCATGGCCGCGAAAGCTGTAAGGCAGCATTTTTGCCACACTCAATAGATTGAAATTAAGTTTCTGCATTTTGCCACTTGGCAAATAGATTTGCTCATTTATTGTGCAGCCATCTGAAACACTGGCAAGAGGTATGAGATGCGTGTCTATCCATTTCCGTCGGTGCCCGGTGTTAACGCGGGCGCATCCAAGCTTTAGGTCTTTGGCCCGTGTTGCAGGCTAAGGCCTGATCGCCCTCCCTAAAAGGGCATATTCCTAACAACTTCCAAATTTGCCGCAGCTCTCAGCAGCTGTTTGTTTTGTCTTCGTTTTCAAACATCGTTCGACGCAAAACCGCTTCGTGCTTTTAATGAAAATGATTTTAAAGGAACCAGAATCCGTCTTCGCGCGGCCTGGTATTATTCATATGACTCGGTTTCGTATCAATTTCCGGGGACCTGCTTTCCGCAATGTCCTCGGCTACACCTTCAGCCACTGGCGAAGTCAGCCTCTGCGGCTGACGCTGATTATTATCAGCATGCTGCTTGCAACGGCCGCAGACGTCCTCACACCACTCTATTCAGGGCGGCTGGTCGATGCGCTTTCGATCGGTCAGGATGGCGCATGGGATGCTGCCATTCACGCGCTGATTATCCTGCTTGCGCTGGGCGCACTGGCGCTGATTACGCGTCAGCTGACCTTCTATGTCATCACCGACTTCACGCTGAAGATCATGAGTGACATGGCAGCCAGTTCGTTTCGCAAGCTACAGCGGTTTTCGACCGACTGGCATGCAAATGCTTTTGCCGGATCGACCGTGCGTAAGGTTTCGCGCGGCATGTGGGCGCTTGACCTGCTCAATGACACGCTGCTGATTGCGTTATTGCCGTCTATCCTCATGCTTTTCGGCTCAGTAGCACTTCTCGCATGGTACTGGCCGATGATGGGCCTGCTGGTTGCAATCGGCTCGGTGCTTTTCATCGTCTGTACGATTGTGATTTCGCTGGGCTTTGTTGCGCCTGCTGCAACGCTTGCCAACAGCTGGGACACACGTATGGGCGGCGCTTTGGCCGATGCCATTTCGTGCAACGCAGTTGTCAAGGCATTCGGTGCGGAAGATCGGGAAGATGGACGTCTTGCCAAGGTCGTCACCAAGTGGCGCTCGCGTACGCGCCGCACATGGCTGATCGGCACGCTGAACGGCTTTATTCAGGGTGTAAACCTGCTGGTGATGCGTGGCGTGGTCATTGCTTTTGCGCTCTATCTCTGGAGCCAGGGCAAGGCAACGGCAGGTGATATCACCTTCGTTCTGACCGCCTTCTTCATGTTGCAGGGCTATCTGCGTGATGTGGGTATGCATATCCGCAACCTGCAGCGTTCGGTCAACGATATGGAGGAGCTGGTTCAGATTGAGGCCGAGCCTTACGGCATTGCCGACAGGCCGGGTGCGAACGCGATCAAGATCGGAAATGGCGAGATCACGTTTGAGAACGTCACCTTCCATTATGGCAGTCACGACACGGCTCTCTATCGCGACTTCTCGGTCAGGATTGAAGCCGGTGAACGGGTTGGTCTGGTCGGTCACTCGGGTTCGGGCAAGACGACTTTCGTCAAGCTCATCCAGCGTCTCTACGATGTGAGTGGCGGTGCCATCAAGATTGATGGACAGAACATTGCCGAAGTCACACAGGCTTCGCTCAGATCGCAGATTGCTATCGTGCAGCAGGAACCAATCCTGTTTCACCGCACGCTGGCCGAAAACATCGCCTATGCTCGCCCCGGCGCGACACAGGCAGAGATCGAGCATGCAGCCATGCTTGCCAGTGCGCATGACTTCATCATGCGCCTGCCGAAGGGTTATGCAACGCTCGTTGGTGAACGCGGTGTGAAGCTTTCGGGTGGCGAGCGTCAGCGTGTAGCGATTGCCCGGGCGTTTCTGGCTGATGCGCCAATTCTCATTCTGGACGAGGCAACATCGAGCCTTGATTCAGAATCGGAAGTGCTGATCCAGCAGGCAATGGAACGGCTGATGATCGGTCGTACAACGCTTGTCATTGCGCACCGGCTTTCAACGGTTCGTGCGCTTGACCGCTTGCTGGTCTTCGACAAGGGTAAAATCCTTGAAGAAGGTGATCACGATGCGCTCATCCGCAAACCGGGCGGCATCTATCGCCGCATGTTTGAACGTCAGGCGTTGGAACTGACCAAGGGACTGGAAGACGTTCTTCCATCGTAAGAAATGAAGCGGGGCCGGAAATACCGGCCCCGTCTTAAACTTATGTTTTTCCGTATGTCTTTAACTCAAAACAGGGTTCCCGCTTTTGGGAGGCGTGCTTTATTCCGCCACCTTGCCCGAAGACACCTTGCCCGAAGATTGGCGGATAATCAGCTTATATTCGATATGGCGCGACGGCGATGTGTTGTTGGTATCAATCTGGTGGAGCAGCATATCCACGGCATCACGCGTCATTTCGCGGATTGGCTGACGCACCGTCGTAATCTGCGGCGATACCATGCTGGCAATCGCACTGTCATCGAAGCCAACAATCGTTAGTTCATCAGGCACATCAATCTTGTAATCATAGGCAATCTGCAGAACAGCAGCCGCCATGTCGTCATTCGACGCAAAAATGGCAGTCGGCCTGTTTTGCAGCGATAGCAGTTTTCTGCCTGCAGCCAGACCGCTTGAAAAGCTGAAGCCGCCTTCAAATTCATAATCGGGATTGTGATCAATCCCCGCTTCATCAAGCATACGGCGATAGCCTGCCAGACGCTGCTGCGCCGAGCGGTGGGTCAGATCGCCGATCACAATCGCAATCCGGCGATGCCCCATATCGAGCAGATACTTCATCAGATCGAGCGTGGCCGCCTCATCGTCGATGGCAACGCTGTCAGTCGGATGCACATTGAAATCACCCGCCACACGCGCAAAAGGCATGGCTGAGGCAATCAGCTCCTGCAAAATCTCGGGATCATCCGACATGGGCGGTGTTACGATAATGCCATCAAGGCCTGAAGCATGGGCCGTTTCGATCAGCGATCCGCGAATATCCGCGCGGTTCTCGACTGGAAATATCAGCAGTCGATAACGCGTGCCTCGCAGACGATCCAGCGCCCCGACTTGCAATTCCGTGACATAGCTGTGGCTTGGATTTTCAAAGAATAATCCGATGAGATGCGAGCGGCGCTCGACCAGATTGCGCGCCGCGGCATTAGGGCGATAGCGCAATTCAGCACCTGCCTCTTTCACCCGCTCACGGATCGTATCGCGGACATTCGGCTCGTCATTGTAAACGCGTGAAACTGTCTTGATCGACACGCCTGCCAGGCGCGCCACATCATGGATCGTCGCTCTCTTATTGGATGCGGCCATGACCGTTATGCACTCTCTCCCCAGTGATATGCATAATTTACTAGCTGCTTTGCTCTAAAGCGCAAAGCTCTAAAGCGCGATGCGCTTTAGCTATTGTTCTTACGCTTGTCTTTATCCCCAAAACCAGCATCCACTTTTGGGAAACATGCTTCAAATGGAACATATCTTGGAACGGGTGAGAAAGCGCTTCTCGCGACCATTATCGAGCGAGAACATACCGCCGCGCCCCGGCACGACATCAATGATGAGTTCCGTGTGTTTCCAGGCCTCATACTGAGAACCGCTGATATAGAACGGTGCACCGCCGATTTCACCCAGCTTCACATCCGCATCCGAAAGCAGCAGATCTCCCTGCGGATAGCACATCGGCGATGAGCCATCACAGCAGCCGCCAGACTGGTGAAACATGATCGGGCCGTACTCGTCCTGCAATTCTGCGATCAGCTCCAGCGCTGCATCGGTAGCAGTAACCTGCTCTTGTTGAGCGACTTGCGGCATGGTTCCTCCTCCCATCGCAACAGCCGCCGCATCACTACGGCGGCTCTAATAATAGTATGGACCGATTACTGCGTCAGGTCCATCACGACACGGCCTTCGATCTGGCCTGCGCGCATTTCGTCAAAGATGGCATTGATATTGTCGATCTTGTCGGTGCGGATCGTTGCTTTAACTTTGCCGTCCGCTGCAAAATCAAGAGACTCCTGCAGATCAAGACGCGTTCCAACAATGGAACCGCGTACGGTCACGCCGTTCAGCACCATGTTGAAGATCGACAGTGGAAACTCGCCAGCTGGAAGACCGTTCAGCGCGATCGTCCCGCCGCGTGCTGCCATGCCGATCGCCTGTTCAAAGGCCTTCGGCGACACAGCCGTCACCAGCACGCCCTGCGCGCCACCGTCAGTTTCCTTCTTGATATAGGCTGCCGGATCATTGTGCGTCTTGGCATTGACCGTGACTGTCGCACCAAGCTTGCGTGCGAGATCGAGTTTCTTGTCGTCAATATCGACGGCAGCAACATTCAGCCCCATGGCCTTGGCATATTGCACAGCCATATGACCGAGGCCGCCAATGCCGGAAATCACCACCCAGTCACCCGGTTTGGTGTCCGTCACCTTAAGCCCCTTATAGACCGTCACGCCTGCGCAAAGGACGGGCGCAATTTCATTGAACTCGATGTTCTTTGGCAGGTGGCCAACGAAATTCGGATCGGCCACTACAAAATCGGCAAAACCGCCGTTCACCGAATAGCCGGTGTTCTGCTGCTCTTCGCAAAGCGTTTCCCAACCACCAAGGCAATGCACGCAATGACCACAAGCCGTGTAGAGCCAAGGAATCCCAACGCGGTCACCTTCTTTCACATGCTTGACGCCGCGACCGACTGCCGAAACGAAACCGACGCCTTCGTGACCCGGGATGAATGGAGGATTGGGTTTTACCGGCCAGTCGCCTTCGGCGGCGTGGAGATCGGTGTGACATACGCCAGAAGCCTGAATTGCTACCTGAATCTGGCCATCGCCGGGCACTGGGATCGGCACTTCGTCGATGGTCAGTGGTTTGCCGAATTCGCGAACCACGGCAGCCTTCATTGTTTTAGCCATTACGAAAACATCCTTCTGTTTTACGCGCATCTTACCCAAAAACCGCTTCGCACTTTTTGGGATGCGGCACTTTTCCTGCGCGCATCTTACCCAAAAAACCGCTTCGCACTTTTTGGGATGCGCTGTAATGGGCCGGATTGGCAGGCGCGAAGTCCTGCCGACCCGACCCTTTCCTGGGAGGAAACAGCGGGGGAAACGACCTCTGATCGGAAGTGCGATGGAGGTCGTACTGTATCGATGAAACTGCAAGGAAAGCGGCAGTCCGAGGCTCGAAAGCCACGGACCACCCTGTTTTTTAGAAGAAGCCGAGCTTCTTCGGGCTGTAGCTCACCAGCATGTTCTTGGTCTGCTGGTAATGGTCGAGCATCTTGAGGTGGTTTTCACGACCGATACCCGACTGCTTATAGCCACCGAACGCCGCATGGGCCGGATAGGCGTGGTAGCAATTGGTCCAGACACGACCGGCCTGAATGGCGCGACCGAAGCGGTAGGCGCGCGTGCCGTCACGCGTCCACACACCGGCACCCAGACCATAAAGCGTGTCATTGGCAATCGAGAGCGCTTCGGCATCGTCCTTAAACGTCGTAACCGAAACAACAGGACCGAAGATTTCCTCCTGGAAAATCCGCATCTTGTTGGTGCCTTTGAACACAGTCGGCTTGACGTAATAGCCGCCTGCCAGATCACCGGCCAGCTCATTGCGCCCACCGCCCGTCAGCACTTCCGCGCCTTCCTGCTTGCCGATGTCGATATAGCTCAGAATTTTTTCGAGCTGCTCGCTGGATGCCTGCGCACCGATCATGGTTGCCGGATCAAGCGGATCGCCCTGAACGATAGCCTCAACGCGCTTCAATGCGCGTTCCATGAACTTGTCGTAGATCTTTTCATGGACCAGTGCACGGCTCGGGCAGGTACAGACTTCGCCCTGATTAAGCGCAAACATGACGAAGCCTTCGATAGCCTTGTCGAAGAAATCGTCATCTTCGGCCGTCACATCGGAGAAGAAGATATTTGGCGACTTGCCGCCCAGTTCCAGCGTGACTGGAATAAGGTTCTGGCTGGCATATTGCATGATGAGACGACCCGTCGTCGTTTCACCGGTAAAGGCGATCTTGGCAATGCGCGGGCTCGATGCCAGCGGCTTGCCTGCTTCAAGACCAAAGCCATTGACCACGTTAATGACGCCTGCTGGCAAAAGATCGCCAATCACTTCCATCAGAACAAGAATGGAAGCAGGTGTCTGTTCTGCAGGCTTCAGCACCACGCAGTTACCAGCGGCAAGTGCTGGTGCCAGCTTCCACACAGCCATCAGCAGCGGGAAGTTCCAAGGGATGATCTGGCCAACAACGCCAAGTGGCTCGTGGAAGTGATAGGCAACCGTGTCGTGATCGATTTCGGAAATGCCACCTTCCTGTGCGCGGATTGCGCCCGCAAAGTAGCGGAAATGGTCGATTGCCAGCGGCAGGTCGGCATGAGTTGTTTCGCGGATTGGCTTGCCATTGTCCCATGTTTCAGCAGCAGCAAGCTTTGGCAGGTTTTCTTCAATGCGGTCTGCGATCTTGTTGAGGATCACAGCGCGTTCTGCCGGGCTGGTTTTGCCCCATGCTTCTTTCGCTGCATGGGCTGCATCAAGTGCTGCATCGACATCGGCCGCATCGGAACGCGCGACTTCGCAAAGCACCTGACCATTGACCGGCGATGTGTTGTCGAAATAGCGGCCAGACTTGGGTTCAACCCATTTGCCGCCAATGAAATTGCCATAACGTTTGGCAAACTCCGGCTTTACGGAGCGATGAAATTCAACTTTGTTCATGACATTCCTCCCAAAGACAACGCCGCTCCTACGGCGTTTCAAACATAATTTGGCGCGGCTCTTGGGAGGAGTCATCCAGCGCTTTATAGTATGCAGTATCAATGTGTCTCAATAATGAGACAGTTTGCAAAACCGAATTCAGATTTTATCGCACCACCCAGTTTAAGCCCGCTTGCAGCGCGTGTCTTTTCCCAAAAATTAGCCCCTAATTCGGGAGATCTACTTAATTTGGCCGGATGATCTTGAGGCGGTTGAGCTTGCGGTGGAGCGTGGCCCGGCTGATGCCCAGCAGCTTGGCAGCGGACGAAACATTGCCGTCCACGCGCGCAATAGCGCGCAGAATAACGCCTCGCTCGGACTCCGCCATATCCTCGCGCGGATCAGCGTTCCAGCCGAGAAGATCAGCCGCAGGCAAGGCTGTCAGAAGTGCTTCATCAGTCAGATCGAGCGAAAGGCGTGCGGCACGCGTGGCACCGATCACAAGGTCGTCCTTGTCGACAGCAATCAGCGCTCCGCCGGTACGGTCGGCACTTGGTGCCAATACGATACGCGCATCAGGAAATGCCTGCCGGAAATTCTCAGCCTCAATGCGGCGCGCGGCATCAATCACCGCGACCGAAATCAGCTGTACAAAGGCCTCGGTCAGATCGCTGCGGCAAGACGAGACATCGAGTGCCGCCATCAAGCGGCCCTGATGGTCATGAATGGGCGCGACTGTGCAGGAAAGCCCAATATTGCGTGTATGAAAATGCTGGTCGCGATGGATGGTCAGCGCACGTTGCTCGGCAATGCAGGTGCCGATGCCATTGGTGCCTTCAACCGCTTCGCTCCATACGGCACCCGTCCACAGACCCCAATCGTAAAACGTATCGTCATCACCTGCTGCCCCCCGACGCTCGACTGGAACGCCTTCACTGTCGGCCAAAAGCACGCAACAACCAACACCGCCAACCGCCATATAAAGCCGATCCATGCTTGCTTGTGCAATGCTAATCACCCGTTCCATACGCTGGCGGGCGGTTCGCAGTTCATGATCAGAGAGCGTTTGAACAGAGCCTGTTTCTGCTGGGTCGAGCCCATAAAGACGTGCAGAGCGGCGCCATGAAGCAACCAGCGCCGAGCGGGCGGCTCCTCCCGTCTCAATCTCGGAATGGATACGATCTGCGTGTATCCGGTCTTGCGGCGCACCCATGTTCTCCTCCCAGAAAGGCTGGAAACGGCCCACTGGAAAGATAATGACTTTTTATCGGACCGGTTGCAAGCGGACCGTTACGCGACTTTGGCAGGTTGGACGAAAGTCTCAAGCGAAGAGACTTCAATCGCATTCATCCGCAGGCCGAGCTTGGTTCGGCGCCAGAGAATATCTTCTGCCGTATGTGCCCATTCATGCTCCATAAGATAGCGCGCTTCCGCCTCATAAAGATCACTGCCCAAATGTCGTCCAAGCTCTTCCAAAGATTTGGATTTACCCAGCAAAATGCGTGCGCGTGTTCCGTAGAGCTTGAACAGACGACGGGCATGGGCGTGCGACAGGAACGGATAATCAGCTTTCAGCTTTTCCAGTTCCCGGTCAAAAGCCGTTGCCTCAAAATCACCACCCGGCAGCGACGCGGCATGGGTCCAAGGAGCGCCTTTTTTGCCAAGATGATGCTCGATCTTCTCAAGCATATGCTCGGCCAGCCTGCGTGCGGTGGTCAGCTTGCCACCAAACACATTGATGAGCGGTGCAGCTCCCTGCGGCGCATCTTCTTTGAGCACATAATCGCGGGTTGCTTCCTGCGCCTTGCTGGCACCATCATCATAGAGCGGACGCACGCCGGAATAGGTCCAGACAATATCTTCAATCCGCACCGGCTCGCGGAAATATTCGCTTGCCGCAGCGCAGAGATAGTCAGTTTCCTTGTCGCTGATCGCAACCTTGGCGGGATCACCCTTATAATCCTGGTCGGTGGTGCCAATCAGCGTAAAATCATCTTCGTAAGGAATAGCGAAGATGATGCGCCCGTCATTGTTCTGGAAGAAATAGGAGCGCGGATCGGAGAACTTTTTGCGCACCACGATATGGCTGCCTTGCACCAGACGCACATTATGCAACTGACGATCGCCTTCGACGCCCTCCAGCACCTTATCAGCCCATGGGCCGGCTGCATTGACCAGGAGACGCGAGCGAAACTCTTCGCGCAGACCTGTATCGATGTTTTCGAGCGTTACCGTCCATGCTTCATGGTCACGGCGGGCAGAGATAACCTTGGTGCGGGTGCGGATCATCGCGCCACGATCAGCAGCATCGCGCGCCGTCAGCGCAGTAAAACGCGCATCGTCCACCCAGCAATCCGAATATTCGAAAGCCTTTGTAAAAAGTGGCTTGAGCGGTGCGCTCGAAGGATCGGTGCGCATATCGAGCGTGCGCGTGGCTGGTAGTTTCTTGCGGCCACCGAGGTGGTCATAAAGGAACAGGCCAAGACGCAGCAGCCAGGCAGGGCGCACGCCACCCTTGTGAAAGGGAAGCACAAAGCGCATCGGATGAATGAGATGCGGGGCATTGGCCCAAAGTACCTCGCGTTCCATCAGCGCTTCGCGCACCAGGCGAAATTCGTAATGCTCCAGATAGCGCAATCCGCCATGTATAAGCTTAGTGGCACGCGACGAGGTGCCGCTTGCCAGATCGTTCATCTCGGCAAGACCGACCGAAAAGCCACGACCAACCGCGTCTCTTGCAATACCGCATCCATTGATGCCGCCACCGATTACGAAAATATCAAAAATTTTATGCTGCGCCATGGCTAAACCTGAAGACCTCTCCAACCACCAAAGCGAATATAAGTCATTTCATACGAAAGTGAAACGAAAATGAAACGAAACTATGATTCTTTCTTTTCGTTCGGTTCGTCCTCAGCCGTCTCAATCAGTTCGACCTCGTTTTCGCGGCATAATTCACGCAATTGCTGCGATGGGCAGCGGTCGGTAATAAAGGTATGAACCTGCGAGATATGGCCAAGGCGGACAGGAGCGGTCCGTTCAAGTTTGGTTGAGTCGGTAACGAGAATGACGTGGCGCGCATTTGCGATGATCGCCTGTGCCACCTTCACTTCGCGGAAATCAAAATCGAGCAGCGCGCCGTCTTCATCCATGGCTGATGCCCCGATGATTGCGTAATCGACCTTGAACTGCCGGATGAAATCGACGGCAGCTTCACCCACGATACCGCCATCGGATGCGCGTACCACACCGCCAGCGATGACGACCTCGATCTCCGGATAGACACGCAAGGTATTGGCGACATTGATGTTGTTGGTGATGACCATCAGGTTGTTATGGTCAATGAGGGCATGGCTGACGGCCTCAGTCGTCGTGCCTATATTGATGAACAGCGACGCACCGTCGGGGATCATTTCAGCAGCAGCCCGACCGATCAGTTCCTTTTCATGCGCAGCAATGCGGCGGCGCGCCTCATATTCCATGTTTTCGACACCGGACGGATAGAGCGCCCCGCCATGAATACGGCGCAACAGACGCGCCTTGCAAAGATCGTTGAGATCCTTGCGCACAGTCTGCGGCGTTACATCGAACGCGCTCGCAAGATCATCGACGAGAACCTGCCCCTGTCGACGGGCGATATCCAGAATTGCGTTGTGACGAGGGGTAAGCTGCATTTTGTTCCCGGCAATGGAATTATTCTAACAACAATTTCGTAATTTCGCTGTTTTGCAAGAGAAAGCAACCGCTTGATGACAAAACAGCCAGAAGCACTGATCCAATGTAGCAATTTTCATCATAGTTTTCCGGATTGCGCGCTGCACCATCTCACATTTAACGCTCGAAGTCTTCAACTTGAGCAAGACGCCATAAACTTTGGTTTAGAAGCAAAACTAAGGAAATGGTTCCAAAGATCGAAATATACAAACGATAATAATATAGATTATTAACAACAAAAACCTTACACATTGTACGTAAAAGGTCATGCAATATTTATATTTCAAGAATCTTATTTTTCAATAATATAGAAATAATCCTTTTTGCACGCAAAATGGCAATAACAAAATAAATGATAATGGCGCCCTTATCATAATAAAAGCATGTGAAATGAAATAAAAGTCGAAGGGGTTGGCTATGTCTAAACTGGGTATCCTTTGCTTATCTGGCGCATTTATCCTCTTCGGAGGGGGTGCGTTCGCTCAAACTGTGAATGTGGACAACAATACAAACTCGTCATCGCAGGCCGGTGCTACCGCCATCGCCGTTGGAGGCGGCTCCGACTCGCCAAGTAAGATTAAAACGACGGTACCTGCCTTTGCGCCGGGACTTGTTGCAGCGGGTGTACATTCCTGCGCTGGCTCAACAAGTGCCGGCGTCGGCGCAACAGGCTGGGGCCTGGGCTTTGGCACAACATATGAAATGCGTGAATGCAACCGGCGGGCCTATGCGGCAGCACTTCTCGGAATGGGGCAAAATGCTGCCGCCCTGGACCTGATCTGCCTCAACAAGGAAGTCAGAGCATCCCTGAATGCGACGGGCGTTTACTGTCCATCACAGGGCACTGCAGCCCGTTCGGCATCGGTACAACGACAAACACGGCAGGCACCGCTTTTGGCGTCTGTTTCCAACGAAGAGCCAGCGGCAATCCCCGCAAGCTCAACCGGAACGACGGCATCACCACCAATTGCCAGCCGCAAGCGTACTTACTCGGCAAAGGCACTTGGCTTGAGTTCCGATCAACTGCGCGCCAAAGGATGCGTTCTGCGTACAACAGAAGGCAATAGCCGGGCCTGGCATTGTCCGGGACCGATTATGTAGATCTGGAGCGACTTAAAGCATCGGTTTGAAACTCTTTTGAACCGATGCTCATTCACGAACCAATGATTGCTCCACGCGAACACACATCGCCGATACAGCCTTTTACTCATATGCAATGACCCGTCACCGAATGGGTAGCGGGGTATATCGTCGGGATATGCCTGGCAGAAGGGGTTTGACCCGATTTTGTCAGAACAGGAGGAGTTCATCGTGAAGAAAATCATCATCGCATCTATTGCACTTCTCGCGGCTGGCGCCTTGCCTGCTGCAGCACAAACGGTCAACTGGAATGGTAGTTTTGGGGGTGCCAGTGGCGCAGGTTCTGCCGTAACTGGCGGCTTCGCGTTTGGTGCAGGTTCGACTGCGGCAGGACAGGCTGCAACAACAGGCTGGGCGGAAGGAAAAGGCACAGTCGTCGGGCTTGGCGGCAAGATGGGTCATTACGGCGCAAGCGCCGGTATTGGTTCGGGCTATTTCACTTCCGGCTCTGGCGGTCAGACTGCGGCCATGGCGCAGTCTGGAACCGGGTTTCTCGGTGGCAGCTCAGCGGGCACCGCCTTTGGCACCACCTCTGGTGGGTCGTCCGGCAGCATTAGCCTTCGCCCCTGAGTGGAGTTGGATCACATATCTGTTGAGCGAAAACCATCGTTCCAAAGGCTCGACAGACTATTCAACCAACTCAAATGACAGCAGCGGAAGACCGTTACGCCGCGTCCTTCCGCTCAGAAAAGAATGAGAGTCCCCTCAAAGGATACCCGCTCTCATTCTGTAGGGGCAGGTGAAAATCTGCCCCTACCCTTTCTTCTGAATATGCCGCCGGCTGTGCATTTTATGCGCCCTGAAAACTATGAAGCGCCGGCTGATCATGTCAGTCCGACGCTTCATAGATCCCAAAAATCACATATTTGCATGCTGATTACGTTATTCTCCGCTGAACTTATTGCCGTACATCTTGTGAAGCTTACAGGCGACTTCGGTGCGATTTGCTGCACCTATCTTTCTCATAATATTATGGACATGGGCTTTGACTGTGCCTTCGCTCATGCCAAGTTCAAAAGCGATGATCTTGTTCGACTTCCCCACCCGGATCGCATGAACCACTTCGATCTCGCGCATGGTCAACAGTTCGCCCAGTACATCGTCGCTCATGTCCTCCGAAGGAGGTTTCATCAGCATGGACGCTGGCACATACATCCCACCCGCAAGTGCCAAATGAATAGCTTCTACGCAGATCTTGATATCGACTGATGTCGGAATATAGCCACGCGCACCGATCTCCATCGCGCGCAAAACCTGCGACCACTCCTCCCGCTCTGCCAGCAATACCAACGGGATCGGAGCCCAGGCCTTGATTGCCGCTTCCACTTCATCCGAGAAGAAAGGATCGGCTAAACGCTTGGAACCGATATGCATGAGCACAACAATAGCGCCATTGAGCGGCATGTTTCTATCGACTGACGCGAAGCTTACAACGGGCAGTTTGAGCCCATTCATCATGAGCCCATTAAAGATACACTCTCGCTCCAGATTGCTTTTACAGACAAGCATAAGATGAGGCTCATCCTGCAAAGGCAATCCGGCTGCATATTCTCCGCCCTGCATCCGTTCATTTGCCACAATGGCAGATCCATCGCTCACACCGCTAGGTGATGCCCATGAGTACCGTTCTCTCATTTCCAACATTGCTTAGTATCCCCTGTTACTCAGGTTTGTATTCAACACAAAACACTAGTCATGCCAAAAACTGCGCTAGTTTATTAGGAATTTTATTGCTAATCCCGATGAACACTGGTCTAAATATTGCTATCATCAAATAAACGTGTCATTAACTTATGTTAGCACTTTATAAAAAAATGTACTCGCCATAAGAACGACTTCGGGAACAGAAGGTTATAGAGTCTATAACTTTCGTTGGGCATAGGCAGCGAATGCATAGTGGTAATCAGAACACCACCGCCCTGATGATCGACGGCCTGGTTAGTTTATTGGAATCCCCTCCAATTCTGGCCAAATTAAACGCGCAAGAAAAACACTCCCTACAATCTCTCGTTCTTTCCGAGAGTAGCTATCCCGCCGATGCAGTGATTATTGAGCAGGGAGCCACCATCAGGAGCATCCATCTGGTTCGTTCGGGATGGGGCTGTGTTTATCGAGACCTGTCGAGCGGGGAACGTCAAATTATAGACTTTCCCATGCGGTGCGATTTCGTGGGACTGCGAACCGGCGACGGTTACAGCTACAACACGATCAAATCGATTACCCCGATGTCGCTTTATGAAATACCACTGTCATCTCTCGAAGAAACAATCTGGCAAATCCCGCGCCTGAGCATGATTTTCATTGAGCTGCTTTCACGACAACGCTCCATGCTCATTGAACATCTGACAAATATTGGCTGCCGAAGCGCTTTTGTCCGTACTGCACATCTTTTACTGGAGCTGTCTGACCGCGTTAAATCATGCGGAATGGGTGATGCAGACTCGTTTTATTGCCCACTGACCCAGTATCAGCTTGCAGACGCACTGGGCCTGACGCCAATTCACCTTAATCGGATGATGCGTGAGCTTCGAGAGGAAGGTCTGGTGATGTTTCGATCTTACAAGGTCGAAATTCTCGACAGGCAACGGCTGGTCGAAATTGCAGAATATGACGGCCAATTCATGCGAATGTCCGTCTTCGACAAATCCATTTAAGCAATTACTCTAAGGGAGAAAATGGTCGGAGCGAGAGGATTCGAACCTCCGACCCCCTGATCCCAAATCAGGTGCGCTACCAGGCTGCGCTACGCTCCGTGACCATCAAAACCGAGACTCTGTGGTCCGGCTGTGAGCGGCTTATAGCGCCGCTGTTTTCAAGCCGCAAGGGGATCAAGCGGCTTTTTTTTAAGCTATTTTGTAAGATCGTGTGTTTAGCTGGCTTATCTATGCGAAAGCGTCCCTATTTCACGCAAAAACAGGCGCTTCCCCAGCACCGAACGCAACGAAATCCGGGTTGGCAAAGCCTTTCACAGTTCCGTCAGAACGTGCGCCATAGATCATTGGCTTTCCGTCGAAAGTCGTCGTCATGCCACCGGCCGCACGCAGAACTGCGTCACCTGCTGCCGTATCCCACTCCATTGTCGGGCCAAAGCGTGGGTAGAGATCCGCCTCCCCGCGTGCGATCATGCAGAATTTGAGCGATGAACCCACAGACACGCATTTGCCACTGTGATTGAGTTTCAGGAACTGCTCTGTTTCGGGCGTAAGATGGGATCGACTGCACACCACAACCTTTTCAGGTGGTGCAATGCGAGCGGCAATCGGGCGCCTGCTTATAATCTGATGGTCGGCAGATGTTGTCGCTTCCTGTGCACCCTCACGGCTCCCCACATAAAGCAGGTTGCGCACAGGAGCATAAACTAGCCCCAGCACCGGCACTCCATCTTCAATAAGTGCTATATTCACCGTGAAATCGCCATTACGCAGCAGAAACTCGCGGGTACCGTCAAGCGGATCGATCAGAAAGAATTTCCGGCCCAGATGTGCAGGCAGACGGCCTGCAGCCGCTTCTTCCTCGGCCACCACCGGAATGCTTGGTGCAACCGATGCAAGAGCAGTCAGGATCACAGCTTCTGCCGCCTGATCCGCTTCCGTTACCGGCGACTGATCCTTCTTGGAATGGACCGCACAACCATCCGTGTAATGTTTGATAATGACGCGACCAGCCTCAAGGGCTGCATCCTCGAGAAGGCTCAGCAAAGCTTTGCCGTTCGGATCGGCTTTAGGGAAGGCTGCTGTTGTCATTTCTCAAATCGACCAGGAATCACTGCCATAGCTGCCGATAACACCGCGCTCGGCCAGATACTTTTCCACTTCCGCGACCAGTTCGTCAATGTCGCGACCTGCGGTGTTGAGATGCAGCTCCGGCGAAAGCGGTGCTTCATAGGGTGAGTCTATGCCGGTGAACGCCTTTATCTCACCACGTAGAGCCTGCGCATAAAGCCCCTTAGGATCACGCGCCATGCATTCCTCAATCGGCGTATCGACGAAAATTTCGATGAACTCACCCTCCGGCAAACGCGACCGCACGCGATCGCGTTCGGAACGGAACGGCGAAATGAACGAGACCAGCGTAATCAGCCCTGCATCGGCCATAAGACCCGCTACCTCGCCAACGCGGCGGATATTCTCGGCCCGGTCTTCATCAGAGAAACCAAGATCGTTGTTAAGGCCATGACGGACATTATCGCCATCCAGCAGATAGGTGTGCTTGCCAAGCGCATGAAGCCGCTGTTCAAGCCGATTGGCGATGGTGGATTTCCCCGAAGCGGACAGACCTGTGAACCAAAGCACAGCCGGCTTCTGGAATTTCTGCGCAGCCCGCGCCTGTTTGTCGAGATCGAAAGCCTGCAAGTGCACATTCGTTGCCTGACGCAGTGCCTGATCGATCATGCCAGCACCCACCGTTGCATTGGTGAGCCGATCAATCAGCACGAAAGCACCCGTCACGCGATTGTCCGAATAGGGATCGAAAACGATCTGGTCCGCTGTCTGAAGATGGCAGAGACCAACTTCATTGAGGTCGAGCCGTGTCGCTTCTTCCCGCGCAAATGTACTGACGTCAGTGCGGTATTTAATCTCGCTGATCGTCACCGGCGTCTGGTCGGTTTCGGTGCGCAGCAGATAGGAGCGCCCCGGCTGCAAGGCCTCTTCACCGAACCAGACGATGTTGGCGCTGAAACGATCCGCCACTTCCGGGCGCGCTTCTGCACCCACCAGCATGTTACCACGAGAGACTTCGATCTCGTCTTCGAGAACCAGCGTCACCGCCTGCCCTTCGGTTGCGCGAGCCAGGTCGCCATCATAGGTAGCGATGCGCTTAACCTTCGATTGCTTGCCAGACTTTGCGACCACGACCGTATCGCCTTCAGCAATCGACCCTGAGGCAACCGTGCCTGCAAAACCACGGAAATCGAGGTTTGGCCGGTTCACATATTGCACCGGGAAGCGGAACGGCTTGCCGATACTATCCGCTTCAAGACGCACTGTTTCCAGATGTTCCAGCAGATAGGGGCCTTCATACCAGCCGATGCGCGATGAGGGGCTACTGACATTATCACCGAAGCGTGCCGACAGCGGGATTGCCTGAATGCTGGCAAAGCCCAAATCTTTGGCGAAACTCATATAATCGGCAAAAATACGATCAAAAGTATCTTTTGAGAAATCAACCAGATCGATCTTGTTAACGGCCACAACAATGTGCCGGATGCCCAACAGCGAAGCGATGAAGCTATGACGGCGGGTCTGTGTCAGCACGCCCTGCCGCGCGTCGATCAGCACGACCGCAAGATCGGCCGTCGAAGCACCTGTCGCCATATTGCGCGTATATTGCGCATGGCCCGGAGTGTCTGCCACGATGAACTTGCGGCGTGGGGTTGAGAAGAAGCGATAAGCCACATCGATAGTGATGCCCTGCTCGCGTTCAGCTTCCAGACCGTCGACCAGCAGCGCGAAGTCAAAATCGTCATCCGTGGTGCCGAATTTGCGGCTGTCGTTTTTCAGCGTCGCCAGCTGATCCTCAAAGATCAGCTTTGTGTCATAGAGAAGTCGCCCGATCAGCGTGGACTTGCCATCATCGACCGAACCGCAGGTGAGAAAGCGGAGCAGCGTCTTGCGCTCCTGATCGGCGAGAAAATCACTGACGGCTGCACTTGTTACAGAGGGCTTCAATACGGCGTTCATTAGAAATAGCCCTCACGCTTCTTCTTTTCCATTGAACCCGCTTCATCACGGTCAATGGCACGGCCCTGCCGCTCGGAGGTTCGGGCGATCAGCATTTCTTCGACAATATCGGAGAGATTTGTGGCGCTTGATTCAATGGCACCCGTCAGCGGATAGCAGCCCAGTGTGCGGAAGCGCACCAGTCGCTCCTCCACCTTTTCACCGGGACGCAAAGTCATGCGGTCATCATCGAGTTTGATCAACATGCCGTCGCGCTCCACCACCGGGCGGGGAGCGGCAAAATAAAGCGGCACAATCGGGATATTTTCCTGCAGGATATACTGCCAGATATCGAGTTCGGTCCAATTGGAAAGCGGGAAGACACGGATCGATTCACCGGCAGAAACGCGGGTATTATAAACCTTCCACATTTCCGGGCGCTGGTTCTTCGGGTCCCAGCCGTGCTGAGCATTGCGGAATGAAAAAATGCGTTCCTTGGCGCGAGATTTTTCCTCGTCGCGACGCGCACCGCCAAAGGCGGCATCAAACTTGTATTTATCAAGCGCCTGCCGGAGACCGACGGTCTTCATAACATGGGTATGGACGTTTGAGCCATGCGTGAATGGACCAACCCCATCGCGCACACCGTCTTCATTGATATGAACCAGCAGCTCAAAGCCTTTTTCGCGGGCTTGCGCATCGCGAAACTCGATCATCTCGCGGAATTTCCAGGTTGTATCGACATGCAGGAACGGAAATGGCGGAGGAGCCGGATAAAACGCCTTCATCGCCAAATGCAGCATGACAGAGGAATCTTTACCCACCGAATACAGCATAACCGGGTTGGAGAAGGTCGCGGCAACTTCGCGGAAAATATGAATTGCTTCTGCTTCCAGACGCTGAAGATGCGTCAGGTTCTTGTTCAGGGATGCATGATGCACGTCGATATCTCCGGGAGGCCAGCTCAACTGGCTAAATCGCTGGTTTGCTATGACGCGCATTGTCATGAAAGGCAGGGCAAAAGGAAAAGTATGCTATCGCGTATTGCGAAACGCTTGAGCGAAAACTTGCCTGTTTTAAGCCAGATGGAGGAAGAAACTTGCGCCAAATCGAAAAGCCCGATTTTCGCCCAAGTTACGGAAAATACTACTAAAATTGTGGTATTAAGCTAAATTTGCAGGGGTAAAACTTTTGTCTAACAAGGGCTGGAGCATCCTTCGAACCATACCGTCGAAGAAATGATCGGCGCTAAAGAAGGCCAAAAGTACGCGCCTTAGCGACGGCCTGCACCTTGTTGACGGCAACGAGTTTGGTGAGGACGTTGCTGATATGAAAATTCACAGTCCGGGTCGAGATATTGAGAATTGTGCCAATGATCTCGGCAGTCTTACCTTCGCTGGTCCAGCGCAGGATTTCGCGTTCACGCGCGGTGAGATTAACCTCTGCCACACAATTGATGCTCGGAACATCAAGATGCTCGTACATAGCAAGATGCAGAAGGTTGGTTACAATCTGCATCTGCCGACGCAGCATCGAAACTTCGCCATCTGACAAAGCTGGTTTATCGCGAAAGAATGTGAGTACACCAAAGACGCCCTGCGCGGCCCAGCACGGCTGAGAAATACCTGCCCTCAAGCCAAAGCCTTGTGCGTCCGCCCATATTTGCGGAGCATCGGCAAACTGTCGTGCCGACCAAACAAGCGGATCTATGCTGTTCATCCCGCGCTTGAGGATTGGGTCGATTTCGGCATATTTTTTTGTGGCATAATGCTCCCGCCAGCCGTCTGGCAATGTTTCAAAACGCAGCCACCGCGCGACACTGTTCAATGAGGGCACACACATAACGTAGGAAACATACTGAAACCCGATTGCTTCCGCATAAGAACAAACGTGTTCAAATGAATTATCTGCGTTGTCGGATATTTGTATTCTTTCGTATAAATCTTCCCATTTCATTGCATAAATCCCAACATTGTTCCTATGAAGCAATATTTACTCTGAAAAACGCAGCAATCAGGCACACTCCGGCATCAGTACATTGCCAGAAAAACAAATATAAACTTTGAAGGATTCTATGGCGCCGGAATCCGGGAATTCAAATCATCGACCACCAAACCGTGAGCCACCTGTATTACATAACACATGATTCCAGGGGCATCCACCGATAATGATTTCAGGATAATCCGGCCTTTTTATAAAACACATACTTATTCATATTGAATATAATTTTAGTAAATTAAGTATAAAAGCCCCGCAATGCGGGGCTTTTATATGAGCGTAATTTAGCAACTATTTATGCAGCAGCTTCAACCGGCTCCGGTGCCTGACCGGGAATGTAATTGAGGATCGGCCCAAGCCAGCGCTCGACCTCCTCAACGCTCATGCCCTTGCGGTTCGCGTAATCTTCGACCTGATCACGCTCGACCTTGGCAACGCCGAAATAATAGCTTTCCGGATGGCCGATATAAAGGCCAGACACGGAAGAACCCGGCCACATGGAATAGCTTTCCGTCAGTTCGACGCCGGTTTGCGCTGTTGCATCCAGCAATTCGAACAAGGTCTTCTTTTCGGTGTGGTCAGGCTGCGCCGGATAACCTGGTGCCGGACGGATACCTGCATAACGCTCGTGGATCAGATCATCATTCGACAGATCTTCACCCGGCGCATAGCCCCAGAACTCGTTGCGAACGCGCTGATGCATCAGTTCGGCAAAGGCTTCCGCGAAGCGGTCAGCCAGTGCCTTCACGAGAATGGACGAGTAGTCGTCATTCGCCCGCTCGAAACGTTCGGCAATTGCGACTTCCTCAATACCCGCCGTGACGACGAAGCCACCGACATAGTCCTGCTTACCGCTATCGGCGGGTGCAACAAAATCGGACATAGCGACATTCGGACGACCATCACGCTTGGACAATTGCTGACGCAGCGTGAAGAAGGTTGCGAGTTCTTCCTTGCGGCTTTCATCGGTAAAGAGACGAATATCATCGCCCACCGTATTGGCAGGCCAGAAACCGATTATGCCACGCGGCGCAAACCACTTCTCATCGATGATCTTCACGAGCATAGCCTGCGCATCCGCCCAAAGCTGACGCGCTGCCTCACCCTGCTTTTCATCTTCAAGAATAGCCGGGTAACGGCCCTTCATCTCCCATGTCTGGAAGAATGGCGTCCAGTCGATATAGCGCGCAATCTCTGCGAGATCGTAGTTCTCGAATGTTTTTGTGCCAAGGAATGTCGGCTTTGGTGGTATGTAGGCGTCCCAGTCCAGCTTGTGGGCATTTTCACGCGCACGAGCCAATGGCAGACGCTTCTTTTCTGCCTCATTGCGGGCGTGAGCCGCCGCAACCTTGGCATATTCCTCACGGATGCCATCAACATAAGCGCCCTTGTTTTCAGGCGACAACAGATTGGAAACAACACCCACCGCACGGCTGGCATCGATCACGTAGACCGCCTGTCCCTGCTCATAACGCGGATGGATTTTCACGGCAGTATGCACGCGGCTGGTCGTAGCGCCACCGATCAGCAGCGGCACGTTGAAGCCTTCACGCTCCATTTCAGCAGCCACATGCACCATCTCATCGAGCGATGGTGTGATGAGGCCGGAGAGGCCGATAACATCGACATTTTCAGCGCGAGCCGTATCGAGAATTTTCTGCGTCGGCACCATCACGCCAAGATCGATGATCTCGTAATTGTTACAGGCGAGAACCACGCCGACAATGTTCTTGCCGATGTCGTGAACGTCGCCCTTCACCGTGGCCATCAATACCTTACCGGCACTCTGGCGACCTTCACCGCCATTCAGGCGCTTTTCTTCTTCCATGTAAGGCAGAAGCACAGCAACAGCCTGCTTCATCACGCGGGCGGACTTGACCACCTGCGGCAAGAACATTTTGCCTGAGCCGAACAGATCACCCACCACATTCATACCAGCCATCAGCGGGCCTTCGATGACATGCAGCGGGCGTGCAGCCGCCTGACGCGCTTCTTCGGTATCTCCTTCGATATATTCAGTAATGCCGTTGACCAGCGCATGAGCAAGCCGCTTTTCAACCGGCCATTCGCGCCAGCTCAAATCTTGCGCCTTGGCTTCCTTGGTACCGCTGTCACGGAAACGTTCTGCAATTTCGAGCAGCCGTTCCGTTGCATCATCGCGACGGTTCAGTACCACATCTTCGCAGGCTTCACGCAGTTCTGGATCAATCGTGTCATAGACCGCCAGCTGGCCGGCATTGACGATACCCATATCCATGCCAACCTGAATGGCATGATAAAGGAAGACAGCGTGCATCGCTTCGCGCACCGGCTCATTACCGCGGAACGAGAAGGACAGGTTTGATACCCCGCCCGAGATATGGACGTGCGGCAGTGTTACGGTGATCTTGCGCGTCGCTTCGATGAAGTCGACACCGTAATTATTATGCTCGTCAATGCCGGTCGCGACCGCAAAGACGTTCGGATCGAAGATGATGTCTTCCGGCGGGAAGCCAACCTGCTCGGTCAGAATCTTGTAAGCGCGGGTACAGATTTCGACCTTGCGCTCTTCCGTGTCGGCCTGTCCCGTTTCGTCAAATGCCATGATGACAACTGCAGCACCATAGGCACGCACCAGACGCGCATGATGCAGGAAGGCTTCTTCGCCTTCTTTGAGCGAAATCGAGTTGACGATCGGCTTGCCCTGAACGCATTTCAGGCCAGCTTCGATCACGTCCCACTTGGAGCTGTCGATCATTACCGGAACGCGCGCGATATCCGGCTCTGCCGCGATCAGGTTGAGATATTCAACCATGATCTTCTGGCTGTCGATCAGACCTTCATCCATGTTGATGTCGATGATCTGTGCGCCGTTTTCCACCTGATCACGCGCCACATCAAGCGCTGTCGAATAATCGCCAGCCTTAATGAGCTTACGGAAACGGGCGGAGCCGGTAACGTTCGTCCGTTCGCCGACATTGACGAAAGGAATATCCTTCGTCAGCGTGAATGGCTCAAGGCCCGACAGACGCATCAGCGGCGGCACCTTGACCGGCTTGCGCGGTGGATGCTTGGCGACAGCAGCGGCTATTGCACGGATATGCTCCGGCGTCGAACCACAGCAACCGCCCACCACATTGACGAGGCCTTCGCGTGCAAAGTCCTCGATTTGGGCTGCCATAGCTTCCGGGCTTTCGTCATACTGGCCGAACTCGTTTGGCAGGCCAGCATTCGGATAGGCGCAGACAAATGTATCGGCAATGCCAGCGATTTCCGCGAGATGTTCGCGCATTGCATTGGCACCGAGCGCGCAATTGAGCCCGATGGTGAAAGGCTTGGCATGGCGCAGTGAATACCAGAACGCCGTTGGCGTCTGACCGGAAAGTGTGCGGCCCGAAAGATCGGTGATCGTGCCGGAAATCATCACCGGCAGATGCACGCCCTTCTCAATGAACACTTCTTCAGCCGCAAAGACAGCTGCCTTGGCGTTCAGCGTATCGAAGATCGTCTCAATGAGAATAATGTCGGAGCCACCATCGATCAGCCCGCGGATCTGGTCGGCATAGGCAATGCGTAGATCGTCAAAAGTGACTGCACGATAACCGGGATTGTTGACATCCGGCGACAGCGAAGCGGTACGGTTTGTTGGTCCGAGTGCACCTGCAACAAAGCGGCGGCGACCATCTTTCTGTTGCGCACGGATTGCTGCGCGACGGGCTAGGCGCGCGCCATCGCGGTTGAGCTCATAGACGGCATCTTCCATGCCGTAATCGGCCTGCGCGATGGTCGTCGATGAGAATGTGTTGGTTTCCAGAATGTCAGCACCGGCCATAGCATAGGCATAATGAATTTCTTCAATCGCCTTTGGCTGGGTCAGTGTGAGAAGGTCGTTGTTGCCCTGAAGCTGGCAATCGCAGGAACCGAAACGCTCGCCGCGAAAATGCTCTTCGTGAAAGCCCAGGCCCTGGATCTGCGTACCCATGGCCCCGTCGAGAATCAGAATGCGCTCACTTGCGGCTTTGGTCAGTGCTGCAAGCACTTCCGAACCGTCCGGCTTTGCTGCCGTTGAACCAAAAAGATTATCGAGGGAAGACGTCATAGGGGATTACCGCCTGTATTATAGAGCACTCCCAGTTTATTTCGGGTCGTTGGAATGCTCTATCTATTTGTTCAACGCACATCTTGTTCCGAAAACCGTTTTACACTTCTCGGGATGCGCTCCAATACGCTTCATCGCTACAGCACCGCCCGAAATCCGCAAAGGATTTTCTGATAATGCGATGCGCAGATTGCCTTATTGAGCGCACGTTTGATCGCTCTTAGCGAACGCGTAGCGCACAAGACCCGCTTAATGACATAAACATATCTTTATGTCAATTCTGATAGAGTAATTTCGATCGCTGTTCGCGCCTTCACCCAACTGTTGCCAGCGCGAAGAAAAAGTGAGTTTTCCCAGCCACCTACCCGCCACAATGCGGGATCAAAATCGCCTTAGGGACGTTGATAACAAAGCCACTTTATTAGGGAGAAACCAATGAAGAGATTTGCATCTTCCTTCTTCGCAGCGTGTCTGTCACTTGGCATAGGCGTACCTGCCATAACCGCTAGCGCCAATGCAGCGCAACCGACGGCACTGATAGCCCCCGCCGTCAGCCATGGTGCACAGACACCGGTCGAAAATGTTCAATATTACGACTATCGTGGAGACAGACGTGGCTGGCGTCACCATCATCCACGATATCGCGATGGCTATAGGCACTACAGGCCGCACTACCGGAATTGGGGGCCACCACCACGCTATCGTCATCACCCACCGCGTTATCGCCCTGCCCCGATATATCGCGGCGGTGGCAATGCGCATGTACGCTGGTGCTATAACCGTTATCGGTCATATCGGGCTTACGACAATACGTTCCAGCCCAATTACGGCCCACGTCGCCAGTGCTATTCGCCCTATATTTAAAGCATGTCTCCCAAACGGTGATACCGATTTTGGGATGAATACATGCAATAAAATAATAAAGCCCCGGAAATCCGGGGCTTTTTCATAACGATATGTCGCGAAAATCAGGTTACGAAAGCGCCGATCGAAGCTGCGACCAGGCCGATGGCTACAGCGATCATCACGCCATAAACGCGAGGCTTGTCGAAAAGCACGGCAAAAGCAGAGAACCAGCCCACCACCGCCGCACCCAGCGCGAAAAGGAAACCGGGCTTGTCGCCGTGGTAAAGATTGGCCGCCATCAGCGCACCGACAATCAGCGCACCAAAAACGATCATCAGCCCTGTGGCATAGCGTTCGTAATCGTCCATCTAAATTTCCTCGTTCCGATCACATCAAATACGCGACGGAAGATATCTCTCAATCATTTGGCCATTTGAAGACATGACCAGCTGTCATGTTCCATGGCGGGTTGTTCTCACACAATCACTATTTTCGCCGTTCTTCAACCATTTCGCTGCAATTGTTGCGACTGATCACAGAGTCGTTGCCGCAAAGCCGCGAAGATGGTGCTATATTACCGCTCATGGATTCGACTGGCATCAGCACTTTCGACACAGCTATTGGCCCCTGCGGGATCGCCTGGCATGCCGGTAAAATTATCGGCGTGGAGATTGGTGATGCCGACGAAAACGAAACGCGCTATCGGCTTCAGTCACGCTTTTCAGACACGGAAGCATTGAACCCACCCACCTATGTCAGCGAAGCAATAGACAAGGTTCGCGTGCTGCTTGATGGTGGTGATCCGGATTTCTCGCAAACACCGCTGGCGCTTGATTCGGTGCCAGACCTCAACAGACAGGTCTATGAAATCCTTCTCGAGTTGAAAGCTGGCGAGACCATCACTTATGGCGCAATCGCGCGCAGGCTTGGCGATGTCAGTCTTTCTCAGGCAGTGGGCTACGCGCTTGGCAAAAATCCGTTTCCGATCATTGTCCCCTGCCATCGGGTTTTGGGCTCCAATGGCAAGGTTGGCGGCTTTTCGGCTGCGGGTGGCACGGCGACCAAGCTACGCCTGCTCAACATCGAACGCGCGAGAACATCGCTAGAGCCGGATTTGTTCGGCGGTCTGCCTTTGCAGGCACGACCAGAGGCTGAATAATCAGCCCTTGTCGGTCACGACATCGGCGGAGAAACGCAGCTCACGCATAGGACGCACATATTGCGTGGACGCGTCATAGGTCGGATGGTTTTTGTAAGCGAAAAGCGCTTCTTCATCCTTGAACTCCGCATAGACAACAAGATCAATCGCGTTGCCCATCGGGTCGACCTTGGAATTCGGCAGAACTTCAAACACGTCGGAATAAGGAATGGTGCCCAACTGCTCCAAGCCCTTGCGGACGACATCGATGTCCTGATCTGGCTTGACGCTGAAGAAAACAATGTGGCGGATCACGTCTCGTCTCCAAATCCAGAGCGGTTCGAGTCACTATGAAACCTTTGACCGCTCTATCTTTTTTTGTGACGCATTATCCGACGCAAAACCGCTTCGCACTTTTGCTGGAAATGCTTTGACGCGTATCTACCCCATCAAGCGAACAAGCAAAACCACAAAAAGGTGATTGCTAAGAATTAGCCTGCCTTTACCCGACGCCAGGCGAACCCGCCCTCCTGCTGCACCGAACCACGGCCGGGCTGATAATAACCGGGCGTATCCACAAGACGCTGCTCGCCAAGGCGGCTTTGAGCGACTTTGTTTGTCACCTGAAGGCTGTCAAAACCAGTGCGCAGCATAAGCGCTGCCTGATCGATCAGCACGTCGCCTGTTGCACGCAATTCGCCTTCAAAACCTGCACGACGCAGAACTTCGGCTTTTGAATAAGAGCGGCCATCGTTGAACGCCGGAAATTCTAAGGCAATGACCGGCAAGCCTGAGAGATGATCAAGCAGTGGCTCGATCTTCTCACCCGGTGTTACCGACACGCCGATACGGCGATTGGAAGAACGGCGTTTCTCCTCATCAAGCCCCAGCCAGACGGCCAAAGGGATGATGATTGCGGGCGCATCCCCCGCACTTTCCAGATCGTCCGCAAAAATATAGTCGTCTTCACGAAAGCCTTGCTCAGACCAGAGCTTCGTTTCAGCTGTTGTCTCACTCATTTCTGGTCCAAAGCTCCATGATTTTTTAGGCTATCGGCAAGGCCCGTCAGATGGATGCCGCATTCGGTCTTTTCCGATCCGGCCCAACGTCCGGCACGCTGATCTTCGTCATCGCTTACAGGTCGTGTGCAGGGCATACAGCCGATTGACCGATATCCCTGCTCTGTCAGCGGGTGGACGGGGAGATCGTGCACACGCGCATAGGCACGCAAATCTTCCGCACTCATATGCGCTAGCGGATTGATGCGAATACGCGGGCCGACCGATTCAAAAACCGGCAAAGCATTGCGGGTCGAAGCCTGAAACTGCTTCCGGCCGGTCATCCACGCACGATAGGGGGCGACAGCACGCGCCATCGGTTCCACTTTGCGAATGAAGCAACAGCGGTCCTTATCGGTCATAGACAAAGCGCCGAACGGATCATCGGCTTTCACGTTTTCCTCAAGCGGCAAGATATCCTGCACATCGAGAAGTCCCAACCGATCCACGAGATCATGCCGATAATCGAGCGTTGCGCGGAAATGCTTGCCCGTATCGAGAAACAGAACCGGCGTTGCCGGATCGATCTCGGAAATCATGTGCAACAGCACAGCCGATTCAGCACCGAATGATGAAACGACTGCAATTCCCCCATCAAAGAGTTCGCGCGTGCTGAGCGCAATCACCTCTTGCGGAGAGGAAGCCCCATGACTTCCCTCCAAAAGACGGGCTTGCGCCTCCGCCCTCTGATCTGCACTCAGATCTGAATTGGGATCAAAGTCAGGCCGCACGGCTCACTTCTCCATAAAGCGCGCGTTTGAACGGCTCCATGCCAACCCGACGATAGGCAGCAAGGAAAGTCTCTTCGTTGTTTGCGCGCAAACCGAGATAGGTATCGACCACGGTTTCAATGGCATCGACCACTTCTTCGGATGAGAATCCACGTCCGGTGATGTCGCCAATCGACGAATTCTCGTCACCCGAACCACCAAGCGTGATCTGGTAAAGCTCTTCGCCCTTTTTCTCGACGCCAAGAATACCGATATGGCCGACATGGTGATGACCGCAGGCATTGATGCAGCCGGAAATCTTGATCTTGAGATCGCCGATTTCAAGCTGGCGCTGCTGATCACCGAAACGCTCAGAAATGCGCTGCGCAACCGGGATCGAACGTGCGTTGGCAAGCGCGCAATAGTCAAGGCCGGGACATGCGATGATGTCGGTAATCAGACCGGCATTGGCCGTAACCAGACCATCTGATTGAAGCAGATCATAGACCGCCGGGAGATCGGCCTTGGCCACATGCGGCAGAACCAGATTCTGCTCATGGCTGACGCGGATTTCATCGAAAGAATAGGTCTCGGCAATATCCGCCACCAGTTCCATCTGCTCCGCACTTGCATCGCCCGGGATCCCGCCAATGGGTTTCAGCGAAATCGTGACAACGGCATAATCCGGGTTCTTGTGTGGCGTAACATTGCGCTTGGTCCATGCCGCAAAATCAGCGTCGGATTTCTGTGTGACCGCCAGAATTTCCCAGCCTTCGGGACGCTGCGGCAGATCCGGCATCCGGAAATAGCTTTCAATCGCATCAATATCGCGCTGTGGCAGTTTCAGATCACCGTAACGGATCTGTTCCCACTCAGCATCAATCTCTTGCACCAGCGGCTCAACACCGGTTTCATGAACGAGGATTTTGATGCGTGCCTTATATTTGTTATCGCGGCGTCCATAGAGATTATAGACGCGGACGATAGCCGTCACATAGGTCAGCATGTCCTCAAGCGGCAGAAAATCGCGGATTTTCTTGGCAATCATCGGCGTGCGCCCCTGCCCACCACCGATATAGACGGCGAGACCGAGTTCGCCTGCTTCGTTCTTCTTCAGCTGCAGGCCAATGTCGTGCACCTGAATGGCCGCACGATCATGCTCAGAACCGACAATCGCAATCTTGAACTTGCGTGGGAGATAGGAAAACTCCGGATGCAGCGACGACCACTGGCGCAAAATTTCTGCCAGCGGGCGCGGATCGGCTACTTCATCATGCGCAGCGCCAGCAAAATGATCCGCCGTCACATTGCGAATGCAATTTCCTGAAGTCTGGATCGCATGCATTTCGACTCCCGCAAGCTCTTCGAGAATTTGCGGCACGTCTTTCAGTGCTGGCCAGTTGTACTGGATGTTCTGACGCGTCGTGAAATGCGCGAAGCCACGGTCATAATCCCGCGCAATGGAGCCAAGCCTGCGCAGCTGGCGGCTCGACAATGTGCCATAAGGGATCGCAACACGCAGCATATAGGCATGTAACTGCAGATAGAGACCGTTCATGAGCCGTAAAGGCTTGAACTGGTCTTCCGTCAATTCGCCAGAAAGGCGACGCGCAACCTGATCCTTGAACTGTGCAACGCGGGCCGCAACAAAGTCGCGGTCAAATTCATCATAACGATACATATTTACTTCCGATATTCAGATCAGGAGGCTTGCTTCAAGAAGGATTGGCCAAGCGTAATGATGGTGGGCCCGGAGAGTCGGATACGTTCGCGGAGGCGAATGGGATAAAGCCCTTCGTCGCGCTCTTCGACATCGATGACATTCACGTCGACAACCAGATTGGCTTTTGCTGCCACCTTGCCAGCTTCTTCAAGTGCGCTGACGGCTTCCGCGTGACGGGCAACCAACGCACCATCGATGGTTTCCTGCCATGATCCGTCAGCGCCAAGCCACACAGCCTGTCCATCGATGAGCCGGTTTGCAGTGAGAACTTTTACAACCATTTTCCCAACTCCTGATTTAAGCCGCGACTGCAACGGGTCTAACCGCCAGCGCCTGCGCTTTGTCGATAGCGGCGCCTGCAACAGCATCGCCGATGATGACCATGACCGGACCGGAGAGTTCTTTGCGCTCTTCCAGAGACGGCAGATCTTTCAATGTTCCATGAAACAGCCGCTTATCCTTGCGGCTGGCATTCTCAACAACTGCGACAGCCGTATCTTCATGCAGCCCCGCAGAAATCAGACGGCTTGCAACGGAAGCGGCAACGCTTGAACCCATATAGACAGCGATTGTTGCACCCGAGACGGCAAGCTTGGCCCAGCCCGGCAACACATCACCCGCCATGTCGTGACCTGTCGTGAAAACCAGCGAAGACGCCACGCCGCGCAAAGTCAGCGGCAGCTCCATATCGGCTGCGGCAGCGAAAGCAGACGTGATGCCCGGCACGATTTCAAAGCCGATACCGGCTGACCGCAATGCGGCCATTTCTTCGCCCGCACGACCAAACACCAGCGGATCGCCCGCTTTCAGACGCACCACACGCTTGCCTTCTTGACCAAGGCTGACGAGCAGATCATTGATCTCGTTCTGGCTCTTGGAATGGCATCCCTTGCGCTTGCCGACCGAAAGACGCTCCGCATCACGACGCCCCATGGCAATCACGCCTTCCGGCACCAATGCGTCATGCACAATCACGTCAGCTTCCATCAGAACGCGATGTGCGCGCAGGGTCAGCAGATCTTCTGCACCCGGACCAGCACCAACGAGCCAGACATAACCGGCAGCATGTTCTCTTTGCTCGATTAATTCATTTGCAGCTTTGTATGCTTCTTCGCGATCACCGTTTTCAACAGCACGCGCTACGGAGCCGGAGAAGAACCCACGCCAGAAACTGCGGCGCGCCAGACCTTTTGGCAAAAGCTTTTCGACCAGCGGACGCCAACTTTCGGCATAATGCGCAAGCTCACCAAGGCGTGGCGAGAAGGCCGCATCAATGCGCGCACGCACCATCTGCGCCAGCACAGGGGCCGAGCCTTCCGTGCCAATCGCAATTGCAATCGGCGCGCGGTTCACGATGGCAGGGGTCAGGAAATCACAGAGCGCAGGACGGTCGACAACGTTAACTGGAATTTTCTGCGCTTTGGCCGATGCTGCAATCGCGCGATCCTGATCTTCATCACCCGTGGCGATAAAAACCAGCTTCGCACCTTCAAGAAGATCGGCGCTAAAAGCTTGAGGGACATGTTCCGAACTGTGGCTTTCGATGAAGCTCGCCAAGGCCGGTTCAAGCTCTCGCGCAATGATGCGCAAACGAGCGGACGTCTGGGCCACGAGCCGCGCTTTGTTGAGCGCTTCTTCGCCGCCGCCAACAATAACCACCACCTCTTCCGAAACACGGAAGAAGGCAGGAAAATCAGCAAGAAGTCGTTGGGACGCGAGAGCCACAGCAGTATCCTTTTTAAGACTGCTGGCATTATTCCCGGACTGGCGAAATTTTATAAGAAACGGGCTTGCGTGCGCAAATCGCGCGGAGCATCACTTTTTCTCTGAAAAGGCATTATGAGGATTTTAATTCCTATTTGCCTCAAATTATATCCCATAATTTTTGTAGGATTTATATTGACTTAATGATAATTGCCCGACGTAAAAAATGCTGGCAAGTGCTTTGGCCAGCGACGTGGCAGAACAGCCACGAGGTCAAAGCGCAGCGATAATTGTGCGTAATCCTTTTGCCGTTGCAGCCACATATCGGCAGCCGCCTCGATACGGCGCATGGCCTGCGGCGTGACGGCAAGTTGTGCTGCTTCAACGCTTGTCCGTGCTTTGACTTCGACAATGAGAACAAGATTGCCGCGCCGGGCGATCAGATCGATTTCGCCAAGCCGCGTGCGGTAGCGGCGTGCCACGATGCGAAACCCTTTAAGCATAAGCGCAAACGCGGCCAGCCGCTCGGCGCTGTGTCCGCGAAAGAAAGCAACACGCTTTTTCTCGCGGAGTTCACTCATCAGCCCTGCGCCTTCAACTGCATCAGGCGCTGATACAGCACTGATTTCTGCCCGCCAGTCATCTTTGCTGCCTCGCCTGCAGCTTTTGATGGCGGCAATTCCTGCGATAATGACAGCAACAGCTTGTCGATATCCTCTTCACTCTGCGGACCGGCTTCCCCTGTTGGCGGACCAACCAGCAACACGACTTCACCGCGAATACGATCTTCGCCATCAAATTGCTGCTTCAACTCACCCAGAGGTGCAGTCACGATGGTTTCGTAGGCTTTGGTCAGCTCGCGGCAAAGAGCTGCTTCACGACCATCGCCAAAAACCTCCGCCATATCGGCGAGCGTTGTCGCCGTGCGGTTGGGCGATTCATAGAACACAAGCGTTGCTTCGATATTCTTGAGGCTTTCGAGCTTGGATGTCTTCTGGCCGTGTCTGACCGGCAAAAAGCCGCAAAACATGAATGCATCAGTCGGAAGTCCGGAAGCAGCAAGTGCCGCAAGGAGTGCCGAAGCGCCAGGCACCGGTACCACACGAATGCCTGCCTCTCGAGCCTCGCCAACAAGACGGAAGCCCGGATCCGACACAAGCGGCGTGCCTGCATCTGAAACGAGCGCAACACTCTTGCCGCTTTCAAGGGCTGCGATCAGCTTTGCGCCTGCCTCCGCAGCATTATGTTCGTGATAGCTGATCGGGCGGCGCGAAATGCCATAGCGATCGAGCAACACGCGGGTCACGCGCGTATCTTCACAGGCCACAATGTCGGCACTCGCAAGCACTTCCAGACCGCGTAGCGTCATGTCGCCGAGATTGCCAATCGGGGTCGAGACGATATAGAGCGCAGGTTCGATTGGACGCGCACGCTGGGCGGTGCCACCGACAACAAATTCGCGTTTCTGTTCGTCCAAAAATTCACTCATTACCTGTCCTTATGCAGCCAGATCAGCCACGAGCGCATCAAGCACCAGCGCGCCATCCGGCGTTGCACGGATGAAGCTTCCATCCATCTTTTCGATCATGCCCGATGCGACCAGCCTTTCAAGACGCTTGCGGTCAATATCGTGGCCCGTCAGACGCTGATAACGCGCAAGATCAATACCTTCTCGCAACCGCAAGCCCATCATCAGAAACTCATCGCCCTGCGGTTCACCATCAAGATGTTCTTCCTCGATAATACCGTGACCTTGGCTTGCCACTTTTTCCAGCCAGGTTTCGGGATGCTTTTCGGTCATTGTGACGGTGCGCAAGCCGTTTTCGACAAAACGTCCATGTGCGCCGGGGCCGATGCCGACATATTGCCCATAACGCCAATAAACCAGATTATGCTGGGATTCACGTCCCGGCACCGCATGGTTTGAAATCTCATAGGCCGGAAGACCATGTTCTGCGGTGATCTTTTGCGTTTCTTCATAAAGAGCGGCAGCATGATCAGGGTCGGGCGTGGTGAGCTTGCCCGCCTTCCAGAGATTATAGAACTGTGTGCCTTCTTCGATTGTCAGCTGGTAGAGCGAGAGATGATCGGCAGCAAGGCCGATGGCTTCTTTCAGCTCTTCGCGCCAGGCTTCAATAGTCTGATTTGGTCGCGCATAGATGAGATCGAAAGACAGACGCGGGAAAATCTCACGCGCAAGCCGGATTGCGGCCTTGGCTTCTTCAACCGAATGCATACGCCCAAGACGGCGCAGATCAGGATCGTTCAGCGCCTGAATGCCAAGCGAAACGCGATTGACGCCCGCTGCACGATAGCCCCGGAAACGATCAGCTTCCACGCTTGTCGGATTGGCTTCCAGTGTCACTTCAATATCGGGCGCGACAGTCCAGCGCGACGCAATACCATCAAGCAGGCTGCCAACCGTCGAGGGCTGCATCAGCGACGGCGTACCGCCGCCCAGAAAGATGCTGGTGACGGTGCGCGGGCCTGTGCGGGCGCGCAATGTGTCCATCTCACGGTTGAAAGCTTCCGCGAAGCGTGGCTGGTCAACCGGCTGATGGCGCACATGGCTGTTGAAGTCGCAATACGGACATTTTGCCAGGCAGAACGGCCAGTGCAAATAAACGCCAAACGCCGTTTCTCCATCTGCGCGCGCAATTGGTAGAATATTCGCTGAAGCGTCAGGTGGAGAAAAATGATGGTTCATTCGGGCGTATCCGAAACAATACCGAGCGCCTTTTCCGCAAACAGCTTGAAGGCACGCGCACGATGCGAAAGCGCGGACGCGTCGCCCGGCGTCCAGCCGTGCTTCTCGTCAGCAGTCATTTCGCCAAAGGTCTTTTCATAGCCTTCCGGCTTGAATACCGGATCATAGCCGAAGCCGATATCGCCGCGCGGAGGCCAGATCAGTGTGCCTTCCACTTCACCGCGATAATATTGTGCCTCACCATCCGGCCATGCAAGGCAGATAACCGAAACAAAGCGCGCCTTACGCTCGGCAGGGGTGAGAGCACCCTTTTCCTGCAGAAGATCTTCAACCTTCTTCATCGCCATATTGAAATCGCGTGTGCCGTCTTCGGTCTCCGCCCAGTCAGCAGTGTAAACGCCCGGATTGCCATCGAGCGCGTCAACCATCATGCCGGAATCATCAGACAGAGAAGGCAAACCCGTAGCTTCCGCTGCGGCCAGTGCCTTGATATAGGCATTCTGCTCAAACGTCGTTCCGGTTTCTTCCGGCTCCGGCAGGCCGAGAGCTGCAACAGAACTGACCTCGAAGCCAAACGGGGCGATCAGCCCATCGAATTCGCGCAATTTGCCTGCATTGTGCGATGCGACGATCAGTTTGCCTTTTTCAAGCACCCGCATTTTTTAACTCCAAAGTTTCGGCTCAGCGAATTCCAGCGAATTGCCGGAGGGATCGCGAAAATAAATCGAACGTGCGCCATTGGGCCATTCGAAATCGGACTCGATAGCAATCCCGTGCTCTTCGAGATAGCTGCACCAGTCGTCAATCTCATGACGTGTGGCTGCAAAACAGACATGCCCTGCACCGATCGTCCCATGCGGTGGCACAGGCAGCGATCCGGGCGCGGGTGGCTTCAAAGTTTCTTCCGCCTTAAACAACAGTAAAATACCATCGCCACAGCGGAAGAATGCATTGCGTTCACTGACCTTGCCCACCGGCGCAAGCCCGATGATGTCGCGATAAAACGAAATCGCCTCAGCAACATCACGGACATAGAGCGCGGTTTCAAGAATGCGGGATGCCTGCATTTTCGGCCACCTCTTTCATGGAGATGGCCTTAACTATCAGGCAAGTGCTGCCTTCTGCAACTCGACGAGCTGATTAATGCCGCCGCGTGCAAGCTTCATAAGCGCTGCAAACTCTTCTTCCGAGAATGGTGCGCCTTCAGCTGTACCCTGAATTTCGACAATGCCGCCCTTGCCGGTCATCACGAAATTGCTGTCGGTTTCTGCCGCCGAATCCTCGACATAATCGAGATCAAGCACAGGCTGACCTTCGTGGATGCCGCAGGAAATGGCCGCAATATGATCTTTAAGCACCTTCTCAAAGCGGATCATCTGCCGCGCTTCCATCCAGCGCAGGCAATCATAAAGGGCAACCCAACCGCCGGTGATCGCAGCTGTACGGGTGCCGCCATCCGCCTGAATGACATCGCAGTCAACCGTGATCTGGAATTCGCCAAGTGCCTGAAGATCAACCACTGCGCGCAGCGAACGACCGATAAGGCGCTGGATTTCCTGCGTACGACCACCCTGCTTTCCAGCGGCTGCTTCACGGCGCATACGGTCGCCGGTCGAACGTGGCAACATGCCATATTCTGCAGTGACCCAGCCCTTGCCTGAATTGCGCATCCAGCCCGGCACCTTTTCTTCAAGGCTTGCCGTGCACAGAACGTGGGTGTCGCCGAACTTGACGAGGCACGAGCCTTCCGCATGTTTGGAGACGCCGCGCTCAAAAGAGACGGCACGCATTTCATCAGCAGCGCGCTTGGATGGACGCATCGTATTTCCTCAATTCGTTTTTCGTTGCGGCTTTTTAGGCTTGTCGCGCTCGAATGAAAAGGAATTTCGCAGTATCTTACAACAGAGGTGTTGAGAGAGGTGAAACTGTAAACCCAAACCCTTTGACGCATCGGGTTGCTCGCTTATATTTATAGTCTGCAATTCAAAGGGTTCGCATTGAGACCATGATCAAGTCACCGGAACATCAGCTGCTTAATGCACTCGACCAGCGGTCGCGCGATATTTTCCGGCTGATCGTCGACAGTTACCTCAATGATGGCGATCCGGTCGGGTCGCGCAACCTGTCGCGCCTGCTGCCGCACAGTCTTTCTCCGGCTACCATTCGCAATGTGATGAGTGACCTTGAGCATCTTGGCCTCATCTATGCACCGCATATTTCCGCCGGGCGTCTGCCAACCCAGATCGGTCTGCGTTTCTTTGTCGATGCTTTCATGGAAGTGGGCGACCTGCCGCCTGATGAACGCTCCTCCATTGAGGCACAGGTGCGTTCGGCAGGCATGAACAATTCGGTCGAGAGCGTGCTGACAGAAGCCAGTCAGGTTCTTTCGGGCCTTTCGCGTGGTGCTGGCCTTGTGCTTGCAACCAAGGCCGAAGGCGCGCTTAAACATATCGAATTCGTGCGTCTTGAACCGACCCGCGCGCTTGCCGTGCTGGTGATGCAGAATGGCGATGTCGAGAATCGCGTTGTGAACCTGCCTGCTGGAATCTCCGCTTCGCAGCTGGTGGAGGCTTCCAACTTTCTCAACGCGCATATTCATGGCCATACGCTGTCGGAAGCGAAATCGGAGTTGGAAAAGCTGTCGGAAGAAACCAGACAGGAACTTGATCAGCTCTCGCAGGAACTTGTTGCACAGGGACTGGCTGTGTGGAGCGGTGCAGGTTCTGACCAGCCTGCACGCCTCATCGTGCGCGGTCGTGCCAACCTGCTTGAGAACATTCATGCACAGGAAGATATTGAACGCCTGCGCCACCTGTTTGACGACCTCGAAACCAAGGATGGCATGATCCAGCTCCTCGATCTGGCTGAATCGGGTTCTGGCGTGCGGATTTTCATCGGCTCGGAGAACAAGCTGTTCTCGCTTTCCGGTTCATCACTGGTGGTGGCCCCTTATCGTGACAGCGAACAGCGTGTTGTTGGCGCTCTGGGCGTCATTGGACCAACCCGGCTCAACTACGCCCGCATCGTGCCGATGGTCGATTACACCGCGCAGATTGTCTCCCGATTGCTGCGCTAATTTCTGATATGAAGTGTCAGACTTGCCAAGGCTAAGAAATTAGACCTTGATTTTAACGCCGCGAAACTCGATATCCGGCCCAAACACTATTCAAGACGGAAGAAGCATTATGGCTGATGAAAAGAATACACCCGAAAACCCCGATCTTGAGCAGCGCGATATCAACAATCCTCGTGATCGTGATGCGCTGAAGCGTGCTGCCGACGATTTTCTGAAAAGCCGCAAGGCTGAGGCACGCGCCGAGGTCGAAGAAGAAGCTGTTGACACCGAGAGCCTGGCTGCAAACACCATTGCAGCACTTGAAGCCGACAATGCAGAACTGAAAGATCAGATGCTGCGTCTCGTTGCAGAGATGGAAAACCTGCGCAAGCGCACACAGCGCGACGTGCAGGACGCACGCACCTATGCTGTGACAAATTTTGCCCGCGACATGCTCTCGGTTTCCGACAATCTGAGCCGCGCACACGAAGCCATTCCTGCCGACGCGCTGGAAAGCGACGCCAACCTCAAGTCGCTTGCCGAAGGTGTGGAAATGACCGAACGCGCCATGCTTCAGGCTTTGGAGCGTCACGGCGTGACCAAGCTTAACCCTGAAGGCGAAAAGTTCGACCCGAACTTCCATCAGGCTATTTTTGAAGTGCCTAACCCTGATCTGCCAGCCAATACGGTCGTGCAGGTCATGCAGGCAGGATACGCCATCGGTGACCGCGTGCTGCGCCCGGCGATGGTTGGGGTTTCCAAGGGCGGTCCAAAGGCTGCCGCCGAGACGGCACCTGAAAGCAATGCTTGATTAGCATTTCCAGCAAAAGCGCGAAGCGCCTCCGCAGGGAAATCAGTTCGCCGGACTGATTTCTTTTCCTGCTGCGATGCGTGGGATAATGCGATAAAAACAAAAAGAAAGAGCGGCGTGTTCATCGCCGCTCTTTCTTTTTGTCGCTATCCATTGGACTATCGACACACTAGAGCGTGTCGTTGTTAATTGTATCCGCTGCACCCGCTCTATTTCTTTATTTTGCGCATGTCGTTATCGGATCGTAGCGGGAACAGAAATCAGTCCAGTGGACTGATTTCCCTGCGAAGGCGGTCCCCACTTTTCCGCGACATGCTTTATCAGCTGGGAGGCCGTGCGTGACGATCTTTGATTTTGCAAACTTTGCAGGGGTTTTCGTCTTCGCTGCCACCGGCGCTCTCGCCGCATCACGCCGTCAGCTCGATATTATCGGCTTTATCTTTCTCGCCAACGTGACTGGCATCGGCGGCGGCACGATGCGCGATCTGGTACTGGGCGCACCCGTTTTCTGGGTCGTTGAGCCGTTTTATCTGCTGGCAGGAACGTCTGCCGCCATCATCGTCTATTTCACGGCACATCTGGTCGAATCACGCTACCGGCTTTTGCTGTGGTTCGACGCCATCGGTTTGTCAGCCTATACGGTTGTGGGTGCGGCCAAAGGCTTGGCACTCGGCTTTGGGCCATCCGTTGCCATCGTCACCGGCATTTTTACGGCAACGCTTGGCGGCATTTTACGCGACATGGTGGCAGGCGAGCCATCCGTGCTTATGCGGCGCGAAATCTACGTCAGCGCAGCTCTTGCCGGTGCATGTCTTTATGTGGTGCTGGAACGCTTGGGGATTGATCCGATTTTTGCAGCGCTTGCTGCCGCACTCACAGCCTTTATCGTGCGCGGCGGTGCGCTTTATTTCGGCTGGAATCTACCGGTCTATAAAAGCCGTCCCGGTCGCACAGAGGAAGAACTCAAGCGCGACCGGATTGTCCGGATTGATCAGTAGAGCAGTTCCAGTTCACACTCAACATTGAAACCGATCTATCTCTTTGTTTTTATAGTACTATCCCAGAAAAGGCAGCTTCGCACTTTTACGGGGATTGCTCTAATCAAATAAGCTTGGCCTGCGTCGCTACAGCCTTCAGATCGACCAGCGGACGTGGTCCCATCTGCTGAATAATCATACCGGCTGCAAGCGAGCCTAAGCGTGCGCAATCTTCAAGCGAACGGTCCTTGGTGTAGCCATAAAGGAAACCGGCGGCATAAAGATCACCCGCACCTGTGGTATCGATCAGCTCTTCGATCTCAATTGCTGGCACATGCAGCGTCTGATCGGCAGTGATGACGATCGCGCCCTTTTCCGAGCGTGTGACGACTGCCAGCGGGCAATCCTTGCGGATGGCTTCAACAGCTTCATCAAGCGACTTGGTCTGATAGAGCGACTTGGCTTCGTCTTCATTGGCGAAAACGATATCGACCGTGCGGCTGCGCATAAGATCAAGAAACTCATCACGATAGCGATCAACGCAGAATGGGTCGGACAAGGTCATGGCAACCTGACGGCCGTGCTCATGCGCAATCTTGGAAGCCAGAACAATGGCTTCCTTGGCGCGTGGCGGATCCCACAGGTAACCTTCGAAATAGGTAACGCGGGCATCGGCAACTTTGGAGGTTTCGACATCTTCCGGCCCAAGCTCGACGCAGGCACCCAGATAGGTGTTCATCGAACGCTCGCCATCCGCGGTTACGAAAATCATGGAACGGGCAGTCGGTGAGCCTTTTTCCAGTGCGCGCGTATCGAAGGCTACGCCCTGTGCGCGAATATCATGGGAAAAAACCCGGCCAAGATGGTCTGTTGCAACCTTACCAAAAAAGGCGGAACGCCCACCGAGGCTCGCGACGCCTGCAGCGGTATTACCAGCACTGCCACCCGACATTTCCGTGACCTGACCTTTGATACGGCCATAGAGCAGTTCTGCCCGGTCGCCATCAATCAGGTTCATGGCGCCTTTGATGATGCCATTTGTTTCTAGGAATGCATCTTCCGTGCGCGAGATAATATCGACAATGGCGTTGCCAATGCAAAGAACGTCGAATGTAGCCATGAGCTGATCTGGGGCTCCCCTTTTTGTCTGCTGCCCGCCTCTGTGCAAGGCATTCAGGCAACGGTACGGCGGCAGTCATGTGGGGCCGGTTTAGCCTTTTGCAAGTGCTTTGACCACCCTGTTAAGCCTGCCTCCTGTGGGTAGCGCATATTGTACCGATCCATCGGCCTTCCTATTTTGATCGCATAAGATCACCGAAAGTGGGCCTGAATGATCATTGAAGCGGCAATAAAAGCCCTTAAACGCCTTCCAACGCCGGAGTTTCGTTCGGTTTTGTGGAAAACACTGGGTTTGACGCTCTTGTTGCTGATCGGGCTTTGGGTCGGAATTCGTCAATTATTTTTTACTTTAGCCTGGCCGTGGATGGCGCAATTGCTGCCCGGAATGCCCGAATGGGCTGGCTGGCTCGGTATTGCTGCAGCCATTGTTGCAGGTCTGGGACTGGCGCTCGTTCTCGCTTTAATGATTGCACCCGTCACCGCACTTGTAGCCGGTATCTTCCTTGATGATGTCGCGGACGTCGTTGAACGTGAAGACTATCCCGGTGAGCCCGCAGGCACGCCCCTGCCGCTGGGCCGTTCCGTTGTGGTGTCGCTCAAGTTTCTGGGCGTGGTCATTCTCGGCAATATCGCAGCACTTTTTCTGCTCTTCGTACCCGGCATCAATCTGATCGCCTTTTTTGTGATCAACGCCTATTTGCTGGGGCGGGAATTCTTTGAATTTGCCGCGATGCGTTATCGGTCCGAGAGCGAGGCCAAGGCACTACGCTCGCAATATGGGGTGACGGTCTTCCTCGCGGGGTTGGTCATTGCGGGATTTCTCGCGATCCCGATCGTCAATCTGCTGACGCCGCTGTTTGCGGCTGCGATGATGATTCATCTGCACAAGGCAATTTCGCAGCGAGAAATTTTAAAACTGCGGCGGTAACGGGATGAGCGCTGCGGGTACGTCACAGGTCTTGCCGGGATATTTGCAGATATCAGCGATCACGCAATTCTCGCATTCAGGCTTGCGCGCCTTACAGGTGTAACGCCCGTGCAGGATGAGCCAGTGATGCGCGTGAAACAGATATTCTTTCGGAATAACCCGCATCAGAATAGCTTCTATCGCATCCGGCGTCTTGGCTGGTGCAAGTCCGATCCGATTGCCGATGCGCAGGATATGCGTGTCCACAGCCATGGTTGAGTGGCCAAAAGCCATGCTCAATACGACATTGGCGGTCTTTCGGCCAACCCCCGGCAACTTCACCAATTCGTCGCGATCATCCGGGACTTCACCGCCATAATCGCGAATGAGCGCTTCGGACAATAGAATGACGTTTTTCGCCTTGTTGCGCCAAAGACCGATCGTGCGGATATAATTGCCAACCGTGTCTTCGCCCAGCGCCAGCATTTTTTGCGGCGTGTCGGCAATCGCAAAAAGCGCACGGGTAGCCTTGTTCACTCCCACGTCTGTTGCCTGTGCCGACAAGACGACGGCGACGAGCAGCGTGAAGGCATTCACATGTTCGAGCTCACCCTTTGGTTCGGGGCGCAAAATGGAAAAGCGGCGGAAAATCTCGTGGATTTCATCAGCCGTGTAGAGCGTGCCTGCAACCCGACGCGGGCGACGAACCTGAGTTGTCGCTGCGTCATTCACGGGCGATTTGATTTTGGCGTTTTCCATTTTGTCTCTATACTTGGCTCCATCCGCGGAAAACAGTTCACAGCTTGACGCAGCCCGGAGCAAATGTGCATGCAGCATCCAGACGGCGCAAATCCAGACAGATTTGATACCCCAATTTTTGAAGCTCTGCTGACGCCTTATCGCTCATTGGGGAGAACGGGTTTTCATGTGTTGATGGGCGCCATGATCTGCTGCTGGCTATTTGTCTGCATATTGTTCTGGTCAATAGGCGCATGGCCGATCATCGGCTTTTTTGGCCTTGATGTGCTGGCAATCTATCTGGCTTTTCGCTGGAACTACCACGCGGCCAAGGCACGCGAGGAAATATCCGTTTCACGGTCAGAACTCTCCATCCGAAAATACGAAGCCTCCGGCAAAATGACCAGCCATCTGTTTCATCCGTTCTGGACACGATTTAATGTCGCCAGAAAACCGGATATCGGCATCACGACGATGCATGTTGAAAGTCGTCAGAACAGTGTTCTCGTCGGTGGTTTTCTCAATCCCGATGATCGCGAGAGTTTTGCCACGGCTTTCGGCAATGCGTTAAGCGAGGCGCGACGCTGACATCGGCACACAGTTTTCCACATATGTTGACGGCTTTTGCTTCCAGGGCATCAGTTTTAGGATGCTTTGAGGGGAATCCACTTTCGGCCCTTGAAGTCCGGCTTTTCACAAGCCATATCAGTTGAGTGAAAGATACGCCGAAAGGGTGCTTTCCATAACGGTCGCTTCTTACCAAGGACTGATGCAATGACAAGAATGACTCCGTTTTCGAGCCCTCTATTGCTGGGCTTCGACACAATGGAAAAGACGCTGGAACGGATTGCCAAATCCGGCGACGGCTACCCGCCCTATAACATTGAACGTCTGCGTGGCGAGACGGGATCTGAACGGTTGCGCATTACGCTTGCGGTAGCAGGCTTCGCCAGTGACGATCTTGAGGTCATGACTGAAGACAATCAGCTCGTGATCCGTGGACGCCAGAGCGACGATACCGAACGCGAGTTTCTGCACCGTGGCATTGCTGCCCGTCAGTTTCAGCGCGTCTTTGTTCTGGCAGATGGGATGCGGGTCGTCGGTTGTGATCTGAAAAATGGCCTGCTTGCTATTGATCTCGACAGACCTGAACCAGAACGCCTTATCAAACGTATAAATATAGCAGTGAAGGAATGATCCCGGTTCAGACTGGGTTCATGCTGAAATCGCTATAATGGAATTGTTAAGCTCTTAAGCAGTATGATCGCAAATGATGTGCTGCGAAATTGGAGGCTAAGACCATGGACAGACACATTCTCACTGAACATGAATTCGCTCATCTGGGTGAAGGTGAACTGGCTTACGTGCGCAAGATTCGTTCCGACGATCTTACCCGCAGCTTCCCTGCCCTTCCCCCAATCGCTCCAGGTCTTGAACTCTGGGCGCTGTTTGGAGCCACCGGCGAACCCATCGTTCTTTCCGATGTACGCGCCACCGCGTTGCAGGGCGCACATGAACACGAATTGCGCACCGTGATGCTGCATTAAGATGCTTCGCGACCGAAAGTGTTGCTATTTCGGGCTTTGCTCCGAAGCAAATTCGGTCGGATAAAATGCATAAGGCCGCCGTTCTCTAAAGAATGGCGGCCTTGCTTGTTTAAACGGGACAGTATCAGGCAGCGTTGGTCGCAGGCTGTGCTGTCAGGAATGAATAAAGTGCCTGGGCATCATGGGTGCCGCGCAGCTTGGCAACGGTATCGGCATCGCGCAACATGCGTGCAATACGCGACAATGCTTTCAGATGATCGGCGCCGGCATTTTCCGGCGCAAGGAGCAAGAAGACGAGATCGACGGGCTGATCGTCCAGTGCTTCAAAATCCACTGGCGTTTCAAGGCGCGCAAAAATTCCTGCAATCTTGTCAATGCTTGCCAGCTTGCCGTGAGGAATGGCCACGCCATTGCCAACCCCGGTCGAACCGAGGCGCTCACGCTGGAGAATTGTTTCGAAAACTTCACGCTCAGGGAGACCGGTCAGTTCCGCGGCCTTTTCAGACAAAATCTGCAAAAGCTGCTTTTTGGAGCTGGCTTTCAGCGCAGGGATAATCGCCCCTGGCTGAATCAGATCACTAAGATCCATTCTCTCCGTTCCTTCTTCAATCAGGCCATCGAAGGCCCGGTTTAGGGAAGCGCACGACAGCGGAAAACTGCGTGCGCTTCAGGTTTGCCGTCAAGCGCGGGGAGCGGCCTGGCGGGTAACCGTCGATGGGTCCACCCAGCCTATATTGCCGTCCGCACGACGGTACACGATATTCACTTCATCATTGCCTGCATTGCGGAATACCAGGACCGGGTTTTCGATCAGGTCAAGTTCCACAACCGCCGACGCTACCGAGAGGGTGCGAAGGGCAACAGACGATTCCGCAACGATAGTCGGTGCGTAATCAACCGGAAGGTCCTCCTCTTCTTCCGGCAGCGGTGCCATAACACGATATGCCACATCATCATAGATCGCATTTGGTGCGGTCGCAGGACGCGATTTCAAACGGCGCTTGTAACGACGCAAGCGTGTTTCAATCTTGTCTGCAGCCGCATCGAAAGCCAGTTGCGGATCCTGCGCATCTCCGGTGCTCTGCAAAGTGGCACCGCTATCAAGATGCAAGGTACAATCCGCGCTGAATCGCGACCCGGACTTGGTGACCGTTACCTGCCCGGAAAAGCCATGATCAAAATATTTGCCGACCGCTTCGTTAACCCGATCAATAATCCGGGTCGTGAAAGCTTCACCGACGTCCATATGCTTTCCAGATACACGCAGAGTCATTTGGTACACCTCATTTGCGTTACACAACAGGACGTAGTCTAACCATAAGGCGAGCGAAGCGCAAAGCGAACCAGCATCAAATCTGCTTTTCGTCCTGTGCTTATTTTAGCCCCGTTTCCTGCAGTCTGAAAAAGCGCCAAAGCCCCATTCCCGATCATTGCCATCCACGCGGCCAGTCGAATAATTTTCCGTCATATGTTTTCAACCACATGCCGGAAGGATCGCTGCACATCGTTCTCTTATGTAACGCTGAAAACGCCGAAGCGTTTCCCGAAATATTACCTTGCCTTTCGTTTAAACAATCGGACACCGGTTAACGGTCTTTACGGGTGCATATCGCAATGCGAGCGGGGCTTCTATTGACTGAAACGTAAATTGTCAATCGCAGCTTTTACCAGCCCGATCCTCGCGCGTTGCTCATCCCCCTCCAGTCAAAAATGAATTACCCTGCCTTCGCGAATTAGAATTCACTAAAATTCAGAACAGTTTCATCACGTTAATTCAGATTGGCATTCTTGTAATGCGTGGCGGCAATCTTACGGATAGTCTTTTTCAACCTGCAGACGATCTAGCTTTCTTTTCGCGTCTGCGCTGAACTGATGAAGCAATATTCATCGATTCACGATATTTCGCGACTGTTCTTCGCGCGATATCCACACCGTCCTTTTTCAAGGCATCAACGATGGCATCGTCAGACAGCACGTCATCGGGCTTCTCCGCATCAATCATCTGACGGATGCGATGGCGCACACTTTCAGATGAATGCGCGTCACCACCTTCCGACGAAGCGATGGAAGCGGTGAAGAAATAGCGCAATTCGAACACGCCACGCGGTGTCGCCATGAATTTGTTTGCGGTGACACGGCTGATGGTGGATTCATGCATCCCCACAGCATCTGCGACGATACGCAGGTTCAAAGGCTTGAGATGGGTCACGCCGTGGCGCAGAAAGCCGTCCTGCTGGCGAATTATTTCCTGTGTCACTTTCAGGATTGTGCGAGCGCGCTGATCGAGGCTGCGTACCAACCAGCTGGCCGTCTGCATGCAATCGGACAGGAATGTCTTTTCCTCAGCTTTTACCGAGGTGCTGACTTCCGCATAATATTCATTGTTGACGATCAGACGCGGCATTGCTTCGGGGTTGAGTTCAATCGCCCAGCCATCGTCGCTTGATCGTGATACCAGTACATCAGGAACGATGACATCTGCGACCGACACTTCAAACTGTGTGCCGGGTTTGGGATCAAGCGCCCGGATCTCGCCAAGCATATCCAGGAGATCAGCCTGATCGACGCCGCAGAGTTTTTTCAACGTTGCAAAATCTCGCCGCGCAAGCAGTTCAAGATTATTGATGAGCGCCTCCATGGCCGGATCAAACCGGTCCTTGAGGCGCAGCTGGATCGCCAGGCATTCACGCAGATCACGCGCGAAAATTCCCGCAGGATCAAAGCTTTGCATCTCGTGAAGCACGCGCTCAACATGGGCGGTTTCAACGCCGAGATTTTGCGCAAGCAGTGAAGTGTCGGCACGCAGATAACCGCTTTCATCCAAAGCATCTGCAAGTGCGGTTGCGATGAAACGATCAGCAGCAGTGGCGAAAGACAAGGCGATCTGTTCGGCTACGTGGGTGCTTAACGAAGGGCGGCTCGCTGTGACCTGATCAATGTCGTAGCTGCCGCCAGCGCCGAAGCTTTCGCCACCGGTCGTTTTCCATTGCAGGTCGAGTGTACTGCCCGCGTCATCACTCCGACCGGGGTCATCGGGGAAGATGTTTTCGAGCGAACTGTCAAAGGTCGACGAGAGATTTTGCGCGTCATCAACCGTATCGGTCTTGAACCAGTCTTCATCGGATGAGGCTTCCGCTGAAGCTCCATCATCGCTGTCACGAGGAGGTTCGGCGTCTGCAAAATCATCATTCGCTGCCTCAATTCTGTCCAGCAGCGGATTTTTCTCGATCTCCAGATCGATGAACTGCTCCAGCTCGATATGCGTCATCTGCAACAACTTGATGGACTGCATCAACTGCGGAGTCATCACCAGCGATTGCGATTGACGAAAATCTAGCTTCGGCGAGAGTGCCATTCGTTGTTTTATTTCCCCGTTTTTTGCCCGTGCCAGCCTGTAAGAGCACCGCTCGCCCTTTTGGGTGCGCAAAGCTCGCTCGAACACTTTATATTTACAGCACAATTTACCTCAAACTGATTCAAGTTTGAGGAACTATGCTGTAGCCGCTAGCAAAGTCGCCTTTATATGAATTGTTTTCGACCAAGGCGTTCCAATTATCAAAACTGGTATGAACCTTGCTTGTCAATTCAGAATGTGCGTTTTTCGGACAAAAGGGGAAATTAGTCGCAAGCTTGCTGCGCTTTGCAAAAGCAGCGCAGCAAGCTTCACTCGAAAATGAGAATATGTTCCGGCAAACAATACCGGAACTGTAATTTACAGCGTGAACTGATCACCGAGATAGAGCCTGCGCACGTCGGGGTTGGCGACGATTTCAGCAGGACGACCATGCGTCAGCACCTGACCGGCATGGATAATATAGGCGCGATCAATAAGACCAAGCGTTTCACGGACATTGTGGTCCGTGATGAGCACGCCGATGCCACGGCTGGTCAGGTGACGCACGAGCTGCTGGATGTCCGACACCGCAATCGGGTCAACACCAGCGAAAGGTTCGTCGAGCAGCATGAAATTCGGACGTGAAGCAAGGGCGCGCGCAATTTCCAGACGACGACGTTCACCACCCGACAGGGAAATGGCAGGCGCCTTGCGCAGATGCGAAATATGAAACTCTTCGAGCAGAGCGTCGAGCTCCGTCGCGCGCTTCTTGCGGTCCTTCTCGACCACTTCCAGCACGGCCTTGATATTGTTTTCGACCGACAGGCCACGGAAAATCGAGGCTTCCTGCGGTAGATAGCCAATCCCAAGACGCGAACGGCGATACATCGGCATCGACGTCACATCGTAACCGTCGATTTCAATGGCACCAGCATCAGCCGGGACAAGACCCGTCACCATATAGAAGCATGTGGTCTTACCGGCACCGTTAGGGCCGAGAATGCCAACCGCTTCACCTGCACGTACGCCAAAAGACACACCGTTGACGACCTGTCGCCCGCGATAGCTCTTGCAAAGTCCACGAGCGACCAGCGTCCCTTTGAGACGCGTCGTCTTGCCAGGCTGAGATGGCATCACACCATCCGCACCCTCAGTAGCGGCTGCATTTTCAGAAATGGCCTGCTGCTCGTCGGCTTTCTTGTTCCAGAACAATCCCACGCGCGCTCCGGTTAATTGGACTTGGGCGCGCCACCGCCCTGCTGTTGATCCTTGGGAGCCATGATGATCGATACACGACCCTTGCTCTGGCCCTTGCAGCTTTCCAGGAAAGCCTTGCCCGTACCCATATTGGCCGTCAGCTTGCAACCGGTCGCAACATTGTCGCCATCGGTCAGCACGACTTTCTGGCCCTGAAGCACCATGACCTGGCTCTTGCCGTCATAAGTGCCAGTGTCGCCAGTGGCGACCTGCGTGCCGGACTTGAGGTAAACCTTGCCGCTGATTTCAAGACGATCAATGCCCGAGCCGCTCAGACCAGCGGTGCCGCCAGCTGGCTGACCACCTTGGCCCTGCGAGTCTTTGTTATAGAAGACGATCATTTTGCCGGACTTCAGAAGTGCATCGCCCTGAACCACCGAAACATTGCCGGTAAAAATGGCTTTGCCTTCCTTGTCGAGCATTTCGAGCTTGTCAGCATCGATCTTGATCGGGCTCTTGCCGCCGGAAAGCTGGAGGCTGCCAAACGGCACCTGCTGGCCTTCCTGAGCCAGAGCAGAAACCGGCGCAACAACGAGGCCCAGCGCCAAAGCTGCAAATCCCATCCGCAATGTGCGGGTCTTCATGCTCTTGTTCATGTTGCCGGTCTCGCGTTCCATCATTCTCGAGCTCCCCTACAAATCCCATTCCCTGGAATCAGGCCGAGCGTATCAAATCCCTGCTCGACGCATAAACCTGTCCTAAAAGCGTATCAACCTTTCAGGCCAGCACCTCAAGCTATAATTAATCAGCCCTGATCTTAAACTTAACGCAGCCAGATAGAAATATCTGACTGCGCAGAAAAGAAACCAGAACCCGCAGAAACCTGCGTTAAACGATATCTGCTAAGCGCAGACTCTTTAAATCTTTGCCTTCAACACGCCCTGACGGAAAACCGGTTCCCACTTTTCCGCGACATGCCATCGGTCTTTGCCTCCAGTATGTCGTTGTCGGAAAACCGGTTCCCACTTTTCCGCGACATACTTTAAGGCGTGTTGTTGCCCGAAACTGCACCGCCGTCAATGACAACACGCACCTTGTTTTCAAAGATCACGACTTTGCCGCTCTCTTTGATCTGCATGGTGTCGGCACTGATCTGCGTACTACCATTACGAATTTCAACCGGCTTGTCTGTCGTCACCTGACCGCTTTTGAGATTAACATCAGCGGATCGCATGACAGCATGCAGGCCTTCATTTGTCGTAACAGTAAAATCCTTATCAAGTTGCAAACGACCGTTCGCATTATCGTAAACGCCAGAAGCAGCTTCGACTTTTGCATTGCCATTATCGCCCACCGGCAACTCCGCAGAAATGCCTTCCAGCGCGATTGCGCCGCTATTCTTGGCATCCTGAATGGCCTTGGCCGCAATCATGGAATAAGGACGATTATCCTTGGTATAACCGTTGAGCTGTGGATTGCTCATGACGAGCTTGCCGCTCTCCCCGCCGTTGTTCACTTCCACCTTCACAGGCGCGGCAGGCGTTGCGAGAAACGTGTACCAGGAGAAAACAGCTGCAAGCGCAATGGCCGCAACAGGCAGAGCGGTTTTGAGCACGCGTACGCGGATCGAATGACGCTGGGCAGCCTTAAACAGCGAAGCTGCCTTTTCAGACGCTCCAAAATGCATGCCACCGCCACTCGGTGCTGTTGTGGCAGCTCCCTGCGAAACATGAATATGTGGTGTGTCGGCGCTCATGGTCTTTTTCGATTACTCAATCTGTTAACGCAGCTTTTAGTGCCGCTTTATTGCTCAACTGTTTACAGAAACATCGAGAATGAATTTTTCACCCGACGCTATCTTAGATCAATACGGTTTATTTGGGGTGCATTAGCCTGTCACTCAAGACTAATACACGGCACAAAACACCGCACCTGCCATGCAAAAATGACATGAACATTGCGGAACTGCAGCAAAACTGGCGTTTACAGGCCTCTTAACAATGGTAAAAAGCCGATCACTTCATTGTTAACATATAATAAGCTTATATTACAGCAGCGCTCTCCGGCGAGCAAACTCCTTGCGACAAAATTATTGATAGACCTTGTCGCTTTGCCTATTGCGGGACATAGATAGTAAAAACATCGACAGCACTTCGCTTGAATTATGGATGGATGAGTATGGCTCAGGACGCCGAGGCACTGATCGAAAGACGCAAGCTGCGTAGAAAGCTGACCGTATGGCGCATCGCATTTCTGCTTCTGCTGGCAGTACTCATTGCCGCCATTGCGTCCTACTCCATGCGCGGCCCTAATTTTGCGACACCTCACGTTGCAAAGGTTCGCATCGAAGGCACGATTTTTGAGAATGAAGAGCTTATCAAGCGCCTCAACAAGATTGCCGATGACGATGCTGTCAAAGGCGTGATCCTTATTCTCGATTCACCGGGCGGCACCACCGTTGGCGGCGAATCAATCTATGAAGCCGTGCGCAAAATCGCCAAGAAGAAGCCTGTTGTAACGCAGGTTGGTACGCTTGCAGCATCGGCTGGCTACATGATTGCCAGCGCGTCCGACCACATTATTGCGCGCCAGACCTCCATCGTCGGGTCAATCGGCGTGCTGTTCCAATATCCCGACCTTTCCAAGCTTCTCGATACAATTGGCGTGAAGGTCGAGACGATCAAATCTTCGCCACTCAAGGCAGAACCGAATTATTTCAGCCCTGCAAGCGATGAAGCCAAAAACATGATCCGCAATATGATCATGGATTCTTATGACTGGTTTGTCGGAATTGTTCAGGAACGCCGCTCTTTCACGCATGAGGAAGCGCTGGCCCTGGCCAATGGCGCGGTCTTTACCGGCCGTCAGGCACTGGACAAGAAACTGATTGACGGACTTGGCGGCGAGGAAGAGGCTGTTGCGTGGCTCACCAGCAAGGGCGTATCCAAGGATTTGCCCAAGCTTGAATGGAAAGCAGTCAGCAATGACACCGGTTTTTCGCTGCGTGATCTGATAATTCATGCCGGTGCGCGCCTACTTGGCGTGCCACAGGAAGCCAATGGTATGTTAAAGGAAATTGCCAAAGACCGTATCTTCCTTGACGGACTTCTTTCGGTTTGGCACGTTGACGGAACGCCGGGTGTCACTCCGGCAAATAAATGAGTCCTTTCACCGGACAAGAGAAACACAGGGGTTTAAAGCCGTGATCAAATCGGAACTCGTTCAGGTTATCGCCAGCCGTAATCCGCATCTTTTCCAGCGCGATGTCGAAAACATCGTCGGCGCGGTTTTTGAAGAGATCACCAATGCCCTTGCTGATGGCAACCGCGTCGAATTGCGCGGCTTTGGCGCTTTCTCGGTAAAAAATCGCCCGGCCCGCAGCGGCCGCAATCCACGTACTGGCGATACAGTGGATGTTGAAGAAAAGTGGGTGCCATTCTTCAAGACTGGCAAGGAACTGCGTGACCGCCTCAACGGCGCCATCTGATCCATCATGGTGGCAAAGCGCGTCATAACGATTGTTATTCTGGTGCCGTTGGCGGTCATTCTGATCGCCCTTTCGGTGGCCAATCGCGAAACGATTGGCCTGACAATTGATCCGTTCAACCCCGGAAATCCAGCACTGACCTATCAGGCTCCGCTGTTTATCTGGCTGTTTGGTGCGCTTATCCTCGGTGCTTTGATCGGCGCTACCGTCACCTGGCTTACGCAGAGCAAGCATCGCCGTCGCGAGCGCCGCTACAAAAAAGAAGCCTCACAGCTTCTCGAACGTGCGGAATCTGCTGAAAAGCGCCATGTGGCCAACACGGTTTCCAACGTCTGATAGCGACCGTTTTTCTTTTTCACTTTCGTTCTGGCGTCATTTGCCCTACCTAAACCCAAAATAAATCACGGAGTTTCGGGTGAAGGCGCCAAAAGGAAAAGGCAAAAAGCCAACGGGCGGTAAAGAGCAGCGCGGTTTTGGTCGCGCAAAGCACGACGAACCGCGCTCAGCTGCCAAACATGAGAGCAAGCCGGACAACAAGGCTTCGTTCTTCAAGAAGCCGCGTCCGCAATTTGCAAAAGCCACACCAAAGCCTGCTGAAGAAAAGTACATCGCAGCGCCTCAGCGCGAGATCAAAGCTTATCAGGGCGAGCGCCCGGGTGAACGCGCACCCGTCATCCTCGAAACAGAATCGTCCGACGATTATGCATTGCTCGACAGCGGTGATGGCCTCAAGCTTGAGCAATATGGTCCTTATCGCATTGTACGCCCGGAAGGTCAGGCGATCTGGCTCCCAAGCCTGCCGAAAAGCGAATGGGACAAGGCCGATGCTGTCTTTACCGGCAACACCGATGAAGAAGGCATGGGACGCTGGGCATTCCCGAAACTGCCGCTTGGTGAAACTCTGGGTGAAACATGGCCTATGCGGCATGACGGCATATCGTTTCATGGCCGCTTCACCTCGTTTCGCCATGTTGGCGTATTCCCGGAACAGGCCGCGCACTGGTCCTATATGGACAATCTGATCCGCGATGCCGCCAAGTCGGGCCGCACGGTGAAAGTGCTCAATCTGTTTGGTTATACCGGCGTTGCATCGCTCGTTGCAGCACGCGCAGGTGCCGAAGTCACCCATGTTGACGCTTCCAAGAAGGCGATCGTCTGGGCACGAGAAAATCAGGAAATGGCCGATCTTTCCGACAAGCCGATCCGCTGGATTTGCGAAGATGCTATGAAGTTTGTGCAGCGCGAAGAGCGCCGCGGCAGCTTCTACGACATCATCCTGCTTGATCCGCCAGCCTATGGTCGTGGTCCGAACGGTGAAGTCTGGCAGTTGTTCGAACATCTGCCTGCAATGGTCGATACCTGTCGTTCAATTCTCACGCCAAACGCGCTGGCCGTCATTCTGACCGCCTATTCGATCCGCGCTTCCTTCTTCGCCATTCACGAGCTGGTGCGCGACCGTTTCACCGGTCTTGGCGGAACAGTCGAATCGGGCGAACTTATTCTTCGCGAACGTGCGAGCCAACGCGCACTTTCCACATCCATGTTCAGCCGCTGGGTAGCAAAATGAGCCGAAACGACGATTTCTCCAGAAGCGGCAATCATCAGACCGGATCACGCGTGGGCCAGGTGAAGGAAGTCACCAGCCTCACCAATCCGATCGTCAAAGATCTGCGCTCGCTGGCGCTGAAAAAATTCCGCGATCAGCAGGGTGTATTTCTGGCAGAAGGCCTGAAGCTCGTCATCGATGCCTTTGAACAGGACTGGCGCATCAAGACGCTTGTCTTTGCCAAATCCGGTAAAGGCAACAAGATGGTCGAGCAGGTTGCAGCACGCACTTTCGCCAAGGGCGGACTGGTGCTGGAAGTGACCGAAAAGATCATGGCTGCGATCACCCGCCGCGATAATCCGCAGATGGTAGTCGGTGTTTTCGAGCAGCAATATCAGCAGCTTGCAAACCTCAAGCCAAAAGGCAACGATGTTTACATAGCGCTTGATCGTGTTCGTGATCCCGGCAATCTCGGCACTGTTATCCGCACCGCCGATGCAGTTGGCGCCAAGGGCATCATCCTGATCGGCGACACCACCGATCCTTATTCGCTGGAAACCGTGCGCGCCACCATGGGCTCGGTGTTCTCGATGCCGCTCTATAAGACAACGGAAACCGAGTTTCTGAACTGGCGCAAAGGCTTTTCGGGTCTTCTCGTTGGCACGCACCTCAAGGGCGCTGTCGATTATCGCACGATCCCTTACGCCAAAAAGCCGGTTATTCTGATGATGGGCAATGAGCAGCAGGGTCTGCCGGAAACGCTTGCTGAAAGCTGCGACAAGCTCGCACGCATCCCGCAGGCAGGCCGTGCGGATTCGCTTAATCTGGCGATTGCCACCGGTGTCATGCTTTATGAAATCCGCCGCGAGGCACTCACTCTCGATGAAAGGTCCAGCGGATGAAGCGTCATGCGGTTTTGTCGTCGTTTCTCGTTGTCATTATCGCAGTCCTGATCGATCAGGGCGTTAAATATCTGGTCGAAACCCGCATGGGCTACGGGCAGCAGATTGATCTGTTGCCCTTCCTGGCACTCTTCCGCACGCATAATGAAGGCATCGCTTTCTCGATGCTGGCATGGCTGCACGATTGGGGACTGGTCGCAATCACCGCTGCCGTCATTCTTTTTGTGCTTTACCTCTGGTGGACCAATCCAGCCAATCGCGTCTTCGCCCGCTATGGTTTTGCACTTGTCGTGGGTGGTGCTATCGGCAATCTGATTGATCGCGTGATGCATGGCTATGTGGTCGATTATATCCTTTTCCACCTGCCGACATGGTCGTTTGCGGTCTTCAATCTCGCCGATACCTTCATCACCATCGGAGCGGCGCTAATCATTCTGGAAGAGTTTCTTGGCTGGCGGCGCGAGAAGAAGGCGGCGCGCTAAATCGCCAATCATTATTGGGATGCGCGTCGAAGCCGTCCCTATTTCCTGCTCGCCGATAGGCGGCTTGAACAGTTTCGGCCTTTCGCATAATTTGTAGCCGAGAATTTAAAAGCGATTTTAAGGGGATAAGGTTCGACAGCCTGAATTGACACATTGGTGACACGGTTCTGTCATCGTCGCGTAGCACTGAATCTGTACTGCTTCGGTTAGAATGGACGTCATGTCCACGCAACCAGGCCGTGGAAAAAGCGGAAACGGTTAGCATTTGCTGAAATACCAGCAAGCACACCGTTCAGGATTGCGTGAACAACAGGATCAGGAGCGAATCATCATGTCAGTACTGCTTGGAATGGACCAGCAAATCATTGATGATACGATCATGTCGGGCATAGAAGCACAACCATCGCTTTTCGCATCTGGAAGCGACCCTATCATTCTGGGACGCATCGGATCGCTTGAAGTAAGACTAGCAAACTCCCGCGACGCAATCGAAGCGGCGCAGGAATTGCGCTTTCGCGTCTTCTTCGAAGAAATGGGCGCCCGCAAGGAAACCATCGAAGAAGTTGAATTAAGAGACGCCGACCGTTTCGACGCCATCTGCGACCATCTTCTTGTTTATGATACCGCATTGCCCGTGCCTGAACATCAGCAGATCGTCGGCACCTATCGCTTGATGCGTAGTGATCAGGCCGAAAAGGCACTCGGTTTCTATTCAGCAGACGAATATGATGTGCAGCGTCTCGCACTTTCACGCCCAAACCTCAAACTTCTTGAGCTTGGCCGTTCCTGTGTGAAGGCTGAATATCGCTCCAAGCGCACGGTCGAGCTGTTGTGGCAGGGTGCATGGGCTTATTGCCGTCGCCATTCGATTGATGTGATGTTTGGCTGTGCATCGTTCCATGGTGCTGTGCCAGCCGCACATGCGCTGGGACTGTCATTCCTGCATCAGAACTGCCGTGCAACGCCTGACTGGGATGTGCGCGCGCTGCCACATCGCTATCAGCCTATGGATTTGATGCCGAAGGAAGCGATCAACACCAAGGTTGCGTTGTTCTCAATGCCGCCATTGGTGAAGGGTTATTTGCGCCTTGGTGCTATGATTGGTGATGGCGCAGTGATCGATGAAGCTTTCGGCACGACGGATGTTTTCATCATCCTGCCGATTGAGCGCATTTCCAGCCGTTACATTACGTATTATGGCGCGGACGCTAACAGGTTTGTATAAAATAAAAGGCGAAGCTCAGCTTCGCCTTTTCTAATTTCACGCCCTGCCAGCCAATTCCTTCAGCTTATAAACCAGTTCAAGCGCTTCACGCGGCGTCAGCTCATCGGGGCTGATCGCTGCCACAGCCTTTGCCAATTCGCTGTCCTTTGCGGCAGCCTGTGGCTTGGGCTTTTCCTGTTGCAACACAACGGAAAACAGCGGCAGATCATCAATCAGCTTGTCGGCCTTACCAGAGGTTTCACCGGCTTCCAGCTGATGCAGCACATCGCGTGCGCGATTGACGACAGCTTCCGGCAGACCAGCAAGGCGCGCAACCTGCACGCCATATGAGCGGTCAGCCGCACCCTTCGCCACTTCATGCAGGAAGACGACATCATTGTCCCATTCCTTGACCCGCATGGTGACGTTGAACAGCCGATCGAGCTTTTCAGACAGTGCCGTCATTTCGTGGAAATGCGTGGCAAACAGTGCACGACAGCGGTTCTTCTCATGCAGATATTCCACTGCCGCCCAGGCAATCGAAAGCCCGTCAAAGGTTGCCGTGCCACGGCCAATTTCATCGAGAATTACCAGCGAACGCTCGCCTGCCTGATTGAGAATGGCGGCAGTTTCAACCATTTCCACCATGAAGGTCGAACGGCCCCGTGCCAGATCATCCGACGCGCCAACACGGCTGAACAGCCTGTCCACAACACCGATTTGTGCGGAACCTGCAGGCACAAACGAACCCATCTGCGCCATGATCGCGATCAGCGCATTTTGGCGCAAGAAGGTCGATTTACCGCCCATATTCGGGCCGGTCAGCAACCAGATTGCACCATTTCCGCCGTCCTTTTGCGGTGAGAGATCGCAATCATTGGCCACAAACGGATTGGCCGCCTGACGACGCAATGCCTGCTCAACCACCGGATGACGGCCAGCGACGATGTTGAAAGACAGGCTGTCATCGACCAGCGGGCGGCAATAGCCCTGTTCTTCGGCAAGAACTGCCAGCGAAGCTGAAACGTCGAATACCGAAAGGGCAACAGCCGCCGCACGAATACTATCGGCATGGCTGACCGCTTCCGCAGTCAGTTCTTCAAAGATTGCCAGCTCAATGGAGAGCGCACGGTCGGCTGCATTGGCGATCTTGCTTTCCAGCTCTGCCAGTTCCGTGGTGGTGAAACGCATGGCATTGGCCATGGTCTGACGATGGATGAAGCGGCCCTTCGCTTCAACCGTATCGGTCATGGTGCCTGAATTATTCGCTGTGACTTCGATGAAGTAACCAAGCACATTGTTATGCTTAATTTTCAGCGTTTTAATGCCGGTTTCCTCGATGTAATCAGCCTGAAGCCCAGCAATCACACGGCGCGACTGATCACGCAGCGCGCGCATTTCATCAAGCTCGGTATTATAGCCCTGACGCACGAAGCCGCCGTCGCGCTTCAAAAGCGGCATTTCCTCGGCAAGCGCGCGGTCAATATGGGCAGCAAAGCTAACGGGCAATGTCTCAATCGCTTCGCGTGCCTGAGCCAGTTCATCAGGCAGAAGTGCGCCTTCGAGAAGCGAGCCAATGCCGTTTGCGGCCTCAAAACCCCGCTGCAAGGCACCAAGATCACGCGGACCACCACGGCCCACCGCCAGACGCGACAAGGCACGCGGCATATCCGGCACGCCTTTAAGCTCCAGTCGTAGCCCTTCGCAAAGCGCTTGCTCGCTCAGAAACCACGAAACGGCATCAAGGCGCAGCGCAATCGCTTTGGGATCGGTCAAGGGTGCCGTCAAACGTTCTGCCAGAAGCCGTGCACCACCACCCGTTACCGTGCGGTCGATGGCCTTGAGCAGACTACCCTCACGATTGCCCGACATAGTGCGGGCGAGTTCGAGGCTTGCGCGGGTGGCGGGATCGATGAAAATCGTACCGCCTTCCTGCTCGCGTTCAGGCCGCATCAACGGCGGACGCTCGGCAATCTGCGTCTTTTCGATATAGGCAATCGCCCCGGAAATGGCGGAAAGCTCGGAACGGCTGAACTGTCCGAAACCATCCAGTGTCGCCACATTGAAATAACGCTGGATACGATTCTCAGCCGCCGCACTGTCAAACAGGGTTGCCGGCTGTGGAATGACAGACTTGCCAATGAGATCAAAAGTCGGACGCAGATCAGCATCGTGAAACGCCGTGTCAGCGACGACCAATTCGCGCGGATCAATGCGTGCAACATCGGCAAAAAGCCGGTCTTCAGTTGTTTCTGACACGCGGAACGTGCCTGTCGAAATATCAATCCATGCAAGCGCCAGCGCGCCGTCGCCTTTGGTGCGGCCAAGCGCCATCAGATAATTGGCTTCCGACGGATCGAGCAGCTTTTCTTCGGTGATTGTGCCGGGGGTTACAAGCCGGATCACATCACGGCGGACCACCGATTTGGAGCCACGTTTTTTAGCTTCTGCCGGGTCTTCGATCTGCTCGCAAACCGCAACGCGATAACCTTTAGCGATCAGCCTCTGCAGATAATCATCGGAGGCATGAACCGGCACACCGCACATCGGAATATCTTCGCCCAGATGCTTGCCACGCTTGGTGAGCGTGATGCCCAGCGCTCTGGAAGCTTCTACCGCATCGTCGAAGAACAGCTCGTAAAAGTCGCCCATACGATAGAAAAGCAGCGAATCAACATTCGCGGCTTTGATCTCAATATACTGTTCCATCATGGGCGTGAGGCGAACAGCGGTTTCCTGCGTGGTATTTTCCCCCGCTTCCAACTGTTTCTCTTCGACCTTCGCTTCCATGCTAAACCTTCATTTATTGCGATTTAAATCCATTTAAAGACATAATAATATCGATATCATGCTTTTTTGGATGAATATCTATTCCAAAATGCGCTGTTTACACTCCCACAGACTGACGCTATCGAATTCGTCCCGCAGAAGAAACCGGAGGGAACATGCCAGTCTCGACGCCGAAGGGCAACACGCCAGAACGCACACCCACAGCCAGTGAGAAGGAAGCGCTCGACTTTCACGCTCAGGGCCGCCCAGGCAAGCTGGAAATCAATCCCACCAAGCCAATGACCACGCAGCGCGACCTGTCGCTGGCCTATTCGCCAGGCGTCGCAGTACCCGTTAAGGCAATCGCAGAAAACCCTGCCACGGCCTATGATTATACGGCCAAGGGCAATCTGGTTGCGGTCATTTCCAACGGCACCGCCATTCTGGGTCTTGGCAATCTCGGCGCGTTGGCCTCCAAGCCTGTCATGGAAGGCAAGGCAGTCCTCTTCAAGCGCTTTGCGGACGTGGATTCCATCGATTTGGAAGTCGATACGACAAACATTGATGAATTCATCAATGCCGTGCGCTATCTCGGGCCATCATTCGGCGGCATCAACCTCGAAGACATCAAGGCACCGGATTGCTTCATCATCGAACAGCGCCTGCGCGAAGTGATGGATATTCCGGTTTTCCACGATGACCAGCATGGCACGGCAATTATCGCCGCAGCCGGCATGATCAACGCGCTGCAACTGACTGGCCGCGACATCAAGAATACCAAGCTCGTTTGTAATGGCGCAGGCTCGGCGGGCATTGCCTGTATCGAACTGATCAAGGCCATCGGCTTCCCATCTGAAAACGTCACGCTCTGCGACACCAAGGGCGTTGTCTATCAGGGCCGCGAAGAAGGCATGAACCAGTGGAAGTCGGCTCATGCCATCAAGACTTCCAAGCGCACGCTCGAAGACGCGATGAAAGATGCCGACATCTTCTTCGGCGTTTCGGCAAAGGGCGCGCTGACCAAGGAAATGGTGCGTTCGATGGCGCCAAATCCGATCATCTTTGCAATGGCCAATCCAGACCCGGAAGTCACGCCGGAAGATGTCGCCGAAGTGCGCAGCGATGCAATTGTTGCAACCGGCCGCTCGGACTATCCGAACCAGGTCAACAACGTTCTCGGATTCCCGTATATTTTCCGCGGCGCACTCGATGTTCGTGCCACCACGATCAATGACGAGATGAAGATTGCAGCCGTCTATGCAATCGCGGAACTGGCACGCGAAGACGTGCCAGATGATGTGGTTGCCGCCTATCAGGGCAGCCGCCCGCGTTTTGGTCCGCAATATATCATTCCGGTGCCGTTCGATCCGCGCCTGCTGGCAACCGTTTCGGCAGCTGTCGCAAAAGCTGCAATTGAAACCGGTGTTGCCGGACGTGTGATTGAAGACATTGAGGGCTACAAGCAGGAACTCCTCGCCCGTCGCGATCCGATTGCCTCCACACTGCGCGGCATCTATGAGCGCGTGCGTCGTCAGCCAAAGCGCATCGTGTTTGCCGAAGGCGAAGAAGAACAGGTCATGCGCGCCGCTGTCTCCTACGTCAATCAGGGTCTTGGCACCGCGATTCTGGTTGGCCGCGAAGAGCGTGTTGCAGAAACCGCCAAGGAAGCCGGTCTCGATCTTAACCGTCCGGGCATTGAAGTTATCAATGCGCGTCTGTCGAGCCGCAACTCGGCCTATGCCGACTACCTCTATGAGAAGCTTCAGCGCAAAGGCTATCTGACACGCGATTGCCATCGCCTGATCAACAATGACCGCAATCATTTTGCGGCCTGCATGGTTGCCCTTGGCGATGCTGACGGCATGGTAACGGGGATCACCCGTAACTATGCGACCGGTCTCGAAGATGTGCGTCGTGTGATCGATTCAAAGCCGGGCCATCGTCTGGTCGGTGTTTCCATTGCGCTCTGCCGTGGCCGCACCGTGTTCATCGCGGACACCGCAGTCCATGAAAAGCCAACCGCCGAAGAACTTGCCGACATCGCTGTTGAAGCCGCTGGCATGGCACGCCGCATGGGCTATGTGCCGCGTGTTGCACTCACCGCATTTTCGACCTTCGGCCATATGGGCGGCGAAAGCGCAACGCGTATTCAGGAAGCCGTGCGCATTCTCAACACGCGTCACGTCGATTTCGAGTTTGACGGCGAAATGAGTGCTGACGTGGCGTTGAACCCGAAGCTGATGGAGCGTTATCCGTTCATCCGTCTGTCGGGCCCGGCCAATGTCATCGTTACGCCCGACAATCACTCGGCATCGATCGCAGCCAATATGCTTCAGGAGCTGGGCGGTGCAACGATCATCGGTCCGCTGCTGGTTGGCCTCGACAAGCCAGCACAGATTGTCAGCATTGGCGCGAAAGATACCGATATCGTCAATATGGCGGCTATTGCAGCTTATAACGCTGGCAACTGAAAAGACGCATGACAATGTGATAAAGGCCGGGCAATGCCCGGCCTTTTCTTTTCAATGTTCACCATATTTAAAACCGGCTATAGGATAGTTCCGTCAGTTCTCTCCCAACACGCCGGACATACCAGCCGCATGAGCGCACACGACCTGAAGCTCGATGAAATCGTCAATCCCGAAACACTGCGTCGCAAGATCAACGAGCTCGCGGATTCAGCCGATGAAAGCTACACAAGCCTGCCTGTTCGCAAGGTAGTTTTGCATGCGTTGAAAGATGCGCTCGTGCGCGGTCGCGGCGTTGCGGAAAACATGCTTATGAAAGATGGCGGCGGCTCGCTTTGTGCGCGGCGTCTTTCCTATCTGATGGATACGCTGATCAGCGCATTGTTTGAATTCGCCAGCACCAAAGCCTATCCGATGCTTAATCCGTCGAAAGCCGAGAACATGGCGGTTGTGGCTGTTGGTGGCTATGGTCGTGGTGGGCTTGCGCCCGGTTCGGACATCGATCTGCTGTTTCTGCTTCCCTATAAGCAGACGCCGTGGGGTGAGCAGGTCGCCGAATATATGCTTTACATGCTCTGGGATATGGGGCTGAAAGTCGGCCATTCCACCCGCAATATCGACGAATGCATTCGTCTTTCGCGCGAAGATATGACAATCCGCACCGCCATTCTGGATGCGCGTTTTATCATCGGCAATCGCGATCTGTTCAGCTCTCTCGTCACTCGTTTTGACGAAGAAGTGGTCAAGGATACAGGTCCGGAGTTTATTCAGGCTAAGCTTGCCGAGCGTGACAATCGCCACAAGAAGGCGGGCGAAACCCGCTATCTGGTTGAGCCAAACGTCAAGGAAGGCAAAGGCGGCCAGCGCGATCTGCATACGCTGTTCTGGATCGCCAAATATTTCTATCGCGTCAAAAGCAAGGAAGAGCTGATCAAGCTCGGCGTTCTGTCTCGTGCAGAACTCAAGCTTTTCAACAAGGCCGAAGATTTTCTCTGGGCCGTGCGCTGCCATATGCATTTTGCAACGCTGAAGGCAGAAGAGCGCCTTTCCTTCGACATTCAGCCGGAAATTGCACAGCGTTTGGGCTATACGGCGCATCCCGGCCAGAACTATGTCGAACGATTCATGAAGCACTACTTCCTCGTCGCCAAGGACGTCGGCGATCTGACGCGCATTCTCTGTGCGGCGCTGGAAGAGGAACAGGCCAAGCATGTGCCGGGCTTCAACCGCATCTTCCTCACCTTCTCGCGCCGCAAGCGCAAGCTTGCCGGAAGTAATGATTTCGTTTCCGAAAACCATCGCATCAACATTGCCGATGCAGATGTGTTCAAACGCGATCCGGTCAATATCATCCGCATCTTCCACCTTGCCGACAAGCTCGGGTTGGAATTTCATCCCGATGCCATGCAGCAGCTCACCCGCTCGCTGAAGCTCATCAATTCGGAACTGCGCGAGAACCCGGAAGCCAACAGGCTGTTTCTGGAAGTGCTGACCTCACCCCGCAATCCGGAACTCATTTTGCGTCGCATGAATGAATCCGGCGTGCTCGGTAAATTCATCCCGGATTTCGGCAAAATCGTCGCGATGATGCAGTTCAACATGTACCATCACTACACGGTGGATGAGCATCTGCTGCGTTGCATTGCCGTGCTTTCCGAGATTGAGCATGGTGAGCTGGAAAATGAGCACCCGCTTTCAAACCATTTGATCACCACCATCAAACGTGATCGCAATCTGCTTTATGTGGCGATGCTTTTGCACGACATCGCCAAGGGACGACCGGAAGATCATTCGGTTGCAGGCGCGCGCATTGCCAAAAAACTTTGCCCGCGTTTCGGCCTTTCGCCATCGGAAACCGAAACCGTCGAATGGCTGGTGCGCGAACACCTGACCATGAGCATGGTTGCACAGTCACGCGATCTCAACGACCGCAAAACAATCGTCGATTTCGCCGATACCGTGCAGACGATGGAGCGGCTGAAGCTTCTGCTGATCCTGACGGTCTGCGATATCAAAGGCGTCGGCCCCGGTGTGTGGAACGGTTGGAAAGGCCAGCTGCTGCGTACGCTTTTCTATGAAACCGAGCTGGTTCTGACAGGCGGCTTCTCCAAATTGCCACGCGCCGATCGCGACCGGCAGGCACGCGCAGCCCTTGCCGAAAAGCTTGCCGATTGGCCGGAAGCAGAGCGCGAAGCCTATCTCGGCCTGCATTACACCAATTACTTCCTCACCGTCAGCCTTGACGATCAGGTGCGTCATGCGCATTTCATCCGCGATGCCGACCAGAATGGCCGCGCGCTGGCGACGCTTGCAAAGCCACATACATTTGAAGCAGTGACTGAAATCACCGTTCTTGCGCCCGATCATCCGCGCCTTTTGTCGATCATCACAGGCGCCTGTGCAGCGGCTGGCGGCAATATTGTTGACGCCCAGATTTTCACCACCGGCGACGGGCGTGCGCTCGATACGATCCTGATCAGCCGCGAATTCGACACAGATGAAGACGAACGCCGCCGTGCAGAACGCGTGGGCAAGGTGATCGAAGACGTGCTGTCAGGCAAAGCGCATCTGCCGGATGTACTTGCCAAGCGGACAAAGCCCAAGCGTGGTGCAAAGGCTTTCAAAGTCGAGCCGCGTGTCGAGATCAACAACGCGCTTTCGGACAAGTTTACAGTGATTGAAGTGGAAGGTCTTGACCGTCCCGGCCTTTTGTCGGAACTGACCGGCCTTATTTCTGACCTTTCGCTGGATATTGCTTCGGCGCATATCACAACCTTCGGCGAGAAGGTGATCGACAGTTTTTATGTAACCGATCTGGTGGGACACAAGATTTCAAATGCAACCCGACAGGGCAATATCAGGCGCAAGCTTCTTGCCGTGCTGGGTGGTGAAAACGGCGCCAAAACCAACGGTCGCGCAGCAGCATAGGTTTTTCAGTAAATGAGTTTGGTCAAAAAGTTCGCAACCGTTGCGTCTGGCACGCTGATGAGCCGCATTTTCGGCTTCACGCGCGAAATGTTCATGGCGGCGGCACTTGGCACCGGCCCGGTTGCCGATGCGTTCAATGCCGCTTTCCGTTTCCCGAACACGTTCCGCAGATTGTTTGCCGAAGGCGCGTTCAACGCAGCCTTCGTTCCACTTTTCGCCAAGGAAATTGAAAAGAACGGTATGGACGGCGCTCGTCGCTTTTCTGAAGAGGTGTTTGGCGTTCTTTTCACGGTGCTGCTTTTCATCACCATCGCGATGGAACTCTCCATGCCGTTTATCGTGCGCACGGTCATTGCGCCGGGCTTCACCGATGATCCGGTGAAGTTCGACAATACGGTGCAGCTCGCGATCATCATGTTCCCCTATCTGGCTTGTATGTCGCTTGCGGCCATGATGGGCGGGATGCTGAATTCGCTGCATCGCTATTTCGCAGCGGCCATTGCTCCGATCTTTCTCAACATCATCCTGATCGGCGTTCTGGCCTTTGCATGGTGGAAGGGTTATGACGCGCTGGCAGTTGGCTATGGGCTATCCTGGGGTGTGATGGCTGCGGGTCTTGTGCAACTGGCAATCGTCTGGATCGCCGTGCGCAATGCAGGCATCAAAATCGGCTTTCGCCGTCCGCGTCTTACCACCAATGTCAAACGCTTGCTGATACTGGCGCTGCCTGCGGCAATCACCGGCGGCATCACGCAGATCAACCTGCTGATCAACACCAACATCGCATCGGGCATGGAGGGCGCGGTTTCCTCGCTCGTTTATGCCGACCGCATCTACCAGCTGCCACTTGGCGTCGTGGGTATTGCTGTTGCAACCGTGCTTCTGCCGGAATTGTCGCGCGCACTGCGCGGTGGGCATATGAAGGAAGCCTCAAACCTGCAAAACCGTTCGGTCGAGTTCACGCTGTTCCTCACGCTTCCTGCAGCAGCGGCCCTTCTGGTGATGTCGGAACCGATTGTGCGGCTTCTGTTTGAACGCGGTCAGTTCAGTGCCGAGTCAACACTTGTGGTTTCAAACATTCTGGCGATCTACGGCGTCGGCCTGCCAGCTTTCGTGCTGATCAAAGCCTTCATTCCGGGTTTCTTCGCGCGCGAAGACACACGCACACCGATGATTTTCGCTGCAATTTCCGTGGTTGTGAATGTCTCACTGGCCATAACACTGTTTCAGCGCATGGGACCAAGCGGTATTGCGATTGCAGAAATCACCGCTGGCTGGGTCAATGCGGCGTTGCTTTTTGCCACGCTGGTGAAGCGCGGTCATTGGGGCAACGATATTCCTTTGCTCACCCGTATTCCGCGTCTGCTGATTGCAGCCGGTGTCATGGCCATCGGCATTCATTTTGCTATCGGCTATTTTGCTCACGAGCTTTCATCGGCATCGTCTTTTGGCGTGCGTGCTGGAACCGTCACGGCCATGGTTGTGGCAGCAATGGTCGTCTATTTCGGGCTGGCCTTTGGGCTTGGTGGTGCAAACACCGGCATGATCCGCCGCAACATCAAGCGTGGCGCTGTGAAGAAAGAGCCTGAGAGCGAAGTATAATTCACTCTTGAAAGGCCGCTATGCCTCTGCGAAAAGACGTCCATTAAAAACACCTTCGCTCTCCACCGGCGAAGGCCAACATCAGGATTACATCATGAGCACGTTCAAACCGCTTGTCTTCTCCGGCGTTCAACCGACCGGAAACCTTCACCTTGGTAATTATCTGGGTGCCATCAAGCGGTGGGTAGAGGTTCAGGAGACGCAGGAATGCATCTACTGTGTGGTAGACATGCATGCCTTGACCGTATCGCCCGATCCAGCCGAGTTGATCCAGTCAACCCGTGAAGTGACGGCCGCCTTCCTCGCCGCCGGTATCGACCCCAAGCGAAGCATCGTCTTCAACCAGAGCCGCGTGATGCAGCACGCCGAACTCGCATGGGTGTTCAACTGTGTGGCGCGCATCGGCTGGATGAGCCGCATGACGCAGTTCAAGGACAAGGCTGGCAAGGACCGTGAAAATGCGTCGCTTGGTCTCTTCGCTTATCCAAGCCTGATGGCTGCCGACATTCTGCTTTATCGCGCAACCCATGTGCCTGTTGGCGAAGACCAAAAGCAGCATCTGGAACTTACCCGCGACATCGCGCAGAAGTTCAACAACGACTATTCCGACCGCATTGCTTCGCTTGGCATCGGTGTGGACATGCAAGTTGGTGACGAACAGGTTCCAGGCTTCTTCCCGCTGACCGAACCGATGATTTCGGGTCCGGCCATGCGCATCATGTCGCTGCGTGACGGCACCAAGAAAATGTCGAAATCCGACCCGTCGGATCTGTCGCGCATCAACCTGATTGATGACGAAGAAACCATCAACAAGAAGATCCGTAAGGCCAAGACCGATTCCGACGGTCTGCCTTCGGAACTGGATGGTCTGAGCGGTCGCCCTGAAGCAGACAACCTCGTCGGCATCTATGCAGCGCTTTCATCGAAATCGAAGCAGGATATTCTGGGCGAATTTGGTGGGCGTCAGTTCTCCGAATTCAAGGCAGCACTTGCCGATCTGGCTGTTGCGAAACTATCGCCAATCACCCATGAAATGCGTCGTCTGGTGGCTGATCCTGCCTATATCGACAGCGTTCTGAAAGATGGCGGAGAACGTGCAGGCGTGATTGCTGAAGCAAACATGCGCAATGTGCGGGACATCATCGGCTGGCTGCAGAACTGATAATAACCGCTTGTAATATTCTGGCGCTGCCTGCTTGCGGGCGGCGCTTTGCAATGCCACATTATCGCCATGGTATCAAAACGACTTAGCCGGGAAGCCGGCCACCGCCGCAAGTTTCTTGCCGTGATTGACGAGACGCCCGAATGCGGGCGTGCCGTTGCCTATGCTGCGCGCCGCGCGAAAAACTCAAACGGCGCGCTTGTCATGCTTTTCGTCATCGACAATTCAGATTTTCAGCAAATCCTGGGTGTAGGTGAAATCATGCGCGCCGAAGCTGAAGAGCGCGCGCGTTCGACGCTTGAAAAATTCGCCGCCAAAGTGCGCGAAGAACAGGGCATCGAGCCTGAGCTGATCATCCGTGAAGGTCGCATCTCTGACGAGCTGCCGAACCTCATTGAAGAAGATCAGGACATTGCAATTCTGGTGCTGGCAGCGGGATCAGGTAATGAAGGCCCCGGCCCTCTCGTGCAGTCTCTGGCCAATCGCGCCCAATTCCAGATTCCTGTCACCGTCATTCCAGCCGGTCTTTCGGATGAAGACATTGATGCGGTGACATAATCACCCTATATTGATCGTAACGCGCATGCGCCCTTTGAGATGAGGCTTGCCTTAATGCGCATCCATGCTTACGAAAAGCTTCTGATATTGAAAGCGGAGAACTGATATGTTCATCCAGACCGAGACCACGCCAAACCCGGCGACCCTGAAGTTTCTGCCCGGCAAGGTCGTGATGCCTGAAGGTACAGCGGATTTCCGCGATGCGGCAAGTGCTGGTAATACATCGCAGCTTGCTGCCAAGCTCTTTGCAGTTCCTGGCGTGACCGGCGTTTTCTTCGGCTATGATTTCATCACCGTTACCAAGGAAGATGGCGAGTGGCAGCACTTGAAGCCGGCAATCCTCGGCACGATCATGGAACACTTCATGTCCGGTGCGCCAGCAATGACTGGCAACGCGGCCGCCAATGCCGGTGACGATCATGGCGAAGAAGAATTCTTCGATGAAGCCGATGTTGAGATCGTTGAAACCATCAAGGAACTGATCGAAACCCGCGTGCGCCCTGCAGTTGCTCAGGACGGCGGCGACATCACCTTCCGCGGTTTTGAAAACGGCACCGTGTTCCTGCACATGAAAGGCGCCTGCTCGGGCTGCCCTTCTTCGACAGCGACACTCAAGCATGGCATCCAGAACCTTCTGCGCCATTTCGTGCCGGAAGTTCAGCAGGTCGAGCAAATCTAAGCTGTTATAATTCCTAACAAAAAGGCCGCTTTTCAGCGGCCTTTTTGTTTGTGGAGGCTTTATACTAAAACTCCATGAGTATGACTCATGGAGTTTTGGTTAAGCCCGAGTGGCGATTGAACTTTTTCAAGGCGTGATGCGTCAGCATCTTCGCGCCTTGGTATTACTGCCTCACGATAACCTTTGCGCCCTGCTCTGCGCGCTCATAAAGATCGATGATGTCCTGATTCATCATGCGAACGCAGCCTGAAGACATGGCTTTACCGATCGACCACCATTCTGGCGTGCCATGGATGCGGTAGCCGGTATCGCCGCCCTTGTTGAAGAGATAAAGCGCGCGCGCACCAAGCGGGTTTCTAAGGCCCGGTTCCATACCATTGCGGTATTTTGCCAGTTCAGGCTGGCGCTTGATCATAGCCGATGGAGGGGTCCAGGTTGGCCATTCGCGTTTCATGGCAACACGCGCCGTTCCTGACCAGCCGAAGCCTTCACGGCCCACACCAATGCCATAACGCATGGCCTTGCCGTCTGGCTGCACCAGATAAAGGAACTTCTCGCGCGTCTCGACAATGATCGTGCCCGGAGCTTCATCGGTCTGATACTTCACGATCTGGCGGCGATATTGCTGCGGGATCTTTTCGTTCGGGATGGCTGGAATAGTATAGCCAGCATCACTGATCGACGAATAGGACGCAGTATAAAAAGTGCCACCCACCGTGGAGCAGCCCGCAAGTGCACCACCAAGAAGAAGTGCTGCGGCCAGCTTCAAAACACGAGACTTCATGAATTTCCCCCAGATTGAGATTTTCCATCATCAGGAGCGAATCGCTCATTCATGTGCAAAGTTGCGTCAGTATTGTTAACCAGCCGTTAACCGTAAATTGAAAAATCCTGTTTTAGCCATTTTCTTGCCATCTTTTACAAATTTTCGCCACTCGAATGCCGTCGGAAATCAGCGTTCTTCGATTGCTCAACGCGATTTGAGGGCGCAAAATGCGTAAATGCCGATCGTGATTCCCAACAAAACACACCCACTTTCTGACGGACGACAATCCGAAAACGCGATGCTGGTGCGTCGTGGTGTTCAGCGTCTATTCCTGGAAATGGGGCTGGCGACTTTGCCGGAGCTGCCACTGGCATCTGGCAGGCGCGCCGATCTGATCGCCGTCAGCCGCAAGAGCGAAATCTGGATCGTGGAGATCAAATCTTCTATCGAAGACTGGAAGGCTGATCGGAAATGGCCAGACTATCGCGCGTTTTGTGATCGGCTGTTTTTTGCAACGCATCCGAGCGTGCCGCGCGAAATCTTTCCGGAAGATTGCGGCTTCATTTTATCGGATGGTTATGGCGCGGAAATTCTGCGCGATGCGCCAGAACACAAGCTCTCAGGCGCTACACGCAAAGCGCTGATGCTGCGTTTTGCAAGAGCAGGTGCTGCTCGTCTGACAATTGCAGAGCTTGCAGGTCTCGATGTACCCGAGACCGATATAGATTAAAGCCTAAAATGCTTGTGAGGCTTAGTTTTAGCGCGGTGCGCGCTTGGCCAGAATGCGCTGCAAAGTACGGCGATGCATGTTGAGACGACGCGCCGTTTCGGAAACATTGCGCTCGCACATCTCGTAAACGCGCTGAATATGCTCCCAGCGAACACGATCAGCGGACATCGGATTTTCCGGCGGTGCAACCTTTTCGCCCGGACGACGGGTCAGAGCTGCAAAAACCTCATCAGCATCAGCTGGCTTGGAAAGATAATCAATCGCGCCAAGCTTCACAGCATTCACCGCAGTAGCGATGTTGCCATAGCCGGTGAGCACAATCGCACGCGTATCGGTGCGGCGGGTGCGGATGGCTTCAATGACGTCGAGGCCATTTCCATCGCCAAGGCGCATATCGACAACGGCATAAGCGGGTGCGGAAGCTTTTGCGGCAGCGATGCCTTCCTCGACTGATTCAGCCGTGGTCACTTGAAAGCCCCTTCCTTCCATTGCGCGTGCAAGGCGCTGCAAGAACGGCTTATCGTCATCAACCAGAAGGAGGGTCGGATCGTTGCCTATGGCTTCGGTGTCTTCCTGCTTCAAGTCGTCCATCGGGATTCTTCCTGCCTGTATTTTTGTTTCCTTATTGATATCCCTGCGGCAAAAAGTCAAATAGCCATTGAATTATTGAAGCAATCTCAGCAAAATTTAAATTGCAACAGAGCGTAAAGCATTGTGATTAAATGCAATTTCTAATCGCGCGCACAAAAATTTGATAAAATTGAAGCGCCGCGCGCAAAGCGACAGCACTTCAACCCAAGATTAATTGTGCAATATATTCATTAGCTTACAATGAAAGCGGATCGAGGCCATGTGACTTTTACTTCTGCACCCTGCCCCGGATTCTTGCGATTTTTAAAGCTAATCTGCGCTCCAGAGCGTTCCAGCAGTGTTTTTGCGATAAAAAGTCCCAATCCAAGACCGCCGCCACCGTTATGTGCACTGTCACGACTGGTCATATAGGGCTCACCGATTCGGTCCAGAATTTCTGGTTTGAACCCTTCACCATCATCCTGAATGGTCACGCTGACGGTGTTTTCAGTCCAGCCCCAGGTGACGCTGACCTTATCGCGCGCAAAGTCGACAGCATTCTCCACCAGATTGCCTAGACCATAAAGAAGACCCGGATTGCGACGCACCACTGGCTCAGGCTTCGGACCTTCCTGCTTTTCCACTTCGAGCAAAATGCCGAAATCACGATGCGGCTCGATCACTTCCTCAATCAGCGATGAGAAAGGCAGTCGCGACATATGCTCTTCGTTCTCGGACGAGAGGCTGGTGAGCCGCTGGAGGATTTCACGGCAGCGCGCAGCCTGCGATTGCAGCAGGGCAATGTCTTCAGCAAGGCCCGGATCGCTGTCCGGCTTCTTGGCATAGGTACGCTGCATTTCCTTGACGACCAAAGTGATGGTGGCAAGCGGCGTACCGAGTTCGTGCGCGGCGGCGGCGGCTAACCCATCAAGCGCCGTCAAGTGCTGCTCGCGTTGCAGGATGAGCTCGGTGGCAGCAAGAGCATCGCCCAGCTGGCGTGTTTCTTCCGCAATGCGATAGGCATAGACACCGGTAAAGCCCAGTGCAGCGATGATCGCGCACCAGATGCCTGAGACAAACAAAATCGGCAAATCGAGATGTTCGCCCGGATACCAAGGCAGAGGCTTGTAATAGAGCATCAACACAGAGGTGCTGAGCACAACCAGCAATGCGAGCGCCAGCGTATGGCGCACGGAAAGCGACGTTGCTGAAATGATGACTGGAGCAATCATCAGGATAACGAAGGGGTTCTGAACGCCGCCCGTCAGATAAAGCAATCCTGCCAGTTGCAGAATATCGAACGCCAGCACGATACTTGCCGCCGTCGGGCTTAAACGGTGATTGGTGGGGAAGCGAAATGCCAGATAGAGATTGAGCCATGCAGAACATGCAATCAGCGCGAAGCAGATACCGACTGCAAAATTGAATTGCAGATAGAGCGCCACGAACATGACTGTCGCGGTTTGCCCAGCAATTGCCAGCCAGCGCAGACGCACCAACGTGGTCAGGCGCGGCTTTCGCGAAAGATTTGAAGCCCGATTGTCGAATTCTGCGTGCATGATCACCCCTATCCGCCCCTTATGCGGCAAGGCGCATATTCACGCAAGCAGAACTGTGTCATCCAGTCGCAGGCTTTGGCGTGCACGACACGCGACGCCCTATTATGTGGGGGATTTCCAAGTTTTCCCTCATGGGCAAAACCTGCCAATCAGCAATTGTGTCAATTTTGTGAAGGAATTATAACGGGACTGTCTGCAAAGCGATGGAGGGCGCCGCGTGATTGTCTTCAGGGGGAAGATATCGTCCGGGCTTGGAAAACATTCCGAGCTCGTCATTCCTGGAAAACAACATCTGGATAATTCACCAAAGGACTGGCCGGATCACTTTGCATCCGGCTCGCTGAATGTGCAGATCATGGAATACCCATCCATTCTGCAAAGCCGTCGCAAACAGCTAAAGGCGCTGGATCGCGGCCTCGTTCCACCGAGCATCACTATCCCGCAGCACGAAATTCTGAACAACAGTCTGCGTCGCAAATTCTTCAAGCCACGCCGCGGCATTGGCCAGGCATGGCGGGCGACGCTTTATGCGCATTCCCGTTCCATGAATGTATGGATTTTCCGGCGTATCGGATCGCATATGCACGACTGCATTGAGCTGATCTCGGACAAGCGCATCCGTGAAAATCTCAACATCCGCGATCAGGATGAGGTCCACGTCGTTCTGCATTCCTGATCGGCATCAGGTGCCGCGTGGCTTGGCCCTGCGGGTGGCTTCTGCATTGGCTGGATCTTCCGGCCAGACATGGCGCGGATAGCGCCCACGCATATCGGAACGCACATCGGCCCATGAGCCTTGCCAGAAGCCAGGCAGATCACGCGTGATCTGGATCGGACGATGAGCGGGGGAAAGCAATTCCAGCAAAAGCGGTACTTTGCCATTGGCAATGGCCGGATGAATGCCAAGGCCGAACAGCTCTTGCACGCGGACGGCGAGAACCGGCTCCTCCGTGTCATAGCGGATCGGGATATTCGAGCCGGTCGGAACTTCAAAATGCGTCGGCGCCAGTTGATCGACAAGGCGTTGTAGATCAAACGGCATAAGGCTCATAAGGCCGTTTTTCAGAACATGCGCGGGAATGCGGTCGAGTTGCGCTTCGCCGGTGAGGAAAGGCAGCAGCCAGTCGTCGAGACGCTCAATGAGATTGTCATCATCCATAGACGGCCATGGATCGCCAAGGCCGCGATAGAGCCAGCCCAGACGACGACGCAGGATTTCGGCCTCTTTGCCCCACGGCAGGATTTGCAGTCCGTGCTCGCGTACGGCAGCGATCACGCCTTCATCGGCGCTCACGCCGGAAGGGGCGGCAAGCGGTTTTTCCGACAAGGCAATAGCGCCAATGCGAACTGCTTCACGCGCACGCAATGCGTTTTTTTCTACGTCGTAGACGACCTGTCGTCCGCTTTCGAATTTATTGCCAAGAGCAGTGCGGATTTCTGTTTCAGAGACTTCCGCCGCAGAAAGAACGCGTGCGCGACCTGCCTTGCCCGACATATCGGCCACCACCAGCCATTGCGCTCGGCTGAGGCTGATAGCGGGATCGACTTCACCGCCACGGCCATTGGCCAGCAGGAATTGCCCCGTTGCCCCACGTGCCTTGGCGATGCGGTCTGGATAGGCATCAATCAACATTCGGCCAACGCTTGAACCGGCAGCTTCGCCTTTGTTGGGCACATTTGCAGCCAGACGTTTCGCCAGTCCTTTGGCGCGCTGGGCGCGATCAGAACGATCATTGCGGAACCGCGACATGCGCGTGTCGAGGTCGGTTTCATTGCCGCCAAGGCCGCGCTCGGTCAAAAGCATGGCGAGTTCCGCAGCGCGCAAAGCTTCACCGCGCTTACCAGCCTCGGCCACCATATGTGCAAGGCGTGCAGGCAGGGCGAGTGAGCGCATAGCCTCACCATCTGCGGTCAAGCGTCCAGCATCATCAAGCGCACCAAGCCGGCTAAGCAATGCCTTGGCTTCTTTGAGCGCAGGTAGCGGCGGCTTGTCGAGCAGCGATAGAGTTGCCGGATCGGTCACGCCCCATGCAGCCGCATCAAGCACGAGGCCGGAAAGATCGGCTTCCAGAATTTCAGGCGGAGAGAAGGCAGAGAGTGACGCCGTTTGCCCCTGATGCCAGAGGCGGATGGCGATGCCCGGTTCGGTACGACCAGCACGACCAGCGCGCTGATCAGCACTCGCACGCGAAGTACGCACGGTTTCAAGGCGGGTCAGGCCGGTGGCGGGTTCGTATTTTGGCAGGCGGGCAAGGCCAGAATCAATCACCACCCGAACACCATCAATGGTGATGGAGGTTTCGGCAATCGATGTCGCCAGCACTACCTTGCGATGTCCTGCGGGAGCTGGCTTGATTGCCGCATCCTGATCACGGCCTTCCATCGCGCCATAAAGCGGGGCGAGAATGATATTTGCAGGCAGAAACTTTTCCAGAATTCCTGCGGTACGTTCGATCTCGCCCTGACCGGGAAGAAAGGCAAGAATGCTGCCCGTTTCATCAGCCAGCGCTTCGCGAATGGCTTTCACCATCGCATCTTCGATGCGTTCGTCAGGCTTGCGGTCGCGGTGGCGAATATCGACGGGGAAAGCGCGGCCTTCGCTCTCGATGATGGGTGCATCGCCCAAAAGTGAGGCCACCCGCGCACCATCCAGCGTTGCCGACATGACGAGAATTTTGAGGTCGTCGCGCAAAGCGGCCTGCACATCAAGCGCCAGCGCCAGACCGAAATCGGCATCAAGGCTACGCTCGTGAAACTCATCGAACAGAACGGCGGCAATGCCCTTGAGGTCGGGATCGTCGAGGATCATGCGTGCAAAAACACCCTCGGTGACGACGAGGATTTTGGTCTTGGCCGAAACCTTGCTTTCAAGGCGCATACGATAGCCGACCGTCTCGCCCGGCTCTTCGCCGAGCAACTGCGCCATGCGGCGGGCGGCAGCGCGGGCGGCGAGACGACGCGGTTCGAGCAGCACAATCATGCCGTCGCCGCGCCAGCTAGCATTTAAAAAATGCAGCGGCACCAGCGTCGTCTTACCCGCGCCGGGAGGAGCAACCAGAACCGCGCTTGCATGGGTGGCAAATGCGACGTCAAGCTGCGGCAGAATGCGGGTGACGGGAAGATCGGGCAGACTCGTCAAATGAAATTCCGTATTATAAAGGCGTTGCTTTGGTGCTTATCACACAAGGAACGATGATGATCCATATCCGAAAATCTAAACCGGCGGACGCCCCCGCCCTCACTGCTATCTGGCGCGCGAGCGTGCTGGCAACACATGACTTTCTAAGCCGCGAAGATTTCGCTGAAATCGAAAAGCTGGTCGGTGAGCAATATCTGCCAAATGTGGAAGTCGATGTCATTGAGGATGACGGCAAGCCGGTCGGCTTCATGGGCATGACCGATAACAATATCGATAGCCTGTTCATTTCGCCCGATCAGCGCGGCAAGGGTATTGGCAAGCATATGATTGCGCACGCGAAAAAGCGGGGCACTCTGACCGTCGATGTGAATGAGCAGAACACGCAAGGCGTGGGCTTTTATCGCCATGTGGGCTTTGTCGAGACAGGTCGCTCGGAAACGGATGATCAGGGACGCCCTTACCCGCTGCTGCATCTCAAGCTTGAGGCTTAAAATCCGGTCCATGCCAATTGCTGAGAAAACCATTCTCTCAAAAGGCATTTCCGGAGCAATTGACATACTCCCCTATAGTATATAGGCTTCGTGAAAATCGGGAGATTCCATGCCGCATTCACCGGAAGACAAAAAGCGCGCTTTGACGCGCCTGCGCCGTATCAAAGGCCAGGCCGAAGGCTTGGAGCGCGCGGTGGAAGCAGGCACGGAATGTGCTGCCTTGTTGCAGCAGATTGCGGCTTTGCGCGGGGCTGCCAACGGATTGATGGCGGAAGTGCTGGAAAGCCATTTTCGCGAGACATTCGGCCAGGCTCGTGAGACGATAGCGCGCGATGCTGTGGCAGATCCCGATGCAGAGATCGACGAAATCATGCGGATTTTGCGCACCTATCTGAAATAGGCGCATAAACGAACACTGAAATTGAAGGGAATATCGTCATGAAGTCACGCGCAGCCGTTGCCTGGGAGGCAAAAAAGCCGCTCACCATCGAAACCGTTGAAATCGGCGGTCCACGCGCTGGCGAAGTGCTGGTCGAAATCATGGCGACCGGCGTTTGCCACACCGATGCCTACACGCTTTCCGGCCTTGATTCAGAAGGCAAGTTCCCAGCCATTCTCGGCCATGAAGGCGCAGGCATCGTGCGCGAAGTGGGCGCTGGAGTTACTTCCGTGAAGCCGGGCGATCATGTGATCCCGCTTTACACGCCGGAATGCCGCCAGTGCAAAACCTGCCTGTCGCAGCGCTCAAACCTCTGCACCTCGATCCGCGCAACACAGGGTCAGGGCCTGATGCCGGACCGCACCACCCGCTTTTCGTGCGATGGCGGCGAAGTGTTCCATTATATGGGCTGCTCGACCTTCTCGAACTTCACTGTCTTGCCAGAAATCGCTGTCGCCAAGGTGCGCGAAGACGCACCTTTCGACAAGATCTGCTATATCGGCTGCGGCGTAACCACCGGCATTGGCGCAGTTATTTACACGGCTAAGGTTCGTCCGGGCTCCAATGTTGTTGTGTTTGGTCTTGGCGGCATTGGCCTTAATGTCATTCAGGGCGCACGCATGGTTGGTGCGGATAAGATCATCGGCGTCGACATCAATCCATCCAAGGTGGAAATGGCAAAGAAGTTCGGCATGACCGACTTCGTCAACCCGCGCGAAATCGGCAATGACAAGGTGGTGCAGGCCATTCAGGATCTGACTGATGGCGGTGCGGATTATTCTTTTGATGCCACCGGCAACACCGATGTCATGCGTCAGGCGCTGGAATGCTGCCATCGCGGCTGGGGTGAATCGATCATCATCGGCGTGGCCGAAGCCGGCAAGGAAATTGCCACACGTCCATTCCAGCTCGTCACCGGACGTGTCTGGAAGGGCACTGCATTTGGTGGCGCGCGCGGTCGTACCGATGTGCCAAAAATCGTTGACTGGTATATGGAAGGCAAGATCGACATCGACAGCCTCATCACCCACACCATGCCGCTTGATGAAATCAACACAGCTTTCGATCTGATGCATGAAGGCAAGTCGATCCGCTCGGTGATTGTCTACTGATGAGTGAGAAGCTTTTTACCTCCCATTGGGATGAAATCGACAACCTGACCCCGCGCGCGCTTTATGCGATGCTGAAGCTGCGCGTGGATGTTTTTGTGGTGGAGCAGAATTGCCCTTACCCCGAAATCGACGGCAAGGATTATGACGCATTTCACCTACGCATTCTTGATGGTGAAGAACTTGCAGCAAGTCTGCGGGTTCTGCCACCGGAACAGGATGGTAAGCCGGTGAAGATCGGCCGCGTTGTCGTGGCAGCCGATTATCGTGGTTACAAGCTTGGTCAGCGTCTCATGAAAGAGGCTGTCGCCTTTGCTCAGACACGTTTTCCGGGCATTGCCATTGAGCTTGGCGGACAGAGCCATTTGCAGAAATTCTATGGCTCGTTCGGCTTCGTCGCGATTTCGGAAGAATATCTTGAAGATGGTATTCCGCATGTCGACATGCGGCTGGCACCACAGGAACGTGCGGCCTGATGTTTCTGCTGCGCCGCCATATGTCCTTTTATCTGGCAGCCATTGGTGGCGCTGCAACCTTCATTATCGCATGGCTTCTTAAAAGCCCGCTTGCGCCGGTCATCGGGGCAAACTGCTTCTTTGTGCTGTATCTCGTTCTGGCGCTTACGGCTTTACCTAAGCTCACCGCGCCCTATCTCAGAAAACATGCAGCAACGGCGGATGAGCCGATCTGGATCATCTTTCTGGTGACATTTGCCACCGTTGTTGTGGCTGTGGTGTCGCTGTTCATCCTGATAAATCAGCAACCCAAAGCCGACCTGTTTTCGCTCGTCATGACGCTTGCGGCTGTGCCTCTCGGCTGGTTTACAATCCACATGATGACCGCGATCCATTACGCACACATGTATTGGCAGCCACGCGAACCCGCAGGCGACGATTCAGCCCATGCCAGCAGGTATAGAGGCGGCTTCAATTTTCCTGAAACGCCACAGCCCTCCGGCTGGGATTTCGCCTATTACGCCTTCATCATCGGCATGACGGCGCAGACCTCCGATACCAATGTCACGACCACCGCGATGCGAAAAGTGACGCTTCTGCACAGCGTCGTGTCATTCTTTTTCAATACGGTCCTTGTTGCGGCGACAGTGAATGTCGTGGTCGCACTCGGAAGCGGATAAAAATCAGGAACTCTCATGGAAACGATTTCGACTGCAAAATGCTTTGGTGGAACGCAGGGCGTCTATCGCCATAAGAGCGAGACCAACCAGTGCGATATGACCTTTGCCGTTTTCCTGCCACCACAGGCAAAAGATGGTCCTGTGCCGGTACTCTGGTATCTTTCCGGCCTCACCTGCACTCATCAGAATGTGATGGATAAAGGCGAATATCGGCAAATGGCCGCAGAACTAGGGATTGCCGTTATTTGCCCGGATACAAGCCCACGCGGTGATGACGTGCCGGATGAACCGGATAACTGGAAATTCGGCAAGGGTGCGGGCTTCTATGTCGATGCTACACAGGAACCATTTGCCAAGAACTACCAGATGTATAGCTACATCACAAAGGAACTGACTGATCTGGTGGCGGCTGAGTTTCCGCTTGATATGTCACGTCAGGGCATCACCGGCCATTCGATGGGCGGACATGGCGCACTTACGATTGCGCTCAAGAACCCCGACCGCTTCAAATCGGCATCGGCTTTCGCACCGATTGTGCAGCCTTCAACAGCCGACTGGTCGAAGCCTGCACTGGAAAAATATCTGGGCACAGAAGAACGCGCATGGCGTGCTTATGATGCGACGCAGCTCATTGAAGACGGCTACCGCTTTCCAGAATTTCTGGTCGATCAGGGAGAAGCCGATGTTTTCCTTGATGAAGGATTATGTCCTTGGTTGCTGGATGAGGCCTGCCACAAAGCTGGAATCCCGCTCACGCTCAATATGCGTGAAGGCTATGACCATTCCTATTTCTTCATCTCGACCTTCATGGATGACCATCTCAAATGGCATTCAGAACGTCTTGCTAAGTAGAAGCCTTACCCACTAAAAAATGGTGATGTGCGTTTGTGATTTAGCCAGTAATCTGAGTTCATAGATAGCGCTATAACAGGAACGCCATGGCCAAGAAAAAGAAAGTTGTCACCGTCGGCGCCTTACTGGTGAGCGGTGACAAGAAAGTTCTGATGGGACTGCGCTCACCATGGAAAAAGGCGTGGCCCAATCATTGGGACACGCCCGGTGGCCATGTCGAGCGTGGTGAAACACTTGAAGATGCGTTGGTGCGGGAGATGGGCGAAGAACTCGGCATTCGCCCGATCAAGTTTCGTGAGATCGGCGCAATCGATGAGAAAAAGCCGGATCTCTATGGCGATTCCATCTGCCATATTTTTCAGGTCACTTCATGGAGCGGCGGCGAGCCGCGCAATGTCTGCGATGAACATTCTGAGCTTGCATGGTACAGCCCCGAAGACCTTGAAAGCATCAGCAATCTGGCCGACCCCGAATATCCGCATCTTGCCCGGATCGCCATTGGTGCACCAACTAATTAGCGCCTGACAACCTTCATCGGCAGACCGCCCTGCGGCTGGGTGGTGAGTTTCTGCACAGGCCATGGCTTTGTGGTTTCCAACACGTCGAAGCGACGGCCATCAAGCAAGGTTGCAAGTGCAATCGCCGCTTCCTGAAGCGCGAAGCTCGCACCGATGCAGACACGCGGACCGGCGCCAAATGGCAGATATTGGAAGCGGTCGAGCTTGTCGCGATTTTCGGGCCAGAAGCGTTCAGGCATGAAGGCATCCGGCTGATCCCAATAAAGCCTGTGACGATGAATCACCCACGGCATGACAAGAACAGCCGTTCCCTTGGCAATTTTCAGATCGCCATAGGTATCATCCGTCGCGGCCTCGCGATTGATTGACGGTGCTGGCGGATAAAGCCGCATGGCTTCTTCAAAAGCTGCACGCGTGAAGGGCAGTTTTGCCAGCCATTCCTGCGGCGGCAGGTCATTGCCGCCATCAGCAAAGAACGCATCGATCTCAGCCTCAACACGCTCGCGTTCCTGCGGCGCCTTGGCAAGCAGATAGAGCGTCCAGCCCAGCGCACGAGCCGTTGTTTCATGCCCCGCACCGATGAAGGTGATGATGTTATCTTCAATCTCGGCACGGCTCAAACCATCCGGTCCTTCGGCGCGCAAAAGCAGGGTCAGGAAATCGTTGGGGACGTCTTCGCCCTTCTCCATCCGTTCCTTGCGCAGAGCAATCGTGTTCGACACCAGTTCGCGGAAGAAGCCAAGAGACTGGTTGCCGCGAAGGCGCGTGAAGCGCGGCAGCCATTCGGGCAAGCCAAGAAGATCGAATGGATCGACGCGACCCATTGTTTCAAAAAGCTTGTCGATCTGGTGCGCAAAATCATTGGGATCACCGGCAATTTCGCCAGAGAACAGCGTTTCAGCCAGAATGTCATAGGTGAGCAGCGTCATGTCGTGGGCGACATCAGTGATGATGCCATTGGTCTTGTATCGCTCGACAAACTGCAGCGACCGGTTTCGCATGGCGCTCGCAAAGCCACCGATATGGCGTGGAGTGAAAACCGGTGCCATCGCCTTGCGTGAACGCTTCCAGACTTGGCCTTCAGCGGTCAACAATCCATCACGGAGAATGGGGCGCAGCACGCGCTGACGGATGGCGGACATGGGATAGTTGGCGGCATTATCGACCAACACATGACGGATAAGGCCCGGATCATTGGCAATGATGGTTTTAATGCCAAGCCAGCTTACAGAAACCCAGCGCTCGTTATAGGAAGGCTCGCCCCACAATTCGAGCGGGTTCTTGTAAACCACACGCATCATCTCGAAGCGTCCAACCGGCTTTTCGCGCGGGCGCGGTGCAGGCGGCACAAAGGGTTGAGCTGCATCTTTCATGGCAATTGTGGTTTCCATCAAGTGCTCCTTTTGATCGAGAACACCCCCGTCAAACAAGATATAAGCTTCAATTGTGGCGGTTCCAGAGATTGCACGCCACCCCAATTCTTCAACTGGTGCCAAAAGAGCTGAATCCCCGGTAAATTTGGCCCCAAAATTTGGAAAAATCGCCGTTAACGCCTATATTAAAGCCATGTTTGTCGTGTGATTCGACAGGGTTTTTATTGCTGCAATTGCGGCAGACTTTAAGGTTGCCTTCGCGGCGCATTTTCGAAAGATTTTCATGAGCGAGACACCAGAGATGAATTCCGCAGCCGCCGCCGAATATGGCGCGGATTCCATTCGTGTTCTGAAAGGCCTCGACGCAGTTCGCAAGCGTCCGGGCATGTATATCGGTGACACGGATGACGGCTCGGGCCTGCATCATATGGTCTACGAAGTCGTGGACAATGCCATCGACGAAGCGCTGGCCGGACATGCAACGCTTGTCACTGTTACGCTTAACGCCGACGGCTCCTGCACCGTGACCGATAATGGTCGTGGCATCCCGACCGACATCCACAAGGAAGAAGGCGTCTCGGCGGCTGAGGTCATCATGACCCAGCTCCATGCCGGCGGTAAGTTCGACCAGAACTCCTATAAGGTTTCCGGTGGTCTGCACGGCGTGGGCGTGTCGGTTGTGAACGCGTTGTCGATCTGGCTGAAGCTGAAGATCCGTCGCGCTGGCAAAATCCATGAAATGGCCTTCACGCACGGCGTGGCCGACGCTCCGCTGGTTATAACCGGCGATGCAGGCAGCGATACGGGCACAGAAGTCAGTTTCCTGCCTTCCCCTGAAACTTTCTCTATGGTCGAATTTGATTACGACACGCTGGAACGTCGCCTGCGCGAACTGGCGTTCCTGAATTCAGGCGTCCGCATCAAGCTTACAGACCGTCGCCATGCCGATATTCGCGAACAGGAACTCCACTATGATGGCGGCGTTGTCGAATTCGTGAAGTATATCGACCAGAGCAAGAAGTCGCTTCTGGAAACACCGATTTATATCAAGAGCGAAAAAGACGGTATGACCGTTGAAGTCGCGATGTGGTGGAACGATTCCTACCACGAGAAAGTGCTGTGCTTCACCAACAACATCCCACAGCGCGATGGTGGCACGCATCTGGCCGGTTTCCGTGGTGCGCTGACCCGTCAGGTGACGGGCTATGCCGATGCATCCGGCATGACCAAGAAGGAAAAGGTCAGCCTGACCGGCGATGATTGCCGCGAAGGTCTGACTGCTGTTCTCTCGGTCAAGGTTCCTGATCCAAAGTTCTCGTCGCAGACCAAGGACAAGCTGGTTTCCTCGGAAGTCCGCCCTGTCGTTGAAAGCCTCGTCAATGAAGCGCTTTCGACCTGGCTGGAAGAACACCCAGCTGGCGGCAAGACGATTGTCGAAAAGGTCATTCAGGCAGCCGCAGCTCGTGAAGCAGCCCGCAAGGCACGCGACATCACCCGCAAGAGCAATCTGAGCGTGACGTCGCTTCCCGGCAAGTTGGCTGACTGTCAGGAACGCGATCCGGCGAAATCAGAAATCTTCATCGTCGAGGGTGACTCTGCAGGTGGCTCGGCCAAGAGCGGTCGTTCGCGCCAGAACCAGGCTATTCTGCCGCTGCGCGGTAAGATCCTCAACGTGGAACGCGTCCGCTTTGACCGCATGATCTCATCCGATCAGGTCGGAACACTGATCACGGCTCTTGGCACGTCGATCGGCAAGGATGAGTCACACGGCTTCAATCCTGACAAGCTGCGCTACCATAAGATCATCATCATGACGGATGCTGACGTCGACGGCGCGCATATTCGTACGCTGCTGTTGACATTCTTCTTCCGTCAGATGCCGGAACTGATCGAACGCGGCCATATCTATATCGCGCAGCCGCCGCTCTATAAGGTTTCGCGCGGCAAGTCCTCGCAATACATCAAGAACGAAGCTGCTTTCGAAGACTTCCTTATCGAAACAGGTCTTGAAGAAGCCGCCCTTGAAATGGGCAGCGGTGAAGTGCGCGCCGGTCCTGACCTTCGGTCGGTCGTCGACGATGCACGCACGCTGCGTCAGCTTCTTTCCGGCCTTCATACGCGCTATGATCGTCGCGTTGTTGAACAGGCTGCGATTGCAGGCCTACTCAATCCGAATGCGACCGCCAACGACGCTGCGTCGCAGGCTTCCGCCGATATCGTTGCCAAGCGTCTCGACATGATCTCGGAAGAAACCGAGCGTGGTTGGACCTCCCATGTGACGGAAGACGGCGGCTACCGCTTCGAGCGCATGGTGCGTGGCGTGAAGGACGTTGCCATTCTCGACATGGCCCTGCTCGGCTCTGCCGATGCGCGCCAGATCGACCGTGTGGCATCGCGCCTGACGGAAGTTTTCGCCGAACCGCCGATTCTGCGTCGCAAGGACAAGGTCGAAACGCTTTCCGGACCGATGGCGCTGCTTGATGCGATTTTCGCAACAGGCCGCAAGGGTCTGACGCTGCAGCGTTACAAAGGCTTGGGCGAAATGAACGCCGAACAGCTTTGGGAAACCACGCTCGATCCGAATGTGCGTTCGCTGCTGCAAGTTAAGGTCAATGACGCGACCGACGCAGATTCGCTATTCTCACGCCTGATGGGTGATGAAGTGGAACCGCGCCGCGAGTTCATTCAGGAAAACGCGCTGAGCGTCGCCAATCTGGACGTTTAGAGCATTTCCCGTTTTGATTGAGTCAATCGAAATGCTCTATCCATTTGTTTTTACGCGCATCTTGTTCCGAAAACCGCTTCGCACTTTTCGGGATGCGCTCTAATAAAAAAGCCCCGGAAATCCGGGGCTTTTTCTTAAAGTATATAAAAGTGGCAGACCGCCATCCCCCCAGTCTGGTTATGACGGTCAACTCTGACAAACCATCACTGCAGGACCACCCAGTGCCAGACATTCGTATCTTGTCCGCTCGTGCGATCATCGTGCCGTTTCAGCCAAGTGATGCGAGCGAAGTGTTTTCCTGTATCTCTCCCGAGATTACGCGGTTTATGTCGTGGGAGCCGCCATCAACTGCAGCCAACTTTGCAGAAATATGGCGGGCTTGGCTGCCCGCTATTGAAGAACGCTCAGAGCTTCATCTGGTGGCGCGAGACCGAGCTAATGGCAGGTTTCTTGGAATCGTTGGCCTGCACGCGATGAAATCAGGCAAGCCAGAACTTGGAATATGGCTCCGAAGCGAAGTTCATGGAAACGGATTTGGCCGGGAATTTGTTGGAGCAGTAGCCACATGGGCAAGCAAAAACGTCCCGGTCGAGTATTTCGAATATCCGGTTGCGGAAGAGAACCTTCCCAGCAGGCGGATTGCCGAGGCGCTTGGTGGACATATTGCTGAGCGGCGGGAAAATCCAAAGTATCGCTCGGTCGTTTATCACATACCACCGATCACATAAGAGAAAGGGCCGTAGTTGCTTGCAACCCGGCCCTTCCAAAGAATTTCTGACTAGTTGGCGTGTTTATTCGCCACGACGTTTCTTGCTGAAGCCGCCGTCACCAAACTTCTTGCCGTCCTTCTTGAAACCATCTTTCTTGAAGTCGCCCTTCGGCTTCGACCAGCTACCCTTGGCGCCGTCACGGGCATTATCACGGTTGCCATCGCGCGGGCCATCACGGAAATCGCTTTTGAACTTGTCGCCGCGGGGCTTGAAGTTGCCCTTGCCTTCGCGTGGAGCAGCATCGCCACCAGCGCCTGCAACAGCGTTACGGATCACAAGACCCTTTTCGCCAGTGCCGCGTTCTTCGACCGAGCGGCGGAACTCATCAGCCTTGGCTGCTGTGATTTCGAAACGGGTTTCGTTGTCGAAAATCTTGATCGAACCGACATCACGCTTCGATACGTCACCTGCCTTGCAGATGAGCGGCAGAAGCCATTTTGGATCGGCGCGATGCTTGCGACCGGCGGAAACGGAGAACCACACGCCATCAAACGACGAATTACGATCAAAGCGTTCACCTGGTTCGCCGCGTTCACGGCGATCACTGCGTTCAAAGCGGTCGCCGCGATCACCACGGTCAGAACGTTCGCGTGGCTTTTTGCCGCCAACCGGATGCACAGGTGCATCGGAAACTTCTTCTGCTGCCGGATAGGAAGCGACTTCGCGGTTCAAAAACGCAGCTGCGATCTGTTCCGGCGTGTAACGCTCGGTGAGCGCTTTCAGCAGATCCTGATATTCTTCTTCAACCGGCTGGCTGAAAACGTCTGCATTCAAAATGCGTTCATTGGTCTTCGCCTGAACAGCAGCGATGCTTGGTGCAGAAATGGTCTGCGCATCAAGCTTGGCCATATGCAGAAGACGTTCTGCAGTGCGGCGACGCGAGAACGGAACAACCAGAACACAGGTGCCCTTACGGCCTGCACGACCGGTACGGCCCGAACGGTGCAGCATGGTTTCCGGGTTATTCGGAAGATCGGCATGGATAACCAGATCCAGGTTCGGCAGATCGATACCGCGTGCAGCAACGTCGGTAGCAACGCAAACACGGGCACGGCCATCACGCATTGCCTGCAATGCATTGTTGCGTTCTGCCTGGCTCAGTTCACCCGACAGCGCCACAACCGCAAAACCGCGATTGGAAAGGCGGCTTGCCATGTGCTTTACCGCTTCGCGGGTCGAGCAGAAGATGATCGAATTCTGTGAATCGTAATAGAGCAGCGCGTTGATGATCGCGTGGTCGCGCTCATGTGGCGGCACCGGCATAGCGACATAGTCGATGTCAGCGTGCTGGCTGGTTTCGCTCTGAACAGTCAGACGCAGAGCGTCATTCTGGAAGCGCTTGGCAAGCTGGGCAATTGGCTTAGGCACCGTTGCCGAGAACATCAATGTACGACGATCTTCCGGCGCTTCACCGAGAATAAATTCAAGGTCTTCACGGAAGCCCATGTCGAGCATTTCGTCCGCTTCATCGAGCACGACGACGCGCAGTTGCGACATATCAAGCGCATTGCGGGTGATATGGTCGCGAAGGCGACCTGGGGTGCCGACAACGATGTGCGATCCGCGTTCAAGCACACGGCGTTCGGAACGGATATCCATGCCACCAACGCAGGATGCGATGGTTGCGCCGGTGTCTGCATAAAGCCATTCCAGTTCGCGACGAACCTGCAATGCCAGTTCACGCGTAGGTGCAATAATCATGGCAAGAGGTGCTTCTGGACGGCTAAAGCGCAGTTCACCTTCGAGAAGCGTATTAGCCATAGCAAGGCCAAACGCTACCGTCTTGCCCGATCCGGTCTGTGCGGAAACGAGAAGATCGGCATCCAGCGTTTCTGGAGCCAGAACGGCTTCCTGAACAGCAGTGAGTGTAGTGTAACCACGAGCGGCTAATGCTCCGGAAAGAGCCGGAGCGATTGTATCAGGCAGGGACATGAATAACTTTCACGAAAAAAGCTTCTCAAGCCGCATACCCAACGGTCGTGAACCTATCTGTCCACAACTCTCCTGACGACTAACGAAGCACCATAATTAGCGCCTACCTATAGGCTTGCGCCTCTCAGGTCAACAGGGTGAGCGCTCTAGAGCGCAATTCGATCCGATCAAACCGGAACGGCGCTCTAGTCTTTTTTGACGCGCATTTGACCCAAAAAACGTTTCACAATTTTTGGAATGCGCTTTTAATGCGCCTCATCCCAGTTATGTGCAGCCCTTGCATCCACCTGTAATGGTACAGAAAGCGCCACTGCAGGCATGGCCGCATTTTCCATAACATGGCGCACGACAGGAATTGTCTTTTCGACCTCGCTTTCAGGTACTTCAAAGATCAATTCATCGTGGACTTGCAACAGCATGCGAGCTGCAAGCTTCTCATCTGCCAGTGCATTTTCCATACGGATCATGGCCCGGCGAATGACATCGGCAGCCGAACCCTGAATAGGTGCATTGATTGCCGCCCGTTCATTGAAGGCGCGCACCTGCGGATTGGAGGCCCGAATATCAGGATAGTGCGCCCGACGGCCGAAAATCGTTTCGACATAGCCATGTTCGCGCGCGAAAGCCTTGGTCGCTTCCATATAGTCTTTGATGCCGGGGAAGCGTTCGAAATAGGTGCGGATATATTGCCCTGCTTCTTCACGCGGAATGGAAAGCTGGTTGGCAAGACCAAAAGCCGAAATGCCGTAGATGATACCGAAATTGATCGCCTTGGCACGGCGGCGCACTTCGGACGGCATACCTTCAACCGGCACACCGAACATTTCAGAAGCGGTCATGGCATGAATATCAATGCCATCGGCAAAAGCTTGTTTCAGCTGCGGAATATCAGCGACATGTGCCAGCACTCGCAATTCGATCTGGCTGTAATCGGCAGAGATAAGCTTGTTGCCAGGTTCTGCAATAAAAGCCGTTCTGATCTTGCGGCCTTCGGCTGTACGAACCGGAATATTCTGCAGGTTCGGCTCAGACGAAGACAGGCGTCCAGTCGAGGTGGACGCCATTGCATAAGACGTATGCACGCGCTTTGTCTGCGGGTGAATATAACCCGGCAGCGCATCCGTGTAGGTGGATTTGAGCTTCGTCAGCTGGCGCCAATCGACAATCTTGCGCGGCAAAGGCAGACCTTCAGCAGCCAGATCTTCCAGAACTTGCGCAGAGGTCGACCATTGACCGGTTTTGGTCTTGGATGCACCCGGCAAACCCATCTTGCCAAAAAGAATATCGCCAAGCTGCTTGGGCGATCCGATGTTGAATTTTTCACCGGCCAGCTCGTAGATTTCATCTTCATAGCGTGCAGCAGATTGTGCGAGATCACCCGACAGGCGCGAGAGAACCTGACGGTCAACCGAGATCCCGCGCTCTTCCATGCGGGCAAGCACATCGACCAACGGACGTTCAAGACGCTCATAAACCGAGGCCAATCCTTCTGCGGCCAGACGCGGCTTCAGCACCTGCCATAGACGCAACGTGACATCGGCGTCTTCTGCGGCATAGGCTGTCGCACGATCAATATCGACCATATCAAAGGTAACAGCGCTTTTGCCGCTGCCCGCCACATCCTTATAAGCGATTGGCGTATGGCCCAGCCAGCGCTCGGACAACGGATCCATGCCATGACCGCCGGTGCCCGCATCCAACACATAGGAAATCAGCATTGTGTCATCGAAAGACACGGTGTTGATGCCGTAACGGCGCATGACCAGCCAGTCATACTTCATGTTCTGTGCGATTTTGAGGACGGATTTGTCCTCAAGAACGGTCTTCAAAGCTGCCAGCGCCTTATCGAGCGGTATCTGACCTTCAACCATGCCGCCACCAAGCAGATCGCCTGCGCCGGATTTGTGCTGGAGCGGGATATAGGCGGCTTTACCGGGCGCAAGCGCCAGCGAGAAACCGATCAGTTCGGCCTGCATCGGATCAAGCGAATTGGTTTCGGTATCGAAAGCGACAAGGCCAGTCTCGACAGCCTCTGCGAGCCACTTATTCAGCGTCGGAAGATCGCGAATGCAGGTATAGGCCGTGGTGTCGATCTTCTGTGCAAGCGCCGTCGCTGCTCGGCTTTCAGCCAGTGCTTTCGGCGTGTAGCCACTTGCATCTTGCGTCTCAACCGCAGCGGGGGCGGAAGAGTTTTCAGACGGCTTGGCTTCCGATTTTGCCGGTACATCGACATCCGGACCATGTGCCTCAGAACCCCACTCGGTTTCGATATGGCACGGCTCGACAGCCGACGCATCCGTATCCGTTGCTTCAGCCACGCGACGGGTGAGTGTTGTAAACTCCATGGCTTTCAGGAAGCCAATGAGCTTCGGTCCGTTCTGCGGTTCTAGCACCAAACCATCGAGATCAACTTCGAGCGGCACATCGGTCTTGAGCGTGACAAGCTCACGCGCGATCTTGGTTTGATCAGCAAAGGCGATGATGTTTTCGCGGCGTTTGTTCTGCTTGATCTCGGATGCGCGCGCGAGCAGCGTATCAAGATCGCCAAACTCTTCCAGCAATTGCGCAGCGGTCTTCGGGCCGATGCCAGGAATGCCCGGAACATTATCGGTGCTGTCGCCAGTCAGCGATTGCAGGTCGATCATTTTTTCCGGCGGGACACCCCATTTTTCAATCACTTCCGGGATCGAAATCTGCTTGTCCTTCATGCTGTCATACATGGACACGCTCGGTGTGACGAGCTGCATGAGGTCCTTGTCGGACGAAATGATTGTAACATCGCCGCCTGCTTTCTCAGCAATACGGGCATAGGTCGCGATCAGATCGTCGGCCTCAAAACCTTCCTTTTCGATGCAAGGCAGATTGAAGGCACGCGTTGCCTGACGGATCAGGCCGAATTGCGGGATCAGGTCTTCCGGCGGCGCGGTGCGGTTGGCCTTATATTCGGGGTAGATTTCCTTGCGGAAGGTCTGCGACGAATAATCGAAAATGACCGCAAAATGCGTTGGCACCACACCGACATCGGTGCTGCGCGCATCCTTCAACAGCTTCCAAAGCATGTTGCAGAAACCTGCAACAGCATTCGTCGGCAGTCCGTCAGACTTCCGGTTAAGCGGTGGCAGGGCATGATAGGCACGGAAAATATAGCCCGAGCCGTCAACGAGGAAGAGATGATCGCCTTTTTTCATGGCTTAGAATTAAAGGAAACCAAGCGTAATGAAAACCGGCCTTGTGTCAGGAGAAACAAGTGTCCACCGTTGGATTGCTGACAAGCCGGTTTTCTTGCACGAAGCTATTCCAAATCTTCCTGAATGAAGGTGCCAGACACATGAATGTCTATCATCTCCAGCAGACCGGGACCGACGTTCACATATTTGTGCGGAATATTGGCTCCGCCAAACACGACACTGCCTTCATCGGCCTCGAATTGCTCTTCGCCAACCGTAAATAGAGCCCGGCCTTTGCGGACGATAAAAATCTCATCATAGGGATGGCGATGCAGTCTTGGTCCTCGTCCTGCCTCTTCTGTCGCATAGAACATGACCGAAGCGCCTGCACCGAACACATTGCCTTCAAACTCGCCGTGCCACTTGCCCGGCGTCTTCTCCCAGTCCTTCTTGCTGAGCATTGTAATCTTGGTCATAAGTGCCTCCATCCTCACGCAATTTCCGATTAATACAGATAACGGATTACACACGACAAGGTAACGTTTATGTTACGAATTTGTAATCTTTAATGCCCTTGAATAGCCACAGTTGAAGGGCCAAATCTCACTCATCGACAGTACGTCGGTCGCCGGTTTTCTGACCCGTCCCCCGTTGGATACCGGTTGTTGGCTACAGCCTCATTCCCCTCTCCGGGCTGTAGCTTTTGAGTGTAGTGATATGGCCGTTGTGGTAACCCCCTCACCACAACGGCCAATTCATTTTCAGCTCTCAGTTTTGCGTTCAAATTGGGTTTCTTCTTCGGGTTGCTGGTTGTAGTGTGCGATCAGTTTTACGACTCGTCAGGAAGTATCCATGTCCGCGCAATCACTCGATAAAGTCCTCAATTATCTCGACACAAATCTCGACAAAAGCATCGATCATCTGTTCGATCTTCTGCGTATCAAGTCGATTTCGACCGATCCGGCTTACAAGGCCGATTGCCGTAAGGCTGCCGAATGGCTGGTCGAGGACCTCAAGTCCATTGGTTTTGATGCGAGTGTACGCGACACGCCGGGCCATCCAATGGTTGTTGCTCATCACGAAGGCGCTACGGCTGATGCGCCACATGTGCTGTTCTACGGTCATTATGATGTGCAGCCGGTTGATCCGCTCAATCTTTGGGAAAACGATCCGTTTGAGCCAGCCATCAAAGATGTCGGTAATGGTCGCAAAATCCTGACCGGTCGTGGCACATCCGACGACAAGGGCCAGTTGATGACCTTTGTTGAAGCCTGCCGCGCCTATAAGGCCGTCAACGGCAACCTGCCTGTCAAAGTGACCCTGCTGTTTGAAGGCGAAGAAGAATCCGGTTCGCCTTCGCTCAAGCCGTTCCTTGACGCTCATAAAGAAGAGTTAAAGGCCGATGTGGCGCTCGTCTGCGACACCGCCATGTGGAACGAAGAAACACCCGCAATCAGCGTCGGCCTTCGCGGTCTGGTTGGCGAGGAAATCGTCATCAAGGCTGCTGACCGCGATCTGCATTCGGGCTTCTTTGGCGGCGCTGCTGCCAACCCGATCCATATTCTCGCAAAAATCCTTGCTGATCTGCATGATGAAACCGGCCGCGTCACGGTGCCTGATTTTTATGAAGGTGTTGAAGAAACGCCGTCGCAGATTTTGCAGTCATGGGAAAGCCTTGGCCGCACGGCTGAAAACTTCCTTGGCCCAATTGGTCTTTCGGTCCCTTCGGGCGAAAAAGGCCGCAGCGTTCTCGAACTGACCTGGGCGCGCCCAACTGCGGAAGTCAACGGCATCACCGGCGGCTATACCGGCGAAGGTTTCAAGACGGTAATCGCGGCAGAGGCTTCGGCGAAGGTTTCGTTCCGTCTCGTCCACAAGCAGGATCCGGTGAAAATCCGCCAAGCGTTCCGAGCTTTCGTGCAGGAACGTCTGCCAGCCGATTGCTCGGTCGAGTTCCACCCGCATGGTGGTTCGCCAGCCATTCAGCTGCCTTATGACTCGCCACTGGTTTCCAAAGCCAAGGATGCGCTTTCCGATGAATGGCCGAAGCCAGCAGTGCTGATCGCCATGGGCGGATCGATCCCGATTGTCGGTGACTTCGACAAGTTCCTCGGCATGGAATCCCTGCTCGTTGGCTTTGGTCTTGAAGATGACCGTATTCATTCGCCGAACGAAAAATATGAGCTGAACTCGTTCCATAAGGGCCAGCGCTCGTGGGCAAGAATTATGGCCGCTATCGCTGCCAAGTAAGACAGATGCTTATGGCGGCGAAAGCCGCCAAATAAGGAAGACCAAATGACCATCCGTTTTCACAAGCACGACCTGCCCAATCTAGATAATTATCAGGTTGATGCTGTTGCTATCGACACAGAAACGCTCGGTCTTAATCCGCATCGCGACAGACTTTGCGTGGTTCAGATTTCACCCGGTGACGGAACAGCAGACGTGATCCAGATCGAAGCTGGACAGAAAAAAGCGCCTAATCTGGTCAAGCTTCTGAAAGATCGCTCGATCACCAAGATCTTTCACTATGGACGCTTCGATCTGGCGGTATTGGCACATACGTTCGGCACCATGCCGCAGCCGGTTTTCTGCACAAAGATCGCGTCGAAACTGACACGCACTTATACGGATCGCCATGGTCTGAAAGAAATCTGCAACGAACTTCTCGATGTTTCGATTTCCAAGCAGCAACAATCATCCGACTGGGCAGCGGAAGTGCTTTCGCAGGCCCAGCTGGATTATGCAGCCTCTGACGTGCTTTATCTGCATCGATTAAAAGCCGTCTTTGAAAAGCGTCTGGAACGCGATGGGCGTGCAAAGCAGGCTGAAGCCTGTTTCAAATTCCTGCCAACGCGGGCCGAACTCGATCTGATGGGCTGGCCAGAGCAGGATATCTTCGCTCACTCATAAAGCATCAGATAGTGGCATGAGAGATAGCTCTCTCATGCCATTTTCTTTAACGCGCATCCTGCCCGAAAGCCGTTTCACACTTTTCGGGATGCGCTTGAGCCGCCGTTTTCTTCTGCGGGGCGCGATCAATATAAGCCCATGCCGGACGCCGGAACAGGAACTGACCGTAGCCAGTCCATTGAATGAGCCCATAAAGAATAACCGGGCCAATCACACCGCTTGCCGTTGTCAGCAGCGAAACGGTTCCCACATCAAGAAAGCCGATCTTCAGAAGAACAGTGCGCGCAATCGCCATAGGCAAGAAGAAGGCCAGATAAACGACAATTGAATGCGCTCCGAGCCAGCTCAATCCACGATGCAGCCAGTTTTGACCGGAAAGCAGGCTTAGAAGCGATGAAATCGAAATAATCGCCAGCGCTCCTATCAAGCCAAGCAGGAGCGAAACAATGGGAAGATCACTGACCGCTCCTCGCCCGTTCAAAAGATCACCAGCAGGTGTGATAAGCGATGCGAGACTTTGCGGCACAGGCATGAAGACCAGCTTATATTCTATGAGCGCCCAGATCAGCAGCCCAACTACGCCCACGAGGGGGCGCTGACGCAGCCAGTCGGCAATGCGAAAAATCCAAGGTGCGAAAGCATAGCCCGCAAAAAAATATACAAATCGAGAGCAAAACTCGTCAATCATCACCCAGCCAGTGTGAATTGGTAAAATCTCCAAGACCGCCAGAATTGCAAATGTCACGCCGATAGGGACCCGCTTTAACAGACGCGTTCCGATGAAGAACACTGGCAGAATATAAATGAACCAAAGCGTTCCGAACGGCTCGATGAAAGCCATCAGATAGGCTTCGATGACGCCGGAAGCCCCCGCCTCACTCGCAATAGCTGGTGCCTTGAATGCAAACTGGATCGAGAGCCAAAGAACATAGAAATAAAGGAAATGCACGACCTTGCGGTCAAGATAGCGCATCCATGGTCTGTCGATGACGAGGCTCAGAAACAAACCGGATATCATGAAAAAGTCGGGCATTCTGAACGGCTTAGCGAATGCTACGACGTAATGCATCCAGCCCTGCTCCGCTGCTGCCTTTTCAACACCCAGCGTTGAATGCATCATGACAACGAAGATGATGCATATGCCCTTGGCTATATCGACCCAATCGATCCGCTGCCCTGCACCCATAGCCCCACCCATTCTATTCTCTGCACCCTGGAATGCTGCAGCCGATAATCAGATATCACGACTTTAAACACAGTTGCGAAGCCGTAAGATTTTGATAACCTTAATACGCAGCTTTTCATAGCAATCACGTTTATGTGCGCAACTTTTGCGACAATTAAGCGACTGTGGCCTTCTTGCTACAGACTCTTGTGAGCAATGGCTTATATTAAATTCAACAGATTTTAGAACTCCCCGTTCTCCATTGGAGGTTTATTATGAAGCTCAAGTCTCTTCTTCTCGCATCAACTGTTGCTCTGCTTGCTGCAACTGGCGCAAAGGCAGCTGACGCTATCATCGCCGAAGAACCAGCTCCGGTTATCGTCGCTCCGACCTTTACCTGGAACGGTGCATATATTGGTGGCCAGATTGGTTATGGCTGGGGCAAGTCGCGCTTCGACACTGATGGCTTCGACCTCGGCAACGTCAAGCCAGATGGTTTCCTCGGCGGCCTGTATGCTGGCTACAACTTCGATCTGGGCAACAGTGTTGTTCTCGGTATCGACGGTGACGTGACCTACAACAACCTCAAGGATAGCGCATCAATCTTTGATGCAGCTGGCGTAGATACTGGTGTTAGCCTTGAAAGCAAGCTTCGCTGGTCGGGTGCCGTTCGTGCTCGCGCTGGTTACGCAGTTGACCGCTTCCTGCCTTATATCGCAGGTGGTGTTGCATTCGGTAGTGTCAAGAACAGCCTTGACAATGGCATTGATAGCGTTTCGCAGAGCAAGACCCTCACCGGCTGGACTGCTGGCGCAGGTATTGACTATGCAGCGACTGACAATGTCATCGTTCGTCTCGAATATCGTTATACCGATTACGGCCACAAGGATTTCGACTTCGGCGTTCCTGATGCTGGCGTTCGCGACAAGTTCAAGACCAACGAAGTTCGTCTCGGCGTCGCGTACAAGTTCTAATCTGATTTATTCATATCGACTTCTCTGGAAAGGCTCCGCAATGCGGGGCCTTTTCTTTTTGCGCTCAATTCAGTGCTTTTTTGTTAATGACAAATTTACCCCCCTTTAAACTGCCGCATTTACCCTTCAGGCGATAAACGTCCTCGATATATACGGGTTGATGATTTAAGCGGGTTACAAACCAGTACCCGACGAACAGGTGGGCGGATCAAGAACGATATGGCATCGCGAGACGGCAGAAACGGACGCATCGAACCTTCCTTCGGCAAGCCGGAGGAAAAGGAAGAGGACGTGTTTCGCGTCGACGAGGAGGAGCGCATGGCCCGCCCGCAACGGAAAAGCAAGCCATCGAAAGATCGCGAACCACGCGGGTCAAGCCGCAAGCCAAAAAAGCGTGGCGGCTTTTTCGGCTTTGTTCGCCGCGCTTTCTACTGGTGTCTGGTGCTCGGCCTATGGGGTGGCATCGCATTCGCCGGTATGCTCGTCTATTTTGCGGCCAAGATGCCACCGACAACCGACTGGACTATTCCGGATCGTCCGCCGAATGTGCGTATCGTTGATGTCGGAGGCAATCTGATTGCCAATCGTGGCACCACCGGCGGTGAAGCCGTCGGCCTGCATGAAATGTCGCCATTTATTCCGCAAGCCGTCATGGCGATCGAAGATCGCCGTTTCATGTCGCATTTCGGTATCGATCCTATCGGTCTGGCGCGTGCAATTGTAACCAACGTGACCTCTGGCCGCGCAGTTCAGGGTGGCTCGACGCTGACCCAGCAGCTTGCCAAGAACCTGTTCCTGTCGCCGGACCGTACGCTGGAACGTAAAGTGCAGGAAGTGATGCTCGCTCTCTGGCTTGAGCATAAATATACCAAAGAGCAGATCTTGGAGATGTATCTAAACCGGGTTTATCTCGGTTCTGGTGCCTATGGCGTCGATGCTGCGTCGCGCCGCTATTTCGGAAAGTCCGCCAAGGAAGTAAATCTAATGGAAGCGGCAACCCTTGCCGGTCTTCTCAAGGCGCCTTCACGTCTCTCGCCCGCACGCGACCCGGAAGCAGCAAGCGCTCGTGCCAAGCTTGTGCTTGGTGCCATGCGTGAAGAAGGCATGATCGATGACCGTCAGGTGGCGATTGCGGAAAGCGAGCCACCGGCGCGCGCCGCCTCTTACTGGCAGGGTTCTGAAAACTATTTTGCCGACCGCGTTGTAGCCGAAATTCCAGCGCTCATCGGCGAGACAAAAACCGACATCACCGTTGAAACCACCGTTGATCTCAATCTGCAACGCGCAGGTGAAGAAGCGATCAAGGATCAGATTTCGTCCAATGGCAAGAAGATGAATGTGAGCCAGGGAGCGCTCGTTTCCATCGATGGTACGGGTGCAGTGCGCGCATTGGTTGGTGGCTATGATTATGCCGCCAGCCAGTTCGACCGCGTTACCGATGCGCGTCGTCAGCCCGCCTCTTCCTTCAAGCCTTTCGTCTATCTAACCGCTCTGGAGCAGGGCCGCACACCGGATTCCGTGCGCAATGATGCGCCAGTGCGTATTGGTAAATGGACACCGAGCAACGACAACGGCAAATATATGGGCGAAGTGACACTGGCGACCGCATTGTCCCACTCGCTTAATTCCGTTTCAGCACAGCTCGTGATGGAAGTCGGCCCACAGACCGTGATCGACACTGCCCATCGCCTCGGCGTGCTGTCGAAGCTCGAACCCAATGCCTCGCTCGCACTCGGTACTTCGGAAGTCTCTTTGCTTGAGCTGGCCGATGCCTATGTGCCGTTCGCCAATGGTGGCTATCGTGCGCCGGTCTATTTCATCACCAAGATCACGGATTCGGAAGGTAAGGTTCTCTATCAAAGACAGGATGGCGTCGGCCCGCGTGTGATTGATGAGCGCAATGTCGGCATGATGAATGCAATGCTGCGCAAGACAGTGGAAGATGGCACCGCAAAACGCGCAGCTTTCGGCTGGCCAGCTGCAGGCAAAACCGGGACAAGCCAGAATTTCCGCGATGCATGGTTTGTCGGCTATACTGCCAATCTCACCACAGGTGTCTGGTTCGGCAATGATGACGGCAAGGGCATGAAGCGCGTCTTCGGCTCGACATTGCCTGTCGCCGCATGGAAAACCTTTATGAAGGAAGCCCACAAGGGCGTGCCTGTTGCTGAACTGCCCGGCCATTACGACATTCAGAACATCGTACCGGGCGGCAGCGACGGTATCGATCCAAACAACCCATATGAACCGGGTATGATTCCGCAGGGTGGCTATGGCGACGAGCCAATGGCTGGCAATGGCGATGATGGCTATTGGCCACCAGCACCCGACTCCCCTGCCCGAAACACGGTTCAGCAAGGTCAGCAGCCCGGCACACCGGCCAATTATCCGGTCAATGACAATGGCGCACCATTGCCTCCGGGCGATGTTGGCGGACAGCAGCCGCAACAGAACCGTGATTCAACCACGCTTCTCGATATCATCATGGGCAATTCGCAGTAGTATTTTCTTAGAGAGCCGTGCGCCCTTCCGGGCTCACAAAGGTCGCTCTAAAACTTTATACTTACAGCATAATTTTACCTTAAACTGATCCAGGTTTAAGGAATTATGCTGTAGGGCGGCTTAACTGTAACCGGCCCTTATCGCGATCAAGTGAAGCAGCCGACTGCCTGATTGTTTAAATCCGCTCGAAATCCTGAGCGGCTTAGTCTATTCAAAGATTGAGAGTGAGGTTGTCATGTCTACAGTTTCCCCAACCGATACGTCCCGGTCTGATACTCCCAAGGCAGATGCGGAACGTAAAACCCTTGTTCTGACAGGGGCAAGCCGTGGCATTGGTCATGCGACGGTCAAACGTTTTTCGCGCGCTGGCTGGCGCGTCATCACCTGCTCGCGTCAGGATTTCGCTGAGAATTGTCCGTGGCCAGCGGGACCGGAAGATCACATCAAGGTTGACCTTGCGGATCAGGAAGACGTGGGCAAAGCCATTGCTGAAATCCGCCGCCGCCTTGAGGCCAATGGCAGCAAACTGCACGCGCTCGTCAACAATGCAGGTATTTCGCCAAAGGCAGAGGGTGGAAAGCGCCTGAACTCGATTGAAACGCCGATGGCTGTGTGGCGCGACGTGTTTCAGGTGAACTTCATGGCGCCCATCATGCTGGCGCGTGGCCTGTTCAAGGAGCTTGAAGCTGCGCAAGGCTCGGTGGTCAACGTGACGTCGATTGCCGGGAGCCGCGTTCATCCTTTTGCTGGCACGGCTTATGCGACCTCGAAGGCAGCTCTTGCGGCGCTTACGCGTGAAATGGCGTCGGATTTCGGCCCGCATGGCATTCGCGTCAATGCGATTGCTCCGGGTGAGATCGATACCGCCATTCTATCGCCCGGTACGGATAAACTTGTCGAACAATTGCCGATGCGGCGTCTCGGCAAGACGTCAGAAGTGGCCGAGACAATCTACTATCTTTGCTCCGAAGCCTCGTCTTATGTGACAGGATCGGAAATCCATATCAATGGCGGCCAGCACGTCTGATGATTTTTCAAAAGCGCGGCGTTGAATAACACCGCGCTTTTGTGCTTATTTTCTCTTCAATCGATTTAACAGCTGAGTTGACCCATGATCCTATGCTGCGGTGAAGCCCTGATTGACATGCTGCCACGCGAAACTGCGGCGGGAGAGACAGCCTTTTTACCACTCGCGGGTGGTTCTGTTTTCAACTCAGCCATCGCGCTCGGTCGATTGAATGTCCCGACGGGCTTCTTTTCCGGGCTTTCGTCGGATTTTTTCGGTGAAGTGCTGCGCGACACGCTTGCGCGCTCCAACGTCGATTATTCCTATTCAGCCATTTCAGACCGCCCGACGACACTCGCTTTCGTACGACTGGTGGACGGACAGGCCCGCTACGCCTTTTATGACGAGAACACCGCGCTGCGGATGCTTTCCGAGGGCGACATCCCGCTGATCGACGACAATATCAATGCCATGCTGTTCGGCTGTATCAGTCTGATTTCAGAGCCATGCGGGAGTGTCTATGAAGCGCTGATGACGCGGGAAGCCAAGAACCGTGTGATGTTCCTCGATCCGAATATCCGCTCCGGCTTTATCACGGACCGTGAAAAGCATCTTGCTCGCATGAAACGAATGATTGCCCTTTCCGATATCGTGAAGTTGTCGGATGAAGATCTCGACTGGTTTGGCGAAAAAGGCAGCCATGACGAGATTGCGTCGCGTTGGCTTGAGCTTGGGCCCAAACTGATCGTCATCACCAAAGGTGCCCATGGTGCGGATGCCTACACGGCAAACGCGACTGTTCGCGTGCCCGGCGTTAAAGTGGATGTGGTGGATACGGTTGGCGCAGGCGACACGGTCAATGCGGGTATCCTCGCAAGCCTCAACGATCAGGGTTTGTTGAGCAAGCAAGCAATCGCAAAACTCGACGAAGATCAGATTCATGCAGCCGTTGCGCTTGGTGTGCGAGCAGCCGCGGTTACGGTTTCTCGCGCAGGCGCCAATCCACCGTGGGCGGCTGAAATGCGGGATTGATTTCCCAGTGTTAGAGGCCGATTCTGCTTTTCAATAACAGGAAGGCACAACATGGCTCAGAACATTTATGATCGTGCGGACTTTTTCACCGCCTATAGCGAGCTGCCGCGCTCTGTGCATGGTCTGGATGGCGCGCCCGAATGGCCCTATGTGCGATCAATCCTGCCAGATCTTAATGGCCTGGACATTGCCGATCTCGGCTGTGGCTTCGGCTGGTTTTCACGTTTTGCCCGTGAACAGGGTGCTGCGTCTGTCACCGGATATGATCTTTCAGAGAATATGCTTGAACGTGCACGCAAAGAAACGCAAGACGAGGCTATCCGCTACGTGCAGGCGGATATGGAAGCTTTGGAACTGCCGGAAGGCCGTTTCGATCTTGTTTATAGCTCGCTGGCCTTTCACTATATCCGGGATTTTCCGCGTCTCCTGACCACAATCAGCCGCGCCTTGCGTGCAAACGGCCAATTCATTTTCACAATAGAACATCCGATTTTCATGGCACCCGCTAAACCCGGTTGGATGGAAGGCGAAAATGGGCAGAAACACTGGCCCATCGATCACTATGCCGTTGAAGGTGAACGGCGCACGGATTGGCTTGCTGATGGCGTCGTTAAATATCACCGTCGCCTTAGCACGACCGTCAATGCCTTGATAAAGGCTGGCTTTGCAATCGCCAACCTTGAAGAATGGCGCCCGAGCGAAGAGCAGATCGCAGCCTGGCCCGCATTAGTAGACGAGCTGGAAAGACCGATGCTACTTATCGTCTCGGCAAATAAATAGCCGGGCAAGGAAACAACTCAAGGCTCCCCTGCCCTTGACCGGACGCATTTAGCGTCTTCTATTGGACAGGGGCGGGAGCGAATCGAATATAGGCGAAGGACAATTCATTGGACGTCTTGCGCATAGCAGCCTTCTCGCAAGGCAATCAGGGCGGCAATCCTGCCGGTGTCCTGATTTCTGAAAAACTTCCCTCAGCCGAGGAAATGCAAAAAATTGCCAAGGATGTTGGCTTTTCGGAAACGGCCTTTGCCATGCCCGAAGCCGGTAACTGGCGTGTGCGCTATTTTGCGCCTGAAACAGAAATACCCTTCTGCGGCCATGCCACGATTGCACTGGGTGCAGCGCTCGCCATGCGCGAGGGTGACGGACGCTTTTCCTTAAAGCTTAACCACGCCGAAATCAGCGTCGAAGGCCGCAAGGAAGGCGAGCTGTTTGCCGCCAGCCTGCAATCGCCGGGTACGCGCAACCGGGCCGCCACTGAAGTCGAAATCGAGCAGGCACTGGCCCTTTTCAACTATGAGAAGGATGATCTTGCGCAGGGCATTCCGCCGGCGCTGATCCATGCCGGAGCCGACCACATCGTGCTGCCTTTGCGCTCACGCGAAAAGCTCGCCTCGATGCATTACGATCTTTCGCGCGGTCGCGTGCTCATGAACCGTCAGGGCTGGACGACAATCCTGCTGATCAATTCCGAAACGCCGACGCGCTTCCACAGCCGCAATCCTTTTGCCTCGGGCGGGGTTTATGAAGACCCGGCAACGGGTGCTTCAACTGCCGCTTTCGCGGCTTATTTACGCGATCTCGGCTGGCCGCATGGTGGCTCTATTGAAGTCATTCAGGGCGAGGATATGGGTTCGCCATCGCATCTGCGCGCAGATATCGGAAATGAACGCGGCGGCTCAATCCGCCTTTCGGGTACAGCACGCCTGATGGAATAGTGAAACCGCAGCTCGTTACACGCGAACGAGCTGCTCCACCCGCTCTTCGTTTCCGAAGAATTTCAGATAACGCTCGACTTCTTTTGGATCTCCGGTTGCCTTTTGCGGATTGTCCGAAAGTTTAACCGCCGGGCGTCCGTTGGCGTCGATCACCTTACAAACGAGCGATATTGCCTTGAGGCCATGGATCGTTGTCGGCGCGCAACCGGCAAAGTCATTGGTGAGGTTCGTGCCCCAGCCAAAGCTCATGCGGACGCGGCCTTCAAAATGGCGATAGGTTTCCTCAATCGTATCGACGTCGAGCGCATCCGAGAAAATCAGTAGCTTTTCACGCGGATCTTTGCCGCGCGATTTCCACCATTCAATGATGCGTTCGCCACCTTCAATGGGTGGGGCGCTGTCTGGACGGAAACCGGTCCAGTCGGCAACCCAATCCGGTGCGTTGCGCAGAAAAGCAGCCGTGCCAAAGGCATCCGGCAGAACGATGAGAAGATTGCCGCCATAATAGCGGTTCCAGTCCTGCAACACGCGATAAGGTGCAGTGCGCAGTTCATCATCGGTGTTGGCAAGCGCTGCCAGCACCATCGGCAATTCATGCGCATTGGTGCCAAGCGCTTCGAGGTCATTGTCCATGGCCAAAAGTACATTGCTGGTTCCGGTAAAGGCATCGCCGATACCTTCCTTCAGTGCTTCCACGCACCAGCGCTGCCACAGGAATGAATGGCGACGACGTGTGCCGAAATCTGAAATCTTGAGGTCAGGCAGTTCGCGCAGTCGCTCGACCTTGCTCCACATCTTGGCTTTGGCGCGGGCATAAAGAACATCGAGCGAGAAAGGCCCGAGGTTTTTCATCGCTGCACGCGAGCGAAGCTCATTGATGATGGCCAGTGCTGGAATTTCCCACATGGTCGTGTGCGACCACGGACCATGGAAATGCAGTTCATACTGGCCGTCCTTCCGGCGCAGATCATATTCAGGAAGCTGGAAATCATGCAGCCAGTTGAGAAACTCCGGCTGGAAAATCTGCTTGCGGCCATAAAAACTGTTACCCGCCAGCCAGATCATCTCTTTTTTGGTGAAGCGCAGCGTGCGTGCATGATCGAGCTGCGCGCGCAATTCGCCTTCATCAATCTCATCGGCAAGGCGCACAGACGTCGTGCGGTTGATGAGCGCGAAGGTTGCGTCCACCTTGGGGTAAAGCCCCCAGATCATCTGCAACATCAGAAGTTTGTAGAAATCCGTGTCCAGTAGACTGCGGACAATCGGATCGAGCTTCCATGCGTGGTTAAAGACGCGCCGCGCGATATCGGTTTTGGCCATAACGGCCTCCATTGCATGAGCATGTTCTGCAATCACCCCAAAGCGACTGCAGCAAAAAGAAAGGCGGGTTTTCACCCGCCTTTTTAAATGCTTCATTCAGATTTGGGAAGCTCTACTATGATGTCGTGTTCACCATCGGGCTTGATCGGCACGCCTTCATCCGGCTTGCCCACCTTGCGACCATTGAGCTTGATTGCCTTATCTTTGGCACCCGCTACGACCTTCACGCGATAGAGCGCTTCGCCGAAACGAAGTTCCGCTTCATAGCCATCCCATTCCGGCGGCAGGGCCGGATCAAGATGCAGGCGGTCACCGCGTTTGGTGACGCCGAGAATGCCTTCCGTTGCAACACGATAGAACCAGCCGGCAGACCCCGTGTACCATGTCCAGCCACCCTGTCCGCGACGCGGCTCGACGGAGTAGATATCGGCTGCGATCACATAAGGTTCAACGCGATAGACATCCGGATTACGGCCATGGCTGACCGGGCTGATCAGCGAGAACAAGCGCCACGCTTCCTTGGCCTTACCCATGCGGGCGAGCGCCAGAATGGCCCATGTTGCACCATGGGTATATTGACCGCCGTTCTCACGAACGCCCGGCGGGTAGCCCTTGATGTAACCCGGCTCCTGAACCGTCTTGTCGAAAGGCGGCGTGAAGAGACGCAGCAATTCGCCCTGATCATCGAGCAGATATTTCTCGAGCGAAGCCATGGCCTGTTCCGAACGCTTTGGATCGGCAACGCCAGACAATACGCTCCACGACTGCGCAATCGCATCGATCTGGCATTCGTCGCTGTCTTTTGAGCCAAGCGGCGCGCCATTATCGAAGAAGCCACGGCGATACCATTCGCCGTCCCACCCATCGCGATCAAGCGCTTTGGTCAGGCTTTCAAGATGCGCGGCCCATGCTTTTGCACGCTTTGCATCCTTGCGGGATTCAGCAATCGGGATGAACTGACGCAATGTGTAAGCCAGGAACCAGCCGAGCCATACGCTTTCGCCCTCACCCTTCACGCCGACAAGATTCATGCCGTCGTTCCAGTCACCACCGAGGATCAGTGGCAGGCCATGCTTGCCGGTACGCTCAATCGCAAGATCAAGCGCCAGCGCGCAATGCTCGTAGAGGCTCACAGTTTGGTCGGAAATCTCCGGCTCAAAGAATGCATCATGTTCACCCTCTTCAAGCGTGCGTCCCTTCAGGAAAGCCAGCTTTTCGTCGAGAATTGCATGATCGCCAGTCGTTTGAACATAAAGCGAGGTGCCATAACCAAGCCAGACCACATCGTCGGAGATCAGCGTGCGGACACCTGCACCCGTTGCTGGCAACCACCAATGCTGAACATCACCTTCCGGGAACTGACGCGAGGCGGCATTGAGGATCTGCGCACGAGCCAGCGAAGGATCAATCAGCAGAAGCGACAGCGTATCCTGCAACTGGTCGCGGAAGCCGAAGGCACCGCTGGCCTGATAGAAGGCAGCGCGGGCCCATATGCGGCAGGCAATCGCCTGATATGGCAACCAACCATTGATCAAGAGATCGAACGCCGGATCAGGTGTCTTGACCTGTACGCGGTTGAAGAGACCTTCCCAATGTTTGCGTGCAGCATTGAGCTTTTCTTCAAACGAAGCCTTGCGGCTTTCCGCGACAAGCGCTTTTGCCTGCTGCTGATCGGCAGCATTGCCAAGCAGGAAGATCACTTCGCGGCTTTCACCCGGTCCCACTTCCACGTCGATAGCGAGAGCGGCACACGGGTCACGCCCAGCTTCAACCGTGTTGGAAAGCGCCTTGCCAGCCAGCACGATTTCAGGACGGTCGACCGAGCCCGTCGAGCCGATAAACTCGCCACGGTCAGCCGTTACCGATTGCGGCTTTTCCGTTGCCGCAAAGAAGGCCACCTGACCGGACTTGTCCGGATGATATGGATTGCCTGCAAAGAGCGCGCCCAGTTCTTCATCCTGCGATGGCACGATGAATGGCACATTCTTGGAGCGGGCATTGCCCAGCACCCATTCGACATAACCATAGGCACGCAGCTTGCGCTTCGAACGTCCCTTGTTGGTGATCGTCAGGCGTGAAAGACGAACAGGCTTTTCAGCATCGACGATATGGGTGAGTTCGAGTGCCAGTTCGCCATGTTGAGCCGCAAAAGTGCTGTAGCCGTGGCTGTGACGTGCTTCATAGGTCACAGCCTCGTCACGGAGTACGCTTGCCGTTGGGGCAAAGCTGCGTCCCGTCTCGCGGTCGAGAATATAGATCGCCTCGCCCGGACGGTTTGTGACCGGATCATTCGCCCAAGGGGTGAGTTGATAATCGCGACTGTTGCCAGCCCATGTGAAGGCCGAACCTTCTGCCGAAACATGCAAACCGAAATTCGGATTGGCGATGACGTTGATCCAAGGATGCGGCGTGGTTGTGCGGTTGTTGATGCGCACCACATAGCTGCCATCCTGAGCAAAACCACCGTAACCATTCCAGAACTGGAGATCGTCGCCGGTTGGGAGCGGACGTGCGACTGGTTTTGGCTTCGTCACCAGACGACGTTCTTCCGTACCTCGTTCGATTGTTACAGGCGCGAGACCGGCAGCACCCAGACCCTGCTGTGCGGTGGCCGGTGTCTTGGCGTCGCTACGTGCAGCCAAATCAACGGTCAGTTCTTCACTGCGACGAAGCTGTTCGGCAAGCGAGCCGTTCTGGGCGTGCATGACGATACGAGCGGAAGCAAGCAGGGTGTTGTAGCTTTCCTCGCTCATCTGATCGCGACGAACCGCAAAGATATGCGGCTGACCGCCACCGCGGGCACGGAAGCCCTCGATGATCCAGTCAATCGCGCGCTGGGTATCCTGCGCATAGGAGAAGGCGCGTTCGTTGACCGCCACCACATCCACGGTGAGCCCCTTGCTGCGCCAGTATTCCTGCGCGCGCAAAACGCCACGAAGCACGTCGAGATCGGCTTCATTGTCGATGCGCAAGGCAAAGATCGGATAATCGCCCGAGATCGACATCGGCCAGAGGTCGGATTGTTTGCCAAGACCTGCCGCGATAGTTTCCGGCGGCTGACGCATAGTCCGCTCCGGATAGAGCAGATAGGCGGCAACCTTCTGATAGTCGGCTGCTTCCGCTGGCTTGATGCCAATGTGGTAGAGCTGCACCTGCGAGCTCGTCCACGACAGCGAGTATTCGCGGACGAAGGTTTCCGGATGACGATGAGTTGCAACAGCATGCTCCACCGCATCGCGGCTACCGCCTGCGAAGGTCCAGAAAACAAGGCTTACCTTTTTATGAGCCGGAACGCGGACACGCGTGCGCACCGATGCAATCGGATCAAGCACACAGCCCTGGCTGCCGGTGAAAGTTGCACCTTCATCAAAGGCCGCCGCATCGCGCAGCGAACGGCCGCGACCGATGAATGCGCGACGATCGGTTTCGACTTCCGTTTCGCGGATCGAACCGGACAGATCGGTAACGAAATGTGCGACATGAATATCCGGATCGGACGGTGCGCGCTTGCGACGCTTCGCATAGATGGTTGAGCCATTATCCGCGATTTCCGTTTCGACGAACATCTTGGCGAAGGCTGGATGTGCGGCATCGCTGTCGCTGTCAGTCAGCACCAGTTCGGAATAGGACGTCACTTCAATGACGCGATCACGCGCAGAGGTGTTAATGATATCAAGCCTGCGGCCTTCACCATCGGATTCCGATGATACGATCACTTCCACGACTGTCTTGAAGTCGCCGGCAGTCTTGTAGAACTCGGCCTTGTCTTCAGTGAAGACGGTCTTGGTTTCTTCTTCCGGATTGCGCACCGGTTCGCCGGTCGCCGACCACCAGTAGCCGCTTTCCATATCGCGCAGGAACAGGAAGCTACCCTGAAGGTCTTCAGACGCATCGGCGTGGAAACGCGTGATGTCCCAATTATGCCAGCGGCTGTAACCGGAACCGTTGGCCGTGACCATCAGCGCGTATTGGCCATTGGACATCATGTGCGTTGTACGCGGTGCCTTGAAAGGCACATCGATGATGCGCATTGGTGCATCGTCGAAGCCGCCCGAATCCACACGCATCGGATTTTCCGTCTTGGCGTAGATCATCGGGATTTCGCGTGGTGCCTTTTCCTGCAGCAGAAGCTCTGCCGCTTCGATCACCGGATCGGAATGGAAACGCTCACGCATACGGCCTTCGAAAATCACGTTGTTGACCGCGATGATCGCCATGCCATGGTGGTGGGCATAGTAGTTTTTCACGACCGCGCAGGTTTCGCCTTCGCGAACGCGCGATGGTGTGAAGTCTACAGAATCGTGGAAGCCATAGCGGCCAAGCGCACCGAGCTTTGCCAGACGCTTCAAATTCGCGACTGCTGCTGCTGGCTGGTACTGCGCTGCAAGCAAGCTTGCATAAGGCGCGATAACAGCATTACGCGACAGGCCGCGCTGAAGACCCAGATTTGGCACGCCAAAGTTGGAATATTGGTAATTCATATGCGCGTCGCGCGCATTGAAGGCAGCTTCCGAGATACCCCATGGCAGACCGCGCGAGGTGGCATAATCGATCTGGCGCTGCACAACGAGCTTGTTGGTCTGGTCAAGCAGCGAGCCAAGCGGCTCGGACATGACCAGCGGCGGCATCAGATATTCAAACATCGAGCCGGACCAGGAGAGCAGAGCGCCCTTCCAGCCCACTGGCACCAGAAGGCGACCGAGCTTGAACCAATGTTCGACCGGCACATCGCCCTTGGCAATTGCAAACAAGCTGGCAAGACGCGCTTCGGAAGCCAGAAGATCGTAACAGCTTTCGTCCAGCTCGTTTTCCTGCACGCGGAAGCCGATAGAAAGAAGGCGACGCTCTTTGCGTTCAAGGAAGCCGAACTGCATGTCGAACGCCAGCTGACGCGAACGTCCTGCCAGATTGCGCAGACGTTCACGCAGATCGTCCGTGTTGTGTTCGCCAACGGAATCGTCGGTATGCGCCTTGCAGGTATCGACCAGAATATTGGCCCATTCCTTGGCCTCGGCGCTTGCCGGTGTTTCGATCTCGCTGTCGAGTTCTTCCATCAGGCGCACAATGTCGGTCGCAAAAAGCGACAGATTGATTGTGCGGAAAGATGCTGTTTCCGGCTCTTCCTTGATCGTGCGGACCGCACGGCGGAAATTGGCAATCCGCTCTTCCAGACGACGGCGAAGCGGACGCAGGATTCGGCGATCATCCGGAATCTGCGCGATGCTTTCTTCAAGGATATCGTTGACATCGAGGATGCCATCGAGATCACCCTGAACATAAACGCTCGGCGCTTCCGCCCATTCTTCCAATGCCGAAGATAGTGTCACGAGATGGCCTGCAAGATTGCCGCTATCGACCGCAGAAACATAGAGCGGACGCATCGGCGTCAGCGTATTTGTTTCATACCAGTTGTAGAGATGGCCCTGATACTTCTCCATCTTTTCAAGCGTGGTGACGGTGGATTCAATGCGGTTCAGCGTTTCGTCAAAGCCAATCCAGCCGAAATCGCGCGCAGCAACAACAGACAGAACATAGACACCGATATTGGTTGGCGAGGTGCGCTGCGCCACGATCGGAGCCGGGTCTTCCTGGAAGTTGTCCGGTGGCAGATGGTTGTTCTCATCATTCGCAAATTCCGCAAAGTAGCGCCATGTGCGGCGCGCATAGCGGCGCAGGTCCGACTTGTCAGAAGACAGCACTTCCAGCGTATCCTGCGGCTTGGCCGAGCGGCTGACGAGCCAGGCAATCAGTGGCGAGGCAAACCAGATCACAGCGAACGGTGCTGCAATCAGCGCTGCATGGCTGTCGGCACCGAGCGGGATAAAGACCGCAAGGCCAGCGATGACCATAGCAGGCCACATAAGCTGGAAATAATAGAGGAGCGTATCAGGCGACGATTTTGCCTGGGCTGCTGTTTTCCATTCAAGCAAATCGCGATGCGATACGAACAGACGATAGATCGTGCGTACGATTGCATCGGCCATAAGGAATGCCGAATGGGCGATGAAGGTTGTGCGCAGCGCGACATCAGCCGTGCCAAGTGCGATATCAGTCAGAACCGATTGCGCATGGCCCTTCAGCGAATAGTCCATATTCGACGGAATGAGATTGGTGACGATACCGAAAGTCGGCGCCACGAACATGCTAACGATCAGGAAGGCCTGCCAGACGGCAGCCACACCAAGCGGCAAAATGCTCCAGCCGATCACCGAAGCGAGCAGCCACATGATCGGATTAAGCGAGCGACGCAGATTGTCGATCATCTTCCAGCGCGTAATGGTGCTGACGCCGCGGCTTGCCGAGAACAGCCACGGCAGCAACTGCCAGTCGCCGCGCGCCCAACGATGATGGCGCGATACGTCGACATTGTATCCGGTCGGGTAATCTTCAACGACTTCAACATCGCTGACGAGCGCTGCACGCGCATAGCCGCCTTCAAGAAGGTCGTGGCTGAGCAGCGTGTTTTCAGCCACGCGATCTTTCAGCGCTGCTTCAAAGGCATCGATATCGTAAAGGCCCTTGCCGGTGAATGTGCCTTCGCCCAGCAAGTCCTGATAGGTGTCAGAAACGGCAAAGACGTAAGGATCGATACCGCGATTGACCGAGAAGACGCGCTGCAGGAACGAAGCTTCGTCGCCAGTGGTCAGCGATGGCGTAACGCGTGGCTGTAAAATGCCATAACCACGAACAACGCGCCCAGTCTTGTCATCGAAAACAGGGCGATTCAGCGGATGGCTGAGTTTGCCCACCAGATGGGTGACGGATTCAGGCGTCAGGCGCGTATCAGCGTCGAGCGTCATCACATATTTGATGTCTTTTGGCAGGCGAGCATCAGCAGGGAAATAGCTCGTATCCTGATCGCCGCGCAGCAGCAGATTCAGCTCATGCAGCTTACCGCGCTTGCGCTCCCAGCCCATCCAGCAGCCCTGCTTTTCATTATAAAGGCGGCGGCGGTGAAGCAGGAAGAAACGCGGCTGGTCATTGCCGGTATAGTGCTCATTGAGCTTGGCGATTTCTTCACGCGCATATTCATAGATTTCCATGTCCGCAGGTGTGATTTCCTGCTTGGCATCCGTCCAGTCGCTGACAAGCGAGAAATAGATCTCGCCGCGCGGATTGGTCAGATAATGGACTTCCAGATTGCGGATCTGCTCGTCGATAGAATCTCGAGACGTGATCAAGGTCGGCACGGCAACCAGTGTCCGTGCTTCGGCTGGCAAGCCTTCCTTATATTCAAATCCGATCAGACGTGTTGGCTGCACGAACCACGGCACAAGCGCGTTGAACAGTGAATAGGAAGCGTCCATTGCCGGGAAAAGCGCAAGCAGCGTGAACAGCGTGCGCAGATCGGCAGAAAGACCTGCCTTCATCATGCAGTAATTGACGATGGTCAGGATCAGGATCGTGAAGATGGCGGTCGGAATGAAAAGACCGAGCAAGCCAAGACCGCGATAGCAACGCAGGGCTTTCACACCAAAGGGCGCTTTATATCCGCAAAGCTGTTCGAGCTCTTTTCGACCGTCGCCGGAAAGATAATAGGCAATCGAGCCTTTGCCTTCCGCCTGAGCTTCACCAACCTTGCTGTCTTCTGCAAGCTTGAGTGCGGCCCATGTGATATCGATTTCACTCATATTCGAGAAGCGAGCGAGCTTTTCAATCGTCACGCGATACGCATTGCGCGAGCGGAAATCGAGCAGCTCGAAATCGCTATGATCACGCAGGATCGCATCGACCTCGTTGACGGTTTCAAACCAGGTTTCCCAGTCGATATCGTCAATTCTTTTGAGGCTGGTGATGACATTGCCCATCGTCACGCCGCCCGTGGACTGGCGGGCATGTTCTTCTACGATGGCGTCTTCTGCGTTGCTGCCTTCCTGATCGAGAATACGTTCAAGCCAGCTTGAAGCTGCCGACGTATCGGTTGAGGCGCTGCGCAGGCGATAAAGCAGATGCGTGGCAAAGGTGCTGTCGCGTGCGGCTTGATTGTATTGCGCGAGAACCGTTTCCAGTTCTGCCTCATTTGCAGCAATCACAATGCGGTCGGCAGCAGTGTTAGCGAGATTGCGCATGTTGCGTGCGCGATCAACGCGCAGCGCCAGACGACGCGCATTTTCAATCAGAAAATAGCGCACAGCTGATGGCAGCGCCCACAATTCACCAATCTTCAGCGGCTCGACGGTCTGGAAACCCTGCACAAGCGCAGTCAAAGACTTGAGCGAAAAGTTGCTATCCGTATGCGCCACGTAAAGCCAGGCGAGCGCGAAAATACGCGGCATGTCCTTCATGGCTGCGTAAGTCGGCAACTGGCGGATAAACTTGCGTGGCAAATCACGGCGGGTCTGCTGTACAGTTTTGTCGATCTGATAGTGGTTGTCGAGAAGCCACTGTGCAGCAGGCGTGATGGTCTCGCCCGCGCGAGATGCAGCGTCAGAAGAGCGGTAGGCGTGAAGGATCAACTTACCGTTCTCAGACAATCGCTCATCATATTCGAAAGGCAGATAGCCTGGCAAAGCCAGCTCATCTCCGCGCGCAACGGATGCCGCAAGCTCGCGCAGCTCGTCCTCTGTTTTGTAAAGAGCACGTATCGGAGAAGGTTGTTCGGGCGGAATCTGATCCGAAGTCTTGCGATCGGCAATGGACGAATTAGACGGCGAAGAAGACAATTCCGGCATGTGCCTTAACAGCCTTTCCGAAGGGAATGAGTTGAATGCGGCGGGTGAATACTAAATAGAGTTTCAATTCAGAAAAACGACAGTATCCGTAATTCGTTCCCTGAATGTCGATATCATTTGGCCAAAATGCGACGACGGGCTGTGCTGATATTCAAACCGTTTAAATCGCAACGCACAATTCTTTCCGAACATTAATGTTGCGTTATGAAATATCCGGCTTTTACAACCCTAACATACTGAAAATAAGAATAATACTACTCTGCGTAATAGTTTGCGAAAATGCATTGCGGGACTTTTCTGCCCCTTGAATGAAAAAAGACATCCGCATCTCGGAAAAGAGGCGGATGTCTTCATAATAGTGCAGGACTGAACCGGTCCTGACGACAGATTTTACCCTGCCAAAGCCGGTGCTTGATCAGCGGCGTTTTTAGCATCCTCGTTTCCAAAAACCTGCCAATAGCGAGGGCGGAAAGCGATGCGGCTTTTCTCTGCCGCCGGATGTTCAGCGGGAATCTCAATCTCGACACGCTCGCGAGAGCCGCCGATCTCAAGTTCTACCCGCCGTTTGCCGCCGGATCTGCGGCTTGCAATGACCGTTCCGGCAATACAGCCACCACATCCCTCAAGCAGTTCGACATCATGGGGACGGAAGAAAAGCTGCGCTTCACCATCCGCAGCGCCATTCGCCGTCAGTCCGATATTGCGATCCGCGAGCCAAACTTCACCATTCTCGACACGGACAGGAAGAGTGCTGGATTCGCCGATAAAGCCATAGACGAAGGGAGAATTAGGGGTGTCATAAACCTCGTCCGGTGTACCGATCTGCTCGATTCGTCCCTGACTCATGACCACGACACGATCCGCCAATTCCAGCGCTTCATCCTGATCGTGCGTCACAAAAACGGTCGTGTGACCGGTCTTGTCATGAATTTCGCGCAACCAACGACGCAGCTCTTTGCGTACCTGTGCATCAAGAGCGCCGAATGGTTCATCGAGAAGAAGAACCTTTGGCTCGATTGCCATGGCGCGTGCAAGCGCAACACGCTGGCGCTGACCGCCTGAAAGCTGCGAAGGATAGCGGTTTTCAAGCCCCTTCAGTTGCACCAGATCAAGCAGTTCGAGCGCGCGGCGTCTGATTTCAGCGCTGGCTGGACGCGTGCTGCCTGGGCGAACCTTCAGACCAAAGCCAATATTCTCTGCGACCGTCATATGACGAAACAATGCATAGTGCTGGAACACGAAGCCGACGTTGCGCTCCTGGACACTTTTGTGCGAGGCGTCTTCCTCACCAAAATAAATTGCACCTTCCGTTGGCTTTTCCAGCCCGGCTATCAAGCGCAGCAAGGTCGTCTTGCCTGAGCCAGATGGTCCAAGCAAAGCAATCAACTCGCTCGAACGGATGTCCAGCGACACATTATGCAATGCCGGAAAGCGAGCAAACTCTTTACGCACACCGGCGACACGAACTTCCATTCCCAATCCTTTCCCCTACCGCCAACGCTAAGCTAAAGCTTGGGCGGCTTATTCTCATCTATAGGTTATTAGTGCCCGTTACCGCCAGCAAGTTCATCGCCGTAACGCAGTTCAAGGAAAGCTTTGATCGCCAAGGTGACAAGGGCGAGCAACGCCAAAAGAGACGCAACTGCAAAGGCCGCGACGAAATTATACTCGTTATAAAGGATTTCGACATGCAGTGGCATTGTGTTTGTGAGCCCACGAATGTGGCCAGACACCACAGACACGGCGCCAAACTCACCCATCGCGCGGGCATTGCAAAGCAGAACGCCGTAGAGAAGGCCCCATTTGATATTGGGCAAGGTAACATAGCGGAACGTCTGCCATCCATTGGCACCCAGAGAGATTGCGGCCTCCTCATCACCGCTTCCCTGCTCCTGCATCAGCGGAATAAGCTCACGGGCCACGAATGGGAACGTCACAAATAACGTTGCCAGAACAATCCCGGGAACTGCAAACAGGATATCGATGCCATGACTTGAGAGCCAAGGCCCCAAAACGCTGTGACTTGCAAACAACAGCACAAAAACCAGACCGGAAATAACCGGTGATACTGAGAATGGCAGATCTATAAGCGTGGTGAGAAGTGCCTTGCCTTTAAACTCAAACTTGGCGATGGCCCATGCTGCTGCAACACCGAACACGAGGTTAAGCGGCACCGCAATGACAGTGACCAGCAGCGTCAGTTTGATAGCTGCCCAAGCATCTGGTTCAACCAAAGCTGCAAAATATTCGCCCGCGCCTTTGCGGAAAGCTTCGACGAAAACCGCTATCACCGGCAAGATGAGAAACAGCGCCAGAAATACAAGTGCGATCGCGATCAACAAGATCCGTGTCGGCAGGCTTTCCGTTACGGCGTTTTGCATCGAAGCTGACACATTATTCGACATGGCCGTACTTCCTTCTTGTCCAGGATTGGATCAGATTGATGAACAGCAACATGGCAAACGACAGCGCCAACATCAAAGTCGCAAGCGCGGTGGCACCGGCATAATCATATTCTTCAAGCCGGATAACGATCAGCAAGGGCGCTATTTCAGACACATATGGTGTGTTGCCCGCAATGAAGATCACCGAACCGTATTCGCCAACTCCACGCGCAAAAGCGAGCGCAAAGCCGGTCAGCACCGCGGGTTGCAAGCTGGGCAGAAGCACGCGCCAGATTGTCTGAAAGCGTGATGCACCCAATGTTGCAGCGGCTTCTTCAACCTCACGGCTGATTTCCTCCATGATCGGCTGAACAGTGCGCACCACAAACGGGAGGCCTATAAAAATCAGCGCCACCACGATGCCGGCGCGCGAAAACGCGATCCGAATATTGAAAGGTGCAAGCAGACTGCCGATCCATCCATTTGGCGCGTAGATCGAGGCAAGCGCGATGCCGGCGACAGCTGTGGGCAGTGCGAAAGGAATATCGACAATCGCGTCGATAAACCGCCGCCCCGGGAAGCGATAACGCACCAGAACCCATGCCAGGATCACACCAAATACAACATTGATGAGAGCGGCAATGAAAGCAGTGCCGAAGCTCGTTTCAAGAGCTCTGATCGTGCGTTCATCGGTGATGATACGCCAGAAACCTGCAAAGCCGACATCTGTCGAGCGCAGAACCAGAGCTGCCAGCGGAATAAGAATGAGAAGGGTCAAATAGGCGACACTAAAACCGAGTGTCAGTCCGAAGCCCGGAATGACACTCGGTTTTCTAAAATGCCACCCTGCTCTGACCGGTGCAGGGCGCGAAGACATCAATATTTGTTCCCTTTTATTGATTTGTCGGATGACTGCGTCCTAACTGGATTATTTTGCAGGCTTGTAGATCTGGTCGAAAGTGCCTCCGTCACCGAAATGATAAGGCTGTGCCTTGGCCCAACCGCCAAAGATTGGATCATCAATCGTCACAAGCTGCAACTGAGGGAATTCGCGCTTCTGGTCAGCGGGAATGACATCAGGCTTGGACGGACGATAAAAATGCTTGGCTGCGATGGCCTGTCCTTCTGGCGAATAGAGATATTCGAGATATGCTTCAGCAACTTTGCGGGTGCCGTTGTCGTCTGCGTTCTTGTCAACGAGAGCGACTGGTGGCTCGGCAAGAATGGACTGTGGTGGGACGACGATATCAAAAGCATCGTCGCCAAACTCAGCAATCGAAAGATAGGCTTCGTTTTCCCAAGCCAGCAGCACATCACCGAGCTGACGCTGTACGAACGTCGTTGTTGAACCGCGTGCGCCTGTATCAAGCACCGGAACATGACGGAAAAGTTCGCCGATATATTCTTTTATCTTGGCTTCATCGCCGCCATATTGCTTGTGAGCCCAGGCCCAGGCCGCGAGATAATTCCAGCGCGCACCGCCTGATGTCTTGGGATTCGGCGTAATGACCTCGACGCCATCCTTGACGAGATCGCCCCAGTCCTTGATCGCCTTTGGATTACCCTTGCGAACGAGGAAGACGATTGTTGATGTGTAAGGCGAGGAATTATCAGGCAGGCGCTTGCGCCATTCCTTGTCGATCTTGCCCGTATGCTCGACGATTGCATCGATATCGCTTTCAAGCGCAAGCGTGACAACGTCAGCCTTCACGCCATCGATTACCGAGCGCGCCTGCTTGCCCGACCCACCATGCGAAGCGCGGATGGTGACGGTCTCGCCCGTTTCCTCTTTCCAGTGCTTTGCGAAAGCTGCATTATAATCTTTATAAAGCTCACGCGTTGGATCATAGGACACGTTCAACAGTGTCTGATCAGCATGGCTTGTCTGGATGCCACCTGCGAGCGTTGCCGTCGCTACAAACGCCGCAAGTGCAAATGAAAATTTCGATAGGTTCTTCGACATGTTCAGGGCCACCTCTCCGCGTTCTATTGATGAAACAGTATCAGAGGTTTTTGCTCACAGGATGCCACAACGTTTCTCTTATTTGAAAGCAGTTCGGAAATTCTAAGCAATCCTAACGAATTACGAGGAATAAAATTCTAGCGCTCATCTCCATAAGCTGGAGCAGAGGTAATAATTATCAATGTGGTGATTGAAGAGATCCCAGTTCTCATATCAACATTCACCCTCAATAGGGTGGGACCCGGATTGGGATTGCGGGGGCAAATTTACTCCGGGCCCCGGCCGATCTAACGACCAGCAGGGTAAGAACGGGCGAAGTTGAATTTCGTTGCATCGCTTTTCAAAAATATTCGGTTTTTAAGTCGGATTTTATTAGTGAATTAAAACCAACAAATCTTCGCCGCGGTTGATCCGCATAAGCGGTTCCAAAAAACTGAAAGAGGTCGATGACAATGAAATATAAAACGTCTGTTTTGCTGACATCACTGAGCGTTGCAGCCCTCGCCCAAGTCCTCCCTGCCCATGCTGAAACCGTTGAACAGAAAACCGTGGAACGTATCGATTATATATGTGAACGCGGCGTCGTCGTGCCTGTAACCTATATCAAAACAGGTGATCTTCCGGCTTTTGCTGTGCTGGATGCTGAGGGAAAAATGGTCGCCCTGCAATGGCACGAAAGTCTCAAGAAATATGTCGCTCTGGACGAGCAGGACAGCTATCGCTGGGCTGAAAAAGACGGTCAGGCTGTACTTAGTCACCTTGAGGCAGATCATACCGCCAAAGAAGTGACGCTGCTTTCAGCCTGCCGCGCCGACGATAGTGAGGAATAAATGTTCCACTAAATGGGCGATATTAATCAGGGGACGAGATAATGCTTGTCCCACTGATCCTGCGGAACCTCGTCACCAATATCGTAGTCGAATGAAACGACATTGATATGCTCATCATCGGTTTTGCAAACGAAGGCAAGCTTATACCAGTGCTCGCGACTGCGAAAAGCGGCTCCGCCTGCTTTGATCGTATTATTTGAAACTTCTGGATCAGAAAAAGCGTAGGCCAAAACCTTATCAACGGAAAGCTTACGCTCGTCCCGGCTGATCTGTTCCATCGCCTCGACATCGCAGCGCTGTTCAAGACGCGTTGCAGGATCGAGCTTTTCAAGCTGGGCCTTTTCAAGTGCAGTCATGGCCATTGAGGGGGCACTCAATGAAACAGCAACCGACATGGTGACCAGTGACAAAAGGCGGGCGACGACAGGATTGAGCTGAAATTTCATTGGATTCTGGATAACTCGCTTCGCAATAGTTTTAACAGGAAGGCTTACTAACACACTCTTTGGGCCATCTTGTCGACCATCACGGCAATTTTATCGACCTTCGTCCCCATAAGAACGAGTTGAACAGATCACGCCCCTGTCTCTTCAAACAAGGTACGATCGCGTCCCGCTTCCTTGGCGGTGTAAAGTACCTTGTCTGCACGCTCCACGGCCTGCCAGAAATCATCCTTGCTGTTGAGCCGCACCACCCCAAAACTACAGCTAATATTCGCACCTTTGGCCAGCCGCGAAAATTCGCGCGTCTTCACGCCCTCCCGAATATGTTCAACAAGAGCAAAGGCTTCATCGGCCGGCATATCATCGATGAAGATGATGAACTCCTCCCCGCCTATGCGCGCCGTCAGATTGCGCGCTCTGGAATGTGCTTGAAGAATTTCTGCGAACTCTTTCAGAACAACGTCACCCGTTGCATGGCCATAAACGTCATTGATCGTTTTGAAATAGTCGATATCGCAAGCGACGATCCAACCCGAAAGATCGTGACGCCCTAAAGCGCTCATACGGGTTTCGAGACCGCGCCGGTTCAGCAGACCAGTTAACGGATCGCTGTCCCGCTCATGAACAAGCTCGCTGAATCGATCGGCACCGGCTGCAGCAAACAGCACAAGTCCTGCAATCACAGAGGCAACAGCGGTAGAAAATACAGTCCACTGCCAGAACGGCGTGTAGGCAAAATCGACTTCCGTGTCATTTCCGACGATGGAATGTGCAGTAAGTGACGTTCGCACGAAAATATGTATCGCCACCAGAAACAACATACCGAGGATCAGTTTGTCGGCCTGCGAACCGCGCACAAGCCCGCGCAGATACCAGACATAGGCCAGGATCATACAGGCTAAGCCGAAGTTCAGGACGTAAACCCGACCAAGCAAGCTCGGATAGGGATAAAGGAAGAAAACGATCCCGCCAAAGATAAGAGCAAGACTGACAAGGCCAAACCAGACAGGCAAGCGAAGGCCTGATCTGCGAAGTATGCCCTGTCCACCAGCAAAAGCCCCCAGCACATATATTGTGGCGGTGAGCATTGTATTCTGCCCATCATCTGCAGGTATATCGACAAGCTGGGCAAGCATGGCAATGCCGATGCAGAAGAAGCAAAGAGCACACCATAAAAGATAACTGCGCAGTTGATCGATGGCCCAAACGATTACGAAGGCCAGTGAAAACAGGAGCAGAACGGCGGGCAGTACATAGAGCATCTAATGATTATCTTACTTCAACTTTTAGGGAGTCTTATCGCCTTCCTCTATTAAAAACACAATTCAGTAAATTAGTGCTGATTGTGAAACGGCAGGGACTTGTGTGAAATGCACTTGATTTCACTCCAGTGACCGTGCTTGAAACCAGCAAACGCGACCGGCAATCCAGTTACTTGTCCGCCGGGCAACTGGTGGCGAAAGGAAGAAATATGAAGCCCGTTTTCCTGCAACTGCAATGTGCCCCTGGCAAGACCTATGAAGTTGCGGATACGCTCTATCAGCGTGAGATCGTATCGGAACTCTATTCGACGAGCGGTGAGTTCGATCTTCTGGCCAAAATCTACGTCAAAGAAGGCGACGATATCGGCAAATTCATCAATGAGAACGTTTTGAACATTCCAAACATCGTGCGTTCTCTGACCACCCTCACCTTCACCGCTTTCTAAAAATTGACGAGGCGAGGCAGGATCAACCCTTTGAAACTTCGCCTTGAGACTTCAGCGAAGTAAAGATTTGATTCACCATTAGTCTAGTATCCTATTCTCTCAGGGAACCTCCCTGTGTCCTTGCGCATTGACTCTGTGATAGCCCGCGCAAATGGGCCTCATGTAAGTTTAAATCGAAAGCGACACTGGAAAGACGATGGATAATCTTGAGCAGAGAAAGGTACTGGTCGTGGAGGATGAAATTTTCGTCGCCCTCGACGTGGCCGCGACTGTAGAAGATGCCAACGGAACCGTTGTCGGCCCCGTCGGCACAGTAAGACAAGCCATAGACCTCATCAGCAAGCAGCCAGTCGATGCTGCGATCCTCGACGTGAACCTTGCTGACGGTGATCTGGAACCCATTTTAGACCGCTTGAAAAGTCAGAATATCTTCGTTGTTATTCATACTGGCGGCGGTCTACCTGCACATCTGGCGGCTCGATACCCGGAAGTTCCGGTATTTCAAAAGCCGGTTCCGCCCTATGTGCTGACACGAGCTCTAGCAACGGCACTATCGTCTGAAATTGTACAGCAGGTTTGATGCGCCAAAACTTTCCCGATTTTGCAACAGTGCTGAAAGAAGCTGAAGCGGGTGGCGACAGCGACGAGCAAACACAACGCCCGCATATCGGCCTTGCTTCGGCGGTTTTCTCAGCTGGCTTCAGCCCGATTGCTAGTTCCGGACCCGCTACTCAAACAACCTTTCCTTCTTTCGACACAAATGAAGTCGATGATGAAGCGGAGAATGTGAAACGCGATTTGGTCGAGCGGATGAAGAACCAATCTCCCGCATCAATTCGCAGTGAACTCGATCTTAAACCGGGGATGAAACGCGCCGAGCTACAGCGACTGCGTCGCAGCTTTGCAGCGAACAATCACCCCGATCGTCTGCCGGAAGAGTTTCGTCTGGCGGCAGAACAGCGTATGAAGACAGCAAATGCGCTTCTCGATAGCGCCATGGCTTCTGCGACAAATGAGCTTTGAGAAATTTCCTTACGTTTAAAGCTTTAAATCTTTTGCATTATATCAACGATATGTTAGATTATCGGCGTCGGTGCCTGCAATTGCTGTTGCACGCCTGAACCTTCCGTGGAATGCAACGTGCCTTTTAAAATAGTGCGCCAGTGCAGTCTCTGGGGCAATTTGCGCTTTGCTCTGCGGAAATGATTCTGTCATACCGGCATCAAAGTTAGAACAGTTCCTAAAAGGTTTGAAAATGCCTCCTTATCGTTCGCGTACTACCACCCACGGCCGCAATATGGCTGGCGCGCGCGGCCTATGGCGCGCCACCGGCATGAAAGATGAGGATTTTGGCAAGCCGATTATTGCTGTGGTGAACTCGTTCACGCAGTTCGTTCCCGGCCATGTGCATCTGAAAGACCTCGGCCAGCTCGTCGCGCGCGAAATCGAAAGTGCGGGCGGCGTTGCCAAGGAATTCAACACCATTGCGGTCGATGACGGCATCGCCATGGGTCACGACGGTATGCTCTATTCGCTGCCATCGCGTGAACTGATCTCCGACTCGGTGGAATACATGGTCAATGCCCATTGCGCGGATGCGATGGTCTGCATTTCCAACTGCGACAAGATCACTCCCGGTATGCTGATGGCTGCTCTGCGCCTCAATATCCCGGTAGTGTTCGTTTCCGGTGGTCCTATGGAAGCCGGCAAGGTTATCTGGGACGACCAGGTCAAGAAGCTCGACCTCGTTGACGCAATGGTCGCAGCCGCCGACGACAGCTACACCGACGATCAGGTTAAGGCGATTGAACGCTCTGCATGCCCGACCTGTGGTTCGTGCTCGGGCATGTTCACCGCAAACTCGATGAACTGCCTCACCGAAGCGCTTGGCCTGTCGCTGCCGGGCAATGGTTCGACGCTTGCAACCCATGCCGACCGCAAACGCCTCTTCGTTGAAGCCGGTCATCTGGTTGTCGATCTTGCTCGCCGTTATTATGAGCAGAACGATGAAAGCGTATTGCCGCGCTCGATAGCGAGCTTCCCGGCCTTTGAAAACGCCATGACGCTCGACATTGCCATGGGCGGCTCGACCAATACGGTTCTGCATCTGCTTGCAGCCGCACAGGAAGCAGAAATCGACTTTACCATGGCCGATATCGACCGCCTGTCGCGTCGCGTGCCGGTTCTCTGCAAGGTCGCACCCGCCAACAACACGGTTCACATGGAAGATGTGCATCGCGCAGGCGGCATCATGGGTATTCTGGGTCAGCTCGACAAGGCAGGCCTCATCAATACCGATCTGCCGACCGTACACAGCGAAACCATGGGCAAGGCGCTTGATCATTGGGACGTCACCCGTACCAATAGCGAAATGGTGCACAAGTTCTATTCAGCGGCGCCGGGCGGCGTGCCAACACAGGTTGCCTTTTCTCAGGAACGCCGCTTTGACAGCGTCGATGCCGACCGTGAAAAGGGCGTCATCCGTTCCAAGGAACATGCATTCAGTCAGGATGGTGGTCTAGCGGTACTTTACGGCAATCTCGCAGAAGATGGCTGCATCGTGAAGACCGCAGGCGTAGATGATTCCATTCTGAAATTCTCCGGCCCTGCACGCATCTTCGAAAGCCAGGATTCAGCCGTGCTTGGCATCCTGAACGGCAAGATCAAGGCTGGCGACATTGTGCTGATCCGCTACGAAGGTCCGCGCGGCGGTCCGGGTATGCAGGAAATGCTCTATCCGACCAGTTACCTCAAGTCGAAGGGTCTGGGTAAGGCTTGCGCGCTGATCACTGACGGACGTTTCTCGGGCGGCTCTTCGGGCCTTTCGATCGGTCACGTTTCGCCGGAAGCAGCCGAAGGCGGCACAATCGGTCTGGTGCGTGAGGGCGATATCATCGATATCGACATTCCAAATCGCAAGATTCATCTGGCTGTTGATGATGCAACGCTGGCAGAACGCCGCGCCGAGCAGAATGAAACAGGCTGGAAGCCGCTTGAAGAGCGCAAGCGCAAGGTTTCAACCGCGCTGAAGGCTTATGCTTCGATGGCAACCAGTGCTGCCAAGGGCGCGGTGCGGAAGTTGCCGGATTGATAGATTAATACGTTTTACTCGCTCATGTATTAAATCATGAGCGAGTATTATAAATATTAATCTTTTATTAATTTATTTAATTCGTTACTATTACTCCATAATGATTTAGCATTATTTTTTTCGACGGATGGCCATTTTCTGGAAATATAAAATATAGCAGCCTGAATATAAACACTCACACTACCGTAAGAGCTTACCAAAGACTTTCTTCTCGTTGCATCTCCAAATCTACCTATAAATATAGCGGCAACAGCCCTAACAGTTTCATGACACCCACCATCAGAGAATATTTTATGCACTTCTCGGACTATTGAATCTTCTACGGTTTCCCGCTGCAAGAGCGAAGCTAATATCCACATTCTTTGCCACTCATATCTATTAGAATTTTGAATGGCTCCGCATAAAAACTCATAGACATCTTCATCATCTATAAACCGAGACAAATAAGAGCAATATAATTGCGACATTGACGGCCTATCATCAAATGAATTTAAAACATGATGGACAGCATAATCAGAGCTTGCTTGTGTAAATATAGGTAAGCAAAATCGTTCTATACTCTCTTCGTGACCAGGGTAATTATTAATTCCATCAAATAGCTTTTTTGTAGCCTCAATTTTTAGAAATTCTTCCTCACTTTCGCCAACGTCAGAATCATCACTATCTTCATCATCTTCGTCTTCCTCTTCGTCTTCGTCTTCCCAGCTCATTTGAAAGCCATAACCGACATCAAAGCTTTCTCTATCTAACTGTTGTGCAACCTCATCTATGGCCGTTCGGAATAGATCCTCTAAATCTGGCTCTTCTACAACCAACATTTTCTTTGGAATAATGGCGGATTTTGCTTCATTTAGAGAAAGATCATAGCTTCGCAACTCAGGAATAAGTGCACGAACCAAAGCCTCGGCTTCATTAACACTTTTAACAAAAATATATACATCATCGACATAACGAGCAGAAGGAACACCCTTATCGTCTAAAAATCTATCTAAAGGTTCTAAGTAAAAATTACCCAATATATCACTAGGGAAAATACCCTGTATGATACCCCGAGATGATCGGTCACCGGAAAAAGATGTCAAGATATTTTCCAACCGATCAACGTAAGGCTTCCTTAATCCAGCATCTGCCAAAACGTTTACTAAAGTATGCTGATTAATCGACCCAAAGAAATTCGCTATATCAATTTTTAAAACATACTTAATTCTTGTCCCTGACGTTTTCTTCCTCATGTCTTTTTGGAAAGCATCCCAACAGACACGCGTGGGTTTGAACATCCGTTCAGGATTATCAATATCCAATACATGACTAAAAGATCGATTTTTATCTGTCTTTTTCGCGATTATTTCAGCGGCCTCATCCGAAAGAATCTGATAAACTAATCTATCTTTCGGCATCAAAATACTGCCAGGACGAGAGTAATTTGGACCAGACCTTGGCGGCTGAACAGAAATTTTGATACGACTAGACTTCGGAACTTCTATCGTTACGGGTAGACCAGGAATATATTTCCCAGCTGAAAGCTCACTTTTAACTAACTCTATTAGGGAATCTTTTTTTAATCTTAGTATATAATTCAGGTGCGGTGCGAAAATAAAATCAGACCTCATGTCATTTGAAATCCGCTTTATCGCCAAACTCCAATCTATCGCGTCTATATATTTTTTTTCCAACCCAAATGGCGAACCGACTTTTAATGCACCCAATTTTTCCCCCTATGTTATTTGTATTCTACTTATCATTCAAAATTGGCATCAGATCATTCTTCACTGACTCCGGCGTAAACGGCCCGACATGCTTGTAGACAATCTTGCCGTCTTTATCGACGAGGAAGGTTTCAGGCACGCCATAGACGCCCCATTCAATGGCTGAGCGTCCGGCACGGTCGGCGCCGACGGCAGCAAACGGATTACCGAGATCGCCCAAGAAACGGCGGGCGTTTTCGGGCTGATCTTTGTAATTCAGGCCAACCACGCGAATGCGCTCATCCTTGGCGATTTCCATCAACAGCGGATGCTCCTGACGACAAGGAACGCACCACGACCCCCATACATTGACGAGCGTCAGCTTGCCCCCCGGATCCGTTTTGAAATCCTCACTGTTGAGCCCCGGAACAGGCGCGCCGTCGCGTGTCAAACCTTCAACGGCTGGCAGACTGGTTTGCGGTGCATCCTTGCCAATAAGTGCCGACGGGATGGTCGAGCTATCCTTGCCCGACAAAAGCTGCACAGCAAAAACCGCAGCCAGTGCGACGAAGATCAGCAACGGCAGCAATGCCACCCAGGTTGAACGTTTCTTGGGCGCGGGTTGCTTTTGCGTTGTCTCAGTCATTTCGCAGAACCGGATGCTTTGGCAGAACGGCGACGCACACCCTGCGCCTCAAGCCGTTTCAGCTCATTTTTCTGGATACGCTGATCAATCAATATCCAGCCGATGGTGACAGCAAGTGCGACAACCGTAATGCCATAAGATGCCAGAACAAAGCCTAGATGATTGCCCATTATGCACGCTCCCCGGCCTGTTTGGCGCGATTGCGATCCACATTGCGGGCTGCGAGCTTTTTCATCGAAGCCACCCGGCGACGCCAGATTTCATTGCGCATCGCCATCATGTGAAGTGCCAGAAACAGCAGCGTGAAGCCGATGGCCATCACGAAAAGCGGACGAAGCATGGAGCCGTCAATGGTGGGGCCATCCATACGGAAGACGGATGCTGGCTGATGCAATGTGTTCCACCAGTCGACCGAGAATTTGATGATAGGAATATTGATGAAGCCGACCAGTGTGAGCACCGCCACAGGCTTGGCGCTTTTGGCCGGATCATCCATTGCACGCGACAGCGCGATAATGCCAAGATACATCAGGAAGAGCACGAAGACGGAGGTAAGACGCGCGTCCCACACCCACCATGTACCCCACATCGGCTTGCCCCAGAGCGAGCCGGTTGCAAGTGCAAGTGCTGTGAACACCGCGCCCAAGGGAGCCGCAGCGCGGATCGAAACATCGGCCAGCGGATGACGCCAGACCAGCGTGCCCAGCGCCGAAATTGCCATGATCGAATAACACATCATGGAAAGCCATGCGAAAGGCACATGGATATACATGATACGGACAGTCAGTCCCTGCTGATAATCATCCGGCGACAGGAAAACCATATAAAGGCCGGCTGCCAGAATGAGCGCAGACAGGCCGCCAAGCCACGGCAAAACCTTGCCCGCGAAAGCGAGGAAGCGCGTGGGATTTGCCAGATCGAGCCAGCTTGTGGTTTTCACGATGTCTTTCGTCATGACCTTTATTTAACCCGACCCGATAGGGCGTTCAATTGACCGTAATCAACTGCGTCAATCCGCCGACGTTTTAAGAACAGCCGCCGCGGCGATCGGCCCCAAAACTGCAAAAAACAAAGTCAATGCGCAGAGAATAAGAAACGGTGCAAAGAAAGGCGCCACCATATCAGTCGCGCCATAAGAAGCAGATACGCCGAAAATCAGCACTGGAATGGTCAGCGGCAGCACGATCACCGAAACCAGCAGACCGCCGCGCGGCAAAGCCACAGCAAGTGCAGCGCCGACAGCGCCGATAAAGGCAATTGCAGGGGTTCCGACCAGAAGTGTGAGCGCTGTTGCAGCAGTTGCCGTCGTATCCATATTCATGAAAAGCCCAAGCATCGGCGAGGCAATGACCAGCGGCAGAACACTCGCGACCCAATGAGCGACGCATTTCACAAACACTGTAACAGCCAGCATATGGCGGTCTGCGCCGATCAGCAGCAGATCAAGCGAGCCATCTTCGCGGTCCGCCTGAAACAGCCGATCGAGGCCAAGAAGTGTCGCCAGCAAAGCGCCGATCCACAGCATGGCGGGACCGATGCGCGCCAGCAGATTGAGATCGGGACCGACGCCAAACGGCATCACTGAAATGACTGCCAGAAAGAACAGAATACCGATCAGTGCGCCGCCGCCGGCACGGAAACTCAGACGCAAATCTCGCAGAAACAGTGCCAGCATCACACGACCTCGTGCGAATAGTGCGCCATGTCGAGCGCCCGCACACCTTCGAGGCCCAGCGGAATATGCGTTGCGGCAATAACCATACCGCCGTCCCGCATATGATCGCGCATGAGTTCTGCGAAGCGGGATTCAGATGCCTTGTCGAGACCAGCGGTCGGTTCATCAACAATCCAGAGCGGGCGATAGCTGGTCAGCAGCTTGGCAATGGAAACGCGGCGCTTTTGCCCCGTCGAGAGATAGCCAAACGGCAAATGCTCAACGCCCGGCAGATCAACGGCTTCCAGCGCTTCATCGATGTCAAATCGTGCTGAACCGTTGAATTTCTGCCAGAACAAAAGGTTCTCACTCACACTTAAAGCGGGCTTCATTGCATTCTGATGACCGAGATAATGGCAAGCTGCTCGAACGGGAAGGGCCGAACCGTCTTCCAACAGCTCGATCTTACCCGCTTCAGGGGCAAGCAGCCCGCAAATAATGCGCAGTAAAGTAGACTTTCCGGAGCCGTTCGGGCCAGTGACAATCAGCGCTTCGCCGGACAATACTTCAAATGAAAGACCTGCAAAGATCGTTTCGCCGCCGCGCTCGCCCGCCAGATTTTCGGCCCCAAGCCGCATATTCTCTCCTTACCACATTTGGCAAAAGCCAAACGGGATATCGCAACATTTTGCCGCAAGGGATCAGGTTCACGATAATCTGTCTGGAATCGTTTTAATAAACTCACTATATCAGAGCTACCATGCCAGCGGTCGGTGTGGAAACAAATTTTGGCCGATCTGAATTGCCTGTTGTTTGTAGGAGCACAGGTGTCGGGGCGGACAGCGGAAATGACTGCACCCGCACCTTGGCGCGTCCTTGAAACGCAAGCCTAGGCGTTCGTCCTGGTTTTCCGGCCAGCAGCATGAGGACGAACTAAAGTGTCTAACATTGATAGTTTCAAAAGCCGCAAAACGCTTACCGTCAACGGTAAGGACTATGTCTATTACAGCCTGACCGAAGCCGAAAAGAACGGCTTGGCGGGCATTTCCAAGCTTCCATTTTCCATGAAGGTTCTGCTTGAGAACCTGCTTCGCTTTGAAGATGACCGCTCCGTCAAGAAGTCGGATATCGAAGCTGTTGCCGCATGGCTCACAGATCGCGGATCGGCAGGTGCAGAAATTGCTTACCGCCCTGCCCGCGTGCTGATGCAGGACTTCACCGGCGTTCCAGCCGTTGTTGACCTTGCAGCTATGCGCGATGGCCTCAAGGCGCTCGGCGGTGATCCGGAAAAGATCAATCCGCTGGTTCCTGTCGATCTTGTCATCGACCACTCAGTCATCGTCGATGAGTTCGGCAATCCAAGCGCATTCAAGGCCAATGTGGATCTTGAATATCAGCGCAATGGCGAACGCTACCGCTTCCTGAAATGGGGCCAGCAGGCATTCAAGAACTTCCGCGTCGTTCCTCCGGGCACAGGCATCTGCCATCAGGTGAACCTCGAATATCTGGCACAGGCCGTTTGGACCAAGGAAGAGGACGGCGTGACCGTTGCTTATCCTGACACCTGCGTCGGCACCGATTCCCACACCACCATGGTTAATGGCCTTGGCGTTCTTGGCTGGGGTGTTGGCGGCATCGAAGCGGAAGCTGCGATGCTCGGCCAGCCGGTTTCCATGCTGCTGCCGGAAGTCATCGGCTTCCGCCTGACCGGCAAGGTCAAAGAAGGCGTGACCGCAACAGATCTCGTGCTCACCGTCACGCAGATGCTGCGCAAGAAAGGCGTCGTCGGCAAGTTCGTCGAGTTCTTCGGCGAAGGCCTCGAAAACATGACGCTGGCTGATCGCGCGACTATTGCGAACATGGGTCCGGAATATGGCGCAACCTGCGGCTTCTTCCCGATCGACAAGGAAACGCTCAACTATATGAACACGACCGGTCGCGCAGAAGACCGTCTCGCGCTCGTTGAAGCTTATTCCCGTGCGCAGGGCATGTGGCGTGAAGCCGGTTCCGAAGACCCCGTCTTCACCGATATTCTTGAACTCGATATGGGTGACGTTGTGCCATCGATGGCTGGTCCGAAGCGTCCTGAAGGCCGCATTGCGCTGGAAAACATCGGATCGGGTTTCGCAACTTCGCTTGAAACCGAATACAAGAAGACCACCGGCCAGACCACGCGTTATGCCGTTGAAGGCGAAGACTATGATCTTGGTCATGGCGATGTGGCAATTGCCGCTATCACATCGTGCACCAACACCTCGAACCCAAGCGTTCTGATTGCTGCCGGTCTTCTGGCACGCAACGCCGTTGCCAAGGGGCTTAAGACCAAGCCTTGGGTCAAGACCTCGCTCGCTCCTGGTTCCCAGGTGGTTGCCGCTTATCTTGAATCCGCTGGCCTCCAGAAGGATCTCGATGCACTCGGCTTCAACCTCGTTGGTTTCGGTTGCACGACCTGTATCGGTAACTCCGGTCCATTGCCTGCTCCGATCTCCAAGACGATCAACGAAAAGGGTCTGATTGCGGCAGCCGTTCTTTCCGGCAACCGTAACTTTGAAGGCCGTGTTTCGCCTGACGTTCAGGCAAACTATCTGGCTTCTCCGCCACTCGTCGTTGCTCACGCGCTTGCTGGTACGGTCACCAAGGACCTGACCAAGGAGCCGCTTGGCGAAGATCAGGACGGCAATCCGGTATTCCTGCGCGATATCTGGCCTTCATCGGCTGAAATCCAGGAATTCATCGCCAAGAATGTCACCCGCAAAGTCTTCTCGGAGAAATATGCGGATGTGTTCAAGGGCGACGAAAACTGGCAGGCCGTGCAGGTTCCTGCTGGCCAGACCTATGCATGGGACGACAATTCAACCTATGTACAGAACCCGCCTTACTTCGTTGGCATGGGCAAGTCGGCTGGTACGATTGCAGACGTCAAGGGCGCGCGCGTTCTCGGCCTCTTCGGCGACAAGATCACGACCGACCACATTTCGCCTGCTGGTTCCATCAAGGCACAGTCGCCTGCTGGCAAGTACCTTATCGACCATGGCGTCGGCATTGCCGACTTCAACCAGTACGGCACACGTCGTGGCAACCATGAAGTGATGATGCGCGGCACCTTTGCAAATATCCGTATTCGCAACCACATGCTTGGCGAAAACGGTCGTGAAGGTGGCTACACCATCCACTACCCGTCGAAGGAAGAAACCTCGATCTATGATGCTGCCATGCAGTACAAGGCCGAGGGTGTTCCGCTCGTCGTCTTCGCAGGCGTCGAATATGGCAATGGCTCGTCGCGTGACTGGGCTGCAAAGGGCACCAACCTGCTTGGCGTCAAGGCAGTGATTGCCCAGTCGTTTGAGCGTATTCACCGCTCCAACCTCGTTGGCATGGGCATTGTGCCTTTCGTCTTCGAGGAAGGCACAAGCTGGCAGACGCTCGGTCTGAAGGGCGATGAAATCGTCTCCATCGAAGGCCTTGCCGATGTACGCCCGCGTCAGAAGGTTGAAGCTTCCATCACCTATGCCGATGGCACGGTGAAGAAGGTTCCGCTCATCTGCCGTATCGATACGCTGGACGAGCTCGACTACATGAAGAATGGTGGCATTCTGCAGACCGTTCTGCGCGATCTCGCTGCTTAATCAGCGAAATCGTCGAAATAAAAAGCCGCCGGAGCAATCCGGCGGCTTTTCCATAGATTGTGACAGTGAGATAAAAGAAACACATTGCCTGCAAATCTCACTGCAACGTGAATTCCTATTGATCGTCGTAATTCCTACATAATAGATGTCAGCGTCAATTATTGCAGGATGAACCCAAAGTGACCTTCCATTCGCCCTTCCAAGGGACAAATACATGGCTTTCCGGTGAATACGTTCCCGGCTTGCGCGGTGTTTGTGCCGCGCTGGGTTTGGCCTTCACCGGGTGTCTATCCATGCATGGGGTGGCAAAGGCTCAGGATAGCAGCACGCGAACTTCGGTTCTTGAGCTTTATACCAGTCAGGGCTGTAAATCCTGCCCACAGGCTGACAAGAATTTGGCGAAATACGCCGATGATGCAAACGTGCTCGCGCTGTCATTCCACGTCAATTACTGGGATTATATGGGCTGGCGCGATACGCTAGCTTCTCAGGACAATACAGATCGCCAGAATGCCTATCGCAATTCGTTCAATGCGAAGATGGTCTACACGCCTCAAGCGATCGTAAATGGCGCATCGGAAATGAATGGCGGCGACGCTGAGGTTGTTAAGCAGCATATTGCGGCGAGCAAGCTCAATGTTCCCGTTAGTATCAAGAAGCTTGATGACGGTCGCCTGTCTATCGAGATAGCGGCAGGCAAAAGGCCTGCAAAGCCCGTTCATGTGGTAATGTTTTACCTGCGCGATTCAGTGACAATCCCGATTGATAAGGGTGAGAACGCCGGGCAGTCAGTCACCTATCGCAACACCGTGACTGACATCAATACAATCGGCATGTGGGATGGCAAAGCTCTGAAGATTGAGCTGCCTGCCTCAGAACTCACGCGCAAAGACGTGACCGGCTGTGCGGTCGTACTGCAGGAAAGCAAAAGCGACAATGCTCTTGGCCAGATTCACGGTGCAGCTATTTTCAAACAGGAAGATCGGCTAGGTCTCTAGACTTCCTAGGCAGACACAATCCATGCTTGGTGAATACGTAAAATCTTTGATTTTTAGGAAGCGTTGCATCTGTCTGAGTGGCTAACGCGCAGTGCGCCCTTTTGGACGCACAAAGGTCGCTCTAACACTTTATATTTATGGCAATCTTTTACCTTAAACTGGTTCAAGTTTAAGGAATTACGCTGTAGGCCAGTAAAGGTTGGTTCGGTTCGGGCAGTCCTTTGGGCGGGGGGCTTGGGGTCGGACATACCCGAACCGAACCGTCTCAGGCAACGTGTAGATGCTGACGTCATAATCAGGCCGGAATGCGAAGTTGACAAGGCCAAAATGTGGCTAACAATCACCATTGAGAACAAGCATTCTCTTTTCGTGATCAACTAATATACAATAAATTGGGACCTATTTTTATAGGATAAGCTTGGCAGAAGCTGCCATAGAAGCTTCATGGTCTTGCAATCATTTTACAAAAGCATCACCTTACTGTCATGAGCTGATTTGATCGGTGTTCCCGCGTTTCCTTTACAATCAATGTCGGCGACGAAAGGAAGGACATGGATAGACCAAGCGCTGCGAACGAGGAGGCGTCCTCTCATTCGCTTTCCCATCCTTCGGCATCGCCCAAGGTTGTACCTCTAGGGCAGATAAAACCGCCTGCTCCGACCGTCAGCTTCGACCGACACGAGCTTGGCAAAATCCTCAATATTTATGGCCGCATGGTCGCGACAGGTGCATGGCGCGATTATGCGATTGACCATCTCGCAGACAGAGCGGTGTTCTCTATTTTCCGCCGTGCGAGCGAGGTCCCGCTTTTCCGCGTCGAGAAAAATCCAAAGCTTGCCCAGAAGCAGGGTGCCTATTCTGTGATATCTGCAAGCGGTCTCATTATGAAACGCGGACACGAGCTTGAACGTGTGCTCCGCGTTTTCGATAAGAGCCTGAAGCTGGTTGATAATTAAGCCAGCGGCATCTCGCCAGGGTCAACAGTGCAACCTCCATTGAGCGACAGCTGCATGAGGACCGTATCAAGCCAGCGCCCATGCTTGAAGCCTGAGCCCTGGATTCGTCCGCAATGGATAAATCCCAAGCTCTCATGCAGCTTCACAGAGCCGATATTGTGCTCACCATCACCAACCACCGCCAGCAACTGCCTGAAGCCTAATGCTGTCGCACGCTGGATGAGTTCGCCAAGCAGAAGCTTGCCGACGCCCTTCCCCTTGGCATCGGGTGCGATATAGATCGAATCTTCCGCAAGCCAGCGATAGGCCGGGCGGGTGCGGAAATAGCTGATATAGGCATAGCCCAAGACCAGTCCATTTTCTTCCGCAACAAGAATTGGAAAGCCCTGCTCGACAAAGATGTCGAAGCGCCGTGCCATTTCCTCAATGGTGGGCGGCTCGATCTCGTAAGAACCGGAACCGTTCAGCACAGCTTCCGTGTAGATCATCGTGATGGCTTCAATATCAGTGGGCTTGAAATCGCGGATATGGGGCATGTTGGAGGCCAAGACTCAGTTAAAATTGCCCGTCCAGCATGACTCCGGGCTGCCCGCTTGAAAAGCAAAAAGGGCAGCGTTGCCGCTGCCCTCACGTATTCTTCGTTTAGTATCTTCTCAGCAGGTCTTTATCCCAAAACTGGTTCCCACTTTTGGGAGACATGCTCTTAGTCACGGTTGCCCATGAACTGAAGCAGGAACATGAACATGTTGATGAAGTCGAGGTACAGACGCAGCGCGCCCATAACAACCTTACGGCCCTGCGAATCCGCAGAATCACCTTCAAAGTACATTTCCTTGATCGACTGCGTGTCATAAGCGGTCAAACCTGCGAAGATCAGAACGCCGATCACCGAGATTGCAAACTGCAGCGCGGTGGAGCCGAGGAAGATGTTAACGACCGAAGCGATGATCAGGCCGAACAGACCCATCATCAGGAACGAGCCCATTGCGGACAGGTCGCGCTTGGTCGTGTAACCATAGAGCGACAATGCGCCGAACGAAGCAGCCGTTACGAAGAAGGTGCGAACGATGCTCTGGCCGGTAAAGACCAGGAAGACCGACGACAGCGACAGACCGACGAGAGCTGCATAGCCCCAGAACACGGCGTTAGCAGTCGAAACCGACAGACGCTCGATGCGGAAGCTCAGGAAGAATACAGCTGCGAGCGGAGCGAGCATAACCACCCAGCGCAGCGGCGATGTATAAAGTGCTGCACCAAGTGAGGTGAGCATTTTGCCGTTTGCAAGCTGTGCAACAGCTGCCGACGGATCGGTTGTGGTTGCCAGCGATGAGACAGCCAAAGCAGCAAGGCCTGTAACAACCAGACCAATTGCCATCATGTTGTAGACGCCGAGCATATAGCTGCGGAGGCCCTGATCGATGTCAGCACCAACGCGAGCGCCACCTACCGGCCTCTGCTGTGCCTGAATATTGCGAAAGTCAGCCATGACTTAAATCCTTTTGCGTTGTCCCGTCCGGTGTCGGGGTCAGGCTCATTTCGAGCCGCTCCCAGGCGCCGCTGGCGGGACCCCAGCATGCCTGCGTTTTATTATGGGGATTTTAGCGTTCTCACACAAGTACCAGCTGTAAAAAATCGTGATAAACGACTTGAAAACTGGATCGCATTATCCATGCGATCCAAGGGCTTAAGCGAATTTAAGCTGCAAGGTTACAAATGCTTCATATGGTTCGGAGCACGGTTGCAGGCTTCTGACCCAACACGCGCCATGTGCCGGCCAGACCGAATCCAACGGTTAGAACGAGTGCCACAACCACCGTCATCAGCGCGACATCCGGCAAGAACTGCGCCTTCAGCTTCATGACTTCCACCACCACATACCAGCCAGCCACGCCACCTGCGACCAGCGCAAACACCGCAGTTGCCAGACCCAGCAGCATATATTCGACGATATAGGCTGCAATCAGCGTGCCGCGCGTGGCACCCAGCGTTTTCAGCACAACCGCATCGTGAACGCGGGCGCGGTTGCCTGCAGCCAGAGCACCGCCCAATACCAGAACAGAAGCCGCAAGAGCGATGGATGCAGCAGCCCGAATTGCCGTTGCAAGCTGGCTGATCAGATCATTCGCCACATCCAGCGCATCAGTCACGCTGACGGTCGTAACCGCTGGCCATGTTTTTGTAACCTGTCGCAGGACATCGGGCGCCAGGTTCTTCTGACCATCAGGAATTGTAAGCGTTGCTAGCCATGTGGCAGGCGCACCGGCAAAAGTGTTCGGCGAAAACACCATGACGAAATTCATCGCCAGTGTTTCCCATTGTAACTGCCGGAAGCTTGCAATCTTGGCATTGATGTTACGGCCAAGCACATTGACCGTAACCGTATCGCCAAGCTTCAACCCAAGCTCCTTGCCTTCGCGTTCTGCGAAAGAAACAAGCGGCTCGCCGGAGTAATTTTCGGGCCACCATTCGCCTTCGGTCAGCGTCGAATTTTCTGGAACTTTGTCAGCAAAGGTAATGCCACGGTCGCCACGCAGGACCCAGGCTGCTTCCGGTGGAATGGTCATGTCACGAACATTCGTGCCGTTAAAAGCGACGATACGACCGCGCAGCATCGGACCGGAGGTGAGTTTGCCATCCGGGACAATGCCGCTCACAAGCTTGGTGAAATCACCGATGTCATTGTTCTGAATATCGACAAAGAAAAAGTCCGGAGCCTGTGCCGGAATATTCTCCGTCACCTGACGCCGCAGATTACCATCAATGAGCGCAATCGCCACCATCAGCGTGAGGCCAAGTCCAAGCGAAAGCACCACGGATGGTGTCAGCGCGCCAGGTCGATAAATATTGCCAACTGCTAGCCGAACTGCTGTCGAACGCGTGCGCGGCGCTCGACGCGCCAGCCAACGGATACCGTCCGCGACCAGCCGCAAAACACCAAAGGCCGCAATCGATGATACGATGAAGATCGCAGCAATCCGTCGATCATAAGCGACGTAAAGTGCCAAGCCTGCCAAAACAGCAATCAGCAAAACAGCGAGCGTTAGATAAAGAAGTGGCGGTAATCCGCGTTGTTCAAAGCCCTGTTCGCGAAATAGCGCGGTTGCCGGAATTTCACGCGCCCGACCAAGCGGGATAATCGCAAAGGCAAGCGTCGTGATGAGACCAAAGACTGCCGCCAAAGCAAGCGCTTGCGGGAAGAAACCACCGCCACCCGCAACGGGCAGATAATTGGCGAGCGCCAAAGCGGCTGCATATGGAATGATCGCGGCAAGCACCAGACCCAGCATGATGCCGATAAGGCCGATCACCATGATCTGCACGAGATAGACCAGCACTGCAAAACGTGCAGGCGCACCCAATGATTTAAACGTCGCAATCACGCCACGCTTGCCATCAAGATAGGCACGCACAGCATTTGCGACACCAACGCCGCCAACAATAAGCGCCGTCAGGCCCACCAGTGTGAGAAACTGCGAGAAGCGTTCGATATTTGCGGTCAGCGCCGGGGCTGCATTGTTGCGTGAGCGGATATTCCAGCCTGCATCCGGAAAATCTGCAGCTGCACGGGTGCGAAGCTCAGCAATAGCGGAATCGGGCGCACCATCCGGCAATGCCACCTTATAGATATGATCGACAAGGCTTCCCGGCTGGATCAACCCAGACGCTCGAAGCCCATCCATCGAAACCAGAAAACGCGGCGCAAAATTAAAGCCCGACGACAGAAGATCGGGTTCGCTTTCGATCAATGCACGCAGCTCAAAAGTTTCAGAACCAAGCAGAACTTTCGTTCCAAGCTGAACGCCCATGCGATTGAGGAAATCCTGACTGACAGCGGCGCCATAGGCACCATTCTGCTGTTTCGTCATGTCTTCAAGCGAAAGCTCAGGTGCTACTTTCAATGCGCCATAAAGCGGATAGGCGGCATCAACCGCCTTCACTTCAACCAGCGACTGATCGGAGCCATCCGGCAGACGTGCCATGGAGCGCATCGTGGCGCTCTCGGCAACCTTGCCCTGCTGGTCTATGAAAGCGCGTTCGTCGGCACTCGCCTCGCGCTGATTGAGCGCAAAGCTGACATCGCCGCCAAGAATACTCTGGCCTTCGGCTGCAATCCCTGTGCTGACCGAACGTGCAACTGAATTCACGCCACCAATCGCTGCGACACCCAAGGCGATACAGGCCAGAAAGATATAAAATCCGGAGAGCCCGCCACGCATTTCACGCAATGCAAAGCGGAGAGCGAGAGAGAAGGAAGCAAACTTGCTCATCGGCCTGCTCATTCGCCAGCCACCGCTGTTTCAAGCGCAGTCTCTTTTCGTGTGGGCTCCTCAATACGACCTGAACGCACCGGAATTTCCTGATCGCATCGGGCGGCAAGCGATGGATCATGCGTGACAAGGACCATCGTCAATCCGTTTTCACGCTGCTTGGAGAACAGCAAATCGGCAATCTGACGACCTGTAGTCGTGTCTAGATTTCCCGTCGGCTCATCGGCAATCAGGATTTTGGGGCTTGGCGCAAGCGCACGGGCAATGGCCACGCGCTGCTGTTCACCACCCGACAGTTCTGACGGATAATGCGTGAGACGTTCGCCAAGACCAACAGCGCGCAATTCACGTTCGGCCACCTCAAAGGCATCCTTGCGCCCGGCAAGCTCCAGAGGGACGGCGACATTTTCCAATGCGGTCATATTCGGGATGAGGTGGAAGGATTGGAAAACGATACCAATATTGGCGCCACGAAAAGCGGCAGCCTGATCCTCGGTCATTTGGCTGATGGTTTCACCGGCAATCTTGACCGTTCCCTGATCAATATGCTCAAGACCGGCCAGAACCATCAAAAGTGTGGACTTGCCCGATCCTGACGGACCGACGATACCAACAGACTTCCCCTGGGCAATTGAAAGCGAGACGCCTTTGAGTACATGTACGGATGATGCCGCATGTCCCAGAGTCAGATGAACATTCTCAAGCTCGATGATCGGGCCATGATTTAGCGAAGTCACCTGTTCCGTCACGCGTTTTTCTTCCTATATGAATATTCAAGGCCAGAGCGCGCCACAAATTTGAACTTGTTTTGCGCCAGAAATTGAAGAGAAGTCCTCTGGGCGATTTGCCCGCCTTTGCTAGATATGGGTTGCTAACGATGCGTTTCAAACTCTCGATCCCGGTATGGCTATCGATTTTTGTCATAGCTGCGTCTTTTATTGCTACCGGTGCGCGTGCGCAGGAAGATCCGACCGGTCTTGAAGATGCTTTGCCGACCGAACAGCTTGCACAGGTCAAGATCGTTGGCTTTGGCGACAGTCTGATGGCGGGCTATCTTCTGCCTTCTAACGCCGCCTTCCCGCAGCAGCTTGAAAAAGCGCTGGACGCCAAGGGTTATGAAGTCAGCATTGAAAATGCCGGCGTATCGGGCGACACCACCACCGGCGGGCTTGCGCGCATTGACTGGTCGATCCCAGATGGCACCAATCTGGTCATCCTGGAACTGGGTGCCAATGATGCGCTGCGCGGTATTTCCCCCGACATTACCGAGAAAAATCTCGATGAAATGCTGTCGCGCCTCAAGACACGCGGCATTTCCGTTATCCTTGCAGGCATGATGGCACCACCCAATATGGGCAAGGATTACGCCGAGAAATTCAACCCGATTTACCCGAAGCTTGCACAGAAATATGGCGTGCCGCTTTATCCATTCTTCCTCGACGGCGTTGCCACGCAAAAGGGGCTGCTGCTCGAAGACGGAATGCATCCGAATGAAAAGGGCGTTGAAACAATGGTCTCCAATTTCATGCCGATGATCGAGAAAGCCCTGAAAGCTGAACAAAAGACGGGGACATCGGGCGGCTGACACAATCAGGAGGCATAAACAGCTTGCTCAAAACAGCGAAGAATGATTCGCTGAGAGTTGCATCGGTAAGGGAAAAAGATTCGTTTTTCTGATGATCGATGCATAGGCACTCTAACTCAGAGCGTCCTCCCGTGGCTTAGACCACACGACGCTCTGGCGCAGAACGATTCGAGGAGGATGCTTTATGCCGCGTCTCTTTACTGCCCTCGAAATCCCGCGCGACGCCGCGCTTTCGCTCTCGTTATTACGAGGCGGCCTCCCCGGCGCACGCTGGATTGATGTCGAAAATTACCACATAACCCTGCGTTTTATCGGAGATGTGGAAGGCCATGTGGCCGACGAGGTTGCCAATGCGCTTGATCGCGTACGGCGCCCCGAATTCATGCTCAACCTGTCAGGTGTCGATGCTTTCGGTTCCAAGAAGCCGCACAGCATCTATGCGGGCGTATCCCCCTCGCCTGAACTCAACGCATTGCAAGGCGAAATCGAACGCATTTGCCAGCGGCTTCACATTCCGGCCGATCCGCGTAAATTCACACCCCATGTGACTTTGGCACGGCTGCGAAATCCGCACATTGCGGATGTCGTGCATTATCTCTCATCTCGCGGCAATTTCTCAACAATGCCGTTTAAGGTGGGCCGCTTCGTGCTGATGTCTTCACGCGATTCTGTCGGCGGCGGACCTTATGTCGTCGAGGAAGCCTGGCCTTTGATGGCCGTTTCACGCCAGAACTGGTCGGCAAGCGCCTTTGATGAGGCCAGAACCATCCGGTAAACCTGTTCGAAATCCCCGATATCTCCATAGTAAGGATCGGGGATTTCAACGGCTTTTCCTTCTGCAATTTCGGTGAAAAGCCCGATACGAGCGCTAGCATTTGCAGGCTGTCTTTGAGCGATCATGCGCATGTTATAGCGATCCATCCCAAGGATGAGATCAAAACGCGTAAAGTCGCCCGGCGTCAGCTGGCGGCAGCGTTGCTCGGAAATATCTAGACCATGTTTCGCTGCAACACGGATCGAACGATCATCCGGCTCTTCGCCGGTGTGGTAGCCATTTGTGCCCGCCGAATCGATCAGCACATGATCAATGCGACGCTCAGCCAGAACCTGAGCCATCACGCCTTCCGCAAGCGGCGAACGGCAGATATTGCCTGCACAGACAAATAGAATACTGGTCGGGGCTGATTGGGTCACGGAACTCTCGCGGCTATGATAAGTTAGAGCTGAATAGCCAACAACATAGGCAAAAGACAATGGCACGCAACAGGCTGACTGATGACGAACTGAAACAGGCACTTGGCGAGCTTACTGGCTGGCAGAAGGTCGATGACCGCGAAGCAATCAGCAAAAGTTTTAAATTCAAGGACTTCAACGCGGCGTTCGGCTTCATGGCCCGAGCAGCACTTTATGCCGAAAAGCTTGACCATCACCCCGAATGGTTCAATGTTTATAATCGTGTCGATGTCACGCTATCGACCCACAGCGAGAACGGAATCACCGAGTTGGACATCAAGCTTGCTCGCAAGATGAACGCGCTGATTTAGAACGATCAAACTTTTGAAATATAAACGATTATCGGCTTTTTCTGATGTGTGAAATTGCCTTCGCGATTTCGTCCCATATAAGGGAGCGCTTTGGTTAGATCGATACGATCACTCCAGTTCTGACCGAGCGTTCCGCCATTGATGCTGCGAATGTAGATGTCACCGACCGCAACGGCTGAATGAAAAATGTGGCCCGCTTTCACGTCGTAGAAGCCAATCGCCCGCCCGTATGGAAGCGCCGAATAGCCGTTCCACAATTCACCGGCTTTGAAATTCAGTAGCGGAATCCAGTTTTGGCCCGATGTGCCGCGTAACGTGTGCTCGGAAATACCTGCCCCCAGCAGAAAACGCATATAGGCGGTGATGTCGTAGCAAATGCCATCCTTCACATCGATGGTGACATGATCGCTAATGTCCTGAGCCGCCGCCAGCTGATGGCCGCGATAGAACTGGCTTGACCGGTCACTGCGCACAAAATTTTCGCCATAGCCGGTGAAATGCATCAACGCTCTCCAATCAACCAGAGCATGTCGCGCTTAATCCTAGTTACCGCGCTCGCTCTATATCTTTATTTTTATGCATGTCTTTATCGGAAAACCGGTTCCCACTTTTCCGCGACATGCTTTAAGCTCGTTCACGCAGGCAAATCAGGCCGAAACCCGATTTTTCTGGAATCCATATTTTGTTGATTTCAGAGGCTTTTTGTAGCTGACGGTTCATGCAGGAAATGCGTTCCGACTTGAAAGCTGGATGCAATATTCCCATTTCCAATGCTATTGTGGCCTTGCATTCGGCTTACTGGAGATTGCCCAAACATGGATAGCGTCAAGATTGATGAAATCCTGGAGCCCGGCAATGAAGGCGATTTCAATGATCGCAGCGAACGGGTGAAAAAAGGATTCTGGAAGACCGCACGTCGTGCCGGTCGCATGGTTCCGTTTATGGATGAGGTTGTGGCCGCCTATTATTGCGCGCTCGACCAGAACACGCCGACTCGTGTGCGCATGACACTGATGGCAGCTCTTGCCTATTTCGTTCTGCCCTTCGATGTCATCCCCGATATGCTGGTTGGCATTGGTTTCACCGATGACATTGCAGTGCTTATGGCGGCATTGACTGCTGTTCGCACACATATAACGCCCGCCCATAGAATCGCAGCCCGTGAGGCTCTTCGCGACGACGGTGAGGCTGCTTAAAGCGGCCTCTCCCCTTCACAGCTTTGTTATGGGGCGACATCACGATCATCGTGCATTGACGCAATATGACAAACTCTTGCCGCTTTCTTTTGGATGAAGTTGGCAACGGGATCGCGGGGACTTAGGTCTACTCGTTCAAGTTTTCTTTCAAAACTTCACCGTTTGGTAACCCAGATTAAGGCACATTAAGGGTCACTAAACGGGACGGCGTGATGAACGGCGACATCCCGATATTCGACTTTGAAGCAAACGAAAGAGAACCGGTAAAAAACCATGCTTGGAAAATCGATCGTCGCGGCTTCGGTGTTTACGATTGCAATGGCGGGTTCGGCACTCGCCCAGACACCGACCCAGATTAAGCAGTTCGACGCCTGGGGCGCCTATAGCTATCAGTCAGGCAATGGCAAGGTTTGCTATGTCCTGTCCGTTCCGACGCAGAAAGCGCCTGCTAACGTTGATCATGGCGATAACTTCTTCCTCGTGAGCCAGAAGCCAGGACAGAACGTCAGCTTTGAACCACAGTTCATGGCCGGTTATGAGCTGAATACCAATGCGAATGCCAAGGTTATCGTGACTATCGGCAACCGCAATTTCACGATGTTCGTCAATGGCAAATCCGGCTGGATGGAAAATGCAGCGGAAGAGCCACAGCTGATCGCAGCAATGCGCGGCGGTTCGGACATGAAGGTGCAGGCACAGTCCAAGCGCGGCACCAAGACCAATTACACCTATTCGCTAAAGGGCATTTCGGCAGCGCTCGCAGCCATTCAGAAGTGCAAATAAGCCAATCGGTTCGAGTTAAATTATTAAGCCGGGGCTCCGCTCCGGCTTTTCTTTTTGACGTTGTATTGTCACTTATGCATGCCTGCCGCGACAGACTGCGGGATGACGGATCACATATTGTGTGCTATGAGCGCGCGCAACAGGCTCGCATTTCAGATGAACGAGCCCATATATCCATGCAACAGATCGTGTTTACCGGCGCGCTTTATGCGGCGTCCTCAACAGTTGAAAACAGATGTCCATTTCGTTCGACTTAACCATTGATGATACGCGCGACCAGCTTGCCCGCCATGTGCGCGCAAACATGGAGCAGAAGCCGTCGCTCATAGGCATGTCGCGCGAGGAAATGGCTGATGAGCTGATCAAGGTTGGCGTTCTGCCAAAGCAGGTCAAGATGCGCATTGCGCAGCTCTGGCACTGGCTATACGTGCGCGGCGTTTCCGATTTTGCTGATATGCGTAACATTTCCAAGGATCTGCGCGCTCTTCTGGCGCAGCATTTCACTATTGCGCGCCCGGAAGTGGTTGAAGAACAAATCTCGCAGGATGGAACGCGCAAATGGCTGTTCCGCTTCCCACCACGCGGTGCCGGGCGCCCTGTCGAAATCGAATGCGTTTATATTCCTGAAGAAGGCCGCGGCACGCTTTGCATTTCTTCTCAGGTTGGCTGCACGCTTACCTGCTCCTTCTGCCACACTGGCACACAGAAGCTGGTTCGCAATCTGACATCAGAAGAAATTCTGGCGCAGCTGTTGACCGCGCGTGATCGTCTTGGTGATTTCCCGGATACTGACACACCGGACGGCGCTATCGTGCCTGCTGAGGGGCGTAAGGTCACCAACATCGTCATGATGGGCATGGGTGAGCCGCTTTACAACTTCGAGGAAGTGAAGAAGGCTCTCCTGATTGCATCCGATGGCGATGGGCTGGCACTTTCCAAGCGTCGTATCACGCTTTCGACCTCTGGTGTTGTGCCGGAAATCTATCGCACCGGCGAAGAAATCGGCGTGATGCTGGCGATCTCGCTGCATGCCGTGCGCGACGAACTGCGCGATCTTCTGGTGCCGATCAACAAGAAATATCCGCTGGAACAGCTGATCAAGGCTTGCCGTGAATATCCCGGCCTGTCGAATGCCAAGCGCATCACCTTTGAATATGTGATGCTCAAGGACATCAATGACAGCATGGAAGACGCCAAGCTGCTGGTGAAGCTGCTGCGCGGTATTCCGGCCAAGATCAATCTCATTCCGTTCAACCCATGGCCGGGCACCAACTACCAGTGCTCCGACTGGGAGCATATAGAACGCTTCGCCGATTATGTGAATGCGGCAGGCTACGCTTCGCCGATCCGCACGCCACGCGGCCGCGATATTCTGGCGGCCTGTGGTCAATTGAAGTCGGAATCAGAACGTATGCGCAAGACAGAACGTCTGGCGCTTGAAGCGATGATGATCGCCGGACACGGTGAGTAATTTACGGGGACTAAGCGCGGTTGACTGATACGTTCGATTATATCTCGCGTTTTGTTGTTATTGTTTTCGGCTATTGCGTAGCCGTTCTGGCCGCCGGATTCTTTCTGGCGGCCATTCTGTATAGCCAGATCGATGTGCTCGGTTATGCGCTTTCCGATCCGTTCTTTAAGGATGTTTTCAACGAGATTCGCGACGCCTGGGATATGACCGGCTTTTATGCGGCGGTTCTGATAGGTGGCCCTGTACTGGCCACAATGGCGGGTGGTTTCAGCTTTTTCCCGGCAGTGGTGCTGATCGTGATCAGCGAAGTGCGTGGCTGGAAGTCATCCTTGCCCTATTGTATTGGCGGACTTGTGATTGGCCTGCTGGGAGTGGGCGCTGGATCACTACTTGCTGTCGCTGATCAACAGATTGCTGCAAGTATCGCTCTTCTGACCGGCGCCTTTGCATGTTCAGGCATTGTCGGCGGCTTCGTCTACTGGCTGATTGCCGGTCGCAACGCCGGGCGATTTTTAGAGCGCGCATCCCGAAAAGTGTGAAACGGTTTTCGGACAAAGATGCGCGGTAAAAAAATAAGTTAGAGCGCTGATCCGATCTAATCAGATCAAAACGCGCTCTAACGGACCGGCTGAGTAACTTCACTTTGCCTGTGCGGTGATGATCTTCAGCGCAAAAGCCGAGAAGACGCCCGCAAAAAGCCAATCGACAATCCGCGTAACAGTTGGGTTCTTCTTGAGGAGACCGGCGAACTTGTCGGCTGCAACGATCATTGGAATGGTGAAAGGCAGTGCCAGCGGAATGAAGGACAATCCCAGAAAGAACAGCTTTCCAATCGCATGAGGATCATGTGCCGAAACGAACTGCGGCAGGAAGGTCATGTTGAACAGGATGATCTTCGGATTGAGCAGGTTGATGCCAAGTCCGGTCGCCCAGTTCTGAACCAACGTGTGCTTCTTGCCACCATTCTTTTCCGGTGAAAATGCCGAACCTTTGCGGATGGCCTGTACTGCAAGCCAAACGAGATAGACCGCACCCACCACCTTCAATGCGGTGAAGGCTGCAGGCGAAGCGAGGATGAGCGCTGAAAGCCCAAGTGCTACCATGCTCGTATGCACAACAATGCCGGTGCTTGCGCCTGCCATACAGGCAAAACCAGCGGCCTTGCCTTCAGAAAGCGCACGACCGACGAAAAGCGTCATGTCCGGGCCGGGGGTGATGGATAAAATTGCAGTAGCGATCACGAACTGGACGAAGATAGTCCATTCGGGAATGAAGGTCAGGTTTGTCAGAAAAGACATCGAAAGGCACTCCGAGAATTCGCGGCAAGCTAACGCGAATTCAATTGCGCCGCCATAGGATTCTTTTAGCCGTCTCAGCGTCCCATATTTATGCGTAGGCAACCCACCCGCGATAGGTGAAAGATGCATAAAAAAGGCTCAGATCCTTGAAGCCCGCACCACGTATCAGCGCCTCATCCTGTCGCGGCGTAAGAATATGCAAACGCTCATTGATCGCTGTACCGGCTTTTACTGCACTTGCCATATCGACACCGGAATCATTCAAAAAGGCAGAATAGCGTGACAACCACAAAGCTCGCTCATCGGCACTGCCCTGCTCAAAACTGAAATGTGCCATGATAAATGGTGCGCCGGGTTTCAGGCGGCGATGGATGTCTGAAAGAGTTTGTTTGCGCGTTTTCTCATCCAGAAAATGCATGGTCAGCAAACAGACTGCTCCATCAAATGGCCCGAGAGCTGCGCTATCGATATAGCCTTCATGGAAGTTCACACGAGCTGCATTGGTGCCAAGGTTTTGCCGCGCCAATTGAAGCATTTCTGCGGAAGGGTCGACACCTTCAAAGGTCCAATGCGGGTGATTTTCCGCAAAGAGCTTGAGTTCAAGACCACCGCCCGCACCCAACACCAGAATGCTTGCAGTATCGGACACGGTTTCGGCAAGCAGCAAACGCGTCATGCGCTGCATATCCCGAAAGCCCGGCACAGCTTTCGGCGGCCCTTCTGCGTAACGTGCTACGAGCTGCGGATCGGTAAATGGATTGCCAGAGTTAGTCATGTAACTTTTATAGTTACAAATCAAAGTGACAGTCAAGACTGTCCATATTGGCAGATGAGGCTTTCTTTTCGCTGACAAAGTGCCATCCGGCTTGCGCGCCGCTTAGCAACTGATAAAAGAACTGCAACATCCTGTTCTACGGCCCTTTGGGCCACAATCGCATCTCAGACGGAAGTGAACTATGAGCAAGCTGAAAGACGTTAAAAAGGTCGTTCTCGCCTATTCTGGCGGTCTCGACACCTCGATCATCCTGAAATGGTTACAGACTGAGCTTAACGCAGAAGTCGTCACCTTTACCGCCGATCTCGGCCAGGGCGAAGAACTTGAACCAGCACGCAAGAAGGCCGAAATGCTGGGCATCAAGGAAATCTTCGTTGAGGATGTGCGCGAAGAGTTCGTGCGCGATTTCGTCTTCCCGATGTTCCGCGCCAACGCCGTCTATGAAGGCGTCTATTTGCTCGGCACCTCGATTGCCCGTCCGCTGATCTCCAAGCACCTGATTGAAATCGCCAAGAAGACCGGCGCTGACGCAATTGCGCACGGCGCGACCGGCAAGGGCAATGATCAGGTTCGCTTCGAGCTTTCCGCTTATGCGCTGAACCCGGACATCAAGATCATCGCTCCATGGCGCGACTGGTCGTTCAAGAGCCGCACGCATCTGCTCGAGTTTGCTGAACAGCACCAGATTCCGGTTGCGAAAGACAAGAAGGGCGAAGCGCCATTTTCGGTTGACGCAAACCTGCTGCACTCTTCGTCTGAAGGCAAGGTTCTGGAAGATCCGGCGATCGAAGCGCCTGAATATGTGCATATGCGCACGATTTCGCCAGAAACCGCCCCGGATACACCAACCATCATCAAGATTGGCTTTGAAAAGGGTGATGCTGTTTCGATCAATGGCGAACGTCTGTCGCCTGCAATGCTGCTTGCCAAGCTCAATGATTATGGCCGTGACAACGGCATTGGTCGTCTTGACCTCGTTGAAAACCGCTTCGTCGGCATGAAATCGCGCGGCGTCTATGAAACGCCAGGCGGCACGATCCTGTTGGCTGCACACCGCGCCATCGAATCGATCACGCTCGACCGTGGTGCGGCGCACCTCAAGGATGAGCTGATGCCACGCTATGCGGAACTCATCTATTACGGTTTCTGGTTCTCGCCAGAACGCGAAATGCTGCAGGCCGCTATCGATCTCAGCCAGCGTCACGTCGAAGGTGAAGTCACACTCAAGCTCTATAAGGGCAATGTGATTGTGACCGGTCGTGAATCGGAAAAGTCGCTCTATTCCGACAAGCTCGTGACGTTTGAAGACGATCTGGGCGCCTATGACCAGAAGGACGCAGCAGGCTTCATCAAGCTCAATGCACTTCGTCTGCGCACATTGGCTGCACGCGACCGTCGCTAAGCTTTTTAAAACACGGCAAAAGCCCGCCTTCCGGCGGGCTTTTTCTTTTCAAGAACTAAACGGAGCGTGAGCCGTGTTTCTCTATCTTGCGATGCCTCTTTGCATTCTGCTCGGGATTTATCTGCTGGTCCGATGCATTTCCATTCTGTGGGGCATCATCATGCCAGCGATCCGGTATCGCTTTCCTGCCGACATTAAGCCGCATGTATTTCATTTGCCCAAAGCCGGGCGATACACCCTCAGTATCGTCTTTCCACCACTGACGATTATTTCGGGGATCGCATATTTCTCTGCGCAATTTGCAATCAGAGAGCGCGAGAGCGGTGCAGCAATCGCCTATCGTTCCACAAGCCGTTCGCTGCTCAGCATCAGACGCACGGATATGCGCGGCTATGCTTCTCATGCTCTTGGCAATTTTGAATGCATGACACCCGGCGATTACGAAATTACCTGTCTCACGCCTGAAAAAATCAGGCCAGAATTTCAGCTCGAAATCTCGCCTTATATTTCCTTTCTGAAACTCGTGCCTGCAATCTTAGGGACAATTCTGGCAAGCGGAATGAGCATCGGAGGAACGATTATGTTTATCCTTTTGCTTGCTGGCAAAATCGCATGATCCTCACACCGCGTGACTGATAGAACCAAGCATCTTTTCTTCGCCGGGGCGTAAGGTCAGCACGCGCACGCCATTCGACGTGACAGCGACGGTATGCTCAAACTGAGCTGACAGTTTTCCATCGCGCGTCACAACTGTCCAACCGTCTTTTTCGGTCTTTACCTTGGCTGTGCCCTGATTAAGCATCGGCTCGATGGTGAACACCATACCTTCACGCAGACGCTCACCCGTACCCGGCTTGCCGAAGTGCAGAACCTGCGGCTCCTCATGCATTTCACGACCAATGCCATGGCCGCAATATTCACGCACCACGCTGTAATCATGACGCTTTGCGTGACGCTCGATAGCATAGCCAATATCGCCCAGCGTAGCGCCGGGACGCACGGCAGCAATACCCTTCCATAGTGCCTCATAGGTCACACGCACCAAACGCGAAGCAAAGGGAGCAACCTCACCGACCATATAGGTTTTGCTGGAATCAGCGATATAGCCGTCCTTCTCAAGCGTAATGTCGAAATTGATGATCTCACCATTTTCGATGACTTCGCTATCCGATGGCATTCCATGGCAGACGACTTTATTCCTTGAGGCATTGAGCACATAAGGAAAATCATACTGCCCTTTGCTTGCAGGCCGCGCCTGTAGTTCGCGGGTGATATAATCCTCAACCAGATCATTGACCTGCATCGTAGTCATGCCAGCAAGCGGTGTGTGATCGAGAAGTGTAAAAACGGACGCCAGCAGCGCGCCTGAAGCCGCCATTTTTTCCACCTCGGCAGGTGTCTTTGTCATGATGACTGCACCACCAGAACGGGAAGCTCGACCTGTGCCGCGCGCAACTGCATCTGTACGATTTCATTGAAGGACAGTTCCGGATTTGCCTGTGCCAGCATACCGATTTTCATCCAGTATTCAGCCTGCGCATTGATCGAACGGCACATGACATCACTTGCCTTGCGCAATTCCTCATGCAGTTCATCGCCGATTTTTACGATACCCATAATACTTTCCAATTCGTTATATATGAAACATATATAAACCGTATATCTTAGCCTATCAAGACGCCCAATCTCAGTGAGCTGATCTAAACCATTTGCTTTTAGTATGGTGCCATATTATATGGCGACGTATGGAAATTATTGAGCAAAAACATCACGCCCTTTTGGGTGAACTGGAACGCCGCAGCAGCCCGTCTTCTGACGCGCTTAAAACTTGTTTTGAAATCCTGTCGCTTGCCGCTGCAATTGACCAAGACTGCGCCAACAGGCTTGCTCCCCACAAGCTTTCCGAAGGCAAGTTTGTTCTGTTGTTTCTGTTGCAGAATGCGCCTGATAGCCTTTCACCACACGAGCTTTCAGAGCGTGCTGGCGTGACACGCGCGACCATTACCGGCCTGCTTGATGGCTTGGAACGCGATGGCTTTCTCAAGCGCCATGCGGACACGCAGGATCGCCGCAAACTGACGATCAGGCTGACATCCGAAGGAGCGCGATTGGCGCAACAGCTTTTCGTTGAACATACAACATGGATTGCGAGCCTGATGAGCGATCTTTCCGCCGATGAACAAGCGGTGCTCAGCACATTGCTGCGCCGTATTTTCAGCCGCACGGATGCGGGACGAAAGTCATGAGCAAATCGCCGCTGAAAATTTCCGATATCTCGGCTGAACGACTTTCTGTGTTACACAGCGGAGCGGTTGAAACGACCGTACTGACCGAATGTCTGGCAATCGACTTTGCGAGCCTCATGCAAAACGTATTTCCGGCCATTGATCGGGACGCCTTGCAGGCAATGCATGAAGCCAAGGATCTTGGCATTTCACGCCGCATGATGCTGGCAGCACAGCTTTTGCTCTCAAGCTCTGGCGGTCAAGTAATCGATTCTCTGAGTATCCATTCGTCAGATACCGTGCGCGGCTGGGCCTGTTTTGCCATCGGCCAGTTAGAAAGCCTTTCTCTTGCAAAACGTCTGAAGCTCATACGCCCACTCGCAGATGATCCACATTTTGGCGTGCGCGAATGGGCATGGCTCGGTCTTCGCGAGCATATTTCTTCTGAGATTGGCCAGACGATCCAACTGCTTACGCCATGGACTGCCGATCCGTCCCCCTATATCCGGCGATTTGCCTGCGAAGCCACCCGCCCGCGTGGCGTTTGGTCGGCACATATCAAAAGCCTGAAAGAAGCCCCAGAAAAGGCTTTGTCAATTCTGACACCACTTCGCGCCGATCCCGCACCTTATGTGCAGGATTCGGTCGCCAACTGGCTCAATGATGCAGCCAAAAGCCGACCCGAATGGGTCAAGGCGCTTTGCGCAGACTGGCTTGAAGCAAGCACAAATCCCGCGACTGCACGTATCTGCAAACGCGCACTCCGTTCCTTTTCTAAATAACTTCCCGGAAACGACATGACCCATTATCTCGCAGAACTCTATTCTCCCAAGACAAGCTGGCTTGAACTTGATGCGCAAGGCAGGCAGGCTTTCTTTGAAAAGGTCGGTGCTGGCATGGGCGGTCTGGCCGAACATGGTATCGAGGCTCTGGCCCTGGGTCCTGTTGACCCAACCAAACCTTATGCGCCGAAGCAGAGCTTTTTCGCGATTTGGCGCTTCCCGGATGAGATGGCTCTCGACATGCTGATTGCCGGAATCACCGCCACCGGTTGGCATGATTATTTTGATACCGTCAATGCGGCAGGTGCTGGCACCGATCTTGGTGGCCATATCGCCCAACTGGCGGGAGTGCCTTTCAAAGAAGCCGCCTGATCTGATCAACCACGACCATAGATGCTTCCTTTCAGAGCACGATCTGAGAGGGAGCATTTTTCTTATCCACACATCCTCACAGCTGATCCCGCTTGACTCTTTGCGGACTCGATTCGATACTAGAACATAAAGTGAACAAATAGCATTCCAATAAAAGCGTGAAGCAGTTTACGTCTGGAATTGCATCCTTACAAACACAGGGTTTTGAACGTGAGCGGCATCGACATCACGGCGTTGCGGCGCATGGTTACGGCCATCGAAGGCAATGCCTCACAGGCGAGTTTTACAGACGAGACCGGAACAGGCTGCGGGCGTGCAGGCAGTTTCACGCTCGGCCTTGCCGAAGCTGATGATGCTTTTCCGCATGGCCTGAGAGGCGATGCACTGCATGAGGTTTTTGCTGAAAACCCCGGCGCGCATATGGCTGCTACCGGTTTCGCGCTGGCCATGGCTTTGCGTGCATCCCCTTCAAGAAGACCAATCATCTGGATTGAGGAAGAAAGCGCCTCAAGCGAATATGGCGGGCTTTATCCGCCGGGACTTCATGCCTTCGGAATCAATCCGTCACGGCTGCTGATCGTGCGCTGCCCAACCGCTCAAGATGTTTTAAAAGCAGCGAATGATGCGCTTGAAGAGGCAAGCGGCAAGGCTTCGAACCTCATTTCCGGCGTGGTCGCCTCGGTGAGCGGTCAGCCAAAATGTCTCGACCTGACCGCCTCGCGTCGCCTGCTTTTGGCAACCGAAACCGCACATTTGCCTGTCATCCTGCTCAGGAGCCACCGAACAGGTGTGCAGAGCGCTGCCGTCAGTCGCTGGCGGGTGGCGCCTGCATCTTCCCGCTCCAGCGGTGCGAATGCACCCGGAAAGCCGGTGTTTTCGGCAATTTTGGAACGCAATCGACACGGCACCTGTGGGCAATGGATCATGGAATGGAACAATGAAACCCTCGAATTTGGAACAGCCGAACAGAACGGCAGATCGCGTGTTCCTCGCCCTCTGGTTTCCGTTTCTGCCGACAGACCGGCTTCGCAACAACATTCAGCATGATGGCACAGAAAAACTGCCGCTTGTCGTCACCGAGCGCACGGCCAATGCGCTGCGCCTGACGGCAGTGGATGCTAAGGCTGCAAAGCTCGGTCTTTTCCCCGGCATGGCGCTAACCGATGCGCGAGCGCGGGTGGAAAGGCTTGACGTTGCAACAGCCGCACCGGAACGCGATGCAGCGTTGCTCAAGCGTCTTGCCCATTGGTGCGAACGCTACACGCCGCTTATAGCCTTTGACGAGCCGCATGGGCTGATGCTCGACATCACCGGCTGCGCACATCTTTTTGGCGGGCTTGCTGCCATGCGCGAGGACGCAATCATGCGGATTGAACGGGCTGGCCTGAACATACAGGCGGCAATGGCTGACAACAGCTTTGCCGCACGGCTGCTGGCACGCGGAACGCGCGGCGGCGTTTTCAGCAAGGCTGGTGCCGACCATTTTTTACCACGCCTGCCAATCAGCTCTCTTGAACTGAACGAGACTGCTGAGACGGGCCTTAAACGTGCCGGGCTAAAGCGCATTGGCGATGTGATGGCGCTGCCCCGCGCAGCCTTGACTGCGCGTTTTGGAACCGACCTTGCCACCAAACTTGACCGGCTGGCACGACAGGAGCGCGCACCGATTTCGCCCCTGCGTATCGTGCCGCTCAACATTGCCGAACGCCGCATGTCCGAACCGGTCACGGTGATGGAGCTTGTTGAACAAATTTTGCAGGAGCTGGCGCAGGAGCTGTTTGCACTTCTTGAAATCGAGGGAAAAGGAGCGCTGCTGATCGAAGCATCCTTCTTCCGTGTTGACGGTGAGGTGCGCCATATCCGTATCGAAACTGGCCAGCCTTTGCGTGAAGATCGGGTATTTCTCAGGCTGGCGCGGGAGCGGCTCAAGGCTCTCACCGATCCGCTTGATGCCGGTTTTGGCTTCGACATGATCCGCCTGGCAGCACTTCGCAGCGGAGCAATCGCCCAGCGCCAGACAGGGCTTGATCAGCATGAAGAAGATGAAGCTGGCTTTAGCCAGTTGATCGACCGGCTTTCTGCGCGGCTGGGGCAGGAGCGTGTACTGGTTTCCTTCTCGCGCAACACGCATATTCCCGAACGTGCTTTTGGTCTGCGCCCGGCCCTGCAAATCCACAAAAGCGAAGGCGACTATGAAAGCAGCCCAACACTTCCCGATGATCCGCCCGCGCGACCAATCAAACTGTTTCGTCCGCCGCAGCCAATAGAGAGTATTGCAGAAGTACCCGACAGTCCGCCGTCGTTTTTCCTGTGGCGGCGTGTGCGTCATCATGTGCGCCTTGCCGAAGGGCCGGAGCGGATCGAACCGGAATGGTGGCTTTCCATCGGTCATGATGTGCCGCAGCTGCGCGATTATTACCGCGTGGAGGATGATAACGGCCAGCGCTTCTGGATTTTCCGCGAAGGGCTTTATGACGGCTTGAATCATCCGCGCTGGTTTTTGCATGGGCTGTTTGCGTGATGTCCCGCTATTTTGAAATGGCTGTGGCCAGCAACTTTTCTTTCCTGAGTGGCGCATCGCATCCGCAGGAGCTGGTCTTGCAAGCCCACGCGCTCGGGCTGTCCGGTATCGGCATTGCTGACCGCAACACGCTGGCCGGTGTGGTTCGCGCTCATGCTGCGTGGAAAGATATTCGCGACACATGCGACTTCCGCCTGTTCATCGGCTGCCGCCTTTCCTTCATCGACGGCACGCCAGACATGGTCGTCTATCCGCGTGATCGCGCGGCCTATGGACAATTGTGCCGCCTGCTGACTGAGGGCAAACACCGCGCTGTCACCAAGGGAGAATGCCATCTTGAATGGGGTGATCTGCTGTTTCGGGCGCGGCAGTTTCAGATCGCAGTCTTTGCCCCCGATGAAGATGATCCGGATTTTGCCGCACGTCTGACGGAGATCGCACAAGCCGCTCCCGGCTCTGTCTGGCTGGCGCTGACCATGCCGCATCAGGGTCATGACGGACGCCGCGCAGAGCGCATCGCACGCTTTGCAGTGGAAGCGAATGTGCCGTTGCTTGCCACCAATGATGTGCTTTATCACCATACGGATCGCCGTGCGCTGCAAGATGTGCTGACGGCAACACGGCATTACACAACGGTTTTCGCGGCAGGACGACTGCTTGAAAAGAACGCCGAGCGGCACCTCAAACCATCGCATGAAATGGTGCGCCTGTTCCGCAATTACCCGGCAGCGATTGAGACGACCGCCGATTTCGTGGCCCCAATCACCTTCCGGCTCGATGAGCTGAGTTATGATTATCCTGATGAACCAGTGCCACCGGGCAAGACACCGCAACAGCATTTGCATGATCTGACATGGGACGGCGCTGCCCAGCATTATGGCGCGGATAGCATACCGCCGAAGGTGCAAGGGCTGATCCGTAAGGAACTGGCACTGATAGAACAGCTGCAATATGCGGCTTACTTTCTCACCGTCCATGACATTGTGAGCTTTGCCAAAAGAGAAAAGATTCTGTGTCAGGGGCGAGGATCAGCAGCCAATTCCGTTGTCTGTTTTTGCCTTGGCATAACCGGAGTCGACCCGGCAGAAGTGGATCTTCTGTTTGAGCGTTTCATCTCCGTCGAACGAAAAGAACCGCCGGACATTGACGTCGATTTCGAGCATGAGCGGCGCGAAGAGGTGATGCAATATGTCTACAAGCGCTACACGAGAGACCGTGCAGCGATTGTCGCGACCGTCATCAGCTATCGCTCACGCAGTGCCATCCGCGATGTCGGCAAGGCGTTGGGTCTGACTGAAGATGTGACGGCTGCACTTGCCAACACGGTCTGGGGCATATCGGGCGGCGGTATCGACAAGGAACATATCCGGCAGGCAGGGCTTGATCCTGATAATCCCATCATCCGGAGAGCCGTCGAACTGGCGCTGGAGCTGATCGGTTTTCCACGGCATCTGTCGCAGCATGTCGGCGGCTTTGTGCTGACGCGCGACCGTCTGGACGAGACTGTGCCAATCGGCCCGGCGGCAATGGACAAACGCTCTTTCATTGAATGGGACAAGGACGATATCGACGAAGTCGGTCTAATGAAAGTCGACGTGTTGTCGCTCGGTATGCTCACCTGCATCCGTAAGGCTTTCGACCTCATTCATACGCACAAACCACAGCTTTATGGTGGCGAAAAGCTCACACTTGCCACTCTGCCGCGTGAAGACAAAGCCGTTTACGACATGCTTTGCAAAGGCGATTCGGTCGGCGTGTTTCAGGTTGAAAGCCGCGCACAGATGAACATGCTGCCGCGCCTGCGCCCACGAAAATACTACGATCTTGTCATTCAGGTCGCCATCGTCCGTCCCGGTCCTATTCAGGGCGACATGGTGCATCCTTATCTGCGAAACAGGAAGCACCCGGAGAGTATAACTTACCCCGCCCCCTCTCCTGAACATGGCGATCCGAACGAACTGAAAAATATACTATCAAAAACAATGGGCGTGCCGTTGTTTCAGGAGCAGGCCATGCGCATTGCCATTGAGGCCGCTCACTTTACTCCAGATGAAGCCAATCTGTTGCGTCGTGCCATGGCGACCTTCCGCAAGATGGGCACCATCCACACCATGGAAACGAAGATGATCGATGGCATGGTCAACCGTGGCTATGATCGGACCTTTGCCGAGAATTGCTTCAACCAGATCAAAGGCTTCGGCGAATATGGCTTTCCGGAAAGCCATGCCGCAAGCTTTGCGCATCTGGTTTATATTTCCGCATGGATCAAATGCCATCATCCAGAGGTGTTTGCGGCAGCGCTTCTCAACTCACAGCCTATGGGGTTTTATGCGCCAGCGCAGATCATGCGCGATGCCTGTGAGCATGATGTGAGGGCATTGCCTGTCGATGTGAACTTTAGTCAGTGGGACAATATTCTGACAGAAACGCAGGACGGGAAACTTGCGCTTCGGCTCGGCTTTCGTCAGATCGACGGGTTTTCCGAGCGCAACGCCGAGCTCCTTATGGCTGGCCAGCATGACCCTTATCGCAGCATTGAAGACATGCACCGCCGTCTGCGGCTAGACCGGTGCACATTCACTCTCCTTGCTGATGCCGACGCTTTCGGCTCACTCGACATTGACCGCCGTGCCGCATTATGGGCCGTGCGACGTCTGCCCAATGATGAAACATTGCCGCTGTTTCGTGCCTCCAAAACAAGCGAACTGGCGGAAGAACCGCGCACGAAACTTCCGGAAATGGCTGCTTCCGAACATGTGATTGCCGACTATGAAACGACCCGGCTCTCGCTTAAAGGCCATCCGCTGCAATATCTGCGTGAAGGATTTTCTGCGGAAGGTGTTTCCACCTGTCGGGCCGTTCATGAAGGCAAACAGGGAAGCCGCATGAAGGTTGCGGGCATTGTCACCGTGCGCCAGCGTCCCGGCAGCGCCAAGGGTGTGGTGTTTCTAACCATCGAAGATGAAACGGGCATTGCCAATATCGTCGTCTGGCCAAAGATCATGAAGACCTTCCGCCGCGAGGTGATGGGGGCACGGCTTATTCTTATTGATGGGCAGGTTCAGCGCAGCCCGGAGGGCATCGTGCATCTGGTGGCGGCAAAAATTCAGGATCGTTCCGCGACACTGATTGAGATGAGCGGGCGCGAACCGCAAAGGCTCATTGCGCCCTCACAGACGACCGCATGTCATCCGCGAAATGTAAAGATTATGCCGAACTCACGCGACTTTCATTAGGATTGAAATTCAAGTCCCAACAACAAACACCGCACAATAATGAAGTGCTGCGCCAACCACGACAAAGCCATGCCAGATGGCATTTTGAAAACGCAACCGTTCCCAGACGTGGAAGATCACGCCCAGCGAATAGACCATACCGCCTGCGGCGATCAGCCAGAAGACGGCAGGCGGCAGTGATTGCACCATGGTGTCATAGACCATGACGCCACTCCAGCCGAGCGCCAAATAAAGCAGGATCGATAGACGATCAAAGCGTCCGGGCATGAAGAGTTTGAGAAAGATACCGACAAACGCCACGCTCCAGACAAAGAGAAGCAGCGGTAAGGCGCGATCACCCATATGCATGGCAAAAGGCGTATAAGTGCCAGCAATCAAGAGATAAATGGCCGAATGATCGAAACGGCGCAGGAACCATTTTGTCGGCGAAACCGGCCAGATATTATAAACTGCTGAAATCCCGAGCGCACCCAGAAGACTTGCCAGATAAACGCTCGAAGAAATCGACGTGGCTGCCGACATATTCGGCAGAGAATAGAGCAACATGGCAATTGCACCGGCAAGCGCCAGAGCAACACCCAGCACATGGATGACGCCATCGGCCCAAAGCTCAGCCCGATCATATTTCCATTTAATTGGATAAGGCAGTTTTACATCCATCTCACGCGCTCTTGTCTTCTAAAGGTGGGAACCGGTTTTGGGATAAACCGCGACACGCTTTTGTTAAGACAGCAAACTGCCATCGCTTTGCAGCGTCAAGATGACAGTTTGTCGGATGAACTTATTGCGCGGAAGGCGTATAGGAAGCCTGAATCGGTGCGACACCCGGCAACGGAGCAGCAGCTGCATCTGGCAGAGTTGTCGTTTCGGATGACACCGCTGCGGCATCGCGGGTTGGACCACTACGCTTCCAGCTGCCATCAAGTCCGGTTTCCTGCAATAATCCCTTGCGCTTGGCATCATAATAATAACCGCGTGCATAGAAACGAACAGCCTGGCTTTCGTCTCCACCAGCAACCTTATAGGCGCCGGAGAGGTAACGAACCGCATATTTCAGGTTCGTCTCAGCATCGAGAAGGCCCTTGGCATTGCCCTTGTAGCCCATACCGCGCGCAGTTGGATGACTGATCTGCATCAGACCCCAATATGGTCCATTACGCGCACCCGGATTAAAACGGCTTTCGCGATGCACAACGCGGCGTACCAGACGCTCCGGCACATCATAGGCAACAGAATATTTGGTAATCAGCGCGTCGAGTTCTTCCGGTGCGTGATCAGGTGTTTCAAATGCCATATTGGCAGCCATGGAGGCTGGTGAGGCTTCCGCCTGCGCACCGGCATAAGCCATCATCGGCTCAGACTGACCGCGAATGCCCGGAATCGGTACATTGGTTGGAAGAACCGGGTTTTCGAGCGATGCAACTGCCTGCGTTCCATCAGCAGGAGCAGTAGCGTCAGCAACTGCGGTGGCGCCTGCGGCTGGAGTTGCCGTGTCGCCCGTTGCAGATACGGTTGCGGTCGTCGTTGAATTTTCAGTCGGCGAAATCAGCGCGGTCTTTGCAGGCTTTCCGTCATTTGTCGTGTTGCAGGCGCTGAGAGCAACTGCACAACCGAGGAGGAGAGCACCTTTAAGAAAGGTCATAGAAAGCGGCTTTGATGGAGCTTGTGTGCGCATGAGTGACCGATCCTATGAATCGAAATCTTGTTCGATGCGTTTTTCGAGTTCAACCAGATCAGCTGGCAGAGGCATACCTGTGGCTTTGAGCGTGTTAAGCTTCTCACGAACCGTTTCACGAATCTCATGAACGTCCTGCGGCTGGTTTACCATCTGCTCAAAAAGCAGGGCGATTTCCGCTTTAATGTCCTCGAATGCCATAAGACCCTCTTGGCTTGAGCGGTCCGTTTTGCGGCCCGTTTCAGACAATATTCTTTCAATCGATGACAGTCATGTACCACGCAAAATACGCAAAGCGGAAGCCCAGAACGTCAAAGGCGCGTCAAAATGAATATTTCAAAGCGTAATAGAACGATTTCAAGCCTCACAGAATGCGAGGCAGCATCGTATCTATCGCATTGAATTCATGTGCAAAAATTCCGAAGTCGTCAAAACCGAGACCACCATCGGGATCAAACAGATAAATGCTCATCCAGATGAGCGCACATGTCAGCAAAATCGCCAAAATCGTCAGAAGCAGAAGGCGGCGACCGAGAGCTGCCTTCTGGCCCGCTCCCTCAGGTGGGTTCTTATTCATATTCAATCGTCATTCGTGGCATTCAAATCTTCTGGCGGTGTACCATGTTCTGGCTCTGCTGCAAGATAGCCCTGATGCACGAGCGCCTTTCGGAGAATGAGAATAATTGCCTCAGTCTGATTGAGGCCCGGATGCGTCTCATGAATGAAACGTTCGAGAGCGTCATGCACGTCAGTGGGGAGATAGGTGCTCATCGTTCCTCCGTTATTCAGAGCGCTTTCCAATAAGGCCAGCGCCCTGTCTTTCGTTCTTATCATTACCCTGCACAAAACTGATGTGCAGTTTTCAACCAAATGCTCGAAGCCCCCTAAGCCAGCCTAGACAACCTTTACAGAAATAGACCCAACGCCGCCCACAGACCCTTCGAGAAGATCACCACGCTGGACAGGTCCGACGCCTGCCGGTGTACCAGTGTAAATAAGGTCGCCCGGTTGAAGCTCGAACAGAGACGAAAGATAGGAAATCGTTTCGGCAACCTTCCAGATCATCTGATTAAGATCGCCCGACTGGCGGGGTTCTCCATTAATTTTCAGAGAAATTTCAGCCGATTCGGGATGGCCGATTTCCGATACGGGCACAATGGCTGAGCATGGCGCGGAATGCTCAAAAGCTTTCGCCACTTCCCAAGGACGACCCGCCTTCTTTGCAACGGCCTGCAAGTCACGGCGCGTCATGTCGATGCCGACTGCATAACCATAAACATGATCCAGTGCCTGTTCGACTGCAATGGCCTTGCCACCTTTTTTGAGGGCCACGACCAGCTCAATCTCATGATGCACGTCTTCGGTCTGCGGCGGGTAGGCAAAATCACCGCCTTCAATCACAAGGCTATCCGGGTTTTTCTGGAAGAAGAAAGGCGGATTGCGCGTTGGATCACCACCCATTTCAATTGCGTGATCGGCATAGTTCTGACCGACACAATAAATGCGATGCACGGGAAAACGCGCTTCGGTTCCCTTAACCGGCACGAAAGGCTGCGGAGAAGGCGCGAAAACATAGTTTGTCATGAAAGGCTGATCCCGTGAGAATATAACTGATATTGAATATCATGCAGGCAGGAATCATCTGCGGCAAGCCTTGGCGGTGCAATTTTCCGTCATGCGTTATTATGCCGTTGTGACGATGTAATTCGCATCGCGTGAGGATGAGACCACGAGTTCGGCATTGGGAATATCATTGGAAAGTGCGCGCTGACGTGCTGCGTCTTCTGTGTGTCCATGATCAAGCCAACGCTGGATGAGGCGACGTTCAAGCTCGGAAAAAGGCACTTCCAGAAAGATCGTCATATCGAAAAACGATGCGAGTTCCGTCCAAGGCTCCTGATTGAGCAAAAGATAATTGCCTTCCACCAGCAGAATTTGATGATCGACGCGCACAATTGCTGCGCCAGCGCGTGCAAGATCAAGCGTGCGATCAAAGGCCGGAATGATGACGTCTTCCGAAGCATTTTTCAAACGCCCCAGCAGAGCTGCAAAACCTGCGCAGTCAAAAGTGGGCGGCGACCCTTTACGGCTTCGAAGGCCGCGCTCTTCAAGGATTGCATTGTCCAGATGAAAGCCGTCCATCGGCACAATAACGGCTGACCCTACTCCGCCTTTATTGATCGCATCCCGCAGATACTCAGAAATCGTGGATTTACCTGCTCCGGGTGGACCAGCAATCGCAACAATCAAACGGCCGTCTGTATTCGAAAGCTTTGAGAGGATTTCTGCCGGCAGGTTTTCTGTTGGGCAAGGCTTCATATGAGGGCACCAGAAATGAAAAATAGACGTGTTTCTGCAGAACAGCACACAGTTTGTTATTTTCAAACAATAAGTTTGATCTATCTTGTCTTGCAATGACCGCAAAGACTGATCACTTGCTAGTTCAAATCATTGAATCGAACGGGAAAAATATGACCGTCAAGACAGTTGCAACCACGCCCTTTCAGGATCAGCAACCCGGAACATCCGGTCTGCGTAAGAAGGTTCCGGTTTTCCAGCAGCCCAATTATGCTGAAAACTTCATCCAATCGGTTTTCGATGTGCTGGACGGCTTTGCGGGCAAGACGCTCGTGGTTGGTGGTGATGGTCGCTTCTATAATCGCGAAGTGATCCAGAAAGTCATCAAGATTGCAGCGGCCAACGGTTTCGGCCGCATCATGGTTGGTCAGGGTGGTATTCTCTCCACACCTGCAGCTTCCAACATGATCCGCAAATACAAGGCTTTTGGTGGTCTCATTCTCTCCGCCAGCCACAATCCCGGCGGCCCGAACGAAGATTTTGGCATCAAATACAATATCGGCAATGGCGGTCCTGCGCCTGAAAAGATCACCGAAGCGATCTTTGCGCGCTCGAAGGTGATCGATCAGTACAAGATCATAGAAGCAGCTGATATTGACCTCAACACGCTTGGAACCGCCAAAGTTGGCGACACAGCAATCGTGGTCTTTGATCCAGTCACAGACTACGCCGAACTGATGGAAAGCCTGTTCGACTTTGATGCTATACGCGCCATGATCAAGGGCGGCTTCGGGTTGAAGTTCGATGCCATGCACGCTGTTACCGGCCCCTATGCCAAGGAAATTTTTGAGCATCGTCTTGGCGCTCCGAAAGGCAGCGTGATGAACTTCGTTCCTCTGCCAGATTTTGGCGGACATCATCCCGATCCAAATCTCGTTTATGCCAAAGAGCTTTACGACCTTCTTATGTCTGATAAGGCACCGGATTTTGGCGCGGCATCGGATGGCGACGGCGACCGCAATCTCATCATCGGACGCGGCATTTTCGTAACCCCATCCGATTCTTTGGCAATGCTTGCGGCCAATGCGCATCTGGCACCCGGCTATAAGGACGGCATCAAGGGTATCGCCCGCTCCATGCCAACCAGCGCCGCAGCCGACCGCGTTGCAGAAAAGCTGGGCATCGGCATTTATGAAACGCCAACCGGCTGGAAATTCTTCGGCAATCTGCTCGACCACGGCAAGGTGACGATCTGCGGTGAGGAAAGCTCCGGCACTGGCTCTGACCATGTGCGCGAGAAAGACGGGCTGTGGGCAGTTCTGCTTTGGCTCAACATTCTGGCGGTGCGCAAGGAAAGCGTGAAAGCCATTGTCGAAGAGCATTGGGCGCGTTTTGGCCGCAACTATTACACCCGTCACGATTATGAAGCTGTTGATTCCGACATCGCAAAACAGCTGGTTGCTGATCTGCGTGGCAAGCTTGCAAGCCTGCCCGGCACCAGCGTCAACGATCTGAAGATCGAAAAGGCCGATGATTTCGCCTATCATGATCCGATCGACCATTCGGTAAGCGAACATCAGGGCATCCGCATCTATTTTGAAGGCGGTGCGCGTGTCGTTCTGCGTCTTTCCGGCACAGGCACATCGGGTGCCACCATCCGCATCTATATCGAGCGATATGAGGCAGATCAGGCCAAGCATGATCTCGACACGCAGGAAACACTGGCAACGCTGATTGATGCAGCAGAACAGATTGCCGAGGTAAAAAAGCGCAGCGGGCGCACTGAACCGTCGGTGGTTACATAATAAAAAGGGCCCTCTCGGGCCCTTTTCCTTTTGCGGGTTATTCGAACACAATCGCCGGAGCGGGCTTTCCAGCTCCCTCACCCGACTTCATATTCGCCCAAACCTTGGCTGCAATATCGCGATAGATTTTCGCATGTTCGCTGTCTGGTTCAACGACTGTGATCGGTGTGCCGTTGTCGGAATGCGCGCGCACATCCATATGCAGCGGCACTTCCCCAAGGAATGGCACGTTTAGGCGCTCAGCTTCCTTGCGCGCGCCACCATGTCCGAAAATATCATAGCGCTTGCCAGTGTCGGGCGCGATGAAATAGCTCATATTCTCGACTATGCCCAAAAGCGGCACATCGACCTTGCGGAACATGGCCAGTCCCTTGCGCGCATCAATCAGCGCCAGATCCTGCGGTGTGGAAACAACGACTGCACCCGCCAGCGGCACCTGTTGCGCCATAGTGAGCTGTGCATCACCGGTGCCGGGCGGCATATCGACGACAAGGACGTCGAGATTACCCCATGCCACTTCGCGCAGCATCTGTGTCAGCGCCGACATAACCATCGGTCCGCGCCAGATCATCGGTGTGTCTTCATCCACCATGAAACCCATCGACATCACCTTGACGTCGTAGTTTTCCATTGGCTTGAGAATGCGGCCTTCAACCGTTTCCGGGCGACCAGAAAGGCCGAGCAGACGTGGCATGGATGGGCCGTAAATATCGGCATCGAGAATGCCGACCTTCAGACCATTTGCGGCCATACCAAGCGCCAGATTAACGGCAGTCGTTGATTTACCGACACCCCCCTTGCCGGATGCAACAGCAATAATTGCGCCAACGCCGGGAATACCAGGCTTGGCTGCCGGGCGCGGTTGCGGTGGTTGGCGATTTGGCGCTGCCGCAGCCTGTGTCGGGCGTGGCTGTGGTTTTGGTGGCGGGGGCGCATCGTCACTTGTGCGACCGCCCTTCTTTTCCGCAGTCAGCGTGACCAGCGCACCGGACACACCCGGAATTTCCTTAACCGCCTTTTCAGCAGCCAATCGCATTGGTTCAAGCCCGTTTGCGCGATCCGCAGGAACCGTGATGGAAAAGAAGACCTTGCCGTCGGCAATGAAAATATCCGACACCAGACCGAGCGACACAACATCGCTTTCGAAATCTGGCCCTGTCACAGCTTTCAGCCGTTCGAGAACCTGTTCACGCGTTACGCCTGACATTATTCCAACCTCGTCTGCGGCAAGCTCTCCGCTTGCCCGCTTTGCATGTCTTGAGATAATCCAGTTTTAGCCAAAAGGCCAATAGAACCAAGCAAAGAGTTTTGAGAGACAGGTGACATAATGGCCAAAGCCATCCACACGATGATACGCGTTCTTGATGAGGGAAAGTCTGTTTCCTTCTATGATCAGGCTTTCGGTCTGAAGATCGCCGAGCGCATCGATTTCGAAAGCTTTACGCTTGTTTATCTGCGCAATGACGAAGCCGACTTCGAAGTAGAGTTGACCATCAACAAGGGGCGTACAGAGCCATATGACCTCGGCGACGGTTATGGCCATTTAGCTTTTGTGGTTGATGAACTTGATGCAGAACATGCTCGTTTCACAGGACTGGGCTTCAAGGTCGGCAAGCTGGTAGACTTTAAGAATGGTGACGTGCAGGTCGCGCGCTTCTTCTTTGTCGAAGATCCGGATGGCTACAAGATCGAAGTCATTCAGCACGGCGGGCGCTATGTTTGAGTAAGGGAATAAGGGGGCGCAGACCTTCTTTGAGCGCAAGCAAAATTCTTGGCTCTGAGCTCCCACCTTATTCTCTACTGCCTTAAGAACGCTTCTATTTGACGCTTGGCAAAGACAGCCACGTTGGAATAGATAAGGTCGATCCTGAAGGAGATTTTTGGGTTGAACACGCGCGCAGTCCAGTTACGGGCAACATTGGCGATACGCATTCTGAGCGTATTGGCACTGATGCTTGTCGCTTTTGGGCACAAGCCTGTTACGCTCGCTTCTCCTGAACAATTGCTGCTTGCAGAATATGTTCTGCCTGATGGCAGTTATCCCGTTCTCTGTATCACCGATCACGCAGTCGATCAGGACGGACATGACCGGGATCAACATCTGCATAACAGTAATATCTGTGATGCCTGCCGTATTTCGTCGGCATTCCTTTGCCCTACCCCCGCACCATCAACTGGTGCTGCACCGAATGTTGCCGCTGCTGACATTGTCGTACCGTCAGAGCCAATCTTACGGCAAACAGCCTATCCACCGTCCGCGCCACCACAAGCGCCGCCCTTTGCCTGAAATCAATTTTCCTGCGCACGCTTAACAGCGCTGCGTCCCTACATTTGATTATTCAGGTTTCTTACAATGAAAAACACTCGTTTTCTTACATCCGCTATTTCGGTTTTCGCACTTTGCGCTTCAGCCGGCTTTGCCAGTGCCCACTCGTCGCTTGAACAGAGCGAAGCCAAGGCTGGCGGTTTCTACAAGGCGGTTGTCCGCATCCCGCACGGCTGCGAGGGCAAAGCCACGACCGCTGTAAAGATTGAACTGCCAGAAGGTTTTGTTTCAGCGCAGCCACAGCCGAAGGCTGGCTGGAAAGTTGAAACAGCCAAGGGCGACTATGCGCAGAGCTATAAGATCCACGGCAAAGACATAACCTCCGGCGTAAAGCAGGTCACATGGAGCGAAGGTGAACTGCCAAGCGACTTCTATGATGAGTTTGTCGTGGTTGGCCAGCTTGCCAAGTTCGATAAGGACACAACCCTCTCCTTCCCAGTCACGCAGTTCTGCGGCACAGATGATTCCGTCGCATGGACCGAAATTGCAGCCGAAGGCCAAAACCCCCATGATTTGGAACATCCGGCACCACAGCTTCGCGTGATGGCTGCGTCTGGCGCCGATGAACATGCGGGCCACGGTGGGCATGGTGACCACGGAAACCACGGCGATCATGCTATGGCCCCAACCAAGGTCGGCGATCTTAGCATCAGCGGCCCATCAATCCGCGCCATGGTTCCAGGTGCAAAAGTCGCTGGTGGCTTCCTTACCATCAAAAACGACGGCAAGGATGCAGACAAGCTGGTCAGCGTCACAACAACCGGTGTCAAGCGCGTTGAAATCCATGAAATGAGCATGGAAAATCAGGTCATGAAGATGCGCAAGCTCGACGGCGGCTTGGATATTCCAGCTGGCGAAACGGTTGAGCTGAAATCCGGTGGCTATCACCTGATGTTCATTCAGCCAGACCAGCCTTACAAGGAAGGCGACAAGGTTTCCGCGACGCTGGAATTCGAAAAGGCTGGCAAGATCGATCTCGAATTTCCTGTGACGCCGCAGAGCGGCAAGTCCGACGATCATTCAAACCACTAATATCGTAAGACGCCACAGCATAATTCCTTAAATCTGAATCAGATCGAGGTAAAATTATGCTGTAAATATAGAGTGTTAGAGCGACATTTGTGCGTCCAAAAGGGCGCACGGCGCTCTAGAGCAAAGGGCGGTGATGCGCCTCTCTCCGTGCGTTATGCGCCCGTTTGCCGCAACCGCTACCCAATTGTAGCGGTTGCGTTCTTCGTTTATTGCTATAAACATGACTTTAATAGTCTAGAATAATTCTACACTGTTGAAATAATTCACTTTTCTAAAAGCTGAGTAATTGACTCCAGATCAATTTAGGGCTTTTATGCGCGAGAGTTATTTTGTGCAGCCTTTGATGTTTGGGCCTTGAACCCGTTCGATTGGAGGACCTATGATCGGTCTCAGTGAGTGCCGGTCCGCAAATGTGGATGGGTTGCCTTGGCAACTTCATCTTATGCCGACCGGATATTGCAATGCGCGAGGGGAAACTGAACGCCTCGCGAAGCAAAAGCAGCAAAGCTGCGCGTCAGTTCGTACCTCTGAGTGGAGGCGAACATGAATATGCGCATAACAGAGCTGAACGGCGCCAACAGCGTGGGCTATTATGATCGCCTGCCTGAGAAGCTCGTGCTGGAAGGCTATCGCCGCTGGACAGCCGGTTTTGAAACCGGATCGATCATTCCTTGGGAAATGACCTGGGGCCTCTATTCGGAATTGCTTGGACCATCGGAAGCAAAGCGTGCTGTGGGGGAGCTCTCGCAGTTCATTCGCGTGCTGCGTCATTGTGCAAGCTGCCAGCTACGCGCCTTTCCATTCGATTCACAGCATGTCTGCCGAGAAGAGTGCCTGACGCTCGGTCTGATTTCAGGCTTGCAGAATCAGGATGGCTTACTGCTCCAAACCTGCCTTGAAGCAATCGCCTGCAAACGACGTTGCGACGATGTGGCAGATGCAGCCCGCAGTTTTGCCGATACTTTGGCCGATTTCGGACAGACTTTGTTGCCAATACCGATTCACGCCATCGACAGTGCTTTGAACATAAACCGGCGCGCGACCTTTCACTGATTTCAGGAACGCTGCGTAGGAAATGAATTTGATTTAGGCCGCAGAAAGCGGCGCGAGGAGAACGAAAATGCAAGCCAGAACCGAACGACGCCTCGGCTTTGTTGCTGCTATCGCACTTACGACGGCAGCCTTTGCCATGCCAGCAATATCAACCCAGATGGCGCAGGATACGACTGCACCAACCACCCTTCATGCATCGGTCGACAGCATGAAGATCGAGCTTTCTCGCCTTGTTGCTTTTGCCGACATCGCGACCAAGCCGGTTCATTACGAATAAGCAAAAGCAACGATCAGCCGGGCGAAACGCCTCCAGTCCGTCCGGTAAAAACGAGAGCGCGTACATAGATCATATGTGCGCGCTCTATTTTTTGCCCATCGGTGAACCGATCATCCAACGATGATCGGTGCCTGTCCCTGAACACGATTATAAAGATCGATAATGTCCTGGTTCATCAGGCGGATACAGCCCGAGGACATTGACTGACCAATCGACCACCATTCCGGCGACCCATGGATGCGGTAGCCCGTGTCGCGGCCATTCTGGAAGATATAAAGCGCACGCGCGCCCAGCGGATTTTGTGGGCCAGGCTCTTGACCATTGCGGTATTTTTCAAGCTCCGGCTTGCGCTGAATCATTTCCGGCGGAGGCGTCCAGCGCGGCCATTGCTTCTTGTATTGAACATTGGCGCGGCCCTGCCATTCAAAGCCAGCCTTGCCGATGCCGACGCCATAGCGCAGCGCTTCGCCACCCGGGAGCACGTAATACAGGAAGTGATCCTTGGTGCTGACCACGATGGTTCCAGGCGCCTCACCTGTCGGATCAGGCACGATCTGACGGCGAAATTCTTTCGGCACTTTCTGATATGGAATGGCTGGAAGTGCATAAGGCCCTTCCTGCACGGAAGCATACATCACATCCGGCGTCGTAATGTTCTTATCGACACTGATCTGCGGACGCATCGGCGAAATGCCGCTTGTGGACATCGGGTCGATGTTCATCTGAAAAGCAGACATGTCCATGGTTTGCGAACAGCCCGCGACACCGCCAAGCATGGCAGCGCCGGTGCCCAGCAGAAAATGACGACGGCTTAATTTCTCACTCAACTTAGACATACAAATCGTCCAACTCGAAACAATCGGCAAAATGCCCTTTTATCGTCCCAACAATTTGCGTCCTTATGGTTGAAGAAGCGTTAAATCACTCGCGTAAACGTTAAGAAAAATGGTTACCGTGAGGTCGATATAATAAAGGCCGGGGAGATACCCGGCCTTTTTGATCAAGCTGTGCTGATCGATCAGTAATCTTTTTCGTAGAAGATACCGCCGCTGGAATCGCCTTCTGATCCAAGCGCGCCCTTGACCTTCAGGTTGCGGGAAATGTCTAAATTGACGGTGCCTTTGGTCGATCCGCCAGAACCGGCTTCAACACCCAGATAAATATTGTCCCGAATATAGCGACCCGCACGGACGGCAGTTTCGCCCTTGCTGTCAGTCACGACATCAATATCGTCGAGACCTGTTCCCTGACGCAGTTTACCCATCAGCGAGTTGTTGGAACCGCCGGCCAATTCTGCCGCTGCTGCTGCAAGCTGTGCAATCTGAAACGCCGACAATTCGCCGATTGAGCGCTTGAAGATCAGATGCGCCAGCACTTCGTCCTGCGGCAATTCCGGTGAAGACGAGAACACGATATTGAGATTATCGACCGTGCCGGTCACCGTAACAATTGCCGTGATGTCATCGCCTTCACTGCGTGCAACAAAGTTGATTTGCGGATTAAGGTCGCCAACGAGCGTGACATGTCCTTCATCGAAGGTGATGCGTTGGCCGAGAATGCCAATGCGACCGCGAATAAGATCAAATGAGCCAACGGGCTGGATGCCGGTCACAGGACCTGTCAGCCGTACGCGACCGCCAAGCTCAGTATCAATGCCACGACCACGAACAAATATCTGGTTTGGCGCGTTTACAACGACATCAAGACGCGGAACTGTCGGGCGAGCAGTGGGCGTCGGCACCTTGCTGCGGCGCGTTTCCACTTTAGCGCGATCGAGCGTCGCCTGAACGTTCTTGGGCGTATTGATATGGCGCACCGGAACATAGGTTGCACCACCGCCAAGATTCTCCGGCACAGTAATTTCGGCACGATCCACATCGATGCGGCCTGCGATCAGCGGGTCACGCATCAGCGGCCCGGTGATCGTAATGCCACCATTCACCGTTGCCACCACCAGCTTGCCGTCGGCATAGCGCGCACGATCAAGTTTGATATCAATATTCGCCGGGAAATTGGCTGCAGCATTAGTCGAGATCGTACCGGTCGCAGAAATCGCGCCACCACTGCCAAAGGCTGCATTGACCTGACGGAGCGTGATGGTTTCACCCTCCATCGCGCCCATAATATTGATGTTGTTCAGACGAACATTGGTTTCAGGATCGATAAACTGCGCACCTGACGCCGAGAACATCCCGCGAAGCTGTGGCTTATCAAATCCGCCTGAAACACTTGCCGTCAACGAAAGCGTACCGCTTGCCTGCGCACCACGGTCCGCAAGGAAGCGGTTGGCGAGTGCTAGTGGAAGACTGCCAGAAACATTGACACCAAGGCCCTGTCCCGAGAATGGAACCTTACCGTTGGCTGTGACATTGAGGCCCTGCGGACCATCAACAGTCAGCGAAGAAATATCGACCGCCTTTGCCGCATAGTTACCAGCAGCTTGCAGGCTCAGCGGCGCAAGGCCGTTGTCGCGCAGAGGCTTTGCCGCCAGTCCTGTGCCACGTAAATTGAAGCTTGCAGCAGGATTGGTCAAAGGTCCGGTGACACGCGCTGTACCCGTGACATTACCCGCAAGGTCCTGCCCTTTCACAGCGCCATTCAGTGCAGTCAGTGGCAGATTGGCGAGATTGATATCGACCGCCATATCGCCCTGTCCGAGCGGAACACTACCCTTTGCGGTCACATCTATGCCACCACCACCAGTAACATGAGTATCCACATTCAGACGATTATTATCCGAGCTACCCTTGGCATCAGCATTGAGCGGCGCGATGCCCTGATCTTTTAGCTGTGCCGCCGTGACGCCCCGCGCGGCAATATCGAAAGCAGCATTCGGGTTCTCACGCGTTCCTGTGACGCGAGCCGTGCCATTGAGCGTGCCGCCAAGACCAAGATCAGGTTTGAAGGTATTGGCGAGCGCCAAAGGCAGATTGGAAAGTGCAACCGAAAGGTCGAGACGTTCTCCGATCGCGCCATTGACCTTTACCTGACCGTCACCGGTATTGACGATGATATCGCCAAACGAAATGTCACTGCCTTTCATGGCGATGGTTGCAGGTGCTGCTAGTACCGCTGAAAGTGACCCCTGCTTCACATCGGCAGATGTCAGTCCCAGTTCAAAACCGCCATCCTTCGGCTCCAGCGAACCCGATGCATTGGCCAAAGTGCCAATCTTGAGCTTGGTGCTCGCAGTGAAGTCAGTCTTTGTTCCCGTTGCATTGGCCTTTGCATCAAAATTATCGATGCCGAAAGTGCCAACGAGAATATCGCGCGCTGCCGCTGTGCCATCGACGACCGGTACACCAAACAGATCCTGTGCCGTTAGCGCAATGTCAGCCGAAGCAATGTGATTACCATTGATCTTGAGACTATTGGCCTTGGCATTAACAGTTGCATTCTGGCGTTCGCCATTGGCATTGAGCGTAATGTCGGCATTCGCCGCACCCGTTGCATCGGCGAGGAAAAGTGCCGCGGCTGTCGAGATATCCGGTGCATCCACATTGAGTTGGCCAGCAAGCAAGCCTTTGGCATTCTGTGTAACATTGCCGGAAATATGCGCGCCGCCTGCATTAAATACGAGGTTGGTCAGACGCTTCTCATCATTGACGATATCGATTAGTGACCCGAGATCAATCTTCTCGCCATTGAGGAACGCACTGCCTGCAAGCTTGCCCGAAAGCGATGCGCCCGTCGTTGAATTGCCGTCCAGAAGCGCGTTGAAGTCGAGAGCACCATCGGCGAGCTTGCGGTCGGCAAGCGTGCCCTGTGGTGCATCGGCACGAAGGGCCAAAGCAATAAGCTTATCATCGCCACGCGCGCTACCCTTGATCGTCATGCGACCGGAAGCTTTGTCGGACAGAAGCTTGAGATCAGACAGCATGACGCCAAAATCGAAATCGGCTTTATCGGATGCAAATGAGCCATTGGCAGTGATCTCGCTCAGCTCATTGCCGATGCGGAAATCACGCGCGGAAAATCCTTCCGCGCTGCGCCCCAGAGCGCCACTGAGTCGGACTTCACCGTCGAGGATATTATCCACGGCTTCGGTGCCGGTACGCATGTTCTGCGCCGTACCATCAAGATTGAGCTGGAATGCACCGCTGATCGGCCTGACAATGCCGGATGCCTTCAAGTCAATGCTGCCAGCCAGATCACGTCCGGCAAGCTCGGCATAAGGAGCAAGGCTCGCAACCTTGGCAAGGATATCGCCGTTGAATGCAAAGTCATCAATATTGCCCTGAAGCTCAAGGCTCAAACCATTGCCCTCGATGCTTGCCTTGGCGAGCTCAACAGCCGAGCCGGCGCGCCAGCCGCCCGCAATCGCCAGATCGATTTTCTGACCCAGCGCTTCGGCAACTTTTGCATCCGTAGCATCAATACCGCTGATGCCCCCGTTCACATTGAAAGTGACGTGGCGATTTGTAATATCACCAAGATTTTCAGCAACGCCGCCCATATCCAGCGCGATGCTGGAAGCGGATACGGTCGCATTCTTGAAACCTGAAACCGCAAGCTTACCCGTCCAGTCATTGTTTGGACGATCACCATAAGAGATTTGCAGTGTGGCGTTGTTGATAGTCGTATCACCACCCTTTACCGGCAGGAGTACCTCGCCCTTGCTGTCATCCTGAATGGCCGCATCAACGCGAAGCTTGTTCAGGAAGCCATCATTTCCGGATTCAGCTGAAGCTTTTATCTTCAAAGCGGCGGTACTTAACGCCAGATCATCAAGGCGGAAGCCACCGCCATCTTTCAGCAAACCATTTGCGACAAGTGCTGTCTCTGCACCAAAGAAGTCGCGAAATGCTGGCGGAACCAGAACCGCGATAGGTCCATCAACACGCGTTGCAAAAACGCGACCATCGGCCTGACGAACCAGCGTAAAGCCGCCGGTGAGCGTGCGGCTGCCATTGGTATCAAGGGCCAGATCGATCTTGAGGTCGTCCAGCGTGCCATTGCCGGTCAGCGTCAGATCAACAGGCGGACGGCCATCAATATTGAGCACATTGGCAACAATACCATTGGCCGGTTCCGCGACCTTCAGATCGAGATCAAGCTTCTGATCGGCATTGGCATAAGCTGCCCGGAGCGAAAAATTGCCACCCGGACCATCAAGGCGTTTGATATTGAAAGCGGAATTCAGCGATCCATCGGCCAGCGATAGATTACCGTTGAGCGAAACTTCCGATTGCAGCCCGAAAATATCCTGACCAAAGTGCAGGCTTGAGACGTCGAGGCTGTCGATATTGATCGACAGCGGCAGTTCCGGCAGACTGAAGCTTGATGATTCAGGCGAAGGCAGACTGTTATCCGGCAACGGCTTGCGGATCAGGTCAATACGCTCTGCCACCAGCGACTGAATGCTGAGGCGGCCAGTGAACAGCGCCGTGCGGCTCCAGTTGAGTTTTGCATTTTCAATTCGCAGCCATACACCTTCACGGTCGGCAATGGTAATTGCGCCGACACTCGCTTCAGATGACAGAAGACCGCTTAGACCCGAAAACTGGATACGACGGTTTGGCGCGGAAAGCTTGCTCTCCACGAAAGAAATGAAATACGACTTTTCCTCTTCCGCCTGCTCCTGCGCGACCACAGGAATGGCGAAGAGAATGAAGGCTAAGAGTGCAAGAAATCTGGTCAAAACGCCTGTCCTATGCCTACGTAGAATGCATAGCTCGGATCGCCCGAGCGGCGGTTAAGCGGAAGTGCGACGTCGAGACGGATCGGCCCAAGCCCCGTCAGATAGCGTAAGCCGAGACCCGCGCCCACACGCATTTCTTCCGAAAAATCTGGATAGGATTGCTCACCCACATAGCCCGCATCGACAAAGCCAACGACACCGATGGAATCAGTGATGCGCGTGCGCACTTCACCCGATGTCTCAACCAGCGAACGGCCACCGATGACATCGCCCGTCGATGTTTCAACACCGACACCGCGATAGGAATAGCCCCGGATGGAGCCACCGCCACCCGCAAGGAACAGCTGGTTGGGCGGCAGATCTGCAATATCAGCACCAACAACCGAACCGACCTTTACGCGACCTGCGAGGATCACGCGGTTTGTTGCTCCAAAGCCGTAATAGGCACGGCCTTCAGCAGTAAAACGGGTTGCAAAATTGCCGCGTTGAAACTCGTAGAATGGCTGAATATTGCCTTCAAGATAGACACCGGAACTTGGGTCGGGCTTGTTGTTACGGCCGTCATAAAGAAGATTGCCTTCAAGCCCGCCTGTCGTGAATTCACGGGTTCCGAAATAATCGTCATCGAAGCGGCCATGGCTGGCCTTGGCATAAAGCGCTCCCGAAAGCTCATCACTGAAAATCTGCGTGAAGCCGGTCTTCGCATTGATCGATGTTTCGGTATAAGCGTCGAGCACTTCACGCTTTGCATCGAGTGCTGCGACGAAATCCGTGTCCGGCGTATAAACCCCAGGCTTTGTGAAGCTCGTGCCCAGCGTATAGGTAAAGTTGGCCGGATCGAACGAGTTGTCTTGTGAGCCACCTACACCACTGACCTTGGCATCAAAGCGCAAACGTTCGCCTCTGCCGAAAAGGTTGCGATGCATCCAGTATCCGGTGACGCCGAAGCCATCAAGCGTTGAGTATTCTGCACCGAAACCAAAGCGGCGCGGCTTGCGCTCCTGAACATTGAGCGTCATTGGCAGACTGCCATCCGCCTCAATTTTCTCGGCTTCCTCGAAATTCATCGCACGGAAGACTTCCATGCGACCAAGCCGCTTTTTAGCCTTCTCTATATCGTCAGGATCGTATTCCTGTCCCGGCTTCAAGCCCGTCATCCAGGCCACGAATTGCGGGTCCATACGCGCTGTACCAACCACACTCACAGGACCGTAATGCGCCTTACGACCCGGATCGAGCGAAACGTCAGCGGCAAGTGTATTGCCGTCGTGATCCGCAACAATGTCTTCACCGGTTACTTTTGCCTTCGCATAGCCCTGCTGACGCCAGGCCTCGACTGCCAGACGCTCTGCCTTCAGGATCGTACCTGAACGGGCAACCTGACCGGGTGCAAAGCCAGCTTCTTCCGGCGACTGCACTTTATCGCGCTTGTCGACAGGCGGCGGCGCAATGTTGGAAATTGCTGTGCGCGAGAACAAAAACTGAGGACCGGGATCAACTGAAATGTCGATCTTGGCATTGTCTGGGATATCGGCATCAACGGGAATATCATTGGCTTCACGACCATCAACCTTGATGGAGATCGTGCCACCATATCGACCTTCGCCATATAGCGCTGATAGAATGCGGCGATAATCGCCACGCGCCTTGGCCAAAAGCCCTGCTGAACCTGATGCTGGCTTATCTTCATCCGATACGAGGCCAGAAGCGCCTTCGATAACGGATTTCACGTCAGCATCGCTACCGTCAGCGTTTTTGCGACTGCCCGTTGCCTCGACTTTGACTGAATAATGCTTGGGATCGGAGAGGACCGCATCGGCATCCTCCGTCTTATCCTTGCCCCAGAGACGGACACCAAAAATCTCGAACGCCAATGCAGGCGACACCGTCATCGAAGCAAATTGCACCGCAAGCGCGAGCACAATAAGACTTCTTCCCTGTATCGTCCTGTTACTCCAAGTCATACACGTTACTGTCCGGTTTCTGTTTTACGACCGCTCGGGTAGCGCTTCGTCCTCCCCCAAATCCCAGGACGATTCAGGGATTAACATAGAGTAGTGGGAAGGCCAAGCTTCAACCCAGATGCGTTAAGACATTTCAGGCCCGGACGAGATTTTATCTAAGCAAAACCGAAAATACACATCGGCTCGATCAGAATCTCAAAATGCTTCCAAAGCCCAAACATTCTTTATTCCCTATTTTGAATAGATTGAGTCAATGGAGGGTTAATATGCAAAGCGAACATTGCAAAATGATTGCGGCCCACTGGAGGGAGGAGTTTCCAGTGAGCCGCGGATCAGGCCATCAGGAGGGGAGGATAACGACCTGATATCGATTGATTTACAGCGGTTCCAGCTAAGAATGTACCGTTGGAACCGCTGTAACTGTTTGTTTTTACGCATTATCCGATGCAAAACCGCTTCGCACTTTTGCTGGAAATGCTATAAGTGATTATTCCTACCGTCCGGCATGCATGGGACGCATGTTTCCAAAATGCATGCCGCCAACACCAAAACCGCCACCAAAACCACGATTACCGAATGCTGGTCGGTTAAGCCCGCCGAAGTGACCCTGACCAGATGTGAAGCGCGGCCCCACAATCGGACCAGGCCCCCAGTTACCGCGAACCTGGCCCTGCGGCCATCCACGGCCACCCCATTGTGGACCATGGCCCCAGCGAGGGTTCCAGCCATTGCGCCCACCGCCACGATTGGATTGGCAATTGCGGCCAATACAACCGTTGTAATAGTTTGGCCCGCCTCGCCAACCTGGACCGCCCCAACCCGGCCCCCAATAGCCGCCACCTGTTGCCCAGCCGAGACCTAGACCAAGACCGAAACCAGGGGCCCAACCGTCGTTGTAGCCATCATTGCCGACAATTACAGTCGTGTTAGACGGAGCAGCATAAGCGTTGCCGTTATAGGAGCCAAAGCGAACATAACGTGCAGAAACAAACCCAACTCTGTTGCCATTATAAATCTGGCACCAGCTTCCACGACATGACCCCACATTCACGCTAACACCTGCGGGCAGAGCAGCCAAACGCGCATAATTTGCGCCGGGTCCACTGCGAACATTTACGTTTGCAGTCACAGTTGCAGAGGCTGCAAACGCCAATGCCGGAACTGCAACAGCCATAGCAAAAGTCAATCCCCCAACAAACTTATTATTAAGTACTCTCTTAAATAAAAACATCGATACTTCTCCAAATATGCAACTACACAAATGCAATGCGAAGAAATTAACGAAGCAACACATACAACATTAAATAGATTAAATCAAATAAGTCTGTTTATGATGGTAAATATCATTATTGTTGATGCGGAATTATAAACACAAGAGCCGCATTACGGATATCATCCAGCAATAAGGATCGAAATTTTATTAAAATTTTATACAAGATAAACTTGGAATAAATGACTCATCTTCTTACCAAGTAAAATGAAAGCGCCCCGGAGGGAACCGGGGCGCCACGCGGCTTTTAAGGGGGGAGAGGGAGGAAAAAAGCCGCGGAACCGGGCCGTCAGGCCAGGTATCTGGTATCAAAAGGCCTACAGAAACATGCCCTTTGAAGTTTGATTATGGCAGATTACGTGCATCATCCGGCGTCATATACATCGGCATCATATTGGTATCGAGGTGATGCATGACCCAGATGGAGCCAGCAAGCACGATGGCCAGAATGATGACCGTGAAAATGAGCGCCAGGATGTTCCAGCCATTTTCCGACTTCGGATCAAGATGCAGGAAGTAAACCAGATGCACCAGGATCTGAACGACGGCGATACCGAGCACGATGGCTGCGGTAGTCGCAGGCGTGAAGTAACCGTTCATGGCCAGCATGAAGGGAACGACGGTGAGAATAACCGCCAGCACAAAGCCAATCAGATAAGACTTCAGGCTGCCATGTGCGGCTTGATCATGTGTTTCGTGTCCAGAGCTCATCACAATACACCCAGCAGATAGACAAGGGTAAAGACGCCAATCCAGATGATGTCCAGGAAGTGCCAGAAGAGGCTCAAGCACATCACGCGCGTCCGGTTCTTTTCAGTCAGGCCATCGCGCAGAAGCTGAGCCGAAAGCACCAGAATCCAGACCAGACCCGAAGTAATGTGGAGACCATGCGTTCCGACCAGCGCAAAGAATGCCGAAAGGAATGCTGAGCGGTCAGGGCCTGCACCTTCCACGATCAGGTGATGGAATTCATAGATTTCCATAACCAAGAACGCCGCACCAAGCAGGAAGGTTACGCCCAACCAGAACAGAACGCCTGCACGGTTATTCCTGTACATCGACAGCGTCGCCAGACCATAGGTCAGGGACGACACCAGAAGCAGCATGGTTTCAGTCAACACAAACTGCAGGTCGAAGAGTTCACGGCCGGTTGGACCGCCCGCGAACTGATGTGCAAGAACAGCATAGGTTGCAAAGAGACCCGAGAAGAGAACGCAGTCGCTCATCAGGTAGATCCAGAAGCCGACCAGTGTGGTCGACCCTGCATCATGATGGTCTTCGTGAGCGGGATGCTCGTTTCCGCCCTTGAAAGGGCCGGTAGTCGTAACAGTCGCGCTCATGGATCATGCCTCCTGAGCATTCAGTTGCCGGGTATAGGCGTCTTCGACGCGCTGTACTTCATCGGCCGAGACATAGAAGTCCCTGTCATTGTTGAAGGAGTGGGCGATAGCAACTGCGAAGACAGCGATGAACGACGCAATTGCCAACCACCAGATATGCCACACCATGGCAAAGCCAAATGGAATGCACAGGATACCGATGATGAAGCCAGTTCCGGTGTTCTTTGGCATATGAATGCGCGCGAACTTTTCGGTACGACGAACATAATCGTTCTGCTTCATATCCCACCAGCTGTCGTGATCGCGGACATGCGGCACTTCAGCAAAGTTGTAGAATGGCGGAGGCGACGAAATCGACCACTCGAGTGTACGACCTGTGCCCCATGAGTCGCCATCAACAACGCGCAGCTTTTCGCGATCGCGGATGGAGATCATGATCTGCAGAACCTGGAACACAATACCGCAAAGGATAATCGCGACACCGATAGCAGCAACGATCAGATAGATGTGCCATGCCGGGTTTTCGGTGTGGTTCAGACGACGGGTCATACCCATCAGGCCGAGCACATAGAGCGGCATGAAGGCGAGAATGAAGCCAACGAGCCAGCACCAGAATGCCTTGCGGCCAAGACCTTCATGCAGCTTGAAACCAAATGCTTTTGGCCACCAGTAGATGAGACCGGCAAAGCAGCCGAACAGAACGCCCGAGATGATCACATTGTGGAAGTGGGCGATCAGGAACACGGAGTTGTGCAGTACGAAGTCTGCAGGCGGAACAGCAAGAAGAACGCCTGTCATACCACCAACAACGAAGGTACACATGAAGCCGATGGTCCACATGACCGGCGTTTCCATGCGAACCCGCCCCTTATACATGGTGAAGAGCCAGTTGAAGACTTTTGCACCGGTCGGGATCGAGATGATCATCGTTGCAACGCCGAAGAAGGCGTTTACGCTTGCACCGCCACCCATTGTGAAGAAGTGGTGCACCCAGACAAGGAATGACAGAATGGTAATGGCAACGGTCGCGTAAACCATCGATGCATAACCAAACAGACGCTTGCCAGAGAAGGTCGCAATGATTTCAGAGAAAACGCCAAAGCAAGGCAGAACCAGAATATATACTTCTGGGTGACCCCAGATCCAGATCAGGTTCACATACATCATCGGATTACCGCCACCATCATTGGTGAAGAAGTGGAAATCCAGATAACGGTCAAGCGACAGCAGAGCGAGCGTGACGGTCAGGATCGGGAACGCAGCCACGATCAGGACGTTCGAGCAGAGCGCGGTCCAAGTGAAAACCGGAACCTGCATCATGCCCATGCCGGGTGCGCGCATCTTGATGATGGTTGTGATCAGGTTGACGCCCGAAAGAAGCGTACCCATACCGGAAATCTGCAAGGCCCAGATATAATAATCTACCCCGACATCTGGACTGAACTCCTTGCCGGAAAGCGGTGGATAGGCCAGCCAGCCGGTCTTGGCGAACTCGCCAACGCCGAGCGAAACGTTGATCAGAATTGCACCAGCAACTGTCAGCCAGAAGCTCAGTGAGTTGAGGTACGGGAACGCAACGTCGCGCGCACCGATCTGAAGCGGTACGGCAAAGTTCATCAGACCGACGATGAAAGGCATTGCCACGAAGAAGATCATGATCACGCCATGGGCGGTGAAGATCTGATCGTAGTGATGTGGCGGCAGAAAGCCTTCATTAGCGCCAGAAGCCAAAGCCTGCTGGGCACGCATCATGACAGCATCCGAGAAGCCGCGGAACAGCATCACGAAAGCCAGAATAATGTACATAATGCCGATACGTTTATGATCGACAGAGGTCAGCCAGTCGTTCCAGAGTGGACCCCACTTTTTATAGTAGGTAATGGCTGCGAGAATAGCGAGCGCCCCACCAGCTATCGCGGTCAATGTGACCATGATGATAGGCTCGTGATACGGGATCGCTTCGAGCGTAAGTTTTCCGAACATTTCTATTCTTACTTCGATTGGAGTGCGATCAGCGGTTTAGCCCCGGACAATTTCCAGGGCTAAGCCGCATCGGCAAATCAGTTTTCAAGCTGCGACAGGCGCTGCGGCTGAATGGCGCAAATGATGTCATTTGCCCAAAGGCTGAAATCGACTGGCGAAGACTTGCGTAGATTTGCGCGAGCTTCACGAACCATCTGAGCCTGATGCATCTGATCATCCAGGCAGACCGACTTGCCATCCCAGCAACGGTTTACGATGTTATGAAACAGTGCCTTGTCGTTATAAGCAAAATGCTGAACCGGAGCTTTTTCACTTGGCTGAACCAGCGAAGCATAACGCTCACGCGACAGTTCCTGACCAGAAGCCTTTGCATCAGCAACCCACTTGTCAAAGCCGGCCTGATCCAGCGAATGCGCCTTGAAACGCATCTGGGCAAAGCCCTGGCCGCTATAGTTTGCGGAAATGCCGTCGAACACACCTTCGTGGTCAGCAATCAGGTGAAGCTTGGTCTGCATGCTAGGCATGGAATAGACCTGGCTACCGAGTACCGGAATGAAGAAGGAGTTCATGATATTGCTGGAAGTCAGCTTGAAATTGACAGGCACGCCAACAGGCATTGCCATTTCGTTGACAGAGGCAACACCCTGATCCGGATAGATAAACAGCCACTTCCAATCGAGCGCTACGACTTCGACATTGATTGGCGGAATATTTGATTCCAGCGGACGATAAGGATCGAGCTTATGCGTGCTAATCCAAGTTACCGTTCCGAGAACCACAATAATGGCGCACGGAATAAGCCAGACTGCAGCTTCAATCTTTGTAGAATGATGCCAGTCAGGTTTGTATTCTGCTTTATCGTTGTCGGCGCGATACTTCCACGCGAAGTACAAGGTCATAAAGATGACCGGCAGCACTACGAGAAGCATCAAACCAGTTGCGAAAAGCATAAGATCGCGCTCAGCCACACCGACCTCTCCTTTCGGAGAGAGCAGGACTTGGTTCTCGCAGCCGGCGAGAAACGCCGTGAGGGCCAAGACGGCGAACGAAACGATCGTCCGGGGGGTGCCGTGTTTCATTTGTCTTTCCATCCTGCGCGCAGAGCTTCAGCTCCGGCGCATGCGTCATTTCCTAGTTTTCGGTAAATTCTGAAAATTCCAAAGGAACCGTTATAACGAATAATTCCGTTTGTCACCTGCTTGGAGCAAAATGTACTGGTTCGAAATGTCGCGGCCGGACACGCCACATGAGTCAGAAATGACTCGGAGAACGACAAAATTGATATAGTTTGCAGTAAGTTAGCCATAAATCATGATCTTTTCAAAAATAGCTAAATAAAAAAAGCAAAATAACCCAATCGTGATAGAAATTTACTGACGTGAATAGAAACTAATAATTAAAAATTCAACATTCGTACAAATTTAAATTTTAATTTACTTAAATAAAAAAAGAAAAACTAATAATAAATCCGACCTGATAGAGACGCATATTTTGTTAAGTGTCAACGCAACGGCGCGGAAAGACTCTCAACCAACATCAGCTTTACAGCTTCTGTCTGGGAAAATATTCGTTTTCTGAAAGAGATAAACTCCATCGTTGCGAATACCGGTCGTTTCTTAACGATCTCATTTCAGATAAGAGTTCTGACATTACCGGGTAACTTTCATGAAATAGCGACCAAGAGATACGTTCATGATTTTCGCTGAGTGGGCGATTGACGAGGCAGAGGGTGCAATACTGGCTTATACGCTGGTGACGAAGGCGGAGAGTGTTCGCAAAGGCACCTTGCTGACCGAAAATCACATCGAAGCTTTGAAACGAGCGGGAATCAAGCGCGTTGTTGCCGCTCGGCTGGAACCCAATGATATTGGCGAAGATGAAGCAGCCCTCATAATAGGACAAAGCCTGATTGAAGATATGATTGAGGCAGGCCCTGCCACAACCGGCCGTGTCAATCTCTTTGCCCGCAGCAACGGTTTGTTTAGTGTTGATGTTGCTGGCATCGATAAAATTAACTTGCTCGACCCGCGGATATCAGTGGCGACGTTGAACAATCTTAGCCGCGTTGAAAGCGGGCAAATGGTTGCAACCGTCAAAATCATTCCGTTTGCCGTTCCGGGCTCTCTTATTGGAAATATTCGCACAGTCCTCGAGACAAAACAGGTTCTCGCGGTTCATTCGTTTGAGAAAACGAGACTCGGCGTCATTCAGTCACGACTTCCTTCCGTTCGCGAAACAGTACTCGATAAAACCCACGAATTGATCACAAAGCGCGTGCAACACAATTGCGGTTCGGTGATAGCGGAGACGCGTGTAGCACACGAAATAGCTCCCTTGTCTAAGGCCATAAGTGAGCTGAGCACCAGTTGCGATCTGCTGATTATTTTCAGTGCTTCCGCGGTTGCGGACGAGATCGATATTGTGCCGAGGTCCATCGTTCAGGCAGGAGGAGAAATTCTCCGTATCGGCATTCCCGTTGATCCCGGCAATCTACTCTCGCTCGGAAAGCTCAACGGAAAGTACATCATCGTGGCGCCGGGAACAGCTAGAAGTGCGCGTGAGAATAGTCTCGACCAAGTGCTAGACAGATTAATGGCTGGCTTAGCACTTGATTCAGACGCCCTTGCACGAATGGGCGTCGGTGGACTTCTGCTTTAAAACGATCAGAAGGTGTAATCGAAAACCAGAATCCCACTGAGGCCGCCTTCTGCGGCTTCGACCAGCGCTTTTCCGACTTTCGCGTGCTCTGGGTGGGGCAGATAAGCGTCGCGCGCAGCCGAGTCCACAAAGTCCACAACAAAGCCGTGGCGAAAGCCTTTTTCCAGATTTTCCGGACTGTTGTTATCACCAACACTTACGGCAATGATGCCCTCAATTTTATCTTTCAGAGCGACAACTGCATTCAAAGCAGCCTCAATGCTCGCGCTATCGAGTTCGGCTTTGAATTTAACAAGAACTATATGGCGTATCATGATGAAAATCCGTGCTGTGATAACGTCGAATTAATACTAGCTTGGGTTAACACCCGCGCTAAACCGGTCTTCCGAGACTTATAGCATTTCCAGCAAAAGTGCGAAGCGTCTCCGCAGGGAAATCAGTTCGCCGGACTGATTTATTTTCCTGCTGCGATGCGTCGGAAAATGCGTAAAACCAAACAGTTACAGCGGCCCCAACAATTCAGTCTTAACTGGAACCGCTGTAGGATAAATACTGCAGATCGGGAATAATTATCATCGCAAAAGTTCATTGACAGCCAAAAACGAAAAAGGCCGGGGTGAACCCGACCTTCCGCTCTCATTTAGGTTGCGCCAGTACATCCGTGGTCGCATCACCAAATGAATTCCCGATACAATATGGATATAGCAGCCGAGCATTTCAAGATTGTGACACTCTCAGGAAAACCTTATCGCCGGTACACCAAGAGTGGATTTCACAATCAAAGATGCCGATTAAGCCGCCATCGGTGTTTCGATGGGTTCTGGATGGTTATAATTCCAGACTTCGATCAGGCATTGCTGCATGAGATCAAGATCAACCGGACCAATACGGCTTAATACAAGATCAAGCTCATCCGGCTCCACACCTCTATTGAGAAGCTCAACGATTGCTTCGATCAGAACTCTTTTATCGTCAAATCTATAGCGCTGCATAAACCTGCTCCGCTAATTGCCCCATTTTGATACATATACACTAAACACTTATGGTTAACCGAAGCTTACCTGTTGACGATCATTTGAGCTAAAACTGAAATTCTTCAAGCTATAGCGAGCAAATGTCCGATCGGGTCAACCCTGATAACTCAGAAAAAAATCAAACATATATTCTCAACGAACAATATTAAGCCTCAATATAACTACATAAAAATCTAAATCAAAGAATAAATGAAAAACTGCTTTATTCAACAATCCTCTTTTAAAGAAAAACATGAACTTCTTCAAAAGATACGCCAATTTCTCGCTCAACCACGTCCAAATATTAAGTCTCAGCGGCTTAATCGGCGCTAGCTTCTTGGGCGGCTATCTTTTTGCGATTCAATACAAAGGTAATATCCATACGATTGTAGCGGGGCAGGCATATCGATCCAACCAACCCGATCCGTCTCGCATCGCTAAATTAAAAGAGCTTTATGGTATTAAAACAATCATCAACCTGCGCGGCGCAGAGCCTGGCGCGAAATGGTATGACGACGAAGTTACAACTTCCAGTGCTCTTGGCATCAAGCTTACGAACTATGCGATGTCGTCCAGTCGCCAGCTGACGCCAGAGCGGACACGCGAGCTGATTGCACTCATGCAGACTGCTGAAAAGCCAATTCTCATTCATTGCAAAGCTGGATCAGACCGAACTGGTCTTGCCGCAGCACTTTATGTCGCCGCCGTAGCCAAAGGTGGCGAACGCAAGGCCGAAGGGCAAATGTCAATCGCTTATGGCCATTTCGGAATTCCCTTCAGCCCAACCTATGCGATGGAAGAAACTTTTGAGGCCATCGAAGCCGAACTTGGCTTTCCGAACTCGTAATTCTGCAGCAATTCTTTCGTCTGAAACAAAAACGCCGGGGATAAAACCCCGGCGTTTTCACTTACTTTAAATCAGCAATTAATCGAGACCGACGATCTTGCCATCCGACCACTTGAACACGTCGAAGCTTGGTGACGACAGATCACCAGTTTCGCCATATGTCAGCTTACCAATAACGGTATCGATTGGCTGACCGTCGCGGAGGGTCTTCGCAACTGCGGCGGAATCATCCGTCGTACCAGCGCGTTCAATACCACTCGCGAGAACCTGGACAGCAGCATATGCATTCATGGTGAAGGCTTCAACCGGGATTTTCTTAGCCGTCAGTGCATCGACAGCTTCCTTGGAAGCTGGGTTCTTCGTCGCGTCAACAGCGTTGGTGAAGAGCGTGCCTTCAGCATTGGTGCCGCCGATTGCCCAATATTCGGTGTTGGACAAGCCTTCGCCGCCGAGGATGAGAGCCTTGAGGCCCGCATCATGTAGCTGGCGGGAAAGAAGACCGCCTTCACCATGATAGCCACCGAAATAAACGATTTCAGTGCCTGCGGCTTTCAGCTTGGAAACGAGCGCGCTGAAATCCTTGTCACCAGGTGTAACCGAATCGTATTGAACTTCGGTGATGCCGTCTTTGTTGATTGCAGCCTTGAAGGAATCTGCAAGACCTTTGCCGTATGCGCCCTTGTCATGAACGATTGCGACTTTCTTGTCTTTGAAGTTCTTCAAGAAGTAAGCAGCCATGACGTCAGCCTGCTGGTCATCGCGGCCGCAGGTGCGGAACACATTTTCCAGACCGCGCGCGGTCAGATCTGGACCGGTTGCGGTTGGCGTAACCATCAGAACGCCATTTTCCGAAAGAACATCAGAAACAGGAATTGCGACGCCGGTCGTAACCGGACCAACCACGAATTTGATGCCATCGCCAACGATCTGGTTCGCTGCCGAAACACCCTGCTTTGGTTCACCTGCATCGTCAGCAAACTTCAAGACGATCTTTTCGCCCTTGATGCCGCCCTTTGCATTGATGACTTCAACGGCGGTTTCCGCGCCCTTCTTAACCTGATCACCATAGGCCGCAACCGGACCTGTCAGCGGTGCAATAACACCGATCGTGATATCTGCATAAGCGGCACCGGCAAAGCCAAGTGTTGCGGCAAAAGCCACGCTGGAAAGCAGTTTCAGATTCATTCTTTTTCTCCTTTGGCGAGGTCTCGCTTTTTCATCGATGACCTCAGACAACCCATGCCGGTCAAATCTCAGCGCGATTGCGCTGCCGAAATGCCGGGCCCTCCCTTTTTTCCATCGTATGATCTCAAAGGGTTAATCTAAAAGCACGCCGCGCCATCATCCATTTAAGGTGCCAGAGCCATAATATTATCCGAAATTGCATCTGCTCTTTCGGAATCATGCTCCAGAACGGGAGCGAGCTTTCATGATGTAATAAGAATGCATTTCCGGCTTCCGATTGCAAGGGGCCAAGTGCCCGCAACTACAACGAAAATCGGCCTCCCATTAAATGCCTATCCTCCTCTCCTCCATGATGGTGATTGCTTTGCAAAAAAGGCCGCAATTCCCTCTGCGGCCTCTGGCGTTTCCCATGTATCCGCAAGGCGGGTAAGCGTCATTTCGATGACGGCCTCGTCTATCGGACTTCCCAGCGCATGAACCAACCGCTTTGAGGCAGCAACCGCTGCCGGGGCAGTTGAAAAATACGGCCTGATCTCGGACTCCACCGATTTATCGAGTTGCTCTGCTTCGACCACCTGATGCAGCAATCCGATATGCTTTGCTTCGTTTGCATCAAACAATCGTGCCGAGGTGAAGGATCTCAGTGCATGGGCCTGACCGATACGCGCCACCACATAGGGGCTGATCGTTGCTGGGATCAGGCCGAGCTTGGTTTCCGTCAACCCGAAACGCGCATCAGAAACACCAATTGCCGCATCACAAACGCTGATCAGTCCAACACCACCACCATAGGCCTGCCCATTCACGCGCCCGATCAAAGGTTTCGGCAAGTCGCGCAGCGCCTTCAACATCAGCGCAAGCTTGCGCGCCGCTTCGATACGATAAGTACGCGTCGCGTTTATCTGCTCTCGCATCCAGCCAAGATCACCGCCAGCGCAAAAGCTGGTGCCGCTGCCGGTTAACACTACGATACGCGCCGCATCATCATTTGCTAATCGAAGCGTGGCAGTCAGAAGCTCATCAATCATCAGACCGGAAAGCGCATTATGCTGCCTAGGCCGGTTGAGCGTTAGCGTAGCAACGCCACGCTCGTCAGTAGCAAGCTGGATGGTTTCAAACTCTGTCATGCGGCTTTGTCCTGCCGAAGTGCCTGCGCAAACGAAGCTGCTGATCGCAGCTTTTCAATATCAAGACCTGTTTCAAAGCCAAGGCGTTGCAGCATTTCCGCGACTGCCACAGTATCGACATTGCCTTTGGCGCCGGGTGCAAAGGGACAGCCGCCAAGGCCGCCGACGGATGCATCGAACACCCTCAAACCTCTTTCAAGGCTGATCTGAATATTATCAAGCGCTCGCCCATTGGTGTCGTGATAATGGCCTGCAAGACTATGCGCTGGTGCCACATTCAAAACCGCATCCAGCATGGCGCTCACAGTTTCGGGTGTACCACGCCCAATCGTGTCACCAAGGCTCACTTCGTGACAGCCAAGCGAAAAGAGCTGTTCTGTGACTTCGGCAACCGCCTGCGGCGCGGTCGGTCCATCATAGGGGCATTCGACAACGCAGCTGACATAGCCGCGAATGGCCAGCCCATCATTGATGGCCGCACCAATCACTGGTGCAAGCCGCTCTATGCTCTCTGCAATCGTGCAGTTGATATTGGCTTTGGAAAAACCTTCGGATGCCGAAATGAACACCGCGATCTCATCGACATTGGCGCTGGCCGCGAGCTCATAGCCCTTCATATTGGGCACGAGCACTGAATAGCGTACGCTGTCGGCACGGCGGATACCGGCCATAACTTCTGTAGCATCGGAGAGTTGCGGCACCCATCTGGGGCTAACAAAACTGGTTGCCTCAATACGGGAGTAGCCACAATCGGACAGGCGGTCGATCAACGCAATCTTGTCGGCTGTCGGCACAAAACGCTTCTCGTTTTGCAGGCCGTCACGCGCAGCCATTTCGACGATTTCAACGTGTTCAGCCATGTTCTTCCTCCAATTGGACTAACAGTGCGCCTTCATTGACCTGATCGCCAGCCGCGACGTTCACAGTTGCGACCTTGCCATCACGCGGCGCAGTCAGTGAAAGCTCCATCTTCATCGCTTCCATCGTCACAAGCCTTTCGCCTTTGGCGACGCTGGCACCTTCAGCGACGGAAACCAGCCGCACTAGTCCCGGCATCGGCGACAGAATGCGGCTTTCGCTCGAAGCCTCCTCCTCTGCGCCGGTAGACTCGACATAATGAAATATGGTGTCACGGCCTTCAAACTGCACGGTCACATCATGGCCGTTTCGCGCGACTGTCGCTTCCGCAACGCGGCCATCAACGACAAAACGAGCCAGACCGTTTTCGTAATTGCGGACTTCAACACCGCCAAAAGCAAAACCGAAATGTCTGTCGCCCTTGGTTGTGAAGCTCACCATGTGACGTTCGCCATGATGATTGAGCAGAACCGAACGCGATGCCTCGCCCCACAGGCGGAACCCACGCAGGCTGCCCCATGGATCGCCTTCTTGTGGCAAATCCAGAAGACCAAGCGCTCCCAATGAAGCCAACGCAAAAGCGATATCTGAAGGCTTTTCATCTCTGAACAACACAGCCGACTCGCGGGCAATAAGCCCCGTATCAACATCACCTGAGCGAAAAGCTTCAAGCTTACAAAGGTCGGATAAGAACTGGCGATTGGTGACAAGCCCGGCGATACGTGTCTTGTTCAACGCGCCTTCAAGCCGGTTCAACGCCTCGTCGCGGGTAGCGCCATGCGTGATAATCTTGGCAATCATCGGATCGTAGAACGGTGTGATGGTGTCGCCACTGCGCACGCCGGAATCAACCCGCACATTTTCAGGCGCTGCAAACAGCGCAAGCTTTCCGGTCGCAGGCAGAAAATCACGTGCCGGGTCTTCGGCATAAAGCCGCGCCTCAAAAGCCCAGCCATGAATGGCAAGCTCGTCCTGACGCTTCGGCAGTGCTTCGCCGGACGCCACGCGCAATTGCCATTCGACCAGATCGAGGCCAGTGATCGCTTCCGTCACCGGATGCTCAACCTGCAGCCGCGTGTTCATTTCCATGAAGAAGAATCGGTCGGATCGCAGCCCTTCCGAGACGTCGGCGATAAACTCCACCGTGCCTGCGCCGGAATAACCAATGGCTTGTGCGGCCTTCACCGCCGCCTCGCCCATGGCAGCACGCATATCCGGCGTCATGCCGGGTGCTGGTGCTTCCTCAATCACCTTCTGGTGGCGACGTTGCAGCGAACAGTCGCGCTCAAATAAATGCACCATATTGCCAAAACTATCGCCAAAGACCTGCACCTCGATATGGCGCGGCTTGGTCATGTATTTTTCCACCAGCACGGCGCTATCGCCAAACGATGCTTCCGCCTCGCGTCGCGCACTTTCAAGTGCCACTGTAAACTCGTCAGGATTATCGACCCGGCGCATACCTTTGCCGCCGCCACCAGCGCGCGCCTTGATCAGCACGGGATAGCCGATCCGGTCAGCCTCGCTTTTGAGGAAGGCTCCATCCTGATTATCGCCGTGATAGCCGGGCACGACTGGCACCCCCGCCTTTTCCATCAACGCCTTGGCCGCATCTTTTAGCCCCATGGCGCGAATGGCTTTTGCCGACGGGCCAATGAAGGTGAGGCCCGCCGCTTCGACAGCATCTACAAAACCGGCATTTTCCGACAGAAAGCCGTAGCCGGGATGGATCGCCTCTGCTCCGGTTTCAAGTGCTGCTTTGATGATCGCCTCGACATTCAAATAGCTTTGCGCAGATTGAGCGGGACCGACGCGCACGGCCTCGTCGGCCATTTCGACATGAAGCGCATTGGCATCCGCGTCGGAATAAATCGCGACTGTGGCAATGCCCAATTGGCACGCCGTGCGAATGACCCGACAGGCAATTTCTCCGCGATTGGCAATCAGTATTTTCCTAAACATCTGATTGCCCTCTTTACATTCTGAAGATGCCGAAGCGCGTCGGCTCGATTGGGGCATTGAGCGTTGCAGACAACGACAGGCCTAGTACTTCACGGCTCTTACGCGGATCGACAATTCCGTCATCCCAGAGCCGTGCGGACGCATAAAGCGGATGGCTCTGGCGCTCGAACATTTCCAGCGTCGGGAGCTTAAACTCGGCTTCATCTTCCGCCGACCATGTTCCGCCGTTGCGCTCAATGCCTTCCCGCTTGACAGTGGCAAGCACACCTGCCGCCTGTTCGCCGCCCATCACCGCAATGCGGCTGTTTGGCCAGGTCCACAGGAAGCGCGGTGAATAGGCCCGTCCTGCCATGCCATAATTCCCCGCACCATAGGACGCGCCGATCAGCATGGTGATCTTTGGCACATTGGCCGTTGCCACAGCCATCACCAACTTGGCGCCATGTTTGGCGATGCCTTCGGCCTCGTATTTGCGTCCGACCATGAAGCCAGTGATATTTTGCAGGAAGATCAGTGGAATATTGCGCTGGCAGCAAAGCTCGATGAAATGCGCGCCCTTTAAGGCGGCTTCTGAAAACAGCACGCCATTATTGGCGATAATGCCCACCGGCATCCCGTAAAGGCTCGCAAAGCCGCAAACCAGCGTAGGGCCAAATCGTACTTTGAACTCATCAAAGTCGGAACCATCGACCAGCCGCGCAATCAGCTCGCGCACATCATAGGGAATACGCGTATCAGCCGAGACAATTCCCAAAATTTCTTCCGCGTCATAAAGCGGTGCTGCACCATCGCCCCTCGGAATAAAACCGCGCTTTTGGCTGTTGAGATTGGCGGCGATGGCGCGCGCTATTTGCAGCGCATGAGTATCGTCATTGGCGAGATGATCCGCGACACCGGATAGCCTTGTATGCGTATCGCCGCCGCCAAGATCTTCCGCGCTCACCACTTCGCCGGTTGCAGCCTTCACCAGTGGCGGACCAGCAAGAAAGATCGTGCCCTGATTGCGCACGATGACCGTCTCGTCGCTCATGGCAGGCACGTAAGCGCCGCCTGCGGTGCATGATCCCATGACGACTGCGACCTGCGGAATACCTGCCGCCGACATCTGCGCCTGATTATAAAAGATGCGTCCGAAATGGTCACGATCCGGGAAAACCTCGTCCTGATTGGGTAGATTGGCCCCGCCGGAATCGACGAGATAAATGCAAGGCAAGCGGTTTTCGCTTGCAATCTCCTGCGCGCGCAGATGCTTTTTCACGGTGATCGGATAATAGGTGCCGCCTTTCACCGTCGCATCATTGCAGACAATCATGCATTCGCGGCCAGATACGCGGCCAATGCCGGTAATCATGCCGCCGGAATGTGCTGCACCATCATACATGCCGTGTGCTGCCGTCAGCCCGACTTCCAGAAACGGCGAACCCGGATCAAGCAGCTGCGCCACACGATCACGCGGCAGAAGCTTTCCACGCGAGATATGGCGTTCACGCGCCTTTTCACCGCCACCATCAATGGCAGTACGTGATGCGTGTGCCACCACATCAAGCGCTGCAAGCATGGCTTTGCGGTTGGCTTCAAAGGCAGCGCTGCGTGTCGAAATTTCAGATTTCAGAACCGGCATCAACGGGTCTCCTGAAAGAGTTCCCGCCCGATCAGCATCCGCCGGATTTCCGACGTACCCGCACCGATTTCATAAAGCTTCGCATCCCGCAGAAGACGACCTGTCGAATAATCATTTATATAGCCGTTGCCGCCCAGCGCCTGTATCGCCTGCAACGCCATCTGCGTGGCGTTTTCAGCTGCATAGAGGATGCAGCCAGCCGCATCCTTACGCGTTGTCTCACCACGATCACAGGCTGCTGCCACCGCATAGACATAAGCGCGAGAAGCGTTGAATTGCACATACATATCGGCAAGCTTGCCCTGCATGAGCTGGAATTCGCCAATCGGCTGGTCGAACTGCTTGCGCTCATGCACATAAGGCATAACCACATCGAGACAGGCCGCCATGATGCCGAGCGGACCGCCCGCCAGCACCACCCGCTCATAATCAAGCCCGGACATCAGCACATTGACGCCTCTGCCTTCCGCTCCAAGCAGGTTTTCAGCCGGAACTTCACAATCCTCAAACACCAGTTCGCAGGTATTGGAGCCGCGCATACCGAGCTTGTCCAATTTCTGCGCGGTGGAGAAACCTTTGAAACCTTTTTCGACGATAAAGGCACTGATCCCACGCGGACCAGCAGACGGGTCAGTCTTGGCATAAACCACCAGCACTTCGGCATCAGGACCGTTGGTGATCCACATCTTGTTGCCGTTGAGAACGTAACTCTCGCCGCGCTTTTCAGCCGTGAGTTTCATCGAAACGACGTCGGACCCAGCCCCTGGTTCGGACATGGCGAGCGCGCCAACATGCGCGCCGGATATGAGCTTGGGCAGGTATTTTGCACGCTGCTCGAGAGAACCATTACGCTTGATCTGATTGACGCAAAGATTGGAATGCGCACCATAGCTCAGGCCAATCGAGGCCGATGCGCGGCTGATTTCTTCCATCGCCACGCAATGGGCAAGATAGCCCATTCCTGCGCCACCATAGTCTTCAGGTGCAGTGATGCCCAGCACGCCGAGATCACCCAATTCACGCCATAGATGCATAGGAAATGCGTTATTGCGATCGGTTTCGGCGGCAAGCGGCGCAATGCGGCTTTCCGCAAAACGGCGCACCGTATCACGAAGGGCTTCGATCTCCTCGCCAAGACCGAAATTCATGCCCGAAGCAAACATACTCGTCCTCCACAAGTTCTGCCCGGCTGCTGTTTTTGAAAACAGCTATGTTCCGGTCAGAGTGTCCCGTGGCGGACGATTAGGCAATGGCTTTGCGCGGCGTTCTGTGGCTATTTATTACCCTATTACGAAATTTTATTTCGCATCAATTTTCCTGAAGCTCGGCAATCTCGCGATAAAGCTCCAGCGCTTGCGGGTTTGCTAGTGCTTCACGGTTTTTCACCTCCCGCCCATGCACGATATCACGCACGGCAAGTTCGACAATTTTTCCAGACTTGGTACGCGGAATATCGCTGACAGCGACTATCTTCGCAGGTACATGGCGCGGTGTGGCACCGGTGCGGATCTTGGTCTTGATACGTGCTTTGAGATCGTCATTGAGCGATGCACCTTCAGCAAGCCGCACAAAGAGCACCACACGCACGTCATTGTCCCAATCCTGCCCGATGCAAAGTGCTTCTGCGATTTCTGCCATCTGCTCTACCTGATTGTAGATTTCCGCCGTACCGATACGCACACCACCCGGATTAAGCGTCGCATCCGAACGGCCATGAATGACGATGCCATCATGTTCGGTCCATTCAGCAAAATCACCATGGCACCAGATATTGTCGAAGCGCTCGAAATAGGCAGCTTGATATTTCGCGCCCTCTGGGTCATTCCAGAATTGCAGCGGCATGCAAGGGAAAGCTTTGGTGCAAACCAGTTCACCTTTTTGCCCGCGCACCGGCTTGCCATCGTCGTCCCAGACATCGACCGCCATACCAAGACCCGCGCCCTGAATTTCGCCTTGCCAGACAGGTTCGGTCGGCACGCCCAGCACAAAACACGAAACGATGTCCGTTCCGCCCGAGATGGATGCCAGATGCACATCCCTCTTGATTGCCTCATATACAAAAGCAAAACCTTCCGGCGACAGCGGCGAGCCGGTCGAGGAAATGGTGCGAAGTGCGGACAGATCGTGGGTTTCACCGGGACGCAGCCCGGCTTTCAAAACGGCGTCGATGAATTTTGCCGACGTGCCGAAATAAGTCATGCCTTCGGATGCCGCATAATCGAACAGTACATTGCCATCGGGATAGAAGGGCGAGCCATCATAGAGCAGAAGTGTCGCGCCTGATGCGATGCCTGACGCCAACCAGTTCCACATCATCCAGCCGCAGGTGGTGAAATAGAAAAATCGATCGCCTTCGCGAATATCCGCATGCAGGCGATGTTCCTTAAGATGCTGCAACAGCACGCCGCCAGCGCGATGCACAATGCATTTCGGAATGCCAGTGGTACCCGACGAAAAGAGAATATAGAGCGGGTGGTCGAATGGCAGTCGCGTGAACTCGACAGTTTTTGCAGTGAACGACGCGAGTGCCGCATCGAGCGCGATGCCGTTTGCAGCCTTGCTGGCGACCGCTTCCGCTTCGCCGAGATAGGTTACGATAACCGAGCGCTTGCTGCTCGGCAGCTTGGCTGTGACTTCGGTAATCTTGTCGCTCACATCAATACGTTTGCCGTTGTACCAATAGCCGTCGCAGGCAAAGAACAGCTTGGGTTCGATCTGGCCAAAGCGATCCAGTACGCCTTGCGCGCCGAAATCCGGCGAGCACGAAGACCATACCGCGCCGATAGACGAAGCTGCCAGCATCAGCGCAACCGCTTCCGGCATATTAGGCATCATTCCTGCAATGCGATCGCCGGGCTTCACCCCTTCTGCCAGCATGAATTGCTGGAGCTTTGAGACCAGCGCTTGCAGATCATTCCATGTCAGGCGGCGCTCGACCTTGTTCTCGCCGCGAAAGATGACTGCTTCGCCATCGCCTTTATGGCGCAGGAGGTTTTCCGCAAAATTGAGTTTGGCGTAGGGGAAGAATTTTGCCTCACGCATATGACCTTTATCGATCAGCGCTGTTTCCCCACGTTCACCGATGATCTCGCAAAAATCCCAGATGAGTGTCCAGAAGGCTGCACGATCTTCAATCGACCAGCGATGCAGGGCCTGATAATCAGCCAGACTTTGCGCCGTAAGCTTTTCCGCGCGTACACGGAATTGCTCCAGATTACTTGCCGCAATGCGTTTTGCATCCGGTTGCCACAATGGCTGGCTGTCAGCGGAAACGGCCTCGATATTCATCATTCCTCCCAGAATCATGCTCGATCACTTGCAGCGCAAGTCATCAATGTGTGGGCAAATTTCTATGGGAGTGTTGAGGAAACGTCCACGGGTTTTAATGAAGGAAACGAAGCAGTACTCAAACTGAGCCTTGCTTACTTGTCCCATTGTTTTCTGAAAAAATCGGCAGTTTTGCCAACCGATCAATAACTTATAATGAAATCCATATTGCAGGTGCATCGTTTTGGGTTGCCGATAAATACCGGGTCAACGATGACTGATAATAAAGGCAGTTCAATTAGGATACCAAACAGCGGATCTTCGCCCATCTGAAGCATTTCCTGTTCAGATTGTGTCATTGGAAATGCTCTATACATTTGTTTTTACGCGCATCTTTTTCCGAAAACCGCTTCGCACTTTTCGGGATGCGCTCTAAATTAACGCTATCTGGGGTTGGCGTTCTGTCAGGCTGACTGTGTGGGAGAAGCCGTTTCCACAACGATATCAGGCGTCCGGTTCTCCCAAGTATTAATCTTTGCCACCAGCCAGCGATTAACCGGGTTTTCGAAAAAATGATAAGCGACGATGGCTGCCCCGATGCTTACGAGAACACCTGCACCGATCAAAAGAACTGCTTCGAGCGTATTCTGCCCCCAGCTTTTAGGCAGTGCATTGAAGAAAAATAGTCCGATCAGCGGATGCAGAATGAAAATTCCAAAGCTGTAGCGGGCGAGTTGGACAAAGCCGCTCCATCGCAACGGCGTATAGAGTTGCTGTGTGCTGGCGGCATAAAGCATGTACATGCAGAAATAGAGGAAGAGGAGCCGTTTTGGCCCTTCCAGCGTTGCAGTATCAGTATCATTACCCGACGGGTGATAAAACAGAAACACGATCATGCAGGCTGCAAGCGCGATCTTGATAAGCCACTTTGGCAAAGCGCTCTGCTCGCGTCTCGCAAGCCACATACCGAAAAGGAATGACGGCAGAGCACGGAACACACCAACATCGGCAAACTGGATTCGGGTGAGAGATGATGCGCCAAGTAATCGCGCCAGATAATCACCGCCAATGATTGCAGCGACAATAATAACGAGAAGCCAGCCTCCCAGCCGCTTGCATAGAATATCAAATAAGGGGAAGCACAAATACATCATGAAAAGCGCGCTGAGCGACCAACTGACATAATTATAGGAGAAGGTCTGCCCCATCCCCCAATTGTGAATCAGCAGCAATTGCGCAAACCCGGTCCACCAGCTCATGTTCGGCTGTGTAGAGGGGTGCAACATGCCCCAGGCGGTCAGAACGGATATGAGAGCGAAGCAGGAAAACACCACGGCATGAAGCGGATAGATGCGCGCCAAGCGCCTTCCTACAAAGCTCACATAATGGCGAGCACCCCAAACATAATTGCGACGCCGCCCGAGGAAAAGACCGGATACAATGAAAAAGATATCCGTAAAATAAGCAAATGTTAATATAACATTTTGGATAGCGTCGTTCTTTACGGAAATCCGAAAAGAATAATGAAAGAGCGCGATTCCGATACACAATAAAAATCGCATACCGTCGAAATCAGAAAGTCTTTTCATTCAACGTATCGCAGAGTTTTACTTCATTGATATGTCAGTAGCAACTTTTTGGGAAAAGTCGAGATGCGTTACAACCCCTGCGACCATTCGGCCGCGTGCAATGCTCTATCGTAAATCTCGATATAAATGATTTAGGAAATTTGGTGGAGCCAAGCGGGATCGAACCGCTGACCTCTTGCATGCCATGCAAGCGCTCTCCCAGCTGAGCTATGGCCCCATCAGACCTCTTTCGAGGTGGGCCAGACAGGAATTTCTGTCCGGTGTGGCGGCTTATTAAATGGCTCGTTACAGAAGATCAAGAGCTAAATCGCAACTCTTTTCGTATCGGGCAAATTAATTTGCCGGTTGTGCAGATTCGCTCCGCAATCTGGAACAGAACATTGCCGTTACCCCGCCTAAATGCATAAGGGCGACCCATTGGACCGCCCTGCAAAAAAGCTTGGTGAAGAAGACGATCAGCCTTCTTCGTCTTCGCCGCCGACGCCGCCGCCGAGAATGCCTGACATGTCGTCGTCTTCATCTTCCTCTTCTTCAAGGAAGGTGTCTTCATCGTCGTCGCCCAGATCGACATCGTCGTCGATATCCGGAAGATCTTCGCCACCCTTCGATTCGTCGTCCGCGTCCTCAAGGGAAACGAATTCTGGCTTTTCGAGTGCCGTATCCAGTTCTTCCTCTTCGGTCTCCTCTTCGACCGCACGGCTTTCTGCTACGGTCGCTTCGAAATACGAACGCGGGTAGGAAATGCCGGTGTAAGGCGAAACAATCGGATCACGATTGAGGTCGTAAAACTTCTTGCCCGTTTCCGGGTCAATGCGCTTGGTACCAAGTTCAGTTTTTGCCACGTTTAGCCTCGTGAGTTTTTATCCCTGTCGTGCCTGTGGCACTCCACGCCTGATGTTTCCCCCGTAGCACTTGCAGCATTTCCGCCACTTGTTCACCCGGGGACACAAATTCATTCAACCGCGCCTGCCATGACTACATACATGTTGCTCGCCATCATACTCAATAACCGTAAACGGTCGAGAGAAGGCGTAAGGCGCGCCTTACGGTGTTGTTCGGTGCATAAACGCAATTTGCAGCTTTTGTCAAAGCTAAAGACTCATTGCAGCCCCGATAGTCTTAAAGAGAGCTCTCTTTAAAGGCGTATTCGCGGATGACCCCGCTCCGTTCATGTGCTAGGAAGCTGCCGCTTTGATTAATCCAGCGTGAATAACGCCAAAATGAGACAGTGAAGAATCCATGTCCCATTCCGCTACCCCGAAACCTGCAACCGCCCGCCGCTCGGAGGCTTTAACGGGCGAAATCCGCATTCCGGGTGACAAATCCATCTCGCATCGTTCCTTCATGTTCGGCGGTCTTGCTTCGGGTGAAACCCGCATCACAGGCTTGCTCGAAGGCGAAGACGTCATCAATACCGGCCGCGCCATGCAGGCGATGGGCGCCAAGATTCGCAAAGACGGCGATATCTGGGTCATCAACGGTGTTGGCAATGGCTGCCTGTTGCAACCGGAAGCTCCGCTCGATTTCGGCAATGCCGGAACCGGCGCCCGCCTTACCATGGGTCTTGTCGGCACTTACGACATGACGACAACCTTTATCGGTGATGCATCACTGACATCGCGTCCGATGGGCCGTGTGCTCAATCCGCTGCGTGAAATGGGCGTACAGGTGAAGGCAGCAGAAGGCGACCGTCTGCCGCTGACATTGACCGGCCCAAAGACTGCAAACCCGATCAGCTATCGCGTGCCTATGGCATCTGCTCAGGTGAAGTCGGCAGTTCTGCTCGCCGGTCTCAATACGCCAGGTGTCACAACCGTCATTGAACCTGTCATGACGCGCGATCACACAGAAAAAATGCTGCAGGGCTTTGGTGCCGATCTCACCGTCGAAACCGACAAGGATGGCGTGCGTCACATTCGCATCGTCGGACAGGGCAAGCTTACGGGCCAGACCATCGACGTACCGGGTGATCCATCCTCGACTGCCTTCCCGCTGGTTGCGGCTCTGCTGGTCGAAGGTTCGGATGTTACCATCCGTAACGTGCTGATGAACCCAACCCGCACCGGCCTTATCCTGACGTTGCAGGAAATGGGCGCAGACATCGAAATCATCAATCCACGCCTTGCTGGCGGTGAAGATGTTGCCGATCTGCGCGTTAAGTCATCGAAGCTCAAGGGTGTCACGGTTCCTCCGGAACGCGCACCATCGATGATCGATGAATATCCGGTTCTGGCGATTGCGGCTTCTTTTGCCGAAGGCGAAACCGTCATGGACGGCCTCGACGAGCTGCGTGTGAAGGAATCAGACCGTCTGGCAGCTGTTGCGCGCGGCCTTGAAGCCAATGGTGTCGATTGCACCGAAGGCGAGATGTCGCTGACGGTTCGCGGTCGTCCAGACGGCAAAGGCCTTGGTGGCGGTACAGTGGCAACGCATCTCGATCACCGCATTGCGATGAGCTTCCTAGTCATGGGGCTGGCCGCTGAAAAGCCAGTTACGGTCGATGACAGCACGATGATTGCAACCTCGTTCCCGGAATTCATGACCATGATGCCCGGCCTTGGTGCAAAAATCGAAGTCAGCGAGCAGCAATGACAAGTTTCGTCGTCGCCATCGACGGACCAGCAGCTTCGGGCAAGGGAACCCTTGCCCGGCGCATTGCCATTCATTACGGCATGCCGCATCTCGATACCGGCCTTACCTATCGTGCAGTGGCGAAAGCTCTGCTCGATCAGGGGCTGCCGCTTGATGATGAGGCGATTGCCGCAGATGTGGCGCTTCATCTTGACCTTCATCAGATGGACAAGGCTGTTCTTTCAGCCCATGCCATTGGTGAGGCGGCATCGAAAGTAGCAGTGATGCCTGCCGTGCGACGCGCTCTTGTTGAAGCCCAGCGCGGTTTCGCCAATGCATTGCCCTCAAGCGTACTTGATGGCCGCGATATTGGAACGGTCGTTTGCCCGGAGGCTGAGATAAAGCTTTTTGTGACGGCATCGCCTGAAGTGCGCGCACAACGCCGCTTTGAGGAAATCGTTGCGAAAGGCGGGACGGCTGATCTCGATGAAATTCTGGCCGATCTCAGGAAGCGCGATGAGCGTGACATGAACCGCACCGATTCTCCGCTAAGGCCCGCTGAAGACGCACACTTGCTAGATACGAGCGAAATGAGTATAGAAGCGGCATTTCTTGCAGCAAAAAAGCTGATTGATCACGCTTTCGCGCAGCACAAGGCATAATATCGGGACAGTTTAACGACTTTCTGATAAGATAGGCCTTGGAAATGCTGGATAATTCCGGGGTTGTTCCTATATAGGTCTCACCCATATTTATAACCTGACTTCGCGTTCCATGCGCCGGTTGTCTCAAAGAGACGGAGCCGAAGGACAGGTCTAACGCAACTCTAACCCCCGGCGCCGCATCCGATGTTGTTTCATACCGGATGCATCAGGAGTATTTATGTCTGAATTCAATCCCTCCCTCGCAGACTTCGAGTCGCTGCTGGCCGAATCCTTTGCCAACAATGACCTTGCAGAAGGTTATGTTGTAAAGGGTCGCATCGTTGCCATCGAAAAAGACATGGCAATCATCGATGCTGGCCTCAAGGTCGAAGGTCGCGTACCGCTGAAGGAATTCGGCGCGAAGGGCAAAGACGGCTCGATGAAGCCGGGCGACGAAGTTGAAGTTTACGTTGAGCGCATCGAAAACGCACTCGGCGAAGCTGTTCTGTCGCGCGAAAAAGCACGTCGTGAAGAAAGCTGGGGCAAGCTCGAGCAGAAGTTCGCCAATGGCGAGCGCGTCGACGGCGTCATCTTCAACCAGGTCAAGGGTGGTTTCACCGTCGATCTGGACGGTGCAGTTGCATTCCTTCCACGTTCGCAGGTCGACATTCGTCCGATCCGCGACGTTACCCCGCTTATGCACGTCCCACAGCCTTTCGAAATCCTCAAGATGGACAAGCGTCGCGGCAACATCGTTGTCTCGCGTCGTACCGTTCTTGAAGAAAGCCGTGCAGAACAGCGTTCGGAAATCGTTCAGAACCTTGAAGAAGGTCAGGTTGTTGAAGGCGTTGTCAAGAACATCACCGATTACGGTGCGTTCGTTGACCTCGGCGGCATCGACGGCCTCCTGCACGTTACCGACATGGCATGGCGCCGCGTCAACCATCCATCGGAAATCCTCACCATCGGCCAGACCGTTAAGGTGCAGATCATCCGTATCAACCAGGATACCCATCGTATCTCGCTCGGCATGAAGCAGCTCGAGAACGATCCTTGGGATGGCATCGGCGCGAAGTACCCGATCGGCAAAAAGATCACCGGTACTGTCACGAACATCACCGACTACGGTGCATTCGTCGAAATCGAGCCAGGCATCGAAGGTCTGATCCACGTTTCGGAAATGTCGTGGACCAAGAAGAACGTGCATCCAGGCAAGATCCTGTCAACCACTCAGGAAGTCGAAGTTGTTGTGCTCGAAGTTGATCCGGTCAAGCGCCGTATCTCCCTCGGTCTCAAGCAGACCCTCGACAACCCATGGACGACCTTCGCTCAGAAGTACCCTCAGGGCACGATCGTTGAAGGTGAAGTTAAGAACAAGACCGAATTCGGCCTGTTCATTGGTCTCGACGGCGACGTCGACGGCATGGTTCACCTCTCCGACCTCGACTGGAACCGTCCAGGCGAACAGGTCATCGAAGAGTACAACAAGGGCGAAGTCGTTAAGGCTGTCGTTCTCGACGTTGACGTTGAGAAGGAACGCATCTCGCTCGGCATCAAGCAGCTTTCCGGCGACAAGGTCGGTGAAGCAGCAGCTTCGGGTGATCTGCGCAAGAACGCCGTTGTAACCTGTGAAGTAACCGCTGTTACCGATGGCGGTCTTGAAGTTCGCCTGGTCGATCACGACCTCGAAAGCTTCATCAAGCGCTCGGATCTGTCGCGTGATCGTGACGAACAGCGCCCAGAACGCTTCACGGTTGGTCAGAAGGTTGACGCTCGCGTCATCGCTTTCGACAAGAAGACCCGCAAGCTGCAGGTCTCGATCAAGGCGCTCGAAATCGCTGAAGAAAAAGAAGCAGTTGCTCAGTACGGTTCGTCCGACTCAGGCGCTTCGCTCGGCGATATTCTTGCTGCAGCAATGAAGAAGTCGGAAAACAACTAAGTTTTCCGTCCCTTCGACTGAACATGAGAAAGCCCGCCAAATGGCGGGCTTTTTCTTTATCCTGATCGCGGACAAGCATTGGAAATGCGCCGATCTGCATTTTCCATAGACATCAGGCTACAGACGTTTGTTCCGCAGCCACCTGATCCAGAATTTCCTGTCGCTGCTCTTTGGTCAGATGATCGAAAAACAACACACCGTCCATATGGTCGATTTCGTGCTGAAAACATGTTGCCAGAATACCATCGGCTTCGATCTGGTGTTTCTCACCCTCAAGATCGGTATAGCTGACAGTAATACGCGCTGGACGTGATACAGAACCTCGATAAGGCCCGACCGAAAGGCAACCTTCATCGTAGCTGCTTTGTTCCTTGGAGGAAGCTAAGATCTCTGGATTGATCGCAATCAGCGGCTTGCGTTCGCCATCCCGGTAATTCACGTCAATGGCCGTGATACGCAGGAGCTTTCCCACCTGAACTGCGGCAATGCCGACGCCACCCGAATTATACATCGTATCAAGCATATCCCGTGCAAAACCGCGAATATCGTCGTCGATGGTTTCGACAGGCAGAGAGACCTCGCGCAAAAACGGATCTGGGATTTTGGTAAGCGGTAATACTGCCATTTCTAATCTCGCAAGTCGTTGATCAGCTATGACTTATCGCAGCATTTTTCCGCAGCCCGGACAATCGCAAATCTATTCTGGTGAAGTCCGACAATAGGCGTCAGACAATGTTCAGCATATGGATCAAGCCCAGACTGATAGCGCCAAGCGCCAGCAGCGACAGAATAGCTGTCAGTGTCACCCGCCCGCCAGCGGAAGCCACAGAGCGCACATCGACGCCCAGACCAAGTGCCGCCATGGAAATGATCGTCAGTGCGGTGGACGCAAACTGAATGCCGGGAAGAATGGCTTCGGGGATCAGGTGCAGCGAACGCAGTGCCATCATCACCAGAAAGCCGATGATGAACCACGGCACTAATTGCAGGAAGCCGGGTTTTACTTCCGCGTCCTTGTTGCCAGCCAGCACGGAGAGCGCCAGAATAACAGGGCCGAGCATCAGCACGCGGACGAGCTTGACCAATGTTCCGAGCTGCACGCTGATTGTGGCGATTGGAGCAGTGGCAGCCAAAACCTGCGGCACGGCATAGACCGTCAGCCCGGCAAGAACGCCATATTGCGTGAAAGACAATCCCAGCAACGGCACCAGCAGTGGCAGGAGCAGTACAACGACGACACCCAGAATGGCCGTGAATGCGATGGAAGCTGCAACATCTTCGCTGTCTGCACCAATGACGGGAGCCGTTGCCGCAATCGCCGAGTTACCGCAGATGGAATTGCCACAAGCAACCAGAACAGCCATGCGATGCGGTAGCTTCAGTAATCGTCCAATCCCGTAGCTGAATGTAATGGCCATCACCACAACACAGGCAATGCCAAATATAAGGCCGGGACCAGCGTCAATGACGGCACTGGCACTGATCGAAGCGCCAAGCAGCACGACCGCAATTTCCAGCAGAAGTTTTGCGGAAAAGCTGATGCCTTTGGAAAACTGCTTGCCGGGGCGGAAAATGGTCCGGACTGCGGTGCCAATCAGAATTGCCAGCACCAGTGCTTCCAGCCAAGCTTTCCCGGTATAATGCTCTTCAATCTTTTCAAGCCCGATCGCCACAGCCGAAACGGCAAGGCTAAGTGCAAGCCCCGGGAGAATGTTCTGAAATTTTGTGGCAGTTGCGGTGGTCATCGGAATCAGCATTCAAATCTTGAGAAATATTTTCCAATGAGATGCGCTAATTCTTCTGTTCATTCCATCGCATAATATGGCACAATTCATTCGATAAAATCGAACGATTGAAGCTATGACACTGGAACAACTGCGTATTTTCATCGAAGTGGCCGAGCGGGAACACCTCACCCGCGCTTCGGAAGCACTTAATCTCACGCCATCGGCGGTGAGTTCGGCCATTCGCACGCTCGAAGAACGCTATGGCGCGATGCTTTTCAATCGCATCGGTCGTCGTATCGAGCTGACAGGCGATGGCCGCATATTTTTGGATGAAGCGCGCGCGACGCTGGCCCGTGCGCAATCGGCCGAGCGTATGCTTTCAGAACTTGGCGGCGGCAAACGCGGTATTCTTACGATCCATGCCAGCCAGACCATCGCAAGTTACTGGCTACCGCCTTATTTGGCACAGTTTCATGCGACGCATCCGATGATCGACTTGCGCCTGACGCTCGGGAATACCGAGAGTGTCACGCAGGCCACGCAAGAAGGTCTGGCGGATATCGGTCTCGTGGAAGGTGCTGTGCAAGCTCCCACCCTCTCGCTGCGCAAGGTTGGTACGGACCAGCTTATCGTTGTCACAGGCCCTGCCCATGAATGGTGCACTGCCGCTAAACTCACATGGGATACGTTGTTCAACGGCCAATGGATATTGCGTGAACATGGGTCAGGCACTCGCAGCGTGTTTGAAGATGCTATGCGGGTTGCGGGTTACAATCCTGCGCGTCTTAACATTGCACTTGAATTGCCTTCCAATGAGGCAATCTGTTCAGCCGTACTTTCCGGCAACTACGTGACCGCAATTTCGGAACTCGTCGCAGCACCGCATCTTGCAGCAGGCACACTCGTCAAGGCCGATTTTACTCTCCCACAACGCCAGTTTCTGATGCTGTCGCATAATGACCGCTATCAGACAAAGGCGCTTAAATCTTTCGCTGACATGCTGATGAGAGAACCGGACATGTCGCGCACAGGACAACTCTCCGACCGATAACCACTGTACGCTTCTTCCACGGGTATATCCCCGCACATCCCGGCCCACTATGTGCGGATCGGGAATGATCCGCACGTCGATCTGGAGGAGGTAGACATGAGCAGGAATAGAGGCGTTGTGTATATGCGCCCGGGTAAAGTCGAAGTTCGAGATATTGATGATCCGGTGTTGAGCGCTCCCGATGGGCGCAAGCTGGACCATGCTGTCATCCTGAAAGTGATCACCACCAATATTTGCGGCTCCGACCAGCACATGGTGCGTGGTCGTACCACCGCAATGCCCGGCCTTGTGCTCGGTCATGAGATCACCGGCGAAGTGATCGAAAAAGGCAGCGATGTCGAAATGCTCGAAGTGGGCGACATCGTTTCCGTGCCGTTCAATGTCGCCTGTGGGCGCTGCCGTTGCTGCAAGTCGCAGGACACCGGCGTTTGCCTTACCGTCAATCCATCACGCGCTGGCGGCGCTTATGGCTACGTCGATATGGGCGGCTGGATCGGCGGGCAGGCACGCTATGTCATGGTGCCTTATGCCGACTTCAATCTGCTGAAATTCCCGGACCGCGAACAGGCCATTGAGAAAATTCGCGATCTGACCATGCTGTCCGATATTCTGCCCACCGGTTTCCATGGCGCGGTTAAGGCGGGTGTCGGCGTGGGCTCCATTGTCTATGTGGCTGGTGCTGGTCCTGTTGGACTTGCTGCGGCCGCCTCTGCCCGTATCCTTGGCGCTGCGGTCGTCATGGTTGGCGACTTCAACAAAGAGCGCTTGGAACATGCCCGCAAGGTCGGCTTTGAGCCGATTGACCTTTCAGCGAGTGATCGCCTTGGCGATATGATTGCCGAAGTCACCGGCAGCAACGAAGTGGACAGCGCCATTGACGCGGTTGGCTTTGAGGCCCGCGGCCATAGCGGTGGCGAACAACCGGCCATCGTTCTCAACCAGATGATGGAAATCACCCGCCCGGCAGGCTCTATTGGCATTCCTGGTCTTTACGTGACCGAAGATCCGGGCGCTGTCGACAGTGCTGCCAAGCAGGGAAGCCTGTCACTGCGCTTTGGCCTCGGCTGGGCAAAGGCACAATCTTTCCATACCGGTCAGACGCCGGTGGTTAAATATAACCGCCAACTCATGCAGGCTATTCTGCATGGCCGTCTGAACATTGCCGATATCGTCAATGCGCAGGTGATTTCATTGGAAGAAGCGCCGCAAGGCTACGAAAGCTTCGATCATGGCGTGGCGAAGAAATTCGTACTCGACCCGCACGGTATGCTGACAAAGGCCGCTTAAAATATTGATGCCGGGAGTTTTCGCTCCCGGCAATCCACCTTAGCGGATGGATTTAACCAGTTCGGGCTGGGTAAAACAGGTTGGTGCCAGCCCATTCTTTGACTGCCAAAGACCAATCGAGCGACGGGTTTTGAAGCCCGGCAGACCATCGGCCTTACCAACATCGTAACCCTGCGCCTGCATACGCTTCTGCATCGCCAGAATGTCGGAGCGATACATGGTGCCGACATTGCCCCATTGCGTCTGGAAATCACCCGCGCCATAGGCAATACGGTCGCCAACATGACCGATGAAGAGCGCATAGAGATCGCTCATATTGTAATCTTTGATGACGTAGAAATTCGGCGTCACGATAAAGGCCGGTCCATAACGACCAGCGGGCATGAGCAGAAAGCCCTCGCCGCGCATTTCATTGGCCGGAAACGCCTTGCCGTTGGTGCGGGAGATACCAAGCTTTGCCCATTCGGCAAATGTCTTGCCCTGGTCTGGCCCTTCCAGAGAACACGAAATATTCTGAGGCACATTGACTTCATAGCCCCAATCACGTCCGGCCTGCCAGCCATGGATTTTTAGATAATTGGCGATGGAGCCAAGCGTATCGGGCACCGAATTCCAGATGTCTCGCTTGCCATCACCATCAAAATCAACAGCATGTTTGAGATAGGATGTCGGCATGAATTGCGGCTGACCCAGCGCACCCGCCCACGAGCTTTTCATCGAACCATTGGAGATGTAGCCGCGTGAGGTGATCTGGAGTGCTGCAATCAGCTCTTTGCGGAACATTTCCTTGCGCGTTGCCATGAAGGCCTTGGTGCCTAGTACTTCAAAGGCATTGTACGGAATTTTGACCGTGCCAAAGCCCGACTCGCGCCCCCAAATGGCCACAACGATGCGGCCCGGCACGCCATATTGCTGCTCGATGCTTTTGAGCAGGCTTGCATTCTGACCAAGCCGCGCTTTGCCGCCGCTTGTGACAGAACCAATCGTTTTGGCATTGAAGTATTTGCCCGGCGCGCCGAACTCCGCCTGTTTCTGTTCTTTCGGCGTTGTTGGCTTTTCGCCCGGAATGACAAGATCAGGCAGCTTCCAGTTGATCGTAACTCCTGCAAAAGCCTGCTCAAAAACAGGGCGCGAAACACCTGCCGCCTTTGCTTCGGGCCAAAGGTCTTTTTCAATCCAGTTGCGATACTGGCTCTCAACCTGTGCTTTGGAGGGGGCTGCAAAAGAAGCCGCTGCAGATAGGGACGCAGCCACACAAAGAGCCGCGGTCAGGCCTCGTTTCCAGAATGCAGCCTTCATATACGTCTCCCAAAACAGAATAATTGAAGATTAAAGTGTCGTTCGCGCTCGCAATGCAGCCGCAAGCGTTCCTTCATCGAGGTAATCAAGCTCACCGCCAACAGGAACGCCATGCGCAAGCCGTGTTACACGGACTTCAAAATTCATCAGCTGATCGGTGATGTAATGCGCTGTCGTCTGGCCTTCGACTGTGGCATTCACTGCGAGAATCACTTCCTTGATGTCACCCGTTGCAACGCGCTCGACCAGCCCTTTGATGTTGAGATCATCCGGGCCAATGCCATCCAGAGGCGAAAGGCGACCGCCCAGTACATGATAGCGCACATTCATGGTGCCCGCGCGTTCAAGCGCCCAGAGGTCGGACACATCTTCCACGACGATCAGCGTTGTCGGATCACGACGAGCATCAGTGCAAATGGTGCAGGGGTCAGAAGTATCAACATTACCGCAACATGAGCAGATGCGGACTTTTTCAGCTGCCTCTTGCATGGCACCGCCAAGCGGCACCAGAAGCGCCTCTTTTTTCTTGATCAAGTGCAACGCCGCACGACGCGCAGAACGCGGCCCCAATCCCGGCACACGGGCCAGAAGTTGGATCAGACGTTCAATCTCGGGACCAGCTATACGTTTGGACATGATTTAAGGCAGTAAGGCAATAGGGGAGTAAGGCAATAGGGAAAATGCAGGCAGCAGGGCTTTGAGCAAATAAAACTTACTGCCCTACTGCCTTATTCACTTACTGCCTTAAAACGGCAGCTTGAAGCCCGGAGGAATTGGCAGACCGGCGGTGAGCGACTGGGTCTTTTCAGCCATTTCAGCTTCGAGCTTCGCCTTGGCATCATTATGAGCTGCGATGATCAGATCTTCGAGGATTTCGACCTCGTCTTCCTTGGCAAGTGAAGGATCGATGCGCAGAGCCGACAAGGTGCCCTTGCCCGAAAGCGTGACAGTAACCAAACCGCCACCCGAAGAAGCGGTTGCTTCAAGATTGGCAATCTCGTCCTGCATAGCCTTCATCTTGGCCTGCAGTTCCTTTGCCTGCTTCATCATGCCCATCATGTCACGCATGGGTTCACTCCATCATTTTTTGAACGCGCATCTTACTCCGAAAACCGCTTCGCACTTTTCGGGATGCGCTCTAAAATTCAATCATCGTCAGAAGGCGCGCCGGGCACGTCTTCGACAGTATCAAGGTCTATATCGTCATCATCGCCCTGTTCTGCAACGGCAATGCGGACATCTGTTATCTTTGCGCCTGGAAAAGCTGCAAGAATTGCAGCAACATCGGGATCAGCGCGCGCATCGGTCACGAGATTATCGCGACGCTCAGTTTCAGCTTCTGCAACAGTTTGCCCCGAAACATCACGTGCAACTGTCACGACCCAGCGAATGCCGGTCCAGTTGTGCAGGCGCTGCGAAATATCGCTCGGCAGCGATTTCGGTGCATCGTCGGTCAGGCCGATCTCAAGCCTTCCCGCAGCGATGGAGGACAGGCGCACGCAGTTCTTGACCAGAATCTTGAACTGCATGTCGCGAAACTTATCAGCCAGCGCAACGATATCATTGAGGCTGTTGATCTGAACCGAAGGCTGCGGCGTATTATCGACAAACTGCTGTGGTGCGGGCGGTTGAACCGGCTGCGGCTGTGTTTCCACCAGACGCATGGCTGTTGCAGGACCACCCGATGCAGGCATCATGGTTGAGGCGGAAACCGCATCGACACTGCCGCGTGCTTCTGGCTGCGAACCGCCATTCGGCCTTGCACCGCTTGGAGATTGCGGACGCGGAGCCGAAGCAGAACCGTTTTCAAGCCCACGCAGTGCTTCATCAAGCGTCGGCAGATCAGCGGCATGGGCCAGACGGATCAGCAGCATTTCAGCGGCCTGCACAGGCCGCGTTGCCGTATCCACTTCTGCAATGCCCTTAAGCAGCATCTGCCAGGTTCGCGACAGCACGCGAACCGAAAGCTTCTGCGAGAAATCGCGACCGCGAACGCGCTCATCTTCCGAGAGCGATACATCTTCCGCCACATCCGGCGTAAAGCGCAGACGTGTCACCAGATGATTGAAATCGGCCAGATCAGTCAGCACCACCGATGGGTCGGCTCCGACATCATATTGCGCACGAAATTCAGTCAAAGCGCCAGCAACGTCACCACGCATAATCATCTCAAAAAGATCGATAATGCGTGCACGGTCGGCAAGACCGAGCATCGAGCGCACGGCTTCAGCCGAAACATGACCTGCGCCATGCGCGATGGCCTGATCAAAAATGGAGAGCGAATCGCGTGCGGACCCCTCGCCCGCGCGCGCAATCATCGCAAGCGATGTGTCATCGACTTCGATTGCTTCAGCTTCGGCAATCCGGCGCAGATGTGCAGCCAACGTACCCGATTCGATGCGACGCAGATCAAAACGCTGACAGCGCGACAGAACTGTGATCGGAACCTTGCGGATTTCGGTGGTGGCGAAGATGAATTTCACATGCGGCGGCGGCTCTTCAAGCGTCTTCAACAGGCCATTGAAGGCTTGATTGGACAGCATGTGCACTTCGTCGATGATGTAAACTTTGTAGCGCGCCGAAACAGGGCGATAGCGCACCTGCTCGATGATTTCGCGAATATCATCGATACCTGTATGCGAAGCCGCATCCATTTCGATGACATCGACATGGCGGCCTTCCATGATCGCCTGACAATGCTCACCCATTACGGAGAGATCAATTGTCGGCTGATCGATAGAATCGGTCTTGTAATTAAGCGCGCGCGCCAGAATACGCGCCGTTGTAGTCTTGCCCACACCGCGTACACCGGTCAGCATCCACGCCTGCGCGATACGACCAGTCTCGAACGCATTTTTCAGCGTGCGGACCATCGGCTCCTGGCCGATCAGATCATTGAAATTCTGGGGGCGATATTTACGGGCGAGAACGCGATAAGCGCCAGTTTCGGATTTTGTGTCCATTGCGACCCTTCCGTTCCCTGTTCGCTTGTTCCGATCAACAAACTCTAAACAGTTTGGACCGCAGACGAAAGTGACTTCGACGCTGGCTTAGCAACCATCAACAGCCATAATCGTCATGAAAGAAAGGTGGGAGGCTGGCACGATGACCCGTGCCGTGCTCGTTGGGGCTGCTTCCTTCCGGACCTGACCCGGTTGGCGAGTGGCTCGTCCACCACCAACCTCCCACGCTGCATATCGTCAATTATGAAGCAAAAAGCAAGAAGGGCATGGCGCAAAAAGCAAGCGCAGAGACGAAAAAACTGATAAGAATTCTATTATGGAACAGTTTGAACTCGATAAACGGCTTTCCGCCGACACTTTTTCCGTGGTCCCGCTCGGCCTTTGCGAGCTGCGGCTCATGAATGACAAGCGCTGGACATGGCTTATCCTCGTTCCGCGCCGTGGCTCATTGAGCGAAATTCACGACATGACGCCGCTTGATCAGACCATGCTGACCTTTGAAACCGGCATTGTTGCGCAGGCGGTCAAGAAACTGACCAATTGCGAGAAAATCAACAGCGGCGCGCTTGGCAATATCGTGCGCCAGCTGCACATCCATGTCATTGCACGCAATGAAGGCGATGCAGGCTGGCCCGGACCTGTCTGGGGGCACGGCACCCGCGAACCCTATAGCGATGCTGACGCACAAAAGCTGATTGAAGAAATCCGCGAAGCACTCTGAATCCCTCCCAAACATTTTCCCGAGAACATCATGGCTTTTCGCCTTTACGACCTGCCGGAGACAGAACCGAGCCGTCTTGTCGGCTTTGCAGGCAACCGCATTGACCGCCTTTCCGAAAAGCGACAGGACGATTCCGCTTTTACAGCGCTGGAGTTGCCTGAAACCCGCGTGATGGTTTTAGGCGGCAATAAGCTTCTACTTGATTATACGCAAGAAAACGCGCCAAGCGCCCTGTTCTCACTGGAACAAGCACAGGCATTTTCGCCTGATCTCAATGAGCCGGTACTGCTGGGGTTGCAAGATGGCGCACCGATTGTGGCACTCATGGCACCGCTCGATCCGGATGCTCTTGCAGAGCCGCTTCGGGCGCAGGACTATCGCAGCATCTACATGGAAGGGCTTGTATCTGCAGATATCGTCGGTGCTTTGGCACAAGCCGCAGCACTGACCGCATGGCACAGCAACCACCGTTTTTGCGGGCGTTGTGGCACAAAAAGCGAAATGCGTGCCGGTGGTGGCAAACGTGTCTGCCCGAATTGCAGTGCCGAGCATTTTCCGCGCACTGATCCCGTGGCTATCATGCTGCCTGTTCGCGGTGAGAAATGTATTCTCGCGCGCAGCCCACATTTTACCGCAGGATCTTACTCTTGCCTTGCTGGCTTTATCGAGCATGGCGAGACAATCGAAGCTGCCGTGCGCCGTGAGAGCTTTGAGGAAATGGGGCTTAAAATCGGCCGCGTTGCCTATCATGCGAGCCAGCCATGGCCATTTCCTTATTCACTGATGATCGGCTGCCATGCCGAAGTACTGTCTGACGACTTCACCATTGATCGCTCTGAACTGGAAGACGGACGCTGGTTCGATAAGTCAGAAGTGCGTGCCATGCTTGCAGGTACACATAAAAATGGGCTGCGTGTACCGGCATCCGGTGCCATCGCAACCCACCTGATCAAAGCCTGGGCGAATAGTTAACTATTCAGCCGCCAACAACTGCGTGCCGCGCGTATCAGCTCCCTTATAGACGCCGAGAATGCGCACTTCCTTGGTGAAGAAGCGCAGTTCTTCCAATGCGAGCTGAAGGTTCTGGTCTTCCGGATGGCCTTCGACATCAGCATAGAACTGAGTCGCAATGAAACGGCCACCGATCTGATAGCTTTCCAGCTTGGTCATGTTGATGCCGTTGGTAGCAAAGCCACCGAGCGCCTTATAAAGCGCGGCTGGCACGTTGCGAACGCGGAAGACAAAAGTTGTGACGATGCGCTCGCCGTTTTCCGGACGTGGCTCCCATTTTTTGTTCTTGGACAGAACGACGAAGCGGGTCACGTTGTCTTCCGAATCCTCAACATTCTCTTCCAGAATATCGAGACCGTAGAGTTCAGCCGCAAGGCTTGGCGCAAGCGCCGCCATTGAGCGATCTTTCATGTCGGCAACGAGACGTGCAGCGCCCGCCGTATCGCCTGCAATTACTGGCTTCCAGCCATTGCTACGAATGACATTGCGGCACTGACCAAGCGCATGAATATGGCTGTGAACAGTCTTGATTTCTTCGCGCTTGACGCCCGGAAGCACCATAAGCTGGAAGTGGATCGGCAGGAAATATTCACCAACGATATGCATATCAGCAAGCGGCAGCAAATAGTGAATATCGGCAACGCGGCCTGCGAGCGTGTTTTCGATTGGGATCATGGCAAGATCCGCAACACCGCTTTCGACCGCATTAAAGGCATCCTCAAAAGTCGGGCACGGCAAAGGCTCCATATCGGGAAACATGTTGCGGCAAGCCGTATCGGAATTGGCGCCCGCTTCACCCTGAAAGGAAATCCGGTTGGTCTTCATCGTGTCCGTACTTTCTGAAATGTTTCGCAACAATCGAAACTAGAGCATTTCTGAATTAAGCTAAATCAGAGGAAATGCTCTACTCTTTTGTTTTCCGCACATCTTGTACCGAAAACCGGTTCCCACTTTTCGGGATGTGCTCTCTCTATCACAATCCCTTTGCGATAATTTCCCGTGCCCGGTCAAGATCAGCTTGCGTATCAACGCCAAGCGGAACGGTCTGGACAATCTCGGCTTCAATGCGCATACCATCTTCAAGTGCGCGCAATTGCTCAAGTTTTTCGCGCTTTTCGAGCGGCGAAGGACCGATCTTCACAAAACGCTCCAGCGCCGCACGGCGATAGGCATAAAGACCGATGTGATGATAAAGCGGACCATCACCATAAGGGGCGGTGGCGCGCGTGAAGTAGAGCGCGCGCAGGCGTTCGCCATCATTCATCGGCGAACCAACGATCTTGACCACATTGGGATTGATCTTTTCTTCATCCACGGTGATCTCGACGCCAAGCGTTGCGATATCGGCAGGTCCATCGACCAGCGGCAATAATGCACGGCGGATTGTTTCAGGGTCGATTGTCGGCAGATCACCCTGCACATTGACGATCGCCTCCATCTCGCCATTCGGATCGACTTTCTGCAGCGCCTCATAAATGCGATCCGAGCCCGACTCATGATCGCTGCGCGTCATAATGACCTCATGACCATGTGCCTGAACGGCTGCAAAAATCTCTTCGCTGTCAGTCGCCACGACAGTACGACCGAGCTTGGCTGCCGCAGCACGGTCGGCCACATGCACGATCATCGGCTTGCCGCAAATGTCGGCGAGAGGCTTGTTTGGCAGGCGTGTGGAGGCCATTCGCGCCGGAATGAGTGTTAGTGTTTTCAAAGTCTGAAGCATGATCGCCTCTTGGTGTTTAATGTGGCCTTAAAAGGTCTGATGTTGCTTCCTGGCGACCTTTATCTGCATAGCAAATGCAGCAAAAGTGTCAAAAAGTCACGGGGGTAGCACCCCTTATAGGTGTTGCACCCCCCCTGTAAAAGACCTAGTTTCCGCCCAATGCCGGGGAGAGACTTGCTAGCCTTTTACACAGGTTCTGCATGCCGGCTTTGGAGGCGTTGAGTAGAGGGAGCGCTGACCGGCGATGAATTCAACCCGGACTAATAAGTTTATCATGGCTTTTCTGGCAACGGTTTTCGTTGTCATGACAACGGGCATTCTGTCCGATACGCTGTTTCATGCACCCGCACCTGAAAAGCCAGGTTTCATAATCGAAGCGGCAGAAGCTTCGACTGGTGGTGAAGCTGCACCTGCCAAGGAAGAAGTGTCGATTGCAACTTTGCTGCAATCCGCTGATCCTGCACGCGGCGAAACCGTCTTCAAGCGTTGCGCGGCATGTCATACCGGTGAAAAGGGTGGCGCCAATAAGGTTGGACCACATCTTTGGGATGTGCTGGACCGTCCAGCTGCCTCTGTTGAAGGTTTCGGCTATTCGGCTGCGATGAAAGAATTTGGTGCTGCTGGCAACAAGTGGGATTACGAACATCTCAACAAATTCCTCACCTCGCCAAAGGGCTTCATCAAGGGCACAGCCATGGGCTTTGCTGGCGATAAGAAGGACAATGAGCGCGCCGATCTGATTGCTTATCTGCGCACGCTTTCCGACAATCCTGCTCCGCTTCCGACAGCCGATGCAGCGCCTGCGGAAGGTGGCGAAGCAAAACCTGAAGGTGCGGCACCTGCAGGTGAAGCTGAAAAGCCTGCAGAACAGGCTCCAGCGGGCGGCGGTGAAGCACCTGCGCCGGCACAGCCAGCGCCAGCGAACTAAGCTGATTGAAATATCGAGAAAAAGCCGGGTTTCGACCCGGCTTTTTTATTGCCTGCATGTTTTTTCAACTTGTGCCTTTCTTCCTCCGCAAAAACCCATAAAAATCGCTCCCAAAATATCCGAAGCAGAAACGGAGATGCTGGATGAGAGGTTTTTGGGCGGGAGCGTTCGCAGTAGCCATGCTGGCGAGCACGGTATCGTTTGGTCATGCCACGGATGCCGAGCCTCAATGGAGATATGCTTCCAGCCTTATCGGCGAGCCCAAATATCAGGCAGACTTCAAACACTACGACTATGTGAACCCTGATGCGCCGAAAGGCGGCTCACTCAATCAAGTGGCAGTCGGCACATTTGATAGCCTCAATCCGTTTGTGGTTCAGGGCGTGCCCGCAGCAGGACTCGCCGATTTTGGCGGCGGAATGCTTTACGATACACTGATGACGGACTCGCTGGATCAGGGATCGACACAGTATCCGCTGATTGCGGAGGCTTTGCAGTATCCCGATGATTTTTCCTGGGTGAAGTTCAAACTCAATCCCAACGCCAAATGGCATGATGGCAAACCGATCACTGTCGATGACGTTATCTGGTCTTTCGATATCCTCAAGAAGCAGTCGCCGCTTTACAACAAATATTATAGCGATGTGGAAAAAGCCGAGAAGACCGGCGACCATGAGGTGAAATTCACCTTCTCGCAGACCGGCAATCGCGAGTTGCCACAGATTGTTGGTCAGCTTGCCATTCTGCCAAAGCATTGGTGGGAAGGTAAAGATGCGCAGGGCAAGCAGCGCGATATCAGCCGCCCCACATTGGAAATTCCGCTCGGTTCCGCTGCTTACAAGATCAAGAGTGTTGTGCCCGGTCGCTCCATCATATGGGAACGTGTAGCCGATTATTGGGGCAAAGACTTGCCTGTAAATGTCGGACGCAACAATTTCGATGAAGTGCGCTACGAATATTACTTCAACGAAGATGCGACATGGGAAGCCTTCAAGAAGGGCGGTCAGTACGATTACCGCAATGAGAATCGCGCACAGCGTTGGGCCGAGCAGTATAATTTCCCGGCGGTGCAACGTGGCGATGTTGTAAAAAAATCATTCCCGTTCAATGCGGTCGGTCGAATGCAGGGGTATTTTCTGAATACCCGCAAGGATAAGTTCAAAGACCCGAAAGTACGTGAAGCACTGACCTATGCTTTCGATTTTGAATCGATGAACCGCCTTCTGTTCTTCAATCAGTACACACGCATCAACAGCTATTTTGCTGGTAACGAACTGCAGCTGAGCGGAGCGCCAACGCCGGAAGAAACGGCAATTCTTGAAACCGTAAAGGACGCGCTACCAGCCGAGGCTCTAACCGAAGAGTTCAGGCTGCCGGTTTACGATACGCCACAGGCAACACGCGATAATCTGCGCAAGGCGTTGCAGCTTTTTGGCGAAGCTGGCTGGAAATTGCAGGGCAACAAGCTTGTTGATGCCAACAGCAATCAGTTCACGATTGAATTTCTGGGTAAAGACCCAACGGATGAACGCATCTATAATCCGTTTGCAGCAAGCCTGCGCAAGATCGGTATTAACGCGACGGTCCGCATCGTCGATACCGCGCAATATCAAGCCCGCGTTAATGACTTTGATTACGACGTAATCACCTCCGTCACCGCACAGACCGCCTCGCCAGGCAACGAGCAGCGCGATATGTGGGGTTCGAAAGCCGCGGACTTCAAAGGTAGCCGCAACTATGCGGGCATTAAAAATCCGGCCATCGACAAACTGATCGACCGTATCATTTATGCGAAGGACCGCGAGGAGTTGGTCGCTGCATCTCATGCCCTCGACCGCGCATTGCTGTGGAATTATTACGTCATTCCGCAATGGTATTCCGACCACATCAACGTGGCCTACTGGAACAAATTCAGTATGCCGGAAGAGCAGCCTGAATATATGGGGATTGACCCATTTTCCTGGTGGATAGACCCTGCGAAGGAAACCAAGATCAAGACTGGCACTGAATAAGGACGGCGAAAATGACCATCCTACTTATGGACCGTCGCCATTTTCTAGGTCTTTCAGGCAGTGCCGCTATTGCGGCCTGGCTTCCAGAAATGGCCTTTGCCAAATTGCCAACCCAAAAAGCGTTGCATGGATTATCGGCTTTTGGCGAACTCAAATATCCGGCAGATTTTACGCATTTCGACTATGTGAACCCCGATGCGCCAAAGGGCGGAACATTCACGCTGGCACCGAACACATGGTTCTGGAACCAGAACACACAGACCTTCAACACGCTCAACACTCTGACGTTTAAAGGCGATGCGCCGCCGCGCATGGAACTCACTTTCGACAGTCTGATGGCCTCAGCACTCGATGAACCTGATTCCATGTATGGTCTGCTGGCGAAGAGCGTAACTCTGTCTGAAGACCGCCGGTCTTTCCTGTTTGATCTTCGTAAAGAAGCACGCTTTCACGACGGCTCAACCGTTGAAGCAAAAGACGTGGTCTTCAGCTATATAACGATCAAGGAAAAGGGGCATCCCCTCCTTCGACAATCGCTGGCGGCTATTGAAAAAGTGGATGCGGTCGGAACATATCAGGTGCGTTTGCGCCTTGCAGAAGGTCGAAATCCGCAGGCAATTCTTGATTCTCTTGAACTCCCTATCCTTTCTGCAAACTGGTTCAAGGATCGCGAGTTTGATTCGGCCAGCATGGAGGCCGTTCTTGGATCTGGCGCTTACCGGGTCGGAAAAGTGTCTGCTGGGCAGGCAATCGAATATGAGCGTGTAGAGGATTATTGGGCGAAAGATTTGCCCGTAAGGCGCGGCACCAGCAATTTTGATCGCATTCGGATTGAGTTCTATCAGGATCGCCAGCCGGAGTTTGAAGCCTTCAAGAAAGGTGCCATAGACTTTCGCGAAGAGAATGTCGCAAAGAACTGGGCGACGACCTATGACTTCCCTGCCGTTCAGCAGAAGAAAGTGATCAAGCGCACGTTCCCGAGAGAGAAGCGTCCACTGATGCAGGCATGGGCGCTCAACCAGCGCCGCGAACGTTTCCGCGATCCGCTCATACGTGAAGCCATCAATCTTTGCTTTGACTTCGAATGGACCAACGCAAACCTGTTCTACAATACCTATGAGCGCTCGCAATCATGCTTCAACGGCTCGGATTTTGAGGCGACGGGAGCGCCGGGATCAGACGAGTTGAAGATCCTTGAACGCTACCGTGACAAGCTTCCGCAGGAGATTTTTGCGGAAGTTCCGGTCATGCCGGTTTCCGACGGCACCGGACGAGATCGCAAACTTTTCTCGCGTGCCGTTGATCTGATGCAGCAGGCAGGTTTTGAACGCAAGAACGGTCAGTTCCATGACAAGAGCGGGACGAAATTCTCGCTGGAAATTCTCAGCAACTCAGATGCCTTTGGACGCATTTACAATCCCTTTGTACAGAAGCTGCGGGCAATTGGCATTGATGCGAGCCAACGATTGGTCGATGCCAGCCAGTATCAGGCAAGGTTGCAGAATTTTGATTTCGATATGGTCGGCATGGCGATCCAGTTCAGCGCGACGCCAACCAAGGATTCGCTAGCGAGCATGTTCGGATCAGAATCGGCAAAAACACCGGGCACTTATAACTTTCCGGGCACGTCTGATCCCATTATCGACGCATTGATCGAGGATGTGGGCAAGGTTTCCACGCGCGACGAACTAGTCGCAACGATCCGGGTGCTTGATCGGTACTTGCGTATCCGGCGCGAGTGGATTCCAAATTGGACTGTAGCGAATCACTTGGCGGCCTATTGGGACCGTTTTGGTTTCAAGGAGCCAAAGCCCGATTATGGCTTCCCGGTTGAGACGCTTTGGTGGATTAAAACATAACCCCAAAAAGGGGACCCGTTTTCGGGCAAGATCATGATCTTGAAAAACAAAAGGGCAAAAGCTGTTGGCAAGCCATAAGAGCAACCTGAATTTCCGGAGCCGCGAAGGCTGATGGGCGCTTATATTTTACGCCGCCTGCTTTTGATGATCCCGACCATTCTCGGCATCATGGCCATATCCTTCGCCGTTGTTCAGTTTGCTCCCGGCGGACCTGTTGAGCGCGTGATTGCACAGCTTTCCGGTCAGGGCGGCGATGCACTTGACCGTCTTTCGGGCGGTGGCAGCGATTTTGGCCAGAATAACCTAGACAGTGGTTCATCCAACTCGAAATATCGCGGTGCGCAGGGGCTCGACCCACAGTTCATTGCCGATCTTGAAAAGCAGTTCGGCTTCGATAAGCCGCCCCTTGAGCGCTTCGGACAGATGCTCTGGAACTATATGCGCTTCGATTTTGGTCGCAGCTATTTCCGCGACATCAGCGTGATCGACCTCATCAAAGAGAAAATGCCGGTTTCCATCTCGCTCGGACTGTGGCTCACCTTCCTGTCCTATCTGATCTCGATCCCGCTTGGCATTCGCAAGGCGATCAAAGAAGGCACCCGCTTCGACACATGGACCAGCGCCATCATCATTGTAGGCTATGCTATTCCGAGCTTCCTGTTCGCCATCCTGCTGATCGTGCTTTTTGCCGGTGGTTCGTTTTTTGACTGGTTCCCACTCCGTGGCCTCACCTCGCCTGACTTTGCGCAAATGTCGATATGGGGAAAGATCGGCGATTATCTCTGGCACATGGTTCTGCCCGTAACAGCTCTGGTCCTGTCGGCCTTTGCCACCACAACGCTTCTGACCAAGAACTCGTTTCTGGAAGAAATCCGCAAACAATATGTGACCACGGCGCGCGCCAAGGGACTGACCGAACATCAGGTGCTTTACCGCCACGTGTTCCGCAATGCCATGCTGATCGTAATTGCTGGTTTTCCGGGCGCCTTCATCTCGGCATTCTTCACTGGCTCACTGCTGATCGAAACGATCTTCTCGCTCGATGGTCTGGGGCTTCTTGGCTATCAGTCGATCATCAACCGCGATTATCCGGTAGTGTTTGCCAGCCTGTTTATTTTCTCGCTGATCGGGCTTTTGGTCGGGCTTTTGTCTGATCTTATGTACACATGGATTGATCCGCGCATCGACTTTGACCGGAGGGACGTGTGATGACAGACGCCACTTTTTCCCCTCAAGCCAAGCCGGTAAAGCGCCCGTTTCTTTCACCGCTCAATCGTCGTCGCTGGCAGAATTTCAAAGCCAACAAGCGCGGTTACTGGTCGCTGTGGATTTTCCTCGTGCTTCTTGTGGCAGCGATCTGTTCCGAGTTTATCGCTAACGACCGCCCGATCCTCGTTTCCTACAAAGGCGAGCTGCTCACGCCGGTTTTTGTCGATTATCCGGAAGAAAAATTCGGAGGCTTTTACGCCGTCACCGATTACCGCGACCCGGTTATTCAGGATGAAATCAAGAATAATGGCTGGGCAATCTGGCCACCCGTTCGGTATTCCTACAACACCGTCAACAACGAGATTCCAGAAGCAGCACCTTCAAAGCCTACATGGCTTTATACGGCAGAACAGCGTTGCCAGCGTTACCCGGACGGTATCAACGACCCGAACTGCATCGTCGGCAATTGGAACTGGTTCGGCACTGATGATCAGGCACGCGATGTCTTTGCCCGCGCGCTTTATGGCTTCCGCATCTCGGTGATGTTCGGTCTGATCCTCACCTTCTTCTCCGCCATCATCGGCGTGACAGCTGGTGCTGTGCAGGGCTATTTCGGCGGTTGGGTCGATCTTATCTTCCAGCGCGTGATCGAAATCTGGTCTTCGATTCCGGTGCTTTATCTGCTGCTGATTATCGCTGCGATACTACCGCCCGGATTCTGGGTATTGCTGGGCATTATGTTGCTGTTTTCATGGGTCGCCTTTGTTGGCGTGGTGCGTGCTGAATTCCTGCGTGCCAGAAACTTTGAATATGTGAATGCAGCCCGTGCACTCGGCGTGAAGAATGGCACAATCATGTGGCGACATCTTTTGCCCAACGCGATGGTCGCAACGCTTACCTTCCTGCCGTTCATTCTCAATGGTTCGATCACGACGCTGACAGCGCTCGACTTCCTTGGCTTCGGTTTGCCGCCAGGCTCGGCCTCGCTTGGCGAATTGCTTGCGCAGGGCAAGAACAATCTTCAAGCCCCATGGCTTGGCATTACAGGCTTTGTGGTTATCTCGGTCATGCTGTCGCTGTTGATCTTCATCGGCGAGGCTACCCGTGACGCATTTGATCCACGAAAGGCATTTCAATGAGTGGGTCAATGAGTGGGTCGATGAATAAGCCTTTGCTTTCCGTCCGCGATCTTTCCGTCGCCTTCCGCCAGAATGGTGAAGAACGCATTTCCGTCGACCGCGTTTCCTTCGATATCGCCGAAGGTGAAACAATTGCACTGGTTGGTGAGTCTGGTTCCGGCAAGTCCGTTTCAGCACTCTCCATCCTGAAGCTTTTGCCCTATCCGGCTGCAAGCCACCCATCCGGGGAAATTCTCTTCAACGGCAAAGACCTGATGAAGGCTTCCGAGCCTGAGTTGCGGCGCGTGCGTGGCAATGATGTCACCATGATCTTTCAGGAGCCTATGACCTCGCTTAATCCGTTGCATACGGTGGAGCGACAGATCGGTGAAATTCTGAAGATGCATCAGGGCATGAGCGATCAGGCAGCGCGCAAGCGGACGCTGGAATTGCTGGAAGAAGTGGGTATCCGTGAGCCGGAAAAACGCCTGCAATCCTTTCCACATCAGCTTTCGGGTGGCCAGCGTCAGCGCGTGATGATTGCCATGGCGCTTGCCAACAAGCCAAAGCTGCTGATCGCTGATGAGCCAACCACAGCACTCGACGTCACGGTGCAGGCGCAAATCCTGAAGCTTCTTGCAGACCTAAAAGAAGCACAGGGCATGTCGATGCTCTTTATCACCCATGACCTCGGCATCGTTCGCAAAATCGCCGACCGGGTTTGCGTGATGAGCAAAGGCAAGATTGTCGAGACTGGGCCGACCAAGGAAATCTTCGATAATCCGCAACACGAATATACCAAGCATCTGCTTGCCGCAGAGCCAAAGGGCGAGCCACCACTGGCCGATCTCTCTGCCAAGACAGTGATGGAAGGCAAGGATGTCCGCGTCTGGTTCCCGATCAAGAAGGGCTTCCTGCGTAAGACAGTCGATCATGTGAAGGCCGTAGATGGCATTGATGTGGAACTGCGCGCGGGACAGACGCTGGGTGTCGTGGGTGAGTCCGGTTCCGGCAAGACGACGCTTGGGCTGGCCCTGTCGCGCATGATCTCATCCAAGGGCGAAATCCGCTTCGACGGACGCGATATTGCGAAGTTCAGCTTCAAGGATATGCGCCCGCTCCGCCGTGAAATGCAGATCGTCTTTCAGGACCCGTTCGGCTCATTGAGCCCGCGTATGACCATTGCGGATATTATCGCTGAAGGCCTGCTGGTGCATGAGCCGAAGCTTTCCGCTGATGATCGCGACGAACGCGTTGTGTCCGCACTCAAAGAAGTGAACCTTGATCCTGAAAGTCGCTTTCGTTACCCGCATGAGTTTTCTGGCGGCCAGCGCCAACGCATTGCCATCGCACGCGCCATGGTACTCAATCCGAAATTCGTAATGCTGGATGAGCCAACCTCAGCGCTCGACATGAGCGTGCAGGCGCAGGTGGTGGATCTTTTGCGCGCATTGCAGAAGAAGCATGATCTCGCTTATCTTTTCATAAGCCACGATCTGAAAGTGGTGCGGGCACTGGCCAATGATGTGCTGGTGATGCGCAATGGCAAGGCAGTCGAATACGGAACGTCGAAGGAAGTCTTTGCCAATCCGAAAACAGAATATACCAAGGCACTGATGGCAGCAGCCTTCCACATGGAGGCAACCACTTTGGGAGGAGTGAAACAATGAGCAAAAGCGGCAATATCTTACTCTCCGTGACCAATTGGGACCCGGCCATCTGGATCGATAGCTTCAAGGCCCATGCGCCTGAACGCAATGTCGTGACAGAACGTACAGAAAATGATCCAAGCATCGAATACGCGCTTGTCTGGAAGCAAAAGCCCGGTTCGCTGACCAATCTTCCAAATCTCAAAGTGATATTCTCACTGGGGGCTGGCGTCGATCATGTCTTTCATGATCCGCATATTCCGGACGTACCATTGGTACGGGTCATTTCAGATGATCTCACCATGCGCATGACCGAGTATGTGGTTTGGCAGGTGCTTGACCATCATCGCCTTGGCGCAAGCTATCGCAAGCAGCAGAAGAATCGCGTCTGGCACGAAGACCCACGCCAGCCAGCAGCCCATGAAGTGACTGTCGGCATTATGGGGTTGGGTGTCTTGGGCCGTGATGCAGCAGAAAAGCTCAAAGCGATTGGTTTCAATGTTACCGGATGGAGTCGCCGTCCGCAGGAGATCGACGACGTTCAGACCTTCAACGGCAAGGAAGGCTTTACGCGCTTCCTCAAGACCGCCGACATCTTCGTCTGTCTTCTGCCTTTGACGCCGGACACCAAGGGCATTCTGTCCATGACGATGTTTGCGCAATTGAAAAGCGACGGTCCGCTGGGCGCGCCTGTGCTGATCAACGCAGGTCGTGGTGGCTTGCAGAACGAAGCTGATATTCTTGCAGCTCTCAATCGTGGTCTGCTTTCGGCAGTCACGCTTGATGTATTCAATCAGGAGCCGCTGCCCACTGATAGCCCGCTCTGGACGCATCCGAAGGTAACTATCACGCCACATGCGGCTGCAAGCTCCTCGGCAACCGCAATTGTTCCGCAGATTATCCGCCAGATCGAAGCGTTTGAACGCGACGGAACGCTCGAAAACGTGGTTGACCGCGCCACGCAATATTAGGCGCTGATCGAAATATTCCCATTCTCGCCGACCTTCACCCGATGGCCGGCGAGTTTCTTTTGTTTCTCCCGGTCAAACTCGACTGCGATAGGAACATCATGTCCCATCTCGCGTGCAACAATAAGCCCGAGAAGCAGGATCGCATCGGGTTCATGCAATATGATTGCGGCCGGTGCCAAACCGGCATGAACCAGCTCGAGCAGTACTGCTGCGGCTGATGACGAGCCGATCGTTCCCGGTAAACACAAAACATAGCCCGAAATACTCTGCCCGTGCTCCGGATGGCGGACATCGGCAATCCGTCCGGTTTTGGGGTCAACTCCGCCCCAGAAGCTGATAGGAGCCGACAAAACCAGTGCGTGAGCTTCTGTTGCCTTCCCCGCGACCAGAACCGATGACATATAATTGGAGGTACTCATGCGGCCTGCCTCTCAAATATAGGTCGACCAGCGACAGCACTTTCAACGCATTCCTCAAGTGAGCCATACAGTACGCCATAGCCGGTATTACCCGGCGCATAATGCGCGAACTTGCCGGAATTGGTCATCAGAACCGCATCATCTTTTGTTGGCATGATCGGCGTCACCACGACACAAGTATCCGCTACGATGACAACGCCTGCCTTTTCAAGCAGCGCTCTGCGTCCGTTCTTTTCCAGCTCAACAAGGGCATGTCGCCCGGTACAGGCATAAAGCGGCACGGCAAGCTTCCGACCCGCGATTGCACGTTCGAGCCTGTCAAATTCAGTGATCGACAGATGCGGGCTGCCAATCGCCACCGCATCTATTGAATCCGCATGATCGACCGTCGACAGACGTTTGCGGGTGGCTTCGATCATTTCCTGTGTCACATGAATGATGCCGTCTGGCTTTTGATGCTGCATGGCTGTTTCAAGGTCGGGAGCTTCGGGGGTCACACCCGCGACGTGGAAAAGGCCAACAGACCCCACCGAGGCTGCCGCAGCTCCAAAGGCCTTCAACGCATCTTCATCCGGACGCATTCCCGCACCAGCCACAACACCGATACTTGTGCCAACGCTCCGGCCAAACAGATTGCCAAGAATCGGCCACGCGACCTCTGACTGAAGGAAAGCAGGATCAATTGCGGAAATATCGAGAATAACCGTCGCTCGACGATTCTCGTTTCGATGAAGACCATAATCAGGTGCGCGTCCGGCAATAGCACAAGCTATATCCAGAAAATCACCGTAACGGTTTGTCCTGGCACCGAGCACGGAATTGCAGAACACAACGGCGTTCGACTCACCCCATGCAACGTCTGTTCCCTTTGCGGGACGATGTCCGGCCTGATACGGCGCGCAGGTCCATGTCGGCTCACATCCCAGCTTGATATAAGCCCGCATCATGCGTCTGGCCATGTCGGCCTCATGCTGCGGCAACAGATTGCGGGAACAGCCGGTGAGATCAATGGATCCCACATTAAGGGTGGCGCGCACTTTGGTTCTGGCACCGCCATCAACCAGTCGTTCAGCGAACAGCGTACCGCTATCGCCGTGATAGAGCGCACCATCAATATGTGCAGACGCGATCGGGATGAGGCGCGATGCCCCCATCAAACGCGCTGTTTCGGCAACGATGCGCATGGCCATCGCAGCCCCTTGTCCCTGTTCCCCGGCAGCTATCGACTGCTCTTCATGGGTTAATGTCAGTGCCACGCGAGATCTCCTTACGCATGGTTATCGATGTCGTTCTTGTAAACCCGGGATGGCATGTCTCGGCTACTTTGCGATAGCCGAGCCTACCGAAAACAATGTGATTGCGTTCAAGCTCGATACGCACTTGCAGTTCCATTACAGGTTTGCCGCGCGTGACTGCCTGCTGCTCGGCCTTCGCCATGAGCTGACGTGCAATACCCCGGCCTTCAAAGGCAAGTGCGACAGCAAGCTTGCCGAGATAAAAATGATTTTCTTTCTCAGCGATGAACACACAACCAGCCAAAGCATCACCGATGAACACTGCAAAGCCGGTTTCGACGACTGCCTTTCCTTGAAGAGCCTCTATCGTCAGATGATGAGCAGACGATGGCGGATCGATTATGCCATCCATGTAAGCGAAACTGTCCTGAATGAGCTTCAAAAGTTCGTCCCAGTGACCGAAATCCGCGTCGATGGATGTCATGCGAAATTCTGTCATTTGGGTTTGCGTGCCTTGTATCGGATGGTTTCAAAACGCACGTTCAATGCGTTGTAAAGCAGGAGCCTTCCGACCAGCGGTTCGCCAATGCCCGTTATGAGCTTGATGACTTCCATGGCCTGCAAACTGCCGATCACGCCCGGCAATACACCGAGAACTCCGGCCTCAGCACAGGTTGGCACGGCACCCGGCGGCGGCATATCCGGAAACAGATCACGATAGGAAGGATTAGGCGCTCCATCTGCGCCCTTTGCATAGGGCATAAGCACAGTGACCGTGCCGTCAAAACGCCCCATTGCGCCAGTGACCAGGGGTCGCTCTGCCAAAGCGCTTGCGTCTGCGAGTGCATAACGTGTCGTAAAGTTATCAGAACCATCAACAACAACATCATATTGGCTGATCAGGGCTTGCGCATTTTCACTGTTGAGGCGCAATGCATGGCCTTCGATCTTCACATGCGGATTGATACGAGCAATCGAAGCCGTCGCACTTGCAACCTTGCTCTGACCAACGCTCTCAGTGTCGTGGATTACCTGTCTCTGCAGGTTCGACAACGACACCGTATCGTCATCGACAAGGCCGAGTGTTCCGATACCAGCTGCGGCCAGATATTGCAGAACCGGGGCACCAAGTCCGCCAGCTCCCACCACGAGCACACGGGCAGCTTTCAGCCGCTGCTGTCCAGGCCCGCCGATTTCCGGCAGCACAATATGGCGCGCATAGCGCTCTAATTCTTCGGATGAAAAGGACTTTGATGGTGCGTTCATGATGCATAAACATAGGCCCGTTAAGGTCATCTGTCAGCGGATATTTTGTCTCAAAGTCTGGTGAGTTCACCCCCAGCAACATTGAAAAACTGCGCGTCCCCTTCAAGAGCTTCAAACAGTGAACGGTCGGTGCCGGTCATAAAAGCTTGTCCGCCAAGATCATCGAGAATACCAAACAAAGCCGCGCGGCGTCCGGTATCGAGATGGGCCGCTATTTCATCAAGCAACAGAATCGGTGCCATGCCCGAAAGCTCGCCCGTCAGCCTTGCATGAGCCAGAATAAGCCCGATCAGCAGTGCTTTCTGCTCGCCGGTGGAACAAAGGGCAGCGGGCATGGATTTTGGCCGGTGCTGCACAATCAAATCCGTGCGATGCGGACCTTCAAGCGTGCGTCCTGCAGCGCGATCCCGCGCACGACCGTCTCGCATTGTGCGGCGAAAATCTTCTTCGAGATCAAGCGCTGCTTCAAGACCAATACGCTGCTCAAGCGTTCCTTCAAGAAAGCAGTCTGCCTTGGGAAAAGGACCTTCAGCAGGCAGGCGTTCAATCATCGCAGCGATCAGCCGCATGGCCTCTGAGCGGGCCGCCGCTATGGCAATGCCAAGCTCAGCCATCTGGCTTTCAATCGCATCGAGCCACTGATTGTCGCTGTTACCGTCGCTCAGCAGACGATTGCGCGAGCGCATGGCCTTCTCATAATCCAGCACGCGCTTGCCGTGGCTGGTATCGATTGCCAGCACCATGCGGTCAAGAAAGCGCCGCCTGTCTGAAGCGCCACCGGTAAATAGACCGTCCATCGACGGCACCACCCAGAGAATGCGCGCATAATCGAGAAGTTCGTCACCGGATGCAGCATTGCTATTGATGCGGACTTTGCGGCCGCCTTCACCACCGCCCGCTGTGCCGGTGCCGATTTCAGCATCACCGTAGATCATACAATCAAGCGAAGCATGAATGGCAAAGCCATCATGGCCGCTGGTGCGAGCCACGTCATCATAGGAAGCACGGCGCAGCCCCCTGCCCGGCGACAGAAAGGAAACGGCTTCAATGAGGTTGGTTTTGCCTGAACCGTTTTCACCTGTCAGCACCACATGGCCGGGACCAAGCGGGAGCGTGAGTTCCGTGTAGTTGCGGAAATCAGAAAGTTTAAGCCGCCGGACCGAGACTCGATCCGGACGGCTTATAATGGGCTCAGAAATGCTCACGGTCGGTTTTCAAATCCTAGACGCGCATAGGCATCAGAACATAGAGCACATCTTCATCGCCGGTATCGCGCACCAGCGTAGGAGAACCGGCATCAGCCAACATGAAGACAGCATCGGAACCGGAAAGCTGGCTCGTGATGTCGAGCAGATATTTCGAGTTGAAACCGATATCGATCGGATCAGCATCGTAATCGGCAGCCAGTTCATCGGTCGCACTTCCCGAATCGGGATTGTTGACCGTCAGCGTCAACTGACCATCGGAGATCGAAAGCTTGACCGCACGGCCACGCTCACTGGAAATCGTGGAAACACGATCAACAGAAGCAGCAAATTCCTGACGGCTGATGGTGAGCTTCTTGTCATTGCCCGAAGGGATCACGCGCTGGTAATCCGGGAATGTACCATCGATGAGCTTGGAGGTCAGAACCACCGAGCCAACGGTGAAGCGGATTTTTGCGTCAGAAAGTTCAACCGAAACAACCGTATCCGGAGCATCAACGAGCTTCTGGAGTTCAGCAACCGTCTTGCGCGGAATAATGATGCCCGGCATACCTTCAGTGCCAGAAGGAGCTTCAAGTTCAGCGCGTGCCAGACGATGGCCATCGGTTGCAACGGCACGCAACTTCAAAGCACCATCGCTTTCAATGGCGTGGAAATAAATGCCGTTGAGGTAATAGCGAGTTTCTTCCGTCGAGATCGCAAACTGGGTGCGATCAATCAGGCGCTTCAAAGCCTGTGCATCGATACGGAATGAATGGGTGAAAGCGCCGGCAGTCAGTTCCGGAAAATCGGACTGTGGCAGCGACTGCAGACGGAAAGAGGATTTTCCGGAAATCACCGAAATTGAGCCGCCATCCGGATTGGTGGACAGCATCACTTCAGCGCCATCCGGCAGTTTGCGCACGATATCATAAAGAAGATGTGCTGGAACCGTGGTTGCACCAGCCTGCTCGACCATGGCTGCGGTTGCTTCATTGACCTCAAGATCAAGGTCCGTAGCCTTCAGCGCGAGGCTTGCGCCCTCTGCCTGCAAAAGCACGTTCGACAGGATAGGAATCGTATTGCGGCGTTCGACAACGCGATGCACATGATTGAGGGATTTAAGAAGGTTCGACCGTTCCAGGGTTACACGCATATTGAAACGCACTCGCTCTCTAGGACTGGGCAACCGCGCAACGGGCAGACGCCCCTATCAGTAAGGCGCTTGTGGCGCCCGAAGGTTTGCTAAAGTGGCAGATTTTTGAGACGAAAAGCAAGCCCGCGCCACGTCGCAAATCGACACGGCGCGGGCTTTTTAACTAATTTCTGTCGATCAGGCTGCCTGATCGTTGATCAGACGCTTGAGAAGCTCAAGTTCTTGCGCCAGCTTGGTATCAGCACCGACCAGATCTTCGATCTTGCGAACCGCATGAAGAACCGTCGTGTGGTCGCGACCACCAAACCGACGACCGATTTCCGGCAGCGAACGTGGCGTCAGCATCTTGGCAAGATACATTGCAACCTGACGTGGCTTCACGATGGTACGCGTGCGGCGATTGGAAAGCAGGTCTTGCTTCGACACATTGTAGTGACGAGCAACGATGCGCTGAATTTCTTCAATGCGGATGCGCTTTGGTTCGCCTACGCGTGTCAGATGGCCAAGCAGTTCGTCAACGCGATCAATCGAGAGATTAGGCTCGAACGACTGGCGGAACAGAAGCTGGTTGAAGGCACCTTCCAGCTCACGGCCCGATCCAGTTACAGTGCGGGCGACATGAGCGAGGATATCGTCATCGATATTGAGGCTTGGATCTTCGACCTGAGCAGCCGTCAGACGGCGGCGCAGCATCTCGACGCGCATTTCATAATCTGGTGCAACAACTTCCAGAGCGACACCGCCCTGAAGACGCGAGCGCACGCGGACATCAAGCGATTCCAGTTCCGAAGGTGCGCGGTCGGCGGCAACAACAACCTGCTTAGCGCTATCGAGCAGCGTGTTGAGCAGATGACAGAATTCATGCTGGATCGACTTGCCCTGCAGGAACTGCATGTCATCGATGACGAGCAGGTCGATATCACGAAGCTGTTCCTTGAAGGAAAGAGCATTGTTGTCACGAATCGCAGTTGCAAAGCGCCACATGAAGTATTCAGCGGTCAGATAAACGACTCGGGCCTTTTCCTGACGCTGCAGCGCTGCTGCGGCAATTGCCTGCAGAAGGTGAGTCTTACCAAGACCGACAGATGCATGGATGAAAAGCGGGTTGAAGCGAACAGCGCTAGAACCTGCTTCTGCGATGGTGCGGGCGGCAGCAAGAGCTACACGGTTGGATGCGCCATCAATGAAAGAATCAAACGTATAACGTGGGTCGAGTGGGGAGCCGAGAACGGCACCGGAAGCGGCAACCGATTCTGCAACAACTGCGGAACCGCGTTTTTCAGCACTTGGCTGGCCTACAGGGAAAGCCATCTTTTCGCGTGGAGCGACAGACAGTTTTGCTTCAATCGCTTCATTCGTATCCGCCGCTGGTGCTGCAGTACGAACGACTCTGCTTACGCCGCGCACAACGACTTCAACTTTGAGAATCTGCGGATTTTCTTCCTGCCAAAGCTCGGTCAGCAGTTCAGAATAATGATTGTTGATCCAAGAGCGGAGGAATGCGGTCGGAACCGACAGACGAACAACGCTTTTGGAGAGGTCATCGAGCTTGAGGCGACCAAACCAGCTTGAATAAATCTCGCTGCCGACGCGTGCCTTGAGCTTTGCAGTCAGACGCTCGAAAACGTCTTCGCCGACGTTGCTTTCAGCACTCACCACGAGGCTGTTTTCTTTTCCAGTAGCAGAAGATCCATGGATACGGTTCGCATGCGCATCATCACCCATCGTTGCCGTCGACTTACCAGTCATCATTGCCATCGTCTCGCCTGCCTTCACATTCCTACGCGCTAGTTTTACAGCGCTTGTCGTTATTTCCTGCATCGTGTCCGGTTTGGGGAACCGGAAACCCAGCTGGTACTCAATTCACACTGGTTCTTTCTAAGAACCGCACACAAACTCAAACCGTCCGCAATCGAACAACTGCTGCGGACAAACACCCAGATAACTCCTGTTGAGCTACTCGTTACGACTCATCAAATCCTTGCTCAAGGCTGATTGCCCGGATCGGAATTTGCCACAACCATTCAATTGCGAAGATGCGCCAAAAACAGCATTCCGGTTAATGAATGGTAAGCAATCACCAAAAGAGACAAACTTAATAAGAACAGGACCTTAAGACCAGAATTCAGCACTCGCGGACAAAGCTGCCCACGCCAATAAGACATCCTATTTAATGCTAACTCCGGGCCATCGGCCCACCCCTCTTATGGCTCTGACTTTAACGAAGCCTTACGGCAAAGAGCAAGCCTAAGATCTGCAGTTTTTTCTTCAAGAAAGACTTGCATGCCCTGTGCCCTCAAGCAGAGAATCGGTCGAGAGAGCAATAACGCCTTTGGATTCAATGCGTTTTGATTGACGGTTTTTTAGACGGGCACGATATGTTCTCCGACAAAATAATTTTTCAAAAAGTGGCTTGACTCAGAGGGGCTTCCGAGTCCTCCGCAGGGGCTGTGGATAACTGTGGATAAACACGCACAAGCTTTTGAAAATAATGAGGAATTCGCCGCATATATCTTTCGATTAGTTCTAAAACTATCTGCCTGATATGAAATATTGCTAAAAAAACATACTCATAGTTTCGAGGGTACGTTTCTTTAAAAAAGTTCCAAAAAAGAAAACCCGGCTAACAATGAGCCGGGTTTCGAAACCTAATTTTATAAATAGGTAGTATTAGGCGTTCAGAGCCTTAACGCGTGCAGCAAGGCGCGAAACCTTACGAGCAGCGGTATTCTTGTGAACGACACCCTTTGAAGCAGCGCGCATCAGTTCAGGCTCAGCAGCCTTGAATGCAACCGATGCTGCTTCCTTGTCGCCGCTCAGGAGAGCGTCTTCAACCTTGCGGAGGAAGGTGCGAACGCGCGAACGACGGGACTTGTTGATTTCGGTGCGGGCAGCGATCTTGCGCACTGCCTTCTTGGCCGAAGGAGTATTGGCCATAAATGCCTCTCTTTTTTCTGTCAGCAGCCCACTGGATTTAACCGTCGGGCACAAAACCTCTAGGGCAGCCATAATGCCTAGGGCCGCCGATCCGTGGCGGGCTTATAGATCAGCTTTGCCTTCGCGTCAACGAGGATTCTGATCTCAAAGCGCGTCAGAAGGCCGGATATGCGGCCTTCTTGCCGAATTTCAGGCAGTCAAGGCAGCTATAACGCCTCAATTGCCCTTCCCGCCCTCTTCACATCAGCGATTCTTGAACGATGGCGTGCGCTTGTCGATAAACGCAGACATGCCTTCTTTCTGATCTTCCGTGGCAAACAGCGAATGAAACAGGCGTCGCTCAAAACGCAGGCCTTCATCAAGTGTAGTCTCATAAGAACGGTTGACCGATTCTTTGACCATTTGCACGGATGGCTGCGAGAAAGAGGCAATACGCTCGGCAGCTTTCAAAGCTTCTTCAATCAGTTCTTCCGGTGCAACAAGACGCGAAACAAGGCCGCAACGTTCGGCTTCCTCAGCGCCCATCATGCGTCCGGTCAGACACATATCCATCGCCTTCGACTTGCCAACAAAGCGCGTGAGGCGCTGAGAGCCGCCCATACCTGGCATTACGCCCAACGTAATTTCCGGTTGGCCGAATTTGGCATTGGTGGCTGCGATAATGAAATCGCACATCATGGCAAGCTCACAGCCGCCGCCCAACGCATAACCTGACACGGCTGCGATGATCGGCTTGCGGGTACGATCCACTTTCCGCCAATCTGCAAACATGTCTTGCAGATAGGCATCGACGAAGTTGATCGGCTGCATTTCCTTGATGTCGGCACCGGCCGCAAAGGCCTTTTCCGAACCGGTAAGAACGATCGCACCGATTCTGCCATCGGTATCGAAGGCGGCCAGTGCTTCCGTCAGCTCCTTGAGTACTGTGCTGTTGAGTGCATTGAGCGCCTGCGGTCGGTTGAGACGGATGAGTCCCACGCCACCGCGCGTCTCCACAACGATCGTTTCATAAGCCATGAGAAAGCCTCTCCTCCTTGATCGGTTCATAGTGGCGGCCAAGTTGGACCGCCCGACTCACTTTGGCAAGGTCAGCTCAGAATCAACTTTGGCAGGAAGCGCAGAAAAAGGTCGAACGGCCTGCTTGCACGGCGCGTTCCACAACTCCGGTACAGCCCGGCGTACGGCACGGCTCTGCCTCGCGCCCATAAACGGAGAATGAATGCTGGAAGTAACCAAGCGCACCATCAGCCTGAATGTAGTCCTTCAGACTGGAGCCGCCAGCTGCAATCGCCTCGGCAATCACAGTGCGGATATCCTCAGCCAGCCGATCAAGAAGTTTCGCATCCTGGGCAATTGAACCTGCGGCACGCATCGGGGAAAGACGCGAGCGCCACAGCGCCTCGCAGACATATATATTGCCAAGACCTGCGATCAGGCGCTGATCAAGCAAAGCCGCTTTCAACGGCGTCTTGCGGCCTTCAAAGAGTGTTCCCAACAATTCACCTGAAAGGCGATTGCCTGTAGGCTCTACGCCTAGACCTTTCAGAAAGGGATGTTCATCCAATGTGCCCTTCTCCGCAAAGAGCATGAATCCAAACCGGCGCGGGTCGTTATAGATGACGCGTGCGGTTGACCCATTTCCCCTCAAGAGATGGAAAACGACATGGTCATGTTTTGCGATTTTGGATCGCTCGTGATGAAAGCCGCCCGGCATTCCTTCCGCATCATCCGCTTCAATCCGAAACGAACCGGACATGCCAAGATGGCTGATGATCGAAAGCCCATCGTCGAGATGCATCGTGAGATATTTTGCGCGCCGCCCGAGCGCGTCGATGTTGCGTCCGGACAGACGCTCAACAAAGTGATCGGGAAAAGGGAAACGGAGATCAGGCCTGTTCTGCTCGATCCGTTCGATTTTCGCGCCTTCCATGAAAGGCTGCAAACCGCGGCGAACCGTTTCGACCTCAGGTAATTCGGGCATTTTTCATCTTTCAGGCGGGAAAAGAAACAAGCTGTCGCGACCATATAATGCCGCTCGGCTGCATTTGCCATCCGTTAACCCAAACCAGATCGAAGTAGGACCCGACCTATATTAACGTTTTATTTTCCTTGTTTCTTAAACTCATCACAATTGCCAGGCACTAAAAAGAACCCCAACGAGACTTCAGCTCAGGGTAAGTAACATGCCGGCTTTGATGACGCGCTTTTTTAAAAACAGATCGGGTGCAGCGATGATCGAATGCACACTCATCGGTGCGCTTGCTGTTATCGCCGTCATTAGTGGCATGGCGCTTTTCGCTGGAAAGCCTGCTTCCGCTTTTGATTACAAGGCCGCACAGATCCAGATGACTGAACGAAACTAAGTTGTCTCTCTTCATGCAGAATTGAATAGCCGCCCTGTTCACGCAGGGTGGCTATTTGTTTATTGATTGAGCCAGAAATTCTAATCGCCGAGGAATGTCATGACCGTTGAGATCGTAGCCGCAAAATCAGCAGACAGCCGCCCAATCTGGTTCATCGGAAAGAATAAGATCGAGCAGACAGCGCTGACATCCGATGTTCAGGCTTGGGCCAAGGCCAATGATTTTAACGGGGAATCCGGTCGTATTCTGGTACTTCCCGGCAAAGACGGCACGATTGCCGGTGCTTTGTTTGGCACAGGTGATGACGACCAGGGCGGTCAATCGCAATTGCTCGCCGGAAAATTGGCGCGCGGCCTCCCCGAAGGCGACTGGCATATCGAAAATAAGCCAGACCACGCAGAACTGGTAACTCTCGCCTTCTTGATGGGCGGCTATAGCTTCACGCGCTATCGCAAGGGCAGCGACAAAACTATCCGTCTGGCGGTGCCGGCAGGCGTCAACGCCACTGAAACACAGCATATTGCCGACGCCGTAACGCTTGCACGCGATCTTATCAACACGCCGACCAATGACATGGGACCAGATGCTCTGGAACAGGCTGCGCGCGATCTCGCTTCCAGGAATGGCGCAAAGGTCAGCACGATTGAAGGCGATGCGCTGCTGAAACAAAACTTCCCGATGATCCATGCGGTTGGTCGCGCAGGCAGCATTGCGCCGCGCCTCATTGATCTCACTTGGGGCAAGGATAGTGATCCTAAGATCACCGTTGTCGGCAAGGGTGTATGTTTCGACACTGGCGGTCTCGATATCAAGCCAGCGAGCGGCATGTTGCTCATGAAGAAGGATATGGGCGGCGCTGCCAATGTGCTGGGCCTTGCGTCGATCATCATGAATGCAAAACTCCCGGTTCGACTGCGCGTTCTTATCCCGGCAGTTGAAAACTCGATCGCGGGTAATGCATTCCGCCCAAGCGACATTCTGCAAAGCCGCAAGGGCTTGAGCGTCGAAATTGGCAATACCGATGCGGAAGGTCGTCTCGTTCTGGCCGATGCGCTGACGCTGGCCGACGAGGAAGAGCCCGAGCTTATCGTCGACATGGCAACACTGACCGGTGCTGCGCGTGTGGCGCTTGGCCCTGATCTGCCGCCATTCTATACCCATGACGATGCGCTTGCAGCAGCCATTGCTGAAAAGGCTGACGAGACAGCTGATCCGCTCTGGCGTATGCCGCTGTGGGCGCCCTACGCGCAAAAACTTTCATCGCGCGTAGCGGACATCAACAATGTTACGACTGACGGCTTTGCTGGATCTGTGACCGCTGCACTGTTCCTGAGCCGCTTCGTCGAGAAGGCGAAGAGCTGGGCACATTTCGATATTTATGGTTGGGTGCCGGTCGAAAAGCCTGCCTCGCCTGTCGGTGGTGAAGCGCAGGCCATCCGCGCGCTCTATGCGCTTCTCAAGCATAAATATCCCGCAAAATGAAATAACTTGCCTGCAAAAAGAAAACGTCGTTGAATGATACGGGTCCGAAACAATCACCTTAAATTCGGTAGGATATGCCCGTTGAACTGAAGCCTTTGCAGGCACTGACATTGCTGAGAACGCTTTCACTGGCACAGGTGCAGGATGAAATGCCTGACCTGACCACGCGGCAAGCGGCTATCCTTCTGACAATTTATCTGGAAACACCCCCGCATACCGTGCGAGGGCTGGCAGCCAAGCTGAATGTCACCAAGCCGGTGATAACGCGTGCGCTCGACACGATGGGAACGCTCGATCTCGTATCCCGGCATCGTGATGAAAAAGATCGTAGAAATGTGCTAGTAAAGAGAACAGTCACTGGCGCACTTTATGTCGAAAGACTAGGCGATCTTGTGATCGCCAGAGCCAGGGAGTTACCATTGTGAGCATACTCGATCGCCGTTTGAACGCCTACCGTCCCGATCTCGCCGATGAACGGCTGAGTGGTCAGGTGGAAGCAGGTCGCTTTACGGCTGGCACGCTGATGCAGGTTTCCGATTCGGTTGTCGACCTGCGCGCAGAACCACGCCCCGATAGCGGACCACAGACGCAGATCATCTTTGGCGACACAGTACGCGTTTTTGAAGAGCAGGACGGTTGGTGCTGGGTTCAGGCTGAACGCGACGGCTATACCGGATATGTCTCCGCAGCTTCACTGGAGAAGCCGGTTGATGATGCGACGCATATGGTCATCGTTCCGCGCACATTCGTCTATCCCGGTAATGATCTTCGATTCCCGCATACAAAAGCATTGTCACTCGGTTCGCGCGTGCGAATCGTCGGCACCTCTGAAAAACGTGGCACCGAATATGCACTGCTTGAGAGCGGTGAAGCGTTGATTGCCAAGCATCTCGCGCCTTTGAGCGACCATGCCCACGATTTCGTTGCGGTCGCCGAAACACTCCTGCATACGCCTTATCTCTGGGGTGGGACTTCAGGCTTCGGGATCGATTGCTCCGGTCTTGTCCAGCTTTCGATGTGGGTCGCAGGTCGCAAGGTCCTGCGCGATTCGGACATGCAGGAAAACACGCTCGGTGAAATCGTCGAACCCGACGCAGACTATTCCAATCTCAAGCGCGGCGATCTGGTCTTCTGGAAGGGTCATGTCGCAATTTGTGCCTCACCTGACATGCTGATTCATGCCAGCGGCCATACGATGACCGTAACGCTCGAGCCTCTCAAGGATGCGATCAAGCGCATTGCTTATCTTTATGACCTGCCTACTCTGATCAGAAGGCCCTGAGGACAGGGTATCTATCATGAAGGGAAGAACATCACTCCCACGATCAGCACTCTGGATGACTACACTCGGAATCTCAGCACTGCTCTTTGGGTTTGTTGTCTTCTTCCCGTCCGCCGTTTCTCTTGAAAGGGCAGCACGTATGACCATCACAGCCTCACCAGCCAGCTTTGCCAGCGTTAACGGCATCGAAATGTACTACCGTGTTGTGGGCAAGGGACCGCCAATCCTGCTGATCCATGGCGGGCTTTCTGACCAGCATGTCTGGGATGCGCAGCTGCCTATTCTGGCGCGTGATCATATGGTGATTGTCGCAGACAGTCGTGGTCAGGGCCGCTCGACACGAACGACCGAGCCACTCACCTATGAGTTGATGGCAGATGATTATGTTGCTCTGCTCGACTATCTGCACGTCAACAAGGTCGATCTTGTTGGCTGGAGCGATGGCGGCATTATCGGCATTGATATTGCCATCCGCTATCCTGAGCGACTGAAAAGCCTGTTCGCACAGGCTGCAAACGTCACGCCGGAAGGTTCAACCGGCTATGCGCTGGCGCGCGCCGAAGGAAAGCCAATTCCCGAACTCCGCCACTACAGCAGCATCGATAAGGAAATTCATGCGCTTTGGGCGAATGAGCCGAATTATACCGCAGACGATCTTTCAAAAATCGATATTCGGACAGCAATCGTCATCGGCGACCGGGATACCGCAATTACCCGCGAACATACTGAGTTTATTGCAGATCATATACCCGGAGCGCAGCTGGTCATATTGCCCGATTCCGGTCATGGCGTTCCGTCCGAAAACCCACGCCTTTATGCGAAAACGGTTCTGAAGTTCATTGCGGGCAATAGGCTGGACGCGCCGCTAACTGCCAGCAAATAATTAGATTCGGTTCGGCAACACACGGTCCGGTGGGCGATGTCCGTCGACAAAAGCCCTGATATTGATGATGACCTTATCACCCATATCCACACGGCCTTCAATCGTTGCCGATCCCATATGCGGCAGAAGCACGACCTTACCTTTTTCAGCAAGCGATAAAAGGCGCGGGTTGGCAGCTGGCTCATGTTCAAACACATCAAGCCCGGCCCCGGCAATTTTGCCCTGCTCGATCAGTTCGACCAGCGCATTTTCATCAATGATCTGACCGCGCGCCGTGTTCACGAGATACGCGGTCGGCTGCATCAAAGCGATGCGGCGGGCCGAAAGCAGGTGAAAGGTTGCAGGCGTCGACGGGCAATTGACCGAGATAATATCCATGCGAGCCAGCATCTGATCGAGGCTGTCCCAGTAAGTCGCTTCCAGCTCCTCCTCAACCTGTGCGCTAACGCGCTTGCGGTTGTGATAATGGATCGACAGACCGAAAGCCTTGGCGCGGCGGGCAACGGCTGTGCCGATGCGGCCCATACCGACAATCCCCAGACGCTTGCCCCAGATGCGGCGCCCAAGCATCCAAGTCGGCGACCAGCCCGGCCATTCGCCGTCACGCTCATTAAGGACGTTTGCGCCTTCAACCAGACGGCGTGGCACCATCAAAAGCAGTGCCAGCGTCATGTCGGCGGTGTCTTCGGTCAGCACATTGGGCGTGTTGGTGACAGTGATGCCGCGCTTTGCAGCTGCGGCTACATCGATATTGTCAACACCATTGCCGAAATTGGCGATCAGTTTAAGATTGGGGCCGGCCTGCTCAATGGCTGCCGCATCGATCACATCGGTTATGCAAGGAACCAGAACATCGGCTTCTTTCATCGCAGCAATAATTTCCGGCTGCGACATGCGATGATCGTCAATATTCAGACGTGCGTCGAACAGTTCCCGCATTCGGGTTTCCACCGGGTCCGGAAGTTTCCGGGTAAGTACGACCAGCGGCTTTTTCTTGTTCGACATCTCCACCCCTTTTTCTTGAGCAGTGCCACCTGTGCAGGTCCATAAATTTCACAGGAAACCTGGCTCGCCGATTCTCATGTTGAGACCTCCTTAACCAAGAAGGTGCAATATGAGATATTGCTTCGGCTGCTCATCTCTAGCAAGGCGGCGCAGCAAAGACAAAGAAAAACAGAATCGCGAAAGCTGCCCTTGCGTCTCCGACGCCTCTCCGGAAACCTGTGAGAAGACAAGCTTTTGCCTGACTTGTTTGAGAAGCAGAGGCGGAAAAACCGCACAATTTTATTTTTGCAGTTGCAGACGGAAACTCCCCATTCGTTGGAACTGCCGTGAAGTGACAGGACGGCGAGAGGTCAGAATTGTACCGAGTACTTTCGCAACGCTTTTTTATCGCAGCACTTGGCAGCATTGCCTTGCTGCTGGTTGTTGCGCCGCTAGGCGCATCGTATAACCATGCTGCAATGGCTCAAGCATCAGCAGGCACAACGCTGGGCGCAAGTGGCTTGCCTGTACCCCGTTTTGTCAGCCTCAAGCCGGCACGCGTCAATCTGCGCGTAGGTCCGGGGCGTGATTATGCCGTGTCATGGCTATTCATGAAATCAGGCCTGCCTGTCGAAATCATTCAGGAATACGATAACTGGCGCCGCATCCGCGATGCCGACGGCACGGAAGGCTGGGTCTATCAGTCTCTCCTGTCGGGCAAGCGCACGGCGATTACGGCACCATGGCTTAAGAACGATCAGGGCGCGATGATTACCATGCGCCGCGATCCGAGCGAAACCTCGGGACTGTCGGCGGAAGTCGAGCCCAATGTTGTCGGCACAGTTCGCGAATGCAATGGCCAGTGGTGCCGGATGGATATTCAGGGTACGCGCGGCTGGATCAGGCAATCGGATCTCTGGGGCGTTTATCCGGATGAAGTGTTCGACTGACCCGGCACAGCGTCAGTCTTGACGTTGCATCATTCGTGAGGTTAGTTCTCACAGAACAAAACCAAGAAGGAGTTTTATGCGCAGAAGTTCAGTGTCTCCGTTTTAACGGATTTGGACCCATCCAACGGATGGGAATTTTGTGCATAGTTAAACTCTGGAATAATCATGAAAAACATGACGGTTATCATCCGCGCCTATCAGGCTGCGGACAAACAGACATTGTCTTCCATCTGGTATCGCGCTTCTTTGGAAGCACATGCGTTTCTAGGAAAAGACCTGCTACGCGATCAGCAGAAGCTTATCGAAGACGTCTATCTCGAAAAGGCAGAGACCTGGGTCGCCGTTATAAATGGTGAGCCGGTCGGGTTTATAGGCCTGTTGGATTGTTTCATCGGCGGACTCTTCGTTGATCCCTCCGCGCAAGGATATGGCATAGGCCGCCGCTTGCTCGACCATGCTCTGGCATTGAAAGGCGAACTCTCTCTCGAAGTCTACGCCGATAATAAAGGAGCCTGCCGTTTCTATCAGCGGCTCGGCTTTCAGGAAATCAGTCGTCGCGAGGAAGATGATAACGGGCTTCCGTTCGCCAATATATGGATGCAGCGAAAAGCTTAGAAAACGCCTCCAATACGCCGTTTCACGCTTTTCAGAACGGGCTCTAATAAATAGCGGGGCGATCGCTCGCCCCGCTTCAAAATCGGCATTCGAATTGAACTATTACCAAGCTGGAATGACTGAGCCTTTGAAAGTTTCAGCAATAAACTGTTTCACTTCCGGGCTGTGATAGCTGCTGACCAGCGTCTTCACCCATTCGGCATCCTTGTCGGCAGTGCGGACGACCAGCACATTGACATAAGGTGCCTTTTCGCCTTCGCGGATAAGTGCGTCACCAGCCGGGTTAAGACCTGCTTCCAGCGCGTAATTGGTATTGATGACGGCAGCATCCACATCTTCGAGCGAACGCGGCAATTGCGCGGCATCGAGTTCCACGAACTTCAGGTTTTTCGGGTTTTCAGTTACATCAATTGATGTAACCTTCAGTCCCTTCGACGCATCGAGCTTGATCAGGCCGTTATCTGCAAGCACCAGAAGCGCACGACCGCCATTGGTCGGATCGTTCGGGATGGCGATGGTCGCACCGTCAGCCAGTTCCGATATGTTTTTCATCTTTTTGGAATATACGCCCATCGGGAAGTTGACCGTTGGCGCTACTGTCTCAATCGGAAAGCCACGATCTGCGACCTGATTGTCGAGGTAGGGCTGATGCTGGAAAGAATTAGCATCAAGCGCCTTATCGGCCAGTGCCATGTTCGGAATCACATAATCAGAAAATTCCTGAATATCGATTTCCATACCCTTGGTGGCTGCAACCTCCTTGACCTTTTCCATGATCTGCGCGTGCGGCCCTGGTGTCACGCCAATGCGAATCTTTTCAGCAAAGGCGCTTCCAGTTGAAAAAAGGGCGAATGCAGCGACTGCAATGATCAACTTACGCATAGACGTCTCCAGTCAAATCGTTATCGACGCATTCGTGCTTGGTTGGGAGGCCCGCTTCAAATGCGCCTGTGAAAGGTGATGGCCCGGATGAATCACTTTAACCCACTATGCGCAACAAAAAAGCAGCCCTAAAGGCCGCTTTCCAAAAACCAATATCAAACAGCTTAACGCGTCTTACGTCGCAAACGGACGATAATATCCACATTGACGATTTCCATGCCTTCCGGTGCTTCGGGCATGTTGGAGACTGTTGGCTGACCACGTTCGCCATGCGGAATATCGAAAACGACATTCTCGCCTTCAAGGAAGAAGTGCTGGTGATCAGAAATATTGGTGTCGAAATAGGTCTTCGAACCTTCAACGGCGATGATGCGCAGCATACCGGCTTCGGTAAACTGGTGCAGCGTGTTGTAGACGGTTGCTAGCGATACCGGCACATTTGCCAGTACAGCTTCTTCATGAAGGTCTTCAGCGGAAAGATGCCGATCACCCTGCGCGTAAATCAGGCTGGCAAGCGAAACACGCTGACGCGTCGGGCGCAAACCAGCCCCGCGAAGCCGTTCTTCCATTGAAACCATCGAGTGGTTGGCATGACAATTCTGCATATTCACCCTTGGATCCGTCATAAGCTTGTAGCAATTTCGTCAAAGATTAAACGGGCTGTTGCCCATTGCATACTGACATTGATATATGCCGTTGCGAATTAAGTATCAATAGGCATGGTAAAACCCGCCTTTTTTGGGAAAACCCTCTGCACTATTTTACTGACGGAAACACTCTATGTTAGAGGTGTTCCCGAACAGACGACAACCCGACTGCTTCTGGCGACAGAAATGGTCACATCAGAATGATCCTCAAGGGAGGCGTAATGGCAGAACAGAAATCGAGCTACGGGTATGAAGAGCTCCTAAGCTGCGCACGCGGTGAGTTGTTCGGTCCCGGCAATGCACAGCTCCCCCTGCCGCCAATGCTGATGGTGCACCGCATCACCGAAATTTCCGAAACGGGCGGGGAGTTCGACAAGGGCTATATCCGCGCGGAATATGACGTAAGCCCCGACGACTGGTATTTCCCATGCCATTTTCAGGGCAACCCGATCATGCCTGGCTGCCTTGGCCTCGATGGCATGTGGCAGCTGACAGGTTTCTTCCTCGGCTGGCTCGGTGAGCCGGGCCGCGGTATGGCTCTGTCCACTGGTGAAGTGAAGTTCAAGGGCATGGTTCGCCCACACACCAAGCTTCTGCAGTACGGCATCGACTTCAAGCGCGTCATGCGTGGTCGCCTTGTTCTCGGCACAGCAGACGGCTGGCTGAAAGCTGATGGCGAAACCATCTACAAGGCAAGCGACCTGCGCGTCGGCCTGTCAAAAGATGGCGACGGCGCTTAATACATTCATCATTCACGGGCGCGACTGCAGAAAATAATGAGTTTTCATGCAGCCGCGCTCAAAACATGCGAAGATCGCACCTATGTAACCGGGAACAAGGGTCAACCTTCACGGGTTGATCACACGGAACAGGTGTAAAGGAGAACGCGATGCGGCGTGTGGTCGTAACGGGTATGGGGATTGTATCCTCGATTGGAAACAACACCGAAGAGGTAACAACCTCTCTGCGTGAAGCCAAATCCGGCATTTCCCGTGCTGAAGAATATGCCGAACTCGGTTTCCGTTGCCAGGTGCACGGCGCGCCGAAAATCGACGTTGAAGCGCTCGTAGATCGCCGCGCAATGCGTTTTCATGGTCGTGGTACGGCATGGAATCACGTCGCTATGGATCAGGCGATTGCCGATGCAGGTCTTTCGGAGGAGCAGGTCTCCAATGATCGTACCGGCATCATCATGGGTTCTGGTGGTCCTTCGACACGCACGATCGTCGATTCCGCCGATATCACCCGTGAAAAAGGCCCAAAGCGCGTCGGTCCTTTTGCAGTGCCGAAAGCTATGAGCTCGACGGCATCGGCCACGCTCGCAACATTCTTCAAGATCAAGGGAATCAACTACTCGATCTCGTCGGCTTGTGCGACGTCGAACCATTGTATCGGCAATGCGTTTGAAATGATCCAGTACGGCAAGCAGGACCGCATGTTTGCGGGCGGCTGTGAAGACCTCGACTGGACGCTTTCGGTGCTGTTCGACGCAATGGGTGCCATGTCATCCAAGTATAATGAAACGCCATCAACCGCCTCGCGCGCTTACGACAAAAACCGTGACGGTTTTGTTATTGCTGGCGGTGCAGGCGTTCTCGTGCTGGAAGATCTTGAAACAGCCCTTGCTCGCGGTGCGAAGATTTACGGCGAAATCGTCGGCTACGGTGCAACGTCTGACGGCTACGACATGGTAGCACCATCAGGCGAAGGCGCGGTCCGCTGCATGAAGATGGCGCTCTCGACCGTCACAAGCAAGATCGATTACATCAACCCACACGCAACCTCGACGCCAGCAGGCGATGCTCCGGAAATCGAAGCGATTCGTCAGGTCTTTGGCTCAGGCGATGCCTGCCCGCCAATCGCAGCGACCAAATCGCTGACCGGCCATTCGCTCGGTGCAACCGGCGTTCAGGAAGCAATCTACTCGCTTTTGATGATGCAAAATAACTTCATCTGCGAAAGCGCTCATATCGAAGAACTGGATCCTGCCTTCGCGGACATGCCTATCGTTCGCAAGCGCATCGACAATGCTCAGCTCAATACCGTGCTCTCCAACTCCTTCGGATTTGGCGGCACCAATGCAACGCTGGTGTTCCAGCGTTATCAGGGCTGACGGAGAGGGACAATATGGAAGGTCTGATGCAAGGTAAACGCGGCCTCATTATGGGGGTCGCGAATAACCACTCACTCGCATGGGGAATTTCTAAGCAGCTCGCAGCGCAGGGTGCCGAACTCGCATTCACTTATCAGGGCGATGCACTCGGTAAACGCGTCAAGCCGCTGGCCGAACAGGTCGGTTCGGATATGGTGCTGCCTTGCGATGTGGAAGACATTGCTTCGGTCGACGCCGTTTTCGCTGAAATCGAGAAGAAATGGGGAAAGCTCGATTTCATCGTTCACGCCATTGGCTTTTCGGACAAGACGGAGCTGAAGGGACGTTACGCAGACGTCACCACGCGCGATAATTTCAGCCGCACTATGGTGATCTCTGCCTATTCCTTCACGGAAATGGCACAGCGTGCAGAAAAGCTCATGAAGGACGGCGGCTCGATCCTGACGCTGACCTATGGCGGTTCCACGCGCACTATCCCGAACTACAACGTCATGGGCGTCGCCAAGGCCGCTCTTGAAGCGATGGTTCGTTATCTCGCTGCCGATTACGGTCCGCAGGGTATCCGCGTCAACGCGATCTCAGCTGGTCCGGTTCGCACGCTGGCCGGTGCCGGTATTGGCGATGCACGCGCAATCTTCAGCTATCAGCGCCGTAACTCACCGCTTCGCCGCACTGTCGATATCGATGATGTGGGCAAATCGGCTGTTTATCTGCTGTCGGATCTTTCGAGCGGTGTAACCGGCGAAATCCATTATGTGGATTCGGGCTACAACATCGTTTCGATGCCAACGCTGGAAGAACTGAAGAGTTCGGCTGACACACGCGGCGAATAAGTCTCATAAGCTTAATAAAAAAGGCCGCCTTTCGAGGCGGCTTTTTTGTTTCATTTCTTAGCATCGAATATTTTGAAGCCGTTCGCTTCCTCAAGAACAGTCACGTTCTTAAACAAGCTTTTAAGTGTCGCCTCATAAGGCAATTGCCTGTTCGCTACCATCAGCAGTCGTCCGCCGGTTTTCAGCCGTGAAGCGGCGGCTGCGATAAAGGTTTGACCGAGCGACACTTCGGTTGCCCGTCCCTCGTGAAACGGCGGGTTCATAATCACCGTGTCGTAAATGCCGGTCAGTTTTTCACTCGTCACATCAAACCAATTAAACGAAATCGGCACGGATGCACCAAGACGCTCCAGATTGCCGCGCGCGGCCTCCAGTGCTTCGTAATCAGCTTCAAAAAGATCGATACCCTTAAGACGATCAGCATATTTGAGGCTTTGCGCCGCCAAATAACCCCAGCCAGCACCAAGATCGGCGACCTGACCAAAGACGATCTTTTCCATATGCGGCACCAGCAGAGCTGAGCCTTTATCGATCACGCCATGCGAGAACATACCCGGCTCTGTGCGGAACACATCATCAATATCTGTCGCCAGCGGCTTCAGAGCATCGATAAAATCATTTGTCAGGTCAGCAGGGCGTTGCAGCCAAAAGGCCACCGCATGGTTCTTTGACAGGCGATCGCTGATTTCGGCGATATTGCCGACCCATTTGCGAAAACTATCGACACCAAGCTTCTTGTCGCCACACACGACGATCCACCCACCCGGTTCAACACGCGCCAGAAGCTCCGCAAGCCATGCCTCATTGCGTCCACGATGTTTTCCGAGCAGAAGTAGCCCCCCAGAATAACGGCTCTCCTCGTCTAATTCTGGCGCCAATCTGGGAATTGCGTTGAAGCCTTCCTTGTTGAGTGCCAGCCAGTCGGGACGCCAGGGCTGCAGAAAAGTCAGTGCCTGTTTCCATTCGGCCTCAAGATTCCGATCCGCAGACAAGCCGCAGGCAAGGTACGATTGACCCTCTACAGGCATATCCAGGATGTCCTGATAGAAGGGGAGAAAGAGTGTCTGTTGTGCCGGTGTCATCATGCTTCACCCATGCCGATCAATCGCTCTATGCGCAACAAAAAAGCGCGCCACATGGACGCGCTTTCTCGGTTAACAGAAGATGCGACGCTTACTCAGCGTCAGCTTCTGCCTTCTTTTCTGCAACGACTTCCTTGCCGGTTTCCTGATCGACGACTTTCATCGACAGGCGAACCTTGCCACGCTCGTCAAAGCCCATGAGCTTGACCCAGACCTTCTGGCCTTCCTTGACCACATCAGTGGTCTTGGCAACGCGGTCGGCAGCCAGCTGCGAGATGTGAACCAGACCATCGCGTGGACCGAAGAAGTTTACGAATGCGCCGAAGTCAGCAGTCTTAACAACTGTACCTTCGTAGATTTCGCCAACTTCCGGTTCAGCAACAATCGAGTGAATCCACTTCTTCGCGGCTTCGATTTCCTTGCCGTTTGACGAAGCGATCTTGACCGTACCATCGTCTTCGATGTTGATCTTGGCGCCAGTCTTTTCAACGATTTCGCGGATAACCTTACCGCCCGAACCGATAACATCACGGATCTTGTCGGTCGGAATGTTCATCACTTCGATGCGTGGAGCAAATTCACCGAGTTCTTCACGCGAGGTCGAAAGAGCCTTAGCCATTTCGCCAAGAATGTGAACGCGACCGCCCTTAGCCTGTTCCAGAGCAACCTTCATGATCTCTTCGGTGATACCGTCGATCTTGATGTCCATCTGAAGCGCGGTGATGCCGTTTTCAGTTCCGGCTACCTTGAAGTCCATGTCGCCGAGGTGATCTTCATCACCGAGAATGTCGGAAAGAACAGCGTAACGCTCATCTTCCTTGATCAGGCCCATGGCGATACCGGCAACTGGACGTGCCAGCGGAACGCCTGCATCCATCAGCGCCAGCGAGGTGCCGCAAACAGTAGCCATCGAGGACGAACCATTCGATTCGGTGATCTCTGAAACCGAACGGATCGTGTAAGGGAACTGTTCAGCAGCTGGCAGCATTGGGTGGATTGCGCGCCATGCGAGCTTACCATGACCGATTTCACGACGGCCTGGCGAACCCATACGGCCAGTTTCACCAACCGAATATGGTGGGAAGTTGTAGTGCAGCATGAAGGATTCCTTGTAGGTACCCGTCAATGCATCAATCATCTGTTCATCTTCGCCGGTGCCGAGCGTGGCAACAACGATTGCCTGCGTTTCACCGCGGGTGAAGAGCGCCGAACCGTGCGTGCGTGGCAGAAGGCCAACTTCAGAAACGATCGAACGAACGGTCGAAAGGTCACGACCGTCAATGCGGCTACCGGTGTCAAGAATGTTCCAGCGAACAATCTTAGCCTGCAGGTGCTTGAACACGGTTGCAAATTTTTCAGCCGAGAATTCTGGCTCTTCAACGCCCTCAGGGAAGAAGTGAGCCTTCGCCTTGGCCTTGGCAGCGTCAACAGCCGTGTAACGAGCCTGCTTTTCGGTGATCTTGTAGGCATCACGCAGATCGTTTTCAACGACTGCAAGCATCTTAGCTTCAAGGTCCGACAGATCTTCCGGCTGGAAGTCGCGTGGTTCCTTGGCAGCAACTTCAGCGAGCTTGATGATCGCATCGATAACTGGCTGGAAGCCCTTCTGGCCGAAAATAACGGCGCCGAGCATGACTTCTTCGGAGAGTTCCTGTGCTTCCGATTCAACCATCAGAACGGCGTCAGAAGTACCGGCAACAACCAGATCAAGCTTCGATTCTGGCATTTCGTCGATGTTCGGATTCAGAACATATTCGCCGTTGATGTAGCCAACGCGTGCGCCACCGATCGGACCCATGAAAGGAACGCCGGAAATGGTGAGTGCTGCCGAAGCTGCAACCATCGACAGGACATCTGGGTTGTTTTCGAGGTCGTGCTGAACGACAGTCAGAACAACCTGTGTGTCGTTCTTGTAGCCATCAACGAAAAGCGGACGGATCGGACGGTCGATCAGGCGCGAAACCAGTGTTTCGTTTTCGCTTGGACGGCCTTCACGCTTGAAGTAACCACCAGGGATCTTGCCAGCGGCATAGGTCTTTTCCTGATAGTTGACTGTGAGCGGGAAGAAATCCTGGCCTGGCTTTGGTTCCTTGGCAGAAACCACAGTCGCGAGAACGACGGTTTCGCCATAGGTTGCGAGAACTGCACCGTCAGCCTGACGTGCGATCTTACCAGTTTCGAGTGTAAGCGGACGACCGCCCCATTCGATTTCTACTTTGTGGGTATTGAACATATCTTGTCCTCTTGTGGCGATGCCGCGCAAAAGCGCCTGAAGACATCACCTCGGTTGGCGGACAGGCCACGGGCAAGACAACGGGAAGTTCGTTACGTGTCGGAACATTCATTTGCGAATATTCTCTGGCACGAACTACCTGCAATCCTGCCCCATGACTGGTCCAGGTCATGAGCCTTATGGCTCGTCATCGGCATGACGGAATGCACCCGGTGCGCCGTCTCATGCCAGTGGGCATACGCCCAATATAATCGTATTCACTATTGGAAAGCGGCTATCCGCTCATCCTTGGAATACACTTCGCGCATCTTGTCCGAAAACCGCTTCGCACTTTTCGGGAGGCGCTTTAAATCAAAAGGGCGACGTTTTGAGACGTCGCCCGATTTTACCGTTAACGGCGCAGACCCAGACGGGAAACCAGCGCCTGGTAACGTGCCTGGTCGATGCCCTTGACATAGTCAAGAAGACGACGACGCTGCGAAACCAGCTTCAGAAGGCCGCGACGCGAATGATTGTCATTCTTGTGGCCCTTGAAGTGTTCGGTGAGGTTGGCAATACGCTCGGAAAGAACGGCAACCTGTACTTCAGGAGAACCGGTATCGCCTTCCTTGGTGGCGTATTCCTTGATAAGTGCTTGCTTGCGCTCAGCAGTAATCGACATCGTACACCCTTTCTTGATGAGAGGAAAAACAGACGCCCAGGCCGGGATGTCGTCCAGCGCGGGCCATTTACACGATCTGACGTACATTATGTACGATCGCTGAAGGGGCATATAGTTCAAATTTGGCAGAAATACCAGTCCGAAATATGCCCCAACTTTTAAGAGACCAGTTTAGCCCGCTGTAAACACACGCTTTGGCTTGAACTGTCCATGCTCAATGTAGCCGATGGCAAGCAGTTTGCCATGCGACGTCACGCAAGCCTCATCCGCTTCAAGCGGCGCATCGCGACCACGAATGATTACGGGATTGCCAAGACGAACGCGCTGTGCCTGATCATCAGACAGGGCAACCTGCGGCAGGCAATCAAGTGCGGCACCGGTATCGATGATCAGGGCATCCATTGCCGAGAAGTCGCGTCGTGGTGCTGGTTGCTCAACAACCTCGGCATCAGCCTCGCCTTCTTCCTTTTTCGGCGGTAGCGGAGGCCAGGCTTCTTCGAGCTCTGCCAGAGTTACCAGATCTTCATCGGTGAAAGGAGCAACCTCAATGCGACGCAAATCCGAAATGTGGCCATAGCAGCCGAGATCACGGCCCATATCGCGTGCAAGCGAGCGAACATAGGTGCCCTTGGAGCATTCGACTTCGAATTCGGTGCGATTTGCGTCCGGAAACTCGACAATTTCGAGGCGATCAATTTCGACTTCACGCGCCGGAATTTCTACCGTTTCACCTTCACGCGCCAGATCATAGGCGCGTTCGCCTGCAATCTTGATAGCCGAAAACTGCGGTGGAATCTGCGAGATAACGCCCGTATAATTAGGCAGCAGCGCTTCGACATCCGCACGCGATGGGCGGTTATCTGAGTTTTTAGTGGCAACACCTTCAAGATCGTCGGTCGAGCGTTCCTCACCCCATGTCACTGTGAAACGATAAACCTTGGTGCCATCCATGACGTAAGGCACGGTTTTGGTGGCTTCACCCAGAGCAATAGGCAACATGCCCGAGGCAAGAGGATCAAGCGTACCGGCATGACCGGCCTTTTCGGCATTAAACAGCCATTTGATCTTCGAGACCGCTTCGGTCGATCCCATGCCCTTCGGCTTGTCAAAAATGACCCAGCCGGAAACCGGACGACCTTTTTTCTTGCCTCGTCTTGCCATGCTTTATTCGTCTCCATTGCGGGAGGTTGCGTCCTCGCCGTCATCTTCATCATGCCCAAGGTCACGCGCCACTTCCGGCGAACGGAGAAGCGCATCAATCTTGGAAAAATTATCAAAGCTGGTATCTGCGCGGAAACGGAATTCCGGCATATATTTCATCTGGCTGAGGCTTGGGGCCATGCGACCGCGAATGAATTTCGCGTTTGCAGCCAATGCCTTGATGACAGCCTGTACATCAGTGCTGCCGAGTGGTGTGATGAAGCAGGTCGCGATCTTGAGATCCGGCGACATGCGAACTTCCGACACCGAAATAACCGTACGCTCGATTACGTCATCGCGAATTTCTCCGCGCTGAAGAACCTGAGCCAATGCGTGACGCACCTGTTCGCCCACACGGAGCTGGCGCTGGGAAAGGCCACCTGAGCCTTTTGGGTCTGGAGAACGTGCCATAGCTGTATCCTCGATAAACAGCCATCAATCGGCGCTCAGTCCCGAAAGGCTGGCCGACAAAATGGCTACAAACTGGTAAGCGCAATAAAGCGCAATCTACCACAATTCAGATGGGAGTCAGACCCTCGGAACCGGGCAACGGAAATGTAAGAAAGCCGTGCCGCCCATGATAGGGCGACACGGCATAATGCTATTAAAGCGTACGGGTAATGTGTTCGACGCGGAACGCTTCGATCGTATCGCCAGCGCGGATATCGTCGTAGTTTTCGAACGCCATACCGCATTCCTGGCCCATAGGCACTTCCGACACTTCGTCCTTGAAGCGCTTGAGCGTCTTGAGCTTGCCTTCGTGGATAACCACGTTGTCACGGATGAGGCGGACGCCTGCACCACGTTCAACCTTACCGTCAACCACACGGCAACCAGCAACCTTACCGACCTTGGTGATGTTGAAGACTTCGAGAATCTCAGCATTACCGATGAAGGTTTCACGGCGTTCTGGCGACAGAAGACCGGACATTGCTGCTTTAACATCTTCGATCAGATCGTAGATGATGTTGTAGTAGCGGATTTCAGTACCCTGCTGGTCAGCTGCATCACGCGCCTGCTTGTTGGCACGAACGTTGAAGCCGATGATCGCAGCATTGGAGGCTTCGGCCAGCGACACGTCGCTTTCCGTGATACCACCTGCGCCCGAATGAACGATGCGTGCACGCACTTCGTCTGTGCCGAGCTTGTCGAGAGCGGTAATAATCGCTTCGACCGAACCCTGGACGTCACCCTTGATGACGAGCGGGAATTCCTTGGTACCCGAAGACTGAAGCTGGCTCATCATATGCTCGAGCGAGCCACGCTGGCCTGTCTGACGTGCAACAGCCTTATCGCGGGCAAGACGCTGGCGATAATCGGCAATTTCACGAGCCTTGGCTTCATTGGCAACAACTGCGAAGCGATCGCCTGCCTGCGGCGTACCCTGGAGACCGAGGATCTCGACCGGCATAGCAGGTCCAGCTTCCTTCACATGATCGCCATGGTCGTTGACCAAAGCGCGTACACGGCCCCATTCGTTACCGGCAGCGATGATGTCGCCCGGATGCAGCGTACCCTTCTGAACCAGAACGGTTGCAACCGAACCACGACCGCGGTCGAGCTGGGCTTCGATAACCACACCTTCAGCCGTACGTGTCGGATCAGCCTTGAGATCAAGGATTTCAGCCTGCAACAGAACTGCTTCAAGCAGCTTGTCGAGGTTGATCTTGTTCTTGGCCGAAACTTCGACGTCGAGCACTTCACCGCCCATGGTTTCCACGAAAACATCGTGCTGGAGCAGCTGTGTACGAACCTTCTGCGCATCGGCTTCAGGCTTGTCGATCTTGTTGATTGCAACAATGATCGGAACGCCAGCTGCCTTGGCATGATTGATCGATTCAATGGTCTGCGGCATGACGCTATCGTCTGCTGCAACCACGAGAATCGCAATATCGGTCGCCTGAGCACCACGAGCACGCATTGCCGTAAAGGCTGCGTGGCCTGGCGTATCGATGAAGGTGATCTTCTGGCCGTTCTGTTCGACCTGATAAGCACCGATATGCTGCGTGATGCCACCAGCTTCGCCCGAAACGACGTTTGCGTGACGGATAGCATCGAGGAGCGAGGTCTTGCCGTGATCGACGTGACCCATAATGGTTACGACCGGAGGACGTGAAACCAATGCGCCTTCGTTATCAGCAACATCGAAGATGCCTTCTTCAACGTCCGATTCAGCAACGCGCTTGACGGTATGGCCAAATTCTTCAGCGATCAGCTGCGCCATATCCGCATCGATGACGTCGCCTGGCTTCATCATCTGGCCCTGCTTCATCAGGTACTTGATGATGTCAACCGAACGCTCGGTCATACGCTGTGCTAGTTCCTGCAGCGTAATGGTTTCAGGAATGGTCACTTCACGAGAGATCTTTTCGCGTGTTTCCTGCATCTGCGAACGCTTGAACTTTTCCTGACGACGACGCATCGCCGACAGCGAACGCGAACGACCTTCATCTTCCAGATTGCTGGAGATCGTCAGCTTGCCACGACGGCGGTCATCTTCACCCTTAACAACCTTTGGTGCGCGCACTTCAGGCTTTGCTGGAGTGCTGCGACGTGCGCCGGCTGGACCACGACGATCATCGTCATCGACGGAACCGCCCGGCTTGCGCTGCTGGCTCTGAGGCAAAGGTTTATTAGCTGTTGGAATAACGTCGGCAATCGCTGGCGATGCCGGACGCTGTCCCTGGCCTTGACCCTGACCGGGACGACCGCCCTGTTGTGGACGACCGGAATGTTGCGGACGTCCGCCCTGCGGCGCAGGACGCGCATCGTCACGACGCTCGGTGCGTGCTTCGGTCTGTGGAGCGCGCTTGGCAGCTTCAGCCTCGGCACGAGCCTTGGCTTCTGCTTCTGCCTTGATACGAGCTTCTTCCTCTGCCTGACGGCGAGCGGATTCTTCACGTTCCTTGGCGCGGCGTGCATCTTCTTCAGCGCGGCGCTTGGCTTCTTCAGCTGCGCGAACGCGATCTTCTGCATCACGAACCAACGCGCCTTCGAGCGCACGACGGCGTGCGTCCATTTCGGAGCGAGACAGCGTGTTCAGCACCATGCCCGAGCGATCAGACTGGCGAGGACGCTGTTGCTGCTGGCCAGGGCGCTGCTGATGACGTGGCTGCTGCTGTGTTGATTGTGGGCGCGGAGCCGCCGGTGCGGCAGCAGCAGGCTTTGGCTGCGGTGCTGCAGGAGCAGCCGGGGCCGGTGCCTTGGCTACTGGCTGAGCAGGCGCGGCTTGTACCGGTGCAGCAACGGGAGCCGTTGTTGCAGCTGGTGCTGGCGCGGCCGCAGGTGCTGGAGCTGCCGGAGCAGGCGCTGCTGGCTTCGGTGCCAGTGCTTCCGCTTCAGGCTTCTCATCAGGCCGTGAGAACTTGCGCTTCTTGGTTTCAACGACGACAGCCTTTGTGCGGCCGTGGCTGAAATTCTGGCGCACGGTGCTCTGCTCAACGCCTGGCCGCTTAATGGTCAGCGTCTTCTTGGAGTTGACGCTCAGCGTCTTGTCGTCGTTTGTTTTATCGCTCATTACGTTTCCGTTTCCTTCGCGGCTTCAGCCGCTTTACCCGAGCATTATCCAACGCGATCAGATCATTTTGAATAATGCTCCGGTCATCCACTTTAGCGCACAATCCGGTTAGGCTAACCAAGCCGATTATCCGGTTCATGCTCCAGAGCGGATCCCGTCTCGTCGGGATTAAGAGAACCGCTCTACCAATTTATAACTCAGCAGTGTCGGACTGCCGTTTCAACTCAATGGGCTTTCGCCACGATATCGATGCAATAAAAGCAACCGTTGCACGACCCCGGCTGCTGCCTTTCCGTCGAGCACGGCTGCATGTATCACATTTCCACCCCCAAATGCCAAATCCATTTCTTCTCCCTTAAAAAGAGTGAAGGCCGGGATTTCGGGGCCATCCATACGCACCACCACACGGCGGGCTTGATCCAGTTTACGCACGCCATCAGAAGCGGCTTCCTGCGCATGTAAAACCAATGCCGCAGCACCAGAACGAATTGCCTGATCCACCTTAGTGGAACCAGATACAACTGCACCGGATTTACGAGCCAGCGCGAGACTACCGAGTGCAGACTTCGTCAACAGCTGGTCAACCAGCGCGCCAAGATCTGCTTGCGGCTTCACATCGTCTTTCAGCGCCCGCGCAAAAAGCTTGCGTTTGACCGCTTCGTCCACAAGACGACGTTCCGCCTTGACCCAGCAACCTCTGCCCGGCAAATTCCGCTTCAGGTCGGGCACAACCGAACCATCAGGCCCAGCAACGAACCGGATCAGATCATCTGCCGATCCGCTTTCCCGCGTGACGATACAGGTTCTGTCGTTCATATCCTGCTCCGCACGCAAACTCGGTTTTACCATCGATGCCTGTTACTTATTACCAAACTGGCAGCGACCTAGCAGAGCTGACGCCACTTCTCAATACGAAACTCTAAAACGCCATAAATTGCGCCCGAATTGCTCCGGGCGCAACCGCAATGCCGTCTCTTGTCTTTTTACGAAGCGACTTCTTCCTCGCCAGCTTCGCTCTCGTCGTTGGTTTCAACCGCAACGAGCTCTTCTTCAGTGATCCAGCCAGCCTTCAAGCGAGCAGTCAGGATCATCTGTTCAGCATCAACGCGTGAAACATCGAAGGAAGAGAGGATACCGCTGTGATTAACGGTTTCTCCGTCCTTGCGTTCACGCCAGCCGACGAGATCGTCAACAGCATAACCAGCAAAGTCTTCGATATTCTTCACTCCGTCCTCGCCGACGGCAACCAACATGGCTGTTGTCAGACCTGGAAGCTCGCGAAGTTCGTCTTCAACACCCAGTTCCTTGCGGCGGGCATCCTGTTCGCCTTCAATGCGCTCCAGGAATTCGCGGGCGCGTTCCTGAATTTCACCAGCGGTATCTTCATCAAAGCCGTCGATCGAGGCAATTTCGCCTGGCTCGACATATGCCAGTTCTTCAACAGAGGCGAAGCCTTCAGAAGCCAGAACCTGACCAACCATCTCATCAACGTTGAGGGCTTCCATGAACAGGTTTGAACGCTCGGCAAATTCCTTCTGACGACGTTCGGATTCTTCGTCTTCCGTCAGGATGTCGATATCCCAGCCTGTCAACTGCGAAGCAAGGCGCACGTTTTGACCGCGACGACCGATTGCTAGTGATAGTTGGTCATTCGGAACGACAACTTCAATACGTTCTGCGTCTTCATCAAGAACAACCTTGGCAACTTCAGCAGGCTGAAGCGCGTTGACGATGAAGGAAGCTGCATCTGGCGACCAAGGAATAATGTCGATCTTTTCGCCCTGCAGTTCGGCAACAACAGCCTGAACACGAGAGCCGCGCATACCGACACAGGCACCAACCGGATCAATCGATGCGTCGCGTGAAACCACAGCGATCTTGGCGCGCGAACCTGGGTCACGAGCAACCGACTTGATTTCAATGATGCCGTCGTAGATTTCCGGCACTTCCATGGTGAAAAGCTTCGCCATGAAAGAAGGATGCGTACGCGACAGGAAAATCTGCGGGCCGCGCTGTTCGCGACGAACGTCGTAAACATAAGCGCGGATACGATCGCCATAACGGAAAGCTTCACGCGGGATCAGTTCGTCACGACGAACGATTGCTTCACCTCGGCCAAGATCAACGATCACATTGCCATATTCAACACGCTTGACGGTGCCGTTAGCGATTTCGCCGACGCGATCCTTGAATTCGTCATACTGGCGGTCGCGCTCGGCTTCGCGCACCTTCTGCACGATAACCTGCTTGGCAGACTGGGCGGCAATACGGCCGAAATCCATTGGCGGCAGCTGGTCGGCGATGAAATCACCAACCTGCGCATCTGGATTGCGATCGCGCGCAGTGAACAGCGAAATCTGCGTGGAATAGTCTTCAACAGTCTCGACCACTTCGAGCAGACGCTGAAGCTTGATCTCACCGGACTTTGCATTGATGTCGGCGCGGATGTTGCTTTCCTGACCGTAACGCGAACGCGCAGCCTTCTGAATCGCATCGGCCATGGCCGCAAGAACGATCTCACGGTCAATCGACTTCTCGCGTGCAACCGCATCGGCGATCTGCAGAAGTTCCAGCCTGTTTGCACTGACTGCCATAGGTCTCTCCTTGGTGACGCATCCGTTCGCCTTTAGGAACCGGACGCCTGAAACTCACTTTGAAACTTACTTCTCTTCGGATTCCGTCGAAGCGGCTTCCTGATTGTCTTCGGTCGACTCGTCTCCGCGCCCATCACCCAGATCATCTCCGGGAATTCGGCCCTCCCGCAGGGCCTTGTCCTTGCGCAGCGCATCGCGAATGAGTTCATCGGTCAGAACCAGACGCGCATCGGAGATCAGATCGAACGGAATGCGAACAACCGGTTCATTACCGTATGAAATCTGATCACTTTCGATCACGATAGAATCGGCATCACCGACCACGATGCGACCGCGAAACTTCTTTCGTCCTTCATGAACGATCGAGGTCTCGACCTTTGCGATATGTCCCGCCCAATCGCTGAAATCGGACTTACGAACCATCGGACGATCAATACCCGGCGACGAGATTTCAAGATGGTACTTGCCGCTTATCGGATCTTCGACATCGAGAACCGGAGCCACGGTGCGGCTCAACAATTCGCAATCCTCAACTGTCATCGTGCCATCTGGACGCTCGGCCATGATCTGCAGCGTCTGACCATTGAGGCCGGAAAGGCGCACGCGCACAAGGCGGAAACCCAGCGTATTGATCACCGGCTCCACAATGCCTGCTACTTTTGCATCGACGCCCGTTTCGCGAATGATACGCTCATCTGCGTTTACGGCCTCAATTGCCTGTTCCTGTTCCGTCACTCGATAAACCTTTTTCACAGAGCCGTAGTTAACAAAAAAGAGCGGGTCCGGGAGGGCCCACTCTTGTTCAAACGACCAAGAATTTGAAACTTATATACCAGCTGATGCGGATTTTTTCAAGGCCGCAATTGAGGCCGCAATTCAACCAACCATCAAAGCCTGATGAATGTCAGATAGGCAGCAACGCGTCCTTCACGGAAAGCCTTTGCTTCATAGCGCGTGCCTGGCCAGCCGTCATAGGCGTTATTCCAGTCATCCGGGCCTGTCGCCTGCCATTCGAACGCCGGGTGCCTGCGGCAGTGCTGCAGCGTCCAGTTGACGTAATGTTCGATATCAGAAGCGAAACGGAACTTCGTGCCTGGCTTCAGCAGACGCGCGAAACGATCAAGATTTGCATCACTGACAAAGCGCCGTTTCCAGTGGCGACGCTTATGCCAAGGATCTGGATAGAAAAGATCGATGCCAGAAAGCGATGCATCAGGCAGCCAATCCAGCACATCGGTCGCATCTTCATCATAGAGACGAAGATTAGTGCGCGGCGCTTCATGAAGGGCCGCCAGCATCTTGGCCATACCATTGACGAAAGGCTCGACACCAATGAAGCCCGACTGCGGATAGCGCCCACTCTCATGATAGAGATGTTCGCCACCACCAAAGCCGATTTCCATGCGCACATTCTCAACCGGCGCTTCAAACAATGTCCTCAAATCCTGCGGCGCAGGTGTATCGAGGTCCAGTTTCAGACGCGGCAGCAAATCTTCGAAAAGATTATTCTGATGTGGGCGGAGTGGCTTGCCATGACGGCGGCCGAAAAAGTTTCCGGCCGCGCGTACTGGATGGGATTCATCGGTCATTTATCGCTGTTCCAGTTAAAGCGGTATCGTGGGAACCGCTCTAACTCTTTTTTTCGCATTATCCTATGCAAAACCGCTGCGCCGTATTGCTGGAAATGTAATCAATCAGGCTGAGAGTGCTGCCTTCAATGCCTTGGTAAGATCGGTCTTCTCCCAGGAGAAGGAACCATCACGACCAGCCTTGCGACCAAAATGGCCGTAAGAAGAGGTCTTGGCATAGATAGGCTTGTTGAGATCTAGATGCTTGCGGATGCCGGTTGGCGACAGGTCCATGACCTTGCGCAGCGCTTCTTCAACAGCCGATTCGTCAACCTTGCCGGTGCCGTGCAGGTCAACATAGACCGAAAGCGGCTGAGCAACGCCAATGGCGTAGGAAAGCTGGATCGTGCAACGGTCTGCGAGATTGGCCGCAACTACGTTCTTGGCAAGATAACGCGCAGCATAAGCCGCCGAACGATCAACCTTGGTCGTGTCCTTGCCGGAGAATGCACCGCCGCCGTGCGGTGCTGCGCCGCCATAAGTGTCGACGATGATCTTGCGACCGGTCAGACCGGCGTCACCATCCGGACCGCCAATGACAAACTTACCGGTTGGATTGATGTACCAGTTGCAGTTTGCGGCAACCGGCAGATCGCCAAGCGCTTCGCGAATGTAAGGCTCGACAACCGAACGCACCTTCTTCGAATCCCAGCTGGCATCGAGATGCTGCGTCGAAAGAACGATCTGCGTTACTTCAGCGGCCTTGCCGTTCTCGTAACGAACCGTCACCTGGCTCTTGGCGTCAGGGCCGAGCTTGCCTGGATCGCCTTCACCTTTGTGGCGGGCTTCGGCAAGCTTTTCGAGAATCTTGTGCGAATAGTAGATCGGCGCTGGCATGAGATCTGGGGTTTCACGGCAGGCATAGCCGAACATGATGCCCTGATCTCCTGCACCTTCTTCGCCCTGACGATCAGATGCGTTGTCCACGCCCTGCGCGATGTCGGCGGACTGTGGATGCAGAAGCACATCGATTTTCACGGTGCGCCAGTTAAAGCCGTCCTGCTCATAACCGATTTCACGGATCGCCTTGCGCGCTGCCGAGCGGAAACGGGAAGGATTAATCAGCGGATGCCCCGCCGCGTCGTGCGCGATGGTGCCGTCCTTATTCTTCTTCAGGAAAGTGTCAGGCACGCGTACTTCGCCAGCAATGACCACGCGATTGGTGGTGGCAAGCGTTTCACATGCAACGCGAACAGACCAAGGATCGACGCCGGTGCGGCGGGCCTCCTTGTAAATCATGTCTACGATTTCATCGGAAATACGGTCGCAAACCTTGTCTGGATGACCTTCAGACACGGATTCGCTGGTGAAGAGATAAGAACTGCGCGACACGGGTAACCCCTCTTGAAAATCCAACGGAACGAATGTCCGCCATGGAAACACAGTAGCGCCCGGAACTGTTTCATTACGTTCCGGGCACATCAATGTGTTAGCGAAGTTGGGATTGGACCGTCAATGCATATTCTTGTTGCAACACCGCGATGCCGGAAAAAATCCTCACGGCATACGCTTTTGTGAACAAATTACGCCTTATTCGCCTTCTGCAGCGAGAGACTTCACAAGATCAATGATTTTACGACGTACTTTAGGATCCGAAATCTTGGTAAATGCGCGCGTTAGCTGCACACCTTCGTTCGAATTGAGAAAATCAACGACGTAAGTCGCTTCATTGTCCTCGGCAAAACCAGCGGGCGTTGTCGCACTGGAACCAGGCGCGTCTTCAAAAAAGAAAGAAACAGGAACGGTAAGGATAGAAGAAATAGCCTGAAGTCTGCTTGCACCGACGCGATTGGTGCCTTTTTCGTATTTCTGGATCTGCTGGAAAGTGATGCCGAGGCTTTCGCCTAATTTTTCCTGACTGAGACCCAGCATATTGCGGCGAAGGCGGATGCGGCTGCCAACATGCACGTCGATGGGGTTGGGTTTCTTTTTATTCTCAATCATACAGCTTTCACTCCTCGCAACTGCGAGCTTTCATTCATGTCCTGTTCATCTGAACAGCGATAAAATTCATTGTGGGAGGTAGTCTGACAGGTTTGCGCAAGAAACCGTCACCGCGTGACCATAACAGCTTAACAAAATTGTCGTGTCAATGAAAACGCCTGCCAATTGGCAGCCGCATGCACACGCATACGGCGAGTAAGGTTAACAGGATAGAAAGAGCCTGCTTACCACCGGGTGCATTGCCCCAAAATGGGACACGTTCTTCGGGAAGATGAGCATCTATGACGCCAACGGCGTCGAGTGGAAGTTGCTCTATGATTCGACCATAGGCATCGACGACTGCTGAAATACCATTATTTGCTGCACGCACCAACGGAAGGCCTTGTTCAACCGAACGCACCTGTGCCTGTCGGAAATGCTGGTAAGGTCCCGGCGTGTCGCCATACCAGGCATCATTGGTAACATTGACGATCGCAGTCACCTTGCGTCCAGTATAGGAAAGCTCGTCAGGGAAAATTGCTTCATAACAAATGAGCGGCAGGAAGGTCTGGCCTTCCATTACGTTGATGGCGTGGCGCGCCTTTGCGGCGGTAAAGCCGCCTGGCATCTCCACGATTTCCTGAAGACCTAAACTGCGCAAAATCTGCTCAAATGGCAAATATTCACCAAATGGAACAAGATGCACTTTGTCAGTGTAATCGATGATTTTTCCGTCGCCGTTGATCGTCAGGATCGAATTATAATAACGCGGGTCGCGGCGCGGCACGAGTTCTTCGCGCACGGCACCCGTCAGCAAAACCTGATCGTCACCGACCACATCGGCGATACGCGCGAGCGCCTCTGGTGTCGATGACAGAATATAGGGAACCGCAGTTTCCGGCCAGATCACGACATCCGGCCTTGGATTGCCGTTTTTTGGCGCCTGTTCGGTCATCGCAATGAATTTGTCGAAAATTGCGCGGCGCTCGTTGTTGTCCCACTTCAGGCTTTGCGAAATGGAAGGCTGCACAATGCGGATCGAAAGCGTTGTGCGGTCTGTGTCGAGTGCAGGCGCGTTTGACAGGACCCAGAAGCCGAAGCCGATATGAGCGGCCACAAGCAGTGCTGCCAGCCCCATGCCCGTCTTTGCCAGTTTCCCGCCGCTGAGTAGCGCCGGTGCAGAAAAAACAAGCGCTGCAAGCGCACTCATGCCAACAAGACCGATGATCTCGACCGATTGCATCATCATCGGTGTCGGCATCGCGGCATAGCCCAATGCATTCCACGGGAAACCTGTGAAAACAAAGGTTCGCAACCATTCGGTAAAGCCGAAGCCAAGTGCGACAGCGAAAATACGCCCCATACCATCGGACCAGAAAAGCCGCGCGATCATCGCAGCCAGTCCGTAAAAAATGGCAAGAAACGCCGGAAGGCCTAAAACGGCAAGTGGTATGGCCCAGGCAAACTGTCGCGCATCAACGAGAAGGGCCGACCCGATCCACCAGAGACCGGACACGAAATAGCCGAAGCCAAACCACCAGCCGATGAGGCCAACCGGGAAAAAGCGTTTGATCGGGCCTTTGTTCGCGTCGGGAACAGCACCATCCATCAGCCAGACAAGTAGAGGGAAGGCGATAAAGCCTGCGATGAAAACATCAAAGGGAGGCTGCGTCAGCGTCGCAATGGCGCCGCTGATAAAAGCAACCAATGCTCGACGCCAGCCGCTTAAAGACGCTAATTTCCCCGCAAGCCCCTTGATCATCAGGCCTCTTTGGACGCTTCCGTTGTTTCTGGCGTGCTATCGGAAACGCCTTCATCCGTCTTGGGTGTGGTTACGGCACGCAACTGTCGGCGACGATCAGCTTCTGAAAGAGGTACAATACGAACCCGCTTCACACGACGCGGGTCAACTTCCAGCACATGGAACTCATATCCCGGAATTGCCTGAACCACTTCGCCGCGTACCGGAATGCGTCCGAGAACAGAGAAGATAAGGCCGCCGACGGTGTCGACATCCTCGCCATGCTCGCCCACTTCAAAGGAAGGGCCGATCTTCTGAGTCAGCTCCTCAAGATCAGCACGAGCATCAACAACAAAAACGCCGTCTGCTTCTTCGGCGATCATTATTTCTTCGTCGTCGTGCTCGTCTTCAATATCGCCGACGACCATTTCGACAATATCTTCCAGCGAAGCCAGACCGTCTGTGCCACCATATTCATCGATGACCAGCGCCATCTGGATATGGGTTGCCTGCATACGCGCCATCAGTCCGCTTGCCATCATCGATGGCGGTACGAACAAAACCTTACGCATCAGATTAAGTTCACCAATCGTCTTGGTAAGATCGATCCGGCCCATGTCAAACTTGGCAGCACTTGTCTCTGCAGTCTTGCGCGCGGTCGTTCGGCGGCTCGTCTTCTGACGGGCCTGCTTAGTGATATAATTAAGAACATCTCGGATATGGATCATGCCGCGCGGATCATCCAGCGTTTCGGCATAGACCGGCATACGCGAATGGCCCGAGCTTTCGAACAGTTCGAGCACTTCCCAAAGAGGCGTGGAGATTTCAACAGCCACGACATCCGCACGCGGAATCATCACGTCTTCGACGCGGATTTCACGCAGGCGCAGAATGTTATGAAGCATCGCCTTTTCTTCAGGCGAGAAAGCGGAGTCTTGTTCGCTTTCGGTGCTTGAAAGCGCATCAGCCAAATCTTCACGCAAGGAAGATGACTGACGCGAACGCATGAACGGGAAAATATTTGCCAGCAGGGAACGCTTTTCGCTCGATTGTGAGCGCTGCGTACTTTGCCCTTCGGCGTCTTGTGTGTCGCTTCGGCTATCGCCAGCGGTCGAGGAATTGTTTTGGTCAGCCATGATCAATCTGTTTCAACGTTTAAATCGGATACAGCATAAGGGTCAGGGATGGCAAGAGCATGAAGGATTTCGCGCTCACGGCGTTCCATCTCCTCGGCCTCCTCTTCCGTCTCGTGATCGTACCCCAAAAGATGCAAAAAGCCATGCACCATGAGATGGGAAAGATGGTTATCGAGTGACTTGCCCTCTTCGAGAGCTTCGCGTTCCACCGTTTCCCGTGCGACGATAATATCGCCAAGCATCGGGCCAGGCTGCTCGCCAGCCTTCACAGGGTAAGCTGGGAAGGACAGTACATTGGTCGGCTTGTCCTTGTTACGCCACTCGGCATTGATCTTCCGGATTGAAGCATCGTCTGTAAAAACCAGACTGAGTTCGCTCTCTGCAGGCTTCAACCGGAGATTATCCCATGCCGCCTCAACGGAGCGTTTCACAAGCCCTTCAAGGACTGTTTCATCCGGCCAGTTGCCGGCTTCGATCATAATATCGATTTGGATCGCGTTGTCTGACACTTCTGTCGCGGCTTGCGATGAAACAGCCGCTCTATCCTTCCAGTTGTTAAAAGAGACGTCCGCCTGAAAGCGGACGTAATATTTTTAGATCGTCATTGTCTCACAGGAATGCAAGACTAATCTTCAATCATTCCGACCGTGCGTGCTTTTTTGCATCATTGTCGTAAGCGCCGACAATTGCAGCCACCAGCGGATGGCGCACGACATCTTTCTCGGTAAAGCGCACCTTGACCACCGAATCCACACCTTCGAGAACTCGAAGCGCCTCAACGAGACCGGATTTCTGGCCGGGCGGAAGATCGATCTGGCTTGGATCGCCATTGACCATCATGCGCGAGCCTTCACCAAGACGTGTCAGAAACATCTTCATCTGCATGGATGTCGTGTTCTGCGCTTCATCGAGAATGACGGCCGAATGCGCAAGTGTGCGGCCACGCATGAAGGCAAGCGGAGCGATTTCAATCACGCCAGCTGTAATAGCGCGTTCGACTTTTTCCGCAGGCATCATGTCATAAAGCGCGTCATAAAGCGGGCGAAGGTAAGGATCGACTTTTTCCTTCATATCGCCGGGCAGAAAGCCGAGACGCTCGCCTGCTTCAACAGCCGGACGAGACAAAATGATGCGTTCCACAAGACCGCGCTCAAGCAACATCGCTGCATGGGCAACCGCAAGATAGGTTTTACCCGTACCCGCAGGACCCACGCCAAAAACCAGCTCCGAACGTTCCAAGGCACGCATATAAGCGTCCTGAACCGGCGTGCGGGCAAAGATCGTCTTCTTGCGGGTGGATATCTGCGCCGACGAAAGCTTGCCCTTGTTTTCAAGGGTCGGCAGTGTCAGCTGATCGTCGGCAGCAATCGCCATGCGAAGAGCACCATCAACATCTGACGGTCCAAGTTCATGGCCCTTTTGCAGAGTTTCATAGAGATTATCCAACGCACGCCGCGCCTGTTCGGTGGCGGTGGGTTCTCCACGAATCGAAAGCTGATTGCCCTTTGAACGCACATCGACACCGAGCTTCTGCTCGATACGCGCCAAGTTCTCATCGAACTGGCCGTAAAGCGCGCTGGCAAGACGGTTATTGTCGAATGTGAGGACGATATGAGCCATATCGGAGGCCCCAGAAGCTGAGCTTGTAACCGGGGTTATAGTCGGGCTGTTTTGCGTTTGAATGGTTGGCTTGGCAGGCTTTAACTTTTCCGTAGCGCTCAACCGCATCTCCCTAAGGTTCACGCATTGCAATCGCAGTACCGGCAGAATGTTCGGTACGAAACTCGAGACACCGCGACTACTGCCTGAATGACATCATGCGCTTAGACAAGCTTTTGCGCAATAAGACTATTGGTGCCAGTCCCCGTAATTTTTACGCGGATGATTTCACCGACCTGATCTTCATTGTCATCGATGATCGCAGGCAGAAGCCATGGCGAACGACCAACCATCTGACGGTCGAAACGGCCCTTCTTTTCCAGAAGTACATCCATTTCGCGGCCAACGAGCGAATCCTGAAACGCATATTGCTGTTCGTTCAACAGCGTCTGAAGACGTTGCAGGCGTTCATCCTTGACTGCTTCTTCAACATGGCCGGGAAGATCTGCCCCCGGTGTGCCGGGACGCGGCGAATATTTGAACGAATAGGCCTGCGCATAATGCACTTCGCGCACCAGACGCATCGTATCTTCAAAATCCTGATCAGTTTCGCCGGGGAAGCCGACGATAAAATCACCCGATAGCGCCATATCCGGGCGCACTTCACGGATACGCTCGACAAGGCGGATATATTCATCAGCCTTGTGACGACGGTTCATCGCCTTGAGAATGCGATCCGAACCCGCCTGAACCGGCAGATGCAGGTAAGGCATCAGCTGACGAAGATCGCGATGCGCTGCAATCAGCGTGTCGTCCATGTCACGTGGATGGCTGGTCGTATAACGAAGACGCGCCACACCGGGGATGCGTGCAAGGCGGAACAACAGCTCACCAAGCCCCCATTCGCGACCATCATCGCCTTGGCCATGCCATGCATTAACGTTCTGCCCCAGAAGAGTCAGCTCGCGCACGCCGCTATCGGCAAGGCGTTCTGCTTCAGCAACAATCTGCGCAACACTACGCGAGACTTCCGAACCACGCGTATAGGGCACTACGCAGAACGTACAGAACTTATCGCAACCTTCCTGAACCGTCAGAAATGCCGAGACACCACGCTTGCGGGTTTCTTCGCGCTTTGGTGCGGGCAGATGTTCGAACTTATCTTCGATGGCATATTCGGTTTCGACAACCTTTTCGCCGCCACGCACGCGCGCAAGCGCATTCGGCAAACGATGATAGGTCTGAGGTCCGATCACCAGATCGACATTCGGCGCACGGCGCAGAATTTCCTGACCTTCGGCCTGCGCAACGCAACCGGCAACACCGATGGTCAGTTCTTTGCCATTTGGTCCGCGTTTATCAGCCATCTTGCGCAGGCGACCCAGCGCAGAATAAAGCTTTTCTGATGCTTTTTCGCGAATATGACAGGTATTGAGCAGAACCAGATCGGCATCATCCGGCGTGTCGGTCGTGACATAGCCCTCCTGCGCAAGGCTGTCGGCCATGCGCTGGCTGTCATAGACATTCATCTGGCAACCATAGGTCTTCACAAAGACCTTACGTGTGTTGCTGCCTTCTGATGCTTTTTGAATATCGGTCATGTTTTCGCTCATGGCGGCTATCTAGCGTTTTTATCACAGCATTAAAAGGCGACAAACTTACGCTCTTAATCTTCCGCGATCTCGCGACCATGCAACGACGTCTGCAAAAGCGCCCTCACCCGGCTTTCCATTGTGCGAGCAAGTGCCTTGCGATCCGTTTCAGCAGTCACCACAATTGGCTCACCGAAGCGCACTTCAACATCGATGGCACCTTCGCGCAGGATGCCCTTGAGATGTGGCATCAACTGAACATCACCCGGCCATGAGGCAATCGGGCGATGATAACGGCCCATAGCCATGCCATGCACACCAGTATAGGCAATTGCTACCGGCTGCACGATCACTTCTGGCACACCCGCTTCGCGGATTGCTGCATGGGCAGCACCAAAAAGTGCGGTTTTAAATGGCAATACACGATTGCCATCGGATGTCGTGCCTTCGGGAAACAGCACCATGGCATCGCCATCAGCCAGACGCTTGGCGATATCCGAGGTTTGTTCGCCTGTCTTGCCTCGCCGTTCGCGTTCAACGAAGACAGTGCGCTGCAGCACTGCAAAGAATCCAAATACCGGCCAGCTTTTGACTTCGGACTTGGCGATGAATGACACCTGCCCGGTCGCCGAAAGAACGACAATATCGCTCCATGATGTGTGATTGGCGACCAGCAGCAGCGGTCGGCCTTCCGGCATTTCTCCGACAATCGTGATCCGAAAACCAAACAGGTGCGCTACAATGCGATGAAAGAAATTCGGCAGGCGGCGCTTCCAAGTGTTTTTCAGTTTCAGAAAAACATACTGCACGGGAATAAGCGACAGGCTGAGCGTCACCATCGCTGCAACAACCAGAATGATGCGGATTGCACCAATCATTGTGGCCTCACCAGATCGCGCCGCAAAATGAAAGCCGACGAGCGGCCATTGGCTGTTTCATAATAAGCAGGGCGATCACCGACCTTGTTGAAACCCATGCGGCGATACAATGCGAGTGCCGCGATGTTGTTTTCATCAACCTCCAGAAACAGCGTATCTGCGCGCTCCTGATAGAGATAACGCAGCACCGCATCCATCAGCGAGCGTCCAACACCCTGCTTGCGCACCTCATCAGAGACCGCAATCGTTAAAATTTCCGCTTCGCCTGCAACCAGTCGCGCCAGCACAAAGCCACATGCCTTGCCGGGCTTACCCTCAGGCCGCGCAACGAAGCCGAATACCGAATCCTGCGCAATCAGCGAACGGAAATCGTCCGAGCTCCAGCCATGATGAAAGGCCAACGCGTGAATACGTTGAATTTCGCCGCTGTCCTGCGCGCCAAGCGGCTCAATTGAAACAGGTCTGCGGCCAAAGCGTCCAAGCACAAAGCTCATCATGACGCTATTCCCCGCCTGCCTTGCGCGGCAGTGCAAACCCCGTCTGTGGCTTCACATCGGGACCACGCATGTAAAGCGGCTTAGGCGCCTCACCCGGCTCGTGTAAGGCCGCAAGCTTTGCATAAGTGCCTATGCGAGCTGTCGGCTCAACGCGCGCAACACTGAAAGAACCTGCAAGAGTTTCATTGAGAGCAGCGGCAGCCGAACCCGCCAGAATCGTCTCGGAAGATTGCTGCTGAATAAGCGCCAGCGCTTCCTCACGCGCCAACACCATTGGGCCAGTTATGGCCACCGCGTCAGCACCAAAAGCCTGCGCGTAAATCTCGCCACGATGCGCTTCAAGCAAAACCAGAACCGGATGGCCCGGATGGCTTACCGCAATTTCAGACGCAAGTGCATCAAACGCGCTCACGCCAAGAGCCGGACGATCAAGTGCAAGTGCAAAACCGCGTGCGGCCGACACCCCGATCCGCACGCCGGTAAAAGAACCGGGACCGACATTGACCGCCACACGATCAAGTTTGGCCATAGCAATTCCGGATTGCGTCATTGCCTGCTCGATATAGTCCATCAGGACTTCGGCATGTCCCTTGCCGATATTCTCACTTATTTCAGCAAGAACCGTATCTGTGCCGGAATCATAGACTGCGGCAGCACACCAGGAAGAGGCGGTATCGAGGGCGAGTATCTTCATGTGCCATCGGGTAAATCAGAAATCGTCCTGCTACAAGCAAAACACATAAAACCGGCTAAATTTGCTGCTGTTTTCAGGAACAAAACTTTGTGCTGAACGTTTTGATGCTGGATGCGGGGCGGATAACATTTACCGTATCCCGAGACCGGCCTTTCATTGAGATCTGGCGGGACCGGTTTTTTAGAGAAACAAACCTGTTTTTCATCGGTGATATCCCAATCACTGAAAACAAGCCGGATCGCGCAAAGGATATGAGGATAAAATGTCCAAGAAGTCGATGCATGCAACCCGCAACGATCTTCCCTCCAATACAAAGACCACGATGATCGCGCTGCTGAATGAAAATCTGGCCGCGACCATCGACCTCGCCCTCATCACCAAGCAGGCGCACTGGAACCTCAAGGGACCGCAATTCATCGCCGTGCATGAATTGCTCGACACGTTCCGCACTGACCTCGATGAGCATGTCGATACCATCGCCGAACGCGCCGTACAGCTTGGCGGAACCGCCTATGGCACGACACAGGTCGTCGCAAAAGATTCCAAGCTTGAAGCTTATCCGACCGACATTTACGCTGTTCATGATCATCTGGCAGCGCTGATCGAACGCTATGGCGATGTTGCAAATCTCGTACGCCAGTCGATCAAGGATGCAGATGAAGCAGGTGACGACACCACGGCGGATATTTTCACCGCCGCCTCGCGCAGCCTCGACAAGTCGCTGTGGTTCCTAGAAGCCCACGTTCAGGAAAAGAACTGATTTTGGTGCTCTGAGAATACGAATAAGGCCGGGAAATTTCCCGGCCTTTTTTATTCACTCATTAATTTCCAGTCGTGCTGGGCGTTCCATGAAAAAGTGGGTAGACGATTGACCGACTTCAACGAAACCATTTCTTCGATAGAGACTGCCAACAGGATTCCAGCGAAGATATTCGAGGCGAACTGCTAAATTCATCTTTTCAGCTATTCCAAGGCAGTGAGTAAGTATTTGTGACCCAATACCCTGTCCTCTAAAGGCGTCGATTAGGTAAAATTCCCCAAAACGTAGATGGTTTGGCTGCTCGCTGAGGGACAATGTACCAATAGGAATGCTCTTTAGCTCGATCAAATAAAATGGCTTCTCTCGCAAACGTTGATCATGCACCTCTCGCTGAAACTCTTCGTTCCAACCCCAGCGATGGGCAATATGCGCGCCTAATGCTTGCTTTTTGACCGTAAACGAGAAGTCTCTCCCCTCCTCTGTCAAAGCAAGAAGCGGAAACTTCAAATCAGGAGGTAAGTCATCTATCTTCATGACGTCGAGTGTATATGCGAAAGGCATTCACGTCACTCGACGTTTGCGTTAACAAAAAGGTTCTACAAGTTAGTGATACCCGGAATTATCCCGGCCCTTTTTCACTTTTAACGGCAGTTAATTAGCCCATTCGCCGCCACGCATGACAGGCTCTCTGCTGCCATCCGCATTAACGCCATCGACATCAATCTTGTCGGAGCCGATCATCCAGTCGATGTGAATGAGGCTTGAATTACCACCCTGTGCTGCAATCTGTTCAGGTGTAAGCTTTGCACCATCGATAAAGCATTTCGAATAGCACTGGCCGAGCGCGATGTGGCTCGCAGCATTTTCATCAAACAGCGTGTTGTAGAACAGAAGCCCGCTCTGCGAAATTGGCGAGGAATGAGGAACAAGTGCGACTTCGCCAAGACGACGCGCACCTTCGTCCGTATCCAGTACCTTGTTGAGAACCTCTTCGCCACGGCTTGCCTTGGCTTCGACAATGCGTCCGCCTTCAAAGCGCACGGAAATATTGTCGATCAGTGTGCCCTGATGCGACAGCGGCTTGGTGCTCGATACATGTCCCTCGACGCGCAGCGCATGTGGCGTGGTGAAGACTTCTTCGGTCGGGATATTCGGGTTGCAGGTTATGCCGTTCTTGGCCGTCGATGCACCGCCATGCCATTCATGGCCATCGGCAAGACCAACCGTCAGGTCTGTGCCCGGTCCCTTAAAATGCAGCGCGCTGTATGCCTTGCCGTTGAGGAAACGCGTGCGGGTGCGCAATGCTGCATTGTGCGCGGCCCATGCACCGACCGGATCGTCCACATCAACGCGGGACGCAGCAAAGATAGCATCCGCCAGCTTACGGGTCGCAACCGCTTCTGCATCATCTGGGAACATCAGCTTCGCCCATTCCGGGTTCGGATAGGAAACTATATTCCAGTTGATGTCGAAACCTGCGATTTTTTCGAGCGCTGGCTGATAGGCCTTGGAGTTGGCGCGATTGGCCCGCGAAACCTTTGACGCATCCTGCGAGGACAACAGCATCGGATTATCAGCAGCGATGGCGAGACGTGCTGCACCATTGGCATAGGCCTTAGCCATGCCTTCATAAAGCCAGCCAGCCGCACGATCAAAGCTCTCATCCGATGCATTTTCATAACGCGCCAGCGCAATTGCATCATCGGAGAAGAATGGCGTTACAACGCCCGCACCAGCCTTATAGGCGTGTTTCGCGATCAAACGCACCAGCGGCAGCGCAACGACAGGTGCGGTGATGACAAGGTCCTGACCTTCGCGTAATTGCAGCCCGACGCGCACGGCGACTTCGGCCAGACGTTCGAGTTTTACCGGATCGATGACGGGAGCGTTATTGTCATGTGCCATATGGCTGCAAGCCTCGTGTTTGAAAGAATCAGCGGCAGTTTAGAGCGCTTTTCAATCTGATTGCACCAGATAAGCGCCCCAATCTCTTTTTGGCGCACATCGTGTCTGAAAACTGCGCCGCACTTTTCAGGATGCGCTGGGCAAGATGACTTAATTTCACCACGCTTTTTCTCGCCACTGCGCTATATTTAGATCGCGGTCGATAGAAACTTTTACTCAATGAGAGCAACGGCTATGAAGAAAAGCGTGCTTATTATCCTTGGTCTGGCGGGCTTGGTTGCAGGCTGTCAAACTATGACACCCGAACAGCGCCGCGCAGCAGACGAACAGACCTGCCGCAGCTATGGTTTCAAACAAAAATCCGATGCGTTTTCCAACTGCCTGTTGCAGCTTGATCTTGACCGCCGTGCGGATCGTCGTGCCTGGCAGAACAGACCTGATTTCTATGATATGCCCATGGTTATCTATCAGCCTGTTTATCGACCCGTACCAGTGCAGGCAAAGTAATAAAAAAGCGCCCTTTCGGGCGCTTTTTTATGTGCTTAAGTCAGCGTTTAAAGTGGCGATTCCGGACGTTCCTGCGACAGAAGCATCGCGCCGATTGCATCGACATGCTTCTTGTCGGCGGTATAGCCGAGAGATACATTTTCCGCAGCAGGAGCCGTTTCATCGAATGTCGGCTGATAGCTTGCCACCTGTGTCATAACCGGCTTTTCCGCTGGTTTGACAGGCAGAGCAGCCAAACGATCACCACGAGCCTGTGGACCGACGCCGCCATTCTGCTGGGTTTCTGTCGTCTTCGCTGCTTCAGCCAACGCAACCTGCACTGTTGGTTGTGCCTGCGGAACAGTCGCATCCTGCTGATCGGTTACGTTGTAGAACGGACCTTCAGGCATGGATGGTGCCTGTGGAGTAGAAGCATAGGCCAGATTGTACGGGGTCTGTGGAACCGGATTTTCCAGTTCGCCATCGCGACCACGCTTTTCGTAGAAGGAGTTTCCGCCAGCAACCAGCACGTAATGCATGTTGCGGTAAGGGAACTTCAAGCCAGCCGTGTGGAAGAACATCGAGTTCTTCAGCGATGGATGACGCTTGCCCTTAAGAACAGCATCGGCTGTTGCCTGAACGTCAGGCATAGCCTTTGAATTCATCTTGCGTGTCAGTACACCTGGCGCAAACTGGTTCTTCTGACCAACAACGCCGCAGATCGTATCCGGATAGCTACCCGAAGCGAGGCGGTTCATCACGACCGTACCAACGGCCATCAGACCATCGGGGCTTGAACGATTGGATTCGAAGAACATCGCACGTTCGAGGCATTCGCGGTCTTTGGCGGTGTATGTGAAAGTCTTGACGCCATTGACTGTCTTGACGTGGCTAGCCGCCGCCGTCTTTTCGGTTTTGGTTTTGGTCGTGCCACCGGTCGTCGTGCAACCCGTCACCAAAAATGGCGCAACCAGCAGCCCGAGAATAGCGGGCAATTTCCATTTCGAAGCGCGCGTCAACGGCTCAGTCTCATAGTTAGGACCCTTAATTGATCCAACCTGGCCTCCGCCCCGCAAAAGGCGTTTGAAACCTGGCTGTGGTGCCACCGCATAAAACTATGCAGCAGATTTGAACTAACAGAGCAGCCTTTGCACATCATTCTAAGATGCCTGGCGCTCCAGCCAAATAGAACGAAAATCATAAAATAAACGTTCTGCTGTCACTCATTGCATTCAAGGTTTTAGAATTTTTAGGCCAAAAAAAGGCGAATGGTCAAATTCCAAAAGTCATGACACCTCCAAAACAGAGGCAGATTGAACCCGAATCCAGAGCTTAATTTTCCCCACAAACCCCTTAAATTTATTAACAAATCCTTAACGTGATTTAGCAAATCTTATAAGTTATTGATTTAACGCGATTCAATTTGCTGAAATACAGGCCACATCACTGCCTTATTTCGCCGATGTTTCAAGATTTTACGCAAGCGTCTTTTTAAGCTTTTTCGATGCTGCTTTTGACCTCGATTTCGCCGGCTCTTCAACTTTGTCACGATCATTGTAACATCGTGTGATACTGGCCGTTTTGGCACGTTGTGGATATTGAATTCCGAATCGGAAGGTCAGACTGAGTCGCAATGCTCTTGCCCATTATGCAAAACGGCCCGTCGCATTTTCAGCAACGAGCCGCTTGTATGGGGTTCTGCAAATCGAGATCTGGTTATCCGAATGAGTATCCAGCACCGCGTACCGTGCGGATAGGATCAAGCGCGCGACCAACATTAATCGCCTTGCGAAGACGTCCGACGTGCACATCCACCGTGCGATCATCGACATAAATGTCTGGACCCCACACACCATCGAGCAACTGGCTCCGCGAGAAGACACGGCCAGGCGACATCATGAAATATTCGAGCAGGCGGAATTCTGTCGGTCCGAGACGGACTTCCTTTTCCTTGCGATAGACGCGATGCTGCTGGCGGTCGAGAACAAGATCGCCGACTTTCAGCACATGCGACAGCACACTCGGATTGGCGCGACGGAGCATGGCTTTGACGCGAGCCAGCAATTCCGGTGTCGAAAAAGGTTTGACGACATAATCATCGGCACCCACGCTCAGGCCACGAACGCGTTCGCTTTCTTCACCGCGTGCGGTCAACATGATGATCGGCAGACGCTCTGTTTCCGGCCACTGGCGCAGACGGCGGCACAGCTCGATCCCGGAAACACCAGGGAGCATCCAGTCCAGAATAAGAAGATCCGGCACATTTTCACGAAGTGCGATTTCGGCTTCATCGCCGCGCAGCATCGCATCAACCTGATACCCCTCGGCTTCGAGATTATAACGCAGGAGTACACTCAGGGCTTCTTCGTCTTCAACCACAGCAATCTTGGGTGCCTGTGACATCCAGTATTTCCTATCCAAAATTTAGAGCGCCATTGATCCGACTAAATTGGATCATGCTCCAAGCACTTGTTTTTATCGCATATACTTCCCAAAATCGCTTCGCACTTTTTGGGATGCGCTTGAGGCAGCGGAAGATACAAGCCCCCGATCGACCGCGTGCCGTCGCGTTTTTCATATTCATGCAGGCATCTGGACCGCACGAATGCGGTGCCAGATGTTCTTAGGATTTACGCGCCTCGTCCACGACGATACCGTGGCTCAGGTCTTCTTTTGGGCGCTCCGCAGGCATTTGCAGACCGGTCACGATGTAATAGACCGTCTCAGCAATGTTGGTTGCGTGATCGCCAATGCGCTCGATGTTCTTTGCGCAAAACAGAAGATGCGTGCAGGCGGAAATGTTGCGCGGATCTTCCATCATGTAGGTCAACAACTCGCGGAACAGCGAAGTGTACATCGAGTCAATTTCGTCATCGCGGTCGCGAACGACGTTGATCTGCTGTACCGAGCGCGTTGCATAGGCATCGAGCACGTCCTTGAGCTGGGTGAGAGCCAGCTCAGCCAAGGTTTCAAGGCCGCGATAGAGCTTGACCGGCTGGCGCGATTCCGAAACCGCAGCAACGCGCTTGGCAATATTTTTGCCAAGATCGCCAACGCGCTCCAGATCGGCAGAGATGCGGATCGAGCCGATGATTTCACGCAGATCGACAGCCATTGGCTGGCGCTTGGCGATAATCATTACGGCCTTATCATCAATCTCGCGCTCGCTTGCATCGAGGATGAGATCGTCGGAGATAACACGCTGGGCAAGTGCATTGTCGGCATTGACAATCGCTGCAACGGACTGCTCGACCATGCGCTCTGCATGACCGCCCATCTCGGCGATCTTATGCGTGAGGAACTGCAGTTCTTCGTCGTAAGCGCTAACAGTATGCTGAGACGCCATAATAGACCTCAATGTAAATTGCGGGGAAGCCAAACAGCTTTGTTCTCAAACCAGCCGCCGCTCCCGTTCCAATTAATTAGCCAAAGCGACCGGTGATGTAGTCCTGCGTGCGCTTTTCGGTCGGTGCCGTGAACATCACGTCCGTATCACCCACTTCCACCAGATTGCCCAGATGGAACATGGCAGTACGCTGCGAAACGCGTGCGGCCTGCTGCATGGAGTGTGTAACGATGACGATGGTGTAGTTCTGGCGCAGTTCGTCGATCAGCTCTTCAACCTTGGCGGTCGCGATCGGATCGAGTGCCGAGCAGGGCTCATCCATCAGGATCACTTCAGGGCTGACGGCAATAGCGCGCGCGATGCACAGACGCTGCTGCTGACCACCGGAAAGACCGGTGCCGGCATCATGCAGACGATCCTTAACCTCTTCAAAGAGGCTGGCCTTCTGCAAGCTGGTGACAACGATTTCTTCGAGATCGGTCTTGTTGCGGGCAAGGCCGTGAATACGTGGGCCATAGGCGACGTTTTCAAAGATCGACTTCGGAAACGGATTTGGCTTCTGGAACACCATGCCAACGCGAGCGCGCAATTCAACAACGTCGATCTTCGGATCGTAGATGTCTTCGTTGTCGAGCGTGATCTTGCCCGCGATGCGGCAACCTTCGATGGTGTCGTTCATGCGGTTAAGCGAACGCAGGAAGGTAGACTTGCCGCAACCCGAAGGACCGATCAGCGCTGTGACCATCTTTTCCGGAACTTCCAGATCGACTTCGAACAGAGCCTGCTTCTCGCCATAAAACACGCAGACCTTGTCACCGCGCATCTTAACGGAGGGGGCGTTGGTGTTCATCTTTTCTCCTACGGCTTTTTCGAGAGATCGTTCAGTCATGAGATTCATCATTTCTCTCCCGTTTACCAGCGGCGCTCAAAGCGGCGGCGCAGAATAATTGCTGCAATATTCATTACTGCCAGGAACAGGAGCAGGACAATAATAGCGCCTGATGTCCGTTCTACAAAGGCACGCTCGGCTTCATTGGCCCACATGAAAATCTGCACAGGCAGAGCCGTTGCAGGGTCCATCGGGGTTGTCGGCATATTGGCAACGAAGGCCACCATACCGATCAGCAGCAGCGGTGCAGTTTCACCAAGAGCCTGAGCCAGACCGATAATCGTTCCGGTCAGAATACCAGGTGCCGCAAGCGGCAGCACATGATGGAAAACCATCTGCGTCTTCGAAGCACCGAGCCCCAGAGCCGCCGCACGGATCGATGGTGGTACAGCGCGAAGTGCCGAACGTGTTGCGATGATGATGGTTGGCAACGTCATCAATGTCAGCACCAGACCACCAACAATGGAGGCTGAACGCGGCAGGTTGAAGAAGTTGATGAAGACTGCAAGACCCAGCAGACCGAACACAATCGATGGCACAGCAGCCAGATTGTTGATGTTGACTTCGATCAGATCGGTAAGGCGGTTCTTCTTCGCAAATTCCTCAAGATAGATCGAAGCAGCGACACCGATGGGCAGTGCAAGAACCAACACAATCAGCATCATGTAGAAGGAACCGACCAGCGCGACACCCAGACCAGAGGTTTCAGGACGGCTGGACGCACCATTGGTGAACAGACCCCAGTTGAAGGCCTCGCTCATCATGCCTTCACCAGTCAGCGTCTTCATCCAGGCGACCTGGCGGTCAGAAACCTTACGGTTTGCCTCGGCAACCGACAGATCGATCTGGCCCTTATAAGCAGAGTCGATATCAGCAGCAGCAAGAACCGGAACCGTCTGCGTAGTCCCGATAAGCGATGGATTATCCATCACCATCTGGCGAAGCTGAACGCGAACACCGTCAGAGAAGAAACGGCCAACCTCACGCAATTGCGCGCGATCTGTCGATGCCACACCCAGTTTCTCAGCCAGCGCGTTGCGGACCAGAAGCGGGTAGTTTGCGGTAATCAGCACATTCGGATCGGTCGCGCGCTTGTTGCCCGGATCAATAACCTGCTCGTCAAGCTTGACCGGCAGATAGATCGTCGTCTGTCCGAACGCCGTGTAGCCCTTCGAGAAAACCGAGAACAGAAGCGCGCAAAGGAAGAACACACCAATCGCAATGGCAACGATGCCATAGAGGCGGAAGCGCCGTTCAGCAGCGTAGCGACGCTTGATTCCGATATCGCGGCGCTGGGGTGTTGCCACGGCATTCCCAGCAGCATTGAAAGTTGAATCGGTCATTATTCGTACTGCTCCCGGTACTTGCGAACGATGTAGAGCGCAAAGATGTTCATGATCAGCGTCAGGACGAAAAGAGTGATACCCAGCGCAAAGGCAACAAGCGTCTGCGGCGAGTCGAATTCAAGGTCGCCGGTCAGCTGGTTGACGATCTTGACCGTAATGGTGGTCATAGCTTCAAACGGATTGGCCGTAAGACGCGCTGCAACACCGGCTGCGAGAACCACGATCATCGTTTCACCGATTGCACGCGATGCTGTCATCAGAAGAGCACCGACGATGCCCGGAAGTGCAGCGGGAAGAACAACACGCTTGATCGTTTCCGAACGCGTTGCACCAAGACCGAGCGAACCGTCACGCAGCGAGCGCGGAACCGATGTGATGATGTCATCAGACAGCGACGACACGAACGGGATGAGCATCACACCCATGACGAGACCTGCCGTCAGCACGCTCTGCGCCATGATGAAACCCTGACCGCCTGCAATGGCAGCCGAGAGATCACGCAGGAACGGGCCTACCGTAATCAACGCGAAGAAGCCGTAAACGATGGTCGGGATACCAGCCAGAAGTTCAAGCAGCGGCTTAACAACGGTACGGACTCTCGGCGACGCATATTCGGCCATGTAGATCGCGGAGAACAGACCGACGGGCACTGCAAACAGCATGGCCACGAAAGCAATGTAGAGCGTACCGGCCAGAAGCGGGATAAGACCAAACTGACCGACTTCACCACCAGAACCTGCAGCTGCAAAGCGTGGGTCCCAAACCGTACCGAAGAAGAAATCCATCGGAGCGATAGACTGAAAGAAAGTAACCGTCTGGAACAGAACGGAGAAAACAATGCCGATGGTCGTCAGGATCGCGATACCGGAGGAGGCAACGAGCCCCCACAGCACGATGCGCTCGACATTATTACGGGCGCGCGTACGGCGTTTGATCCCCGACAGACCGAAAACGAGGCCTGCTATGGCAATCACCAGCGCAATAACGCTGCCGACCGTGTGAGAAATCTTGTTGGCGTGCTCAAGGAAGAGAGCGATCGGGACCATATAGTCCTGACCTTCAGTAGCAAGTGCTACGCCCTTTGAGCCGAGAACTTCGCGCGCATCCTTATAGGTCTGCGGGAAGCTTTCGATTTCGGCGGGTGTCAGCTTTACGATACCATCGGCAAGGCTGCGGATCATACCGAGCTGCAAGCTGCGCTCTGAATAGGAGCCATCCTCAACAGCCTCAGGCATACGGGCAGTTGCCGTATGATCAAGATAAACCGACGTACCGACCGCCCAAACCGCGAGAAACAGAATTGCGGGCAGAGCCGAAACGAGGAAAACCCACCAGCCATGATAATGCGGGCGGGAATGCATTTTCTCTACCCCTGCGCCTGATCCGGCTGCAGGTTGCGCCTTATTGAGTGCAACGGCGCGTTGACGGCCAATGAAAAAGCCGATCAGTCCGATTGCAACAACACTGACGAGAACCAGAAAGAAGGACATTCAATTTCCCCGGTTGCCCCAAAACTAAGACAAATGCTGTGAACCAGCACAACAATGTCCATGCGAATGCGCTCGTCCTAAACGACATGCGCAAAAGAAGAAGAATGTGGGGAGAGGTTCTCCCCACATTCCACAGATCAAAGCTTACTTAGCTTCCATTACCTTGCCTTCAGTGAAGGCAGTACGCTGAGCTTCACGCTCTGCATCTGGCGCTGGAACCAGACCGTATTCAGCGAGCGGGCCTTCTGGACCAACCATCTGTTCGGACAGGAAGAAGTCAACATATTCCTTCAGGCCTGGGATAACGCCCAGGTGAGCCTTCTTCACGTAGAAGAACAGTGGGCGCGAAACTGGATATTCGCCCGAAGCAACAGTTTCAGCCGATGGCTTGACGCCGCTGACGGTTGCAACCTTCAGCTTGTCAGCGTTGTTTTCGAAGAAGTAGAGACCGAAAACGCCAACGCCCTGCTTGTTGGAGTCGATGCGAGCCAGCGTTTCGCTGTAATCGCCATCGATGTCGACAGCCTTACCGTCCTTACGAACAGCGATACAGGCAGCAGCCGAAGCCTTGTCGTCGAGGCCAGTCTTCTTGATTTCGTCAAGAGCGCCCGATTCCTTGCAGCCGTCAGCAAGAAGCTTTTCTTCAAAAACTTCACGGGTGCCGTGCTTTTCGCCAGGAATATAAGCGGTGATGTCCCAATCTGGCAGGTCTGCATTGACCTGATTCCACTTGGTGTTTGGATTGTCTACGAGCTTGCCATCTACGACGAGCTTGGCAGCAAGTGCCTTGTAAACATCAACTGGAGCGAGCTTCCAGTCTGGGCCGTTTGCGTCGGTTGCGAAGACGATGCCGTCATAACCGAAACGAACTTCCTGAACTTCCTTGACGCCAGCGTCGATGCAGGACTTGAGTTCGGTGCCCTTCATGGCGCGCGATGCATTGGCGATATCGATGGTGTTTTCACCGACGCCCTTACAGAATTCCTTGATGCCTGCGCCAGAGCCGCCCGATTCAATGACCGGCGTCTTGAAGTTAGGATAGGTTTCGCCAAAGGTTTCAGCAACGATCTTGGCATAAGGCAGAACGGTCGAGGAACCGGAAACCTGAATCTGATCGCGCGCATTCGCAGCGGAAACCGACAATACTGCAGCAATTGCGAGCGCTGCGGTCGAGGAAATCATCTTGTTCATGAGCACCAGCCCCTGTTGTAAAAGACACATGACGTGAAAGCGTCACCAGCCGTCTACGCGCTCTATATAACAGTCATATGACAGTAGTGTAACAGCTTTGTATCAATCGCCTTTGCCCGCGGTTTTGTGGGGTTTTCCACGCGGGCCTGCTGCTTCACATTTTAAAACATGACAATCGTGCAGCAGTCGCCTCAATGCCTCCGACATCGACATTGGCGAAAGCAAAGCGCAGGAAAGCATCCTGACTTTCACCAAAGAAGCTGCCGGGCAAGGTAATGATGCCAGTCGTTTTGGCAAGCCTCTCGGCAACCGCGACAGAAGACGAACCCTCATAAGGATGCCGCACAAAAGCGAAATAGGCACCCACCGCCTCAACATGCCAACCGACGACATTACTCATCGAGACACGTAAAGCCTCTGCCCGTCGTGCAATCTCCTTGCGATTGTCATCACGCCAGGACTGTAACGGCTCGATAGCCCGACTGACCGCAATCTGTGGCGCGCGGGTTGCACAGATCTGCAGATTGTCCATGGCCTTGGCGACATTCGCCACCATGTCAGCACCCGCTACGATTGCGCCTAGCCTGTGACCGGGAATGCAGAAGGATTTCGAGAAGCTATAAAGCTGGATCAAATGTGACGGCCAATCGGCTTCTTTAAAGAGATCATGGGGAGCCTGATCAGCGTCACTGAGAAAATCGCGATAGGTTTCATCCAACAGGAGCCATGTTCCATTGTCACGGCAGGCCGCATAGATTTGCGCCAGTAGCTGCGGCGGATAAATTGCACCGGTTGGATTGTTGGGAGAAACCAACACCAGCGCACGCACGCCTTTATGCAATGCGGCCCGCACATCTTCTATATCCGGCACGAAGCCATTTTCGGCTCGGCAAAGCATCGTTTCCGAGCGAATTCCCAGCATTTCCAACGATGACTGGTGATTGAAATAGAATGGATCGGTGGCGAGAACCGTATCTCCGCTTTGAGCAACGCACATGATTGCCGCAATGAACGCCTGATTGCAGCCCGACGTTATATGAATATTGCCAGCCTTGATCTCCGCGCCATAAAGATTGCCGACATGCCGCGCATAGGCTTCCCGCAGAACGGTTTCTCCCTCAATCGGACCATAGCCCGCGTAAGCGACCGAGCTTGCAGCTTCGCCAAGAAAGCGCAGCATATCAGGATGCGGTGGGTAGCCGGGTACGGCTTGCGACAGATCGATCAGAGGTCCATGCGCGCCATCATATTCACGCGCCCACGCCTGAACGGCTGGGATGGGTGGCGCAGAGAGCTTATCGATAAGCGGATTGATGATGGGCAAAGGCATCAGAAACTCCCCCTTCTGATATTGTCGCTATTCGCTCGGGCGCGACAGGACATAAGCCGCAGAACCAAGCATGAAAACCGTAACTGAAACGGCAAGCAAGGGGCCAGGCTGTGCGCCCCACCAGAACATGCCGTAGCCAAATGTCATACCAAGACATGCATAGAGCTTTGCCCTTGGTGGAATGGCTCCACGATCACGCCATTTGATGATCATCGGGCCAAAACGCGGATCGGCCAGCAGACGCGCCTCGAATTTCGGTGACGAACGCGCAAAAAACCATGCCGCAAGGATGATGAAAATGGTGGTTGGCATCACCGGCAGAATGGCACCAATGATGCCAAGTGCCAGCATGAGAAAGCCAAGGCATAGATAGACCACGCGCTTGCCAGCCGAGACGGCGGGGCGCGCGGTGTCCTGATCGTCCTTTTGCGAATTATCCTGCATCATATTCCATTCTGAAGCTGAGCGCTTATAGCAGGATTTTGGCTTTTGAATGCATCTGGCCAGCGGTCAAAACTGTGTCATCGCGCCGGATTTCAACAAAAGTTACAAATGGTGCGGTAAACTTTACCAGCCAGAAAACACCCATCGGTTGTATTTTGCCCATAAAAGGCCAGATTTTGTCATCTTGCGGTGATAGATCGAAAACTAGGAATACAAATAAAAATTGTATTGTCGCGGCTAAATACCCCTCTCAGCCAAAGCAGCTTTTCTTGAATCCGGCGCTTGAAAACATGGCTCCGCGAAGCAGGCGGTCGAATCTTAACGAATCGTAAGCGATTTTACAGAAACAACGCGATTCAATTCAAAATATTCCTGAGTTTTTCTTGAATCATCAAATAAACAACGCATAGTATAGGATCATTTTCCGCACAATCTTCTGAATCAATTACCTCATAATACTCTCAATAATATCACGCCATCGCCACATTTAGATTCCAGTTCCCGTCGGCCTTTCTCAGTCAAGACTGTGAAGGCACTTCGAAACGACTCTTGGAATCAGTATGAACTTCAAAATCCGTATGGCTATGCTCGCCGTTGCGACCACAGGTCTTTTCTCGATCACCGCAATGGAAGCTCAGGCTGCGCGCTGTGGCGGTGCTTCCTGGTATGCACTCACCTCCCGCACGGCATCGGGCGAACGCATGAACCCAGCTGGTCTGACCGCGGCTCACAAAACACTGCCGCTTGGCACCAAGGTAAAAGTGACCAACCAGAGAAACGGCAAGTCGCTTGTCGTCCGTATCAATGATCGCGGTCCGTTCATTAAGGGGCGCGTTCTCGATCTTTCCAAGGGAGCGGCTCAGCGCCTTGGTTTTGTGGGCGCCGGACACACAAACGTCTGTTTCACACCACTTTAGAAATCACATGAGGATGGCTGTCCTTCTCCAGCCCCTATTTAAAAGCTGTTCCATTTCGGCGACAGATTTCGCATAAGCCTATATTTTATATAAGTAATTTCCTAACCGCCGCCTTCCAAGCGGCGGTTTTTTGCATCCATAAATACAATTTATAGATGTGTTTTCAGATACATACCCGCGTTAACCATTAATTAAGATGTTGGGCGAAGACGCCACAGTCTCAATTGACTCAGACCATGTTTCATATTTTAACTTTTCGTTAATAAATGCCCAGTGCGGGCTGTGAAAAGGGCTTTGAGTATGTTTTGCGTAGTTCGCTCGAGCATTAAGTTTATCGCTGCTGCCAGCATTGGCATTGCTGCTCTCGTCTCGAGCTTTGGTGCTCAGGCTGCATCGGGAGCCTATATGCAGACAGGTAAACTGACCTCACAGCCAATCGGTCATTACGAGTTCTGCAAGCGTGAAGCTGCTGAATGCAACATCGTGAGCCGCGATACCCGCCCGCTTCTGCTCAACAACGCCAACTGGCAGAATATTCAGACCGTCAATCTCTCGGTTAATGAGCGCATCAAGCCGATGACCGATATGGAAATCTACGGTGTAGAGGAATATTGGGCTTATCCGACCACTGTTGGCGATTGCGAAGACTATGTTCTGCTCAAGCAGCGTGAACTGGCCAAGGCTGGCATTCCGATGACCGACCTGCTGATCACGGTTGTTCGCAAGCCAGACGGCGAAGGCCATGCGGTTCTGACCGTTCGCACAGATCGTGGCGATTTCGTTCTCGACAATCTGACTGACGAAGTTCTGCGTTGGGATGAAACCGACTACACCTATCTGAAGCGTCAGGCCGCAAACAATACCGGTCGCTGGGTCACAATCGAATCTCAGGACAATCTGCTGGTTGGCTCGGTTAAGTAAACAGACGAACATCGTATCAAAAGCAGGGCCGGAGAGTGTTTTACTCTCCGGCCCTTTCCTTTTTAACGTATGTCTGTCGTTGAACTATTTCCTGCAAAATCAAACTGGATTAAGCTCTGATTCTGGCTGCTTCCAAGCCTCCCCCCTCCAATCGGGAAAGCATTGTTCATGCGGGAAATCTAACCATCGAACCAACTGTTCGGGCGAAAGCATAAGGAGGGATTGCTATTATGGCTCGCATAGGAGGTTTTGATGAAATTATCGGCTCCCATCTATCACTTGAAACGCCGTGCGAAACTTATGTCGCGGGATGAGAATATACCGCTCCATGCTGCATTGGATCGCATTGCAGCACGCGAAGGCTTCAAAAGCTGGAGCATGCTGACACACAAACAATCAGACGCGGTTTCAGCAGCAGCGCTATATGAGCGTCTGCATCCCGGCGATCTGGTTCTGGTGGGCGCACGTCCGGGCCATGGCAAAACACTGCTCGCTCTTGAAATCCTCATTGAGGCGATGAGAAAGGGGCAGCGTGGGCTGTTCTACTCTCTCGATTACACACGAAAAGACATTGCCAAGCGATTCGACATGCTTGGTGTCAATGAGCGCGACTTCAATGATCTGTTCGTGTTCGACACATCTGAGGCAATCAGCGCTGATTACATAATCGGTCAGGCGCAAGACGAACCACATGGCACCTGCATGGTGATCGACTATCTTCAACTCCTGGATCAGAAGCGTGAGAAGCCGGAACTGATGGTGCAGATCCGAGCGTTAGAGGCTTTTGCACGCAACAAAGGCATGACCATTCTCTGCATCTCGCAGATCGACCGCTCGTTCGATGCCGAGATCAAAACTTGCCCGGATTTAAGCGACGTACGCCTTCCCAATCCACTTGACCTGTCATTGTTCAGCAAAGCCTGTTTCCTCAACAATGGCACCGTGACACTTCACGCAAACTGAACCAATGAGGATCAGGACTTCTGTGGCGGTTTTCACGCCACAGAAGACAGCCTCTCTGCTCCCATACGATAGGAAATCGCACCGGCAAGATGTATCCGGCTGATCTGATCGACACCGTCAAGATCAGCCAGAGTGCGGGCCACTTTCAGAATGCGATGATAAGCGCGCGCGGAAAAGCGCATCTGCTCGCTGGCATCGCGCAGCAATTTAACACCAGCGGCGTCGGGTCTTGCCACTTCCTCGATCAGATTTGCCGAGCAATTGGCATTGGTCATCGACGCATCGAGCCCGAGCGCTGCATAGCGCGCACTCTGGATCGCCCGCGCCCGCGCTACGCGCTTAGCCACACTTTCACTGCGTTCAGACTGCGATGGCTGAATGAGATCAAGTGCAGATACCGCAGGCATATCAACACGCAAGTCGATGCGATCCAGCAAGGGGCCGGAAATTCGTGCCTGATAATCACTCTGGCAACGCGGTCCACGCGCGCATGTATGTCCCGGCTCTCCTGCCATACCGCATCGGCATGGATTCATTGCCGCAATCAGCTGAAACCGCGCCGGATAGCTGGTGCGGTGATTGACGCGCGCAATCATGCATTCGCCTGTTTCCAGTGGCTGGCGGAGCGAATCGAGAACCTGTGGCGAGAATTCGGGAAACTCATCGAGAAACAGAACTCCATTATGCGCGAGCGACACCTCGCCGGGTCTCGCCCGCAAACCGCCCCCCACCATCGCCGCCATGGATGCGGAATGATGCGGCGCACGAAACGGCCTGCGATCAGAGAGCTTTCCGCCGGAAAGCTCACCAGCGATAGATGCAATCATCGACACATCAAGCAGCTCGCGTGGGTTGAGTTTTGGCAGGATCGACGGCAGTCGCTGCGCCAGCATGGATTTGCCCGATCCCGGTGGGCCGACCAGCAGAAGATTGTGCTACATTTCCCCAACGAATCGGTTTGATGGGGTTAGTTGTGGTAAAAGCATATTCATACATCCGTTTTTCTACGCCGGAACAAGCAAAAGGCGACAGTTTGCGCCGTCAAACCGCAGCAGCTGAAGCTTGGTGCGCTACGCATGGTCTCCAGCTTGATGACACGATGCGAGACCTTGGCGTTTCGGCATTTCGAGGCACAAACAGCACCGAAGGTGCGTTAAAACGCTTCCTTACGCTCGTAGAGGACGGGCACATCCAGCGTGGTTCATACCTTATAGTCGAATCCCTTGACCGCATTTCGCGCGAAGCAGCCACCGATGCGGCTATGCGCCTTTTTGATTTAATTCGCGCTGGAATCATTGTTGTCACCCTAAGCGACGGACAGGTCTATTCACATGACGGTTTGCGCGGTAACCCGATGCCGCTTGCATTTTCAATCATGATCATGGCGCGAGCGCATGAAGAGAGCCTTATAAAATCCCAACGTGTGTCCGCTGCATGGCAGCGCAAGAAGGAACTGGCTCGCACTGAAAAGAAGCCACTCACTCCACGATGCCCCGAATGGCTAGAAGTCCGTGACGGCAAGTTTCATGTTCGCCCCGAACGCGTTGCCATTGTGCATCGTATCTTTCAAGATGTGATCGACGGATATGGACGCCGCGAGATTGTGCGCCGTCTCAATTCCGAAAAGGTGCCAACGTGGCGCGGCGGTGACGGTTGGCATACTTCCAGCGTTGCAAAAGTCGTTCAAAGCAAGGCTGTGATTGGTGAATATCAACCCCACACAGGCACCCATAAACTTCGGAATCGGAAGCCAGTTGGCGAGCCGATCAAGGATTATTATCCGCCCATTATAGAGGAAGCTGTTTACTGGCGAGCGCAAGCCGCTACCGAGGGACGCCAACAGCGTTCAGCGGGCCGTAAAGGCAAGCATGCGCATATTTTGCAAGGTCTTGCCGTATGCGGTTCATGCGGAAACCCTATGCACCTTCTCAATAAAGGGAAACCGCCAAAGGGCGGGAAATATATTTGTTGCTCCAACAATCTGCGTGGTTTGGATTGTTCTATGTCGCGGCGTTGGCGAGCGGATATGCTTGAAGACCAGTTATTGCGCACGTTCGCCACAATTGAATCGAGTTCTATCCAACTGCTTGACGATAGCGCTCCACGCCTTGAGCACGATATTTCATCGCTTAAAGCGCGGCTAGACGACGAAAAAAGAAAGCGAAAGCGTCTTGTCGATTTGATCGAGGATGAAAACGACGACGAAGACCTTACGGAGCGCTACCGTGCTCTTTCTAAGTATATCAAGGAACTGACTGCCGAGCTTAAAGCGGCAGAAACGGCCCAATCAAAAGCGTCGGCAGACCCAAATTTCGTGCAAAAAATCATCGAAGCCACCAGCCTGTCCGCACAGCTAGACGAAGCAAACCAAGCCAAGGCTCGCGATTTGCGCATCAGATTGCGCGAAATCATTAAATCGACCATCGGCAGAATTGTCTGCGATCCTGAGATCGGGGCGATTTTGCATTTCCCGCCACGTCATTGGTTTGAGCTAAAAACGCGTGGTTTTGCTATTCATGTGAAGGCAGAAGGCGACACAGGCCCCATCTTCTTGCTCGACAAAAACCCATCACCGGAGGCTGTTGACCGCTTTATGGGTGGAGTATTCCCATCCGACGCCGAGTTTCTGGCCGTGTCTGGAACACCAGACAACGAGCAGCCCCAAAATCCAGCGATACTTGCATATGCGGATGCGCTATTTGCCTACCTCCGTGATCACAATCCAAGTCCCGAACAGATCGAGGCGTGGCATGAGCAATACGTGCAGGAGCACGGTTCAGCAGCATAGGCCTCAAGGTCAGTCGCAACGAATCGATGCACCGTTCTTTCATGCCTTCTACAGCGAGCGCTCGCTAACGCTAATGGGCGGGCGCAAGCGTTCCTGCCGTCACCCAGCTACCTCGCTATTCCTGCCGTCTGAGGCTTCCAGAACGGTCGCATCCCGCGACCGACATGAGGCCAAACATGTTACTTACACGCGAACTTCGCACCGCTCTTCGCCACAACGCAAACTTGTCCGAAATAGCGGAGCGCGATCACAAGCCAGTCGTAAAATTCTTTACGCCCGACGCTCAGGCAACGTGGCTCTTCACGGAACTCGCAGCCGACGAAGACACCCTTTTCGGCCTCTGCGATCTCGGCCACGGTACGCCAGAACTCGGCTATGACTCACTCTCCGAAATCTCGGCAATTCGCGGCCCTATGCGCCTACTGGTTGAACGCGATAAGCACTTCCGCGCAGACAAGCCCTTGTCGCAATACGTGGCTGATGCCCGCGCAAAGGGTAGGATCGTCGCTTAGGCGACCCCATCCGATTAGGCTAAAATATGGACGTACCAGCACTGGTTACTCAAGTATTGAAAGCCAATATAACAGATTTCATAGAACCGGAAATCAGCGTTGCTCTCCACGACGTGCATCCTACTGCAAATTAAACCAGCGCAAGTTGTATATAGTTGCAACTAACTGCTTCCAATGATAGCGATAAAAATCAAATTTTACGGGGGATTGCGATGCACTGTTTTCTATCTCACAGTAGTAGTGATAAAAAGGGCTATGTCTCTGTTCTTGCTGATAAATTCGGCGACCGCGCTATTTACGATGCCTACACGTTTGAAGCGGGAATGAAGACGGTGGAAGAGATTATTAAAAACCTCGAACGTACCGATCTTTTTGTACTATTGATTTCTGATCGCGCTCTAGAGTCAGAATGGGTCAAACAGGAAATAATAAATTCGAAAAAGCTCTTAGATGTCGGTCGTATTAAGCAGTTTTTGCCGATCATAATTGATCAGTCAATTAGTTATAGGGATCCGCGTATTCCAGATTGGGTGCGTGATAATTATAATTTGCGTGTTATACCCAAACCTAACGCAGCTTATAGGGTAATTAACTCTGCATTTAGCAGACTTTCAATAGAAAATAACCCAAAATCGCTAAGATCGAAAAGACTTTTTGTTGGTCGTAATGACCAATTAAAAGAACTCGAGGGACGTCTCGATGACTATGAGAAGCCTTTACCATGTGCAATTGTAGCATCTGGGTTAAGAGAAATCGGTAGAAAAAAGTTTCTTGTTCAAGCCTTGAAAAAGGCAAATAGAATTGACGAGCATCATTCCCCCATCACCCTAACTTTACATTACGAAGATGGAATCGATGGCTTCCTAAGCAAATTAATCGATGTTGGATTTTCTTCTGAATTTGATACTTCTATAGACTTGGGATCTATTGATGAAGTTACAAAAATTGACATAATAGCGAAATTATTCGTTGAACTTGGAAAGCAAAATGAAATACTATTACTTGAGGATTGGCGATGCATCGTGCAATTCGGTGGAATTTATGCTGATTGGTTCCTGAAGGCTATCGATAAGCTTCCTGAGAATAAAATATATGTATGCATTGCTTCTGGGTCCAGCCCGCAATCAAGTAAGTATAGAAGTATAGATAGAATATTTCACATTAAAATCCCTGAGCTGGACGGGAATGAAAGAATAGGTCTATTGGTACGATATCTGCGTGATGTCGAGGATATTGCGGAGATAGAAACTAGCAGTTTGCACATTTTTAAAAATATTCTGAATGGATATCCGGAACAGGCAACTTTTGCGGGTGAGCTTATTAAGAATGAAGGTATAAATGGAGCCATCGAAAGATCCTCAGAAATCGTTGACTACGCTCGGCTCAAAGCAAGTGTATATATTGAAAAATATAGAGATGATGAAATTAAATTCGAATTTCTAACTCTTCTTAGTTGGTTTGAGTTCATCTCTGTGGACCTAATAGATAAATTATCCAAAGAAATGAACATAAAATTATTAGACATAGTCAATGAATTTATTGAGGCTGGCATTTGCAACTCTATAGGCTCTCTCGGCGAGTACGTCCGATTGAACGATGTTATTAGGGATTATATAGCAAGAGGCAGTATCAGCATACCGGAGAGGTTCTCTCGCTCTGTAACACTCCTGTCAAAAGAAGTTCTAGACTCTGAATCGGCCGAAACTGATTTTGATTATTCTGAAAAAGCTATTGCTATTAGGGTAGCTCTCCTTGAGGGACGGGCCGTACCTGAAAAAATGATTATTCCGGCTCACTTCCTTACTGCGATATCGCAGAATTATAAAAACAAGCGATATAAGAACGTGATAGATTTGTCGGAAAGAATTCTCCAAAAAGAGAATTATGAAGATTACATTCGTAACCAAGTTATGCATTTCTATTGCATGGCGCTAGCAAGACGTCGTGATCACAGGTTTTTACAAGAGGTGCACAAAATAAAGGGGAAAGAGCACGACTATGTTTTAGGATTTTATTATCGGATTTCTGGACGGTACGACGATGCAATACCTCGTTTTTTATCCGCAACTAAGGAAAAGCGGTGGGAAGAAAACTCTAAGCGGGAGCTGGTGTTAATTTATAATATTACAGAAGACTATGATGCTGCTTTTAACCTAGCTAAAGAAAGCTATAACGCTTACCCTTCCAACCCCATCAGCGTTCTCGCTTATTTTGAGGTCCTCCTTAATAAGTATAAGAATGGTTCGGGCGGTGAAAAGAACTTAATTGATGAAATGAAATTAGCGCTACTTTCGATATCTCGGATTTCCAGCGAAAAAGGAAAAGAGGTCGAAAGTGGTATGAAAGCAAGGTACGAGTACTATATCAGGAATGATGAGGGACATGCTCTTGATATAGTTAATGATGCGGTTCACCAGTTTCCAAATTCTCCGTATCCGCTCTTGGTAAAAATGGAGATAGGTGTTGCGATGCTTTCATATGATATTATCAATGAAGCTCTAACCGAATTCCTAGATCGAAATTTTGACGATAAACAAGGTGCGACCCAGCGAATTAAAGCAAACTTGTTTAAGCTTGCGCTAAGCGGGCAGAAAGATAAAGCTATAAGTTCGGTGGATAAAGAGCTACGTTACATAAATCCAGTTGCTAGAGAGCGATTTAAACAAAAGCTCGCCACTACATGATATAAAAATCAATGTAGTTAAATTCGGTGGTGATGCTATTTTAATCGAATGGTGTCAGCGGCGTTCTTGATGAAAGTGGCCATTTTCGAAATTTCGTTTGTGGCCCCTTTGTCAAATTTGTTATTTTGATCGCTCTTAGTTACTTGCAACCGGGAATTAATGTAGTAGGCATGCAGACGAACCGCAGAGCGAATGTTCGACTTCACTTTTCTGCTCATTGCTTCAAATTCTGGCAGTTCTTCCAACGCTAAAATTTCCAGTCGAACGTCCTGAAAAGTCCGGCCGCCGAGTATCTTCCGAGCTTTTACAACATGAGCTTTGGCATTCCTTGCAACGGCATTTGATTGCCCGCGCTGCATAAGCCATCGGGTGAAATTGCCTTGCAAGGCCGGAATTGTGTCGCCACTCTCACGGCTCAAGATGGCTCGCCCAATGGTTTCTGCAAGCGCCACAGGTACGGCATTTGCAATGAGTTTCATGCATTCATGTTTGGAACTGCCACGCCACTGCCAATTTGCCGGAAATCCCTGCAATTGCCCCATCTGCTGCAGTGTCGGAACGATGGTTCCCTCTGGCACATCTCGATTGTGGGGGATTGGCCGGAGTGACGACGCGATAATCGTCGGCGCGGCCTCGCGTGCAGTCCAGACAGCTTTGTTTCTGCGAAAGCGCGGATACAAAAAAATCGGCGGGCAGTCCGCCCCGAAAAGGTCGGCCAGCGTTGTCTGACTTTGAGATCGGGCAGTCATCAGTGCCGATGTCAAAAAGCCATCTCTTTCGGCTAGCCTGCCAATGACAAAGAGCCTTTTCCGAGCCTGGGCGACACCATAATATGAAGCATCAAGTTTGGTTTCTGATAGGCCATATCCCGCCCGCTGCAACATTGTTCTTGCTTCCGCCCAGGCCCTAGAGTTCCTGGCTTGCTCCACATTCTCCATGAGAAACCACTGGGGTCGAGCGATGCAAACAAGCATCGCAAATACCTTCGTCATCGAAGCGTTTTGGCCTTCCTGCCGCTCACCCGCTATTGAATAATCTTGGCACGGAGGCCCACCCGCAACCATGTCTGGCTGCAAGTTTGATACCATCGAACCAACACCTACAATATCGTTTAGATCATACTTCCAGATGTGGTGACCGACATTTGCCCGATACGTATCAATAGCAGGCTGCCAATTGTCGTAAGCCTGAATAACATCGAAACCAGCATTCCGAAGCCCCAACGACATTCCGCCCGCTCCGGCAAACAAATCAACTACCCGCACGATTCCCCGCTTTCTGTCATAGACATGTCTATGACAAAATTATTCGGGCGATGCATGCTGAAATCAAATTTTTCACAGTCCGCCGACAGCTTTCAATGATATGCAACTTCCGGTACTTGACCTTCGGTTTCTGGATTAGTTGGGTATGGATTTTGTAAAGGAGTGGGGCATGAATACATATAATCTCGGGAAGCTCCTAAAGATCGAACTTCGTGACATCTGGATGAGTGAATCATCTGACTTTACGCCGTGGCTGGCGCGAGAGGAAAACCTTCTCACTCTTGGCGAAACTCTAGGGCTTGAGCTTGAGCTGGAAGCGCAAGAGAGGTCTGTAGGACCATTCCGCGCCGACATATTATGTAAAGACATTGGCACAAATGCATGGGTGCTGATCGAGAACCAGCTTGAACGCACCGACCATTCCCATCTCGGGCAATTGCTGACTTATGCTTCTGGTCTGGAGGCGGTGACGATCATATGGATTGCGGCCCGTTTCACCGAAGAACATCGCTCTACGCTAGATTGGCTGAACCGTATCACCGATGAAACCTTCCGATTTTTTGGGGTTGAGGTAGAGCTTTGGAGGATCGGCGATTCACCCGCTGCTCCCCGCTTCAATGTAGTCTCCAAGCCCAACAACTGGAACAAGCTTGTCACGCAGGCTGCACGAGCAATCGACGAATCTGAGCTTAGCGATATCAGAGCGCTTCAACTGGCTTACTGGAGCGCTTTGGGCGACGTCCTGATGGCCAAGGGCGGTCCCTTGGCGCGGGAGCGCAGACCGCAACCGCAATCTTGGATGTCTTATGCAATCGGGCGAAGTGGCTTCGGCTTAAACGCTTCGATGTCACGACCGAAGCGACAGATACGTGCCGAGCTTTATATTTCCAATCCCCATGCCAAAGCATTTTTCTCCCTGCTTCGTCAGCAGAAAACGGAAATCGAAACGGAGCTTGGCTATACTCTTGATTGGGACGAACTGCCAGAAGGAAAGGACACTCGTATATCGACGCCACTCAACGATATCAACCTAGAAAATCGGGAGGATTGGCTTCGCCAGCACGATTGGTTAGTGACACGTCTGAATCAATTTTACCGCGTATTCGTTAACAGAATTAAGAAATTGGATGCGAACACTTGGAAGCCTGAGGACATGCCATTATGAGACACATCGGATACGGAGGGCTGCAAACAGATGGTCCTCTTTTGGTATTTTTTTGCTCTAATCGCCAAGCGTAGTAGCCGTAAGCCTCTCCTGCCTTCGATCCTTCGAAGCTCTGGCCTGTCAACCTTTTATTTTTTTCCCGTGGCCACACTCAAACCGGAGGGGAATCGGCAGGAGGCAAAGCCTCCAAGTGTGGCGCATCCGCGCCATTACTTGGCACGATATGTGGAAATCGCAGGCTGCCAATTGTCGTAAGCCTGAATAACATCGAAGCCCGCAGGACATGCCGCCCGCACCACATAACAGATCAATTACCCGCCTTCTTGTAACGGAATATTCCGTTACAAGAATTATCGGATCAGAAAATGCTAAAATCAAATTTTTCACAGTCCGCCGACAGGTTTTGCAACTGTCGGCGGATGATGGAAATATTAGCTCATGGGCGGAAGGTTATTATGTAGATCAGGAAACGCAGAGTAAATCTTGTCCGTTATGACGCTTAATGCCTTTCGCTTCCGCTCCGTAAGCTCGACTTCAATCCGTCGCCCTTCGAAGGTTGTGACGTAGGTATCTTCCACTATCCTGCCAGGAAGGTATTCCTTCATATGGCCATGATCGACTGCGTGTTTCTTTACGGCGTCCAAAGAGGAAATAGCTTCGGCTCTATGACCTGCAGCATGTCTTGCGTCGTTGTAGTTTGGGAAATTGGTTTCAAGATCACGATTAGCTTCACGTAACAGATCATGCTTGGTTATCGCACGAATAGTAGGTGTGTCTTTCATCGTTGAACGAATGGCATTTAAGGACTTTCCGAAATGAAAAACCGTCATACAAGCTTCTCGGCCAGCCATTTGATTCCAAAGATCCAGCGCATGCATATTCTTTGTAAATTCGATTGTACCCCTAATATTGACGTTCTGAACTTGTTTTCTGAGGCCGTCGATATGAAGGTGCAGACCAATTGCGGCGGCATAGTCGTTAACATAAGCGTTTAATGCTTGAAGATTGTAAATCAGCATCATCGAATGATACTGTTCATCGTCATCTTTTATAGTGTTAATAAAAGCTTGTAGCTTTCCCATATCGTGCACACCGGGTTCGCTAGTACTAAATACATTCATAGTCCCCTCCCAATTTGATTAAGCCCTTAACAAATGGGGAGAATTTAATCAAAAGCAAGCTTCACGCATCTGCGAAAGAGAACCTTAGTGTTTCGTTCTGGAACAGATGGTGGAAATGCGGGGCGTATTAGGATAATGATTAAAAAACAGGTTTTTGCAGGCGATTTGGGGTGGCTTGGCAATGAAAAATTTGACACTGATTTTTAGTAGTGTCGTTTGGCTTGTATTTACGTCTAGCGCGTTTGCCGACAAGAACATGAGGGAGTTCAAGCAGCTTGATGTTAATATTCAAGAAGTAATGGCTTCGTTCATTTCCGATACCCTCGTCGCCGTCAACGCTCTTCATGATTTGGATTCTGGACATCGAATGTTCTGTCAACCAGGCAAGCTAGCCATTAATGGTTCGCAAGCATTGGAGATGATGAATAATTACGCAGCGCGCATGAAAAACAATGGGTTCGATGCTCCGCCTGCCGTGGTTTTATTCCTTGCCTACAAAGAGACCTTCCCGTGCAAATAGAATAATTATCGATCTCGCTTTGGAGAATACGATGCTGAAATCAATTCTAGCTGCGTCAATCGTTATCGCGCTGACATCATGCTCGACTACATCGACTGGGTCTGTAGCCGTGGGCATGAAAGGCAGTAAATTCTGGAACGATTCCGCACCAAAGCAGGATATTGTCGCGTATTATGATAACATGCGTCTTCCTGAGCTGTGTTTAGCCTTTAAGCGGCACGCCGCTCATCCAGTCGTTATACGGAATATTACTGAATCCCTTGTTCGGCGCGGGGAGTCGGAAGACAGGTGTTTCGAACTACTGGGTAATAGTTCGATTGCTGAAACTTCAAGAACTTCAACACCTGTCGATGTGCCGCCTGCACAGCCCAAAACCGTAACTTGTACGTCGTATCCCGGCCGAACGATGGTTCAGACATACTGCAACTAGAGTTTCGGCGGTGTCACTAATGGTAGGCATATGGCTTTCCCGCTCTTCGCTTTCCGAAACCTTAAAAATGTCAACTTTTTGGCTGGAGTTCCCGTTTCTTAGAAGGGGATTTCGCCGGGTGGGCTTATATATCCAATAGGTGGGGCGTTAGCTCCCACTGTCTTGGGTTGGTGTCGATTATCTGGAGATGGACTATTGAAAACAATATTATTTTCAATTCCTTGAGACGTACCACCTTCGGATTCGAGGACCGCATTAAATTCCTCAATCATCTTTGCGGCTGTCTCTTCGTCCACGATTTTCCAAGTGTCAGGCGTTTTGATTATTTGTTCGCCGGATAGGTCAAAAATCACCATGCGACCGCTTGGACGCTTGCTAAATTCGAATCCCGCAGCCTTTGCCAGTCCAAAAAATACCTTTCTGAAACGCCAAGTCGTCAATTCCCTGCCGTTGCGCTTCTCTTTCAGCGTATCAATGGCAAATTTGAATGCCTTCGCCAGTCCAAGGGCTGCCGCAGCTCTCTTAATTCCCGCTTCTTGAGGCATGTCATTCTCAAAAGCAAACCGCGTCACCGCGCCGACCGCTCCGAAAGTTTGTTTAATTTCTTCGCCATAGCCATTTTCTACCTTTTTGCGCAATGGCATGGGTGGCAGTGGATCGACTGTCAGACGATTGATAATCGTCGCGGATTCCACAACATCATCCATTTCAAAACCGGACATTTCCCATTCTGCCACCGCTTCGCGTAGCCATTGTAATTCAACAGGGTCCATGTCCGCATCCGGCCACATACCAATTGCTATGGCTGCATGCCACGCTTCCCTTGCGGCTGCATCCGAATGCTGGCGTAATGCCTCTTTCAATTTTGCTCGCGCTTTATCTAGCGTCTCATCGTCTTTTTTCAGCTTTGCAATTTCCGACCTCGTGGCCTCCGCAAGCTTTGAAAATTCCCGAGCTTTCAGCATGTGGCGCATAGCAATTGCCATTCTTGCGTCTTCCGGCTCGCGGTCGCCCCGGTGTGCACATTTCCAAAGCACATCCCAGATCTCATTTGGCGCACGGCTTGAATCAAGGCCGATCCAGGTGTGTGTCCGGGTGCGTCTAATCCACTTCCAGGCGCGATAGCGTTCCGAATCCAGCATCTCTTTCACTGCCTTCTCTTCACGCTCAAATTCGTCCTTTAACTCGCCGGAAAGATGCTTATGCCCTATCTCTTTTTTCCATTCCTCAAATTTTTCTACCCGCTTCAGGTCAACTTTTTGCTCTTGTCTGACCGAATATCTAGCTGCATATCGCGCTGCAGACGCGGCAGTCTCTTCCGAGCCATTGCTACTCAATTTCGGTCTGTATTTCTTGCTTGTATCGCCAATGACACGAGCATCGCATCCGCGATCCTGCCCGCGCCCATCAGCCTCTAGACGCGTCGAAAATTTCTTGCGGAATTCATCACATACGCCCCGCGCCTCTTTCAGCGTCGGCACGGCAAGTAGTATATGTCTGTGGGGACTTCCTGACTGCTGTGGCTGGCCGCACCACATGCCGGACGGTCTAATTTTCTTATTGCGCAGGATTTGCAGGACGACTTTCATATCATCCTGGATTTTATCAAGCGCTTCCCACGGCCCATATTTAAGCGGATCGTGCTCACTGGTCCGTGTCTCTTCATTTGTCGCATTGCATACATATTCACCCGGTAATGTCACCGTTATCCAACAAACTCTCCAGCCCAGCGACTGCCAGCGTTTCAGCATCATATCGATCATCAGAGCGCGCTTAGCGGTCGCCTGCTTTTTGGCCTTTTCATTCAGCTCGACCATTGAAATTTGCACGGTTGGATTATCGACTTTTACAAGCCGCAGACCCTGCAAAATCTCTTCCGTAAGATCGATATGCTCACGATACAGGCCAACGAGGTAATCACTCACATAAGTCGGCCTAGCCCATGCATTCCGTCCGCCAACCGCCTTTAAAGCACCTTCGACCCGCAAAATCGTCTTACGCTGCAGTTTTGCAATCTTCCGCAAATGCCAACGTTCATCGCGTCGGCGGCGTTGGTCTGGATGCTGATTAATGAGATTGCCGTCTTTGTCCTTGCACGGCCATTGGCGCGCATATGTAGCGGCCTCATTTGCCGCCATTTCGCGCAATTTCTCAGGCCGAAGGCCGAGCACTTCCAACCCATCCCATCCCACGAGCTTAATAATTAATTCCTCACGCTCAGCGCGTCGGACATCGCTCAAATCTTCGAGAAATTTGCACCACTCAGGCGGTAGAAAGTCGCTGACATGCTTATGTGTCCGTAAAGCACGGGGCAGGATTTTATTAGATGGAGCGATAAATTCCGCCGTGTGACGCGGCAGAGCTTTCCGACTTGGATTATTTGCTTCTTCTTCATCCAGCGCCGCCAGATCGGAATGAAGGCGTTGTTCTGGGTCAACGCAACCCCATTCAGCGTCGCGCCTTCTTTCCCATTCTTCATATGCATTATCGGCAATTCCGCCGACAGAACTGCCAGCTTTAAACCCGCCTTCAAATTCTTTTCTGAAAAACCCGCGCCCAAGCAAAGGCGCAGCCGCCAACCTTTGGGCCAGAAAACTCTTGCCTGCCGGAGCGTTGTCAACATTTTTGGTTTGTGGGGTAAAATCTATTTGTGTGCCGAGAACCGGGGTTCTCAGCGCGGCGGTCACCGCTCAAAAAATGGGGTCTTGCGCATATCTAAGGATTGAATCAGAATCATTAAGTATCTCCAAAGCACGGTGTAGAGGTTCCCGCCTCAGTGACCACCGTGCTTTTATTATGCAGCTACAATTTTGCCCGTGTCAAAACCCCATCATGTTCCGCCGACCAAAAAAATGCCTTGCGCCGACCGCGCCCGCTACGCAAACTGGTCAAATGTCTCAGGGCATAATTTCGGATATTGATTTTCCTCCATATAAAGGCTTCCGGTTTGATCACTGGAAGCCTTTATACTTTCGTGTCGTCACGAAATAAAAGAATCCCTCGCCGGGTGGGCATCTCCCCGGAAAGTCTGGGTCTTTCCGGGGAGGCATGAAAGGATCAATCGCTTCGGCCTGTAAATCAAAAATTCCCCTCCCGTGGCTCACTACGTTGCGCCCGCTCCTTCGGGTTTTTCCGATTGACTGGCCTATCGCTCTCTTTCACCGTCAATAATAATTGCATGCTAAAAGCGTCATCAACCGCCTAATTCGTTACGACACGAAAAGCCCGCATCCGAAGCCGAGATAAGGCGCACCCTGCTTGCGAAGTCCTGAGAACGACACGTTGCAAATCCGGCATGTCGGAAATCTCCGGTGTGCCACTCTCTTTGAAAATTCGACCTTTAGATAGCAGCCCATTGCTATGCTTATGCAAGTGGCCCGTGTTGCTGCTATGCAGCGGCCCGCGCCAAACCACTTGCAACGCGTCATCGGCAGCTTGTATCGGGTCAGATTTTCAGAGAACATCAAACACGAATACAAGGAGAACCAACATGCGTTTTGCGGCTTTCATCGCAGTTCTTGGCATCGCTAACGTCCTCTTTCTCGGCGGTCTTTTTGCTTACGCACTCGCAAAGCATGCCATCGGTTTCTAAAAGCGGGTTGCCAGTTCCCCTACCGCCGCCATAACGGTAGGGACTTTTGTTAGTTTGTGTTTGTTTTGTCGCCGATTGGCGCACTTTTTATCGTACGCTTGCCGCCACCGTTTTCGCCGTCACCGCTTTTGTCTTCCTTGCCTTTCGGCGCACCAAATGTTGGGAGACCTGGTAGGCCACGCCCGAACGTGCTTGCCGCTGCCATTGCCATTCCTGCCGCAAGACCACGGTCGCCAGCTTCATGGCCTTGACCACCCGCCCAGATAATTATGCGGTTTGGAATATTCATGATCTGACCAAGCACATGGACAGTTAGATACATTGTTAGCATTGTGATAAGCACTAGATTTACGATTATGGTCCCAAGATGAATCGGATAGCCACCAGTTTGAGCGTAGGATGCTCTTGCCCATAAGACCTCTACTCCTCCAATGATAAGCGGCAGGAGTATAAAAGCGGCGCAGAAAGCCAGAACGCCAAGCGCTGGCATCAGGAACACCTGATAAAGCAACATCGTGCCGATTTTTGAGCCTTGAGCTATGAAATCATCGCCATCCATTCGAATCCATGACAACGCCCATGCGCCAAGCGCAATTAGGGATTCTGTGAATGCCAGAAGCCAGATTGAGGCAAAGAGAAACATGTACATGAATGGCAACACTGGCAGGACGTATGCGCGAACAGCGCCAACCGTCCAAAGAATCCCGATAACGGGAGATAGCCAGCCCATAGCCCAAAGCGCGGCACCATAAGCACCGGAAGCCCATCCAGCAGCCGTGAAAGCGGCAACAATCGGCAAGAATGCAGATATGATAACGCCTGTTGCGATCCACATAAAAACATGGCCGCTCTGGACTTGATCACCAATTGGATTGCTCTTTGCAATTTGCTGTACGGTTGAATCGCTTCCGGGATTGCTTTTTGTTGCCATCCATTCTGCAATATCTCGGCCCATTGAGGCGGTGAAGCGCGTGAAAATATTACTGTCTTGATCGCTCGAAAACGCGAAATCATTCGCGTCGACTACAATCTCCTGTTCTTCCGCGAAAATCGCTATGCGAAAAGCCTCAATTGCATGCTTTGCACTTTCGTAAGGTCCTTGTCCTGAAGTGTCTCGTTGTGCAACTGCGCGTTGATGTTTAATGTCAGTAATCGCGAGTATCTGTTGGCTCTGTTGCGATAAGTAGGTGAAATACATTCCCGCTGTGATGAAGCCCTCTTGCTTTGCCTTTGAAAGTAACAGATTTCCAATTTTTTGACTTTCTTCATCCTCTTTGAGAGTTTGCCCTACTGATTTTTGAATGGTGGCGTCATATTCTTTTGCTAAACCTTTTATCTTTTCTGCCAGACGTGGAATAGTGCCGCCTGCGATCATCGCCATTGCTTGTGCTGGCGACTTGACGACGTCGGAATCAAAGATGTGACTTGCAAATGATTTGACGTCTTTGCGAGCGGCCAGAATGATTTTTCCGACAGCAGTCTGTCTATCTAAATTGAGATTTTGCTGCTTTTCGAGCATCGGCATAGCGATATGTCCGCAATCGCCGTAGCGCCATGTCGTGAAGTCGTTTGCACGCTCGCCCATTGCTGCAGGGAGAGGCGCAGGATTGGTTCTGTGCTCTTTAAACCACATGTTTGCATAAGCAGCACAAATCTCGGATTCGTAGATATCAAGCGTTAGCTTCAGTCCGTTTTTCACCGGGGGCACGATAGGCGTCTTTTGCGCCTGGTCTACGAACGAAATCCATATGTTATCGGCAAGATTAATGCCGGATCGGGCGACCACATCGCGGATGAAGTAGTGCCCCGATGCGAATGAGGCGGCGATTGGAACAAGCAACCCGAAGCCAACGAACACGCGCAACGGGGCCCAAATTTGATGGTATTTGTCACCTAGAACTTTGCCACTATACGCGCTCGAAACGATACCGAGAATGACTTGCCAAACGACAAAAACCGCACCTATCCATACAAGGGCAGACATGAAAATACCCATCGCCATGCCGAACGGCGTTGAGTAATCAGACGGCACGAGAGTCACGACCCAAGACCACGCAATGTTATGTTCAGAAGGTTCTCTCAGGAGATCAGTGAAAACATTCATTTTCCTTACTCCTGTTTTGCGTTTACCACGCCATCCATTTCGCCGTTTTCCGATTCCGACTTCGCGAAATCAAAAATCGCTTTATCGCGCTCGCTAGCGAACGACAGCACCAAATTCTGAATCCAGTTTTCAGTAATCCGGCTCTCGCGTTCAGCCTTTATTAGACACCCGCCCAGCACGATCTTGCGCCTGCTATCCAGCTTCCTTGCAGCCGACTTATCGGCGTTCTCCAGACGCTTAATATCGCTCTGCAATTTCGCGAGTTTCTGCAACTTGCTTTCCAGCTTCTCGCGAGTAGGTGATTTTAAAACAATCGACATCATTCTTTCTCCCAATAAGCGCCGACAGTTTTAAATAACCGCCGACAGATTTAAGTTTTTTGATTTCCAAAATTGTAGACCACGCAAGTTGTATCTAGTGAAATCGCAATATCTACTTTTGTCACCATTCAATAATGATTTGCTGACGCCTTGTATTAGTCAAGCATAGAAACCAAAATCATCTTACGACAACAACAAAGCCTCCATGGCTTTAATGGCGCGGTTATGCATCCATTCTGGACGCACCTCGCCTGGCAGGGGCCTTAAAGGTGTCAAATGGGAGAAAATTCGATGAACGAAATACACTTACACTACACAAAATATCCAAGTGGAAATGTTGCAGTTTCTTGTATTGGCCTAACACCAGAACAGCTTAGGCATTACGCCCAAAGCTCTGGATTTTTATTCGTAACTGCACCGGAAGAAACTCAGCGTTTCGTATCCAGACGTTTGCATTCGCGGGTTAAGCTTTTCATAGCTTTAGAAGATGCTGGATATGATGTTTCAACGTCTCTGGCAGGCCACGATATTTTTCCACCAATGCCGCTCATGCCTGCCGATTATTACGACGACGATATTGCAGGAGGTGCGTAATGAACCTCCTTTCTCGCATCCGGTTTATTCCCGTCACAGAAGCAAAAGCCAGCACCTTTGACCGTGTTCATCCGGCCATCGCGAAGCGCAATAAGAGCCTGCTGCGCGACATGACGACTGCGTGGAACCGTATGATTGCATGTCTGGACGCGGGCGAGTTTCGCAACGCCGACCGTCACGCCCAGACCGTTATCAAGCTCCAGCGGAAATTCGTCGCCCGCGAGTTTCCAGCTAGTCCCGCGCACCATGCGCTGTTGCGCGACATGGAGGCCTTCATTGTCGCCAAGCTCGCCACAGTGGAAGCCGCAGCCATCGCAAAACGCGGAGGTTTGAATTGAAAACCTCCCTTGCTCCCGATCAGGCTCTTTTTCGCGCCGAACATCAAATCTTCTCCAGATCGAAGGGCAGATCATCATGCGCGGCAAGTGCATATAGATCTGCGAGCAAGATAACGGACCCCCGCATAGGGAAAACGTTTGATTACACGGGCAAAGGCCATGTCGTTTCCTCATTCATTGTAGCACCAGAGGACGCGCCGGATTGGACACAGGATCGCGAACAAGTTTGGGGCAGAGCCGAGTTAGCGGAGAAACGACAAGACGCTCAAGTTGCCCGCGAATGGCTTATAACGATTCCTCGCGACCTCCCCGTGAACACATGGGAGCCTTTTGCTCGCGAAATCGTCGCGCCTTGGATTGACGCTGGCACAATTGCAGATGTCGCAATTCATTGCCCTGTTTCCGCTCTTGATGGACTGCCTCAGCCTCACGCTCACATCATGCTCACTATGCGCAAGCTGGACGCATCAACTGAAACAGGCTTTGCAAGCAAAAAAAACACAGACCTCGAAGCTCTTCACGCCAGCGGTGGACGCTACGGCGGTGAACGTGGCGATGTCCTCAAAATCCAGCGTGAACGCATCGCAGATGTGATGAACGAATACCTTGAGCGCGACAGCAGTCCGCGCCGAGTTTCCCATCTTTCAAACGCCGCCCGTGGCCTGGCGCAAGAGCCAGAGCCGACCATGGGCGAAGGCAGAATCCACGCTTCTAAGAAGCGCAGGAAAGGCGACCGCGTAACGAACGAGGTCGTCGCAATCCGCAAGGCAAAAAACTTGCGCAATGAACTAACTTATCAGCTCACAACCATTGAGGAGGAACTAATGTCTGAATTCCCACGCATGCAATCCGAGAAAAATGGGGTCCGCCCGAAACATCAGCAGGACTACAAGCAACGTCTAATGTCGCAACGTCTGCCGGGTGTTGATGTTCGTAGCGACGATCTTTACATGATCGACGTGAAGGACCCTCGCAAAACCCGCATACAGATGAGAGACGGCGGCTGGGTGGAAATCGAAAATAGGAAGGCTACCGTCTGCGGCCCGCAAGGCATGGCCGATAAGCTGGGCGCTGCCATTATTTCGGCTGATCACGCCGATCATATTGAACGCCTCCCAGAACAAGCAGCTATCACGAAACGCGGCCAGAACCCTCGCCAGCGTCAGCAGGCCACGCCATCCGGCGATATACCAGCAAGCTACAAACTCCCTGAGTCTGTCGTTGAATCAATTGCTGATAGGTGGCGATCTCGCGGATACACATCCGTTATCGAAAGTGTCGATGGCTGCTATATCCAAATCGGCCAAGCCCGCCTTCAAGACCTTGGCACCGAAGTCCGAATTCACGGCAAAGCTTCAGACCCTGCAATCAACGCATTGCTCGCGAAAAGCCTGGAGGAATGGGGCGGGGAACTGGAGGCTTACGGTTCGCACGGATTCAAAGACAAACTGTGGCTGGAAGCCCAACGCCAAGGCGTCAAGGTCTTTGACCAATCCGGCCAGCCTTACGAGCCAAGCCCAGCAATCCGCGCCCAGTTCGAAGCCGATAAGGCGAAATTGGACACCCAGAAGCTCGACCTGGAAGGCATTAGGCAGCGCAAAAAAATCAGCGACCTGATGCTGGAAGCCGCAAACGGGTCGAAAGAAGCTCTTGCCGACCTGAAAGAGCGGGACGGTTATCTTTGGCTATTGCTCACGAATTTCGATGAAGAGCAAATCGCGGCATTCCGGACGGAGACAATTGAATCCATCGAGAGTCAACTTGACGGTTTCCGCGCCGTAGGCCGCGACATCGAGCAAGACGCAGGCACACCGGAATCCGCCGCTCAATCGCTCGCACCGGACGACGAGCCGGAACCGCGCAAAACCAAAAAACCAGCACCAACACCAGCTTAACAGGGAGGAAAGCCATGCTTCACGACTATAGAAAACCGTACAAAAATCGCCGTATCGAACCTCTGGGCGAGTGGCTTATCACCGATCTTGAGACAGCGCGCTGTGAGCGAAAAAGTCTTCGCGCTACGTGTCTGGGTATCGCCAGACGAGGCGGCAAGCCTGTCCGTTTATGGGCTTTCCAAGTCCACAATCATCGCGGAAAACCTCGTGCATTCATCGAATATTTTGAAACAATAGTCAGCAACGACAACGACGAAATCAGCGCAATGCTCCATCGCGGACGCGAGCTAGCGAGTCGTTATTAAAAACAAAAAAGGGGAACCCAAAAATGACAAATCCATTTACCGAATTCTTTGCAAAACACGCCGATGCCTTGGAAGCCCACAACGCCCAAGCGGAAGCGCTCGCGGCTAAAAAAGCCGAATCCGTCGAGGCTTACATCGAAAACGCCTTGTCGCTCGATGATGATTTTGACGACCTTGACGACGAAGACGCCTACGATTTCGAGCCTGTGCCAGAAGACGACGAGCCAGCGCCAAGGCTTACCCCATGACCATCGCCACCGACTTGCATCTCACAGAAAACCCAGAAGAAATGGCGCAGGCGCATAGCCTTCGTCGCTATCTTTTTAGGCGGTCCAAAGGCTTGAAAATGGCCGAATACGCATCAGGCGGTCAGGAAATCGAAAGGTCTTACGCGCTCGCTAACGCATTGCCCTTCCACAAAATCCGACAGGACGGACAGCCTTGGGATATGTATCTAGGCCCCGACACAAGCGTTAAAGATGATGTCTTTTTGCAAGGTTTCTTCACGCTCTGCGCACCCGATCCGGGCGACCCGGAGGCCGCTTATCGCTGGCAGCGGTTGCTCAAAGAATGCCAATCAAACAGGCTCAAGGCCTTACGCAAATGGCGCAATCTCGGCGCGGAAGCGATTTCACGCGCTACTATACAACGCACTGCACCTCTTTCAGATTCAGAAGTCGCGAAGACGAGGCTCAAACCCATCTATTTGCGCAAATCTGTAGGCAAGAAACCTCTAAAAGCGCCAGTTGAGCAAGAAAAACCGCGTGGACGTGTGCGGGAAGCCTAAACGAAGAAACCCGCCATCAAACCGTGGCGGGAGTCTAAGAAAATAATGCATTATGCTCACGGTCATCGGCGTCCCCGCCTGTACCGCATTCATATCATTACTCGTCGGCCAACAAGGCGCAAGCCCCTGCACATGCAGTTGCTCTATAAATATCCGCAGGTGAGCTGTGCGAAGGCACAGCGAGGGGCCGCGCCCCTTTATTCACCGCTGAGCGCTTAAAATTTCATATCTTTTATCATCTCGCACGACATGCATTAAACTTCTCAACGCTTCTGCTCTAGCACAAGATTGGGCGCTTTCTTTGCTTTCGTATATTGCGTCGCTTCGGTAATAGGGTTGTTCATCAGTATCTAAAAGATCAAACCCATAACATTCCTCTTCATGATCATAAAATACTACCACGCTGATGCATTCTTTATTTTCTTCTCCTGTTGTCTTGTCAAAAAATTTATAAAAAAGCCCGCAATGATAAGCCTCTGATTTATCGAACTTTTCCCAATTTTCAAATCCGTATTGATCGGTTTTTGCTTGTGACATCTTCATATCCTTTTTGAGTTTTGCTTTCTCGAAAGCTTCCGGATATGCATTCCCAAGTCCAATCAAAAAATTTGAACTATCGTTTTGATATTTAAAGGAAAAATAGGAAATAATTGATTCATATTTTTTCCGTATTTAAGCAAATTCGATTTTTAATTATTTAAATCCGAAAATATTTAAGCTAAAAAATAGGAGATTTAAGCGAAAAATAGTGATCAAAAGTATTGATCCTCTCTTGCGTAAGACATTCGAAAATTTGATTTCTTCTCGCATCGCTTAGTGCTGAAAGTATCTGTCTCGGTCTGCCTCGCTTGACTTAATGTAGCACAACATCAGAAAAGTATCCCGACCTGTCTGCTTTGCGCCAATGGCGGTCATGTTGCTCCTGATGTCCCACATTCGTTACAAGAATGGCGCGGTCGCCAAGATGGTTGTAGATTGCCGAAAAGCAGATCAGGCTGCGTCGATATCTGCCTTCAGCGTGCTGAACAGGCACTGGAGTGCCGAGAGGGCATTGCCGTCGTCCATCAGCAACTTCCTGACCGCGCTCTCGTATTGCGGCCTTCCCTGGAAACCGAGATTCGTTGCGATCCGGTCCAACGCGGGCGTCTCCCGGACAGGATAACGTGCGATCACGTCCTGGAGATTGGCAGCATCGCAGGCTTCCGTAAGGCGCGCGACCTCTGCGGCGACGACGGTAGGAACATCTATGGTGACGGTCAGTATTTCCGCTTGAGCAATATCTGCGCGCTTTGGAAGCTTGCTCATAACGTCTTGGCGAATGGAGGCTTCCACCACCCGTTCACTTAGTCGTTGGATGTGAGGCCGGACTGCAGCTATAGCAGCAGCTCTCGCCTGCTCCAAAGCCTGAGTGGTGTCGACACCAGTGAGCGTCTGCTGCCTTGCTGCGAGACGCTGCATTATCTCGGTATGGTAATAGATCGATTCGACAGCGTAGACTGGGACGGCATAGACACCTTTGTCTTTAAGTTCGGCTATGTTTGCCGCAGGTCGGCGATCATTGTCTACGATACCGAAAGCGTGGAGCCAGTGGAGGTTCTGTGCATCACGGATGCTCCCCACCGAATGCTCAACGTCACGACAACTCGCTTTCGCGATTACAGATACCTGTGGGAACAACAAACTGTAGAGCGGTTTATCCAGGCTCTGCTCAGTCCCCTCTACGAAGAGAAGTTTTCGACGACTGCCTAGAACGTCTTGTTTCAACTGCTCGTCGATTTCTGTTTCAGTTGTTACAAGATCGGCGTCCCAGTTAACTACATGAGAGTGTTCATACGTGCAGCCTCTTACAAGCAGGGTGCGGGCATCTGGATTGTCGAGCGGGAGCATGACGTCGTGAGTAGATACAACGAACGCACAGTCGTCACGTCGCGAAAACAAGATGGTTAGAAGAGGCGAAATAATGGACCGGTGAAGGTGTCTCTCCGGCTCATCGATAAAAAGGATCGTCTCCGGCTTGGCAGTGAGGACGTTGGCTGCAATGAGAAGAGCATTCCTCTCGCCATCAGACAGTTCTGCGATGCTGTATTCTGGGCCGCCATTCCTGCTGGCCATGACTTGTTCGGACTCTCGAACGCTGATCTCAATGGGGATATTGGATAATTTTAAGAGCTCATTGATCACCTTTATCGGAGCGTCATGCTTTGACAACTGACGGGCTAGCTCGATGTTGTCCGCATCGACTGCACCCGCAATGCCCCTAGCGCGCACATTCTCGGCGTCGATCAGATCATAAATCGCAACACTCGCTCGCTGAGCCGAGTAGCTGTCCATCCAGCGCGATTGAGGGTTGGTATCTTCATTGAAGATGTTATTCTCTGTGTTCTTCTTTTGCTGGGCCGACAAGGTCATTGCATTCGATTGGAACCACGTCTGCCGATGAGCAGAGATGCGTCGTGCTCTTCCATGATGAGCGGAGTAGAAACGCTGCAGGAGACTGGACTTACCGGTACCATTCGCCCCCAACACAAAGACTACTTCTCCGAGGGCAACATTGAAGCTTATGGGCTCTCCACCGGAAAGGGGAACACTTAACGCAAATGACATTCGCAGGCCTCCGGCCGAATCTGGCCTCTCGATTCGAAGTTGTGAACTTTAGTACATTGACACAATTTTTTAGGGGAAAATGCTGAGAGCACAACCAAAAGCGCAGAGCTACATCGTCAATGGTGGCTCGTTTGTCCGCTTCGGGCCAAAAGCTGACCTGCAAGAGTTGCTGATTAATGTAGCACAACATCAGCAAATTGTGATTGCCTGCGGCTGCAATCTCCAGCGCACGCTTAGCAGTCTCCTGCCCTTTGATATCCGCCAGATCAGGCTGCATTTCGCTTGAAACACGCATGGAGGGTTCGGGCGGTGTCAGCACCTGCGTTCCCTTGAAATGATTGGCCAGCGCGATCAGGCTGCGTGGCGCGAGAATATCAACATCTGCACCCGCCCATGCCGCTTCCGACCCGCAAGCGTGAGGACAGATCAGCCCCTTGTCCTCGCGGTTTGCGCTGATTGCTGCGGGCAGTACGCCAGCAACTGCCGTGATCGTGCCATCAAGCGACAGTTCGCCCAGCACCATGTATGATTGGATGGCATCCGCCGGAATGGCGCCGATGGCAGCCATCAGCCCGACCGCAATTGGCAAATCGTAATGCGAGCCTTCTTTGGGTAAATCGGCGGGCGCCAGATTAACCGTCACCCGCTTTGTCGGCATCGACAGACCGGAAGCATGGAGCGCTGCCTGTACCCGCTCCCGACTTTCAGCCACAGCTTTGTCGGGCAGGCCGACGATTGACATACCCATCTTGCCCGGTGCCACCATCACCTGCACATCGACAGGCACCGCTTCTATGCCCTGGAAGGCAACCGTTCCCACCCGCGCTACCATATGCCCCCGCATAACACGCAGCACATCTCAAACGTGAGAAAATGCTTAAATACAACCATAGGATTTAAGCATTTTCGATAGGTGCAATCAAGAGAAAGGGCCGATCTGATTGTTTCAGACCGACCCTATGAATTTTTCGCCGAAGAGACGCGTGTTATTTGCGCTTGGCTTCAACAGCCTCCCAGAACAGGGCGGCAATATTGGTGCCATCAAAGCGCTCAATCTCACGGATACCCGTTGGGGAAGTCACATTGATCTCGGTCATGTAGTCGCCGATCACGTCGATACCGACGAGAATGAAACCACGTTCTTTGAGCGACGGTCCGATGCGGGCGCAGATTTCCTGCTCACGCGGCGTCAGCTTGCTCTGCTCAGCGCGACCACCGACATGCATGTTGGAGCGCGCATCGGTTTCCGAAGGCACGCGATTGATCGCGCCAACTGGTTCACCATCGATCAGGATGATGCGCTTGTCACCGGCACGCACATCCTTGAGGTAACGCTGCGCAATAAACGGCTCCTTGAAGAGCTGACCGAACATTTCCAGAAGCGAGGTCAGGTTACGGTCACCGTCTGCTAGATGGAACACGCCTGCGCCGCCATTACCGTAAAGCGGCTTCAGAATGATATCGCCAAATTCACGGCGGAATTCCAGAACCTCTTGTGGATCCTTGGTGATAAGCGTTTCCGGCATCAGGTCAGGAAATTCGGTGACGAAAATCTTTTCCGGGCTGTTGCGAACCCAGGCCGGATCATTGACCACCAGCGTTTTTGGATGGATGCGCTCCAGCAGATGCGTATTGGTGATGTAGTTCATGTCGAATGGCGGGTCCTGGCGCAGCAGCACCACATCCATATCGAGCATATTACGACGCACAGGCTCACCGAGCGTGAAATGATCGCCCTTAACGTCCCGCACTTCGAGTTTTTCAAGTCGCGCCGTAACAACGCCGTCACGCATAGAGAGACGATCAGGTGTATAATGATACAGTTCATGACCGCGCTTCTGCGCTTCAAGCGACAGAGCAAAAGTGGTGTCACCTGTAATATTGACCGTGCTGATATGGTCCATCTGGACCGCAACTTTTAGCGACATGATTTCCTCGCGATTCTCAGTTGCCGGAACTTAAAACGGTTTCGCCAAGCAACATAGAACTTTCTGATCACTTAAATATTTGCAACTGGATCGCATCGGTCTGCTTCATTATGTTGAAACGGCAAAGCCCGGGAGGAACAGGTGAGCGCAGTCAACACAACTATATTTGCCGAACATATCGCGGAACTGGGAGAAGGTCCGGGCTATGATCCACTGACCGCTCAATGCTGGTGGTTCGATATTCTGGGTCAGAGACTGATTGAAAAAGATGATGGTGGTGAAGTCCGCACGCATGATCTGGGGATGAAAGCCAGCGCGCTTGCAGTCATTGATCGTGAGCGGCAACTGATCGTCAGCGAACATGGTCTGTTTGTGCGCGAGCGCGCCAGCGGACGCCTGACGCTGCACCATCCGCTGGAAGCCGATAATGACGTCACACGCTCCAATGATGCGCGTGTGCATCCGTCAGGTTCCTTCTGGATCGGGACCATGGGCAAGAAAGCCGAGAAGGATGCTGGCTCGATCTGGTGGTATCGCGAGGGGCAAGTCAAAAAGCTTTTCTCTGGCATCACGATCACCAATTCGATCTGTTTTTCGCCGGACGGCAAGATCGCTTATTTTGCCGATACTGACCGCAATATCATCTGGCGGGTCGATACTGATCCCGAAACCGGGCTGCCGGTCTCGGAAAAAAGTGTGTTCCATCATCGCGTGGAAGACGGTGGCGTCGATGGCTCGGTGGTGGATGCAGAAGGAACACTGTGGAATGCTTGCTGGGGCGGCAGTGCGCTCAATGCCTACTCGCCGCAGGGCCGTTTGATACGCTCGATCAAGCTTCCTGTTAGCCAGCCAACCTGCCCCGCCTTTATCGGCGCAGACGCCTCTGTGCTGATCGTCACCAGCGCTCATGAAGGTATGAATGAAAATGCCCGCAATGCTGATCCACATGCGGGCAAGGTCATATTGCTAGATCTTTCGATCAGCGGACGTCATGATCCGCCGGTCAGGCTATAATTAAAACGTAACACGCTTTAGTTCTTTGCCTTTCGCATGTCTTTAACCCAAAACCGGTTCCCACTTTTGGGAGACATGCTTATACACCTTCGACGATGACGATTTCGCCGTCCGCCACAGTCTGGCGGATGGCTTTTGCAGCCTGATATTCTGGCGAGTTGTAGCAATCAAGCGCGTGCTGCATCGTTTCAAATTCGATGATGACATTGCGGGCGCGGCCCTGACCCTCAACGGCCTCGGCTTTACCGCCACGAGCGATAAACTTCGCACCATAGCGCTCGAAAGCAGGCTTGGCGGTCGAGACATAATCCTTGTAGCGCTCCGTATCACGGGCATCCACGCGGGCGATCCAATAGGCTTTGGTCATATCATCCTCCTCAGAAACTGATTAGGCAACCGAGCGCATTTCTTCCAGAATGGCAAGCGCTGAAGCCCTGCGATCGCTTGCACCGACAATTGGTCGCGCAACGACGAGATGGCTTGCACCGGCTTCTAACGCATCGGCTGGTGTCATGACCCGCTTCTGGTCGCCCTTCTCGGCTCCCGCCGGACGAATACCTGGGGTAACGACGGCCATATCGGGGCCAATGGCCTGACGAATGGCAAAAGCTTCGGCAGCCGACGCAACAATCCCGCCCATGCCCGCGTCCCGCGCCTGTTGCGCACGCTTGAGCACCAGTGCTTCCGGCGTATCGGAATAGCCTGCTTCTTTCAGATCAGCATCATCCATCGAAGTCAGGACCGTCACGCCAAGCAGGCAAAGATCAGAGCCTTTGGCCGCTTCCACAGCCGAACGCATGGCCTTTGGATAAGCATGAAGGGTAAGCATGGAAACGCCCATCTTCGCGACATTTTCCACGCCCTTGGCAATGGTATTGTCGATGTCGAGGAGCTTCATGTCGAGAAAGACTTTTTTCTTTGCCGCAATCAGACTCTTGGCGAAATCAAGACCGCCTGCAAACACAAGCTGGTAGCCGATCTTGTAGAAAGTGGCCGCATCGCCAAGCTCTTCAACTACCTTTTCCGCTTCAGCAACGGTTGGCACGTCGAGGCCCACGATCAGCTGATCGCGCAAATCTGTGGTCGTCATGGTAATCTCCGCTGTGATTTTTAGTTTTAGAGCGCGTTTCGATCGGATTTAATCAGATCGGCGCTCTAAAGTCTTTTACTTGAAGCATAATCTTATCGATCCTCGCTCCGCTCAGGTCGGATTATGCTATTCGCACAACAGGGCGCGGTACGAAAGATACCGCGCCCTGAAATGTGCAGATAGTGCCAATTATCAGCGCCCCGGATTGACCGAGTGCTTAATCAGGCTCGCGCATACAGCGCTCAGCATCTTTGCCTGACGCTCATTTTTGAGCGTGTCATCATCATTGAAAGCATCGGCGGCACAGCTAACGGAACACTGCTCAGTCACGATATGCGTGCCGACATTCATCAGAACGGCGCGCAGGTGATAAAGCCCACGCATACCGGCGAAAGCACCGTTGGAAGTCGAGCAAAGCCCGACAGTCAAACCCGCATAGGGCTTGAGCGGCTTATCGCCATCCTTCGAAATACGGCTGACCCAGTCGATCGTGTTTTTGAGAAGCGCCGGGATCGATGCATTATATTCCGGAGAACAAATCATCAGCCCGTCATGCTCGGCAAAGAGACGGCCAAGCTTCATGGCGTTTTCTGGAATACCCTCTTCAGCTTCCAGATCTTCATTCATGAAGGGAAGCGGATAATCAGCCAACGAAATATGCGTAATGCTCGCACCTTGTGCCGCCAGCTCTTTGGAAGCCGCCTCTGCCATATGGCCTGAAAAAGCGCCTTTGCGGGTAGAACCCGCAAAGATCAGGATCTTTGCCGTCATTGATTAATATACTCCGTAAAAGGTCAGACGAGCGGACTACGATAGACCCAGAGCTGTGCGGGCGGAACATTGCGCACGACGAAATCGTAATGCTGCACAGTGTAATTGCCTTTGCCAGCTGGCACTGGCGGACGTGGACCATAAGTAATCTGTATGAGAGGACGGCCGCGTGGAATTCGGGACAAAAGATCTTCCATCAGCTGAATGCGGCTTGGCATTGGGAAATTCAGCATCGGAACGGCTGAAACAATGCTGTCGAATTTCTGATCTTTCATATTGCCCAAAGCGCTATCCAGATCGAATACATCGCCCTGGATGATGTTCACATCGGGGAAAGTCCGGTCGAGATGTTCGACAAAATCTGAGGAGTATTCAACGCAGTAGAGATCGGAAGGCTTCACGCCATGCGCAAGAATAGCCTTGGTGATAACACCTGTTCCCGGTCCGAGCTCCAGAACAGGCAGGTCTGATTTCGTATCGATAACACTCGCCATGCGTCGCGCGGTAATCGAACTTGTCGGCAATATAGCGCCAACCGCCTTCGGTCCGTCTATCCAGCCTTTGAAAAAACGGATTTCCTCATCGAACTTAGCGGCCAGTTTCCTGCCGAGCTGTCCTGCCATTCTCACTGCTCCCATTGTCGTTATCAGACAAGTTTATGCCGCATTGGATTGGTTAGGCAAGGCGACAATAAGGAAAGTATAAAAAAAGGGAGCCAAACGGCTCCCTTTTCATCACTCACCTATACCTTCGAAAAACTCCTTCATCCGGGAGAAGAAGCCTGCCGATTTCGGGCTGTTCTCCTTGGATGAGAGTTGTTCAAATTCCTCAAGCAACTCGCGTTGCCGCTTGGAGAGGTTCTGCGGCGTCTCAATATCGATCTGGATATAAAGATCACCCACTGCCTGCTGACGCAGAACCGGCATACCCTTGCCTTTAAGGCGGAATTGCTTGGCGTTTTGTGTACCTTCCGGCACCTTCACGCGAGTCTGGGTGCTATCAAGCGTGGAAACTTCAAAATCTCCACCCAGTGCTGCCGTCGTCATCGAGATTGGAACCTTGCAGTAAAGATCAGCCCCATCACGCTGGAAGAATTCATGCGGCTTAACCGACAGGAAGATATAAAGATCGCCCGATGGTCCGCCACGCGTTCCGGCTTCACCTTCGCCAGCCAGACGAATACGAGTACCGTCTTCGATACCGGCCGGGATATTGACCGAAAGCGAACGCTCCTGCGTAACACGGCCCTGACCATGGCACTTGCCGCAAGGATCCTTGATGATCTGACCGCGACCGTTACAGGTCGGACAGGTCCGCTCAACCGAGAAGAAGCCCTGTGCTGCGCGCACGCGGCCCGAACCGGAGCACATGGTACAGGTGGTCGGCTGCGAACCGGCTTTTGCGCCCGTACCTGAGCATTCATCACAGGTGATGGAAGTCGGCACACGGATCTGTGCGGCCTTGCCGGAAAAAGCTTCTTCCAGACTTACTTCCATATTGTAGCGAAGATCGGCGCCGCGTTCGCGTCCGCCATTTGAGCGGCGGCGACCGCCACCCATCATCTCGCCAAAGATGTCTTCGAAAATATCGGAAAAACCGCCGGCACCACCAAAGCCGCCGCCGAAACCACCGCCACCCATGCCGCCATTTTCAAAGGCTGCATGACCGAAGCGGTCGTAAGCTGCACGCTTCTGCGGGTCCTTCAGCGTTTCATAGGCCTCGCCGATTTCCTTGAACTTGCGTTCAGCATCCGGATTGTTCGGATTACGATCCGGATGATACTCCATGGCAAGCTTACGAAAGGCGGTCTTCAACACCTTATCGTCTGCTGTTCTCTCAACACCCAGAGCTTCGTAGTAATCGATCTTCATTAGTTCGTTATCCCGACGGCTGGATCGCATCCGTCTTTACGGTAGCGTCTCCACGGTCCTGTTTGACACAAATCACACCTCTGATCGAGTGGTATGACTGCTGGACTATTCTTGTTGTTTCTGTCCGTCCGGTGCAACCGTCCCGAAAATTCGCAAAAGCCCGGGACTGACGTCCCGGGCCTTAGCATTACGGACAAGGCTTACGACTTTTTCTTGTCGTCGTCGATTTCTTCGTAATCGGCGTCAACAACGTCATCGTTGGAAGAAGCCTGCTCACCACCGGCAGCACCACCTTCTTCAGCAGCCTGTGCTGCTTCATACATGGCCTGACCAAGCTTCATCGAAGCTTCGGCAAGGGTCTGCGTCTTCGCCTTGATATCTTCAGCATCGTCGCCTTCAAGCGAGGTACGAAGGGCTGCGATTGCGCCTTCGATTGCCTGCTTGTCTTCAGCCGAAACCTTGTCACCATATTCCTTCAGCGACTTTTCAGACGAATGAAGGAGGCTTTCGCCCTGGTTCTTGGCTTCAACAGCATCACGACGCTGCTTGTCAGCTTCCGCGTTTGCTTCTGCGTCCTTGACCATCTTTTCGATGTCGGCGTCCGAAAGACCACCCGATGCCTGAATGCGGATCTGGTGTTCCTTGCCGGTGCCCTTGTCCTTCGCGGACACATTGACGAGACCGTTGGCGTCGATGTCGAAAGTCACTTCAACCTGCGGTACGCCGCGTGGTGCCGGCGGAATGCCAACGAGATCGAACTGGCCGAGGATCTTGTTGTCGGCAGCCATTTCGCGCTCGCCCTGGAAAACGCGGATCGTCACAGCCGACTGATTGTCTTCAGCGGTCGAGAAGGTCTGCGACTTCTTGGTCGGGATCGTCGTGTTGCGATCGATCAGACGGGTGAATACGCCACCAAGCGTTTCAATGCCGAGCGAAAGCGGGGTTACGTCGAGCAGCAGAACGTCCTTGACGTCGCCCTGCAGAACACCGCCCTGAATTGCAGCACCCATGGCAACAACTTCGTCCGGGTTCACGCCCTTGTGCGGTTCCTTACCGAAGAACTGCTTCACGACTTCCTGGATCTTAGGCATACGGGTCATGCCGCCAACCAGAACCACTTCGTCGATGTCGCCAGCCTTGAGGCCTGCATCCTTGAGCGCTGCCTTGCATGGCTCGACCGTGCGCTGCACGAGATCGTCAACCAGGCTTTCGAACTTCGAGCGCGAAAGCTTGATAGCAAGGTGCTTAGGACCGGTCTGGTCAGCCGTGATGAACGGCAGGTTGATTTCGGTCTGCTGAGCCGACGAAAGTTCGATTTTTGCCTTTTCAGCAGCTTCCTTAAGACGCTGCAGAGCAAGCTTGTCGTTCTTCAGATCGATACCGCTTTCCTTCTTGAACTCGGCAACGAGGTATTCGACCAGACGCATATCAAAGTCTTCACCGCCGAGGAACGTGTCACCGTTGGTGGACTTCACTTCAAACACGCCGTCGCCGATTTCGAGAACCGACACGTCGAAAGTACCGCCGCCAAGATCGTAAACGGCAATCGTCTTGCCTTCGCTCTTGTCGAGACCATAGGCGAGAGCTGCAGCAGTTGGTTCGTTGATGATACGCAGAACTTCAAGACCAGCGATCTTGCCGGCATCCTTGGTTGCCTGACGCTGAGCATCGTTGAAGTATGCTGGAACCGTAATAACGGCCTGCGTAACGGTTTCACCGAGATAGGATTCAGCAGTTTCCTTCATTTTCTGAAGGATCATGGCCGAAACCTGCGATGGCGAATATTTCTTGCCGTGGGTTTCAACCCATGCGTCGCCGTTGTCGCCCTTGACGATCTTGTAAGGTACAAGATCCTTGTCCTTTGTGACCATTGGGTCATCAAAGCGGCGGCCAATCAGGCGCTTTACGGCAAACAGAGTGCCTTCAGGGTTGGTGACAGCCTGACGCTTCGCAGGCTGGCCAGCGAGGCGTTCGTCGCTATCGCTGAAAGCGATAATCGAAGGCGTCGTGCGAGCACCTTCAGCATTTTCAATGACCTTCGCGCTTTTTCCGTCCATGACGGCAACGCAGGAGTTGGTCGTTCCCAGATCGATACCAATAACTTTAGCCATATTTCTCTCCATTCAGCAAACCGCAAAGACCTCTACCGAGCGTTCCATTAGCGGTTCCTATCGATTTCACAATGCCTGCTTCAAGGTGTGATGTCGGGAAGGATTTTTCAATCCGCCCGGCCTTTTATCAAAGCCCTGTGCGAGGCGTATATAAGAAAGGCGGTTTTTCACTGCAAGTCACAAGCTATGTGACACAGAAAGATTTCTTCCTGACAGTTGTTCCAGTCACACAAATCAGACACTCACGAAGCCGTCGCTTTTACCAGCACGATATATAGCATCGATGAATTTCTGATTTGCCTTCGAGTTTTCCAGAGAAAACAGCATCACGCCTTCGCCTTTCGTGGCTCGCACGAAGTTTTCGGCCTGAAGCTGGTAGTGGTTTGTATCGGAGAACGACCATTCGGTCGCTTCCGTATGACCGCCATTATAGAGCGTAATGCGGCCCTGACCATATTTGCCGGTGTTAAAAGGTGCGTGAACTTCGATAAAGCCCTTGTCACCATGGAAAACCATGGTCTGACGAGCCGCGAGCTGTGTTGCGACATAAAAAGTAAGGTCGAAGCCATCAAATCGTGCTGACACATTTGCGTAACGATCAGTACCGAACTTCGGATCGAACTCGACCGATGCCTGAACCGAGAGCGGCTCTTTCTCTGTCACCATACGCGTAACAACGGTCGGATACACGCCAATATCCGGCAGCGCGCCACCGCCAAGTTCCGGCTGATTGCGCATATTGCCAGGATCATTGTTGAAATAGCTGAATGCGCCCTGCACATGGCGCAACGTTCCGATCGCGCCCTCAGCAAGAAGGTGACGCAGCTTGATCCATTGCGGGTGGTAATAGACCATGAAGGCTTCGGCGATTGTCACCTTATGTTTGTTGCGCGCGGCAATCAGTTGGTCGATATCCTCGGCTTTCAACGCAATCGGCTTTTCGCAGAGAACATGTTTGCCCGCTTCTGCAGCCCTCAGCGTCCATTCAATATGCTGCGAGGTTGGCAGCGGGATATAGACACCATCCACTTCATCACTTGCCAGCAATTCTTCATAGGAACCAAAGGCCAGCGGTGCGCCAAACCGATCGGCAACAGCACGCGCACGCGCCTGATCGCGGCTGGCGATTGCATGGACCACGCCGTTATCGGAAGCGCAAAGCGCCGGAATAACCTGCGTAACACCAATCTTGGCGGTGGAAAGAATACCCCAACGAAACATTCCAGTCCCTTTGCTCATTATGGTCTCAGCCTTCTTTGTCCCAGCTCTGAATAGTCAGTTCAGGCCAGAATTCCAACGCCCGGCGAGCCTTGATTTCATATGTTTCGCGGTTATCGATGGCATGATTGGGCCGAATACGAAACGAAAAAATGTCATCCAGCCCAAAAGGAGCGTAAATATTGAGCGTGTTATCACTCGCCAATCTCACGCCCACGCAATGCGCTATTGCTACGTAACGCTCAATCGATTCGGATGCGCAACGAAGCGGCGGATAGGGCTTTCCGAAATGCTCTTCAAACCATAGATGAACGCGCGCTTGATTGCGTATCTCGACAGGCAGCGTATAGCCTTCAAAAGCCATAGCGCCCGCTTGAATGGCCGAATCTTCCGCACTCCATGAGAGATCAGAACCATCGAAGTAAGCGATGTCGATGTCTTTGATGCCATAACCATGAGGGCGTCCGCTCAGCACATTCCATACAGAATTATAAAGCGCACCGGAAACGAGCCACCAATCTGGAAGGTTGAGACGGCGCGCGCGCGACAGTGCGTCCGATAGGATCGGAACGGCTTCGATTATTCTGCAAAAACGTTCTGTCTGTAATGATTGCGGGAGGCCAGAATAGCGAAGATGATCCAAGTTCACGCCCCCAGAAAGCGGTGCTGCATCTCATACGATCCGCGAAAGAAATCGATAAATGCGCGCAGTGCCGGACGCATCTGACGACGACTTGGATAATAGAGGTAAAGACCCGCGAAAGGCTGGCACCAGTCTTCAAGTACCCTCACCAGCCTTCCATCCGCGAGCGCATCCCGAACATGATCCTCAAACAGATAAGCGAGACCAGCGCCGTTTAGGATCGCATCGAGAATCAACCGGTCATCATTGAGAATAAGTGAGCCGTTGATGGCAATCTCCAGCTCTTCACCCGCCTTTTCAAACTCCCAGCGATAGATACGACCACTTGCAAAGCGATGCCTCACACAACGATGCTGCATCAGATCATTCGGATGTCTGGGGATCGTTGTCCTTTCGAGATAGGACGGTGAGGCAACAATCGCCGCACGCAGATCGCTTGTCAGGCGGGCGCAGATCATGTCGGCCTCAAGGCTCTCGCCAAGCCGCATACCGGCATCAAAGCCAGCTGCGACAATATCGGTGAATGCGCTTTCAACCGTCAGATCAAGCGTAATGTCGGGATAGGCTTCCGCAAATTCACCCAATCGCGGCGCAATGACAAACTGTGCTGCGATATGCGGCATCGTAATGCGCAATGTCCCTGCAGGGCGCTCGCGCGCTTCAATTGCGGCACCAAGCGCCTGATGAATTTCCTCAAGCGCCGGAGCAAGCCGTTCCAGCAATTGCCGTCCGGCATCCGTGGGCGCAACGCTTCGCGTGGTGCGCGACAAAAGCCGGATGCCAAGACTGTCTTCAAGGGCAGCAACCGCATGACTGACTGCGGAAGGCGCAATCGACAATTCACGCGCCGCCCCTCGAAAACTGCCATGGGCAGCAACTGCGGCCAGAACAGCCAGTTGGGAAAGCTGATTTCGATTCATTGTTCTAAAATATAGAATAACCCGTGAAAATAAATCAGTATTATCGAACGCCTGTTCGAGAGTTAGTTTCAGTGTCACCGGAAACCCTGTGTTTTCAGAGTTTCCGAGCTCCCCATATTTGAGAACTCGTCCCGAAAGGAATACCGATGAAAACGCGCAAGCTTGGCCAGGAACTGACTGTCTCCGCAATCGGCCTCGGCTGCATGGGCATGAGCTATGCCTATGGCGGACAGGACGAACAGGATGCCATTGCCACTTTGCACCGTGCCTTTGATCTTGGCATCACATTCTTTGATACGGCTGAAGTTTACGGCCCCTATGAAAATGAAAAGCTGTTGGGCAAGGCACTCAAATCATTTCGCGATAAAGTAACGATTGCCACGAAATTCGGCTTCAAGATCGAGGATGGCAAGCCAGTTGGCGTCGATAGTCGTCCTGAAAACATCCGCGCCGTGGCCGACGCCTCTCTCAAGCGCCTCGGCATCGAAACCATTGATCTTTTCTATCAGCATCGCGTTGATCCGAATGTGCCGATTGAAGATGTCATCGGCACGATGAAAGATCTGATCGATGAGGGTAAGATCCGGACCATCGGCCTTTCGGAAGCAGGTGTAAAGACGCTGCGCCGCGCCCATGCCGTACACCCAATTGCGGCACTTCAGAGCGAATATTCACTGTGGGAACGCAATTCTGAAAATGACGTGCTGCCTGTTTGTGCCGAACTTGGTATCGGCTTCGTGCCCTATAGCCCGCTTGGTCGTGGCATGTTGACCGGCAAGGTGCGTTCGCAATCGGATTTTGCTGCAGATGATTTCCGCAAAACCTTGCCGCGCTTCCAGCCCGGCAACCTTGAAGCCAACAACAAGCAGGTCGATCTGATTGTCGAGATGGCCGGTGAAAAGCAGGTGACACCGGCGCAGCTTGCGCTTGCCTGGGTTCTTCATCAGGGCGATTTCATCGTACCTATCCCCGGTGCACGTAAGGTCAACCATCTCGAAGACAATGCAAAGGCCGCAGATGTTTCTTTGAACAGTGACGAGCTTAATCGCCTGAACACGCTTTTCAGCTCTGACACGATTGCAGGCAAACGGTATCCCGATGCATTGCTGGCAACTACCGGCCTCTAAAGCTTTTGGCTTTATGCAAGAAAAGGCGGGGGAGACCCGCCTTTTCACGTTCACAGAATAAAACAAACACGAAGATTTAAATGACCGTCCTCATAAAGTAGAAAAATCTAATAAGGCTTGTCATTCTTGCGGGTGCGTGCTTTTTGCGCCCTATGCAAACAGGAACCATCACGAAAGTGCTTGGCATATTTGCCATCGCCGCCGCTGCTATTGCTTGCTTTTCCCTCGTGGGGCTCGGCCTCATGTATGGGATGTATGGCGTCATCTTTATCGATGGCGTCGCGAGCATCTTTCTTCTTGCCGTCTGCTCGGCGATATTCTGGTTCTCGAAAGTCGACTGGAGAAAGCCCGAAGCAGCAGCCATCATGATTTCGTTCATGTCGTTTACAGCCATGTCTTTCGACAGCCGCGGCAACCCTGTCTATAACCAACCTTTGGTATGGCTGTTTGGAAGCTCCGGCAGTCATCTTCAAATCAAAGAAATCGTCAGTCATGGCGGCGGTAATACCGGCGTGAATTACGAGTTCCAGATCGTTAATCTCTATGGCGCAATCGAACGCACGATCAGCGGCTGGTTTGTGATTCCGTTCCGTTTTGTCGAATATCTGATCGTGCTTTCAATCGTCACCACAATCATCACCGTCATAAGAAATCGCTCCGGGAGCAACTGGCTCCCTGACGATGCCAGACAATGATGGGCCAGAGAATAATTAGGACGGACGGGGACATACTTCCGGCCTTTAAAATCGATGCACTGCAATCATTTTACCGTTTTTAGAATGTGCTCAATGAGGGAAAACCACATGAAACGCTTCTCGCCTCGTGCGATCCTGTTCACGCTTCTCGCGGTCATTCTGCCGACCGCAGCTTTCGCGCAAACTGCCGATGAGGCCGATCCAAATGCTGCGATTGAAAAGATGAACGCCTATGTTTCGCTTCTCAACCGCACCATTCGCGCTTCGGAATCGCTCGACCGCTATGATAGCTGGGTCGACATGAAGAAGGGCCCGACCGGTAAGGAGCGCAATGTCTACGGCCTGTACTCGCTTTATGATGTTCGTAGCGAAATTGAAGCAGCCGCGGAAGCCACAAAGGCAGCCCCAAAACTCCCTGCGCTTGATGAAGCGATGGTGAGCTATATTGCGATCTATCAGAAGCTTGCCCCGGTGGTTGAAAAGGCGAGCAAATATTACGACCGCAAGGACTATAAGTCCGACAAGTTTGCTGGTGCGAAGGAATTCCACAAACAGATCGCCGAATATGCGCCAGAGTTCACCAAAGAACGCAAGCATGTCGATGCGCTGTTAGGCGAGGAAAAGGCCAAAATCGATCTGGCCGAACTTGATGCGCTTGAAAAGGCCGAAGGCAAGAAGGCCAACTGGCAGGTTCGCAATGTCATGATGCGTGCCAATGCAGTTGTTGAACTGCTGCCGGAAAATGAAAAGCCAGTTGTCGATATGGAAGCCTTTGGCAAAGCCATGGACACTTACGCGGCCGCCGTTCGCGAAATGGACGATTACGCAACCGAGCATCCAAACTCGTTCCATGTTTTCGAATCCCGCCCTGCAAGCCTTTTGGGCAAGCTGCGTGACTTCCAGGAAAAGCTGGAAAAGACCAAGGGCGATGCCCGCAAGGGTAATGCCGCTTCTGATCTTCAGTGGATTGTTAGTGATTACAACACCATGGTTTCGACATCGCAGAGCGCAACCATTTTCTCGAAGGATTAATCATCCCTTCCGATACAAAAAGCCGGGGCATCAACCCCGGCTTTTTTATTTGCAGGTCGAAAATTACATCCGACGCAACGCGCGGGGCGCGAGACTCAACAGACCAAGGAGCGTCATGATAAAGCCCACCCACAGCGGCGCATGAAGGCTATATCCGGATTGAAGCGCCAGACCACCTGCCCATGGCCCAAGGCCCAGACCGATGTTGATGACAGATGCGTGCATTGCATTGACCAGCGCGCCCGGATGCGCAATCCGCATGACGCGGGCAATGAAAGCGGGATTAAGCGCAATGCCCGTAAGACCAATCATGACGATTGCCAGCATGGTTGCAAATTTCAGCTCCGCAAAGAGTGCAAAGATCAGCATTGCCGCCAGCATGATCAGAATGCCGATAAAGATAGTCGCAATCGTATGACGGTCCGCAAAGCGACCAACAATGTAATTGCCGATGATGTTTGCAGCGCCATAAACCGCCAGCAAATAAGGCAGTTGCGCTTCCGGGAAGCCAGCCAGTTTCGCAGTAATTGGCGAAAGATAGCTATAAACCGAGAAGGAGGCACCGATCACCAGGGCACTGGTTGCATAAGCTGCCCATAACCGTGGCTTGCGCATTTCTTTGAGCTCGGAGCGCAGATTTACTTCCGCATGATTTGGCCTTGCTTCGATTTTGAGCGCAATCACCAACGCACAAAACAGCACCAGCACCACAATCGCCCAGAAGCTTGCCCGCCAGCCGAAAGCATTGGTGATAGCGGTTGCCAGTGGCACGCCCAAAACAGTGCACAGCATGAGACCTGCAAAGACCAGCGACGATGCACGACCACGTAATTCAGGCACGACGAGCTGCGCAGTGATCGCCAGCATCAGGCCGAAACTTGTCGCCGCTGCCATGCCGGTGAAAACACGCGCTACGAACATCACATGGAAATTGCTGGTTGAGGCAGCCACACTTTGCCCCACAGCATAAAGGATCAGAAGCAATAGTAGCCCGCGCTTATTTTCAATCTTCAGCGCCAGAAATAGTATTGTCACCAGCGGACCACCAATCGTCATGCCGAGAGCATAGACCGAGATGAGATTACCAATATCGGAAATCGAGCGGCCAAAAGCCTCCTGAAGTGCTGGCATCATGCCGGAAATCATCAGCTCGGAAGTGGTCAGTGCAAAGACGCCAAGCGTCAGGCAATAAACCACCAGTGGGATTGCACGCGCCTCGCTTGAAGACGCAGAAACCCCTTCCGCCGTGATGGCAGAATCACACACTTCGTTCATGGGACGAATCCTATTTATATAGTCGATACTACACAATTCATATCGCCTTGCTCCGGAGCGTCAAGCAAATTATATAAGGATGACTACAGAAAGGGCGAAAAATGGTTCCGCGCGGCCGACCGCGCAGTTTCGACCGCGATACTGCGCTGGAAAAAGTCATGAAAGTCTTCTGGGCAAAAGGCTATGAATGCGCCCAGATCAACGATTTTACGTCGGCGATCAGCATCACGCCGCCGAGCTTTTACGCAGCCTTTGGCAACAAGGAGCAGGCGTTTCGCGAAGCTGTGGACTATTATAGCCGCACGATTGGAGCCGTTCCGTTCGAAGCACTCGAAAATGCGCGCACCATTCAGGACGGTATGCGGCAATGGCTGGAACTAAGCGCCGACAGCGCTTTTGCGTGTCCTGCTGGCGGATGTATGATCAGTGTGAGCTCTATCCAGTGCAAACCTGAAAATGCCGATGTGAAGGCGTTCCTTCAGGGTGTTCGTCACACAAATCATGAGCGGCTTTCACAGCGTCTGAAGCGCGCCATTGCAGCAGGTGATCTGACAGAACAAACTGACATTGCGCAAATGACCGAATTTTATCACATGATCCAGCAGAGCATTTCTTTTGAAGCCCGTGATGGCAACTCCCGCGAAGCCGTACAGAAGATTATCGACATGGCCATGCTTGCCATGCCTGCGCGTGCAGCTGTCCCCGCATGAGTGGCACGATATCCGCTGTTCTGATCCATGTCGGCGATGTTGAGACGGCAATCGAGTGGTATCGCAAAGCCTTTCCGCAAGCTGTTCTCAAACATCTTGAAGCATTTGATTTCAGCTATCTGCAGATCGGCGATGTGGATCTGGAAATCGTTCCGGCAGATGAAAAAGTTTCATCGGGCGCTGCGGGAAGCGTAGTCTATTGGCACGTCGAGGATTTCGATGAAATGCTTGCGCATTTGATTGCCATTGGCGGCACGCTTTATCGCGGGCCGCTCGATATTCAGGACGACATGCGCATGTGTCAGGTCAAAGACCCATGGGGCAATTGTATCGGTTTACGAGGTTAAAAAAGCCCGGCTAAAAGCCGGGCTTTTTGTTTCATTCTTATCCGCGAAGAACGCCGCCGGTCTGCTTGGTGACATTTGCGATCACCTGCTTTGCCAGTGCTTCCAGATCTTCGTCGGTCAGCGTGCGATCCTGTGGCTGCAACAGCACTTCAACCGCAATCGACTTCTTGCCTTCACCAAGCGAAGCGCCTGTGAACACGTCGAACACCTGAACACCGGCAATCAGCTTCTTGTCGGCCGACGAGACGGCCTTCACGACGTTACCGGCTTCAACACTTGCATCCACGACGAAAGCGAAGTCGCGCTTGAGGCTCTGGAACTGCGAGAGGCTGAGAGCTGGCTTGGTGCGGGTTGCCTTTGCCTTCGGCTCAGGAATCGCATCGATATAGATTTCAAAGCCGCAAAGCGCGCCCGAAACATCAAGCGCTTCCAGCGTATCGGGATGGAATTCGCCGAAATAACCCAGAACCACCTTCGGTCCGAGCTTCAGTGTGCCCGACCGACCCGGATGGAACCATTCCGGACCACCGGCTTCGATCTGGATGCGATCAACCGGCGCGCCAGCTGCTTCAAGGGCAGCCAGGGCATCAGCCTTGGCATCGAAAACACCAACGGGTGCTGCATTGCCAGACCAGAAACGGCCCGAACCTTCAACACCAGCCGTGCCGCGACGGACACCGCCCGCCACACGACGCTGCTGTTCAGGCTTGTCACCTTCATAGATGCCCGACACTTCAAACAAGGCCGTATCGCCAAAGCCGCGATCTGCGTTGCGCTGCGCGGCTGCGAGCAGGCCCGGCAGAAGCGAAGGACGCATATCCGACATATCGGCTGCGATCGGGTTCGCCAGCTTCAGTTCCGGCTTACCACCGCCAAAGGCTTTGGCCTGTGCTTCCGAAATAAACGAATAGGTCACAGCTTCCATCATACCGCGCGAAGCAAGCGTACGGCGTGCCAGACGTGTACGGATCTGCAATGTCGTCAGAATACGGCCATTCACCGTGCCAAGGCCCGGCAGCGGCTGTGGTTCGATCTGATTGATGCCATGGATACGCATGACTTCTTCAACGAGGTCGGCTTTGCCTTCCACGTCGCCACGCCATGTTGGCACGGTTGCCTTGATGACCTTGCCGTCGCCTTCAACGCCGAAGCCAAGACGCTTCAAAATGTCGAAAGATGCGTCATAGGAAACATCGATGCCGGTGAGGCGCTTCACTTCCGTAACCGGAAAATCGATCACGCGTGCGGTCGGTGCCGTGTAACCAACCACGTCGAGAACTGTCGGCTGACCGCCGCAGAGTTCGAGCACCAGCTTGGTTGCAATTTCCGCACCCGGAATCATCATTTCAGGATCGACGCCACGCTCAAAGCGATAGCGTGCATCGGTGACGATACCGAGTTCGCGGCCCGTGCGAGCGATCATGCGCGGATCCCAAAGAGCGGATTCGATCAGCACATCGACAGTATTTTCATCGCAGCCCGAATGCTCACCGCCCATGATACCGGCGATCGATTCGGGGCCGTTTTCATCGGCGATCACGTACATGCCCGGCTTGAACTTATGCTCGCGCCCATCAAGACCAAGGATAGTTTCGCCATCCTTTGCCGCGCGCACTGTCAGATTGCCCTTAACTTTGGCCGCATCGAAAACATGCAGCGGACGGCCCTGATCAAACGTTACATAATTGGTGATGTCGACCAGCGCATTGATCGGGCGCAGGCCAATATCTTTCAGGCGCTGCTGCATCCATTTCGGGCTTGGGCCGTTCTTCACACCCTTGACCAGACGCAGGGCAAAACCGTTGCAGAACGGGTTTTCTGCATCCTGATCAAGAATGACCTTAACAGGTGTTTCGCCTTCACCCTTTACCGCATCCGGCAGGGTATTCTTGAGTGTGCCAAGACCAGCGGCTGCCAGATCACGGGCAATGCCGCGAATGCCAGTGCAATCTGCGCGGTTTGGCGTCAGACCAATTTCGATAATCGGATCATCAAGACCCATATAGGCAGCAAAGCTCGTGCCGACCGGAACATCGTCCGGAAGGTCGATAATGCCATTATGTTCATCAGAAAGTTCCAGCTCGCGCTCGGAACACATCATACCGAAGCTTTCAACGCCACGGATTTTGCCAACCGAAAGCGTCACATCAAGGCCCGGCACATAGTCGCCCGGACGGCCCAGAACGCCAACGAGACCGGCGCGCGCGTTCGGAGCACCGCAAACAACCTGAACCGGCTGGCCTTCGCCCGTATCAACCGAGAGAACGCGCAGCTTGTCGGCATCCGGATGCTGAACTGCCGTCAAAACCTTGGCGACTTTGAAGGCCCTGAAAGCAGCGCGGTCATCGACCCCGTCCACTTCAAGACCAATATCGGTGAGCTTTTCGACAATCTGATCAAGCGTTGCATCGGTTTCAAGGTGATCCTTGAGCCAGGAAAGCGTGAATTTCATGATCGTGTTCTTTCCTAAATTTCAGCGTTTGAGCACTTCGACCACGCGAAAGCGCTCGCAAAGCAATTCCATATCAAGGGAGAAGCCGCCGTTGCGGCGAAAATAGGCCTCGTGCCCCTTTCGCCATTCTTCCAGCGGGCCTTCGCCCTCCTGTTCCGCAAATGCGGCATCAACCTCATCGAAGCGGCGGACCGTCAGCTCTACTGTTTCGATCACCGCGGCAGGTTGACCAAGACCATCCAGAACCACATCACGACGTCCGACGACCGGCATCGGCTCGCCGTCTTCACCGAACGAGGCAAGCGCGGCACAGGTCGCAGTCTTGCGACCTGCCAGTACGAGCGCAAGCAACTCATCGGCGAGTTCCGGCGAATCGCCAAAGGCAAAAGTCACCGCATCGCGATAAGGTTCGGGCAGTTGCGTCATGCGCTCAGGCCACCAAACAGCGTTGGCAGATCGAGCGGACGGAACCCGTAATGGTTGATCCAGCGCACATCGGCATCAAAGAAGGCGCGCAGATCAGGCATTCCGTATTTCAGCATGGCGATGCGGTCGATACCCATACCCCATGCAAAGCCCTGATAGACGTCCGGGTCATAACCCGAAGCGCGCAGCACATTCGGATGCACCATGCCGCAGCCCAGAATTTCAAGCCAGTCCGTGCCTTCACCGAACTTCACATGCGGGCCGGAACGGTCGCACTGAATATCAACCTCAACCGATGGCTCGGTGAATGGGAAGAAGCTCGGACGCATACGCATCGTGACGTTTGGTACTTCAAAGAAAGCCTTGCAGAACTCTTCAAGCACCCACTTCATGTTGGCGACATTAGCCGACTTATCGACGACCAGACCTTCGACCTGATGGAACATCGGCGAATGGGTAGCGTCAGAATCCATACGATAGGTCTTGCCCGGAATGACGATGCGGATCGGCTCATCACGGCCTTCCTTATCGCGAATGGCTGCGAACTTCTCCATCGTGTGCACCTGCACCGGCGAGGTATGCGTACGCAATAGCTTGCGCTCGCCCTTCTCGTCTGGATTGAAGAAGAACGTGTCGTGCATCTCACGCGCCGGGTGGCCTTCAGGGAAGTTCAGCGCCGTGAAATTGTAATAATCGGTCTCAATATCCGGACCTTCGGCAATCGAGAAACCCATATCCGCGAAAATTGCGGTGATTTCATCGATAACCTGAGAAATGGGATGGATGCGGCCACGCGATGCGGCGCTTTCGCGTACCGGCAAGGTCACATCGACTTTCTCACGCTCAAGGCGCGCTGCAATGGCTTGCTTGCGCAGCTCTGTCTTGCGTTCAGTGAGCGCTTCGGTGACGCGATTCTTCAGGCCGTTGATGGCAGGACCCTGCGCCTGACGCTCTTCCGGTGTCATGCTGCCCAGCGTCTTCAGCTTTTCAGAGATAGTGCCTTTTTTGCCGAGTGCTGCAACGCGCACCGCTTCAATCGCCTGCTCGTCGCTGGCAGCAGCGATTTCGCCCATGATCGTTTGTTCGAGTTGTTCGAGATCGCTCATTGTCTATATCCCTGTCGCGCTGAACGCGCTCCACGCCTCTTGGTTTACATCCCTCTCGTGTCCAGGGGACACTCGACGCCTCTTGGTTTGTTTCCCTGTCGCGCTTTCGGCGCTCCACGTCTCTTGATTTATTTCCCTGTCGCGCCATTGGCGCCAGACAAGAAAGAAAAACCCGCGCCAGCCGAGCCAGCGCGGGTTCCCCAAATTCAAAATATCACTTGGGAAGGGCTGGCTTAGCGAACAGCGCCTTCAAAAGCGTTTGGCGTCTCGGTGTTCTTGAGGTACTCGAGAGCCTTCTTTGCCGACGCAACCAGCGCACCGAACGCATCAGGTTCATGGATTGCGATGTCGGAAAGAACCTTACGGTCGATTTCGATACCTGCCTTAGCAAGACCGTCGATGAAACGGCCATAGGTCAGGCCCTGTTCACGAACAGCAGCGTTGATACGCTGAATCCAGAGAGCGCGGAACGTACGCTTGCGATTCTTGCGGTCGCGGTAAGCATACTGCTTCGAACGATCTACAGCAGCCTTAGCAGTGCGGATCGTATTTTTACGACGACCACGGAAACCCGAAGCCTGGTCGAGAACTTTTTTGTGCTTGGCGTGGGCGGTAACGCCGCGTTTTACACGTGCCATGATATGATCTCCTTAGAGGATAGACGGCTTAGAGGCCGTTAGGCAGGAACTGTTTTACGATCTTCGCATCTGCGTCCGAGAGCACCATGGTGCCGCGTGCATCGCGAATGAACTTGTTCGAGCGCTTGATCATGCCATGGCGCTTGCCTGCAGCCGCAGCTACAACTTTGCCAGTGCCAGTAATTTTGAACCGCTTCTTAGCAGCCGATTTGGTCTTCATCTTGGGCATTTTGCTACTCCTTTGTTTAGTCCCCGTCGTGCTTGCAGCACTCCACGCCTCTTGTTTGAAAAAGCGTCCGTCCTGCAAAAGACCGGAACTTTGTTTTACTTCCGGACAGACCAAGTCCGAAAAGCATACGAAACCGCCACGGCATGCCCTGCCGGGCGGTTCGAACGCGGCCTTATAGGCTTAAAGGCCAGAAAACGCAATGCCTGAATCAACGTGAATCAGCCTGAATCGTGCCTCAAACTCAATAAAGTCGCAGCAGAACCGGTAATGTACCGATGTCCTGAAGGTACTCAATGAATTCAAAGAACGGATAGGCCACAAAGAACACCAGGCCATCCGTAAAGGTCCGATACAGTCGATCAGGCTTTACCCTGAGCTCATCATCATCGCGGAACAGTGAAAAGCTTGGAAAGAATCGCGGCACGCGTGCGCAATAATCCTCGTATGGTTTGCCGAAGTTGGCCTTGAGGAACTTCTCTTCCGTGCGAATGACAGTTGAAAAAGCCAGATAGCAAAGCACACCAAAGGCCAACGCAATGATAATGCTGCCCGTCTGCGCGCCGATACCGATCGCGCCGATGCTGCTGAACACATAAAGCGGATTACGCGTCATCGAATAAGGACCGGTCTGCACGATCTCGGCACTTTTGCGACCACCGATATAAAGCGTGCACCACATGCGTCCGAGAATGGCTGCAACGATCAAGCTTATGCCGAATGATTCAATATATTCATGTAAATGCCCAATTGACCGCGAGCGCACAAAGAACAGTGCGACAACAAGAAGTCCGATAAGAAGAGCAATCGCAAGACGGCGTCTTTGCTGATATTTACCCAGTTCGCCCAATGTTTTCATGGCTATCTCTGAAAGTGGGGTGATTCTGGAAAAAGAAAAACCGCCCGAAGGCGGCTTTTCAAAGGCGGGAATTTACAATCAGCGCGGAGCCAGAACCATCATCATCTGGCGGCCTTCGAGCTTTGGCTCGGATTCCACCTTGGCGATTTCGACGGTATCTTCTTTCACACGCAGCAGAAGCTTCATACCGAGCTCCTGGTGGGCCATTTCACGGCCACGGAAACGAAGTGTTACCTTGACCTTGTCGCCTTCTTCGAAGAAACGCTGTGCAGCCTTCATCTTCACTTCATAGTCATGAGTGTCGATGTTCGGTCGCATCTTGATTTCCTTGATTTCGACCGTTTTCTGCTTCTTGCGGGCTTCGGAGGCTTTTTTCTGATTCTGATACTTCAGCTTGCCGAGATCCACGATCTTGCACACAGGTGGTTCAGCGTTTGGCACGATCTCAACGAGATCGAGACCCGCTTCTTCTGCCATCGCAATGGCGTCCTGCGTCGGGATACTGCCGTGGTTATGGCCTTCGGCATCAATAAGCTGGACCCGGGGAACCCGGATATCACGGTTGGAGCGCGGTCCGTCTTTCTGGACCGGCGTCGCTCTGAACGGTCGGCGAATGGTCGTTATCTCCTGATTATTAACGTCATAGGCGGTTTAATTTCGTTGCCCGCGACGGCATTCCCCCATCAAACCCCTGTTTAACGCGGAAATGTGGTCAAGCGAGCGGTAAAGTCAATAGCATCTTTGACTGGGGAAATCACCCCCGACGAAGAAAGAAGTATTTCGGGAGTGTGAAGCGACATATCGGTCACATTCCTCAATATTTCAAGGGAGTGACCCGGCGAAAGGTTTTCTCTGACGGGCAGAAATGGCAAATGAAAAGAATTTGATAGAGTGCCTGCCAATTCAGGAGACCAAGCATGAGCGCAGCTGAACCCGATTTTATTGATGTCGATGGCGCCGAAATCGCAGTCCGCAACCGTGCGGGACAGGTTGCTCCCGGCATTGTCTGGCTTGGTGGCTATCGCTCCGACATGCTTGGCACCAAGGCTGTTGTTCTTGATGAATGGGCAGAGAAGACCGGGCACTCTGCTCTGCGTCTTGATTATTCAGGGCATGGTGAGTCGGGCGGCGACTTCAATCAGGGCACAATCTCGCGCTGGCTGAATGAAAGCCTCACGATTCTAGACAAATATGCGGAAGGCCCGCAGATCCTTGTCGGATCATCTATGGGCGGCTGGATTGCGTTGCGCATGGCGCAGGAACTGAAGAAAGCAGGCAAGTCTCCTGCCGGGATCGTTCTGATTGCCCCAGCCCCGGACTTTACTGCCGAGCTTGTCGAACCATCGCTGACCGAAGCGCAGAAGAACGATCTGATGGAACAGGGCTATTTTGAAGAGCCTTCAGAATATTCGCCGAACCCTTACATCTATACCCGCGCATTGATCGAAGACGGTCGTAACAATCTTGTACTTAAGGGCATTATCGAGACCGGTTGTCCGGTGCATATCCTGCAAGGGATGCAGGATGAGGCCGTGCCTTACCAACATGCGCTTAAGCTCGTTGAACATCTGCCGGTTGATGATGTGACGCTGACGCTGGTTCGCGATGGCGACCATCGTCTTTCGCGCCCGCAAGACCTGGAACTGCTGATCCGCACCGTATCGGCCCTCGCCGAACGTATATCTTTCGGAGACTAAGTCATGCGCTTTTCGGTTTTTGCGTCTTCTGCGGTTGCTGCGATTGTCGGCTTTGGCAGCACGCTGGCGCTCATTGTTGCGGCGGCCAATGTGCTGGGCGCAACGCAGGCCGAAACAGCAAGCTGGGTGACGGCAGCGTGTCTGGCTATTGCTGGTTCATCCGCATGGCTTAGTGTGCGCTACAAAATGCCGATCATCGCAGCGTGGTCCACACCCGGTCTGGCACTGATCGGCGCAAGTGTCGGTTTTACCATGCCTGAAGCCGTGGGCGCTTTCATCGTAACAGCTCTTGCGCTGATCCTCACCGGATTGGTCCGTCAGCTTTCAACGCTTGTTTCACGCATTCCGGCATCGGTTGCTTCGGGAATGCTGGCCGGTGTGTTGCTTGGCTTCGTCATTGCAGCTGCAAAATCTGTCTCGCTTGATCCGAGTTTCGTTCTGCCGCTGGTAGCGCTTTTCTTCATCATCCGCCTGTTCAATCCATCACTCGCCGTCATTGCCGTGCTCGTACTCGGCATGGCTTATGCGCTGTTGACAGGACGCATTCCGCAATTGCCTGCGCCAGAGATCTCGACACTCACGCTGATCTGGCCAGAGTTTCACATCGGCGCCATGATCGGCATCGCTCTTCCGCTTTATCTGGTGACGATGGCGTCTCAGAACCTTCCGGGCTTTGCCGTATTACGAGCATCCGGCTATGAGCCGCCAACCAGCGCCGCCCTAAGGATAACAGGGCTATTCTCTCTGCTGACCGCCCCCTTTGGTGCAGGGACCAGCAATCTTGCCGCCATTTCAGCCGCCCTTTGTACCAATCCGGATGCCCATCCCGATCCGACCAAACGCTGGATGACCGGGCCTGTTTATGCGGCATTCTATGTGGTCTTCGCTTTATTCGGCGCTTCGCTGGTGGCAATCTTTGCCGTTCTGCCTGCAACGCTGATTGCATTGGTCGCTGGTCTTGCTCTCATGGGGCCGTTCATCAATGCAATGTCGCTGGCACTCAAGCATGAAGAAGAACGGCTGGCCGCTATCGTAACCTTCGCTGTCACCGCCTCCGGTATTGCCTTTTTCGGCGTCGGTTCAGCCTTCTGGGCGTTGATTGCAGGTCTTGGAGTGGCAACGCTTGAACATTTACGGAAAAAATTTCCGAGATAATCACATTGCTTAGCTCTCGCATTGCGGGAACAGGCCCACAACATTCTTGAAAAGCCGCAATTGGTTTACCACGTCAAATTCAAGCCGCGAGACTAAGCGAACGGCCCTGAATTAAACGGAGTAGACCATGACAAATTCTGCATTGATCCGCCCCGCATGGACACCAGCGACAATCGCGCTGATGGTGCTGGGCTTTATCTTCTTCTGGCCGCTTGGCCTCGCCATGCTCGCCTATATCATCTGGGGCGACCGCCTTGGTGATTTCAAACGCCAAGTTAACGAGAAGACCGACTCAATGTTCGGCTCTTTCCGCAACTGCGGTAAAAGTGAAAGCTTCGGCTTTGGCGGCACGACCGGCAATGCCGCTTTCGATGACTGGCGCCGCGAAGAACTCGACCGTCTGGCTGAAGAACGCCGCAAGCTTGAAGAAGCCCGCGCCGACTTCGAAGCCTATGCGCAGGAACTTCGCCGTGCCCGCGACAAGGAAGAGTTCGAGCGTTTCATGAATGAGCGCCGCGCCAATGGCAAACGCACGCCAGCAAAGACCGACAGCAACGATGTCACGGATATTTGACCGCTAAATTAATGCTGTAATACCTGTTGCGACGCGGGCTTAGAGCGCAACCCGGTTTGAGTGAATCAAACCTGCGCTCTAAGCTTTTTTTACCCAATGCATAATCTTATCGATTCTCGTTCCACTCCGGTCGGATTATGCTTCACCCGCGTCGTTTTGCTTTGAACGTCAAAAATTTCTGGCTTTTTTCGCGAATCACTTATTTTTAAGGAATGGGCTTTTCCTTATTTCGTTCATCGAAGGCTAAACAGTCGGCGACAGTCAGAAGCGAACGCATTCATGCGGTCGCAGGACGTGAATTGCCTTTGCGCGTGCTTGAAAACCCGCGCGCCAAACGCCTGACACTTCGGATCGAGACCGGCGGTAAGGGTCTGCGTGTTACAATTCCACCGGGTTTGCCCGACCGTGAAGTGCAGAGTTTTTTGATCCGCCATGAAGGCTGGATTGAAAGCCGCATTGCAAAATTGCCCGATCAGGCTGGCCTTCGTGTGGGTGTGAAAATACCCATTCGCGGTGTGCCGCATCTCATCACCCATCAGCCCGGACGTGGCACGGTGGATTTGCTGGAAGGCAATATTCTGCTCGTTCATGGCGACCCCGCACATCTTTCGCGGCGTGTCGCCGATTACCTCAAGCGCGAAGTCAAACGCGACATCGAGCAACTGGTTGCCCGTCATACGGCAACCGTGGGCCGCAAAGCCAAGGCGGTCCGGTTCAAGGATACCAAAAGCCGCTGGGGGTCGTGTACTTCCGATGGCGTGCTTTCCTTTTCATGGCGCATCGGCATGGCCCCGCCGCCCGTCATCAACTATCTCGTCGCCCACGAAGTGGCGCATCTGATCGAGATGAACCATGGGCCGAAATTCTGGAAACTCTGCCAAGAGCTTTGCCCCGATACCGAGCGCTGCAAAGCATGGCTCAAGCGCAATGGCAGCGCATTACAGGCTATCGACTTTACATGACATCAAATATTCAAAATGCCTCCCGGGTGTTATGGGATTACCATTGCATCTATGACGAACTTCAGACCGCCGATGTCATTATCGGCTTGGGCAGTTATGATACCCGCGTCGCAAAACATGCGGCCGATCTCTACATGCAGGGCCTTGGCACCTGGCTCATGTTCACAGGCCATAGCGGTAACTGGACCAAAGGGCTCTACAAGGCATCGGAGGCCGAAGCCTTTGCGGAAATCGCAATTGCTGAAGGCGTGCCGGAAAGCGCGATCATCATCGAGCCAAAAGCGACCAATATCGGCGAAAACATCCTTTTTTCGCGCGAAAAGATGGTGCCAGGTGCCATCAGTCCGATTTTCGTCACCAAACCACAGACGCAACGCCGCGTGCGTGCAACGGTTGACCGGCAATGGCCGGAAGCCAAGGCTTTTGTCACAGCACCCGCTACATCTTTCGAAGATCAGCCGACAAAGGCTCACGGGTTCGAAAAGCTGGTTCGTGAAATGACAGGCGATTTGCGGCGCATTCTGGAATATCCGGCTCTGGGTTTTCAGATTGCGCAGGCAGTTCCCCTTGAGGTCATGGAAGCGTATGATACCCTGATCGCACAGGGTTATGATGACGCGCCAGCCGAAACAGCGCCGGGAACGGCTTGAGTCCCGTCGCAATATGTGCGACGGAAACGCCATGGTTTTTGATATAAAAATATGCGGTCTCAAAACGCCTGAAGCAGTCAATGCTGCTCTCGATGGCGGGGCAACGCATATTGGCTTCATCTTCTTTCCAAAAAGCCCACGCCATCTTACCCCCGCTGATGCCGGACGTCTGCGTGAAGCAGCAAAAGGCCGCGCCAAAGTGGTTGCTGTGAGCGTTGATGCGGATGACGAAACGCTTGATGAAATCGTTCGCGAATTACAGCCTGACATGCTGCAGCTGCATGGCCATGAAACGCCTGAACGCGTGGGCTTTGTGAAGAAACGCTATGGCCTGCCGGTGATAAAGGCTTTTGCAATTCGTGACGCGCACGATCTCGAAGTGATCGCGCCGTATAAGGGCATCGCAGATCGCTTTCTCTTTGATGCCAAACCGCCGAAAGGTTCAGACCTTCCCGGCGGCAATGGTGTATCCTTTGACTGGACATTGCTCGACGCGCTTGACGAAAGTGTCGATTACATGCTTTCCGGTGGACTGAACGCAGGCAACATTGCCGAGGCGCTGCAAAATACGCGTGCGCCGGGTATCGATGTATCGTCCGGCGTAGAGCGCGCACCTGGCGAAAAGGATGTGCGTCTTATTAGAGAATTCTTTCAGGCTGTGTCTGATGCCAGACAAATAGCCTGCACATGACGGAGTGGCAGCATTGAACAAGCCGGTTGAACCCAATTCCTATAAGACAGGCCCGGATGAAGAAGGCATGTTCGGCATTTTTGGCGGACGCTTTGTCGCCGAAACGCTAATGCCGCTGATCCTCGAATTGCAGGAAGCCTATGATACGGCAAAGAGCGATCCTGAATTTCAGGCCGAGCTTTCCGATCTTTCGACCTATTATGCCGGTCGCCCTTCCAAGCTTTATTATGCTGAAGGCTTGACCAAACATTTGGGCGGCGCGAAGATTTACTTCAAGCGCGAAGACCTGAACCATACCGGCAGCCACAAGATCAACAATTGCCTCGGCCAGATCCTGCTTGCCAAGCGCATGGGCAAGACCCGCATCATCGCTGAAACCGGCGCTGGTCAGCACGGTGTTGCATCGGCAACCGTTGCAGCCCGCTTCGGCCTGCCTTGCGTGGTCTATATGGGTGCCACCGACGTTGAACGTCAGAAGCCAAACGTCTTCCGCATGAAACTGCTGGGTGCCGAAGTAAAGCCTGTCACGGCTGGCAACGGCACGCTCAAAGACGCCATGAACGAAGCACTTCGCGACTGGGTCACCAATGTTGAAGACACCTATTACCTGATTGGCACCGCTGCTGGTCCGCATCCTTATCCGGAACTCGTGCGCGATTTCCAGTCGGTGATTGGCGTCGAAGCGCGTAAGCAAATTCTTGTACAGGAAGGCCGTTTGCCGGATGTGATCGTTGCTGCCGTCGGCGGCGGATCGAACGCAATTGGCCTGTTCCATCCGTTCCTTGACGACGCATCGGTCAAGATTGTGGGTGTTGAAGCTGGCGGTCGCGGTCTTGATGGCGTTGAGCATTGCGCATCGATGAGTGCGGGCAGCCCCGGCGTTCTGCATGGCAACCGCACCTATCTGCTGCAGAACGAAGATGGCCAGATTCTCGAAGGCCATTCAGTTTCCGCAGGTCTCGACTATCCGGGCGTTGGTCCTGAGCATTCATGGCTCAAAGACAGCGGCCGCGTTGACTATGTGCCGATCCTCGACGACGAAGCGCTTGAAGCTTTCCAGCTCTGCACCCGCGTTGAAGGTATTATTCCAGCACTTGAATCCGCTCATGCGATTGCGCAAGCCGTGAAGATGGCACCAAGCATGGGCAAGGATCAGGTGATGATCGTCAATCTGTCCGGTCGCGGCGACAAGGACGTTCACACGGTCGGGCAGCTGCTCGGCATGGAAATGTGAGGATTGCATGAGCAACGCTGTTGTCGACACCAATGCTTACAGACCGCGGGCCGCATGGTTCGACGGACTGACGGAGTGTGGTTCGGCAACAATCAAGCTCAGCATCATTGAAGCCGATCCTTCCAATCCGCTTGCAGAAGCGGCTCGTGGTATCGCCCGCAGACAGATCGCATCGGTTGCAGAAAAGCTTGAGCATACGCCGCATCTCGGCGCTGGTTTTGCTATTCTGCATCAGGGTGAAGAAAGCCTGTGGCTTCTTCTGCACTGGTGGCTGGAAGGTGGCATCGCAACACAGATTCTCTGGCAGTCTGAACTCGGCGACGAGATTGACTTCATGCCCGCACAGCCTTTGTTGATGGCCTGCGTATGGGAACTGGGGATCATCGACTTTGAACGGCGCGCCTGGATGGAGACGGTTATGTCCGGCCAATCCACCGCCGATTATCTTACGCGCATTTTGCCACGGGGCACGGTATGACCACACGCATCGACACCAAATTTGCAGCGCTCAAGTCCGAAGGACGTCCAGCACTGGTCACTTATTTCATGGGCGGCGACCCGGATTATGCGACATCGCTTGCCGTCATGAAGGCTTTGCCGAAAGCAGGCTCGGATGTGATTGAGCTTGGTATGCCTTTCTCCGATCCGATGGCCGACGGCCCTGCAATTGAAGCTGCTGGCCTGCGTTCACTTGCAGCCGGGCAGACGCTGAAAAAAACCCTGCAACTGGCAGCCGATTTCCGTAAAGAGGACGACACAACGCCAATCGTCCTGATGGGTTATTACAACCCGATCTACATCTATGGCGTCGAGCGTTTCCTCGCTGATGCCAAGACGTCCGGCGTTGATGGTTTTATCATCGTCGACCTGCCGTCCGAAATGGACAAGGAACTCTGCATTCCGGCAACTGAGGCAGGCCTCAACTTCATCCGCCTGACCACGCCGACCACCGACGATAAGCGTCTTCCAAAGGTACTGACGAACTCCTCGGGTTTCGTCTATTACGTCTCGATGAACGGTATCACCGGCTCGGCAATTGCCGATACGGCGCGAGTTGCAGATGCTGTGCGCCACATCAAGAAGAGCACCGATCTGCCGATCTGTGTGGGCTTTGGTGTAAAGACGCCTGAACAGGCTGCAGCCATTGCTGAGGCTGCTGACGGCGTTGTTGTCGGCACCGCTATCGTCAAAGCAGTCGCGGGCGAACTCGATGAAAATGGCAAGGTGAAGGGTGATCCGGCAGCTGCCGTCACCAAACTTGTCAGTGCATTGGCAGCAAGTGTTCGCGCAACACGCCTTGAAGCTGCCCAATAAATCGTCCATTTAAGAAGCTAGAGCATGTCCCCCAAAAGTGGGAACCGGTTTTCCGGTGACGACATGCGTTGAGATAACGAGTTAAAGAGCGTCGTGTGAATTCGATAAAACGCGACGGGCTTTAGAGTTTTTTGAAGAACAAGAAACGGAACCAAACGTCATGAACTGGATCACCAACTACGTTCGTCCGAAGATCAATTCGATGCTCGGACGTCGCGAGATGCCGGAAAACCTTTGGATCAAAGATCCATCGACCGGTGAAATGGTGTTTCATAAGGACCTTGAGAGCAATCAGTTCGTGATCCCCGGCTCGGGCCATCACATGCGCATCAAGGGCAAGGACCGTCTGCGTTTCTTCTTCGACAATGGCGAATACACGACGCTGGAAAGCCCGAAGGTTCCAACCGATCCGCTCAAATTCCGCGACGAAAAGAAGTATATCGATCGTCTCAAAGATTATCGGTCGCGCACCGGTATGGAAGATGCGATCATCAATGGTCTTGGCACGATTGAAGGTCTGCCGATTGTCGCGACCGTTCAGGATTTCGGCTTCATGGGCGGCTCGCTCGGCATGGGTGCTGGCGAAGCCATCATTCAGGGCTTTGAAAAGGCCATTGAGCTGAAGCGTCCGCTGGTTCTTTTTGCTGCATCGGGCGGCGCCCGTATGCAGGAAGGCATTCTGTCGCTCATGCAGCTGCCACGCACCACTGTTGCCGTGGAAATGCTCAAAGAAGCTGGCCTGCCATACATCGTGGTTCTTACCAACCCGACAACGGGTGGTGTGACCGCTTCCTACGCAATGCTCGGTGATATTCATATTGCAGAGCCGGGCGCACTGATCGGCTTCGCCGGTCCTCGCGTGATCGAACAGACCATTCGCGAGAAGCTGCCTGAAGGCTTCCAGAGCGCTGAATATCTGATGGAACATGGCATGGTCGATATGGTCGTCTCACGCCTTGAGCTGAAGTCAACCATTGCACGTCTGCTCAAGATCATGACCAGACAGCCCGCCAATACCGATGCTCCGGTAGCAGCACCTTCACCAAAGAAGCCAGAAGCTGACAGCAAGGCGGCGTAATCGTGACAGGAAAAGCGGATGCCGTTATCGAACGGCTGATGCAATTGCATCCAAAAGGTTTTGATCTTTCCTTAGACCGCATCCGCGGTCTTCTGGAAAAGCTCGGCAATCCGCACCTCAACCTGCCGCCTGTGATCCATATTGCCGGAACCAACGGCAAAGGATCGGCAAGTGCTTTCTGCCGCGCGCTTCTGGAAGCGAGCGGCCTGGGCGTTCACGTTCATACCTCTCCGCATCTTGTGAACTGGCATGAACGCTATCGCCTCGCCTCCAAGAATGGCGGCAAGTTTGTTTCCGACGATGTTCTGGCTGATGCCATTGAACGCGTGGAACAGGCCAATGACGGCAAACACATCACGGTGTTCGAGGTCCTGACCGCCGTAGCCTTTGTGCTGTTTTCCGAGCATCCGGCTGATGTCGTCATCATGGAAGTGGGTCTTGGCGGACGCCTTGATGCGACCAACGTCATTGCCGAACCAGCCGTATCCCTCATCATGCCGATCTCTGTCGATCATCAGGCGTTTCTGGGCGACCGCGTTGAGCTGATTGCCGTTGAAAAAGCCGGCATCATCAAACAGGATTGCCCGGTCGTCATCGGCTTCCAGCCCTTTGATGCGGCGCGCGAAGTGCTGATCTCAACCGCCGATCGCCTGGATTGCCCTCTGTCGATCTATGGACAGGATTTCTTCGCATTCGAGGAACATGGCCGCATGGTCTTCCAGAATGAAGATGGGCTGATCGATCTGCCATTGCCGCGTCTGCCGGGTCGTCACCAGCTCGCCAATGCTGCCGCTGCCATTGAAGCCGTGCAGATGGCTGGTTTCACCATTACCGACAAGGCCGCTGAAAAGGCCATGATGGTCGTGGACTGGCCTGCACGCATGCAGCGCCTCACCCATGGCAAGCTTTTCGATCTCGCGCCTGCTGCATCCGAAATCTGGCTTGATGGCGGACATAATCCCGGCGCAGGCGTTGTCATTGCGGAAGCCTTTGGCGATCTCGAGGAACGCTCTACACGACCGTTGTTTCTCATCACCGGCATGATCAACACAAAGGACCCTGTCGGCTATTTTGAGGCCTTTACGGGCATGGCACGCCATGTCTTTACCGTGCCGATCCCATCAAGTGATGCGGGTATCCCGAATAATGAGCTGGCGATCAGTGCACAGAAGGCCGGGCTTTCGGCTGAGCCTGTTCATTCGGTCGAGAACGCACTCAAGATTTTGCATGACAGCTGGCTCGATGATGAAGCGCCCCCTCGCATTCTGATCGGTGGCTCGCTTTATCTTGCGGGCGAAGTTCTCCGCGACAATGGAACACCGCCCGTTTGAGGCGGTGTTTTCTTATCGCGGCATAATGCGCTCTAGAGCATAATTCCTTAAACTTGAATCAGTTTAAGGTAAAATTATGCTGTAAATATAAAGTGTTAGAGCGACCTTTATGCGCCCAGCAGGGCGCACGGCGCTCTAGAGCATTTCCTGTTTTGATTGAGTGATTGGAAATGCTCTATCCATTTATTTTTACGCGCATCTTTTTCCGAAAACCGCTCCGCACTTTTCGGGATGCGCTTTATCGATTGTTTTCGTTTTTCCAGCCTTCAAATTTCTTAGCCCACTCATCCTTGGTGCAAGGATAGAGGCCGATAATTGCCGCGCCTTTGTTCACTTCTTCCAGAACGAAATCTTCAAAGACTTCCATGCCAACGCATTCATCGGTAATTTCATCGCAAAGATGTGCCGGAATTACCATGACACCGTCAGCATCGCCCACCAGAACATCACCCGGAAACACCGCAGCATCTCCGCAGGAAATCGGAACATTGATGTCGATAGCTTCATGCAGTGTGAGGTTTGTCGGGGCCGATGCTTTGGCGCAGTAAGCGGGCATATCAAGTTCACCAATGCCCGTCACATCACGAAAACCGCCATCCGAGACAATCCCTGCAGCGCCCCGCAAGGCAAGGCGCGTCACCAGAATGGAACCTGCGGTCGCGGCACGCGCATCCTTGCGCGCATCCATCACCAGCACATAGCCCGGAGGACAGGTTTCGATGGCCACACGCTGCTTGTGATCGGGATTACGGAAAACAGTGATCGGATTGCGGTCTTCGCGCGCTGGAATATAGCGCAGCGTAAAAGCCTGACCGACCATGTTTTTCGGTTTGCGTGCGACCTGAAACGAGCCTTGAATGAACTGGTTGCGCAGTCCGCGCTTATAGAGAGCGGTGGCAACAGATGCGGTTGAAACCTTCTTCAATTTTGCGCGGGTTTCGTCGGAGAGAATATAGTCTGACATCGGTCTGCCTCTTAATAAATGACCGGCTCGTCAACCGGACGACCAAAATCGGTTTTCAGGAAATCAAAATCGCAGCCCTTGTCGGCCTGCTCGACATGCTTGGAAAAGACAAAGCCATAGCCACGCTCATACTTGGGTTCCGGCGTTTCCCAAGCTGCACGGCGGGCAGCCAGTTCATCTTCAGAAACAAGCATGTTGAGACTGCGCGCCGGAATATCGAGTTCGACCATATCGCCGGTTTTCAGCAAGGCCAGCGGTCCGCCGATAAAGGATTCCGGTGCCACATGCAGTACACAGGCACCGAAGCTTGTCCCTGACATACGCGCGTCTGAAATTCGCACCATATCCCTGAGACCAAGCTTCAGCAGAGCTTTCGGCATCGGGATCATGCCCCATTCGGGCAATCCGGGTCCGCCCTGCGGACCAGCATTGCGCAGCACAAGAACCGTGTCCGGCGTCAGCGGATAATCAGGATCATCGATAATTTTCTTCAGCTCAGGATAGCTGTCTGCGACCAGCGCCGGGCCTGTATGCCGATGAAATTTCGGATCGCAGGCAGCGGGCTTGATCACTGCGCCATCCGGGCAGAGATTGCCCTTCAAGACGGCCAGTGACCCTTCATGATACACTGGATTGGACAACGGCCTGATAACATCTTCATTATAGATCTGCGCTTTTTCCAGCCCCTCGGTCAGCGGTTTTCCGGTGATGGTAATGGCTGAGGGATCAAGCTTGTCGCCGAGCTGACGCATCAGCGCGCGAATGCCGCCGGCATAATAAAAATCCTCCATCAGATAGGTGGAACCGGAGGGGCGGATATTGGCGATGACAGGTGTTGTTCGTCCGATACGATCAAGGTCGTCCAGTTCAAGCGGAACGCCTGCCCGTCGCGCCATCGCAATCAGATGAATGATTGCATTGGTGGAGCAACCGGTCGCCATTGCAACAATTACCGAATTCTTCACCGCTGCCGGTGTGATAATCTGGTCTGGCGTCAGATCGTCCCACACCATCTCGACAATGCGGCGACCGCATTGCGTCGACATGCGCTGATGATTGGCATCAGCCGCAGGAATTGATGATGAACCAGGCAGCGACAGCCCCATGGCTTCTGCAATCACTGTCATGGTGGATGCTGTACCCATCGTCATGCAATGGCCGTAGCTGCGGGCAATGCCACCTTCAATACCCTGCCATTCTTCCTTACCGATGGTGCCTGCGCGACGTTCATCCCAGAACTTGAACATATCCGTGCCAGATCCAAGCGTCTTTCCAGCATAGTTGCCACGAAGCATGGGGCCTGCAGGCAGGAAGATGAAGGGATAGCCAGCACTGGTGGCGCCCATAATGAGTGCCGGTGTGGTCTTGTCACAGCCGCCCATCAGGACAGCACCATCAACCGGATGAGAACGCAAAAGCTCTTCCGTCTCCATCGCCAGCATGTTGCGATAGAGCATGGTTGTTGGCTTCACATAGCTTTCAGAAAGCGACAATGCGGGAAGCTCAAGCGGAAAACCGCCTGCTTGCAGAATGCCGCGCTTCACCCACTCAACACGATCCTTGAAATGCGCATGACAAGGTTGTGCATCCGACCAGGTATTGATGATTGCGATGATTGGTTTGCCCTCCCAATCCACCGGATCATACCCCATCTGCATGGTTCTTGAACGATGGCCGGAAGAACGCTGATCATCTGGTAACATCCAGCGCGCAGAACGCAGATCTTCATATGCTTTTCTGGTCATTTCAGGGCCTTCCCGGTATTTGAGCTGCGCAAATTTCTGCAAATGCCAGGTGCATTGTCTGGCAAAAGATGAGCGGAGAACAGGAGAGCACCCGTCAGCGCTTCTCCAGGATTGAGAACTGTCATAGCTGCATCCTCACCAAGCGCTGGCCTATTGATAACATCCGGCAGGTGACTTACCGGTTCAGCGCAAAAGACTGCGCGATCCTGTGGATTGAAAACATGAAGATGCCGCAACGCGCCCTCGCCTTTAAGCCGGAGGCCAGTTGATGTTTCCGGCCAGCGTATTGTCGCCTCACGGTTCCAGCTTGTGAAACAGCAATTCACCAGCGACAATTTTGACAGAGCAATTGTGTTTCCCGGAGTAAACCAGTCGATAGCTTCGGGGATACCTTGTGGTAATCCGCGTGTATCAAGCTGTGGTGCGCCATTGGATTGAAATTCAAGCGTTGCCTTGTTGGTTTTAGAAAACCACGGATGCAGGCCAATGCCGAACGGCAGAGCGCTGTCGCCTTCATTCTGGATACTCAGCGATATGCGAAAGCCATCAGGCGCAATATCGATGATTTGATCCAGCCTGTATGAGTAGGGATGGTCGTCACTGTGAACCTCATCGCGCACATGCACCCGATTGTCGCTGGTCTCCACCACCTCCCAGCTATGCATCCTCGAAAAGCCATGAATAGCCATGCCTTCCTGTGGCGCATTGATCGGCAGCTGAACAGTTTTTCCTTCAAAAGCGAACCGCCCACCATCTATACGATTGGCAAAAGGTGCCATCACGAAGCACCCTGCTTTCAGGCCCGCTTCGGGTGTTGCGAGTGGCTCAAGTAATTCTACCCATGAGCCATCCGGGTGGTGCCACTCTGCCTCAAGCAAAGTTGCACCATATTGGGGGGCAAGCCTCAGACGATAATTATAAGCGTTGAGTTCAACAACCATGGGCACCACAGCTTCATTCCTCACGCGAGTAGTCATGGGCGGTGAATGTTCCGCCCTGAAATCTGCGTGATACAGCATCGCCGGTTTCTGCCAGATCGCCGTAGCGGGAAGCATCATCCTGCGGAACATAACCAATCAGCGCTGCATCATCCTTCTCCCACCAGCGCGCGGCATTGGCGGAAACGCCCCAGACGATTGCAACGTCTGTTTTTGGGGCTTCAACAGCTGCTATCAGCAGCCGAACCAGATCATCATGCGAAAGCCATGTCGATAGATGCCGCGCTTCTGTTGGCTCGGGCACGCAGGAACCGATACGCAGATGCACGCTTTCAATACCGTGCTTGTCAAACATCATGCGCCCCAGCAGTTCACCATAGGCCTTGGAAAGCCCGTAATAGCCGTCGGGTCTATATGATTCATCCGCGCCAAGCGCCTTGTCGCGAGGATAAAAGCCGATCGTATGGTTGGAGCTAGCGAAAATGACGCGCTGCTTTTCAGCCCTTGCCGCTTCAAAAACATGCGTAACACCAAGCAGATTGGCTTTGGCAACCGCATCATAGGGCTGCTCCACACTGATGCCACCAAAGTGCAGAATCGCATCCATACCGCGCACAAGATCGGTAATGGCACCGGCATCCATCAGATCGGCCTGAATGAACTCGGCATTCTCCGGCATAACATCGGGAAACGGTGCGATATCGGACAAGCGCAGCCAATAGCCTGCCTGTGTCAGTCTTTTAGCCAGCATACGCCCCAGATTGCCTGACGCGCCGGTGAGAAGCAGACGTTTCATCCGTTCAGACTCCCTTCATTCTGGCAATTTTCGCACCCGCAACAGGCGCCTGCATGAGGTGAATACCACCTGATTGCGGTGCAGCTTCCAATGTTTCAGATGCTCCCAGGCGATGAGACGTGACGGCAAGAAGCGTAAGATCCGGGCCGCAAAAACATGGCATTGTCGGTGCAGGAACGGGAGCCGCTACGCGATCGAGCAGCTTTCCATTGCGATCAAAGCGGTTGAGGACACCAGCAGAAACCCCGGCACTCCAGTAATTGCCATCACTATCGCAGGCGCCACCATCAGGACGCCCCGTCTCTTCATCAAGATCAGCAATGCGGGTACGATTGCTTATCAATCCGGTTTCGACGTCAAAATCATAGCGATCAATCCATGGCCCACGGGAATCTGTGTGGAACATCGTTGCAGCATCGGCAGTCCATGCAAGACCGTTGGAAATCTCAAAGCCTTCCGCCTTGATTTCGGCTTTGCCATCAGCAGTCACACGATAGAGTTTTGAAATGGCTTCACGCTGTGGACGCGCATCCATGCTACCGATCCAGAAAGCTCCGTCCGGTCCAATCTTGCCGTCATTCAGGCGCGATGTTTCCGGCTCGTCATAACCATCCCAAAGAGTCTGGCGTTCCAGTGTTTCGGGATCAAAAAGGATAATCTCGCGCGCAAGCGAAACGACCAGTCGGCCGCTTTCCGCAAGCCCGAGACAAGGAACTGCAGTCTCGAAAGACCATTCGCGCAGAGGCCCTTTATCGAGATCAATCTCATAAACTTTCTGCCCGTTGATATCGCATGCAAACAGCGTTTTACGTCTGTCATCCCAGACAGGGCTTTCAGTGAGTTGTCCGCGCAGATCGGCTATGCAGCGATAATGGGCCATCACACAGCCCCCGTTTTACGACGGACCACATCTGGGTTTTCAAGAACAAAGTCAGAGAGTTTGAGTCCCAGACCGGCACCTTCAAACGGATAGATCACACCCTTTTCGATGCGTGGCATCACAGTCACCAGATCGCGATACCATGAGGTGTAATAGGCGCGCACAGACTCCTGAAAAATCGCATTGGGCGCATTGAGAGAAAGATGGATCGAGGCTGCAAAAACCACCGGACCAGTACAATCATGCGGCGCTATGGGGCGCTGGAACGCCTCGGCCATGGTTGCAATCTTCTTTGCTTCGGAAAGCCCGCCGCACCATGAAATGTCAAGCATCACATAATCGGATGCGTCGGCACGCAGCACATCGAGAAACTGCGCACGAGTTGCCATAGTTTCACTGGCGCAGACGGGAATGCCGGATTGACGCGCATAAACGGCCAGCGCCTGCGGGTTCATCATCTTGATAGGATCTTCCGACCAGAAGGGCCTGAAGGCTTTGAGTTCACGCGCAATCGTCAGTGCCGATGTCAGATCCCACATCGAATGAAACTCGACCATGATTTCCATCTGATCGCCCACCGCATCGCGGATCTGGCGAAATGGAACCAGCGCCTTGTCGAGATCGGTGGCGTGAATGTAATTGCCGCCACTGCTCACCGCAAAGGGGTCGAACGGCCAGATTTTCATGGCCGTGATACCTTCCGACAACAGGCTTTGCGCAAGCGCTCCGGCATCACGATGAAACGCCAGCTGATCTTCGTAAGGGCCTTCCTTTGCGTCATCCTGATCGCCGATATAACGACGGGCGCCGCTTTTGTTATAGGTATAGCCCGCACAGGTATTGTAGGTGCGGATCGAGGGACGCGAGAGACCACCAAGCAACTGATGGATCGGCTGATTGGTCAGTTGCCCGAAAATATCCCAAAGCGCGATATCAATGGCCGAAGCCGCACGTATCTCCACACCCGAAGAGCGGAAGCCGACATAAGGCTCCAGCAACAATTTTGAAATGCGATCAATTTCCAGAGGGTTCTGGCCCACCAATTGCGGAGCGATGTCGCTGTGAATATATGCAGCAACCGCATTGGCCCCGCGGAACGTTTCGCCCAAGCCGACGATCCCCTCATCGGTATGGACCTGCACCCACAAAATATTGTTGAGGTGCGGCAGTTGTACGGTTTCAATGGCCGTAATTTTCATCATGCACTCCGAATAAATTCTGGCCTAAAACCTTTGGCCCTATCAATGCGCAGACGGCTGGCGACTGCGCGCAACAATCTGCGTTGGGTTAACAAAGCGCAGTGCCAGCAGAAGCCAGACCAGTGATGTCACCATGTAGATGACAGCCATTGCATCAATGGACTGAACCGAGCGGACACCTGCCGCAAAGACGGAATAGTAAAGCGCGACCACCAGCGTCTGCGATGTAGGGCCAGCCGTCAGGAAGGTCAGTTCGAACATGGCAACTGTGCGCACCAGCACCAGCAGCATGGCTGCAAGAATGCCCGGGGTGAGCATTGGCAGCAAAACATGCAGAAACAGTTTGAAGGTGCCCGCACCAAAGACCCGCGCTGCTGCTTCAACCTTGGGATCGATCTGCTCGATAAACGGCACCATCACAAGGATGACAAAGGGGACCGTCGGCACAAGATTAGCCAGAACCACACCCCAGAAAGTTCCACCAACGCCAAACTTGTAGAGCACTGTCGCGAGCGGAATGCCAAATGTAATGGGCGGAACCAGAAGCGGCAGAAGGAAAATCAGCAGAACGATTTTCTTGCCCGGAAAATCCCGGCGCGCCATGGCGTAAGCTGCTGTCACTCCGAGAAATCCGGAAAGGATGACGACGGCAAACACGACCTGGAAAGTAACCAGCAGCACCTGATCAAGCTGGAATTCGGCCCATGCGGCGGCATACCAGCGTGTTGTGAGCGCATCGGGCAGCCATGTGCCAAGCCAGCGTGTGCCAAAACTCGAGACGACAACCGCGGCAATGACAGCCAGTACATTGAGGACAAAGAAGCCCGTTACAAGCCAGACAACCGTAATCCAGAGCTTTGAAAGGACAGATGTATCGCGGATCATGGTCTATCCTTTCCCGCCAGCGGTCGAACCGCGATAGAAGAACGAACGAAGGCCGAGCAAAGCACCCACCACAAGCAGCTGTACGGCCGCCATGATCATGGCAATGGATGATGCCATGGAGTCATCATATTGCTCGAAAGCTGCCTGCGCCGCGGCAATGGAAATCACACGCGTGGGGCCGGATGGTGCCCCCAGAAGGACCGCGGAAGGAAATACCGCAAAAGCCTGCACGAATGTCAGACATGCCGCCACCACAAGCCCCGGCACCAGAAGCGGTAACATGACATGGCGGAAGCGCTGCCAGCTGTTTGCTCCATGCGTTGCTGCGGCACGTTCCAAGGCCGGATCGATGCCGGAAATATAGGAAAGCGTCAGCAGGAAAGTGAATGGAAACACGGTAATCACGAGCGATGCAAAGACACCCCAGTAATTATTGGTGAGCTTCAACGGATTATCGATCAGGCCAAAGGCAATCAGAGTGCGGCTGAACCAGCCCTGCGGTCCGAGATAATTCAAAAGCCCTTCGGCAATCAGAACCGTTCCTAGAGTGACTGGCAGAACCAGGATTGTCGTCAGAAGACGTTGCCGCGGCATCAGCCGGACCCGCATGGCAATTGGAACGGCAAACAGGACACTGATAAGCGTCACCGGAATAGCCAGCCAGAGTGTCGCGCCTATGGTTTTATAGAGATAGGGATCTGAGAAGAACTTGCGATAATTAGCCAGTGCTCCGCCGCCATCAAGCGGGTTGAAAGACAGGACGAGGCCATAGAGAAACGGGTAAATGAAAACGCCGATAATGAAGAGCAGCGCCGGCAGAATGAGCAGTGTCACCCCATCGAAACCGCGATTGGCGAGCCTTTGACGCAGGCCGGGGCTCAAAGCCTGTTCGGAAAATCGTTCTTCCGCCATGGCCTAAGCCTCGCTCGCAAAGACCAGCGCGTGGCCTGCATCGATGCCGAGCGTGATCTTTGCGCCCGGCGCAACTTCCTGCGGTCCGTGAAAGACCATTTCCATACCGCTTTCAGTCCGCGCTATGCCGACATATTCACGGCCTCGATATTCAATCGTCTCGACAGTGGCAGCAATTGTGTTGCGGCCTTTTTCACCCGACACAACATCATCTCCGCGCGCCATGATAATGGCGCTACTTCCAGGCTGCAGCGTATCCATCGCGCGCCCTGTCAGTTCGCTGCCCGATACGTCGATTGTTGCCTGTCCGTCTTCGACGCGCACAACCTTGCCACTTAAAGCGTTGCGGAAGCCCATGAAGGCTGCAACATCCTGAAAGCGCGGGGCTTCATAAAGCTCATGCGGCTTGCCGACCTGCCGGATTTCCCCATCACGCAACACCACAATACGATCCGCGAGAGACAAGGCCTCATCCTGATCATGGGTCACATAGATTGTCGTCGAACCAAGCTGGTTATGAATACGTCTGATCTCAGCGCGCATCTCAAGTCGCAGCTTTGCATCAAGATTAGAGAGCGGCTCATCCATCAACACGACAGGCGGTTCAATCACGATAGCGCGCGCAATGGCAACACGTTGCTGTTGCCCGCCAGAAAGCTGGCCGGGGAGTTTTGCTTCCTGCCCCTGCAGTCTGACAAGTGCCAGCGCTGCTCGTGACCGCTTGTCTATTTCGGCTTTGGGAAGACCGCGCATCTTGAGGCCAAAGCCAACATTCTGCAGCACGTTCATATGTGGAAACAGGGCATAGTTCTGAAACACCATGCCGAAACCGCGATCTTCCGGTTTAAGCTGATCGACGCGTTTTTCATCAATATAGATACCGCCGCCGGTCGTACCCAGAAGACCTGCGATACAGTTAAGCGCCGTGGATTTTCCGCAGCCTGAAGGGCCCAGAAGGGCAATGAACTCACCTTTTCCAATCGTGAGGTTGATTTCCCTCAGCGCATTGAAAGTTCCAAATGAGCGGCTCATTCGATCAAGCCGAAGTTCTTGAAAGGACATTGACGCAAGCACCGTAAATTGAGTGGTGATCTTAGGCGGCTAATGGCGGACCGTATGATCCGCCATTGACGCTTTGGAGGAGCCTTAGCTGGCTGCGACGTCTTCGTCCCAGCGCCGGAAAGCAGCTACCAGAGCCTCCGGCTCAAGCGGCAACTCAATCGGATTGTTTGCAATCCAGTCGGCATATTCCGGACGACCAAACTCGGCAATCACGTCCTGGCTTTCCTTCGGTGCCATCTCGATCGTGACATCCTTGACCGCAGGACCCGGATAGAAATAGCCCGCATCGTAGGAATAGGCCTGCTGATCAGGCTTGAGCGCGAACTTGATAAACTCCATCAGGACCGCGACCTTTTCTTCGGAAACGCCTTTCGGAATTGCGAAGTAATGCGCGTCACAGACCCAGTGGAAACCTTCCAGTTTGCTGACTGCCATTTCTTTTGGAACAACGCCCAACGCACGCGGGTTGATATCCCAACCGGTTGTGGTTGCGGTCATATAGCGCGTGCCTTCGCCGAGCTCTTTCATCAGAGCGCCGGTGCCGGCAGGATAATATTCGATATTCTTGTGCAGTTCCTTGAGATAGGCCCAGGTCTTGTCCCAGCCCTTGACCGGATCTTTCGGGTCGCTGTCGCCAAGAAGGTAAGGCAGGCCCATCAGGAACGTGCGGCCCGGGCCTGAATTTGCCGGACGTGCATAGATGAATTTGTTTGGATTTTCCTTGGTCCAGGCCAGAAGCTCTTCGGCCGTCTTTGGCGGCGTCTTGACCTTCTCAGGGTGATATTCGAGCAATGGACCGGACGGGTAATAGGAAACCACAACGCCTTTGCCCTTTGACATTTCCTGCATACGCCAAGCGGGCTCGAGATAGATATCCTGCAATTTTGGCAGGCCATTGTCTGGAAGAGCAATGATATCGGTCCAGATATCGTCAGCAAGCCCTGCAGATAGCGCATCTGGGCCAATAATCACCAGATCGATATCGATACGGTTGGCGCGCTGTTGCGCCTTGATTTTGCCCGGCAGTTCCGGTGCTGGTGCTTTGTTGAACGTGAAGCGCGAAACGAGCGCTTTTTGTTCAGAAGCAAAATTGTCGAAAATCGGCTGTGTCAACGCGAGATTGCCAGCCGCGTCAATGACATTCAGGGCGACAGGCGATGATGGCAGCTTTGCCGATTGTGCCCATGCAGCACCTTTGGGCAGCAAAAGTCCTGCGCCAGTTGCAAGTCCGGCCCCCGCCATGAATGTGCGGCGTGAAATTCCTTTGGTCATGTTCTCCTCCACCTTTTTTACTTGTCCCGCACACACCGCTTCCTCCTGTCGGTACGCGCCGGTTTTCTATTTGTCAGACAATTGCATCGGTCTCCCAACCCGCAACGACCTTTTCGAGCGCCTTGCGGTCAGCCGTTTCAAGTTTAGGCAGGCCCGGTAGCCGCACATCGCCAACAGCAAGACCCTGAATTTGCAGTGCTTCCTTGACCACTGTGACGTTTGCACCATTGCGGTATTTGGTCCGCATGGTTTCAAAATCGGCGATGCTTTCAACAACGGCACGAGCCCGGGCGTAATCACCAGCTTCCAGCGCGTTCCAGACAGCCAGCGAGCGGTCAGGAGCCACATTAACGAGACCGGATGTAAAACCCCGCCCGCCTAATGCGTAAAACGGCAGTGCCCAGCTTTCGGCGAGACCGCAAATCCAGGTCGCATCGGTTCCCTTGGTTGCGCGGCAGCATTCAAAGAACAACATCGTGTTCTGCGATGCGAATTTCACACCGGCAACTTTCGGATGGGTTGCAAGCCGGACCATCTCGTCCAACGGGATCAGATCGGAGCGTATATAGGCAACGATCGGAAGGTCGGTGGCTTCTGCAATCTCGATAAAGTAATCGACCTGTGCATGAGGGGCAGCGAAGGGATCAAGCGGATGATGGATCATCACGCCATTCGCACCCTCAGCCTGTGCGGCTTTTGAGACCTTGATTGCATCGCGGACCGAACGTCCGGCTGCGGCGGTTACCGCAGCTTTGCCATCAGCCGCTTTGACTGCGATTGCCTGCAGGCGGATCACTTCATCCACAGTCATGCTGTAGAACTCACCGGTATTGCCGCCGGTGACGATGTTGTGCACGCCAGCTTTTGCGATACGCGCAACAATTTCGGTGGTTAGTGCGGCATCAATCTCGCCATCTGTGTTATAGGCAGTCGCATGCACGCCCGAGATGCCTCTCAGCACCCCGCGGTATTCCGCTAAATTCATATTACCCTCCCAGGTACTGGTCAGAAGACCAGTTCGATATGTGTATCCCCCGCTTTCACGATGTGCTCCCGCATCAATCGCTCGGCTAAATCCCCGTTTCTGGCCGTAATGGCCTGCATGATCGCTTCGTGTTCGCCAAATGATTGTCGACGCACATCTTCGCGAGACAGCACCGTTACCCGTGCCGCATGATCATACATCCGCTGCGCATTTTGCAGCCGTCGCAGATATTCGCATCCCGATGCCTCGTGAATGGCATCATGAAATTTCTCATTGAGCTCGATCAGCGCATCCACATCACCGGATTCAACAGCGGCCCGCATTTCCTCAATGACTGCGCGAAGAAAGGCAAAAGCTTCTTCATCGCCGTGTTTTGCAGCCTGACGCGCGATAATGCTTTCAAGCGCTGCACGCGCCAGCGTCATCTCTTCGGCCTGTCGCGCATTGAACGAAACAAACGTACCGCGTCGCGCTTCCGTGCGTACCAGCCCCTCACCCTCCAACTGGCGAAGCGCTTCTTTCAAAGGACTGGTGCTGATACCCAGATCAGCAGCCAACTGTCGCTCATTCAATCTGTCGCCAGACTTCAGCCGACCCGAAATGATCGCCTCCCGCAGATCGTCATGCACATGATCTCTAAGGCTCTTCACCTTGATCGGTGAAAATGGGGAAACACTGTCACGCAAGGGCGCACCTGCTTGTCATCCGAAATTACTACACGATCTTGGAGCAGCTGATTAAATATGTCAATATCTGATGTATCAGACATCAGATATGCGATTTATAAAATTTTCCAGTTGATTACAAAGTTCATTACTCATTGAATTAATTATGTTTTCTTCTGAAAATCGAAAATGGGCGAGCAATTGAATAGACTCGTAAAACAGACAGGATAAAAAAATAGCTGCCATGAGCGGCAAAGCATTTGCCATTCATAGCAGCCAAAGGAAGACAGAATCGTTGCGGTTAGCGAGCCAAACCTGCCGCTAACAAATATTGAACCGATTGCTGGATTTTGCTCTTATCGCGCAATTCGAGAATAAGACGTGGATTGCTTTCCAGCTTCGACAAAGCTGCAAAAACAGCGTGCCAGCGGATCGTGCCTTCGCCGATTGCCCAATGGCGATCTGCATGGCCGTCAGCGTCCTGAAGATGAACATGCTCAAGACGATTTCCCGCGCGGCTGATAAAATAATCAACCGGATGCGCGCCCATGGAGCCATAGGCAAAATGCGCGTGTCCCGTATCAACGGAAACGGCTACAGACTTCGACTGGAAACTATCGGCCAGAATACGGCGCAGGTCTGGATCAATGTCCTCGATATTTTCGATCACAAGTGTGCAGCCAATTTCTTCTGCGCGTTTTACGACTGAAGCAAGTGTGTCATGGGCATAGTCAACAATGTCCTCAGCGCTGCCCGCCACATTGTCGCGATTATTGTTGAACCAGAAATTATAAGGGCTGTGTACGACCATCTGCGTCGCGCCAATATATTCACAGACTTCCAGACCTTGCAGGTAGCGCTCGCGGACAATCTTGCGAATGTCTTCATCCGCGTTCGACATGTTAAGTCCCCAGAACGGACCATGGATGCCAAGGCGTCCCTGATAGCCATCCAGAAGCGTTTTGATGCGGTTTGCAGGGGTTTGCCAATCACCCTTCAACAGGCTGACGTCAAAGAAATCCTGGATTTCCAGATCGCGGTTTTCAGAAATGATAAAATCGAGATGGTTTTCGAGATAGGACAAAGGCACGGCTGCGCCCAGCAGCGGCAGATCAGACATGGGATTTTTCCTGCGTTTGGCTGGATGGATTTGGGGAGTTGAGATCGTCAGGCGGGTTGTTCAGCAAGGGCATGTCGCGATGCGACAACCAGATCGGGACTGTCAGACGTGATGTAAGCGACGTCTCGCTGCATCCAGCGATCAATCAGCGCGCGATCATTCAGTGTCCAGACGCCAAGGCGTTCCTTGGGAAAAAGCGAGGTGATGCGCTCAAATTCGGCTTCAAACAGCGCGTAATGAACGCCGACATAATCGACCAGAGGTTCAATACTGGTGAAGAAATGCTCCAGTCCACCATTGCGCTCGACCCATTCAGCGTTGAGTGACATCAAACGTCTGATCTGTGGAGCAACTTCGGCACAGCGTTCAACGACACTGCGGTCGAAAGAATGCAGAACGACACGTTCTTCGATGCTGCGTGCCCTGATGATTTCGACAGCTTTCTCAACCAGTCCTTCATATGGCTTGCCGTCTGGGCCAGACTTCAGCTCAACATAGAGATCGAGTTGAGGCTTGGCTGCGAGCACATCCAGCACTTCTTCAAAAGTCGGGATATGATCGTCGGTGACGACGCCCTGTTCGTCTTTCAGATGAATGGTCCGACGGGTCTCATCATCCAGTTCGCGGACATGGCCCTGCGCATCGGTCGTGCGTTCAAGCGTGCTGTCATGGATTACCAGAATCTGACCGGCATTTGTCAGATGAAGGTCGAACTCGACGCTATCGACGTCGAGTTTCTGCACATTTCTGAAACCTGTCAGCGAATTTTCAGCCCATAGATTGCGTGCGCCGCGATGTGCCATGATCTTTTTCATTGCGATATTCCTATTGAACGGTTGGGTCCAGCTTGTCGCGCAGCCAGTCCCCGAGCAGGGAGATTGAAAGGGTGGTCAGCACGATGACCATCGCAGGTGCCAGCATGATCCATGGTGCCTGCGTTAGATATTCACGCGCAAAGCCAACCATGTTTCCGAGTGAGCTTTCGGGTGGCTGCACGCCAAGGCCGAGAAATGAGAGGCCCGATTCCATCAGAATGATTTCCGGGAACGTCAGTGTCATCGACACGATCAGTGTGGAGGCGACATTGGGCAGGATATGGTGAAAATAGACGCGAAAAGGCGTAGCCCCCAGTTGTACAACAGCACTCGCATAACCCTGCGCACCGGCGGAAATCGCAAGACCACGCGCGATGCGCGCATAGCGCTCCCAGCCATAAAACCCCATGAGACAGATAAGCAGTGTCATCGAGTTGCCGAAGAAGGCCAGCACGGCAAGTGCCAGCACCATGAACGGAAGTGCTGCCTGAAAATCGGCCAGCATCAGCACCACCTGCTCAACCCAACCGCGGAAGCGTGCAGCCAGAAAGCCGAGCAGCGTTCCAAAAAATGCTGAGAGAATCGTGGCACCAAATGCGATGATTAGGGAAACCCGGATCGACTGCAAAAGACGTGAGTAGACATCGCGACCAAGCTCGTCCGTGCCCAGCCAATGACCGGGTGTACCAAGTGGAACAAGGCGCGCCATCAGATCCATTTTGGTGATCGGATAGGGCCGGAGAAGATCGGCAAAAATCACCACAAAAAGCATCAGAGCGAGCCAGAAGATCGCGAATGCAACGCTTGCCGGTACGGACTTGCGCAGACGGGTAACAAGCCCCGGCGCCCGGATTGCGGTCGTGCTGTGAAGAGCTGTGTCGGTCATCCTCAACCTCCCTTAATGCGCAGCCTTTGATCTCAGGCGCGGATCAAGAACACCGTAGAGAACATCGACAATGAGATTGGAGACAACCATGCAGCTTGCGATCATCAGAAGAAGACATTGCACAACTGCGAGGTCACGATTGGCGACCGAGACGACGAGCAAGCGCCCAACACCCGGCCATGAAAAGATGGTCTCCACGACAACCGCACCGGCAATCAGCGAGCCGACCATGAAGCCCACGATGGTGACAATGGGCACAGAGGCGTTGGGCAAGGCGTGTTTCCACACCACATCATGCCAGCTTACACCCTTGGCCGAAGCTGTGCGGATATAGGGTCGGCCCAGAACCTCGATCATCGCTGAACGCGAGAACCGGGCGAGAATTGCCGTGCCGCCAATCGCGATGGTGAGCGTTGGCAGGATGCCGTGTATCCACGTATCGCTGCCACCTGATGGCAACACACCCAGCTGGATCGAGAAGATCAGAACCAGCACGAGACCGAGAACAAACGACGGCACCGTGAAACCAAGAATGGAAAGCGTGATAACACCACGATCCGCAAAACCCTGGCGATGCAACGCGGCATAGACGCCTGCTGGAATACCAAGGCAGAGCTTGATGATCAGTGCTGGTATCGTGATTTGAAGGGTAGCAGGAACGCGCTGCAAAACCAGATCCATCGCCGATGCCTTGTCGCGCATGGATACGCCGAAATCAAAACTCAGTATCCCTTTGAGATAAGAGAGATATTGAATCCATAGTGGGTCATCCAGCCCCCATGCCTTGCGAAAAGCATTGATGGATTCCTGCGGTGCATCGGGGCCAAGCATGATCTGCGCGGGGTCGCCAGACATGCGCAGAACAACGAAAGCGAAGGTCATAACCAGAAACACTGTGACCACTGCACGAAAAAAGCGGGACGCTATATAAGAAAACATTCAAGCCTCACGCCGCAGTTTTAACCGGCTCGACAAAGTGACAGGCCGTCCTGCGGTCGTAACCGGAAACTTCAAGATCAGGCATTGTGGTCGGACACTGAAACCCAGCGATCGGACAACGGGGATGGAACACACAACCATCCGGTCGATTGGCTGGATTGGGCGGCTCGCCCTTCAGGATCATGCGATGTTCAAGCCGTTTGCCGGGAACAGGCACGGAAGAAACGAGCGCTTTTGTATAGGGATGCTGTGGTGTTTCAAAAATGACGCCGGAGCTTGCTTCCTCGACGATCTTGCCGAGATACATCACCGCCACGCGGTCGCATATATTGCGCACCACCTTGAGATCATGGCTGATGAAAACCATGGCAACGCCGTGGCGTTCCTGCAAATCACGCAGCAGATTGACGACCTGCGCCTGAATGGAAACATCAAGTGCCGAAACCGGTTCATCGCAGACCAGCAGTCGTGGACTTGTTGCCAGTGCCCGCGCGATGATGACACGCTGGCGCTGGCCACCCGACAATTCATGCGGATAGCGATCTCCCTGATCGCGGCGGAGGCCGACCGACATCATCAGTTCTTCGACACGTTCTTTAAGCTCTGTGCCTCGAGCCATGCCATGTATCTGCAAAGGCTCGCCGATTTGCGCGGCAATCGTCAGCCGTCGATCAAGCGCTGCAAGCGGGTCCTGAAAGACCAGCTGCATTTGCGCACGCAGCTTCCGCCATTCAGGCGTATTGCGCGGCGGCAACGGCTTTCCGTCAAAGAACACCTGCCCTTCGCTGGCATCATCAATGCCAAGCAACATGCGGCCAAGGGTGGATTTGCCGCAACCAGATTCCCCTACGATACCCAGTGTTTCGCCGGGCTTGATCGTCAGGCTGACACCATCAACCGCTTTGACCGGATCAGCTTTTCTGAAGATACCGCCCGCCTGATAGGTCCGGACCAGATTGCGTGCTTCCAGAAGGTAACTCATGCCGCCGCTCCTTCTGCCTTTAGCGCACCCGCTATATTTGCCGCATCCGTATAGTGGGTATGCAACACGTCTTCTGCGTTGAAACACGCGACTTTCTGTCGGCTTAATTGACGGAGATCTGGGATATGTTTTTCACATTTCTCACTGACTTGCGGGCAGCGCGGAGCAAAGGCGCAGCCCTGTGGCAGGTTTCGCGGATCGGGAACCGTACCCGGAATGGCTCGCAGTCTTTCGCGACCACCATCGAGCCTTGGAATGGCATCGAACAGACCGAGTGTGTATGGATGTTTTGGCGTCTCGAACAGTTCTGCAGTTTGTCCGCTTTCAACAATCCGGCCCGCATACATCACTGACACGCGCTCGCAAATCTGACTCACCGCACCAAGGTCATGGCTGATGAACACGATTGCCATGCCGGTTTCCAGCCTGATTTCATTCAGAAGATCGAGTATCTGCGCCTGAATGGTGACATCGAGTGCAGTGGTCGGCTCATCGGCAATCAGCACATCCGGCTCACCGGCCAATGCGATAGCGATCATGATCCGCTGACACTGGCCACCTGAAAATTCATGCGGGAAAAGATCAAACCGTCGCGCAGCATCTGGAATGCCAACCCGCTCCATAAGTTTGACTGCTTCAAGCCGTGCTGCGCTGCCCTTCAATCCACGATGAAGAGACAATGATTCCACAATCTGCGGGCCAACTTTCTTGACCGGATTAAGCGACGAGCTTGGATCTTGAAAAATCATTGCAACGCGACCGCCACGAACGCTTTCCTGCGCATGGCGGGGAGCACCAATCAGCTGTTGACCATCAACAACCACTGAACCGGAAACCGATGTTTTCCCCGGCAAAAGCCCAAGAGCTGCCAGCCAGGTTACGGATTTTCCGCAACCCGATTCCCCAACCAGACCCAGAGTTTCACCCCGGTCGATGTCGAGATTGATACCGTGCAGAACCTGCACACCGCTGAAAGAAACCTTTAAATCCCGAATGGAGACGAATGCCACCGTCTTCTCCTTTCGCTCGGTCAATCGCGGTTACTGGCGATTTTTCAGATGCATTTCATGAAGAGGAAAATGGCTGGCGCGTTCACGCGTCAGCCATTCATCAGGATCAGACGTTCCAGTTGTTTGAACGGAAATCCATGGCGAATGCCGGAGCAGCCTTCCACTTCAGTTCCTTCTTCATGCCGGTAAACACGGCATTCTGATGCAGGATATTGTAAACCGGATCTTCGCGCTCGCAGATTTCAAGCATACGCTTGATCGCCTTCTTGCGCTCTCCGCGATCAGTCGAAGTTTCCATGATGACCGACAGCTTGTTGACCTCTTCGTTCGACCAGTCCTTCTTCTGCTGGACTTCGCCGTTCGGGCCAAATTGAACCACCATTGGTGTGATCGGATCATTGATGTTGTTGGATGCCGACCAGTCACGGACACCCTTTGTGCCTGCTGGATCGTGAATCTGCGCCCAGTTTTCTTTCATCTCGATCTCGACATTGAGACCAACCTGCTTCCACATTTCCACCAGAACCTGAGCGGTTGGCGTCTGGTTGGTATAGTAGTTGTTGAGCAGGCGATAAGGAATCGCATCGCCCTTGTAATTGGCCTGCTTGAGCAGATCGCGTGCCAGTTCAGGATCAAACTGCGGCGGCTCCCAGCCTTCGATAAACATGTCGGAGGTGCTGAAGCTTTCAAACTGCAGACCTGCCGGAACAACGGTCTGGCCAGCCCAGAGCGAATCCACGATTGCCTGACGGTCGATCGAATGGGTCATCGCGCGGCGAACGAGCGGATCGCGCAGGACTTCATTCTGCGTGTTGAAGATCGTTGTACGATGGTTCCAGATGGTCGAGCTTTGAACTTCAAGGCCTGGATTGTTGGCAACATTGCCAATCTGGTCAGGTGGAAGATCACAGGCGAAGTCGTACTGACCGGAAATGAGGCCGTTTACGCGGCTTGCTACTTCTGGCACTTCCACGAAGCGGATCTGCTGAAGCGGTGGACGACCACCCCAATATTCGTCGTGAGCCTCAAGAACGAGTTCTACGTCAGGCTTATAATCGGCAACCTTGTAAGGGCCGGTCGTGACCGGCTTGCGTGCCCAATCAGTATAGGATTTCGCTTCATTCCAGGCGCGCTTGTTGGCGATCTGCGAACCAAAGGCGTAGAGACGGCCTTCAAGGGTGACGTCAGGTGTCGCGTTGTGGAAACGCACGGTGTATTTGTCGACAGCTTCAACGCCACGAAGAGCTGGCCACAGACGGCGCGAAATGCCTGGAATTGCAGCTGGCAGTTCTTTTTCAGTTTGCGGCTTGAAGTTTGCCTCGTAAAGCGTCTTGCCACCGGCAGGCTCAGTGCCTGCAAAAAGGCGTTCGTCCGAGAACGAGAAGACGACGTCTTCAGCTGTCAGTTCATCACCATTGTGGAACTTGACGCCCTGACGCAGCTTGAGTTCAATGGTTTTGTCGTCCAGACGCTTCCATTCGGTCGCAAGACCCGGAACAGGGCCCTGATTGCCCATCCAGTCACGCAGGATGAGACCTTCCCACAAATTCGGGAAGAAGACGCGCTCGCCAACATTCGACTGCTCGTTCCAGATGTCGAGCGTGTTGTTGTTGGTGATCTTCTGCACGGCAATCGTGATCGAACGGCGCTGATTGGCGCGACCGATGCTTGGAAGGATAAGGGTGCCGGCGGTGGCTCCCATCAGACCTAATGCGTGACGACGATTAATAAGCATTCTTTACCCCGAACGATGGCGACCACCGCATCAACGATGACCAGCTGTGAGACTGCACGGGGAAATAGGCCTCCTTTGTAACAGGATTTTCTCAGTTCATTGAAGCTTTCTTGAATGCACGCGCTTTTGATGCTGCATGAGCGCAACAAAAAACCCGGCTCAATGGCCGGGTTTTTCTTATCTTATAATTCAGCTGATTAAGCAGCAGAAGCCTTGATCCAGTCAGCAAGGCGGCTCTTTGGAGCAGCGCCAACCATGTTGGCGGCAAGTTCGCCATCCTTGAACATCAGCAGCGTCGGGATCGAACGCACGCCGAACTGTGCTGCGAGTTCTGGATTTTCGTCGATATTGACCTTGGCGATCTTGACCTGTCCAGCCATTTCAGCGGCGATTTCGTCAAGAGCCGGAGCGATCATCTTGCAAGGACCGCACCATTCAGCCCAGAAATCAACGACCACAGGCTCGCTCGACTGAAGAACGTCCGACTGAAAATTGCTGTTATCGACCTTTACGGTTGCCATAGGGCTATCCTCATATCTGTTTGAGAGCATAAGACTCATCGAGAAACTGCTCATTTGACCATATCATGTGGCGTGTCAGCCCGCATTCGTCAAGCTCTGGTTGCTCACCTTTCCTTGAGAGTCACTGAGAGCCTTCAATGCTTCATTGAGCACGTTTTCCGGCAATGGCAGCAAATACGGGCCTTCCGTGAAGAGCAAAGCCACTTCAACAACCCTTCCCGGATAAAGAGGCGCAAGCAATTCCCGATAAAGCGCGAGCTGTGCGCGATAGGCAAAAGGCACAGCTTCAACGGTCTTTGGTGGAGGGCGATTGGTTTTATAATCTACGATCAGCACGCGGTTTTCATCAACGCTGATGCGGTCGATCTGACCCGAGACGGCATGATCTTTTCCGCCAAGGTTGATCGTGCCCATGACCGCCACTTCACCACGGGATCCGCGAGCAAAAACCGGCGCAAACTTTGGATCGGCCAGAATAGTTGCAACACTCGCCCAGGCTTTCGCGCGTTCAGCTTCCGGCCAGTCGGCAGCGATGCGTGCCAGATAGTCCTGTGCAAGCTTCTCGCGCTCATTCGCGGCCACTTCTGGCAGATATTGCAGCAGCATATGGATCGCCGTACCGCGACGAAGAGCAAATGCAGACGTCTCGCCGCCCTGTCCCAGAACCGGCGACAGCGTATCAAGCGGTGGCTCCTCATCCGCTTCAATCAGTGCCGATGCGCCCGACGGTGCCAGCGGACGCGGGAGACCCGGTTCCGGCTTTATGGGCTTCAGATAGTCGAGCGGCAGCGGCGGCAGCTCTGCCACCTTTTCAACTTCAGGCTCTGCAATCTCAGTGAGGCCGCGCGGCGTGTTGCGATAGCGTCGGGCGGCAACGCCCGATACCGGATGCACAAATGTTTCAGCCTTGGTTGTGAGCGCATCTTCAACCAGCCTGTGCCATGTCTCGCCGCTTTCACGCGAACCACGATAGCCACAGACAATCAACTTATCTTCAGCACGCGTCATGCCTACATAGAGCAGGCGGCGATATTCTTCTTCCGCACGAGCCTTCAAGCCTTCAATCTGTGACGCCAAAAAGCCGGTCTGATAGCCAGCGTTGGGCTGCCAGAGATAGCCTTTGACCTGTGGCCCGTCATTGCTGAGATCAAACGGGATCAGCTTGGGCGCGCGTGTTCCGCTCCAGACGGCATTACCCGGATCAACCAGAAACACCACAGCACCCTCAAGCCCCTTGGCGGCATGAACCGTCATGATACGTACTTCGTTGCGGCCCTGATCAAGTTCGCGCTTGATCTGCGGCGAGGCGGCATCAAGCGTTTCCAGAAATGCCTGCATACCCGGCAGACCAGCGCGTTCAGCCGAAAGCGCATAGTTCTGGAATTCATCGATAATATCGCCCGCTTCCGGTCCAAGCCGCGCCAAAAGCTTGCGCCTTGCACCATCTGCGCTGAGAATCCGCGCATAGAATTCGAAGATCGGCATGGTGTCGGCCATATTGCGCCAACGGCTCAGCGTCTTATGAACGCCGATCAGTGCCGGGTCTTCAAGGGATGCATGATAAAGGCGCTCAAACAGCGTTTCGCCGCTCTTGCGCGGATGGGCGAGCGCAAACAGCCTGTCATCATCCCAGCCAAACAGCGGGCTTTTGAGAAGCGAGGCCAATGATAAATCATCTGACGGCTGCAAAACGAAACGCCCCAGCGCCATCAAATCCTGAATGGCGATGTGGCTTGTAAGCTTGAGGCGGTCGGCACCAGCCACCGGCACATGGCGCTCTTTAAGCGCGCGAGAAAGCGCTGGCATGAACTGATCGCGCTTACGAACCAGCACCATAATGTCTTTCGGCGCAAGTTTGCGGTTCTGGCCCGGAATGGTTTCGCCGCGATCAAGCCAGTAGCGAATGGTTGCTGCGATCTGTTCGGCAAGTTTGATAGCAGGAGCTTGCAAATGATCGACCGGCACGCGCCAGTCGTCGGGCTCCTCCACTTCTTCCGGCGTCAGCATATCCCAGATTTCCACCTCGCCCGGCTCATTATCGCGAATGGCGGAGTGAACAGTGGCACCTGACAAGCCGCGATTGGCCTCGGGACGTGCAAAAACCTCGTCCACGGCCTGCAAAACGTCGGGTGCCGAGCGAAACGAGAAGTTGAGGCTGACGCGCTCGAATTTAAGCTCTGCATCGGCAGCCCTGAGGCTGACCGCCCTGCCCTGTGCAGCAAAGTCTTCCGGCACTGCACCCTGAAACGAGTAGATCGACTGTTTTTCATCGCCGACGGCAAACAGCGTGCGCTGCACATTACGCTGACCGAGGCCGGAGAAAAACTCTTCCGACAGCATACGGATAACCTGCCACTGATCGGGACTGGTATCCTGTGCTTCATCGACAAGAATATGATCAATGCCGCGATCAAGCTTATACTGTACCCATTGCCCTGCCCCATCACGCGCCAGAAGCGCCACTGTGCGGGTAATCAGGTCTTCAAAGTCGAGCAGACCACGCTTGCGCTTCAAATCATGATAGCGCTGTAGGAGATTATCAATGAGTGTGAGCGCGGCCAGATTTAGCCGGATAAGCCGCAGCTCCTTGATCTTGTCGAGACCAAGTTCAACACGCATTGCTGCGGCATTAAAATCTCCCTCGAAATCCGGCAGCAGCTTTTTGACCGCGCTCGATCCGACATAGGAACCGGATTTTGCTTCGCCGGTGGCTTTCAGGAAGGAAGCGCGCAGAACGGCTTCCTTGTCGAAACTGCTTTTGACCTTGTCATATTGCTTGAGCTGCAACGCAAAATCATGTGCGCGTGCCGCACCCTTCTGGATCGACAAAATGAGATCGAGTGCATCGTCGGAAAATTCCGGCACCGGCCACATATCATCCAGCAAATCGGATTCGCGCGTATCTGGCCGAAAGCGGAAATGCCTATGCAAAGTCTCGCTGCGCTCATCCGCATTACCAAGCGCAGAAATGTATTGCTGCAAGCCATTGCGGCGACCAACAGTCTCATCAAGCAGTGCCTGCAAACCCATCTCGCCTGCTGCCTGCATGACATCGGCAAAGGCGTTTGCCAGTTCCGGATCGCCGCCGCCATGCGCGGTCTCAAGCAGGGTGCGTCGCGCTTCGCCGACAAGGGCCACTTGCATGAGATCATCCATCATCTCGAAATGGCCTGCAATATTCGCCTCAAGCGGAAACTGATGCAGGATCGCTTCGCAAAATGCGTGGATGGTCTGGATTTTCAACCCGCCCGGCGTTTCGAGCGCGCGCGCAAAAAGCCTGCGTGCAACGGCAAGCCGTGTCGCTCCCGGACGCCTGCCTTCGAGCTTGATAAGCCTGTCAGCCAAATCCTCATCCGGCAACATTGCCCATTCGGACAATCGCGCAAAGACGCGGTTCTGCATGACGGCTGCTGCCGCCTTGGTATAGGTGAGACAAAGGATTTTTGACGGGTCAGTGCCTTCGAGCAATAGCCGGATAACGCGCTCAGTCAGAACGTGAGTCTTACCCGAACCGGCATTGGCCGACACCCAGACAGAGGCCAGCGGATTGGCGGCACTGGCCTGTGCAGCGATTGTTTCCTTTGGAATGACACGTTGTTTTTTCATTCGCCGCCCTCCCCGCCAGCATCACCACCGCCGGACCATTCCAGCACACGAGCCAGATGATCATAATCGCCAGTCAAATCTGTCTCACGAAAAGGAAGCGCGCGGGAAAGATAACCCTTAGCCGGATTCTGATATTCAGCAAGCAGCTGCGCCAGCCGCTGCCATGCTTCCTCGCCAATTGCCGGAGCGGTCTTCTCCGATGGTGGATTGCGGATTTTCAGGATCGTTTCCGGCTTCACCTCGCCGCCTGCCCGCAATCGCACATAGGTCAGATCAGATGCGCGAACAGAACCCAGTTCGCGGAACGCACCGCGCACGAGAAGAGCGGCTTCAAGCGCCAGCTGTGGCGACAAGAGGACATGCGCCTGTCGTGGCGATGGCGTGGAGCCGGTCTTATAGTCGATCACTTCCGCAGTTCCGTCGCGCATCAGATCGATACGATCGGCGCGGCCCGACAAGGTGATGCCAAGACTTTCAACCTCGCGCTTATCCGACGAAATTTCGGCAAAGCGGGTCTGAACATTATACGCGCGTTCCCGCTCCCATTCGAGGAATTGCGGAATAAGAGCGGTAAAACGCGGCCACCAGACTGCTTCGATCTCAATGGGCAGATCCATTTCGCCAAAGAAATACCGCCCAAATTCTTCAAGTTGCGCGCTCGCATCTGGCGCCAGCGGATCGATGCCCTCTTCTGTGAAATGTCCAAGAATGTCGTGAAAAAGCGTTCCACGTTCGGCGGCTGCCGGATCGCGGATCAACGGCTCCAGCGGACGCAGCTTCAGAATTTTTTTGGCAAAGATCGCATAAGGGTCGCGACGCAGGGTTTCAATTTCCGTGACAGAAAAATGCTTGGGTCGCGCGCTTACAGGTGGTGCCGGTTCCGGGCGTTTGACAAAAGGCACATCAGGCGCCTGATCGATTTCACGCGCCCAATGGATAAAACGTTGCCCACGCGAGCGCATATCCTTGGTTACATCTGAACCCAGCACCGTTTCAAGCCGCTGCAACCAGCGCGACGGAATCGTCGGCGCATTATCAGAACGCTGCGAACGCGAAAGCACGACATGATCCATGCCAAGCGCCATCTGAAAATCATGTGCTGCAAGGCCGGTACGGCGCTCAGGTGGATCAAGCGCGATCATCGCCTTCATAGGGCGCGACATGAACGGGTCGTTGCGCGTCTTGGCGGGCCATGTGCCTTCGTTGAGACCACCGATCACCAACGTATCCATGGTCTGCAAACGCGCTTCCAGCGCACCCCAGATGAAGACGCGCGGATGGCCACCCGGATGCGGCTTGACGGTTTCGCCCGACATCAGAGCTTCAAGAATTGCGGGCCATTCAATAGCCTCAAAATCCAGTCCCGCTTCGCTCGCCACAAGCTGACGCAGAAATGAAGCCAGCTTCTCGCCATGCTCGCCGGAATAATAACGCGTGACGCTTTCGCTTTCATCACGCGCCAGGTTTTCCAACGCTTCCACAGTTGCCCGTGTAATCTCGCCAATATCCGTTCGCCGGTTAATGGTGGCAAAAGGTGCAAGCGGCGCAACAGCTTCCGACAGGCTCACGCAAAGCGCGCGCGCCGCCTCGATCATGTCAGGCGTAACAGTCGCGTGCCATGCCGGTTGCCATGACTGGTTGGCGCTTTCTTCCATGCGGCGATCGAAAAAGGCGGGAAGATCGATGATCGATGCCCTGCCCGTACCGCCCCGGAACGCCACCAGTTCAAGCGTTTCCGCAGCCAGTCGCCGGTCAATGCGCTTACCGCCAAGCCTTAGCATCGGGTGCTTGACCAGCGCTAATAGGGCCACCGGATCGCCGGGGTTGAACACCGTTTCGACCATGAGACGCATCAGCGTCGCGGTTTCGATATCGCGCAAATGGCGACCGCCGGAATCATCGGCGTCGATGCCAAAGCGGGCGAGTTCGCCCACCACGCGGCGCGCGAGATTTCTATCGGCAGTAACCAATGCAGCGGTCTTGTTTTCATCGCTGATCGCATCGCGAAGTGCCAGGGCCACTGCCAGCGCTTCTTCACGCTCATTGGCGGTTTCAATCAGATCGATCTTTTGAGCCGATTGCAGCAATGCTTGGGGCTGCATATCCGCATCGCGGTTAAGCAGGCTCCATGCATCCGTGGTTTCCGCCGGGCGCAGTGCTTCACTGACCACACGCTCCAGCACACGCTTGTTAACCGGCATATCTTCGATATGTTCGACATCTTTGCGTAATACCCCAATAGCCTGCAACAGCTTGTGGAGACCATATTGCGGGTGGCCGAAGGTGGATGGATTATCATCCGAAGCCCCCAGCAGGTTCCAAGCGCCTTCATCAAGATCACGGTCCAGCCCCGGCAAAACCACAGCACCTTGCGGCAGTCGGGCAATGACTGAAACAAGCTCGGCAGTCGCGGGAATGGAGCCTGTGGAACCAGCCGCAATCACAGGCCCTTGAGGCGGATGATCGCGCAGTCGCCGCACCTCGCCCCAGATCAGTTCATTGCGGTGCGCTGCCGGATTGGACAGCTTGCGCTCTTCAAGAATTTCCGGCCAGAGTTTCGTGACAATATCGAGAAAGCCAAGCGTAACCTGCCACCAGTCGGCAAGGTCATCGGGCGCAATGCTGGCAAGCTCGCTCCATTTGGCATTGTCGGTTTCGACCTGATCCATCAGGCCAGCCAGGTCACGCGCAAGCCAAATCGCGTCAGAGGTTGTTGCGGGAACCGAAACATCATCAACGCCAAACAGCGCCCGCACATGCGCAGGCAGCGATTCACGCCATGGACGAATGAGCCGCGCCAGCAGCAACAGCCGTTCAGCCTTGCCAATTGGCGGATTAAGATCGAATACGCCGCTTGTGGCCGCGTTGAAAAAAGCTGCGTCTTCGTCCACATCGCCGAGCGGGCGAATGGTCGGGAGGATCGCAGATTTAGCCGGATTCATATCGACCAGAATGGAACGAAGCGCACGCGCTGCACGGCGCGTCGGCACATAGATGGTCGCGTTCGCTAATGCCAGTGGGTCAGAGGCATTACCCGGAAAGCCTTCAATCAGGCGGCCTTCCAGAAGTGCCTTGGCAAAGGCTGGTAGAAAAGCTGTGCCGGATGGAATGGAAAAAAGCTTCGGCCTCGTAATGGTCATTCCGCCATGCTCTCCTTACGCAATTGCGGAAAGCACAGCCTCCGCCTCGCCGATTGCTTCCGGTGTTCCCACCGTAAGCCAATGCCCGGTCATGGGCATACCATAAAGACGTCCGGCTGCAATGGCTTCATCAAAATAGCGATTGAGCGATGAAACACCCGGCTCGGCTTTGGCAAAAATACGCGGATGAATAACTGCTGCACCGGCATAGATGACCGGGTCGCCTGCGACATCACGCAGACGGCGCAAGCGGCTCTCTTCATCCGCAACGAAATCGCCCTTGCCTTCAAAACCTGTTGCCTGATCGAGCCTCGCCGTCATGAGAAGAATATCCATGCGGGCATCGTCCCAGACATGCGCCAGCGCCGAAATATTCGGCTGCGCTTCATCGCCAACCCAGAATGTATCGGCATTGAGTACGTAGAACAGCTTGCCGCCTAACTGTGGCAGCACATTCACGATACCACCTGCAGAATCGAGCAGCAGATCACGCTCGTCGGAAATCGTGATTTTCGGCTCCGAGCGATTGCCAAGATAGTCGATCAGTTGGTCGGCTAAATAATGAACATTGACGATTGTATTCTCAACGCCTGCACCCGCCAGCGCATCCAAGCCCCAATCGATCAGCGGCTTGCCGGAAACCTTAACCAAAGGCTTGGGCATGGTTTCGGTGATCGGGCGCATACGCTTGCCAAGACCTGCTGCAAGCATGATCGCTGTATCAGGACGTGTCATTGTTTCTCCAGCAATGCGAGATCATCAAACCAGCGGGCGACCGGCGCCATGACCGGATGCTTTAAGACGCGGCTAAGATAGTCGTGAATGCGGGGCAGATGCGCGAGATAATGTGGCTTGCCATCACGCTCATCAAGCCGCACGAACAGACCCAGAAGCTTGGCGTTGCGCTGCGCACCCATGGCGGCATAGGCCATGCGGAAAGCCGCTTCGTCAAATACATGGCCAAGCTTGCGGCGTGCATCGCAATAAGCATCTACCACTGCCTTTTCGAGCTCCGGCGTAATCGTCACGCGGGCATCGAGTGCCAGCGACGCGACATCATAGGCAGCAGGGCCGATCATCGCGTCCTGAAAGTCGATTGTGCCAATCTTGTTTGCGCCTTGCGCATCCTCGAACCAGAACAGGTTTGGCGAATGATAATCGCGCAGCAGCAGGCTTTTCTCGCAATCGGAAATGTCATCGAGAACCGTATTCCATGCCGCTTCATAGGCATGCGCTTCTGCATCAGTCAGCTTGCGGCCCATCATGCGTGGCGCATACCATTGCCCGACAAGGCTCACTTCCATGATCATCGCATCGCGATCAAAAGGTGCAATGATGTGATCTGGATAGCCTGCAACAGGCGCATGATCCGGCCACTGAACCCCGTGAAGATGCGCAAGAAACCGTCCAGCCGCTTCATAGCGTTCAGCCACAGGCTCACCCGATGGAGCCCTGATACCCTCAAGCCCAAGATTTTCGAGGATCAGCAGTCCTGCATCAATATCAACAGCGCGCATTTGCGGCACGCGCAGGCCGTTTTTCGCAAGCAGATCATCAATGGCCACGAAAGCCTGAATATTCTCTGCAATATGCGCAAGCTGGCGATAGGACTTGCCGTTGCGCAATGGCGGATCATAGGGCATCGCGGGCGCATTCATCAGAATTTCAACGCCGTGAGCACTGTCGATAATCTCATATTTGCGCGGTGAAGCATCGCCCTGCAAATAGCGGCGCGTGGCCCCCGCCCGGTCGTTGTTTTCTAAGAAGGTGCGGATTTTCAGCGTGCGCTCAAGACGCGAAATCGCAGCGTCTGCCCCGGTAATTACAATGCGCCGCCCTGCCCCTTCGTGGGTTAATGTGACGGCAAAGCTCGGCTCTGGCAGAAAACCTTCCGCCTGTTCCGGCCATTCGGACAGCACAACACCATCTTCGAGAAACTCGACAAGTCCCAGCTCATCCAGCTCTTCGCCATGCGAAATCCGGTAAAGATCAGCGTGAGCGACGGGCAAGCGCAGCGCCTCATAGCTCTGCACCAGCGTGAATGTCGGGCTCGGCACCTCAAGCCCCTCATCATCGGCAATCGCGCGAATGACGGCGCGTGCGAGCGAGGATTTACCGGCGCCAAGATCGCCCGATAAAGTAACGAGATCGCCTTTGACCAGCGCCAAGGCGAAATCTTCGCCAAAGCGTTTGGTCGCAGCCTCATCGGGCAGGAACAATTCAAGACGGGTTATCGGGCTATTGATTGGGGTGCTCATAAAGCCCCGTTTACCTTATTCGGCGGCAACACGGAAGCTGCGCGCTTCCGCCGGGAAGCGACAAATAACGGTTGTTCCGATATCTGCGCCAGTTTCGATTTCCACGCGACCGCCATGCAGTTCGACAAAGCTCTTCACGATGGAAAGGCCAAGCCCTACCCCGCGTCTGCGACCGCCGTTCTGATAGGCCTGGAAACGCTTGAACACAGTATCAAGCACATCGCCCGGCATCCCCGGACCGTCATCATGCACGGCAAATAGAATATCCGTGCCTTCGCGGACAACCTGCAGCGAAACAGTGGAACCTTCCGGTGCATAATTGGAGGCGTTGGACAGGAGATTGAACAGCACCTGACGCACGCGATTGGCGTCGGCTCTGAAGGTTTCCACGTCATCGGCAATATCGACATTGAGCGCGATGTCATGCTCCTGCAGACGCTCGCTCACACGCTTTGCTGCAGCCGAGATTTCATCCATGACAGCGACATCATCGATATCGAGCTGCATGATGCCTGCATCGACCGTTGCCAGATCGAGAATATCGTTGACGATGGTCAGAAGCACGGCAGATGATGTGCCGATGTGATCCAGATATTCCAGCTGGCGCTCATTGAGCGAGCCAAAGGCCGGTGTCTGTAGCAATTCGGTAAAGCCGATGATGTTTGTCAGTGGCGAACGCAGCTCGTAGGACACATGCTGCACGAAGTCGTTCTTGATCTGATCGGCAAGTGACAGAGCTTCGTTCTTTTCTTTGAGCGCCCGTTCAACGCGCACCGTATCGGTGACATCGATGAAGGTGAGCATCGTCTGACCTTTCGGCAGTGGCACCACCGCATAGGAAAGGATCACACCGTCATCAAGTTCCACCTGCCCCATGCGCCCGTTGCGCTCATCCAGGAAGCCGGTGACAGAGGAAACGAAATCGTCCCAGATGCCATCGCCGCCACGCTGGCCGCAGAGCTTGGAAATGGTTGAGATATGCGTGCCTTCAACGGTGATGGCTGCAGGCAGCGACCAAAGGTCGGCAAAAGACGGATTGGAAAGGCGCAAACGGCCATCGGAGCCGAACACGGCGACGGCTTCTCCAAGATGGTCGAGCGTTTCGCCCTGCACCTTGATCAGCGTGTTGTAGCGACCTTCAAGCTCGAACTTCTCGGTCATGTTCTCGAAGAACCACGTCACGCCGCCTTGCGGATGAGGATTGGCAACCACGCGCAGGATACGGGTATCCGGCAGATGCCACATATGTTCTTCCGGCTCGACAGCGCGGTAGGCCGCAAGCATGGAATCCTTCCATTTGCGCCATTCCGGCTGTTCCGGCAGCTTGCCTTCCGAGCGCAGACGGTCAAACAGCAGCGTATTGCTCGGATGTGTCTCAAGCCAGGCCGTATCGAGCGACCAGAGCGAAACGAAAGCCTGATTGAAGAATTGCAGCTTCATATCCGGATCGAAGATCGCCACAGCGGTTGAAAGCTGATCGAGCGTCTCAGCATGGCTCTTCAATGTACGGCTTAATTCTTCGCGGATCTGCTCGACTTCACTGAGATCAAAGCCCAGACCGGCAGAACCTGCCTCCGCACTCACATCCGTCACATCGAAAATGCGGCGGTCGCCACGCACGACGGCAGGCAGTTTTTCATATAGATCAGGCTCTGCAAACCGATCACGTTCCAGACGTTGACGGGCCTGCGCGCCAAAAAGCTCGCGACGCTCGGACGTTGCCTGTGTGCCGTCTACAGCATCCACAGCCCGCGCATAGGCGGCATTGACCCATTCCATGCGTCCATCGGTGCCACGCACCCAGACCGGCTGTTCAAGACGGTCGAGCAGATGACGCAACAAAGCCAGTTTTTCTGATAGCTCGCGGTTCTGTGCCTGAAGCGCTGCTCGCTCGGCCTGCACGCCCTGAAGACCAAGGAAGCGCACGATAGCAAAGCTACCCGAAGTGCGACCATAGACGTCGAGCAGGGTGCCATTGCTGGTTTCGACCGTCAGATCGAAAGCATGGGCCTGCTCGCGCAACGCAGAAACCGCGCGTTCAAGCTCGGCAACTGATTGCGGACGCAGCCAGCGACCAAAAGCGAGGAAATGCGAGCGATCCTGTGGCGCGCCGCTATCAAACGGCAGTTGCCCGACCACATCGGCACGCGCGCCATGGGCATCCCAGACGACTGCACGCTGATCTTTGAGATTAAGCAACGCTTCATTGCGCTGCGCGGTCAGATTCATATCCGAGAGGCGCGAGCGCAAATCATTGTTTTGATGCGCAATTTTTGAGCGGTCGCGGATAAGCCAGCCAGCCGAGAGCAGGGCTGCGCCCATGGCGCCCAAAAACATCGAAAACTGGATGACTTCAAAAGCACCGACGCTGCCACCGAAAGGCAATTCGATACGTGCGGAATTTTCAGCGCCTTGTGCAAATGCCGGAACAGCCGCAACCAGTGCGGCAAAGGAAACTGAAGCCTTGAGAACAACCCGTTTGAGAGGGCTTGCAGCCAATGAAAGCGATGCTTTCAGGTGCCTGCCTGCGCTATATGCGGATTTGCTCCGCAAGCTCCCCGTTGAGCCGGTCTCTGGCATATTTCCCTTGTCTCCGCCGCCCGGAAGCATCCTCAAAAAGAGGGCTCCCGTATTTCAAAATTCTTCATTCCAGCTCTCTCGCATCGCCACAATGCTGAAAGCCAGACATGTTTCGAGGATGAATAGGTCGCCCGTCTTTCGCCTGAACCGGCAAAAAACGCCCAACGCAAACACCCGTCAAAACACATTGATTCGTCTTCACAATACCCTCACCGTGAATCCGCGTGAAGCGTGTTGCACGCAAAAATAAAGGTCGGGCAACGTAAAGATGCCCGACCTACAAGATGTAGCAGTATGGTTAACGGGTAATTAATACCTGTAGTGTTCCGACTTGAATGGGCCCTGCGGCGTTACGCCGATATATGCGGCCTGTTCCTCAGAAAGCACAGTCAGCTTGGCGCCGAGCTTGTCGAGATGCAGACGTGCAACCTTCTCATCGAGGTGCTTTGGCAGGACATAGACTTCATTCTTATACGCGTCGGTACGCGTGAAGAGTTCGATCTGGCCCAGAACCTGATTGGTGAAGGAAGCCGACATAACGAAGCTTGGATGGCCGGTTGCGTTGCCGAGGTTGAGCAGGCGGCCTTCCGACAGAAGGATGATGCGCTTGCCATCCGGGAATTCAACCAGATCGACCTGTGGCTTCACGTTGGTCCATTTCAGGTTACGCAGTCCTGCAACCTGAATTTCATTGTCGAAGTGACCGATATTGCCGACGATGGCCATATCCTTCAGCTTGCGCATATGATCGAGCGTGATGACGTCCTTATTGCCGGTCGTCGAGATCACGATATCAGCGGTCGAAGCTGCGTCATCGAGTGTTACGACTTCAAAACCGTCCATTGCAGCCTGAAGCGCGCAGATAGGATCAACTTCCGTGACCTTCACGCGGGCACCGGCACCAGCGAGCGATGCAGCCGAGCCTTTGCCAACGTCGCCATAGCCACAAACGACAGCAACCTTGCCAGCCATCATGACGTCTGTACCGCGACGGATGCCGTCAACCAGCGATTCCTTGCAGCCATACTTGTTGTCGAACTTCGACTTGGTGACGCTGTCATTGACGTTGATTGCCGGGAAGGGCAGGAGGCCCTTCTTCTGCAGCTGGTAAAGACGATTGACGCCTGTGGTGGTTTCTTCTGTCACACCTTTGATCGCATCGCGCTGACGCGTGAAGAAACCAGGAGTTTCAGCCATACGCTTCTTGATCTGCGCGAACAGAACTTCTTCTTCTTCGCTTTCAGGCTTGGAAAGAACGTCTTCGCCAGCCTCAGCGCGCGCGCCGATCAGAATATACATGGTAGCATCGCCACCATCATCGAGGATCATGTTGGATGGTTCGCCATCCGTCCACTGGAAGATCTTGTCGGTATAGGTCCAATATTCTTCAAGCGTTTCGCCCTTGATGGCGAAAACCGGCGTGCCGGTGGCTGCAATCGCTGCCGCTGCATGATCCTGCGTCGAGAAAATATTGCAGGAAGCCCAGCGCACATCGGCGCCGAGCGCCTTCAGTGTTTCGATCAGCACGGCGGTCTGGATCGTCATATGCAGCGAACCGGAGATGCGCGCGCCCTTGAGCGGCTGCGACTTGCCGAATTCTTCGCGCGCGGCCATCAGGCCCGGCATTTCGGTTTCAGCAATATCGAGTTCCTTGCGGCCCCAATCGGCAAGACCGAGATCCTTGACGACAAAATCCTGACTTGCGGTCATCATCTGCTCCAATCAAATTTGTTTAGAAGCCCAAAAGGATGCGAAAGGGCTTCGGCTGGCGTTCTGATTAGCAGATCAGCACGCACAGCACAACGCAACATAAAGAAATCTTTATGTGTCTATATCAATTGATTGGGAAGCAGCGGAACGCCCGGATAATCAGCACTCCTCGCCGAACTTATCGGCAATAAGTGTCTGAAGTGCATCGAGCACGGCGTCAGCCTGTTCGCCTGATGCGCGAACGTCGATGCAACAGCCCGGGGAGGCTGCCAGCATCATCAAACCCATGATCGACGTGCCGCCAACAGTCATTCCGTCCTTGCTGACGCGGACATGAGCGTTGTAACCGTCGACGAGCTGCACAAATTTGGCCGATGCGCGGGCGTGAAGACCGCGCTTGTTGACGATCTCGAAAGACCGGGACAAGGCGCTATCGGCATCGTATTCGCCGGTAACGGCTACGGTTGGATGCATGGACTACTTTCCTGTCAGAACCTGACTTGCAACATTGATGTACTTACGCCCCGCATCCTGCGCTTCGCGCAGTGCCGTCTTGATGTCTCCACCAATACGAACACTTGAAAGCTTGATGAGCATCGGCAGGTTCACACCAGCGATCACCTCGATCTTGCCTTCTTCCATCACCGAAATAGCCAGATTCGACGGTGTGCCGCCGAACATATCCGTCAGAACGATGACACCTCTGCCATTATCGGCACGATCAACGGCATCGACAATATCGCGACGACGCTGTTCCATGTCATCTTCGGCACCGATACATACGGTCTCGAAATTGTCTTGCGGGCCAACCACATGCTCAACCGCATGGAGAAACTCTTCGGCCAGCCTTCCGTGCGTAACAAGCACGAGTCCGATCATACTTTAAAAGCTCCTGTCGTGTACCCGCCGCTTGAACCCGCCAAAGGCGCAGATGGCACAAAAACCCTGCCGGCCTCTAGCCGACGAGTTGTGCATCTTGGCAGGGCAAATCTTGATATCAAGTGAAAAATTTCAGCTCTGCCTTGAAAAAAGCAAAATGCCGCAGCGTTAGGCACGTCTTTTGGATTCTTATGAATTATATAATCATTCGAATTGTCACGGCCAAGTCTTGTAGAAGAGACTGGCCTCTATAGCCCGGGAAAGCGCGTTGGAATCGCCATTTGACGACAGCGCAGGCAGTAAGAGGCGCGGCACCTCGATATCGTCAAACTGCCATTTTTCGCCGCTGGGATAACGCTCGGCTTCATCGCGTCCAACCAGCATGACCACAAGATCAAGCGGCGTCTGTTTCACATAAGCAACAGTGAACAGACCTGCACCGCGAATCTCAACCCCTCCGGCGAGCGCATCGGGAACACTCGCGACAAGTCTTTCACCTTCCAAATGCAGAAGCGTGCGATCATCGGCAACAAGACAAGCCTGATCGCCGCGCATCTTGGCGCGCTCAATCAGGGTGAGGGCGAGTTCTGTCTTTCCGGCACCGGATTTTCCCATCAGCATGACACCGCGTCCCTGCAACTGAACAGTTGTTGCATGGAGACCGCTTTTTTCCTGTTCGGGTGTCATGTCGAAATTACGCGCTAGCCGGAAGATCGACGATGAAGCGGGCGCCCTTCATCTGATCCGGATCATCCGCATCAATGATATTTTCTGCTGTCAGCGTACCACCATGAGCTTCAATGATCTGGCGGCTGATCGACAGCCCAAGACCCGAATTCTGGCCGAAAGCTTCCGATGCGGGGCGGTCAGTATAGAAGCGCTCGAAAATACGCTCGATATTTTCAATCGGAATACCGGGGCCGTTATCTTCGACCAGAACACGCAAACGGCCACCTTCACCAGTCAGGGTAACTTCAATGCGGCCCGTATCTTCCGGCACGAAAGAACGCGCATTTTCGATCAGGTTGCTGATGACTTGTCCCAGACGCAGATCGTGACCGGCAACGAAGAAGCCCTTCTTGCCCGCCGGGAACTTGCCCGTATTGAATACAATCTCTGTACCAACCTTGTTGCGGCGAACTTCGCGCGCAGCATTGACCAGACTGTTGAGCAGCGTCTTCATATCGACGCGGTCGGAATGTTCGCGCGCGAGCTCTGCATCCAGACGCGAGGCATCAGAAATATCGGTAATCAGGCGATCCAGGCGGCGCACATCATGCTGGATCACATCCAGCAGGCGTTTTCGCGAATCATCGTTCTTGGCGAGCGGCAGCGTTTCAACGGCACTGCGCAGCGAGGTGAGGGGGTTTTTCAGCTCGTGGCTCACATCAGCTGCGAAACTCTCAATCGCCTCGATGCGCGTATAAAGCGCGTCGGTCATTGCGCGGATAGAGGTCGAAAGATGCCCCACTTCGTCCTGACGTTCGGAGAAATCCGGAATTTCCTCACGGCTCTTAACACCAAGACGCACACGGTCGGCGGCAGCCGCCAGCTTCCGCAATGGGCTTGCAATCGTCGACGCCAAAAACAGCGACAGAATCACCATGACCGCGGCCACAACGCCAAAGACCCGGAAAACGGCCATGCGTTCGCCCTGCACGATCTTGTCGATATCGTCACCTTCGGTCGAAAGCAAAAGGACGCCCAGAATAGCGCGCGACTGCTGGATGGGCACTGCCACAGAAACGACCAATTCGCCCTGCTGGTTACGCCGCTGTGCTGTTTGCGGAGAGCCGGTCAGCGCACGAACGATTTCCTGATAGGCGAGGCCATTGCCACCGGGCTGTTCCTGATAAAGCGGCAGACCGCCGCCATAAAACAGACGTGAGAACCAACCGGTAAAGCGTTCCCAGGCGCTCGGTTCATCTTCTTCGATTGCTGGCAGATCGTAACGGAAAACCGGACCGCCAGACGCGAAAGCCGGGGCATAGAGCGAGCGGGAATCAAGCAGAAGGTTGGCGTAATGATCGTAAATGCGGGCGCGCGTACTGGTCGGTGAAATCAGCTGGCGCAGCATCGGGGAGACTTTTTCCGGATTAATCGGGAATTCCCAGTTATCCGGTGAATCGGGCGAAGGCGTAATGCTTTGTCCCGCTTGAAGCTCCAGAAGTTTTTCCGGGTCGATCATCAGCGAATTGGTATCAACCGTTGCGGATGAAGATATAGCTGCCGCAATGATCTTGCCTTGCGTGAGCAAGCTTTCGATCTTGGCGTCGATCAACCCCTCGCGGAACTGGTTCATATAAAGAATGCCGGAAACAAGCACGGCAAGGGCTGCAAGATTGAGGAAGAGAATACGGCGCGTCAGGCTTGAGAAGAGAAACTGACCCAGAAACCGGCTGAAGGGCGCAAAAAGACGACGCAGGAAAAGCGAACGTTGCCGCCGCGCCCTGCGTTCTCTCATGGTAACGGCACTGTCTTTCCGGGTTTCGGCGACCATGTCGCTTCAATCTTACTTTCTTAGAGCATTTCCTATTCAGAATGAATCATGGGGAATGCTCGATCTCTTTGTTTTTATCGCATTATCCGACGCAAAACCGCTTCGCACTTTTGCTGGAAATGCTCTACAGCATAATTCCTTAAACTTGAATCAGTTTAAGGTAAAATTATGCGGTAAACATAGGTGTTAGAGCGTCCTTTGTGCGCCTAAGAGGGCGCACGGCGCTCTAATAAGCCTCCGGGCGTCTAATGGCCCGGCGCTCTCATAACTTCATATTACGCTTCGCGGAAGCGGTAACCGACGCCATAGAGCGTTTCGATCATCTCAAAATCGTCATCGGTCGATTTGAACTTCTTGCGAAGGCGCTTGATGTGGCTGTCGATGGTGCGATCATCCACATAGACCTGCTCATCATAAGCCGCATCCATCAGCGCGTCACGGCTTTTCACAACACCGGGGCGCTGTGCAAGCGAGTGAAGGATGAGGAATTCGGTCACAGTAAGCGTTACCGGCTCACCTTTCCAAGTGCAGGTGTGGCGTTCCTGATCCATGACCAGCTGTCCACGTTCCAGCGATTTGGCCTGCTGGCCGGTCGGCTTTGCGGTGCCATCACGCGCTGCAACACGGCGCAGCACGGCCTTCACACGCTCGACCAGAAGACGCTGGGAGAACGGCTTGGTGATGAAATCGTCAGCGCCCATCTTGAGGCCGAACAATTCATCAATTTCGTCATCCTTCGACGTCAGGAAGATGACCGGAAGATCAGACTTCTGGCGCAGGCGGCGCAGAAGTTCCATACCATCCATGCGCGGCATCTTGATATCAAAGATCGCAAGGTTCGGTGGACGCGCCATCAGGCCATCCAAAGCGGAAGCCCCATCGGTATAGGTCTCCACGCGATAGCCTTCCGACTCCAGAGCAATGGAAACGGAGGTCAGAATGTTGCGGTCATCGTCGACCAGCGCAATTGTCTGCGTTGCCGAAGCTTCCTTCATGCGGACCTTCTCCTTTTTAAACCGCCCCGATCACGGCAGCGGCAGAAATAACCGAACGCCTTCTGGCGTCTCGTCTGCAAATTCTCTTTGTCAGTTCACCTAAGAAGTGGTTCCAGCTGCCCGACAAATCAATAGTATAATAGTCATGCCGCTTGTGCAGTACAAATTAGGTACAAAATGTGGCAGCCGCTCAACTAACCATCCATGCCCCGCTGCGATTCCTTTTCCTTGGTTAATGCAATCGGGAATTGTTCTCGATGAAAAATACACCCGATAACGTGAAGATTAAACGATTTAAAAAAGTTTCAATTTTTTTAAATCGATTAAATATTTGATTTGATTTAATTAATCTGTTTCTGACTGCCATCCCGGATTAAAATGAACCGGGCCAACAAACTTTAGAACCAGATGGCGGAGAGACCATGAAAGAGATCGGCATTCACAATACTGCCGCTTCCATTGCCACTTCAGGATTGAAGGAACTGTCCGCAGTCTTTTATAATTTTGGACCGGCCCGGCTTTATGAAGAGACTATTCGCCGTGGCGAAGCAGAGCTTTCAGCACAAGGAGCCCTTGTTGCTAGAACGGGCCAGCACACCGGCCGTTCGCCAAAAGACAAATTCGTGGTTCGCGATGCAAACACCGAAGATCAGGTCTGGTGGGACAACAACAAGCCAATGACACCTGAGGCTTTCGAGCTTCTCTATGCCGATTTCATCGAACATGCGAAGGGCAAGGAGCTTTTCGTACAGGATCTCATCGGCGGCGCTGACGAAGACAACAAAATCAACGCGCGTGTTGTCACGGAATATGCATGGCACTCGCTGTTCATCCGCAACTTGCTGATCCGTCCGGAAGAAGCAGCGCTTGCTTCTTACGTGCCTGAAATGACGATTATCGATCTGCCTTCCTTCAAGGCCGATCCTGCGCGCTACGGCGTGCGCACCGAAACGGTGATCGCAGTCGATCTCACCCGCAAGATCGTGCTGATCGGCGGCACTTCCTATGCTGGTGAAATGAAGAAGTCGGTCTTCACCGCGCTCAACTATCTTCTGCCTGCCAAGGGCGTCATGCCAATGCATTGCTCTGCCAATGAAGGCCCGAACGGCGACACGGCTGTCTTCTTCGGTCTGTCCGGCACTGGCAAGACCACGCTTTCGGCTGATCCGACCCGCACGCTGATCGGCGATGACGAGCACGGCTGGGGCGAAGATGGCGTCTTCAATTTCGAGGGCGGCTGCTATGCCAAGACCATTCGTTTGTCAGCTGAAGCCGAGCCGGAAATCTACGCAACCACGCAGCGCTTCGGCACTGTGCTGGAAAATGTCGTGCTGGATGCAAACCGCCAGCCGGATTTCGATGACGTATCGCTGACCGAAAACACCCGCTGCGCCTATCCGCTCGACTTCATCCCGAATGCATCATCGACGGGCAAGGGCGGTCAGCCAAAGAACATCATCATGCTTACCGCTGATGCCTTCGGCGTCATGCCTCCGATTGCCAAGCTTACGCCTGCGCAGGCCATGTACCACTTCCTGTCCGGCTACACCGCCAAGGTTGCCGGTACCGAAAAGGGCGTGACCGAGCCTGAAGCAACGTTCTCGACCTGCTTTGGTGCGCCATTCATGCCGCGCCATCCATCGGAATACGGCAATCTGCTGCGCAAGCTGATCGCCGAACACAAGGTCGATTGCTGGCTGGTCAACACCGGCTGGACCGGCGGCGCTTATGGCACTGGCAAGCGTATGCCGATCAAGGCTACCCGTGCGCTTCTTGCAGCAGCGCTCGACGGTTCGCTCAACAATGCGGAATTCCGTACTGATCCGAATTTCGGCTTCGCAGTGCCGGTTGAAGTGCCGGGCGTGGATACGTCCATTCTCGATCCGCGTTCGACCTGGGCTGACAAGGCAGCTTACGACGCACAGGCTCAAAAACTTGTCGATATGTTCGTGAACAATTTCGAGAAGTTCGAAAGCCATGTCGATCACGATGTGAAGGATGCTGCGCCAGCAACGCAAATTGCTGCTGAATAAGCAAAATTGAAATCCTGAGGAGGAGGGGAAGCCCGGCTGAAAGGCCGGGTTTTTCTTTTGTCTAACGGATAGAGCGTATCGCGCTTGATCGTATCCACCGTGCTCGCTCTATCCATTTGTTTTTACGCATGTCTTTATCCCAAAACCGGTTCCCACTTTTGGGAGACATGCGTTAGAAAGCGGTGTATCACTTTCCATCATGGAAGAAAGCCGCAACATCATTCGCATCACGAACCGCTTGACGATCCACGAGGACGATCTGGAGGAGAGCTTTATCCGCTCGTCTGGTCCCGGTGGTCAGAACGTCAACAAGGTTTCGACCGCTGTGCAGTTGCGCTTTCATGCGGCACGCTCCGGCCTTCCCGAAGATGTGCTTTCCCGTCTTTTCAAACTTGCCGGTCAGAAAGGCACCAAGGACGGTGACATACTGATCGAGGCCAATCGTTTTCGCACACAAGAGCGCAATCGCGAAGATGCCCGTGAGCGGATGATTGCACTGATCCAGGAGGCAGCAGTTCCGCCACCGCCACCGCGCAGGAAAACAAAGCCGACAAAAGGCTCGATTGAGCGCCGCCTCAAGGCTAAATCCGGACGCTCTGACATCAAGAAAGGCCGCGGCAAGGTTTCTTACGATTAAGCGCATCCCGAAAAGTGGGAACCGGTTTTCGGAAGGAGATGCGCGTAAAAACAAATATACCATTCGCATTTTGGGAACAGACAACATGACTATCAATTATCACGAGCTTGAAACCAGCCATGGCCGCATTGCTGTGCGTGAAAGCGAAGGCGAGGGCGCTCCTCTTCTGATGATCCATGGCAATTCAAGTTCGGGCGCAATTTTCGCACCACAGCTCGAAGGCGAGATCGGCAAGAAATGGCGCGTGATAGCACCTGATCTTCCGGGCCATGGCAAATCTTCCGATGCGATTGATCCCGATCGCAGCTATTCGATGGAAGGCTATGCGGATGCGATGACGGAAGTCATGCAGCAGCTCGGCATTGCCGATGCTGTCGTTTTCGGCTGGTCGCTCGGTGGCCATATCGGTATCGAGATGATTGCCCGTTATCCTGAAATGCGTGGCCTTATGATTACCGGAACGCCACCCGTGGCGCGTGAGGAAGTGGGGCAGGGGTTCAAGAGCGGACCCGACATGGCGCTTGCCGGACAGGAAGTCTTTTCCGAGCGCGACGTGGATTCTTACGCACGCAGCACCTGTGGCGAACCATTCGAAGCATCGCTTCTCGATATTGTTGCCCGTACCGACGGCCGCGCACGCCGCATTATGTTTGAAAAATTTGCCGCTGGCACCGGCGGCAACCAGCGCGACATCGTCGCTCAAGCAAAGCTTCCCATTGCAGTCGTCAATGGGCGCGATGAACCTTTCGTCGAACTCGACTTCGTCTCCAAGGTAAAATTCGGTAATCTTTGGGAAGGCAAAACCCACGTTATCGACGATGCTGGACATGCGCCATTTCGCGAAACGCCAGTAGAATTTGATGCTTATCTCGCTCGTTTCATCGAGAGTTGCACAAAATAACTTTTCCAATTCAAACGGCATCGATTGATGCCGTTTGACGGCTTCCCACATCCGCCCGGCGCCCTAACTTGATCTTCAAGATTGTGAAAGGGCAAAATCATGGGCATGACTGTTGCGGATCTTCTGGCTCAAACCTTGGCCGAAGCAGGTGTTAAACGTATCTGGGGTGTTACGGGCGATAGTCTCAACGGACTGAATGACAGCCTCAGAAGACTTGGCAAGATCGACTGGATGCATGTTCGCCATGAGGAAACCGCAGCCTTCGCAGCAGGGGCAGAAGCGGCTGTCACCGGCGAACTGGCCGTTTGTGCTGGCAGCTGTGGTCCCGGCAATCTGCACCTCATCAACGGGCTTTTTGATTGTCACCGCAACCGCGAACCTGTGCTGGCGATTGCAGCCCATATTCCTTCATCCGAAATCGGCCTCGACTATTTTCAGGAAACCCATCCGCAGGAACTGTTCCGCGAATGCAGCCATTTTGTTGAGCTGGTTTCCAACCCTGCACAAATGCCCGAAGTGCTGAACCGCGCCATGCGCGCGGCCATCGGCAAGCGCGGCGTAGCCGTGATCGTCATTCCGGGTGACGTTGCGCTCAAGCAGGCACCTGAAGGGGCGAAGCAGACCTGGACGCAGATCTCGCCTCCACGCATGGTTCCGTCTGACCGGGATGTCGCAAAGCTCGCAGATATTCTCAACGGTTCTGAGAAGATCACCATTCTGGCAGGTAGCGGCTGCGCTGGCGCCCATGATGCTGTTGTATCATTGGCTGAACAGCTTGAGGCGCCTGTGGTTCATGCGCTGCGCGGCAAGGAACATGTTGAATGGGACAATCCCTTTGATGTCGGCATGACCGGCCTGATCGGCTTTTCGTCCGGCTATCACGCCATGCTCAACTGCGACACGCTGCTGATGCTTGGCACCAGTTTCCCTTATCGCAACTTCTATCCCGACAAGGCAAAGATCGTTCAGATCGACAATGATCCTTCACAGCTCGGACGCCGTGCACCGCTCACATTGGGTGTGACCGGCGATGTGTCGGAAACAATCGCAGCCCTACTGCCGAAACTCAAATCTGGCCGCAGCACAAAATTCCTCGATGCCGCAAAGACACATTACACGAAAGCGCGCGAGGCATTGGATGATCTGGCAGAACCATCAAAACCAGGCCAGCCGATCCACCCGCAATATCTCACCCGCCTCGTCAATGAGATTGCGGATGAAGATGCGATCTTTACCGCCGATGTCGGCACGCCTACCGTCTGGGCTGCACGCTACCTCACCATGAATGGCAAGCGTCGCCTGCTCGGTTCTTTCAATCATGGCTCAATGGCCAATGCCATGCTTCAGGCGCTGGGCGCAAAGGCTGCAGCGCCGGAACGACAGGTCGTTTCACTCTCCGGCGATGGCGGTTTCACCATGATGATGGGCGATTTCCTGTCGTTGAAGCAGCTCAATCTGCCCGCCAAGATCATTGTTTATAACAATGGCTCACTTGGCTTCGTGGCAATGGAAATGAAAGCTGGCGGTTATTTGACCTCCGGGACCGACCTCGAAAACCCGAATTTTGCAGCCATGGCGGAAGCCATCGGCATTAAAGGTTTTCGTGTAGAGGAATCCGCAGATCTGCCGGAAGCCTTGAAACAAGCTTTTGCTCATGACGGTCCGGTTCTCGTCGATGTGGTGACAGCCAAGCAGGAACTGGTGATGCCGCCAAAGATCAAGGCCGAGCAGGCGAAGGGCTTCAGCCTTTATATGCTCAAAGCCATCATCAGCGGTCGTGGTGATGAAATCGTTGAACTCGCCCGTACCAATCTTGGTCGTTAAAACGGTCTTATCGAAGGGGTATGCTAATTAAGTGCCAGAACTTATTGAGCAATTTCCGGAAAATCCTGTCTTGACCAATTTTCGTCGAGCTGTACTTTGTAGCCTATTGATTGGCTGCAAGAAGCGCTAGCTCATCTCTGGTTCTGATATTTGATACGACGCATCAATAGTTTAGCAACAACAGGGAGATTTGCCCCATGGGAATTTTCGATTTCGTGAAGTCGGTCGGAACCAAGCTTGGTTTCGGTGAAAATGAACCCAAAGCCGATGATCTGAAGAAGGAACTCGACTCGCATAATCTCGGCACCGATGGCGTGCAGGTGAGCGTGCAAGGCGACAAGGCCGTCCTGACCGGCAATGTGAAGGATCAGTCGGCTTTTGAAAAAGCTATTATCGCTGTCGGCAACTCGCTTGGTGTTTCCAAGGTGGAAGCTTCGGAACTGAAAGTCGATGGAGCCGGGACGACCGGTGCCGAACCTGTCTTCTACACGGTTAAGAAGGGCGACAATCTCTGGAAAATCGCCGAAGCTCAATATGGCAAAGGCAAGGGCGCAAAGAACGACATCATTTTTGAAGCCAACAAGCCGATGCTGACGCATCCGGACAAAATCTATCCGGGTCAGGTGCTGCGCATTCCGCCGCTTGCTTGATTGTAAAAACGATCCAAAGCGATCAGGGCGCCGAACTATTCGGCGCCCTTATTCTTTACGGGATATAAATCTCGGCTTTCATGAATGTTACGGCGTTGCCGGTGAGCAAAACACGGTCGCCTTTCAGCTCACATCCCAAATGTCCACCACGGGCCGAAGCCTGATAGGCGGACAGTTTGTTTTTCCCGATCTTTTGAGCCCAATAGGGTACAAGCGTCGCATGGATAGATCCTGTAACCGGATCTTCCGGGATACCCGATCCCGCCGCAAAATAACGCGAAACGAAGTCGTGCGACGATCCTCGTGCGGTAATCACCAGGCCGACTGATCCCAGTTTTTCAATCTGGATATGATCAGGCACGAAAGCCCTGACCGCAGCCTCATCCTCAAGCTGCACATAGATATTCTCGAAATTTCTGAAGAAAGTGGCTCCGCTCTCATTCTCAAACAGTGGTGCGATGAACGCAGGCAGCTCGGAAAGCTGGTCGGGAGCAATGGATGGAACATCAAGCACATAATCGTCGCCCGCGCGCGAAACACTGATCTTGCCTATGCGGGTGTGAAAATGCAGCTCACCGTCAATCTTGTGGTGCCAAGCCAGTACATGCGCCGTTGCCAGAGTGGCATGGCCGCAAAAATCGACCTCTAGCGTCGGTGTAAACCATCTGAGCTTCCAGCCGTCCTCTGCAGGGCACGCAAAAGCCGTTTCCGCGAGATTGTTTTCCGCAGCGATTGCCTGCATGGTCGCATCGCTCAGCCAGTCTTTCAGGATCAGAACTGCCGCAGGGTTTCCGGCGAAGACACGTTTGGTGAACGCGTCCACCTGATACATTTCCAGCACTTGCGGCATTCTGGTTTCCTGAGATTTAAATCTTTCTGAGTGCCACTTCTTCGATCAGATGATCGCTGCCTTTGCGCAGGATAATATCGGCGCGGGGGCGAGTGGGAAGAATGTTTTCGCGCAGGTTCTTCATGTTGATATTGTTCCAGAGGCCTTCGCCGATGGAACGCGCGGCTTCTTCTGAAAGCTGCGAATAGCGGTGGAAGAACGACTGCGGATTGACGAAAGCCGTCTCACGCAAACGCATGAAGCGGTCGATATACCATTTGTGGATCAGTTCCGATTCCGCATCGATATAGATCGAGAAGTCGAAGAAGTCGGACACGAAAGGCACCATCTTGCCGTCTTCCGGCAGATCGCGGACCTGAAGCACATTGATGCCTTCAAAGATCAGAATGTCGGGCTTGTCGACAATCTGATATTCGCCAGGCAGCACGTCATAGCTCAGATGCGAATAGAGCGGCGCGCGCACATGGCTCATGCCGGCCTTGATCGCTGACAGGAAACGTAAGACCGCGCCCACATCATAGCTTTCCGGAAAGCCCTTGCGCTCCATCATGTTCTGATCACGCAGAACCGCGTTGGGGTAGAGGAAACCGTCCGTCGTCACCAGATCGACCTTCGGGCTGGAAGGCCAGCGGGCGAGTAGTTCTTTCAGAATACGCGCGGTCGTGGATTTGCCGACTGCAACCGAGCCTGCAATGCCAATGATGAAAGGCGTCTTGAAGCGCTCTTCCATATTGAGAAATTGCTGGCGCTGACGAAACAGAAGCTGGCTTGCTTCCACATGCGCATAGAGCAGGCGGGACAGCGACAGATAAATGCGCCGCACCTCATCAAGATCAATCGGATCGCCCAGCGAGCGCAGCCGTTTCACTTCTTCATAGGTGAGGGTGAGGGGGGTGTCGGCGCGAAAGCCTGCCCACTCTTCCGCCGAAAAGAAACGGTAAGGCGAGTAACGCGACGGCGTTAGCTGGTCCACTTTTTCCCACATATTGTCGCTGCTCTCCCTCAACGCCAATTCTGCACTAACAGCTTTTGGATTAGTTTGCATTTATGCTTTCGGACGACCGGCCTTTTCCTCAAGGCCAGTCTGCGCTGTACGGCGTTGCAACTCTGCAAGAACTTCATCAAGCGACACATCTGCAATCTTGAGAACCACCAGCAGGTGATAAAGCAGGTCGGCGCTTTCCGTGACCACTTCCGCGCGATCACCGCTAACTGCGGCAATCACCGTTTCGACGGCTTCTTCACCAAGCTTTTTGGCGGCCCGCGTCTGACCCTTGGCAAAGAGACTAGCAGTATAAGACGATCCATCCGTCGAATTTGCACGCTCTGCGACGATGCGTTCAAGATCGGAAAGGGTGAACTCAGCCATCGGAATTCCTTCAACTCTTTTTGCGCATGTCGTTATCGGAAAACCGGTTCCCACTTTTCCGCGACAAGCTATATTCTCAACGGACCGGATCGAGCCGCATCGGGATACCAGCCTCGGCCATATAGCGCTTGGCTTCGCCAATCGTATAGGTTCCAAAGTGGAAGATGGATGCTGCGAGAACTGCCGTCGCATGACCTTCGCGGATACCGTCGACCATGTGATCGAGATTGCCAACGCCGCCCGATGCGATCACCGGAACGCGCACGCTGTCAGCAACAGCGCGCGTCAAGGCCACATCATAACCCGCCTTGGTACCATCACGATCCATTGAGGTCAGCAGGATTTCACCTGCACCAAGGCTCACCACCTTCTGCGCAAATTCCACTGCATCAATGCCAGTCGTCTGGCGTCCACCATGGGTAAAGATTTCCCAGCGGTCGCTCTCACCAGCTCCCGAAACCTTCTTGGCGTCGATGGCCACAACGATGCACTGATCGCCAAACTTGTCGGCGGCTTCTGCAACAAATTCCGGGTTCTTGACCGCAGCCGTGTTGATCGAAACCTTGTCGGCCCCGGCAAGCAACAGCTTGCGAATATCAGAAACCTGACGCACACCACCGCCAACGGTCAGCGGCATGAAACACTGTTCCGCTGTACGGGCGATGACATCGAAAATTGTCTCGCGATTGTCCGAAGACGCCGTGATGTCGAGGAAGCACAGTTCGTCTGCGCCAGCCGCATCATAGGCGCGGGCCGCTTCCACCGGATCACCGGCATCAATCAGATCTACAAAGTTTACGCCCTTAACAACGCGGCCGTCTTTAACATCAAGGCAGGGAATCACGCGTGCTTTGAGTGTCATACTGAAGTTCCTTCAGATGCGCGTCCTCGCCGCTCTGCGGCTGCGGGCGACGCGGCTAACAAAGCCAATGCTTCTGCCGGATCAATGCGACCATCATAAAGCGCGCGGCCAGAAATCGCACCTTCCAGTTTGCGCGCATCGGGTGCGGCAAGACGTTTGATGTCATCCATCGAGGCGAGGCCGCCCGATGCGATCACGGGAATCGAAACGCTATCGGCAAGACCAAGTGTGGAATCCCAGTTGATACCAGCCAGCACACCGTCACGGTCGATGTCGGTATAGATAATGGCTGCGACGCCCGCACCTTCAAACTTTTTCGCGAGTTCCACCACGCCCAGCTCGGAGGCCTCGGCCCAGCCTTCAACGGCAACATAGCCGCCCTTGGCATCGATGCCGACGGCAACCTGTCCCGGAAATTCCTTGCAGGCTTCGATCACCAGCGCCGGATCGCGCACGGCAACGGTGCCGAGAATAACGCGGCGCAGTCCCTTGGAAAGCCAGCTTTCAATATGGGCAAGCGTGCGGATACCGCCGCCAAGCTGAACCGGATTTTTGGTCGCTTTCAAAATGGCTTCAACAGCTTTGCCGTTGACGCTTTCGCCAGCAAAAGCACCGTTGAGATCGACCACATGCAGCCATTCAAAGCCCTGATCCTCAAAAGCTTTGGCCTGTGCTGCAGGGTCTTCATTGTAAACGGTCGCCTGATCCATGTCGCCAAGCTTCAGGCGCACGCATTGACCGTCTTTCAAATCGATGGCGGGAAAAAGAATCATTTCAACAGGTTGTCCACATTAATCCACAAAGACACGCACAGCTTATCCCCACAATCTACAGGTTAAAAGCCATATTCAGCGGTTGTGTTGGGGAAGATCTCAGTGCGTGATTGACCGCACCATCCGAGTCGTTTTTCAATAGTAGTAAGGAAAGCCGGGGGCCGAATCCCGACTTTCCTGCCGCTTAACGTGAATGCCAGCGGTGCCCTCGTAGTGTGAAAGGCAGAGCCTAATTCCGCATATTTGTGGAATCCGGTCAAATGCCAATTTGGAATAATCTGGGCAAAAAGTGCATTCACTTTATACAGCCGGAGAATCTCCCCTATGGCGAACGGATATTTGACGAATATAGAAGCAACGAAAACTTGGGTTTTACGTGCCTGCGGATGGCGAGTTAGAGACATTCAAAAGCGCTTCGACGTTGATCCACGTCGCTTATACGACGTGTGGGAAGAGAAGGAATTCAAAGGGTGTCGCTATAAAGCGATGCGTCTATTCGTTCGTCTTTTCCCTAACGAGAAAGTCGAGGGATTGTTTGATAAGCATATTCCTCGCTTTCAAAGGACGTTGAAAAAGGACAGTCAACTGTCACTGCCATTTTAAGGCTTCCACTGAAGAAAGTTAGCGATTAGAGCCAGCCCCAAAAGCTGGCTCTTTTCAGGATGGAACTGCGTGCCGATCATGTTGTCGCGACCAACCGTTGCGGTCACATCGCCACCATATTCGGTGACGGCCAGCACTTCTGCTTTGTTCTTCGCGTCGAACATATAGGAATGCACAAAATAGGCATGCAAGCCGTTCTCGCCGGTAGCGATACCGTCAAACACCGGATGCGAATGTTTCACGTGAATCCTGTTCCAGCCGATCTGCGGAATCTTGAGCGTCGGGTCGGACGGCGTCATTTCACGCACATCGCCTGCGATCCAGCCGAGACCTTCGGTCACTTCTTTTTCAAGGCCGCGCTCCGACATCAACTGCATACCCACGCAGATGCCAAGAAACGGATGCGCCTTTTTCAGAACCACATCTTCCAGTGCTTCCACCATGCCGGAAACCGCATGGAGGCCGCGACGGCAATCGGCATAAGCGCCAACGCCCGGCAGCACGATGCGGTCCGCGCTCGCCACGCGATCGGCATCCGCTGTCAGTTCGATTTCAGCTTTCACACCGCTCTCATGGGCGGCACGCTCAAAGGCCTTGGTGGCCGAGCGAAGATTGCCGGAACCATAGTCGATAATTGCAACACGCATTTTCAGTTTTCTCCGCGATGACCGACAAATCCGATCGTCGAGCCAAATGAGGAATAAGTGGGACGAGGGGGCTGCTGCGCCCATTCCGGCGCAGAGGTGTCCTTCAGGGAGTCTTTGATTTCTGTCGCTGGCTCTGCCGCTTCTTTAAGACCGTAGAAGTAGCGGATTTCCGCTTCTTCCAAATCAGCCGCATCAATGACGGCTGTTTCAACGAAACCCTGACGCTTTAGCTTCGCGATCTTCCAGTTAACGCCTTCCAGCGCCACAAAAAGCGAAAACAACAACGTGATCAGCGGCACTGCATTGGAGATGCCCAATGCAGAACCTGCCACGCCCAGCAGGATCGTCACACCGAGAACGGCAATGGCTTCAAACCAGAGCCGCTGCAACAAAAGCCAGACAAACGGGAGGATCAGCGCTAAGGCGTAGAATCCGTCGCGCACGAAAACCGCTTTTTCGGAACGTTGAGTTCCGGCTGGTTCAAGAACGACGAATTGCGCCATGACACGTCCTTTCGGGAAATACTTATCCCTTCAGCGACCCCTTGGTCGAGGGAATTGCATCCTTCTGGCGCGGATCGGTTTCGAGCGCTGTGCGCAGAACCCGGGCCACGGCCTTGAAGATCGATTCAGCAATATGGTGATTGTTAGCACCATAGTGATTGTTGATATGCAGCGTAATGCCTGCATTCATAGCAAAAGCCTGGAAGAACTCGCGCACCAGTTCAGTATCGAAGGTGCCGATCTTGGCCGTCGTGAAATTCACGTTCCAGACCAGAAAGGCACGGCCCGAAACATCGACCGCCGCGCCCGTCAGAGTGTCGTCCATGGCGAGATCCATCGAGGCATAACGCACGATGCCGCGACGCTCACCAAGCGCTTTCGCCACAGCCTGACCCAGCGCAATGCCAGTATCTTCGACTGTGTGGTGGTCATCAATATGCAGATCGCCCTTGGCCATGACGCGCATGTCGATGAGCGAATGTCGGGAAAGCTGCTCCAGCATATGATCGAAGAAGCCGACACCAGTTGTAATGTCGAACTTGCCGTTGCCGTCCAGATCCACAGAAACAGCAATGCTTGTTTCTTTTGTTGAACGTTCGATACTTGCTTTGCGGGCGCTTTCAGCCGTCATAGCATTTCCTCTGTTGAAATCTTTTCGCGTTCTAGAACAGCTGGCCGCTTTTGCCAATGCTTTTAGGGATGCTCCCAACATTCAGATCACTGTGTGTTTGCATTTTGCCAGCCCCTTCTTAAATATTCACAACGAAACCCGATTCAGTTAGCTCTTGAGCCGACGAAGCGAGCTTCGAGCCAAATAAGGGGCTTATGCGTTTGCCAGATGGAAACGTATCGGCCGCCAAAGGAGTGATCCATGATCGAACATAATCCCACGACAATTTACGGCACGACCATTGTCACCGTTCGCAAGGGTAACAAGGTTGTTATCGCCGGTGACGGGCAGGTCTCGCTCGGCAACACCGTGATGAAGGGCAATGCGCGCAAAGTGCGCCGCATCGGCAAAGGCAATGTCATTGCCGGTTTCGCCGGTGCCACGGCTGATGCCTTCACCCTACTTGAGCGCCTTGAAGCCAAGCTTGAACAATATCCGGATCAGCTGATGCGCGCCTCCGTCGAACTCGCCAAGGACTGGCGCACCGACCGCTATCTGCGCAAGCTGGAAGCCATGATGCTGGTTGCCGACAGCAAGGTGACGCTGGCACTCACCGGTACGGGCGACGTGCTTGAACCCGAACATGGCGTCATGGCCATCGGATCGGGCGGCAATTATGCGCTGGCCGCAGCCCGCGCGCTGATAGATACCGATAAGGATGCCGAGGAAATCGCCCGCAAGGCGATGGAGATTGCAGCCGATATCTGCATCTACACCAATCACAGCATTCTAGTTGAAAGCCTCGACGCCGAATGAGCTCAATAGCGCAAGCCTCAACCTCCAAGACACATCGTTGGGGCTTAGGTGCTCTGATCGTCCTTGCCATTCTCGTTATACAGGCCTCCTGGCTTTATATCGACGGACGGATTCCCATGTGCGAATGCGGCACCATAAAATTATGGTCCGGTTCGCTGATGTCTGAGAATTCGCAGCATATAGCCGACTGGTATACGCTCTCGCACATCATTCATGGCTTTCTGTTCTACTGGCTTCTGACAATCATCGCGCCAAAGGCTCCGCTGGGCTTGAGACTTGCCGTGGCAGTCGGCGTTGAAGCCGCCTGGGAACTGGTCGAAAACTCGAATTTCATCATCGAGCGCTATCGCGCCAATACGTCCTCAGTGGACTATTTTGGCGATAGTATCGTAAATTCGGTTTCCGACAGTGTTTTCGCCATGATCGGCTTTCTGATCGCAGCCAAACTGCCAACAAAAATCACCGTCGCGACTGCGCTCTTTTTTGAAGTTCTGGCGCTCATTGTCATCCGCGACAACCTTACGCTCAACGTGATCATGCTGCTGCATCCGTTCGAGTTCATCAAGCAGTGGCAAACCGGGTTATAATCATGAGTAATTTTTCTCCCCGTGAAATCGTTTCCGAACTTGACCGCTTCATCATCGGCCAGAACGACGCCAAGCGCGCCGTCGCTATCGCTCTGCGCAATCGCTGGCGCCGCCAGCAGCTGGAAGGCCAGATGCGCGAAGAGGTCATGCCAAAAAACATCCTGATGATCGGACCGACCGGTGTTGGCAAGACGGAAATCTCCCGTCGTCTCGCCAAGCTTGCAGGCGCTCCTTTCATCAAGGTTGAAGCCACCAAATTTACCGAAGTGGGCTATGTTGGCCGCGACGTTGAACAGATCATCCGCGATCTGGTTGAAGCCGCGATCGCTCTGGTGCGTGAAAAGAAGCGCGAAGACGTGAAGGCCAAAGCACACATCAATGCTGAAGAGCGCGTGCTTGACGGTCTTGTCGGCAAGACTGCAAGCCCTGCCACCCGCGAAAGCTTCCGCAAGAAGCTGCGTGACGGCGAGCTGGACGATAAGGAAATCGAGATCGAGGTCGCCGATACCGGTTCAGGCCAGAATTTCGAAATTCCGGGTATGCCTGGTGCCAATATCGGCATGATCAATATCGGCGATATTTTCGGCAAGGCCATGGGCGGGCGCACTAAGACGCGCAAAACCACGGTCAAGGAATCCTATGCAATCCTGATCAATGATGAGTCTGACAAGCTACTCGATCAGGATCAGCTCATTCAGGAAGCCCTGCGTTCGACCGAAAATGACGGCATCGTCTTCCTTGACGAAATCGACAAGATTGCTGCACGCGAAGGCGGAATGGGAGCAGGCGTCTCACGCGAAGGCGTGCAGCGCGATCTGCTGCCGCTTGTTGAAGGCACGACTGTTGCAACGAAATATGGCCCGGTGAAAACCGATCATATCCTGTTCATCGCATCGGGTGCGTTCCACGTTTCCAAGCCATCCGACCTGCTGCCGGAACTTCAGGGTCGTCTGCCGATCCGTGTGGAGTTGAACGCGCTGACGCGTGAAGATTTCCGCCGGATTCTGACTGAAACCGAAGTCAGCCTCATCAAGCAGTATATTGCGTTGATGGCGACGGAAGAGGTGAAACTCGATATTACGGACGACGCGATTGATGCTTTGGCTGACATTGCGGTCGATCTCAATTCGACGGTCGAGAACATTGGCGCGCGCCGCTTGCAGACGGTGATGGAACGGGTTCTGGACGATATTTCCTACAATGCACCTGACAAGGCCGGTTCGGACTTCAAGGTCGATGGGGAATATGTCCGCAAGACCATCGGCGATCTGGCCAAGAACACGGACCTTTCGCGTTTCATTCTGTAAAGAACCTGAGATGCGATCCAGGAACGTGACCAGAAAGTCACGCTTGGGTCCCATAATCCCGAAAGACAAAAATCCCCTCGACTTCATCGAGGGGGTTTTTTATTTTGCGGCAACTTTTATAGATCGTTTACCATATTGGGGCCGTTTCCGCGCAATGACCAGTCGACTGAACCGTATTGCAGGCATCTGCCTTGCCATCGCTTTCTCCTGCCAGAGCGCCTTTGCAGCCGTTACGGTTCCGCCCGGAAACCGCAGTGCAGAACAGCCTCCCATTCCCGGCGCCTCAGCCAAGCGCACCAAGGAGCTGAGCACGACCTATGAAGCCAAGTATCGCAAGATTTATAATCTTCTGAAAAAGGACGCCTCACTGCGTTCGAAGATCAAGTCAACGGCTTCGGCTTATGGCATCGATCCGATCCATATCGTCGGTGCGATCGTTGGTGAACATACCTACAATGTCGATGTCTATGACCGATTGCAGACCTATTACGTCAAGGCGATGTCCTATGTGAACCAGGGCGTGAGCTTTGGCTATAATGGCGAAAGCATCGGCCAGTTCGTGAAGCGTCCGGAGTTTTCCGAATGCCTCAAGTTCAAGGACAGCTATTCGCTGTGGAGCTGCCGCGAGACAATCTGGAACAAGCAGTTCCGCGGAAAATCGGTTGGCGGCAAGACATATCCGAACAATCGTTTCAGCGCCGTGTTCTTCCAGCCGTTCTATGCCGGCCAGACCTTTGGCCTCGGCCAGATCAATCCGCTGACCGCACTGCAGATGTCGGACATGGTCAATCGCGTATCGGGTCTGCCGAAGCTTAATGCCGAGAACGGCAATACAGTTTACAAGACCATCATGGACCCTGATCTGACACTGCCTTACATCGCGGCAACGCTGAAGCAGTCGATCACCGATTATCGCCAGATTGCCGATTTCGATATTTCGAAAAACCCCGGCCTGACAGCAACACTGTACAATACCGGCGGATCGACCGCCCGCGCCCGCGCGCTTGCCAATGAAAATACCCAGCGCAAGGCATCCGGGCAGGAGCCTTTGATGCCGCAGGAAAATTACTATGGCTGGCTGGTCAACACCAAGCTCGATGAACTGAAAGCGCTTTTTTAGAGTTAAGATATGATTGGATCAGATCGAAACGCGCTCTGAACGCAGAGATCTGTCCACCAAAAGCAGCAATTTCTTCTTGATCATCGGGTTGATCCTTCGCTCTACAACAACATGGAAGAGCGTAGCAAACAGGATCAGCCCGATCATTGTTATGACAATGGCGGTAACCGGCCCGAGATTACTCAGTAAAGCGGTGATGGCGATATAGCCGACATTCTGGTGCACAAGATAAAGTGCATAGGTCATACCACCAAGAATGCCTAGCATCCTCTGATGTTTTTGGCCGATATTTAGCTTTGTCAGTAAGAGCAAAACTGCAATCGAAGCCAGAATAATTGCTGTCATCGCCACCGGAGAACGCTTGATGGAATAGGTTTTCTCGGCCCATTCGGCACCAGCAAGGGTGGTATAGATTGCAAAGATTGCAGCGAGGATAAACAGCAGCACCGCATAAAATGAGCGCTGTCGCCTCAACCTGCTATAGATGATCCCCATTGCAAAGAAGCCGCTATATTCAGTGATAAAAAGGTTCTGCAAATGCTCTGAACCAATATAGAATTCATTCAGAAATGAGAATCCCAGCCAGAGCGGGATTATCCGGATGATATTGTGGAACTGCCCGAGCGCAATAAGGATGAAAATCCAGCCATAGAAAATAAGTTCGAGTACAATTGACCAATAGGCACCATCCACAAAGGATTGCCCCAACAGCTTCGAAAAGATGAAGATGTTCGCCAGATACTGATCGGAACTGATTTGAAACAGTGGGTTTCCTGACAGCCAGATCACCAGGGCGGATACGCTCATGATGATAAGAAATGTGGGATAAATCCGGGAAAATCTGGAAATCAAGAAATTGAATGGCTTCTGGCCTTCCGCCGAATAGGCGATCACAAAGCCGCTGATAATAAAAAAGATGCTGACCCCCAGATAGCCATAACTGGCCACGCTCTTCATAAAGTGAGGAATATCAACCGCAGGTAACTCTCCTGCGGCTTCACCTCTGAAAGCGAAATGAAACAGCATCACTGCGATAGCAGAAACCAGACGAAGAATATCAAGCCCGTAAATATGTTTACCCGGCTCCGGGTGTATCGAAACAGAGGATCCGTCTTCCGCAACCATCAAGCGCGCCCCCACACTTAAGCAACCTTTGCTCGAGAGCCTATAAACAGTGCCTGTATAATTTTTATTTAACGTTGAAGCGGCTTCAGGCCACGGCGGCGCTTGCGTGCCGCCTCGATTTCTTCCGTCAGATGTTTGATCGTCTCGCGATCGATGATGCGGATGTTGCGCGCCAGAAGGTTTGCAAGCTCGGTTGCCTGTGGCGAGAGACCGGACGTATCGATCACCACGCGCGGATGCGAGACAGCTGCCAGATTTTGCAGCTCCTCTGCCTCATCCCAGATAATATTGAAATAAGTGATGATGCGCTGCAGCATATCCCAGGTTGGCTGTCCCCGCCGTCCGTGTTCCAGCGCCGAAAGATAGGCTGGTGATACGCGCAGCGCTGCAGCCATTTCTTTCTGTGTAACGTTGCGTTCCTCACGAAGATCACGAAGCCGCTTGCCAAAGGGGGTCATCGGATAAGACCTCCGCCCTGGGTCTGCCTGCGCAAGCGGACATAAAGCGCGCCATGCCCGCCATGATGACGCGCGGCGTCTTCATAGGCGCTGACCAGCAGCCGGAACAAAGGCGTCGAAAACCAGTGTGGCACCGCCTGCTTGAGCACGCCTTCGCTGCCGAAAGAGCGGCCCTTGCCGGTAATCACCATCACATGCTTCAATCCGCGCGCATGTGCGCTGAGCAGGAAGCCATAGAGCAGCTCATAAGCATCGTTTTGTGTGAGCCCGTGCAGATCGATGCGTGCTTCAATATCCACACGTCCTTTGGAAATCTTGCGATGGGTTGGCCGATCAAAGGCATGGATCGGCATTTCCTTGAGCGAGTTGACCTTCTTTTTCGGCGTCTGCGTGTCAGCTGCAGACGAGGGCGCCTTTTTCGCAGGCTTTTTCTCAGCCTCCTGCGCCATCACCGTTTTGAAATCCGGAAACTCTTCCTCTTCCTTGGGCTTCTTTCCAGACAGAGGTTTTGCTGTTTTAGCCACCGTTTCCCAGAGAATGCGATCTTCAGGCCGTAGATAATCTTTTGCGGATTTTTCGTTCTTATCGATCATCGATCAATTCCCGACCAGTGCGCGCGGGACCAGCGCATAAAAATCGGCCTTGCTCTTGATACCGCCGGCGATTTCCCCGGCTGCATCACCCGATCCTGCAAAGAGATCACCGCGCGCAGGGCCGACAATCGCTGTGCCGGTATCCTGCGCGATCATCAACCGGGAGAAGGGCGTATGATCGAATTCCGTTACGCTTGGCGCATCGACAAAGATAGGCGTTCCGAATGTATGCAGAAGCCTGTCGACTGCGATAGAGCGACCAGCTGTCAGAGGAACCTTGGCCGCTGCGATCTGCCCTAAATTTGGGTCATGCCCATCATTACTATCAAATGCCGTTTCGCGGAAGAAAATATAGGAACGGTTCTGCCAGATAAGGTCATCGGCTTTTTCAGGATGATCTTTCAACCACTGGCGGATTGTCTGCATGGAGATGCTTTCAGCAGAAATCTCGCCTCTAGCAACCAGAATGCGCCCGATCCCGGTGAATGGATGGCCGGTTTTGGCTGCGTAAGTGATCCGCATGAAACTGCCATCGGTAAGCTTCAGCCGTGCTGCGCCCTGCACATGCGCGAAAAATGCATCGACCCGATCGGCAACATAGGCAAGCTCCAGCCCGCGATTTTTCAGGCTGCCTTGCTCGATCGTCCGGCGGTCATCATATTCAACAATACCGTTCGGCGTTTGCCGGGCGAAAGCGTAAGACGCATCGAGCCTCAGGGGACGGTTTTCATCCGTGACCTTCACAAGATCATCAGGTTTTCTCAGAAATGGCACCGTGAACTGCTTGTCAAAGCTGCGCGATGCTTCAATCTCCGGCTCGTAAAAAGCCGTCACAAACCCTTCTGCATCGATGCGGCAGGGAACAAAATGCGCTTCAAAAAAAGCGCGGGCCTGCGCCCTATCCGGATTATCAAGTAAACGCGCGGCGGCAAAAGCCGGTGTAAGCGCCTCGAAACTGATACCGAGGCTGCCGCTGTTATAGCGATTATGTTCCGCATAATCGGCTGAACGACGAAAGGCCGAAAAGGCGAGTGCCTGATCGTCCTGATCCCAGCCCGGGCAATCTGAAAAACTGACCGGTCGTATGATGTTCGCCAGATTATGCACAAGCCGCATCCGTCAATAATTAAAAGGGCCGCTAAATTAGCGGCCCTGAATCGTCAACTCTCTTTAGTCTTCGGCTTCGGTCGCGACAAGCTTCCAGTTTGGATCGCGCGAGCGCGTATCGCGCGCGAAGGTCCAGAGATCACGGATTTCGACGACATTTTCCTGATCGCCCTCAACCACGTTGCCGTCCTTGTCGAGCGTGGAAGAAATCATCTGGCTCACGATATTAAGCGTCACATGCGCTTCCGAGCCCTTCATTTCGGCATTGGCAATCTCTGCCTTGTCGATACCGACAAAGGTCGAGCGAACGCTTTCACCGCGTGCCTCGCGCTCATCGATTGCCGAAACGAAGCCCTCATAGACTTCCTTGGACAGAAGGTTTTTCAGAACCTTGCGGTCGCCATCGGCAAAAGACATGACGATCATTTCATAGGCGATCTTCACACCATCGACGAAGCTTGCCGGATCAAAGGATGGATCAGCGGCCTGAATTGAGCGAAGGCCGTCATTCACAGGCGTTCCTGCTGGTGCAACCTTGTCGATTGCCGAGAAATCCTTTTCACCGGGGCGCTGCGGAAGCGAAACGACATTGTCGGCTTCGCCACCTGCGGTCTGGGAATCGGAATTACGAGCGGATGTATAAGGATCAATTGGCGGTTTTTCATTTCCCGTGCGACGACCAAGAACATTCCTCAGCTGAAGAAAGATCACCACCGCCGCAATGAAGAAGAATATCGTGCCAAAATCAAAAAATTCCATACCGCCTGCCACCAGTTAACGGGTCGGGATTGCAAATCCCTCCTCACGTCGTGAATTTCGTTACATATACATATAGATCGGCTTGACTGATCATTCAAATCCAGATCACGCATACCTATCTGATATTGCATGATAGACAGTTTCAATTTCGTTCCTCAAAACATGTTGCGTAAAAATGCCAAGCGTTTTTTGCTTTTGACATGAATAAAACATGCGAATGAAGTTTGTTTCATCACATACAAATCAACCAACATAAGGTCATAACTGCCGTGTCCTCTTCTTTTGCCCCTCTCGTCATGCTGGCAATGCCGTTCATCGAAATTGCCGGCTTTGTGATCGTCGGCAGTGAGATCGGTGTTCTGGCAACGCTGGGTCTTGTCATCCTGAGTGCTATGCTCGGCTTTTTTCTGCTGCGCGTGCAGGGCTTCGGGCTTTTGCAGCGTATCCGCATGGAAAGTGCCGCCGGACGCGTGCCGGATCGCGAAATGATGCATGGCGCAATGATCGTCGTCGCAGCTATCATGCTCATTGTTCCGGGCTTCGTCACAAGCGCGATTGGCCTTCTGCTTTTTGTGCCCTTCATCCGTGATCTTGTCTGGAACCGCTTTGTGCGCAATCGCCTGGTGGTTGCCACGGCATCGACACGCTATTCGGAAGCCTATCGTCCATATGAGCGGAAAGAAAATAATGTGATTGATCTGGACCCGGAAGATTACTCGACAAAGCCGGATGAAAACTCGCCGTGGAATCCGGACCGCAAAGATCACTAATCGCTCAAATGCTAACGTAAAAACGGTTTCTTGCCTCATCTACGCACACATGCTAGCCAAGCATCACTGCTTTTTGGGCAACAAGATAAATCATTAAAGAGAAGGCATACCGATAATGAGCGATAAGGCCGCTGCGGGCGAAGTAAAGAACGGCAATGGCGCAACCGCCCAGCCGTCCCTCAACATTCTGGCCCAGTACATCAAGGATCTTTCCTTTGAAAGCCCAGGCGCGCCTCTGTCGCTGCGCCCGCGCGAAAAGGCTCCTTCGATCAACATCAATGTCAACGTAAACGCCAATCCGCTTTCCGAAACGGATTTCGACGTTGTTCTGACGCTCGAAGCCAAGGCTGTCGACGGCAAGGACGTTCTGTTCAACACGGAACTGGTCTATGGCGGCGTATTCCGCATTCAGGGTATCGCGCAGGAGCATATGCTTCCGCTGCTGTTCATCGAATGCCCACGTCTTCTGTTCCCATTTGCCCGTCAGATCATCGCTGACGCAACGCGCAATGGTGGCTACCCACCTCTGATGATCGATCCAATCGATTTCGCGCAGATGTTCCAGAGCCGTATGGCCGAAGAACAGGCAAAGAGCGCTGTAAAGAGCTAATCTCTACAACGACCTAAAAAGAAAACCCCGCGAGAGCGGGGTTTTTTTTCGATGTCAGCTAACGTATTTTTTCCAGATTGCCTTGTCGCCCATTTTTGCAACAAGGGCATCATGGGCTGCGCGCTCCTTATCGCTGATACGCGGCGCCAAAGGTGCCGGGCGCTGGCGCAAGACAATATTGCCGCCATTCCCCGAGCGATCATCATTACCGGAACTACCGGATGAGCTAAGGCCGAGTGCGGTCTGCTTGCCGCCAATCAGCTCAATATAGACTTCGGCCAGAATTTCAGAATCGAGCAATGCGCCGTGCAACGTACGGTGCGAATTATCGATGCCATAGCGCTTGCAGAGCGCGTCGAGCGAATTCGGCCCCATTGGATGTTTTCGGCGCGCCAGAGCGAGCGTATCGACGATACGTTCAACGGCGATTTCCGGCTTCCCCAGACGGTCCAGCTCGGCATTGATGAAGCCAAGATCGAACATGGCATTGTGCGCCACGAGCTTCGCACCATCGAAAAACTCCATGAACTCATCGACGATATCAGCAAAGGTCGGCTCTTTAAGCAGCTGTTCGTCGGTGATGCCGTGCACCGCGAGCGCTTCGACATGAACCTTTCGCCCTTGCGGGTTGATGAATTTATGGAAGGTTCGGCCGGTGGGAAAGCGGTTGATCATTTCCACGCCGCCGATTTCGATGACGCGATCCTCCAGCCGTTCAAGGCCAGTGGTTTCCGTATCGAAAACGATCTCACGCATGGCAACCTCTTAAATGATTTGACGCTTTATAGCACAGCCAAGCCGAAGCTCAGGATGGATTGGCAAGCTTTCCACGCAATTCAGCGATGATGGCTTTGATCTGCGCCCGCGTTTCATCAAAGTCGCCCGAAGAATCGATGACGAAATCAGCACGCGCACGCTTTTCGGCATCCGGCATCTGCCGGGCCAGAATGGCCTCGAACTTCGCTTCCGTCATGCCTGCGCGGGAAAGAACGCGCTCACGCTGAATGTCGGCAGGAGCGGAAACGACAGCCACCTTGTCCACACGGCTTTGGCCACCTGTTTCAAACAGCAGCGGAATATCAATCAGCGCAATATCGGCGCCATCGGCACGCGCGCGTGCAAGAAAAGCGGCTTCCTCTTCGTGCACGAGCGGATGAATGATGGATTCGAGCTTTTTGAGCGCTTCCGGTTTGCCGAGGACCGCGCTCGAAAGCTTTGTCCGGTCAACAGTTCCATCCACAACCGTTCCGGGGAAGGCGGCTTCTATCAAGGGGGCTGCCCGACCCGAATAAAGCTGATGCACGGCATTGTCAGCGCTATAGACCGGCACACCATTGTCGGCAAACATGTTTGCCGCAGTGGTTTTTCCCATGCCTATAGAGCCGGTCAGTCCGAGGATGATCATAAAGCACCAGCCTTTTTCATATCATCCAGAATATAATTACGAAGTGCTTCTGTCACTTCTGGTCTTTTGCCAAACCAGCGTTCAAAACCCGGAACCGCCTGATGCAGCAACATGCCAAGCCCATCGACGGTTTTAAGACCAGCTGCTTCAGCGCTGGCCAAAAACGGCGTCTTGAGCGGAATATAAACAATATCGGTGGCGACAGCTGATTTCTGCGCCTCACTCAGATCAAGCGGAAACTCTGTCGGCTCACCATGTCCGCTCATGCCCAGCGATGTCGTGTTGACGATCAGACCGGCATCTTTGACCAAAGCCTGCGCCGCATCCCATCCATGAGCGGAAACGCCTTCGCCGAAATGGCTTGCCAGTTCTTCAGCGCGGTTCAACGTGCGATTGACGATGGCGATGCGCGAAAACCCGCGTGTCTGCAAAGCATGGACGATGGCGCGCCCTGCACCACCTGCGCCCAGAACCAGAGCCGTATCCGCATTGTCCCAACCCGGTGCCAGTGCATCGAGATTGGCAGCAAAGCCATAGGCATCAGTGTTGCCGCCGCAGAGCTTTCCACTCTCTATCCAGAGTGTATTCACTGCGCCAATTGCCTCTGCTGCCGCATCACGGCTGTCAACGGTTGCGAAAGCCACTTCCTTATGCGGGATCGTGACATTGCCGCCGGCAAAGCCATTTTCTTGAAGCGAGGCAGCAAATTCCGCGAAATTTTCCGGCGCCACTTCAATGGCTTCATAAGAGCCTTCGATGCCGTGCTCTTTCAGCCAGAAGCCGTGAATGAGCGGCGACCGCGAATGCTTTATCGGAAAGCCCGTGACAAATGCCTTATTAGCCATCGATCAGATTTTCCTTCCTCAATTCATCAAGCAGGGGCAGAAGCGGCAGTCCGACGATGGTGAAATAATCGCCGTCGATTTTCTCGAAAAGCTGAATGCCCGGACCTTCGACCTGATAAGCGCCGACACTGGAAAGAGCAACGTCGCCAACCCGACCGAGATAACGACCGACAAAACCCGGATCGAGATCGCGCATCGTCATGCGTGCCACTGAAACGTGACGCCACAGCGTCTCGCCGTTTTTAACCAGAACCACACCGCTGTTGAGCTGGTGTGTCTTGCCCGAAAACTGCAGCAACTGGCGCCGCGCTGCTTCCATATCCACAGGCTTGTGGAAAATCTCATCCCCCAGCGAAAGGGTCTGATCGCAACCGATCACCACCGCATCGGGATGGTTTTCACTCACCGACAAGGCTTTTGCTTCAGCCAGAACCTGTGCAACGTCTTCCGGCGTAGCGCCCGACTTATAAAGCGGCGCTTCAACCGAGCGCTCATCAATATCCGCGCTTTCGGCCAAAAATTCGATGCCGGCATTTTTCAGCAGTGCCGACCGAAACGGACTTTTTGATGCGAGAATAAGCTTTGTCGTCATGTCAAGTCTTCCTTCCTGCCTTCGCGCAGCAGAGATTGAATAGCAGCCGCCGTTTCTTCAATTGACCGGCGCGACACATCAATGATCGGCCAGCTGTGCCGGTTACAGAGATTGCGGGCATAAGCCAGTTCTTCGGAAATTGAAACGCGGTCTGTATAAAGTCCGGTATCAAGCGACGGCACATTGCCGAGTGGACGGTTTTGTCTGATCTGCGAAATGCGTTCAGCCGTAGCAACCAGCCCCACAATCATCGGGCGCTTTGCGGTAAAAAGCTGATCGGGGAGGGGGATGCCCAGAACAATCGGCACATTGGTCGCCTTGATGCCGCGATTGGCGAGATAGATGCTTGTGGGCGTTTTCGAGGTTCGCGAAATACCGACAAGAATAACGTCCGCTTCCTCTATATCGGGCGGCAATTGCCCGTCATCATGTTCCATCGTGAAATTGAGCGCATCGATCCGTCGGAAATAATCTGCATTGAGCACATGCTGCGCACTGGCGCGGCGGTGTGCTGGTGCGCCCAGATAGGATTGAAACGTATTGAGCACCGGTTCGAGTACCGAAACACTCGGTACGCCCATTTCGGCGCAGGTTTCATCAATGATGGCCGCGAGCTTCTGATCGACAATTGTATAGAGAACAATGCCTGGTTCAGCATCGATATTCTCCAGAACTTTGCGCAGCTGCTTCTCGGTTCGGATGAGCGGATAGATGTGCTCAATCGCGCGCGCATTGGCATATTGAGCCGCCGCAGCGCGCCCTGCAGCGAGGAGAGTCTCTCCTGTCGCATCAGAAATCAGATGAAGATGAAAGTAAGAAAGCGGTCTGGTCACAGTTTTCTCCCCTCCCTGTTGACGACTGTGCGTAAAATGGAGGCTCCATCCACAAGCCATGGCAGGCGGTGGGAAACTTGGCAAGTCATCCACAGCGAGCCAACATGTGTGAAGCTTTCAAAAGCGATTGTGGACAAGACTCGTAACATTTGGAAAACCTTGCGATATACCCAGCCTATCCACAAATTGTGCAAAGCTGCGGCAATTGGTAACTCCTTATATTCAATGAAAGATTTGAGTTTTCATTGCTTTTGTCCAGACTATCGGTGAATGTTCGCACAGGCAGAGATGGCCCGAGAGGAACTGTGGGGAAAAGACGGACAAACCTTAATCCCCGATTCCAACAGACTCTAAGAATCAAAAGATTCCTGAATCATCCTTTCTTTATGAAAGCCGGACGGGAAAACTTTCACACGAGATAACGAAAACCGATCGAACAGGGTGGAATGCAATGAAGCGCAAGATCTTGAAAGTGATGGATGGTGAGGCAGTCTTTCCACCACCGATCTGGATGATGCGTCAGGCCGGACGCTACCTTCCTGAATATCGCGAAGTACGTAAACAAGCCGGAAGCTTTCTCGACCTTTGCTATTCGCCCGATCTGGCTGTCGAAGTGACGCTTCAGCCTATCCGCCGTTTTGGCTTTGATGCAGCCATTCTGTTTTCAGATATTCTGGTTGTCCCTCACGCCCTTGGACGAGACCTTCGCTTTGAAGAAGGAAGAGGGCCTTTGATGACACCGATTGATGCGGATGAAATCTTCTGGCTTGAGACAGAAGGTGTCGCAAAACGCCTTGAGCCGGTCTATGAGACGGTTCGGCTGCTCCGCGAGCAGTTACCCGAGGAAACAACGCTGTTGGGCTTCTGTGGCGCTCCCTGGACCGTTGCGACCTATATGATCGCCGGTCATGGCACTCCAGATCAGGCTCCCGCCCGCCTGTTTGCCTATCGCTTCCCGGAAGCCTTTGAAAAGCTTTTGAATGATCTGGCAGATGTTTCAGCCGAATATCTCATTGAACAGCTCGATGCAGGTGCGGATGCCGTGCAGATTTTCGATTCCTGGTCCGGCGTTCTGGATGAAGATTGCTTTGAACGCTTCTGTGTTCGTCCCGTGGCCCGCATTGTGCAAAAAGTGAGGGCAGTTTATCCCGAAGCCCGCATCATCGGTTTCCCGAAAGGTGCCGGAATGCTTTACGCGGGCTATCGCGAAAAGACCGGCGTTGACGTTCTGGGCCTCGACTGGTCTGTGCCGAATTCCTTTGCGCGTGAACTTCAGACCGAAGGCGCTATCCAGGGTAATCTCGATCCCTTGCGCGTTGTGGCCGGTGGTGAAGCTTTGGACGAAGGTGTTGATGCGATCCTCAAAAATCTCGGGCAGGGTCCACTGATCTTCAATCTGGGTCACGGAATTACGCCACAGGCACCGATCGAGAATGTTCAGCGCATGATTGATCGGGTTCGTGGAGGCTACTGATGGTGGCTTCTGACAAAACAAACAGCGGTAAGGCCGCTCTGATCCGTACCATCGTCGCTCTGGTGGTTGTGGTACTCGGTTTATGGGGATTGTTTCACGTGAATCCAGCTGATGCTTATCTTTGGGTCAAGGCGATCCACGTCATTGCCGTTATCGCCTGGATGGCGGGAATGCTCTATCTGCCGCGGCTCTTCGTCTATCATTGCGCCGCAACACCCGGCTCTGAAACGTCCGAAACCTTCAAGGTTATGGAGCGCAGGTTGCTACGTTTCATAATAAATCCCGCTATGATTGTAACGTGGATTGCCGGTCTCTGGATGGCCTGGGAAATTTTCGGTTTTCAGGGTGGCTGGCTACACGCAAAGCTTCTGCTCGTGGTGCTGCTGTCGGGCCTGCATGGCTATCTTTCCAAAGCCACGCGTCTTTTTGCGCAGGATAAGAACACAAAATCGGCCAAGCATTGGCGAATCATCAATGAAGTACCGACAATCCTGATGATACTCATCGTCATTCTAGTGATCGTGAAACCGTTCTGATTTCTAAATTTTATAAAGAAAGCCCGGTATTTATCCGGGCTTTTTATTTGGCTCCGGGTATTTTTAGCAGAGCCACTTTCCATTTTCTGAGACTCGCACTAGCTTTTACCTATTGAACAAAAGACCGACACACCTTATGTGACACTTGCTCTTCATGCTGCAAACCGGTATGGATGAGTCCTCTTCCCACCATGACAGCAGGCCTTCGATGCCGGTCACAACTCAAGTGACCCACCTTTCCGAACAACTGCATTTTCTCCTTAAATTTCAAAAGAGTTCCTCACACATGCAGGAAATGAAACTACAAGAACTTAAAAATAAGACCCCGGTCGAGCTGCTGGCATTTGCCGAAACGCTTGAGGTCGAAAATGCGAGCGCCATGCGCAAGCAGGAACTGATGTTCGCGATCCTCAAAAGCCTTGCTGCTCAAGACGTCGAAATTATCGGCGAGGGCGTTGTTGAAGTGCTGCAGGACGGATTTGGCTTCCTGCGCTCTGCCGACGCCAACTATCTCCCGGGTCCTGACGATATTTATATTTCTCCTTCCCAGCTTCGCCGCTTCTCGCTGAAGACCGGCGATACGGTAGAAGGTCCGATCCGTGGTCCAAAGGAAGGTGAACGTTATTTTGCTCTTCTCAAGGTCAACACGATCAACTTTGAAGATCCTGAAAAGATTCGTCACAAGGTCCATTTTGACAACTTGACACCGCTCTATCCAAATGAGCGCTTCAAGATGGAACTTGAAGTTCCGACTTCGAAGGATCTGTCGTCGCGCGTTATCGATCTCGTGGCACCACTCGGCAAGGGCCAGCGCGGTCTGATCGTCGCGCCGCCACGTACCGGTAAAACGGTCCTGTTGCAGAACATCGCTCATTCGATCACTGCAAATCATCCTGAATGCTATCTGATCGTTCTTCTCATCGACGAACGTCCGGAAGAAGTGACCGACATGCAGCGTTCGGTGAAGGGTGAAGTTGTTTCTTCGACCTTCGATGAACCGGCATCGCGCCACGTTCAGGTTGCTGAAATGGTTATCGAAAAGGCCAAGCGTCTGGTCGAGCATGGCCGTGACGTTGTGATCCTTCTCGACTCCATCACCCGTCTGGGACGCGCCTACAATACCGTTGTGCCGTCATCGGGTAAGGTTCTGACCGGTGGTGTGGATGCAAACGCATTGCAGCGTCCGAAGCGCTTCTTCGGTGCAGCCCGTAACATCGAAGAGGGTGGCTCGCTCACCATCATCGCAACGGCGCTGATCGACACCGGCTCGCGCATGGACGAAGTGATCTTTGAAGAATTCAAGGGCACCGGTAACTCGGAAATCGTCCTCGACCGCAAGGTTGCAGACAAGCGTATCTTCCCGGCCATGGATATTCTCAAGTCCGGTACGCGTAAGGAAGACCTGCTCGTCCCACGCGCCGATCTTCAGAAGATTTTCGTTCTGCGCCGTATCCTTGCACCGATGGGAACAACCGACGCGATCGAATTCCTCATCGACAAGCTCAAGCAGACAAAGAGCAATGGCGAGTTCTTCGACTCGATGAACACGTAAACTAAAGATTGCAATTAAGAGAAAACGCCGCGTTGAGAAATCAGCGCGGCGTTTTTGTTTAATCAATACAGCGGTTCCAGTTAGGATTAAATCGTTGGAACCGCTGCAACTATCTGTTTTCACGCATTATCCGACGCAAAACCGCTTCGCGCTTTTGCTGAAAATGCTATAATACCTCAAGAATGGCCTCTGAGGAGAATTTCGAGCGCAGCCGGGGACTCTACCGGTGCAAGGCACACTTGCCCCTTACAGAGCCACGCTGAAGGTTTATCAGCATGTGCGGTACCCCCTGTTGGAAGTTCAATCGCTTTGCCTACTTCAAACGGAACGAACTTATCGACCCGCCGCGGATCAGGATTGCGTTGAGCGATCAAGCTTAGTTCGCCTTCACTACTTTCCTCGGCAATGACCAAAGACAATGGTTCGGCGGCAATGTGGGCAGCGTTCAAAATACCGATCTGACCATATTGCTGGACAAGAGCGCGGCCCATGGCTTGTTCAACCAGACGCTCATTCTGATTATAAAGATGCAGATCACCGGTCACGAGAAACAGGCGCGTGAAAGCTTCGATGATCTGGCTTGTAGCACTGGGGATCGCTTCGTCATAATCGCCATAGGCATGGAGAATGACATCTTCCGCGTCAAGCGCCGAAAGCCGATAGTTGCCTGATGCATCGCGATTGGCTGCATCTAGTGCATCTTTAAGTGCCACAGCATCAACGATGAATGTTCGATCTCCTGTCGCTTCAAAGAGTGACAGGGCAGCATTAATCATCGCTGCGTAATCGGTGGAGAGGGCAGGGTAGAGTAACACGTCATCCATCCGGCAATGCGCCATGCGACCATCCTGAAAAGATGACCCTATCGAACGATAAGCGGTGACGGCATATTCAATCCAGTCCTGCCTTTGAAAACTGCGCCCCGCTTCAGCCAGTACGCGAATTGCCAGTGCGTTCCAGTCTGTCAGTGCCTTTTCGTCACGTCCGGGGCGGATGCGTTGGCTGCGATAAGCCAACAACTTCTGTCTCGAAGCTTCTATATCCGGCGGGAGCATTGCCGGTTCGCCGACAGCGTGAAGACGATTGAGAATGTTGCTGCCTTCGAAATTGCCTGCGGGCTTCACGCCATACCAGGATTTGAAGCTTTCAGCCTGATCACCGAGGACGGCATCAATCTCGCTACCGGTGAAGATATAAAATTTGCCTTCCTCACCCTCGCTATCAGCATCGAGACTGGATGCAAAACTTCCGTCGGGCAGGCGCATTTCAAGCATCAGCCAATCGATAACCTCTTCGATTCGGAGGCGGAACAAATCATCTTGCGTTTCCGCATAGGCGTAGGTCGCATGGCGAATGACCTGCGCATTGTCATACAGCATCTTTTCGAAATGCGGCACCAGCCAATCGGCATCGACGCTATAGCGGCAAAGCCCGCCGCCCAGATGATCGTAAATGCCACCTTGCAACATTGTTCTGAGAGAAAGCAGAAACGCGTCGCGATGTGAAACCTCGCGATTATAGAGCCAGGACAGCCATAAGGCATCCATGAAGGGTGCATTGGGGAACTTGGGCGCATTATCTATGCCGCCACGTACCGGATCAAACATGGCATAGATACGTTCTGCGACTTCGTTAAAGCGTGTCACTTCATTGGCGCGCGCTTCGCTTTGAGCAGCCAACTGGGCTTCCAGATGGTTGAATACAGCCTCGGCATTATGGTTAATTTTTTCTTTATTTCCCTGCCAGAGATTGTTGACGGCGTTGAGCACATCAACGAAGCCGGGCATGTTATGCCGCGCCTTCGGCGGGAAATAAGTTCCACCCCAGAAAGGCTTACCGTCGGGGCGCAGGAACATGGTGAGCGGCCAGCCGCCCTGCTGCCCCATAGCGCTTAAAGCGGCCATATAAATTTGGTCGATATCCGGTCGTTCTTCGCGGTCGACTTTTACATTTACGAAAAGCGCGTTCATGACTTCTGCGATTTCCGGGTCCTCGAAAGACTCATGCGCCATCACATGGCACCAGTGACATGCCGCATAACCGACAGAAAGCAGGATAGGGCGGTTCAATCCGCGTGCAGCATCCAGCGCTTGCTTGCCCCATGGCTGCCAGTGAACCGGATTATCGGCGTGTTGACGAAGATAAGCGCTTGGCTCTCTGCCGAGCCTGTTGCTGCTGATATCAGTCATAAGCCTTTTCTTTCCTGACACGAATGAATATCACGTAGTCATCTATATAGAACGGGAAATCAAATGAGCGAGCCGCAACATCTTCAGGACACGATTTTCGCCTTGTCGAGTGGACGCCTGCCTTCCGGTGTGGCGGTGGTACGCATATCCGGCCCACAAGTTCGATTCGTTATCGAAACGATTCTTGGAAAGGCCATTGAACCGAGATACGCTGCGTATAAGACTTTTCTAACGCGTAATGGCGATGCGATCGATAAGGGCTTGGCACTTTTCTTTCCAGGTCCGAACAGCTTTACGGGCGAAGATTGTGCGGAGTTTCATCTGCATGGCGGCATTGCAGTGGTCGAAAAGCTCCTGGAAGAACTCAACACCTTCCCGAATTCCCGAATTGCGGAAGCGGGTGAATTTACCCGTCGTGCTTTCACTAATGGCAAGATGGATCTTACGATTGCTGAAGGTCTGGCCGATCTGATTGCGGCGGAAACGGAAGGCCAGCGTCGCCTTGCATTGCAGGTCGCGTCCGGAGCGCAACGTCAGCTTTATACGGAGTGGCGTCAGAAGCTTATTCGCTCCCGCGCATTGATTGAGGCTGAACTCGACTTCGCAGATGAAAGCGATGTACCTGGTTCCGTTTCGGGGCAGGTATGGGAGCAACTCAAGTCTCTGCGGAGTGAAATTACCCGCCATATTGAAAGCGGCAAACGAGCTGCGATGTTGCGGGATGGTTTGCATGTCGTCATAGCTGGTGCACCCAATGCTGGCAAGTCGAGCCTGCTCAACTTCCTTGCCGGTCGGGAGATCGCAATTATCTCGGAAGAGGCGGGTACAACACGCGATCTGCTCGAAGTTAAACTCAACCTCGGCGGCATCCCGGTCTATGTGACTGACACAGCGGGATTGCGCGAGACGACCAGTCAGGTAGAACGTATCGGGATTGAACGAGCCCGCGAACGCGCGGCCGAGGCTGATCTGGTTTTGCTACTCGAGGATATACAGAATCCGATTGCAGTAACTTTGGAAGAGGGCAGTGCGGATATCTGGACCGTTGGGACCAAGGCTGATCTCGGCAAAGCTGGTTCTGCGGGCTGGCAGTTTGAAATTTCGACCAAGACGGCTGATGGCCTTGATCAATTACTGAACGCCCTGCAATCCTTTGCCGAGGAACGGATAGGCTTGATCAATGACGCAGTACCAACGCGCCAGAGACATATTAATTTGCTGCAATCGACAATCTCTGAAATCTCAATAGCAGCAGAGCGAGATGATCTCCCGCTAGAACTGCGCGCTGAAAACATGCGCCGCGCATCACAATATCTCGGTCGCATTACTGGCGATGTTGACGTTGAAGAAATATTGGACGTTATCTTCTCGCAATTCTGCATCGGAAAATGAATGATTCACGTGAAACAGAGGGAGGAGCGCTTGCGACCCCAAGAAATGTTTCACGTGAAACATCTGTGGAATCTGCATAGGCTTATTGACTCCCGTTCGCATCCGTGAGTCGAGTTTCATATCAAATTTATCAAAGAGTTGATCGCACCTCAGACGGGTTACCCCTTCCGTTGAAAGCATAAACATGTCAAAGAGACTGCTTTCCAGAGCGATTCCGATTTGCGACATTATCTGATACGCTCTCCCTCTTTGCCTTACGCATTATCCAACGCAAAGCTGCATGGCACTTTTGCTGGGAATGCCTAGATTGGATTCGGAAGCATCAGTATGAACAACATAGGTTCTGCCGAAGCGACAGCTTTTGATGTTATCGTCATTGGTGGTGGACATGCAGGTTGCGAAGCTGCGGCAGCTTCCGCGCGCGCTGGCGCTCGCACTGCTCTCGTCACGCATCGCTTCGATACGATTGGCGTGATGTCCTGCAATCCTGCGATTGGTGGTCTGGGCAAAGGTCATCTTGTTCGCGAGATCGACGCGCTCGACGGATTGATGGGTCGTGTTGCAGATAAGGCGGGCATCCAGTTCCGTTTGCTCAATCGCCGTAAAGGACCAGCCGTTCGTGGTCCCCGCACACAGGCTGACCGCAAGCTTTATCGGCTTGCGATGCAGGAGCTTATTTCGGCGCAGGATAATCTGACGGTTGTTGAGGGTGGCGCTTCAGATATTCGCGTAACGGACGGAGCTATCACCGGGGTTATTCTCGGTGACGGTCGCGCGCTGACTTGTGCGGCTGTGGTCCTGACAACCGGTACATTCCTGAACGGCCTTATTCATATTGGTGAGAAGAAAATCCCGGCCGGCCGTATGGGTGAGAACCCGGCGCTCGGACTGTCGGATACTTTGCGCGGTTTAGGTTTTGCTGTCGGTCGCCTCAAGACGGGGACACCACCGCGTCTCGACGGTCGAACGATTGACTGGCAGAGCCTTGATATGCAATCGGCAGATGAAGACCCAGTTCCATTCTCGTTACTGACTGACAAGATCACGACTCCACAGATTGATTGTGGTATCACGCGCACGACGCCTGAAACGCATGCAATTATTCGTGCCAATCTTCATCGGTCTGCAATGTATTCAGGTTCTATCGAAGGGGTCGGTCCGCGCTATTGCCCATCCGTTGAAGACAAGATCGTCAAATTTGGTGATCGCGATGGGCACCAGATATTTCTCGAGCCGGAAGGGCTGGACGATCATACCGTCTATCCAAATGGCATTTCGACCTCTCTGCCGGAAGAAGTACAGCTCGCTTATCTCAAGACCATTCCCGGTCTTGAAAAGGCGATTATGCTGCAGCCTGGCTACGCAATTGAATATGACTTCATTGATCCGCGCGAATTGAAGCGCAGTCTGGAAACGCGCCGCGTGACTGGTCTGTTCCTTGCTGGCCAGATTAATGGCACGACCGGTTATGAAGAAGCAGGCGCACAAGGTCTCCTTGCTGGTCTCAATGCTGCAAAGCGGGCAGGGGGTAGCGAGCCAGTTATTATTCAGCGCACGGAAGCCTATATTGGTGTTATGGTCGATGATCTGACATCGCGCGGTGTAAGCGAGCCTTATCGCATGTTCACCTCACGCGCCGAATTCCGCCTGTCTTTGCGGGCTGACAATGCTGATCAAAGGCTCACACCTCTGGCCGATCAGCTTGGCATTCTTGGGTCGGAGCGCCGCGAGAAGTTTGCAGCACGGCAGGACGCATTGTCCGCAGCACGAGATTTGACGAAGGAACTCACGATTACACCAAACCAGGCAAGTCGTTATGAGCTTCATCTCAATCAGGATGGGGTGCGTCGTTCGGCTTATGATCTTCTGTCCTATCCGGATATTGATCTACAGAAGCTGCAGGCTATCTGGCCAGAGCTGAACACCATTGATTCGGTTACGCGGGAAGCGCTGGAAATTGAAGCTCAATACTCGGTCTATATGGATCGCCAGCAAAGCGATATTGCTGTGATGGAGCGGGAAGAGCGTCTCTTCATTCCTGCGTCATTGGACTTTGATGCTATTTCCGGCCTGTCAAACGAGCTCAAATTCAAGCTGAAGCAGCGTATGCCGGAGACAATTGCAGAGGCGCAGCGCGTTGAAGGTATTACACCTGCAGCCCTTGCTCTGCTTATCACGCATATTAAGAAGCATAGCGCGCGTGAGCGTGCTGCTGCTGAACTAAACGCCGGGAAAAGCGTAGCATGACTGTGGATAGCCGTTATTCAAGCTTGAAAACTATTGTTCCCGGTGTTTCACGTGAAACAACTGAGCGGCTGATTGCCTTTGAAGAGCTGTTTCGCAAGTGGTCTTCGGCCATTAATCTGGCGTCACCTTCTACCCTTGCGGACCTGTGGAGTCGCCATATTCTCGACAGTTCGCAGATATTTCCGCTCGCGCCCGACGCTAAGCGATGGCTTGATCTCGGCTCTGGCGGCGGCTTTCCCGGTATCGTAACCGCCTGCTTTCTGAAGGAAGTTCAGGGTGCTTCGATTGATCTGGTCGAAAGTGCGGGAAAAAAGGCTGCATTTCTTCGTACAGCTGCAGGCCATCTGGCTGTGCCAGCACGTATTCATTCTGCCCGCATTGAAGCAATGTGGGATAAAATCGACGTGCCGGATGTCGTAACAGCCCGCGCACTCGCCTCGTTGAACGATCTTTTCGAACTCGCTGAGCCTTGGCTTACCAAGGGTTCAAAGGCTCTTTTTCAAAAAGGTCGGGATTACCAGAGAGAAATCGATGAAAGCCGTGTCGGCTGGCGTTTCGATCTGGTACAACATGAAAGTGCTATCGATAAAGCTTCGGTGATACTCGAAATCAGCAATCTTCGACGCATTGCAGACTAATTCGTTATCTCAGAGCAGAAAGCAGCAGGGCGACGGTATGAACAAGAGATCCAGGATCATAACCATTGCGAACCAGAAGGGCGGCGTTGGCAAGACAACGACCGCCATTAATCTGGCTACCGCATTGGCCGCCATTGGCGAAACTGTGCTGATTGTCGATCTCGATCCGCAGGGTAACGCGAGTACCGGGCTTGGTATTGACCGGCAGAACCGCCCATTATCGTCTTATGACGTGCTGACGCAGGAAGCTTCCGTGAATGAAGCCGCCATGCAGAGCGATGTTCCAAATCTATACATCGTTCCGTCAACACTCGATTTGCTCGGTATCGAAATGGAAATTGCGCAGGCGCCGGATCGTACGCGCCGCTTGCGTGATGCGCTGCGTTTCGATTCAGCTGTTGCAGAGAAATTTTCTTATGTGCTGGTGGATTGCCCGCCATCACTCAATCTTCTGACGCTCAATGCGATGGCAGCAGCAGATTCCGTGATGGTTCCGCTGCAGTGTGAGTTCTTCGCGCTCGAAGGTCTCAGCCAGTTGCTCCAGACGGTCAATCAGGTTCGGTCGACGATTAATCCTGAACTGACCATTCAGGGCATCGTGCTCACCATGTTCGATAGCCGCAACAACCTCGCTTCTCAGGTTGTTGAAGACGTTCGTGCTTTCATGGGTGAGAAGGTCTATCGTACTGTTATTCCACGCAATGTGCGTGTTTCGGAAGCGCCATCGCATGGCAAGCCAGCTATTCTGTATGATCTGAAATGTGCTGGCAGTCAGGCCTATCTGCAGCTTGCTTCCGAAGTTATTCAGCGTGAGCGGCAGCTTCAGGCCGCATAATAATAAGCGAGTATCGGATAACGATACTTTGATTGATTCGACTACGTAACAATTGCAGGAACTGCCGACGATGAACGACGATCCTTCAAAAAAGCGCCTTGGCCGCGGCTTGGCCGCCCTGATCGGTGAAATCGACCGCCCGGCGGAAGAACGCAAGGTGCCGATTTCAAGCGAGCGTAATGTTCCGATTGAGTTCGTAACACGCAATCCGCGCAATCCGCGTCGCATGTTTTCGGAAGTCGAACTCGAAGATCTGGCTCAGTCGATCAAAGAACACGGTGTCGTTCAGCCAATCGTGGTTCGTCCGGCACCGGGCGAGCCGGATCGCTTTGAGCTGATTGCTGGTGAACGTCGCTGGCGCGCATCGCAGCGCGCGGGCGTCGACAGCATCCCGGTCATCATCCGCGATGTTGATGATCGCGTGGCGCTTGAGATTGCAATCGTTGAAAACGTACAGCGTGCTGACCTCAACGCGGTCGAAGAAGCTATGGGATATCAACAGCTTATCGACAATCACGATTATACGCAGAACGATCTGGCCCAGGTTATCGGCAAGAGCCGCAGCCATGTGGCCAATACGCTGCGTCTTTTGAAACTGCCGCAACGCGTACAGGATTTTATCTCTGATGGCGCTTTGTCAGCTGGTCATGCCCGTAGCCTGATCACAATGGAAGACCCGACCGCTCTGGCTGAGCGGGTTGTGAAAGAGGGGCTGTCAGTGCGTCAGGTTGAGGCCTTGTCTCAGGCACGCAACGGTGCCGAGCCGAAGCCGGGCAAGAGTGTGCCCATCGAGAAAGATGCTGACACTAAAGCGCTTGAAAAGCTGCTGTCCGATGTCACTGGAATGAAGGTTGAGATCAATCATCGCGAACGTGGTGGCGATGTCAAAATTCGCTACAGCTCGCTCGAGCAGCTGGACGAGATTTGCCGTCGTCTGCAGAGCTGATACTATTTCGTCAGACACTTGGTATTTGAGACCGTGGAACATCATCTGTTTCACGGTTTTTTTCGTTAAAGTGTGTCGCGATTAATTGTGTCCACTCAGCTCGTTCCATCTCTTTGTTTTTGACACTTCATTATCGGATCGTAGCGGGAAAAAAACCAGTCGAGTGTATAGAAATCCCGGCGAAGACGGCCTCAACTTTTCCAGCACATGCTTCAGCGGCCTCGGGCTTTGATGAGCGAAAATACAATGATAATCATCAGGAAGATGCCGATGATCACGCCGATTGAGCTTCCCCAGACCGCACCATAATTGCCGCCGATCAGCCAGCCAAGCATGGCGCCGAGCATGAGCAGAAGAATCGGGGGAATGCAGCCAATCATTGTTTTATTCCAATAGGTTATAACTATATGTAGGGACCGGAATCTTGCGATTTCGTTTTTTTCTATAAAGCTAATATTGTTGAGCAGTGTGATGAACTCAAGATTGGGTGAGGGTACTCACAGGCTGTTGATTACAGCATTTCCAGCAAAAGTGCGAAGCGGTTTTGCGTCGGATAATGCGTAAAAACAAATAGTTACAGTGGTTCCAACGATTCATTTCTAACTGGAACCGCTGTAAGTCCTGAAATGTCATCAATGGGTCCGTGTACCCGGTTTCTATCGAAACGCTTGTAAGTCGTGTAGTATTTTGACACTGCTTTCTGATCGCCGGGCTTGGGAGATGCTGCATCTATGGAAATGTTGACGCAAATTATCATTCACACGCCTGTCTATGTTTGGGGCCTGCTTGCTTATCTCATCATAACGGGGATCAAAGGGCGTGAAACACGAACGGTGACCGTTTGGCGAATGCTGTTTGTGCCGGTGATTTTCATCGCTGTTGGCTTTTTGCATTTCGACAGCAATTCAGATCAGTTCAGCACGTTTCTGATGGCATGGTTTGTGGGCCTGTTTGTGCTGGCACCTGTCGGATATTTCACGGGGCCGCGCATTCTGGCGGTTGATCGTGAGAACAAAACTATCGAGCGTGCAGGCACGATTTTGCCGCTGATCAGAAATCTGATTTTCTTCTGCTCTCAATATGTGCTGGCAGTGCTGAACGCGTTTTATCTGGGAGAGCACGCATCCCTTACATTGATTACAGCCGTCGTATCGGGCGCGTCAGCAGGTTATTTTGGCGGCTGGTTGGTCTCACTGTGGCGCAAGTATCAGGAAAGCCCGCAGCTTACAGCGGTTCCAGTTAAGAAAGAATCGTTGGAACCGCTGTAACTGTTTGTTTTTACGCATTATCCGACGCAAAACCGCTTCGCACTTTTGCTGGAAATGCTATAAGCTTGGTTAGAATTCTATCGGCGCGAGAGTTTCACAGCTTCTACCGAAATTGCAAGCAGGCACTGGCGGATGATCGGCACAGCCAATGCCGCATTCTGACGGCTTTCAAGAACCGCGCGTTGCAGGCGTTCCATCACACGGGAAAGACTGTCGGCATTCCAGCGGCCGACGGCGTTTTCAATCAGCTTTTTGCGGTTGAAGAAGATCGGAGGCCGTGCCGATGCAACAACAACTGAGGCACTTTTGCGCTCAGTGTCTGCGATATGGCGCAGGGTCTGTATCTGTTGGAACTGACGAGCCGCTGTGTTGAGCACCAAAAAGGGTGCTGTGCCTGATTTTACGACGCGGTCAAATGTCATCTCAAAACGCGACAGATCGCCGTTTAGGACAGCATCCACCACTTCGTCGGTCGAAAGCCCGGCCACATCGCCAACGGCTTCCCGCACATCATCTATGTCAATGCGTTCCTTGCCGCGCGCATAAAGGCAGAGCTTTTCCAGCTCGCCACGCGTGGCAAGACGATCGCCGCCAAGGCTCGCCCGCAACAGCTGGCGCCCGTCCATGGTGATCTGCATTTTCCATTCGGCTAGAACGTCGTCAATCACCCCGTCTATGCCGCGCGCATCGTCTGAATAGCAGGGCAACGCCATGCCGGCAGAACCGTTCTCTACAGCACTGCGAAGGCCTGCGCCTTTCTTAAGATCGCCTGCTTCAACCAGAATATAGGTTTCACGCGGCGGCTCGCTCACCAGAAGTTTCACGGCATCCGCGAGCTTCTTTTGCCCGGCTGCATTCTTGATCCAGATGAGGCGCTCGCCGCCGAACATCGAAATTGTCCGCGCTTCGTCTGCGAGCTTTGAAGGATCGGCATCGATTTCATCGGCTTCCATGCGGATGACGGCAAAGGGATCGTCGAGCGGAAGCTTGGTCGCCTGCGCGTATCGACGCGCACGTTCGCTCACCAGCCCCTTATCAGGGCCGTAGAGCAGCACAACCGGAAACGAGCTGCTCGGCTTTCCAATAAACTGATCGACTTCGTGTGCTTTCTTTTGCGCCATTAGGATTAAGTAGCGCAATTCGTTTTCAAACGAAACAGCCGCCGGTCAAACTGAACGGCGGCTGTGAAACAAAGCTGTTTGTAATATTATTCGATCAGCAAAGCATCGTCATCGAGTGTCTGTCCGCGCACTTTGCGGAACATTTCGATGAGGTCTTCAACGCCGAGCGTCTTGCGTTTGTCACCGGTTACGTCGAGCAGAATCTTGCCGCCATGCAGCATGATGGTGCGGTCGCCATAATCGAGCGCCTGACGCATGGAATGCGTGACCATCAGTGCTGTCAGCTTGTTTTCAGCAATCAGCGTGCGGGTCAGTTCCATGACGAATTCAGCCATGCCGGGATCAAGTGCTGCCGTATGCTCATCAAGCAGCAGCACTTCTGAACCCGCCAATGTTGCCATGATTAGCGAGAGCGCCTGACGCTGACCGCCGGAGAGAAGCTCCATGCGATCCTGCATGCGGTTTTCGAGGCCGAGATTGAGGCTTGCCACGCGTTCGCGAAACCATTCACGGCGTTTGGAATTGAGCGCATGGGTCAGGCCACGGCGTGTTCCACGCGATGCAGCCAGTGCCAGGTTTTCTTCAATCGTCAGCGTGCCGCAGCTGCCTGCAAGCGGGTCCTGAAACACGCGCGCCACAAGACCAGCACGCTCGGCAGTGGACTTGCGTGTCACATCCTGTCCGCTGATCACAACCTTGCCAGCGGTGGGGATGACATCGCCTGCAAGCACGCCAAGCATTGTCGATTTGCCAGCGCCGTTGGAACCGATCACGGTGACGAACGAGCCTTGCTCCATTGTCAGATTGATCTTGTTGAGCACCTGCTTTTCCAGCGGTGTTCCACGACCGAAGATAACTTCAAGATTGGATACTTCGATCATGATGATGCTCCTCCACGACGCAGGCGCGGCAATATCAGGGCGAAGGTAACAAGAAGTGCCGTCGCAATGTTGAGGTCAGAAGCCTGAAGCCCGACAATGCTGCCATTGGAAAGCGCGAGCTGGATAGCGATGCGGTAGATGATCGAACCGGCAACACAGCCAATGAGAATGACGAGGATGAGACGCGAGCGCAGCAATGTTTCGCCGATGATCACAGCGGCAAGACCAACAACGATTGTACCCACGCCGGAGGTCACGTCTGCAAAGCCGTTTGTCTGGGCGAAAAGCGAGCCGCCAAGCGCTACGAGCGCATTGGAGAGTGCCATTCCGAGGTAAATCTGGCGATCAGTGCGTACGCCCTGTGCGCGGGCCATTTTCGGATTGGCACCAGTTGCACGCATAGCAAGGCCCATGTCGCTTTCGAGGAAGCGCCAGACCAGGAATACCGTGATGGCAACCAGCACAAACAGGAAGGCCGGACGCACATAATATTCAGGAATGCCGTGACCGAAGAACGGAGACAGCATCGTATCCTGATTAATCAGTGCGATATTCGGACGACCCATGACGCGCAGATTGACCGAGAACAGTGCAATCATCGTCAGAATGGAAGCCAGCAGGTTGAGGATCTTGAAGCGCACGTTGAGCGTCGCCGTCACCAGACCGGCAATCGAGCCTGCAATCATCGCAAAACCGGCGGAAAGCCATGGATTCCAGCCAGCAAGGATCAGAACGCCTGTTACGGCCGCACCAAGCGGAAACGAGCCATCCACGGTCAGATCGGGGAAATCGAGCACGCGGAAAGCCAGATAGACGCCGATGGCGACAAAAGAGAAGACGAGGCCCAATTCGACCGCACCCCAGAAGGCGATCTGACTCACATTGAGATTCCTTGTTCTTTGCCGTCATTGAAAATGAAAACGCACCATTCAAGGCACATAGATTCACTGGCTTTCGCACATTCAGGCATTTGCCTTTTCATGTCCGAAAGACCTGTTTCAATCACGACCGGTTTTGATTTGAGTTTGTTCCAAACACATTTGCCTTTGGAACCATTCCCCGGTTTTTCATGCGCAATTTTATTGCTTGCGATTGTTCTGGCTCTGTCTTTTTCCCGATACAACCCAAAAGCTCCAATAAGCAAGCATTATCGCTGCAAATGCGCCAAAAAGCACCAGTCTGTGCGCCCGTTACAACATTCAGCTCACTCGGTTTCGCTCATACTTCGCCGCGTGCCCGCCATAGCTCCCAGGCAAATCGTGCGCGGACGCCAATGTCGAGGAATGGTCGTGGTGGCAGTTCGGTCGGGCTGCCGAGCTTCAGCATGTCGTCGATCAGTGGATTGTCGATATCGCAGGCCATGTCGGCTGCAAGAATGCCGCCAATCGTGCCTTTGGTGATGCCGACGCCGTTCTGGCAAAGCGAGGTGTAAACATTCTTGGCGATCTGCCCAAAACCAGGAGCGCCATTGCGTGACAGGCAGATGAAGCCGGTCCATGTGTGTTCCATATCGACGTTTGAAAGCATCGGGAAACGCTCGTCGAACAGCCGTTTGTGCTCACGCTTGATTGTTTGGCGCCGCGCATCCGACTGGCGCAGCGACGGGCAGAAATGCACGTTCTGCCGAACCAGTATGCGCCGATCAGAGGTGAGGCGCATGGTGATGCCAGCAAAGGAATTGGCAGGTGTCAGCCCCCAAGGAGCGACTTCGCCGATGGCTTTGTATTCCTGATCGTCAAGCTTGCGGCTGAGGCTCGCATGGGCTGCGAAATTCAGAAGCTTGCGCCTGAAAAAGCCGAACTGCTCACCAAAGCCGTTGACCGTCAGGATCATGGCGGGTGCCTGAACCTGACCCTTTGCCGTGCTTATGAGGATACGGTCGCCATAATCGATCTTGGTTACGGCAGAGTTCTCATAAAGCGTGACATTTTCAGGAAGGTTGTCGGCAAGGCCACGCACCAGAGCAGCAGGGTTCAGCAGTGATGTGCCATAGGTGAAGATCGCTGCTTTGAAATGGCTGGTACCGAGCCGTTTGGTAAGAGCATCACCTTCAAGCCAGTCGAAGGGTTCTTTAAGGCGCTCCAGCTCTTTGACAGTTGGTTCAAGAACCTCACGCATCCCCTGATCGGAAACAGCTGCGTGAAACTTTCCATCCTGCCGCCAGTCGCAGTCGATGCCATGCTGGTCAATCTGCTGTTTCAGATGGTCGATGGCTGCACGCGCCAGCGCACGGTAGCTGTGCGACTTGGCCAGTTCCTCCATCGATGAGCTGACATTGTGCGGCAGATCAATGGCAAAGCCTGCAGCGCGTCCGGATGTGCCTTTTCCGACTTCCTGCGCATCGATGAGTGCAATCTGGTCATTGGGCCGGTTTTCGGCCAGCCTTCGGGCTGCGGCTAAGCCTGCATAGCCAGCGCCCAGCACAATCCAGTCAGCTTTGATATCGCCTTTAAGTGCAGCTTGTGGTGCACGGGCAGGCAATATCCTGCTCCAGCCATTGGTGTTGTCATCAGCAGGAAGGATATGAATGGCAGGCATTTTGAAAACTCGACAGTTTTAAAAGAAAAGGGCGGGAAATCGTCCCGCCCTTTTCTTTAGGATATAAATCGCAATTATTCGACTTTGCTGGTTGCGCGGTCGATAACAGCCTGCGGGAACTCGACGCCCATCTTCTTTGCAGCAGCAAGATTGATGACGAGGTCGGTGCCCTTGGCGATGTCAACAGCGATATCGCCCGGCTTTTCGCCGTTGAGGATTTTCACAACGACAGCGCCGGTCTGCTTGCCAACGTCGTAATAGTTGAAGCCGAGAGCGGCAAGCGCACCGCGCTTGACGGAATCCGTATCCGCGGTGAAGAGCGGCAGCTTGCTTTCTTCGGCAACACCGACGGCGCTTTCAAGCGCTGAAACGATGGTGTTGTCGGTCGGGACATACATCGCATCTGCACGGCCAACGAGGGCACGGGCAGCGCCCTGAACTTCCGCCGATTTGGTTGCAGCCGATTCAACGATCTCGATGCCTTCAGCAGAAGCGGCTTCCTTCAGTGCTGCCAGAAGCGACACGGAGTTGGTTTCGCCGGAATTGTAGAGATAGCCGAGCTTCTTGATGTTCGGCATCACTTCCTTGATGAGCTTGATGTGCTCAGCCACTGGCGACATGTCGGAGAGGCCGGTTACGTTGCCGCCCGGCTTTGCCATGTCCTTGACGAGCTGCGCGCCAACTGGATCGGAAACAGCGGTGAAGACAATCGGAATATCACGCGTTGCGGAAACAACGGCCTGTGCGGATGGCGTGGAAATCGGAACGATCACGTCTGGAGCTTCGCCAACGAACTGGCGTGCGATCTGTGCAGCGGTTGCTGGATTGCCCTGAGCGGACTGGTAGACGAATTTCAAGTTTTCGCCTTCCTTGAAGCCAGCAGCAGCCAGCGCGTCTTTCACGCCGTCGCGCGCAGCATCAAGTGCCGGATGTTCAACGATTGCGGTGACAGCAACGGTCACATCCTTGGCCTGAGCCGTCGTTACAAGAGCCGTTGCGGCCAGCAAGGCCAGAAGCATAGAACGCATGAAAATCTCCCCTGTTTTGGTGCGTTGCCCATTTGGGCATTTTGTCGGCATACACCTTATATCCAATACCATTTTTTCCAGAATGGGATTGAAGATCTATCCGCCTGAGATTGAGGCTTAATCGGGTCCGTTTGGGCTGTCAACGTGTCGTCATCGCAGGCGCTTTCCAGCCCGCTATATTCTGTTTCATGAACACAGTGTTCAGTGCCCTTTCAATGGCTATCGCGCACCGCCATATTCTGACAAAACAGATGAAAAGTGCCCCTGCACAAAGTTTGAAGCACTGTTCTGCCGCGTCCTGTTTCACGTTGGCCGGATCATGCTCTGAGGAACATAGTCATGAAAAATATCGGCTTTCTCTCATTCGGTCATTGGTCACCTTCGCCACAGTCCGGCACGCGTTCTGCAAGCGATGCGCTTTTGCAGTCGATAGACCTTGCTGTCGCTGCTGAAGAGCTTGGTGCGGATGGCGCATATTTCCGTGTGCATCATTTTGCCCGCCAGCTTGCTTCGCCATTTCCGCTGCTTGCAGCTGTGGGTGCCCGGACCAGCAAGATCGAGATCGGTACTGCCGTTATCGATATGCGCTATGAAAACCCGCTTTACATGGTCGAAGATGCAGGCGCTGCGGATCTGATCTCCAAAGGCCGCCTGCAGCTCGGGATCAGCCGTGGTTCGCCCGAACAGGTGATCGATGGTTGGCGTTATTTCGGCTATGAGCCGGAAGAAGGCATGACTGATGCCGATATGGGCCGCAAGCATGGTGAGGTGTTCTTTGAGGCGCTGAAAGGCGAAGGCTTTGCACAGCCAAATCCGCGGCCAATGTTTCCAAACCCTCCGGGGCTTCTGAAGATCGAACCGCACTCGGAAGGTCTCAGAGATCGTATTTGGTGGGGGGCTGCTTCTGACGCAACCGCAATCTGGGCCGCAAAGCTTGGTATGAACCTGCAAAGCTCGACCTTGAAGAAGGACGAAAGCGGCGAGCCTTTGCATATTCAGCAGGCCAAGCAGATTCGCGCTTATCGCGAAGCCTGGAAAGAAGCCGGACATACGCGCACGCCGCGCGTTTCAGTCAGCCGCAGCATTTTTGCGCTGGTGAATGATCGTGACCGCGCCTATTTCGGCAATGGTGGCAAAGAGCAGGATCAGATTGGCTATATCGAGGAAAATCTGCGTGCAGTCTTTGGCCGGTCCTATGCAGCTGAACCAGACCAGCTGATCAAGGAACTTGCCAAGGATGAGGCGGTTGCTGAAGCTGATACGCTGCTTCTGACCGTGCCAAACCAGCTCGGTGTTGAGTACAACGCGCATGTGATCGAGTCGATCCTCAAGCATGTCGCACCGGGACTTGGCTGGCGCTGAGATCATTTCACTTCCAAAAACAGCCCCGCAGCATTCACTTGCTGCGGGGTTTTTTTGGTCAGAATTTCCCGGAAAGCCGGACCATGGCACCAAACGCATTGTCCCGCGATGCCGTGCGGGTCACATAGGGCGTCAGTGAAAGTTCAACCGCGTCGCTGACGGCATAACTCACACTTGTCCAGGCAGAGCCTCTGGTATGTGAGAAGTCGGAATCGAGCGTCAATACGCCGATATAATCAGCTCTGGCGTCAAATTCGGGATCCTTGTGCGCAACATCCTGCTCGATTTCGAGATTGATCGACCATCGGATTCTGTCGGTCAGCGGCATAGTGAAATTTGCACCCGCATAAGCCGTTGTCAGCTCATACTTCATGTCGCCATAGGTGAACGGAAACAGCGCATTGCTTTCCGTATAGCCATCCATGGACAGATTGCTGTAGCGCAGACCGCTATAATAGCCGAGACGGGCATTATGGAAATTGAGATTGTCTGTCCGCCCCAGTTCCAGCGCAGTGCTCCAGCCTTGCAGCCTGCTTTCGCCGGTTCCAGCTTCTGTATAGGCGAGCATTGGCCGCGTGATGTCGGTATCATAGCGATTGGTTGCCAGGCTCGCCCGCATGTACCAGTCGCCTATAGCCGTCTTGTCTTTCCACTGCGCAAAGATGCCACCGCCAAAATTATCGCTTCCTGTATCAACGCCGTCCGGCTGATCACGCCAGAAAGAATGGGCGAGGGTGACACCTGCCGAAAAATTGTCGGTGAAGCCGTGACCAAGCGTGAAACCTGTCAGTAAATCCTTCTGACCGCCAAAGCCGCTGATATCGGTAAAAAGCGAATAGCAGGTCTGGCCGGCTCTTTCGACATCGCAGAAGTTTTGCAGCTTGTTCAATGTAATGCGCTGGGCTTCCATGGCCGAAAAGCTGTTACTTGCCTGTGTGAAGACCGCCGTAACCGTATGATCAACGTCGATGATTGTTGGAGACGTGACAGGTTTTTCAGCAGAAGGGTTTTCCGTTGGACCGGAGCCCGGATTTGTCGGCGTGGTACCCGGGTTGCCTTCAGGATCAGTTGGTATCGTTCCCGGATCAGGCTTTGGAAATTTCCACAGCGTGGCGTGAAGCGCTCCTTCAGCTGTTTCAGCTGTTCCGGCGATCACGCTGCCATCCCCTGACACATCCCAGGCAATCGCGTTGTTGCCGCCAATTGTTCCCAAATCAATCATGCCGTCACTGGCTGTCCAGCGAAATGCACGGAGCGCTGTCGTATCGGTATAGCTATAGCCAACGATTGCTGTGCCATCGTCGCTGAGGCTGAGAGCATGAGACAAGCCGCCACCTAGCGAGCCCAGACTGATCATGCCTGCTTCCTGGGTCCAGCGAAAAGCCTGGTTGAACCCATTGTCAAATGAGGCTGTCCCCACAACAACTTTGCCATCGTTTGAAACCAGATCGGCAATACTATACAGCGCATTTCCGTGAATATTGATATCGACCATGCCGGTCGAGGCAGTCCAGCGGAATGCGTGCTGGGAACTAGCGGCGGTGTCGCTGGTGCCAACAACGACACTCCCATCAGCGGAAACGGCACGCGCTGTCGACGTGTTCCCACCCAAAGTTTGAAGACTTACAATGCCGCTGGCCTCGGTCCATCGGAAGGCGTGGACATCGGACGATGCCGTCAAACTGTAGCCCACGATCGTACTACCATCAGCCGAAATCGCATGGGTAAATGACGATGACCCGCCAAGTGTACCGATGCTGGTAATGCCATCCTGAAGTGTCCAGCGAAATGCATTGGTTATGGTGTCGCCTGCGAGGTAGCTATCTCCAGTAACAACAGTTCCGTTGGCCGAAACTCCTCTGGAATATGAATTCGTTCCGCCCAGTGTTCCGATATCTCTTATTCCGGTTTCGCGTGACCACCAGAAAGCATGTGATTCATTTTGATTGACAAATGCGCTGCCTATTGCGGCAAGACCATTGGATGAAACTGTCAGAAGCGCTGTCGGCTCTGAACCGCTTAACGAGCCGATATCGATTATACCTGTCGGCGTCACGATAAAGGATTTATCATAAACACCGCCCGCAGATGATCGGCGTATGCCAATTGTTTTGCCATCCGCTGATATGCCAGCCGCATCAGCACGTTCACCGCCAAATGAACCATGAACCTCGAAAGTGGGTACATCAGCCCATGCTTGAGAAGTGAAAAAACTAAGTATTATATATTTTATAAATATCTTATATTTTTTCATTAAAGTAATAACTCTCTATTAGAGTCTCATAAATTTAGTATATCTAATAGGTATGCAATATATATTGATTCTACTTAAACGTGTATTTAAATTTTACAACTATGATAATTTGGTGATGCTGAGCTACTTGATTGATGAGCGGTAAAGCAGAGGCGTGTAATATTGCTCCGCGCCCGAAAGGGGTGCAGCTTGCTTAGGGTTAAGAGCTGCCATTTTTCTTTTTCGGCGGTCAGTTTAAGCCGTAAACCGCCAGAAGAGTTTTCATGCGGGTAAGGGCAATTTCCGGATGATCGAGAACATTTGCCTGATCCGCTAGGCGGAAGATATCGGCATAATGCAGGATACTGCGTGCCGATTGCATTCCGGCGGGCATGATGAAATGGCTTTGGTGTCCATTGAGCCAGGCGAGAAACACAACGCCTGCTTTGTAATATTGCGTCGGTGCTTCAAAGATTTTGCGCGATAGTGGCACGGTTGGCTCGATGATCGCGCGGAAGCGGGCATTGTCACCGTCGGCAAGGGCGGCAAGGGCGCTTGATGCCTGTGGTGCCACTGCATCGAAAATGCCAAGCAGTGCATGGCTATGCTTGTTGCCGTCGCCTTCGATGAGTGGTGCATAGTTGAAATCATCGCCCGTAAAACAGAGAACACCGTCCGGCAGGCGATTGCGCAGCGCGATCTCGTAGCGCTCTTCGAGCAGCGAAATCTTGATGCCTTCAACCTTGTCGCGATTTGCCTCTATAATACGGATGACCGTATCAAGCGCGTCTTCAAACTTGTCTGAACCCCAATAGCCTTTTAGTTGTGGGTCGAACATGTCGCCCAGCCAGTGCAGCACGACCTTGTCGCGGGCATGGGTGAGAATATGGCCATAGACCTTGGCATAATCCTCTGGAGAGCGGGCGATGCAGGCGAGTGCGCGGCTGGCCATCAGAATAAAACGACCGCCGTGCTTCTCGATGAATTCAGCCTGGGTTTCATAGGCTTTAATCACGTCATCAAGGCTTTTTGCCTCCGACGGATCGAGATGGTCGGTGCCAGCGCCAGAGGCCAGATCAGCACCTGATACGGTCTTGCTTTCTGCCAGCGAGCGGCGGATCAGCTCCTGCGCTCCGGCCCAATTGAGACCCATGCCGCGTTGCGAGGTATCCATCGCTTCCGCGATCTGAAAGCCGAGGCTCCAGAGGTGATGCCGGAAAGCCATAGTTGCATCCCAGTCAATTGCCGGAGCGTTCCACGGATTATTGTCTCCCAGCGGGTCTGAAACAACATGCGCTGCGGCATAGGCAATGCGGTTGAATTTCGGAGGAGAGGCGGGGCGCGGTGTCGGGGTGCCGATCAGGTGATATGGTTTTACACTGCCGTCAGCGAATGGCAGGGTCAGCACGTTTTCTGATGATGCGCTCATGTCATTCCTCCAACTCCACGACGACATGAATAATTTAGATCGTTCCAAATTTCAATATGATGCTTAAAAAATGCGATTTCAGGCTCTGATTTTGCATTTAGCGTCGCGAAATGCTTCAAAAATTAAGGAAAACCGATGTCAAGAATATGGCAATTGCGTGTTTATTAAAAAAGTTGACAAATTTGGATCGTTCCAATTAACTTAAGGGAACAGGAGACGGATATGAGCAAGAGCAGCATCACGGTCATCGATATCGCACGCGAAGCAGGCGTGTCGAAGTCGACTGTATCGCTTGTTCTGCGTGATAGTCTTCTGGTTCATGCCGAGACCCGGGCTAAGGTTCAGGAAGCGATTGAGAAGCTCGGCTATGTCTATAATCGCTCGGCCGCCAATCTCCGGCAGTCGAAATCGAAGATCATCGGGCTTGTGGTCAATGATCTGACCAACAGCTTCTTTGCCGAGCTTGCCGTTGGTGTTGATCGTGTCATGCAATCGGCAGGTTATGTGCAGTTTCTCGCCAATACCGCGGAAAGCATTGATCGCCAGCGCGAAGTGATTGCTTCGATGCGTGAGCATGGCATTGCCGGGCTGATCGTTTCGCCCGCGCGTGGCACGGAGGCTAGTGATCTGAAACCATTGGCAAAAAGCGGCCTTCCGGTTGTGCAGATGGTGCGCGATGTGCCGGGATCGGGTGTGTCGTCGATTGTTTCGGACAATCGCGGCGGCGTGGCAAAGGCAGTTGAGCATCTGGTGTCTCTGGGGCACAGCGTAATCGCTTTCATGGGCGGCTATGCGGATACCGCTGTTTTTGCTGAGAGAGTTGCGGGCTATCGTGCGGGACTTGAGCAGGCGGACATCGTGTTTGATGATGCGCTGGTCTTCACCTCTGCACCTTCGCGTGCTGGCGGTGTTGAAGCAGTTGAGCGCATGTTGCGGCACGGCATGAAGCCGACGGCAGCGGTGTGCTTCAATGATGCTGTGGCTTTTGGGGTCTGCGATGGTTTGCGCGCTGCAAATCTGGAGCCGGGCCGGGATTTCGGGGTGGTTGGTTTTGACGATGTGATCGAAGCAAAGACCGCTGTTCCGGCACTGACAACTGTAGCTGTTGATCCGCAAGGTTTGGGAGAACGTGCGGCGCAGCTTTTGCTGAAACAGATCAATTCGGAACGGGTGGAGGCGGAAGCGCAGCGTTTGGCGGTGCGTCTTGCGGTGCGTGCAAGTTGCGGTACGCAATCTAAAAAGGAAGAGAAATTCGCATGGCAAAGTGGGGCCTTATAGGCGCAAGCACCATTGCAAAAGAATGGGTCATCGGTGCCATTCGCGCGACCGGTGGCGAAGTTGCGTCCGTTTACAGCACCAATGCTGCGCGTGGCGAAACCTATGCCCGCAAGAACGGGATTGCCCGCTCGGTGACAAGCCTTGATGCGCTGTTGTCTGATCCGGAAATCGACGCTGTCTATATCTCCACCACCAATGAACTGCACCGCGATCAGGCGATTGCCGCCGCCAAAGCAGGCAAGCATATTCTGTGCGAAAAGCCGCTGGCGCTGACGATTGGCGACGCGCATCAGATGCTGAAAGCCGTGCGCGAAGCGGGCGTTGTGGCAGGCACCAATCATCATTTGCGCAATGCTGCAAGCCACCGCGCCATGCGTGATGCGATCGCTCAAGGCAAGATCGGCAAGGTGCTTGCCGCGCGGGTTTTCCACGCGGTTTATCTGCCGCCGCATTTGCAAGGCTGGCGCATTGAACGCCCTGATGCGGGCGGCGGTGTGATCCTCGATATCACCGTGCATGATGCCGATACATTGCGCTTTGTGCTGGGTGAAGACCCGGTCGAAGCTGTGGCTTTCAGCCAGCAGGGTGGCTTAAGCGGCGCAGGGCTGGAAGACGGTGTGATGGGTGTGCTGCGCTTCTCCTCCGGCGCGATTGCCCAGTTCCACGATGCGTTCACCACCAAATATGCGGAAACCGGCTTTGAAGTGCATGGCAGCGAAGGCTCGCTCATTGCACGCAATGTCATGACGCAGAAGCCGGTGGGGACCGTCATTCTGCGTGACAAGGATGGCGAGCACGAATTGCAGCTCGACCAGAAGAATCTCTACGAAACCGCCTTGCAGGCTTTCCATAATGCCATCGCAGGCAAAGGCCAGCCTTCCGCAACTCTGGAGGATGGCATCTGGTCGCTTGCGACCGGGCTTGCCGTGCTTGAGGCTGCAAAGACCGGTAAGGCAACTGCTGTTCATTCAGGACTTTGAAAATTATGAGCAAACATATTTCATTTGCGGAAGCAGCATCACTTATTCCCGACAACGCTGTCGTTTCGGTTTCTTCGTCGAGCGGCCTCGGCTGTCCGGATATGATGCTGAAAGCCATTGGCGAGCGTTTTGATGAAACCGGTCATCCCCAAAATATCACCACGCTGCACCCAATTGCCGCTGGCGATATGAGTGGCATCAAGGGTGTCGATTACATCGCCAAAAAGGGGCTTCTTAAAAAGATCGTCGGTGGTTCTTATCCGTCAGGGCCGTCAAGTTCTGAGCCGCCGCTGATCTGGCAGATGATTACCAATAACGAGATTCCGGCCTATAATATTCCGTCTGGTATTCTGTTTGATATGCATCGCGAGGCGGCTGCCAAGCGTCCCGGTGTACTGACCAAAGTGGGGCTTGATACCTTCGTTGATCCCAAGCGTCAGGGATCGGCAATGAACGACAAGGCGCGTGAGGAGCCGGTCGTCAAGCAGGTCAGTTTTGAAGGTGAGGACTGGCTCTATTTCCCCAATATCGTGCCGCATGTGACGATCATCCGCGCCACCACTGCCGATGAACGCGGCAATCTCACCTATGAACATGAGGGCGCTTATCTTGGTGGGCTGGATCAGGCGCTGGCTGCGCGCAACAATGGCGGCATCGTCATTGCGCAGGTGAAGCGCATCGCCAAGGAAGGCACGCTGAAACCGCATGATGTGCGCGTTCCGGGCGTTCTGGTTGACTATATCGTCGTTGATCCCGACCAGAAGCAGACAACGCAGACACTTTACGATCCGGCAATTTCCGGCGAGATTTTCCGTCCGCTCGATACATTCCGCTTGCCTGAATTCAATATTCAAAAGGCGATTGCGCGGCGTGTCGCACAGGAGTTGCAGGCAGGAAGTGCGGTTAATCTTGGCTTCGGCATTTCCGCCAATGTGCCGCGCATTCTGCTGGAAGAGGGCCTGCATGGCGCAGTCACCTGGGTGATTGAGCAGGGGGCTGTTGGGGGCGTGCCGCTCCTCGATTTTGCCTTTGGCTGTGCGTCCAATGCAGACGCCTATATGCCGTCACCCTATCAGTTCACTTATTTTCAGGGCGCAGGCTTCGACGCCTCGCTTCTGTCCTTCCTTGAGATCGGACGCGACGGCTCCGTCAATGTGTCGAAGCTGTCATTCCGTCCGCATGTGACTGCTGGTGCTGGCGGTTTTGTCGATATTACTGCAAGGGCCAAGAAGATTGTCTTCTCCGGCATGTTCAATGCAGGGGCGAAATTGTCGGTCGCTGACGGCAAGCTGGTGATTGAGAAGGAAGGTAAGCTCAAAAAGCTCGTTAATGAGGTTGAGCATGTTACTTTCTCAGGTCCGCGTGGTGTCGAGCAGGGGCAGGACATTACCTATGTCACCGAACGCGCGGTTTTGAAGCTCACGCCGGAAGGGATTGTGCTCACCGAGATTGCGCCGGGTGTGGATTTGCAGACGCATATTCTTGATCAATCCGAGTTTCCGTTGATCGTTTCCGACCAGCTCAAGATCATGGATGAGGCGCTGTTCCGCGAAGAGCCGATTGGGCTCTCGCTGCCGCAAAAGCCTGCGCGAAAGCTGGAGACATAAATGGATCAACGGATAGACATCTCGATTGAGAACCACATCGCCGTCATGACCATCAAGCGGCCAGAAAAGCTCAATGCATTTGATATCGAGCTTCTGCAGGAATTGTCTGCGGCCTGTGATCGGGTGGAAGCGGAGTGCACCGTGCGCGTTGCGATCCTGACGGGCGAAGGCAAGGCCTTTTCCGCAGGTGGTGACATCAAGGCCTGGGGCGGCATGGAACCGGCGGAATTCGGCCATGCCTGGGTGCGCTACGGTCATCGTGTGTTCGAACGGCTTGCGACTTTGCGTGTGCCGCTGATCGCAGCAATGAATGGTCATGCTTTGGGTGGTGGTCTGGAACTGGCAGGTGCCGCCGATATCCGCATTGTCGAACGACAGGCAAAAATCGGCCTGCCGGAAACATCGCTTGGTATGATCCCCGGCTGGTCGGGCACGCAGCGTCTTGTGCGCCGTTTCGGTGCGCAGATCGTGCGCCGCATGGTGCTGGGTGGCGAAATGTTCACGGCCGAGGAAGCGCTGTCGCATGGGATTGTCGATCATGTAGTGGAGACGGGCGCAGCTCTGCAGGCAGCGCAAGACTATGCGGCGCGGGTGGCCAAGCGCGGACCGGCTGCGTTGGAAATTTCCAAGCTGATGCTGTCGGTCGCCAATGGCGAGGACAATGGCACGGCAGTTGAGGCGCTGGGTTCCATTCTGGTCGCCAAGACCGGCGATCTGAAAGAAGGCGTGCGCTCGTTTACCGAAAAGCGCGAAGCAAATTTTGAAGGAAAATGGTGATGAGCGTAGTCGTAAAACCGCAGCCGCTAAACGGGCTTGAAGTTCGTGAATTCTCGATGCTGATCGATGGTAAATGGGTTGGCAGTCAAAGCGGCGAGACTATTGAACGTGTAGCGCCCGGCCATGGCGTCACGGTAAGCCGCTATCCTGCTGGCAACAAGGCCGATGTGGAACGCGCGGTTGCGAGCGCACGTAAGGCTTTCGATGACGGGCGCTGGTCGTCTAAAACCGCATCGCAGCGTTCGCTGATTTTGCTGAAAGCCGCCGATCTGATTGAAGCTCGGGCTGAAGAGCTTGCTTATCTTGATGCAATTGAAGCCGGAAAACCAATTTCTCAGGTGCGTGGTGAGATTGCCGGTTCCGTCGATATCTGGCGCTATGCGGCAGCGTTAGCACGCGATCTGCATGGTGAAAGCTATAATACGCTGGGTGATGGCACCCTTGGTGTCGTGCTGCGCGAGGCAATTGGCGTTGTTTCCATCATTACGCCTTGGAATTTCCCGTTCCTGATCGTGGGCCAGAAGCTGCCATTTGCTTTGGCCGCGGGCTGCACGGCAGTTGTAAAGCCTTCGGAGCTGACTTCCGGATCAACATTGTTACTCGGCGAAATTCTGACTGAGGCAGGCGTCCCTGACGGTGTCGTCAACATCATCACCGGAACGGGCGCTGATGTCGGCCAGCATATGAGCACGCATCCGGATGTGGATATGGTGTCGTTCACCGGTTCCACAGGTGTCGGTAAGCTGACCATGGCCAATGCCGCGCAGACGCTGAAAAAAATATCGCTGGAACTTGGTGGTAAGAATCCGCAAATCCTGTTCCCGGATGCGGATATGGATGCCTTTATCGATGCGGCCGTGTTCGGCGCATGGTTCAATGCAGGCGAATGCTGCAATGCTGGTTCGCGACTGATCGTGCATCGCTCGATTGTCGATGAGATTGTTGGGCGCGTTGCTGATCTGTCGAAGAAAGTGATCGTCGGCGATCCGCTCGATGTCAGCACGCAAGTGGGCGCGATCATCACGCCACAGCATTTGAGCAAGGTTGGCGCTTATGTCGATCAGGCCAAAAAGGCGGGCGCTGCAATTGCACATGGCGGCGATGTGCTGGATCTCGGCCTTGGCCAATATATGGGACCGACCATCATTGCGGGCGTGAAAGCCTATATGGCTGTGGCGCGTGAAGAAGTGTTCGGTCCGGTTCTGTCGGTGCTGTCTTTCGATACGGTGGATGAGGCAATTTCGATTGCTAATGCGGTTGATTATGGCTTGTCAGCTGGCGTGTGGAGCCGCGATTTCGATACTTGCATGAACATTGGCCGCAAGGTGCGGGCTGGTACGGTCTGGATGAACACCTTCATGGACGGCACGCCGGAACTGCCTTTTGGCGGTTACCGCCAGTCAGGTCTGGGTCGCGAGCTGGGCCGTCATGCGGTGGAGGATTACACCGAAACGAAGACGCTCAACATGCATATCGGTGCGCGCACCGGCTGGTGGATGCCGCAGGCTAAGTAGGGAGTGACGGCTTTGGGAGGACAGCCGGATATCGTCATTATCGGATCGGGTATCGGCGGCGCGACGATGGCCGCCGGTCTGAGCGCATCAGGTGCGGACATTCTTATTCTTGAGGCAGGGGAGCATCTGCCGGACAGACCGGAAAACCGCGATCCACGCGCCATTTTCCAGCGTGGTTTCTTTCGCCCGAAAGAGTTCTGGTATGAGACGGATGGCACGCCGTTTAATCCCGGAAATTATTACAATGTCGGCGGCAATTCCAAATTCTATGGCGCAGTGCTGGTGCGTTATCGGCGCGAGGATTTTGAGGAGCTTGCGCATCTTGAAGGCGTGTCTCCGGCGTGGCCCTTCGCCTATGATGAGCTTGAGCCCTGGTACTGCAAGGCGGAAGAGCTTTTTCAGGTGCGCGGTGAATTGGGCGATGACCCGACCGAACCCTATCATTCAAAGCCCTATTCCTATCCGGCTATCCGTGATGAAAGCCCGATTGCCGATCTGCGTGCACGGCTGAAGAAGGCAGGGCTGCATCCGGCTTCCTTGCCATTGGGTGTTGATATTGAGCGCTGGCTGGCGAAGGCCAAAACGCCGTGGGACGCGCATCCCAATAGCAATGACGGCAAGATGGATGCGGAAACTTGTCCGTTAGCACTTGCGCTTAAACATCCAAATGTCCGGCTTGAAACTTCCGCGCGGGTAACGAAGCTGGAAACCGGACCCGATGGCAAAACCATTATAGCCATTCACTATGTGAAGAACGGCGAGGCATTGGTCCTACGTCCAAAGCTCGTCATTCTTTCAGCGGGAGCGGTGCAGTCAGCAGCGCTTTTGCTGCGTTCAAGATTGGCGAACCGTTCCGATCAGGTCGGTCGCAATTTTATGAACCACAATGCTAGTGCGGTGATTGGGTTTGATCCGCGCTATCGCAATGACAGCGTCTACCAGAAGACCTTTGGTTTCAACGATTACTATCTCAGCGATGGGGCAGGTGGGCCGCCGCTTGGCAATGTGCAATTGCTGGGGCGGGTGTCGGGCGCGATCCTGAAATCCAATATGCGCCAGGTGCCGGAATGGCTGTTGAACCGGATTGCCGGGCATACGATTGATTTTTACGCGATGAGCGAAGATCTGCCATCGCCGGAAAGTCGCGTGAGCGTGGATGGTGATCGCATCATTCTGCATTGGGTGCGTTCCAACTGGAAGGCGCATCTGATGCTGGTCGACAAGCTCAAATCCGCGCTGCGTGCAGCAGGGTTTCCAATCGTGCTGTCGCGGGCCTTCGACCGGCGCACGCCATCGCATCAATGCGGCACGGTACGTATCGGCAATAATCCAGCAACAGCGCCGCTTGATCCTTATTGCCGTGCTTATGACCATCCCAATCTCTATGTGGTCGATGCGTCGTTTCTGCCGACATCGGCTGCGGTCAATCCTGCGCTGACGATTGCGGCGCAGGCTCTGCGCGTTGCCGACCACATTAAAACGGAGGTGCTTGCATGAACCGTCAAAGATCCGTGGCACTGGTGACTGGCGGGCGGCGTGGTATCGGGCTTGGCATAGCCCGCGCTTTAGCCGCCAAAGGCTTTGATCTGGCGATTACTGATCGCGAACGTGATGAGGCGGTTATCCATGAATTGCGCGGGCTTGGGGGAAGGGTGGCTTTCTTTGAAAGCGATCTGGCGTCTATCGAAACGCATGAAGCGACGGTTGAAGCCGTTGTGAATGAGCTTGGCGGCATCGATTGTCTGGTCAACAATGCAGGTATGGGCTCGGTCGAGCGCGGTGACTTTCTCGGGCTGAAACCTGAGAATTTCGACACGATTATTGATGTGAACCTCCGCGGTACGGTGTTTTTTACGCAAGCGGTGGTGAAATCCATGCTGGCGGTGACGGATGTGCGGTTTCCGCGCAGTATCGTGACGATCAGTTCGGTTTCGTCAGTGATGACTTCGCCCGAAAGGCTTGATTACTGCATCAGCAAAGCGGGTCTGACAGCCTTCGTGCAGGGGCTTGCGCTTCGGCTGGCCGAAGCAAGGATCGGCGTGTTCGAGGTGCGTCCCGGTATCATCCGCACCGATATGACAGCGCGTGTTGCCGAGCGTTATGACGGACTGATCGAAGGTGGTCTGGTGCCGATGAAACGCTGGGGCGAGGCAGGCGATGTCGGCGCTATTGTGGCCGGGCTTGCAGGCGGCGATTTCATTTTTGCGACGGGATCGGCGATCAATGCCGATGGTGGCCTGTCGATTGCGAAGCTTTAGTTTCTCGGGAGGAGAAACGCATGAAGTATGACTATATCATTGTTGGCGGCGGTCCTGCCGGTTGCGTTCTCGCCAATCGTCTGAGCGAAGATGCAGCGATCAAAGTGCTGCTGCTGGAAGCAGGCGGAAGCGACTGGAATCCGCTGTTTCACATGCCTGCCGGTTTTGCAAAGATGACCAAGGGTGTGGCGAGCTGGGGCTGGGAAACCGTTCCGCAGAAGCATCTCAAAAACCGTGTGTTGCGCTATACACAGGCGAAAGTCATTGGCGGCGGCTCCAGCATCAATGCGCAGATTTATACACGCGGCAATGCAGCCGATTATGATCTATGGGCTAATGAGGACGGCTGTACCGGCTGGGACTATCGTCATGTGTTGCCCTATTTCAAACGCGCCGAAGACAATCAGCGTTTCAACGATGATTTTCACTCCTATGGCGGGCCGCTTGGCGTTTCGATGCCGTCTGCACCATTGCCGATTTGCGATGCCTATATCCGCGCGGGTCAAGAACTCGGCATTCCGTATAACCCGGATTTCAATGGTCGTGAGCAGGCAGGCGTCGGCTTTTATCAGCTCACCCAGCGCAATCGCCGCCGCTCGTCAGCATCCCTTGCCTATCTCGCGACGATCAGGGATCGCAAGAACCTTACCGTGCGGATGAATGCGCCGGTGCGCAGTATCGATCTGGAAAAGACCCTAGTCACTGGCGTAACACTGATGAACGGCGAGGTTTTGCGCGCGAACCGCGAGGTGATTGTCTCGTCCGGCGCTATCGGCTCACCGAAGCTTCTGCTGCAATCGGGTATCGGCCCTGCTGACCATCTTAAAAAGGCTGGCGTTAATGTGAAGCACGATCTGCCGGGTGTGGGTGAGAACATGCAGGATCACCTCGATCTGTTTGTCATTGCCGAATGTACGGGCGATCACACCTATGATGGCGTGGCAAAGTTGCATCGGACGCTGGGCGCGGGCCTGCAATATATCTTTCTGCGCTCTGGCCCGGTGGCCTCCAGCCTCTTTGAGACCGGCGGCTTCTGGTATGCTGATCCGGATGCCCGCTCACCGGATATCCAGTTTCATCTGGGGCTTGGCTCGGGCATTGAAGCTGGCGTTGAGAAGCTCAAGAATGCAGGCGTGACGCTTAATTCTGCTTATCTGCATCCGCGTTCGCGTGGAACCGTGCGGCTGGCTTCCAATGATCCGGCTGCAGCACCCCTGATCGATCCGAATTACTGGAGTGATCCGCATGATCGCAAGATGTCGCTTGAAGGTCTGAAGATCGCGCGCGAAATTTTGCAGCAAGACGCACTAAAGCCCTATGTCATGGCCGAACGTCTGCCGGGGCCAAAGGTCGTCAGTGACGATGATCTGTTCGATTATGCCTGCGCCAATGCCAAGACCGATCATCATCCGGTCGGCACCTGCAGGATGGGGACGGATGCGATGGCCGTTGTCGATCTGGAACTTAAAGTGCGTGGTCTTGAAGGTCTGCGGGTTTGCGACAGCTCGATCATGCCGCGCGTTCCCTCGTGCAACACCAATGCGCCGACCATCATGGTCGGCGAAAAGGGTGCGGATATTATTCGCGGTCTCGACCCGCTGCCGCCTGTTGTGTTTTCATGGGAGAAAAACGAACACAAGCGGCGCGCGCGGGGTTAGTCTTCGTTCACCTCAAAACGCAGATAACCCGCGATGCCAGAGCCTTTGTAGTTCGGATTGTCGGACGGGTGGTTCACGCCGTCATTGACCGGAATGACCTTGAAGTCGAAAGGTGAGACGCCTTCGAGACAGGCGGCATTGACACCGAATTGTTGAGGGTTGGATCGGCGCTGGTGGAAGGTGTAGATCCCGCATTTCGAGCAGAAATAATGCTTGGCCGCGCCCGTATTGAATGTGTAGAGCGTCAGCGCATCTTCGCCTTCCAGAACTTCAACGCCATTAAGATCTGCGGAAACGGCGACAGCTCCACGCATTCGGCAATAGGAACAGGTGCAGCGGCGCGCAGTGTTAAGGCCATCTGATAGTTTGACGCGAAAGCGCACGGTTCCGCAGTGGCAGGCACCATTGGCAACATCAATATTGGGGTTCATTCGGATCTCCTCTTTCGCCAGAATTTTATTTCAGTCTTTCCGGCTTTACCATTGGAAAAACTCAACTAAAGTCTCACTCACAAGATTTCGGGAGGGAATTTTATGAGTGGATTTGCGGTCGTCACCGGTGGCAGCACCGGCATTGGCAGGCATCTGGTCTCAGCATTTGCCGAAGCAGGTTACACTGTGGCTTTCAGCTATCTTGGCGATGAAGACGCTGCAGAGACACTCATGGAAGAGATTGAGCTTTCAGGCGGTCAGGCGCTGGGAGTCGCTTGTGATGTCGGCGTTGGAAGTGACGTTGACGCATTTTTCGATGAAGTCTGCAGCTGGTATGGCGATGCGCCCGACGTGCTCGTCAACAATGCCGGTATTCAGACCTGGGGACCGTTGCTGGAGCTTTCGGAAGACGATTGGGACGATGTCATTCGCACCAATATGAAGGGCTGTTTTCTCAACACACAGGCAGCAGCCCGGCGCATGGTCGAGGTCGGCAAAGGCGGTGCGATCATCAATATAGGCTCGGGCTGCAACAAGCTCGCTTTTCCCGGCCTCGTTTCTTATACGGCATCAAAAGGCGGTATTGAGCAGTTTACCAAAGTCTCTGCCGTAGAGCTTGGGCCGAATGGTATCAGGGTCAATTGTGTTGCGCCGGGCGCAATTCTCAACGAACGCACGATGCAGGAACAGCCAGACTATGCAGACACCTGGAGCCGGATTACGCCGCTGCGTCGCGTTGGTTCTGCAGAGGATATATCAGGGCCGGTGCTGTTTCTGGCGTCCGACGCTGCGCGTTTTGTGACAGGGCAAACGCTCTGGGTTGATGGTGGTGTATTCTCGCAGGCCAACTGGCCTTATGGGGGGTAAGCCCCCATTTTTCATCTTCCGCGCATCTGTTCGCCTGCGTGTTTTGCAAAGCGCAGGTTCCAGAAAGTTGCTGTCAGCGATATGCCGGTGACGATAAAGAAGGCGATCGAGAAATCCGAGGTCAGTGGCACGTCTCGGTCGTGCCAGGCCATGGATGAATGAAGGGCCAGCGCGCCGATACACACACCAAAGGACAGCATGAGCTGCTGGAAGGTTGAATAAAAGCTGTTGGCCGAGCTCATCCGCTTTTCATCAACCTTGTCATAGGCCACCGTATTATAGGCGGTGAACTGGAACGACATTGAAAAGCCGGACATGAACAGCACGGCAAAAATCAGCCAGTGTGGCCATTCCGGGCCGAAGAAGCCACAAATCGCATAGCTGCATGATGAGAATATGCCGTTCACCACCAGTGACGAGCGGAAACCGAACCGGCGGATGATCTTGGGCGCAAAGGCTTTCATGGCCATGGAACCGAGCGCTGTGGCCAGTACCATATTGCCAGCAGAAACCGCTGAAATGCCAAAGGCGACCTGCAGCATCAAGGGCAACAGGAAGGGATGCGCCCCTTGCGTGATGCGGGTGATCGATCCGGCAATCATCGAGGTGCCGAAGCTCTCAATCCGCATCAGCGAAAAATCGAGAAGCGGGGCGGGATGGCGGCGCGAGTGGATGACGGTGGCAATTGCAAACACGATGCCGACCACAAAGAACTTGGCTGCCAGACCGCTGGTCGCGCTTGCACTTTCAAGGCCGAAAAGCAGCGCGCCAAGTGCTATACCGGACAGGATCAAGCCGACGAAATCAAACGGCTCTCTGGTGTCGCTTTTATATTCGCCAATATAGAGCGAGACGAAAATCATGCCCAGAATGCCAATCGGCACATTGATGTAGAAAATCCAGCGCCAATCGAGCCAGGTCACGAACAGACCACCGATGGGAGGGCCGAGGATTGGGCCCATCAGGGCAGGGACCAGCATCCATGACATTGCCGAGATGAGATCCTTGCGCTCGACCGAGCGGATCAGAACCAGACGTCCGACAGGCAGCATCATGGCTCCGCCGGCACCTTGCAACAGACGGGCAAAGACCAGAAAGGGCAGATTTGGTGCCTGCGCGCAAAGGATCGAGCCGAGTATGAAAATGCCGATGGCAAAGCGGAACACGGTTCGGGTGCCGAAGCGATCGGCGATTTTGCCGCTTGCAGGAATGAAAATCGCAAGGCTGAGCAGATAGGAGGTGAGCGCCACGCTCATCGAAGGGGCGGCGACATCGAAATCCCGGGCCATTGTCGGCAGTGCAGTCGCAAGGATGGTAGCGTCGAGCTGTTCCATCAGCATTGCGCTTGCAACGATCAGCGCAATAATCCGGAAATTGCTTTTCGCTTCCAGTGACGCGGTTGGTTCACTGGTCGAAGTCTGGGCTTCCGGCATAACACTCATGGTAGTTTCAGCTTTGCGAAGGCGCGGGTCTGCCCGTCAAAGCAGCCAGCATTACGGTCGATCGTCTCGGACGATCCTGGGGGATGTGTTCACGGTCAGGCTTTTGGTTCCAGGAACAGTTCTGCGCCTTGTCGCAAGACGAGCGCACGGCAAAAAAAATGCCAACCAGTTAGAGGGACTAAGAAGCCCACCGCAAGACCGTGAGCGGGTATAGCACAGGTTACGGAAAATCACAGGACTTCAAGATAATTTGAGCGCGAAGGGATTTGCCTGCCCGGACGATGAATGGTGATCCCGACTGGATTCGAACCAGTGGCCTCAAGATTAGGAATCTTGCGCTCTATCCTACTGAGCTACGGGACCAGTCATCAGAAACGCTCGTATTTGCCATTGATTCCAATGGCTCGAGCATTTTTCGACACATACTGTTTTTCATGGCTTTCGCCAACCCCGCAAAAAGCGGGGCAGGCGCATTTCTTTTGAACTCTGGATCAGGCAGCAAGTGCTGTTTCGATCACCGACACGAAATAGCTCACGCCATATGGAATTGCTTCATCGTTGAAGTCATAGGCCGGGTGATGCAGGCCGGGTGTGTCGCCATTGCCCAGGAAGATATAGGCGCCCGGGCGCGATTCCAGCATGTAGGAGAAATCTTCTGCAGCCATCATCGGAGCCACATCGGTTTTCACCTTGCCTTCGTCTGCTACATTTTTTGCAACGCGGGCTGCAAAATCGGTCTGGTCATCGTGGTTGTAGGTCACAGGATAGTTGTTCTTGTAGCGAACGGTAATTTCTGCACCGCTCACAGATGCAATGCCTGCTGCTGCTTCACGAATACGCTTTTCGGCATAGGCGCGGGTTTCCTTGCTCAAGGTGCGCACTGTGCCTGAAAGCTTGGCCGTTTCAGGAATGACGTTATAAGCCTCGCCTGCGTGAAACTTTGTGATCGAGATCACGAGTGAATCGAGCGGATCGATATTGCGCGCCACAATGCCCTGAATGGCGAGATGCAGCTGTGAACCGGCAAGGATCGGATCAATCGTGCGGTGCGGCTGGGCTGCATGGCCGCCGCGTCCCTTGATCGAAAGGTCGAATTCATCGGTTGCAGCCATGATCGGGCCTTTGCACATGGCAAACTGGCCGACGGGAAGGCTTGGCAGATTGTGAACGCCATAGACTTCCGAAATACCGAAACGATCCATGACACCGTCCTGAACCATGGCAAGCGCGCCAGCGCCGCCTTCTTCAGCCGGCTGAAACAGCAGAACGGCAGAGCCGCGAAAGTTACGGGTCTCAGCGAGATATTGTGCGGCACCCAGCAGCATTGCCGTGTGACCGTCATGGCCGCAGGAATGTGCCTTGCCCGGATTTTTTGATGCCCATTCAACGCCGCTGGTTTCAGTGATTGGCAGCGCATCCATATCGGCGCGCAGGCCAATGGCCGGACCATCACCGTGACGACCCTTGATGACCGCGACGACGCCGCTGCGGCCAACGCCGGTTTCAACACGATCGCAGCCGAAAGATTTCAGCTTTTCTTCGACAAAGCGTGCCGTTTCGTGAACGTCATAAAGCAGTTCAGGGTTCTGATGCAGATGGCGGCGCCATGCGGCGATCTCGCTTGCAGTTTCGACGACACGATTAAGCACTGGCATTTCGGAAATATCCTGAGATTCTCAATAAGCAGAAGTAGTGAGGATATGACGTTTCAGTGAAAGCGGGCAATCCCTATTTGCCTTTTGATTGCCATATGGCTTAGATAGAAGCAGTGTAAATCTTCCTTTTTGAATGACGTATTCGCACGCCGTTGTCACTTTAGCAGGTTGATACAACAGGAAGCGGAATCGATCGCCCGCAGACATTGCGGCTCTTGCTGATTGGAACTACGAATGATCTCGAAGTCGTTGAAAATCCTGTGCACAGCAGCGGCTCTTTCGGCCCTGACCTTGTCTGCCGCTCTGGCTAATCCATCGATTGCTGTCGATGTTGCCACCGGTAAGGTTTATTCCGCGCAGGATCCTTTCCAGCGCTGGTATCCGGCTTCGCTGACCAAGATGATGACCGCTTATGTCACGTTCCGCGCGCTTCAGTCGGGTCAGATGACGCTTGAATCGCCAGTGAAAATGACCGTCAATGCCTCGAAAGAGCCGCCGAGCAAGATGGGCTATCGCCCGGGCTCCGTGATGACGCTCGATACTGCGCTCAAGATCATGCTGGTAAAGTCCGCCAATGACGTGGCGGTTGCTGTTGCAGAATCCGTTGGTGGTTCGGAATCGGCTTTCGTGCAGCGCATGAATGCAGAAGCGCAGCGCATCGGTATGAGCGGTTCGCATTTTGCCAACCCGAATGGCCTGCATGATCCGAACAATTATTCGACCGCGCATGATTTGGCCGTTCTGGGTGTGCAGCTGCGTCGTGAGTTCCCGCAATACGCCCATTACTTTGGAACCGAAGCCATCGATACGGGCGACGGCAAGAAGCCACAGGCCAACTACAATATTCTGCTTGGCCGCTTCGATGGTGCTGATGGCATGAAGACCGGCTTCGTTTGTGCTTCTGGCTTCAATTTGGCCAGCTCCGCGACCCGTCAGGGCCGCACCATTCTGGCTGTGGTTCTGGGTGCTGATCGTCAGGAAACGCGTGCGGTTCAGGCAGCACAGCTGATGACCGATGCTTTCCGCAACAATGGTGCCGGAGTGCCAACGCTTGGCAGCATGGTGCCGCCTGCAAACAGCGCCGCCTATCAGGCTGTTGATATGCGCAAGGCCATCTGCAGCCAGCAGGCCATGGCCGACCGCTGGGACGGTCGCGATGTCGAGGGCCGTTTGCAGCTCAACTCGCCCTATATTCATGCGATGACCCGCGAACCGGTTCCCGTTGAAGTCGGCCTTGTTTCGGCTCCACCTGCAAAGGTGACGAAAGTCGGTCAGCTTGATATTTCGCAGGTTCCTGTGCCGATGCCACGCCCGCAGCGCGCAGCTGCCGGTGTGAATGCGGCCACAATCAACTAAGTCTGAGATCATGCCACAACCAATTCCTGTTTCTGTACTGACCGGCTTTCTCGGCTCGGGCAAGACGACACTGCTTAACCGGCTGCTGAAAGATCCAGAGCTGACCGATACGGCAGTCATCATCAATGAATTTGGTGAAGTGAGCATCGATCACCTGCTGGTGGAAAAGGCCAGTGAAGGTGTGATCGAGCTTGCCGACGGCTGCCTGTGCTGCACCGTGCGTGGTGAACTGGTCGATACACTGGCTGACCTGATCGACCGCCTCCAGACCGGGCGCATCAAGGCATTGAAGCGGATTATCATCGAGACGACAGGTCTTGCCGATCCGGCACCTGTGCTGCACTCAATCATGGGTCATCCTGTTCTCATGCAGGTTCTGCGCCTTGATGGCGTGCTGACAACGGTTGACGCCGTCAACGGCATGGCAACCCTCAACAATCATGAGGAAGCTGTTCGTCAGGCAGCGATGGCTGATCGCATCATCATTACCAAAGCTGATCTGCCGGAGGCGCAGGCCGGACTTGCAGAGCTCAAGGCACGGCTCGAACAGCTTAATCCGGGTGCCGATATTCTTGAAGCATCCGATGGCCGCACCGGCTATGCGGCGTTGTTTGAATGTGGGCTTTATAATCCGGAAACAAAGACGGCGGATGTTCAGCGCTGGCTTCGTGCAGAAGCCTATGAGGATGATGATCATCATCATCACCATCATGATGACTACGATCATTCGCACCATCATCACGATATGCATTCCGGGCATGGCCATGTCTGCGGACCGGATTGTGATCACGATCACGATCATGACCACGGCCATCACCACCACCACCATCATCATCATCACGATGATGCCATTCGTTCCTTCTCTCTGCGTCACAAGGAACCGATCCCGTTCTCGACATTCGAGATGTTTCTCGATCTTCTGCGCTCGACCCATGGCGAAAAGCTTTTGCGCGTGAAGGGCATTGTTCAGATCGCCGAAGACCCGGATCGCCCGCTGGTCATACATGGTGTGCAGAAAATCTTTCATCCGCCAGCACGCCTGCCGAAATGGCCGAAGGATGAGCATGAAACGCTGCTGGTGATGATTGTGAAGGATTTGCCAGAAACCTACGTGCGCGAGCTTTTCGACGCGTTTCTCGGCAAGGCAGGTATTGATCGTCCCGACCGCGCTGCGATGATGGACAATCCGCTGGCTATTCCGGGCTATTCAACACGCTAGAGCGTGTCGCGGTCAGTGTATCCGCTGCGCTCGCTCTATCTCTTTGTTTTTTTATGCGCGTCTTGTTCCGAAAACCGCTTCGCACTTTTCTGCGACGCGCTCTAAGCCTTTTATTTGAAGCATAATCTTATCGACCCTCGTTTCACTTCGATGGGACTTATGCTCCAGACCTTATTTCTTCTGAATAAGAAAACGGTGAAGGTTTTCGTCGCGCTCCTGCTTGAGCAGAGCGTGGCCTTCCTGCGTGCAGAAATGCGGAAGGTCGATACCGGATAAAGGATCGGTTGCTTCAACCCAGAGAAGCGCGCCGCTCGGCAAATCCTGCAGGCGATTGCGCGTCTTTAAAACGGGAAGAGGGCACTTAAGCCCTCTCAGATCATAGACGGGAACGTCTTTATCCATTTGGTATTAGTTACCACCCAGCTTCCACCAGGCCTTCTTCTTTTCCGGTGCAGGTGCTGCAACAGCATCTGGGACCGTGCTTGCGGTTGTCATCGGTGAAACCGCTGCCGGATTTTCCTGCGGAACAGGGACTGCCGCAGTCTGAGCCGGAGTAGCAACTGCGGGTGTTGCTGCAATGGCTGTCGCAGGCTGTGCCGAGATCGGCGTTGCCGCAGGCTGGATATCCGGTGCATTTGGCGTTTCAGCCGATGCTGGCGAAAGCGACGGCGGTTCGCGCGTTACCTTCTCGCCGCGTGCACGCGCTGCACTCCATGCGGAGACCAGCTTGGCTTCTGCGATGCCCTGAATGGACGGCGAAGGCTTCTTCTGTGCTGCGCTGAATGCGGACTGGAACGTCTTTTCATAAGAAGACGTGTAAGCCATGGATTCCGAGCCGACCGAAGGTGGGCAGGCATCGGTCGCTGAAAGCGGCTGACCATCTGGCGTTGGCACGTTGAAGACATAACGCTTTTCGCAGACATCAACCTTTGGCGGAACCTTGGTTGTTTCAAAAGCGTCATAGCCCTGCTTGAGCATCTTCCAGAATGCGTAGTTCTGGTCGCTCTTGTAACGTGCCATGTTGGCTGCGGTCATGCGGAACGGGAAAGCCTGAATCTGGAAGTCGCGCTGACCGCCCTTGAAGGCATCGCGGCCAAAGGCATAAATCTCGCTGACGCTTTCGTCGGTCATCGAATAGCAACCCGATGACGAGCAAGCGCCATGCACCATCAGATTCTGTCCGGTACGGTTGTGCGCGCGGTCATAGGCGTTCGGGAAGCCAATGTTGAAGGCAAGGTGATATTGCGAATTCGGGTTCATCTGTGCCGGGCGAACATTATAGAAGCCCTCTGGCGCCTGACGATCACCCTCTACGAATTTCGGACCAAGCTTGCCTGACCATTTGCAGATCTCATAAGAGGCAATCTGGTCGTATTTGCCGTTGTTCTTCTGCTTCCAGACTTCGAGGACGCCTTCTTCCTTGAAAATACGAACCATCACCGGCGAAGTGCGCGTCATGCCCTTCGATTTCATCTTGGCGACGATTTTCTCGGAAAGAGGTTTTTCAGCGCGTAAGCTGAGATCGGAAACGGACGAGCCCTGACAACCGGCAAGCAGAGCCGATGCCAAGAGTGTTCCAAGAAGTGCGGTTCTGATCTTCATATCGCATCGAGCCTGTTAGAGCATTTCCAGCAAAAGTGCGAAGCGGTTTTGCATAGGATAATGCGTAAAAACAAATAGGTAGAACAACCAGTATTCAACTTTCATCAGAATCTGATCGAAGCTGCGTCACCGACGCATTTAAGCAAATCTGACTTTTCGGTGCCCGGATATTAACAGCTAAACCTTTCGGTATCGTTGATAAACCGTTGCTCAAATACCTAAAAAACAGAATGTCCGCAATATGGCGGAAATAATAGCACGATGCAAATCCGGCGCACCAAGGGCGCGCCGGAGCCAGTTTTTGCAATTGTTGGTAAATTAAAGGTTACGACCGATGTCGAGGAACTTCTGACGACGCTCCTGCTTGAGCGTTTCGCCATCGACATCCTTCATCGAACGCAGCGAGGCGGTGATGATGTCGCCCGCAGCCGCAATAACGGCATCCTTGCCGCGATGTGCGCCGCCAAGCGGTTCCGGGATGATGCCGTCGATGACCTTGAGATCGAACAGATCCTGCGCAGTGATGCGCATGTTGGAAGCTGCATCCTTTGCACGCGTGGAATCGTGCCAGAGGATCGAAGCTGCACCTTCAGGTGAAATCACCGAATAGATCGAATGTTCGAGCATATAGACGCGGTTTGCGACAGCAATCGCGATCGCTCCGCCCGAACCGCCTTCACCGATGATGATCGAGATGACAGGCACGCGCAGCTTGAGGCATTCGGCAGTGGAGCGCGCAATGGCTTCCGCCTGACCGCGTTCTTCAGCGCTCACGCCTGGATAGGCACCGGCAGTGTCGACGAAGGTGATCAGCGGCAGCTGGAAACGGTCAGCCATTTCCATGATGCGGACAGCCTTGCGGTAGCCTTCCGGACGGGCCGAGCCGAAATTGTGCTTGAGGCGCGTCTTGGTATCCGAGCCTTTTTCCTGGCCCAGAATGGCAACGGCCTGACCATTGAAGCGGGCAAAGCCGCCTTGAATGGCTTCGTCATTGGCAAACTGACGGTCGCCTGCCAGTGGCGTGAATTCCGTGAACAGCTTGTCGATATATTCCAGGCAATGCGGACGATCCGGATGGCGGGCGATCTGCGCCTTCTGCCATGGGGTCAGTTTGCGGTAGATATCTTTAAGCGCATCGGCCGAGCGTTTCTCGAGACGGCTGATCTCGTCGCTCATCTCGACACTGCCCTGTTCCTGAGCGAGTTTCTTCAGCTCAAGGATCTGGCCTTCGAGGTCGGCGACGGGTTTTTCAAAATCGAGATAGTTATACATCGGGCCTGACTATTGTGCGTTTCCAGAGATGTTGGCCATAAAACACGCTAGAAAACGGCTGTTTTACGACGCCTTACATATTTACTTCATGCGCATCTTGCAAATTTTTCTGAAATTCTCTTACCCGCAGAGCGCTTAATCGGCAAGCGGGTGATGCTCACTTACCAGCTTATGCAGTCTTTCTTCCAGAACATGTGTATAGATTTGGGTGGTAGAAATATCCGAATGGCCGAGCAATTGCTGCACGGTTCTCAGATCAGCGCCGTTTTGCAAAAGATGGCTGGCAAAAGCGTGGCGCAGCACATGCGGAGAGATCGAGGCGCTGGACAGGCCGGTTCGTGCTGCAAGCCCTTTCAATTCGCGCGCAAAGACCTGTCGCGCCAGATGACCGCTTTCGGAGAAAGCCGGAAACAGCCAGGGATTGTCGTCAAAGCCGGGCAATGAATCGCGCAGAGAGAGAAAGTTCTGCAGTGCTTCACGCGCTTTTTGCGACAGTGGGACCATGCGTTCTTTCGAGCCTTTGCCGCGAACGATCAGAAAACGATGATCGGTGCGTGCCACACTGACTGGCAGCGTGACCAGCTCCGAGACACGCAGGCCCGTTGCATAAAGCGTTTCAAGTAGTGCGTGCAGACGCAGCGCCTTGATACGTTCAGCCGGTTCCGGCGCTTCCCTTGCCTCAAGATCGGCGCGATCAAGAAGACGGCCGACATTTTCGACGCTCATGATCTTTGGCAGCGGTTTCTGCTTTTTAGGGGCATCGATAACGCCGGTCGGATCGTCCTGCCGGAAGCCTTCGGAATAGAGAAAACGGAAGAATTGCCTGAGTGCCGAAAGACGCCGTGCCTGCGAGGTGGCGGCAAAGCCTTCGTTAGACATGCCATCGAGAACATGGCGGACATCTTCGGTCTTTGCTTCTGCCAGATTGACGCCACGCGTCTGCATCACATCGGCCGCAGCTTCAAGATCGCGGCGATAGGATTCAAGCGTGTTGCCAGCAGCTCCACGTTCAGCGCTCATCATTTCAAGAAAGTTTTCGATGGCCAGTGAAGCGCGCATATTACTCCTGTCCCGTTTCGCTTGTTACCGGTTCATTGTCCGATATGGCAGGCGGCGGCGGTGCCACGACGGTCTGCTTCAGTTTTGATGAGGGAATCTCGACCGTAATTTCGTGCGTGGTCGGTTTCACAAAGTTGGCAAGTGAGAACATTGCGCCATAGACTATGGCGGCAATAACAGCGAGCAAGGCAATGATGCGCGTCAGCGTGGGCATGAAGCGTTTATGCTGTGCTATTGAGACGAAAGCAAGGACGGGCAGTTCCGGCGCATAAAAACCCATGTCCGGTTCACTTTAGCCGATGAAAGCGATTGACGCCGCACGGTTTTTCATGTGGAACCGGAGGAAATGGATGAGGTCAATGAGCAGCACAACAAAACAGACAAATCTTAACGAGCAAGCGGATGCCGTCCGTCAGCTTCTTGGTGCGAAAGTCGTTGTTCTTGTTGGGCTGATGGGCGCAGGAAAATCGACCGTCGGCCGCAAGGTCGCGACCATGCTCGGACTGCCGTTTAAAGATGCGGATAATGAGATTGAATCTGCAGCCCGTATGACCGTGCCCGAACTTTTTGATGCCTATGGCGAAGCCGAGTTTCGGGATCTGGAGCGCCGGGTTATCCTGCGGCTGCTTGAAGATGGTCCTATGGTGCTTGCCACCGGTGGCGGTGCTTACATGAATGCCGAAACCCGTGAGGCGATTGCTGCCAATGGCGTGTCCATCTGGCTGAATGCCGAGCTTGATGTACTGATGGATCGTGTTTCGCGCCGTCAGAACCGGCCACTTCTCAAAAATGACGATCCGCGTGGCGTCATGCAGCGGCTGATGGACGTGCGCTATCCGGTTTATGCGCTCGCTGATCTGCATGTGATGACGCGGGACGACAAGAAGGAAGTGATTGCCGGTGAACTGATCGACGTTCTCACCGCGCATCTCACCAAGGGCGAAGCCTGATAATAGAGCGTGTCGCGCTTAATCTTAAACGCCACGCTCGCTCTATTTTGTTGTTTTTACGCATGTCGTTATCGGAAAACCGCTTCTAAATTTTCCACAACATGCATTAGGAGACTATCTGCATGAATACCCCTTTGAGCGCCGACAGTGTGACAGTTCCGGTTTCGCTGGGGGACCGATCCTATGAAATTCTGATCGGAAAAGGCCTGATCGCGCGCGCTGGCGAAGAAGTCGCTAAGCGTCTGCCGGGGATTCGTGTGGCAATCGTCACCGACGAAAATGTTGCCAAGGCTCATCTCGAAGCTCTGACGGCCAGTTTTGCCCGTGCAGGTATCGAATCCACGCCGGTTATTGTGGCGCCCGGTGAGAAGTCAAAGTCCTTCTCTACACTGGAAACTGTGACCAATGCCGTGCTGGCCGCTCGTCTTGAACGTGGTGATGCAGTTGTGGCTTTTGGCGGCGGTGTCGTGGGTGATCTGTCCGGCTTTGTTGCCGGTATCGTGCGTCGCGGCATGAACTTCGTTCAGATGCCAACCTCGTTGCTTGCACAGGTGGATTCGTCCGTTGGCGGCAAGACCGGCATCAATACGCAGTTTGGCAAGAACCTTGTCGGCGTGTTTTATCAGCCGCAGCTTGTGCTGGCTGATACGGAAGTGCTTGATACGCTGAGCGAGCGTGAATTCCGTGCGGGCTATGCAGAAGTGGCCAAATATGGCCTGATTGACCGTCCGGATTTCTTCGCCTGGCTTGAAAAGAACTGGGGTGAAGTCTTTGCGGGTGGTGCTGCACGCACACAAGCAATTGCCGAATCCTGCCGTTCGAAGGCCGCGGTTGTGGCGCGCGATGAGCGTGAGAATGGCGACCGTGCTTTGCTCAATCTCGGACACACATTCGGTCATGCGCTTGAAACCGCGACCGGCTATGATTCAAGCCGTATGGTGCATGGCGAAGGCGTTGCCATCGGCATGGCCTTAGCACATCGCTTTTCGGTCAAGATGAACCTTTGTGGCGTCGAGGCTGCCGAACGTGTTGAAGCGCATCTGAAAGCTGTCGGGCTGCCGACATCGTTGCATGAAGTGCCGGGTGGCCTGCCGGATGCTGAAAAGCTGATGGATTATATTGCACAGGACAAGAAAGTGGCGCGTGGCGCGCTGACATTCATTCTGACGCACGGCATCGGTCAATCCTTCATTGCCAAGGACGTACCGCCTGCAGCAGTATTGGAATTTCTGAAGGAACGCCTCTCCGTCTGACACCGAAAGGAATACGAGAATGATTTTCGAGCTATGGATCATGTGTGGCATCATCCTGCTCTGCATCATTCTGTCGGGCTTTTTTTCCGGCGCGGAGACGGCACTGACCGCCGCATCCCGCGCCCGAATGCTCACTTACGCGCATAATGGCGATGAACGCGCTACAGTGGTTCAATATCTCATTGGAAGGCGCGACCGGCTGATCGGTGTGCTTCTGATTGGCAACAACCTCGCCAATATTCTTGCCTCGTCGATTGCTGCCAATATCTTCTTGCACCTGTTTGGTGATGCAGGGGTGGCCTATTCGACGCTGGCGATGACCATCATTCTGGTCATTTTTGCTGAAGTGCTGCCCAAATCCTGGGCCATTTCCAGCCCTGACCGATTCTCGTTGAATGTTGCACGCCCTGTTTCAGCGGTTGTAACTTTTCTCGGCCCGGTTTCGGGGCTGGTGAACTGGATCGTGCGCAAAATTCTCCGATTGTTCGGTGTTAATCTCGCATCCGGCCGTTCGATGCTTTCCGCACAGGAAGAATTGCGCGGTGCGGTCGAAGTGCTGCACCGCGATAAATCGCTGATTAAGGAAGATCGCGATCAGCTTGGCGGTCTGCTGGATCTTAAAGAACTGGAAGTCAGCGATGTCATGGTGCATCGCACATCCATGGGCACGATCAATGCCGATGCGCCTGCTGATCAGATTGTCGGTGATATTCTTGCAAGCCCGCACACGCGTATGCCGGTCTGGCGGGATGAGATCGATAATATCGTCGGCATCATCCATACCAAGGACCTGCTGCGCGCGCTTTACGATGTCGATAATGATTTTTCCCGCATCGACATCATGAAAGTGGCGCGCAAACCGTGGTTTGTGCCTGATACAACAACACTTCAGGACCAGCTTGACGCGTTTCTTCGCCGCAAGGCGCATATTGCCGTCGTTGTTGACGAATATGGTGATGTGCAGGGATTGGTAACGCTGGAAGACATTCTCGAAGAGATCGTCGGCGACATTTCCGATGAACACGATATCGACATGCAGGGTCTGCGGTTGCAGCCGGATGGTTCCATTCTGGTCGATGGCTCTTTGCCGATCCGTGATCTCAATCGCGCGCTCGGCTGGAAGCTCCCAGATGAGGAAGCGACCACCGTTGCCGGTCTGGTGATTCATGAAACGCAGACCATACCGGAAGTGAAGCAGGCATTTACCTTCCACGGAAAGCGCTTTTCGGTGCTGAAAAAGGAAAAGAACCGGCTCACACGTCTGCGCATCGTGCCGCTGGATGCCGATGGCAAACCGCTTTCTGGTGTCGTTGTTGCGAAGGTTTCATCCTGATGGCTGTGCCATCCAGCAAACAGGAACTGCTTGAGGCAATTGAAACAAATTATGCGCGGCTGTTGCTTGATCTTTCACGCGTTGAGCCGGAGCAGACCAAATCCAGAACCATGGAAGGTCATGCAAAGGGCACGCTGATGAGCGTGCATGATCTCGTCGCCTATCTGACCGGATGGAACGAGCTGGTGCTCAAATGGTGCGAACGGCGCGATCAGGGGCTTACAGTCGATTTTCCGGAAACAGGTTTCAAATGGAATGAACTTGGTGCTTTAGCGGCCAAGTTTTACCGGGATTACGAAACGCTATCCTTTGAAGCGCTTTTATCCCGATTTGAAACGGCAAAGAATGCGCTGCTGACCTTAATCAAGGCGCGCACGGACACTGAGCTTTACGGCGTCCTCTGGTATGAAAAATATACGCTGGGCCGTATGATCCAGTTCAACACGTCCTCGCCCTATGCCAATGCGCGTGGTCGTCTGCGCAAATGGCTTAAGGCGTCAGCATAAAACATCAGCGGCGCGTCGCTTCACCGGGCGCGGTAGGCTCCAGTGCGAGTGCGTGAACGCCGGTTTCCAGCTCTTCTTTTAAAAGATCGTTGATGGCGCGATGGCGCGCGATGCGACTCATACCCTCAAACTTGGCAGATACGATGCGCACGCGAAAATGTGTTTCGCCGGTTCCATCATAGACCTCATGATGGCCACGATCTTCGTGATGATGGCCTGCATGGAGGTGGCTTTCATTTATGATTTCAAGCCGTTCCGGAGAGAAAGCTGCATTAAGCTTGGCTTCCATTGAAGATTGTTTGCTATTGTGAATGGACATTTTGGCCAGTTCTCCCCATATAGACGTTGTGCCTCATATAGACGTCGCCTCGGCGGCAACCCGTGGGGCAAATCCGCACAGGAATTGCAATCTGCATCAAAATTTCGCCCTGAATTCATGGCCAAAACCATTCAGGATGAAATGTCAATTCTTGTTTAGTCACTCTTAATTCGCATAATCCGATTCGATGACAACGCACTCAAAACTTTTCGACAGCATCCGCATCCGTCCCAAGAAGGAAGCGGAAAAGAAGTCCAGCGGTCCCTGCTGCCAGTGGGACGGTTGCGATAAGCCGGGCACACATCGTGCGCCGGTCGGGCGCATGCGCGAGGGTGAATACCTTCATTTCTGCGTGGATCATGTCCGGGAATATAATAAGAATTTCAATTATTTCTCCGGTTTGTCCGACGGCGAAATCTCGAAATTCCAGAAGGATGCGATCACTGGCAATCGCCCGACTTGGTCGACGGCATCCAACTCCACCGCTTCCGCACGCACGTCGCCGGATATGGCGACCCGTCGTTCGGGTTCGGCTGCCTATCACAATCGTCTGCGTGATCCGTTCAATTTCGTCAAAGATGCGAAAAGCAATCCCGGCACTGCCAAAGCTGTGCAGCGCAAACCGCGCACTTTGGAAGTAAAGGCGCTTGCGACGCTCGGTCTTGATGCAAATTCGACTAGCGATATGATCAAGTCGCGCTATAAAGAACTTGTGAAGCAACACCATCCCGATGCAAATGGTGGTGACCGCGGGTCTGAAGAAAGATTTCGCGAGGTCATTCAGGCTTATCAATTGCTCAAGACAGCAGGTTTTTGCTAAAGCCTCTGTGGGCTTTATGGGGCCGAGTATCAGGGCATGTTCAATGCCCTGACGGACATTCATCTACTGCGCTTGCGCGCAGATGCGATTACGGATGCCCGCAACTGAACAGAAGGGCGTCATCCGGTTCACCGAAAGGCTCCCTGATCGAATTTGAATGTCGCGGCCGGACAGTCCTGCCGCTCTGGAGGCATGATGAACAAGGTTGAGCGGGATATAGCCAATTTGCCGGATACAACGGTTTCGGTGCGCGAAGTGTTCGGAATTGATTCCGACATGCGGGTGCCGGCCTATGCGGCAGGCGATTCCTATGTGCCGGAACGCGATCCGGATTATCTTTTCGACCGTCAGACGACGCTCGCGATCCTCGCAGGTTTTGCATTTAACCGCCGCGTGATGGTTTCAGGCTATCACGGCACCGGTAAGTCGACCCATATCGAACAGGTCGCTGCACGCCTCAACTGGCCTTGCGTTCGCGTCAACCTTGACAGCCATGTCAGCCGTATCGATCTCGTCGGTAAGGATGCAATCGTCGTAAAAGACGGTATGCAGGTTACTGAATTCAAGGACGGCATTCTGCCTTGGGCCTATCAGCACAATGTTGCGCTGGTTTTCGACGAGTATGATGCGGGCCGTCCGGACGTCATGTTCGTAATTCAGCGCGTTCTGGAAACTTCAGGCCGTCTGACCTTGCTCGACCAGAGCCGCGTTATCCATCCGCACCCGGCTTTCCGTCTGTTTGCGACCGCCAACACCGTTGGTTTGGGCGACACGACCGGCCTTTATCACGGCACGCAGCAGATCAACCAGGCCCAGATGGACCGCTGGTCGATCGTCACCACGCTCAACTATCTGCCACACGACAACGAAGTGAACATCGTTCTCGCCAAGGCCAAGCATTACCAGAATGCGGACGGCCGTGAGATCGTGAACAAGATGGTTCGCGTTGCCGACATGACCCGTCAGGCTTTCATCAACGGCGATCTTTCGACCGTGATGAGCCCGCGTACCGTCATTACATGGTCTGAAAATGCCGCGATCTTCAATGATGTCGGCTTTGCATTCCGCCTGACCTTCCTCAACAAGTGCGATGAGCTTGAGCGCCAGACGGTGGCTGAGTTCTATCAGCGCGCTTTCGGTGAGGAACTTCCAGAATCTGCTGCCAATATCGTATTGGCATAAGGCTGGATGAAACCTGCCGCCCATAACGGGCGGCGGTGCTTTGTATAAAGTCAGGATAGGCAGATGTCGGGCCAGAAGTCAGCAATAGGCGATAATTCGCGCGAGCGTAAAAACGGGCCGGTTGATTCCGAACCGTTCAAGCGGGCAATGACCGCGACCATGCGCGCTATTTCCGGCGAGAATGAGCTGGAAGTGGCTTTCAGCAATGATCGTCCGGCGCTGACCGCCAATCGTGCCCGCCTGCCTGATCTGCCAAAACGTCCGACGGCGCATGATGTTGCCGTTACGCGCGGTCTGGGTGATTCCATGGCGTTGCGTCAGGCGCGCCATAATGCCCGTATTCACGCAAGCCTTGCGCCGGAAGGCAAGCAGGCGCGCGCAATCTATGATGCGGTCGAGCAAGCGCGTGTGGAATCCATTGGTGCCCGCGCAATGGCCGGTGTTGCCGATAATCTTGCGACTATGCTCGCAGATAAATATGCCCGCGCCAATTTCTCCGATGTGACCGACAAGGAAGATGCGCCGCTTGAAGAAGCGATCTCGCTTCTGTTGCGCGAAAAACTGACCGGTCGCAAAGCTCCTGCCGAAGCTGGCCCTGTGCTTGATCTCTGGCGTGAGTGGATCGAACAGAAGGCCGGTGCAGAGCTTGCCCGTCTTGGCGAAAATCTGGAAGATCAGCAGGCTTTTGCACGCACCGTGCGCGATATGCTCGCTTCCATGGATATGGCCGAGGAGCTTTCTCAGGAAGAGCAAAGCGACGAGCAGGACGAAGATAACGAACAGACGCCAGACTCAGACGAAAATGAGGAAGGCGGCGAAGAAAGCCAGGAAGGCTCTGATTCGGCTGAAAGCGACGAATCGGACAGTTCCAGCGAAGAAGGTGAGCAGGGCGAAATGGATGCCGCCGATGCGGCTTCCGACGATATGGACGACAGCGAAGATGTCGATGCGGAAACGCCGGGCGACACGCGCCGTCAGAACCAGCCTTTTGCCAATTTCGCAGAGCATGTCGATTACAATGTTTTCACGCGCGAATTCGATGAGGAAGTAGAAGCCACCGATCTGTGTGATGAGGCTGAGCTTGATCGTCTGCGCGGCTTCCTCGACAAGCAGCTGGCCAATCTGCAGGGCGTTGTTGGACGTCTCGCAAATCGTCTGCAGCGCCGTCTGATGGCGCAGCAGAGCCGTTCCTGGGATTTTGATCTGGAAGAGGGCTATCTCGATAGTGCACGTCTCGTGCGTATCGTTATCGACCCAACACAGCCGCTTTCCTACAAGATGGAACGCGATACGGATTTCCGTGATACGGTCGTAACGCTGGTTATCGATAATTCCGGTTCGATGCGTGGTCGTCCGATCACGGTTGCAGCGACCTGCGCCGATATTCTTGCCCGCACGCTGGAGCGTTGCGGCGTGAAGGTCGAAATTCTCGGCTTCACCACCAAGGCTTGGAAGGGCGGTCAGTCGCGCGAAGCATGGCTGGGTCGTGGCAAGCCGTCCAATCCGGGCCGCCTCAACGATTTGCGCCATATCATCTATAAGAGGGCAGACGCGCCATGGCGCCGCGCACGACGCAATCTCGGCCTGATGATGCGCGAAGGCCTGCTCAAGGAAAATATCGACGGTGAAGCGCTGATCTGGGCGCATCAGCGCCTGTTGGCTCGTCCTGAACAGCGCAAGATCCTGATGATGATTTCTGACGGTGCGCCGGTGGATGATTCAACGCTTTCGGTCAATCCGGGCAATTATCTTGAGCGCCACTTACGCGCGGTCATCGAAGAGATCGAAACCCGTTCGCCGGTTGAGCTGATCGCTATTGGTATCGGTCATGACGTCACCCGCTATTATCAGCGTGCCGTGACCATCGTGGACGCGGAAGAGCTAGCCGGTGCAATGACCGAGCAGCTTGCATCCCTGTTCGAAGAACGGGGCGCAGAAGGCAAAGGCCGCGGACGCCGTCGCGCAGGCGGACGATAATACCAAGGCGCCGAGACGCTGGCGCATCGCGCCTTGAAAAAGACCACTGCCCACTCGAGCTTAACCAAAACTCCATGAATCATACTCATGGAGTTTTGGCATAAGATAGAGGGGCATTTTGAGCGCGCATTTTATCCGAAAAACGGTTTACCCTTTTTGGACCAAGCTTTAGGGTCTCTTTTAAGCCTGCTGGCGGGTTGCCGCGAGCACGATTTCGCGAATGCAGACGCCCTGTGGCTGGTCATAGGCGTAGACAATGGCGCGGGCAACGTCGCCCGCTGAAAGCACAGGCGCCCCCATATCCTTCTTCCACGCTTCATAGCCTGCCTTGATGCCTGTGTCGTTGGTGTGGCTGAGAAGTTCGGTCTCGACGGCACCTGGAGCTATCGTCACAACGCGAACGTCATGCGGCGAGAGTTCTTCACGCAGATTCTCAGAAAGCCCGTGTACGGCGAATTTCGTGGCCGTATAGGCCACATGATTAGCGAATGTCTTGCGACCTGCCACCGAGCTGATGTTGATGATGGTGCCATGTTTGCGTGCCACCATGCCTGCCGAGACGGCATGGATGCCATTAAGAAGGCCTTTGACATTGACCTCGAGCATCCGGTCCCATTCATCCGGGTTCTGCTTCGTTGCATCGCCCAGCAACATGACACCGGCATTGTTGATGATGACATCCGCAGGGCCGAACCTGGCTTCGGCTTCCTGAACTGCCGTTACAAGCGCCTTTCGGTCGGTTACGTCGACCGACTTGCAGAGCGTGTTGGGCAGGTTGAGCTTTTCCATGACATCAAGTCGACGTGCAAGAAGCAGCAGCGGATGGCCACGATCAGCAAACATCTTCGCAGTAGCCAGGCCAATGCCAGAACTTGCGCCGGTAATAATGACGAGCGGAAGTTTTTCCTTATTAAAGGACATCTAATTCATCCTTATCTAAATATAAATATCTCAACGAAGAAGCATTAAGACCGCTAAGGAAATAAATCTTCGCGGATCATGCTTCTTGTTAACAATATAGAAAATGGCTCCGATAAAGAAAGACGGACGATCATCCGTCTTTTTATCGAAGCGCGGTTCTTATAGGCTTTACTCGCTGATAAAAACCAATTTCTATTCAGATAAGCGGATCGTGACTTCTAATGATGAGTGTTTTTCGCGGCGTTGGCTCGGTCTGGCGCATAGAGTGCCGGTGCGAAAATCGCCAGAATGGCACCATAAGGCACCAGCATCAGCGTTCCCATCACGACCTTTACGAAGAAATCACCGAAAGCCAGCGAAGCCCAGAGGGGTACGCCAAGGCCAAGGAACGAGGCGGGTTCCGCCAGCGACGAATCGGACATGCCAGTCATCGTGTCGATCCACGCAAAGCTTGCAGCAAAGGCGATGGAAAAGAACAGGATCGTATCAACGACCGAGCCGAACATTGCAGCTGCGAAGGGTGCCTTCCACCAGGTCTTCTGACGCAGGCTGTTGAAGACTGTAATATCCATGAGCTGTGCGATCAGGAATGCCGAGCCGGATGCAATGGCAATACGCGGGGTTGCAAGCCAGATCGACATGAGGACGCCCAGCACAAAACCGGCATAGACGACCTTGCGCGCGGCTGAAGGACCGAAGCGGCGATTCGTCAGATCATTGACGAGGAATGCCACCGGATAGGTGAAAGCACCATAGGTGAGCAGTTCACCAAGGCCAAAATGCTGGAAAGGATATTGGACAAGGATGTTGGATGCAGCCACGGCTGCACACATCGCTATCACCGCCGGCAATAGCCGGGCAAAAGAAGGACCTGTCATAGGCATTTTTTTATCCTGGGTGATGGAACCAGCAAAAAAGGCTGACGCGAGTCAGCCTTTTTTGTCAAACTTTAAAAAGCTGATTGCTTATGCAGCAGCTTCAGCCTGCTTCTTAGCGATCTGACGCTTCAGCAGGCGAGCGCGCTGCGAAAGTTCCTTGTCGTCAGACTTGACGAGGAATGCATCAAGACCACCGCGATGCTCAACCGAACGCAGAGCAGAAGCGGAGATGCGCAGACGATAGCTCTGGCCGAGAACTTCGGACATCAGCGTAACGTTGCAGAGGTTTGGCAGAAAGCGACGACGCGTACGGTTGTTCGCGTGGCTTACATTGTTGCCGTACTGGACCGAGGTGCCGGTCAATTCACAAGCGCGGGACATTTTGGTCTCACCTTCAAATTTTTGTTTCTCAGGCCCCGACTCGAATGTCCGAATTCAACGCAATCATAGCAGTATTTCTGCTGCTGGCGCGCGATCTCGGACAGGCGGCCTATTGGGAAAGTCGCGTTTCTATAGTGAGAGTAGCGATTACAGTCAAGATAGATTCCGCCATGATGGCCCAAAGGCGCGCATTTACGGCCTTTTGCGGTATCGGAAGACCCTCCCGATCATAACTTCGCCGATTTTTGCTGTTCGACAGTTAATGCTGAAAGAGAATTCTACGCAGATTTGGAGCCATTTATAGTCAAAAGTGCAAAGACAAACTACAGCATGGGTCGGAAAAACAGAATCGGTTTTGCTGACGCGATGCGTGGATTTGGATTGCTGGGGCACTGTTCGTGCGGGTGCACGGTGCTTCACGGGGCGAATATCGTGAAAGGAAAATCTGGCATGATCGAGCAATCGCATTTCTTCAAGCCGGTGAAAAGCGAGTGGATGCAGAATGGGGCAGCGCGGCGGGGTGTTGCATTGCTAACCGGATTGGCGATTGCGAGTGTGGCTGCAATAAGCAGCGCTCAGGCAGACGCTCTCTACCGAACAGAGTATGAAATCTCGATGTTCGGCCTTTCGATCGCGCGTTCTGCGATTGAAACCACCGTCAAAGGTTCGAGTTACGGTGTGAATGGCCGCTTCAAGACATCAGGCATCGCGCGCGTTTTCGATGATACGGACGGCACCGTCTATGTTGGCGGCAACTCGGTTCAGGGTAAAGTTATTCCATCCGCTTTTGATCTTGCTTACAAGCATGGGCGAAAGAACAAGAGTACCAAGATACGTTTTTCGAATGGCAATGTGACCGAATCGGAAAATCTGCCGCCGGTTAAAAAGCGCGATCCTTGGGTGGAAACAGCCCCCAATGATCTGGTCAATGTGAGTGACCCGCTCAGTGCGCTGATGATTCCCACCAAAGATCCAAAAGCCGTGTGCAATCGCACGCTTCAAGTTTTCGATGGTCAGACCCGTGCCGATATTCGATTGGCGTTCAACGGCACAGAATCTTTCACGACGGAAGGTTTTACGGGCGAATCGGTGATCTGCTCGGCCAAGTTCGTGCCGATCTCAGGCTACCAGAAGGGCAAGAAGGCCATCGACTATCTGAGCACGCGCAGCAAGATGACGATCTCTTTCGCTTCATTAGGCAATTCCGGCATCTATGCGCCGGTTGTTGCCCGCATAGGCACGCAGCTCGGGACGCTGAAAATCGAGGCGACCCGATTCGAGAAGATTCAGTAAGGCTATGGCTGCGTATTGATGGTTGCGTCTGAAGTTTAGTGCTTCGGATGCACGCATTCATCGTGATTGCCCAGGATTTCGATAACGCGGCACTGGTCGATACGGCCATGTGCCGTGCAATCCAGCATCCGCAAAAGCTCAGTTTTCAAAGACAATAGTTTGGTGATGCGATGCTCGACATCGATCAGGCGCGCGCGTGCAATAGAATCAGCTGCAGCACATGATTGGTCGGGATTGTCCTGAAGGTCTAAAAGCGTGCGGATCGCATCCACTTCAAAGCCCAGATCACGCGCATGACGGATGAATAACAGCCGCTGAATATCGGCATTGTCATAAAGGCGGCGATTTCCTTCCGTGCGCGGAGGCACCGGGAGAAGCCCGATTTGCTCGTAATAACGGATAGTTGGCACTTTCACACCGCTGGCTTTCGATGCTTCGCCAATCGGAACATTGGTAATCATTTTTTCTCTTGCTCCTCTAGTCACTAGAGGATGTAGACCTTGTTTCAGACAATTCAAGAGTGGTCTCGATAGGGGCAGGTCATGAACGAGATTTTGAAACAAAACCGCTTTCGCGTTGAAGGCATGGATTGCGCATCCTGCGCGACGAAAATCGATACGGCTGTGCGCCGAGTTTCGGGCGTGGAAGATGTTTCCGTGTCCGTGACGACGGGCATGATGACGGTGCGCCATGATGGCAGCAGCGATCTGGAAAGTGTTGCCAGAAAGGTTCGCAGTCTTGGCTATGGCATCGAACCATTGGCTGACGAAAAAGCGCCTGCCAAGCATGAGCATCACGATCACGATCACGATCACGACCATGACCATGACCACGCAGGCTGTAGCGGCCATGATCATGACCACAAGCACGACCACGCTCATCATGATCACGCTCATGACGAACCCGAAGCAAAGCAGATTACAGCGGGCGCCGACAGTTTACGCTTCAGCGTGGAGGGTATGGATTGTGCTTCCTGTGCCGCCAAGATTGACACGGCTGTTCGTCGTGTCGGCGGGGTGCAGGATGTGTCTGTTTCCGTCACAAATGGCACCATGACCGTCAATCATGACGGCTCGGCCAGTGTGGACGAGATTGCCGCGAAGGTTACGGCACTTGGCTACAAAGCCAGCGCGCAATCGATAGGGGCGCTCAAAATCCAGCCAAAGGTGCCTGCAAAACCGAAGCGCTGGTGGCAGAGCGGCAAGGGCCAGATGATGCTCGCCTGTGGCGGTGGTCTGGTGGTTGCCTATATTGTTGGCCATCTTTATCCGCCGATTGAATTATGGGCCTTTACGGCTGCAATGCTGATCGGCCTCATACCGATTGCAAAGCGTGCTTATTCCGCAGCCATCAATGGCACGCCGTTTTCGATTGAAATGCTGATGACTATTGCGGCCATTGGCGCTGTCATCATCGGTGCGACCGAAGAAGCTGCCGCTGTCGTCTTCCTGTTTCTGGTTGGTGAATTGCTGGAAGGTGTGGCCGCAGGAAAAGCGCGCGCAAGCATTCAGTCACTGACGGCATTGGTGCCGAAGACCGCCTTTTTGGAAAGCAATGGCTCCACAAAAGAAGTACCAGCGGAAGAGTTGAATGTCGGCGATGTGATTGCCGTGCGTCCCGGCGACCGTATGCCTGCTGATGGCGAGATTATTGCTGGCGAAAGCGCTATCGATGAAGCACCCGTCACGGGTGAAAGCACGCCTGTCGGCAAGGCAGTCGGCGACAGCGTCTTTGCAGGCACCATCAATGGCGACGGGCTGTTGCGGGTGAAAGTGACAGCCGCAGCGCAGGACAACACGATTGCGCGTGTTGTGCGGCTGGTTGAGGAAGCACAGGAAGCCAAAGCACCCACAGAGCGTTTCATCAATCGCTTCTCGACTTACTATACGCCGGGTGTGGTTGTCGTGGCGGCTCTGGTTGCCATTCTGCCGCCGCTGGTCGCGGGTGCTGAATGGGGTGAGTGGATTTATAAAGGTCTGGCCATTCTGCTGATCGGTTGCCCCTGTGCGCTGGTTATTTCGACGCCTGCAGCCATTGCGGCATCGCTTTCGGCTGGTGCGAGACGCGGGCTGTTGCTGAAGGGGGGCGCAGTTCTTGAAACAATAGGCAAGATTACGACCGCCTGTTTCGACAAAACCGGTACGCTGACAGAAGGCAAGCCGCAGGTAACGGATGTTCTGCCCGGCGCACTTTCAGAAGAAGAAGTCTTGCGTCTGGCTGCATCACTTGATGTAGGTTCAAGCCATCCGTTAGCCTTAGCGATTGTCGGTGCATCTGATACGCGTGGCCTGAAACTCTCAGCCGTTTCGGCAGGTAAGGCACATGGCGGCAAGGGTGTGTCAGGTAAAGCTGATGGCATTGAGCTGTTCTTGGGTTCGCGCAAGGCTGCGAATGAAATCTCTGCCATTCCGGACGATCTGGCGGCGCGGATTGCTGCCTGCAATGATGAGGGTAAGACGGTTTCTGTTCTGGTTGCAGACGGCAAAATTGCAGGTGCCATAGCCATGCGTGACGAGCCGCGCGCGGATGCGATCGCTGGGCTTAAGATGCTGAAGGATGCCGGTATTCGGACCGTTATGCTGACCGGCGATAATCGTCGCACGGCAGAAGCTATCGGCAAGGATCTGGGCATCGAAGTGCGTGCCGAACTCCTGCCGGAAGACAAGCAGCGGATCGTTGGCGAGTTTCGCAATGCGGGTCAGGTTGTTGCCAAGGTTGGCGACGGTATCAATGACGCGCCAGCGCTTGCTGCGGCCGATGTTGGCATCGCCATGGGTGGCGGTACGGATGTGGCGCTGGAAACGGCGGATGCAGCGGTGCTGCATGGTCGCGTGGGTGATGTGGCTGCAATGGTCGATCTGTCGAAGCGGACCATGCGTAATATTCATCAGAACATTACAATCGCACTTGGTCTTAAAGCGGTATTCCTTGTGACCACGGTGCTGGGGATCACTGGCCTCTGGCCAGCAATTCTGGCCGATACCGGCGCGACCGTTCTGGTGACAATCAACGCACTACGGCTGCTAAGGCAATCATCTTGAAAGAAAAACCGGCGAAGGAAACTTCGCCGGTTTTTCCATTAATGCTCTATTCGCCGATCAGTTCTCGAATGCGGTCGCCATATTGTTTGCCAAAGGCGACGTGCTCGGGATTTATCTGCTTCACTTCATCGACAAGCTGATCTTCTTCTTCGGCATCGGCTGCTGCAAGCGCGCTCATCATGGCGAAATAGGCGAGAAGATAATCGCGTGGCTCGATATTTTCCGCCTTCATCACCTCAACCACTTGCGGGCGCGATTCGATGCTCTTGACCATAGAATCCATCGACGGCTGCGCATCCTGACCTTCTTCGGCAGTCGGTGAAAGCTGCATATCCTCAAGCTGCGTATGGATTTTTTCCATACGCGTCAGGAGGTCTTCAGTCAGCTTGAAATTGTTGATGTCAGCTGGTGTCTGCGGTGGCGTTGCAATTGCCAGAATGTCTTCGGCAAAGGCCATGTTCGCTGACTGCGGAAGGATCGCAAGAGAAAGGCCGAGCAGAGCTGCTGCATGAAACTGTTTGAAGCGAGAAATCGTCATCATGGTAATGTCCTAGAATAAATCCTTGCGCTTACGGATTTCCGCGAAAACCGCTTCATCAGTTGCGCCCTGCATTCCAAGCCGCGTGCGAATGCGGCCATCGTGCCAGCGAAGAAATGGATTGGTTGCCATTTCAAGCGCTATGCTGGAGGGCAGGGTCATCTTATCAGCTGCACGGAGCCGCGCAATCTCGGCTGCACGTTCCTTCAATGCCGAATTGTCGGGATCGATGGTCAAGGCAAAGCGTGCATTGCTCTGCGTATATTCGTGGCCGCAATAAACGGCAGTATCGCCCGGCAGCGCCACAAGCTTTTGCAGCGACTGGAACATGATATCCGGTGTTCCTTCAAACAGTCGACCGCAGCCCAGTGCAAAAAGCGTGTCGCCTGTAAACACCACTTTTGCTTCTGGCAGATAAAAGGAAATCTCGCCAGCCGTGTGACCGGGCGTGGAAATCACTTTGACCTTGAAAAGTCCGAAGGTGAACTCGTCGCCGTCCTGAACGGTACGGTCAAGTGTCGGGATTTTGCTTTGCTCAGCCTTTGGTCCGATGATGCTGACGCCGAATTTGGCTTTCAGCGCCTCGTTGCCTTCGACGTGATCAAGGTGATGATGCGTCGTGAAAATGAAGTCGAGCGTCCAGCCACGGCGCTTGAGCGCCGCTTCGATTGCGTGCGCATCCGGCGCGTCGATTGCCGCGGTCAGCTCACTTTCAGGATCATGGATGAGAGCGCCATAATTATCGCTGCGGCAGATGAACTGTTCGATATCGAGTCTTTTGTCGATCTGGGGCATGGCGTCCTCCATTTTCATGCGTTTGTTATTCGGCTTTCGCCGAACTCTTATTCATTCGGCTTTCACCACGTTCTTATTCATTCGGCTTTCGCCGCCTTTTTATTTATTCGGCTTTCGCCTCAGGCAAAGTGTGCTTCTGGATAAGCGGCATTTGTGAAAGCGTGAAGACAATGGTGATCGGCATAATGCCCCAGACCTTGAAGGAAACCCAGGCATCGGTCGAAAAATTGCGCCACACCACTTCATTGGCAATTGCCAGGAAGATGAAGAACAAACCCCAGCGGAAGGTCAGCTTGCGCCAACCCTCTGCATCCAGCTTGAAAGCCGAATCAAACACATAGCCAAGCAAGGATTTGCCGAATAAAAGCCCGCCGAGCAGGATCGCGCCAAACAGCGTGTTTACGATGGTCGGCTTCATCTTGATGAAGGTGTCGTTGTGCAGCCAGAGCGTCAGCGCACCAAACACCAGAACCACGATGCCGGAAATGAGCGGCATCATCGGCAGGGTGCGTGTCATCGACCATGAAATGGCAAGCGCAATGACGGTTGCAACCATGAAGAGTGCAGTTGCCAGAAAGATCGGTTCGCCAATCTGGCCAAGCACCGGAAAGCGCTCGATCAGGCTTTCACCACGCGCATTGGCAAAAAAGAACACCAGCAGCGGTCCAAGTTCCAGCGCAAGCTTGAGCAGCGGCGGGACTTCCTTGCGTTCGGCTTCGGTCTTTTGCGAGGGATCGCGTTCGAAAACGGGATGCTCCATCAGGCAACTCCTGCGATGGCGCGGGCAAAATCCTTGGCCGCAAATGGTTCAAGATCGTCGACGCCTTCGCCGACGCCGATGAAATAGATCGGAAGCTTATGCTTGGCCGAAATGGCCACCAGAATGCCGCCGCGTGCTGTGCCGTCAAGCTTGGTCATGACGAGGCCGTTGACGCCAGCGATATTCTTGAAAATCTCGACCTGATTGAGCGCATTCTGGCCGGTGGTGGCATCCAAGGTTTGGAGAACCGTGTGTGGGGCTTCCGGGTCGTGTTTGCCAAGAACGCGAACGATCTTGGCGAGTTCGTCCATCAGTTCGGCCTTGTTCTGTAAACGGCCTGCAGTGTCGATGATAAGAACATCGCTGCCCGCATCTTTCGCCTGCTTCCATGCATCATAGGCAAGGCCTGCTGCATCGGCGCCAAGCTTGCTTGAGACAACCGGCGAACTGGTGCGCTCGCCCCAGATATGGAGCTGTTCGATGGCGGCGGCGCGGAAAGTATCACCTGCAGCAAGCATGACCTTGAGGCCGCCAGCGGTGAGCTTTGCAGCAAGCTTGCCGATGGTCGTTGTCTTGCCGGTGCCATTGACGCCGACAACCAGAATGACATGCGGCTTATGCGAGAGATCAAGCTCCAAAGGCTTTGCGACGGGCCCAAGCACCTTTTCGATTTCCGAGCCCATGATATTGCGCACTTCTTCGCCAGTCACGTCCTTGCCATAACGGCCGGATGAAAGCGCATCGGTCACACGCATAGCCGTTTCAAGGCCGAGATCGGCCTGAATGAGCACGTCTTCAAGATCCTGCAACGTGTCCTCATCGAGCTTGCGCTTGGTGAAGATACCGCTGATGGAATCGCTCAATGAATTCGATGAACGCAGCAGGCCGCGACGCAGGCGCTCGAACCAGGAAAGCTTTGGCTCAGGCGCTGCCTCGACCGGCGCCTCTTCCTGATGTTCTTCAACGGCCTTTGCGACCTTGACCTTTTTAGGCTTCGCTGCCTCTGGCTGAGGTGCGGGCTCGACTATTTCCTCAACAACGGGTGCCTCTGAAACTTCAGGAGCTTTCGCGACTTCAACCTGTTCGGGTTCAGCAACAGGCTCTGGCTCTGGCTCTGGCTCAACAACGCGCTCGGGCGCAGGTGCTTCAACCACGATCGGTTCCATCACCGGTGGCTGTTCAATCGGGATTTCGATCTCGGCAACCGGATGCTCCGGTTCTGCCTTTTCTTCCTCAACCGATTCAGTGGCAGGCTCTTCAATCTGTTCAGGCTCTGGCTCACTGACGATCACTGGTACTTCCGGTTCGGAAATAACCACTTCAACGACGGTGTTTTCGGTTTCGCTAGGCGCTTCGACGGTTTCAGGAAGCTGTGTTTCTAAAGCCGCTTCCACTGCATCAGGAGCGGGCTGTTCGACCGGCTTTTCTTCAACCTCCTTCTTGCCGAAGGAGAACATTTTCTTGATGAAACCCATTGCCATGAAATCTGATGCCCTTAAGCTTTAAGCCGCTTGCGGCTCTGTCTGACGGGTGAGGAGTTTTTCACCGTCATGCCCCGTCACAATTCGTTCGATAATTTCGCCAGCGTTACCCTGATCAACAGCGGCCAGCGTAAAGCCTTCCGTGCGGGCAATGCCTTCCTTCTCGATCAACAGGCGCTGCACAGTGCCATTGAGAGAAGCGAGGTGTTTTTCATAAGCCCGGTCGCCAACGGCACGTAAACGCGCTGCGCGTTCCTTGACGATTTCGCGCCTGACCTGCGGCATACGCGCCGCCGGTGTGCCTTCGCGTGCGCTGTATGGGAAGACGTGCAGATGTGTTAGGCCGCATTCCTCGACGATCTTCATCGAGTTTGCAAACATCTCTTCAGTCTCGGTCGGGAAACCTGCAATAATGTCGGCACCGAACACGATGTCAGGGCGAAGTGCGCGTACATCTGCGCAGAATCGGATGGAATCATCACGCAGATGACGACGCTTCATGCGCTTCAAAATCATGTCGTCGCCTGCCTGAAGCGACAGATGCAGATGGGGCATCAGGCGCTTTTCGTTGGCGATTGCTTCCATCAGGTCTTCGTCGGCCTCGATGGAATCAATGGATGACAGGCGCAGGCGCTGCAAATCCGGCACCTGATTGAGAACAGTCTTCACCAGCTTGCCGAGACGCAGGCTTCCCGGCAGATCGGGACCGTAAGAGGTCATGTCCACGCCGGTCAGAACCACTTCGCGATAGCCGTTATCGACAAGGCGCTTGACCTGATCGACCACGCCGCCCATCGGCACCGAGCGTGAATTGCCGCGACCATAAGGGATAATGCAGAAGGTGCAGCGATGATCGCAGCCATTTTGCACCTGCACAAATGCGCGCGCGCGGCCTTCAATCGCATCGACCATATGGCTCGCGGTTTCGCGTACTTCCATAATGTCGTTGACGCGCACCTTTTCGAACTGGTTCACGCCGAAGTCGGGCAACATGCGATATGAGTTGGCCTTGAGCTTTTCCTCATTACCCAGAATGAGGTCGACTTCAGTCATGGCCTCGAATTTGGCCGATTCCGTCTGCGCAGCACAACCGGTGACGATAATGCGCGCTTCCGGGTTGTCGCGGCGTGCCTTGCGGATGGCCTGACGCGCCTGACGCACGGCTTCTGCCGTAACGGCGCAGGTGTTGAAGATGATCGCGCCATCTTTGAGTTCGCCAAGGCCGGCGCTATCCGCCTCGCGCTTCATCACCTCGGATTCATAGGTGTTGAGGCGGCATCCGAAAGTTACGACTTCAACGGCCATCAGGCAGCACCTCTGCTCTGATTAGGGGCGTACTCCCATTCGCCGGTTGCGGGATCGAATGTGCCATCAAATTCCCATTCAGCGGGACCGGTCATCATGACGTGATCGTCGTCGCGCCATTCAATCTTGAGCGGGCCGCCGGGGACATTGACCGTGACATTGCGTTCGGTACGGCCAGTACGTGCGCCTGAGACGGCGGCAGCGCAGGCGGCAGAACCACATGCGAGGGTGAGGCCCGCACCACGTTCCCATGTCCGCAGGTTCATGCTGTTGCGCGATGTGACCTGAGCGATGGAAATATTGGCGCGTTCCGGGAAAATCGGATCATGTTCCAGTCCCGGCCCATATTGATCGAGCCCATAGGACCAGACATTGTTTTCGACCCAGAAGATCGCGTGCGGATTGCCCATGGATGCAATCGACGGCGCTTGCAGAACAGGCGCATCGGCAGGGCCAGCAGACAGATCAATGGCGCGGGTGTCGTCCACTTCATGTACGAGGGGGATTTCCTTCCAGCCGAAATGCGGCTTGCCCATATCGACCGTAATCAGCCCGTCTTCGTGCTCATTGGCGGTCAGGATGCCAGCCAGTGTCTGGAAAGTGTAATCCTGTTTTCCGCTTTCATTAGAAAGCCACTGCACAACGCAGCGTGTGCCGTTGCCGCAAGCCTGAGCCTGTGTGCCGTCACAATTGATGATCTCAATATAATGATCGGTGCCGGGCGTTTTTGGATCATGGATCGCCATGATCTGGTCAAAGGAAGTTGCCTCTTCTCCGGCCAGACGGATGGCAGCAGTCGGAGCGATACGATCGCTGCGTCCGCGCATATCGGCAACAATGATTTTGTTGCCCAGTCCGTTCATCTTGGCGAAGATGGCCTTACTCATTGCTGGTTCCGGGTCCTGTCTATATCGGAAAGGCTCTGGATCGTGTTTCGTTCTGACTGGATCAGATCGGCGTTCCGAGCATTTGTTTTAACGCGCATCTTGTCCGAAAACCGTTTCACACTTTTCGGGATGCGCTCTATATGGCGGAAAAGCCCACAAATTGCCAGTACCGGCGCGTTATTGGCTCAAGCCCGGTCTGATTGCTGAATTTGTGGATCGATGTTTACCTAAAAACTGTGTCCTTCCTGCGCCATTTTGAAAATTTCTAAGCTATTTCAAGCCTTCTATGGATGCTTTTGCATAAATTCACGGTAGCTTGCTGTTGATTTTTTAACCATATCGCCATTTTATCGGTGCAATATTGTTTTTAGGTCGAGCTTTCAAACTCGACGGTGCGAGGGGCACTCCCCCGAATAGTCAGCCCCACGAACATGCCAGGACTTTTGGCGAAATTGGAGAACCAGATGGGAATTTCAAAAGCAAGTTTGCTCAGCATTGCTGCGGCGGGCGTCATTTTGGCCGGTTGCCAAAGCTCCCGAGTCGGAGGTTTTGACAACAATGCATCGCCACCGCCACCAGCACCGCTGCGTTCTGCTCCCGTCAGTTCCGTACAGTCTGGTAATCTGAACGCTCCTAACTCGTTTCCGACGGCGCCGACGACCGACATGTCGCAGCCAGCGGCCGGAACGCAGGTTGCAAGCCTTCCACCCGAATCGGCACCTGATCTGACGCCGGGCACTGTCGCAGGCGTATGGAATGCATCGCTTGCCGGTCAGAATTGTAAGATCGCAACGCCACAGACCAAGTATGGTCAGGGCTATCGCGCTGGTCCGCTACGCTGCCCGGGTGAACTCGGAAGCCTTGCTTCCTGGTCGGTCAATGGCAAGCAGCTTTCGCTCTATGATGCGAATGGCGGCACGGTCGCTACGCTTTATTCTTCCGGTCAGGGCCGATTCGACGGTCAGACCACGAGCGGTCAGGCAGTTTCGCTGTCGCGTTGATAAGCCTATTGAGTTAAAGACAGGCGGGGCAGTCGTGAGACGCTCCGCCTTTTTCGTAATTGAGCGGTGGGACAGGCAATCATGTCTTTCGATGGTAATTTGAAGGCGTTCCCCTCGGTTCGCGAGCATTATGACGCGCTGGTCAAGGCAGGGGAGGTCGAATCCGATCCCGCACAGCTTGAATTGACTGCACGCTATGACCGTCTGATCGAGGAAGTTTGCACCAAACGTCTTTCGCGCAAATCGAGTGCGCTGGGCTGGTTGTTTGGCAAGCGCAAGGAAGTTGCCACCGTCAAAGGACTTTATGTTCATGGCGAAGTTGGTCGCGGCAAGACCATGCTGATGGATATGTTCTTCCAGCTTTTGCCGGTCGAACGCAAACGCCGTGCGCATTTCAATGATTTCATGGCTGATGCGCATGAGCGCATCAATGCGCATCGTCAGGCCCTGAAGCGTGGCGAAACCAAGCAGGAAGATCCGATCCCGCCGGTAGCTGAAGCTTTGGCCGAACAGGCGTGGGTGCTTTGCTTCGACGAATTTACTGTGACCGACATTGCCGACGCGATGATCCTGTCGCGCCTGTTCAATGCATTGTTTGCGCGCGGCGTGGTGCTGATCGCGACATCCAACGTGGCGCCCGACAATCTTTATCGCGACGGGTTGAACCGTCAGCTGTTTCTACCCTTTGTCGATATCCTTAAACAGCATGTTGATGTGATCAATCTCGATTCACGCACCGATTACCGACTTGAAAAGCTCGACCGTCAGCCGGTTTATCTGACGCCGCTTGGTTCCGAGACGGCCAAGCGCATGGATGCCGCCTGGACCGCGCATAAGGATGGTCGGCAAGAACAGCCAGACGTGGTGCATATCAAGGGACGCGATATTCCCGTGCGTCATGCAGTGCCGGGTGCCGCGCGCTTCACCTTCAATGAACTGTGCGCCCAGCCGCTTGCAGCCAACGATTATATCGCCATCGTCACACGCTATCAGACGCTGTTTGTTGAGGATGTGCCGGTGCTCGATTATTCGCGACGCAATGAGGCCAAGCGCTTCATTCTGCTGATCGACGTGCTTTACGATCATCACGCGCGGCTTTTCATCTCTGCCGAAGCCCAGCCTGAAAAGCTTTATCAAGCAAGCAAAGGCGTAGAAGCTTTTGAGTTTGACCGCACGGCTTCCCGCCTGTTTGAAATGCAGAGTGCGGAATATCTGGAAGCATTTGCAGAAAAATCAGCAGGCTGAGACGGTTCGCATTCCTCTGCTTTTGGGATGCGCTCCATCATCGAACTGCCACAGACTCGACTTATAGCATTCGAGGGCTATGTTGCTTTGGCAAGAGTTTGGGTTGAATGCGGTTGTTTGCTGATCGTGTTTCCTCCTATAGACGTGAATGGCCTTTAAAAATGAATGACGGCCCGGCTGGCGTGTTCTGAGCAATGCGTAACAGCCGGACGATAAGACTCAGTTGCCTCCATTTTGCCAAATTATCTTACGTTTACGTAAGAACATATAAATCTAACCGATTGAAAACATTGGTCGCAAAATAATGAGTTGAGTTTTTTTGCAAAGAGTCCTATCGAACCCTCGCAGCGCAGACGCGTTTTCCGGGAGGAAACCGGATAGCTTCATGCGTTTCTGGATCAAACTTGAGGAAAGAAACAACATGGCACGCAACAAGATTGCCCTCATCGGCTCCGGTATGATTGGCGGCACGCTCGCTCATCTTGCTGGTCTGAAGGAACTCGGCGACGTCGTCCTTTTCGACATTGCGGAAGGTACTCCGCAGGGTAAGGGACTGGATATTGCAGAATCTTCGCCGGTTGACGGTTTTGATGCGAAGTTCACCGGTGCAAACGACTATGCCGCAATCGAAGGCGCAGACGTTGTCATCGTAACCGCAGGCGTGCCGCGTAAGCCGGGCATGAGCCGCGACGATCTTCTGGGTATCAACCTGAAGGTCATGGAACAGGTCGGCGCAGGCATCAAGAAATATGCGCCTGAAGCTTTCGTCATCTGCATCACCAACCCGCTTGATGCGATGGTCTGGGCTTTGCAGAAGTTCTCCGGTCTGCCAGCACACAAGGTTGTCGGCATGGCTGGCGTTCTGGACAGCGCCCGTTTCCGCTACTTCCTGTCGGAGGAATTTAACGTGTCGGTCGAAGACGTCACTGCATTCGTGCTTGGTGGCCACGGCGACAGCATGGTTCCGCTCGCTCGTTACTCGACCGTTGCCGGTATCCCGCTTCCAGACCTCGTCAAGATGGGCTGGACCAGCCAGGAAAAGCTCGACAAGATCATTCAGCGCACCCGTGATGGCGGCGCAGAAATCGTCGGCCTGCTCAAGACCGGTTCTGCTTTTTATGCACCGGCTGCTTCTGCAATCCAGATGGCTGAATCCTACCTCAAGGACAAGAAGCGCGTTCTGCCAGTCGCAGCACAGCTTTCCGGTCAGTATGGCGTCAAGGACATGTATGTCGGCGTCCCAACTGTGATCGGTGCCAACGGCGTTGAACGTATTATCGAGATCGATCTCGATAAGGACGAAAAGGCCGAGTTCGAAAAGTCGGTCGCATCTGTTGCCGGTCTTTGCGAAGCTTGCGTCGGTATCGCTCCGTCACTGAAATAAGTTCCAGACTAGGCCGGATCGCTCTTGAGAGCAGCCCGGCCTTTTCCGGCTGTTAATCCGCAGAGGACAACCAGATGAATATTCACGAATATCAGGCCAAGCGCCTGCTTCACACTTTCGGCGCCCCAATCGCCAATGGTGTGGCTGTTTATTCCGTCGAACAGGCGGAAGAATGGGCAAAGACGCTTCCAGGCCCGCTTTATGTCGTCAAGAGCCAGATCCATGCTGGTGGACGCGGCAAGGGCAAGTTCAAGGAACTCGGTCCTGATGCAAAGGGCGGCGTTCGCCTTGCAAAGTCGATCGAAGAAGTTGTTTCCCATGCAAAGGAAATGCTCGGCAACACGCTCGTGACCAAGCAGACCGGTGAAGCTGGCAAGCAGGTCAACCGTCTATACATCGAAGATGGCGCAGACATCGAGCGCGAGCTTTATCTCTCGATCCTCATCGACCGCACCGTTGGCCGTCCTGCTTTCGTCGTTTCGACCGAAGGCGGCATGGACATTGAAGCTGTTGCTGAAGAAACGCCAGAAAAGATCATCACCGTTGCAATCGATCCTGCCAAGGGCGTGACCGATGAAGACGCCAACAAGCTCGCCGATGCGTTAGAGCTTAAGGATGCAGCGCGTGAAGACGGCCTCAAGCTGTTCCCGATCCTCTACAAGGCATTCTCCGAAAAGGACATGAGCCTTCTGGAAATCAACCCGCTGATCGTCATGACCGATGGCCGCGTGCGCGTTCTCGATGCCAAGGTATCGTTCGACGGCAATGCACTGTTCCGTCATCCTGACATTCAGGAACTGCGCGATCTGTCGGAAGAAGACGAAAAGGAAATCGAAGCTTCCAAGCACGATCTCGCTTACGTCGCTCTTGATGGCAACATCGGCTGCATGGTCAACGGCGCAGGCCTTGCCATGGCAACCATGGACATCATCAAGCTCTACGGTGCTGAGCCAGCTAACTTCCTCGACGTTGGTGGCGGCGCTACCAAGGAGAAAGTCACGTCCGCGTTCAAGATCATCACCGCTGATCCGGCTGTTCAGGGTATTCTGGTCAACATCTTTGGCGGCATCATGAAGTGCGACGTTATCGCTGAAGGCGTTATCGCTGCGGTCAAGGAAGTCGGCCTCAAGGTTCCTCTGGTTGTCCGTCTTGAAGGCACCAATGTCGAGCTTGGCAAGAAGATCATCAACGAGAGCGGCCTGAATGTTATTTCGGCTGACGATCTCGACGATGCGGCACAGAAAATCGTCGCTGCAGTGAAGGGAAACTAAGGCATGTCCATTCTCGTTAACAAGGACACCAAGGTTCTCGTACAGGGCCTGACCGGCAAGACCGGTACTTTCCACACCGAACAGGCGCTTGCTTATTACGGCACGCAGATGGTCGGCGGTATTCACCCGAAAAAGGGTGGCGAAACCTGGGAAGGCTCGAGGGGCGAAAAGCTTCCGATCTTCGCAACTGTTGCAGAAGCCAAGGAACGCACAGGTGCAGACGCATCGGTGATCTACGTTCCGCCAGCAGGTGCAGCAGATGCAATCATCGAAGCGATCGAAGCTGAAGTCGGCTTCATCGTCTGCATCACCGAAGGCATTCCAGTCATGGACATGGTTCGCGTCAAGGAGCGTCTGGAACGCTCGAAGTCGCGCCTGCTTGGACCAAACTGCCCAGGCATCCTGACCCCTGAAGAATGCAAGATCGGCATCATGCCGGGCAATATCTTCAAGAAGGGTTCGGTGGGTGTTGTTTCCCGCTCTGGCACACTTACCTATGAAGCAGTGTTCCAGACTTCGAACGAAGGCCTCGGCCAGACCACTGCTGTTGGTATCGGCGGCGATCCGGTCAAGGGCACCGAGTTCATCGACGTGCTGGAAATGTTCCTGGCCGACGATGAAACCAAGTCGATCGTCATGATCGGTGAAATTGGTGGCTCCGCTGAAGAAGAAGCAGCGCAGTTCCTGAAGGACGAAGCAAAGCGCGGTCGCAAGAAGCCAATGGTTGGCTTCATCGCTGGTCGTACGGCTCCTGCCGGACGCACCATGGGCCACGCCGGCGCCGTGATTTCGGGCGGCAAGGGCGGTGCAGAAGACAAGATTGCAGCCATGGAATCGGCTGGCATTCGCGTGTCTCCTTCGCCAGCACAGCTCGGCAAGACGCTGGTTGAAGTCCTCAAGGGCTGAGACTACGTAGTTGATTGAAATGAACCGGCAGTGGCGAAAGCTGCTGCCGGGGCAAGCGCATCCCGAAAAGTGTGAAGCGGTTTTCGGACAAGATGCGCGCAAAAATGCCGGGGCGGCCGGTTTAAGAGAATGTCAGGCTTTGGCCATCATTCTTCCGCAAGAATTGAATTTGCGATCGAGTTATGCCGGGGTCTGTTGTGGTTCCTCCCCGGCGGCGTGAGGGATGAAGGTCAAAAGCTTCCGGCCCGCGCATGATGAGCTACTACAAGGAGACGGAGCGGAGGCTCCGGATTAGGTTATGGCAAGGCAAGAACAAGCCAACGACGTTTTCGCCCTTACCTCTTTCCTCTATGGCGGCAATGCCGACTATATCGAGGAGCTGTATGCCAAGTACGAGGATGATCCCACTTCGGTTGATCAGGAATGGCGCGATTTCTTCGCACAGCTGAAAGACAATGCCGACGATGTGCGTAAGAACGCACAGGGCGCAAGCTGGACTCGCAAGAACTGGCCAATTCAGGCCAATGGCGAGTTAATCTCGGCACTCGACGGCAATTGGGCCGAAGTCGAAAAGCATGTGACCGACAAGCTCAAGGGCAAGTCTGCAAAAGGTGATGCCAAGTCCGCTTCTGCTGCCGCACTGACTTCGGAAGAGATTGCACAGGCTGCACGCGACAGCGTTCGCGCCATCATGATGATCCGCGCATTCCGTATGCGTGGCCATCTTCATGCCAATCTCGATCCGCTTGGCCTTGCTGAAAAGCCAAACGATTTTAGCGAACTTGATCCGGCAACCTATGGCTTCACGCCTGCCGATTACGATCGCAAGATCTTCATCGATAACGTTCTCGGTCTTGAATATGCGACTGTTCCGCAGATGCTTGAAATTCTCAAGCGCACCTATTGCGGCAATATTGGCGTAGAATTTATGCACATCTCTGATCCGGTCGAAAAGGCCTGGATTCAGGAACGCATCGAAGGTCCGGACAAAGGCTATGCTTTCACTGCTGAAGGCAAGAAGGCCATTCTGTCGAAGCTGATCGAAGCTGAAGGTTTCGAACAGTTCATCGACGTGAAGTATAAGGGCACCAAGCGTTTCGGTCTTGATGGCGGTGAATCGCTGATCCCGGCGCTGGAGCAGATCGTCAAGCGTGGCGGTCAGATGGGCCTCAAGGAAGTCGTGCTTGGCATGGCGCACCGTGGTCGTCTGAACGTGCTTTCCCAGGTTATGGGCAAGCCGCATCGCGCAATCTTCCACGAGTTCAAGGGCGGTTCCTATGCGCCTGACGATGTGGAAGGTTCGGGCGACGTGAAGTACCATCTTGGTGCATCGTCGGACCGCGAGTTCGACGGCAACAAGGTTCACCTTTCGCTGACTGCAAACCCGTCACACCTTGAAATCGTCAACCCGGTTGTCATGGGCAAGGCACGCGCCAAGCAGGATCTGCTTGTTGGCCGTACCCGTGACGACATGGTTCCGCTGACAGAACGCGCCAAGGTTCTGCCGCTGCTTCTGCACGGCGATGCCGCTTTCGCAGGTCAGGGAGTTGTTGCCGAGTGTCTCGGTCTTTCGGGTCTGAAGGGCCACCGCGTTGGCGGTACTCTGCACTTCATCATCAACAACCAGATCGGCTTCACCACCAATCCGGCCTTCTCGCGTTCTTCGCCTTATCCATCGGATGTGGCAAAGATGGTTGAAGCGCCTGTTTTCCACGTCAATGGTGACGATCCGGAAGCTGTTGTCTTCGCAGCCAAGGTTGCGATGGAATTCCGCATGACCTTCCATAAGCCGGTGGTCATCGACATGTTCTGCTACCGCCGCTTCGGCCACAATGAAGGTGATGAGCCTTCATTCACCCAGCCGTTGATGTATAAGGAAATCCGCGCGCACAAGACAACTGTTCAGCTTTACAGCGACAAGCTGATTGCTGAAGGTCTTCTCGCTCAGGCTGACATCGACAAGATGAAGGCTGAATGGCGCGAAAAGCTTGAACAGGAATTTGAAGCCGGTCAGAGCTACAAGCCGAACAAGGCTGACTGGCTGGACGGTGCCTGGGCTGGCCTGCGCACGGCAGACAATGCCGACGAACAGCGCCGTGGCAAAACCGGTGTTCCAATCAAGACGCTGAAAGAAATCGGCAAGAAGCTCGTTGAAGTGCCAAAGGACTTCAATGTTCATCGCACCATTCAGCGCTTCCTCGACAACCGCGCCAAGATGATTGAAACCGGCGAAGGCCTCGATTGGGCAACGGCTGAATCGCTGGCATTCGGTTCGCTGGTTTCCGAAGGCAGCCCGATCCGTCTGTCCGGTCAGGACGTGGAACGCGGCACCTTCTCGCAGCGTCATACGGTTCTCTATGATCAGGAAACCCAGAACCGCTATATCCCGCTGAACAACATTCAGAAGGGTCAGGCGATCTACGAAGCCATCAACTCGATGCTTTCGGAAGAAGCGGTACTTGGCTACGAATACGGTTATTCGCTGTCCGATCCGCGCGCTCTGGTTCTCTGGGAAGCCCAGTTCGGTGACTTCGCCAACGGTGCTCAGGTCGTCTTCGATCAGTTCATCTCGTCGGGTGAACGCAAGTGGCTGCGTATGTCGGGTCTCGTCTGCCTTCTGCCACATGGCTTTGAAGGTCAGGGTCCTGAACATTCCTCGGCTCGTCTGGAACGCTGGTTGCAGATGTGTGCGGAAGACAACATGCAGGTCGCAAACGTCACGACGCCGGCTAACTACTTCCACATTCTGCGTCGTCAGATGAAGCGTGACTTCCGTAAGCCGCTCATCATGATGACGCCGAAGTCGCTGCTGCGCCACAAGCGTGCTGTTTCGAGCCTCAACGAACTGTCGGGCGATTCATCGTTCCACCGTCTGCTTTGGGATGACGCACAGTACAACAAGGGCGATGGTATCAAGCTTCAGAAGGATGCCAAGATCCGCCGCGTCGTTCTGTGCTCGGGTAAGGTCTATTACGATCTTTACGAAGAGCGCGAAAAGCGTGGCATCGACGATGTCTACCTGCTGCGCGTGGAACAGCTTTATCCGTTCCCTGCCAAGGCGCTCATCAACGAGCTCTCGCGCTTCCGTCATGCGGAAATCGTCTGGTGTCAGGAAGAGCCGAAGAACATGGGTGCGTGGTCGTTCATCGATCCGTATCTCGAATGGGTTCTCGCTCATATCGACGCCAAGCATCAGCGCGTTCGCTATACCGGTCGTCCGGCTGCGGCATCGCCTGCAACCGGCCTGATGTCGAAGCACCTTGCACAGCTCGAGGCTTTCCTCGAGGATGCGCTGGGAAACTAATTTAATTTTCGGCGGGGAGCGGTTTGGAAAAGCTGCTTCCGGCTTGAATTGAAATCAAATCTAAAGATCGAAGATCAACGGAAGAAGAAACCATGGCTACCGAAATTCGCGTTCCCACGCTTGGGGAGTCCGTTACTGAGGCAACCATCGGAAAGTGGTTCAAGAAGGTCGGCGATGCTATCGCTGTCGATGAACCTCTGGTGGAACTGGAAACCGACAAGGTAACAGTGGAAGTTCCAGCTGCGGCTGCGGGCGTACTGGCCGAAATCGTGGCACAGGAAGGCGACACGGTTGAAGTGAACGCACTGCTCGGCCAGATTTCTGGCGCAGGTGCTGCGACCGCTCCTAAGAAGGAAGAAGCCAAGCCAGCAGCAGCTGCTGCTCCGGCTGCGGCAGCTCCTGTTGCGTCGACATCGTCGGGTCCGGCAATGCAGCCTGCGCCTGCTGCCTCCAAGCTTCTTTCTGAGAACGGCCTTTCAGCTGATCAGGTTGAAGGTTCGGGCAAGCGCGGTCAGGTTCTCAAAGGTGACGTTCTTGACGCTATCGCTAAAGGCGTTTCGGCAACACCTGCAGCAGCTGCTCCTGTTGCTGCACGTCCTGCTTCGTCGGCTGACGATGCACCACGCGAAGAACGCGTGAAGATGACCCGTCTGCGCCAGACCATTGCTAAGCGCCTCAAGGACGCTCAGAACACCGCTGCGATGCTGACGACTTACAACGAAGTCGACATGTCTGCGGTGATGGAACTGCGTTCGCGTTACAAGGACATCTTCGAGAAGAAGCATGGCGTCAAGCTTGGCTTCATGGGCTTCTTCACGAAGGCCGTGACCCATGCGCTGAAGGAAATCCCGGCTGTTAACGCCGAGATCGACGGCACTGACATCATCTACAAGAACTTTGCTCACGTCGGCATGGCTGTCGGCACTGACAAGGGCCTTGTTGTTCCGGTCATTCGCGATGCCGATCAGCTTTCGATCGCTGGCGTTGAAAAGGAACTGGGTCGTCTTGCCAAGGCTGCACGCGACGGTTCGCTCTCGATGGCTGACATGCAGGGCGGCACCTTCACCATCACCAATGGTGGTGTTTATGGCTCGCTGATGTCTTCGCCGATCCTCAACTCGCCGCAGTCGGGTATTCTCGGCATGCACAAGATCCAGGATCGTCCGGTTGTCGTCGGCGGTCAGATCGTCATCCGTCCGATGATGTATCTGGCTCTCAGCTACGATCACCGCATTGTTGACGGCAAGGAAGCAGTGACCTTCCTCGTTCGCGTCAAGGAAAGCCTGGAAGATCCAGAGCGTCTGGTTCTTGACCTGTAAGGAATAGAGCTATGGAGCCGGGTATCTTTTCCGCGTCGCCTTTTCTCCCGCTGATCGGCTGGAGTGTGGTTCTGCTGGTGGTTCATATTCTCCTGCAGGGCTGGACGGCGACCAAGGAACTCGGCTCCCAATGGAATGCGGGTCCGCGTGATGAAGGGCGTAAGCCCTCCGGCCATCTGGCTGGTCGCGCGGAACGTGCTTCCGCCAATTTCCGCGAGACCTACCCTGCATTTATAGCACTTGCGCTTGCACTTGTGTTCAAGGGCGATGCAGCAGGTTTCGGACTTTATGGTGCTTGGGTCTGGTTTGCCTGCCGCATCATCTATGTGCCGCTTTATCTGGCGGGTATTCCTTATATCCGCTCGCTCGTCTGGATCGGTTCGCTGGCCGGGCTTGCACTCATGTTTTTCAATCTGGTTTTTTGACGGTTGCCTGCATCCCTGAGATGCGGGGCGAGGAAAAGTGATGCATCCCTATCTGTTTGAACTTGCATCCCTGATGGCGATCTTCGTCTTTGCCATCGTTTCGCCGGGCGCTGATCTCGCCATGGTTATCCGCCAGTCGTTGATGCAGGGGCGCCGCGAGGCAATCATTACCAGCTTTGGTATTGGCGCGGCCTTCATGATGCATGTCACCTATACGGTGCTTGGTCTTGGGCTGATCATTTCCCAGTCGATCTATCTCTTCAATATCGTGAAATGGTGCGGTGTGGCCTATCTGGTCTATATCGGCATCAAGGCACTGCGTGCTGGTACGACGAAGATCGATATCGATATGAGCGCACAGGGCCAGCAGCGCAAGCAGAGCGCGCTCAAGGCTTTCAGTCTTGGCTTTGCCGCCAATGCGCTTAACCCCAAGGCCGTATTCTTCTTCCTTTCGATTTTCTCGACGGTTGTGAGCCTTCATACTCCGACTGAAGTGAAGCTTGGCTATGGCGTGGTGATGGCCACGGCATTGATTTCATGGTTTATCGGTGTCAGCCTTTTTATGACGACGCCAAAGATGCGCGCGGTTTTCTCGCGCGCCTCCAAATGGATCGACAGAACAAGTGGTGTGGTTTTCATTGCACTTGGTCTGAAACTTGCCATTGCAAAAGCACAGTAACAGAGCGAAAGCGCAGTAATCACTGCCGGGAATACGAGGAGAACCGACAGATGCATGATGTTAAGAAGCTCTTCAAAGTGGTGGCGGCATCAGCTCTTGCCGTGACGGTTTTCTCAAGCGCCGTTCAGGCCGCCTGCACGCAGAACCGTGCAGTCTATCGCGATCAGGGCGATGCATACACGCTGACTTTCCATGCCGTGCAGTCCAATGCGCTCAAGATGACCCCGGCACCGACCAATGAATTCACGATTACCGCTGATGACAAGCCGGAGTTCAAACTCTCAGGTCTCGTCATTTGGCCGGAAGAAGGGGTTGCACGCCCCTATGCGCTCATTACCTATAACTGCAAGAATGGGGGCACCGAACCGGAAGACCTCGATGATTGCAGCCTCTGGCAGAGCGTTGTCTATGCGCTGAAGGAAGGCGCGGAAGCAGATGTGCTGCCAAAGGCCGATGAGCCGGCCGCGCAGGCAATCCTGTTTCCCGATCTGGCAACAGCGCTTGACGGATATGATTTTGGCGCAGCGAAACCAGAAAAGGCGCTTCAATTTGAAAGCTTCCGTTTCAAGTCGTGCTCGCCTGAAGAAGAATGATCGGATCGCCGATCTTATGAAAGTTTAATGGCCATTGCTGGTCATTCTGGATCAGACTGAAGAAGGATAGTTCAATGTCTTATGATGTGGTTGTCATTGGTACCGGCCCCGGCGGTTATGTAGCCGCAATCAAGGCCGCACAGCTTGGCCTTTCGGTGGCCGTAGTCGAAAAGCGCAAGACCTTTGGCGGCACCTGTCTCAATGTTGGCTGCATTCCTTCCAAGGCGCTGCTTCATGCGTCTGAAGTGTTTGCCGAAGCCGGTCATTCGTTCGATACGCTGGGCGTTGAAATCAGCAAGCCAAACCTCAATCTCGAAAAGATGCTGGCTCACAAGGACGCGACCGTTAAGTCGAACACGTCTGGCGTTGAGTTCCTGTTCAAGAAGAACAAGATCACGCCTTACATCGGCACCGGCAAGATCGTCGCCAAGGGCAAGGTTTCCGTGACTGCCGAAGACGGTAGCGTTCAGGAAATCGAAGGTAAGAACATCATCATCGCAACTGGTTCTGATGTTGCCGGCATTCCGGGCGTCAAGGTCGACATCGACGAGAAGGTCATCGTGTCGTCAACCGGTGCGATTGCTTTCGACAAGGTGCCGGGTCATCTGGTTGTTGTTGGCGGTGGTGTGATCGGTCTGGAACTTGGTTCCGTCTGGGCACGTCTTGGCGCGAAAGTGACCGTTGTTGAATATCTCGACAAGGTTCTGGGTGCGATGGACGGCGAAGTATCCAAGCAGTTCCAGCGTCTTCTCGAAAAGCAGGGCATTGCCTTCAAGCTGAGCGCAAAGGTTACTGGTGTTGAAAAGGCTGGAAAGGGCGCGAAAGTGACTTTTGAGCCGGTCAAGGGTGGCGATGCTGAAACCATTGATGCCGATGCGGTTTTGATTTCGACGGGTCGTCGTCCTTACACGGATGGTCTTGGTCTGCAGGAAGCTGGCGTGAATGTCGATGACCGCGGTCGCGTTGCAATCGATGGTCACTGGCGCACCAATGTCGAAGGCATCTATGCCATCGGTGACGTGGTTCAGGGCCCGATGCTCGCACACAAGGCCGAAGATGAAGGCATTGCCGTTGCTGAAATCATCGCTGGTCAGGCAGGACACGTAAACTTCGACGTTATTCCAAGCGTTGTTTACACGCAGCCGGAAGTAGCCTCCGTCGGCAAGACCGAAGAAGAGCTGAAAGCCGCTGGTATTGAATACAAGATCGGTAAGTTCCCGTTCACTGCAAACGGTCGCGCACGCGCCATGCTGCACACAGACGGCTTTGTGAAGATCCTCGCAGACAAGGCAACGGATCGCGTTCTGGGCGCTCATATCCTCGGCTACAATGCCGGTGAAATGATCCATGAGCTGGCCGTACTGATGGAATTCGGTGGTTCTTCCGAAGATCTTGCACGCACCTGCCACGCGCATCCAACCATGTCGGAAGCGGTTCGCGAATCTGCCTTGGCAACCTTTGCCAAGCCAATTCACATGTAATCGTGGTCACACGTAATTTCTGGGTTTATCCGGATGCAGAAAGGCCCGCGAAAGCGGGCCTTTTTCCATAGGGTTAGTTCTGTGCCGGTGGTGTTGCAGGCGGTGCTGCTGGTGGCGTTGTTGTTTCGCCCTGTGCTGCGGGTGGTGGTGGCGGTGCAGCCGTATCTGTGGAGCCGCCGCCTCGATAGAAGAAATAGCCAAGGATCAGAATTGCAGCGATCAGGATGACCGCAAGCAAAATACCGCTGCTGCCTCTGGGTTGTGGCGGTCTGGCAACCGGGTCGGCCATTGGATCAGCGTGACGCGGATTGTTTAGTGGATCGTTGCGTGGATCGAGTGGGTCAACCATTTGCTCTCCTCCAGTTGGTTGCAACCATTGGAAAGTCTAACGCGAGCAGGCCGGGATGGTTCCACTTCTGGGCATGCGCTTACATTGCTGTGAGCCTATAGCCCTGCGCCCGCAGCAGTTCTACCAGTCCTTCCTCTCCGGGCAGATGCAGGGCACCGACGGCGATAAAGGCGTTACCATTGGCAAGGACGGGGGCCGCGCGTTGCGCCATGATGTGGTTACGGTCTGTAAGCAAGACTTTCTGGAAAAGATCGTAGTCTTCCTTGGACAGACTGTCGGGCACGATTTTCCGCAATGCGGGCATGATCATGCCGATTTCACCCTGAAGATAGAGCGCAATCGTGGTTTCCATGGCGTCTTCGATGTTGTCGCCATACTGGGCGGCAGAAATCAGGTTGCGAATATGGAAATCAAGCGGAAGCCGGTTCATCGCCTCAAGCTGTTCAACTGCACTTTCAAGACCGATGACGGTTCGGCCTTGATCCTGCGCTTCCGTAATCAGATAGCCGTCGAGGAAGTCTGCCCCTTCCAGCTTTCTTTGCCGTTCGCATTTGGGCAGGGCCAACAGGCTGGTGATGATCCACGGCTTCATCTTGCCGACGGCACCCAGAATGATACCGCGCGCTTCCAACTTCTTGTCGATCTCTTTAAGCCGATCCTTGGGCAGATGCGATTGCAACGTTGAGCCATCGGTAAACTGGATCAGTTCGGGATGTTCAACTTTAACCCGCAGAAAGGCTTTCTGATCGACAATGTCGGTTGCTTCGACCACAATCTTGTCAGCGTCGTCATAGGCTTTGGTCACAGCGTCGGGCAGGGCCATTACGCGCGGATCACTCAGATGGATGGTCCCGAACAGATAAGACGGTTCGAGGCCGTCTTTCTCGATTTTCCAGAAGATACCCTTATGATTAGGCATTTCTGCCGCTTCTGCCTGAAGCTCGGACCAGAGCTTGGGGTCCTTTTTGTCCAGACCATCAATCAGATTGACCCCATGCGGGGAGCAAGCGTCGTCAGTGCTTTGCGCACGCGCATTGGCTGAACTGACGATTAGGGCACAGGCAAAGAGGAAGAACAGCTTTTTCATGAAGTGAATATAGGATGGTTAGGGTTGGATGACACCCCCGATTAAGCGCGAGGATGCGCTTTGTCATAAACATCAAGCAGCCGAGCCGTATCGACGCCGGTATAGACCTGTGTGGTCGAGAGGCTCGCATGGCCAAGCAGTTCCTGAATGGTGCGCAGATCACCGCCGCGGCCAAGCAGATGCGTGGCAAAGGAATGGCGAAGTGCGTGCGGGGTGGCAGTGTCGGGAAGGCCGAGACCGGCGCGTAATTTCTGCATTTCGCGCTGGATGATGGCAGCGTGAAGTTCTCCGCCCTTGGCGCCTCTGAACAAAGGTTTGTCGGCAGAGAGATCAAATGGGCACAACGCGCGATACTGGGCGACAGCGCGATGCACAGCTGGCAGCAGCGGGACCATGCGGGATTTGCCGCCCTTACCGGTGATTGTGATCGAAAGCACAGATGCGTCGTTTAACGCATCGCCTGCAAGGCCGAGTGCTTCTGAAATGCGAAGGCCGCAACCATAAAGCAGTGTGAGAACGGCAGCATTGCGCGCTGCGATCCATGGCTCCTCCGCCATCTGGCCATCGGCAGCGACGACGCGACGGGCATCTTCTGCCGTTAACGGCTTTGGCAGCGATTTTGGCTGACGCGGCGCACGCATGGCACTCGCGCCTGCGGCATTGACCAGTCCGAGCTTTTCCAGATGCCGCAGCAGTGAACGAATGCCAGCAAGTCCGCGTCCGAGTGTGCGAGCACCGGCACCGTCATTCCGGCGGTTGGCCAGATACGAACGCAAATCGGCGACACGCAGATTGCCGATGTCTTTAATCGAAGGCGGTTCGCCGAGATGACCGGTCAAAAATTGCAGGAACTGGCGGGTATCACGCTCATAGGCTTCAACAGTGTTTTCCGACAGACGGCGCATGTCTTTGAGCGATTTCAGCCATTCCTCGCGCGCTGCCGCAAGATCGGCGCGGGCAGGGATAAGGAATTCGGCTTTGCTCGTCATGGTCGGGATTCGCTGTTTGAGTTGCGGTTATTACAGTCTGACAGCGATAGGTTGCCGGGCAGTAAAGAAGCCGCCTTTCGTTTTTCTTGGCGTTTTCACGGGAAATTGAGTAAGCGATTAGAAATTGTATCTAATCACGGAATTATTCATGCCGCGTCCAGAAAACCCAATCCAGCTTGCCGTTATCGGAGCCGCCCATGGCATACGTGGCGAAGTCAGGGTCAAGACATTTACCGACGATCCGCTAGCAGTTGCTGATTACGGCCAGCTCTATGATGCGCAGGGTAAGGCTTACGAAGTGCTGGAAGCCCGCTCTGCGAAGAATGTGATCGTTGTACGCTTCAAGGGCATCAATGATCGCAACGCTGCCGAAGCGCTGAACGGTACCGAGCTTTTCATCGACCGTTCGCAGCTGCCTGATGACGAGCTTGATGAAGACGAATTCTTTCAAACCGATCTGATTGGCCTTGAAGCGCTTGATGCTGACGGCAAATCTTACGGGGTTGTGAGTGCCGTTTTCGATTTCGGCGGTGGCGATCTGATCGAGCTGAGCCTGAAGGGCAAGCGTCCGATGCTGATCCCGTTCACCGAAGCTGCAGTTCCTGAGATCGATTTTGAGGCAGGCACAATTCGGGTTGAGCCTTATGCGGCCGGACTTATCGCGGATGATGACGACAATCCGTTAAATGAGCGCGGCAAGCCACAGAACGATAAGAAGAATGAACAGAAGCGACCAAAGAAGCCATGAGTGAACAGTCTGATACGGATAAGGTTGTGCCGGGTTTTCATGCCTCGGTGCTGACGCTTTATCCCGAGATGTTTCCTGGTCCTTTGGGCGTCTCGCTTGCGGGCAAGGCACTCGCAGAAAACACATGGTCGCTCGATACAGTGCAGATTCGTGACTTTGCCGAAGGCAAGCATCGCATGGTGGATGACACGCCATCGGGCGGCGGCGCAGGCATGGTGATGAAGCCGGATGTGGTGGCACGGGCGCTCGATTCGGTGGCTGATGATCGTCCGATGCTACTGATGAGCCCACGCGGCGCGCCGCTCACCCAAAAGCGTGTGCGCGAGCTTGCTGACGGTCCGGGTGCGATTATTCTGTGTGGCCGTTTTGAAGGCGTCGATGAACGGGTGATCGAAGGACGTGCGCTCGAAGAGATTTCAATTGGCGATTATATCTTATCGGGTGGTGAGACTGCGGCTATCGTTCTGCTGGATGCGATTGTGCGGCTTCTGCCAGGTGTGATGGGTAATCGGGAATCCGGCGAAACAGAAAGCTTCGAAACCGGGCTTCTGGAACATCCGCATTATACCCGCCCGCAGGTATGGGAAGATCGCTCGATCCCTGAAATTCTCACCTCCGGCAATCATGGTGCGATTGATAAGTGGCGTCACGCTGAGGCGGAACGTATCACAAAGCAACGGCGCCCTGATCTTTGGGAAGCCTATCGCGAGGGCAAACGCAAATGAACCTGATCCAGCGGCTCGAAAGTCTTTCCCTCGCGCTGCTGGCGCTGGGTGCATATTGGGTGAGTGGTGCAAGCTGGTGGCTTTTTGCGATTCTCATCCTTGCGCCTGACCTGTCGTTCTTTGCCTATCTCAAAGGTCCGCGTACAGGCGCTGTTGTCTATAACGTCGCGCATAGCTGGATTGGTGTCGTGCTTGTGGCGGTGCTTGGCTGGGCCATGAGCTGGCCGCTTTGCTTTGCGGTTGCGCTCATCTGGGCGATTCATATCGGCGTTGATCGCGCGCTTGGCTTTGGCTTGAAGTATGGAACCGGTTTTCAGGATACGCATCTTGGGCGGATTGGCGGGAAATAGCGATTTCGCAGCGCTGATATTGATTCATTTGCAGCAATGGTGTATTGCCGCGCCAGTTCGGGAAAACCCGACATCTTTAAACCAATAGATGGTGTACCGCTCCTGCCTGATTTTTCGGGCATAACCACAAGGCCTTAAGTGCTTGGTGGCAAGTGCAGAGCGCTCTGACTGTTTGAGAAGAATTCGTAAAGGAGTCAGATGATGACCGACATCATTCGTCAGATTGAAGCCGAACAGGCAGCAAAGATCGAAGAAAAGCGCAAGCTTCCAGATTTCCAGCCAGGTGACACCGTTCGCGTTCAGGTTCGCGTTACCGAAGGTACGCGTACCCGCGTGCAGGCCTATGAAGGCGTTTGCATTGCCCGCTCCGGCGCTGGCATCAACGAAAACTTCACCGTTCGCAAGATTTCTTACGGCGAAGGCGTAGAGCGCGTATTCCCAGTTTACTCGCCAATCGTAGAAGGCGTTGAAGTTGTTCGCCGCGGTAAGGTCCGTCGCGCGAAGCTTTACTACCTTCGTGGCCTCACCGGTAAGGCTGCACGTATTGCTGAGAAGAAAGACAACCGCACCAAGGCAGAACGCGAAGCCGATAAGGCCGCTGCTGCTAAGGCAGAAGCTGCAAAGACTGCTGCTGAATAAGCACCTCTCTGCAAGAATCTGAAAAAGGCGGTCTTTAGACCGCCTTTTTTATTTGCAAAAGCCAAAAGGCTGCGTAACATATCGCATAATTTCGCCAACGTTGCGCAAGATTGTTACTGCGACACCCTGTTGCGGTTTGTGTTTCTTGACGAAATGCAGCGGCGGGTGCATATGACAGCCTAATTAAGAACCGTTCAAAGGAACCTCGCAATGAGCGCGCCGCGTACACTTTATGACAAGATCTGGGACGACCATGTAGTGGATCAGCAGGACGATGGTACCTGCCTCCTTTATATTGATCGCCATCTTGTGCACGAAGTGACAAGCCCGCAGGCTTTTGAAGGTCTGCGTATGGCAGGTCGTCAGGTGCGTCATCCTGAAAAGACGCTGGCTGTTGTCGATCACAACGTTCCAACGTCGAAAGACCGCGTGAACGGCATCAAGAACGAAGAAAGCCGCATTCAGGTTGAGGCTCTGGCCAAAAACGCTGCTGACTTCAACGTTGAATATTACTCCGAGCGTGACCGCCGTCAGGGCGTTGTGCACATTGTTGGTCCGGAACAGGGCTTCACGCTGCCGGGCATGACGATTGTTTGCGGCGACAGCCACACGTCGACTCACGGTGCTTTCGGCTCGCTGGCGCATGGTATTGGTACGTCGGAAGTCGAGCATGTGCTTGCGACTCAGACGCTGATCCAGAAGAAAGCCAAGAACATGCTGGTGCGTGTTGAAGGTGAACTGGCCTCGGGCGTCACCGCCAAGGACATCACGCTCGCCATTATCGGTGAAATCGGCACCGCAGGTGGTACCGGCTATGTAATCGAATATGCAGGCAGCGCCATTCGCTCGCTGTCGATGGAAGGTCGCATGACCGTCTGCAATATGTCGATTGAAGGCGGCGCACGCGCTGGTCTGATCGCGCCGGACGAAACAACCTTCGCTTATGTGCAGGATAAGCCGCGCGCACCGAAGGGCGAAGCGCTGGAACAGGCTATCGGCTACTGGAAGACGCTGCATTCTGATGAAGGCGCTCATTTCGACAAGATCGTTGAGCTGGACGCTGCCAAGATTTCGCCGGTTGTATCCTGGGGCTCGTCGCCTGAAGACGTCGTCTTCGTCACCGACATCGTTCCTAACCCGGACGAGATCAAGGACGAAACCAAGCGTGCATCCAAGTGGCGTGCGCTCGATTATATGGGCCTGAAGCCAGGCACCAAGATGACCGACATCAAGATTGATCGCGTGTTCATCGGCTCATGCACCAACGGTCGTATCGAAGATCTTCGTGACGCTGCCCGTATGGCCGCTGGCAAGAAGGTTGCTAATGGCGTTAACGCGATGATCGTTCCGGGTTCCGGCCTTGTGAAGGAACAGGCGGAAGCTGAAGGCCTCGACAAGATTTTCATCGAAGCAGGTTTTGACTGGCGCGAGCCGGGCTGCTCGATGTGCCTTGCCATGAACGACGACCGCCTGAAGCCGGGTGAACGTTGCGCTTCGACCTCGAACCGCAACTTCGAAGGCCGTCAGGGCTTCAAGGGCCGCACGCATCTTGTGTCGCCTGCCATGGCAGCGGCTGCAGCCATCGCCGGTCACTTCGTCGATATTCGCGACTGGAACTAAGCTCTTTCGTGAGCAAGTTTTAAAAAGCCGCCGGAGTGATCCGGCGGCTTTTTTCATATGTGCGAGAGGCTCATCGCAGACCGGTTTGTTTACTAAATTAGCTGCTTTTTCATGCTTTGGATGTATAAGGGCTATAAGGTGAAAATCATTCTCCTGTTTCGCTGAAAACGGCGGAATTTGCGGGGCTTAGAATTGGGGAATGCGGGCCGTATTGGCTTCGCAGGCAGGGGCCGGAAAGCGCGGATGGACGGAGCAGAGTTTATACTGCTGATCAATATGACCGTTTCCGGTCTGTTTGCGTTTACCTTTCTGGGTATCGCGGCTTTTGCACGCGATAACACCGCGGCGCCGATTTTCGCATTGGGCTTCGTTTTCGCGATGCTCTACTTTTTGACAGAACTGTTAATCCCCTCGATACCAAATGCCAAGCTTGGTTACATGCTGGGTTTTGCCACCTATTTCATGACGCTTGCCTGTCTGGTAATCGGCCTTGCGCGGATGTATTCGTCACCCGTTCCATGGTTTCCATTGGGGTTGCTGCTCGTCGGTTCGCTGTCGCTGGTCTATGGCATTTATGACATTGCGCGCAGCGAAATGCTGGGTCGCATTCTTTATCAGTCGCCTTACTTCCTCACATTGATGCTGGCTGTCTGGGTCATCATGCGAGGGCGATTGAGTGCTCGCGCTAAAAGCCGTCCATTCGGTCGGTCGTGGGGTACGCTTGATGGGCTGATGGCAGGTTTGTTTACGATCAGTGCCATTCATTTTCTTATCAAGCCCGTACTGGCTTCGCTGGTTGGCGGCGTGGGTGTTGATCCTGACGACTATGTCAGAACAGATTATGCGTTGCTGGTTCAGTCGATTGGTGCCGGTCTTTCGGTAGCGGCTGGACTTCTCTTGCTGCTTTGCCTGATGGGTGAGCTGATTTCCGATGTGACGCTTCGCTCGGAAACGGATCAGCTTTCCGGTCTCCTCAATCGCCGCGGTTTTGAATTCAGAGCCGAGGCTGCAATCGAAAAATCCAAGCGGATGCGGCAGGCTCTTTCGCTGATCGTCTGCGATATTGATTATTTCAAATTGATCAACGACACGCACGGTCATGCTCTCGGTGATCGCGTGATTGCAGCTTTTGCTGATGAGCTTCGCAGGTCGGCGGCGTCCAAGGGCGGTATTGCTGCGCGAATGGGTGGTGAGGAGTTTGCCGTGCTGCTTCCCGGACACACGATCCAATCGGCATGGCGCTTTGCAGAGCGGGCGCGATTGGCCTGTGCCGATATCACGCTGCCCGGCGCTTCAGGGGATGTGGCATTTGCGGTCAGCTTCGGGGTCACGGAAATGGAGTTCGACGACTTCTTTTCCGATGTCTACAAGCGGGCAGACGGAGCACTTTATGAGGCCAAGAAGAATGGTCGAAATTGCGTTCGCACGGCTTTGCCGATGATGCTGGACGACAATGTCGTGGAGTTCCGGGGAACCGGCAATGGTCGCAAGCAGATCTGATTTCGCAAGCAATACGCTTTAGCTTTGGGCGGGCTCTTGTCTACACCCAGCTCTCGTCTACAATTGAGATGTTTCCGATTTCTGGAAATATGTTTGAGGGAAAGATTGCTCATGACCACAGATCATGCCGTCGATATTGCGCTTCTTCACCTGCGAGATGCCCATGAGTTCTCGGCACTGCTCGCAAGCTACGCGCAGGCATTGAAGCGTGGCGCGCCGCGTCGTCCGGATGAATTCTATGCCGAGCATCTCCTGCAGGATCGCGCTACCGAGATTCTGGGTGCGCGGGTTGATGGCAATCTGGTCGGCTTCGTGATCTTCTACGATCTTCCGGAGCCGGTCTCAGGTCTGCGCGCCGGTCAGGTTGACCATATTTATGTACACCACGATCATCGCGGCAAAGGCATCGCAAAGGCGCTGATTGATCTGCTTGCTGACAAGGCAGAAGAACGCAGCTGGTCCAAGCTTGTCCTTAATGCGCCCCGTGTACCGGAGGATGGTCGCAAGCTCTACGAACAGATTGCAGCTGCTGCCGACTGGTCCAGTTACGTGATTCGCTTCGGGAACTAGGCTTATCCGCAAAAGTGGATGAAATTACACATGTTTTTCGAGATTTCGGACTTCAATCGTTTAAAATCCGAAATCACGCGAAAGTGTCGTCGAGGTGCGACCAATTGTTAGTCTTTTCGTGAAAAAGCTTCTTTGACGTGGTGGTAAAAGCGCAGTAGAAAGCGCCACATAGGGTCGTGTAGCACGATCCAGCCACATTTTCTGGGTCGTGCCGGCGCAGGATCGAAAATTCCGTTTCCTGCGTTGTGAGCGACATCGAACTCGGTTTTACAGCATCGGCCCAAAAATCGTTTCTGATTTTTGGAAAGCACGATGCGTAGATTCAAGAAGTTGGAGCGTCCTTTGTACGTCTATCCGGACGCACGACAATCCAAATGAACCGGCCATTCATTTCATTGTGCCAGCAAGAGCTGGGCAAGATGAAATGGGTAGAAACGTCAGGGAAGCCCACGAGAGCCATGACACAACCGACCGCTACGCGTCAGCGTCCTTTGTCGCCGCATTTGTCGATCTATCGACCAAAGATCACGATGACGATGTCCATCATCCATCGTATCACCGGCGGCGCACTTTATTTCGGAACCCTTCTTCTCGCCGCATGGCTGATTGCCGCTGCAATCGGCGAAGATGCGTTCAACATGGTGAGCTGGGTCTATAGTTCATGGATCGGCTATCTGGTTCTGTTCGGCTATACCTGGGCGCTTCTGCACCATCTGGCTGGCGGCGTACGCCATTTCATCTGGGACATGGGTGCCGGACTTGAAAAGCACACGGCTAGCAAAATTGCCTGGCTGACGCTGGCCTTCTCGCTGCCTGCAACGATCCTTGTCTGGGTTGTTGCTTTCGCAGTGCGCTGAAAGGAGTTCTGACATGAACGATATGCGTACACCTCTCGGCAAGGTTCGCGGTCTGGGCTCGGCCAAAGAAGGCACCGCCCATTTCTGGTTTCAGCGTATGAGTGCTGTGGCACTCGTGCCGCTGGTTCTGTTTTTCATCGGTCTGGTTATTTCGCTTCATGGCGCAAGCTATGCGGAAGTGAAATCCGTTCTGGCGCACCCGTTCACCGCTCTGGTGATGGCGCTGTTCGTGCTGACCGGCGTTTACCACATGCGTCTTGGCATGCAGGTTATTATTGAAGATTACATTCACGGCGAAGGCCTGAAGGTCCTGCTGGTCATGCTCAACACCTTCTTCACGGTTGTTGTTGGCGTGGCTTGCGTCTATGCGATCCTCAAGCTGAGCTTCGGAGGTTGATAGCCCGATGGCTAGTGCAGAAAAAAACGCGGCCAGTGCTGCGGGCGAAAAGAACTACAAGTTTGTAGATCACAAGTTCGACGTTGTTGTCGTTGGTGCCGGTGGCGCAGGTCTGCGTGCAACGCTCGGCATGGCTGAGCAGGGTTTCAAGACCGCTTGCATCACCAAGGTTTTCCCAACCCGTTCGCATACGGTTGCAGCACAGGGCGGCATCGCCGCTTCGCTCAAGAACATGGGCCCGGATAGCTGGCAGTGGCATATGTACGATACCGTCAAGGGATCGGACTGGCTGGGTGATACCGACGCAATGGAATATCTGGCGCGTGAAGCACCTGCTGCGGTTTACGAACTGGAGCATTACGGTGTGCCTTTCTCGCGTACCGAAGAAGGCAAGATCTATCAGCGCCCGTTCGGTGGTCACATGCAGAATTTCGGCGACGGCCCTCCGGTTCAGCGCACCTGTGCTGCTGCTGACCGTACCGGCCACGCGATCCTGCACACGCTTTACGGCCAGTCGCTGAGAAACAACGCGCAGTTCTTCATCGAATATTTCGCGCTTGATCTCATCATGACTGATGGCGTCTGCACGGGCGTTGTCGCCTGGAACCTCGATGACGGTACAATCCATCGCTTTGCCGCCAAGATGGTGGTTTTGGCGACGGGCGGTTATGGCCGTTCCTATTTCTCGGCAACCTCGGCCCATACCTGCACCGGCGACGGCGGCGGCATGGCGGCACGTGCCGGTCTTCCGCTTCAGGACATGGAATTCGTTCAGTTCCACCCAACCGGCATTTACGGCGCAGGCTGCCTGATTACCGAAGGCGCACGCGGTGAAGGCGGCTATCTGGTCAATTCCGAAGGCGAACGCTTCATGGAGCGTTACGCGCCTTCTGCCAAGGATCTTGCTTCGCGTGACGTTGTCTCGCGCTGCATGACCATGGAAATCCGCGCTGGTCGCGGCGTTGGCAAGAACAAGGACCACATCTACCTGCATCTCGACCATCTTGATCCGGCTGTTCTGCATGAACGTCTGCCGGGCATTTCCGAGTCGGCCAAGATTTTCGCAGGCGTCGATGTGACCAAGGAACCGATCCCGGTTCTGCCAACTGTTCACTACAATATGGGCGGCATTCCAACCAACTATTGGGGCGAAGTGCTTAACCCGACGCAAGAAGATCCTGACCGCGTTCAGCCGGGCCTGATGGCCGTGGGTGAAGCAGGTTGCGCTTCCGTGCACGGTGCAAACCGTCTCGGCTCCAACTCGCTGATCGACCTTGTGGTGTTTGGCCGTGCGGCTGCAATCCGCGCTGGCGAAGTCATCGACCGCGCTGCAAAGATTCCAGACATCAACGAAGCAGCGGTCGAAACGATCATGGATCGCTTCCATCGTCTTCGTTATGCCAACGGTTCGACGCCAACCGCAGAACTGCGTGAAAAGATGCAGCGCACCATGCAGGAAGACGCTGCCGTGTTCCGTACGGACGAGTCGCTCAAACAGGGCGTCGCACGTATGGCGGAGATCTGGAAAGAACTGCCGGACATCAAGGTCTCTGACCGTTCGATGATCTGGAATTCTGATCTGGTTGAGACGCTGGAACTGGAAAACCTGATGGCTAACGCGATGGTGACAGTCGTTTCGGCTGAAGCCCGTCACGAAAGCCGCGGCGCACATGCGCATGAGGATTTCCCGGACCGTAACGACGCCGAATGGCGTAAACACACCCTTTCCTGGCTGTCGCCAAATGGCGACGTGAAGCTTGATTACCGCCCTGTTCATCTCGATCCGCTGACGACCGAGGAAGAAGGCGGCATCAGCCTGGCCAAGATCGCGCCTAAGAAGCGCGTTTACTGATCGAGGGAATGAGCAATGGTTGAACTCGCACTTCCCAAGAACTCCCGTATGCAGGAAGGCAAAACCTGGCCGCGTCCAGATGGTGCCAAGAATGTAACGGAGTTCCGTATTTATCGCTGGTCACCGGATGACGACGCAAATCCAAGCATCGATACCTATTATATCGATCGCGATGATTGCGGCCCGATGGTGCTCGACGGTCTTCTCTACATCAAGAACAAGATCGATCCGACGTTGACGCTGCGCCGTTCGTGCCGTGAGGGCATTTGTGGCTCCTGCGCAATGAACATCGATGGCGCCAACACGCTCGCCTGCACCAAGGGCATGGACGAGATCAAGGGTTCCATCAAGGTCTACCCGCTGCCGCATATGCCGGTGGTGAAGGATCTGGTGCCTGATCTCAGCAACTTCTATGCTCAGCACCGTTCGATTGAGCCTTGGCTCAAGACGGTTTCGCCAGAGCCGCAGAAGGAATGGCTGCAGAGCCACGAAGATCGTCAGAAACTCGATGGTCTTTACGAGTGCATTCTCTGCGCCTGCTGTTCGACCTCGTGCCCAAGCTACTGGTGGAATGGCGACCGCTACCTTGGACCAGCTGTTCTGCTTCAGGCCTATCGCTGGTTGATCGACAGCCGCGACGAAGCCAAGGGCGAACGTCTCGATAATCTCGAAGATCCGTTCCGCCTGTATCGCTGCCATACGATCATGAACTGCGCGCAAACCTGCCCGAAGGGTCTCAACCCTGCCAAGGCGATTGCCGAAATCAAGAAGATGATGGTCGAGCGCCGCGTGTAAAACGTGTTTTTATAATCGACGGAAAGGGAGGCTCATGCCTCCCTTTTCTTTTATATGTAGCGCAACCGATCCTTGATCTTTGCTGTTTCGCCGATATCTGATCTAATCAATGCAGTGTTTCGGCTTTAAAGGTCTTTCATGCTTGATCATATCGGTTTCAACATTTCCAGTATGCCAAAATCCCGTGCTTTCTATGATGCGGCTTTAGCGCCGCTGGGTATCACGCGAGCGATGGAATTCGGAGATTGGGTCGGCTATGGCCGCAACGGAAAGCCGGAATTCTGGATCGGCAAGCAGAAAGGTTCAAAGCTGGAAGGCGTTCTTCATGTCGCTTTCTCGGCAGGAACCCGCTCTGAGGTAGATCGCTTTTATGAAGCGGCACTCGCTGCAGGGGGGAGTGACAACGGCAAGCCCGGTTTGCGGGAACATTATCATCCCGATTATTATGCAGCGTTTGTAACCGATCCTGACGGCCATAATATCGAAGCCGTCTGCCATCTTCCGGAATAAAAAAGCGGGCTAGGCCCGCTTTTGTTGATCAAACCAGCTTGGCGTCCAGTGTTACTTCGATTGCACCCAGTGCTTTCGAAAGCGGGCAGGATTCTTTTGCTTTCTTGGCAAGGCTTGCAAAATCTTCCTCAGATATGCCGGGAATGCTTGCATTGAGCGTCAATGCACTGCGGGAGATAGCAAAGCCGCCACCTGATGCGGGGCCAACTGTGACGGCTGCTGTCGCGTCGAGTTTTTCTGGTGGCGTGCCGTGTTCGGTAAGCAGGGCTGACAGCTGCATGGCGAAGCAACCTGCGTGGGCGGCGCCGAGAAGCTCTTCAGGGTTGGTACCTGCGCGTCCACTTTCATCTTCAAAGCGCGCCTTGAAATCATAGGGCAGGTCTTTAAGCGCACCGCTCTGGGTATTGAGCGTGCCTTTGCCGTCCTTGAGTGTACCTTTCCAGACTGCGGTTGCTTTTCTGTCCATGGGGAAGCTCCTCTCGATTGGTTTCTTCCAACCAGATAGGGCGGCTTCCCATGGCTTCCAGTGTCAGTTTTGGGCAAACTTACGGTTTGTATCGACTGCCCATGCCAGTGACAGCATCAGAATGATGACGATGATCATGTTGAAGAAAAAGCGATCATAGGGCATCGGAAAGTAAACAAACTTGCCGAGAATTCCGATGACCATGGCAAAGACGATACCATTCAATCGAGGAATATCGGCTTTAATGCCGGCTTTCGCCATCGCTGCCCAAGCGACCAGTGCCAGCAACAGCATGGAAGGCCAGCTTTCGAGATAAAGCGCCAGAATGATCCCACGAATATAGGCTTTGACGAGCAGAACGATCGAAAAATCTGGTTTAAATCCAGTCATGGAACTCTGCATCTCGATGCAGGTGAAATAAAGATGCGCCCACCAGCCGGGATGTCCGGCGGCTTTTTCCATCATCAGGCCTGCCGCGATGCAGGCCGCAAAGGCGATCAGCAGTGGAAGTTTACGCCAGCCGAACAGAACTGCTGTGATCAGCAGAGCAAAGATCATGATGATGTTGTCTGGACGGATTGTGAAAGATAGCACGAGCAGCAAGGCACCCAGCCAATCGCGCTCGCGCAGAATGGCGAAAATGGCGGCGAAGGAAAGCGCTGCCATGGCGATGTCCGGAAAGACCGCTGATGTTATTGGGCCATAACCGGCCAGTAAAAGCGCGGGTCCAACCAGGAGCCCGGCCTGAAGCGCATTATAGCTGCCAAGCAGCCAAAGCATCAGCAGCCCGGTAGCGAACGCTGCTGAGATGCTGATGAGGTGGCCGCCACGGACCAGCCCTGTATAGGGTTCCAGCCAGCGCAGAAGTTGAATATAGCCCGCTTTGACGCGGTACATGACGAGCTGCGATTTGAAATTATCGGGGCTTACCCACTGGGCGCTTCGATAGTCTCCACCATATTTCAGCGCTTGCAGCTCGCCCTCTGAGGTAACTTCTGCGACTTGCCGCCATGTTTCCGTATGCAGTTGGGTCGCATCGGGATAGCGGTTTTCCAGCGCTGTTGCGATATAAGGGATCATATCCCAGTTCTGGTCGGGCTTTACGACTGAATAGATGATGGCGGCTGCCATAGCGGCGATAATGGCTAGTGCGCCTGCAATTTTGGATAGTTTGTGAACGCATTCCGTTGACCACAAGCCTGCCTGCAACTGCAGGAGCCCGTCGATCAATCGCTCATTGGTATGCATGCCCCGAGGCCCCCACGCCTATGCTCAGTCTTGCTTTTTTAGCAGAAATGGGAGCTTTTTCCAGTCCGCGTGTGAAGCTGAGAGCGGTTCTAGTTAAGGCTGAATCGTTGGAACCGCTGTAACTATTTTTTTTACGCATTATCCGACGCAAAACCGGTTCCCACTTTTGCTGGAAATGCTTTAAATCGCTTCGCCCTGTAAAAGACGTGGTGTATCCCCCGAAAGACCTGCCGCCTGTTTTATGAAAAACGATTTGAGGCTTGGAACGCGGTCAACAAGACCCAGTCCAATGTCGCGAATGGTGCGGACTGCCGGATTGTCGTTGGAGAACAGTTTGGTCAGTACGTCGGTTGTGACACCCATCTGCACCGTGTCGAAGCGGCGCCATGCCTGATAGCGCTCGAGCGCTGCGAAAGAGCCGATGTCGAGGCCAAGGCGATCAGTTTCGACGATAACTTCGGCAATGGCTGCCGCATCACGGAAACCGAGATTGAGGCCCTGACCGGCAATCGGGTGGATGCGGTGGGCTGCATCACCCACAAGTGCAAAGCGTGGCTTGACGAATTCGCGGGCCAGTGTGAGGCCAAGCGGAAAGGCGCGGCGCGGACCCTCAACCGTTAGCGCGCCAAGACGATGACCGAAACGCTGCTCAAGTTCGGTCTCAAAGATGAAATCATCTTCGCGGATAAGGCGTTCGGCATCGGCTGTGCGTTCCGTCCAGACGAGCGAGCTGCGATTGCCCTTCAGTGGCAGGATGGCAAATGGACCTGCGGGCAGGAAATGCTCATCGGCACGACCACCATGTGGGCGCTCATGGGCGACGTTGCAGACGATGCCCGATTGGTCATAGTCCCAGTTGACCGTCTTGATGCCAGCAATGTCGCGCAGGCGTGATTTTGCGCCGTCTGCGGCAATCAGCAGGCGGGTGATGAGTGTTTCACCATTGGCCAGCTTCACGGCAACCGATTCAGGATTGGTTTCAAAATTCTCGACGCTCATGCCTTCGATGAAGGTGATGCCGAGTGCATCTGCTTGTCTGTGAAGGGCGGTGTTGAGCACACGGTTTTCAACCATATGGGCAAAAGGCTCGCCCGGATTCACGTCGCCAGAGAATGTTAGGAAGACAGGTCGTACCGGATCGGAGGTGCGGGAATCGGTAACGACCATTTCTGTGATGGGCTGAGCGTCGGTAACGATTTCCTGCCAACAGCCGAGCTTGTCGAGCATACGCGAAGCAGCTGCTGCAATGGAGGATGCACGCGGGTCGTTCTTCCATGCGCCTGCCGGTGCGCCGTCGATGACGGTAACTGAAAGATGCGGAGCTGCCGATTTGACCGCAACGGCGGTAACGAGGCCGACATAGCCGCCGCCTGCGATTACCAGATCGTTCTTGCCCGTTGTTCCCTGCTTGCTTGCGGCAGACATCGCTTCTTCCTTTCGGATATTCAGATCACCCTTCGGTGAAGCATGTGAGGCTTCGACTTGACAGTTTCTGTCGTGCAGGCACAAACAGTTCACCGAGAATATAGTTCCTATATAGGATTGCAGGAGACAGGCTGTCCATGTCCGATGATAAAAAGACCAGTGCATTTGAAGGTAAGCAGACCGCTGCTATGCAGCAGCTTCTGACGACACTTGATCTTGAAACGCTCGAAATGGATCTTTTCCGCGGCAATAGTCCGCAGGTGGGCTGGCAGCGCGTTTTTGGCGGGCAGGTGATCGGACAGGCGCTGATTGCGGCCCAGCGCACGGTTGATGCGGACCGGCATGTTCATTCGCTGCATGGCTATTTTGTACGTCCGGGTGATCCGGCCATTCCGATCATCTATGAAGTCGATCGTATTCGTGATGGCTCGAGCTTCAACACGCGTCGCGTTTTGGCAAAGCAGCACGGCAAGGCGATCTTCACGCTGTCAGCCTCGTTCCAGATCGATGAAACGGGACTTGATCATCAAATCGATATGCCGGAAGGCCTGCCGATGCCCGAGCAGCTTGTCGGCGATCATGATCTCAAGGAAGAATATTTGCATCTGGCACCGGCTGGTGTGCGCAAATACTGGGAGCAGGAGCGCCCCATCGAGATCAAGCCGGTATCTCTCAAACATTATTTCTCGCGCGAGAAACTGGCTCCAAGTCAGCATGTCTGGGTGCGGGCGCGCGGTATCGTGCCGGATGATCGCGCACTTCAGGCGGCCATTCTCGCCTATCTGTCGGATATGACCTTGCTCGATACATCTCTGCATCCGCATGGGCGCACGATTTTTGACCGAGATCTGCAGGTGGCAAGTCTTGATCATGCGATGTGGTTCCATCGCCCGTGCAGGCTCGATGACTGGCTCCTTTACACCCAGGATACGCCAAGCGCGTCCAGTGCGCGCGGGTTTAACCGTGGTGCGCTCTATACGCGTGAAGGGCTTCTGATTGCCTCGGTTGCGCAGGAAGGGCTTATCCGTGTGCATGAAAAAGACAAGTGATGATATTTTAATCATCATAAAAGCATGCGATTAAATTTTATGCATATGCTGATTGCGTAAAATGGCTTCAATCGCAAAAGCTGAATCCGATGAATCACTTAAAGCGGTTTTTCCCTTTCCGGGAAAAGCCGCTTATTATTTTTACGGCAAGATTTTTCTCGGGCTGGACAGCGTATTTCGTTTGTTGAAAAGCCCGGATTTTGGGCGGAAATGCCGTTTCTATCCTTTGATTTCACTTTACGCGTGAATGCCAAATATCAGAAAAATCGCATCCTCTCCGTTCCATCGCACGCAACTGGCACGATTTTTGTTTCTGTAGCATTGAACCGGTCTTTTCAGCGCAGACGCGTTTGAAGCCGCCATTCGACGGAGATACTCGATGCTCATAACTGGAAGATTCAAGCAAACGGCTCTCGCCACTCTGCCTGCATTGCTCGCTCTGGCTGGAACAGCTTTTGCACAGGATGCAGCTGCACCAACCCCGACCCTTGATACTGGCGATACCGCCTGGATGCTGACTTCAACCGCACTTGTGTTGATGATGACCATTCCGGGACTTGCGCTGTTCTATGGTGGCATGGTGCGCAAGAAGAACGTGCTTTCCACCGTCATGCAGAGCTTCGCAATTACCTGCCTGATGTCGGTATTGTGGATGTTCTTCGGCTATTCGCTTGCTTTTACCGATGGCGGTTCGATGAACGCCTTTATCGGTGGTTTCGATAAGGCATTCCTCGCTGGTGTAACGATGGATTCGCTCACCGGCACCATCCCTGAATACCTCTTCATCGTGTTCCAGATGACCTTTGCGGTTATCACGCCTGCGCTGATTGCGGGTTCGTTTGCAGAGCGCATGAAGTTCTCCTCCATGCTGGTCTTCATGGTTCTGTGGCTCTTCATCGTCTATGTGCCGGTTGCGCATTGGGTATGGGGCGGCGGCTTCCTCGGCTCTGACGGCGTTCTCGACTTCGCTGGCGGTACGGTCGTTCACATCAATGCCGGTGTCGCAGGTCTTGTTGCAGCACTGATCATCGGTAAGCGTGACGGTTATGGCCAGACCAACATGGCGCCGCATAACCTTGTTCTCTCCGTGATCGGTGCAGCTCTTCTGTGGGTGGGCTGGTTCGGCTTCAACGCAGGTTCTGCTGCCGGTGCAAATTCGCTCGCCGCTGTCGCCATGCTCAACACGCAGGTTGCGACCGCTGGTGCGGCTCTTGCCTGGATGTTTGCTGAGTGGGCAATCGCCGGCAAGCCAAGCGTTCTCGGCATCATTTCGGGCGCGGTAGCTGGTCTGGTTGCTGTTACCCCTGCGGCAGGCTTCGTCAATCCGACGGGCGCGCTGATCATCGGTATCGTCGCAGGCCTTATCTGCTACGTGGCAGCGGTTAAGCTCAAGCACGCGCTTGGTTATGACGACTCGCTCGATGCGTTCGGCGTACACGGCGTTGGCGGCTTTGTTGGCGCGATCCTGACGGGCTTTTTTGCCGATGTTGCGATCAACGCCGCGGGCGAAGGTGCAACCATGGGCAAGCAGTTCTTCGGTGCAGCCGTTACCATTGTCTACACAGCAGTCGCGACCGCGATTATTCTCTACGTAATCAAGGCCATCATGGGTCTGCGTCCAAGCAAGCAGGCCGAAATGGAAGGCCTCGATATCGCTTTGCACGGCGAGTCTGTTCAGTAGAACAGGGTTGTCTCAACAAGGGGAAAGGCGCGGGAAACCGCGCCTTTTTCATTTCTCCACATAAGAAGTCGCATGGTTAATGAGGAATTAACCATCGCAAGGCTAGGATCACCCCGATTCATTGCGCCCGAGGCTTCACAAGCCGCAGGGCACCAAAACATGGTTCGGGACAGGCTTTATGCGGCAAGGATATTCGCCCTCATACCCGCTGCGTGACGAGCGGATTTCGGAAGACAGGCTGAGATTGGCCAATATCTTCCGCAGGCAATTTTATATCCTGTTTGGTCTGGGATTGCTTGCGCTTACGGGTGCTGCGGTGGGAGCTCTGGCGACATGGAATGTTGCAGACCCAAGCCTCAGTCATGCGACAGACAACCCTGTCACCAATGCGCTTGGCTATCCGGGCGCGGTATTCTCCGACATCGCCATGCAGTTCTTTGGCCTTGCAAGCGTTCCAGTTCTGCTCCCGCTGGTCATCTGGTCACTGCTGTTGATGACGCGTGGCGGTATCAGTCGCATTGCCAAGCGCAGTTTTGCCTGGCTTGGCGCTGCCCTGCTGTTCGCAGCCATTGCAAGCTGCTTTGCGGTGCCGGAAAGCTGGCCAATGCCAATTGGCCTTGGCGGTGTCTTCGGTGACATGATGCTGCGCATCCCAGGTATTTTCATCGGCGCATTCCCACAAGGTGCGATAGCATCCGGCATTGCGCTGGTGCTCGCCTTTCCAGCCCTTTGGCTCTGCCTTTTTGCAAGTGGCATTATTGGTCGCCGCGAAGTATTGGCCGACACGCCTGCTGCTCGCGGTGCTGCGGAAGACGACTTCGAAGACGACGATAATGACGACGAAACGGCATCGGGCGGCATTTCGCAATTCGTCGGTGCTATGACGCATACAATGCTCAGTGCAACCGCCACTTTCAGGCGCCTTACAGGCATGAAGCGTCGTAAGCCGCGTGAAGACGAGTTCGGCGATATGCGCAGCGTGCGTCGTAGTGCTGAAACGCGCAACGGTCCTCGTCATGATCCGGGATTTGGTTCTGCTCCGTCGCAAGAGCCGCCGTTTGAAATGGATGACGGTTTCGATAATGACGGCGATGGTGCGCCGCTGGCAGGCCAGGAATGGCATGATGCACCGCCACAGCGCGCCAAAGCACGCGTTGGCGAACGTGCGCCTTCACCTAAGAGTGGCGCACGCATCCAGCGTGAAGCACAGGGGTCGTTCCTCAAGGAAGGCGGCGCATTTGAAATGCCGTCGCTGCATTATCTGGCTGAGCCTAAGCTCGTACAGCGCGATGCGTCGCTGTCCAAGGATGCGCTTGAACAGAATGCGCGTCTGCTTGAAGGCGTGCTGGAAGATTTCGGCGTGCGCGGCGAAATCATCAATGTGAAGCCGGGTCCGGTTGTCACCCTGTACGAACTAGAACCGGCTCCGGGTATCAAATCATCTCGTGTGATTGGTCTGGCGGATGATATCGCCCGCTCGATGAGCGCGATAGCAGCCCGTGTTGCCGTTGTTCCGGGTCGCAATGTCATCGGTATCGAATTGCCGAACCAGAAGCGCGAAATGGTTTATCTGCGCGAGATGCTGGCAAGCCGCGACTTTGAACAATCAAAGGCAAAGCTGGCGCTGGCGCTGGGTAAAACAATCAACGGTGAACCGGTGATTGCCGATATTGCGAAGATGCCGCATGTGTTGGTGGCTGGTACAACCGGCTCGGGGAAGTCGGTGGCGATCAACACTATGATCCTGTCGCTGGTCTATCGTATGACGCCGCAGGAATGCCGTCTGATTATGATCGATCCGAAGATGCTGGAACTCTCTATCTATGACGGTATTCCGCATCTTCTGACGCCGGTTGTGACCGACCCGAAAAAGGCTGTCGTTGCGCTCAAGTGGACCGTGCGCGAAATGGAAGACCGCTATCGCAAGATGTCCAAGGTTGGTGTCCGCAATATTGACGGCTTCAACCAGCGTGTTGGTCAGGCCCAGAAAAAGGGTGAGCAGATCGCCCGTACTGTGCAGACCGGTTTCGACCGGAATACTGGAGAAGCGATCTACGAAACCGAGCAGCTCGATCTTGAACCAATGCCATATATTGTCGTGATCATCGACGAAATGGCCGATTTGATGATGGTGGCTGGCAAAGACATTGAAGGCACGGTGCAACGTCTGGCGCAGATGGCGCGTGCCGCAGGCATCCACGTCATCATGGCAACGCAGCGCCCATCTGTCGATGTTATCACGGGTACTATCAAGGCCAACTTCCCGACCCGCATTTCCTTCCAGGTTACGTCGAAGATCGACAGCCGCACTATCCTTGGCGAGCAGGGCGCCGAGCAGCTGCTTGGTCAGGGTGATATGCTGTTTATGGCCGGTGGCGGTCGCATTCAGCGCGTACATGGTCCATTTGTGGGTGATGACGAGGTAGAGCGCATTGTTCAGCACCTGAAGCTTCAGGGCGTGCCGGAATATCTCGATGCGATCACCGAGGATGAGGAAGAGGATGAAGGCGGCGGTCCGGCTGGAACGTCTAACCTTGAAAATTCCGACGATCCTTATGATCAGGCTGTGGCGGTGGTGCTGCGCGACAAGAAGGCTTCGACTTCCTATATTCAGCGTCGTTTGGGCATTGGCTATAACCGTGCTGCTTCGATCATCGAACGCATGGAAGACGAAGGTATCGTTGGACCTGCCAATCATGCCGGCAAGCGCGAAATATTGGTGCCGACAGGCGACGACGATTTCTAGCCGAGAATTCGTGAGCTTGAGTTGCCACACTTTGAGTTGCCACACTGGCGCCCAACTGCCGATCTACCTTTAGAGAATGATGAAAAGAGAGAGTTTGCCGATGATGTTCTCCCGCATTTCCGCATTTGCGAAAGCCAGCCGTTTCGCGGCCTTCCTCGGATTGGGAGCATTGATTCTTGGTTCTGTTGCGCCGGTGTTCACTCCCGTTGCGGCTCAGGCGCAGGGCGCGGGAAATGCCGCGGCTGCTCAGCAGATTGCAGATCATTTCTCTTCTGTTCGCACCATGACCGGTGAGTTCGTTCAGTTTGGCCCGAAGGGCGACCAGACAGGCGGCACTTTCTATATCGAGCGTCCGGGCAAAATCCGTTTCAATTACAACAACTCGCCGGTACGCGTGATTTCGGATGGCAATCAGGTTGTCATCAACAATCGTAAGCTCGATACCTGGGATATGTATGCGCTGGGCACCACGCCGCTAAAGCTGCTTCTTTCCGATAAGATTGATCTTGGCGGTGGCCGTCTTCAGAGCGTCAAACAGGACCCGGATATGACCACACTGGTCATTGGTGACAAAAAAGTGTTCGGCAGCTCCAAGATTACGCTGATGTTCGAGCCGAAGACCTATGAACTGAAGCAGTGGACGATCACCGATGCGCAAGGCCTTGATACAACGGTGATGATCTTCAATTTGCGCACCGGTGTGCGCTTTACCGACGATATGTTCAAGATCGACTATCAGCGCATCGCGATGAAGCGCAAAGGCCAGTAATTCTCTGTTTTATTGCTGCCCTACATTTGCATTTGCCGGATAAATCGTTAGGTTCGCGGCCATCTTTTGGTGACCGCGAGTCTTATTCCCATGACCTTTTCTGTTGCTACCTGGAACATCAATTCTGTTCGTCTGCGCATGCCGCTGGTCGAGCAGTTTTTAAGCGACTATCAGCCGGATGTTCTCTGTCTTCAGGAAACCAAATGTCCCGACGATCAGTTCCCTTCCAAGGGCTTTCGCGCACTCGGTTATGAGCATATCGCGATCAGTGGCCAGAAGGGCTATCACGGCGTCGCAACGATCTCGAAACGTCCGCTGAGCGACGTTGAAAAGATCGGTTTTTGCGAGATGGGTGATTGCCGTCACTTAAGTGCAGTCGTCGCAGCGGGTGGAAAAAAGCTCCGTATCCATAATTTCTATGTGCCTGCCGGTGGTGATGAGCCAGACCCGGAAATTAATCCAAAATTCGCCCATAAGCTTGGTTTCCTTGAGGAAATGCGTGCGATTGTGGCTGACAGGCAGGATGGTAATTCATCCATCCTCGTGGGTGATCTCAACATCGCTCCGCTTGAAAACGATGTCTGGTCGCACAAGCAGCTGCTTAAAATCGTAAGCCACACGCCGATTGAAACCACCACGCTTGAAGACTTGCGCGTGAAAGGTGGGTGGAGCGATCTGATGCGTCAGGTCATTCCGGCTGACCAGAAAATTTATACATGGTGGAGCTATCGCGCCAAGGATTGGGATGCTGCCGATCGTGGTCGCCGCCTCGATCACATCTGGGGTTCGGCTGATCTGGAAGCGCATATGCAGGGACTACAGATCCTGCGTGAAGCACGCGGTTGGGATCGCCCATCCGATCACGTACCAGTGATTGCGACATTCGATCTGGATTAATCGAACACTCAAGCCTATATAGAGCGAAGTTCAGAAGAGGAGAAAAGAGCAATGGATCGTACAGCACTGTTTCAGATGACCAGTGTTTTCAACGTTTCCGGGGCTCTTCATGTCTTCTCTTCTCACTCTTCAGGATATTTCCTGCGTCACGGCTGATGGCCGTACTCTCTTTTCAGGCATCAATTTCAGCGTAACCGAAGGTCGCATCGGCCTTGTCGGGCGTAATGGTATTGGCAAATCCACGCTTTTGAAAATCATGAGCGGTGATTTGTTACCATCCAGTGGAACCGTCACGCGCAGCAGCCGGATTGGTATGCTTGCGCAGAATGTCGGCGGTGACGCTCAGCAGACACTCGCCGATTTGTTCGACGCGCGTGATGCCTTTGAAATGCTTGAGCGGATCGAAGCAGGTGCAGGTTGTGACACCGATTTCGAACAGGCTGATTGGCTGTTGCCGCAGCGTTTTGATGAAGCTTTGCAGTCGTTCGGGCTTTCGCTTTCGCCACAAACCCGGCTCTCCGAGTTGAGTGGTGGGCAGCAGACGCGAGCAGCGCTTGCAGCACTGCTGTTTCAGAAGCCCGATCTTATTTTGCTGGATGAACCGACCAATAATCTTGATCGCGATGGCCGTCAGGCTGTTGCCGATATGCTTGCGAAATGGCAGGGGGGTGCTGTTGTCGTCAGCCATGATCGCGAATTGTTGCGGTCAATGGATGTGATAGCCGAGCTCTCGCAAGGCGCGTTGGCGCTCTATGGCGGCAGTTGGGACTTCTACCACGAGCGGAAAGAACTGGAGCGGGAAGGGGCCGCGCGCGATCTCGAAGTGGCTCAGCGCGATGTGAAGCAGGTTAGGCTCAAGGCGCAGGAAGCTGCCGAACGGCAAGCAAAAAGCGATGCGCGCGGGCGAAAATCCCGTGCAGATGCGGGCATGAGCAAGCTGTTGCTGGATGCGCGTGCCGACAAGGCGCAAAAGACCGGTGGTCGCGGAGAGCTACTTGCTGAGCGCAATGCCGAGCGTGCGCAGAACCAGTTGCGCGATGCGGAAGCAAAGGTCGAGCGCAATAAGCCAATGCGTTTTAACATTGAGGCTGCGCTTTCGCCTTCCGGGCGTGTGGTGCTCGAAATGCTCAATGTTTTTGGCGGGCCGGCGCCAGAAAACCCAGTCATCCGTGACTTCTCACTCAGAATCGTCGGGCCAGAGCGTATCGTCATTCGCGGCGCAAACGGCGCTGGAAAAACCTCACTTTTACGGTTGATTGCTGGCGATTTGCAGCCGGCTTCAGGCGAGATCAGCCGATTTGTGCCGGTTGCCATGTTCGATCAGCAGATGAGCTTGATGGACCGCAGTGCAACGCTTTACGAGAACTTCCGCAGACTGAACAAAGGGGCGAGCGATAACGATGCTCATGCAGCACTTGCGCGGTTTTCATTTCGCGGTGAGGGCGCCTCGCGTCTTGCAGGGAGCTTGAGTGGTGGCGAACTGCTGCGCGCTGCACTGGCCTGCATTCTTGGCGGAACGCTGAAGCCTGAATTGCTGATCCTTGACGAGCCGACCAACCATCTCGATATAGATTCAATCGAAGCGTTGGAAACCGCCCTGAATGACTATGAAGGTGGTCTGCTGCTGGTCAGCCACGATCAGGCGTTTCTGGATGCCATCGGTATCGAACGGGTCATTGAATTATAGGTTTTAGTCGTTGCCATTAAGCTGTGGCGCGACTTTCTCGATGTCAGCAATCAGCTGCAGCAGATTTTTGCTGATATGGGCATGTAGCGATGCCGCGGCTTCCGGATATTCTTCCAGAATACGCCGGAAGATCGCACGGCTGATGCGGATGACTTCGGTCTCTTCTTCGGCCAGGGCACCTGTCAGGCGGGTGGTCTGCGCAATCAGCGCCATTTCGCCCAGCATGGCGCCGGGGCCGACGGGGCGGATCGCAATCCGCCCTTCGTCTGCATCATGAAACAAGGTGATGTTGCCAGATACGACGATATAGCCGCAATCGGCACTCTGGCCCTCGCGGAACAGTTCACGACCGGCACGCAGAACAAGGCGTTCTGCGCCAAAGGCGAGCAGACGCAACTGTTCGGGTGTGAAAGACTCGAACAGGCCTACTGAGCCGAGAATGCGAATATCGTCATCGAGCGCCATAGCTTGTCATTACACCCGCATCAGGCGCTGTCCATCATGGGACAAGTTTGTATCCCCCGCTTTCTGTAACCAGAAGCGATGCGTTGGACGGATCCTTCTCAATTTTCTGGCGCAGACGGTAGACGTGGGTTTCCAGCGTGTGTGTCGTGACGCCGGAATTATAGCCCCAGACTTCCTCAAGCAGCACATCGCGGCCAATGACCTTGTCGCCGGCGCGATAGAGATACTTGATGATGGCTGCTTCCTTTTCGGTCAGGCGAATCTTGCTGCCCTTCTCATCGAGAAGCAGCTTCTGGCCTGGTTTGAAGGTGTAAGGACCAACGATGAATGTCGCGTCTTCGCTCTGCTCATGCTGGCGCAGCTGCGCGCGGATGCGGGCAAGCAGAACCGCGAACTTGAACGGCTTGGTGACGTAATCATTCGCACCCGATTCGAGACCGAGAATCGTGTCCGATTCGGTGTCGTGACCGGTAAGCATGATGATCGGAGCCTTGAAGCCGCCCTTGCGCAGAAGCTTTACCGCTTCGCGTCCGTCCATGTCCGGCAGGCCAACATCCATAATCAGCAGATCGACAATGCCATTTCGGGCCGTCTGGATGCCCTTGGTAGCGTTGTCTTCCTGAAGAATCTGGAATTCTTCGCACAGCTCCAGCTGTTCGACGAGGATGGAGCGGAGATCTTCGTCATCGTCCACAATCAGTATTGTACGACCTGTCATGCCTGTCCTCGTTACTCTTTGATTCAAATAGTGGTTCGTGTTTTATGACATTTAATGGCGATAAGTTGAAGCCGTGAAAAAAGAGAGCAGATTTTCAGGCGATCACCCAAACTTTATCAGCAGGCGGAAAACGGAGGCAGGGCTTGACCAGAAATCAAAAAAGCCGCGGCATTGGCATTATCGATGTACGGGCAAAGCCCGGCCATAAAACGCGCGGCCTGCTTGCTGCTGGCAATTTGGTATTGGAATGTGCGCTTGGCAAGGGGGGAATCAGCGCTTTCAAGCGCGAAGGCGACGGTGCCACGCCGCTTTCTTCCATGCGGCTGCTCTATGGCTATCGTCGTGGCGATGGCGGACAATGGCCGTTATCGCCCTTGCCGCTCCGCCGGGTGCGCAAGCTGGATGGTTGGTGCGATGCGCCAAAAGACGCCAATTACAATCGTCCGGTCAATCTGCCGTTTAAGCCAAGTCACGAGAAGATGTGGCGCAATGACGATGTTTATGATGCCTGTATCGTCATGGACTGGAACATCAGCCCGCGCAAACGAGGCTGTGGCAGTGCGATCTTCTTCCACCTTGCCCGTCCGGGTTATACGCCGACCGAGGGCTGCATAGCATTGAAGCGCGCCGATATGGCGCGCCTCCTGCCTCATTTGACGAATAGGACCGTGATCCGCGTATTGCGGTAATTAGAGCGCTATGCGCTCTAATTTTTTTGATACGCACTGCTTACGCAAAACCGCTTCACACTTTTGCTGGAGGTGCTTTTAATGAGCACCTGCCGGGACGATTTTCACTTCATTGCCCTCCGCATCGTAGAGTTTGCCGTTCTGGACATAATCGCCATCATGAAGTTCTGCGATCTGATGGTGGCGAATGATGCGTTCGGTGCCTTCCGCAAAAACCGACATCTGATCTGAATTTCCGGTCTTGAACTCATTGAACATCAGGTTGAGCACGATTGCCATCAATGCAGCCGAGCTGATGCCCGAATGGAAGATGGTCTCAAACCATGCTGGGAAGTGGTGGTAGAATTCGGGTGCTGCAATCGGGATCATGCCAAAACCGATGGAAGTCGCCACGATGATCAGATTGATATTGTTCTGATAATCGACCTTAGACAGCGTCCGGATACCACTTGCGGCAACCGTTCCAAACAAAACGATGCCAGCGCCGCCAAGTACGGCTGGCGGAACGCAGGCAATCACGCGCCCCATCACCGGCAGCAGGCCGAGCGTGATGAGAATAAGCCCGCCAGTCGCAACCACATAACGGCTTTTCACACCTGTTACAGCCACGAGACCGACATTCTGCGCGAAGGCGCTCTGTGTGAACGAGCCGACCACGGGTGCGAGAATGCTCGATGCCATATCGGCACGTAAGCCATCGCCCAGACGGCGGGAATTGACCTTGGTTTCCAGAATTTCACCAACCGCCAGAATATCGGCGGAGGTTTCCACCAGCGTGACGACAATCACGATGAACATCGAAAGTGTTGCTGCAATACTGAAAATCGGCCAGCCGAAATGGAAGATTTCGGGCAGTGCCATAACCGGACCTTCTGCAACACGCGAGAAGTCCGTCATGCCGAGAAGCCATGCGATCCCCGTTCCGATCACCATTGCAAGCAGGATGGACAGACGCGAGATGGTGGCATTGCCAATCTTGCTCAACAGCAGAACGATCGCCAGCGTCAGCCCGGCCAGACCGATATTGGACATGCTGCCAAAATCAGGTGCATTGCTGTTGCCGCCCATGGCCCAGCGCGCTGCAACCGGCATCAAAGTGAGACCGATGGTGGTAATTACGATACCGGTCACAAGGGGCGGAAAAAAACGCGTCACGCGCGAAAAGATTGGTGTGATGAGAAAGCCTATAAGGGCTGCTGCCATCACCGCTCCGAGTACGACCTGAATGCCCGCCTCGCCGGTTTCTGCTGATGTTACAATGGCAACCATCGTGGCCACACCGGCGAATGATACGCCCTGCACCAGTGGAAGCTGGCAGCCGAAAAAAGGAATACCGATTGTTTGCAGTACAGTTGCTACGCCGCCTGCAAAAAGCGAGGCGGTAATCAGCAGGCCGATTTCGCTCGGGCTGAGGCCTGCCGCCTGACCGATGATAAGTGGGACGGCTACAATGCCGCCATACATGGTCAGAACATGCTGAAATCCATAAGCCAGATTGGCTGTAACGGATAGTTTTTCGTCTTCGGGACGTGGACTAGCCACGATCCCGGTTGGGTGTGTATTCACGTTTATCCCTCCCGATGTCTCTCCTCAAAGACAGGGGGCGAGTATATCCGTCATGCGCAGACTGACTGCATTGCTTTTGCTTGAAGTTGTTTTCGATGCGAGCGGGTTAATGGATTTAGCGCATCGATCCGATTGAAACCGATCCACGCTCTAAACATTTGTTCCGCACGCATCGCGAAAATCGTTTCAGACTTTTCGGGATGCGCTTATGCCAATCCTTCGCGCATCGCATCGCTGAGAACAGTAAAAATATAGGGTTCTGTCGATTGCGCAACGTTGAAACGCAGATAACGGGTCGCGCTATGCGATGGGCTGAAAACATTGCCTGGCGCAAGCACGACACCTTTTTCGAGCGCATAGCGGGCAATCTGGCCTGAATCCATGCCTTCAGGCAAGCGCGCCCAGAGAAAGATGCCGCCCTGCGGTTCTGTCCAGAGTTCCAGCCCGATTGCTTTGAGCCGGTTTGCCGTCATGGTCATGGCGTCAGCGAGTTTAGCGCGCAGGCTGTCGATATGGCGGCGATAGGTACCATCGGTGAGCAGGGCGTGTACAATCTGGGCGGACAAAACGTTGCTGCTGAATGAGGTCGCAAGTTTCAGATCGGTAATTCCGTCGATCCAGTCACGACGACCGGCAATATAGCCGACACGCGCTGCGGCCGAGAGTGTCTTCGAGAAACTGCCAATATGGAGCACCCGGTCAAAGCCATCGAGCTCGGCAAGAAGCGGTGCTGGCGAAGGGTGAAAATCGCCAAAGATATTGTCTTCTACAAGCTTTATGTCGTGGATTTCGGCAAGCTTCAGCAACCGGTGCGCTGTGGCGGGCGTCATGATGCCGCCCGTCGGATTGTGCAGCCCTGCATTGGAAATATACAGCTTTGGCGCTTGTTCTTCAGCGGCCTTGGCGAAGGCTTCGAGATCGGGGCCTGTATGCGTGTAGGGGATGCCGATGAGTTTGACGCGATGCGAAAGAAGCGAGGCCTGAAAGTTGAAATAGCAGGGGTCGTCTACCAGCACTGTGTCGCCGGGCTGCAGCAGAAAGCGGCAGATGAGATCGATGGCATGTGTGCCTGAATCGGTCAGCAGAATATCGCCGCCTGAAAGGTTGATGCCCTGTTCGGTGAGTTTGCGCGCCAGATGATTGCGCAGAGGACGAAAGCCGAGCGGCTCTCCATATGCGACGAGATTGCTGTCTTCATCGCGTGCGATGGTGCGCATGGCGCGGCGGATACCCTCTAGCGGCAACCATTCATCGGGCAGCCAGCCACAGCCGGGCTTATAGGTCTTATTGTCAGCTTCGAGCGACTGGCGCATTACCCAGAAAGGATCAATCTGCCGGTCCTTGTGCGGTGTCACTGCTGCAAGCGTAAAAGGCTGACGTGCCCGCTCTGAAACGTAGAAACCGGCACCGCGACGCGACTGGATAACCCCCTCTGCCACCAGACGGTCATAGGCTTCGACGACCGTTGATTTCGAAACATTCATCGTCTCGGCCAAACGCCGGATTGAAGGCAGGCGAGCGCCGGGCGCAAGGCTCATGGCGGCGATACGGTCGCGAATGATGGTCATGACCTTTTCGACGAGCGGCATCTTATCGGGCGCTGCCTTGTCCTCGCTGCGACTGCCAAGATAGGCAGCTTCCACGGCTTCAAGACTGCGCAAAAGGCCCGTCGATATCATCTGTACCATCCTTTGTATCAGTACAGTTTAGCAGAATTGTCCGTGAACTGTCTCTGATTATTTGGCGGAATTCGCGGCACTGTACTAAAGCGGTTTCAGGCAGATTGGAATCACCCGAGCCGCTCTATCCCTTTGTTTCTCGCATTCCATGCCAAATCCGCTTCACGTTGCTGATGGGAATGCCGAAACACATGCAAATTGGAAAAAGGCCAAAAACAGAGAATGAACAAGACTGCGGGTTGGATTAACGGATTTCTGGGGGTTCTGATTTTTAGCGGGTCTTTGCCCGCAACACGTCTGGCGGTGATCGACATCGACCCGACCTTCCTGACTATGGCGCGAGCGTCGATTGCAGGGCTGCTGGGCCTTACGCTGCTGCTCGCCTTCCGTGAACCATTTCCGCGTCGCAATGACGTTATTTCACTGATTGTCGTGGCGCTTGGCGTGGTGGTTGGCTTTCCATTGCTGACCGGCATTGCGCTGCAGCATATGACGTCAGCACATGCGATTGTCTTTATCGGTCTGCTGCCACTGTCGACGGCTTTGTTTGCCGTGTTGCGTGGTGGCGAAAACCCGCGCCCATTGTTCTGGCTTTTCTCAGTTGTCGGCGGTTTGATTGTGGCGTCCTACGCCTATGGACAGGGCAGTCAGTCAACGTTGCTTGGCGATGTGCTGATGCTGGGCGCTATCATTGTCTGCGGTCTTGGATATGCTGAAGGTGCCAGCCTGTCGCGCAGGCTGGGCGGCTGGCAGGTGATCTGCTGGGCGCTGGTCTTTTCGCTGCCAGTCATGTTGCCGCTTAGCATTCTCACACGCCCTGAGACATGGGCTGGCATCGGCGTCATGGCCTGGGGCGGGCTTGCTTATGTCACGCTGTTTTCGATGCTGATCGGCTTTTTCTTTTGGTATCGCGGACTGGCACAGGGCGGTGCAGCGGCTGTCGGGCAGCTGCAATTGTTGCAGCCATTCTTCGGTTTGATGCTGGCTGCATCCATTGCCGGTGAACCGGTGAGCATGGGCATGGTGCTCACCGCCGGCGTGGTGGTGCTGTGCGTGGCTGGTGCGAAAAGGTTTGCTTAAACAAGCTTGTCGCCCAAAAGTGGGAACCGGCTTTGGGATAACGACAAGCGTTATAAAAACGTCCAGACAGTCGTGCGCTTGACTTCTGCATCCTCAAGCGCACGCGTGACGGGCACTGTATAAACGGCAAGCTGCTCAAGCCGGTCTTTGGGCAAATAAGCGCGGCCCGGATCACCAACGATGATGCGGACACCGCGAGCGGCAAGCTTTGCAAACCATGGGATCAGACGATCTGCGAGCGGCTTTTCATAGAACACATCGCCTGCAAGCACGACCTCCCAGCCAAAATCCTGATCGATCAGATCGGTGAGTGTCGGGGTGACGGCAACGCTGTTTGCAGCCGCGTTGATTTCGATCGCAGGCAGCGCAAAGGGGTCGATGTCTGACGCCAGAACGCCTGCTGCTCCCGATTTCATCGCTGCGATGGCGACAAGACCTGAACCTGATGCGAAGTCGAGTACGGTTTTGCCTGAGACTGCCTTTGGATGATCGAGAATATAACGAGCAACGCCCTGACCGCCTGCCCAGGCAAAGGCCCAGAACGGCGGCGGCAGGCCGATAGTTGCCAGTTCTTCCTCGGTTTTATGCCAGAGGTCGTGGGCTTCATCGGCCAGATGGAGGCTGATTTCCGGCACATGCGGCGGCGTTTGCAGGCCAGTATTGGCCAATATGAAATCACGCGTGCCCTTTTGTGCCGGATCAAGCATCAAATATCCTTGGCGTCTAACCCGCCCATGCGGCAGACCTCGATCCATTCATCTTCCGTTACCGGCTGTACCGAAAGACGCATAGACGTGACGAGCGCCATCTTTTCAAGCTTCGGATTGGCCTTCACATCTTTTAGCGTAACCGGCTTTGGCACATCGCGCACAGCCTTGATGTCGACGCAATCCCAGCGCGGATCGTCGGTCGTGCTGTCAGGATGCGAAAGGGCGCAAATCTCGACAATGCCCACCACTTCCAGACCTTCGTTGGAATGGTAGAAAAAGCCTTTGTCGCCGAGCTTCATGGCGCGCATGTTGTTGCGTGCGAGATAATTGCGCACGCCGTCCCATTGCTCGCCTTTTTCGCCACGGGCTTTCTGCATTTCCCATGACCATTTGAAGGGTTCAGACTTGAACAGCCAGTAAGCCATGACCAGTCCTTATGCGTTTGCTGGATTGTTGATGGCCCAGTTCCATGGGCGCACAGTCACATCAGCAAAAAGACCAGCCAGCGCGTAGGGGTCATTGGCACCGATCTTTTCGGCTTCTGCCTTGTCGGCTGCTTCAACCACAACGAGGCTGCCATTTGGCTTGCCGTCTTCGCCGAGGAAGGGGCCAGCAAATTTCAGCACATCACCCAGCGACTTGAGATAGTCGAGATGGGCTGGGCGAGTATCAAGGCGTACCTGCAGATGATCGGGCTTGTCGTTGCACAGAAGAGCAAAAAGCATGTTATTCTAACCTCTTTGTTTATGCATGATCTTATCCGAAATTGGCTTCCCACTTTTCGGGATCATGCATTTTGTTTGAGCATGATCTTATCTGAAAACCGCTACGCACTTTTCAGGATCATGCTCTAATCCTCGGTCTTAAGTGGTCGGTTAAGAAGCGCCGTTACGGCTTCATCAATCGTGATATGTCCTGCAAGAAGCGCTGCAACGGCCGTGATAATCGGTGCAGGCACTTCATGTTGTCTGCAAAGTTCAGCTGCGATGGGGGCGGTTGCCACACCTTCGGCCAGCGGGCGGTTGGTGAGGTCTTCGCCACGACCGATTGCCAGCCCATAGGAATAGTTACGTGATTGCGATGATGAGCAGGTCAGCATCAGATCGCCAAGACCGGAAAGCCCCATGATGGTTTCCGGCTTTGCGCCCATGGCAAGGGCTACGCGGCGCAGTTCGGCAAAGCCGCGTGTGACAAGGGCTGCTTGTGCGCTGGCACCATAGCCGCGCCCGATGGCAGCACCTGCCGCAAGAGCCAGCACGTTTTTCAGAGCGCCGCCGATTTCCACCCCTTTGAGATCGGTGGTCGAATAGCAGCGAAATGCGGGGCCGGAGAGCGTTGCTGCAAGCTGATCAGCAATGGCTGCATCTTCGCAGGCAATCGTCACCGCTGTTGGCAGGCCACGCGCCACGTCGGTTGCGAAGCTTGGGCCGGACAATGCGCCGATCGTATGGTGGGGCAGAACCTCGGCCACCACTTCCGACATCAGCCTTCCTGTTTCGCGCTCAATGCCCTTGGCACAGAGAATGACGGGCGCAGACTGCGGAATAAGTGCGCTTAGTTCCAGAAGACCTTTGCGCATTGCCTGCGCGGGAACAACAACGAGAACCGCATCGGCATTTTCAAGTACAGCCTTGGCATCCGTGCTGGCACGAATGCCTTCAGGAAGTTCAATTTCGCCAAGGTAAGCAGGGTTGCGGCGCTGGTCGTTCACATGGGCAACAGTTTCAGCATCGCGAGCATAAAGCCATGTGTCGTGCTGGCCGATGGCGCTCATGGCTGCCAGAGCCGTTCCCCATGCGCCGCCGCCAAGCACGGCAATTTTTGCCCGCTCACTCATGCTTTTGCTCCACGGCGTCCGGTGCCGAACATGGGTGCTGATTTCTCATCAAGCGGCCAGCGTGAGCGCGGAGCAAGATTGAGCGAATCAGGGCCCTTGGTTGCAGCCCGCTCAGCACCCGCCCAGGCGATCATTGCCGCATTGTCGGTGCAGAGATTGAGCGGTGGTGCGATGAAGCTGAAACCATGCTTTGCACACAATGTTTCAAGCGATGCACGCAATGTCTTGTTGGCAGCAACACCGCCGGCAACGATCAGCGACGGCGTTGCGCAATCTGGGAACTCATCTTTAAAACGCTCAAGCGACCGTTTCACGCGATCCGACAAAGTGTCGGCAACCGCATCCTGAAAAGATGCGCAAATGTCCGCAACGTCCTGATCGGAAAGTGGCGCAAGCTCTGTTGCGGTCTGCCGCACAGCGGTCTTGAGACCGGAGAATGAGAAGTCGAGCCGGGCTTCACCCTTGAGTGGCCGTGGCAGCGGGAAGCGCTTCGGATCACCCTGCAATGCCATGCGTTCAACTGCTGGACCGCCCGGATAGGGCAGACCGAGCAGCTTTGCAGTCTTATCGAAAGCTTCGCCAAGCGCGTCGTCGATTGTCGTGCCAAGGCGTTCATAATCGCCAAGGCCGCGTACAAGCACCATCTGCGTGTGACCGCCGGATACCAGCAGCAGCAGATAAGGAAATGGTAGGTTGTCGGTCAGTCGTGCGGTTAGCGCATGGCCTTCCAGATGATTGACCGCATAAAACGGCTTGTTTGCAGCCATGGCCATCGCCTTGGCGGTCATCAGGCCGACAATCAGCCCGCCGATAAGGCCGGGACCGGCGGTCGCAGCAATCGCGTCCACGTCATCAAGCTTCACATTGGCGTCTTTGAGGGCGCGTTCCACCAGCCGGTCAAGCGCTTCAACATGGGCGCGGGCGGCGATTTCAGGCACCACACCACCGTAAGGTTCGTGTTCCGCGATCTGGCTGAGCACCACATTGGACAAAATATGCCCTTTGCCGCTATCGTCGCGTTCAACGATGGCGGCGGCTGTTTCGTCGCAACTGGTCTCTATTCCAAGAATGCGCATTTGCGGTTAGACCCTGCCTGTCTCTTAACTTTATGCAATATTTTCCGGAAACCCGGTATCATGGACGGCGCGATATGCAAACAGCATCCTTGAAGATTGGCAGCTTGAAGATCGGTACTCGAGGCAGCAAACTTGCTCTCGCGCAAGCCTATGAAACGCGCTCCCGTCTGATTGAAGCACATGGTTTCACCGAAGACGCCATCGAAATCGTGCCGATGTCCACTGCCGGTGACCGTATTCAGGATCGCCCGCTGTCGCAGGTCGGCGGCAAGGGGCTTTTTACCGAAGAGATTGAAGCAGCTCTCAAAGATGGCCGCATCGATCTGGCTGTGCATTCCACCAAGGATATGCCGACTGTTCTGCCGGAAGGTCTTCATCTTTCTACGTTTCTTGAGCGCGAAGATCCGCGTGATGCATTTGTTGGCCGGACCTCGAAGCTCTTTCTCGATCTGCCGCAGGGCGCCGTCGTCGGCTCGTCGTCGTTGCGCCGTCAGGCAATGATCAAGCGTCTGCGTCCTGACCTTCAGGTGGTGATGTTCCGTGGCAATGTCCAGACACGTCTGCGTAAACTCGAAGAAGGCGAAGTGGATGGCACATTCCTCGCCTGTGCCGGTTTGAAGCGTCTTGATCTGGCTGACGTGATCACTGATTTGCTTGATCCAGCGGTCTTTTTGCCAGCGCCGGGACAGGGTGCAATCGGCATTGAAAGCCGCATTGGCGATGAAAAAATCGATGCGCTGCTCAAGCCATTGGCTCATCGCGAAACGCATGTAGCACTTGCCTGTGAACGCGCATTTTTGGCGACGCTTGATGGCTCGTGCCGCACACCAATTGCCGGGCTCGCAATTGTTGCAGGTGACAAGGTTTCGTTCCGTGGCATGATCCTGACGCCGGATGGCCGTGATGCGCATGAAGTAACCGCGGAAGGCTCGGCTCGCGATGCAGCCGAACTTGGCGCAGATGCGGCCAAGCGCGTGCGGGCAGAGGCGGGTGCTGATTTCTTTGAGGGCTGGGAGTAGCATTGGCGGAGGAGCGGAATGCATCAATCGGTGGCCCTGTCCTGATTACAAGGCCGGAACCGTCAGCATCAATGACGGCGGCAAAGCTTGTTGCTCTCGGCTTTTCGCCCGTTTCCCTGCCTGTAAGCCGAACTGTCGCGGTTCCATTTTATATCGGCGACCAAGCATTTGACGCTTTGGCGGTCACCAGCGCCAATGCATTTCGACATGTACCCAGCGAAAATCTTGAATCATTGAAGGCATTGCCGCTATTTGCTGTTGGCGAAGGTACAGCAAGGGCTGCACAAGAAGCAGGCTTTCAGACTGTGATTGAAGGCGGCGGTGATGCGGTGCGTCTGGCTGCAACAATTGCCAAACATCTGCCGGAAAACGCGAGGCTCCTTTATCTAGCCGGTCGCGTGCGCCAGTCGATATTTGAGGACAAGGTGTCAGAGGCCGGGCTTAACATGGAAGTCCATGACGTCTACGACGTCGAGGCGATCAACTATTCAGCCAATGAAATCAAAGCCATTCTCGACCAAGGGCCTTTTGTCGCGGTGCTGCTCTATTCCGCAGTCGCAGCGCAGGCTTTTGTTGAGACGATGCAGAAGTTTCGCGCGCGATTTGATGCCGGAACCTGGTTTTTCTGCATTTCCGAGCGTGTTTGTCGTGAGTTGCCAGAGGAATGGCGGGCGAGAGCGCTTGTTGCGGATCATCCGGATGAGAGTGGTATTTTTCGTTTGTTTTCCAAACTTTGACTCTTTTCCTGGCAACCTTCCTTCATCTGATGATTTTATCTGGTAAGCTTCGAACCACCTGATAAGCGAATACGAGAGGACCCATGGCGAAATCCGGCACTCCGCGACATTCCAAACCGGCCCGCGCGCCCGTGACGATCAATCTCGATCCGTCTGATGTAAAACGTGTAGATGAAGGTGCTGCACCTCAATCGACACCGAAGGCCGAACCTGTCGGGGATTTCGCTCAGAAAACCGCTCCAAAGCCGGAAGCTCCAAAAACTGAACCAAAAGTGGAAAAGCCGCCCTTTACCGCGGGTGTTAAGCCCGAAACAACCAGGGAAACGCCTCGTTCCACCGCATCTGTGCCGCCTGTGATTGAAAAGAAATCTGGTTCAACCGGCGCTTATCTTCTGGCGGGCGTTGCAGGCGGTGTAATCGCGCTGGGCGGTCTGCTTGCTTTGCAATTGGGCAATGTGGTGCCGTCACCGGGATCGCGTGTGACAGCAGAACAGCTTGCACATATCGAACAGCAGATTGCTGATCTGCGCAGCAATCCTGCCCCTGCGCCGCTTGATGATGCGAGCAAGGCGCAGTTTGCTAATTTGCAGAAAAATGTCGAAGCCGCTGAAATCAAGGCGGAGGCCGTCGCTGGCACTCTGACCGAAGTTCAGCAGCAGATTGCGGCACTGCCAAAGCCAGGCGAGGGCGATACTGCTCCTGCGGATGTGTCGGCTTTGACCGAGCGTTTAGCATCGCTTGAGCAGCAATTGAGTGATGCAAAGAATCAGGCTGATCAGGCCGCAGCCGGAGTTTCCGGCAATAGCGGCACGATTTCGAACCTTGAACAGAAGCTGGTTTCGCTTCAAGACAAGGTGAGCGAAAGCGCACGCCAGCCTGATGCATCCGCACTGATCGCTGCCAATGCGTTGAAGACAGCGATTGATCGCGGTGGTTCGTTCAAGGCTGAACTCGACACCTATGCATCGGTTGCACCACAGGATACGTCAATTGAAGGGCTGAAGACCTTTGCCGACAAGGGCGTACCGACCATTGCCGATCTCAATGCATGGTTTGGGCCTGTCGCCAACAAGATCATTGCCACGGAAAACAAGCTTCCAGCAGATGCAGGCGTTTGGGATCAGCTCGTCGCGAGTGCCAAGGGGCTTGTCAGCGTGCGTCCAGTTGCAGGCAATGTCAGTGGAACAGGTGTTGGCCCGACCACGGCGCGCATGGAAGCAGCCCTTCATGCTGGCGATCTTGAGCGTGCGGTCTCCGAATGGGAACAGTTACCAGCCGATGCCAAGGCTGTTTCGGAAGAGTTTTCAGGACAGATGAAGGCGCGGCGCGATGCCGATGCGCTCATCCAGCGTCTTGTAACCGAAAGCCTCAAGCCAAAGACTGCAACAGACGCCACGGCGCCAAATTAAGGAGGCGTCCATGCTGCGTGTGATTTTTTACTTCGCTATCGTCGTTGCTCTGGGATTTGGCTTCTCGTGGCTCGCTGATCGTCCGGGCGAGCTTGATGTTACCTTTGGCGGTAATCATTACAACGTGCCGCTGATTACGGCTGCTGCCGGTGTTGTGGCAATTGTTGCGGCGATCCTGATTATCTGGTGGCTGATCAAGAGCATCATCCAGTCACCCTACACCCTTCGCCGTCATTTCCGTGCGCGCAAACGCGACCGGGGTTATCAGTCACTCTCGACAGGCCTGATTGCGGCCGGTGCCGGCGATGCGGAGGCCGCTCGCCGCATGACGAAGCAGGCAGGCAAGCTTCTTAACTCCGATCAGGAACCGTTGATTAAGCTTCTTGAAGCTCAGACAGCAATGCTTGAAGGTCGCTCAGATGATGCCCGCAAGGGTTTTGAAGCGATGATCGAAGATCCGGAAACCAAGCTTCTTGGCTTGCGTGGGCTTTATATCGAAGCACAACGCGTTGGTGCGCGTGAGGCTGCACGCCATTATGCCGTGGAAGCAGCCAAGGAAGCGCCACAGCTTGAATGGGCGTCGTCTGCCGTCATGGGTCAGCTCTGCTCGGAAGGCGACTGGGATGGCGCCTTAAAGCTCGTTGAAGCGCGCAAACAGGCGCTCGCGCACAGCAAGGATGTGGTGAAGAAGGAGCGCGCAGCGCTTCTGACTGCCAAAGCCATGGCGACAGTGGATGTCGATCATTCACATGCAAAGGCGATTGCGCTTGAAGCCAACAAGCTCGCGCCTGATCTGGTGCCTGCAGCTGTTGTTGCGGCCCGTGCATTGTTTGCTGATGGCGAAGTCCGCAAAGGCTCCAAAATCCTTGAAGCTGCATGGAAGCGTTCGCCGCACCCGGATATTGCTTCGACCTATGTATATGGTCGGGCTGGCGATACTGTGCAGGACCGCCTGAAACGGGCAAAGCATCTGGTCACGCTCAGGTCCAACAATGCGGAAGGCAGCCTGGCCGTAGCGCGTGCTGCTTATGAAGCGGGTGATTATCGTCTGGCGCGTGATAATGCTGAGCAGGTGTTGCGAGGCTCGCCGCGTGAAAGCGCTTATCTGTTACTTGCCGATATTGAAGAGGCTGAAACTGGTGATCAGGGCAAGGTCAGGCAGTGGCTTGCACAAGCAGTCAAAGCTCCGCGCGATCCGGCATGGACAGCAGATGGTTATGTGTCCGAGCAATGGTCGCCGGTATCTCCGGTCACAGGTCGTCTCAACAGCTTTGAGTGGAAAGTGCCGGTTGAGCAGCTTTCGCCTGTGATTGAGGTTGAAAAGCCGGAAGTGGCTGAAGCCGTTCCTGATCGCATTCCAGAAAACAAGGCAATCGTTCCGGTCGAGAAACATGAACTTAAGCCGAAGTTTCACGATGTTGTTGAGGCGGAGGTTGTTGTGCCAGAGGCGGAGCCTGTCAAGGTAAAGCCAGAGCCGGTTAAGCCTGAAATCAAACAGGTAGAGAAGCCTGCTGTTCTGGATGTGGCAGAAGCAGACGTCGAAGGTGACAACGAGAAACGTCCTGGTCATATGATCGTTGACGATCCCGGTGTTGATGAACGCAAGGCCTCGCAGAAGAGCCAAAACAGCGGTTTGCGCCTTTTCTGACCCCATAATTGTTGCCTAAAGACCACGCAGGAACCGTCTTGAGCTGTTGAAACGCGGCCAAGGCGGTTTGTCGTCTTGTGCCGTGCGGTCATCTCGTTACTTTCAATTCTTCTAAAGAACGGCATTTGCCGAAAGTGTTTCTGTGGCGAGGGTGAATGTTCGAGCGTTTGCTGGATTTTCTGAAAGAGTTGCCGGGTAACGGTTTACGCGAACGGGGCGAAAAATTTGCCGACGATGATCCAAGACTGGCTGCTGCTGCCCTGATGTTTCACATTATGGATGCAGATGGGGACGCGCGCGAAGTAGAACGTGCCAAGCTTTCCACCATGCTTTCGCAGAAATATGCCCTGAAGGGTGATGCGCTAAAACAGCTTATCCGCGCTGCTGAAGAAGCCGATCAGGAATCAATCAGCCTGTCGGATTTCACCACTGTTCTCAAGCGCCATCTGGATTATCACGCACGTCTCGATTTCATCGCCCTGATGTGGGACATCGTTTATGCCGATGGCATCGCCAGCGAAGTTGAGGTCGATGTGATGTGGCGTGTGGCCGAGCTTATCGGCATCAAGGCTGAAGACCGCGATCAGATTGAAGCGCGTGTCCATGCCGGAAATACCACCGCGCCAGAAACTTGACGCGGCGGTAAAAGTTTTAAGTGCGTCCCTGCAAATTGCGTGCCTTGCGCAATTGCGGGAACATGGCAGCCCAGGCTGCTGCAACCGCTATCGAACCTATCCCGCCAATGACCACCGCAGGCACGGCACCGATAGCCGCCGCCATAAGGCCTGCGCGGAACTCTCCAAGCTCGTTTGATGCACCAACGAAGACCATGTTGACAGCGTTCACGCGGCCACGAACATGGTCGGGCGTCCAGAGCTGCATCAATGTTTCGCGAATATAGACGCTGATCATGTCGGCGGCGCCAGCCAGAGCCAGAGCGATAATCGATAGCCACGTCAGCGTTGAAACACCAAAGATGATGTTGAAGAAGCCGAACAGTGCCACAAACACAAACATTACGCGGCCTGCATGATCGCGGATTGGATGGCCCGCGAGCCAGATTGCTGTGAGAACAGCGCCGATACCCGGTGCTGAGCGCAGAAGACCCAGACCCCATGGACCAAGATCGAGAATATCGCGTGCATAGATGGGCAGAAGCGCAACTGTACCACCCAGCAGAACGGCAAAAAGATCGAGCGAGATTGCACCCAGAACGATCTTTTCCTTCCAGATATAGCGGAAGCCTGCAAGCATGGTTGAGAGCGAGCGCTCTTCGGTCATTGTATGCTGCTTAGGCTTTGGAATTGAGAAAATCAGGACAGAACCTGCAACCAGAAACACAGTTGCTACTCCGTAAGCAGCGATATGCGAGATGCCGTAGAGCAGGCCGCCAGCAACAGGGCCGACGATGGTTGCTACCTGCCAAGCCGATGAGTTCCACGAAACGGCATTGGCGAAGTCTTCCGTCGGAACGAGGTTGACTACCAGCGAAGCGGAAGACGGTCCGAGAAAAGCGCGAGCGATGCCGAAGACCAGCAATGCCCCAAAAACGACAATAGGCTCGAAGTCGCCAAACATCGTGAGGAGCAAAAGGAAGGCTGTGACGCCTGCTTCCAATACCAGCGACAGCCCCATGACAAGCCGTCGGCCAAAACGGTCAGCAGCGGCACCCGTAAACAGAACCAGCACAAGTGCCGGGAGAAACTGGACAAGGCCAACCATACCAAGATTGAATGCATCACGGGTCTGGTCATAAATCTGCCAGCCAACCGCTACGCTGACGATCTGAACGGCAAAAGCGCTCAGAAAACGCGCGGCCCAATATTTTTTAAAGGAAGCATGGCGGAATGCGGCGTAACGATCCGCATGGGAAGCATCGGTGCTGGGGGACATTGCTCAAGACATCTGTAAAAGGGAGTTCCTTCTTACAGCAATTTTTAGTCGGCAAGTATCACATTTCTTGGAGAATCTAACGGTTATGCAACAAAGCGGGAGCGTGTCTCTGTAAAGTCAAAGTAGGAGACAGTCGGCGGATAGCAAAAAAGGCCGGTCGAAACCGGCCTTCCGTTAAATATCTTCCAGGATTGCTGATCAATCCTTGCCAAGAAGGCCTTTCCAGATGATTGCGCCAATTGCGGCGCCCACCAGCGGAGCGACCCAGAACAGCCAGAGCTGGCCGAGCGCGCTGGTTTCTGCAAACAAGGCTGCCGCTGCCGAACGTGCCGGATTGACCGAGGTATTTGTTACCGGGATCGAGATCAGGTGGATCAGCGTCAGTGCCAGACCAATTGCAATTGGTGCAAAGCCAGCTGGTGCCGAGGATGATGTCGAACCCAAAATGACGATCAAGAAGAAGGCCGTCAGCACGATTTCAACGAGCAGTGCCGATGTCAGGCTATATCCACCTGGTGAGAGTTCACCATAGCCGTTGGATGCGAAACCAGCTGCTGTAAAGCCGCTTTTACCGGTTGCGATGAGGTACAGAATTGCTGCTGCAGCAATGCCGCCCAATACCTGTGCAATCCAGTAAGGGATGAGGTCTTTAGCCGGGAAGCGTCCCGCAACCAGAAGACCGAGCGATACGGCTGGATTGAAATGACCGCCGGAAATGCCGCCAACAGCATAGGCCATTGTAAGGACGGTCAGACCGAAGGCGAGTGCAACGCCCGCAAAGCCGATGCCCAATTCAGGATAAGCGGCTGCGAAGATCGCGCTGCCGCAACCGCCGAAAACAAGCCAGAATGTTCCGAAAAATTCCGCAGACAGTTTGTTCAACATGGAAGTCCCCAGTGTTGGTGTAGTGATAAGTGCCATTGCGAATCAGATGACCAAATATATAGCCGACTTTTTCTTACATCAATCATGTTTAATTGGAGGATATTTTTATAATTTCTGGATGCTATTGAATGAATATCAGTAAATTTTTAATCGATCCCTATTTGTATTAGAATGTTCTTTTAAATAGTTCTAAAAGCTCAAAAAGACCAGGAAAACCCATGAATTAGCCGCTTTTCCGCCTTAATTTAAATCATTCTTGTTTTTGTCTTGTATATTGCGGGAGTGGTTGTGCCCGCGCTATAAGAAGCTTGTTCATGCAGATGGTTATGATGGAAACTATCTCGGCAAACGGGTATCGCGTGGGGCATTATAGGGAGTTGCCAGCCTTGAATATTCAATTGGAGGCACGAACTGGCGGATCGGTCTTGCGCGCTGTATCGGCTATGACCATGATCGCTCTTCTTTCCGGCTGTACCGCGACTGCATGGAGCGAGACGGTACGTATCGATAGCAAGCCGCCGATGCCGACAGAATGTGCTGGTTGGCAGAGAATTGATCTCAAGCAGCGCACAACAATGGTTCTTCTGCGTGAAGATGCGCGCCTCGTAACCGATATTGATGCGCATAATCTTAAGGGCCGCAATCTGGGTTGCTGGGAGTAGCCTTTTCTTTCTTATCCGTTTTCGATGTTTTTTTGTGACTGATCCGGCGATTGTCAGGTCAGCGAGACCGTTATTGCGTCTGTTCCAATAATTGCCTGAATGTTCTGCGTTATAAAAACACAATGCTCGCGCAATTTTTATAGCTGATTCTGACTGTATTAACCTCACATTAACCATGGAGGTTAAAGGTCATTTTGATATCGATTTCATCCGCGCTCCATATGGGACTGCGGGCAATTTAGAGAAGCACACCGGTGATACGTTTCGAGAATGTCGGCCTGCGATATGGAATGGGGCCAGAGATCCTGAAGGATGTCAGCTTCCATATTCCGCCACGTTCATTTCAATTTCTGACCGGACCGTCCGGTGCCGGGAAAACCTCTTTGTTGCGCCTGTTGTTTATGGCGCTGAAACCAACGCGCGGACTGATCAATATTTTTGGCAAGGATGTCGCGCGGCTCGATCATAAGGAAGTGCCGCTTCTGCGTCGGCGCATCGGGATAGTATTTCAGGATTTCCGTCTGCTCGATCACATGACAACCTATGAAAATGTTGCTCTTCCGCTGCGTGTGCGCGGCAAGGAAGAGGCGACATACCGTCATGAAGTAGAAGAACTTCTGCATTGGGTCGGCCTCGGTGACCGCATGAACGTGCTGCCGCCCGTGCTTTCCGGTGGTGAAAAGCAACGTGCTGCAATTGCGCGTGCGCTGATCGATCAGCCAGAATTGCTGCTGGCGGATGAGCCGACCGGTAACGTCGATCCACCGCTCGCCAAGCGCCTGTTGCGGCTTTTTACCGAGCTTAATCGTTCCGGCACAGCAGTCATCATCGCGACGCACGATCTATCGCTGATGGATCAGGTGAATGCGCGTCGCATGATCCTCGAACATGGGCGGCTCGATATCTATGATTGAAGCTGACAAAGACTGGCAGAGAGCTTTTCGGAAGGTCCTAGACGACCTGCGCATCCGCTTTGAAGACCTCAAAGATATGCTGATGGTTCGCATCGGCAAGCGCAGGAAACGTCAGGGGCCAAGCCCAATTGTGCCGGACGGCAGTGTGACGGGTACAGCGCTTGTGATCGTGATTGCGATCATGACATTTCTCGCCTGCCTTACCCTGGGTGGCGTTACGCTGGTGCGCGCTTCTGCTGCTCAATGGCAAAGTCAGATTGCACGCGAAGCAACCATTCAGATCCGACCTGCCGATGGGCTGGACATGGAAAAGGCGCTTAAGGACGCGAGCGGGATCGCGCGCGGCTTTGCAGGCGTGAAAGATACCAGCATCATCGACAAGGATGCCACCGCGCGTTTGCTTGAGCCCTGGCTTGGTACGGGTCTCAATATCGATGAATTGCCCGTTCCACGTCTGGTTGTCGTGACGATTGATGAGAATTCGCCGCCGGATTTTGAAACAATGCGGGCGGAAATTACCCGCTCTATCCCGAGCGCGAGTTTTGACGATCACCGCACATGGGTCGACCGGCTTGTTTCAATGGCCAATACAACCGTGCTGATCGGAACGGGTGTCTTGTCACTTGTCATTGCCGCGACTGTTCTGACGGTTATCTTCGCAACGCGCGGCGCTATGTCGGGCAATGGCCATATTATTGAAGTTCTGCACTTCATCGGTGCAGAATCAAAATTCGTTGCGCGCGAGTTCGAATGGCACTTTTTCCGCACAGCCCTTAAAGGTGCGCTGTTCGGCGGAGGTGCCGCAATGCTGGTTTTCTTTGTCTTTTCGTGGTGGGCATCACGGCATATGGCGACGCCTGCCGGTGATCAGGCTGCCGCAATGTTCGGTAATTTTGCCATTGGTCGCGATGGTTACATTGGCGCTGCGGCAATCATCATTCTAGTGAGTGTGCTGACGATGTTGACGAGCCGCCTGACGGTCGTTCGACAGCTTGCGACGATGGATGGTCCGGGAGTACGGGCCGAATGACCGCTTTTTTTACCAATACCGGCCGGAAGTCACGAATTTCCGGCAACTTTCCGAGTTATCGCCGCAATGATGGCTATGATAGCAAGAAAGGTGAACGCAAGGTTCAGCAAACGGTATCGGTTGGGCATTCGGGAAGCGTTGATGCAGCAGCAGATAGAGAGATGGGGGCGGATACGGGTGCTGTGGTATGGCGCCGCAGTCGTACAATTGGTGCGACGTCCACGCTTGCGTCTACAGTCGGTAAATTCTTATGGTCTGTCCTAATGCGTGTATTTCGACGACTTCAGCCTATTTCCATCGTTCTCTTTCTGGCCATTGTCGCTTTCCTGATTGGCTTTGTTGCCTTCAGTGAAAAAGTCACCAGCATGCAGTCGCCTGTACTGGATGAACCGGCTGACGCTATTGTTGTTCTGACTGGTGGACAGTCTCGCATTCAGGCCGCTCTCGATCTCTTAAAGGGTAAGCAGGGAAAACGTTTGTTGATTAGCGGCGTTCATCCGTCAACCACGGAAAAATCGCTGCAGCGTGCCACCCATTCAGAGCAAAGTCTGTTTGATTGCTGTGTCGATCTCGACCGTTCTGCGCTTAACACTGTGGGTAATGCGACTGAAAGCGAACGCTGGATACGCGCCAACAACTATCATCGTGTGATCGTCGTCACCAATAATTACCACATCCCGCGTAGCATTCTGGAAATGTCCTATCGGATGCAGGACGTTGAATTTGTGCCTTATCCTGTGGTCAATGGCGAAAAGCGTTCGCATAGCTGGGTGGCAGAGAGCGATACGCTCAGAGTGCTGTTTATCGAATATGTCAAATATCTGGGTGCTGCCATTCGCGTAGGCGGAGCTAGAATTTTCGGTGATACGGCTTAAGCCCCAATAAGTGCATCCCACGATTTGATGATCGCGTGCAGAGATTTCCTTATGGAAAAAGCTCAGCTTCCTGATATATCGGGTGCCGCAGCTTTCATGAGAAAGCACCGAAATTCTGTCATCTGATGCGGTTGCATCAGGTCCACTTAAGGTCTTCGCCGATACGATGCTTCTCTATCTGCGCTCAATCCTGTTCAATTTGGCTTTTTACATCGGTACTCTGGTGCAGATGATCCTTTATACGCCGTTCTATTTTCTTCTTCCCCGCAAGAAGGCATGGATCGTTCCCAAGACATGGGCGCGGGTTAACCTGTGGCTGCAGAAATATATCGCTGGCACTGATTACGTCATCGAAGGCCTCGAGAATATTCCCGAAGGCGCTTATATCGTTGCGCCCAAGCATCAGTCTGCATGGGACACTTACGCGTTCCTGCCGCAGCTTGACGATCCTGTTCTGATCCTCAAGCGTGAATTGATGCGGATACCGCTCTTTGGCTGGTATGTTGCCAAGATGGAAATGATCCCGGTTGATCGTGGATCGCGCGTCAAAGCGCTTCATTCCATCACCAAGGGAGCGGAGAAGGCGATTGCAGAAGGTCGCCAGATTCTCATCTATCCGGAAGGCACGCGCCGTTCACCGGGAGCGCCGCCGCAGTATAAATACGGCATTGTGCATCTTTACGAAGCGCTGAATCTGCCTGTATTGCCGATTGCTCACAATGCGGGGCTTTACTGGCCACGCCGAAAGTTCCTGCGCTTTCCGGGCACCATTCGCTGCCGTGTGCTGCCGCCCATTCCGGCGGGCCTTGAGAAAGAAGAATTCCTCCGTCGTTTGATAGATACGACGGAGACGGCTTGTGATGAACTGCTGGTTGCAGCAAGTCGCGACACCAATGCTCCGCCCATGCCGCCAACAGCTATCGAAAGGCTGAAGGAATTGGGCGAAACAACTTCCTCCTAACTCTTATTAGCCAATCACGCTCAGTTGCATTGCAACAATGACAATTCGCCGCGTTTTGTTGAACTTTCGTTTTTCTTGCACGGAAACATGAAACCCGTTATCAGAGCGCGACACGAAAGGACCCATCATGAATATTGATGCTATCTCCATCGGCAACAATCCGCCAGAAGACGTCAACGTGATCATCGAAGTGCCGGTCGGCGGACAGCCGATCAAGTACGAGATGGACAAGAGGGCTGGCGCCCTGATTGTGGACCGCTTCCTCTACACACCAATGACCTATCCGGGCAATTACGGCTTCGTGCCGCACACGCTTTCGGAAGATGGCGACCCAATCGACGTTCTGGTCTGCAACACCCGTCCGCTGGTTCCTGGCTGCGTGATCAATGTTCGCCCAATCGGCGTTCTGGTCATGGAAGACAATTCCGGCAAGGACGAGAAGATCATTGCAGTTCCTTCGCCAAACCTGACGCAGCGTTATGCAAAGGTGCATGATTATTCCGATCTTCCGGAAATCACGCTCAAGCAGATCGCGCACTTCTTCGAACACTACAAGGATCTGGAACCAGGCAAGTGGGTCAAGATCGGTGATTGGGGCGATGAAGATTACGCTCGCAAGTTCATCGTTGAAGCGATTGAACGCGCCAAGGGCAAGTAATCTGCCTTATATGTTTAATCAAAAACGCCCGGATGAAAGTCCGGGCGTTTTTGTTTGTCTGGTTAAGTATGGGCTTCTTACAGAAGTGCGGGAAGCAGCGTCGTCCACATGAACTGACGGATGAAGAAGATAATCAGCAGGACGACGATAGGCGAAATATCGATGCCGCCGAGATTGGGCAGGATATTGCGGAGTGGACGCAGGACCGGTTCAGTTACTTTGTAAAGAAACTCACCGATCGATGCGACAAAGCGATTGGAAGAATTGACGACGTTGAACGCATAGAGCCATGAGAAAACGGCGCTAGCGATAATGATCCAAGTATAGATATCGAGCGCCAGATCAATGGTGCGGAACAGTGCGATCATAAAGGTCTCCTTGGCAATCGGAGCGGCACAGATCATAAACTGACCCAGGAAGACCGCTCCAACCCTTTGAACTTTGCATCGTACTGTCCCAATCCAGTCAGGCTACGGAGCGATGCTTTAGCCGAGATGTAGCGGTTGCTTTGGGCAAGAACAAGGGCAAGCCGTGCAAGCAATGCAACTTTAATATCTCCTGTATGCTTGCAGGAGAAATCAGGGGCAGTTTGCTGCAATTGCCGCTAGAGCTTGTCGCTATGTCCGTTCAGGCACCGATTTGTCTGCGATATTCGTCGGGGGTGATACCCATCAATTTGCGGAACATGGCGATGAAAGCTGATGCGCTGGCATAGCCAAGGTCAAACGCCACATGTTCGACTTTTGCTCCCTTTTCGAGCAGCGGCATGGCTTTCAACGTCCTTAGCCGCTGTTTCCATTCAGGGAAGCTCATGCCCAGCTCCTGTTTGCAACGACGCATCAGTGTTCTTTCGGACGTATTGGCGATCTCCGCAAGAGCGTGAAGGGTGCGATTGTCACTTGGATCATCTTCAAGGATCGACAATATCTTTTGGAGGGCAGGGTCCGTGCTGGAAGGCAGATAGGAACCCGCACATGGAGCAATAGCCAGCTGATCAAGCAGCGTATGCAGCAGCCGTGTTTCTTGCGGTTGCTGTGGTTGCGATGGCTTCTTCATGCGCAGATGTTCAAGCAAAGTGCGGATCAGTGGATTGAGGTTGAGCGCGCAGGCCTTGGCTGGAAGATCAGTACAAAGCTCTTCTGTCACATAGAGCGAGCAGTAGCACACTTCCTGACGATTGAGACCTTGATGCTCGATATGCGGAGGTAGCCATATCCCATATTGCGGCGGGGCAAGCAGATGGCTGTCGCCGATACGCACCTCCATTACACCAGTGAAGGAATAGACAAACTCTCCCCAATCGTGGCGATGCATGGGATAGCGCGCAGCCGGTGGCATGCAGGCTGTTCGAAAGAACAGCGGCTCCGGCAAGGCTTCCGTAAAGGGAGGTTGATGCGTAGGTTCGAGAGCTATTCCCGCCATTATGGCAATCCTGCGATAAGGTTTGTCAGTTTCAAGCTATATGCCCTATACCTGACAAGCGTACACCCATTGTTCGGATTAATCACGAGGTTTCGGACAATGGAGCGTAAGCCCGTCAATACGCACGCATTTGGAATGATGCTTCTTGTTTGCATCAGCCTCGGCTTGCAGCAGGTGCTGTTGAAATTGACGGCTGCGGATATTTCGCCATTGTTCCAAATTGCGCTGCGGTCGGGCGTGGGGGCTGCATTAATCGCTGCTATTATGATCGCGCGGCGGGAAACACTGACTATTGCCAATGGAATCTGGAAACCGGGACTGCTGGTCGGTTTGCTGTTTGCGCTTGAATATCTGTTTCTGGGGGAGGGGTTGCGACTAACCTCAGCCGCTCATGCCGTGGTTTTGCTTTATACAGCACCACTCTTTGCGGCACTTGGCTTGCATCTTCTGGTGCCATCAGAGCGCCTGACCACCATACAATGGGGCGGCATCGGCATTGCCTTTATGGGCATAGCGATAGCTTTCCTTGTTCGCGGTGAGGCTGTCCATGGTGATTTCCAGGCCATGGTTATTGGCGATGGGCTTTGCCTGCTCGCGGGGGTGGCATGGGGAGCAACGACCGTTGTGGTCCGTGGTTCACGTCTTGCGGCACTGCCAGCGAAGCATACCTTGCTCTACCAGCTTCTAACCGCCTTCGTGACCTTATCGGTTGCCGCATCCCTGATGGGGCAAGTGGAGATCAACTGGACCACTACGCTGGTGGGCAGCTTCGCGTTTCAGTCTGTCATTGTATCTTTTGCGGTATTTCTGATCTGGTTTCAGCTTTTGCGGATTTATCGGGCATCCCAATTGGGATCACTCTCTTTCATGACGCCAATTTTCGGGGTGATTTTTGGTGCGATCATTTTGGGCGAGCCGATTGAAACCAGTTTCGTGGTGGGCACGGTATTTGTGATAACGGGCATAATGATCGTGAACGGCAAAGAGGCGCTGGCCGATCACTTTCGTCGTTACGGACAGAGTTGATCAGGCTGTGTCGTGCTTTTGCCGGTTCACTTTGGTGCAGATTAGATCGTTGACATGTTCAAGCGCATGATCCCGAACACGCATATTGCGCAGATGCTCAAGCGTGTTGGCAACATAGTCAAGATTGGCACCGGAATCTCCCTGTGCTGAGATAACGATTGCTGCGGCGTCTTCGGCTTTGAGCGAACCGGCATATTGGATATGCCGTCGGTCGGCGACATAGGTTACAGCCTGCACATCGCGCCCGTCCGCTAGCCGAAGGCGGAGCCATTTTTCGTGATAGACCTGATTGGACATTTCGCGTTCGCGCAAATAGACCATGACTTCGTCTGTCATATCGCCGGGTACACGGAAGGCGATGCCGAGGCATGATCCGCCAGCATCAAGCCCCAAAACAAGGCCGGGATGATCCGGTGTTCCGCGATGAACGTGTGAATAGATGCAGAGGCTGCGGCGATAGCCATGCAGGCGCGCACGCATTGTTTCGACATGTGCGAAGCCAGGCCGCCACATCAGCGAACCGTAACCAAATAACCAGAAATCATTCTTTCGCATGTCGCTCGTACGCATTGTCATGATATCAAATCTATATATGGACAATTATGGCTGGTTTTTATTGATAATCTCAAGATATCCCGCGTTTTTTAATCGGGCGAACTTCACAAGACTCAATCCTGCCATAATATAGCCACCTGTTGGGAACAGCAGAACAGATGATGATTGTTCGGGTTGGAAATGCCCTTCGCTTTGTCACCTCAACCAAGTATCTGATTGAAAGAGGCTTTTTCAATGGCGCATGCTGGTATTGAAACCAAAAAATCCAGGAAGCGCCCTGTTACGATTGCCGTCATCGTCCTTGTGCTGATCGCCGCCTATACAGCGGGCTGGTTTTATCTGGCAGGCAAGATTGAAACGCGTGCCAAGGCCGATATGGCAAAGCTTGCATCGCAAGGTGTGGGCGTGCAGTGCGAGAATCTTCACATGGGCGGATATCCGCTCCGTGTGAATGTGGTTTGTGCCAGTATTTCGTGGCAGAAGCCCTCTGAAGGTATGGCTTTGCGTGCCGGGCGTTTCACGTCAGGGTCTCCGGTTTATGCGCCGCGTTCACTCAGCAATGAACTGGGTGGACCGGCTTTTGTCGAATTTCCCGGCTTTCAGCCACTTGAGGTCAATTGGAGCAAATTTACCTCCAATACGCGTCTTGCGCGTCCGTTCCCTACCGAGATCGAGCTTGATGCGCGAGATGTAACGGTCGGCGTGCGTACAGAAACGACGACCACCCAGCCTCTTAGCAAGCTTGAGCAGATGAATCTCCGCATGAGCAGCGAAGATGATCAGCTCAAGATCAATGGACGCTTTGCGGCCCTCAAGCTGGAACCATCCGTTATTGGCAGTGCCAAGAGCCCGGAAATCGATGGTCTGGCCGATATCGTAATTGCCAATGCGTCAACGTTTCTGGCACCGAGTCCTGCACCGTTTAACGAACGGATGCGCGGCCATAGTGGTGTGATCAATCAGGCATTTCTATCCATGCCTAATGGTGCGGTGCTTTCGGTAGCTGGTCCCTTTTCAGTCGATCTGGAAGGTGAGATCGATGCAGACCTGAAGGTCACGATGGTCAACCCGCAATCCTTTGCGCAAGCCGGTCAAACCGTGTTTCCCGAACAGGGCGGCAACATCGCTACTGTTCTTTTTGCTCTTTCCGCCATGCCGAAAGACGAAAACGGCAACCCCGTTATCGAGATTACCGTTCGTAAGGGAAGAGCCAGTGCTGGTTTTATTCCATTAGGACATTTGCCGACTTTGTAAGGCGGTTTGGAATAGGGCAGAGTGTTCGTCTGCCCTAATTTATCATTTCTTTTCGCTGATCTCAGCGGCTGCCTGACGTCCGAAGTTCGGTGCGTCGACTTCCTGACCGGCATCGATAATGCTACGGCGCACCGCACGCGTGCGGGTGAAGAGATCAAACAGAGCCTCACCATCGCCCCAGCGGATCGAGCGCTGCAACGAAGCGAGATCTTCCGAGAAACGCGCTAGCATCTCAAGGATTGCGTCCTTGTTATGGAGGCAGACGTCGCGCCACATGGTTGGATCAGATGCGGCCAGACGCGTAAAATCACGGAAACCCGAAGCCGAATATTTGATGACTTCTGATTTTGTCACCTGCTCCAGATCGCTGGCAGTGCCGACGATGTTGTAAGCGATAATATGCGGAAGATGCGAGACGATGGCCAATACCAGATCATGGTGCTGTGGGTCCATCTGGTCGAGGCGTGAGCCGCAAGCCGTCCAGAAGGCAGAAAGTTTGTCTATGGCCGCCTGATCGGTATCCGGCAGAGGCGTGAGAATACACCAGCGATTGGTGAAGAGCTCTGCAAAACCAGCGTCAGGACCGGAATATTCCGTACCCGCGAGAGGGTGGCCGGGAATGAAATGCACATTGGCCGGCAGTTCCGGCTGCATCTGCGCGATAACGGACGCCTTGGTCGATCCGACATCGGTTACGATAGCGCCTGGCTTCAGATGTGCAGCAATCTGCTTGGCAACGGTGCCGGACGAACCGACAGGCACCGATACGATGACGAGATCGGCATCTTGAACGGCTTGCGCACTATCGGTCGAGTAGCTGTCGCCGAGGTTTAATTCCTCGGCGCGCTTTAATGTTTCGGCACTGCGTGTTGCAATGGCGATATGATTGGCAAGGCCTTCGCGGCGAATGACACGCGCCAGCGATGAGCCGATAAGGCCGATACCGATGAGCGCGATTTTTTCGAAATGGATCGTGGACATCGTCTTACTTCAGAAACTCGGTCAGAGCGGCCACAACGCCACGATTGGCTTCTTCCGTACCGACTGTCATGCGCAATGCATTCGGGAAGCCGTAGCCGCCTACACGACGCAGGATATAGCCGCGCTTTGAAAGCCACTCATCCGCCTTATCTGCAGAATGTGCGGAATCTTCCGGGAAATGGAACAACAGGAAGTTTGTGACCGATGGAGTGACGCGAAGCCCAAGCTTGGTGAATTCGTCGGTGAGCCACGTCAGCCATTTTTCATTGTATTCGACAGACTTCACCACATGAGCGCGGTCACGGATTGCGGCGGCACCGGCAGCGATTGCTGCCGAGTTCATGTTGAAGGGGCCGCGAATACGGTTGACCGCATCGATAACGTGCAATGGGGCATACATCCAGCCGATACGCAGGCCCGGCAGACCGTGAATCTTCGAGAAGGTACGGGTCATGACGACATTTTCGTTCGACGATACCAGTTCAAGACCGGACTCGTAATCGTTGCGACGAACATATTCTGCATAGGCTGCATCCAGCACCAGCAGAACGTTCTTCGGCAGGCCTGCATGAAGACGACGGACTTCCTCAAAAGGCAGATATGTGCCGGTCGGATTTGCTGGATTGGCGATGAAGACGATCTTCGTGCGTGGCGTTACACCAGCAAGGATCGCATCGACATCGATACGTTCATCCTTTTCCTTCACCGTCACAGGCGTTGCACCTGCGCCAAGCGTCTGGATTTTGTAAACCGCAAAACCATGCTCAGTGATGATGGCTTCATCGCCCGGAGCCAGATAGGTCTGGCAGAGCAGGCCGAGCAATTCATCCGAGCCATTGCCGCAAATGATATTGCCGATGTTAAGCCCCTGCGATTCAGCGATTGCCTCGCGCAATGCCTGAGCTTGACCATCCGGATAGATCGCGAGCGTATCGGCCAGGTGTCGATAGGCTTCGATCGCATGAGGGCTGGGGCCGATTGGGGTCTCATTGGAGGAGAGCTTATAGACCTTTGCAACGCCTTCTACGTGTTCCTTGCCTGGTACATAGGCTGCGATATCGAGCAGGCCGGTCTTAGGCTGGGGACGGGAAAGGTCTTGCGTATTGGTCATGATTTTGGCTCCGCCAAAAGGACTGATGTTAAGGTTGCGTAGCGGGCATAAACCTCTGCCGCGTTCAAGTCGAGAAAAACCTTACTGTGAAAGGCTGCAGCGCTATTTTTTGGTTTCTTTCGATGCGGTTTTTCTCAAACCGCTGACCGGCGTTCCCTGCGGCGCCAGAACTGGCACGAAGACACGGCGAGACGAGCGTTGTGCGACTGGCAGGCCTTGATAAAGGCGTTTCTGCGCTTCGACGACCAGAACACCGGAAAATAGCGGCCAGAGCTTGCGGCCAATACCTTCAATAGCCATGCATGGACGCATCATCCATCGGCGTTTCACGGGTGGGAAATGCAGCGCATTGCTGATTGTGTTGACGCTGAAATTGGCCTCGCGCAGCAGGGCGGTTAACTGTGTGCGGCTATAAGGGCGACCACTGCCGAATGGTGTGCGGTCGAGACGTGCCCATACGCCGCGCCGGTTCGGCACCACGATGACGAGCCGTCCGTTGGGGGCGAGTACACGCCACATTTCTTTCAGCGTTTCCGAAGCGTTTTCGGCATATTCCAGCGCATGAACCATCAGCACCCGGTCGATGGAAGAATCAGGCAAAGGTAGTTCTTCGTCGAAGACGAGTGCGGTGCTTGATTTGCCCGATGAAGGCCATGCAACGGCACCTTGTCCGGCAGGCATAAAAGCAAAGCTTCGCTCGGTATCTGCACTGAAGCGATCGAGATAGGGGAGGCTATAGCCAAGGCCCACCAAGCGCTCGCCCGGTACACGCGCCCAAAGACCCGAAAGCGCCATGCGAATGGATCGTTCGGCGAGATGGCCAAGGGTGGTTTCGTAAAAGGAACGCAGTTCGATAATGTCCGGATGCATGACAGGCACGCTATATCAAATCAATGAAATGGCAAATGATTATGCTTCGTCCAATTGTTCGCGAAGTCGTGCAATGCAAAAGGGTGCATTTTTCTGAAAGCATGATATAGAGCGTGCCTTTCAAAGCTTAGTTACGCTTATAAATCAGGAGACGCAGCAGATGCCTCAGGTCGGCGGCAAAACCATTGACGTGCTTTTCAGCCCGGAGGAAATCGCTGCGCGTAATCTCGCGCTGGCAAAAGAGATTGCCGGACGCGATTTTCATAATCTGTTGACGATATCCATCCTCAAAGGCTCGTTCATTTTCGCAGCCGATCTTATTCGTGCAATGCATGATGCAGGTGTTGAGCCCGATGTCGAATTCATCACCGTTTCCAGCTATGGCAAGGGTACGACCAGTACGGAAGTTCGTCTGCTGCGCGATATCGACAGCGATGTAAAAGACCGCGACGTTCTTCTGATCGATGACATTCTCGAATCAGGCAAGACGCTCAAATTTGTGCGTGAGCTGATGATTGAACGTGGCGCACGAAGCGTCAGCATTGCTGTGCTTCTCGACAAGAGCGTGCGTCGCAAGGTTGATCTGGATGCCGATTTCGTCGCTTTCGAATGCCCCGACTATTTCGTCGTCGGTTACGGCATGGATGTCGGCCATTCGTTCCGGCAGTTGCCTTTTGTTGGGCATGTGAAAGAGTAGAAACTGGTTTTTAGCGGCTGTTTGTATCAATCGAACTGCAACAGCCGCTGGAGATATTCCTTCTCCATCTGCGGGGTCAGCGCATCGCCAAGCTTACGGCGGATTTCATCGAGAATCTCGCGGGCGCGCTGAATATCGATCTCTCCCGGTATCTTGACACCATCGCCGTCAGACGGACCGTTGTTGCCTTGCTGGCGACCGAGCGGATCACGGCCATTTTGACCATTTCGTCCACTCTGCCCCTGACCATCCTGTCCCATGGCCTGCTGCATCTTCTGCATCATATCGCGGCCACCGCGGCGAAGGGCTTCCAAAGCACTGCCTTGCTGATCGCCTGCTTCCGAGCCTTCATTGCGACCAAGTGCATCGGCTGCATTGCCCATTGATTTTCCTGCGTCGGAGAAATCCTGATTGGGATCAATGCCCATGCCCTTGAGGTCTTCATTGAACTTCTTCAGTTCGTCTTGAAGCGCCTGCTGCTGCTGTTGCAGCTTGCGCATGGCCTCCGCCAGATCTGAAGGCGTATCGCCGGACTGGCCACCCTGACCTTGCCCTTGTTGCGATTCGCCCTGTCCCATAGGGCCGTTATCGCCTGGAAGCTGGTCGTCTCCATATTCGCCTTCGCCGCTGCCATATTGCTGTTGCTGCATCTGCTGATCGAGTTTGAAGGTCTCGTTCATCATCTGTTGCTGGCGGCGCATCAGATCGCCCAGCTTGTTCATCTGCTGCTGCATTTGGTTGGCCTGGCCCTGACCTTGTCCCTGCTGGCCGGGCTGCGCCTGTTGCCCCATCTGCAGATTGTTCATCAGGTCTTGTAGCTGCGACAGAAGCTGTTCGGCCTGATCACGCGAACCCTGACGGGCCAGATTTTCAATCTGATCCATCATGCGCTGCAAATCCTTGTCGGTCAGCATGCGTGCATTCGGGTCCATCGGCTGATTACGGGCATTCGGGTTCTGCTGCTGACGCTGGGCAAATTCACGCAGGAACTGCTGCATCGCTTCGCGCAATTCCGCTGTCAGCTTTTCGATTTCTTCCTGAGAAGCACCATTCTGCAAGGCGTTACGCAGGGCTTCCTGCGCCTGACGCAAACGCCGTTCTGCTGCAGACAGATTGCCGTCTTCAATACCGAGCGCCACCTGCCACATATAATCGGCAGTATCTCGCAAGGAGTCGTCGCTGGTCGCGAGTTTGAGCCGCGTACGGATCGTCACAAGGCCCAGATAGTGGGCGTTGTTCTTAATCGTTTCCTCTGGCCGCAACATCAATGCAGAAAGCATGTCGCGCACATGGTCGCGTTGCGTGGCATCAAGCGCCAGAATACGGCGCTGCTCGGCAACAGCCTTGGCCAGTGGATTGGAGAACGGGCGTTCAGGCAGCGTGATGATTTTTGTTTCGCTGCGTCCGAACTTACCTGCTGCGTCTGTTGCAACAAGTGTCAGTGCCACTTTCTGACCGGCCCAAGGATGCTGGGTCAGATCTTTCGACGTCGTTGCCTCTTTCGATCCACGGCGGGGAAGGGCAAGCGGTAATTCAGGCGCATCATAAAGAGGAGCGGTTTCCTCTTCCTCATGATCAATATCAAGCGGTACGACTTCACCATAGGCCTTGGTGGCACCGTAATCGTCGCTGATCTCATAGCTAAGCTGCAAAGTGCCATTGAGGGCGCGGCCCGGCTCTTTGGTGAAGCGGATTGTCGGCGCATTGTCTGGTGTGACAGCAAATGTCCAGCTGAGATCATTGCCTGAAAGGTTCAGGGTTTCGTCTTGCTGAAGATCGTAGTGGAAGTTGCGGCTGCCATCGACATTGGTCTGCTGTTCAGCCGTTACATCCTCGCCTTCTTTGGTCGCGATAGGCTGTACTTCTCGACGATGTCCGGTCGCATCGGTTGCTGTCAATCTTTCAGAACTGCCGCCGATTACCCGAATATTGACGATGCTGCCCTGCGGTACGGTTATAGGCTTTTCGACATTGCCTTCATCAGCATTGGTGCTGAGGAATACCGGTGCGCGGCCCGTATATTGTGGTGGCGTTACCCAGGCATCGACGCGGGCAACAGCGGTGGCATTACCGGCGCGGATATGAAAAGCATCGGCGATGCGCCCGCTGTTCGGGCTAAGGCTATAGGCTGAGGCGGTCACGAACAGCAGAGCCACGATTGCACGCAGTGCAAAAGGGTCACGTTCAGGAATGTGTGGACGCGGTACACCTGACTGCAGGTTTTTCAGGCGCTCGGCCATGCGGCGCTTGTGTTCCTGCCAAAGAGCGACTGCAAAAGGATCATTACTGTCAGTCGCCATTTGTCCGGTTTGCACGGCCAAGGGTTCATGGATCAGGCCGTTTACATCTTCAATGCGTGCGGTGATGGCATCTTCATCAGGCAGGCGGAAACGGAACGGCAGATAAAGCGCGACAAGTGCCGCCAAAGAAAAAAGGCCAAGCACACCTAAATGCAGCCAGCGCGGCATCAGTGCAAAAAGCCCAAGCCAGCTTAAGCTTGCAAAAAGCGCAATCAATAGAATCAGCGGCAGCACGAGAGGCCAGAGTCGCTCGAAACTGATCGTCAGAAAGCTTTGCAGGTGAAGGCGACGCAGGGCTGCACCTTCGCCGGAAAACAGGCGGAAAAACGCATCGCGCTTGCGGTTTGGCAAGTCTTTGCTGTCTTTTCTCTGTTGTGTCATCGGGTCTTTCTGATGCGTGTAACGCCTATGGTTGTTTCATAGAATAACACGCATCATGGCAAAGGCGAGGCTGGGCCTCTAATTTATAGCCAGTCCGGTACAGAATCGAGTGCCAGAAGCTCTTCATAGGTCCGGCGTGGACGAATGACGTGGTAGCGATCACCATCCACCAGCACTTCGGGGATCAAGAGACGGCTGTTGTAGGTGCTCGACAGAACTGCGCCATAGGCGCCCGTCGTGCAGACAGCGATCAGATCTCCCGGAGCGGGCTTTGCCACTTCACGGTCAAGGCCGAGATAGTCGCCGGTTTCACAAACCGGGCCGACAAAATCGGCGCGAATGCGTGGGGCATTATCTTTGGTTTCCAAAACTGGCTTGATGTCGTGGAAAGCTTCGTAAAGGGTCGGACGGATGAGATCGTTCATCGCCGCATCAACGATGATGAAGTTCTTAGCGTCGCCTTCCTTCACGAAAATAACTTCCGTTACCAGAAGACCGGCATTGCCGACGATCAGCCGACCCGGCTCGAACACGGTTTTGAGGCCAAGCGGCTTGATATGCTTTGCGACGATTTCCGCATAAGCAACCGGCAGCGGCGGTGGGTTGTTATCGGTACGATAAGGAATGCCTAAGCCTCCGCCAACATCGACGTGGCGGATATTGTGGCCATCAGCCCGCAATTCCTCAACCAGCTGCGCCATCAGTGCAAACGCATTGTCGAAAGGCTCAAGATCAATGATCTGGCTACCGATATGCATATCGATGCCAACGACGTCGATACCGGGCAAGCTTGCAGCGCGCGCATAGGCCTGACGGGCTTTTACGCGTGGAATGCCGAACTTGTTTTCGGACTTCCCGGTTGAAATCTTGGCATGGGTCTTGGCATCGACATCCGGATTGATGCGCAAGGATACAGATGCAACCTTGCCCGCCTTGACTGCGCGGGCGGAAAGAATTTCCAGCTCCGGTTCGGATTCGATGTTGAAGCAGTAGATGCCCGCTTCCAGCGCAAAATCCATTTCATGCGGGGTTTTGCCAACGCCGGAAAACACGATCTTGTTGGCCGGAATACCTGCAGCTAAAGCACGGCGGATTTCGCCTTCCGAAACCGTGTCAGCGCCTGCGCCGAGCTTGGCGAGAGTCTTGAGAACAGCCAGGTTCGAATTGGCCTTCAACGCGTAAGTTACCAGCGTTTCCATATCCGCAAAGGCTTCGCTGAAGACGCGGAAATGGCGCTCGATCGTGGCGCGCGAATAGACGTAAAAAGGCGTGCCGACTTCTTTTGCGATTTCGGGCAGGCTTACATTTTCGGCGTGGAGAACGCCGTCGCGATATTCAAAATGATTCACGGGAAACAGTCCCTGCTTGATAAGCTATTACAGAATCTTGTCGAGGATGAAGGGCTTGTCTTCCTTCGGTTTCTCGACCGTGCGACCCTGTTCATTGGTGATGAGCTGTGCTGGCGGTGGCTCAAGCGGGCCTTTTCGTCCGCAAGCGGCAAGAGTGGCTGCAAGAGCGGCGATCAGAAGCACGGAGGAAATGGCGGAGCGGCCTGTCATCAGCTTTGGTTCCCGGAATTTGTCCTATGGGTCAGGTCTAACCCAAAATATCTGAAAGTGAAATCACTCCTTCACGAGCGATCTCACTAACATGCTCAGCTTACGCCTTTGTAATGCGCTTTTTCCAATAACGGATCTGGCGGCGCACTTCCTGTGGCGCTGTTCCGCCAAAAGACTGGCGGCTCTTGACCGACTTCTCAACCGTCAGATAGCCGAAGATCGCATCGGTAATACCCGGATTGATTGACTGAAGGTCTTCTAGCGAAAGCTTGGAAAGATCGACCTTCTTGCTTTCGGCCAGAGCCACAGCGCGGCCCGTCACATGGTGGGCGTCACGGAAAGGAAGGCCAAGCTCACGCACCAGCCAGTCGGCAAGATCGGTTGCGGTCGAATAACCCGAACCTGCAGCCTTCTTCATGCTTGCAACATTGATGGTCAGGTCACGCACCATGCCGGACATGGCGGCAATTGCGAGTTCCAGATTTTCGGCAGCGTCGAAAACCTGTTCCTTGTCTTCCTGCATATCCTTGGAATAGGCTAGTGGCAGACCCTTCATGATGGTGAGAAGGGCAACAAGCGAACCGTTGATACGGCCGGTCTTGGCGCGGACCAGTTCGGCAGCGTCCGGGTTCTTCTTCTGCGGCATTATCGACGAGCCTGTCGAGAAAGCGTCGGACAGGCGCACGAAATTGAACTGTGGCGTCGACCAGATGACGATTTCTTCGGCAAGGCGTGACAGATGACCCGCGCAGATGGCTGCGAGCGATAGGAATTCCAGCGCGTAGTCACGGTCGGAAACGCTGTCGAGCGAGTTGCGGGTTGGTTCACGGAAACCGAGCGCTGTCGCTGTCATGTGGCGATCAATCGGGAAGCCGGTTCCAGCAAGCGCTGCCGCACCCAAGGGCGATTCGTCCATGCGTTCAATCGCATCGCGTACGCGCGACAGATCGCGACCAAACATTTCGACATAGGCCATGCAATGATGACCAAAGGTGACAGGCTGCGCGGTCTGTAGATGCGTGAAGCCCGGCATGACGGTGGCGGCATGTTCTTCTGCGCGCTCAAGGAAAGCCTCGATCAAGCCTTTAAGAGCCACGGCAGTCTTCTGCATTTCCTGCTTGACCCAAAGGCGGAAATCAACAGCCACCTGATCATTGCGCGAACGGGCCGTGTGCAGACGTCCTGCAGATGCGCCAATCAGATCGGCGAGGCGTGCTTCGATATTCATGTGAATGTCTTCAAGCTTGCGCGAGAAGGTGAATTTGCCGTCCTCGATTTCCTTGAGGATGGTTTTCAGGCCGTCTTCGATTTTTTTGTGATCGTCTGCCGCAATGATGCCAGTCTTTGCAAGCATGGCAGCATGGGCGAGCGAGCCCTGAATATCCTGCGCATAGAGCTTGCGGTCGAAGCCGATCGATGCATTGATCTCTTCCATGATCGCATCGGGCCCTGAGGCAAAACGGCCGCCCCACATCTGATTGCTTGATTTTTGTTCGCTCATGCTCGTATGCCTCGGATGCAAGACTACCGCACCGGCTCAAAAATCGGAATCGATTTTGGAAAGCACGATGCGTAGATTAAACAAGTGAGAGCGTCCTTTGTGCATCCAATTGGATGCACGGCGCTCTAACGGAAAGTGACGCGCTATGGCTGAAGACAACGTTAAGGCAAAGTCAGGCAATCGGAAGATTGTCCTTCTTGCTGCACTTGCCGGTGTCGTCGCCGGTATAGGCGCGGTATACGTGATGGAACGGCCTTCTGGCAATGCACCCACTAGCAATGTTTCTGCGCAAAGTGATGAAGCTTCTGCACAATGTGCGCTAAAGGCCGATAGTCTCAAGAGCCTTGATGCTGCGGCAACCGGAAGCGTTGCTGCCATGCGGGCTGCTGAAAAGCCGATTTCTGTTGCCCATATCGCTTTCACTGGACCTGACGGCAAGCAGATGACGCTGGGCGATTATAAGGGCAAGACGCTTCTCGTGAACCTCTGGGCGACCTGGTGTGCGCCGTGCCGCGAAGAGATGCCCGAGCTTGATAATCTTCAGGCTGAGAAAGGCGGAAGCGATTTTGATGTCGTCGCGATCAATATCGATACTGGATCGGACGAGAAGCCTAAAAAGTTTCTCGAAGAGATCGGCATTAAGAGTCTGAGCCTCAATCGCGATGCCACCATGTCGAGCTTCAATGAATTAAAGCGCAAGAATCTGGCTTTTGGCCTGCCTGTGACATTGCTGGTCGACAAGGATGGCTGCCAGATTGCGTCAATGAATGGTCCGGCTCCATGGGATAGTCCGGATGCGATCAAGCTGATTGAAGCTGCGCAAAAACTTTAGATAGACAATTATACCGTTCGGTGGCTTCCTCTTCTCGAGAGAGGAAGTTACCCATGAGCATTGAAGTCTGGCTGGCATTTTCTGCCGCATCCATTGTGCTTCTGATTATTCCGGGACCAACGGTTTTGCTGGTGGTATCCTATGCGCTCGGGCAGGGCTGGAAAGCTGCTCTCCCCATGGCAATTGGCGTGGCACTTGGTGATTTTACCGCCATGACGCTTTCCATGCTGGGTGTCGGTGCGCTTCTCGCCGCGTCAGCGACGGTATTCACTGCGGTTAAGTGGGTTGGTGCTGCCTATCTCATCTGGTTGGGTATCAAGTTGTTTCGTGCCGGTGGCACAATGGACGCCAAGGCGCGGCACGATGAGGTTAAGCCAGTGCGGATGCTGCTTCATGCTTGGCTGGTGACAGCGCTAAACCCCAAAAGCATTACGTTTTTCGTCGCTTTCCTGCCGCAGTTCTTGAGCCCGCATCGTGATTTCATGACGCAGATGCTGGTCTTTGAAACCACGTTCCTTGTGCTGGCATTTCTCAATGCCTTTGCTTATGCGCTGATTGCTACGCGCGCCCGTCGCTTCTTTGCCAATGAGCGCGCCCTTCGCATCTTCAATCGGGCAGGCGGAACGATGTTGATCGGTGCGGGTATTGCGACAGCCTCGATCCGATCAAGCTGATTTAAAGCCGGAGCGTTTCAACTGGACGATCGCCAGTTCGAGGGCGGACAGAAATGCTGAGCGGTCTTTTGGCGAAAATGGCGCTGGTCCTCGCGTTGTTTCGCCTGCCGAACGCAGCGAATCCATCAGATTGCGCGTTGCGAGTGTGTTGCCGATCGTGCTGGGCGTGTGAACTTTGCCATTGGGTGCGATAACCGATGCGCCCACTTCAATTGAGCGGCTTGCCAGCGGTATATCCGCGGTGATGACGACAATGCCGGGGCGGGAATTTTCAGCGATCCAATCGTCAGCCGCATCAAGCTTGTCGGACACAATGACACGTTCGACGCGTTCTGCATCGCGCGGGATGGCAATATAGCTGTTGGCCACGAGCACAACGGCCAAGCCGTGACGTTCAGCAACGCGGTAGACTTCCGCCTTTACCGGGCAAGCGTCGGCATCAACAAAAATGCGGATTGTGTCGTTCTGAATGTCCATGCCGTTTCATAGGCAGAAGCGAGGCATTTGGCAAATTGATCGCAGCAATCAGATTTATGCGATAGCGCAATTCTCAGAACCGGATTAGAGCAGGCGCCAAAGAAAAGAGTTTCTGATCATGGCTACCCGCTTTTTCCCCCTCATGTTTGTTCTGCTCTGGGCCACCGGCTTCATCGGGGCTGGGCTTTCCATGCCCTATGCAGAGCCATTCAGTTTTATGGCGGTGCGGTTCTCCATTGCAGCTCTCATCATGATTATCTGGGCTTTGGCCAGCCATAGCGTCTGGCCGAGGGGCAAAGTGTTGATGCACGCAGCCATCGCAGGCTGCCTGATCCATGGTGTTTATCTCTCTGCACTTTTCTGGGCCGTGCATCATGGCCTACCAGCAGGCATGTCTGGGCTTGTCGCTGGCCTTCAGCCGATGCTGACCACGTTGATTGCAGCGCTTCTTTTAGGCGAGCGGGCCAGCGGGCGGCAATGGCTGGGGCTGCTTATCGGCTTTCTTGGTGTTGCTATGGTGGTGTGGCCGAAATTTTCAGGCCATAGCGGTGTCGATCCGCAAAGCCTGGCAGCAGCACTTGTGGCGGTTCTTGCGATCAGCACGGGTACGGTGTGGCAGAAGCGTTTTGGTACCGCAGCGGATCTTAAAACCGGGACGGCGGTGCAATATATCGCAGCCGCCGCGCTTACCGCGATCTGTGCTTTCACTTTTGAAACCCGCGTTATGATCTGGTCGCCTCAGCTCATCTTTGCGCTGGTCTGGCTGACACTGGCGATTTCCATCGGTGCTATTTTGGCACTGCTGGTGATGATCCGAGAAGGAGCGATGTCGAAAGTTGCATCGCTTTTCTATCTGGTGCCCGGGACGGCTGCGATCATGGCCTATCTGATTTTCGGTGAAACGCTTGGCCCGATTCAGATCGCGGGCATGGTTGTGACAACGCTCGGTGTCGCACTCACAACCCTCCGCAAATAGCTATTCTATATTGAGTTCGGGCTGCTGCTCGCGCTTGCGGAAGTTCATGATCGCCGCGTTGATTTCCGCTCCGATGATGAAGATTGCCGAAAGCATATAGAGAAATACGATTGCCACCATGATCGAAGCAAGGCCTGCATAGGTGGTGACGTAATTTGCAAAAGTTTCGAGATATTTTGCAAAGGCTGTTGCAGCTGCCAGCCACGCAACCAGCGTGATGCCGATGCCGGGGAGAATGTCGCTCAAACGGCGTTTTCCTGCAGGCAGCCAGATGTGCACGATGAAAAGCGCAAGTACCAGAACGATCACCGCAATCGTATAGCGCCAGATAGCGATTGTGCCTGTAAATGGTGCGATGTCTGGAAACCATTGCTCTGCCAAACGCACAGCAAGCGGTGCAAGAACCAGCAGAAAGCTGATTGCCATCAGGCTGATTGTGCCAATAAGCACGAAGCCCAAGCTTTGCAGACGGCAGAAAATGATCGAACGCTGGTCGGTCACGCGATAGGCGCGGTTGAGCGACATGCGCAGTGCTTCCACACCATTGGAGGCAAAATAGGCGGCAGCGATCACACTCAACGTCAGGAGTCCGCTACGCTGAACCGTCAGAACGTTCATCACTTCGTTGGCGATGGGGCCTGCAATATTCGACGGCCACATATCGAAAATGACATGCACCGCATTATTGGCAAATTCCTTGGTGCCGAGAAAGCTGGCGAGTGACGTTGCAAAGATCAGAAACGGGAACAGCGCCATCAGCCCGGACAGAGCAATGTGCGAGGCAAATGCCCAGCCATCGTCGCTACTGAAATGCCCATAAACATCGAAGGTGATCTGACGGAGAAAACGCCTTACTTTTCGCATCCGCAGATTTGTCCCTCTCAGTTCAGTTATTTGAATTCAAGGCCTTAAATCTAGTATCGAATTCGGAAATGCAAGGGGTGGGCTGTTTTAAACCTTTTGCGAATCAAGCACTCTGGCCAAAATCCTGCCTTAGGAAACAAGCCATGGTCTCACAAAATGCAAAGCGCAGCATCCTGATAACGGGGTGTTCTTCCGGCATCGGGGCCTATTGCGCGAGCGCCTTGCATCAGGATGGCTGGCGTGTGTTTGCCACCGCGCGGAAAGATGAGGATATCGCAGCACTCAAAGCCAAAGGCATTGAGGCTTTCTATCTCGATTATACTGAACCGCAGTCGATCGAAGCGCTGGTCGACGAAGTCTTGCGTGCAACGGATGGCAGGCTGGACGCGCTTTTCAACAACGGCGCCTATGCACAGCCCGGCGCCATTGAGGATCTTCCTGTTGAAGCACTGCGTGCGCAGTTCGAGGCCAACTTCTTCGGCTGGCATGATCTGACACGCCGCATCATTCCGGTAATGCGTGCGCAGGGGCAGGGTCGGATTGTGCATTGTTCATCAATCCTCGGGCTTGTGCCGATGAAATGGCGCGGTGCATATGTTGCCTCGAAATTCGCGCTGGAAGGGTTGATGATGGCTCAACGCATGGAGCTGGAAGGCTCCGGCATTGAGGTGTCCATGATAGAGCCGGGACCGATTGCCTCGCAGTTCACCTATAATGCGGCCATGCATGCGCGCGCCAATATCGATCTCGAGCATTCCGTTCATCGCGAGTTATATCAGCGACAGATGGCAAAGCTTGAAAGCGGTGGTACAAAATCAAAAAACAAGCTTGGCCCCGAAGCGGTTTACGCTGTACTTGTGCATGCATTGGAGGCGCCTAAGCCGCGTCCGCATTATGCGGTTACGCGACCGGCTAAACTGGGTATTCTTGCACGACGCCTAATGCCGTCACGCTGGCTTTACCGAATGCTGTCCGACCAGTCTTGAATTAAAAAAGTACGGCGGATTATGGGAGAGAACTAAATGGACTTTCTGTTCAAAGCTGCGGCCATGGTGGCCATGTTCGCCGTGGCGATTGTGCTGATTATCGGCCTGCGCAATATGATGCGCGGTGGTGATGGCAACTTCTCCAACAAGATGATGCAGCTGCGTGTCTTTCTGCAGTTTATCGCTGTGGTATTGATCGTGGCTGCGATTTATTTCGCGCGTCAGACGAGTGGACAGTAACTATGGTCAAGCTCAACAAGATTTATACTCGTACGGGTGATGATGGCACCACTGGCCTGACCTCGGGTCCGCGCAGGCTGAAATCTGATTTGCGTGTGGAAGCTTACGGTACGGTCGACGAAACCAATGCCTGTATTGGTCTGGTTCGACTGCATACGGAAGCTGCTGATTATATGCATATCGATGTTATGCTCATGCGCATCCAGAATGATCTGTTCGATCTTGGTGCCGATCTTTCAACACCCGATGACGGTGAACCGCTTTCCTATGAGCCGCTGCGTATTGTTGCCTCGCAGGTTACACGGCTTGAATCCGACATTGACTATCTGAACGCGGATATTCCGCCGCTGCGGTCGTTCATTCTGCCGGGAGGTTCTGCTGCTTCTGCTGCGCTGCATCTGGCACGCACCGTATCGCGTCGTGCGGAACGGTTGATGGTACAGCTTGCAAAGACTGAAGGCGAAGTGGTTTCAAAGGAAGCGCTGCAATATATCAACCGCCTCTCCGATTTCCTGTTCGTCGCTGCCCGCGCCGTCAATGATAACGGCGCGAGCGATGTTCTTTGGGTGCCGGGCCAAAATAGATAGGCATTGTCGTGATGCCGGTCTGCAAATGGCGTTCTGGTTGCGCTTCGGTGCTCACTTACTTCAAGTAAGCTCCGCTCCGATGCTCAACAGATCACCATTTTCGCCACGGCCTGACGACAATGCGCGTCGCGGATGGTTTCAGACACCACGCTTATTGCCCCAGATCAGCACATGAAGCTGGGGCAGAACGTGGGCCTCAAACCAGCGATCTGCCATCACCTTGTCGATCAGCCATTCCATGCGGCTCATGATGCCGTCCATGTCAATGCGGGCATCGTCATCTTCGGGCGGTGGCGGTGTGTGATTGCCGGGCTGGAGGTAGACGGCCAAATGCGGATGACGTGCTGACGCTGCCTTTGCAAAGGCATAATCCGCATCATCGAAGACCACGAATTTCAGCACTGTCTTTGGTGCCGGTCCCGCAGCATCGATGGATGCAGCAAGCGCGTTCCAGTCCGTATCCATGCCGCTTGAGGGCGGTTTTGGGCTCAGAACAAGCGTATCGAGCCTGGAAAACCAGTCCTTTGCCACCGACCCTTGGGTTTCCAGTGCAAAGCGAAAACCTTGCGCGTGACCATGATCGATCAGTGGTCCCAAAGGCTGAATAGCTGGATTCCCGCCAGAAAGTGACACTGTTATTGGCTTTTTGCCGCAAAGTGCCGTCACTTCATGCCAGATGGCATCAACGCTCATCGGTTTCCAGTCATGGCGAAAGCGGCTTTCAACAGCGTGCAGACTGTCACACCATGCGCAGCGGTAGTCGCAGCCGCCCGTGCGCACGAAAACAGTCGGCTCGCCGCTCAACACACCTTCGCCTTGAATGGTAGGACCGAAAATCTCGCTGATGCGGATTTCGGAGCTTGTTTTCATGACCGGCTCGCGGGGCGATACTCCGCCCATGTCTTCGGCGTTTCGCTGACCCTTACCGCTGTGACTTCCTGCCAGCGTGTCTGGCACCACTCATAAAGATGGCGCGCCAGAAACTCTGCCGTCACGCAATTATGCCCGAGCACATCATTGAGATGGCGGTGATCGAGCTCATCATCGATATAGCGCTTGAGTGGCGCCAGCTCGTGATAATCACGCACGAAGCCATGCTCATTGAGATCGGCTGAAGACAGTTCAACTTCAACGATGTAATTGTGCCCGTGCAGCCGCGCACATTGATGATCGGCGGGTAATTCTGTCAGCTGATGAGAAGCGGAGAAATGGAATTCCTTGGTGATACGAAACATCAGGCGCTCCTTTTCTCGATTGCGGCACGCCAGAAATCTGCATCCTCATAGCGGGTAGGATCTGTGACGCCCGCCAGATGGAAAGCCTCGCGACGTTCGACACAGGTGCCGCATCGCCCGCAATGATGTTCGCCACCCTTGTAGCAGGACCATGTTGCTTCAAACGGTGCCTTGTATTTTACACCATCTGAAACGATGTCGCTTTTTGACTTGTGCACATAGGGCGCAAGCACTTGAATATCGGCATATCCTTCCAGCGCATGGTTCTGCATGGTCTGGAAAGCGTCGATAAAGCCGGGACGACAATCGGGGTAGATGAAGTGGTCGCCACCGTGAACGGCAAGCGCCACGGCATCTGCCTTCTGGGCTGTTGCCACGCCAAAGGCGATGGCCAGCATGATGGCGTTACGGTTGGGAACGACGGTGATTTTCATCGTTTCCTCGGCATAGTGACCATCGGGAACATCGACATCATCTGTCAGAGCTGAGCCGGTCAGACTGGCGCCAATGGGGCGGATATCGATGATCTGATGTGGGACATTGAGCCGCTTTGCACAGGCTTCCGCGAAGCTCAATTCCTTTTTGTGCCTTTGGCCGTAATCAAAAGAGATCAGGCCAGTGAGCTGTTGTTCCGCCGCGATTTTATGCGCGAGCGAAACGGAGTCCAATCCGCCGGAGCAGATGACAAGCGTCTTCATAGTTTGAGTCCTTGTTTTGACCGGGTAGGCTGCGACCGGATGTTTACGCGGCTCTCCTACCGCATGAGACCGGGCTTGTAAACGCCACGAAAATGCGAGGAGCCATGCATGAAGGAAAGGCATCAAAGCGCATTGGGTGGATGAGATAGGGCTTGATGCGTGTTAGTGCGAAATTGGAATGACTATCTGTCAGAATATATTCATTTAAATCGATATTGCCGGCCATCCGCGATTGACGCGCACGTCAACCGTCTTTAGGTTTCGTGCCGGTTCCTGATGTTGCGGGGAAGTGCCGGTTTTAACGGCGTTTCTGTCAGCAACGTTTTCATGTCGGATTCTGACATGCGGGCAAAGATTCACGGCGGCATAGTCGTGTCGCAAAAGTCATTGAAGAGGTAATCGCGGATGAAAGTCCTTGTCGCAGTAAAGCGGGTTGTAGATTACAACGTAAAGATCCGTGTTAAGGGTGATGGTTCAGGTGTTGAGCTTGCGAACGTCAAGATGTCGATGAACCCTTTTGACGAGATCGCGGTTGAAGAAGCGATCCGTTTGAAGGAAGCAGGCAAGGTCACGGAAATCGTCGTGGTTTCGGTGGGTCCGGCACAGGCGCAGGAAACGTTGCGCACCGCACTTGCCATGGGTGCTGACCGTGCAATTCTGGTGAAGACTGACGAAACGGTTGAGCCGCTTGGTGTTGCGAAGGTGCTGAAGGGCGTGGTGGATGCTGAACAGCCGGACCTCGTGTTCCTCGGCAAGCAGGCGATTGACGACGATGCCAACCAGACCGGCCAGATGCTTTCGGCACTGCTCAACTGGAGCCAGGCGACATTTGCCTCGAAGGTGGAGCTTGCTGACGGTTCGGCCAAGGTAACGCGCGAAGTCGATGGCGGTCTTCAGACCATTGATGTGAAGCTTCCAGCCATCGTGACTGTTGATCTTCGCTTGAACCAGCCACGCTATGCTTCGCTACCAAACATCATGAAGGCCAAGAAGAAGCCGCTTGATGAGAAGTCGCCTGCCGATTTCGGTGCTGACATTGCGCCGCGTCTCAAGGTTCTGAAAACTGAAGAACCGGGTGGCCGCAAGGCTGGCGTGAAGGTTGGTTCGGTTTCCGAGCTGGTTGAGAAGCTTAAAGCTGACGGCGTACTTTAAGGGAAACCCGTGAGGCCCGTCTGCAAATGGCGTGTTGCTGCGCTTCCGGTGCTCACGTACGAAAAGTACGCTCCGCTCCGGTTCTCGCACCCCACCATTTTCGCCAAGGCCTGATAGGTTTCCGGCACCTGAGTTATAAGGGACAAACACATGGCTATTCTTCTTATTGCCGAACACGACAATGCAAGCCTTTCCGATCAGACTGCAAAGGCACTGACTGCTGCTGCCCAGATCGGTGGCGATGTCGATATTCTGGTTGCAGGCAAGGGCGCGAAAGCAGCCGCCGATGCAGCCGCAAAGCTTTCTGGCGTTCGCAAGGTCCTGTTGGCTGAAAGCGATGCGCTGGAAAACCGTCTGGCCGAGCCATTGGCTGCAGCCATCGTTGAACTCGCTGGCCAGTATGACACGATCATTGCACCAGCCACTACTTCGGCCAAGAACGTGCTGCCACGCGTTGCAGCACTTCTTGATGTGATGCAGCTGTCGGAAATCATGGAAGTCGTGTCCGCTGACACCTTCAAGCGTCCGATCTATGCAGGCAATGCGATCCAGACCGTGCAGTCGACCGATTCCAAGAAGGTCATCACGGTCCGTACGGCTTCTTTCTCGGCAACAGCTGAGGGCGGCTCGGCTTCGGTTGAAAGCATCAATGCGGCTGCTGATCCGGCATTGTCGAGCTTTGTTGAAAACAAGCTTTCGGATTCTGATCGTCCGGAACTGACTTCTGCCAAGATCATCATCTCGGGCGGTCGTGCGCTTGGTTCGTCGGAGAAGTTTGAGGAAGTGATCCTTCCTGTTGCAGACAAGCTTGGTGCAGCCGTTGGTGCAAGCCGTGCGGCGGTTGATGCGGGTTATGCACCAAATGACTGGCAGGTTGGCCAGACCGGCAAGGTGGTTGCACCGGAACTTTACATCGCAGTTGGTATTTCCGGCGCGATCCAGCATCTGGCTGGCATGAAAGACAGCCGCGTGATTGTTGCGATCAACAAGGACGAAGAAGCACCGATCTTCCAGGTGGCTGATTATGGCCTCGTGGGAGATCTCTTCACGATCCTGCCAGAGCTGCAGAAAGCGCTCTGATAAATTGAAAAGGCGGCAGGGATAACCTGCCGCTTTTTTTACACCCGTCCTGCGTTGACTTTAGTTGGCGCTCGGGCGGGTTATTCATATGGTGGTCTTGCATTTTTCGGCTGTAACTGTCTTGTTAGGCAGGCTTTCGGAAAAGCGCGAAAGCGGCGGTAGACCTCGCCATCGGCGAGAGCATGAAGGAGTTGGAACTGTGGCAATCAAGACGGTAGGTATTGTTGGCGCGGGTCAGATGGGCAGCGGAATTGCTCATGTGTGCGCATTGGCAGGTTACGACGTGCTTCTGCACGACGCGGCTGCGGACCGGCTGGAAAAGGGCATTGCCACAATCAACGGCAATATGGCGCGACAGGTATCTTCCGGTAAGCTGGAAGAACAGCAGCGTGCCGATGCAATGAAGCTGATCCGTCCTGCTGTTTCGATGGAAGACCTTGCAGGCGTTGATCTGGCAATTGAAGCCGCTACCGAAGACGAAACCGTCAAGCGCAAGATTTTTGCCCAACTTTGCCCGGTGCTAAATCCTGAAGCCATTGTTGCGACCAATACGTCGTCGATCTCCATCACGCGTCTCGCCTCGACCACTGACCGTCCAGAACGCTTCATCGGTATTCACTTTATGAATCCCGTGCCAATCATGAAACTGGTTGAGCTGGTGCGCGGTATCGCGACTGAGGAAGACACATTCCGCAAGTCGAAGGATTTTGTCACCGCACTTGGAAAGACTGTAACGGTTGCCGAAGATTTCCCGGCTTTCATCGTCAACCGCATTCTGCTGCCTATGATCAACGAAGCGATCTACACGCTCTATGAAGGTGTGGGCAGCGTTGAGGCCATCGACACAGCCATGAAGCTTGGTGCAAACCATCCGATGGGACCTTTGCAGCTCGCGGATTTCATTGGCCTTGATACGTGCCTCTCGATCATGCAGGTGCTGCATGACGGCCTGTCGGACTCGAAGTATCGCCCATGCCCGCTGCTGGTCAAATATGTCGAAGCTGGCTGGCTTGGTCGTAAGACTGGCCGTGGTTTCTATGATTATCGTGGTGAAAACCCGGTTCCAACGCGTTAAGCGAACCTTTGATTTTTGCAAAGCCGGTGTTCAACACCGGCTTTTTTGTTTTGGGCAAGGGCCTGGTGGAGATCACGGGCGCTAGCCATTTAAACGGGCCGCAAGCAGCATAGTGGCCAATTCTCCACGGCTGTGGAAAACTTGTTTATCCTTACCGTTAACTTAACCTTAACCAAGGCGATTCAGAAGTTGTTCATCTTTAATTGTTAAAGTTTTCATTAAGATGTTCGGAAACATTAATTGTTTCACCAACCCTAACAAGTTGCGACGGGCATCATCTTCGAAAAGCAATTTGGTGGAAAGGTGAAGACGATGAACATTATAGTTCAGCTGCGTGACAGCGTTAATGTTATTCGTGAATTCGTCGCACCAAGCTACAGGCCCGAGCGCCATTACATGCGCGGACCGGGCCCGGCTTGCGCGGCACGCACGGCTAGCTGATTTTCGGGCAAATCCCGAAAGAAAAGATATAAAAAAGCCAGAGCGGGCGACCGCTCTGGCTTTTGTTTTTCCGAACCTTAGCTCTCGCTTATTCCAGACCTTCAAACAGCGCCGTCGAAAGATAGCGTTCTGCGAATGATGGAATGATGATGACAATGTTCTTGCCCTTGTTTTCAGGGCGCTTGCCGACTTCGATCGCAGCAGTGAGCGCTGCACCTGAAGAAATGCCGACAGGGATGCCTTCAATGCGCGCAATCAGGCGGGAATTGGCAAAGGAATCCTCGTTGGAAACGGTCACGACTTCATCATAAACGCTGGTGTCGAGCGTCTTTGGTGCAAAGCCCGCGCCGATGCCCTGGATCTTATGTGGGCCAGGTGTACCGCCGGAGAGAATTGGCGAATCCTTAGGCTCGACAGCAATCACCTTGAAGGATGGTTTACGTGCCTTGATGACCTGACCAACGCCGGTGATGGTGCCGCCGGTGCCAATGCCGGAAATCAGGATGTCTGCTTCACCATTGGTGTCGTTCCAGATTTCCTCAGCCGTGGTAAGGCGGTGAATTTCAGGATTGGCCGGGTTTTCAAACTGCTGTGGAATGATGGCATTCGGGTTGCCTTCGGCGATTTCTTCTGCCTTGGCAATGGCGCCTTTCATGCCTTTTGCGCCTTCCGTCAGAACCAGTTCTGCGCCGAGCAGCTTGAGCAGCTTGCGGCGTTCAACAGACATGGTTTCAGGCATGGTCAGAACGAGGCGATAACCCTTGGCGGCTGCCGCAAAAGCCAGTGCAATACCGGTGTTGCCGGAAGTAGGTTCCACAAATACGGTCTTGCCCGGAACAGCTTTGCCCTGTGCTTCAAGCGCTTCGATCAGCGCAAGACCGATACGGTCCTTGACGCTCGCCAATGGATTGAAGAATTCGAGCTTGACCAGAAGGTTGGCTTCAACGCCATTTTCCTTGGCAAACTTGTCGATGCGCACGAGCGGTGTATTGCCGATCGTATCGAGAATGGAATTATAGATGCGACCGCGTCCTGCGGTCTCGCCGTCTTTTCCGCCAAGGGGCTTGCTCATGGAATAATCTCCTTCTGTTTGAAGCGAAGTTTATGAGGAAATGGCGCAAAAGCATAGCTGGGTCCATGCTTCGGATTGCATAAATTTGGAATTATATTCTTTAAAGCCAATATCCTTAGAAGATAATTCCAAGCAATTGGGTGCTGATAAAGCGCACGATCATTTGTTTGAAAATCGCCCGATCCTTGAGCGAAAACAGATCACTCACCCTTCCGATAAGCTTTTCATGTCTATAAGCTTTTGCTGTCTGATTGATCCGCATCAATGCTCTTGTCAAAAGGAGCGCGCATGGTTGGATCGTGATCGCAAACTGGAGGCTTGGGCCGTGTATAAGACTATTCTGATTGCAACCGATGGATCTGAACTTGCCGACAAGGGCGTCGAACAGGGTGTGGCTCTGGCCAAGCAGTTTGGCTCGAAGGTGCTGCTGGTTTCTGTGACTGAGCTTCTGCCATCCTATGGCATCGTCGTTGCTGCGGAATGGGCATCCAGCCCTGCCGCCTTCCAGGAATATCGCGAGGCAATCACCAAAGCGGCAGCCGATTTGCTCGCCAAAGCAAAAGCCAAGGCGGAAGCTGCTGGCGTTGATGTTGAAACTCTGCACATTGAGAACCAGTCACCAGCACAGGGCATTATTGAAGCCGCCAAGCAGACAGGCAGTGATCTGATCGTGATCGCATCGCATGGCCGTCGCGGCGTCAACAAGCTGCTGCTCGGCAGTCAGGCTGCTGAAGTGCTTTCATTGAGCTCGGTGCCTGTGCTCGTGGTTAAGTAAGCCACGTAATCTGCGATATACAGAACACGCGATAGTGTTCGCTCTCAATCGCTTAAGCGTCTAACAACGCAAGAAGATTGCCACGCATCTCTGTTAGACTTCTTTAGCCCTTATAGGGCTGGAGGAGTTTTTCAGGAGATTATTATGACCGCGCCGCGTCCATCCAAGACCAGCATTGGTAATCATCTGCTTCATCCCGAAACGCAGATGCTTAATTACGGTTACGATCCCGAACTATCCGAGGGAGCCGTCAAGCCGCCTGTTTTTCTGACATCGACCTTTGTTTTCAAAAGCGCCGAAGACGGGCGCGATTTCTTTGATTTTGTATCCGGGCGCAAGGAGCCGCCAGCGGGTGTCGGGGCCGGTCTCGTTTATTCGCGTTTCAATCATCCTAACAGCGAGATCGTGGAAGATCGTCTGGCCGTTTATGAAGGCACGGAAAGCTGCGCGCTGTTTTCCTCCGGAATGTCGGCGATTGCTACGACGCTCTTTGCATTTGCGCGACCGGGCGACGTGATCCTGCATTCTCAGCCGCTTTATGGCGGCACAGAAACGCTGCTAGCCAAGACATTTCATAATTTCAATGTGGAAGCTGTGGCATTTGCCGATGGCGTGCATGAGGCTTCCATTGAGAAAGCTGCAGATGAAGCACTACAGAAGGGACGCGTCTCAGTCGTTCTGATTGAAACACCGGCCAATCCGACCAATAGCCTTGTTGATATTGCCGCGATCCGGCGTGTCGCAGACAAGATTGCAGAAAAGCAGAACGGGCATCGTCCTGTTATCGTTTGCGATAATACTCTGCTTGGCCCGGTTTTCCAGAAGCCACTCGATCATGGCGCAGATCTGTCGCTTTACTCGCTGACGAAATATGTGGGAGGCCATTCCGATCTGATTGCCGGTGCCGTCCTTGGCGCAAAGGCGGTCGTTAAACAGGTAAAGGCGCTGCGCGGTGCCATTGGCACACAGCTGGACCCGCATTCCTGCTGGATGCTTGGCCGTTCGCTGGAAACGCTTGGCATTCGCATGGATCGCGCTGACAAGAACGCCTTGGCGATAGCCGAATTTCTGCGTGACCATCCCAAGGTCGGGAAGCTGCACTATCTGCCTTTTGAAGATGCAGCATCCGATGTTGGTCAATTGTTCAAACGCCAATGCACAGGAGCAGGGTCAACCTTTTCATTTGATATCAAAGGTGGTCAGGCAGCGGCATTCCGCTTTCTCAATGCATTGCAGATTTTGAAACTGGCAGTCAGCCTTGGTGGAACGGAATCGCTTGCAAGCCATCCGGCAGCGATGACACATTCAGGCGTTCCGATTGAAGTGCGTGAACGCATCGGCGTGCTGGAATCAACTATTCGCCTGTCGATTGGTATCGAGCATCCCGATGATCTGATTGCTGATCTGACTCAGGCACTGGAAGCTGCGTGAATAGAGGCTGGTGAGATGATGGTGCGGGTGGTCGGAATCGAACCGACACTCCTTTCGGAACCGGATTTTGAGTCCGGCGCGTCTACCAGTTCCACCACACCCGCACATGACTGCCGAAGCAGTTTGATATGGTCCAAAAACGGACAGCGGGGAGGGATATACCGGCTAAACGAAACGAGGTCAATTACCCTCAAGCCGCTTGACTGATTATACTTACAGCCAAGCGCAAATATAAACAGGACAGGCGACCGAGCTTGCATCAAGCGGCTATCAGTTGCCTGTTCTTACAGCGGTTCCAGTTAAGACTGAATCGTTGGAACCGCTGTAACGGTTTGGTTTTACGCATTATCCGACGCAAAACCGCTACGCATTCTTCGAAATGCGCTCTAATACCAAGGCGGCTCAAGATGCTGACGCATCACGACTCGAAAAGTTCAACCGCCACTCGGGCTTAACCAAACTCCATGAGTCATACTCATGGAGTTTCGGTATAATCTCAGCGGCGAAGATTATACTCGACGATATTCCAGCAGACGAGAAAGGCAATGAAGCCCAAGACGATGAGGTCAATTGTCTTCAGATAAGAGAGATATTCCAACATAGCGCATCTCCTTCCCAAGGGAGGCGCTTTGGAATTTTTGAAGCGGCGAATGAGGGCCGTGCTAATTCATATACTTGATTGCTTTGGAGTAAAAACTTCAAAGCAACCAACTCAAACCCTCATTATTCGCCTGCCATGCTTGATTTCAGGCGCTCTCCCATAAACAAGGATAGCACAGTGCGCTGTTTTCTCAAGTATTTGTTCTATTTTTCTTTTTGCTGAAGCCGGCTTTATTTCCGTTCCGTAAAATTGCGGATGCGATTTCGGATGATACGGGTCAGATTGCGTGTACGCTGATAAAGATGGATTTGCGATGCCGCCTGACGGACCTGCTTGTCTACTCCCGGTGTCAAACCAATTACCAAAGTTTCGATGGTTTCTCGCTCCTGAAACAAGCGTGACATGACAGGATGATCCGGCACGGCGCATGAATCAGTCCGCGTGATATTGGTGTCTTCCAGATGGTTTTTCACCACCTCGATCATCAGCAACATGCCGGGCGAGTAGGCTTGCAGGGTTTCGTCATAGGCGGTTTTCCATGTCCATGCTTCGCCAGAAACCGTGAAGACAATCAGGATCGCGATCACGCGGCCATCGAGTTCAAGTGTGTGGATGCGTACACAATCGCGCTCTGCAAGATTGTTAACTGCTTCGCGTGCAAAGGCTGCACGGAAACGGTCGACTGCCATGGCTGTACCGCGGCGTCCTTTCCATCCGCTCGCTTCAAGCGTCAGGAAATGCTCGAATGCAAAACGCACTTCGTCGGGTGTGCGCGCAATGCGATGTGCGAGTTCACCTTGTTCGGCGAGACGGCGCCATAGGCGGCTATATTCGCGGCGATGGTGCGGACCAATCGCTTGTTTGACATAGGTTTCCCCATCAAGCTCGCTCTGAAGAAATGGACGCGATTTTTGCTCTATGGAAACGATTGGTAGCTGACGACCAACTGCCACGGATCGAATGAGCTTTGCGACGGCACCGTCGGCGCGCATTTCAGGAAGAACAAGCACGTCCGGCATTTTAATATGATCACGCGCCAGAATATCGAAAAGATCTTCGACAACGCCGACAGGATCGTCGTGATCGATTAGCGGTGTGCCCTGTGGGCCGAACGGTGTTGCCCATGCGCGAATAACAGGAGATGAGAGTGGCAGTCCGGGGCGTTCAATCGTGTAAGGCATGACGAAACGCAGCCGGCTACGGATTTCGTTTTCGTCGCGCATGACCATGAATCGCACTTCACGATCTTCCAGACGCGGCATCGCTGGTGCGAGGAAGCGCGCATTGAAAAAGATGTTGGGTTCGATTGTCCGGCTGCTTAAGTGATCGAGTTCGTCGCGCAGCTCAAAACCGGCCGATGCACCATAGATCGCAAGCTTGCGCGGAATATCGCGACTGCTGTGCAGGCTTTCCTCCAGACGTTTGGTGGCATCCATTGCAGCGACGCTGTCGGAAAGTTGTGAGATGATGCGAGCCGTATGTCCGCCTGCGGATTCCTCAAGCAAAGGTTTTGCGGCCATTAGAAAATCTCCTCCGAGCTATTGCTGCGGGCGTCAGAAGCGCGATTTCGGGGAATGAGAATAAACATAGTGATATGCATCGTTTTATGCACGGCGGTTGAGAGCAGAATGGCTTCAAGAAGCATCGAGAAAGCGGTCGAGAAAGCCGCTCCCATCAGACCGAAACGCGGGATGAGAATCAAATTGAGGCCAATGTTTACTGCAAGTGTAACCGCATAAAGCAGAGCGCAGATATTCTGCTTGCCTGACATGTTCAGCAGACTTTCGGCAGGTCCAACACTTGCGCGCGCAATTACGCCGATGATGAGAATGAAAAGTAGCGGATAGCCTTCGGTGAAGGCACTGCCGAACAGCATGAGCAGCGGATAGCCTAGCGCCAGAATGAACAGGCCTAGAAACAGTGTCGGCCAGAATGTCCAGCGTGTTGAGGCTTCTGCAAAGCTTGCAAATTCCGCATGATCGCCACTGTGAAGAAGATCGGAATAGCGTTGCGCCACGCTCGCTTTGACTGCAAAATAGACGAAGTGTGCAAGCGCCATGATTTTGGTAGCAGCGAAATAGATCGCCACATGCTGGGGGTCCATAGCATGACCGACCATCAGCACGTCGACATTGATGAGCAGGAAGAAAAAGCCTTCAACGAGGAAGATCGGTAAGGCGACCTTCATCCACTGGGCGAACAATATTTCTCGTTGTCCTGATGGGATGTCTCTCTTCAAGGAGCGATCAAGCATCAGCCATTGCCCAACCGTAGTCGCCCATGTAGCGGCGATAGAAACTCCAAGAGCTGTGGTGGCTGTGGAAGGCAAGCTGGCTGCGTGAGCTGCGATCATGAAGATCAGTACAAGCAGAGGGCGGATGATATAGCTTGGTGTGAGCGCCATCATGATCCATGTGCGCGAACGAGCGATGCCATCAAGCATATTGCCAAGTGCGATCATTGGCAGGCAGATAAAGCCGAGAATGAACGGGATAAGATAATAGGTCTCGATCCGATCTTTCAGAAGCAATAGCAGTACCGCGCCAAACAAGGCGATTGCAGTCGCTGAGCCAAGAGCAAAAAGACGGCCAGCATATAGAATACCACGAAGTGGATTAAACAGATTGCGCTGAACATATTCAGGCACATAACGGATGATGGTGGTGTGCAAACCAAAGCAGGCGAGATCACCGATGATGATCATGGAAAGCCACACCAGAACGAAAATCCCGTATTGGAATTCACCCATCCAGCGCGCCAGAATAACCTGAGAAATAAGCGCAATCGCTGCACTTGCAACACGCACGGAAAAGGCAAGAAGTGAAGCGCGCTGCGCATCGGCTTGCGGACCAGAGCCAAGCAGAATAGCATCGACCCGCTCCGTTACGGGACGAAGCCTAGCTGCGATCCTGCCAGGTAGAACCCGGCTCGCTGCTTTTGCTGCCGAAAAGCGCACTCTTTGCCAACCCTGTTTATCGCGGCCCCTGTTAGGTATCCGCTATTTCTGCTGATCTTCTGAAGGACCATCGTGTATCTGCATTCCGCACTGTGCCGGACCGCAGTAGCCGAACATTAGATGGCAGTTCTTTAAAAAGGTAAAAAGAAACGGCCCCTCCTGTCAAAGCGAAGCCAAATTGAAAGAGATGGTAATTACTTTCTGAACGTATCAGTTTTCGCGCAACTACTGAAATACTGTCGATAAACAGAAAAGGCTCCGGAAAGCTGCGCTGGATTTTATTCAAGTTAGGTGGCCAATTGTGGAGCGAAAAGAAAAAACCCGGCGATTGTGCGCCGGGTTTTTTGTTTGATAGCTTGCTTTGAGGCGCTTATTCAAACGCGCCGTGACAATGCTTATATTTCTTTCCTGAGCCGCAAGGGCAGGCTTCGTTGCGGCTGACCTTGCCCCATGTGGTCGGGTCTGCCGGATCACGATCGCCAGCCGGGATGACGCGTTCATCCTGCTGATGTTCAGCCCATGCATTTTCATCAAAGTCATTCTCGCCGGTCGTGCTGTCGATATGACGGCCGGTCATCGGCGGAAGCTCAGGCTCTGGCGGAGCTTCGCGAACGATTTCAACGCGCATCAGCTGCGTGATGACCACTTCGCGCAGATTGGCAAGCAGAGCCTGGAACAGCTCGAAGCCTTCAGTCTTGTACTCGTTCAGCGGGTCGCGCTGAGCATAACCACGGAAACCAACGACCGAACGAAGGTGGTCGAGATTAACCAGATGCTCACGCCAGAGGTTATCAAGCGACTGCATGATCACCGATTTCTCGATGTAGGTCATGATCTGCGCACCGAAGCGCTCTGCCTTCTCGGCAGCGGCCTTGTCAGCTGCTTCCTTGATACGGGTTTCAAACTCTTCTTCGGCGATACCCTCTTCCTTGGCCCAGTCTTCCACCGGTAGGACGAGGTTAAGTTTGGTAAGAATATCGTCCTTAAGACCGGCAATATCCCACTTTTCTGCGTAAGCATCCTTGGGGATACGAAGAGCAACCATGTCCTCAATAACTTCGTGACGCATTTCGTTCACGGTCTCGGTCAGGTCTTCTTCGTCCATGATTTCAAGGCGCTGCTCGAAGATCACCTTACGCTGATCGTTCATCACGTCGTCGTATTTGAGCAGGTTCTTACGGATTTCGAAGTTACGGGCTTCAACCTTGGTCTGCGCCTTTTCAAGCGCCTTATTGATCCACGGGTGAACGATGGCTTCGTCTTCCTTGAGGCCGAGCTTCTGCAGCATTCCGTCCATCCGGTCGGAGCCGAAGATGCGCATCAGATCGTCCTGCAGCGACAGGAAGAACTTTGAGCGGCCCGGATCGCCCTGACGGCCCGAACGACCGCGCAGCTGGTTGTCGATACGGCGGCTTTCGTGACGCTCGGTGGCGAGAACATAAAGACCGCCAGCAGCGAGAGCCTTTTCTTTCAGCTTCGCAATATCAGCCTTGATCTCGGCAATTTTTGCAGTGCGCTCTGCGCCTTCAGGCATATCCGAAAGCTCTTCGTGAATGCGCATTTCAAGATTGCCGCCGAGCTGAATATCCGTACCGCGACCTGCCATGTTGGTGGCGATGGTCACTGCACCCGGAACACCAGCCTGCGCGATAATAAAGGCTTCCTGCTCGTGATAACGGGCATTCAGAACCTGGAAGCCCTTGATGCCCTCTTTGCGCAGTCGCTCTGCCAGAAGTTCCGACTTTTCAATCGACGTTGTGCCGACGAGAACCGGCTGGCCCTTTGCGTGCGAAGCCTGAATGTCACGCACAATGGCTTTGTATTTTTCTTCAACCGTACGATAAACTTCGTCGTCTTCATCGAGACGCTTGACCGGCAGGTTGGTCGGAATTTCCAGAACTTCCAGACCGTAGATGTTGCCGAATTCTTCCGCTTCCGTCGCAGCTGTACCGGTCATGCCGGAGAGCTTGGTGTACATACGGAAATAGTTCTGGAACGTGATCGAAGCCAGTGTCTGATTTTCAGGTTGGATTGTGACGTGTTCCTTGGCTTCCAGTGCCTGATGCAGACCTTCCGAGAAACGGCGGCCCGGCATCATACGGCCGGTGAATTCGTCGATGATGACGATTTCGTCGTTGCGGACGATGTAGTCCTTGTCACGCTGGAACAGTTTGTGAGCGCGCAACGCGTTGTTCAGGTGGTGAACGACAGCAACGTTTTCGATGTCGTAAAGGCTTTCACCCTTGAGGTGTCCTGCAGCTTCAAGAAGCTGTTCAACCTTTTCGGTGCCGACTTCTGTAAAGATCGCGGTTTTCTGTTTTTCATCGATTTCAAAATCTTCCGGCTCAAGAGCAGGAATGAAAGTGTCGATGAGGTTGTAGAAATCTGAACGGTCTTCGAGTGGACCGGAAATGATCAGCGGCGTACGCGCTTCGTCGATGAGGATCGAATCCACTTCGTCGACGATGGCGTAGTTGTGACCGCGCTGGACCATCTGGGCACGTTCGTACTTCATGTTATCGCGTAGATAATCGAAGCCGAGCTCGTTGTTGGTGCCGTAGGTGATGTCGCAGCCGTAAGCAGCCTGACGCTCATTGTCGTCGAGACCATGCTTGATAACGCCCACGGTCAGACCGAGGAAGTTATAAAGCTTGCCCATGGTTTCGGCATCGCGGGTAGCGAGGTAATCGTTGACCGTCACCACATGCACGCCCTTGCCTTCAAGAGCGTTGAGGTAAACAGGCAGCGTCGCCATCAGCGTCTTGCCTTCACCGGTGCGCATTTCGGCGATGCCGCGTTCATGCAGCACCATGCCGCCGATCAACTGCACGTCGAATGGGCGCATACCGAGAACGCGCTTGGCGGCTTCGCGAGCCGTCGCAAAAGCGTCGGGAAGCAATGCATCCAGTTTCTTGCCCTGAGCGAGTTCAGCGCGGAATTCCGCAGTCTTCGCCTGAAGCTGTTCGTCGGTGAGTGCTTCGTAATTCTTCTCAAGCGCAGTAATCTGTTCTGCACGAACCCGCAGTGATTTCACTTGGCGGTCGTTGGATGAACCGAATATCTTGCGGGCGAGGCCGCCAAAGCTGACCATTCCTGGTCCTTTCCTGTCCGTTCGGCCGGAAGCGCTTCCGGCAATGTCGAATGCTTTATTCACGCGTATTGAAACAAATGCAAGAAAACTACGTTGTAAAAGCTGCCAAATACGGCGCATTTTTCACGCAATTCCCCCGTGGCTTACTGGACGCCAAGCCGAAGGACAGATAAGAGGGGCTTGAAGCGATGTCAATGTTGCTCGACAGGCCGGAAAACCTGTCTTTTCTCGCGGATAATAGTGTTTTCGGGCCAAATTCCGCCGCATTCATGGGGCCGGTAGACGGTCTCGAAGGAGAGAATCTCATATGAAAGCCATTCTCAAAGCCCCTTATCGCAAGGCTCTTGCTGTCCTCGCAACTTCGGTTGCGCTTGCTGGTTTCAGCAGTTCGGCTGTCTTTGCGCAGGATGCAGCTAAACCCGCTGAAGCAGCAACTTCTGCCGCAGCGTCCGAAGATCCGGCAAAGGTTCTTGCCACCGTCAATGGCAAGGATATCACCGTCGGTGAAGTCGATCAGGCCGCTGGCGACCTCGATCCGCAGTTCGCGCGCCTTCCTGCCGAGCAGCGCCGTCTGGCAGCTCTCGCAGCACTCATCGACATCAAGGCGATGGCTGGCGAAGCAACGAAAGAAAAGCTCGATCAGAGCGACGATTTCAAGAAGCGCATGGAATTCCTGCGTGAACGCGCACTGCACAACGAATATTTCAAGGATGCGGTTGTCGACAAGATTTCGGACGCCGACGTTCGCGCTCGCTATGACAAGGAAATCGCAGCGATCGCTCCACAGAATGAAGTGCGTGCACGTCACATTCTCGTGAAGACGAAGGAAGAAGCTGAAGCCATCATCAAGAAGCTTGAAGGCGGCGCGAAGTTTGAAGATCTCGCCAAGGAAAGCTCGACCGATGGCACCGCTGCCAATGGTGGTGATCTTGGCTACTTCTCCGAAGGCCAGATGGTTCCTGAGTTTGAAAAGGCTGCCTTTGCATTGAAGCCAGGTGAATACACCAAGGAACCGGTGCAGTCGCAGTTTGGCTTCCACGTCATTCAGCTTGAAGATCGACGCACCAAGCAGCCACCGGCATTCGATCAGGTGTCCGAGCAGATCCGTTCGATCATCATGCGTGAGCGTTATGTCGAAATGGTCAAGAAGCTGCGTGATGGCATGAAGATCGAATACAAGGATCCTGCTGTCGATAAAGCCATGAAGGAAGCCGCAGCGGCACAGGAACAGGGTGATGACGGCGATGCGCCGGATGCAGCCCAGCCGCAGCAGTAAGCTTTGAGTTCATGAAAACGCCCCGGATTTCCGGGGCGTTTTTTATTTGGATATCGGGCGGTTTGCAGCAAGATGAAATTATGAAACCGCTCGATCTTTTTATTTAGTCGCATTGTCCTGCGCAAAACCGCTTCGCACTTTTGCTGGAAATGCTTTAGTTATCGCTTGATTTTATGCTGCAAACCTTTCCAATGCAGCAGAATCAAATCGCATCTCTTGAGGCAATCATGTCTGCGTCCGTATCACCGCTTGCTCCAAAACATTATCCATCAATGCCGGTCATTCACGGCGTCCGCATCGCAACAGCTGCAGCCGGTATCAAATATAAGGGCCGCACGGATGTCATGCTGATGGTGTTCGAGAAGCCTGCCGAAGCAGCAGGTGTTTTCACTCGCTCACTATGCCCTTCCGCACCTGTGGATTTCTGCCGTCAGAACCTCGTGCATGGCAAGGCACGCGCTGTTGTAGTGAATTCGGGCAATGCCAATGCCTTCACCGGCCTAAAAGGCCGTGAGGCAACGGAAGCAACAGCTCGAGCCGCAGCCAAGGCTGTCGGATGCAACACTACGGATGTGTTTCTTGCGTCCACCGGCGTTATCGGCGAGCCGCTTGATGCGTCCAAGTTTTCCGGTCTTCTGGACGACATGGCAAAATCTGCCAGCGACAATTTCTGGACTGAAGCTGCCAAAGCAATCATGACGACCGATACCTATCCGAAAGTTGCGACCGAAACGGTTCTGCTCGGACAGGTTCCGGTAACGATCAATGGCATCTCTAAGGGTGCAGGCATGATCGCGCCTGACATGGCGACGATGCTTTCATTCGTTGTTACGGATGCGCCGATCAAGGCTGACGTTCTGCAGAGCCTGCTTTCCAAGGGCGTCGGTTCGACGTTCAATGCAGTGACGGTTGATAGCGATACATCCACCTCTGATACGCTTATGCTGTTTGCAACAGGATCGGCGGCAGAACGCGGCGCACCTGAAATTACGGACGCTTCCGACAAGCGTTTGGGTGATTTCAAAAAGGCTCTGGCTCGCGTGTTGAAGTCGCTGGCACTTCAGGTCGTGCGCGATGGTGAAGGTGCGCGCAAAATGGTCGAAGTCGAAGTGACCGGCGCGAAGTCGGCTGCTTCTGCCAAAAAGATTGCACTTTCAATTGCCAATTCGCCATTGGTAAAAACCGCTGTTGCCGGTGAAGATGCCAACTGGGGCCGTGTCGTCATGGCTGTCGGCAAGGCTGGTGAACCGGCTGATCGCGATCTGCTGGCTATCTGGTTTGGCGATATTCGCGTGGCGCATCAGGGCGAGCGTGACCCGGCTTATTCCGAAGAAGCGACCTCTGCTTATATGCAGGGCGAGGACATCCTCATTCGCGTTGATCTGGGGATCGGAAAGGGCAAGGCAACTGTCTGGACCTGCGATCTGACCAAGGAATATGTGGCGATTAACGGCGACTACAGAAGCTAATGTTTCGGGTTACAGTGGCCTGCAAATTGCGTTCTTCTTCGCTTCCGGTGCGCATGTAGCTTTAAGTACACTCCGCTCCGGTTCTCGAAGATCAACATTTTCGGCACACTGGAACTCTGAAACGGAGGAGAGAATTTGAATATGTCAAATCTTGCTATCGTTCGCCAGTTGGAGGCCGTTGGCTTCCGTGCCTGGCCCGCGACGTCTGTTCACTATGATGGAACATGGGCGATACGCATGACGGCAGCACATCCTTCGAAGCGGCTCAATTCGGTCAATCCGCTTGATCCGGGTGATACGCGCGATATTCCGGCGCGTATCGAACAGGCAGCGCAGCGGTTTCGCGTTTATGGCCGGGTTCCCTGTTTCAGGCTTTCGCCGCTGGCTCCTGTCGAGCTTGAAAATTATCTCGAAGGTCTCGGCTGGCAGCGCAAGGATGAAACCATTGTCATGACCGCCAATCTTGGCGAGCTTGATCTTACAGCTGAGCGCGATGAAACACCCTTGAAAGACATTGGTCGTTTTGTCGATGCTTCTATCGCTATTCATGGTCGCCCGACAGAACTTCGTCCAGGTTTCTCGGAATTGCTGGATGGCATTCGTCCTAACAAGGGGATGTTCGTTCTGGAAGAAGCAGGTCGCGCAGTTTCCAATGTGCTTTGCGTGCAGGATGGTGCGATGGCGGGTCTGTTTGACGTTGGCACTTTGCCTGAAGCACGCCGTAAGGGACATGGCCGTGTGTTGATTGGTGCGACGCTGAAATGGGCCAAGTCGCTTGGCGCAAAAACTGCCTGGCTGCAGATAGAAGCGGATAATGTTGCGGGACTGGCACTCTATGAGCGCTTTGGCTTTCAGGAAGCCTATCGCTACGCCTATCGGGAGAGCAATGAGAAATGAGCGAGATTAAATCCCGCCGTATAATACTGGTTGCAGCCTGTGCGCTGGTTGATGCTGATGGTCGCGTGCTTCTTGCACAGCGTCCGGAGGGCAAATCACTTGCAGGTCTATGGGAGTTTCCGGGCGGCAAGGTAGAAGTTGGTGAAACGCCTGAAGAAACGCTGATCCGTGAGCTTCAGGAAGAAATCGGCGTGACGACAAAGGTTGCCTGTCTCGCCCCGCTCACTTTTGCCAGCCACACCTATGATGACTTTCATCTTTTGATGCCGCTCTATGTCTGTCGCCGCTTTGAAGGTGTGGCACAGGGGCTGGAAGGACAGGCACTGAAATGGGTGCGCCCAAAGGATATGCGCGACTATCCGATGCCGCCAGCTGATGAGCCGTTGATCCCGTTTCTGATCGATTTGTTGTGAGCTGTGGAAAGACTCAAAATAGCTGACAATTCCTTACGATTTACAGCGCGCGTTAATCGATGATTCACTCCGCTGCGGCATTCTCCGAATTAAGTGCCTCGGAGTTAAGCCCATGAGTTTCGATAATAATTATTTTAGTGCAGATCATAATGAATATACGCCGGGCCCACTCTCGAAAGCTGGTCGCGGTATCTTGCGCGTTGTGCTTCTTTTCGGCTCGGCAGCTGTTGCTCTTGCACTGATTATTGTGCCGGTCTTAAACGATCAGGCGAATAAGGTTGCGGCCCAATCGGTGTTGCCAGAGGGCATTGATCGGACCATGACAGGGTCGATCAAGCGTGACCCCGTTGTGATACGCAAAGCGCCGGTTCGCCCGATCTGTGTTATTGATGCAGATGGCAGTCATACGGGCGATTGCTGATAAGTTTTGAGTTTCGTATTCCCGCATACAAAACTGCATCACACTTTTGCTGGAACCACTCTATTCGACGTTTTTAAGTGCATCAGCCAGTGAGGCCTTGGCAGAGCCAGGCTTCAGTGGCTTTTGTTGTGATTCATGCGGTGCCCAGCCCGACAGCCAGATTGTCGAGAAGGTTGCGCGGATGCGGCCATCCGGATCGCTGAACCGTTCGGCATAGATTTCCGCTGCCCGCAGGAAAAGCTTCTTTGAAACCGGTTTGCGCGAACGATCACGCAACACATTCTGCATACCCATGGCGCGCAGATCGGCCATCAGATTGAAAATGCTATCATAGCGCACCGTAACGTTATCAACGTCCGTCACCGGAAGTGCAAAACCTGCTCGTTGCAGAAGACCGCCGACATCGCGAACATCCGCGAAAGGGAAAATGCGCGGCGAAGCACCACCCGTCAGCTCGATTTCAGCCTGTAAAAGACTTTCGCGCAGCTCGCCCAAAGTCCCGTTGCCGCTGAGCGCCGCGAGAAACAGCCCGTCAGGCTTCAACGCCCGGGCAATCTGTATCATTGCGCCCGGGGTATCATTGGTCGAATGCAGTGACAGCAGCGAAACGATGAGATCGGTGCTCTGAGGTTTGAGCGGCAAGGCTTCTTCATCGGCGACAATTGCCGGGAAGGGGCCGTCAATAAAAGCTGTATCGCGTTCGATGCGCAAAACCATATCTGCTTTGCCTGACCGTGCAATGGCAGCTGCTGCAAGACCATTATGGCCCGCAAGGTCAATCGCCACGGAGAAGTGACGCTCGACAGCATCAAGCCTGTCTTCCAGATCGTCCGCTACTCTGCGCAGCAAAAAGTCCGCACCGGACACCGCACGTCTGAAGGCACGGCGGCGGAACGCCAGCTGGAGGTCGCGATCAAAAATCGCATTTTCAGACGATTGGGCAGCCATTGCGATTCCGTCTTCTCTTTCGGATATGCGTCAGTAATATAGATAGGAGCGTAGATGCATTCGAACGGGGGCGAATGCAATGGTTGATGACGACAGGTCGCATCAAAGCTTGTTGTTCAGGCTTAAATCGGGGGTGCTTGGCGTTGTTCGCAGCGGCTTACGCATGTCTGCCGATATTCTGTTTCCAGCGAGCTGTATCGGTTGCCGCATACAGGTTTCCGAACCCGGGACGCTTTGTCCGCATTGCTGGTCGCAGCTGCGCTTTATCGAAAAGCCTTATTGTCCGGTGCTTGGCATTCCGTTCAATCATGATTTTGGCGAGAATTTCATGAGCGCTGAAGCAATCGCCGATCCACCGCCATTTCGCCGCCTGCGCTCAGCTGTGTTGCATAGGGGCGCTGCACAGCGCATGGCGGTAGCACTCAAGTTTCATGATCGAACCGATCTTGCGCCGTGGATGGCGCGCTGGATGCAACGCGCCGGAAGCGAGTTGCTGGATGAGTGCGATGTTATTTTGCCTGTCCCTTTGCACAAATGGCGGTTTTGGTCGCGCCGCTTCAACCAGTCGGCAGAGCTGGCGCGTGCTTTGGCACAATTAAGCAGCAAGCCTTTTGCACCACAGGCGGTTAAGCGTATTCGGCGTACCAACCAGCAGATCGGGCTTGGTTTGAAAGAGCGCAAGCGGAATGTCGATGGCGCCTTCCGGGTGCCAAAGGAGCATGACATTCATGTGCGAGGACGGCGCGTGCTGCTGATCGATGATGTTTATACGACGGGATCAACGGTGAAGGCTGCCACGCGGGCGCTGCTGCGCGGCGGTGCAAAAAGCGTGGATGTGCTGACATTCAGCCGGGTTCTGCCGGATTAGTGAACACATGAGGGGCTTCCAGATCGTTGTTTTGCCACTTATATAGAGGCCAACGAATGGAGTTTTATATGACTGACGTCACCATCTATACCCGCCCTGGATGCCCTTACTGCACGCGCGCAGTTGGCCTTTTGAAGAACAAGGGCGTTGAGTTTAACGAAATCAATGCAGGCGCTACACCTGAACTGCGTGCAGAAATGCAGGCGCGTTCAGGCCGCAATACCTTCCCGCAGATTTTTGTCGGTTCTGTACATGTTGGCGGTTGCGACGATCTCTTTGCTCTCGACAATGCTGGCAAGCTCGATGGCCTGCTTGCGACCGGCGAACTGAACTAACATCATGATGGGGGAGACACCTATGAGCACTTTTCGCGCTGCTGCCGTTCAGATGCGTTCGGGCACCGATGTGGCCCGCAATGTTGAAGCGATGGAAAAACTTGTTTCCGATGCTGTGGCAAAGGGTGCTCAATATGTGCAAACCCCTGAAATGACCGGAGCGCTGATGCGCGATCGTGCGGCACTTTTTGCAAGTCTGCGCGATGAAAATGAAGACCTTGTTTTCAAAGCAGCATCGGCACTTGCAAAGAAGCACGGCATATTTCTGCATATTGGTTCAACGGCTATTGCAGCCGGTGACGGTAAGATTGCCAATCGTGGCGGTATCTTTGCGCCTTCTGGTGAGAAGATTGCGACCTATGACAAGGTTCATATGTTTGATGTCGATCTCGACAATGGCGAAAGCTGGCGCGAATCGGCAACCTATGAGCCGGGCAAGGAAACGGTGATTGCCGAATTGCCTTTTGCCAAGGTTGGCATGGCGGTCTGCTACGATATTCGTTTCCCGCAACTGTTTCGCGCTCAGGCGCTGGCGGGCGCCAATGTGATTACGGGACCAGCTGCTTTCACACGTCAGACGGGTGAAGCGCATTGGCATGTTTTGCAGCGTGCGCGTGCGATTGAAAATGGTGCATTCCTGATTTCTGCAGCTCAGGGCGGTGTGCATGAAGATGGTCGCGAGACTTATGGTCATTCGCTGATCGTTTCGCCATGGGGCAAGGTTCTGGCGGAAGCGGCGCATGATGAGCCGGGTGTAATCGTTGCGAATATTGACGTCAGCGAAAGCACTGCTGCGCGTGCGAAAGTGCCGAACCTCAAGAATGCGCGTGAGTTTTCAGTGAAGATCGCCCAAGAGAAACAGGACGCATAATCTATGATCCGCTTTTCGCTTCATTGCGATCACGGCCATGAATTTGAAGGCTGGTTTCGCGACAATGCCGATTTCGATCGGCAGTCGGAGCGGAGACTCGTCTCTTGCCCTGTCTGCAACTCGCCGGAAATCCAGAAGTCGCTGATGGCACCTGCCGTCTCCACCAGTCGCTCGAAAGAGCAGGTGGCGATTGCCATGGGCGAAGCACAGAAGCAGATGCTTGAACAAATGCGGGAGCTGAGTCGCAAGGTCCGTGAAAACGCGGATTATGTTGGCGATCAGTTTGCCGAAGAAGCGCGCAAGATCCACTTTGGTGAGACTGAAGCGCGGGGCATTTACGGCGAAGCGTCCAAGGAAGATGTTCACTCACTCATCGAAGACGGCGTTGATGTGATGCCTTTGCCTGTCTTCCCAGAAGACAAGAACTGACATTAAACGATTTTTGATTGCGTGAGGGGTCACGGCGCATGAAACTGATGGATTCCGCGCCTTTCCTGCTAATAGCGACGGGCATACTGCTGGGGCTCATTCTGCCGCTGGGGAAGATCGCTGCCGAAGCAGGTGTTCCGCCTGCAATGTGGACATTCCTGTTTTCAGCCAGCGCGGGGATTATTCTGCTTCTGGTTTTGCTTGTGAGCAAAAAGCGGGTTGGATTTTCGGGTGGCAGGCTGCGTTATTATATTTGCACTGCCGCGATTTCCTATGCGCTGCCCAATCTCCTGATCCTTTCTGCCATCCCGCGGCTCGGTGCGGGTTTCACTGGTATCATGTACACGCTGTCGCCTGTCATGACGCTGCTCATTTCGATGGGGTTTGGTCTTCGTCGACCGAATGGTTTGGGTATCGCGGGCATTATCGTAGGCTTCATCGGCGCAATTATGGTTGCAATGACGCGTGGCGAGGTTGGCAAGCCTGCCGATCCGCTATGGATCGGGCTTGCACTTCTCATTCCGGTTTTTCTTGCGATGGGGAATGTCTATCGCACTCTCGACTGGCCGAAAAATGCTGATCCGACCGAGCTTGCGGCGGGAAGTCACTTGGCTGCAGCCGTGATGCTGTTGATCGGGATTTTTGTATTTAATGGTAACTTCCCGATTGAGACACTGGCGCTTGCGCCGATAACGGCAGTTGCTCAGGCCATTGCGTCAGCTGGCATGTTTGCCTTGTTTTTCCGTCTGCAGGCTGTTGGTGGTCCGGTCTACCTTAGCCAAATCGGTTATGTGGCGGCAGCGCTGGGGCTGATTTCCGGCACGTTATTCTTGGGTGAAAACTATCCGCCGCTCACATGGATCGGCGCAGTCGTCATCGCCATCGGTGTGGCGCTGACGACAAAAGCCCAAAAACGCTGATTAGCTAATTATTGAGGGCGCTCAGCGAGAACCATGTAGTTCACATCGGTATCGCGTGAACGGCTCCAGCTATCAGCGAGCGGATTGTAGGTTACGCCCAATTTGTCGATGAGATTGAGACCGGCTTTGGAAAGTGCTGTTTCGAGCTCTTCCGGGCGCACCAGCTTTTCATATTGATGTGTGCCGCGCGGCAGCCAACGCAGCACATATTCCGCTCCGATGATAGCGAGGCCATAAGCTTTGAGCGTGCGGTTGATGGTGGCGACAAACATCAGGCCACCCGGCTTCACCATTTCGCTGGTCGCAGACATGAACAGATCGACGTCAGAGACGTGCTCAACCACTTCCATGTTGAGTACGACATCGAATTGCTCGCCAGCTTCGGCAAGAGCTTCAGCAGTGGTCGCGCGATAATCGACTTCGACACCGCTTTGGGCTGCATGAATTTTTGCGACTTCGATATTGGTTTCGGATGCATCTGCGCCGATCACCGTCGCACCCAGACGCGACATCGGCTCGCACAACAGGCCGCCACCGCAACCGATATCGAGAAAGCGCAGACCTTCAAACGGGCGCGGGCTGTTCGGGTCGCGGTTGAATTTTTCGCAGACCTTTTCCTTGATATAGGCAAGGCGCGTCGGATTAAACTTATGGAGCGGACGGAACTTGCCCTGCGGGTCCCACCATTGCGCAGCGATGCGCGAAAAATGCTCGATTTCGGAAGCATCGATCGTGGTGCGGGCAGTCTCGGTCATATCATTCTCCTGCGGAAGCGCGTGCAATCCTGCTCTCAAGGTAGCGCTCTAAAGTCAAGGATCAAATCAAATTCCAGAATCCGAAGCGTTGATTATTGTTTCACGGGAATCACACCCTTGCGGAAGCGCGACATTTTAGCTATGTGACCCCGGGTTTGTCTGTCGCAAGAAAATAATGTTTCGGCAGGCGTTAGTGTAATTTTTCAAAAGACGGGACGTATCCTTAAATGGCGCGCATCGTGATGAAATTCGGCGGCACTTCTGTGGCCGATCTGGAACGCATCTCTAATGTGGCGCGCCACGTCAAACGTGAAGTCGATGCGGGCAATCAGGTTGCCGTTGTCGTCTCCGCAATGTCGGGCAAGACGAACGAACTGGTCAACTGGGTGCAGAACATGCCCAAGGTTGCCGGTGGCACGTCACCTTTTTACGATGCACGCGAATATGACGCGATTGTTGCTTCTGGCGAGCAGGTAACGAGCGGCCTTCTGGCCATCGCGCTGCAGTCCATTGGCGTTGACGCGCGTTCGTGGCAGGGCTGGCAGATTCCGATCAAGACCGACAATGCGCATGGCGCAGCGCGCATTCAGGAAATCGACGGATCAGAAATCATCCGCCGCATGGAAATGGGGCAGGTTGCCGTTGTTGCCGGTTTCCAGGGTATCGGTCCTGATAATCGCATCGCAACACTTGGCCGCGGTGGTTCGGATACATCGGCTGTTGCCATTGCAGCGGGCGTTAAGGCTGACCGTTGCGACATCTATACCGATGTCGATGGCGTTTACACGACTGATCCACGTATTGAACCCAAGGCAAAGCGCCTTTCCCGCATTACATTTGAAGAAATGCTGGAAATGGCTTCGCTTGGTGCCAAGGTTCTGCAGGTGCGTTCGGTCGAGCTTGCCATGGTACACAAAGTTCGCACCTTCGTGCGCTCAAGTTTTACGGACCCCAATGCACCGGGCATGGATGATCCGATCAACCCGCCCGGAACACTCATTTGCGACGAGGATGAAATCGTGGAACAGCAGGTCGTCACTGGTATCGCTTATGCGAAGGATGAAGCTCAGATTTCGCTCCGACGCGTGGCCGACCGGCCAGGTATCTCGGCAGCAATTTTCGGCCCTCTGGCCGAAGAGCACATCAATGTCGATATGATCGTCCAGAACGTGTCGGAAGACGGGTCGAAAACCGACATGACCTTCACGATCCCGACCGGCGATATCGACAAGGCACTGCGTGTTCTCGATAAAGTGAAGGGTGAAATCGGTTCGGACAATATCCAGTCTGAAACGGGTCTTGCCAAGATTTCCGTGATCGGTATCGGCATGCGCAGCCATGCTGGTGTTGCCGCCACCGCCTTCAAGGCATTGGCTGAAAAAGGCATCAACATTCGTGCGATCACCACCTCGGAAATCAAGATTTCCATCCTGATTGACGGGCCTTATGCGGAACTCGCTGTCCGCACGCTGCACGGCGTTTACGGTCTCGATAAGTAATCGGCCGATAGACAGATTATTAGCCGGCTCTGTCCGGTCCATTTTGGAACAATGCCGCCCGCTAGAAATAGCGGGCGGCATTTGCTTATTATACAAGTTGTCAGATTTTCTGACGATTAGACTAGACGCGCGTGTCAAAAATGCTCAAAAAGGATTTGGCGTAACGCTTCGCAGGCGGGTAAAGGGAATCGGCTTTGCGACAAGGCTGAGCCTGTACCAAATGAGGAGCCTCCGACGATCATGCGTGATCTGACAACCGGTCCCCGCGTGCTGCTGAAGCGGTTGCGCGAATTGATGGCGGAACCATTGGAGCCGCAGGAACGCCTTGACCGGATTGTCCGTGAAATCGCGCAAAATATGGTCGCGGAAGTTTGCTCCTTCTACATTCTTCGTGCTGATGGCGTGCTTGAACTTTACGCGACCGAGGGGCTTAATCCACAGTCTGTTCATCTGGCGCAGCTGCGTCTGGGGCAAGGCCTCGTCGGTACGATTGCCGCTAGCGCACGCCCTTTGAACCTGACCGATGCGCAAAGCCATCCAGCCTTCGCCTATCTGCCTGAAACGGGTGAAGAAGCCTATAATTCATTCCTCGGTGTTCCTGTTCTTCGCGCTGGCCGCACTTTGGGCGTTCTTGTTGTCCAGAATCAGACCAAGCGGGCATATCGCGAAGACGAGGTTGAAGCACTTGAGACGACAGCAATGGTTCTTGCCGAGATTATCGCCACTGGCGATGGTCTGCGTCTGGCACGTCCAGGTATCGAACTGGATCTCGGCCGTCCGATGAGTGTCACAGGCAATGCGCTCAATGACGGCATCGGCCTTGGTCATGTCGTGCTGCACGAACCGCGCATCGTTGTCACCAACCTCTTCAATGAAGACAGTCAGGCTGAACTGACCCGGCTGGAAACGGCGCTCGGATCTTTGCGCATTTCCATTGACGACATGCTTTCGCGCCGTGATGTGGCTGTGGAAGGTGAGCACCGCGAAGTGCTCGAAGCCTATCGCATGTTCGCACATGATCGTGGTTGGGTGCGTCGTCTGGAAGAAGCCATCCATAACGGTTTGACGGCGGAAGCTGCGGTTGAGAAGGTGCAGAGCGACACGCGTGCGCGCATGGTGCATCTGACCGATCCTTACATGCGCGAACGCCTGTCTGACTTCGATGATCTGGCTAACCGTCTGCTCCGCCAGCTGATGGGGCGCGATGTCAAGACCATCGCCGAATCACTGGCCAAGGACGCCATTATCGTAGCCCGTACCATGGGTGCTGCCGAACTGCTCGACTACCCGCGTGAGCGCTTGCGTGGTGTGGTTCTGGAAGATGGTGCAGCCACCAGCCATGTGGTTATCGTTGCACGCGCAATGGGTATTCCCGTGGTTGGACAGGCCAAGGGCGCCGTTTCCATGGCGGAAAACAATGATGCGGCTATTGTCGATGGTGATGAAGGCATTGTGCATCTGCGCCCACAGTCGGATGTGGAAACCGCTTATGCAGAAAAAGTCCGTTTCCGGGCGCGTCGTCAGGCCCATTATCGCGAATTGCGCGATAAGCCTGCACTGACCAAGGATAGTGTTGAAATCGGCTTGCTGATGAATGCAGGGCTTCTGGTTGATCTGCCGCAGCTTTCTGCTTCAGGTGCCGCAGGTATTGGTCTCTTCCGCACTGAATTGCAGTTCATGGTGGCTTCGACCTTCCCGCGTGCAGAACAGCAGGAACGTCTTTATCGCTCTGTGATTGAGGCTGCTGGCAATAAGCCTGTCACCTTCCGCACGCTCGATATTGGTGGCGACAAGGTTCTTCCTTATTTCCGTACCATGGGTCAGGAAGAAAATCCGGCTCTCGGTTGGCGCGCGATCCGTCTGACGTTGGATCGGCCTGGTTTGCTGCGCACCCAGCTGCGCGCGCTTTTGAAAGCGGCCGGTGGTCGTGAGCTTAAGCTTATGCTGCCGATGGTGACTGAAGTCAGCGAAGTGAAGGCTGCACGCGAGATCATTGATCGCGAAGTGCGTCATCTTTCGCGCTTTGCGCATACGTTGCCGCTCAATCTCAAGCTGGGCGCAATGATCGAAGTGCCTGCGCTTTTGTGGCAGCTCGACGAGCTGATGTCGCTTGTTGATTTTGTCTCCGTTGGCTCAAACGATCTGTTCCAGTTCCTGATGGCGGTTGATCGTGGAAATTCGCTGATTTCTGGCCGTTTCGATCAGTTGTCGCCTGCATTCCTGCGCACGCTGCGTCACATTGTGGCTGCTGGCAATCGTCATGGAAAATCGGTGACATTGTGCGGTGAAATGGCCGGACGCCCATTGACTGCGATGGCGCTGATCGGCCTCGGCTTCCGCTCGATTTCGATGTCGGCTGCGAGCATTGGTCCGGTCAAGGCGATGCTGGCAGCACTTGATGCAGGCAAGCTCAATGCCTTGTTAAATGAGAAGCTCGACAAGCCAAATGGCGCACATTCGCTGCGCGAATTGCTGCTTCAATTTGCCGAAGACAACGATATTCCGCTATAGCGTAGAAAATTGCATGAAATGTTTGGGTGCCGTGCCTTGTGCGTGGCGCTCAATACTGCTTATTCGCGCTGCTATTAAAGTTTTCAGGATATACCAATGATCGCATTGCCACAGGACCGAATGGACCAGCTTTTGAAGCGGTTCTCGATGATTGAAAGCCAGATGGCGAACAATCCGGATTCGGAAACCTACGTGAAGCTTGCTTCGGAATATTCCGAACTTCAGGACGTTGTCGGAAAAATCCGGGAACTGACCGATGCGCGTAATGAAGCGCGTGATCTGGCTGCGATGCGCGATGATGCTTCAACCGACGCTGAAATGCGCGCACTTGCTGTCGAAGAATTGCCTGACGTTGAAAAGCGCATTGAAGGTCTTGAGCAGGAAGTCCAGATTCTGCTTCTGCCCAAAGATGCAGCTGATGAGAAGAATGCGATCCTTGAAATCCGTGCTGGTACGGGCGGGTTAGAAGCGGCTCTCTTTGCAGGCGATCTTTTCCGCATGTATGAGCGGTTTGCGTCGGAAAAAGGCTGGCGCGTCGAGCTGGTCTCTTCGAGTGAGGGCGATGCCGGCGGCTACAAGGAAATCATCGCGACCGTTTCGGGCAAGGGTGTTTTCTCCAAGTTGAAGTTCGAATCAGGCGTGCATCGCGTGCAGCGTGTACCGGAAACCGAAGCGGGTGGTCGTATTCATACCTCAGCGGCAACGGTTGCCGTGCTTCCCGAAGCCGAAGACATCGATATTGAAATCCGCAACGAAGATATCCGCATTGATACGATGCGTGCTTCAGGCGCGGGTGGTCAGCACGTCAACACGACTGACTCGGCAGTGCGTATCACGCATATTCCAACGGGCATCATGGTCGTGCAGGCGGAAAAATCGCAGCACCAGAACCGTGCGCGCGCCATGCAGATCCTGCGCGCGCGTCTTTATGATATGGAACGCCAGAAGGCTGAAAGCGAACGTTCTGAATCACGCCGCAGCCAGGTTGGTTCCGGTGATCGCTCAGAGCGTATACGCACCTATAATTTTCCACAGGGCCGCGTGACTGACCATCGTATCAACCTGACGCTTTATAAGCTTGATCGGGTGATGATGGGCGAGCTTGATGAGCTGGTCGATGCGCTGATTTCAGATCATCAGACCGCACTTCTGATGGAACTGGGCGAAAACGCGTGAGTGGCGAGCGCCTCGATCAGCTGATGGCTCAAGCCCGCACACGGCTGCGGGAAGGGGCCGTTGACACACCCGATCTTGATGCGCAATTGCTTGTTGAATGGGCGACCGGTGCAACGCGGCTTGATCTGATTTCATGGCCGGAAAAGCTTATCGATGAAGATAAGGTTGCTCAATTAAACGAAGCGCTGCAGCGCCGCATAGCGGGTGAGCCGGTGCATCGCATTATCGGAATGCGCGAGTTTTATGGTCTGCCATTCCGGCTTTCACCAGAAACGCTTGAACCGCGCCCCGATACAGAAGCACTTGTCGAACTGGTTTCGCCTTATCTCGACAAGCTGATTGAGCAGCATGGTCAGGCACTGCTGCTTGATATGGGCACCGGAACAGGTGCGATCGCGATTTCGCTGTTGCATAAGTTTGAGAAACTCAACGGTATTGGGCTTGATGTCGCTGATGGCGCACTGGCAATGGCGCGGATCAATGCGGTGGCGAATGGTGTGAGCCACAGGTTTGCGGCGCTCAAAAGTGACTGGTTCGCAAATGTGAGCGGCAAGTTTCATCTCATTGTCTCAAACCCGCCCTATATTCCAAGCAGGGATATCGAAGATCTTTCGCGGGAAGTGCGAGAGCATGATCCGATGGCGGCCCTTGATGGCGGCGACGACGGACTTAATTTTTATCGCGCTCTTGCAAGTGAGGCTCGCGCATACCTATATAATGATGGAATGATTGCCGTCGAAATTGGCGCAGGCCAATTTGACGATGTGAGCGCCATTTTTGAAAGCGCTGATTTCCATCTGACCAATGTTGCAAGTGATCTCGGTGGCCATAGAAGGGCCATGGTTTTCATACATAAAGCTGCTGCGGGTATTTGACGGACTGAGTGCTAAAAAACGCTCGATGACCTCAAAAAAGCGCTTGGAATTTGCGGCGAAGCCGTTTAGTTTCCAGCCACCGTATAGAGTCAGAATGGTTTTGCCCGCTTGAGGGCGGTGGCGGAAATGCTCCATGACGAATTTAGGTCATGCTCCCGTGAGGGTTTTTCTCATGGGATGGTTTGTACGGAAGTGCACGACTTTCAAAAATAATTCCGAAGAGTTTGTCTTTTCGGGTAGGTCTTGCAAATGCCAATCCGAAAGGTTCGTGTTGTCTTTCTGACAGTACGGAACTCAGAACCATTCGATGTGTGGGAAGTTTTAGGGTGTACTTCCTCCATGGCTCGATAATGCGACGCCGGTGGCTTTAGGCTACGGGAATTTGACGCCCTTTAATCTGAAAAGAGAAGACGATGAGGCCAGCACAGCAGAACAGGCGCATGCGCGGACGGGGGAATAACAATAATAACAACAATAACCGCAAGGGCCCCAATCCTCTGTCGCGTAATTATGAAAGCAATGGTCCGGACGTAAAGATCCGCGGCAATGCTCAACATATTGCAGAAAAATATACGACACTGGCTCGCGACGCGCAGGCGTCTGGCGATCGTGTCATGGCTGAAAATTATCTTCAGCACGCAGAACATTACAACCGGATCATCATGGCTGCCATGGCGCAGCAGAATATCCCGTATCAGCGCGAAGAAAGCTTCGACAGCGATGGTGGTGATGAGGATGAAGGCGGCTTCGTGCCTGCTGCTCCGGTCCATCAGCCTGTCAATGGTTCTGGTCCACAGCCGGTAATCGAAGGCACGCCTGCTGAAGTTGTTTACGGCGAAGAAAGCAATGAGGGTCGTTCAGACAATCGTTCCGACAGTCGCCAGGATAACCGTTCGCAGCCACGCGAAGGCCGTGAAAACCGTGATCGTCGCCTGGGTCGCGGTCGCCGCCCACAGCGCGAACGTTTCAATGCAGATGAATCTTCCGAGCAGCCAGTTGTAGAAGCACCAGTTGCCGCTGTTGCGGACGAACAGCCGGTTCCAGCGCCAGTTGCTGAAAAGCCAGCGCGCGCTGAGAAGCCTGCAAAGGTTGCAGAAGAATCAGCACCCGTTGTTGAAAAAGCTGCTCCCGCAGCAGAAGCACCGGTTGAAGCTGCACCTGAAGAGAAGCCAGTCCGCGCTACGCGCCGCCCGGGTCGTCCGCGCCGCGTTCCGAAGGATGAAGTTGCTGAAACAGCGGATTCCGATGCATAATTGCTGAAACAGCAATATGATTGATTTCAAAAAGATGGCGCGGTTTTCCGCGCCATTTTTATTTGTGTTTTAGCTGACTTTCCGGTCTTGCCGAAACCGCTCGATGTTCCCATATGCTTCCTTGGATAAGGAGCCAGCCGAATACGGGGGCTCCGTCACCAGAAGTCTTCCGATGCCAGAATGGGTCGGAGGGAAAAGGAGACATCATGAATATTGAGAAATACACCGAACGGGTTCGGGGATTCATCCAGTCGGCCCAGACATTTGCCCTTTCTTCCAGCAATCAGCAGTTTACGCCTGAACACCTTCTCAAAGTCCTTGTCGATGATGATGAGGGGCTTGTCGCGTCGTTGATCGAGCGTGCCGGTGGCCGCATCGCCGATGTCCGCATAGGCTTGCAGGCAGCGTTGGAAAAACTGCCGAAAGTGACCGGCGGTAACGATCAGCTTTATCTTGCACAGCCATTGGCAAAGGTTTTCACCCTTGCCGAAGAGCTTGCGAGCAAGGCTGGTGACAGCTTTGTCACGGTTGAGCGCCTGCTTACGGCACTTGCAATCGAGAAATCTGCAAAGACGTCTGAAATTCTTGCTGCTGCCGGTGTGACACCGACCGCGCTCAACAAGGTCATCAATGACATGCGTAAAGGCCGCACAGCCGATTCTGCTTCCGCTGAGAGCAATTACGATGCGCTCAAGAAATATGCGCGCGATCTGACGGAAGATGCGCGTGCGGGCAAGCTTGATCCGGTCATCGGTCGAGACGAAGAAATTCGTCGCACGATTCAGGTTCTGTCACGCCGCACCAAGAATAATCCGGTGCTGATCGGTGAGCCTGGCGTTGGTAAGACCGCAATTGCCGAAGGCTTGGCTCTGCGCATTGTTAATGGCGATGTGCCGGAATCGCTGAAAGACAAGCAGCTGATGGCACTCGATATGGGTGCGCTGATTGCCGGTGCGAAATATCGCGGTGAGTTTGAAGAACGTCTGAAAGCTGTGCTTTCTGAAGTGCAGACGGCCGCTGGCCAGATCATCCTGTTCATCGACGAAATGCATACGCTTGTCGGTGCAGGCAAGTCTGATGGCGCAATGGATGCATCGAACCTGCTCAAGCCTGCGCTGGCGCGCGGTGAGCTGCACTGCGTTGGTGCGACCACACTTGAGGAGTATCGCAAATATGTTGAGAAGGACGCTGCCCTTGCACGTCGTTTCCAGCCGGTATTTGTCGATGAGCCAACGGTGGAAGACACGATTTCGATCCTTCGCGGTTTGAAGGAAAAGTATGAGCAGCACCACAAGGTCCGGGTTTCCGACTCGGCACTTGTCGCAGCAGCAACTTTGTCTAACCGTTACATCACGGATCGGTTTTTGCCGGATAAGGCGATTGATCTTGTCGATGAGGCCGCATCGCGTCTGCGTATGCAGGTGGATTCGAAGCCCGAAGAGCTTGACGAAATCGACCGCCGCGTGATGCAGCTTAAAATCGAGCGTGAAGCACTGAAGGTCGAAACCGACACTGCTTCAATTGATCGGCTGCAGCGCCTTGAAAAGGAACTGACTGATCTTGAAGAAGAATCAGCGGAGCTGACGTCGAAATGGCAGGCTGAAAAGCAGAAGCTGGGACTTGCGGCCGACTTGAAGCGTCAGCTTGAAGAGGCACGCAACGCTTTGGCGATTGCACAGCGCGGTGGCGAATTCCAGAAGGCGGGCGAACTTGCCTATGGCACGATCCCGCAGCTCGAAAAGCAGCTTGGTGACGCTGAAAGCAATGAGAACAAAGGCTCGTTGCTTGAGGAAACCGTGACGCCTGACCATGTTGGGCAGATTGTTTCCCGCTGGACCGGTATTCCGGTTGAACGGATGCTGGAAGGCGAGCGCGAAAAGCTTCTGCGCATGGAAGACGAACTTGCAAAGCGGGTCGTGGGTCAGGGTGAAGCGGTTCAGGCTGTTTCCAAGGCCGTTCGTCGTGCACGCGCAGGTCTTCAGGATCCGAACAGGCCAATTGGCTCGTTCATCTTCCTTGGACCAACAGGCGTGGGCAAGACCGAGCTTACCAAGGCGCTGGCTTCGTTCCTGTTCCAGGACGACACAGCAATGGTTCGCATCGATATGTCGGAATTTATGGAGAAACACTCTGTAAGCCGACTGATCGGCGCACCTCCCGGCTATGTCGGCTATGAGGAAGGCGGCGTTCTGACGGAATCCGTGCGGCGCAGGCCATATCAGGTGATCCTGTTCGATGAGATCGAAAAGGCACATCCAGATGTGTTCAACGTGCTGTTGCAGGTTCTCGATGATGGTCGTCTGACCGATGGTCAGGGGCGCACTGTCGATTTCCGCAACACGGTCATCATCATGACCTCGAACCTCGGTGCTGAATATCTCGTCAATCTTGGTGAGAAAGACGATGTCGAAAGTGTTCGTGATGAGGTGATGGGTGTTGTGCGGGCTGCGTTCCGTCCGGAGTTCCTGAACCGCGTTGATGAAATCATCCTGTTCCACAGGCTGCGCCGCGACGACATGGGTTCGATTGTCGATATCCAGATGAAGCGTCTGCAGGCTCTGCTGCATGATCGCAAGATCTCGCTGGAACTTGAAGACGATGCTCGCGAATGGCTGGCAAACAAAGGTTATGATCCGGCTTATGGTGCGCGTCCATTGAAGCGCGTCATCCAGAAGGAAGTTCAGGACCCGCTGGCCGAACGCATCCTGCTTGGTGATATTCTTGACGGTTCAATCGTCAAGATCTTGCCCGGTTCGGACCGGCTTAACTTTCGCCCTATCCGTGTGATGGGTGAGGGGGAACCGGTGAAGGAAGACGAAAAGGCCTAAGCCTTAAACTTTGTTGTAAAAAGCGCCGCACTCATCCGATTGCGGCGCTTTTTTCTTTTTGTCCAGAGGCGGCCACTTTCATGGCCATCTTCATGTCCAGTTCATCTGGCATTTGCTGTTATTGAGTAATCAATTGTTAACCATATAGTTGCATCCCTTATCCTAAGGTAATTCAGGGTTTCTTGTATGTCGCATCTCTTACGCATGCTTCGCTTCGGATTGTTTGGTTCTGCAATCATTCTTGCAGCAGGCGGTTCTGCCTTTGCGCAAACGCGCGATGCGACGACCAGTATTTCGCAGCCTATGCAACTGGCACAGCTATTCGATTGGGGCCATGAGCGTGGTCGCGACCGGGGAGTGCGCGTTTACACGGATGAATATGGCCGACAGATAACAGTCGATCGTCGTGGACGGGTCCTGCATGTTGAAGACCCTCGCGATTCCGGTCGCTATGCGAGTGGCGGTCAGCAGGATGGCGGCTGGTCTGACGGACCAGTGGGCGGCGGCGCCCCTTATGATGGTTTCGGCAATGTGCCAGAAGACCCAAACTATTATCCGGATGCCCCTTCGGCTCCGGGCTACGACAATAACCGTGACGGACAGGTGCAGCGTTCGGAGCTACCTCCGGCAGGCACCGAATATCCCGATACAGAATCACCGACTGCCAGCATCAATCGCGATCCCGGTTATGAACAGCCGTCGACGCAGCCTCATGCCGTGCCAAATACGGACGATATGACGCCAGCTATCGAAATGCCGAAAGGGCAGGGCGCAAAGCAGAAAATTGCAGCCTATCAGGTGTTGCTTGATCGGGCAGGTGCATCTCCTGGCGTAATCGATGGCCGTTCGGGCAGCAATGTGGATAAGGCCGCTGCAGCTTATGGCGAGATGACGGGCAAGTTCCTCAATCCAACCGATGAAGCCGGGATCAATGCTGAGCTTGAAGCAACCGGCGGCGCTGCTTTCACCGAATATACGATCACGAACGAAGATGTCGGTCGCCAATATGTGGCATCGATTCCAGACGATTACGCGCATAAAGCGCAGCTTCCCGCTATGGCCTATACGTCTGTGACCGAAATGCTCGGTGAGAAGTTTCACATCGATGAAGCCTATCTCAAAGAAATCAATCCGGGTGTGAACTTCAATCAGCCAGGCTCGGTTGTGAAGGTGCCTAATCTTGGCAAGCCAGTCCGCTCCAAAGTTGCACGTATCATTGCCGATAAGGGCCGCAAGCAGGTCCGTGGCTATGATGAAACCGGCAAACTTGTCGTTGCCTATCCATCGACGATCGGTTCATCCGATACGCCTTCACCATCTGGTATTGTTCAGGTTCAGCGCATCGCGATCAATCCGAACTATACCTACAATCCGAAGATCAACTTTAAGCAGGGCAGCAATGACAAAGTGCTGACCATTCCACCTGGTCCAAACGGTCCGGTTGGTACGGTTTGGATCGCACTGTCAAAGCCAACCTATGGTATTCACGGAACGCCTGAGCCTTCGCGGATTGGTAAGACCTCCAGCCATGGCTGTGTGCGCCTGACCAATTGGGATGCGGAAGAGCTGGCAAAACTGGTGAAAGCGGGCGTAACGGTCGAGTTCACGGAATAACTCTTCTAACAGGCAAAACTCCTGATACAAAAAAGCGCGGCGCAGTTTCAAATTGCGTCGCGCTTTTCCGTTGACTTGCGAAAAGTAGCTCAATTTGTAGACGAAGAAAGTGCCTTAGCTCTTCGTCGATCCGCTCGATGCAACCTTTGTATCTGCATCATCATTATTCAGCAGCGTATCAATGCGATCGCGTTCCTGCTTGAAAGCTTCAAGTTCTTTGCCTTGCAGGGCTTTATTATCGGGCAGGCGGATACGAAGCGGGTCAACCTTGGTTCCGTTGACGATCAGCTCATAGTGAAGGTGAGGACCGGTCGAAAGTCCGGTCGATCCGACAAAACCGATGACCTGGCCCTGACGAACACGCTGACCGGCGCTCACGCCGCGGGCGATGGCATTCTGGTGGCTATAGCTGCTGACATAGCCATTGGCATGACGAATCAAAGTCTGGTTGCCATAGCCGTTTGTCCATCCGGCCTTCTCAACAACGCCATTACCCGACGCAATAATGGGGGTTCCACGCGGTGCTGCCCAATCGACGCCCGTATGCATACGGCTATAACCGAGAATCGGATGGCGCCGCATGCCGAACGGAGAACGGAACACGCCATTAGGAACTGGATTTCGAAGCAGGAACTGCTTTGCGCTCTTACCGTCTTCATTAAAGTAATCAACAGCGCCGTCCGGAGCCTGATACCTGTAGAACTTGCGGGTTGTCCCGCTGAAGTTTGCAGACACATAAAGAAGCTGCGACTCCCCATCTGGCTTCTCTGGATCGTCTGGCAACGAGAAGAAGGCGTCGATCTTATCGCTCTGCGAAAGACGCGCTTGCAGATCGACATCGGTTGCCAGCATTTTTACCAGCTGCTCACGCATGGTTTCGGTCATGCCATAAGCGAGCGCTGCACGGCTTATGCCGTCGTAAACACTAGGCAGATTGCCGCGAATCGCAGCTGGCGGTGCATCGCCGTCAAAAGCGGATGCAAGAAGCAGTGTTTCTTCCGGTTGATCCGACGGCACATATTGCTGTCGATCATTTAATGCGATGGTCACAAGATGCGTGGTACGATGATAAACACTTGCGCGGACGATACGATCTTCATCATCTCGCGTTTCTGTTCCAATTCGCAGAACGCTGCCTTCTTTTAGGCGAGGCGAATTGAGCAGTTTTGTAAGTGCGCTCGCCATGTTGGTGGCGTCTTCACCTGAATAGCCAGCGCTTTCCAATGCCTGGTCGATTTCCATCGTCTGATGGAAAGGAATCAGTTCTTCGGAAAAGCCGCTGCCGGTTTCTTCGTCGTCGGCACGTTGTGCGACGCTCACATTTTCCTGAGTGATCTTCACGCCAAGAGCAGGGCTCAGTGCAAAAGAAGAATCCGTGCCACCAAAGCGGGCCGGATCCACATAATGCAGTGAGGCAACCTGAACATCGCCATCAGTCAACAGAACGCCTGTGTCGCGTACGACTTTTTCGACTTCATCTACGGTCAAGTCGTTCGATGCATCAAATGCTACGCTGTTTAATGGGAAATCCTCTACGCGTAGGCTGACTTCGCTTTCAACCTTCGCTCCATATATCTGCCCGGTATCGGCTGGTAGCGCTGCTGCCGGGCCTTCCGAGAAGATAGCCATAGCATCAAACGCAGGGTATTTCCGGCTTGTCGGATGGTCTACGGCCAACGTCATACTGACCAGCTCAAAAGGCCGCGTGCGAATGACTTCCCGCTCACCGACTTTTTGCATGGTCGAGAGATCGAAACGGCGACGATCATTGGCCTTCTGCTTTGATATCGTGCTTACAAGTCGAGCGCCCTTTGTGACGCTCGTATCATTGGCGATACCCGGCATGTCATTGCGTGCGAGAATTTCGGGTGGTGTCGCCAATTGTTCGCGACCATCAAGTGCCGCGAACAACGCGACACCGATAAGCATACAAGATGTAACACCGGTAAGAAACGTACCAGCAAGCCAGCGGGCAGAAACTTCACGCCTATCCGGTGGTCGCCGCCTGCCGCCTACTGTGAGCGGGGGCTCGTCACCCGGATCGAGATTATTCGGCCCCATTTCTTTCATGCTGCTCTTGTAGGCCCTTCTGCAAATCTGGCTGCACTCTATAAAAGGTGCGTGAACATCATTTTTCAGAGAGCAGCAAAGCTGCCGTCCGACGTATGGTGTCTTCCCTTATTATGGAAGTCCCTCAAGCGGGTAACTGAGTTTTGCCTGCCACGACAACGTAAGTCAACGATAAGCGGATCGTCTTTCGTTATTCACAGCGGTTTGCAGGCCAATTTTCAGTTCGCGGGACGCTATTCCAATAATGAGGCCGGTTTGTGGCTCGCCCCTATCTATAAAGAGCGGCGCCAGAGTTCTGTATATAAGCGTATACCGTGGAAAACCTGACAACTGTGGAAGTCTGTCAAAAAAAATTCAAATTAGACGCAAAAGCCCGTTGACAGTTTTGCTTTGTGGGGTCTATATGGCGCTCACCGAGGGCGGCGAGCGTCGCAAGCGACAGAATGTTTCGTCCTTGGAGTTGAGTTAAGCGATTGAGATTTCGGTTTTGATTGTTTGGTTTGGCGGCGTTGACGGGGT